>Ga0214923_10000001_pt1 | contig 1085924 bp, 1015 predicted proteins | sample LL1510_MetaG_FD_177993 | JGI IMG/M metagenome (GOLD analysis project Ga0214923, IMG submission 177993) | Freshwater microbial communities from Lake Lanier, Atlanta, Georgia, United States - LL-1510 | ecosystem: Environmental > Aquatic > Freshwater > Lake | place: USA: Georgia | collected... | reverse complement strand
AATAAGTTGTAATAGCCGCAGTCAAAGTTGTCTTACCATGATCCACGTGCCCAATCGTTCCAATGTTTACGTGCGGCTTAGTGCGCTGAAATGTTGCTTTGGTCATAAAATTAAAAAATAAAAAAAATCGCCGACAAATTTTTTGCCGACTCTTCTTGCCAAATATTAACGAGGAAAATTTTGAAAGAGGTTTTTACCTTTTCCAAAATCGAAAGATTTTTTTTAAGGAAGTGATCAGATGATCAGTTAAAATTTTTAACTGGTTCAGATGCTGTCCTTTTCTCTTAAATTAAATTTTTCTTAAACGAAAAAATTCAGAAAAAAATTTCTACACATCCATTTTCCAGGAGAAATTTTTTTCAAAATCTTTTGTTTGAAACGCTTAGAATCTTAGAAAATCAAGGCTTCACAACCCAGCAACCTAAAATCTCAACTTATAAAGAGCGGCGCATAATTTAGATGCAAAAATATTTTGCAACTATCTTTTTCAAGAAATCTCAATTTTTTTTTGGTCATGCGCCGAACCAAAAAAGTTGAGGGCCGCACTATTGCACGACCCTCAAATAAATTATGCTTTTTTCGCTTTAATTTCTTCAGCTACAGCATTTGGAACTGGTTCATAAGAATCGAATTCCATTGAATAGCTGGCGCGGCCTTGTGATAGAGAGCGCAAGCTGTTTACGTAACCAAACATTGAAGCTAGCGGAACTTTTGCAGTAATTACTTGTGCAACGTCACGCGCTTCTACGTTTTGGATTTGACCACGGCGCGAGTTGATGTCACCGATTACGTCACCCATATATTCTTCAGGGCTTACAACTTCTACTTTCATCAATGGCTCTAAGATGATAGGAGAAGCTTTTTCCATCGCTTCGCGGAAAGCTGAACGGGCAGCGATCTCGAAAGCTAGAACGGAAGAGTCCACATCGTGGTAAGCACCGTCAAGCAATGCAGTTTTCAATCTAACCACCGGGAAGCCAGCAAGGAAGCCGGTTTCTTTAGCTGATTTCAAACCTTTTTCAACACCTGGGATGAATTCTTTTGGAACGCGTCCGCCCACGATTTGGCTTTCAAATGTGAAATTTTCAGTTGAATCGGATGGAAGCGGTTCGAATTGGATTTTAACTTTCGCGAATTGACCAGAACCACCAGATTGTTTTTTGTGAGTATAATCGATCTCAACTTTTTTGGTGATAGTTTCGCGGTAAGCTACTTTTGGCTGGCCGATATTAGCATCAACTTTGAATTCGCGTTTCATACGATCCACGATGATTTCAAGGTGCAACTCGCCCATACCTTTCAAGATAGTTTGGCCAGATTCTTGATCTGATTCGATGCGTAGAGACGGATCTTCAGAAGCCAAACGAGAAAGCGCCATACCCATTTTTTCTTGGTCAGCTGTAGATTTTGGTTCTACAGAAACTTCGATTACCGGCTCTGGGAACACCATTCTCTCTAAAACGATGTCGTTATCTTGTTCAACTAGCGTGTCACCAGTTGTAGTATTTTTCAAACCAGCAAGAGCCACGATGTCGCCAGCATAAGCTTCTTTAATATCTTCACGATTGTTTGCGTGCATCAACAAGATACGACCTACTCTTTCTTTCGAATTTTTGGTTGTGTTGATAACACCGGTACCGCTGCTCAAAGTACCTGAATAGATACGCACGAAAGTTAGAGAACCAACGAATGGGTCAGTCATGATTTTGAATGCTAGACCGGCGAATTTTTTGTCAGAGCAATTGATGCTGATTGGTTCTTCAGTTTTGTTATTGATTGCCGGAATTTCTTTAATGTCAACCGGGCTTGGAAGGAAGTCTACAACTGCGTCAAGAAGGGTTTGAACACCTTTGTTTTTGAAGGCAGTACCGTTTAATACAGGAATGAAAGCACCAGCGATTGTTGCTTTGCGGATGCAGCGTTTCAAATCTTCTTCAGAGATTTCTTCACCGCCTAAATATTTTTCCATCAAATTGTCGTCTTGCTCAACTGCTGCTTCAACAAGCAATTGGCGATATTCATCAGCTTGTGCTTTTAAGTGAGCCGGAATTTCTTCAAGAACGTAATCCGCGCCCATTGATTCATCTTTCCAAACAACGGCTTTCATTTTTACGAGGTCAATCAAACCACCATAATTTTCAGCTTGATCAATTGGCAATTGAACTGGGATTGGACGAGCACCAAGACGGGTTTTCATCATATCAACGCAACGGAAGAAATTGGCACCGATACGGTCCATTTTATTCACGAAGCACATTCTTGGAACGCGATATTTATTAGCTTGTCTCCAAACTGTTTCTGATTGCGGTTCAACACCTGCAACTGCGTCAAATACGCAAATCGCGCCGTCAAGAACGCGAAGAGAACGCTCAACTTCAATTGTGAAATCTACGTGGCCAGGAGTGTCGATAATGTTGATTCGGTGATTTCTCCAGAAGCAGGTTGTAGCAGCAGAAGTGATAGTGATACCACGTTCTTGCTCTTGTTCCATCCAGTCCATTGTAGCAGCGCCATCATGCACTTCGCCGATTTTGTGAGATTTTCCGGTATAGAAAAGAATACGTTCAGTAGTGGTAGTTTTACCAGCATCGATATGGGCCATGATCCCAATATTGCGATATTTTTCGATTTCGATTTGACGTGCCATAAAGCAAAGTTTTTAAGTTAAGTTTTAGAGATTTTTTAAGACAAAAAACACCTAAGCGGGAACACCCTGTAAAAAAAGAGGCGCGCAAAGTAGTTTTTGCTTTCTAATTCACAAGGTAAAATTTAGCGCAGGTAAGAATGATAGGAGCAGTAGTCATATTTGCGGCGCAAGCGCTCCCACAGCGGTTGGAATTTGGCAGTGTTTTTATAGTTTAAGATACGAATTTTATATTCACCCGGATGACAAGAAATCAGAAAATAAAAATAGAGATTATATTCCGCCACGCTCATCGAATGTTTGCCGCTTTTTAGAAAAATTTTATAGAAAGGTTCACTGCCTTCCGCATGCGCTTCAACCTTTGAAAACAGGTCTTCGATTATGTGCTTTTGGAACAGCATGTGATGACAAATTCCCGAAACATTCTCAAATTTTTTGGGAAATTTTTCGGCAATTTCAGGCAGAAGTTTTTTGATGTGATCAAGCGAAGTTTGGTAAAAATTATCTTTTTCTAAACCCTTGTCCTTGCTTAAATTATATAGCGGCAAGCCATCTTCGAAAAATTTTACTTTGCGATAAAAAACAGTGTCCGCATCAACAACTAAAACATTTTGCGAAATATCGGGAATCACCAAAACCGCATAAAGTTTTAGCAATTGCTGCAAGTTCCAACCAACATTTTCGCCACCAACTAAATCGCTGATTTCTGCGTAAGAAAAAGGATATTTCGCCTCATCAAACCATTCGGCTTTGTCGGTATATTTTTCTTTGGAAACTACGATAATTCTGCGAACTTCTGCGATATTTTTTCTAATGCCATCAATTGCATATTCTAGCGTGGCGAGATCTTTTTTGTGAGCGGGGATTACAACGTCAATCATAAAAAAAGTCGCAAATTATTGGCCCAAACAGCCAATAAATTTGCGACTAAAATATTTTTTAAATTATTTCTACCAGCGGTAGTGAGCGAAAGCTTTGTTAGCCTCAGCCATTTTGAAAACTTCTTCTCTTTTCTTAACAGCCCAGCCTTTGTTTTCTAGTGATTCAAGAACCACGATAACAAGCTTGTTGGCAAGTTCTTTACCTTTGATATTTTCAATTGAAGTTTTCAACCATTTCAAAGCAAGAGCAGAACCGCGGCGAGCAGAAACTTCAACCGGAATTTGGTAAGTAGCACCACCAATACGGCGAGATCTAACTTCAACTTTTGGAGTAATGTTTTCCAAAGCTTCTTTGAAGATTGCTACCGGATGTTTTTTCAACTTTTTTTCCAAGTCTTCGAAAGCAATATAAACTGCTTTTTCAACTACAGATTTTTTACCGTCATCCATCAAACGGTTAACTAAACGTGAAACGATGATTTCACCATATTTTGCATCAGGGAAAATTTTTCTGACTTTTGCTGCGCGTCTTCTCATTTTATTAATTAAATTTTGGGTTCGAGCTTAGCTCTCACCCGTTTTTCATTAAAAACGATTATTAATCGTTTTTTGCCTTCAGGCAATATTCAAAACTACTTAGGTTTTTGAGCGCCGTATTTCGAACGGGCTTGTTTTCTGTTTTTAACACCTTGTGTATCTAAAGAACCACGAACGATGTGATAACGAACACCCGGCAAGTCTTTTACACGACCACCGCGGATCGCTACAACTGAGTGTTCTTGTAGATTATGACCTTCTCCCGGAATGTAAGCGATAACTTCAAATCCGTTGGTCAATTTAACACGCGCAACTTTACGTAACGCTGAGTTTGGTTTTTTAGGAGTGGTAGTGTAAACACGAGTACAAACGCCTCTTTTTTGCGGGCATCCTTTCATCGCTGGAACCTTGTTCTTAGCGGTTTGCTTCACTCTTGGCTTTCTGATAAGCTGATTAACTGTAGGCATTGAATATGCTCAAAAAAAATTAGTTTAAATATAAAAATTTCGTGGGAAATCTCGATAAAAAGGGGCGCGCAACTTAGGAATCGATATTTGTTAGTCAACAAAAAAAACCGTAGGCTAAATTAATTAACTTACGGCTTTTTTTCGATTACAAATCTTTCGCGTTTCCTTCGAGATATTCAGCAACACCTTTGGCATTTGCTTTCATACCTTTTTTGCCTTTATTCCAACCAGCCGGGCACACTTCGCCGTGAGCTTGGAAGAATTTTAGCGCATCAACCATGCGAATTGCTTCGTCGATGTTACGTCCAAGTGGCAAATCATTCACAACTTGGTGACGCACAACGCCTTCTTGATCGATCAAAAAAGTGCCGCGAAGTGCAACTGCTTCACCCATCAAAACGTCATAGTCACGAGAAATTGATTTAGTGATGTCGGCCACAAGTGGATATTGGATTTGGCCAATCCCGCCGTGGTTTACCGCAGTATTTTTCCATGCAAGATGAGAGAAATGTGAGTCAACTGAAACACCGATAACTTCAGCGCCGCGTTCTTTAAATTCTTTCAAACGATTGTCGAAAGCGATGATTTCTGAAGGGCACACAAAAGTGAAATCAAGCGGATAGAAAAATAACACGCCGATTTTTCCTTTAAGGAAAGTGTGAAGATTAAAATTTTCATTGATTTCATTATTGCCCATAACTGCTTTTGCAGTGAAATCCGGAGCCTTTTTGCCAACTAATACTGACATGTTTTTAAGATAAAAAAAGTTTAAGGGAGGGAAAATTTTATAAGTTGCACTTCAAACAAATCAATTTCAAAAATCGTGACCGCAAAAAAAAGTTTTTAGAAAAATCTCGAGAAAAAATTTTGCTTCTTAAAAAATGAGCAAACACAATATTTCGTGTTATTTTTGACCATTTACCTACTATAGGTAGTAATTTAATCCTTTCTCCGACTATGTCTCTTCTAGATGCAAAACCAATTTACAAACCTTTTGATTATCCATGGGCTTATGATGCCTGGTTGAAACAACAACAACTGCATTGGCTTCCTGAAGAAGTGCCTTTGGCTGATGATGTGCGTGACTGGAAGCACAATCTAACTCCGGGTGAAAAAAATCTTCTCACGCAAATTTTCCGCTTCTTCACGCAAGCCGATATCGAAGTGAATAATTGCTATATGAAAAATTATTCGCGCGTATTTCAGCCAACTGAAGTGCAAATGATGCTCGCTGCTTTTTCAAATATGGAAACTGTCCACATCGCAGCATATTCGCACCTTCTCGACACCATCGGCATGCCGGAAGCCGAATATCAGGCCTTCATGAAATATAAGGAAATGAAGGATAAATATGATTACATGCACAAATTCGGTGTCAGCACCAAAAAGGACATCGCCACTACTCTCGCAGCCTTTGGCGGCTTTACCGAAGGTTTGCAACTTTTCGCCTCTTTCGCAATTTTGTTAAATTTCCAACGCTTTGGAAAAATGAAAGGAATGGGTCAAATCGTGGCTTGGTCGGTGCGTGATGAAACTCTGCACACAAATTCGATCATCAAACTTTTCCGCACTTTCTGCCAAGAAAATCCTGAAGTTTGGGATGAAGAATTGAAAGGCAGATTATACGAAGCCTGCGCTACAATCGTGCATTTCGAAGATGCCTTTATCGATCTTGCTTTTGAACTTGGAAATATCGAAGGCTTAACTTCTCGCGAAGTGAAACGTTATATCCGCTACATCGCTGACCGCCGCCTCAACCAGCTTGGACTAAAAGATATTTACATGATTGACGTAAATCCGCTTCCGTGGCTTGATGAAATTTTGAACGGCGTTGAACACACAAATTTCTTCGAAAATCGCGTTACTGAATATTCAAAAGCTTCTACAACCGGAACATGGGAAGAAGTGTTCGCCGACATTGACGAAAACCGCGAAAAAATGCTCATCTCGTAAAATGAATTTGTTCAAAAAATTTCTCATCACCACTTTTCTGATCTTTTTTGCAACCAATGCCCTGGCCTCTCCAAGCCGCAATTTAACAATTTTTGCTGAACCGAATTTGGCGATCGCACTAACCAAAATCGCCCGCGCCTATTCAGCAAAAGCTAATGTCATCATCTCACTAAATTTCAGCTCCGCTTCCAATCTCATCAATAATATCGATTCCGGCGAGCCGGTTGATGTCTTTATTTCCGCGCATAAAGGCTGGATCGACTCATTGCATCAAAAAGGTGTAGTCGATGTTTATAATGTCGGATTTATCGCGCAGGATGATTTGGTATTAGTGACATCAAAATCAAATCCCCGCCTTCCCGCCGCTTTGCAAAACACCAATTTTACGATCAAAGATTCGCTCACACTACTAAATGAAAACAAAGCCACTATAATTTTTGATGATGAAGGAACATCGTCGGGCTTTTTTGCAAAAAATTTTTTCGAAGAAAATTCTTATCCTGAAATCAAAACTTTCAGCAAAATCGCCGAAGATAAAACTTCATTTTTAACCATCATAAAATCAAGCCCGGAGAACTACGCACTCTTGCTTGAAAGCCAGATCAAAAATAAAAATGATTTTCAGGTGATCGCAACAAATGATGGCGAAAATATTTTTTATCAGGCTCTCGTAATTGCCGGTGATAACATGGATGTTGCGCGCGAATTTTTGAAATTTCTCAAAAGCGAGGAAGCAAAAAAAATCTTTAAAGCGAGCGGCTTTATTATTGAGTAGAAAGCCAGCGAATCTGCAGCAAAGTGAGATCATTATTTCGTTTTTTCAGCACCTCGATCTCATAATTTTCAATCACAAATTTTTCTCTTTCTTCCGGCACGCGATCCAGATTATTGATGATAAAAGTTGAAAGATTATAAGCATCTTCACCTTCAGCAAATTTCCAGCCCAGTTTTTTATTGATGTCGCGAATAAGTGCTGAGCCCGCAATTTTGTAGGCTCCGCTTCTGGTCTTAATAATGACATTTCCAACCGAATTATCCTGCTCTTTTATTTCGCCCACAATTTCTTCCAAAATATCTTCCAGCGTAATCATGCCAACTAGCGTACCATATTCATCAACCACCAAAGCAAAACGACGCTTTTTTTTGCGGAAAGTAAAAAGCTGCGAACGCAGGCTATTCGTGGATGGAACGAACCAGGCTTCAGAAGTTGCAATCTTCAAATCAAATTTTTCGATGTCGCCTTTATAGAGATAAAGCGCGCGCAGCAACTTGCGCACATTGAGAATCGCCACAATATTATCCTTATTGCCCTGCCACAGCGGAATGCGCGTGTAATTTAAATCAGTGACTTGTTTCACAATTTCAGCAACCGGCAATTCAATATTTACCGAAAGAATATTTTTGCGATGCACCATGATCTCGCTGATTTCAGTATCTGATAAATCCAAAACACCATCGAGCAAATCTTTGTCATATTTAAAAATCGTGCCTTCTTTCGCCTTCAAATCAACGGTGTCACGAATTTCTTCGAGATCATCTTCTTTCTCTTTTTCCTGCTCTTTGCCGAAAAATAAATTGATAGGAAAATTCACGATATGCTGGATCACTGAAACAATTGGCGCGAAAATTTTAAACAAAAAAGTGATCGGATAAGAAAACAACAGCGCCACGCTTTCCGGCGATTTTATCGCAATAGTTTTTGGCAAAATTTCACCAAAAACTATAACTACAATTGTCAGCAAAGCTGTGGCATAAACCACACCGATTTCGCCAAATATTTCGAGCAACAAACTTGTGGTGAGAGCTGAAGCAACAATGTTAATTACGTTGTTTGCCAGCAACATCACGCTGATAACTTTCTCACGCTGATTGAGCAAAATTTCGAGATTTTTTGCGCGCTTGCTGCCATGGCTTGCCAGCCGGTGAATCCTGGCGCGCGAGGCTGCGGTGATTGCAGTTTCGAAACATGAAACTAATGCCGAAAAAACCAATAGGCCGGCAATTATTAAAAAATTTACTTGGTAACTTTCTGGCATTTATTTATGGTCAAAATTAATTCGCGGATCAATGAATCTGTAAGTTAAATCGCTGATGATATTGGTGATTAATCCAATCAAAGTGAAAATGTAAAGTGTGGCAAACATCACCGGATAATCGCGCGAGAGAGTTGATTCATATCCGAGCAAACCAAGACCATCAAGCGAGAAGATTACTTCAATCAACATTGAGCCAGTGAAAAAAATTGCAATCAAAGCGGCAGGCAAACCGGCAATCACAATCAAAATCGCATTGCAAAAAACATGGCGGTATAAAATTTGGTTTTGCGACAAACCCTTGGCGTAAGCGGCTGTAACATAATTTTTTCGAATCTCTTCAATGAAAGAATTTTTTACAAAAAAAGTCAGCGCCGCAAATCCGCCAATCACCATCGCTAAAACCGGCAAAGTAATATGCCAAAAATAATCAAAGATTTTTTGCCACCAATTCAATTCGGAAAAATTCTGCGAAACCAAGCCGCGCAAGGGGAAAATATTTAAAAAATTTCCGCCGCTAAAAAGCGTGATAAATAAAATCGCAAATAAAAATGACGGAATTGCGTGCAGAAAAATTATCAAAGAACTCGTCCAAATATCAAATTTCGTTCCATCACGCACTGCTTTTTTTATGCCAAGTGGAATTGAAATTAAATAAACCAGCAAAGTAGTCCAAAGCCCCAGTGATATTGACACCGGGAGCTTATCCAAAATCAAATCAGTAACTTTTTTATCCTGATAAAAACTTTCACCGAAATCAAAAGTTAGAAATTTTTTCATCATCAAAAAAAATCTTTTCCACAGCGGCAAATCAAATCCGTAAAGCTTCTCGATCTTTTTTATTATCTCTTCATCAACACCTTGCGAGCCCTCATATTTCAAGGCCGGATTAAAGTTTGATGCTCCGGCAAAATTCGCTGATTCACCAATTTTTGTCGCATGATTCATCTGTGCTAAAAACCGCTCCACAGGCCCGCCTGGCGCGGTTTGAATGATAAGAAAATTCACCAACATTATCACCAGCAAAGTTGGAATAATGAGCAAAATTCTTTTGAGAAAATAACTATGCATTGTTGATCCAATCAGGGTCTGTAGCGCCTTCATTTTCAGGGGTTGGCACTTCAAATTCATAACCGGTAATGATGTCGACGATAAATAATCTTGGCACCGAATCTTTGCCATAAGACCCTTTTTTCTTGGAGAAAATTAAGTAACGACCATTTGGCGACCATTTCGCGCCTTCAACTAAATAGCCGGTGCTGAGCAGTTTTTCTGATTTGCCGTCGGGCAACATCACGCCGATAAAAAATTGTCCGCCTTTGATGCGCGTGAAGGCAATTAATTTTCCATCCGGCGACCAAACCGGTTTTGAATAAGTGCCTTGTCCGGTGCTGATTTTCTTGAGCGAAGAGCCATCCAAATTCATCACATAAATTTGCTGACCACCAGCGCGGTCCGACGAGAAAGCTACAGAACTACCATCCGGCGAATAAGAAGGTGTTGTATCAATTGCCGGATGTTTGGTTAATTTCATCGCAGTGTTGGTGGCAATATTCATCTCATAAATATCGCTATTTCCTTCCTCAATTGCCGAGAGCAAAAGCAGGTTTGGATCTTTTGGATGAACGGAGGGCGACAAAGTTGTAATTCTAAATCCGCCAACTTTTTGGCTGCGCAAATTTTTTATATTCATCGAAAAAACTTGCGGGCGGCCTTGGAAATAGCGCACGTAAAAAATTTCATCACGTTTCCTGGAAAATACCGGCGTTAACACCAATTCGCGGCCATCAGTTAAAACCTGATTATTCTCGCCGTCAAAATCGATGAGATTAATTTTTTTCACGCGATTTTTTAGCGCGCCGCTTTCCGAAACATAAAGAATTTGCGAAGTAAAATGGCCGGAAGATTCGCCGCTAATTGCTTTAAAAATTTCATTGGAAATCACATTAGCAACTTTGCGCATATTATCTTTTGACGCCGTGTAGAGCTTGCCAAAAAGTTGGCGCTGATCAAGCACATCCCACATGCGCACGCGGATTTCGAGGTTTCCGGAAGTATCAAGATTAAAATCTGCAATCACGATCGCGCCAATTCCGGCCTTGGAATATTTATCAAAATCAGGAAGTGCTTCAACCGATAAATTTTCGCTGCTGGTTGCAGTTGGAGCCGCGACAATTGCGGCTTGCTTGACTGTGTCAAAAAGATCGGTGGTTTTTAAATTTTTTCTAATGCGCTCAAAAATTTCAAAAGCATCGGCGCGCCATCTTGGATCAGCTTGATCGAAACCTAAAAAAAGAATTTTTGTTTTTGGAATTTCTTCATTTTTTACTGAAAAAGAAACTGTTGCAAAAGCTTGCGGTGAGAGGATCAACAGCAAAGCAAAAATTTTGAGAAATTTCATTTTATAAAGTTTCGATGACGAGATTTTTGTTAGTATAAATGCAAAGATCGGCGGCAATTTTCATTGATCTGGTGACAATTTCTTCAGCAGATAAATTATCAATTTCAGAAAGAGCGCGAGCGGCTGCAAGCGCGAAATTTCCACCAGAACCAATTCCGGCAATACCATCTTCGGGCTCAAGCACATCGCCATTTCCGGTGAGCACGAGAGAAATATTTTTATCCACCACAATCATCATCGCTTCAAGGCGGCGCAGATATTTATCAGTGCGCCAATCTTTTGCGAGCTCAACGCAGGCGCGCATTAATTGATTTGGATATTGTTCTAATTTGCTTTCCAATCTTTCAAAAAGTGTGAAGGCATCAGCTGTGGCACCAGCAAATCCGCCGATGATTGAGCCATCGCCAAGTTTGCGAATTTTTTTTGCGTTAGATTTTAAAACCGTATTGCCGAATGAAACCTGGCCATCTCCGGCGATTGCAACTTTGCCATTTTTTCGCACCGCTAAAATTGTGGTGGCATAAAATTGATTTGGATCTTTGTGAACTAACATAAAATTACGATTTACGATTTACGATTTACGATTTAGAAATTTTTTAATTCATAAATCGTAAATCGTAAATCGTAATTTTAATGTTATTGAAAAGAAGTTATAAAAACTTCACCACTATATTTTTTCTGGGCATCAGCTCAGGAATGCCGCTGGCTCTGATCTTATCCACATTAAAAGCATTTTTACTCGAAAAAGGTTTTGATTTAAAAACCATCGGATTTTTTTCGCTCGTTGCACTTCCCTACAGCTTAAAAATATTTTTCGCTCCCGTCATTGATTCATGCAAAATTCCGCTGCTGACAAAAATTTTAGGACATCGCAAATCATGGATTATTCTCACACAATTTTTGTTAGTTGCTTTTATTGCAGCGCTTGGTGTTTCAGGAATTTTTTCTGATCTCTCACTAATTGCACTTTTTGCGATTTTGATCGGCTTTGCTTCAGCAAGCCAAGATATTGTGATTGATGCTTATCGCATCGAATTAATTGAAAAAGATAGTCAGGGTTTGGCGGCAAGTTTTTATGTTTATGGCTATCGCATCGGCCTTTTAATTTCAGGCGCTCTCGCCCTTGTCATTGCAGAATTTTTTGGCTGGGATGCGGTTTATTTTTTCATGGCAATCTTCATGATGACTTGTTTGTTTCTAACAATTTTCGTTGAAGAAACACGCAAAAATTGGGAAGCAAAAAAAGAAAATTTTTTCTCCTGGTTTCAAGATTTTATTATTGCGCCACTGCGCGATTTGACTAATCATCAATTGTGGTTCGTCATTTTACTTTTCATAATTTTATTCAAATTAACTGACGCTTTTGCCGGCAGTTTGACTTTGCCTTTTTTGCTCGAAATCGGTTTTAGTAAAATTGAGATTGCCAAGATCGTAAAAACTTTCGGACTCTTTGCCACCTTATCTGGCGCGCTTTGCGGTGGCTTGCTGATAAAAAAACTTCACATCACTAAAGCACTTTGGATCGCCGCTTTGATGCAAATGTTTTCCAATCTCGCTTTTGCTTATCAGGCGCAAATTGGTTATGATCCGGAAATTTTATATCTGGTTGTTTTTATCGAAAATTTTTCCGGTGGCATCGGCGATTCTGTTTTTGTCGCTTACTTGAGTGGACTTTGCAATATAGCCTTCAGCGCTACGCAATACGCGCTTCTCACATCTTTGGCGGCAACTGCACGAAGTTTTTTAACCTCAAGCGCCGGAATTTTTGCGCAAGATTTGGGTTGGTATAAATTCTTCATTTTTTCAACTTTCCTGGCTCTTCCTGCACTGCTTCTTTTATTTTGGTTGACCGCGAAAAAAAATCCTCAAAATTGAACTATCTCCTCTGTCCCCTTTCAACGGGATGTCACGCATCCGCCGCAAGCGGCTGCGCGATGACTTCTTCGTAACTTTTATTTTTAAATGCGTTTAACAACTCTCAAACCAGCAAACGAGAAGATCACGAAAGGCGAAGTCTCTGCCGCGCATTTTATTCCCTATAAATGTCATTGGAATTCGAGCACAATTTTAACGCATAAGGAAGAGCTGGTTCGCATTATTAAAATCAAAGGTTTCGCTTTTGAAACTGCTGATGATGTTGATATAGATCTCAAAAAAAATGCCCGCAATAACTTGCTCAAAGGCATGGCAGCAGGCGGTTTCTCACTTTATTTCCACACAATTCGTCGCAAAGAAAAAGGTTTTCCTGACGGCGATATGCCAGATAATTTTTCAGCGCGCGTAAATGAAGAATGGGCGCAAAAACACTCCGGCGAGCGCAGTTTCGTCAATGAACATTATCTCACAATTGTGCGCGGTGCCGACACTTCAGGCGCTGCGGTGCTTGAGCATATGGCAAAAAAATTGCAGCATAAAACCGACAAAACTTCTTGGGAAAATTACATGCGCGAAATGTTTGATGAGCTCGAAGAAATGACCGAGCGCATCTTAAACGGCTATGCAAATTACGGTGCCAAATTGCTCGAATTAGTTGAAACTGAAGAAGGTGTGGTTTCAGAAGTTTTGGAATTTTTATCGCGCATTGTAAATTGCGGCTATTCGCAGCCAATCAATGTGCCAATTGGCGATATCGGACATCACTTGCCTTCAAGCCGACTTTATTTCGGCGGCAAATCAGTTGAAGCGCATCATCCAAGTAATGTGAAATATGCGGGCATAGTTTCGATCAAGGAATATCGGCCCTCCACGCATGCCGGTGTATTTGACGGCTTTATGCAAATGCCGTTTGAATTGGTGATCAGCCAGTCATTTTCTTTCATTAATAGAATGGTTGCAATCAGCTCGATGCAGTTGCAGCAACGCCGCCTCGTGCAATCAGAAGACGTCGCGGTTTCGCAAATTCAGGAAATTGACGAAGCGCTTGATTCGGCAATGAGCGGTGAATTTGCTTTCGGTCAGCATCACATGACGGTGCTTTGTATTGAAGATACACCAAAAGCTTTAGAGAGCGCTTTGTCACTTTCCGTTGTAGAGCTTTCAAATTCAGGTATCACAGGTGTTCGCGAAAGAATGAATTTGGAACCAGCTTTCTGGGCACAACTTCCTTGCAACTCGGATTACATGGCACGTAGGTCAGTTGTTAACACACTAAACATCGCGGCTTTTGCTTCATTCCATAATTATCCATCGGGCAAGCGCAAAGGCAATCACTGGGGCGATGCGGTTACGGTTTTAAACACAGTGTCGGGCACGCCATATTTTTTCAGCTTCCATGTGCGCGACGTCGGACATACGATGATTATTGGTCCGACAGGTTCTGGTAAAACAGTTTTGCTCAACTTTTTATGCGCACAGGCACAAAAATTTCGCCCTCGATTATTTTTCTTCGATAAAGATCGCGGCGCCGAAATCTTCGTGCGCGCCATTCGCGGCCGTTATGTAATTCCTGATGCGGCAAAAGTTTCGGGCTTCAATCCGTTTCAGCTCGAAGATACTAACGAAAATCGCAGCTTCTTAATCGAATTTCTCAAAGCCTTGGTTGCAACTGGCACTGGTCCGCTGCCAGCGCATGAAGTGGAGCGCATCAACGAAGCAGTGAATGGTAATTATAAATTGCCGAAGGAACAACGCCGACTGCGCAACATCGCGCCCTTCATGGGTTTAGGTGGTCCAGGAACTTTGGCCGGACGTTTGTCGATGTGGCATTCGCTTGGCTCGCACGCCAAACTTTTCGACAATGAAGAAGACCGTATCGATTTTATGTCAGCCCGCGTTTTCGGCATTGAGATGAGCCATATTTTGCAGGATAAAGTGAGTATTGGTCCGGTACTGCTTTATTTATTTCACCGCATTCAAAGATCGCTCGACGGCTCACCAACTATGATCGTTCTCGACGAAGCTTGGGCACTTATTGATAATCCGGTCTTTGCACCAAAAATTAAAGACTGGCTGAAAGTTTTGCGTAAACTCAACACCTTCGTGGTTTTCGCAACGCAATCGGTGGAAGATGCGGCAAAATCGCAAATTTCTGATACGCTCGTTCAGCAGACAGCAACACAAATTTTCTTGCCAAACTTAAAAGCAACTACAGTTTATCGCGATGTTTTTATGTTGTCAGAGCGCGAATTTAATCTGGTAAAAACCACTGATCCAGGAACAAGATTTTTTCTGGTAAAACAAGATAATGATGGCGTAATTGCCCGTATCGATTTGGGTGGAATGGATGAAGTTATTCGCGTTCTCTCAGCACGAGCTGAAACCGTAATCATGATGGATGAAATCATCGACCAAGTCGGTGATGATCCGGATGATTGGCTTCCGCCTTACTACGAAAAATCAGGCAAAAAATCGTGACGAAATTTCTCAAAAATTTAGAGCTAAATTTTTCAGCACCGCTGGCTCGTTGCTGCGCGCGCTTTTTTGCTGCTTTCATTATTTTTACCCTCGTTACTTTGCAAGTGGCGCAAGCCGGAGTTGATCACGGAGTGGGTCGCACCAGAAGTTGTAATATCGGCAATAATGGTAATGTTACAGTTGAAGGACTGGATTGGAATCCGACTTCCGGCGGCGAAGATATTGAATTCGTCCTTACAAATCCGGTCTGTTTTTCTTTCGCAATTACTTCTTATGCATCAGTTAAAGCAGCAATTGCTTTGATGAATTATGCCTGCGGCACCGGTAGCGGCGTGCCACGCGTCACACCTACTCCTTTCATGGATGTTTACGAAATCGGCAAAGCCACGGTTCGTGGCTCTCCGACTCCGCAATGCCGCGCTGCAATTTTCGGCGCTACCGCCTCACTTACGACTGCACTGGGACTACTTTCCGCAACTTATATAGCGGCAAAAAATGTTTTTGAAAATTCACAAATTTGCGGCGCAGAATGGATGGCACCAAGCGCTACAACTTTCAATTTCAGCATTCCTTCATATAAGCAAACAGTACAAAATCAGATCAATAGCTGGGTTAGAAGTGGTCAGACCGACAAACTTAAACTGACTAACAAAACTTTCCGCGAGTGGTATTATGGAGGTGTGGAAGTAGTTGATGATCCTGATGACGGCAGTGCCTGCTTGGATGTAACTCAACCTAAAGTTAACGGCGAATATCCGCGCCAGGCCTATTATCTCAAAGGCTCGGACATTGGCAATTATAACTGTAAAAAATATAATTTACAGAGCGGACAAAATGATCCACTCGACAATAAACCGGTCACTGATAAGCAGCGACTTAAAGAATTAAATTCGGCTTATCAATGCTGCCTCAATCGCAGCAGCAATTATATCTGCATTCAATATGATGTCGGCAATGCCGGAGCCTCCGCAGTAGGTGTGAGCCAAGCTACCGATCTCGCTGCCGATGGCATAAATGCTGGGGCTAACGCCAACATTAACACTGCCGGTGCATTTTCCGATATACACCGCCTTTTCTGCCGCGCCGGCACTAGATGCGAGATTCAAGGCATATATTTCACCTCCAAATTCCGCGATAATGATCGCATGATCTGCGCCGAAAGTTACAGCCTTTGTCCTTACAATTTCAGCCTTGGTGGCGGTTCGGAATATTGCGATTATTATCGCGACGGCATTTGGGATGATGGGAGATGGAGAATGATCACCGCCGAACAAATTTCACTTGGCCAATGCGCTTCCAACAGTGAAATACGTAATGCCGATTGTACCTACAATGCCAAGGCTGGCAAGTGCCGCAATTATTGCCAATATCTCACACATTGTACCAGAACTTCCACGCTATTTCCTTATGTCAGCGGCATCACTTCGCCTTATTTCTCGGAAGCCTGCCTGAATTTTGAAGGCGATTCGCAAAATAAAGTCGCGGTTAATACCGGCTTTATTTTAGGCTCACAGCGCCATTTCAGCGCCCCGATCGCCCAATGTGTAAAAGAAACTTTGGAAAATGTTTTCTATAATCGCGCCGGACATAGCCAATGTTTAAGTGCTGAAGAACAACCTTCCGCCGGCGGTATTTGCCCAAGCGGCTTATATGCAGGTGATGGCGGTTTCTTCAATTTCAAAAAAGGCAATCCGGTAAAACAAAAATCTTTCTTCACCACAATTCAGGACAATCTGCAATTAGCGGTGAAGCTGACGCTTACTTTCTCCATCATGCTTTATGGCATGAATTTATTGCTGTGGAAAACCGATATCCGGCAGAAAAAAGACATTCTGATCTATATTTTAAAAATCGCGCTGGTGGCTTATTTCGCAACTGGTGATGCCTGGCAGAGCATGTTCTTCAATGGCGTATATAATGCTTCAAGCGAGTTTTCGCGCATGGTCTTTAAAATACAGACCGGGGATACGGAAAATAAACGCGACGGCTGTCAATTTGGCCGCATTTATTTAACCGACGGCACCGAAGTTTCATCAGGGCGCACTTATCCGCCGGGCAAAGAATATCTCGCAATGTGGGATACTCTTGATTGCAAGATCATGCGCTATCTTGGCTTCGGGCCGGAAGTCTCGGCAGCAAATATTGCGATGCTGATTTTGGCTTCTTTCTTTACGGGGCCAATAGGAATTTATTTTGCGCTTTCAGTTTTGATATTTGGGCTGTTGTTAATTGCTGCGACTCTGCGCGCGCTCCATATTTTCTTAAGCTCGGCAATTTCCATCATCATTATGGTTTTTGTCTCACCGATAGTAATTCCGCTGGCATTATTTGAAAAAACCAAAGGCATTTTTGACGGCTGGCTCAAAGAACTTATCAGCTTCTGTTTGCAGCCTATGATACTTTTTGCTTATATCGCCATCTTCCTCATGGTGATGGATCGCACTTTGATTGGCAGCGCTGAATTCAACGGACCCGGACCTTTCAAAACTATCAATTGCGAGAAAAAATGTGTTAATGTCGCAGATGGCTCGATCGTGCCATATGTTGATGGCGTAATGCCGGAATGCGACCAGATCGGCCAACACATCATTGATCCGCTAAATGACAGCGCCGCCTGCTTGCTTGATTTCAACGGCTTTGGCTCCTTCCCGGGTTTTGAAATTATCGGCGTAACCATTCCGGTGCTCATAAATATTTTTGAAAGCCATACTAAAGAACGAATATTAACCATTCTCAAAGCCGCTTTGGTGATGTATTTGATCTATACTTTCATGGATGAAATACCGGGAATCACTTCTGCCTTGATCGGCGGAACCAAATTGCCAGCGGGCAAAGCTGATGGTATTGCGATGTGGAAAAAAGGTGTCGGCGCGGCGCGCGGCATTCAGAAACGCTTAGCGCGCGGTGCATTAAAAGGCGCCAAGAAAGGTGTGGGCAAAGCGCGTGACGGAATTAGAGCAATGTCTTCAAAAGGAAAAAAAGAAGAAGAAATTCCAACCGGCGGCGGCTCCGACAAAACAGAAAGCAGTTCATCAGGCGGCGGATCAGACAAAGGCGCAAGCTCTGATAGCAGTAGCTCTGATTCAACAACCCAGGATGTTTCAGGTTCTGATACCGGTGAAAGTGGTGCTTGATAGTTAATGAACAATCTTTGATTGTGCGCGCCCGTTTTTTTCAAGTGAAAAGCAATCAAGAAAAATGGGCATGAGCGCGTAGCGTGAATCCCGGGAGAGCACTTCATTAACTGAAGTGAAAAAGTTTTTATATGCTGTCGTAGCTCAGGGGTAGAGCACTTCATTGGTAATGAAGAGGTCGGTGGTTCGATTCCACTCGACAGCACCAGCCGTAGCTCCTGAATCTTAAACTCGGTGTTTTTGTTTCTCCAAAGCGTAGGCGTGGCTCACTCAAACTCCAATCCACCTAAAACCACGTAAACGTCTTCCCATCATTCTCAGGCATCATGCCATTTCCCGGCACTCCGCGATTATAATTTTTATATTTATCATTCGTAGCCGGTATTCCTAAACCATCATCTTCAACATAAGTCACTGCTTTGCCATAGCGCGCTAGAACATATTTTTTGTTCCACAAAGTATTATAAACATAAATCTCATCACCTCTTCGATAGCAACTGCCAAAAAGCTTCTGCGCCCGCACTGCGTCCATCTCTACAATTGATGTGCCAAAGGCATTATACATCGATTGCGCTTCCTGTTTTTTCCATTGCGTGGCATCGCAATATTCCATATTTACGCATGAGCAAAGCAGAAATGAAATTAGCAGCAAATATTTTTTCATTTGATTCCCGTGTGAATTGCCGCAGCACCAAAGCTGAGATTTTGGTAAGAAGCATTTTTAAACCCTGCCTCTTGAATCATTTTTTTGAATTTTTCCTGTGGCGGAAATTTGCGAATCGACTCAACTAAATATTGATAAGAAGCACGATCTTTCAAAACCACTTCGCCAATTTTTGGAATTATTTTGAAGGAATAAGCATCATAAATTTTTTGCAAAAAATAATCATTCACCTGCGAAAATTCGAGGCAGATAAATTTGCCGCCCCGCTTCAAAACACGATGCGCCTCAGCCAAACCTTTATCGATATTAGTGAAATTTCTGATGCCAAAAGCGATGGTAAAAAAATCAAATGTTTCATCGGCAAAAGAAAGTTTTTCACCATCACATTGCGTAAATTTCAAATGCGAAAATAAATTTTGATCAATAGCGCGCGCCTGTCCCACATCTAGCATCTCCTGATTTATATCAACCACATCAATTTCATATTTGATATTTTTTGCGCGCATTTTTTTAGCGATGCGAAATGCGATATCACCGGTGCCGCCGGCAACATCAATAAATTTTGCTTCACCATTTTTTGGCGAAATTTCATCGACCATTTTATTTTTCCAAATACGGTGGACGCCGCCGCTCATTAAGTCATTCATCAAATCATATTTGCCCGCAACATTTGAAAAAATTTCTTTGACAAGACCGGCCTTTTGCTCACGATCTACCTGCTTGAATCCAAAATGTGTTTTTCCTTCTTCCATGCTTACAACTGATAATTTTAATTTTGATTTACCTGAAAATTTGATCGCGCAATCGCCTTTTTTTCCCAAAGAAAAAACTGCGATGTTAGTCTTTGACGGCGCGAAAATTATGGATCTGCAGCTAATCAACCTCATCGATTTTTTGCAAGAAGGAGATGTGATGGTTTTTAATGATGCCCGCGTTATCAAAGCCAAATTGAGCGCTAAAATTCTGCGCAATTCTGCAAAGTTGGATTTCAATTTAGACCAAGAGGATCAAGGCTTATGGCATGCTTTATGTCGACCAGCAAAAAAAGTAAAAAGCGGCGATGAATTAGAAATCGCACCGGATTTTTTGGCGCAAGTTGTGGAAAAAACTGCTGATGGCTTTATCAAAATAAAATTTGATTGCGCCGGTGATGAATTGCTCACAAAGCTTGAAAAATATGGCGCCATGCCACTTCCACCTTACATCAAACGCGAAGGTGAAAATTTAGAAGATAAAAAAAATTACCAAACAATTTACGCCGCAAACGGAACGGCTGTAGCAGCGCCAACCGCCGGTCTACATTTTAACGAAAAAATTTTTGCGCAACTTGAAGCAAAAAAAGTGAAAAAAACTTTTGTCACTTTGAATGTCGGCGCCGGAACTTTTCTGCCCGTTAGAAGCGAATTTCTTAAAGATCACAAAATGCATCGCGAGTCTTTTTCAATCTCTGCTAAAACTGCTGCGATAATTAATGATGCAAAAAAATCCGGCAAAAAAATCATCGCTGTTGGCACAACTTCGCTGCGTGTTTTGGAATCAGTTGCTGATGAAAATGGCCTGGTGAAGCCAAGTGCGGCAAGCACCGAGATTTTTATTTATCCGCCTTATAAATTCAAAATCGTTGATGTTTTGATGACGAATTTTCACTTACCTAAATCAACTTTATTCATGCTGGTTAGCGCCTTTGTCGGGCAAGAAAATGCGCAAAAAATTTATCAGCATGCCATCAAAAATAATTACCGTTTTTATTCTTATGGCGACGCGTCGCTGCTGTTTAGAAATCAGTTATAGGAATTTGAAAGCCAGGCCGGAGTTGATTTGTCTTTGATTGGCTCCACTGAAATGAGCGAAGTCGGCACTTGCGCCGGCACACCGAGTTGATATTGGCGCTTATAACTTGCGAGTAGGCGATCCATCCGCACAGTTTTTCCGCTTAAATCTGGCGCATCCGAGCTTACAACCTCAAGGTCGGTCTGGTCGAAATAAATCTGCACATAATTATAAGTGGAGTGGTCGTTGATGCTTGGCATGTTGTTTTCACGGAAATAAAATTCGCGAGTGATGGTATCACCTTGTTCATTGGTCCAGCTGATTTTAACTAAACCGAAAAAAGCCGAACTTTTATACATGTAAAAAGATTGGCTTCGCGTATCGCCGGGAATAAGCTTGGCAAGGCTTAACACACTATTTCTCACCCATTCGCAACGAATATTGGTGATTGGCGCAGTACTGGCATTAGAAAAATAAATTACCGGACTTTCAAGTTTAGGCTCACCAATAGCGCAAGAAGAAGTCAAAAGCACCAAAGCGAGCAGAAATTTTTTAAACATTTTTTTGCGATTTTTCTTGGAACAGCTCACGGGTTTTTATGCCCTTAGCAAAACGGGAGAAGGCGAACAGCGAGCTATAGATCACACCATTAAATCCATAAATAAAATAACGACGCAAGAAAAAAGCTTTGCAAAAAGCCAGAAACGGCGTGAAAAAAACCTTCAATGCTGACGGTTTCTTGCCCTTTTTGAAAGCATCAATTGCCTGCATTTGCGAGTAAGAATTTATTTTTTCGATCCAATGCGAAAATGAGCGGAAAGATTGGTGATAAATTATGTGATTTAGCTGTTTTATTTCACCGTGATTTGGATTTTTTAATTCAACTGAATCATGGACCGTGCTGTTTTTGAAGCCTGCAAGCTCCTTGTTATAGAGGCGAAATTGATTGTAAAAATAAGCACCACATTTTGGTTTTTTTTCAAAACGGAATTTATTGACGATCTTAATGCGAAAACCGGCGATATTTTGCGATATTTTTCCTGAAAAAATTTCTGAAATTTCATCAGCTAATTGCGGCGAAATTTCTTCATCAGCATCGATATTTAAAACCCATTTATTGCGGCATTGATTTTCGCCAAAGATTTTTTGCGCGCCGTAACCATTCCATTCATTGAATAAAACTTTGGCACCGTTTCGCATCGCGAGTGCGCAAGTGTCATCCGAGCTGCCTGAATCAATCACCAAAATTTCATCGGCAATTTTTTTGGCGGCATTTATAACTTCCGCAATGCGGTCTGCTTCATTTTTGGCGATGATAAAAACTGAAATTGGAGTCATAAAATAATTGCTTTATTTGCCAATGAGGCGAAATTTCAAAACTACTTTTCCGCCTTATTAATTGCAGTTCAACTCCCAAGTTTAATATGAATAAAATTTCCAAAAAAACTCTCATCCTCGCGGTTGGCGCAACTTTGCTAATCGGCTTTATAGCTTTGGTGGTTCATAATTACAGAACCAAAACTTCCTTTAAATATAGTGCTCCGGCAGCAGTTGAAACTACTGAAGCCGAGATCCAAAAAAATCCGCAAGATAAAGTAAATGCCGCGGTAAATGAAGCAGCTGAGCACTTGGCGCAAGAGCGCAAAAATAGCGATTTGCTAAAAGAACTTCCGGGCGATTTTGTTTTGGGCGATAAAAATGCTCCCGTCACCATGATCGAATATGCCTCGCTTTCTTGCCCGCATTGCGCCGCTTTCGCGCGGGAATCTTTCGAAAAATTGCGCGCTGAATATGTTGATAGCGGCAAAGTAAAATTTATTTTCCGCGCTTTTCCGCTTGATCAATCCGCCCTTACCGCCTCAATGTTTGCCGATTGCCAAGCCCATGATAATAAAGACCAATTGGTAGAAAAATATTACGCTACTTTGAAAGTTCTCTTCAAAACCCAGGATTCTTGGGGCTTCTCGGAAAAAGCTCCGGAAAAAATCGAAGCCATCGCCAAACTTGACGGCATGTCGGAAGATCGTTTCAAAAGCTGCATCAATGATAAAAATTTGCAGGATAAAGTTTTGAAAAATCGCATGGATGCAGCGCAAACCTTGCAAATCCGCTCCGCGCCAAGCTTCTTCGTCAATGGCGAAATTTCTGAAGGTTATGTTGATTATGTCACTTTGAAAAAATTGATCGACAAAAAATTGGCGGAAAAAAAATAATGACCTCAAAAATTTCCATCAAAAATCTCACCAAAAATTTTGCACAAAAACATGTTTTAGCCGGCGTTGATCTCGAAGTTAAAAAAGGTGAATCGCTGGTAATTTTGGGCGGCTCAGGTAGCGGTAAATCTGTTCTCATCAAGATCATTTCAACTTTGCTTCACGCCACTTCCGGCTCGATAAAAATTGACGGACAGGAAGTCACCGGTATCAGCAATAAAGACCGCGATAAATTGATGGAAAAATTTGGTTTTCTTTTTCAAGGCGGCGCGCTTTTTGATTCACTTTTAGTTTGGGAAAATGTCGCCTTCCGCCTACTCTATCAACACGGCATGGATAAAAAAGAAGCACGCAAAATTGCACTGCAAAAATTAAAAGCGGTGGGTTTGAGCGAAAAAACTGCTGATCTTTATCCTTCCGAACTTTCGGGCGGCATGCAAAAACGTGCTTCACTGGCGCGCGCAATCGCCGCAAAACCCGAAATTATTTTTTTCGATGAACCCACAACCGGCCTTGATCCAATCATGGCTGACGTCATTAATGATCTCATCATTTCCAATTCAAAAGAGCTGGGCGCAACAACCATCACCATCACTCACGATATGCATTCGGCGCGCAAAATCGCCGATAAAGTGGCGATGCTTTATGAAGGAAAAATCATCTGGTTTGGCGATGTAAAAAATCTTGATTCTTCGGGCAATGCTTATCTCGACCAATTCATTCACGGCCGCGCCGAAGGTCCGATTAATTTCCTTAGCAAATGAAAAAAGCTTTTTCGCTTTTTGAATTATCGATCGTAATTCTTATAATTGCCCTGATCCTTGTCGGCACCGTACAAACCACCAAACTGATTAAAAAATCACATCTCGCTTCAGCACAAGCACTCACGCAAAATTCCATTGTCAACAATCTTGATGGCTTGGTGGCCTGGTATGAAACTTCTCTTGATAGCAGCTTTGATCAAGATCAAGCAGTTGATGGCGCATTAGTGAGGATTTGGTACGATAACAATCCGAAAGCACTGACCAAAAATAACGCCTTACAAAATACCGATTTCTACAAACCAACTTACACTATAAACGTCTTTAACGGCGGCATTCCAGCAATGAGATTTAACAACAGCGTTATGGATTTTGATGGCACTTCACTTGCCTATAGCGCTTATACAATTTTTGTAGTTGAGCAAAGACGCAGCAGTCAAAGCGAAAATTATTTCCTCGGCGGCTTGACCCTAGATGTCAATCAGGATCTTGTTTTAGGATATCGCGATGATACCACAATTACCCAATCCCATTACGGTAACGACATAAATATTGCGATTGATCCTTACGATACACCAATTCCACGTCTTCATACCTTCATGTTTGACACCACGCACGGAAAAACTTACCGCTTAAATGGCGTGGTGGTCGGAAGCGACAGCTCTCAAACCGAACCTCTAACTTCCTACTATTCTGCAGCAGTTGGCAGATATAATGGCAGCGTATTCGTAGGCGATATAGGAGAAGTAATAATTTTTCGCACGAAATTATCTAACGACAATATGCGTGAAGTTGAAATTTATTTAAGCAAAAAATACGGCATCTCTCTCTCATAAGAAGCACTAATTGGCTTTATTGTTTAGCAATAAAATCAGCGTAAGACTCATTTAAAATTTTGGCAATTTTACGGTTTTTTCCATCAGATATTTTTTTACCGTCAATTTCACGCACTGGTCGTAGAATCAGGCTAGAACTGGTTAGAAAGACTTCGCTTGCTTTCATCATTTCAGTCACAGAAAAGGTTTTCTCAAAAACTTTGACACCATTTTTTTTCGCCAATTCAATCATACGATTACGCGTGATGCCTTGTAAAATATTGCTGCTTGCTGGATGAGTGATTAAATTTTCATTCGCATCAACGATAAAAATATTGGCGAAACTTCCTTCGGTAACAACTCCATCGCGCACCAAAATCGCATCATTAAAACCATGATCTTTGGCTTTTTGATTGATCATGCTTGAAGCGTAAAGCGCCACGCTCTTGATGTCGCAACGTTTCCAGCGAATATCTTCATGAGTCATAAAAGAAAACCCGCTGACAAATTCTTCGCTCGAAACTCCTTTGTAAGGCGAAACAGTGGCACAAATTGTTGGGGTAGTTTTTGGAAAATAAGGCACACGATTTGCAACGCCTCGCGTAATCTGGATGTAGCAGGTTCCATCCGTCATTTTATTTTGTGCAAAAAGTTCGAGCTGCAATTTTTTTAGATCATCGGCAGTGAAATTATGCTCGATTTTTAACTCGCGCAAACTCCGCCAAAAGCGCTCAATATGAGCATCGCCATCAATTAATTTTTGGCCGCGAAAAAGTGTAACTTCATACGCACCGTCGGCAAATTGAAAACCGCGATCTTCGATATGAACAAAACATTTTTCGTGAGGCAAAAATTCGCCATTGAGATAGCTGATGCGTGTCATATTACTTTTTCAAAATTGATTTGCCGGCATATTTGGCACGACTTCCCAGGCTCTCTTCCATGCGGATCAATTCGTTATATTTTGCGGTGCGGTCTGATCTGCAAAGTGAACCGGTTTTGATTTGTCCACAATTTGTTGCAACTGCGATATGGGCAATTGTGGTATCTTCAGTTTCACCTGAGCGGTGCGACAAAATATTGTTGTAGTTGGCCGCTTTTGCGATGTCGATTGTTTTGAAAGTTTCAGTTAGCGAGCCAATTTGATTAACTTTCACCAGCACAGCATTGGCAAGGCCTTGCGCGATTCCTTTCTGCAAAATTTCGGCGTTAGTTACGAATAAATCATCGCCAACTAATTGCACTTTTTTGCCCAAAGCATCAGTAACTTTTTTCCAGCCCACGAAATCATCTTCAGCGCAAGCATCTTCAATTGAAAAGATCGGAAAATTATTCACTAATTTTTCGTAATAGCGCACTAATTCATCAGAAGTTAAAATTTTTCCTTCACCCTCTAAATGATATTTTCCATCGCGATAAAATTCGGTTGAAGCACAATCAAGAGCGAGAACAACATCGCTGCCGAGCCTGTAGCCGCCTTTTTCCACAGCTTTTGCGATATAGTCTAACGCTTCATCACTTGAATTTAAATTTGGCGCAAAACCACCTTCATCACCAACATTTGTGTTGTGACCATCTTTTTTCAAAAGCGATTTTAAATGCTGAAAAATTTCCGCACCAATACGAATTGAATCCTTCATGGAAGCCGCTCCAACTGGCATGATCATAAATTCCTGAATGTCGATTTTATTATCCGCATGCTTACCGCCATTGATAATATTCATCATCGGCACCGGCAAAATATGCGCATTTTTTCCACCCAAATATTCATAAAGCGGAAGTTTTGCAGAAATTGCTGCGGCCTTGGCACAAGCCAGTGAAACACCTAAAATTGCGTTAGCTCCCAAGTTTGATTTATTTTTTGTGCCATCCATCTCAATCATCAAATCATCAATTTCTTTTTGTTTTGCTGCATCCAGGCCAAGCAATTTTTTGGCGATTTTTTGTTCAACATTTTCAACTGCTTTCAAAACACCTTTGCCCAAAAATTTTGTTTTATCACCATCGCGAAGTTCACAAGCTTCAAGGCTGCCGGTTGAAGCTCCGCTTGGCACCGCAGCAATTCCGATTGATCCATCAGTTAAATGAACTTCAGCTTCCAAAGTTGGAAATCCGCGCGAATCAAGAATTTCACGCGCTTTGAGCGCAGCAATTTTTGTCATGTTTTGCATAATTGATTATTGAGGGGCGCGGCAGTTTTTTCACGAATCAAGAAATGTCAAATCCATAAACTTTAGACATAAAAAAAACCCGGGGAAGTTTTTACCTCCCCGGGTTTTTTAAATTTTATTAGCAAAATTTATCTCACACCAGCCGGTGCGCCAGCAGGTCCGGGTTGTGGAGTTCCTTGCATACCTTGCTCTGGCATTGGTTTGCCGGCACGCGGACCACGATCCATTCTCGGGCTGTTCGGACCGCCAACTGGGCCATTTGGTCCGGCAGCAGGGCCGTTATTTGGCATACCAGGATTCATGCCCTGATCAGGATTGCCACTGCCTTGCACATTATCACGACCAACCGGTCCACCTGCAGGCATGCCGCTATTGCCCATACGCTGAGAACCTCTTGGGCCTGGTCTCATGCCGCTGCCATCATTAGCAACACCGCGATCGGCCATTTGCTGAGGTCTGTCGCCCATCGGACGTTGATCATTCCAGCTTTGCTGATTGCCACGCTGACTTTCCATTTTTTCTTTCATTTTTTCGCGTTCTTCAGGAGAAGCATTTTGCCATTTATCGCGGCGCTCCATCATTCTTTGTCTTTCTTCTGGAGAGGCGGATTCCCATTTTTCACGGCGCTGTTCCATGCGCTTTTTTTCTTCGGGAGAAGCATTGGCCCATTTTTCTTTTTGTTCATCTCTCCAAGCTTCTTTTTGCTCGGGATTTGCTTTTTCCCAATTTCCTTTTTGATTATTTTTCCAGGCTTCGCGCTGCTGTGGGCTTGATTTTTCCCATTTAGCTTTACGTTGTTCTTCTTCTCTTTTCCACGCAGCTTTTTGCTGTGGAGTGGCATTTTCCCACTTCTTTTTATCCCAGTTTTTTTGATCACCGGCAGCCACTTTTTCCATCGGTTTTTTCTCAAAAGGAACTTTACGCTCCATTACAGCAGATGATTTATCTTGTGAAGAATTGGTCTTTATTTGGTCAGCTTGCATCGATGGATCTTGCGCATTGGCACAAAATGAAAACATCGCCGCAAAAGCAAAAGATGTTAATTTTTTCATAAAGAGTTCTTTTGATTGAGATGCCTTGGAAATCAAGGTGTGGGCAGGCCTATAGCAGATAAAAGACTTTGGCAAATATTTAATTTTCGCCCGCTTCATTTTGCGACTCTTTGGCAACAAATTCGCGCGCAAATTCGGCGAAATTTTTTTCCTCAATTGTACGACGAATTTCTGCCATCATGCGCTGATAGAAAAAAATATTATGCTCCGACATCAACATCGAACCCAAAATTTCCTGCGATTTTACCAAATGATGCAAATAAGCGCGCGAGTGATTTTTGCAGGCATAGCATGCGCAATTTTCTTCGAGCGGTTTTTCATCAGTGCGATATTTTGCATTTCGAATATTGATTGGGCCGTTGAAAGTAAAGGCTTGGCCTGTTCTCCCCGAGCGCGTTGGAATCACGCAATCAAACATATCAACACCACGTGCAACCGCGCCAACAATGTCTGAAGGCTTACCAACTCCCATTAAATATCTTGGATGCGTGCTTGGTAAAAAATCGGCGCAATAATCTAAAACCTCAAACATTGTTTTTTGTCCCTCTCCTACAGCCAGGCCGCCGATTGCATAACCATCAAAACCGATTTCAACTAATTTTTGTGCCGAAATTTTTCGCAAATCTTCAAAAACTCCGCCTTGCACAATGCCAAAAATTCCATAGCCATCACGTTTTTGAAAAGCATCGCGTGATCTTTTAGCCCAGGCGAGAGAACGCTCCATGCCTTTTTTGGTTTCGCCGTAAGTTGCACCAAATTGTACGCATTCATCAAAAATCATCGTGATGTCGCTGCCCAGTTTATGCTGAATTTCAATGGAGCGCTCGGGCGAAACGAAATATTTTGTGCCATCAATATGCGAAGAAAATTCCACACCTTCATCAGTAATTTTACGAATTTTTGAAAGCGACATCACCTGAAATCCGCCCGAATCAGTCAAAATCGGTTTATCCCAATTCATAAATTTATGTAGCCCACCAAGCTGCTCAATTAGCTCAGCCGTGGGCCTTAACATCAAATGATAAACATTACCTAAAATGATTTCTGCGCCGGATTCTTTCACGTCGCGCGCCTTGATAGCCTTCACCGTAGCCGCTGTTCCAACCGGCATAAAAGCCGGAGTTTGAATGGTGCCGTGAGCGCAGGAAACCTCTCCTCTCCTTGCTTTATTGTCACTGGCTTTTAGTTTGAATGAAAATGAATTTCCCATCTTTATGAATAAATTTATACCTTTCGCGATTTTGCTTGTTGCGGTTTTGTTGATCGGGCTTGCAACCTACAATCTCAAGCAGAAGCAAGAAATTTCTGCGGTGCACGACAATCAGGAATATGGCGTGCATTTTGTAAAAACACAAATCGCGCTGCCGGAATTTACACTGGCGGATCTTTTTGATGATAAAAAGCAATTTTCCAAAAAAGATTTATTAGGCAAATATTCGATTGTGAATTTCTTCGCCTCCTGGTGCGCCACCTGCCGCGCCGAGCATGAAGTGTTGCTACGCCTGCAAAGCGAACATTTTATTGATATTTACGGCGTGGCCTGGCGCGATATTTCTGCCAACACCAAATCTTATTTGGAAAAAAGCGGCAATCCTTTCACGCAAGTGGCAATTGATTCGAGCGGGCTATTTACCAAGCTTGGCGGCATTGAAGCAATTCCTGAAACCTGGATCGTAAATAAAGAGGGCGTTGTAATTGCGCGCTTTCGCGGCAATTTGCAAACTTTCTCAATTGACGAAATTAAAAATTTCATAAATCAAAATTAATGAAAATCACAGTTATCGGCAGCGGCTATGTCGGCCTGGTTTCAGGTATTTGCTTTGCAAAATTAGGACATGAAATTTTTTGCATCGACAAAGACGAAACAAAAATTTCGAAATTAAAATCAGGCGTAATTCCAATTTTTGAACCTGGTTTAAAAGAACTTTTGGATGAAGCGGTGACAGCGAAAAAAATTTCTTTTTCAACTGATTTGAAAAATGCGCTCGATGCCTCCGAAGCAGTGTTCATCGCAGTTGGCACGCCGCAAGATGAAGATGGCAGCGCCGATCTTTCTTATGTTTTGGCGGCAGCAAAAGAAATCGCCGAGCTTTCAAAAACTTACAAACTTGTAATCACCAAATCGACAGTTCCTGCCGGCACCGGTTACAAAATTAAAAAAATAATTTCGCAGACAAATCCGACTTTGGAATTTGATGTTGCTTCAAATCCTGAATTTTTGCGCGAAGGCGCGGCAATTGACGATTTCATGAATCCTGATCGCATCGTAATTGGCATTGAAAGTGAAAAAGCGAAAAAAATTCTGAGCAAAATTTACGCAAAATTTCCGGCAGAAAAATTGATTTCATCTGACATTATCACGGCGGAATTAATCAAATATGCATCCAACTCATTTCTTGCGACAAAAATTTCTTTTATCAATGAAATGGCCGATTTATGCGAGATCGTCGGCGGTGATATAAAACAACTCTCCAATGCCATGGGGCTTGATTCGAGGATTGGTGAAAAATTCCTAAATCCGGGACCTGGTTTTGGCGGTTCATGTTTTCCAAAAGACATTATGGCGATCCTTAATGTTGCCAAAGAAAATAATGTTAGTTTGTCATTGATCGATTCGGTGATTACTTCCAACAAACAGCGCAAAATCAAAATGGTGGATAAAATTTCTGCCGCGCTTGATGGCAAAATTTCCGGAAAAAAAATTGCTGTGCTTGGCCTAGCGTTCAAGGCCAATACTGATGACATTCGCTATTCGCCCGCAATTACCATTATCAAAGAATTATCAAAAAAAGGCGCTGAAATTTTTGCACAGGATTTTGAAGCAGTCGAAAATTCGAAGCGCGAATTGAAAGATTTTAAAAATATTTCTTTCACATCAGATGCTTACGAAGCTATGAAAGACGCGGATTTAATTGTCATCATCACGGAATGGACACAATATCGCGATTTGGATTTTTCAAAATCAAAAACCAAAAAAATTGTCGATTTAAGAAATCTTTTTGACGCCAAAAAAATGCGCGAAAAAGGTTTCGATTACATTTACATAGGCGGAAAAAAATAATTACCGCTCCTGTAGCTCAGGGGATAGAGCATCGGTTTCCTAAACCGTGAGCGCATGTTCGAGTCATGCCAGGAGCACCATAAAAAATGATAAAAATCGGAAATATCACATTACAAGATAACGTACTTTTAGCACCGATGTCAGGCGTAACCGATCTGCCTTTCCGTCGTTTGGTGAAAACCTTTGGCGCATCTCTCGTAATTTCAGAAATGATCGCTTCACGTGCCATGATTTTGCAAACACGTGAGTCGCTAAAAAAATGCCAGAAAGATGATTCTCATTATCCGATGTCGGTGCAACTCGCGGGCTGCGAGCCTGAGGTGATGGCCGAAGCGGCAAAATTAAATGAAGATTTAGGCGCCGATATTATTGATATAAATTTCGGCTGCCCGGTGAAAAAAGTGGTGAACGGCTTTGCCGGTTCCGCTTTGATGAAAGATGAAGATCTCGCAACGCGTATTCTCGAAGCAGTTGTCAAAGCAGTGAAAATTCCAGTCACCATGAAAATGCGTTTGGGTTGGAATTATGAAAATTTGAACGCGCCAAGTTTGGCAAAAAAAGCAGAAAATGCCGGCATCCAAATGCTTACGGTTCATGGCCGCACGCGTTGTCAGATGTATAACGGTTCGGCAAATTGGGAATTAATTTCGCGCACTAAAGAAGCGGTGAAAATTCCCGTGATTGCCAATGGCGATATTAAAAATTCTGCTGATGCAAAAAAAGCATTAGAGCTCTCGAAAGCAGATGGCGTAATGGTTGGCCGCGCATGTTACGGCAAGCCGTGGTTGATTGCGCAAATCAATGCCGAATTAAAAGGTGCGGAAAAAATCATCATTCCCTCAATTGCCGAGCAAAAAGAAATCGTGATGAATCACATCAAAGAAATGATCGATCATTATGGCGAACAAGTTGCGATTCCTCTTGCGCGCAAGCATATCGGCTGGTATTCGGCGGGTTTGAAAGATTCGGCAGAATTTCGTGCAAAAATAAATATAACGAGCGGCGCGCAAAATGTTTTTGACGAAATTGCGCGCTTTTATGATTTAAAAATTTCTGAACAAATTTCTTTGGCATGACAATCAAAATTCATCTCGCACAAATTAATCCAATCGTTGGCGATCTTGAAGGCAATGCGCAAAAAATTTTGCAGGAATTTCAAAAAGCAAATGAGGCGGGATGCGACTTGGCAGTGTTTTCCGAAATGGCGATTTGCGGTTATCCTTGCGAAGATTTATGGCAGAAAAAATATTTTATTAATGAAGTTGAGAAAAAAATTTTAGAGATCTGCGCTAAAACCAGAACGGCTAGATGTGCGATTTTACTTGGTGCACCGACAATTGAAAAAGAGAGAGCAAAAGAAATTTTTAGAAATTCCGCCATTTTTATCGAAAATGGTGAAGTGAAAAAAATCATCAGCAAAAAAACTTTACCAAATTATGGCGTATTCGATGAAGCCAGATATTTCAAGCCTGCACAGCAATTACAATCAATTGAATTTCGCGGACAAACTTTAGCAATTTTAGTGTGCGAAGATTTGTGGGATCCAAAAAATTTATATCTTTTAGGCGAGCAAATTTTTGATGCGGTTATTGCCATTAACGCTTCGCCTTATGCGACCAAAAAACATTTATACCGCGAAAAAACTTTTTCGCATTTTACGCAAACTCTCAAAAAACCATTGGTTTATGTTAACCAAGTGGGAGGCCAGGATTCTCTAGTGTTTGATGGCTGTTCATTCGTGATGAATTCAAACGGAAAAATTATTCTGCAGATGAAAGAATTTGCCTGCGATTCTGCAGTTTGTGAACTCAAAAAAAATGGCGAAGCGAGTTTGCTTGCACCAAATACTTACCAAATTTCTTCACCAATTGAGCGCAATTATAAAGCCTGTGTGCTGGCTCTGCGCGATTATGTTGAAAAAAACGGCTTTGAAAAAGTGCTGCTTGGAATGTCGGGTGGCATTGATTCGGCGCTAGTTGCCGCAATTGCGGTTGATGCACTTGGCAGCAAAAATGTTTCACTTTATGCGCTGCCGAGCCGCTTCAATTCTCTTTCCTCGATGGATGATGCCAAAGAATGTGCCCGGCGTTTGGATGTAAAATTAGAAGTAATTTCAATTGAAATGACCTTTGAAGCCATGCTGCATTCAATTCCGAACTTAACTGATTTAGCCAAAGAAAATCTGCAATCACGCATTCGCGGCAACATTTTGATGGCACTCTCCAACTCAAGCAGCGCACTGCTTCTCTCTACCGGAAATAAATCAGAACTTGCCTGTGGTTATGCCACAATTTATGGCGATATGTGCGGCGCGTTTAATCCGGTTAAAGATTTATACAAAACGCAAATTTATGAATTGGCGCAATTTAAATCTGACGTAATTCCGCAAAATATTATCACCAAAGAACCTAGCGCCGAACTGCGCCCAAACCAGAAAGACAGCGACTCGCTGCCACCTTATGATATTTTAGATAAAATTCTTTTTGCGCTAATTGAAGAGCAAAAGTCTACTGCCGAAATTACGAAAGATTTTGATGAAACAATGGTGAAAAAAGTGGCAAAACTTTTTTATCAAAGTGAGTATAAACGTAAGCAAGCAGTGATAGGGCCAAAAATTTCCGACATGTCGTTTGACAAGGAAAGACGCTATCCCATCACCAATAAATTTACATTTTAGCCATGACAGAGCAAAAACTTCACGCCGGATTTTGGGTTCGCCTTTTTGCAGGGCTGCTTGATTGCCTGTTTCTAATGCCATTTGTTTTGGCGTTGATTTACATTACGGGTCATCCGGAATTTGAATCAGTCAAGATTCATGATGATATGCACAGCTTTGAATATCTAAGCGCCACAGCATATAATAGTTTTAACAGCTACATTCCCTACATCGTTTCAATCATCTATATCACTTATTTTTTGGCCGGAAAACATCAGGCTACCTGGGGCAAAAGAATTATGGGAATTTATGTGGGAAATATTGATGGCTCCAAAATCAGCACTTCAAAAGCGATGGCACGCGCAGCCGCATCAATTTTGACTTCAATGACTTTGGGACTTGGATTTGTAATCGTGATTTTTACTAAAGAAAAAATCGCGCTTCATGATTTTATTTGCCAAACGCGAGTATTTTTCGGAAAAAAATAAATGGCTGATACAGAAAAATTCATCTGCGGCGATTGCAAAGGTGTTACTGAATTTCCACGTAAACGCGGCAGTGCCCTTGTTGAATCGCTGCTCTGGGCCACTTTATTTTTTCCGGGATTTTTTTACGGGATGTGGCGTCGTAGCCCAGTGAAAAAAATCTGCCAATATTGCGGCAGCAATTTCATGTTTCCCGCCGACACTAAAATGAATTTTTAAATGGTTACGATTTGCAGATTTGCACCCTCACCTACTGGCTTTCTTCATGTTGGCAATATTCGCGCTGCCATCATTAATTTTCTTTATGCCAAAAAAACCGGCGGAAAATTTTTGCTGCGCCTTGACGACACTGATATTGAGCGCGTGAAAGACGAATATCGTGAAATGATTTTAGTCGATATGAATTGGCTGTCGCTCAAATATGATGACTTGGTGAAGCAATCAGACCGCCTGGAAAAATATGAAGCAGCGAAAAATAAATTGATCGCAAATGGCAGGCTTTACGAATGTTATGAGACGCCGGAGGAATTGAATTTGCAGCGCAAAAGCCAAATCGCTTCTGGGCATACTCCAATTTACAATCGCCAAGCTTTGCGCTTAACTGCCGAGCAAAAAGAAAATCTGCGCAAGCAAGGTTTGAAGCCGCATTATCGCTTTTTGCTCGAAGATAAAATCACTTCTTGGGATGACAAAATTAAAGGCAAAATTTCTTATCAAGGCCTGCATTTTTCTGATCCGGTTTTAGTGCGCGATAATGGCGTGCCAACTTACACTTTTTGTTCGGTTGTTGATGATGTTGAGATGGAAATTACTGATATTATTCGCGGCGAAGATCACATCACAAACACCGCAATTCAAATTCAAATTTTTGAAGCTTTGGGTGCTAAAGCGCCGGATTTTTCGCATCTTGCTTTGGTGAAAGCTTCTGAGGGGAAAATTTCAAAACGCGAAGGCGGATTTGATGTAAAATCGCTTAGAGCTGATGGTTACGAGCCGATGGCGATCATAAATTTACTTTCGCAAATCGGCACTTCGGAAGGAATTAAAATTTACAAAAATTTTGATGAATTAGTGGAGAATTTCTCTTTCACAAAATTTTCAAAATCAGCGACAAATTATGATATTTCTGAACTAACGAACATTAATCAGAAATTACTGCAAAGCGCTGATTTTGCTTATATCGAAGCACGTTTGAAAGAGATCGGAGTTGAAGAAAAAATTTCACCAAATTTTTGGAATGCCGTGAAATTAAACATCACTTTCTTGCACGAGATCAAAGAGTGGATTGCTGTTTTTAATCACCATTTCCGCTTTGAAAATAAAGCTGAAGACAAGGAATTTTTGCAACTCGCCGCATCACTTCTGCCGCAAAATACTAAAGATGAAAATTGCTGGAACTTATGGCTCAACGAAATCAAACAAAAAACGCCTCGCAAAGGCAAAGAATTATTCATGCCAATTCGTTTGGCTCTAAGCGGCAAAGAGCACGGACCGGAACTGAAATTTTTAGTAAATTTGATTGAGCGAGAAGAGATTTTACAAAGATTAAATGCTTAAGACTATCTTGAAACGCGTTCACTAGATTTAGTTTGTTCAATTATCTTGTCTATTTTCACACCGCCTAATTCAGTAATTCCGCATTTTACTGCAAAATCGGCGAGCTGGTAAAGTTTTTCTTTCGCTGAAGGATCAGTTTTTTGTACATCATACATAACATTAGCATAAGAACAGACTGTAACCTTGCCACTATCAACATCTATCGAATATGAAGTTTTAGTTCCGCCACGTGTAGTAACTTCCAAATATGGCATCTTATATTTATGACCGAAGCCAAAAGCCAGTCTATTACCCTTCCTATCACAGCGTCCACACCAGGAACCTTCCTCACCTAAACTTCCTTCCTTTTGACAAGTATGTTTATTTGCTTGGGCTGCTGCTAATTCTTTTTCATATATCGCTCTTAAAAGCAGAGTTGAAAGAAGTTCAATTTTATCATCACTAGATGGGATTGCAGGTGAATCATCTGCAGTTGCTGCTACCCTGCTAGGAAATCTTGCAACAAATCCTCCTCTCCCTCCGCTAACAGTCTTATCAGACACTTTAGGAAAAGCTGCACTAAAAGCTATATGCAAAGCATTTTCTGCATGAACAGATTCATCAACAATAAGAGGATTGGCGCCTCTTGCAACTAATGCACCAATAACCTTTAAAGTGTTTGGATTAGGAGACTTGGAATAAGTAATAACCGCCCAATGCAAGGCAGTGTTATTGCGTAAATCAGTTTGGTTAATTGTATCTCGAGAAAGTATACCTGCCATTTTAATTGCAAGCTCAGCAAAATCAGGTTTTGTAACCGCAATACTAAAAGGAGTTTTATAATGAAAACTATCACCGCTTAACAGCATTTTTGACGTTTTTTCATTTCCTAACTTTTGTTTTAAGAGATCAAGAATATCACCAGCAATAGGTAAATTTTTTTCAAGCAAGTGATGGAAAATATTGCGACCATATTCATCTTTTAGCTGTGATATTGTTTCAACTCCGAATTTCTTAATAAATTCAAGAATATTTTTTTCATTCAAACTAAATAAAATTCTGGCAAGAACCAAGTTCCTGCTAGTCAAAAAATCTAAAGCTTTTTGACTCTCTTTAGCTGGATATCTAATATTCAAGATACCACTTTCTTCTGATAGAGAGAAATTTACTCCTTCAAAAGTAATGATTTTTTCACCCAGAGCAAAAAGTTTTGCAAAATCATCATCTTGCCAACTTGAATCAACCACTTTTTTTTCTTCTTCTTTAACTGGATCTTTTTTTGCAGAATCTTTTGTGGCACCGGATCTTTCTTTATAAAATCCTAATGAGTGGGAAAAGCCTTCTATTAATTCTGTAGTTTGAGTTACAAAACTTTGTCTAGAATTAACTTTTTTGGTAGTTTCATAGCTATCTGGGATCATGGTTTCCCACCCTTCTGCAGTTTGAACCAACCTTCCAAAATCCCTAACTTCTTTAGTCGAGCTATATTCAAGTCGCTGATCTTGCGAAACTATGAAAGAGGTATCACTTGATATTCCAAACTCAAAATCCTGATAACCATGAGCCAAACTCAGAACTTCAACATAACCGCTAGAATTTTGGCTCAATACTGCGTCATAAGAATCAGCACCATAACCGGCAGGTCTGTGTTTAACTGAAATGAAGAATAATTCTCTTCCTGAACCGTCTTTACCCAAAGTTTGTTTCTTACACCAACTACGAAGCCCTTTTGCCTGATGATCACCATCCTTTAAAGCTAAAACCCATAACAAATTTTCTTTATTCTGCATTTCAATTCCTTGAAGAGATTGAAAATTTGCTGGAGAAAGTTTTTTTTCATGAAGTTTTATTTTAGCTTTCTGAACTGACCATCAATACAAGCACCATCTTCAACAGAAAGTGATTCATATTCGATCTCGCCGGTGATATTGGCTTTGCTGGCGATATTGATGTTTTTTGCTTTGATATTGCCGTTGAAAGTGCCGCGCAAGCTGAGTGATTCAGCGATAATTGTTCCTTCAACCACACCCTCTTCACGTAATATCACTGAATTACCGTTAAGTGTTCCTTTGATCATGCCTTCAATTTCAATCAAGCCCTTGCTGTTGATTTGACCTTCGACCTTCAAATCACGAGCGATAATAGTTGGAGTGGTTTTGAAATTTGAGCTGATAACTTCAAGCTTCTTGGTTATTGAGTTGTCGTTGCTGGAATTTTGAGTGATAGAAACGACTTTAGATTTTAGACTAGCTATTGGCATATTTAGATTCGGTATTGAATAGAGCCTCGCCGGCATCAATGAATTTTCTAGGATTTAGCGGTGTATTTCTATAACGCACTTCATAATGCAAATGCGCTCCAGTGCTGCGCCCTGTGCTGCCTTGTAGCGCAATCACTTCACCTTTTTTAACTATTTGTCCTGGTTTAACTTTTACGGCCGATAAGTGACCATATCGCGTGGTAATTCCAAAACCATGATCAATCACAACTGCATTACCATAATCGCTAAATCTGCCAGCCAAAATAACGCGGCCTTGCGACGGGCTGATAATTTTAGCACGGGCAACACCAACAAAATCTAAACCTTTGTGCATTGCCATTCTGCCTGTGATTGGGTCAACGCGTTTTCCAAAACCACTAGAAATAAAATGGTTTTGCATCGGGCGTGACAGTGGCATTACCAAAGCTAATTTTTCGAGAACCATTAGATAATCAATTTCGCTATTGAAAACCAACTTATCCATATGACGCTCCAACGAATCATCTTTCGAGCTCAACTTTTGCGCAGCTAAAGCTTTATCAATTTCAGTTTCATCTTCAATTGGACCACCTTTGGCAAAATTATTAGCCATTTCATGTGAAATAGCTTTTTTGCGCAAAGCTTTTGGGGCAGTTGGCTTAATATTTAACCCAGTTAGAGAAATAGCATTTTCGATTTTTTTGATGCGAGCTTTGGCAACTGACTCAACCATCGCCAATTGCATTTCTGCCCCTTTTACCTGACGATAAGTGTGTTTGTCATGTCTTGAAAGATCTTCTTCCTTGAAGTTTTTTGGTTCTTTAAATTCATGTTCCTGCGCGCTGACATTATGGCTGCCGCCGGTAACCGAGATTAGATATTCGTTAACTTTCTTCAATTTCTCGTTAATATCCTCGAATTCGGCCGAAAAATAGGAGTTAACCGACTTTAATTTGTCGATTTCGGCGGTTTTTTCGCCGATCAACTTATCATATTGCAGCGATTGCATAAAGAGATTCGCTACCCAAGCAATGAACAAAAATACACAAGCTTGCAGCACCGGGCCAAGCGTTATGCTTCTGATCTTTTCATTGGTTACGAAAAGTATAGTTCTTTTGGTGAAAACCAACTTATAGATTCGCGCGCCTCCCCTTAGAACGAGTAGGGCTAGACCCGCGAAAAAAGCTGATATTCTCTTTTTCAAAAAAAAGCTTCTTTTCATCAAAATTTATTTTGTTGCTAAAAGCCCCGAAATGAGGGGGCCGGTCGACCAAACTATGGACCTAATTAATGACCTAATATAGAAGAGAGACCCCAAAGAAGATGGGTATAAAATTCCAAACCGATATGTTTAGAAAAAGATTGTTTTAGCCCGCGATCGCAATGTCAAGTTTTTTTACCCCCTATAAAAATGAATTAGTTGACAAACAAACTCGCTTCCCTATTTCTGCGCGCCCTTTTCTGAGAAGAACATCATAAACTTCTGAAAGAAATCTCAAAAAAATTTAATTTACCTAAGTTTGCGCAAGCAAATTTAATATATTTCTATGACAAAAACTCAAAAAGCTCCGGTAGCTGGCGTTCATCCAAAACAGCATAAAATTACCGTTCAAATGACTGATGGTAGCAAATTTGAAATCCTTACAACCTGGGGAAAAGAAGGCGACACTCTAAGACTTGACGCCGATCCAAAAAATCACCCAGCTTGGCAAGATAAGGCTCAAAATTTCGTTAATGCTAATGACGAAAGAATGGCAAAATTCAAAAAGAAATTTGGCAATTTTGGCTTCTAAAAAAATTCTGCTATTATCCGGATGGGGTCAGAAATTTGATTCGCTTGAATCAAGTTTCGACCCCATTTTTTTTGCGCAAAATCAGGTAATTTCCTTTGATTATTCGCGCTTTGATTCAGTTGAGAAATTTTTTGCGGCGATCAATTCACAAAATTTTAATCCAGAAATTGTGATGGGCTGGAGCCTTGGGGGACAATTAGCTGTTCGCTTAATTGAGAAAAAAATTTTGCAGCCACAATTGCTGATTCTTCTCGCCCCACCTTTTCAGATGGTTAAAGATTCGCGTATTCAGGCCGCAATGTCGCAAACAACTTTCGATGAATTTTATAAAAATTTTGCGCAAGCACCAAGCAAAACTCTCAAACAATTTTCAATTTTAACTGCGATGAATGATCGCAATGCCTCGGAGATCGCGCGCACTTTGGATGTTAATGATGAAAATTTCGAACAGTTAAAATTCTGGCTAAAAGAGTTGGAGCGCTTTTCCTGCTTTGACGTGAATTTTGAAAACATGCCACGCACCTTACACTTTCAAGGCGCTGGCGATATGATCGTTCACGTCTCGCAAGCCGAATATTTCGCGCAAAAAATAAAAAACTTCCGCCTCGAAATTTTTAGAAATTGCGGCCACGCCCCGCATTTAAGCGATTGGCAAAAACTGCAAAAAATTATTCATGAAGAAATTTCAAAAATTTGAAACAGCAAGATTAATCGGTTTTATACCTAATTTGGAATTTCTTGATGAATATGCCGCAATGCTTGCCCAGCAAGACTTCATCAATTGTTACGGTGTTTATTTTGATCGCCAGAAAGCTGAAGAAAGAATTTTAGCTGATTTAGAAAAATGGCAAAAATTTGGTTTTGGCCCGTGGTATTTTCGCGATAAAAATAGCGGCGAATTTGTTGGGCGCGGCGGTTTAAATATTTGCGAAGTTGAAGGCGTGCGAGAAGTGGAGCTGGCTTATGCTATAAAACCAAATTTTTGGGGAAGAGGAGTTGCTAAAGAAATTGGGGAATTTTCGCTCGAATTTGCTAAAAATCTCGGCTTAAAAAAACTGGTTTGCTTCACCCTTCCAACCAACAGCCAATCACTTTCGGTGATGAAAAAATGCGGTTTTGTTTTTGAAAAAGATTTTATTTATCGCGATCGTCCGCACAAATTGCACCGCTTAACTCTTAGCTAAATTTTCCTGCGATAAGAAATCGCTTCCAGCAAATGCACTGCTTCTATTTTTTCGCATAAATCCAAATCAGCGATAGTTCGCGCCACCCGTAAAATCCTGGTTATTCCGCGCATTGAGCTATGCATTTTCTCAACCGCATTTTGCAAAATTTTTTGTGATTTTTCATCCAAAATGCAAAATTCTTCGAGAATTTTTCCTTCAATTCGCGCATTAATTTTTGGCTGATTTTGCATCGCCGAAATTTTTTCATATCTTTGCCGCTGATATTCTCGAGCCGCCAAAACTCTATCTGAAACCACTTTTGAACTTTCCGGTTTTTTTAATTTATCGATTGAAAAAATGTCGATTGCGCCAACATGAGTTACAATGTCGATGCGATCAAGCAGCGGGCCAGAAATTTTATTTTTATATTCCTCACCACATAGCGGAGCTTTTTTACATTCACGCGCGCCGTCAGTTAAAAAGCCGCAGCGGCATGGATTCATCGCCGCAATTAATTGGAAATTTGCCGGATAAGTTATGTGTGAATTTACGCGTGCAATGCTGACATTTCCCGTTTCAAGCGGCTGGCGCAATGCATCCAAAACTTGGCGCGGAAATTCGGCTAATTCATCCAAAAATAAAACGCCGTTATGCGCGAGAGAAATCTCGCCCGGTTTGGCTCTGGCACCACCGCCAACCATCGCCGGCATTGAAGCGGAATGATGCACTTCACGAAAAGGGCGATTGGTAAAAAGTTCGCCATCAACAATTTTTCCGCTGATGCTGGCAATCATATTTATCTCAAGAATTTCTTCGAGCGAGAGTGGCGGCAAAATTCCAGGCAAGCGAGAGGCGAGCATTGATTTTCCTGTGCCGGGAGGCCCAACCATCAATAAATTATGGCCACCTGCCGCAGCAATTTCCAAAGCGCGTTTGGCGATTTCCTGGCCTTTAACTTCGGATAAATCACGAAAATTTTCTTTGGTAAAAATTTTTGAAGTTTGCGGACGCGCTAAAATTTGTTCGCCTTTTAAATGATTGAGCAGAGTTAAAATATCAGGCGCGGCAATAATTGATAAATCTCCCGCCCAAGCCGCTTCAGATCCGTTTTTCTGCGGACAAATTATACCGCAATTAAATTGATTTGCTGAAATCGCCGCCGAAATAATTCCACCAACCGGCGCAATTGAGCCATCAAGTCCGAGTTCACCTAAAGCAAAAAAATCATCGAGCATAGCTTGCTCCAAAACGCCGATTTCAATCATGATGCCAAGCGCAATTGCCAGATCAAAATGACTGCCTTCTTTTTGCAAATCGGCCGGTGCGAGATTTACCGTGATGCGCTTATGAGGCCAGGCCAGACCTGTAGATAAAATCGCCGCGCGCACGCGTTCTTTCGATTCGCCGACCGCTTTGTCAGGCAAACCAACAATGTTGAAAAGAGGTTTTCCGGGAGAAATTTTGACTTGAACGTCAACAGGAAGAGCATCAATCCCCGCAAAGGAGAAAGTTTTTATTTTGGCAACCATGGTGTTTTGGGTTTGGTTTTTGGTGTTTCTTAAAAAAATAAATCTCTCGTCGCGGATGCGCGGATTCACTCCGCGCGTAGCGACTCAACATTCCCTAAAAATGCGTCAGCATTTTTAATTATTATAATACATTTCGAACTCAACTGGATGAGGGATTTGTTCGTAACGTTCAACTTCTTTTGTTTTCAATTCGATGTAAGCATCGATTTGGTCGTTAGTGAAAACTCCGCCGGCAAGCAAGAATTCGCGATCTTTATCAAGTGCGGCCAAAGCTTCGCGAAGTGAACGCGCAACTGTTGGAATTTTACGTAATTCTTTTTCAGAAGAATGGTAAAGATCTTGGTTTTTTGGTTCACCCGGGTGAATTTTATTTTTAATTCCATCCAAGCCAGCCATCAATAAAGCAGCGCAAGTTAAGTAAGGATTTGAAGCCGGATCAGGGAAACGGGTTTCAATGCGGCGCGCTTTTTCATTTGTTACGTGCGGAATACGAATTGAAGCCGAACGATTTTTCGCCGAATAAGCCAAAAGCACCGGAGCTTCATAGCCAGGAACCAAGCGCTTATAACTGTTAGTTGTAGCATTCGAAAAGGCATTGATCGCACGTGCATGTTTGATGATGCCACCGATATAGAACAATGCTAATTCAGACAAATTCGCATGTTCTTTTCCGCAGAAAAGATTTTCACCTTTTCTCCAGATTGATTGGTGAACGTGCATGCCCGAACCATTATCAGCAAAAACCGGTTTTGGCATGAAAGTTGCAGTTTTGCCAAAAGCTTGCGCCACGTTGTGAATTACATGTTTGAATTTTTGGATGTTATCGCCCGTTCCAACCAAAGTTGAATATTTGAAACCAATTTCAAATTGCGCATTGGCAACTTCGTGGTGATGCAAAAGCGGAACCAAACCAACTTGGCGCATCGCTTCAGTCATTTCGGAGCGGATATCTTGGCCAGTATCCAAAGGAGTCGGATCAAAATAAGCGCCTTTCACCGGTGAGCGACGGCCCAAATTTCCGCCTTCAACTTCTTTATGTGAATTATGTGGCGCTTCTTCTGAATCAATTTTTGCAAAATTTTCGTAAGAGCCGGTTTTGTAGCGCACATCATCGAAAACAAAAAATTCCGGTTCCGGGCCGAAATATGCAACATCACCAATTCCGCTTTCTTGTAAATATTTCTCGGCTTTTTTCGCAGTATAGCGCGGATCTCTTTCATAACCTTCGCCGGTAGTTGGCTCGATTACATCGCAAGTTAAAACCAAAGTCGGGTGAGTTGTGAATGGATCGATGAAAGCGGTGTCAAGTTGCGGCATCAAGATCATGTCTGATTCGTTGATTTCTTTCCAGGCCGGAACTGAGGAGCCGTCAAATGCCACACCTTTTGTCAGCGCTTCTTCGTCAACCGCATCAGCGCAGTGGCTGATGTGAAGCCATTTGCCGGCATAATCTGAAAAACGAAAATCAATGAATTTGATGTCGTTATTTTTGACCATGTCAAAAATAGCGGAAACGCCGGAAGCTTTGGACATAAAAAATGAAAATAAAATTTGGGAGAAATGAAACGACGGAAATGTCGGTCGAAAGACGGGATCAACTTTCTATTTTTGCTCCTTTTAGAAGTATAGCGCTTTTTTCCAAAAACTGGGATTTTTTGAAAATTTTTTAACTTTTTGTCAGATTTTTTCTAGAAAACGGCGATTTTTGAGAGAAATTTTGTCTAATTGACACGAATTCCCCATTTTTTGCCTAAATATTTTTCCACCACTTTTTTCTCATCATCACTTATGGCACGCGCAAAAATTATCACCTCACCAATATCACCATTGCAATAATTTATGTTAGAAGTCAGGCGTGAACAAATGCAAAGACGACCGTTATTCGCTGTTGAGCCGCTGGTTGTATCAGTTACATCACCACCTTCTTTTGAGCCGTTAATCCATAAATTCATCACACTATTTTTATTTCTTCTCGCAGCAATTATTACGGGCACACCAGTTTTGCGCGCAGTCACAGAACCAGGGCCCGGCACTACTGAACCATCATAAGCATGCATATAATATCCACTTGATGAGCGAAGTACATAAGGATAACCGCCAGAGCCTTCCCATTTTTCGAGCAAATCCATTTCGCTTGTTCCACTACCGTTAAACTGCCATACAAAAAACATAGTAGCATTTTCAGTATCATTATCAAAGCCATCTGCTACCGCAAGGTAATCATCAACACCATCAAATCGCAAAGCGGGAAGATTATTTATCGCAGTAGCTGTATAAATCGGCTGCTTGCCGGAGTTAGAATTTATCGCTGGATATTTTCTGCTCTCAATCATCTGCGGATTAATGTCATTCCACTGCGCAATTATTGTGCCATCTTCCGGACGATCAGTAGAGAAACTTTTTTCCGACGTTGTTTCAAGCCATAATACCAAATCAGGAATCGAAGAAACTTCTGAAGATTTTGTAAGTGCCCGCGCTCCGGTAAATTTCATGTCCTTATAGAGTCGCGAGCCTTGCGTAACACCGGCAATCAAAATGCCAATGATCAATATGACCACCGAAAGCTCTATCAAAGAAAAGGCTTTACGGAAATTCAGCATATCCTGGTATTAAGGTGAGAGTGGCGAGCCCGAGACGATTCGAACGTCCGACCCACAGCTTAGAAGGCTGTTGCTCTATCCAGCTGAGCTACGGGCTCTCATAAGAGAAGGAGCGGCGCGTTTTAGGGACGCATCCTCAATAAATCAATTTGAAATTGCGCGCGTGCCAAAAATAGCCGTTCCAAGGCGAATATGAGTTGCGCCAAGCGCTATGGCTGAATCGAAATCAGCACTCATACCCATCGAAATATTTTTTAAATTATGTTTTTTGGCAAGCTTGGCAAGCAGTGCAAAATAAGGCGCGGCAGCTTCATCTGCCGGCGGAACGCACATTAAACCACTTAAATTTAAGCCACATTCATCACGCGAAAATTTTACCAATTCTTCCAACTCATTCAAAGCAACTCCTGATTTTTGCTCTTCATCACCGATATTTACCTGAATAAATATTTCGGGATTTTTGCTTTGTTTTTTAATTTCTTTTTGCAGCGCCAATGCCAATTTTTTGCTATCAAGAGTTTCGATGCAATCAAACAGCTCAACGGCTTTGTCAGCTTTATTACTTTGCAGATGACCAATCAAATGCAATTTAATTTGTGGAAAATCTTTTTTAATTTGTGGCCATTTTTCTGCCGTTTCCTTGATATAATTTTCACCAAAAATTTTTGCACCAGCCGCAATTGCTTCACGAATTTTTTCTTCCTCAACCATTTTCGAAACCGCCACTAAATTAACAGTTGCACTACTGCGGCCATAGGTCTTACAAATTTGTTTTATCTTGCTATTTATCAGCAGCAAATTTCTTTCAATCATTGATGCAAAAAGTTTTTTTTACCGATCGCAAAAAAATTTCTGACTTAGAAAAAGTCATAAAAAATTTGGAAAAAAATTCAGCGATCATCATTCGCGAATATGATTTGCCGAAAAAAGATCGCAAAGCTTTTGCCAAAAAAATTTTTGCTTATACCAAATCGCGGCCAGACTTAAAATTATTGGTTGGAAAAGATTTGGCACTGGCTTATGAATTAAAAGCTGATGGCGTACATTTTTCCGATTTCGATAAATTGCCGCTGCAAATTCGTCAAAAAAATTTTCGAAAAAAATTTATTTTCAGCTTCGCCTGCCATAATTTTAAAGCGCTGCTTCGCGCCCAAAAATTAAAACCCAATATGATTTTTATTTCGCCGATTTTTCCCACCTCAAGCCATGTAGGGGCAAAAATTTTTGGCATAAGAAATTTGGCAAAAATTGCTGTTCAAAACAAAAAGCAAAACTACATTTGGGGCAATATCTACGCCCTTGGCGGCATCACAAAAAACAATGTGGGGATGATAAAAAAACTTCCGCTGCGAGGTTTTGGTGCAATTGATTATTTTTCAAATTTATGAAAATCACGCCCGTAATTTTATCCGGAGGCTCAGGAACCAGGCTTTGGCCGGTTTCGCGCGAGTTGAACCCCAAACAATTTCTCGATTTTTTTGGTGAATATTCGCTGTTCCAGCAAGCCGCTTTACGCGTAAAAAATTCGCATGATTTTTCTAATCCTATCATTATCTGCAATAATGAACATCGCTTCACTGCGGCGGAAGAATTGCAAAAAATCAAAATTGAACCAAGTGCGATAATCCTAGAGCCTGTTGGGCGAAACACCGCTCCTGCTATTGCAATTGCGGCACTTGATATCATCACCAAAAAACCAAAAGATGATTTGATGTTGGTGATGCCATCCGACCATATCATTGAAAATAAAAATGAATTTATTGCCGCGGTAAAAAAAGCAGCGCAAGCGGCAGAAGAGGAATATCTCGTAACCTTTGGCATCCTGCCACATAAGGCCGAAACCGGTTATGGCTATATCAAAAAAGATGCTGCTTTGAAAAAAATTTCCGAAGTTTTTGCCGTTGAAAAATTTGTCGAAAAACCAAATTCCGAAACTGCTGCCGATTTTGTGCGCAGCGGAAATTATTTATGGAATAGCGGCATCTTTGTTTTCCGCGCCACCGCTTATCTCGAAGCCTTGCAAAAATTCAGCCCCGAAATTTTCTTTAATTGCGTAAATGCTTATAAAAAAGCCAATCGCGATTTGGATTTTTTGCGCCTGCGCGAGGAAGATTTTGAAAAATGCGCCAATATTTCCATCGATTATGCGGTGATGGAAAAAGCGCAAAAAGTTGCCGTTGTGCCACTCGATGCCGGTTGGTCAGATGTGGGTTCGTGGCAGGCGGTTGCTGAATTGGCAGAAGTTGATGAAAATAAAAATAGTTTGATTGGCGAAGTGATGGCACTTGATACAAAAAATTGTTATATCAATTCGCGCCATAAATTAATTGCCGCAATTGGCCTGGAAAATCTCATCGTAATTTCGCTCAAAGATGTCGTTTTAATTATTGATAAAAATCGCGCGCAAGATGTGAAAAAAATGTTCGAGCTGCTTAAAAAACATAAACGCGAGGAATGCCATTCGCACACCAAAGTGCTGCGTCCGTGGGGCAGTTTTGAAACGATCGATATTGCTGATCGCTTCAAAGTAAAAAAAATTACTGTGAAACCAAAAGGCTCGCTTTCGCTGCAAATGCATAATCATCGCGCCGAACATTGGATTGTGGTGCGCGGCACGGCCCACGTGACTTGCGGTGCTCGCGAATTTGTGTTAACTGAAGATCAATCAACTTACATTCCGGTTGGCAAAAAACATCGCCTCGAAAATAAAGGACATATTCCTCTCGAATTAATCGAGGTGCAAACCGGCGGTTATTTAGGCGAAGACGATATAATTCGATTCAGCGATATTTACGGAAGATAATGGCAGTTTTTTTCATAATTTTTCTGCAGGAAATTCGCTTAAATTTTCGTCACCGCGAAAAAATTTTGGCGAATTTTTTATTCTTCATAATTTTTTTAAGCGCTTTTTCGCTGCTTTCCCAAAATGCTGATAGTTCAATATTCATCTGGTTCGCGCTGCTTTCATGTTTAATTTTTTCTAACAGCGAATTTTTAAAAAAAGATTTTGAAGACGGAAGTTTGGAGCAAATAATTTTAGGTTGCGAAAATTTGGAAACTGCGATTTTTGCTAAAATGTTGAGCAGCTGGCTGGTGTCTTGCGCCATGATTTTGCCGGTGATTTTTGTGCTAAAACCAAGCGCGGAATTTTTGCTGATAATTTTTTTGGCGAGCTTGGTGATTAATTTCTTATGCTGCTTTTGCGGTTCGCTTTCGATCCTTGCCAATTCAGCTCCGACAATTGCGGTGATTATTTTGCCGCTGATAATTCCTACTCTTTTAATTGCTCAGGGAGATTTTTTGGTAAGCGCTAAATTGCTGGCAGCGATGGTGGTTTTTGTTGGTATAATTGCGGTGTTTGCCACCGCGAAAATTGTGAAGATTGCCTGCGAATAATTACGCGTTCACAAAATCAATCACCACTTGGCCAATACCAACAGTATCCCCTTCCTTAAACTTGATCTTGCCGATTTTCACATCGTGATCGGTGCGGATAATATTTTCCATTTTCATCGCTTCAATCACCACCATTTCTTGTCCGGCTTTGATTTCATCGCCTTCAGAAACTTTGAAGCGCACAATTTTTCCGGTGATTGGAGAAGTCAAACTCACCGGCTTCGCATTTTTCACAGTTTTTGGCAGATATTTCATCAATTCCGCAATTCTTGGCGAGCACACAGTAACGAAAGCGTCAAAGCCTGAATATTGCAGCAAGTAGCTCCCCGTATTGTTATTTTCGCGGATTCTCACACCAACATCATTGCCGTTAACTTCGCCACGGAAAAGTTTTTCACCATTATTCCATGGAGATTTAAGCGTGATTTCTTTGTGATCGCATTCCAGTTTCAGGTAATTTTGCGAACGCTCTAAAATCGTAACCAGATAAGATTCATCATCAATCATCACCACCCAACGATCAGAAACCTGCTTCTCGCGATTGCGCAGCTGACCTGACATATGGCCGTTTCGCTCATAATTTTTGAGGAAAATTTGCATTGCTGAGGCAATCAAAACTTCTTCAACTTTTGAGTCTAATTCGCTGCCCGAAAAACCGGCCGGAAATTCTTGTTTGATGAAGCTGGTAGAAATATCGCCTTTGACAAAACGCTCATTTTTCATGATAGTTTCAAGGAAGCTGATATTGTGCGAAACGCCACCAATTGCGAAACTGCCGAGAGCGCTTCTCATATGCTCAATGGCTTCTTTTCTGTCTTTGCCGTAAGAGCAAAGTTTAGCAATCATCGCATCATAAAACATGCTTACTTCGCCACCTTCATAAACGCCGGAATCAACGCGAATATGTTCATTTTTTTCCGGTTCGATATAAAGATTGATACGGCCTGATGAAGGCAGGAAGCCGCGTGATGGATCTTCGGCATAAATGCGCGATTCCATGGCCCAGCCTTTTAATTTGATGTCATCTTGCTTGAATGGAAGTTTTTCGCCAAGCGCGATTTTGATCATTAATTCAACGATATCGAGACCGGTAATGAGTTCAGTCACCGGATGCTCTACTTGCAGACGGGTGTTCATCTCAAGGAAGTAGAAATCCTTATTTTTATCCATGATATATTCAATCGTTCCGGCCGAAAAATATTTCACTTTTTTCGCCAAATTGATCGATTGCGCATACATTTTTTGGCGCGTTTTTTCATCTACAAAAGAGCTTGGCGCTTCTTCAATTACTTTTTGGTTATTGCGCTGGATCGAGCATTCGCGCTCACCTAAGCACACTGTGTTGCCTTCTTTATCAGCAATGATTTGGATTTCAATGTGACGAGGATTTTCGATAAATTTCTCAACGAAAATTCTGTCATCAGAAAAAGAATTACGCGCTTCATTTGAGGCTGACAAAAATGCTTCCGCCATTTCTTCTTTTTTCCAAACGATCCTCATGCCTTTACCACCGCCGCCGGCAGAGGCTTTAACCATCACCGGAAAACCGATTTTTTGCGCAATTTCTGCGGCTTCCGCTGCATCTTTAATAATGCCCATATGGCCTGGAACCGTGCTGACATTGGCTTCAAGCGCAAGTTTTTTTGACTCGATTTTATCACCCATCATCTCAATTGAATAAGTCGATGGCCCAACAAAAATCACACCGGCTTTCTCAAGAGCATTAGCAAAATTGCGGTTTTCCGACAAGAAGCCGTAGCCCGGATGCACCATGGTGGCGCCGGTTTTTTTCACCGCGGCAAGAATTTTTTCGACATTCAAATAACTTTGTGAAGAGGGCGAATGGCCAATATTTACGGCCTCATCCGCCATTTGAACAAACAGGGAATTGGCATCCGCATCCGAATAAACCGCAACAGTTTTAATGCCCATTTTGCGGCAGGTTTTGATGATGCGGCAAGCGATTTCGCCGCGATTAGCGATCAATAATTTATGCATGAAATGTTAAATTGATTTTGGAGGAAACCCTCGCTAGAAAACGCCGCAACCTAAAAACCAAGTTCAAAAAATCAAACAAAAGCTTGAGCATCAGAAATTATATTAAACTCAGTCGCTTAAACCAGCCAACCGGCATCTGGCTGCTTTTTCTTCCTTGCTTGTGCGGAATTTTTTTAGCGATAAAAAATTTGCCGCTTTTAGTGGTAAATGAAATTTCGCAGACTCTCATTTTATTTTTCATCGGCTCGATAATTATGCGCTCCGCCGGCTGCGTTATCAATGATTTAATCGATGTAAAATTTGATGAAAAAGTTTCGCGCACCAAAAAACGTCCGCTGGCTTCCAAAGCAATTTCACGCCGTGATGCGGCAATTTTTCTCGCAATTCTGCTTGGTTTTGGTTTTGAGATTTTGCTGCAATTTAATTTCAAAACAATTTTGGGCGGATTTGTGGCGATGATTTTAGTTTGCACTTATCCGCTGATGAAACGCATCACTTATTATCCGCAAATTTTTCTTGGCCTGACTTTTAATTTCGGCGTAATTTTAAGCGCGCTGGCTTTGCAAAATGACATCACTTTAGCGGCATTAATTTTATACGCCGCTTTGATAATTTGGACTTTGATTTATGACACAATTTATGCTTTTCAGGATATTGAGGATGACTTGCGAGTCGGCGTAAAATCTAGCGCCATCGCATTTCGCAAAAAACCAGAATTAATTTTAAACGCTCTAAATTTATTAATGTTTGCGCTGCTGGTTTTTTTAGGAATTTTCCAAAATTTCAGCCCCTTATTTTTTATATTTGTCGCACTCGGAAATTTTATTTTGGCCTATAAAATCACCAGCTGCGATTTTAAAAATTCGCAAAATTGCCTGAAAGTTTTCAAAGAAAATATTTGGATCGGCGCTTTAATTTCTTTAGCAATTTTAATTGGATGAAAGTCGGAATTTTAGGTGGAAGTTTTAATCCTCCCCATCAGGGACATATTTATATCAGCAACTTGGCGATAAAAAAACTCGGACTCAATTTTGTGTGGTGGATTCCGACCCAAAAAAACCCTCTCAAAGACACTAAAATTTATGAGGCCTATGTATCTCGCATTAAAAAATGCGAAAAACTGATTTCTGCCTCACCAAAACTCAAAATTAAGCAATTTGATGAAATTTATTCAGAAAAATTGGTGCGAAAGTTGAAAAAAAATTTTCCGCGCGTCGAATTTTTTTGGATTATGGGTTCGGATAATTTGGAAAATTTGCATCGCTGGAAAAATTATAAAAATTTCATTTCTGAAATTCCTTTGGCGATTTTTTCGCGCGAAAAGTCACTTTTAAAAATTCAAAAAAGCAAAGCCTGGAATTTTGTCAAAAAACAAAATCCACGCCTATTTTTTACCAAAAATCTGGATATTTCTTCATCCCAAATCAGAAAAAAATCTCATGAATAATTATATTGTTGATAGCCATTGTCACCTCGATTTGATTGAAGAAAAAGGCTTAAAGCTCGAGGAAGTTCTAAATAATTGCCAAAAAAATAATGTCGGGATTTTGCAAACAATTTGCACGCGAGTCACGGAAATCGAAAAGCTGCTGAACTATACTAAAAATTATGACTATATTTATGCATCTTTGGGAGTTCATCCCTGCAATGTTAAAGATCAGCCAAAAATTACGGCCCAAGAATTAGTAAAAATCTGCAATGAAAATGAAAAAATTATCGGGCTTGGCGAAACCGGTCTCGATTATTTTCACGATAAATCTGCCATTCCCGAACAAAAAATTTCTTTCCTTCAACATATAAAAGCTTCACGTGAAACAAATTTGCCGGTGATAATTCACAGTCGCGATTGTGATTTGGATATGATGGAAATTTTGGAAACCGAACAAAAAAAAGGAAAATTTCCGGCTTTGTTACATTGCTTTTCAAGCTCGGAAGATTTGGCCAAACGCGCAATTGATTTAGGAATTTATATTTCAATTTCGGGAATTGTGACTTTCAAAAATGCCACTGCGCTACAAGAAATCGTCAAAAAACTTCCGCTCGAATATTTATTAGTCGAAACCGATTCACCTTATTTAGCACCAACTCCTTTTCGCGGTTCAACAAATCAGCCGGCTTTTACGATGCATGTGGTTGAATTTATCGCACAATTAAAAGGAATTTCCAAAGAAGAAGTTGCGGCACAAACCACGCAAAATTTCTTAAAAATCTTCAAACGCGTTAAAGCTTTATGAAAAATAATTTCATGAATGAAGCCTTAATTCAGGCAAAAATTGCTTTTGAAAAAGATGAAGTTCCGGTTGGCGCAGTTGTTGTAAAAAACGGCGAAATTATCGCCAAAGCCTTCAACCAAAATATCACTTTAAATGATCCTTCCGCTCATGCCGAAATTTTAGCGATGCGCCAAGCCGCAAAATTTTTGGATTCACATCGTCTTGATGATTGCGATTTATACGTGACTCTCGAGCCATGCGCAATGTGCGCTGCGGCGATTTCTTGGGCAAAAATCAAAAGAATTTATTTTGGCGCCGCTGACGAAAAATTCGGCGCCATTGAAAATGGTGTGCGGCTTTTTAATCACCAAACTCACTATCATCGTCCGGAAGTTTATTCAGGTTTTTGTGAAGAAGAATCTAAGATGTTGATGCAGGATTTTTTCAAAAATAAGCGCTAAGTTTCACATTTTTCACGTGAAACAATTTGACAGATGAGAAGTGATTTTTAAGTTTCATTTCAACTTCTAAACCCAATCAAAATTCCAAAATCACAAAAAAATGAGCACAAAAAGAGCCAAGATTTTTTCTATCGTAAACCAAAAAGGTGGCGTAGGAAAAACTACAACTGCAATCAATTTAGCCACCGCTTTTGCCGCGATTAAAAAGAAAATTTTATTGATCGATATGGATCCGCAAGGCAATGCCAGCACTGGTTTCGGCATTGAACAATCGCAGCGCCAGAAAACAATTTATGAAGTTCTGATTGGCGAATGTGAAATTAATGAAGCCATCATTCCAACCAAAATTCCTAACTTACAAATTTTAACCTCAACGGTAGATCTTTCCGCTTCAGAAATTGAGTTAGTTAATATCGAACATCGCGAATATCTTTTGCGCAAATCGCTGAAAAAAATCATTCATGATTTTGACTGCATTTTGATTGATTGCCCACCTTCGCTTGGAATTTTAACCGTCAATGCGCTAGCTGCTTCCGACTCAATTTTGATTCCGATGCAATGCGAATTTTTCTCGCTCGAAGGCTTGAGTCATCTACTTACAACGCTTGGCTTGGTTAAAGAAAATCTCAATCATCATCTCACGATTGGCGGCATTATTTTAACCATGCATGACCGTCGTAATAAATTAACTGAACAAGTTGAAATTGATGTGCGCAGCTTTTTGGAAGATAAAGTTTTCAAAAATATTATCCCCAGAAATGTCCGTTTATCAGAAGCACCTTCACATGGTTTGCCCGGAATTATTTATGATCCGAAATGTGTTGGCTCAAAATCTTATATCCGACTCGCCAAAGAAATTTTACAGAAATCAAAATTAGGAGAATAATATGATTCACGTGAAACCAGAAAAAGCCGATCACAATAAAAAACTCGGTCGTGGTCTTTCAATTTTGCTTGGAGAAAGCAAAGCCCAAAATCAATTGCCAGCCCTCTCCAATGAAAGCGCGGTTGAGCAAATTGAAATTTCAAAAATCACTGCCGGAATTTATCAGCCGCGTTATCAATTTAATCAAACTGAGCTCGAAGAATTGGCCGATTCAATTCGCGAAAAAGGCGTAATCCAGCCAATCATTTTGCGCAAAGTTGGTGATGAAGATAATTACGAAATCATTGCTGGTGAGCGTCGTTTCCGCGCATCGCAACTTGCCGGCTTAAAAGCGATTCCGGCTTTGGTTAAAAAAATCAATAATCACGAAGCTTTGGAACTTGCTTTGATTGAAAATATCCAGCGTTCTGATTTATCACTGATCGAAGAAGCGCAAGGTTATAAAAAACTCATTGGCGAATTTTCTTATACTCAAGATCAAATTGCCAAAAAACTCGGCAAAAGCCGCAGTCACATCACCAATCTTTTGCGCCTTTTGAATTTGCCGCAAAAAGTGCAAAATTTGCTCGATAGCAAACAGCTTTCAATGGGACATGCGCGCGCCATTATTAATTCCAACGATCCTGAAAAATTGGCCGATAAAATTGTCAATCAATCACTTTCGGTGCGAAATGTCGAAGATTTAGTGCGCGATGAAAAAGTTGAAAAAGCCAAAAATATTCCGGTTTTTGTGCGCACCGAATCAAAAATAAAGTTTGTTAATAGCGAACATCTGGCGGCCATTGAAGGTCGCATGTCGCAATTGCTTGATATGGAAACTAAAATCTCCTTCAACTCGTTTAAAAATAGCGGCAAAATTATGATTAAATTTGACGATTTTGATAAAATTCAAAATCTCATCAAAAAGCTGGAGAGTTAATGAAACCGCAAGCTCATTCATATTTAAGCGAAATTGAAAATTACGTTCCGGGAAAATCGAAAGTCGGCGATAAAAAAGTCATCAAACTTTCTTCCAACGAAAATGCCTTAAAAAGCAGTCCGAAAGCAATTGAGGCTTATAAAAATCATGCCTCAGAAATTTTTCGCTATGCCGATGGCTCATGCAGCCGGCTTCGCGAGGCTTTGGCAAAAAAGAATGGCATTGAGGCAAATCGCATTGTTTGCGGTGCGGGTTCGGATGAAATTATTTCTTTTTTAACCGCGGCTTTTGCAGGAGAAGGAGACGAGGTAATTTATAGTGAGCACGGCTTTTTAATGTATCCGATTTCGGCAAAATCAGTTGGCGCAACTCCGATCAAAGTTAAGGAAAAAAATTTGAAGGCTGATGTCGATGCAATTCTCCATGCCATCACGCCAAAAACCAAAATTATTTTTATCGCTAACCCCAACAACCCTACGGGCAGCTATCTAAACAAAGATGAGCTAGAAAAATTAATCAGCCAAACTCCGAAAAATATTTTGATCGCACTTGATCATGCTTATGAGGAATTTGTTGAGGCAAAAGATTATCCAAGCGGCATCGAAATAGTTAACAAAAATGCCAATGTCGTGATGTTGCGCACTTTCTCAAAAATTTACGGACTCGCGTCTTTGCGCATCGGCTGGTGCTATTCTTCAAGTGAAATTGCTGAAATTTTAAATAAAGTTCGTGGCCCTTTTAATGTTGGCGGTCCGGCACAATTTGCTGCAATTGCTGCTTTGGAAGATGAAGAATTTTTAGAAAAATCTCGCGCCCATAATTCAAAATGGCTGAAGAAAATTTTTACCCAATTGCAGGGAAATAAAAAAGTTACCGCTCATCCATCCGTTGGAAATTTTATTTTGCTTGATTTCCACAGTCGCGAAAATTGCGATAAAGCCAATTCTGCTCTACTTTCACAAGGCATCATCATTCGCGATATGAAAGCTTATGGCTTAGAAAATTGCTTACGCGCCACAATTGGCACTGACGAAGAGAATCTCCAACTTTTAACTATTTTAGAAAATGGATTTTAGCAGTCTCAATAATAGCGATTGGCAAAATCTGCTTTATCTGGTTTTGCTTTTAACAATGTTGCTCGCCGGACTTTTCTCACGGCGCAATTTGCAATATGGAAAAATTTTAAAATATCTTGCGGCTTGGTCGGGCATTGCTCTCGTGATCATCGCTTTTTATTCTTATCGCTATGAATTTTCTGATTTGAAAGATCGCATGATTGGAGAAATTAATCCCTCCAAAGCCAAATTAGATAAAAAAAACAACACACTGACAATTCGCGCCGCCGAAGATGGGCATTTTTATCTCGATGTGAAAGTGAATGGAACACCGATGCGCTTCATGGTTGATACCGGTGCGAGCGAAATAACTTTAAGTAGTGAGGAAGTAACCAGACTCGGCCTCGATTTTAAACAATTGAATTTCAACCGCATCTATCAAACCGCTAATGGTACAGCTTTTGGCGCGGCAATCACTTTGGATGAAATTGAAGTTGGCGGCGTAAAATTTTATGACGTGCCAGCTTCGGTAAATAACGGCAATATGGGAATTTCGCTGCTTGGGATGAGTTTTTTGCGGCAGTTTAAAAGATATGAATTTTACCGCGATAAATTGGTTTTAGAAATCTAGCGCGAACCTGGGCCCACACCGATCATCGCGTTGTTATAAATGCAGAGCAGACCATCAGCCAAACGAAGTGTAAATTGGCGTGATACAGTTGGCACCACCACATAACCATCACGAATGATATAAGAAAGCTGGTGCTCAGCACCGCTGACATCAACCGCGCTAATTGTTGGAATCACCAAATTATCATTGGCAAATTGGAACTGCGTTTCCGTGCCGTCGTCATAAACTTTTAGCGGCGTGATATTATCTGATTTTCCCGCCAAACTATAATTAAAATTCAGCGTCGCTTCTTCCGGATTTCTCACAATTACACCCGGAATTGCACGATCAACACGTCCACCCGGAATTGGCGTGCGAATGATTGCAGTTAGCGGCTTCACCGGTTTGGCCGGATTTGGTGCGGTCAATTGCGGCGGAATCGGCAAAGGCTGGCCAACTTGCGGATAGAAGAAGCGAATTGTGTAAACCAAATCTTCATCAGATTTGCCGTTAAATTCATCAGAGCGAATATCGAAATGGTAAGTGCGCTTATTGGTGATGATCGTCATGTTAGTGTGCGCCGCAACTTCAAGCGGACGAATGAACAATCTTTTGCCCGCCGGAGTCAAACGCCAGGCGAAAGCTTCGCCAATTGAAATCATTTCAATTTCTTCATCTTCAGAAAATTCGATGAATGATTGGTAATTATAGAAAAATTTAACTTCGTAAACTTCGTTTGGATTATAAACTAAAGTGCGGATGCGCGAATCGGTGGTGATTGGTGTTTGCGCGAAAGCAGCTTGGACAGCAAAAAGCAAAGAGATAAAAATCGGCGCAATATTTTTAAAAATCTTCTTTCTCTTCATTAAATAAAAACTTGTCGCGGAGACGCGAATTTACTTCGCGCGTAACGACTCAAAATTTCCTAAATTTGCGCCCGCAAATTTAATTTATTAATAACTAAACACCTCTTCGGCGATCAAGTATTTGCCCACTTGGAAGCCCAGAGGATTAATCAATCTTTCTTCCATTGAGAGATTCATCTCAGGCGAAAAATAAAAGCCCATGGTAATGATTTCGTCTTTGGTTTTTGGATCGGCCCCTTCAATATCAATTTGGCGCGCGATACGAATTTGCGCCGTGTTAGCATCAGGAAATTGCACTGATTTTATGCGCACCTGAATTTCAGAATTTGGCCCTAATTCTTTTGGATTTACGCGATTTTTGTAATCAGAATAAACTGCAGGAGATGAGAAGAGGCGCACTTTCTCAAGATCCTGCTTATAAGTTTTTGGCGAATAACCGCTTGCCGCATGAACAAATTCATTGATGAAATATTTGCGAATCATTTGATCACCCGTGAAGCTCTGCGCCGTTAATTGATCAACCACAGTTGCCACACCGGTTTTTTGCTCAACCTCGATTACGTAAGGCTCAAGCGATTTTGACGACATCACATTTTTTACAAATATCACCGCAATGGCCACCGAAAACATCGAAACCAAAGTGAAAAGCAGCAAAATATTGCGCTGCACCACAACGATTTGGTAGCGGTTCGAATACCAACTTTTTAATTTTGCTTTAGTTTTTGTATTGTCAGCCATTGCTTGAAAATAAAGGTGCCGTAAAATTTTCATGCGACGCTAAAGAAGCTTGATTAATATTTCAAGCCGTCTTAAGCCGCCGCAAAATATGGGCTTTGCGCTTTAGGAATTTTCGATCTCACTTCTCTCACAAATGAATTTCATCAATCAAGAAAAAACTCCGATTTCACAAAGATTGGAACAGTTAAACTGGCTGTTGATCTCGCTGATTATCGTGCTCGCATTTATCGGATTTTTGATGCTTTATTCCGCCGGCGGCGGCTCATTCAAACCTTGGCTTATCAGGCAACTCGGCTTCTTTATTTTATTTTTTCCGCTGATGCTTTTTATCGCCATCACCGATATAAAAATCTGGTTTCGTGCTTCGTATTTTTTTTATGCAGTTGCGCTCTCACTCGTTATCATTGTTGATATCATGGGTCATAATGCCATGGGCGCAACGCGGTGGTTTCGCATCGGCTCACTGACAATTCAGCCTTCCGAAATCATGAAAGTCTGCACTGTTTTTGCGCTCGCGAGATATTTTTACAGCATCGAAATTCAAAATATCGGCAAGATCCAATATGTAATTATTCCGCTTTTATTAATCGCTGTTCCGGCCTTTTTTATTTTCCACCAGCCTGATCTTGGAACCGCGACAATCCTGCTTTTGGTGGGTGTTTCAGTTTTATTTTTAGCCGGTGTGAGAATGTGGAAATTCGTTTCAGTTGGTTTGGTTGTGCTCGCCGCAATTCCGTTTTTGTGGCACTTCTTTTTATATGATTATCAAAAAAAGAGAATTTTGACTTTCCTTGATCCGCACCAGGATCCGCTTGGTTCGGGCTATAATATTTTGCAATCGCAAATCGCAATTGGCTCCGGCGGATTTTTCGGCAAAGGCCTGCTCAACGGCACGCAAGGCCAATTGAATTTTTTGCCTGAAAAACAAACTGATTTTATTTTCACGATGCTTGCCGAAGAGCTCGGCTTTGTTGGCTGCTTATTTACCATCGCAATTTATAGCGCCATCATTGGCATTTGCATCAATATCGCCACGAAAACTAATCACCAATATGGCAGATTATTAACCATGGGAATCGCCAATATTTTCTTCGTTCACATGTTCATTAATATGGGAATGGTGATGGGATTAATTCCGGTTGTGGGTGCTCCGCTGCCTTTTGTTTCCTATGGCGGCACGATTATGGCTTCAATGATGATTGGCTTTGGTTTAATCCTAAATGTTGATGCGAATAAAGATGTAGACCTAAAGGTTTAAATTCAAAGGGCGTTTGGAATTTAAGAAGAAATTGAATTGCTACATGCGAAGTAAATTCGCTTATCCGCAATAAATTTTTTTAAGAAGCAGCTTCAGTTTCTTCAAACTCTTCAAGCAATTTTAACTCCTCAGATTTTTTTCCTTCAATTCCAAGTTCAGCGATATTTTTGCTTAGCGCGACGCTCTTATTTAAATTTTTCGCCAATTTGTTATAATTGCCGAGAGCCTTATTCATCAAGCGTCCAAGCTCTCCTGATTCTTTCACAACTCCAACCAAATTATCCAAAAGTTTTTGCACTGCAACTTTCAACGCCTCAATATTTTTTTCCTGTTTGCTGCGATCAATTATAAATTTTACGCTTGATAAAAGATGCACTAAACCAATTGGCGAAGCCACGACAATTCCGGCTTCAAAGGCTCTTTGTTCAAATTCTTTATCTGCTTGTTTTACAATTTGTAACATCTGTTCCGTTTGCAAAAACATCAGCGAGAAAATTTTGTAATCGGTTATATTAGCGCTACGCAGCTCGTCGAACAAAGGCGCGGCGTAATCTTTGCGTTTTAAATCTTCGATATGTTTGCGGAAAGATATTTTTATTTTTGCGAGAATTTCTTTTTTCTCTTCTTCACTTTTTGCGAGTTCCAACTCAAGAAAATAAGGCGAAGATTTGCTGTCAATTATCACGATTTGATTGTTGGGCAAAAACAAGATCGCATCAGGTCTCATGGCTTGCGCCGCGCTTGTGAAATGCGACTGCAAAATAAAATCTCCCGCAGAATTCAGCGCTTCTTTTTCCATCAAATTGGAATTTCTTAAAATATTTTCCAAAGTGATTTCCGCAGTTCGACCCGCGCCACCCGGGCTTAAAAGTGCATTCTTGGTTTGCGAAATTTCCGAGCTCGATTTTTTTACTTCATCATCCAGCGCACTTAATTTTGTGGTGACTGATTCAAAATTTTTGAAAAGATTTTCAGTGATTTTTTTGATATTTTCCTGCTGCTGCAGCGAAATTTTATTTTGCTGTTCGTGATTTCGTTTCATCAATTCTTCCGACAATTGAAACAAAATAGTTTCTTTGTCTTTATGCCATTCCGCCTTTTGCTTCTCAAACTGCGCGCTTGCTTGCTTCAACACTTCATTTTGTTTTTCAAATTGCAGCAATTTTTCCTGCAATAAATTTATTTTTTCGCCTAATTTTTCTTCAGAATTTTTTTTCTCCAAACGCAAAAAATTTATCTCATTTTCAGCGCGCTCAAATTGGCCGCGAAAAAGTGCAGTGCGCTGTTTTTCTTTTCCTGAAAAATACATTAAGATCGGAAATCCTGCGGCGATTATTATCGCCAAAGCTATTGTCATTGTAATTTGATAATTGGTTACTAAATCCGCGTTTCATCTACTTGCTAACAATCAAAATAATCTATGACTCAAGAACAAGTTCAACCACAAATTTTTCATGCTTTGCCGCTGCGCGATGTTGTAATTTTTCCGCAAATGACCACGACGATTTTGGTGGGCCGTGAAAAATCAATTAACTCGGTTGAAGATGCGAAAAAACAGAATCTGCCGATCTTTGCCGTCACACAAACTAATCCTGATCTCGATGAATTTGATGAAAAAAATATTCACACTGTTGGCACTTTATGCAGCGTAGTTGAGGCAATCCGCACACCTGATGGCACTTTGAAAGTCATCATTCAAGGCCTGATTCGTGCGCGCGTGAAAAAAATTATTCCAAATGAAAAACATTTTAGCTGTGAAATAGAAATCGCGCTTGAGCAAAAAGTGGTAGAAAGCAGCAGCGAAACGCTCGGGCTCATCAAAGCCTGCATCGAAAATTTCAGCAGATATGCGCAATATAATAAACGTATTACGCCAGAAATTATTGCTTCAATTTCAAAAATCCGCTCGCCCCATGAAATTGTTTACATGATTGCGACCTATGTCACGGGCCCGCTTAAAAACAAGCAGCAAGTGCTGGAAGAAGATGAAATGAATAAAAAATTCTTCAAAGTTTTGGAGATGCTAAAAACTGAAATTGAAATTGGTGAAGCCGAAGAGCGCATCAATAAATCAATCCAGGAAAAATTTACCAAACATCAAAAAGAAATTTATCTCAACGAGCAAATCAAGAATATCAAAAAAGAGCTCGGACAAGATGAAGAAAATGAAACCAAAGAATTAAAAGACCAACTCGCCAAACTCAATTTGCCTAAAGATGTGCGCAAAAAATGCGATGTGGAATTAGCGAAACTTGATAAAATGAATCCTTATTCCTCCGAGTCAGGAGTAGTGCGCAACTATCTTGATTGGATTGTGGCTTTGCCGTGGGATAAAAAAAGCAAACCGATTTCTGATTTGAAAAAAGCGCAAAAAATTTTGGATAAACATCATTACGGTTTGGAAAAAGTTAAAGAGCGCATCATCGAATTTATCGCGGTGCAGATGAAAACCAAAGATTCGAAAGGCCCAATTTTATGTTTGGTTGGCGCGCCTGGTGTTGGTAAAACTTCGCTTGCGAAATCAATTGCGGAAAGCTTGGGACGCCGATATGTAAAAGTTTCTTTGGGTGGCGTACGTGATGAATCTGAAATTAGGGGACATCGCCGCACCTACATCGGCGCGATGCCGGGACGCATCATTCAATCGATGCGAAAAGCCGAAACCATTAATCCGCTAATGTTGCTTGATGAAGTTGACAAAATGTCGCATGACTTCCGCGGCGATCCGGCATCAGCCCTTCTTGAGGTTTTGGATCCTGAACAAAATTCGCATTTTTCTGATCACTATTTGGAGATCGATTATGATCTTTCAAAAGTAATGTTCGTGGCAACTGCGAACAGCCTCAACACAATACCAGTGCCGCTTCGTGATCGTATGGAAATCATTCGTCTTTCGGGTTATACGGAAAATGAAAAACTTCATATCGCTAAAGAACATCTGATTCCAAGACAGCGTCATGAACATGGTTTGCATAAAAATGAATTTAGCATCACAGATGAAGCGATTTTAACTTTGATTCGCCGCTACACCTTTGAAGCAGGCGTGAGAAATCTTAATCGTGAGATCGCTAATTTGGCGCGCAAAGCCGCTAAAATCATCGTCACCAAAGATTCAAAAGAACTTCATATCACCGAAAAAAATCTGCGCAAACATGCGGGTGTTGAGAAAAAACATTATGGCATTGCGCGTGAAAATGATTTGATCGGCGTCGCTACAGGCTTGGCTTACACGGAATATGGCGGAGATTTGCTTGATATCGAAGCATTGAAATTTGAAGGAAATGGCAAAATCCAAACCACCGGCTCGCTTGGTGATGTGATGAAAGAATCGGCGCACGCGGCGCTGAGCTATGCCAGATCAATTGCTAAAACTCTCAAAATTGATTCGAAAACTTTCAATAAATATGACTTCCATATTCACGTTCCCGAAGGCGCCACGCCAAAAGACGGACCTTCTGCGGGTGTGGCTTTGGCGGTGTCATTAATTTCTGCGATGTCTGATCGCCCGATTCGCAAAGATGTGGCAATGACTGGTGAAATTACTTTGAGTGGAAAAGTTTTGGAAATTGGCGGCCTAAAAGAAAAATTGCTCGCAGCACTACGCGGCCAAATCAAGACTGTATTGATTCCAAAAGATAACGTCAAAGATTTGGATGATATGCCAAAAGAGGTTTTAAAAAATATTAATATCAAACCGATTTCGCATATTGAAGAAGCGTTAAAAGAATGTTTGGTTGATAAAAAAACAGCCAAGAAAAAACATGGCAAGTAAGAAAATTCACATCATCGCCGGTCCAAATGGCGCGGGCAAAACCTCACTTGCTCGCGTCACACTTTTGCCGAATTTTTTAAGCAGTAATGAATTTGTAAATGCTGATGAAATCGCTAAAATTTTAAATCCGGAAAATCCTGAAAATTCAGCGCTAAAGGCAGGAAGATTGATGCTTAATCGCATGGAATTTCTCATTAATGAAGGTTTGGATTTTGCGCTTGAAACCACGCTGGCTTCAAAAAATTATCTCAAATTCATCGAATTCGCCCAGAAAAAAGGCTATAAAATCAACTTAATTTTCCTCAAATTAGAAAATGCCGAACTGGCAAAAAAACGTGTTTTAACCAGAGTTAGCAAGGGCGGACATAATATCGAGCCTGACGTAATTGAACGCCGCTTTCAAAGAGGTCTCGACAATTTAAAAGATTATCTAAAAATCGTCGATACTGCAACTATCTATGAATCCAGTGGTCTTAGCCTTGTTGAAATCATCAAAAAAAATAAAAAGAAGCTGACCATAATTAACAAAAATCTCTGGGAAAAAATTTATGCGTAATGACGAGGTTTTAAAAAAAACCGAGGAAGGAATTAAAGAGAGCAATAAAATCCTTATCCGTGAATTAGTGCGCGACCTTGAAGAAAAAGGTATCCCGCCGGTTGTTGCAATTGATGGCGAAGTTAAAAATTTAACTTTGAGTGCCGGTTCTGATCTTAAAGATTTTGAAAAAGAATTAAAAAAATCTGGCCTCGAAAAAGCAGATTTTTGTTTGCTTAAAGCTAAAGAAAAATCCTGCAAAAATCTTTTTGTGATCCAAAAAAAATCCGGAAAAGTCAGACAATATAAACATTCACATTGGATCGCTGATTTTCACCACGATCTGAAAAACAAATTCTTCAATTAACTTCATGCAAAATAACAAAAACGTACTCATCGCAACCATCCTTTCTGCCATTGTCTTGCTTAGTTGGACCTGGCTTTATGAAAAACCGCGCATTGAAAAAGAAGAAGCGCAAAGAAAATTAATGGCGGCGCAAAAACCCGGCGCAGCGGAAGTGAAAATTGTTGCAAAAAATGGCACGACACAAGTTGTAAAAACTGAACCGCAAGAAGCAGTTTTGGCGCTAAAAAATCGTGAAGAAATTTTAGCCAATAGCAAAAATTCACGCCTCGCAGTTGAAAGCCCGTCACTGCACGGATCCATCTCTCTCAAGGGCGCGCGCTTTGATGATTTGACTCTCGCCAAATATTTTGAAAGTCAGGAAAAGAAAAAAGAAGTAGTGCTTTTTGCACCTGCAGAGAGCAAAGAACGTTACTTCGCTGATTTCGGCTGGCTTAGCTCAAATAGTGGCTTGGAACTGCCAAATCCAAATACGATTTGGAAAAGCGATGCACAAAAATTAACGCCAGAAAAACCGGTTACACTTTCCTGGACCAATAAACAAGGCATCGAATTTAAAATCAAAATCGCGCTTGATGAGAACTACATGTTCAACATTTCGCAAAGTGTGAAGAATAATTCTAAAAATGAAATTTCTGTCGCATCTTACGGCCGCATCAACCGCGTCTTGAACGAGCAAAGACAAGCAAATTATATTTTGCATGAAGGCCCAATTGGCGCATTTGACGGTGTTTTGTCGGAAGAAAGCTATAAAAATATGCGCAAAGAACCGCACCACAATTTCACCGCCAATGCCGGCACTGGTGGGTGGGTTGGCATTACTGATAAATATTGGTTAAGCGCCATGATCCCGGATAAAAACATTAATTATAGTGGCGATTTTGCTTATAATTTTGCCAATCAAAACAATCTCTATACTTCAGAATTTGTCGGCCAGGAATTTAAAATTGCCGCTGGAGAAGAATTTAAATTTAATCATAGTCTATTCGCCGGAGCCAAGAAAGTCAGACTTCTCGACCAATATTCCAAAGATTACGATCTCAAACTTTTTGACCGGGCGATCGATTTCGGCTGGTTTTATTTCCTAACCAAACCGTTCTTTTTCATCATTGAATTTTTGAATAAATTTTTGGGAAATTTCGGTTTAGCGATTTTGGCGATGACGGTTCTAATCAAGCTGGCATTGTTTCCAATGGCGAATAAATCTTACATGGCAATTGCCAAAGTAAAAAAATTGCAGCCAAAAATTGAGACCATTCGCGAGCGTTTTAAAAGCGATAAAATCGCCATGAATCGCGAAATGATGGAACTTTATAAAAAAGAAAAAGTGAATCCGGCCGCGGGTTGCTTGCCAATCCTCGTGCAAATTCCGGTATTCTTTGCGCTTTATAAAGTTTTGTTTGTGACGCTTGATATGCGCCATGCCACTTTTTATGGCTGGATTCATGATTTATCCGCGCCAGATCCAACATCAATTTTCAATTTATTTGGCTTGTTGCCTTTCTCCGTTACTGGTTCTTTCACGCTTGGTATCTGGCCAATCTTGATGGGCATTACGATGATCTTGCAACAAAAATTGAGCCCGAGTTCATCTGATCCAACTCAAGCTAAAATTTTGAAATGGATGCCATTTGTTTTGACTTTCGTTTTAGCAGCTTTTCCTGCCGGCCTTGTGATTTATTGGACTTGGAGCAATACGCTGTCGATCTTGCAGCAATGGGTGATTACGAAAAAGATGAATCAGGAGAAATAGTATTCTGTCATTCCCGCGCAGGCGGGAATCCAGAATAACGCGTTTCAGAGTCTAGTCACTGGATCCCCGCCTGCGCGGGGATGACAGAAGGATAGGGAAGGGGGATGACAGAATGAAGGGACGAAATGAATAAAAGTTAAGCAGCAACTCTTTTAGATTTTTTCTTCAACCACCACAACATGATCCCGGTGATTGAAAACAGCAGCGGCAGAAAACCAACCAGGAAAATTGCAATTTGATAAACCAGCCCGAAGCCTTGTCCTTCATGAAGCGCATGTTGCCATGTAGTGATGGTTTCACCAATTGAATATTTCGCCGGATCGCGCACTTCCAAAATTTCTTTTTGATATTGATCGACAAAAACTGAAATCACCGGCGCGCCGTCACGATAATTTTGCGGCGCAAAATTGAAGCGGTAAGCTTGGTCAGGTTTATTTGGAATCATTACTGCTAATAATTCTCCTTCGCCGCTTAAAGCATAAGCTTCGTCAAGCGTAAGCGGCTCTTTATCATCAGGATTTGCTTTTGGCATTTCACGCAAATCGCGCGCGGGAAAAATTGAAGCAATGAAAGATGCAGTACCTTTTGGATAAGTTAAATAAATGCCGCTGAAGCTTGAAATCAAAAGCAGAATTGAGAACCAAAAACCAAAAGCGCCGTGAATATCGCGGTGAAATTTTTTGCCTTCCGACGACCATTTGAAGGTGAGGGCGCGCTTTAAATTGCCGGGTTTTGGCCACCATAAAATTATTCCCGAAATTGTCATGAACAGCATCACAAAGCCATAAACCGCGACAATATTTTTTCCGGTTTCGCCCGGAATTAAAAGGCTTGAGTGAAATTTTTTGACGGTGCGGAAAATATTTTCGGGATTTTTTTCTTCCAAAATTTGCAGTGAAACCGGATCGATGGCGAGCTCTTTCATGATCGGTCGGCCTTCGCCTTTTTTGGAAAAACGCACTAAAGCAACACCTTCGTCAAAGCGAATTAAATTGGGCCTGAAGCCTTCTTCCATCTGCTCTTGCGCAGCAGTGAGAATTTCGCTCAACGGCTTTTTTTCGCCTTCGCTTAAAATATATTCCTGATGAGTAAGCTCATGTTGAAAAACCAGAAAGGCACCTGTCAGGCCTTGTATTATCAAGGGCAGGCAAAGAATAAGTGCGACGTATAAATGGAGTTTCTTGATGAATTTTCTCATACTAAGTATTAGCCCAGCGGCGCAGCAAATTGTGATAAATGCCGGTTAGTTGAACCGCGGCATGACTGTTTGGCAGTTCCTGATTTAATAAACGAATTGAGCTGTCCAAATCAAATAAAAGCGTGCGCTGTGCATCTTCGCGAACCATGCTCTCGATCCAGAAAAATGAAGCAAGTCTTGTGCCTTTCGTAACCGGATTTACATAATGCAGCGAGCTCGACGGATAGAGGATCATATGACCCGCAGGAAGTTTTACTTTATGCGTGCCATACGTATCCTCTACCACCAATTCTCCACCCTCATAGTCCAAAGGATCAGAAAGGAATAGAGTGGCAGAGAGATCGGTTCGGATGCGAAAAGGTGTCCCCGGAACTTGGCGGATCGCATTATCCACATGCGTTGCGAAGCTCTGGCCTCCGCTGTAACTGTTGAAAAGCGGCGGAAAAACTTTCAGCGGCAAAGCAGCTGAAATGAAGGTGGCATTGCGTTCAAGCGCCATCAAAATTTTCTCGCCTAACATCTGCGCTTCCTGACTGCCTTCCGCAAGTTGCATATTATTTTTGGCTTTGGCCGATTGATGGCCGGCAGTGACTTTGCCATCAATCCAATTGGCCTTATCCATGATCTCGCGAAATTCTTTAACTTGCTCAGCGGTTAAAACGTCAGGAATTTGCAGCAGCATTTTTTTTAGAATTTGAAATTAGTAGTTAGCAAGAAGACGCGTCCTTCGCCCGGCACCGCAGCGTTATTACCACGAATTTGGTCGAAATAATATTCGTTGGTTAAGTTATTCACGTTGAGCTGAATGCTGAGATTTTTATTAACCGGATATTTCGCCATAGCGTTAAACACCAGATAGCTGCCCATATTGCGCAGATTTCCGGTAACCGGATCAGCGGCCGAAGTTGGGCTGGTAAAGCGTTCAGACATGAAGTTTGCACCGCCGCCAATCATCAAATTTGAAGGCAAAGTGTAAGTGGTAAACAAGCTCAATGTATGCTCAGGAACGTTGTTTAGCGGGCGATTTTTATAAGCTGGGTTCACCGCAGATTTGGTGACTTTGCCATCCATGTAAGTATAGCCAGCCATGATGTTCCAGTGATCGTTGATCTTGCCGCTCACTTGCACCAAAGCCCCGTCAACTTGCTGATTTCCTGAAAGGATCGAAGTTGTAGAGTTAAGCGTTTCGCGGGCATTGGTTTTTTCAGCACGGAAAACTGCAAAAGTTGTGGAGAGACGCTTTTTAAGCAGATCCCATTTGGTTCCGACTTCCGTGATCTTGTTTTTTTCCGGATCAAGATTTGCAGTTGTCGCCGAAAGCGAAATCGCTTCCGCAGATGGATTGAAAGAAGTTCCGTGATTTACGTAAATGCTGCCGTTGTGAGTAGGTTTATAAACCACGCCAACGCTATAGCTGGTGAGGTTATTGGTCTGCGACAAAGTCGCGCGCGAATTGGTGGCATAAGTGAAAGTATCAGAATCGGTTTGCAGATTGTCATAACGCACACCGCCCGAAATCTCCCAATTTTTGCCCAGCTTGATCGTATCAAGAGCATAGAGCGCTAAAGTATCGATCTTGGTTTTGTTCACTGAAGTTGCAGTGATTGCGCCATAATTAAACGCCGCCTGGGTTGGAATTTGCGCGTTGGTTGTGGTGTTGCCATAAGCAAATACTGATGGCGCTGAAGTTTCGCTTTCAGCAACAAAGCCGGTAGTCAGAGTGTGTTTAGCGCCGAAAGTTTCGAATTTGCTGGTCAAATCAGCGATGTTGCCCAAATAAGTTTCAAGCGATCTTCTGATTTTCATGCTGCGTGTAACTGTGGTCGGGCTTGTTGTCATTTGCGGCTCGGTCACTGCTACATCGCGGAAATAGCGCGCATATCGGGTTTGGTTTCTAAAGCTGAGATCTTCAGAAAAATCATGCTCGAATTTCGCAGTCGCAATATCGACGGTAGTGTTCAAATGATCATCATTTTCAAAACCGTAGAAATTTTTGCGATTCACATCCGCAGGCTTTCCGGCGTAGAACGGAATACCATAATCCGGAGTGTTTTTCTCGTCTTGATGTAGATAGCTGATATTGAAGCGCGTTTTCGTGCCAATGCCAAATGCCAAAGTTGGAGCGATCGCATTACGGCTATAGCTCGCGCTATCACGCTCGGCAACTTTATTGCGGTGGGTCACGGCGTTTAAACGAAAAGCCGAATGATCAGAAATTTTTTCATTCACATCTGCAGTTAAGCGAGTTGTGTCGTTGGTTCCGATCATGAAAGTGCCTTCTCTTTTCGAGCCCAAAAATGCCTGTTTGGAATTTTGTTGAACTACACCGCCTGTGGAACCACGGCCGAATAGAACTGAAGACGGGCCTTGAATAACTTCGACAGATTCAAGATTAAAATTATCGCGGAAATAATTTCCGAAATCGCGCATGCCATCAACGAAGAAATCATTACGCGCCGAGAAACCGCGGATCATCAAATTGTCACCTTGGTTGCCACCTTCACCTGCCGCCAAAGATACGCCAGGAACATTGCGCAGCGCATCAGCAACTTTAGTCAAACCCTGATCATCCATCAACTGGCGCGTAACAGTTGTAACGGTGCGCGGAGTGTCGCGCAGCGGGCCGGAAATTCTGTTCAAGCCTGATTCGGTTGCTTGATAGCCATCATTATCATTGCTATCAACAACTGTAACTGTTGGTAATTCTTTAGCATTATTTGATTCAGCGCCATTGGCAATATTTGGTGCAAAAGCGGCACTCATAATTGCGGTTGTGGTGATGAATCTTGGAAAGATTTTTTCTGACATTTTTAAAAACTTAAATTCGTTACGATCCTTTTAAAAAAATCTGATCCTTTTGATCCTTTATTTAGGTTCTGTGATAAATCCGATATTGCTCAATCCCATGCGTTGTGATATCGCCAGCACCTTACTTACTTGACCGTAAGAGGCGTTAACATCAGCGCGCAAATGAATTTGCTGTTTAGGATTTTTCTTGGCGATTAGTTGCAATTCTTCTTCGAGCTCTTTTTCTGAAACAGCGCGATCATTTAAAAAATATGCACCACTTTTATTCACTGAAATTGTCAGCGGTTTTTGTTCGGTAATTTCCGACGCGCTTTCAGAGGGCAGATTTAATTTTATCGATGAATTGAGCATCGGCGCTGTCACCAAAAAGATCACCAGCAACACCAGCATCACATCCACCAAAGGCGTCATGTTGATTTCGGAAAGCGGCGCTTGCAATTCTTCGCGTTCAAATTGGCTTTGCATTAGCGGCGTGATTTTGAGTTAGAAATATAAACCGTCATTTGCTCGGCAACATGGCGCAGATTTTGCACCATCAGGCAGTTGAGGCGCACAAATGTGTTATAGGCAAGAACCGCCGGAATTGCGGCAAATAAACCAACTGCGGTTGCAACCAAAGCTTCACCCATCGGGCCGGCGACAACTGATAAACCGGCATTGCCTTGCGCGGCGATGTTTTGCAGCGCGTTATAAATTCCCCAAACTGTTCCGAAAAGTCCGATGAAAGGTGCGGAAGAACCAATCGATGCAAGCACGGTCAAGCCTCGATCTAAATAGCTGCGGATCTCATCCAGAGTTTGTAAAAGATGCATGGTGAGGATTTCTTTTTTAGCATCGTGATTGTCGTAAGCAGACAAAACCGGTTGCAAATTTTTGACTTCCGCAAGCAAAAATTTGGTTAAACCTTCTGCGCCGTCAAAATCGTTGCGGGCAGGCCAGTCTTTATTCGCGGCATGTTTTTTAGAAAATTCTTCGAAGGCTTTATATTCTTTTTTCAGGCTCATACCTTTCCAGAAAATTACATACCAGCTGGCAAGCGACATAATGATCAGCAGCAAAAATACGGCACTCAAAACAATGCCGCCTTGAGTGAATGCGTGTAGAAAATCCATAAAATTTTAGATGATTTTAAATTCGACAGGAACGATGACATTAGCCTGAACCGCCTGACCCGAGCGCTTCGCGGGCACAAATCGCCATTGTCTAACTGCATCAAGTGCAGCCATGTCAAGAGTTGAAGAACCGCTGGAGCGCGAAACATCAACGCTTAAAGGCGTGCCGTCAGTTTTAACAATAACCGACAATAAAACTTTACCCTGAACACCGCTTCTTTTGGCGGCAGTTGGATAATAAGGAGCAGGATTATTTAGATAAGCCGCATCGAAAACCGGCTCTGATTCTGCCGCTCTGGTGGCAGTAGCATTTTCAGCAACGCGACCGGAAGTTTGTTTTCCGGCATAAGATTTGCTTTGTTCGTTTGATTCAGCTTGCTGCTTTTTTTCAAGTTTTTGTTTGATCGCATTTTCTTTATTAACATTTAGTGCGATTTGCTTGTGAGAATTATTTTCGCTTTTGCTATTTGTAGAATTTGGCGCCACAAAACTTACTTGAATTGCCTGTTGGCTAATAACTACCGGATTTGATGGCAACATAGATGTTACAAGGATCGCACCATGCACAGCAACTGCCGAAACTAGCGCAACAATTTGTGAACTTTTGTAACCGGCTAAAGCGGATTTCATATTTAATTTTGCTTAAAGAAGTTTGGAAATTGCGATGAAAACTATTATCAAAGAAAATGATAGTCAATATCAATTTTCATTTTTTTCACAGATTTTCCGCAGCTTCACCAAGCCAAAAATAAATCATTGCTAAGTTATAGTAAGTTTCAGAAATTGAAAACTATCTCCAAAAAATAAATTTGTTGCGGATGCACGAATTCACTTCGTGCGTCGGAACTCAACTTACCTTAAATTTGCGCCAGCAAATTTAACTTTAGGACAGGTGGCCGAGTGGTTGAAGGCGCACGCTTGGAAAGCGTGTTATGGGGTTAAACTTATACGAGGGTTCGAATCCCTCTCTGTCCGCCAATATTCTTATTGCAAACCAAGTCTCCCGTAGGTTTTTGCAATTTTTATTATCCCCTTATCAGCCCAGTGTTAGCGGCTTCTCGTGGGTTCCCACTTTTTATTTTCATCTGCACTTTTCGCTCTCTGTGATAGGCTAATTTTACATCATTTCTGGTAATTTTTTCTCCGTTTCTCCGTTTCAACTGCACTTTTGCGAAAAAGATACAGTTCGATAAATACTGGCTTCGCAGGATTTTCCTCTAACTTGGTTAAGTGGTTGCTCGCTCGTCTTTTGTGATGATTTTACAAACCAAGTCGAAAAACAGTTCACTTGATTATAAAGAGATTTTTGCTTATATTTTTGGTGCGGGAGTTGCTTAAGAATAAAACACCTTTTCTGAGGAATTGAGAAGCAACACGAGATGGGTTTTAAGTGGTGGTGGCTCCCGATATTACTTCACATGTTTCCACACTTTTCTTTTGTGGATATTGATCACATGCACCTGAGAAATTCCAAACATCTCTGCAATATCTAGTATCGTTAATTCTCCTTTCTTCTTTTTCTTAGAGCTGTTCAAGGTTGCTGCCAATTTTCTGATTTTTAAAACATCTTTTGGAGTCAATCTTGTGTTCCAGTTTTTCTGACCTTGTTTACTTGCGGCAATTTTTTTTCGCGCTTCTTCTTTAACTGGAACTCCTATTCTGTTTTCTGAGATTTTTTTTCTTATGGCGGGACTATGTTTTTTGCCGAGATTCATCTTTCTTAAATGCTCTCGCATTTCTTGTGAGATAACTTTTCCTTTATGAGTTTTGCTGATTATTTTGATTACTTCAGGCTTTTGCTTCCAGCCTTTTTTATGTTTCCAACCGCGCGACATTATCAGCTTTATCTGATCTGAACCAGTTCCTAAAAAATGATGATCTGGGTTAATGCAGAGCTTATCGTTGCATTTGCACAAAACTTTTAATCCTGCCTTTATCTTTCCCTTATAATGTATATAGGCAAATCTCTTTGCCTTGTAACCTTTACGCTTAAAGTAAAAAACATCTTTAAAGCTAGACCCATCATCAGATTTCAGATACCAGCAGTCCTTTTCATTTACGTTCTTTTCTATTTTGGATAGGAATTTCTCTGACAGATTCATCAATCTAAAAATCTACTAAAATTTTTTAAATAAAGTTACATATAGCGAATATTGTCTCGAAATGATACAAAGTCTCATACTACCTTAAACCTTTCTTAAAGAACAAGTTTACAAGAAAATCTCATTGTGCATAATGTTAGCCCATTAACACCAATGGTATGGTTTTTTTACTGACTGTCAAAGATAATCTCTTTTTTTAGATAGATTAATGTTTTTTGTGATCCTTTCATCTTGAACAGAATTTAAAAACTTTTCACCACAAAGAAATTTTAAATATGAAGCTTTTAACATTATTAAGATTTACCAAAAACTTCCTGGCGCAACTTGCCATCATCTCTTTGGTATTAGAACAATTCATCTTCGTAAGCACTGCTTCAGCATCCGCGCTTCCAATTACTCCCGATGGAACTACTAACACACAAGTTACTCAAACTGCTTCTGGTGTTGATCAAGTTAATATCGCTGCACCCAATGCTGGCGGGCTCTCTCATAACAAATTTGAATCTTACAACGTTAATACCGGTGGACAGATCATTAATAACTTCTCTGGAAGTGGTGCCGTTGCAGGAACTGGAGCAAATGCTGTTACACAAACTCAGATTGGCGGATTGGTTACTGCGAATCCAAATTTAGTTTCATCGGGAAGCGCAAAAGTTATCCTTAATGAAGTTACTTCCGGAAACACTTCTCAACTTTTAGGTTATACAGAAATTGCCGGCACAAAAGCGGATTTAATTCTGGCGAATCCTAATGGGATCGCGTGCGCGGGATGCGGATTCATTAACACCGCGAAGCTTTTAATGGTTGCAGGAAGTAGTAATTTTGATGCGAATGGTAATCTTGGATTTAATCTAAAAGAACAGGCTAATCCAAATCTTTATGTTCCGTTAATTACTATTGATGGTCTTGGTCTTGATGTTACCAGAACAAGTGGAACTAAAATTGTTGCATCTTCGGTAAAGCTTCTTTCTTCAATCTTTGGAAGCGATAGCAATTCAGTTGCGATAAGAACTGGTGAAGGCAGATATGATTATGCCACAAAAGCCATTACTGGAAATAATACTCAAAATAATACCGATCCTGTTTTTGCAATTGATGCTTCAGCTTTAGCGCAAATCCAGGCTGGTCAAGTTTATTTAATTGCCACAAAACAAGGTGTTGGTGTGAAGATGGAAAGCGAAATTTTGGCTTCGCAGACTCTCAACATTGATGTTAATGGTGACATATATTATAAGAGCATTTCTGTTGGTGATACTGCTTCCTTAAGATCAAGCGGCACAATTCAAACCACCGATTCCAATTCTTCAATTTCTGCTCCGACAATCAATATTACTGCAAATCAGTTTAACAACTCTGGTTTAGCTTCAGCTTATAATCTAAATGTTCAAAATAGCGGAACTCTTAACAACTCAGGAAATCTTGAAGCGCTGAGTTTAAATCTTTCTAACATCACCAATATCAATAACTCTGGTTCAATTTTTGGACAAAACTCACTCGCAATATCAGGAATCAATTTAACCAATAATTCTTCAGGAAGCATTTACTCGCCAGTTGATTATACAATTGCTCTTACCGGTCTTCTTACCAACTCTGGTCTCATTACTTCAGCAAATAATTTAACGCTAAATTCAAATCAGTTAAGCAACTCTTCTGAAATTTCTGCACAGAATAATCTGACTTTTTTGGTTACAGATTCAGCGACCAATTCAGGAAATTTAATTGCTGGAAATGCTCTAAATGTTAGCGCAGATTCATTCACAAATTCTGGCGCAACGCAAAGCGATGGAAGTTCAACATTAAATGTTTTTTCATTAACTAATCAAAAAAACGCAGCGATTTATTCGGGAAATTCCCTAAATCTTAATGTTGCAACTACCTTAAAAAACTCTGGCCAAATTTCTGCTGCAAATGATCTAACGATTAGCGGAAATTCAACCATCAGCAATTATTCAAAAATTCTTGCTAACGGCGATTTAAAAATTTCTGCAAACAGCTTAAGAAGCGGCTCTTACGGAATGGTTTCGCTGCTTGATGGGGTTTCTGTTGATATAAATAGCCCTGATTTTGGAAGTAATTCTGATGCGGTGATTTCTTCTCTGACCAAATCTTTAAATCTCTCTCTCTCAACAAACTTGCAAAATTTTGGTGAACTAAGTTCAAGCGATGCGCTAACTATTAGCAGTCCAAACTTTGCTAACTTTGGAAATATTATCGGTAGTAAAAACTTAAATCTTTCTGCGTCATTTAATCTTTTTAACAGCGGAAATATTCAAAGCAGCGAAGATACAACGATCAACACCGCATCTCTTTACAATTCTGGTCTTATCAACTCTCTTCAAAGTGCAACGATTAACGCTGATGAAATTTCCAATCAAACTGATGGCGTAATATCAATAACAAATAATTTAGCGCTTACTTCAACTTCTGTAAGCAATCTTGGCTTAATTTCTTCAGGCAATAATTTTACCGCAAATTCTTCATCTCTTACCAACTCAGGAAGCATTTATTCTGCTAACAATTTCAGTATCACAAATAGTTCTGATCTAACTAACTCGGGCACTTTTTATTCTGATGGAAGTTTGGCAATCTTAAGCAACAGCATCACAAATAATTCTTCTGCCTGGATTTATGGCAGTAAAGATATTTCCCTCACTTCAAATCTCGATCTTACAAACGCCGGAAACATTCAAGCAGCAACTGATCTAGCTTTAACAATTGGCAGAAACAGCAATAATTCAGGAACCATTGTTGGTAATCAGTTAACTTTCACCAACTCTGGCAGTCTCACCAATTCAGGTTCTCTTGGCAGTGAAAATGACATTATTTTATCAGCAACAAACTTCACTAACTCAGGATTACTACAAAGTCTTCGCGACACACAAATTAACCTAAGCGAAAGTTTTGATAATCAAGCTGGATCAACAATTTACTCAGGTAGAAATTTTAGCTCAACTTTAACTTCTTCTTTTAACAATTCTGGTGAAATTTCTGCAGTAAATTCAGCGACAATTTCTTCTTCGTCACTTATCAATCAAGGAAGTCTTCTTGCTAACAACAATCTCACAATCAACACCGCTTCAGTTACCAATGGTGCGGATGCAACTTTAGCTTCAATCAATCAGGCACTCACTCTAAATATTAGCGACTATCTCAGCAACTCAGGAACAATTTTTGCTAAAACCAATTTTACATTAGCAAATAGCACAAGCAGCGCGCAGTTAAATTCTGTTACCAATGATGGTGATATTTCTTTTAACAATTTAGTTGGTGGATTATTGGTTAAGAACTTTTCTAACTCTGGTAATTTTATTTCAGGTCAGGATTTAACGATAACCAGCAGCAGCAACTTTAACAATTCTGGAACGCTAAATTCTTCAAACAGTCTAAATCTAAATACTACTTCACTTACCAACTCTGGTGAAATTTCTGCTAACCAGCAATTAACAATCGGTTCTTCAGGTGATTTAACTAACAGCGGCAATATTCTTTCAAATGCAGATCTAGCAGTTTCTGCAAATAATTTAACCAACAATTCATCTTCAGCAATTGCATCACTTATCAGTGCAGCAACTTTAACTATCACAAATAATCTCAACAATAGCGGACAAATTTCCTCAAGTGATGACCTTGGAATTGCTACTAAAAATCTGACCAACAGTGGCGATATTTTAAGCAACAGCAAACTAACAATTAACGCGCAAAATTCAGTTTCAAATTCTGGTAATCTGCAAAGCACTTCTGATTTTAGCTTAACCTCAGCAAGCCTTACCAACTCGAATGCTATAAAATCTTTTGGCAAAGGTTCAATCACCTCTGCTTTAATTAACAACCAAGATGACGGACTTGTTTATTCTGCTGATGATCTAACGCTTGTTTCTTCAACATCTTTTACAAATTCAGGCGCAGTTTTATCTGGTGCTAAAATCAACTTAACTTCAGCAACTACGAATAATAGCGGTGAAGTTTTTGCAAGTGATGACCTTGCTTTAAATTTAACAAATACTCTTACCAACTCAGGAAGTTTAAGCTCGCTTGGCAATCTTAATATCAGTAGTAATTCGGATATCAACAACACCAATCAAATTCTAAGCAATGGCACTTTAAGCATCACAGCGGCAAATCTAAGCAGCAGCAACTTGATCCAATCAAATGACGATCTGTCTTTGAATTTGGTGAGCTTAGCCAACACAAACAATATCGTTTCTGGTGGTGCGGTTAATATTGCTGCATCGGGAAGCGTTTCAAATAGTGGCATTCTTGAAAGTGCTGAAAGTCTTACCATCAACGCCAGCAGCTTTTCTAATACTGGATCTTCATTAATTTTAGCTGGTAATGATTTAACAGTTCGCGCTTCAAGCATCAATAACCAAAACACCAAACCATCAACTTCAACTATCACTTCCGGTATCGTTTCAGCAAATGGTGCAGTAAGTCTTTTAACCGATACCTTAAATAATAACTCGGGTTTAGTCGCTGGTAAATCAACCTCAGTTTCTGCGCTTAATACTTCTTCGGTTAATCTTTACAACACACTTGGTGCATTTATCTCAACAGCAGAAATCAATTTAGACCTTGGTAACATTGACTACACAATCACTGGAACAGTTACCGCAAATAACGTTGATATCACCGCCAACAATATCATTAACCAAGGTAATGTAACCGCTTCTGATTTTATCAAACTTAATGCTACAGGAAACAGTGGCGTTGCTGGAAGTGGAAATATCACTAATGAATATGTCGGTGGCAATACCTCTGTTTTAGCTTCTCTTGCTGCCGGAAGTTACATCGATTTTACAGCCAAAAACAATATCAATAATTACGGCACAATTTCAGCAACAACTGATCTAACTCTTACCTCCACATCAGGCAATATAAACAACTACTCTACTGGAAAAATTAACGGCGGCAACGGCACTGCAACTATTAACGCCCTCAACGGAGCATTCAATAACACCAGTCAAACCTCGTTATTCACTGCTGATAATAATGCGATTTTCAATATTAAAGATTTAAACAATACAGGCGAAATTTCTGTCGCAAATAATCTTACCACTAACATCACCAATAATCTTACCAACAACCAAACTGCTTTGATTTGGAGTGGTAACAATGCGACTTTCAATGTTGTTAATACATTCCTGAATAACCAAGCATCAATTTACGCCAATAACAATTTGGCAATCCAAAAAAACAGCTCATTTGATAAAACCACTCTAGTTCAGAACATCTCAGGAAATATCGAAACTTACGCTGGAGACATTGCAATAATTGCTTCTACCCTTGCAAACCAAAGAAGCTCGATTAAGACACAAAGTTATGTTTATTGGCAAAGCGGATGTAATTTCCACAATCACGAATGCCACTATGATAGCAGCTATACAGCATCTTTTAGCGGAACTGTTGGTGCAAATTCTAGCATAGATTCTGGTGGCAATATTTCTTTAACACTCGGAACTCTTAACAACGATTCTGCCAGTATTTTAGCAGTAAGAAATATCACGATTGATGCACCAACTATCAACAACACCAGTCATACTTTTGAGGCCTATCAAAATTATTCTTCTGATTGGTGGGGATGTTGCAATCCTTACGACTGGTTAACAACCTATAAACCACCAGCAACCATAATGGTTAATGACCAAGTTATTGGATATAATTATTATGGCATACATGGAAGATTTTTAGGGTACTACACAATAGATCAAACTCCTCCTTCTTACAGAAGCAGAAGTGAGGTTTATTCACAAAAAGAAGTTTTAAATCCGGCATACACCTCTGAATCTTACACCGCATCCATAAAATCTGGAGAAGCGCTAACAATTACTCAGAATGGATCACCAAATCCAACACTTATAAATGGCGATACTATTTCATCTTATGGTTCACCATCTATCGACAATCCAAAGCAGTCTAGATCAACAAAAGTATTGGCTATTGATAGCTACAGCCTAGGACAAACTGGCGTAATTAATGTTGATTTATCATCAATCACCAATGCCATAAGCAATAATAGCGGTTCAACTAGTGGTTCTGATTTAGGATTAAACAACGCTTCCACCTCATCTCCAACTTCAGTTTCATCATCAACGGTTCATAAAGGCAGCGTTTCAGCTCCAACCGCAAGCGCCTCGATAGTTTCGTCATCTTCAGAAACAATTACCTCTGCATCAGCAACCGCCTCAACTTCAAACACAGTATTTTCTGGCAACTTCAAAATTAATCTTGATCCAAGCGCTACAACTCCACTTGTTGAATCAAGAAGCCAATTCACCGATGCCTCAAAATTCTTTGGCAGCTCTTATTATTTCGATCAACTTGGTTTAAGTGGCTCCTCTGTTTTAGCTGATCTTGATCGTCAAACCAGAGTCAACAATATTAGAATGCTGGGTGATTCTTTCGTTGAAACCAAATTGATCATGGATCAGTTAAAAACTCTGACCAACGACTCATTATTCCTTTCTAAAAATACCACCGATCCAAACCAGCAAATCAAAGAACTTCTTGATAATTCAGTTAACCAATTTGCTGCTCTTGGTTTAAATGCTGAAGATGTTGCAATTCATGGTCTTACAAGCGCACAAGCAAATTCTCTAACCAAAGACATCGTAACTTTTGAGTTAACAACTGTTAAGGGAGTTAGTGTTTTAGCGCCAAAAATTTATTTAAGTCAGGATACAAGAAGTAGACTTCTTGGTTCTAGCAACTCACTTGCTACATCTTCAACAATTTTTGGTAAAGATAGCGTTACAGTTGATTCTCCATTAACAACAATGATCAACACTGGTTCAATTATTAGTGGTGGGAATTTAGCCCTTAATGTTGGAAGCCTTACTAATGCTTCAAGTTCCTTTGGTGGTCTTGTAGGTGGAGTTGCTTCGGTTGCTAAAATAAAATCTGGCGGCGATCTCACAATTATTTCTAACAACTCACTTCCGAACATCTCAGGAGTGACACTAAAAAACAGTCTTCTTGATTCAGGTGGAAAGATCTCAATTGCCTCAAACAACAATATCTCAATTGCTAATGACAAAGGCTTCGCTGTTTCTTCACTTGCTTTAGCTCCATCATTATTTTCAGTTTCAAGCAGCTCAATTAAAGATGATGCAGCTGCTGCCAGAAGTGGATTAGCATTCAACGCTGCATCTGATATTCAGCTGATTTCAAGCGGCTCAATCAACGTTGCAAATAATTACTTTAACACCGGCGGTTCAATCTTTATGACCGCAAGCAATGACATCAACAACTCCAACTACACCATCAAAGCTTCTGACAATGTAGTGATGTCGGCTGGCAATAATATTAACAACATTCAAACCACAGCTAATAACAACGAGACTAGGATTGAGGCTGGCAATATTGTCTCGCTTGATGCTGGTAACGACATAAACAATATCGGTGCAACAATTAAAGGTGGAAACCTAGTTTATTTAACCGCCGGTCATGATATTAATAACAAAGCCTTAGTTAACTATACGATCAACGGCAGCTCCACAAATTCAGATGGCAGCGCAATAACTGAATCTCAAGCTCTTGCAAGTGGCGCTAGATATATCAGCTCAAATTTAGTCTCTCAGGGCAATATTGAATCAGGTGGAAATTTGGTGATGGTTGCTGCAAATGACATCAATATTAAAGGCTCAAATGTAAGCTCTGCTGGCAGCTCTTATCTTGAAGCAACAAACGGTAACATAAATATCACAACTGCCGCACTAAGAGATAAAACTTTTGCCGAAGGTGGAAGCAGAAAAAAACACTGGGTAAGCATCACCGATAACACCACTAACATCGAATCAAATGTAACAAGTGGCGGAACTCTCGATTTAGTTGCAAGCGGAACAACTGCTGCTGTTTCTGCTTTGGCTAGTGAAATCGGTAACATCAACATCACTGGAAGTAAACTTACCTCAGCAGATAACTTAACACTCACAGCTAAAAACGATATCAGCATAACTTCCGCACAAGACACAACTTACAGCTTTGCTGCCGGAAGACTTGGCAGAGGTAAATCTTATTCGAGACAATCAAACTCAACTACTCAAGTTGAATCAGAGCTAACCACAACCAACAACGGCGATATTTCTATCACTTCAGGCGTTGGCAATACTGATACAATCGGATCAGCAAATGCTCATGGTTCAATTGCTCTAATCGCTTCAAAATTAACAACCAAAGATACTGACAGCGATGCTTCTAATAACACTGGAACTGGCAGCATCACCCTTGCGGCAAAAGAAGATTTAACAATTTCAAGTGCGCTTAATACCAAATATTCTGAGAGCTTTTCTAGCAAAAAAGGAACTACTGTTAAGAAGACCTATAAAGAAACTATCGAAACCGCAACCAATGTTAAATCAGAGATTAATGCCAGTGGAGACATCAATACAACTTCAGGAAGCGACACAAACATTATCGCAAGTGATTTAACTGCCAAAGGAAGTGGTAACATTGTAACAGGAACTTACACTGATCTCACAGGCACAACTACTTACAATGACAGCGCCAATCTAAATATTTTAAGCTCTGTTGATTCAAGAAAATTCTATTCCGAATCAACCAAAATAAAAACTGGCCTAAGCCTTGAGAATTCTTTGATGACGGCTGCGATGGTTGCGGCGGTTGTTGCAACGGGCGGCGCTGGTGCGGCGGCTCTGGCTACGACAGGAGGAATGACTGCAGTTGGAGTTGGCGCTGCTGTTGGTTCAGTTAATCAACAAAAAACTAAAAAAACCGAACTTCATTATGATGAAACAGTAATCAGTAGTAAGTTAGATTTTGGCAATGATCTAACTCTTTCTTCAATGAATGATGCCACTCTACAAGCAACAAAAATTAATGCCGGCGGTGATGTAACAATTAGCGCTGTAAATAATCTTGCGATTGCAGCTGCTACAGAAGCGCACGAAACTTCTTACACCTTAAAAGACAAAGGCAATTATTTCTTCAAAAATGGTCAGTCAGGAAATTACAACACTAATGTAATCAATACCGAGATTACTTCAAATGGCGGCACAAATTCAAATCTAACTTTCAACGTTGGAAATGCCTCAGTTGTGCAATATAACAAAGACAGCGGTGACAATTCTAACGGAGTTACAAAAACAGGACTTGATGGTTCAATTCTTTACGGAGATTTTTCAGGAAATTCAAAACTCGCTTATTTAGAGAAGTTTGACCCAAGCACAACTCTTTACAATTCGGCCGAAGAAACAAACAAAAGCTGGGATCAAACAAACAGAGGTCTAACTGGAGCTGGACAAGCTGTTGTTGCAATCACTGCAACAGCATTAACCATGGGCGCAATGGACCCAGTTAATGGCAGCTGGATACAAGGCGCATTGGTTGCTGGAAGCTCTGCTGCCGCTTCAACTGCGGCAATTTCTGCAACCAACTCAGCAATGAATGCTGATGGCGATATATTCAAGCAATTAAAAACAATTACTAAAGATACTTGGGACACTACAACATCCAAAGAAAGTGTTAAAAATATCGTAATTGCTGCCGCAGCTGGTGGACTTGCAACTGGCTTAACCAACATTGCTGGTGGCGGAACTTTCACAACTCCAGCAGCCAACGCAACCAATACAGTTGCCGCAAATGCAAGCTGGACAGAAAGAGTTGGAACTAACTTAAGCACTTCTTTCAAAGAAGTTGCAGCACAAACTGTTGCTTCAACTGCAGCACAAAGCGCAATTAATGGTGATAGCTTTACAGATGCACTTAAAGCTCAGACAAAAAATATCCTAATTTACACAGCAGCAAAAGTTGCCGCCAATGAAATTGGAAGAGCTTATCATGGAACAGAAACAACATTAACTGATTCAAACGGAAATCCTTTAAGAAATCTTGATGGAAGTGTAATGACTTCTCCATCAATCGGCAAAGCAACTCAACTCACTCTTCATGCTGGTCTTGGTTGTGCAGTTGCAAGTGCCTCTGGTGGAAATTGTGGAAGTGGAGCGATTGCGGGTGTTGTTGGAGAACAAACTGCTGAAACAGCAAATAAATATGGCGGATTCAATCAGCAAACCTCAATTCAATTAGCAAACTTAGCTGGCGGAATTGCAGCTGGAACTTATGGAAATTTAACTGGTCAATCTGATGAAAAGAATGCAAATAACATTTGGACCGGAAGCAGAATTGGGCAGAATGCGGCAGAGAATAATAACTTTGCTACAGACATGGCCGCAGATATGGATGAAAAAGCGTGGCTTGAAGGAAAAATCAGCGATGCAGACTATAAGGAATCTCAAAGAGTAAAATTAAGAAATGATCAGATAGAGGGAAACATTGCTCTGGCTGCATTAACGCTTGGAGATGCTGCGGCTTTATATCAAGGAGCTAGAGCATTTGCTATTGGTAGAGGTTGGATTAGTGGTGGCAGCGAGGCAACCACTTCTCTTTCTAATGGATTATCTGTTTATCGCCAAGGTACTTTTGCTGATGAAACAGTTGGATGGCAAGGAAATTACGTTAAGGGTCAACAATGGGCAGCAGAAAACCCTCTTACTACTCCTAATTATGCTCAGAAGTATGGATTGCCTGCTGAAAATTCAGCAATTCCAGATTGGGTAGTCGGGGGGAAGATTAAAGGTCCTTATACAACAAGACCTGCGCCAGCTAGTCACAATACTCCGTTAAATATAGGCGGTGAAACGGAGATTATACCTCACAACCCTAATAATGTGACATTGGACTGGTTCCACATGCCAGATAAATAAAATATGAAAATTATGAAAAATGATATTTACGAGAAACTCGATCGATTAATTAAAGAGCTACAAATTTCAGGAAAAACTGAGTTAGCAAATATTCTTAATCACAGAATTAAGAAGGTTGCCTGGACTACAAGTTCTGAACTATTTGATGAGATTAGGAGTATTCTTAGTAAAGAGCTAAAAACAAACGAAAGAGAACTATCCGCTACAGAGAAAGACATGATATCGAGCTTACTCAAAGATATTCAATCTTAAAATTGAACTTAAACCAATCATTAAACTAATTTTAACTCATGATAAAAAATTCCATTAGATACATTTCTATAATCCTTTTACTAGTTAATTCTTCATGTGCCACTAATGCAAAAGTTTCAATAGATAACCAAGTGTCATCTGAAATTAAAGGCAAAGAATTCACGATTGTTTCAAGAGAAAATAACTTACTCAATTTTTCCAGCTCTTCGTTTCTCACAAATTTCGTTGGTGTTATTATTCCTTACGGACTGGTTTGGATTCCTAAAATGAACGGCAAAAAACAGGCGGAAAGGTATAATTTACAAGATCAAGCGCCAGTATTTAAGAAAGATATCTCTAAAACCTTAGCCACCAAATATAATATGAGATTGAAAGATAACTCAATTATTACCGCAGAAGATGATATCAAAAAATTGTCAGAAATTTACAAAGATTACGCCTATGTAATCGATATTTCTGATGTAGGAAGTCTAACTTATGTAAAACTCGATGATCACAGATTTGATTTTCATGTGATCTTTAAGATGATTGATACGAAGCAGTCAAAGGTAATTGCGCAGTCTACTTGTTCCTACAGCACAAATAAAGATAATTACAAACCAAAATCCTTCTACCTGAATAATGAAGCTGAGAATTTGAAAAAAGAAATTTCTGCGGCAGTAACTCAGTGTTTAGGTGTTCTCAAAGCTGAAATATAACCAACTTTGATACGAAACTATTATTAATTTTTTAAACCAAAAATATGACATTAACTAAATCAAAAAAACTTCTTACAGCATTACCTTTAATTCTGTTTCTATCCTCTTGCCAAACCATCGCTTCAAAATCAGCAAGCAACTCAGCAAATGCAACTGACGACCAGTCATCCACAATAGTTGCAACTTATTCCGCTGGAGAAGTAACGCTCAAAGATGCGAACTATGAACTTAGCAGACTCATCGCCAAAAACGATAAACTCAAAGGCTTAACTTTTGATAAACTTAGCCCAGAACAAAAAGAAGCTGTTATCAAAGAAGTTATCCTAACAGAAATGGCCTACAAAGAAGCCAAAAAAAGAAATCTTAACAAAGACAAAGATTATCAAGAAGCGCTACAAAGTTTTGAATCAGAACTTCTTAAACAAAAGCTCCTTTTCACTTTAGCCAAAGAAGCAATTGATGAAAAAAATGTTAAGAAAAACTATGATGAGTTGGTGGCAAAGCTAAAAGACAAAAAAGACTTAAGGATCAGCTATATTGCACTTAAAACTCAAAACGAAGCTGAATTAGTTTATCAAAGCGTGATCAAATCACCAAACTCCTTTGCATCAATCGCAAGAAAAAGATCAGTAGATAAAGAAGTCGCTAAAAAAGGCGGCGATCTTGGTTTTATTGTTGAAGATGTTCTGCCAGCAGATGTTTTAAAACAGGCAAAAACTTTGCAAAAAGGTCAAATTTCAAAACCATTTTTTACCAACAGCAAATGGGTTGTAATCAAACTTGATGATGAAAGAGCAGCCGAAATCCTGCCTTATGAAAAAGCAAAAGATGCCTTGACTCAAAATCTAGCCAAAAAAGCAATGGAAGATTTTGCCTCACAGAGTTTTGAGAAGGCAAAGATAAGTATTTTGGTGAAGTAGCTTTTTATTATTAACGAAACCCTTGCTACTCCACGGCAAGGGTTTTTTGCTTTTTAACATAAAATTTGAATGACAAAGAGGTGCTTAAATAAAATTAAATTTAGCTTCAAAACGCTAATCCTAATCGCTATTTTATTGCCGATTTTTAACCTGCAGGCTTTTGCACAAACAACTCAAGATGCCATCAACCAACAAGACTGGATCACGCGACAACAGCAAAACATTCTAGAAGATAAAAAGCGCAACACTGAGTTTGATACCATTAGCAAAGAGCATGAACGCAAAGAAAAAGAAGAGGAAGAGTTAAAAAAATCTCAGCCAATGGTCAGTGGTAAAATGCCTGGTTGCGTGATAATCAAAGAAATTCACCTACTTGATGCCAAGTCGCTTTCCGGCTATCGCCAGAAAAAAATTGTTTCGCCTTTTATTGGCAAATGCATGGAAGCAGAAACCTTGGCATCTATCATCAAAGCTGTTAACGATTATTATCAAAGCAAAGGCTATGTCACAACTCAAGTAAAAGTGCCAAAACAAAACTTACAAAGCGGGATTTTTGAACTGCAAATTATCGAAGGTAAAGTTGAAAAAATTTCTTTAGGAAAAGATCGAATAATTGAAAAAATGCAGGAATTCACCGCTTTTGGCGCGGCTGAAGGTGATATTTTAAACCTCGATGACATCAACCAAGGAATGTATCAAATCAACCGCCTGCAATCAAACCAAGCGGTAATGAAAATTGAACCAGGAACAGAGAGCGGTGAAAGCATTGTAAAAATCGACAACAACAAAAAATTCCCTGCAAAATTCACAGTCGGCAAAGATAATTTAGGAAATAAATTCACAGGAATTCAGCGCACTAATTTATCTGGAAATTTCGACAATCTGTTATCGCTAAACGATAATCTGAATTTGAACTACACCACCAACATGCACGATGATAATCAAATCAAAGACATAAAATCATTTTCTAGCAGTCTTTCAATTCCGTTTAAATATAACACTTTAACCTACGATTTTTCTCACTCTGCTTTCAAAGGACAAAATCCTGGAACTAACGGACCAAGCACATTAACTGGTTTCTCGCAATCATCAAAAATCACACTAGATCGTGTTTTAATAAATAAAACCAAACTGCGACTTTCAGCCAATACTTCATTAACCGATAAATCATCTGCCAGCTATTTAAATGGCGAAAAAATTACTACTTCTGAAAGAAGGCTCTCAATTTTAAATGTCGGTTTTGCCGCTTCTTCATACCTCGATAACACTACCAGCATTTATTTTAATCCATCTTACTCGAAAGGTTTAAAACTGATGAATGCCAAGAAAGACACGCCAGGAATGCTGGACACCGCACCAAGAGCACAATTTGATGTCTTAAAACTTTACGCAAATTTTTCTAAAAGATTCACTCTGCCAAAAATCAACGCACCGGCAACTTTTGTAACCGAAATGAACGGGCAATATGCCAAACAAACACTTTATGGTTCTGAGCAATTTTCTGTCGGTGGATATTATTCAGTGCGCGGATTTCGTGAGAATTATATCAACGGCGATTCCGGCTATTACTTCAGAAATAAAATCAATTTTAACATCGGATCATTAGTTGCACCTTTAACCAAAAACCAAGACCAAAATAGCCAAGGATTTTTTGGCAAAAACCTTGTTCATCTAAACAAATTTTCAGTAGAACCATTTTACGATTACGGCTATGTCAAAAATAAATTCGTTGATAATGGTGCAGATGGAAGGCTCTCTGGCGCTGGTATAAAAACCCTTTTTAACAGCAGATATTTTAACGCTTCTCTCACTTATTCTTGGGCCACAAACCAATCGCGTCTAATTACCTCTACGGCAAAAGAAAATAGGTTGGTTTACTTCGAAATTAGTGCCAGTTGCTGTTAAAAAAATCTCGTAAAATTGTCGCTTATTAACTTGATAGACACCTTCTTTTAAGCAAAATAATAAACCTGTAAAGCCTTGTTAGTAGAGGCTTTACACTGTTTTTATTATCAAATTTTTAAGAAGGCTTATGTCAGATAAAAATAATCCCCAAAACATAATCGAGTTTTATTTTTTACGCAGCTCCGCTGAAAGGTTTTCTTCGGATTTAAATCATTTTGCCAAAGAAGCTCAGAATTTTTCTGATGAGCAACTTTACGCCATAGTTTCCTTTTGCGATTACATCCGCGACAATATGGCAAATGTTAAAAAAGAGTTAGAAAAAAGATTAGATCGTAAATAGTAAAAATCAGATAATCGCTTTTTTAGGTGCATATAGACAACAGATCAGATCTCTCGAATTTCAAAAGAATCACAAAAAAAATCTCTTTAAAATTCCCCTCAAATTCCATCTAACCTTTCAAAAATCCCCACATCTCTTCTTGCTCATGCCAAATATCCGGCATTTCTTTGGTGATAATATCTTGCAACTTCAAGGTTCTTGGCTGAGTTCCATTCAAAATATTCTCAACAATTTTTGGTGATAAAAAATTCAGGTTAAAAATTCTGCTCACATAAGACGCAGTCAGATTTTCTTTTTCAGCAATCTCTGCAAGTGATGAAACTCTTTGCTCATCAAGCATAATTTTCCATTTATAGGCTTTGGCAATTGCCTTGATCATCTTCTCATCAAAACATTTCTGATCATTTGCTGGGTCAGCATTTTTTGCAATTACCACCATTGCAGTTCCACCGCGTTTTTTGATTATTAGCGGAATAAAAATGTCGATCGTGTCGGTTGCGTGATTCTTCATAACTTAAGCGGTTAATTCATTTGTTAGCGAGCTAAGACCTTCTTTAAAAATTCTTATGTTTAAGCCGTCTGGCTGCACCATAACATCTTTTACAAGTAAGCTGATAATACGAGCTTGCTCTACTGGAAATAATTCATCCCATACCCTTTCAACCTGCATCAGAGAATTAATCACCACGCTTTCTTGTAATTGACCAGCGGATTCACTAATGATTTGAACGATAATTTCTGGTTTTTTGAGTAAATTTAATACCTGAGAAGTTACGATATTTTCCGCTTCAGATGCCGATAATCTGGCGATTTTACACGAGTCGTTATTACCAACTGCTTTTGAGTGACAGAGATAATAACGATATCTTCTGCCTTTTTTGATTGTGTAAGTTGGAACCATTTTACTGCCGCAAATTCCACAGCTGATAATTCCTTTTAAGAGGGGTGCGGCAGTTATTCTTGAAACTGGAATTGATGGCTTGTTGTCTTGATTCTTACTTAAAATTTCTTTGGTTTTTATCCAGATTGCTTCGCCGATTATTGACTCATGCAGTCCGTCATAGACCTTTTCTTTATGCTTTATTTTGCCAATATAAATCGGGTTTTCGAGGATTCGTCTGATATTCTTTTTATTGAACTTCTGACCTTTTTGCAATTTACCACTTTGGCTGATCCATGTTTTTGTAGAAAATCCAAGTCTGTTTAATTCTCGATAAGTTTCTGTAACAGATTCCGTTTCATTAAACTGAGAAAATAAGGCTTTGATAATTTTTGCCTCATCTTCATTAACCACCAATTTACGATCTTTAACATCGTAACCCAGAGGTGGATTGCCACCCATCCACATACCTTTTTTCTTGGAGGCATCAAATTTGTCCCTGATTCTTTCCCCAGTTAATTCTCGCTCATATTGAGCAAAGCTGAGCATAATATTAAGCATCAATCTTCCAACAGAATCGTCAGTGGTAAAATTTTGAGTAACCGAAGCAAAAGCAACTTTATGCTTATCAAAAAGTTCGATGATTTTTTGAAAATCAAAAAGTGATCTGCTCAAGCGATCAATTTTGTAAATTACCACACAGTCAATTTTTCCTTCAGTGATATCGTGAAATAATCTTTTTAATGCAGGTCTTTCCAATGTTCCGCCAGAAAAACCACCATCGTCATAATTTTCGGGAATTAAAACCCAGCCTTTGCCAACTTGCGAAGCGATAAAATTTTCACCCGAAAGTCTTTGAGCATCAATTGAATTAAATTCTTGCTCAAGCCCATCTTCACTAGATTTTCTGGTGTAAATGGCACAGCGAATTTTTGGTTTAACTGGATTATCGGTCATGACTTAATCTTGAAAAATTTTAAGCCATTCCATCTGGTGTTAGTAATTTTGCGGGCGATTGAGGAAAGGCTTTTAAATTTCTGCCCTTGGTATTCATAGCAATCTTTACGAACTTCGACTTCGTGCATCACGCCTTGCCATTCTCGGCATATTTTTGTTCCTGGCATCATTTCGCTGTGATGTCTGATGGTGTTAACTGAAATGCCGTCTGAAATTTTTAGCAGCTTGTTTCTGTTTTCTTCGGCAAGGCTACCAAAAGCTAATTCCTGTAAACGATAAGAGATTCTTGGTCGCAAATATTCTTTATGCGCATTGGCAGGACATTTTTTTGGCATAATCTCGTTGTAGAGTTGCCTCATGTCGGCAGCGGTTTTGCTTTGTAATTCGATTATTTGTCTTATTACACTTTTGCTCATAACATAGCTTGTTGATTGAGGTTAGAATCAACGCTATGAAGGCTTCGTAATGGTTTGTTATCAAGTAGAATAAGCTGATTATTTGATCTTTCTTTTGCCTCAATTCTGATGATGCCATTTACCAATATTTTGGCGATTTCTTTTAATCTATTTCGATTAAAGTTTGATGCTTCTTGATTGTTTTCGCTTTGTGATTCCATAAACTTGCTTAGTTAATTTAACGATTAAGTCGTTAAATTAACCAAAAACCCGCCAGAGCACAATGTGCCTAGTTCCAGACCATCGACTCCAAGATCTTCCACGCAAACCCAATTGTTCATTTTTAGACACAAAATGAGACATTTTTAAAAATCCCATATCAAAACATTTACAAAAATTATTGTAATCGGGTAAAATTTTTAATCTTATTTTAAGATTGGAGTGTCGCGCCTTTTATCACCTCATCGTAGGCGAGTGAGAGATTTTGATGTTTTAAATGTCCTAAATTATCACCCGATCGGCACAACGCTCTGCCACCTAAAGCGTTAACGACATGGAAGCAAAAATTAAAAAGCTGATCCGCAGTACCCCAGAGGAAGACCTCAAATCCCTGCTTGATAAATATGAGCTAAAATTGCCGGAAGATTTTAAATGGCAAAACGACACAAAAAAATATCACTCCCAACTTTTTAATTCGATCTGGAATCTTGATGATGAAGAGCACAAAGCTCACCTCTTTGAGATAATTGAGCGCATTCATGAAATGATTGATGAGCTTGGACAAGCAAATCTTCTAGCGCGACCAGCAATCGCAAGTAACGACAATTTTCTTAGTTTAAAAAGCGAACATTCCCGCTGCATTTGGGCGCTGCAAAATCATCCACAAGAATTTGAAAAAGCTGAATATTGCGCATCACTTGATTACAAAAGAAAATCGCGCGAATGGAGTTCGTTTGTTGCACCAAGGGAAAGAGAAATTCACAACAGCAAAGAACATTTAGAAGAATTTAAGCAGTCGGTTCTTGAATGCTTTAACATCAGCAAAAAAATCAAAGTTGAAATTTTTGAGCGCATCAAAACTGATCACAGCGATAAGGAAATCGCTATCTTCCAGCTAATCGCCTATCATGACGGATTGCACAAATCACTTCAAACTTTTGAAAAAGAAGAGGTCGTCACAAAATATTTTCCAACAGTAAACGAATTTTCGATTAGCTACGAACCTCACACCGGCATCGTTGAGGTTGTTTCTGATTGCAAAGAAAATCGTGGCAAACTTGCCAAAGCATTCGTTAACACTTTTCTAAAAGCCGAAGATGAGGTTGATGAAATTCCAATCAAAAAATTTGATCTCTCAAAGTTGAAGGTTCCTTACAATTTCATGAAAGATGTTGATCCGAGAGATTTGATTGATGATGTAAAAGTAACGCTGCTAAAACTACAGCCGCTCGATAGCAGAAATTCAACAACGCTTGAAGCTCTTTTCAGAGATCACCGCTCCATTTACTCTTTAGCGCAAGATTGGTATGCTCAATATAATCCGCTTCATGGCTCCTTTACTATCAAGAGAGCTAGACTTTCGATTAAATTTAAACCAACGGATAAAAATCCGCGCGGAAAACTTTTACACGTTAACATCACTGATCCAAATGGATGCGACTTAAAAGACCGGTCAGAAAGAGAAAAGATGATAGGAAATAAATATTTAGAAAAATGGGGTTTAATGGAAAGAATCTGACACCGCAAATATGCAAATTGTTGATGGATATTGTTGAGCAAAAAAATCCTAACATTTCTCACTCAGTTTTATTTTCAGAATTCGGTAAAGATGTAGCAAAATTTTTAATTGATCAAAATTACTTAACCCAAGGTGAAAGCCTTGAAAGCTATTGGCTTGGTAGTGAAGACAAAGATGTTTATGTTGAATGGAATGAGAAACTTAAATCATTTGCTTATCTCTCACCTGCAGGAAAATTTGTCGCAGTAAAAGAAGATGATCTCAAAACTTATGACGCAAATTTTGAAAAAATTATCAGCTTTTTAGCAAAAGAATTTGATGTTTCTGAAAGCAGTAAAACCAAACAAAATCAACATCTCGAAGGATTATTATTTTTTATTGGTGAAGCGCGAATAAACAAAAAGAAGGTTGCAGTATTTTTTGCGCGCAGACTTAACGACAACGAAGTTCTTAAAAAAGTTGAAGAATTTTTTATCAAGCCAACATCCTCTTTACCTAAGTTAATCCTTACTTCGTCAAATCATCTCTCTCCTGAATCTCTTAAGAATAAATCAAAAATTATCTCAATTCCAAAACTGCTTGGACTGGCTAACGGTAAGGCTTTGTTCAACATGGATTATATTGCCAATGTAATTTTTGGAATTGGTAGTGATGAAGCAAAGCCTGATGTTTATTGCACCGAAGATGCCAGCACTCTTTTTGTTGGTGATAAAAGTTGGAGCATTAAAGGCGACAAACAGCGCCAGATCATTAAGCTCATGTGCGATCATTACCTTGAAAATCCTGAGAAAAAAATCAGATGGCCAGATTTATTAAACGATGCCGACATTGAAACATCTTCACGATTTAGAGATTTTTTCAAGTACAGCGCCGTGCTGGAAGCTATAAATCATCAAAACGGATTCGTTTGGTTTAACACTGGCGAAAAAATCGACTAAAAACATCAAAAAAATTTAATTCCTCCCTTTTCCTCCCCCTTTCTCCCCCCGAACTCCTCCCCTTAGCACTCCTTTAATTACTCCAAGTTTTTCCAATCAACTTAGGAGTAATCATGCAAGAACAAGAAAAATATCTCTCAGAAAAAGCTTTAGCCAAAAGATGGGGCGTAGCTCCCCGAACTCTTCAAAAGTGGCGTTGGCGCGGCATAGGACCGCCATACATCAAAATCGGTATCGCTGTGCGATACACCCCAGAAAGCATCAAAAAATTTGAAGAAGAACACATGCATCAAACGACAAGCAAAAACCGCTCTCTTCAAAACGAAATTAGTTCAACAACAGATAAATAAAATTATGAACCTCAATAAAATTAGTCTACAGGATGTTCCAAATATTCCAATAGGAATATTATCAAAAATGTCGCCAGAGCAATTGCTCTGCCTTCAAGAACAAGCATTACAGCACTTACAAAAAGCTAAAATGCTTAAAGATTGGCTGGATAACAGCATCGCGCTCAAATATCGCGATATTGCTTCCAACCTTCGCAAAATTGATTCCAAAGATAGTGGCACAGTCCATTTCACAGATGGTGATTACAAAATCACTTCTGTTTTGGCAAAAAAAGTCGATTGGAATCAAGAAAAATTAAAAGACGTTGTCAGCGCCATTAGAAAACATGGCGACAATCCTGATGAATATGTCGAAAGCTCTTATCGCATCTCTGAAACCAAATACACTTCGTGGCCAGAGCATATCAAAAACATTTTCAAGCCAGCGCGTCTTCTAAAAACCGGTGCTGAAACTTTTAAGATTCAGCCGCTTGCTGAAGGAGGTTCAAATGAATAGCCTCCCAATTATCAGCGCTGATGAACGCTTAAAAGAAACCAGAGGAATCAAAGGCTGCATCTTTGGTAAATCTGGTATCGGTAAAACTTCTCTGCTTTGGACTCTCAATCCAAAGACCACTTTATTTTTTGATCTTGAAGCTGGTGACCTTGCGGTTGAAGGCTGGCAAGGTGACACAATCCGACCAAAAACTTGGGCGGAATGCTGTGACTTTGCAGTTTTCATCGGCGGACCAAACCGCGCTCTTCGTCCTGATCAAAAATTTTCTCAGCGCCATTATGACGAGGTTTGTCAAAAGTTTGGCGACCCCTCAATCCTCGATAAATACGACACGATTTTCATCGACAGCATAACAGTAGCCGGTCGTTTGTGTTTTGGATATTGTCAAGGTCAACCGGAAGCATTTAGCGAGAAGTCGGGAAAACCGGATACTCGCGGAGCCTATGGTTTGCATGGACGCGAGATGATCGGCTGGCTTACGCATCTTCAACATACACGCGCCAAAAATATTTGGTTTGTCGGCATCTTGGATGAAAAGCTCGATGACTTTAATCGCAAATATTACGCGCCGCAAATCGAAGGAAGCAAAACTGGATTAGAGCTTCCAGGCATTGTCGATCAAGTAATCACAATGGCAGAAATCCAACCTGATGATAAAGGAAAATCCTATCGCGCCTTCATCTGCCACACGATCAATCCGTTTGGTTATCCCGCTAAAGATCGTTCACGAAGACTTGAAGTAATTGAAGAGCCACACCTCGGCAATCTGATGGAAAAAATACGGTCTGAAGCCAAGCCAATCAACGAACACTTAACTTTTAACAACAACTAAAAACAACAAGGAGATTTTATGTCTATGGATTTTAACAACAGCGAAAACCAATCAAGTTTTGATCTTATTCCAAACAACACTCTGGCCAAAGTCAGAATGTCCATCAAGCCAGGTGGCTATGATGACCAAAACCAAGGATGGGTTGGAGGTTACGCAACAAAAAATGATGCGACCGGCTCAGTCTATCTTTCCTGCGAATTTGTGATTTTGGAGGGCGAATATGCCAAACGAAAAGTCTGGGGTATCATCGGTCTTTACAGCAATAAAGGACCGGAATGGGAAAATATGGGTCGCTCCTTCATCAAAGCGATTTTGAATTCTGCCCGCGGATTTTCTGAAAGCGACAATTCACCTGCTGCACAAAGCGCCAGAAAAATTAACGGAATTGGTGATTTAGATGGCATCGAATTTCTAGCAAAAATCACTACCAAAAAAGATCAAAACGAAGAGCTAAGAAATGAAATCCGCTTTGCGATAACTCCCGATAACAAGGATTATAAGAGCTTAATGGGAATTATTGCGCCAGCAGTAAAAACCCAAAATCTGCCTGCCGCTGCGCCAGCTGCCAACAATCGTCCTGCTTGGGCTAGATAATTGAGGCAGCCATGATACTTCGCAAAAGACAACAGGAGTTCGTAGAAAAGAGTGTTACCGCGCTAAAGCAGCACGGCAACACTCTTGGCATCGCGCCAACAGGAGCAGGAAAAACACTGATGTTTTCCGCTGTTGTTGGCGAGTTTCTTGGAGCTGATAGCAAAGCCTTAATTCTTGCTCATCGCGATGAACTGACTTCACAAAATCAGGAAAAGTTTTTGCGCATCAATCCAAGAATTAGCACTTCTATTTTTGATGCTAAAACCAAATCTTTTGCTGGTCAGGCAGTCTTTGCGATGGTGCAAACCTTATCGCGCAAAGAAAATTTAAACCTGATTCCGATAATTGATATTTTGGCAATTGATGAAGGACATCACTCAGTTTCTCCGAGTTACCGAAACATCATCAAAGAAGTAAAAGAGAAAAATCCGGAAGTAAAAATTTATGGCGTAACTGCCACACCAAGTCGCGGCGATAAAAAAGATTTAGGCGATATTTTTTCCAATGTAGCTGATCAGATAAAAATTTCTGAGTTGATTGCATCCGGTCATTTGGTTCGTCCACGAACCTACATCATTGATGTTGGAACTCAAAGCGAGCTAAAAAAAGTCAAAAAAACTGCCGGTGATTTTGACATGGGCGCGGTTGAAAAAATCATGAACAAACTTCCGATCACCGAAGAAGTTTTTGCCAAATGGCAGGAGCTTGCAGGAAATCGGAAGACTGTAATTTTTTGCTCAACAGTTGCTCATGCTAAATCGGTTGCAGAAATTTTTAACAGTCACGGAGTCAAAACAGTTTTTATCAGCAGCGAATTAACTGACTGCGAAAGAAAAAATGTCCTCTTTGAATTTGAACAAGGTGATGCGCAAGTAATTGTTAATGTAGCTGTCCTTACGGAAGGCTGGGATTATCAACCAACCTCGTGCGTGGTTTTACTTCGCCCCTCATCATTTAAATCAACGATGATTCAGATGATTGGGCGCGGACTTCGCGTTGTTGATACCGATCTTTATCCTGATGTCATCAAGGAAGATTGCGTAATTTTAGATTTTGGAACTTCAAGTTTGATTCACGGCTCTCTCGAAGTTGATGTCGATCTTGAGAAAGCAAAGCAACAAAAAAAGAAAACTGATCCAAGATTTCAAAAAGAATGCCCGTCATGCTCGATGCTCATTCCATCAGCGTCAAACAATTGTCCACTTTGTGATTATGAGTTTGCTGCTAGAGAAGAAGCTGATTCATCTAAAGGTGAATTATCCGGATTTACTATGTCGGAAATTGATCTGCTGACTCAGAGATCAAATTTTGAATGGTGCGACATCTTTAACGATGGCGGCGCTTTGATGGCTTCAGGATTTAATGCTTTTAGCGGAATCTTCTTTTTGAATGATCAGTGGTATTGCCTAGGTGGAAGCGAGTTTGGCATCAAGATTTTATATTGCGGATCACAAGAGGTTTGCCTCGCTAAAGCTGATGATTTTTTAAACGAAAACGAAACCGCTGACAACGCTCACAAATCAAAAAGTTGGTTAAAACAAACTGCGTCAACAAGGCAACTTCAGTGTCTGCCGTCAAGCTACCGCAACGATTACAGCATCACCAAATACAAGGCTGCCAATCTTCTAAAATTCTACTTCAACAAAGCCTCCATTCAAAAACTGCTGTTTGAAGCTGATGCCAAAAGACACGTGGCAAGTGTTATGGGAGGTCACGCATGAGAATCTGTTCTGTCTGCAAAAGAGAAGCTAGCGGTTTTGGTTTTATTCCACCTCCACTTCGTGCCAGTCATCCCGCCAACCGCAAGATGATGAGATATTTCTGTTCGATGAATTGTCAGGGAATTTTTAGTAACGCTTACAAAGAAAATAATATGATCGACTTAACCAAAAATGAAAAAGAAGCCATTGAATCTGCGCTAAAACCACTTGGTGAATATGTTGCAGAAATTGGCATGGATCGCCCAGTTTCAAGCTATTCAAGAGAAGAAGTTTTGTGCTTAATTGAAGTCGCTGTCACCGCTTATTTTGACTTCATGCAAGGCAAAGCATCTGAAACAGAAATGTTGGAGGTGCCATGTTAGACTTCAATCATCGACCAAAAATTTCAGAGAAAATAAATCTGCTCATTGATAAGGCATTAACCGCAGAGCAATCAAAACAAACTGCGCGCGATTATCTTGGTGCGTCAAGGCTTGGTGTGTCTTGTGATCGTGCTTTACAATTTGAATATACCGACACGCCAAAAGATGAAGATCAGATTTTCACCGGAAAAACTTTAAGAATTTTTCAAGCTGGTCATGTCTTTGAAGAATTGATGATTAAGTGGTTAAGACTTGCTGGCATTAACCTCATCACTCAAAAGCAAAACGGAAATCAGTTTGGATTTGCTGTCGCCAGCGGCAAAGTCAAAGGACACATTGACGGCGTTATTGTTGATGCCCCTGAAGATTTAGAATTCAATTTTCCAATGTTGTGGGAGTGCAAATCTCTCAATGATAAATCTTGGAAGGATGTTGTTAAGAAAGGTCTTGTTGTTTCAAAGCCAATCTATGCTGCTCAGGTCGCAATCTATCAGGCTTACATGGAAAGCCAAATTGAAGGCATTTCTAAAAATCCTGCACTCTTCACCGCAATCAACAAAGACACTGCTGAAATTCACTTTGAGTTAATCGACTTTGATCAGGAGCTCGCACAAAAAACCAGCGACAAAGCGGTAAAAATTTTATGCGCAACTGAAGCGCACGAATTACTTCCAAGAATTGCAACAGATTCAACACACTTTGAGTGCAAATTCTGTCCTTGGCAGCAGCGTTGCTGGAGGTTGAATGTATGAACCAACTTCTAGATTTTAACAGCGCCGACAATCAACAAAAAGAAAATGTAAAAATTGATGTTGAATTAATCAGGCAAGCTCTGCTTAACAGAATTGAAGATGTTTTATTTTATCTTTTGCCAAATGGTCACATTAAAAATAACTGCTTTCATATTGGCAGCATCAAAGGTGAAGCGGGAAAAAGTTTAATCGTTCAGCTTGCTGGTGAAAAACAAGGACAATGGTTTGATTTTGCCGAAAATAAAGGCGGCGATATTTTTACGCTTTGGGAAGAAGTTAGAAATTATCACAAATCCGATTTTAACAAACTGCTTGCTGAAATTAGTCAGTGGCTTGGCAGCCCTGTTTCACCTGAAGTTCAGCAAAAAACTATTAAGCGTAGTTTTACCGATGATCTTGGAAAACCAACTGCTAAATGGGATTATTTTGATAAAAACAATAAGCTGATTGCCTGCGTTTATCGCTATGACACCGAAGATGGAAAAGAATTTAGGGTTTGGGATGTAAAAAATCGCAAAGCCAAATCACCTGATCCACGGCCACTTTACAACATTCCAGCAATCACCTCTGCCAAAAGAATCATCTTAGTTGAAGGTGAAAAATCTGCTGACGCTTTGATTGCCTATGGACTCACTGCAACAACCGCAATGTTTGGTGCAAACGCACCGATCAATAAAACTGACTGGTCGCCGCTAATTGGAAAAGAAGTAATAATCTGGCCGGACAATGACGAAGCCGGAAAAGAATATGCGCAGAAAGTTGCCGCTCATTTGCTTAAAGTTGCCTCATTCGTTTCACTGATAACGCCACCAAAACACAAACCTCATAAGTGGGATGCTTTTGATGCGGTTGCCGAAGGCTTTAATATCAACTCACTTTTTGAAAGCGCTAAAAGTTTTGAGCAAAGATTCCCACGTTATCTTGGCGATGATTTGTGGAACGATAACAGCCCGATGCCGGATGATTTAATTTCGCCAAGATTTTTAACGCCGCGCGGAATGCTTTTAATTGGTGGCGCGCCGAAAGTGGGAAAAAGTGATTTTTTAATCAACTTCCTGATTCATATCGCAGCAGGAGAAAGTTTTTTAGGATTAAAACCACCGAAGCCTCTCAAAGTTTTTTATCTGCAATCAGAGATCAGCTATCACTATTTGCGCGAGCGCATAAAAAAGCTGCAAATTCCAAAAGATATTCTTCATCGCGGATTAAAAAATTTCTGCGCCACTCCGCAAATCGAAACGATCTTAAATGATCGTGGTGTTGAGATGGCTTATAACACGATCAGGAATTGTTTTGGTGACGATTCTCCACCTGACATTGTGTGTATTGATCCAATTCGAAATGTCTTTGATGGCGGCGCAGAAAGTGGCAGCGAGAACGACAATAATGCAATGCTGTTTTTCCTGCAAAATCGCGTAGGAAAACTTCGTTCAATGATCAATCCTGATATCGGAATTATCCTATGCCATCACACCAAAAAAATAAAAAAGAAGGATGTTGAAGATGATCCATTTCAAGCATTTTCCGGCGCCGGAAGTTTAAGAAGTTTTTACACCAGTGGCTTGATTTTGCATCGCCCCAACGAGCATGAAGCAAAGATTAATCTTTATTTTGAACTGCGAAACGGATCATCAATTCCAAAAAAAATCGTTGAGAAAGTTGATGGAAAATGGATCGAATTAAATTCATTTTCTGAAAGACTTATTCAGCAAGATTATGGGCAGAAGCTAGATGCAGAAAGGATTCGTAAAGGTGATGTTATTTTACAACTTATTGCCGATGAAGCTTTTAAAGGAAAATTATACACCGGAAATCAATTTGCTGAGAAGTTTGAAAATCAGGCTGGTCTTGGCTGTAGCAAAACAATAAGCGACAGAATATCTGTTTTGGCTACCAAAGGTTACATCAAATTCAATCGTAATTGGTCTGAATTTTTTCTGGAAAAAACAAAGTCAAAATATGGTGCGCTTTGTGTTCAGAATATGATTTTCAAAGGCATTGATGATGTAGAAAAATCAGTGCTGCCGACACACTTTAAATGTCAAAAAACTGGCGTGGCACTGCCGGTAGAAAATCCTGCGGTATGGGTATTACAAGATGATGAGGTGCAATCATGAAAAAATACTTCATCAAAATACTAAGGAGCAAGATCTCTCAAGATTCCTTTTCCTTTAATGCGAAGTATTACTCTCAATTACTCTCCAATACTATCGCTCAAGATTCCTCAAGATCTCTCAAGATTGCAAAGCGCTATACTCTGCATTGCGACAGATTACTCCGCAATACTCCGCTACAAGATGGAAATTTGGTTAAAAATGAACGCAAAAAATTTCAAGTCCGCAACCTTGCAAACTTAATACCATCATATCTCCGACACTTTTTTTTAAGATTAGAACCTGCACCCCCTCCATATACTATGGAGAGTGTAACCACTCTCCAAGTAGTTATGGAGGTGACAAATTTTGCCTCCTCGAATTTTTAAAAACAAAACGAGGAAACATGAACAACAAAAAAATTTTAGCTCTCGATCTCGGCACAAAAACCGGATGGGCAATCAAACTAGAAAATAACCAAATCAACAGTGGAACTATCGAGTTTAAACCAAGCAGATTCGAAGGTGGTGGCATGCGCTATCTTCGCTTTAAAAAATGGCTGGACGAAATCAATCAACTAACAAACGGCATTGATCGAGTTTATTTTGAAGAAGTCAGAAGACATATCGGAGTTGATGCAGCTCATGCCTACGGCGGCTTCTTAGCTTATCTGACAAGCTGGGGTGAAGAGAATAAAATTCCCTACCTAGGCATACCAGTTGGCACGATCAAAAAACATGTCACGAAAAAAGGTAACGCCGGCAAATCGCAAATCATGATCGAGGTAAAAAAACTCGGCTTCAATCCTGTTGATGACAACGAAGCAGATGCTCTGGCGCTGCTTGATTTGGTGATCAAAAAAATTGACGGAGGTTTATTATGAACCACAAAAATCCGCTCAAATGCAATCTTGGACGCATGCAACCAAAGCAAATTGATGCTGAAAAAATCAAACGCGAGGCTTTCAACAATGACGGAATTTTGGTCGTCAAAGTTGATGATGAAAGACTGAGCTGGCCTGAGAAAGAGCTGATCAAGCAGATTGGCGATAAAATTTATAAAAATAAAAAAGGAGAAAAATATGCAAAATAACGAAAAAATCTGGACCGAAGAATTGGTTGTCGCTGCCTTTGAAGAAGCAATCAGAACCATCAAAAAACTACCATCAGCAAAGCTGCGCGATTATTTCACAAGCTGGCCACAAGTGATTTACAAAGAAATTGAAATTTTGCGAATGGATCAAAAACCAAAAAAATGGCCAGCAACTCCTGAAGCAATCTCAAGAATGGAAAAAGTTTGTCAGTGGATTTTATTTTTGAAAGAAGTTGAGGAGCGCAAGATCATCTGGCTTCGCGCAGCACGAACTCCATGGAAATTGGTTTGTGGTGAGTTTGGCATTTCACGAGCAACTGCGAATCGAAAATGGAAAAGTGCTATACGCCAGATTACTCTCCAGCTAGACTGAACCAGTTTGTTTTTGATGAGACAAAAAAGCGTTAGACAATTGAGACAATTTTGGGGAGTATGCTTAGCAATAGTCGAAAAGTGTGTCCAAGAAAATCACTTGAAAGAAATGGCAATCATCAGCCTTCAAATTAAGAGCAAGGCAAGTGATGAGCTTGCCACTATTGCAACAAAACATATCCCCTTCGCAGTTGCAAAAACTCTGACGCAAATCGCACAGCAAAGTCAGCAGGAAGTTAGAAAAAGCATCAAAGAAAAATTCTTTATCAGAAAAAAGTCCGGTGGATTTGAAAGTTCAATTCGAATCAAGCCGGCAACAAAAACAAAATTAACTGCCGAGGTTTATACAATGGCTGCCTTTGCAGCATTGCAGCAAACAGGTGGTGTTAAACAAGCAAAAGATGGACGGCTTGCAATCCCCTCTTATCAGGCAATCAACCAAGTAAAGAAGAGAAGCGATTCAAACAGTCCATCATCTTACCTCGCAGGAGATGCGTTTAAAATTAAAACTAAATCAGGTGCAGAAGCTATCGCACAACGCAAAGGTAAGGAATTTAAAATCCTCTTCTTCTTGCGTAAGAGCGCGCACATCGACAAGAGACTCGATATGATTGAGATAACAACAAACACAGTTAAAGATCGCTTTGACGCGCAGCTAAAGGGCAATGTGAGCGAGGTATTAAATCAAAAGGTACTGTGACGCACTTTTTTTCGCGGGTAACGCGCGACCCCAGGCCTTTTCTACCGACAGAATTTTTAAAAGGGTGCGCACTTGGTGCGCATTTTTTTTGCGTGAAATTTTTACGAAAGATTAAGTGTGGATTTATCTACCTTCAGAATTTTATCCCTCTGCTCAGGAGTTGGCGGCATCGAGCTTGGATTTAAACTCGCAGAGCCAACTTCTCGAACAGTTTGTTATGTCGAGATCGAAGCCTTTGCGTGCGAAATCTTGGCTCGCCGCATGGGCGAGACGCGTGCGCCTTGGCGCAAAATTGTATAGCAATTTTAGCAAGCGAGCGGGTTAAAGCTAAGCTTTAACCCTGGTGCGCATCACTGGCGTTCGGACTGGAAAAACAGCCATTTGGGGCTGTTTTTTGGAGCCCTCACCCTGTCAGCCGTTTAGCGTTGCTGGAAAAAAACTCGGCACAAACGACCCAAGACATCTCTGGCCAGACATCAAACGACTCATCCAAGAAATCCAGCCCCCAATCTGCTTCTTTGAAAATGTCTCCAACCATTTACGAGTTGGATTTGAAGAAGTCGCAAATGACCTACGACAACTGGGTTATCAAATTAAGGCAGGCTTGTTTACAGCGCAGGAAGTTGGCGCGCCTCACAAGAGAGAAAGATTATTTATCTTGGCCTACAGTAATAGTTTCGGATCACTTATGCAACGAGACGGAAACGCCACAGCGCTGGAAAGAAAGAGCGCAGGAGAAGAAAATGGAAGGAATAAATTTGCACAAACCACTGAGGATTGTTGCTCAGGAAGCATGGCCCACAATAACAGTGACCGATGCTTCGGTAATGAAAGCAAGACCGCCGGAAAAGATGATCAGGAAAGATGGTCGCAACATGTTAAGGAATCCATCGCTGGCGGAAACAATTTTGCAGCCACAGGATTTTCCAAAGAGCAAAACGGATTTACAAAACAAGATTCAGGGTTTGCCTTACCAGACGAAACAAAATTGGCCGACAGTCAGAACCTCGTCTGCAAATGGTGCGAGCAGCAAAGAAGTGGAAGCAGGAAATCCAAAGCAAAGACTGGAAGTGATGATAACAAATTGGGCAACTCCAACCACAAGAGATTGGAAGGACAGTTGCAATGCGAATGTTCCAGTGAACTCCCTGCTTGGCCGCCAAGCCCCTCAGATTATGAAGGATGGAACAGAGTCCCAAATCACCTTAAACCCGCGCTTCACCGAATGGCTGATGGGATGGCCGATCGCGTGGACAGAATTCGAGCTTGCGGAAACGGAGTGGTTCCATTGGTTGCAGCGTATGCGTGGTGAACTCTCACGAATGGAATGTATCTTACAAAAAACAATTAACTGATATGGATGATTTTACGCCAAAAATGGCAGATCACATCGAGCTAAAATCGGTCGATGAATTGATCCCTTATAGCAAGAATGCAAGGACACACTCAGAAACTCAAGTAGCTCAAATTGCCGCCAGCATTATTGAGTTTGGATTTACAAATCCGGTTTTGATTGACGGCGAAAAAGGAATTATTGCTGGTCACGGAAGATTGATGGCAGCAAAAAAACTGGGCTTAAAAGAAGTTCCGGTTGTTGTCCTTGATCACCTAAGCGAAACGCAAAAGAAGGCTTACATCATCGCCGACAACAAACTTGCAGAAAATGCCGGATGGGATGAAGAAATTTTGGCAAGCGAACTCGCCGATCTCAAAGATGAAAATTTTAATCTCGATCTGGTTGGTTTTGAAGATCAGGAACTCGAAAAGATTTTTGCCAATCTTTATGAAAAAGAAAATGAGCGAGAGACGGAGGAAATTCCTGAGCCTGAAGAAAAGCCAATCTCAAAATCAGGAGATGTTTGGATTTTAGGAAAGCACAAATTGATTTGCGGCGATTCCTGCAAAACAGAAACTTACCAAACACTTCTTGGTGATGAACTTGCTGACATGCTTTTCACCGATCCACCTTACAATGTCGATTACGGCAATACGATGAAAGATGCCTTAATTGGTAAGGTAAATAAAAATGGCGGCAAAACTTACACCAATTCCAGCGGAAAGAGAACCATCTTAAACGACAATCTTGGCGAAAATTTTGGAAAGTTCCTTTTTGATTTCTGCAAAAACGCTTTAGAGGTAACCAAAGGTGCGTGTTATGTCTGCATGAGTTCTTCTGAACTTCACACTTTGCAAAAAGCCTTCACAGACGCTGGCGGCAAATGGTCAACTTTCATCATCTGGGCAAAAAATCATTTCACGCTTGGGCGTTCAGATTATCAACGGCAATACGAACCAATTCTCTACGGATGGAAGCAAAGCAACGATCATTACTGGTGTGGTGATAGAAACCAAGGTGATGTTTGGTATTACAACAAACCAAATAAAAGCGACCTTCACCCAACGATGAAACCAGTTGAGCTTTGCAAACGCGCAATTCTCAACTCAAGCAAAACCGATGATATAATTTTAGATTGTTTTGGTGGCTCCGGCTCAACGCTTATTGCCTCTGAGCAGACTAACCGAAGATGCAGAATGATCGAGCTCGATCAAAAATATGTCGACGTGATCGTAAAAAGGTGGCAAAATTTAACCGGCAAAGAGGCAATCCTTTTAGAAACCGGTGAGAGCTTTAATGAAATTTTAAAAAGAGAAAATGACTAACGAGGAATTAAAAAACAGAGCAAAAGAACTGGTGGAAAAACACGGAAAAGCTGCGGTGGATATTGCGAAGAGGAAAGCTGATTATTTTAAAACTGATTGTCGTGAAAAAGATTCTGCCCTAATGCTTCTCACCGAAGTCGAGAAGCTGGCTGACAATCTTGCTTAGTAAGGAATGTAAAGCTCCTCAAGTGATTTGCAGATATTTTGGCAAATTTTGTAAGCCTCTTTATTCCAAGCCTTAACAGCATTTTCTTTTTCGCTTAAAAATTTACTAAGTGATGACTCAACTAAAATTCTAACATCTGAGTCGCCTTTTTCTTTGGCTTCCAAGATGTTGTCAAAAAGATCGTCATCGCCAAGCAAATCGTAAAGTTTATCTGCGGCAACTTTTGGTGACAAAGGTTTTGCCACCAATTTTTGTAATTCTTTAGCTTGTTTAACAGTTTGTGGTAATGCCCAAACTCCCATAAAAAAACCTCTCTTTTTTGTTATTATTAAATGCCTCTTGAAGGCTTGTATATTATGGCTTCGCTAGTGATTACTAGCAAGTCAATTAGAGCAATTTTTTAATCTTTTTTTTGCAGTTTGTAAACCCGACCACCACCGGCAGTTTTATCGTTTACGATGCCAAGATTTTGATTTTTATTTAAGCGCGAAATTACAGATCTGGCGGTGTGTGCTTGCCATGTTAATTTTTCACAAATTTGTTTAAGCGTAACTCCCTCTTCGGCTGCTTTAATCATCTCGATTAATTGGGAATTTTTAGTGGCAGATTTAGCAGTTTCGTTTTTTTGAATCGGCGCTTCTTTAACCGGATTTTCTTTAACTTCGGCAACCGCTTTTTTGACTACTTTTTTAATAACTGGTTTTGAACTTTTTTTAGGCATATTTTCCTTATATTTAAAATTGATAAAAGCCTTGTGGAGGCTTACCCAGTATGCCTTGCCGAAGCATCACTATCAAGTCAATTAAGATGATTTTTTAAACAATTTTTAAAAAAGTTTTGAAATACCGAAATGATGACAAATAACCATGGAACTCTCGATCAGAGGCTATGCCAGACATCGCGGTGTTGCCGAGTCGGCAGTTAGAAAAGCAATCGCGCAAGGAAGGATTACCAAAGGTAAAAATGGCAAGATAAACCCTAAAGTAGCCGATAAAGAATGGGGTCAAAACAGCGATCCAGCGCAAATAAAGGCGGAAAACACCTTTGAGTCACCTGATTATAGCCAAAATTCTGCACCAAATTCGCTAAGTGGGCCAAGCTATCAGCAAAGTCGAGCGATTAAGGAGGCGTATGGTGCGAAATTGCTTCGATTACAGTTTGAAAAGGAATCAAAAAAGCTGATTTCCATAGATGATGTTAAGGTGTCGGCGTTCAATGCCGCACGAATGACCAGAGATCGAATTTTAAATATTCCTGATCGCGTGATTCCGCAACTTGTTGGCAAGACCAACATTTTTGAGATGAAAGAAATTTTAAAAGCCGAACTGATTAAAGCGCTCGAAGAATTATCGAAGGTTAATGATAAACTATGACGACATTTATTTTCAGAGCTTTTGCGATGGGCTAAAACCAGACCCGAATTTTACAGTATCAAGTTGGGCAGATAATCACCGCATCTTAAGCAGCATTTCTTCGGCAGAACCTGGACCATGGAGAACTGACAGAACGCCATATCTCAAAGAGATTATGGATTGTTTGTCGCCAAGTAATCCTTGCGAAAAAGTTGTCTTCATGAAAGGCGCGCAAATTGGTGGAACTGAATGCGGAAATAACTGGATGGGTTTTGTAATCCATCATGCGCCAGGACCGATGTTGATTGTGAATCCGACAGTTGAGACTGCCAAGCGCACCTCAAAAATGCGGATTGATCCAGCAATAGAAAATTGCCCAGCGTTAAAAGAAAAAGTTTCCGATCCAAGATCGCGCGACTCTGGCAACACAATTTTGATGAAGGAATTTCCTGGCGGTGTCTTGGTTATGACTGGTGCAAATTCTGCTGTTGGGCTTCGCTCAATGCCGATTCGTTATTTGTTTTTAGATGAAGTTGACGGCTATCCTGACGATGCCGCTGGTGAAGGTGATCCGGTAAATCTTGCGATTCAAAGAACTGCTACTTTTAGCAATCGCAAAATTTTCATGATCTCGACACCAACGATCAAAAATTTTAGCAGAATCGAAACTGCATTTTTAGAAGGTGATCAAAGATATTTTTTCGTTCCATGCCCTGATTGTGGCGAGTTTCAAACTCTTAAATGGGCGCAAATAAAATGGCCTAAAGGCAAACCTGAATCAGCTTATTACGCATGCGAAAAATGCGGCAGCGTTTGGGAAGATTATCAAAAAGCAGAAATTTTAAAAAATGGAAAATGGGTTGCGACTAATCCTAACAGCAACAACAAAACAATTTCTTTCCATTTGTCATCGCTATACAGCCCGCACGGCTGGACAAGTTTTGGTGATATGGCACAGGAATTTTCAGAGGTTCACAAAGACCCGCCAAGGCTTCAGGTTTGGACGAATACCAAACTTGCAGAAACTTGGGAAGATATTGCTGGAGAAGTTATTGATCCGACAGGATTAATGAAACGCCGCGAAAATTTTGGCACCAGATTATTCAAAAACATCGCCATCATTACCGCTGGTGTGGATGTTCAAGACAATCGTCTTGAGATCGAAATTGTTGGTTGGGGAAAAGATGAAGAAAGCTGGTCGCTTGATTACCAAGTAATTTATGGCGATCCATCAACCCCGCATCTTTGGAATGATCTTGATAAAATTTTGGAAAACACCTTTGAGCATCAAAGAGAATTACCGAATTTTCCGATTACGGCCGTGTGCATTGATAGCGGCGGTCATTATACGGATCATGTCATCAACTACTGCGATGCAAGGAAGCACAAAAAAGTTTTCGCAATCAAAGGAAGTTCAAGTGGTTCAGGAGTTCCAATCTGGCCACCTCGCGCCAGCCAAAACAAAAGATTAAAAAAACCAGTTTATGTCATCGGTGTAAACGATGCCAAAGAAACTCTGATGCAGAGATTACGCATCGCTGAAGAAGGTGCTGGTTACTGGCACTTTCCAATTGAGCGCGATGCAGAATGGTTTGCACAACTTACTTCAGAAATTGTCAGAACAAAATATGTAAAAGGCAGACCAATTCGTGAATGGACACCGCGCCGCGAAGGAGCGAAAACCGAAGCGCTCGATTGCAGAGTTTATGCTTTTGCGGCACTGCGCGGATTAGTTCGTAACTGGAAATTTGATTTAAACAAAGCAGTTGAACGAGTTAAAGAAGTTCATTTGCGACCAGAAAATAAGCAGTTTCAAAACATTGCACCAACAGCGCATCAAAAAATTAGAAGAGTTCGCAGCAAAGGAATTTACTAAAATTGAAAACACTTGAAGAGCAATTAACTGAAGTCCAACAGGCAATTTCTGACATTTTGTTAAACGCCCAAGAAGCGTGGTATAACGGGCAGAAAGTTAGAAAAGCTGATCTGGCGGTTTTGGAAGAAAGAGAAAAAAGACTCTTAGTGCAAATCAAAAGAAAAAATCGCGGCGGCATCAGAGTTAGAGGGGTAACTCCAGTATGAGAAAATTTCCTAAAATTTCTGAAAGCTGGTTGGACAAGGCAATCTCTTATGTTAATCCACAAGCAGGTTTAAAAAGATTTGAAGCCAAAACCAGATTGGCAATTGCTGGTGGTTACACAGGCGCAAGACGCGACCGCCGACAAACTTCGAATTGGAGTGTTGCCGATGGTTCAGCTGACAATGTTACTTTGCCAGATTTACCAGAGCTTCGCCAAAGATCACGCGACTTACTTCGTAACGCACCACTCGCTTGCGGTGCGGTAAATACTGTCGTTACAAATGTTGTTGGAACCGGTCTGAAAGTTCAGTCACACTTGGATCGCGATGTTCTTAAGCCTTATTTCAAAAGCGAAGATGAGTTTGATGCTTTTGAAAGAAACGCTGAGAGGATATTTCGTAACTGGGCAGAAAATCAGGATTGCGATATTACCCGCTGCCAAACTTTTTCAGAAATTCAAAATCTGATTTTGCGTTCCGTTCTTGAAAGCGGCGATATTTTTATTCTGAAGCGTTATGTGGAGCGACCAAACAGAAGCATCAATTTAGCGCTGCAAATTGTTGAAGCTGACCGCGTTGCTAACCCTGATTTTAAAGCTGACTCAGCAACTCTTGCTGGTGGCGTTGAAATGGATTCTGACGGCGCACCTGTTTATTACTCGGTTTGTAATCAACATCCAACTGATTATCAAAACCAAAAGGAAAGAAAATTTGTCAAAGTTCCGGCTTTTGATAAATACGGCAACCGCCAAGTCTTTCATATTTTTAGCAGAACCAGACCAGGACTCACTCGCGGTGTTCCATATCTTGCACCAGTAATTGAAAGTTTAAAACAGCTCGACCGCTACACCGAAGCGGAAGTTATGGCCGCTGTTGTGTCAGCGATGTTTACAGTTTTTGTAAAATCAGAAGATGAGGAAGGTTTAGCGCCAATGACTCCTCCTGAAGGATCAAGGCGTGATGATGGAGATTACAAATTAGGACCAGGTGCAATTCTTGATTTACAGCCTGGTGAAAATATTGAAATCGCTGATCCAAAAAGACCGAACCAAGCCTTTGATCCCTTTGTGCAAGCGGTGCTGCGGCAAGTTGGTGTAGCGCTTGAATTACCTTTTGAGATTTTAATAAAGCACTTCACTGCCAGCTATTCCGCTGCTCAAGCGGCTTTGGTTGAAGCATGGAAATTTTTCTCAAGCAGACGAAAGTGGCTCGCAATTCAGCTTTGCCAGCCGATTTACGAAATGGTTATCACTGAAGCAATTGCCAAAGGTGAATTAAATGCACCGAATTTTTTTGCTAACACAACTATCAGAAACGCTTACTTGGGAGCTGAATGGATTGGACCACCAAGAGGACAGATTGATCAACTCAAAGAAGTAAAAGCCGCACAAACAAGAATTGAAATTGGTGTCAGCACATTGGCTGAAGAAACAGCAATTTTAACCGGTGGTGATTTTGAGAGAAAATATCCGCAAATCCTCAAGGAATACAAACTTAAGCAAGAAGCGGGACTGATTCCAAAGGAAGTTATAACTCAACAATCAGCAAGCAAAAAACCGATTAGTCAGGTTTAATTTTGTACACAATAATTTCCTTGCGAGCTATAACCTGAAGGGCATGGACCGTTTTTCGGGATTACATTTTTTGGATTTGTGCTATTGGCAACACAGTAATTGCCTTGCGAACTCCATCCCGAAGGACACGAGCCATTTTTTGGAATTGCAGGCTTCGCGTTTGCGTTAGGGACGCACATATTACCTTGACTGGAATACCCTGACGGACATGAACCATTTTTGGGAATTGGTATCGCTTGCATAGCCATAATGAACCTCTTTTAGAGTGGAGTAAAGCGACTCCACATAGCGCCTTCTGAGCTAATTAGTATATATTACAAAATTTTTTTATCAAGAAATAGCTACCTCGTTACCTAACCATAAATATCAATGAATGACATACTAAAAATCGCGAAATATTGGGCGATCGAGCCTGATATTTTGAAGAGTCTTTGTCGCCTGGACGAAATTAAATCGCTCTCATTTCAATCAGAAAGACGATTAAGCAACACCCGATCAGTTATGATTCGGGACGGCACTGCAGTAATTCCACTACACGGACCAATCACTGCAAGAAGTGATCTTTTTACCTTCTTTTTGGGCGGAACTTCTTTGTCGGATTTGGCAAAAGATTTTCAAACAGCGCTCGATGACGATCAGGTAAAAGCAATTTTATTTGATGTTGATTCTCCTGGTGGAGTTGCACTCGGACCATCTGAAATGGCAGACGCTATTTTCAAGGCGCGAGGCAAAAAACCAATCTGGAGTTATGTCGGCAGGAACTGCTCATCGGCAGCTTATTGGATAGCCTCCGCAACAGAAAAAATCATCGCTAATCCTTCTGCACTTTTGGGAAGTATTGGTGTTGTTACAACAATTCCGGTACAAGAGCAGCCTGATTCTGAAGGCTACAAAAACATCGAAATTGTTTCAAGCAACGCCAAACAAAAACGACCCGATCCACGAACAGAGGAAGGAATGGCTGAGATAAAACGTGAGCTCAACGATCTTGAAGCGCAGTTTATTGAAGCGATTGCCAAATACCGAAATGTCAGTGTTAACGCGGTCAAAAACGACTTTGGTCAAGGTGGAGTGCTAATTGGAAAAAACGCAGTTGTGAGTGGCATGGCTGACTCTCTTGGAAGTTACGAAGAGGTCATCGCCGAGTTAAATCAAAAAATTTCAACAAATAAACAAATCAATTTTATGTCCAAAGAAACAATCGAAAGGTCTGCGATTAACGCAGATTTTATTAAATCAGAATTTCCTGACATCGCTGAAAAATTGGCAAAAGAAAATTCTGAAAAAATCCGAAGCGAAACAAAAGAAAGTTCTTTTGCGGAAGGAAAAAAAGCTGGATTCGCTGAAGGAATTAAATCGGAAAGAGAGAGAATTTTAGCAATTGAAGAAGCCTCTCTTCCTGGTCATGAAGACTTAGTAGCAAAAGCAAAACAAGATGCCGACATGACGGCGGATAAGTTAGCGCTGCAAATTGTCGCAAGAGAAAAACAGCGCGGCACTAAATACATTGATGCGCAAAAAGAGGTAGAAAAAGAAATGCCAAAAGTTGCACCAAATTTTGAAAGCGCCTCGCAGGAAAAAACAAAAATCGATAAAGACGCACCTCTTGAAGAAAGAGCAAAAACTGAGTGGCAAAATGATGCCAAGCTCAGATCTGAATTTGCCGATGATTACGATGCTTATTTCGCATACAAAAAAGCATCCGAGGCAAATCAGGTTAAAATCCTATCAACCAACAAAAATTAAGAGGTGAACCATGTCAGCATTAACAAAAGACACAAACCGAGTTTACGAACTTGGCAATATTAACGAATTACCAATCGCTGGCGGCGAATTGATTTATCAAGGCGCGGCAATTGGCTGCAATTCTTCTGGCTACGCAAAAAGCCTAGAAAACGGCGATATTTTTGCCGGATTTGCAGAAGACAATGTCGACAACTCTGGAGGCTCTGACGGCGCTAAAAGAATCAGGATTAGAAAAAAAGGTGCCATCCTTCTTGATATCTCCGGCGTAGCTCTTGGCGACATAGGAAAAGCAGTTTATGCCACCAATGACAATACCTTCACTTTGTCACCTACAGATGCGGTTTATATCGGGCAAATTTCGCGCATTGAATCAACTGGAGTTGCACTTGTTGACTTCGCTTCCTACGCCCCAGTTCCAGCAACTGAATAGCTTGGAATCAAACAATTTTAACAACCTTAAATAACAGAAATTTATGGCACTAAAAGAATTATCATCACGGGCAATTATTGGTCTTTACTATAAGCGCCTTGAACAAAAAAGCGGTATGGATTGGGTTGAGGCTCTTTCCAACTATTTTACCTCTGATCAGGAAAGCGAGACTTACAAATGGTTAGGTCAAGTTCCTGTGATGCGCGAATGGATTGGCGGAAGACAGGCAAAAGGCTTCACCACTAATGGTTTGACTATCGAGAATAAACACTTCGAAGCAACTTTGGAAATTCCATTGGTTGATTTAAGACGTGATAAAACCGGTCAGATTACTGTCAGAGTTAATGAGCTTGCCGATCGCACAAATTCACACTGGGCGCAATTGCTTTCTAAATTGCTTATCAACGCTGAAAGCACTGTTTGTTATGATGGTCAATATTTCTTCGACACTGATCATAGTGACGGAAAAAGCGGAGTTCAAAGCAATAAACTGCAATTAGATTTGACTGGTTTTGCTGATCAAATTGATGGCGGAAAAGTTGGAGCTATATCTGCCCCAAGTGAAGCAGCTTTTCGTTTAGCAGTTTTAAAAACCATTCAGCAAATCTTGTCATTCAAAGATGATCAAGGTGAGCCGATGAATGAAAATGCCAGCCAGTTTTTAGTGGTCGTTCCAACCTCGCTTTGGTATATCGCAAAAACTGCAATGGCTGTTCCTTTATCAGTTGGCGGTAGCACAAACGCCATCAAGGTTCTTGATGAGGTGAATATTTCAATTGCACAAAACCCGCGCCTTTCTTGGTCTGATAAATTTGCCGTTTTCAGAACTGACTCTTCAGTAAAACCATTCATCCGTCAGGAAGAAGAAGGCGTTAAATTAAAAGCAATTGCCGAAGGTTCAGAACTCGAATTTAAACATGATAAACACTGGTATGGTGTTGATACATGGAGAAATGCGGGCTATGGCTTCTGGCAACATGCCTGCCTCGCTCGATTGATTAAATCATAAACAAATTTCTTATGACAAATGACTTAGCTGCAAAGCAGCTGAGTCATTTGCAACTCATTCAAATAAAAAATAAAAAAATCTATGAGTAAAAATTATGAAGTAAGCGCCCCTTTTATCAGCTTTGGCATCGGAATTGTTTTAAAACTTTCCGAGAGCCAAGCGGATATTCGCTCTCAATCTTTGAGCAGAAAAAAGAGTGATCTTTTTGAAGTGATTGAGCCTGTGCAGTTCAAGCAAGGCGAAAAAATTTCTGCCGATCCTGCGCAGTTAACCAAATCAATTCTCGAAAGATTGTCTGAAATTTCTGACAAAAAATCTGATAGCGGCAAACCTGATGCCCCAACCGAATATCCCTGCATCCAGCATGTGAGCTTTGGCAAATACAATGTCTTTGACGCAGAGAAAAATTTATTAACTCCAAAACCAATTAAAAAAGATGAAGCTGAAAAAATATTTACGGAACTTTCGAAGAAAAATGATCCTGATAACGACACCAACAAAGACGAAAAAAACTCAGAGACAAAACAATCTGAGAATGATCCAAAGCATGATGCTTAAAGAAGATTTATGTTAGATTTTGACAACTTCATCAATAAGCCATGCGTTGAAATTTTTGGGCGAGAAGCAAGCTACATTCCGGCAAATAACGATTTCGATTCTTTCACAATTAAGGGTGATTTTCACAAGGATTACAAAGGCATAAAAGCTGATTCTTCTGAGGTGGAAATTAGCTCTAACGAAATCGTTTTATTCGTCCGTGATGTTTCGATGCCGCCAAATTATTCAAAAGCAAATCAAGGTGATTTTGTCGAAGTAGAAAACATCCGATATCAAATCATCGACATTCAGCAACACTTACCAGGCAGCAAAAAATTAGTACTTCATGAGTCATCCGAGAACAGCGATTAGACAGGCTTTAGTTGATAAACTAAAAACCAAAATCGGAGATGATTTTCCAACTGACGCTTTAGATCGAATTTATGGCAGCAGAACCAAACCATTATTTGATCAGTTTTTGCCAGCAATTCTGATCTATTCCAGAAACGAAAATATCATTGAAGAAAGATTTGCGAGCGATGGATATGGCGCAAGCAAGCGCGAACTTGAAGTGGCGATTGAAGCTGTGGTGCTTGGTAACGAGCAAGTTGATGATGCGCTCGATAAAATTTCTAAGCAGATTGAAGACGCTCTTCATGGCTTCGAGATGGCAAACAGAAAAGCTGATGTTTTGCAGTTAAAATCAACAGAAATGGATGTGTCGATTGAAGGCAGCAAAATCTATGGCGCTGCCCGTCTAACATATTCAGTAACTTACTACACAAGCAACCAACAGCCTGAAAATTCAGGCACAATACCAACCGAAATTGAGGCAAACTTCCCATGAAAATTCAAATTATTAGCGATTACCAAGAATACAAAAAAGGACAGATTGTTGAGCTTGACGAGAAGACGGCAATCAACCTTCTAACCAATGGCAAAGCATTAAAAATTCATCGCAAAAAAGATGATGTCGTAGCAGAAAAAACAGAAGAAAATTCCGAAGAAAAAATCACCGAAAAAGAAAACAAAAAATCCAAGAAAAATGATCAATGAACTTCGATGAAAAAGACGGATTTAATTTAAACGATCTTGCACGAAGACTCGCAAATATCATTCGCTTGGGACAAATATTTGCCATCAATTATGAAACGGCAAAAGCACGAGTAAAAATCGGTGATCTTGAAACAGATTGGTTGCCATGGATTACTTCAAACAGCGGCAACAACAAGGATTGGAATCCTCCCGAAATTGATGAGCAAGTGATGATTTTATCTCCTTGTGGAGAATTAAATCAGGGAGTGATTTTTCCATCGCTTTATCGAGGGGCAGCTCCGGAAAATTCCGGCAATATTCAAAGCATAACTTTCGCCGATGGTTCAAAAATTTCTTTCGATCGTGCCGGTGGAAATTTGACTCTCGATATCAAAGGCAGCGCCAATATCAAAGTTGCAGGAAATGCACAAATTGAAGCCGCAAATATCACTCTAAAAGGAAATGTTGATCTTGGCGGTAGCGGTGGAAATGCGGTCGCGCGAGTTGGTGATAAAGTAAAAATTGATTCAGGCTCTTCTGCCGGAGAGTGGCCGATCATTGGTGGTTCAAGCAAAGTCAAAGCAACATGAATGTAAACACCGGCAAAAAAATTTCAGAAATTGCTCATATCAAACAGTCGATTGCAAATATTTTGAGCACACCAATTGGTTCAAGAGTGATGCGCCGAGATTATGGTTCACGACTTTTTGAAAGAATTGATCAGCCAATTAACGGCGAATTAATTGCAGAAATTTATTCAGACATTGTTGAGGCAATTTCAACATGGGAGCCACGATTTGCAGTTGAGCAAGTAATTCTACAAAGCATCGATAAAGGAAAAATTATTATCGATCTCGAAGGCAATTACGTAAAGGACGGACAAAAAATAGTTTTAGAAAATATCTCGATCACAAGTAGCTAATGGGCAATTTCACAGCAATTGATTTATCAAAATTACCGGCACCAAAGGTAATTGAGAGCTTAAGTTATGAAGAAATTTTTCAGGATATTTTAAGCGATTTTTTAGAAAAAAATCCGAGCTACTCAACTTTGCTTGAAAGTGATCCGGCGATGATTTTGCTGGAGGTTTGTGCTTATCGTGAATTACTTCTTCGTAATCGAATTAATGAAGCGGCAAAAGCGACAATGCTTGCTTACGCAACAGGAAGTGATCTTGAACATCTTGCAGCATCGCTTGGCGTGCAAAAACTCGTTGGTGAAAACGATGATCAATTAAGGCAAAGAGTTCAACTTGCACCAGAAGCATTCACTAATGCTGGATCAATTGGCGCTTACACATTTCACGCACTTTCTGCATCAAGTGATATAAAATCGGTTTCAGTTAAAAGCCCGAATCCTGGTGAAGTTTTAGTCACCATTCTTTCTAAAACTGGAAATGGAACAGCATCAGAAGAGTTGATTGATGCCGTTTTGGAAAAATTAAGTGATGAAGATGTTAGGCCGCTTACCGATCAGGTTTCCGTGCAAAGCGCTGCAATAGTTAATTATGCAGTTGAAGCGGTGATTACAGTTTATTCGGGACCATCTTCCGCAGTGGTTGAAACAGAAGCACGAGCTGCTCTGGATAAATTTTTAGATGAAAGACACGCAATTGAAAAACTTGTAGCGCTATCAGGAATTTATGACGCTCTTCATGTTGACGGCGTAAAAAAAGTTCAGCTTATTCATCCAACATCCGATGTTGTAACAACCGATGAACAAGCGGCATATTGCAACAGCAAAACAATCTCAATCGTAGTTGATGAGTGACGAAAATAATCAATCTTTATTGCCGCCAAACGCGAGCCAATTACTGAGAGATTTGGAAAGTGTATTTGGCGATTCTTTTGATCTGCCAACGCTGAATCGCTATGTAGTAAATCCTGATTTAGCACCAGCTCATATTTTACCTTGGCTTGCTTGGGCATTATCAGTTGATGATTGGAGTGATAGTTGGTCAGAACAAATTCGCCGCAATGTTATCAAGGCAAGTGTCGAAGTTCACAGAAAAAAAGGAACAATTGGCGCTCTTAAAAAAGCATTAGAGGCTTTCAATTACACTAATGTCAAAGTTGAAGAATGGTTTGAATATGGTGCAGACCCTTATTTTTTTAGAGTGTTTTTTGAGGTTAGAGAACCTGGCTTTGATGTGAATATTTTACCGCAAGTTAGGAAGGTTATTGAAAGCACCAAAAATGCACGATCTCACCTTGAAAGTTTGAGAGCTTATCTTTCAGCAGAAATGGGCTTGGTGAGTATTGGCAGCATCATTATTTCAAAAGAAGTTACATCACTTAATCCCGTGATTTTCGATCACGATGACGAACTAGAAAACGAATCACCTGCACCAACTTTGGGAACATTTTTTATCACTAAAGAAATTACTACGATTTATCCCCTTACATGACGCAAAGCTACTACAGCATTATTACCAATAATGGTCTGTTGAAGGAAGCAGCGGCAAATACTCCAGGAGGCTCGGCAATAGATTTAACTCATATTGCAGTTGGTGATGCAAATGGAACCAGCTACAATCCAACCGGCGCACAAAATGCTTTAGTGCATGAAGTTTATCGCACAACTTTAACTCATGTTGCAATTGATGAAGCAAATCCAAATCAGCTAATTGTTGAAGGAGTTATCAATGAAACAATAGGACCATTCACAATCCGTGAAATAGGAATTTTTGATTCTGACGGAGAGCTTTTTGCCATTGGAAAATATCCGGAAACTTACAAATCAACTTCAGAAAGTGGATCAGGAAAAAGGCTTTATATCAGAATGATTCTGGGCTTCACCAATGCGCCTCAGGTTAATCTGGTGATGTCAGAAGACCTCAATAACGATCCAAACTTTAACGCGAATGTTTTAGCCGCTATAGATGACATAAATTCTGCTATAGCAGTAATTAACAGTGCCCTAACACAAAAACTAGCAAAAGCACAAAATCTTTCTGATGTTAGTGATATAGCTCAAGCAAGGAGTAGCTTAAATGTTTACAGTAAATCAGAAATAAATAGCCTCTCCAAAAAGAATTATATCATTAACGGAAATTTTGATTTTTGGCAAAGAGGGTCAAGCTCAACCGCAAATGGCGTCTATTTGGCTGACAGATTTGTTAGTTATAATGGTGATGGAGCAAGAACTTATTCCAAAGGAACTTTTACTTATGGACAAACTGAAGTTCCAAATAATCCAAAATATTATTTAAGGCATCAACAAACTGCTCCTGCTTCTGTATCATCACCTTCAATTCATCAAAGAATTGAAGATGTAAAAACTCTTTCTGGGCAAGCGGTAATAGCATCTTTTTATGCGAAAGTCGCATCGGGAACTTTGCAGGTAATACCAAGATTTGCACAAAATTTTGGTTCAGGCGGAAGCGTAGGAGTGGATACTGACGGAAATACGCTAACGATAACTTCACAGTGGCAGAAGTTTACAGCCACAGTAAATATACCAAGCATATCTGGTAAGACAGTTGGCAGTGCTAGTAGCCTAGCTTTAATATTAGTTTTACCCAAAACAATCACCTATGATTTTTGTCTCGCTCAAGTTCAGTTGGAAAAAGGCTCTGCTGCTACCGATTTTCAATTTAGGCATATCGCAGAAGAATTGGTTTTATGCCAACGCTACTTTCAAAAATCTTATCCCGTTGATGTCGATCCTCAAACCGTAACCGGTGAAGGAATTTTGTCATACTTTTCCGACGGAGTTTCAATGACACAAGGTGGACAATTAAGCTATGCTCCAGAAATGCGCACAACTCCAACTGTTAGTGTTTACAACCCAGCTACTGGAGCTGCTGGAACAGGTCGTAGAGCTGATGGAAGCGCAATAGCATTTACAGGAATGGGTGGTCATAATTCTCGCCAAGGAAGATTTTATTTTACTGTAGGTCAGCCAACTAACACTTGGATAACTTGGCACTGGGCAGCAGACGCAGAGTTGTAAATACACTTCAAGAAAAAATAATTTTAGAATAATGGTCAATGACCCAGCAATATTACAGCATCATAACAAATGCAGGTTTGCTAAAAAATGCAGCTGCCAGTGCTCCAGGTGGATCACCAGTAAATCTTACGCATTTAGCAGTCGGTGATTCAAATGGAACTTCTTACAATCCAACAGGAACTGCAACAGCTTTACAAAATGAAAAATATCGCACGACACTAACTCATGTTGTGATTGACGAAGATAATCCAAATCAACTGATTGTTGAAGCTGTAATCAATGAAACTGTCGGACCATTTTACATTCGTGAAGTTGGGGTTTTTGATTCCGCTGGAACGCTATTTGCAATCGGTAAATACCCTGAAACATTCAAGCCAGATTTACCAGCTGGTTCAGGCAAGCGTCTTTATATCAGGATGATTCTTGGTTTTGCCAGTTCACCAAATATTGAGCTGATAATTTCTGATGACATCAACAACGATCCTAATTTTTCAACTGATGTAAATAATGCCCTAGCACAGCGTCTTGTTAAAACTCAGAATTTGGCAGATTTATCAGACCCTGCATCTGCAAGAAATAACATTGATGTATACAGCAAATCTGAAACTTATTTTGTCGGTAATTACAAAATATCTGCACAAAATGCAAATCATGGCAAATGGCTTATTTGTAATGGGCAAGAGGCTTCAAGAACAGGTAAAGCAGCTCTGTTTTCTTTGATTGGAACAAGTTTTGGAGTTGGTAACGGATCAACAACCTTCAACCTTCCTGATATGCGCGGAAGAGTTCCAGGAATCGCAGGACAAGGTTCGGGTTTAACTAACCGATCTATTGGAAATTCAGTTGGCTCAGAACAACATCTTTTAACCAAGCAAGAATTACCAAATTATAATCTTACATTAACGAGAGGACAAGGTGCTTGCACCTCTGGCATATGGGAAGACAGAGAAGCACGAGGTGGATGCGATTATCGAAGTTATAACGTAAGCATCAATTCTGGTGGATCGGATATGCCTTTTAATATCATGCAACCAACTGGGTTTGTTGGAAATTTATTCATATTTGGCGGTTAGAGAATGCTAAGAATCACAAAAGAAAAATTGTACTTCGGAGATGCAAATATTCCGCGCGAATTTCTTGAGAAAAATCTGAACTTAAAATTTGACGCTGATTTTTTGTGCGTTGATGAAGAAAAATCTTTCAAAGTTAAGAGCGGAACTCAAAGCGCTCTTAGTAAGCAGGAAGAAAAAAACATTAAATATCTGCTAAAAAATAAAGAAAAAATCATCAGCGATTATCAGGAATCAGCAAAAGAACCGGAAGAAAATCTAGAGCAATTAAAATCGCAAAAATTATCCGAAGCTGAAAACTACAGAAAGTTTTTACAGTTTCAGCCAATCGTTTATCAAAAAGCCCAGTTCTCCACTTCTGAAATGGCGCGTCAGAATATCGCAACCAACATTCTTATTTTAAGCCAATCAGAAAAAAAATATTGGAGAGATAAAAATGATGCAGCTCACGAATTTAGTGCAAAAAATTTTAAAGAAATCGCAACGCTAATTTCAGAGCGTGATAGCAAGCTCTATTTGATTGAAACGGAAGTAAAGAATGTAATCAATAAAGCCAAAATTAGCAATTTAAAATCGCTTAAAATTTCAACCTTGTGGAGCAAAAGCGAAAGAATTTATCGGCAGTCAGAAAAGTAAAATCCTCAGCAGAAAATTAGTCTTTAATGACTCAAGAATATTACAGCATTATAACCAACAGCGGTTTGGCAAAACAAGCTGCGGCAAGTCTTGGCGGTACGCCAATTGATTTAACGCATTTGGCAGTCGGAGATTCAAACGGAACTTCATACAATCCAGTTGCAACTGCAACAGCACTTCAAAATGAACGCTACAGAACCACTTTAACTTATGTTCAAATTGACGGAAGTAATCCAAATCAGTTAATCGTTGAAGCTGTAATTGATGAAACAGTTGGTCCTTTTTATGTGCGCGAAGTTGGAGTTTTTGATTCAAGTGGAGCGTTATTTGCGATTGGAAAATTTCCTGAAACTTTCAAACCAAATTTACCAAGCGGCTCAGGAAAAAAATTATATGTCAGGATGATCTTGGCATTTGCCAGTTCGCCTCAAGTCAATCTTGTTCAGTCTGAAAATCTCAATTATGATCCGAATTTTTCGACAAATGTTTTTGCGGCAATTGCGCTAAAATTAGCCAAGGCTGCAAATCTTTCTGATGTAGCTGATGCTGCTCAAGCACGAAATAATCTTGGACTGCAAATTGGTGTAAATGTTCAAGCCTTTGCTGCGAATTTGGCAGCGCTAGCTGGACTAACTGGCGCTGCAAAAAAAATTCCGATTTTTACCAATGCGGGACAGATGGCTATTGCGGATTTATTCTCTAATCGCAATGCAATTATCAATGGTGATTTTAACATTTGGCAAAGAAATACATCTTTTGTTGGAATTGCTGATGGTGCTTATAGTGCTGACAGATGGGTTTACTACAAAAGCGGTGCGATGGTTCATGACATTGTTCGTTCAAGTGATGTTCCAAGTGTAGCTCAAGCAGGAAGAGTATTTAATTACTCGATGCTGATTGATTGCCAAACCGCCGACACTTCGATTAGCGCAAGTGATGTAGCTCTGATACAACAAAGAATAGAGGGTTTTAATTGGACTCCTCTGGCACAAAAACCAATCACACTATCTTTTTGGGTAAAGGCTACAAAGACAGGTATATACTGCGTAAGCATAGGAAATGGCTCTCCTTTTGATCGTGGTATTGTAAAAGAATATACGATCAATCAATCAGACACATGGGAGTATAAAACTTTAACTTTTGCCGCAAGTCCATCATCAGGAACTTGGGATTTTGGTAACGGCATTGGTGCAAGAGTTGGTTTTACTCTTGCTGCAGGTTCAAGTTATCAAATTGCTCCTGACAGTTGGCAAAATGGTGATTACAAAGCTACTTCAAATCAGGTTAACTCGTGCGACAGTACTTCAAATAACTTTAGATTATGCGGTGTTCAGCTAGAAGCAGGTTCGATTGCAACTCCTTTTGAACAAAGAACTTACCAGCATGAGCTAATACTATGTCAGAGATATTATCAGTTTGTTTATTCAGGATCATCATTCATAGCAAATATTCACGCTTCGGCTGGAACTGTTTCGATTAAATCTAACTTTCGACAGCAGATGCGCACCACGCCCACGATAGGTCAAACTGGCATTTTGAATGCTCAAAATGGAACTGGTTTTAACACAGCTCAATCTTCACCCGCAATAAATGCCGCTTATGCGAGTTTTGATTCATGCTATGTAACAGTTGGAAATTTCAACACCTCTGGTCAGACCAACAGCATCGCTTGCTCATGCCCTACAGTAGAAAATAACTCAAACTGCTTAACCCTAAATGCCGAATTATGATCGCAAATATAGAAAAAGTGAAAGAGATGGAACAGTGCTATATCGTCAATGATTGCAACGCTGTTCCAAAAAATCCTGACAATTCTGACTATCAAAAAATTCAACGATGGATTGCTGATGGAGGCGTTGTTGAAAAAGAAGATGTTTTAGCAAAAACCAAATCGGAAAAAATTGCTAAAATTAAATCAATCCGAGATCAAAAAAATATTGAACCTATTACCAATCAACAAGCCTTTCTTATTGATGAAAATGGATCAACGACATCTCAGGAATCTTGCTTTGTTTTTTATACAAATCGTCATCAGACAAATCCTGCGTCAGACCCAGAAGCAATAATATCAAGAACAATTGCTTTGGGATCGATGCCTTATTTTACAAAGGATAATGAAGGAAAAAAAATCACCATCGAACTCACTGCAGAAATTGCAGCAATTCTTCGACAAAGAATTGCAGAGAGAAACGACAATAATTACAAACTTAGCAGCAGCTTAGAAACAGAAATAAACAACGCTCAAAGCATCGAAGAAGTCGAAGCAATCGCAAATCAAATTCTCAACTAACAACAATAAAATAATTAAACTATGACCGAGCAATTTCTACACGGCGTAGAAATCATCGATATCGATGATGGTGCGCGCCCTATACAAACAGTTAAATCTTCAGTAATCGGACTTGTTGGAACAGCTCCAAAAGGACCAGTGAATGTTCCAACACTTCTTCTTGGTTCACTATCAGAAGCGGTTGAAATTTTTGGCTCTGACAAAAGTTTTACCATCCCCGCTGCGCTTGATTTAATATTCAAACAAACAGGTGCGATGGTTGTCGTGGTCAACGTTGCCGATCCAACAAAAACTGCACATAAAACTTCCAACGTTCTTGATCCAACCAAAATCACTTTGAGTGATATTGTTGGTGGTGTTGATTCTGGAACTGGAAAATACACAGGAGTTTCAGCTTTGCTTGCCGCGAATTCTGAAGTTAAAGTTCAGCCACGAATTTTGATTGCGCCAGGCTTTACTCATCAAACTCCTTTGGATGAAGATGATGAACCAACCGCAAATCCAGTTGTTGCCGCATTGTTAACCGCAGCAGAAATTTTAAGAGCTATCATCGTTGCTGACTGCCCAAACACCAATAAAACTGACGCTGTTAATTACGCAGGCGACTGGGGCAGTCCAAGAATTTATCCAGTATTTCCATGGGTAAAAGTTTTAAATACTGCTGATAACACTATCGTTTCAAGACCTTCCTCATCATGTATCGCAGGCTTAATTGCGAAATCAGATAATGAGCGTGGCTTCTGGTGGTCGCCATCAAACATGGTTATCAACGGAATTGTTGGAACTTCTAAGCCAGTTGATTTTGCTTTAGGCAATACCATCTGCACCGCGAACTTTCTCAACGAACACGGCGTTGCTACAATTATTCAGCAAGATGGTTTCAGGCTGTGGGGTAACAGAACAGTTTCTTCTGATGTAAAATGGATATTCCTGCAAACCAGAAGAACAGCTGACATGATTAATGATTCGCTTCTTAAAGCGCATTTATGGGCGGTAGATCGCAACATTACCAAAACCTATATCGAGGATGTTCTTGAAGGCGTTAACAATTATCTGCGTTACCTAAAGAGCATTCAGGCAATCATTGATGGCAAGGCTTTCATCAATCCTGAATTAAACACACCATCTCAGATTGCTCAAGGCAAAGTCACTTTCGATTTTGATTTCACTCCACCTTATCCAGCCGAGCATATCACCTTCCGCTCAAGAATGACGGATGAATATCTCGTGGAACTTTTCAGTAACTAAAAAGGTAAAAAAATATGATTCCTAAAATTTTAAAGAACTTCAATTTGTTTATTGATGGCCGTGGCTATGTGGGCAAAGTTGAGGAAGTAAATCCGCCAAAATTAAATATCAAAACCGAAGAGTTCCGTGCTGGTGGCATGGACTCTCCAGCAATGATTGATATGGGCATCGAGAAACTTGAAGGCTCATTTACGCTGCTTGAATTTGATAAAAATGTTTTGAAGCAGTTTGGATTAATTGCCGGAAATGTTGTGTCGGTAACTCTTCGTGGTGCGCTGCAAGATGAAACCAGCGTATCTCCAATCATTATTAAACTCAGAGGCATGTATACCGAAATTGATATGGGAAAAATGTCCGCAGGAGAAAAAGGAACGCTGCAATGCACTGTTGCCTGCCGCTATTACTCTCTTGAAATTGATGGCGAGCAATTAATCGAAATCGATATCGATAACATGACCAGAAGAATTGGCGGTCAAGACAAGATGGTTGATGTTCGTAAGGCACTCGGAATCTAATTCAAAATCTTAAAAATATGGAAAGCATAATATTAAAATACCCTGTGGATGTTGCTGGGCAATCCTATGATAAACTCAGCATGAGACGCTCAAAAATTAGAGATCGTCTCATTGTCGCAAAAATGAAAAATGTCTCTGACGAAGAAAAAGAAATCAGACTTTTTGCCAATCTTTGCGAAGTAGAACCAAAGATAATTGAAGAGCTTGACGAAGCTGATTACTCAAATCTGCAAAAAGTGTATTTGGGTTTTTTCAATTCAGAGGAGATGTCGTCAGCGCAATCATCATCCTCTCGAAAATAACCAACTGGCAACTTTCTGAAATTTCAGAAATGACTGAGGAAGATTTTTCACTCTTCTTCGATGCTGCAATAAAAATCCAAAAAGAATCCGTAGAATAAAAAATGGCTAACTCAACTCACGCTGCTGTATCAATCTTGATTGGTGCTGATTTGGGAAAGTCTTTCCGAGATTCTTTCAGTGGAGCGAATAAACAGCTTTCTGCACTTGGTGATGCGATTAAAAAAGTAAATGACAAAGCAGCGGATATTGAGGCTTTCAGAAAATCATCACGCGCAACCAAAGAAGCATCAATCGCATATCTTGATGCGAAACAAAAGCTGAGTCTCTTAAGCGCAGAAATCAGAGCTACAGCTGAACCTTCAAAACTTTTACAAAACAACTTTCGCAAAGCAGAAGTAGCGGCGCAAAAAGCAAAAGTTGCTTTCATGGAGTCGGCGCAAGCAACCCGTGAAATGGGCAAAGCTCTAAGTGCGGCTGGTGTTGATTTCAAAAACTTAAATCAGCAACAGCAGGTTTTAGGAAAAACTCTCGAAACTTTAAAAAAGCGACAAGCAGCTCTTCAAGCCAATACCGATGCTAAATCACAAAATCTAAGCAATCGCGCAAATTATCGCGCGCAGATGGGAGATGCTATTGCGCTTGGAGCCGTGCTTTATTCAACAATTAAACCGGCAGTAGATTTTGAATATGCAATGGCGCAAGTCGGCGCTGTTACCGAAGAAGCAGCAAACTCTGAGGGATTTAAAAAACTCACTGCGAAAGCACGAGAATTAGGAAACACCACTCAATTCACTTCTGCCCAAGCTGCCCAAGGCATGAAATTTCTTGGCATGGCTGGTTTTAACACTAATCAGATTCTAGCAGCAACTCCAGCGATTCTTAATTTGGCAATTGCCGATAATATGGAATTGGGTCAATCGGCAGAAATCGTTTCAAATATCCTGAATGGCTTTGCCATGAAAGCTGAACAAGCTGGCGAAGCGGCGGATGTTTTGGCGCAAGCTGCAATTGCCACCAACACTGATGTTAAAATGCTTGGTGAAACGATGAAATTCGTTGCACCTGCGGCAGCTGCAGTTGGCGGAAGTTTGAAAGAAACAACCGCTCTTGCTGGTGTTTTAAGTAATGCTGGTATTCAGGCAACAATGGCAGGAACCATGCTCAGATCGGCTTATTTGCGCCTTGCTGCGCCCGCAAGAGCTGGTGCAAAGGCTTTAGGTCAAATGCGTGATCAAATGAAGATCAGCGCCGAAGAAATGCCCGATGTTGCCAAAGAAGCATTGCTTGCACAAACTAGATTAAAAGGTCTTGGAGTTAAAATTTTTGACAAAGGCAAGATGCGCTCAATGGTCGATATTTTGCGTGACCTACACAAAGCAACAAAAGACCTTTCTGACGATCAAAAACTCGGCGTTATCAAAGATATTTTTGGAACTTATTCAACATCAGGAGCACTCGCAATTTTCAAAGGTTTTGACACTGGCTCGGTTGATGAAGTTTTAAACAAAGTTAATAACGCTGATGGCACTGCCAAAAGAATGGCTGATCGTTTAAGCAACACAGCTCGCGGTTCTTTTCTTGAACTTGATTCTGCAGTTGAATCAATCGGCATTTCACTTGGAAATACTTTACTTCCAACCATCTCAACAACTGCCAGAGAAATTGCTGGCGCTGCTTTGAAGGTCAGTAATTTTTCAGAAAAATTTCCAGTCTTAACCAAATATATCGGACTGACTGTTGTTAGCATCATTGGCTTTAAAATCGCCACCATCGCACTTGGTTATGCTTTTACTTTTGTCAGAGGTGCATTCTTAACAGCACAAGGTGCGTTGATCGCTTTTCGAACCACGATCACCTTAGTTGGTTTAGCAATGCCAGTGATTACTACTGCAATTCGTGCAATGGGTTTAGCTTTGATCTCAAATCCAATCGGACTCATAATTGCAGGAATCGCAATTGCTGCAACTTTGCTGATTAAAAATTGGACTCCCGTTGGTGAATTTTTTAAGAATATTTTTAGCGGAATTATCGGTTGGGTGAAGAGTGCTTTTGATTGGGTGATAAAGTTGGGTGAGCCACTAAAATCAGTGGTTGGTTCAATTTCAAATGTCGCAGGAAAAGCGTGGAATTTTGTAGCTGGAAATTCTGATTCGAAAGATAAGAAATCAGTAGCAACAGTTGGAAATATTGTCAGCGGTTTTGATGTAAAAAATGATGCTCCAAAAAATTCATCTTTTGAAATTCCAAATATTTCAGCTTCACCAAACAAAAATTCATCACCGCAAATTTCAATCTCTGCGCCAATTACTATCAATACTGGTGGCAATGTTGATGAGAAAAAAATTGCTGATCATGTGAAAGCTGCGCTCGATGAAACTTTCAGAAAATTATCCGCAAGAAAACTCGCTTTGAATTACGATTAATGATTTTCGATTCCTTTAAAAACCTTGGCGGCAAGCTGAATTTAAATAGCGCGCTTGGAATCAACATGATGATGATTCTAGGTGCTTATCGTTTTGCAATCAGCTCTGCCGCTTTTCAAAATCTTAAAAGACAAAGCGAATATCGTTGGCAAGAAATCAACAGAATCGGCGCTGATCCAGCTTTACAATTCACCGGTTTTGGTGTTGAGACAATTGATCTTGATGGCGTGATTTATCCGCATTTCAAAGGTGGATTACGGCAGGTTACTTTGATGCGCGCTGAAGCAGGAGTTGGCAAGCCGCTATATTTGATTTCAGGAAACGGCAACGCTTTTGGTAAATGGTGCATCGTGAAAATTTCAGAAAACCAAAGCGTTTTTATGAAAGACGGCGCACCACTTAAAATTGAATTTTCAATCAGCCTTAAGCGTTATGGCGAAGATGCCAAGCCAGGAGTGAAAGGAATTATTCAGAATGTTTTGAAGGCGATTTAATAGATAGTTTTTCGATCTTCTTTTCGATTCTTTCTAGCTGCTTTTCAGTCCAATTCCAAGAATAATTTTTATTTGCTTCATCTTGCTGTTTTAGGATTTTGACTAACTTATTTTCTAAACTTTCAGCTAAATTTATTTTGATAGCTTTGCTTTTACCGCATGGGTGAATATCGGCAATATAGCCGTAGATTAATACATCATTTCCAGAAGTGATTATTTCTTTTATTTTTGTATTACATCTGAAGTTTGTAAATTTTGTATTTCCAATACTTATATATCTATCGAGCCTAGATTTTAATCCAGCAAATGTAGCTTTACCAATATACATTATTTTTTGCTCTACAACAAAGGCGTATAAAGCACATTCATTACCCAGAAAACTTTCGACAGAGATATTATAACAAATGTTATTTTCCTTTAGCTCCCATTTACCGATTTTTTCAAAACCAAGATCATCAGTCAAAAATTCTAGTGTTAACTTTGGCTCCATAATAAAAAATCATTAAATTGATATGATCACATACATCACAAAAGACGGCGATGTACTTGATGCTATTTGTTTCAAATATTATAACAGCACTTCAGGAGCTGTCGAGAAAGTTTTGGAAGCTAATCGTCATTTAGCAGAACTTGGCGCAATATTTAACGCCGGAATAAAAATTGTTTTACCAGATTTACCTCAAGAAGAAGAAACGGAAAATGTTAAACTTTGGTCGTGAACCCAGCATTTAAAATTACTGCCGATAAGAAGGATGTCACAGCGTTAATCGTACAAAGATTAGTTTCAATTAACGTTACTGACGAAACTGGACTTATCTCTGACACTTGCGAAATCCTTCTCGATAATCGCGATGAAAAATTAGAGATTCCGCCGCGCGGTGCTGTGCTCGAAGTTTCTCTTGGTTATGAAGACAAGCCACTGACCAAGATGGGAAGCTATATCGTTGATGATGTTGAAGTTTCATCGCCACCTTTGCAGATACGAATTACTGGCAAGGCAAGCAACACTCTCGACAAAAATTTAAGCAAAAAAATCAAAGCACCGAAGAGCAAATCTTGGCACGGATACACGCTGGTTGGCATCATCACAGCAATTGCCAACAACCATGGTTTTAAGGCAGCGATAGATGAGTATTTCAAACAAATTTACATCTCGCACTTAGATCAAACTGACGAAAGCGACATATCTTTTCTTAATACTTTAGCGCAAAGCTATGGCGCTTTCGCCAAGCTGTCTTTGGGAAGATTATTATTTTTCAGAAGAGGCATCAGCGTTTCAGAAAATGGCAAAGAACTACCAACAACAAAGTTTTCTTCGACACAAATATCTGACTGGAAACTACGCGTTTCTGATATGGAAAAATTTGGCAAGGTGATTGCCAAATGGCACAACTTTGCGACAGGAAAAGAAGAAGATGTTTTTGCAGGAACTGGCGATCCAGCTTACACGATGCGATATAAATTTGTCAGTGCCGACAGAGCGCTTGCCGCAGCAAAAGCCAAGCTCGCTGAATTTAAACGCGGTGCAGAAAACTTAAATTTTTCCACCACAGGAAATCCAAAACTCAGCGCTGAAAACAAGATCACTTTTACAGACCTAAAATATCTCAAAAACAAAAACTGGATCATCACGAGCGTCAATCATTCTTTGAGCGACCAAGGATTCACAACCAATGTAACCGCAATCATAAAACTAAGCGATGTGGAGTAAAATCAAAAAAACAGACGAAGGCGAATTTATCGTCACTAAATGCGAATTGGAATTACTACTTGAACATGCCTCTAAGGAGGGTGCAAAAAAAGCTTTAAATGAACTTGGCCTTCATGATGAAAATGCACCAACTGATATTCGTGATTTGCGCGAACTTTTAAAGGCATTTCGTATGGCGAAGAAGGACAGCTTCAGAATTTTAGTTAAGTGTATGGTCATCGCCTTCGTAACCATTTTAACCGCCGGATTTATTTCTCTTCTTGGCGATCATATCAAACTCAAATAAAAAATTTATGCCGCAATTTGGAAAAACGTCATTGGAAAAACTCGCCACCTGCCATCCTGATTTACAAAAATTATTTGGTGAGGTGATCAAGCATTACGACTGCACCATTATTGAAGGACACAGATCAGATGAAGATCAGCTCAAAGCATTTAATGCTGGTAAATCAAAAATAAAATCTGGCGGCAATCATAATCAAACACCATCACTTGCAGTTGATGTTGCGCCATGGCCAGTTGATTGGAATGACAAAAACCGTTTTTACCACTTTGCCGGCCGAGTTCAGGGAATTGCTCAAATGCTGAACATCAAAATTCGCTGGGGCGGAGATTGGGATTCTGACAATGATCTCAAAGATCAGAATTTTTACGACTTACCACATTTTGAATTAGCAAAAGACTAACTATGGCTTGCAAATTTTTAGAAGATTTTCACGGCAATAAATCGTCAAAAAGATTAGCGGGAGCATTTTGTCTTTTGGTTGGTTCTTTGATGAAATTTATTCTGTTTCTCTACGGACTTCGACATATCACAGCAATATCCTTTGATCAGCTTAACAACTCAGCCGACACGATGATTTATGTTGGTGCAACACTTATTGGCTCAGGATTACTCGAACTTTTAAGGCAAAGCAAAAAATGATCCCAAACTTACTGGCAAGATTGGCAGCAATCGCTGGTGCGATGTTTGCCATTTTTACTTTAGGCAATTTTTACGGCAAAAAATCACAAAAAACCAAACAGCTTGAAGAAGATTTTGAAGATGCAATTGAATCCAAAAAACGCCAAGAAAATCGCCGTAATGACGATATTTCTGCTGTTAAGCGCCGGATGCAAAAATACATCCGCAAATAGCTTCTGCTTGTGGGCAAATCCCATCACTTTGAGTCAAGAAGAATACGACCAAATGAGCGAAGAAACCCTCCGCCAAATCGACAATTTTAATCAGGAATTTGAAGAGCGCTGCACTAAGTGAAGATAGTTGATTATTCCACTTGATAAGTGTTTAAAACGAAGCGTTCATTGGGTTCAAGCCATGTGGCGACTCAATTAACAACAAGGAGAAAAATGCAAAATTTTGAAAAACAAATCAAAGAGGAATTAATCAAAAATTCTTACGAAAATTTAACCAAAGGTAATGCTTGGGAATATTTCAAAAAATCCAACTATTACAAATATCTACAAAACGAGCCTGTAAAATTCAGAACAGAAAACACCATCCGTTATGCTCAGAAGTTTTTAAATGATATGCAGGATTTGAACCTGATCGAACCTAAATGCTTTAACCAATAAAAATCACCATATGAACAACATGATTATTACCGGTTTTGTTGAAGACGCTCGCAACGAAAAATGCAGCGATGAGGAGCTTGTTAAATTATCGCAAATTTTTGCAGAATTATTTCCATCTTTTTTAGCAGATTCAAAAAAGAGTGAAAATAATAATAAATGGTATTGCGAAGTGATTGGTGGATTCTCTTTGACAACAACAAAAAGAAAATCTGACCAAGAATTTGATTACTTTGTTGGAAATTTTGAATCGAAAAACAAAAACTTAAAAATTTTTGTTAAAGCAAAAAAGCAGTAACTAAGCTGAAATATTCAAATTTTTAATTCTCTGCCTGAAAACAGAGTCAAATTTTTCTAAAGTATTTTTTAGCCAATCGTTTTGAGAAGCCCACTTTTGTTCTTCAGATGGATCGGCGCTAAAAAATAAAAGAATGCTCGATCTATTCTTTTCCGGATTTTCCCTCCATTCTAAATTACTTCCCATTTCCTTTTCAATTGCCTCCTTATCCTTCGCAAGAAGATGATAGAACGACTTTTCTCCATCTTTATCAGCAATCACTAATTCAACACCAATTCTGTTTGTAACAGTGTTTAAAAGTGCATTTACATGAAAACCACTGCGTCCAATAGAAAAAGTTAGCCAATGTTTCGGAGTTGGCGCTTGAGGACGAAGTTTTGATGAAGAATTTTCAAGATAAGAAATAAAATTTTGCCAGTAGCGATATTGCAAACCTTTAGTTTCGCTGGTTTCTTGATTATCGAGATTTTTTGCTGCCCTAGCAACTGTTTTACTCCAGTTATTAGGTTGGGAAATGATGTTAAATTTTGGCGCTGCCGGCGAATTTCCAATTTTCCACAACTCAACTTCTAAGCCAAAGAAGCTGAATCTCTCATCCGTGATCTCATTCAACCAATCAAGCGCTTTACGATGTTCTTCGGTAAATTTTGAAGCCACCCACACAATTACAACTGACTGTAAACCAGCGGCATAAGTTAAAAGCTGGCCGAGATGTTTATGATCTGTTCTTTCAATCTGATTCTCGATTAAAACTAAGCTGTCATCACTGGTATTTCTACACAAAATATCCGCTCTAAACGGACCCACATTTTTTTCCTGAGCTTCCAACTCCAACTCGATTCCGATCGCGTCTCCAAGCATTTCCAAATTTTCCTCACGCGCAAGCCATGGAGTGAAGTTATAGGCTTCATTTTCCCAGATGGCTTTAAGATCGACTTTTTCTAGTTTTCCAAGCATAATTTTATTTATTTTGATTTTAGCACATCCGTAATTCCCTTAATAACCACTTTGAATGCATGATCATCAAATACTTTGTCTTTTTCATTATTCTCATCTTTTTGACCAAAAAGCCTTTTGCTAAGCTCATTTTTAAGTGCTTTTCGGTCATCTTCTTTTAATGAAGCAATAAAAGGGTCTATTGCTTTAACTTCCAAAGCAAACCAACGAGTGCGTTTTTCGTTTTGCCGATGGATATTAGATTGTTTTGCAGAATATGCTGCTCCAAATAGTAATACGCCAGTAACAGAAAAAGCCTTAAGTAGCTGACTCCAAGAAATACCAGAGTTTATCATGGTCAATCCAATATTATTTCCCGATGATGACCCAAGGAAGTATGACACCCCAGTCCATACCGCAGTTGATATAATAAATATAATTGCCGCCCAACGCCAAAAGTTAGCCGCATCTTTTTCATCATCAGCATTTTTAAGGTATCCAGCTGCAACACTATCTCCCGCAACCAACTCGTATAGTTCAAGAATTGATGAATGCTTTTCTTTCGCAGTAGCAAGATATTCAGAAATTGATTTATCGAAATCTAATTGATTTTGATCTAGCTTTACCTTGCTAGTTGTAACTAAATCCTGAAGTGATTTTGTAGTATCTGATTCTATCTGTTTTTGCCAAGTATTGTGATTGTTAGTCCTGTTATTTTGGTCGTTGGCGAAATCTTCATTTCTTTTGTTCTGAGCGTCAGAAAATTGCTTTTGCCAAGAGCTTATTAAGCTATCTGTTTCTTGTTTTTTTGTATCAATACTATTTGAGAGTTCATTTAGGCGGATTTCTTGCTTTGAAGCGGCTTCCGAAACTTTTGCAAGTTCTTTTTTTAATTCTTCTTTTTTTGAATTGATGACCTCAGAGAAATTATCTACAATCTTCTCTAAACCTCTTATTGGCTTTTCTGAAGTCGATTTTTTTGCAATAGCTAAAAGCTGAGATAAGTTTACTAAATTCGTATCAAAGTAGTTATTTGCACTTACTAAATTCGATGTGTTTTTTGCATTATTGTATGATACAATTTGATTAAGAACATTATCCCGCAGATTGTTGTTAAGAGCATCCAACACATTGTACGAAACAATCTCTGAATCAAGGTTTGATAAGGTTTCTTGATAGGCAGAAATAACTTTTCTTAAACGCCTTTTTTCAACCTGATCTTGGTCGCTTGCATCGGCTGTAACAATATCAATAGCATCAATTATATCTTTTATGGTTTTATGTACTTGATGATTCTGAAATAAATCTTCCCAACGACTCATAATTTTCTATTTTAAAACTTAATATTGTTTTGTTTTTTATATGATTTTTGTTTTATTCTGCCATTAATCATAACTCATCACTCCAAACTTTGCTGACCACGTCAGAAATTTGTCCTTTGAGGTTCTTTATTTCATTTTCGCGTTGCTCTATTTTTTTCTTATATCCATCAATCTCCTTTACGATTTGCTCTTGAATTTCTATCGGTGGAAGTGGAATTTTGATTTTAGAAAAACTAGATTTAGAAATTTCGGCGAATGTTCCTCCGTTAGCCATTCCAACCATCTCATCTACTTTATTTGTTAGAGCTAGTGCAACATAATTGTAGTTGACACTTTTATGATCTTTAATGACGATGTTTTTAAATCCTTGATTCGTTGCAAGCTCAACTGAGTTTGTAGCAATTCTTCCAATTGTTGCTCTAGAAGAAACCAAGATAGAGTGTGCTGGCAGTAATTTTGCAGAAGAATTTTTTAAACCAGACTCCGTTATTTTTCGCTTGGTAGCCTTAATTTCTGTAATATGGTTATCAGCAGGAAGATCCGCTAGAGTAGCCCAGTTAATATCTCCATTCCAATACTCTTCATTTTTTGAATCCGGCGTTCCGCCAGACTCAATCGTAAAATATTTTCCATCTCCTAACTCTACCATCGGCCACTTTGCTTTACTGTAGTCAGTAGCTATGCGATAACGATCACCACTAAGATTGTAATCGCCATTTTCAGCAATTTTTATTTTATCAATATAGCTGACTAACTCGCTTTCCATCTTCTCGCCAACTTGCCATTTTTGTAAAATCTCTATGGCTTGTGGTAGGTCATTTTTAGTGCTGGTTCTGCGCTGAGCTCCTAAGTCAAAGCCATCATTCTCAATTTTTAGAAACAGCAGTTCACTTCTTTTTTTGGCTATTTCATTGTTAAAAAGCAGAATACTTGTCTTTACACCAGAGTAAGGTTGAAACACACCGCTTGGCAAACTTACTACCGCATAAAGCCCATCTTTAACCAGATTTTTTCTTAACGCTTTGTAGGCAGTGCCTGATTGGAAAATGATACCTTCGGGAACGATAATACCAGCTCGTCCTTGTGGCTTGAGGTGATTAGCGATGTAATCAACAAACAAAACTTCGCTTCTGTTAGATTGAATTGCAAATTTGCTGTGCGGCTTGATGCCACCTTTTGGTGACATGAATGGTGGATTGGCAAGAATTACATCAAACTTATCATTCCAACGCTCATCCTGAGAAAGAGTGTCGTATTGAACGATTTTTGGATTCTTGAATTGATGAAGATACATGTTCACCTGTGCAATTCGTGCCATGGTGGGGTCGATATCGTAACCTTCAAAATTCTGCATCAATTTTCTTTTTTGATCTGGAGTAAGTGACTTTTCTTTTTGTTGTGGATCATCTTTGCCATCATGCTGCTCAAGAATGTGTTTGTAAGCACTCACTAAAAAGCCGCCCGTTCCACAAGCTGGATCTAAAATTTTATCGTCTTTAGTTGGATTAATAGCGTCAACAATGAACTCAATAATGTGGCGTGGCGTTCTGAACTGTCCGGCATCACCTTGGCTGGACATAATTGAAAGTAGGTATTCGTAGGCATTGCCAAGCTCTTCGGAATGTGAATAATCAAAATAATCAATTTCTTTCAAAAAAAGCCCTAGCGTTTCGGGTGATCTATAAGGCAAAAAAGCAGATTTAAAAATGGTGCGAAACAATTCTGGAAGCTGCGAGCTTTGAGAAAATTTTTGTAGCGCTTCATCGTAAAGATTCATGCGTTCTTGATTACCAATTTTTTGATCCATCAGCTTGGTCCAAGAATATTTTTCCAAATCACCAGTAAAGAAACTAGCATCACCACCAGCTTTTATTGCTGACATGTCCATATCATCCATGAATTTGTAAATCAGTGCATTAGTGATTTGATCGATTTGTGAGCTAGGATTAGGCACAACACCAACTAAAACCTGACGGGCTGCATCTATGTGTCTTTTAGTTTCTTGGTTTAGCATTTTAAATATTTGTTAAATGAATAGCATAGTCCTGCACATATTGCGGGACGATAGTTTTATAACCATTAAGCCTTTGATAGTCTTCGAAGTCAAATGAAGCGCAGTGATTAAAACGAGCTAGTTGCCTTGTTTTTATGATGTCTCGAACTTCTTCATCTGTGATATAGGCTTTAAAAAAGTTTTTCGCTGCTTGATAATGCGCTTGATCGATGCCATAAATATCAACAAACTTTTCCCATTCTAATTCCAGCAATTCATCTTTAGTTTCGAATTTCTCTTTATCGCCAAAGGCGTATTGCAGGAATTCTTTTACAGTAATGCGGCGATCGATGTCGAATAAACGCCTGATTTTATCCAAATTCAGAAAGTTTTTTGGCTTATCGAAAATGTGCTTTTTAACAAAATCTTCAGCTTCTTGTTCATCACCATTTTGCCATAAATTTTTTAAGGTTTCGTTATCAGTTACATCATCTTTAACTGCTTTTTTAAAGCCTTCACGATCAATACGCATAATAACACCTTCAGCACTTTCTGAAATTGTTTCTAGCTTATCGCTAACGCCTAAATTGATTGGCTCATTTGATGATTCTTTTTGTTTATCAACTTCTTGATCTGACTGATCTAATGATTGTTTTTGTGAAATCTTTGGCAGCTTGATTTTTTCATCATAATCAAATTCTTCTTCAAAATATTCACACGAGGCGAAGAAATCGAAAAACTTAAATTTGGTTTTTTGTTCAATGACTGGTTCGTTTTTGTAATCGTTGTACTCGAAGCGATGTTTTCTTGTGCCGCGTCCTTTTATTTGAACAAAATCGCTTGGTGAAAACACTGGGCGCATTAGGGCGATGTTGAGAATATCTGGACAATCATAGCCAGTTGTCATCATGCCAACAGTTACAGTGATTCTGGTTTTACTGCTATCATATCCTTCTGGGTTGCTAACCTTGCCGTTAAGTCTGTTATTGGCAAAATTGATAGTCATTTGCTGCGCATCCTGCACTTGTGAACTTACCTGAGTTGCAAAACTTGAGTCGCCGTAAATATTTGGCCACTTTTCAAGGGCAATTTTATTTAAAATGTTGGTGACGCGAGCTGCATGTCTTTGTGAAACGCAAAAAACTATGGTTTTTCCAAAAAGATTAACACCGAGTTGTTTCGCAACCGGATCAAAAAGCCCATTATCAATGAGGGCTTGGCACATAGCGATATTGGTTTCTTCGTTGAAGATTTTTTTCTCGAAATGTCGCTCGTTGAATCTTTCTTCTAAAGATTGATCAGCATCGACTTGGGTATGAACTGCATAACCTTCTTCAGATAAAAGTTGAGTAGTTATTTCGGTTCTAGCATCAACTAGAGTTGGCTTAATTAGATAGCCTTCTTTTGCACCTTGTTCTAGATCATAAGAGAATGTCGGACTTCCAGGTTCACAACCAAAGGTTTTGTAAGTATCGATTAAAAGCCTTCTTTCATATTCTTTTTGAACTTCAGAATCGGAAGAATCTAAACCGCGCAAATAATTTTTTGGCGTAGCAGTGAGGCCAAGTTTGTAACCAACAAAATATTCAAAAACAGCACGGCTATTTCCACCAATTGAGCGATGAGCCTCATCTGAAATTACTAACTCAAAATCAGTTGGAGAGAATTCTTTTTTATAACGATTTCCAGCAAGAAAAGTCTGAACAGTTGAAATAACAACACTGGCCTTAGCCCAAGATTCGCGGTTATTCTTATAGACCATTACAGTGTAATCAGCTTTGAGATATTTCTCGAAATCCTTTCTTGCTTGCTCTTCAAGCTCTAATCGATCCACCAAAAACAAAACTCGGCGCGCATTTCCTGATTTTAGAAAAAGTTTTATTACTGCAGCGGAAGTAAGAGTTTTACCTGTTCCGGTTGCCATTTCAAAGAGGAAGCGCTGACTGCCGTTTTGGGCTGATTGTTGTAAGGCTTTTATAGCCTGAATTTGGTATGGGCGAAGTTGTTTAAGATTATTTTTCTGAAGAAAATCACTTCTGGTTGATTGGCTTAAAAAACTTGGATCATGCAAATAACTAGGCATCTGTGTGGCGATGATGTAGTTTTCATCAACTGGCGTTTGAGCTAGTTCTAGCGGGTTTGGAATGTATTTTTCATATTGGGTTAATGAGTCTTGAGTTGGAAAGCGCGATATGGTTTCAGGATTGCCATGCTTGGTATCCCAAAAATAGTGAATATTGCCATTCGAAAGAATAACAAAACGCGCACCAACATTTTTAGCATAATTTCTGGCTTGTTCCTTTGCTGAAAGTGGGTCGATTGATTCTTTTTTTGCTTCGACAACAACGAGAGGTCGATTGTCTTTATCTAACAGAAGAAAATCGATTGCACCACGTCTTCCGTCGTGAGTTTGCGAATTTTCAAAATCATCACCATTGTCTTCAAATTTAACATTTGCTTCAAGTTTGATATTCGCTTCAAAATCATCTTTATCTTCAAAGCGCCAACCAGCTTCTTCTAAGAGTTTGTTTATTTTTATACGCGCTTTTGCTTCTTTTGAGTTAGTCATTTTTTACCTCTCTTTCTTGTTCTTTTATCCAAGCATCGATTTCACTTTTACGAAACCGCCAAGCAGCTCCAACTTTAAAACCAGGAATTTTTTTCTCTGAAGCAAAGCGATATGCTGTTTTTTCTGCTATTTTTAGGTATTCGGACAGTTCTTTAACTGTCATTATATCGCTGATCATAAAAAAAATTGTTCAAATGGATGACAATAGATTGAAATTAATTGAAAATCAGAGAAAATGCAAGAATTCAATAATCGAAACTTAATTAAATACTCATTGCGTAAGAAAATGGAGACAGCATGACGACATTTATCAAAAAAATCAGCAAGATCAAAAACTTCGGCTCTTTTGAGAATTTCTCATGGCCGACTAATTTGCCAGAATTCAAAAAAAATAACCTGTTTTATGGAAAAAATGGTTCCGGAAAAACAACTTTATCACATTTTTTACAATGCAACGAAAAGGGTCAATTTCCAGATGATTTTAAACCTTCTCCTTCAATAGAAATTATTACCGAACAGGGAAGCGTCTCTGATTTAAGCACCTTATCTGGAAAAGTTAAAGTTTTTAACACTTACTACATTTCTGACAATTTGTTTTGGGATGCTGGACACGCAAATAATCTGTTATGGTTAGGGCAAGCAAATATAGAAATTCAAAATGCTATTGAAAAACTCGATAAGGAAATCGAGAAATTAAATAATGAATTGCCCATCCTAGAAAAAAATAAAACCGAATCATCAAACAAGCTTGAGAAATTTCTTACTGATTATTCAAGAAATATACGATCCCTTTTAGGGTATAACCAGTCAGAATATCAAAAAACGCATCTACAAAAAGATTACGACAATATCATTGCCGGCAAAACCACAGCAGTTTTATTATCTGATGAGGATTGTAACACCAAACAAGAATTAGCAAAAGCTAAGTCAACTGAACCTGAATTACAAAATTGCAATTCACCAAAACTGAATCTGAAAGAAGTTAGTTCTTTGGTAAGAGGATTGCTTAGAGAAGAAATTGTTCCTGCAAACAAAATTGATGAATTGGCACAAAATCCAGCTCTACAAAAATGGGTAAAAGATGGATTATCTCATCATCACCAAGCTGGGGAATGTAAATTCTGCAAACAACCAAACTTAACTGAGCAAAGATTGAAGGATTTGCGTGGATTTTTTGACGATGTCCAAGAGAAATTTCTAACCAAACTTAAATCTGAAATTTCTAATTTAAGTCGATTAATTTCGGGTATAGAAGATACCTCCGCAGAAAAGGTTAAAATAACAATTAGTTATGCTGCTGAAAATGAAGAGGTGATGTCTACTTACAAGAAGCAATGTAAGGAAATTGTAGAGGTAATTCAGATTCTATCTTCATCACTACAAAACAAAGAAAATGATCCATATTCAAAATTTGATGATGAGTGCAATAAAATAGAAAATATCCAATGGGACAAATTGGAAGAGGATTATACTTTGTGCATATCAAAAATTAACGAGATTAGAAAAAAGCATAATCAGCATGTTAAAAATTTTGAGAGTAATAAAAAAAATGCACAAAGAGATGTCATTTTACACTTCGTTTCACAAAGAAAGGATGAGTATGAAACACTTAATAGCGATAAAGAGCAATCATTGGATAAGCAAGTTGCCGCTACTTTAGATCTAAAAAACAAAACATCAGAAAGAGCTGCTTTAAAAAGTAAAATTAGCAGTTCTCATAAGGCAGCCGGTTTCATAAATAATTTAATAAAACAGATGGGGCATTCCCACATCAAGTTGGAATATGATGATGAGAAACAGGCTTACTTCCTTAAGAGAGGTGGAACAATTGCAAAGCGTTTAAGCGAAGGTGAAAAAACCTCCATAGCTTTTGCACATTTTATAGCTTCATTGGAAGAAAAAGAATTCGATAAGTCTAAATCGGTGATCGTAATTGATGATCCAATTTCCAGTCTTGATGCTAATTCTTGCTACTTCATCTATGGATTGGTAAAAGCTTTGGAAAAAGAAGTAAATCAGCTGTTTTTGATGACCCACAATTATTCATTTTTTATTCTACTTATAAAGCACTTCAGAGACAAGAAACACTATGGTCACTACGAAATTCATAGAATAACAAAACCAGATTCAGAAACAGGCTATTCCGAAATAGTTGAGATGTGTAAAAGTAGAATAACATATTACAGCGAATATAATTATTTGTTTTCACAAATCAGTAGTGCTGCCAATGATATAAAAAAAGGCACTTCAATTGAGTTTGATAGATTATATAATTTGATGAATTGCTCAAGAAAACTACTGGAGGCTTTTTTAGGATTTAAATACCCAAATGTTGATAAACTTGAAAATAAATGGAAAAAAGCTTCGGAAGATTATAGTATCGATGAAGCCCTTCAGAGTTCTACCTTTAAAGTTATTAATTTTGGCTCTCACTCAGGCATAGATAGTCTTTTTACTGGTTCTGGTCTAGATTCCACAGAGATGGCACAATGCGTGAGTCTTGTATTAGATTTTGTAAAGAAAGTAGATACCAATCACTATGATGGAATGGTGTTGTGCGAAACTAATTAAGTTAAAAATGCGCAAAAGAGATTCGAATTCCCGCCAAAATTTTTAGTTTGTAAAAGGGGCTTAACTATTCCAACAATGCCTAATCCTCTAACTCGAAGGTGCAATTGAAATACCATCTCAAGCCTTTATTTGTCTACATCGCCAAAACAGGAGAAAAGTTGGCAAATTGGGTCATTCGCTCCGCCAACATTCAATTGCGAACCGAATCACTCATAGGTTTTAGCAAATTTATTTATGCCGCTCTAAGCCCTGTATTTGCGGGGTTTCCCACGATTTATATTTTTCTTAACACTGCACTTCATCCTCTCCAAAAATCTAAAATTTTCACAAAAAACGCTTTTTTTCTCTTGCGTTTCGGAGGTAGCAGTGTACCTCACCAAAAATGGTACATTTCGATAAATAGCAGCTTTGCGCAATTTTCATCGAACTTTTATCTTGCCAACCCGAAGGGAAATTTTGTCTCATTTGCGAACTTTTGCGTCGCTTTGCAGAATGATTAGAACTAAACGGAAGAAAAGTTTTGATCACTACTATTACCCCGAACTAAAGGACTAACCTTGTTACCAGAACCTCCTATTGGGCGCACTACAGTGTTAATTTGCGACCTTATGCCATTATCTTTAGCAATTTCTTCTCTTTTTTCATCAATATCGACACCAGGAAAATCTTTAGAATTATTTAAACCGCGAATTGATTGATATAGTCTTTGAGCAATTTCTTTGGCTGAACCTGTTTTTGCCAATAATATTCCTCCAGCAACAGAAGTGGCTGCGGCTCCAACTGCAGTGGTAGCAATTGCTCCAGCTGCTTTGCCACTTGCAGCAATTGCAACAGCGCCGCCAACTGTTGCTGCAGCGCCAACCGCAGCAATTCCGGTTAATAATTTTTCATTAGATATTTCGGTTTTTTCTTTTAAGAATAATAAAAATTGTTCTTTGCTAGATAAGGCGTGAACCCCTTCTTCAATATCCGCAATTTCTCCAATTTTAGGATAGCCAGCTTTTTCTAAGTCTGCATTTATTGCGTTAAATAAATTTTTATTAACAGTGCTTGTAAATTCCTGTTGATTAACTTCTCCGCGCTCTCTTAGCATTTTTTCTTCCATTAATTTTGAGTATAGAAATATCTCCACTCCGATATCGCCTAAAATTTCTGGCGTTTTAGCTAGATGATTTGAAAAAGCCTGCGCATAATCTTTAGTAACCATCGTTAACCAAATAAGACCAAGAACCACATGCACGCCAAGCATTCCTTCGTCTGCTACAGCACTCATGCCTGCGATTGTGGCGCCAAGACCACCATTAAGGGCGCCTCCAACAATTTGTCCTGCATTGGTTTTATATGCGTCTGATAATCTTGTTGCGGCATCTCCAAGGGGAGAATATTTATTTCTACGAGACATAATTAGTAAGTTTTGGTTAATAATAAAATTGCAGCTTTCGCATTATTTCAACAAAGGCTTTAAAATATTTTCAAAATCTTCTTTTGTAACTTCGCTGTCACTAGCAGTTATTTTCGCGATTAGTTTGCCATTTTTATCAATCACATAGCTCACCGGAATTGCATTTGGCTCTTCGAAGCTGGTTTCTTTAACTTCATAAAGCATGGCGTTTGGATAAGAAAGCGAGGAAGCAATTTCTAAAACTTTTTCGCGTGCTCTTTTTCGATCAATACTAATGCCGATAATTTCAAGATTTTGTGATTTATATTTTTGGTAAATTTCTTCAAGGATTGGCATTTCTTTGCGGCAATCAATACACCATTTTGCCCAGAAATTTATAATTACCACCTTACCGCGTTTTTCTTTCAGATCAAAATTTTTGCCATCCAAAGTTGTGATGATAAGTGATGGATATTCTTTTGTTTGCGCAGCTTTGAGAGGAGTCGCTAAGGTTAATATAAGAATTAACGCTAAAAAAACTCCTCTCATAAGTGTTAAAAATTATATGCCAAAATCATTTTATAAATGCGGCTTGGAACCAATTGGTTGCCATTAGTTTTTTGGTAGATTGGAAATTCAATATCAGCATAAGTTCTGAATTTTCCAAAAGTCAGTTCAATTGCCGGTGCAAAATAACCGTGTGTGTAACCACTATTTTGCGGATCAGAAGCCCATCCGGTATCATGTGCTTTTCTTGAGCCGGTAATTTGCATAATTGGTGCTACTTTTTTAATTCCTAAAAACGAACCGGCATTATATGAAAGACCTGTTGCACCTGATACTTCGTCGCCCGGACGATAACCATTGTGACCAGCGAAAGCATGTTGCCAATTGCCTTGCGCAAACCAGTTAAGCTTTCCTAAATTATCAATTTTTCCAAAATGATATGCGCCAAGAAGCCAGTCTGTAGTGCCAGTGCCGATTTGCATATCACGACTGTCGATTGATTTAGCTTTGCTTTGACCTGTCGGCAATTTTAAACCAAAAGTAAGGCCAGTTGACATATCCGAAGAAAATCCAGTGTAAATTCCATTAATGCGAACATCGCCAAGTGAATTTACGCGCGTCGATTTGGCCATTTCCTCACCACTATCTTCATCAACTTCAGTCATTTTCACTTGACGATTCATATAAGGAACTCTTGCTGCCATACCCCAGTCGCGATTGAACATATATTGCATTCCGGCAGTTATAACCTGAGATTTGATCTGTTTATCATCGTTATTATTTGCGTCTGATTTATTGCTGCCTTGCCAGTTACGATTCTGATTCAAATAATCATATTGCAAAAAAGCCGTGCCGCCTTCGCAATTAGGAATCAAAGAGCTAGTTCCGACGTTTAAAACTCCGCAGCCGCAAGCACAAGCTGAAGCATCTTTAGAATAAAACATCGGCGAAATGAGTGCCGATATAAGAATAGCGGTTAAAAAATATTTTTTTAGATTCATAAGTTCGCAAAAAAATGGATTAATAATTTTTGATATTATTTTACCCGTATGATAAACTTATAACAACAAAACATAAGCAAGTGAGACAATTTGTCCAAGGCGTTTTTATGATTTGTTCTCTATAATAATATAAATGAAGGACACAATTTCTCAAAATACAAACCGCAAGCTTTTTGGTACATCTAAAATGGTATTCTAACCCTTGTAAACACTTGTGGTGATAAAAGGGAGAGGAGTTCGCAAAAAGGTACCTTCGCACCGCCATTTCCTACACTCTTCTAGTTACAACACGATTCAAAAATTCAGTGTTATTGCGATTCTCCCAAGAGGGATTTGAACCCGATCTGATGGGTTCGACAATCTTTGTAATTTTTCTTAGCGAATGAAATGAGCTTAGAAAAATTACAAAGATTGTAAGAGAGCGCAGCGAACCCCATCCCTCCTTGGCTAAAGCTACGGCGGACAGGCCACGATGCGATGATTAAATTCCGCTTATTTGCTCTCTCAATAAACCAATTGACAAAAGAAATTTCCTATAAACCTTACTAGCAGCCCCCTCCAGATGCCGGCCTCTTAGACGTATCAACTCTCAATTCTATAAATATGTCGCCCACTCCATTCGACAAAATTGACTTTGGCAATCCATTTGCTGAATCATCTTTTCCTATTCCTGAATCTTCCGACTCTCAGCCAACTTCTCTAGCTATTGATCCTAAACAGGTCGCGCAATTCACAAGCTTTATCGCAGTTTCGGCAGTATGGACTGCAGCTATTTTAGGCACACAAGCAACCCTAAGAGAAGGAATTCCTGCCGGCATAAAAAGCGCTTTCAATCCAACCGCTTTGAAGCAAGGCTTTACCCCATCATTTTTTTACAGCGGCGCAATTGAAGCGGCATTGAAGGCACAAGACGAGGCAAGAAAGCATGGTGGAAATATTGCCGGAATTGCCGCGGGGACGGTCACTGAAACCGCGCTTGGTTCCTTATTTGATGTCAGCACTTTGCGACATGGCTTATTCACGGCAAAGTGGAATAGATGTCTGAAGGAAAAGCCGGATCTGGTAAAAAAATTCAGCGCTGAAGAATTATCACAATTAATGCCGCAATATAAGGATAGCAGCCCAACAACATTGGCTCAGCGTTTGGAAAAAGAGGGTCCATCAGCCATAAAAATGACTTCCTCCAATATGTCATTATTAAGAAGAAAGGGACTCGGTTTAATGCCACGTGATATAGCACTTGCGACCGCAGCAGCATTACCTTTTGCCTTAGCACGCAATACCGCAACTTATGTTGTTGCCGAAGCACAAAGCGGTAAAGGAATGAATCCGCTACTTGCCGCAGGATTGGGCGCCGCGGCAACTTTCCATGCTAATGCCTCGGTTTATGATGCCGCCACCCATACTGCAGAAGGACATGGAATTACCGGCTCTATGCGAAAAGCTTTTACTCATGCCAGTAAAACCACCACCGATTATCCCAGCAGGCTCGCTGCCGCTTGGGCTTTAAGAACCGGCGCAATTTATGCCACTGCTATATGTCTTGGAGAAGAAGGACAAGCAACTATTGCTCAATATGTTGATCAGGCTGTAAAGATGGCAGCAAGTTATTTAGGACTTTCCGATTTGGAAAAAACCCCACCACAAGCAAGTCCGCAGCAACCTAAATCAGATCAGGTAGTCATGCGTTCTGATAAAACAGGAGAAAGAAAATGAAAATAAACCAAAAACTCTCACGCTTCGAATTAGAAATTGACGGCCATCTAGCTTTCGCCACTTACGATCTTACAGCAAAAAATCTCTCCATCAATTATGTCTTCGCACCCGAGCCACTGCGCGGCACCGGCGCTGCCTCAAAATTGATGGAAGAAATTTCGCAATATGCGCGTCAGGAAAATTTAAAGATCACGCCAATTTGCGGTTATGCCGTCGCTTGGCTGAAAAAACATAAAGAATATCACGATTTGCTAGCGAGCTAATTTCATCTTTAATATCGGCAAGATCACTGCTTCGAAATCACTTTTCTGCGTTTTGGAATCATCCAAAACTGCGAGCACTTTTCCATCAAAAATAATATAATTTGTCGGCAAGCGGCGCGGTGATGGGAAATCATTTTGCGTGGCGTCAGCAATCATTGAATTGGGATAAGAATATCTTTTGGCGAGAGTTTTTACATCATCAATTTGCGTTTTTGGATCCACGCTCACCGCAATAATATCAAGGCCTTGCGTGTGATATTGTTTATAAAGCTCATCTAAAACCGGCATTTCACGGCGGCAATCTCCACACCATTTCGCCCAAAAATTTATGATGGTGATTTTTCCTTTTTGCTTGGCGAGATCAAAATTATTTCCGTTAAAATCAATGGTGGTGAAGCTTGAACTTGCTGCCTGCGCGCCAGTTGCAAAAAAACAAAACAGAAGTGCAGCAATAAATTTTTTCATCAGAAATTATATCCCAAAATAATTTTATAGATGTTTTGCGGCGCAAGTTGCGTGCCGTTGACATAACGATAGAGCGGAAATTCAACATCAAAATAAAACTTAAACTGGCGATAATCGAGTTCAATACCTGGCGCAAAATAAACCAGATTATAACCCGAATCCGCCATGTGATCGCCATTCCAGCCGGAATTTTGTCCCTTCTTCGTCGCAATAAATTGCAGCATCGGCGCCACTTTGCTTAAAGATCCGAATTGTCCGGCATTATAATAAGAGCCGACAGCCGCAGAAATTTCATAGCCCGGCGTAAATCCACGATGACGCACCATTGGTTTTTCTGCCGAGAGTTGCAAAAAATATCCGAAATTACTTTGCCCGAAATTTCCCAAATGATAAGCGCCCAGAAGCAGATCAGTACTGCCGGTACCGATTTGCTCGTTGCGGTCAAAGCCTTTGGAATTGGTTTGTCCGGTGGGCAATTTCAAACCAAAAGTTACGCCGGTTGACATATCATCAAAAAATCCGGAATAAATGCCGCTGATCTTAACATCACCAACATCGCTGTGGCGCGCATAAAGATCGCCTTGATGATGATCAAATTCTTTTTTATAGCGCGTCACCACCGGCAAGCGCGCATTCATGCCCCATTTTTTGTTAAACATATATTGCGCACCAACCGTGTAAGTCTGCGTTTCAATTCTCTTGTCGTGATTATGCAAACTCGATTTGGAATCATTATGCCAATTGCGGGTTTGGCGCATATTATCATATTGCAAAAAAGCCACCCCGCCTTCACAAGCCGGAAGCAGCGAGCTGGTACCCACATTCATCATGCCGCAACCACAGGCGCAGGCCAGTGCATTGCTAGTTGAAAAAAAGATTAGAAAAATTGCGCAGATAATTTTTTTCATAAGGAAGAAGTTTTTTAAAAATCTTTGGAAAAGATTTCGTCTAATTCAAAATCATCTTCGCATCTTTGGAAAAGATTTCGTCTAATTCAAAATCATCTTCGCAAGTGAGACAATTTGTCCAAATCACATGAATCCGATTTCACAAAATACTAACCGCAAAAATCTGGCGCAGCTTTTGCTGCTGCGCATTATCGCAATTTTAGGGCAGGGCGCAACGATCCTTTTTGTGAATAATTTTCTTGAAATCACTTTGCCGCTAAAGCAGATGTTTGCCGTGCTCGCGGCGCTGGTTTTGTTAAATTGTTTTAGCTTCTCGCGCTATAAATCACAAAAAACTATCAGCGATAGATCACTTTTTTTCGAACTGCTTTTTGATGTTTCTGCCTTCGCGTTACAGATCTATTTCAGCGGCGGCGCATCAAATCCCTTCATCTCACTTTTTTTGCTGCAAGTAATTATCGCCGCAATTTTATTAAAAAAAATTTACGCCTGGGGAATTGGCTTAACTACAATAATTTTCTATATCACATTAAGCTTCCGCTATCAGCATTTACACGCTTTTCACGAGCATGGCGCGATGCACGGGTTTTTTAATTTGCATTTGCAGGGCATGCTTTTGAGTTATATTATTGCGGCGATTTTGTTGCTGATTTTCATCAATCAAATCATGAAAAATTTACGCGAGCGCGATGAAAAAATTCATGAAATGAAAAAAGATGCACGCGCCGCCCTTCTTGCAACCGCAGCTGCTCACGAGCTTGGAACACCACTTGCAACTATCGCCGTAATTTTAAATGACTGGAAAAAAATTAATCTGCAAAAAGATTTAGATTCCGACATTACAACAATTGAGAAACAGTTAGAGCGTTGCAAAAAAATAATTTCTGACATCCTCGCGATCTCAGGAAAGAAAAGGCTCGAAGAAGCAGGAGAAAAAAATGGAAAATTATAAAGCGATTTTAATTTGCGAAGATGACAATGATTTGCGCGAAAGTTTAGAGCGTTCATTTACCCGTCGCGAATATGATGTGCGTAGTGCTGGCAATGTTGCGGAATCTCTTAAAGTGATAAAAAATTTCCACCCGCGTTTCGCCGTCATCGATTTAAAAATGCCCGGCGAATCAGGATTGGCAATGGTAAAACAACTTCACGAATTTGATAAAGAAATAAAAATCGTTGTGCTAACCGGATATGCCAGCATCACGACAACAATTGAAGCAATCAAGCTCGGGGCCTGTTATTACTTGGCGAAACCGGCAAATGTCGATGATATTATCGCCGCATTTGAGGGCAAAAAAGATGAAGCAAAAATTTCTCACAAAAAAACTTCGCTAAAAAATCTCGAATGGGAACATATCCACGAAACCTTACGCGACGTGGATTTTAATGTGACAAAAGCTGCGCGGATTTTGGGAATGCATCGTAGAACTTTGGCGAGAAAATTAGAGAAAAAAGTAATTTAATTCCAATCGCCCAAAAATTCCTGAACCAAACTTAATGCAGAAACCATTGCGGTTTCGGCCCGCAAAATACGTGGTCCCAGGCTGATTGAATATAAGTTTTTTAGAGCACGCATTTTGGTAAATTCTTCCGGTGTAAATCCACCTTCAGGGCCGATCAAAATTACGATTTCTTTTTTATCAGCAGAAATATTTTTCAAAACCTCGCTGGCTTTGGAGGCTTGTCCTGACTCATCGCACAAGATCAGAATTTTTTCTTCTTTTTGCGCATCCATCAAAAATTTATTCAATTTTTTTATCTCGCAAATTTCCGCAAAATCATTGCGCTCACATTGTTCAACTGCTTCTTTGATATAAATTTTGCAGCGCTCATAATTTATTTTATCAACAATTGTGCGATTGGTAATTATCGGCTGAAGTCTTGCCGCACCTAGCTCCACAGCTTTCGTGGTAATAAAATCCAAACCAACATTTTTTACCATAGCAAAAGCCAAAGTGATGTTTGGAACTTTTTTTAATTCCGAAATTTTTTCTTTGATCTGCGCGCTTAAAAATTTTTTTTCTACCGCAATAATTTCCGCACAAAATTCGCCATCCACGCCGTTAAAAACAAAAAAACGATCGCCGCTTTTCTGGCGCATTACTTTGGTTAAATAATCAAAATTATTGTTGGAAATTTTAACTTGTTGCCCGCTCAGCAGGCTTGGCTCTTCAAGAAAGAGGCGAATTTTTCTCATTGGTTGATTTCAAAACCATAGTTTATAAAAAGGTAAAAAACATATCTGAATCCATGAAAATATTACTCATTTCACTGATTGCGATTGGAATATTGGCCTTCGTGCTAAATCGCAATATTAAAAATTCGCGCCTCAAGGCCAGTCGCAAGGCGCGCTTCACTTCATTGCCGATCCATTATACTTATTGCTATATTTTGTGGTCGCTGATTTTTGCGCTCGCCATTATTTTTTCTTCTTTCAGCGCTTTTGCCAAACAAGCTCTGCTGGCACTTTTTTTAGCCGGAAATTTTTTCCTCATCAAAATTTTTTACCGCAAAGATTTCAATTCCAAAAAACATTTTGAAAAAGCCGGAACCTTTGCGCTCTCTATCACCGCAGCAATTGGAATTTTGATTACTGTTGTAATTACTGGTTCAATTTTGTTTGAAGCGCTGCGCTTTTTTGAAATGGTTTCGCCAATTGATTTTCTTTTCGGAACCTCGTGGAACCCACAAATGGCGGTGACTTCTGAACAAGAAGTTGGCAATAGTTCTTTTGGTTCAGTTCCGGTTTTTCTTGGCACTTTATTGATCACATTAATTGCCATGATAGTCGCTGTGCCCTTGGGAATCATGGCCGCAATCTATCTCGGATTTTATGCCAAAAGCAAAACCCGCGATTATTTAAAACCACTTCTCGAAATTTTGGCCGGCGTTCCAACCGTTGTTTACGGTTATTTCGCGGTGATCACTGTCGCACCTTTTTTCAAAACTCTTTTCACTGCACTTGGTTTTGACATTGCTTCTGAAAGCGCACTGGCTGCGGGTTTTGTGATGGGCGTGATGATTATTCCTTTCATTTTATCACTCACTGATGACGCATTAAATTCAGTGCCGCAAGCCTTGAAAGACGGGGCTTTGGCAATGGGTTCAACAAAATCGGAAATGATAAAAAAAGTGGCGCTGCCATCCGCAATGCCTTCAATTGTTGGTGCGGTGATTTTGGCGGTGTCACGCGCAATTGGCGAAACCATGATTGTTGTAATGGCGGCGGGCCTTGTTGCAAAATTAACTTTCAATCCGCTTGATTCGGTGACAACTGCAACCGCGCAAATTGTAACGCTTTTAGTTGGCGATCAGGAATTTAATTCACCGAAAACTTTAGCGGCTTTCGCCCTTGCGCTGACGCTCTTCGTCTTCACTTTCATCTTCAATATTATCGCGCTGGTTGTGATCAAAAATTACAAAAAGAAATATGGCTAAAGAAATTAAAAATCTCAGCAGGCGCCACAAAAAAGAAGCCTGTTTTAAATTTTTCGGCAAAGCATCCATCGGCTTCGCGCTGCTATTTTTGGTGATGCTTTTTGGCATGATTTTGGAAAAAAGCAGCGGCGCTTTTACACGTTCTGAAATTGCGCTTACTGTTGATTTAACTGCCCCAGAAATTGATCATCGTAAAGTTATCAAAGATGCTTTGCGCGCCCGATTCCCTAATGCCCGCGAGCTTTCAGAAATTAATTCACTCTATCAATTAGTGAGCAAAGTTTCAAATTTGGAACTCAAAAAACAGATCGAAAAAAACCCGCAATTAATCGGCGAAAAACCAACTTTATTTTTCAGCGCTTCGTCAAAATCTGATATGTTCATAAAACACCATGATACTTCTACACTCAATGAAGATCAGGTTTTATGGCTGAAAGATTTGGCAGAGAAAAATGAAATTAGAAAAGTTTTTAATTGGAAATTTTTCACTTTCGCTGATTCACGCGAGCCAGAAATCGCCGGAATTGGTGCCGGAATTGTCGGCTCAATTTTTGTGATGTTAATTTTCTTATCTTTCGCTTTTCCAATTGGCGTGATGTGTGCTTTTTATCTCGAAGAATTTGCACCAAAAAATCGCATCACCGACATCATCGAAATCAGCATCAACAACTTAGCCGCAATTCCTTCAATCATTTACGGCTTGCTTGGCTTAACGGTTTATCTGCAATTTATGAACCTGCCGCGCTCTTCAAGTTTAGTTGGCGGGATGACTTTATTCATGCTGGTTTTGCCGGTGATTATTATTGCCACGCGCAATACAATTCGCTCAATTCCAAATTCAATTCGTGATGGCGCGGCCGCTCTTGGCGCATCGAAAATGCAAATTACGATGCATCATTTATTACCGCTTTCGGTGCCAGGAATTATGACCGGAACAATTTTGGCAGTTTCGCGCGCCCTTGGCGAAACCGCTCCCCTCTTGATGATTGGCATGATTGCATTTATTGCTGATATACCTCACAGCTTCGCTGATCCGTCAACCGTTTTGCCGGTGCAAATTTATTTATGGTCTGATTCGCCGGAAGCAGGGTTCGCCGAAAAAACTGCGGCGGCGATTTTGGTGTTGCTTGGATTCCTGGTCTTGCTTAACTCCGTGGCAATTTATTTGCGCAAAAAATTCGAACGTAAATGGTAATTCGCTTGCGCTGCGCTACAGCGCAACATGTTCGCAGAAGGTAAATTATGGTAACGAAACTCGTCGGAATTTTGAATATTACTCCCGATTCTTTTTCCGACGGCGGGAAGTTTAACTCGCTTAATTCTGCGCTAAATCATCTAAAAAAAATGATTGATGAAGGTGCGGATATGATTGATATTGGGGCAGAGTCAACTCGTCCGCACTCAACTCCGATCAGCGCTGATGAAGAATGGCAAAGGTTAGAAAAAATTTTGCCGGCAGTAATTTATGAAATAAAAAAACATCCCAACATTCAAAGCAGCATCGATTCTTATCACTTCGAAACTATTAAAAAATCTTATGAGCTTGGTGTTGATGTGATTAATGATGTGAGTGGTTTAGCAGATGAAAAAACTGTGGAATTTATCGCGCAAAAAAACATCAAAACTATTTTGATGCATAATCTGGCAATCCATGCCAATCCTGATTTGCTGGTGAATCCGTATCTGCATATTAATGATGAAATTATTGCTTGGGCCGCAAAAAAAATTTCGGTTCTGGAAAAAAAAGGTGTGAAAAAATCACAGCTAATTTTTGACCCAGGAATTGGCTTTGCCAAAAATGCTGCACAATCAATTCGCATTTTAAAAAATATCACTGCATATCGAATTTTGGGTCTTCCACTTTATGTGGGCCATTCCAAAAAAGGTTTTCTTGATTCGTTAGAAATTGCGGGAGACCGCGCGCAAAAAACTGTGGAAATCTCAAAATTTTTAATTGAGAAAAAAGTTGAATATTTACGTATTCACGATGTGGCAACGCATAAAAATTTGTTAAAATGAAAAAAGCATTTTCACTAATTGAGCTCTCAATCGTGATTTTAATCATCGGGATTTTGGTTGCGGGAGTCACGCAATCATCACGCTTAATTAGCCAATTCACTCTAACTAGTGCCAGGACTCAGACTAAATCTTCACCAGTTGCATCAATCAAAGATCTCTACGTTTGGTTTGAAGCAACCAGTGAAGAAAGTTTTTTGTCTGCTGAAACAGAAAATGGTTTAGCGGTGAGCACTTGGTATGACATCAATCCGCTATCGGTTACCAAAAGAAATGCGCTGCAATCAACTTCCTCTCTACAACCACTTTATACAACCAATGTCATAAATGGTTTGCCCGCACTTAAATTTGACGGCACTGATGATCTATTACCATATGACGGCACCGGAATTGCCGGAACTGATTTCACCGTTTTTGTGGTGGAAAAAAAGAATAATAGCATCGCCGGCAAGCAAGTAATTTTTAGCGGAACTGGCTCAACTACTAGCACCAATTTGCATATCGCTTATTACAGCAGCTCAGCAACCGTATATTTTGCTACTTATAATAGTGACGTTACGGGAACAGGATCGGCAGCTTTTACTCCAACAATTCACAGCGGAAGTTTAAGCTCAGTAAATGGCATGTTTTATTATCAAAACGGCGCTCTTAACGCATCTGACAACACTAAAACCGCGCAGTTAATTTCTTATGCCGGCGCTGCATTAGCACAAGGTTGCTGCACGGGTGGTGTAAATTTTAACGGCTATATTGCGGAATTTATTTTATTCACCCGCGCCCTAAAAACTGAGGAAAGACGCGCTGTGGAAGCCTATCTTGGAAAAAAATGGAAGATCAAAGTTTCGTAAATTAATTTAGCGCAATTCCCCATTTTTTGCCTAAATATTTTTCAATTGATTGACGCTCTTCGTTTTTTAGCGCATGATCATAAATCACCAACTCAGCAATATTACCAGAAACCAGATAACCACCATCTATATATTTTCCGATATCTAATTCGCCGCTAAAAGCCGTCAAAGTTTGTGAATTACTTTGCGTAGCATTTAGCGAACCATTTACATAAATACTTTGCGTATTCGCACTTTTATAAAGCGTAACTATTGTTGGCGTACCAACAACATTGGTTGATCCAACCAAGCTACCAGAAGTGTCATTTACACAATCAAAGCGCGGCAAACTTGTATTAATCTCAAGTGCATAGCGATTTGAGGCAGAAGTTTGAAATGAAAAAAGCAGCGTTGAAATTGACGAAATATTAAAAACTATAAAAATTGTGCTTTGCGTATTTGGTAAAAGCACCGAGCTGGAAATTGAGGAAATAGATAAGTAATCACCACCATCAAAATAAAGCGAAGGCAGGCCATTAAAAGAAGCGTTTTTATATGTAGGTTTTGCACCAACAGTAGTTTGACTCAAAGGATTTTTTATAATTGGCGAGAGTGGATTTAAATCATTCCAGGTTGTAACCACTTGACCATCATCAGGATTTTGCACATCGAAAGCATTTTCTGATGTTGTTTCATACCACGCGAAAATACCGGGAATTGAATTAATCGGTGAGCTTTGAGTTTGAGCCCTTGCCGAAGCTAAGCGCATCGCATTTATCAAACGCGAACTTTGCGTAACTCCAGCAATCAAAATTCCAATAATTAAAATTACGATTGAAAGCTCAATTAGTGAAAATGCCGATTTGGAAAAATTTCTTTTGTTCACTTGCATAAATATTTGGCAAAATTTTCCTGAAATTAATCTGCTATTTTATAATTAAATAAACTTTCCTTCCACCTCTTGTAATCATTTCATATTTTCTTAAATAAGCACAGCATTTGAGATTTTAAAAAATCCATAACCGCTCTCAAGACCTTGAGAATCTTGGTCTCACTAATCATTAAAAAAATTTAAAATTATGTCTAAAGTAATCGGTATCGACCTTGGAACCACCAACTCTTGCGTGGCAATCATGGAAGGTGGAAATGTTAAAGTTATCGAAAATTCAGAAGGTGCAAGAACTACACCTTCAATCATTGGCTTTTTGGCTAATGGCGAGAGAACCGTTGGCGCACCTGCAAAAAGACAGGCTGTGACTAATCCGCAAAATACAATTTTTGGTATTAAGCGTCTTATCGGTCGTCGTTTTGATGATCCAACAACTCAAAAAGATAAAGGCCTTGTTCCTTACAAAATCGTGCCTTCAGCAAATGGTGATGCTTGGGTTGAAGTTAAAGGTGAAAAATATTCTCCGTCACAAATCTCGGCTTTCACTTTGATGAAAATGAAAGAAACCGCCGAAAGTTATTTGGGCGAAAAAGTTGAAAAAGCGGTGATTACAGTTCCGGCTTATTTTAACGATTCACAACGCCAGGCAACAAAAGATGCCGGAAAAATCGCTGGTCTTGATGTTCTTCGTATCATCAACGAACCCACCGCCGCAGCGCTTGCTTACGGCATGGATAAAAAAACTGCGCAAACAATTGTGGTTTACGATTTAGGCGGCGGAACTTTTGACGTTTCTGTTTTAGAAATCGGTGACGGCGTTTTCGAAGTTAAAGCAACTAACGGTGACACTTTCCTTGGCGGCGAAGATTTCGACATGCGCATTTTGGAATTCCTAACTTCTGAATTTAAAAGAGATACCGGCGTTGATTTGTCGAAAGATCCTCTTGCTTTGCAGCGTTTGAAAGAAGCTTCAGAAAAAGCGAAAATCGAATTGTCGAGCTTGATGGAAACTGAAATCAACTTGCCTTATATCACTGCTGACGCATCTGGCCCAAAACACTTAAACGTGAAATTGAGCCGCGCAAAACTTGAGCAATTGGTTGATGATTTAGTGCAACGCACCATCAAACCTTGCGAAAATGCTTTGCAAGATGCCGGATTAAAAGCTTCTGACATTCATGAAGTTATTCTGGTTGGCGGTATGACTCGTATGCCAAAAGTTGTTGAAACGGTGAAAAAACTTTTCGGCAAAGAACCAAATAAAGGCGTAAATCCTGATGAAGTTGTGGCAATTGGCGCGGCGATTCAAGGAGCAGTTTTACAAGGCGATGTGAAAGACGTTCTACTTCTAGACGTTACTCCGCTTTCACTTGGTATTGAAACTGCCGGTGGCGTGTTCACCCGCTTGATTGAACGCAACACAACAATTCCAACCAACAAATCGCAAGTCTTCTCAACTGCATCAGACAATCAAACTGCAGTGACCATTAAAGTTTTCCAAGGCGAGCGCGATATCGCGATTCACAACAAACTTCTTGGCGAATTTAATTTGGAAGGAATCGCACCAGCTCCACGCGGAATGCCACAAATCGAAGTTATTTTCGATATCGATGCCAACGGTGTGGTGAAAGTTTCGGCCAAAGATAAAGCAACCGGCAAAGAGCAGCAAATTCGCATTCAATCTTCCGGTGGTTTGTCAGAAGCCGACATCCAAAAAATGATGAAAGATGCTGAAGCAAATGCCGCTTCCGATAAAGCCAAAAAAGAATTTATCGAAGCAAAAAATCATGCTGATGCCGCAGTTTATGAAACTGAAAAATCACTCAAAGAACATGGCGATAAAGTTGACGCGGCAACTAAATCAGCAATTGAAGCTGAAGTGCAAAAAGTGAAAGATTTAGCTGCGAAAGCTGACGCATCTGCGGCGGAATTAAAATCTGCAACTGAAAGCTTGATGCAAACTTCAATGAAACTTGGTGAGGCGATTTATAAAGCTTCGCAAGCTACTGGCGGCGCTTCAAATGCTGGCGCAGAATCCTCTTCTGCAAACGCTTCTGATTCAGCAAATCACGGTGAAAAAGTGGTTGATGCGGAATATGAGGAAGTGAAAAAAGATGAAGATAAGAAATAATTTCTAATCTTAACACCACATTACAAACCCAAAACACCAATTTATGCAGCGCACTCTCACACCAATGCAAATAAGGCCTAAGCTCCGAGAAGCAGGCTTCACACGAGAACAAGAAGAAGTTCTGACAGAGCTTTTGTGCCCTAGTTACGAAGAGACTTTATCTCGCAAAGAAATGGAAATTCTTAAACTTAAGTTCACTTACAGATGATGGCAGTCATCGGCGCATTTAGTTTAATCTTTTACGCTATCCATCTTATCCCATAAAAAAACCCTTGAACCGGGTTAGATTCCAAGGGCAAAAGCAACACGCCTTTTTTCTAGTTTGGGTGGAGGTGGAAGATTCTTTTCTTTTAACGATCACCAAAGCGCAAAGAAAAAAAGCTGCGCAGATAAAAATAGCACAAAAAAAACTCCGCCGAAATTTAATTCCGGCGGAGTTTTTTTATGAATTGTAGAGATCAATTAATCGAGCAAAACCAGTAGTTTCCCACTTTCCTGCACTTCAGCAAAACCGCTTTTTACCGGAAAAGATTTTACGACATTTTGCTTGTCGTCATAAACCACAACTTCTCCTTCGCGTAGAGCTGCAATCACAACTTCGTGATCGGCCATAACGCCAATATCACCGGCAATTGAAGGCACGGTGACCAGGTGAAAATTTCCTTTCAGAACTTCACCGGCCGGAGAAATGATTTCGACTTTAAGTAAATCAGCCATTTTATTTTGCTTCTTTCAAAAGTTTTTCGCCTTTGGCAACTGCTTCTTCAATGCCACCAACCATGTAGAATGCGGCTTCTGGAAGGTGATCATATTCACCCGCGCAGATTGCTTTGAAGCTTTTAATGGTATCTTTTAGTGACACCAATTTTCCCGGAGAACCGGTGAAAACTTCTGCTACGTGGAAAGGTTGTGACAAGAAACGTTGGATTTTACGGGCGCGAGCAACTGTAAGTTTATCTTCTTCAGAAAGCTCGTCCATACCAAGAATCGCGATGATGTCTTGCAGAGATTTATAAGCTTGCAAAGTTTTTTGCACTTCACGAGCCACGTCATAATGCTCTTGTCCAACGATGCGCGGATCCAAAATTCTTGAAGTTGAATCAAGAGGATCTACCGCCGGATAAATACCGATCTCGGCAATTTGACGAGAAAGAACTGTAGTTGCGTCAAGATGCGAGAATGAAGTTGCCGGAGCCGGGTCAGTCAAGTCATCCGCAGGAACGTAGATCGCTTGCACGGAAGTGATTGAACCATTTTTAGTTGAAGTGATACGCTCTTGCATTGAACCCATTTCTGTCGCAAGGGTTGGCTGATAACCTACCGCTGAAGGAATACGGCCAAGAAGTGCTGACACTTCCGAACCGGCTTGCGTGAAACGGAAAATATTATCAACGAAGAAAAGCACGTCGCGACCTTCTTTATCACGGAAATATTCGGCTTGAGTCAAACCTGTCAAAGCAACGCGGGCGCGGGCTCCAGGTGGCTCGTTCATTTGTCCGTAAACAAGTGCTACTTTTGAATTTTTCAAATTATTGGTGTCGATTACACCAGAATCCATCATCTCGTGATAAAGGTCGTTACCTTCACGAGTTCTTTCACCAACACCGGCAAACACTGAATAACCAGAGTGTGCTTTGGCAACGTTGTTGATCAATTCCATGATCAAAACTGTTTTACCAACACCGGCACCGCCAAACAAACCGATTTTACCACCTTTTGAATAAGGCGCGAGAAGATCGATAACTTTAATACCGGTTACCAAAACTTCAGTATCAGTTGCTTGTGCAACTAGTTCTGGAGCTGGTGCGTGAATTGGGAAAAGTTCTTTGCTTTCGATTGGACCTTTTTCGTCAATTGGTTCGCCAATTACGTTCATGATACGGCCCAATGTTGCTTCGCCAACCGGAACCGAGATGGCGCGGCCAGTGTCAACAACTTCAGCACCGCGAGTCAAACCTTCGGTTGAATCCATCGCAATTGTACGCACTGATTTTTCGCCGATGTGAAGCGCAACTTCGAGGATTAATTTTTTTCCATCGTTCTCGCATTCTAGAGCGTTGTAGATCGCCGGCAGTTCGCCATTTTCAAACTCAACATCAACAACCGCAGAAATTACCTGCGTGATTTTTCCTTTATTTTTCATTTGTTTTATTTTTTCTTTTGGGAAGGGCTTAAAAGAAGGGCGCGCAAATTAGGAAAAAGAATTGAAATCGCAAGTATGAAATTAGATAAAGTTACCCGACTATCTAACCGCAAGTTTTTTTAATTTATGATCGAAGCAAAATTATATAAGAAACTCCCCAAAAAAGGCTATTATACTACGCTGGGCTCAGAAAGCCAAAGCTTAACTCTGGAATTTGATAGTGAAAGAAGATGCTTCCGCCTTTTTCAAGCTTCTGATCATATCGGCTCAACTAATTTTGAGCATAAGTTTGAAGCTGAGTTTGCCAAAGTTTTAAATCGCACTCATTACATAGAAAAAGTTACTCCAATCAAACCTTTTCACAACTATTTGCTAATTGATGCTATCACTCTCAAAAAATTAATTGATGAAGGTAAGATCATCGCGCCTAAGTTGCCTGTTGCTGAGTTTAGACAATTAGTCCGAGAAGAAGAAAATGAACAAGAACTTCTAAAAATAATGGGTCTGAGTAGAACCGACGTAGATCGCCGGGTTTGGTTTGCCGAAGATAACCGCTTAAAAACCTGTATTGATGATAGTCGCAATATATATATCCACGCTGCTCTTACGGCTGGCGAGCAGAGAATACAAAGTTTGAAAGCTTTCAAAAAATTTGTAAATAATGAGGCTTTCATTCGCATCAAAGATGGCACAGTGCCACTCCCCGGAAATCCGCAACGTAGATTCAGTACCATAAGACGTCGCAAAAAATTACATGGAGCTGATGATGCAACCGCTGCAATCAGTGGCTCAAAACAACCTTTAGCTACTCCGGATCCTGCGCAGGCTTTCGCAATTTTCCCGCTATTTTTATCAATTGTCGCCGGCGGTATTAAAGTAATGGAAGATGAAGCCAGAGAGCAAGCACATGAACTTGATGAGTTAAAGAGGGAACTTGCCCACAGCCAACATCTTCTTGAGGAATTACTGGAGCAGCAAGAATACACGCCAGAAAAAATCGCCGCCTGCCTGGAATCTCTGCAGAAAGTAAAATTGGAATTAGGCAAATTACCAAAACTTGCGGCACGGATCAAAGCTTACACTTCCGGAACTACCGGTATTACTGGAGCAAATTTAATGTTTGCTGGAATCGCGGCTTATGAGATAGATGCAATTATCGGCACCTTAACTCAAACATTTGGCGGATACGGTGCAAACTCAGGCTTCAGCAGCCTTTCTTTGGGAAATTACGGAACCGATGGCAAGCAAGGCGTACTCACTGTTGGCGGCACCGGAGTTTTGATCGGCGGCGAATTACTGATGATGACTTTTGTGCTTTCTAAAATCGCTGGCTCGCCGGCTTATCAGGAAATGAAAAGGCTTAGACAAATTTCTGCCTCCGCCGATCTCAGCGACAGCATTAAAAAAATTATCAAAGATATTGAAAGTGATCGCCTCGTTTTCGACAGCCTGAAATTGCTTGGCAATATGACATTATTGGCCGGGCAAGCTTTGGGATTAAGCCCGATTGCATATGTGGGATTAGGTTTGTCAATTGGCGGCATCGCACTTGAAACTATTGCTGAAATCACCAAAGAAAAACGCCATGATTTTGAAATAAGAGGCAGCAAAGTAGAAGATGACATCTCGCATCATTATCTAGAAAAAATGGTGGGAAAAATTTTAGAATTTACACTGCGCCAAGACCAAGATGAAGAAGCACTCATGCTTGAGGCAAAAACTGCTTATTCGGAAATTACGCGCGAGCAAACTCATAGCGAAGAACTGCTCTTTCGCCTGATTTGCGGCAATCTGGTGATGCAAAAAATTCTCAAAGAAACTTATAAAGCCGATACTGTGCCAGCAGAAGCAGGATTTTTTGACGGCGCAATGGCAGCACAGAAACATTATGAATCGCATTCTCACCAATCGCATCTTTTAAACACGATTAAATATTTGATAAAAGGTGTGATGGTTCAATCTGTTGGAGAGGAGAAAGATCCACGATTTTCGCAAGAGCTCGACATCGAAGATTATTTTGAACAAGCCATTGATATGGGACCTTATGCCTTCAAGCTTTTTCATTATAAGCTCATTGAACAATTAAATCCCCAACCACAAGACAGCAACTGGATAATCCAACTTGGCGCACATTTAAGTAAATTTAAAGATGGCGATTTAACCGCAATTGCGCAAATGGCAAAAGTTGCAGAATTACCAAAAAAAATCGCGGCTTGTCTTAAAGATATAGCAGAAAAGCAATTAGCCGATTTTACTTACCAGGAACTGGTTTCAAATATTCAAATCGCTTTTATCGCCGATAGATTAGAGGCGCTTCCTAAAATCATCGATGATATCCGCCTCTTAGGAAGTGAAGAAGCTCGCGCCGCAGAATTACAGCGGTTATTTCTTGCCAATAAAGAAGTTAAAACTGATTTCACTGTCAGTGCTTTGCAAAATATTTATGAAGCAGAAAACCCAACCCTTAGCTGGCTTTCTGACAGCCTTTTGGGCACTAAAAGAGGAGCAAAAAGCCAAGGTAAATATGATCCACAAAGCCAATCATTCATCGAAATTATCGGCACCGTAGACAAACCGCGCAAATATTTATGGGGTTTATTCACTAGTGCACATACAAAAAATGTCTATGCTGCAAATATGGAGAGACTGGAGAGATTACCTGTTGAGGTAGCTGAAGAAGTTCTGAAACGTGAGAAATTTTTAACCCGCAGCTTAATGTTTGAAATTCTTGCCAAAATGAGCAGTTCCGGGATTTCTACTACACAAACTGCACATAATCTAACTCAAGAAATGCGCCAAGCGCATCCGCATGCTGAGCCTCACGCTACTGGGGTTGTGCATTTGGAGAATCATCATGGAGCGCGAATATCGGAGGTTTAACTCAATCTAGTTTGCGGCGCTCTCCTACTTGCAACAACTGGCACACTTGGATTACTATTTGGCGCTGCTTTCCTTTTTACAAGGCTGCCTATTTCTGATAATTCTGGATAATTGCGAAAATCTTGTTGAAGCCAACTAAGAAATTTATCCGTCATCTCAAAATTTTCTTCTTTTTCTGTTATATGAATCGGCGTCATTTCCTTATGATCGCGCTGCCTTAATAGAAAATTGAAATTTATTTTCGCGAGACGATTTACTATAGGTGAATTACACAAAGCCATCCAATGCAGCACATTGCGTCCATCCTTATCGCTTTGTTCTAAAAGTGCAGGATGACAGTTTACTATAAAAGCACCGAAATCTTCTTTGTCATACATTATGGCAAAATGAGGATGATCGTAGAAGCATTTCTTTAATCATCCTGATTTTGCGATCGAGACTAAATGTTTCCCACGCTTGCTTTAAATTAGACGCCTTTTTTGCTATACTATCCACGAACTGTTTTTCTTCTTTTGTAAGCAAATCAGGTTTAATCGGAAACATTTTTAGGAATATTTGAGGTTAATCCCTGCACGAACATCATCACATCTTTGGCTATTGGCGCCGCCGACATCGAACCACTTTTGCCATGCTCAACCACCACTGAAATCGCATATTTCGGATCGCTGTAAGGCGCAAAACCGGTGAAGATTGCGTGATTGGCTTTGGTTTTCATCTCAAGCGAACTCATTTCTTTTTCGCGTTTGGAGATCACTTGCGAAGTTCCGGTTTTGCCCGCCATTTCATAGCCTTTCACTGCGATGCGTTTGCCATAAGCCGTGCCGCCCGGTTCATTGATTACGCGAAACATTCCTTCATGAATATATTTCATATGTTCCGCCTTTACCAATGGCTTGTCTTTGAGATCATCAAATTGCTGATAGATGTTGCGGTTACGCACCAGATAAGGCTTGATTGGCACACCACCATTAGCAATTCGCGAAGTCACCACCGCCATTTGCAATGGAGTTGCGAGCACACTGCCTTGACCAATCGCGATATTTAGCGTATCACCACCAACCCAAGGTTGATTGAAAGTTTTTCTTTTCCACTCTTCGGAGGGCACTAATCCTGCTTTCGAGCCATATAAGCTAATATCCATTTTTTCGCCATAGCCGAAACGGCGCGCCATCTCAGTAAATCTTTCATAACCAATTTGATTGGCCAAAGTATAAAAATATACGTTGCAGGAATTCATGATGCCCCCAACTAAATCCAGCGTGCCGTGACCGCCTTCTTTCCAGCAGTGAAAGGCGCGTTTGCCTAAATGATAAACTCCGTTGCAATGAACTTTTGTTGCCGGATTAAATCCGCTTTCCAAACCACCCATCGCCACCATTAATTTAAAGATCGAGCCAGGCGGATAAAGGGCGGAAATTGGTTTATTGCTCAGCGGTTTGCGCGGATCCTCATTTAATTCCTTCCAATATTCTTTGGAAATTCCTTCGACAAAACGATTAGGGTCAAAGGACGGCGAAGAGGCATAGGCCAAGACTTCGCCGCTTTTAACATCCATCACCACAACTGAGGCGACATCATTTTTTATGCGCTGGGTGACAAATTTTTGCAGCTCAAAATCAATAGTTAAATTAATTCTTGAACCTTCTTCCGACTCTTTAATTGAAAGAGTGCGAAGCGGCACTTCATGCACGTCAACTTCAACATATTTTACGCCATATTTTCCACGCAGCGCTTCATCAAAAGATTTCTCAATACCGGTTTTTCCAACGCGAAAAGCAGGATGCAAAAATAAATTCGGCTCATTTTCATCAATTTCTTTCTCACTTGGAAGTGACACATAACCCAGGAAATGCGCGGTCTCAGATGGATAAGGATAACGCCTAATCACACCACTTTCAATTGCTACACCAGGCAAAATATGCGAGAAAGTTTCGATGCGCGCCAGATCATCCCATTTCAAATTATCGATGAGTGACACCACACTTTTGCGTTTGGCATTTTTTACTTTTGCGACAAAAACTTCACGCTCTGCTTCCTTTAAATTCAATATCTCAGCTAATTTTTCGATGGTTTGATTCGGATTTCTTTTGCGATCCAAATACATCATTAAACGGAAATTATTGTCATTGCTGGTGAGCGGAAAACCGATGCGGTCAAACACCGTTCCGCGCGGTGCGGGATTGATTATCGGCTTGATGCGATTGGAGTCAGATTTGATGGAATATTCTTCATGCTTCCATAATTGCAAATAGCTAAGGCGCAAAGTCAAAATGCCCGCAAGTGCCGACTGGCCTGCGCCTAAGAACAAAGCGCGGCGGGAAAAAATCCTGTTTTTGCGGACATCGCGAAGCATTATTCTCCCAGAAGTTTTTGGCTTAAATAATCGAAGAATTTATGCATCACTACATAAAGAACTGACGAGAGTGCTAGCTGCACCAAAGGCGAGATGATGCTGTAAACGGCACTATTGAAAATTGAAAGCATCGCCCATTTCATCAACAAAAATAAGGCACAAAAAGCGATGAATTGTTTCCATAATTGATCGAAATTTTCGCGGATCATCAGGCGACCGTTTAACACCGAGAAAAGTTTAATGAGCAAGATATAGCAAAGCGCGGTGGTGCCTAAGGGATTGCCGCATAAAGCGTCATTCCACACACCAAGCAGAAAAATAAACCAGATTGAAAAAACATTTTTGAAAAGGCCGAAATAAAAAATGATCATCAGATCAAACAACGGCAAAACATTGGTGAGCCCGGCGATTCTAATGTCAGAGACATTAATGATGACAAAAAGAATCGCGATTAAGTGAAGGATGATAAGACGTGAGAGCGAGTTTTGTTGCATGAAGTAAGTCGTAAAAGATAGCCGTAAGTCTAGTTACGACTAAAACTTACGACTTAAAACTAATTGAACAATTTAGCAAAATTTCTTCTTTTTCTTTTTTTCCAGAAGCCGCGGTGGTAAGCGTCAGAAGCAAGCAAAGGCACTACTGAAGTTGCTTCAGCATAAACCATTTGCTCGTAAGTTGTATCAACTTTGCCCCATGAGCAGGCTTCTTTTAAAGTTGATGAAGAGCAAGCGCCGTCACGTGAATCGGCAACAGTGATTTGCACGGCATATTTGTGCATATCAACTTCCTCACCAAGAATTTCGGCACATACAACGGTATCTTGCACGAAATTTTTCGGAACACCGCCACCAATCATCAACAAACCTGTAGTTCCGGCTTTAATTTTGATGTCGGTCAATTCTTTGAAATCAGCAATTGAATCAATTGTCATGTGTGATTTTGGATTTTTAACTTGGTGTAAAACCAAACCAAAACCAGCAGAAGAATCAGTGAAAGCCGGGCAGAAAATCGGCACGTTATAATCGTAAGCAAGCTCGATTAGAGATTCTTTTTTCTTGGCATGCTTCTTCAAATATTTTCCCATTTCCCAGATAAATTCGCGCGATGAATAAGGGCGCGGCTCTAGCGAGTTGGCAATTTTGAAAATTGTGTGATCACAATTTTGCAAATCAACTTCATCAATGTAAGTGTCGTAAATTCTGTCGATGTAATTAGCGCGCAAAAATTTATCATCGATGAACGGCGTGCCTTGATAATGCTTGAATCCAAGCGCTTCGAAGAAATCCATATCAACAATTGATGCACCAGTTGCAACGATGGCATCAATCATGCCGAATTTAATCATGTCGGCATAAACTTTCATGCAACCACCCGCAGAAGTTGAGCCGGCAAGAGTTAGAATTGTAGAGCATTTTTGGTCTTTCAACATCATGTTGAAAAGCTCAGTCGCCCGCGCCAAATCACGCGAAGTGAATGACATATGATCCATCGCATCAATGATTGGACGCGCATCAAATTTTGTGATGTCGATATGTTTTACTTGGCGTTTAAGTAAGTCTTTTTTGGTAATTTTTTTTGCAGCCATTTTTTCGTTTTTCCTAAGTTAAATATTAATTTTTTCTGCTTCTTTTGAATCGTCACTTTCAGAATAAAGTGATTCCAACGGCTCATCGCAAACTTCAATTTGTAAGTTTTTGTCAAAACCATTAAATTCAGTTCTGATGCTGCGAGAGTAGGCACCAAGCTGGCCGATTTCGATGTAATCGCCTTCAGAAATATTTTCCGGCAATTGGAACGGACCTTTCATGGTATCCATAGAATCGCAAGTTGGGCCGAAAAATCCGAATGCAGAAGTGTTTGCTGAAAGCGGAGTTTTACCACGCACGCGAATTGCGCGAGTTGGATAAATGAAATTCGGAACGCCGGCATCAAACAAGCCGCCGTAAGTTCCGTCATTTAAATAAAGCATACCGTTTTTTCTGCCTTCAACGCGAACCAGAAGTGAGCCAGATTCAGCAACCAAAGCGCGACCCGGCTCGCACCACAAGCGGCAAGATGAATCTAAGTTGATGTGATTGATCGCATCAAAAATTTCATCAAAATAGCTGCGCAAATTTGGTGGAGTCATGCCCGGATAAACTGACGGGAAACCGCCACCGATATCAAGCACATCAAGTTTCACTTTTGCTTTTTCCACAACATCTTTAGCAGTCAAAATTGCGCTACGATATTGCAGTGGATCCATACATTGTGAACCAACGTGGAAGCAAATGCCAAGGCGTGCCGCATGAGCGCGGGTTTTTCTAACCAGAGCAACAGCTTTTGATGGAAGAATACCGAATTTTGCTGATAAGTTGATTGCAGATGAAGAATTTGAAACTGCCAAGCGCACATGCAGCCCAAGGTCGCGCGCATTGCCGGTCACTTCCATGATTTTTTTCAATTCATCAAGAGAATCCAAAACGAAATCACGAATGCCGAAATTGTAATAAGCTTCAAAAATTGCTTCGCGTGATTTGATCGGATGCATGAAATACATTTTTGCATCTTTACCAAAAAGCTCATCGATCAATTTAACTTCAGCCAAAGAAGCCACGTCGAAATGCTTAACACCTGAATCAAAAAGATGTTTTAGAACAGCGCGATCCGGATTGCTTTTAACTGAATAAAGCACATCAGATTCATGCTTGTTGCTTTGAAAACTGTTGAGGAAAAATTGTGCTGCGCGCTTGATAACAGCGGGACGGATGAAATAAACCGGAAGCGCAGGCTTTAATGTGAAAACTTCTTTATCAACTGTTGGAAGAATTTCTGCTGAGCTGTTTTTTACTTGCTCGTCTCCCTTGGTGATTTTTTTTGCGAAATTTAAATAGTGAACTTTCCCCTTCACCGCGGGTTCATATTCTTGATTAATTTCCATTTCTTTGTTGTCCCTGGATTAAAATTAAGTAAAAGAAAAAAAGACTTAATTTTTGTTTGAGACCAACCCCTTACGGATGCTGGATTTTATTGGGCTCGTCGCTGTTTACTCAAACGCAATTTTGAAAAAAGAGGGCGCACCGTAAAAACAATATTTTATTTGTAAACCCAAAAAAATAAAAAATTTTCGGCACTGATTTTCGCGAAAAAAAATCCGCAAAAATTAATTTTTGGAAAAGGGGCTTAGAGAAAAAAATTGCAAGAATTTTTTATGCAGAAAGGAAAGATAAAATTGACTGTCGCACCGCCACTCCCGCTTCAACTTGTTCAAGGATCAAACTCACTTTCTCATCATCAGCCAGTGCGGAAGAAATTTCGACATCGCGATTGATTGGCCCGGGATGCAGCACCAGCGCGGTTGGAGCGAGTTTTAATTTTTCGTGAGTTAATCCAAAAAGCGAAAAATATTCGCCAAGAGATGGAATGTAACAACCTGCCATGCGCTCTTGCTGAATGCGCAGCATCATCACCACATCAACATTTTTTATGCCATCGGCGAGTGATTCAAAAACTTCAATATCCCAATTTTTTTTCAGCCAATTTTTATAATTTTTGGGCGTCAAAGTTGGCGGCGTGATGACGCGAATTTCGCAGCCAAATTTTTTTAACAATTTAATGTTAGAGCGCGCAACCCTAGAGTGGAGCACGTCGCCACAGATTGCGATTTTTAAATTCTTCAAAGTTTTTTTGTGCTGCAAAATCACGAATGAATCCAGAAGCGCTTGTGACGGATGTTCGTTGGTGCCATCTCCGGCGTTGATCACGGATGCCGAAATATATTTTTTCAGCACTTCCAAAATGCCGCTGGCATTATGACGAATCGCCACAAAATCAGGGCGCATCGCATTAATTGTTTTTGCGGTATCAATTATTGATTCACCTTTTTTTAGCGAAGAGAGAGAAATGTCGAGATTCACCACATCAACACCCATGCGCTGCGCCGCGATTTCAAAAGACATTCTGGTGCGCGTGGAATTTTCGAAAAAAAAGTTGATGAGAGTTTTGCCCTTTAATTCGGAATTTTGTTTTTGCGGATTTCTAAAAAATTTTTCTGCCTTGCTGTGGATCAGCGCTATATCTGCGTTCGAAAGCTGGTCGATGCTGATTAAATCCTTCATTATTTGGCGCGAATTAGATGTTTGAAGATTTCTTCAAGATCAGGCTGTTTGGTCGAAATATCTCTGATTTGGATTTTGCTATCAGAAATGATTTGAAGAATTTTTTCCACCTCAATTTTTTCCGGATCGTAAGTTATGGAAATTTTGTCGCGTGCTAATTGTTTGGTTTCAACCTGTGGCAAGCCGCTAAACAAGCGGGTTTCTGCCTCACCGCGTGAAGTGATAATTAATTCTTTGCTCGATAAAACTTTCATCAAATTTTCTTTGCGGTTCCAAGCAATAACTTCGCCGCGATTGATCACCGCAATTTCATCGCATAATTCTTCGGCTTCTTCGAGATAGTGAGTAGTCAGCAAAATCGTGGTTCCGGCCTTGTTTAGTTTTTTTACATATTCCCAAAGTTGGTTGCGCAGTTCAACGTCAACGCCAGCAGTTGGTTCGTCTAAAACTAAAATTTCCGGATTGTGAACGAGAGCTTTTGCGACAAGCAAGCGGCGGCGCATTCCGCCCGACAAGCTGCGCGGCGCGGCTTTGGCTTTATCTTTCAGACCCAACGCCTCGATAATTTCATCCGTTCTGCGCTCAGATTTTTTGATGCCGAAATATCCGGCATAAATTTCCAAAGTTTCACGTACGTTAAAAAATGGATCGAGAACGAGTTCTTGCGGAACGATTCCGATTTTAAATTTTGCTGCCTGCGGATTTTTTGAAATATCGATGCCCGAAATTTTCACGGTGCCGGAAGTTTTGTTCACCAATCCGGCAAGAATATTTATGATGGTTGATTTGCCCGCGCCGTTTGGGCCGAGAAGTCCAAAGAATGAACCTTTTTTGATTTGCAGATCAATTGACTTAAGCGCAATTTTTTCCGGCGATTTTTTCGACTTTTTGTAAGTCTTGCTCAGTGCGGAAATTTCAATTGCGAAGTCGGTCATAAATTATTTTGTGATTCCCTTTTCTTTTAGAAGTTCTTGCAGCTCACCTGACTGAAACATTTCTTTGGCGATGTCGCAGCCCCCGATAAATTCGCCTTTAACGTAAAGTTGCGGAATTGTCGGCCAGTCAGAAAAATCTTTAATGCCCTGGCGAATTTCCGGATCAGCCAAAACATTCACATCCAAAAATTCCACGCCGCAATTTTTTAGAATTTGCACCGTGACAGCCGAGAAGCCGCATTGCGGAAAATCTTGCGTGCCTTTCATGAAAAGCACGACGTCGTTGTTAGAAACCATTTGCTGAATTTGCTCTGCGATATTTGTCATATTAATTGCTCGATGTTTTGATTTGTAAGGCGTGAAGAGTTCCGCCCAGAATTTCCTTAAGTGCGATATTCACCATTTTATGCTGCTCAACTCTGCTTTTTCCAGCAAAAATTTTATCCACGATTTTTAGGCTGTAATGATCCTGATCGCCGACGAGATCAATGACTTCGATTTGCGCGTCGGGAAATTTTTCGAGAATTAGTTTTTCTAATTTGTCTTTGGCGATTGGCATAAAATTTATACAAAAAAGGCGGGCACTGCTGCCCGCCTCAATATTTTTGACTCAATTCTTTCTTAAAATTGCGTTAGCAATTTTAAACTATGAAAAAAAACCACGACGTTTTTTCGGAGCTTCTTCACGGTCACCACGACGATCATCGCGGTCGCGTCTGTCACGACGGTCACCACGATCATGTCTGTCGCCACGATGATGATCTCTGTCACCACCACGTCTATCGCCACGGTCACCTCTGTCGCTGCGCTCTCTGCGATCACCTCTGTCACCGCGATCAGATCCGCCGAATTCTCTTTCATCAACCATTTGTGGTTTGTTTTGAATGCGGTCAGAAATATCTTCGCCGGTTGCTTGATCTACACAACGGTAGCTCAATTTCGGACGACCTTTTTTATCAAAGCCGATAACTTTAACTTTTACGATGTCGCCTTCATTGATAACGTCTTCAACAAAATCAACGCGATATTCAGCAAGTTCAGAAATATGAACGAAACCATCGCGATTGTTTGAAATGCTAACGAATGCGCCAGCGTCAATAACTTTAACAACCGGGCCTTCATAAATGTCGCCGATTTCTGGCTCGAAAGTGATTTCTTGAATCATTGAAAGCGCTTTCTTGATTGAATCAGAAGAGTTAGCAGAAATTTTTACGATTCCGCTGTCTTCGATATCAACAACTGCGCCAGAAACTGAGCAGATTTCTTTGATTACTGCGCCACGAGATCCGATAACTTCGCGGATTTTTTTCTGAGGAATTGTAATTATTTCAACTTTCGGAACATTTGGATTCAATTCAGTTCTAGGAGCTGACATTGATTCATTCATGATGTTTAGAATGTGGATACGTCCAGCGTGAGCTTGCTCAAGAGCAGCTTGCATGATAGCGGAATTGATGCCGTTGATTTTGATATCCATCTGCAAAGAAGTGATACCGTTGGCAGTTCCGGCAACTTTGAAATCCATGTCACCTAAGTGATCTTCATCACCCATAATGTCTGACAAGATAACATATTTGTCGCCTTCTTTAATCAATCCCATCGCGATTCCAGAAACTGGAGCTTTGATTGGAACGCCGGCATCCATAAGTGCCAAAGAAGTTCCGCACACAGTTGCCATTGAAGATGAACCGTTTGATTCAGTGATTTCAGATACAACGCGAGTTGAATAAGTAAATTCAGTTGCAGCTGGGAATACTGGATTGATTGCTCTCCAAGCCAATTTTCCGTGGCCGATTTCACGGCGTCCTGGAGATTTTAGCTGACCAGTTTCGCCTACAGAATATGGAGGGAAATTGTAGTGAAGCATGAAATGTTCTTCAGTCATTCCGGCATCAAGAGTTTCAACTAATTGTTTGTCTTTTGCAGAACCAAGAGTTGCCACAACAAGAGCTTGAGTTTCGCCGCGAGTGAACAATGCACAACCATGAACTTGTGGAAGAATTCCAGTTTCGATTGTGATTTGACGAACTTGATCAGTCTTACGGCCATCAATTCTCACGCCATGTTGCAATACGTCGTTACGCACGATTTCTTGTGACAATTCTTTGAAGATTGATTTGATTTTGTTTTTGTCGATTCCGGCTTCTTCATTGATGAATTTAGCAGCAACATCAGCGTGAATTTCATCAAGTTGTGAAGAGCGAACTTGTTTCTTTTGTTGCTTGTAAGCGTTGATTAGACGGTCACCGATGAAAGAAGTGATTTCTTTTTTAAGAGCAGATTTGTCATCAGCTTTAACCGCGATTTTTTCTTTTCCGGCTTCAGCTTTTAGCTCATTGATCATGGCAATTACTGGCTGGAAATTTTCGTGAGCGAAATTCACCGCTGCAAGCATTTGCGCTTCAGTTAATTCTTTAGCTTCAGATTCGATCATCAAAACTGAGCTTTCGGTGCCTGCAACAACTAGGTCGAGCGTGCTTCCTTTAATTTCTTCATTGCTTGGATTAACTACGAATTGATCTCCAACTAAACCAACGCGAGCAGCAGCAACCGGTTCCAAGAATGGCGCTTCAGAAATTGCTAGCGCAGCAGAAGCAGCGATCAAAGATACGATGTCTGGAGTGCAAGTTGGGTCATAAGAGAGCAGGGTGCAAACCACGTTAACTTCATTGTAGAAGTTGCTTGGGAAAAGCGGGCGGATTGGACGATCAATAAGACGAGAAGTTAGAGTAGCAGCGTCAGAGGGTTTTGCTTCGCGCTTGAAGAAGCCACCAGGAATTTTTCCGGCAGCGTAAGTTTTTTCTAGGTAGTTAACAGTAAGTGGGAAAAAATCCACACCTTCACCAGCTTTTGGTGCAACAGTTACAGCCGCAAGAACGGTAGTATTACCATATTTTGCAACAACCGCTCCGCTTGCTTGGCGAGCGATTTTTCCGGTTTCAAGGGACAGCGTTTTTCCGTTCCAGTTAATTTCTTTTTTTACAACATTAAACATATTTTGGTCAGCGTTAATTAATAATAATTTTAGATTGGTAGGTTTCTTGAACATCAAAAAATTTATTGCGGATGCGGCGATTTACTCGCCGCGGAAGCAATGCAACTTATCTTCTAAATTTAAGCGCAGCTTAAATTTATTTTCTAATATCAAGTTTTTTGATTAGAGCGTCATAACGTTTTGCGTCAGCGCCTTTTAGGTAATCAAGCAATCTTCTTCTTTTTCCAACAAGGATCAAAAGACCTCTTCTAGAAGAAAAATCTTTTTTGTGAGTTTTTAAGTGTTCGGTAAGATTATCAATTTGCGCGGTGATAATTGCACATTGAACTTCAATTGAGCCGGTATCTTTTTTTTCTTGCGCGAAATCGGCAATAATTTCTTTCTTCGTTTTTGTTGCGAATGACATTTTTTTAGTAGTTTTGGTTGGGACTTAGTTTAGATATTTAGCATCAAATCTAATCATCTAATTTAGACATCCTGCGCGTACAGCAGCGAGCCATCAAATATTGGGAGCGCATAGTTAGTAACCGATTTTAAAGCGTCAAGCGAAATTGTTTTTTCGTAATGAAAAACACCAACTTGCAAGCGCGTTAATTTCGAAACAAAACCACACACACCAATTTTTTCACAAATATCACGAGCCAGCGAGCGAACATATGTTCCCTTGCTGCAAGCGACTTCGAATTCTGCATATTCTGAATTATTCGCAATTAATTTTAGCGAAGAAATTTCAACGATTCTTTTTGGCACTTCAAATTCCACACCCTCGCGGGCCAGATTATATGCACGTTCACCATTGATCTTGATTGCGGAAAAACGTGACGGAGTTTGTTCAATTTTGCCCATAAAATTAGGTAACACAGAAATTAATTCTTCAGTTGAAGGACGCGCGGTACTAGATTCTATAACCTTTCCTTCCACATCATCAGTATCTCGAAACTCACCAAATTGAATGCGAAAAAAATATTTCTTCGGAGCATTCATTAATTTTTCTGAAGTTTTTGTCGCGCGATTTAGGGCAATTGGCAACACGCCGGTAGCAAATGGATCAAGCGTTCCGCCATGTCCGACTTTTTTTGCACCGGTTAATCTTTTTACAATTGCAACAGTCTTGGCTGAAGAAAAGCCAATTGGTTTATCGATGTTGAGCCAGAGATTTTGTTCGCGGAGATTTTGCATCAAATTTTTTTATACTTGTCATCACCTTCTACTTCTGTCATTCGCGCCTAGGCGGGAATTCAGTTGTTTTAACTCAGAGCCTTATTGCTCTGGATCCCCGCCTGCGCGAGGATGACAACGAAAAATTATTTTAAACTAAACAGTGTTCGCACCAGAAATAATATCGATCAATTCTTTGGTAATATTTGCTTGTCTTGTTCTGTTATACACAAGCGTCAAATTTTTGATCATCTTGCCGGCATTATTGGTTGCAGCTTCCATCGCCGCCATTCTCGCACCTTGTTCAGAAGCAGAATTTTCCAGCAATTCGTTGTAGATTTGCATCGCTAAATTTTTTGGCAGCAATTCAGATAAAACTTCTTCTTCGCCTGGTTCATAGCTCACCGGCGCTTCAGCAGCAGCTTGCGCTTTATTTTCCAATTGAACCGGAACCGGAATTAATTGTTTTAAAACTTGTTCCTGCGCAATTGCAGATTTGAATTTTGAATAAATTACTTCGCAAATATCGAAGGCTTTTTCATCAAATAGTTTCACCAATTTATTGGCGATTTCTTCCGCAACTTGGTGATTGATTGAGCCTTTGAAAACACCGAAATTCTGGTCGATGATTTGCTTGCCGTAAAGTGATCTCAATTGCTCATAAGCTTTGCGGCCGATGCAGAAAAGTTTCACTTCACAACCTTGCGCAACTAATTCATTAACACGGTTTTTGGCGAATTTTACGGTGGCGCTGTTCAAGCCGCCGCACAAGCCGCGGTCAGAAGAAATTACCACAATCAAGCGCGATTCGCTTTTGCCGCGTCCGGTTAGAAGCGGAAATTTTTCATTTAAATTTGTTCTAACCGAAATATTTGAGGCAAGAGAGATAATCATCTCTTCGATCTTGTCAGCAAAAGGACGCATTGACTCAACGGCAGTTTTCGCTTTTTTCAAACGCGAAGCAGCCACCATTTTCATGGCTTTAGTCATTTTCTGCGTCGATTTTACCGACTTAATTCTGGTTTTTAGCGTCTTTAAATTAGCCATTCGAAACTATTTTTTCTCGTGAGACAAACGATCAGACAAACCTGAATGATCAAGATGTCCTGATGGCGCATGATTTAGGAAAATATCCAAAAATTCATTGATTGCGCCTTTCAATTTGCCTTCAACTTCATCAGTGATTTTTTGCTCTTTTTTGATCGAAGCTAAAATATCAGGATGAGATGATTGTAATTTGCGCAAAAATTCTTTTTCGAATTTAGTAACTTCTTTGGCCGGAACTTTATCCAAATAACCTTTCACACCAACATAGATCGAAGCAACTTGCTCCTCAAACCCCATTGGCGAATATTGGTTTTGCTTCAACAATTCAGTCAATTTACGACCTTTATCGAGCAATTTTTGCGTTGCCGCATCAAGATCAGAACCAAATTGTGCGAAAGCTTCAAGCTCACGGAATTGCGCCAAATCTAGTTTGATTGTGCCCGCAACTTGTTTCATCGCTTTTGTTTGAGCGGCTGAACCTACACGAGATACTGATAGACCAACGTTTACCGCCGGTTTAATACCTTTATAGAAAAGCTCAGTTTCCAAGAAAATTTGACCGTCAGTAATTGAGATCACGTTGGTTGGAATATATGCAGATACGTCGCCAGCTTGAGTTTCAATGATTGGAAGTGCAGTCAATGAACCACCACCTTGCGCATCAGACATTTTCGCAGCGCGCTCAAGCAAACGTGAGTGAACATAGAATACGTCACCAGGATAAGCTTCGCGTCCTGGTGGGCGGCGAAGTAGAAGTGACATCTCACGATAAGCTACCGCATGTTTAGAAAGATCGTCATAAGCAATCAAAGCATGCATGCCATTATCGCGGAAAAATTCACCTGCGGTGCAACCAGTGTAAGGTGCGAAGAATTGCAGCGCGGCAGCTTCAGAAGCAGTTGCAGAAACTACGATTGAATATTTCATCGCGCCTGAATCTTCCAAAGTTTTAACGATTTGTGCTACAGTTGAGCGCTTTTGGCCAATTGCAACATAGATACAATAAAGTTTTTTCTTCTCGTCACCTTCTTCGTGAGCTTTGGCTTGGTTGATGAAAGTATCGATTACGATTGCAGTTTTACCGGTTTGACGATCACCAATAATCAATTCACGTTGACCGCGTCCAATTGGAATCAAAGAGTCGATTGCTTTGATACCGGTTTGCATCGGCTCACCAACTGATTGGCGGGCGATAATTCCCGGAGCTTTAATTTCTACACGGCGATATTCAACATCAGTCAACGGACCTTTGCCGTCAATTGGATTTCCAAGCGCGTCAATTACGCGGCCCAAAAGACCTTTACCAACCGGAACTTCCACGATTTTGCCGGTTCTTTTAACATTTGAACCTTCTTTGATTTTTGTTGAATCACCGAAAATTACGATACCAACGTTATCAGCTTCAAGGTTGAGCGCCATACCGCGAACACCGCCTTCAAATTCAACAAGCTCACCAGCTTGAACTTTATCCAAACCATAAACACGGGCGATACCGTCACCAACTTTGATAACTTCACCGACTTCTTTTAGCTCGGCAGAACTATGAAAATTCTCGATAGTTCTTTGTAAAATATTTGAAAATTCTTCGACTTTGAATTCCATAAACAGGCAGTTGATTAAAGTTTAGTTGATTGCGGCAAGACACTCTTTTCTAAGAGTTTCAAGCTGGTTTTTAAGGCTGGCATCGATTACTTCCGAGCCGATTTTAATTTGCAGTCCGCCCATGATTTTATCTTTGACGGTTTCTTTGATGGCGACGGTTTTTCCCGGATATTTTTTTTCGATTAAAACTTTAACGCGATCAATTTGAGTTTTGTTGGTTTTCACCGCAGTGATAACTTCAACTTCCAAAATATTTTTATCCAATTTCACCAAACGCACGAAATCTTCATAAATTTCTGGAAACAAGTTCAAGCGACGATTGCGAATGATTGAAGCAAAGAAATTTGAAGTAAGCGCACCTAAACCGAATTTTTTGGTAACTTCCGAAATAATGCGAACCAAATCATTTTTGGCGATCACAGGATTTTTTAATTCGTGGGCAAAGCTGGTAGAAAAATTTTGCTTAAAAACTTCCAATTCCGCAGCCACTTTATCAAGTGAATTGCTTTTTTTAGCGGCAACGTAGAGCGCCTTGGAATAGTTTTTAGCAACAACAGAAACTCTTGGCATTTAGGGAACTCTAAAAAGTTTTAGGGAAAAGCTGTTAAATGAGGCGCGGCAAAGTATTTACGCAAAAATAAAATGCAACTTACGATATTTGCCAAATTAAATTTCAACTTCTGTGGATGATTTCTGCGCCGCTGCAGCATCAACCACTTTAACTGATCTCTGCGGATCAGTAGCAGCTTCTTTTACAGCTCCGGCCTGTATGCATAGCTGCTTTATGCCAGGAAAAGCTTCCTGCACTTTTTCATCAAAAACTTTGCGTCCAACTAAAGTTTTCAACATTTCTATCGCAGTTTCTTGATCTTTCTGCCATCTAGTTTCAATCGCCGCTTGTAGCACCTGCATTGCTTTGCTGTCTTTTTGGCATAAGACAAAATCAAGCAGCGGAGCTTTAAAAAAATTTTCGCCAATTATCCATTCTAACGTACTTGGCACGCCTTCAAGAATGGCAAATTCGGCGAAATGATGTGACGGTAACTCCCGGCTGCACAAAAATAAATTAGTCACATAGAGTAAGTTTGCGCTACCCTCGAGCAATTTCTGCACATCTTCTCCCTTACCTGATTGAATCCATCTCGTCAGATTAAAAGCGGTTTCCTGCACTTGTTGAGCCGTAAAGAATTCAACGCCCGGAATTCTGTCCAAATTTAATTCCGTTGGCACATGCAGCTCCAAATTCAAATCACACATGAAAGAAGAGAGCAATGTTTCCAGCGCTAAATAATCTTCCGGATTTTGCAGAAGATATTCTCGGGCGCTTCCACCAGCCAAGCGCAAATAGCGGATAAATTGATAAGCTAGAAATTCTTCAAAAGCCCAAGCCTCGCAAACCAGATCACCGCTTTGCATTTCATCTTCAAATATCGAACCGTCTTTTCTGATAAATTGACGTGAAATTCTACGATCCGGCAAATACTTTACGACACATTTGCTATCGCCAATTTCTATAGCATTCTGATGAATGCGCCTTTTTGCACTTTGTCTTTCCATAAGATACCAATCCTCACTTGCCCAGGCATGGCGCTCAACATCTGGTTCCATGAGAAACTCCACAAAAGGAATTTGAATCACACTAGTTTGCGCTTTATAAAAATTCGGCGCACTGCTTTTACAAGTTAGCGAGAAAAATACCTGCCCCGAAATTCCCGTTGCTATTATGTTCCGCTGAGTCAGAAGGGGGCATTTGATAACCCAATTGCTGCAGGCGTTTTTTAGAATATAAAAACCCTTTTTCTTCGATTAACTTCACAATAAATGGAGTATTGATGTGGTTTGCCACGAACTCCAGCTCCGTAATTGCATCAAACAGAATTTCTTCCTGCTTGGTTAAAATATGGGCGCCTTTTTGCTTGTTTTCTTCATCACTTAAACCGTCACCTTTCATCAATTGCTGCTTAACATCAGAGAAATTGGCTTCCGAGGTTTTCCTGATATCAAGTTTTAATTCACCTTTTTCAATATGGCGGCGCCCTAGATAAGCGCGGGTCTCACGCTGGATCTTTGTTGCAGCTTCACTTTGACTAAGTTTTATATCTCTAGTTTCACGATATTCCTCTAAATCCGTTTTGTCTTTCTTGCCTTCTAAAACATCGATCACTTGTTGCGGATTTAAATCACTGATAATTATGAAGCCTTCATCTTCATTGATCTCAATATCACCGCCAAATTTTTCCTCGGCCATTTCTACTAATTTATCAAAATCAAGCTCCTCACCCTGCTCATTACAAGCATAAATCACTATCTTGCCAAAATAAGGCCCCACGCAGCGCATATTAAGGGTCGGCATTAGTTGAAATTCTTGGAGAATTTTAACTTTATAGCCCTCAAGCAATTCGCCCAATTTTTTTTGGCAATGATCCAAATAAAATTCCAGCGAATCGATATTTCTTAGCATAATTTGACGCCGGCGCATCTCAAAAAATGAGAAAACTTCTTCACTTCCAGACACAAACTCTTCAGCTTGAGCCTTGAATTTATAAGCTCCGGCAAGAATTGTGCTTTCCGTAATTTTGGGCGCGACAAAATCTTTTTCTTCTATCGCATAAACCGCCACATCACCTTTTTTGCCAAGCAGCCTGAAATTTGCTTGCGCATTGCTTTGCATACCAAATTCTTTCGCCAGTTCTTTTCGCAAAACTGCTTGCGGATGATAAGGATTTCCGCAATGCCCACCGCAAGTTGCATAGCCACTTGGCGCAAATAACCTAGGATCACGACGTTGCGCCATAAAAATTTCGCCTTCTTCACTAACCGGAATTACACCAAAATAATTCACTTTCTTTTGCTGCATTTTATCGAGCAGAATTTGGAGATCAGCATCATCAAATAGCAGTTCTTCTGCATCAACCAGCTCGAAATATTCCTTAAAATGTTTTAGCAAATCGGCATCAGTTATTTCTATTATCAACCGGCCATCCGCCCTCGTAGCGACTCGAACTTCACCTTTATCCAAAAGATTATAGCGACAAATATTTTTGCTGTTAGTTGCACCCAAACCACTTTCTGAATGAAGTTCGCCATGCTCCTCCAAATAGCGCAAATTTTGATAAGAAATCAGGAAGCGCTCAATTTCATAAGACAACAATTTTTCCCGCGTCACCAGCGGATCAATTTCAAAAAAACAATCATCGGGAATATGAATTCCACTTTCCATGCTATCACGGCCGGTAATTTCGCAAACTGTGGAATTATCACTTAAGAGAAAAGAATGCACTACAAGAGCAAAATATAGTGCCGGCTTTGCCGCCGCATGCACGCCATCACCACGGGCAATCAAGCCATTATTTTTGCCCCTAAAAACTATTCCTGGCGGATCATCCACACCAAACACTTCGCAATTTTCACTCTCCCAAATCAATTTCAGTAATTGATTTAAGTGAATTAAAACTTCTTTGCGAATTGGCATTTATTTTTTTGGTCGGTTGAGGAAAGCGTAAGAAAGAATTTTATAGCAAAGTTTCGCGGTTAAAAAATCGCAAGAATGCAAAAGTTTTACCGGCGCTAATTCAACCACATCAGCGCCAACGATATTAGAAATTTTTCCGGCTTCGCGGATAATGTCCAAAGCATCTTCCCACATGATTCCGCCTGGCTCCGGAGTGCCGGTTGCTTGCATCAAACTTGAATCAAAACCATCAACGTCAAAAGTTACAAATACCGGACGGCCGCGCAATTTTTCGACAATTTTTTTGGCATCCCAATTTCTGCGATCTCTGCCGAAATGAATGGTGATGCGATCTTTATTTTCTTCCAAATATGGAATTTCGCTGGCGGAAATATTGCGAATACCGCAAGAAATTAATGTTGAAATCGGATGATCCATCACACGGCGAAGTGCGGCGGCATGCGAATAATGCTCGCCCGCATAACCATCGCGCAAATCAGCGTGAGCATCAAAATGCAAAATTGCCAAATCAGGATAACGCTTAACAAATGGACGAATTGAACCCGCAGTAATTGAATGTTCGCCACCCAAAATCAGCGGAAATTTTCCGGCTGCCAAAACATCTTCGGTGATTTGCTCAAGCTGGTCGAGGCCTTTGGCAACCGTGCTATTTTCAATTGGCATTTCTTTCATTGTCGCAACGCCATACTCACGAAAAGGCTCACACCAAAATTCATCATCAAAAAGTTCGACTTGGCGCGAAGCTTTTAAAATTGCTTTCGGCCCTTTATTAGTGCCACCTTTATAGCTCACCGATTTTTCCATGCCAAAAGGAATCACCACAACTTTAGCATCTTCTTGCGATTTCAAATATTTTTCATCAACACCAAGGAAGCCTGATTTCTGTGCGGTGAATGCGTATTTTTCGAATAATGATTTTGTCATTTTGCTTAATTTAAAATATTTACGTGACCCATTTTTCTGCCTTCAGCAATTTTATCTTTGCCGTAGAGATGAATTTTTGCTTTAGGATTTTTTTCAAAATTTTTGAGATCTTGCACTTCATCACCAATCAGATTTTTCATAAATCCTTTGGAGTGAAATTTAACCGCTCCAAGCTTCTGTCCCGTGATTGCGCGAATAAGCTGCTCAAATTGCGAAGTGATATTTGCATCCATCGAAAAATGTCCGGAATTATGCGGACGCGGCGCAAGTTCATTCACCAATAATTCATTGCCCACAACAAACATTTCCACCGCCAAAATTCCGATCAGATCAATTTCCTTAGCGATTTTTGTCGCAAGCTTCTGCGCCTTAATTTGCAAGGCTTTCGAGATTTTCGCCGGATAAATACTTTTATCCAAAATACCGTTTTTGTGAATGTTGGTCAGAGGCTCATAAGCAGAAATTTCGCCGTTACTTGAGCGCGCAACCATCACCGAAATTTCTGAATCAAAGGGACAGAATTTTTCTAAAATCAATTTTTGACCTTTGGCTTGCGCCCAGGCTTTGTCAGCATCTGCAGCATTTTTCAAAACAAATTGTCCTTTGCCGTCATAACCCATCGTCGCGGTTTTTAAAATCGCTTTGCCGAATTTTTTTAGATTTTTTTGCAGCTCATCCAAAGTTTTAATTTCTGCAAATTGCGCGGTTTTTATTTTGATCGAATTAAGAAAAGTTTTTTCAAAAATTCTATTTTGCGTAATTTTCAAAACTTCAGCACTTGGAAAAAGTGAAGTGTGTGAGGCCACGAAATCAGCGGCTTCGAAGGGAATATTTTCAAACTCAAAAGTCGCAACATCAACAATTTGCGCAAATTTTTTGAGCGCATTTTTATCAGAATATTTCGCAACAATTGTTTGATTGGTAACAAAACTCGCCGGTGAATTTTCAATGTCAGAGAACACCACGGTTTTATAGCCCATGCGATGCGCCGAAAAACAAATCATGCGCCCCAGCTGTCCGCCGCCGATAATACCAATTGTTGCGATTTTTTTCATATCCGTTCCTTGCTTCATTTAGAAAGCGCGGCAACCTAATTTCGCAACTCAACATTTTCAACTAAATCATGCCGCAAAAATTCGAGCAGCTTAAAAAAGCCAAACGCTTAAAAAAATCTTCGCAAAAATGGTTACTGCGCCAGATCAATGATCCATTCGTTGAACGCGCGAAACGCGAGGGCTGGAAGTCGCGCGCGGCTTTTAAAATTATTGAAATTGATGAGAAATTTAAGCTGTTTAAAAAAGGTAAAATTGTGCTCGATTTAGGGGCAGCACCCGGCGGCTGGTCGCAATACGCGGTACAAAAAGTAGGGGAGGGAAATGTTGTGGCGCTTGATCTTTTGCCCATCGACTCAATTCCGGGCGTGAAATTTTTTCAGCAGGATTTTTTGGCCGAAGATGCAGTGCCAAAAATTATCGCGGAGTTAAAAACAATTGAGCACAACAAAAGTGGAAGATGTGATATAGTGATGTCAGACATGGCTGCAAACACAACGGGAGATCACAATACAGACCACTTGCGCATTATCGCACTTCTTGAAGAAGCTTTATTTTTATCCAAACAAATTTTGCGCGACGGCGGATGTTTTGTGGGCAAAGTTTTTCAAGGCGGCAGCTCGGATGAAATCTTGAAAGCAATGCGACAAAATTTTCAGAGCGTGAAATATTTTAAGCCGGATTCTTCGCGCAAAGATTCATCGGAAATGTATTTGGTAGCTCTGGGCTTTAAGAAAACAGCTGATCTCTAAAAAACTCTCGACAGTAAAAATTTCGCAAACAGTGTTTTGCGAGATCCCGCCTCAAAACTCACCAATAACAATCAACTAAAACAGATTATGCCGATTAAGCCGATTAAAGATCATGCCCCAAAAATTCTTCAAGCTATTCATGAAAACGATGTTGCCGCACTAGAACAAGAAATAGCGGAACTCAGAAAAACATATCAAATGCGCGCCGAACCTCTCTCAAAAGATCTCGTGAAAAATGCCGAATTAGAGAGAGATGAAAATTATCTTCACGGCTTTTTGAACAATCTTTATACCGCTGCCCTGGCAAAAGGAGATATACGAATTTGCCTGCTATTTGCCGCGAATGGCGCTTAATTGGCAGGTAGAGATATGGATAAATTAGTGCATTCCGAGAAAGAATCTAATGAAGATCCCTACCAAGGCATTGCTTTACTGTTTGAAACTCCAAAGCGACCAATATTCACTGATCCTCAAATCGACGCTTTGAGATTGCGCGAACAATTATATAGAGAACAAGATTTTGAACGCTCTTCGCATCGCGTTGTAGTGCCTGGTGAAATGGCGCATTATCGCCATGAACTTAAAGTTAACTTTGAGAAACTCAAAGCTGCGGATGGGAAAGAAGAAGTATTTCAGGTTAGCGAACAAGTGGAACAAGTTGAAATAAAATCATCTCCTTTAAAAAGCATCGAAGTATCGCATCCTAGGCCAGATGAGCCGGCTGTAATCGAGCCCGCCACACATCTCCAAAGATGGCACGCAATGGCAGCTAGAATCGCTGAAATAAGAGATACCGGAAATTCAGAAATTAAAATCCCTGAAGTCGTTACCCGCAAAGTTAAAGCACCCACTGCCGCTGCACTACAAGCTCAAGGACACACAACATTCTTACAATAAATTTAATCTCCGGTTTTGCACTTTTGCTTTGGCGCAAAACCGGAAAATTTTCAAAAGATGAGTCGATCAGGAATCAATGTCGAGAGATTAGTCGCAGTAGCTCAGCCATTCTTGCAACAACTCCAGCAAGAGGATGATTCAACAAGGGAGAAATTAAGAGAATATCTGGCACCGAACCGGGATAACTACGAAATATTATTCTATCTGCTTGATGCCGGTTTAAAACTGCCGGTCGCAGATTGGGTGGAAATAATGGGCTATGGCGAGTTGCGCCAGGAAGATGAGATGCCTTACATGATGAATTATTGTGCCCGCACTTATAAAATTGAGGAATTAGAAAAAGTTTTGCCGCCAGACGAATATGCGGTCTTTTTCCGCGCCCATCAAGTGGCGCTAGCCTTTAAAGGCAATAGTGAAGATGCAAAAAAGTTGCTCACTGAATTTAACGAAAGCTTGCGCGGAATTGATCCAAATGAACACAATAATTTGCTGCACTATTTAGCGAGCGGTGCCGGTTGCGGCGACGGAATTTTTGATGCAGTTAGAAATAATGGTGATCACGATAGCTTTTTTTTCCTGATGAAATGCGGCGTAGGGCCGGATGTCAAGCAGCTCGGGCGCGCCCTTCATTGCGGAAATTTTGATTATTTAGAACGTCTGAAGTTGATAAAATTTGCCCGCGAAAATTACACAGAGCAAGATTTGGAAAGGGAAAGAGTCTCTAGAGCTGAATATAACAGCTTCATCACCGCGGAATTACCGTTGATTCTGGAAGAGGCGCTGTGCGCAAAAGATAAACGAGTTGCCACCAATTTATTGGCAAGAGACATAAAATGCCGCGCCATATTTGTGGCAAAAGCTGAAGCCGATAAGCAGCTAGCTGATTTTTATTATGAATGCAAAACTGATGCTGAGCTTATTAAAGAAAAGAAAGCCGGATTTGATCCAACCAAAAGAACAACCAAACAGCCTGCTAGTTCTGCAGCAATAGTCGCGGCTTTTGCGGCCGGTAATAATCCGCGTGATGAAAAAGATGAATCGCAAAGCAGCAGCCGAAGCTAGATATTTCCGCCGGAAATAATTACCAAAAATTTTCTATTTTCTGCTGAGGGATTTTTTTTGAGATATTGCTCAAGACCAGCAATAGCAAGTGCTGAAGTTGGCTCAATTTTTTGCTGCAAAATTTCTGATAATTTTTTTTGCCAGGAAATAATTTCTTCTTCACTGATTTCCAAAATGCCGGAAAATTGTTTTAGAAATTGGAAGCAAATCTCGGAAGTCGCCAGAGTTCTGGTTCCATCCGCTATCGTGTTTGGCGTATCTTCAAAAGCAAAAATTTTTCCGCTACGAAATGAAAGTGCCACATCGTTGGCATTAGCGGGTTCGCAGGCAAAAACTTTTGCATTGGGGGATAATTTTTGCGCCGCTAAAAATGTTCCTGAAGCTAATCCGCCGCCGCCGCATGGCATAAAAACTGCATCAACTTCACCGCATTCTTCAAACGCTTCCAAAGCAGCTGTGCCTTGGCCGCAGATCACATCAGCATCGGCGGATGGATGCACAAAAAAATAGCCTTCTTTTTGTTTTTCCTCCGCTTTGGCATTTACGTCAGATCTTTTTTCGAGCAACACAACTTCGGCTCCCAAATCGCGCGCCGCCTGAATTTTCACCGGTGAAGCTTTGCTAATCATATAAATCAAAGCTTTAATGCCAAATTTTTTGCAAACATGCGAAATTGCCTGCGCGTGATTTCCTGAAGATTGCACCACAATTTTTTCGGGAAATTTTCCATGTTTTTCCTTGTAAGCCAAAACTGCGTTGAAAGCCCCGCGAGCCTTAAAAGAGTTAGTTACCTGCTGATTCTCCATTTTGAAAAAAACTTCTACACCGAGTTCCTTGTTTAATTTTTCATCAGATAAAAGCGGCGTGTTTTTGATGTAATTTTTGATGCGATTATGCGCGATCAAAACATCATTAAAAGTGAGGGCAGACATTGGAGAGAAATTAGAATTTTTGCGCGGAAGGCGTGGCAAATAAAAGCGCCGCGCAAAAATTAGCAACAGCGATTATTTAAATTTCGCAAAAAGTTGTGAGGGGTCCTTGAAGGCTTTAAACTCTAGGGCGTTTCCGCTTGGATCTAGAAAAAACATTGTCGCTTGTTCACCAATTGCACCACGAAATCTGATGTAAGGCTCGATAACAAATTTGATTTTTGCATTTTTCAATTTTTCTGCAAATTCATGCCATTGATTCCATTCCAAAACCACACCAAAATGCGGCACCGGAACGCCGTGCCCATCAACCGGATTTACAACTTCCGGACCGGTTTTTTTATCAGCGTGAAGATGCGTTACAAATTGATGCCCGAAGAAGTTCCAATCAATCCAGCCATCCGTTGAGCGCCCCTCGTCAAATCCCAGAAACTCGCCGTAAAACTGGCGTGTATCTTTTAAATCTTTTACCGGAACCGCTAAATGAAAGGGCTGAATTGTCATAATTATTTTATTTCAAAAATTGCGTCGACTTCGACGGCAACTCCAAAGGGAAGCGAGCCTGAGCCAACTGCTGCACGAGCGTGTTTTCCTTTGTCTGCCAGGGCCTCAACCATAAGGTCGGAAGCACCATTGGCAACGGCAGGATGATCTTTGAAATTCGCATCACCATTCACAAAAATTCCTAATTTTACGCAGCGAACCACGCGATCCAAATCGCCATCACAGGCAACTTTCAATTGCGCGAAAATGCCAATCGCGCAAAGACGCGCGGCTTTTTTGGCATCTTCAACAGAAATTTCTGAACCGACTTTTCCGATATAAGCAAGCTTGCCATTTTCAAATGGAAGTTGTCCGGAAATTACCACCTGATTTCCGGTTTTTACGAAACCCACATAATTGGCCACTGGAGCGGCGGGGGTTGGTAGATTGATGCCAAGAGAATTTAATTTTTGCTCAATGTTAGACATAATTTTAAAAGTTATTTTCCCGAAATTCCGAGCTTCTCGAAAAGCTTGCGATCGCGCTCCATTTCAGGGTTTGAAGTTGTTAAAAGTTTTTCGCCATAAAAAATCGAATTAGCTCCCGCCAGGAAACACAAGGCTTGCGTCTGTTCGTTCATTTCTTCGCGACCAGCTGAGAGTCGCACCACCGATTGCGGCATCATGATTCGCGCCACCGCAATTGTGCGGATAAAATCAAATTGATCGAGCTCGCGCACTTCTTCAAGCGGCGTGCCTTTTACTTTCACCAGCATGTTGATTGGAACTGATTGCGGATGTTTCGGCAGATTTGCGAGCACGATCAACATTTTGGCGCGATCTTCGCGTTTTTCTCCCATGCCAACAATACCGCCGGAGCACACATTTAGCCCGGCTTCGCGCACATTTTTCAAAGTGTTGAGGCGATCTTCAAAATTTCTTGTCGTGATAATTTCTGAATAAAATTCCGGCGATGAATCGATATTGTGATTATAATAATCCAAGCCTGCTTCCTTTAATTTCTTGCTTTGCGACTCGGTCAACATTCCAAGAGTCATGCAAGTTTCGAGGCCGGTTTTTTTCACCTCATCGACAATATTACAAATTTTTTCAACATCGCGATCATGCAAACTTCTCCAGGCCGCACCCATGCAAAAACGCGATGCGCCCGCTTCCTTCGCGGCTTTAGCAGCTTCCAGAATTTTTGAAGTTTCCATCAAAGATTCTTTTTGTAAGCCCGTATTGTAATGCGCCGATTGCGGACAATATTTGCAATTTTCCGGACAAGAACCGGTCTTGATGCTTAGAAGCGTGCTGATTTGCACGGCATTAGGATTATGATTTTGGCGGTGAATTTCTGCCGCTTTGAAAATTAAATCATTAAAAGGCAGTGAGAAAATTTCTAAAACTTCTTCAACTTTCCAATCATGGCGAGGAGCTTGGCTGTAAGTTGAACCTAGCACTTCTTCTTTTTGTATTTCGCGGATTTCTTTCATTTCCAGATTATATGACACTTAAACAACTCGCCCATTTGCTTGGGATCAATCAAACGTTCAATTGCTGAAGTAATTTCAGCGGCGAGTTGGGGATTTTTTTCGATTAAAATTTTTTGGCGATCCTTGATGCCAAGCGAGATTAAAAATTCGCGCTGAGTAATCAAAGAAGAATTTAAGCTGTAGTTTTTTGTAATTTTGTCGAGTGCGGCGAAGTCGACGCGGGCGGTGATGTCGCAATCCGGCGTGAAAACACTTACCGGCTCATGATTTTTTAACGATTGCAGCGTATTGGCAAAATCATGTTTGAAATAACCATAATCAAAATTGATGGCGATGCCGCCGTGATTTTGTAAGGCCTGGCAAAGTTGATTTATAAATTTTCGCGCTTCCTCGCTATATTCAAAAACCGCGCCAATTGGAGCTAAAGAGCCAATTTCATTTTCAACAAATTGGTGAATTTCTTTGTTAAACGCAGCGAGGGTAAAATTTTTATCAATTATGATGCGCTCACGCCAGCCGATCTCGGTTAAGACAAATTGATCGATTGGAAAACAGTCAAAAAGTTCATTTGAAATGAAGAAAATTTTTTGCGCGGTTTTTTCAAAATCAGAAAAATCGCGATGCCATTTCACTTTGAAATCACGCAATTTTTCTTGCTGGATTTTGGTTAAGGCTTCACTGATTTCGATGATGTGAAAATCTGCAAACTCAATAAAATCAACGGCCTGCGCATTATTTTTTTCAGCGAGTTTTTTTATCACCGACAAAATATCAAACATCATCACGCCACGTCCGGCGCCCATTTCGACTAAAGAAATTTTTTCTTTTTTATGTGAAAAAATTTGTAACAAATAAAGCGCTATTGATTCGCCAAATGTCTGCGAAATTTCCGGTGCAGTTATGAAATCAGAATTTTTGCCAAGCGGATTTTTAGTGCGATAATAGCCATCAGCTTCGTTAAATAAAGCTTGGCGCATGAATTGCGAAATTTTCATGGCCGCCAATTAAGGAAATTTTTCAAAAATCTTAAACCTGCTTCGCCGCTTTTTTCAGGATGAAATTGCGCACCTAAAATATTTTCCTTACCAATTATTGCAGTGAGCTTAGCGCCATATTCTACCTGGGCCAAAACATTATTCTCATTTTGCGAAATGAAATGAAAAGAGTTAGCGAAATAAAAATGTTCGCCATCTTGAATATCTTTCAGAACCTCGTGTTTACTGGCTTTAATGGAAATATTATTCCAGCCCATATGCGGAACTTTTAAATTCTCGCCCGAAATTTTTTCTACCACTCCATTGATGAAGCCAAGGCCGACGTGGCCTCCATCTTCATGTCCAATTGATGCTAAAACTTGCATACCAACGCAAACGCCAAGAAATGGTTTTTTCTCAACCAAAACTTGTTTGCGCAATTCCGGCAAAAATCCCTCAATGGATTTCAAACCGTTCATGCAATCGCCAAACGCACCAACACCAGGCAGAATCAAGTGATGGGCAGATTTTAAATCGGAAATTTTGCTGGAGAGAATAATTTGCGCATCATCACTTTTCACCAAAGACAATGCATTGATCACTGACTTAACATTGCCGGCGCCATAATCGATGACGGTGATTTTCATACAGCTTTCGGATCAAGAATTTGCGGCGCGAAATCGAAATCGGTATTTTGTAAAAAATTAAATTTTGCGCTTAGTTCATCAGCGCCAAATGCAACGCCAGCAAGCTCATAGCCTTTCTTGCGCAAATGTTGTTCCAGCCAGTAAGTGGCGTTTAATGCAACGAGGAAAAGATAAAAAATTTCGAGGACAATTTTATCGAAATCAGAGGAAATTTTTGCTAAGAAAAAAAATGCAAAATTGATGAGAATTAAAACCAAAAATTCTTTCCACATCTTGTGATATAAAAACCACAAACCACTGAAAATAAAGGCGCGCCATGAGAAACCCTCTTTTAACAAAACGAGGTTTTCAACTTTTCCGTCCCGATTTTTTTTGATTAAAGCGCTGTAAGTTTTCATAAAAAAAAGCCGCCGGTTTTTGGCCGGCGGCTCTAAATTTTTTTTATTTCAAAGCAGCTTTTGCTTTAGAAACGATTGCACCGAAAGTTTCCGGCTCGCGGATTGCGAGGTCAGATAAAACTTTACGATCCAAATCAATTTTTGCTGCTTTCAGGCCAGCGATGAATTTGGAATAAACTAAACCATGTTCGCGGGTGGCAGCGTTGATACGCTGAATCCAAAGAGCGCGGAAGTCTCTTTTTCTAGCTTTACGGTCGCGGTAAGCGTAACGTAATGCTTTTTCAACTTTCTCAATTGCAACGCGGAAGCAATTTTTTGCACGACCGCGGTAACCTTTTGCCAGTTTAAGAATTTTCTTATGTCTAGCGCGTTTTGTAACGCCTCTTTTTACACGACTCATTTTTTCTCCGAAAAAATTATTTTTTAAATAACCCCCTCAATCCCCTTTCAAGGGGATGTCGCGCTAAGCGTCGACGGGGAGCAGGAATGACTTATTGAAGTTAATTGCTATACGGCATTTTGAACTTCAGAACTGAGGCGGTGTTACCGTCAGCAAGAACTGCGTTTTTACGCAAGTTTCTGATTCGTCTTTGGCTTTTTTTGCCAAGATTATGTCTCTTACCTGCTTGTTTATGGAGGATTTTACCGGTACCGGTAACTTTGAAACGCTTTTTGGCGCTACTGTTAGTTTTTACTTTAGGCATAATATCAAAAATTATGATTGCAGAAACTCAGGTGGACATTGCTGCCGCTTTGGAACCCGGGAATCAAATAAGTTTATATTTTGGTGAAGAGTCCCCCGCTTACGCTCTTTGAGCTACAGCGCGGCACGCTTCGCTAACACTCCATCGCCACGTGTCCTAGCGGACCCGTCGCGCTGTAGCGTAAGCGAAAGCGGAGTGGGATCAGTAGGACTCGAACCTACGACCAAGACGTTATGAGCATCCTGCTCTAACCAACTGAGCTATGATCCCGTATGAGTCATAGCACAGAAATCTTAGTCTCACGAGCTACGATCCCTAAAAAGGGGCGCGCAACTTACGTGCGGAGTTTCTTTTTGCAAGCAGTCTTATTAGCGGGATTTTGATCGCGGACGTGACAAATTTTCCTTAGCTATAGATGACCCCACTGGAGCACTGCCCGGTCTAGTTTGTGAGGGCACCTCTTCCTCTTCTTGCCAACCATCCTACAAAAAATCATCCAGGCCCCAACTATCTTGGCTTTTATTTGAATTAGGTGATATGTCATTTTGGTTGCGCGAGTCTATTCTGGAATTTAACCATTCGGCTATTCTTGGGTCCAGCGTTCCAGGTAAATTTTCGGAGATGGCACTCTCTTCATCAGACTCATTTTTTATTTCATTATCTATGTCGCGTATAAATTCTGCAAAAGCGTCGTCTATCATCTTTTGATCACGAGGATCCATAACTGAAGATTTATCAGAATTTCTAGACATAAGCTATTTAAGATTTCGCTTTTGCCACACCAACCAAAGCCGGGCGGATCAAGCGATCAGCGATGGAATAACCAGCTTGAATCACTTTCACGATTGTGCCTTCCTCGGCGTCAGATTCAATATGCGCAATTGCTTCGTGAAAATTGTGATCAAATTTTTCATTCAGCGGATAAATTCTTTTCACCTGATTTTTTTCCAAAATTTTGAGCAATTCTTTTTCCGTCATCACAATTGCATCAGCATAATTTTTAATCGCCGGAACTTTTTCGATTTCATCTTTTGGCGCGTTTTCGCTGGCCATGAAAAAATTTTCTGTAACCACAACCAAATCAGAAACGAAATTGGAAATTGCATATTTCGAAGCTTTTTCCAATTCCTCGCGCGACCTTCTGCGCACGTTGTCGAGCTCGGCTAAAGCACGTAATAATTTATCATTTAAGTCAGAATTTTTTTGCTCTAATTCAGCAATTTTATTTTCTGATTCGTTAATTTCCGCTGCTGGTTGTGGCGTTTGATTTTCGTTTTGATTTTCCGACATTTTTTCTCCTAAATTTTTGAAAGCGCAAAGATAGAAAGGTGCCTGCGGAGTTTCAAGATTGCTTTAAAATTTTTTGTTCTTAAGTTTTTTGAAAATTTACCTCCAACCAAATTTCGAAAAATGCTAGATAAAATCACTGAGCAAGCGAACTATACCGTTCCGATGGTCGTTGAGCAAACCGCTAGAGGCGAGCGCGCTTTCGACATTTATTCCCGTCTTTTAAAAGAGCGCATCATCTTTTTATCTGGCCCGGTTAATGACGCAGTTTCATCGCTGATCGTAGCGCAATTGCTGTTCTTGGAATCGGAAGATCCGAAAAAAGATATTTATTTCTACATCAATTCACCAGGCGGCATTGTGACTTCCGGCCTTGCGATGTATGACACCATGCAATATATCAAACCTGATGTTGCAACACTTTGCATCGGCCAGGCCGCATCAATGGGCTCGCTACTTTTAGCAGCGGGGGCGCCGAAAAAACGTTTTTGTTTGCCTAATTCGCGAATCATGATTCACCAGCCATCCGGCGGCTTCCAGGGTCAGGCCAGCGATATTGAAATCCATGCGCAGGAAACCATCAGCCTCAAAAAAAGGCTGAATGATATTTACGCCAAACATACCGGACAAAAAGTTCACACTATCGAAAAAGCGATGGATCGCGACAATTTCATGTCGCCGCAAAAAGCTTTAGAATTTGGTTTGATTGACGAAGTAATTGAGAAGAGACCAGAACTTATTAAATAAATTTTATGATCAAAAAACACGACGAAGAAAAAGAATTATCTTGTTCGTTCTGCGGCAAAACCCAGCACGAAGTTAAGAAATTAATCGCCGGCCCAACTGCATTAATTTGCAATGAATGTATCGGCCTGGGCATGGATATTTTGAAGGAAGAACAGAATAAATCTCCGCTTCACAAAACAGATGGCTCTAAGCCAACTCCGCAAGACATCATCAAAATTTTGAATGAATATGTGGTGGGCCAGGAACATGCGAAAAAAGTTTTATCGGTTGCGGTTTACAACCATTACAAACGTATTGATTCAAGCAATGCCGTTGCCGCTGATTCGGTTGAATTAAGCAAATCAAACATTCTGATGATCGGGCCAACCGGTTGCGGTAAAACTTTGCTCGCACAAACTTTGGCACGCATTCTCGATGTGCCTTTCACGATGGCTGACGCAACTTCACTTACTGAAGCAGGTTATGTTGGTGATGACGTGGAAAATATCATCGCGCGTTTGTTGCAGGCTGCAAATTACGATATCGAAAAAACGCAGCGCGGCATCGTTTATATTGACGAGATCGATAAAATTGCGCGCAAATCGGAAGACAATACACGCCGCGATATTTCCGGTGAGGGCGTGCAACAAGGTTTGTTAAAAATCATTGAAGGCACTGTGGCTTCGGTTCCAACGCAGCCGGGTCGCAAAACTTCGCAGCAGGAATATGTGCAAGTTGATACGCGAAATATTTTATTCATTTGCGCTGGCGCATTTTCCGGTTTAGAAAAAATCATTGCGGCGCGCGGCACTAAATCTACTATGGGTTTTGGCGCTGATGTGCGTGAAAAAGATGACACTAACCGCAAAGATTTATTCAACAAAGTTGAGCCAGATGATTTAATTAAATTCGGCATGATTCCAGAAATCGTTGGCCGCTTGCCAATCATCGCGCCGCTTGAAGGTTTGACGGAAGAAGATTTAGCAAAAATTTTGCGCGAACCTAAAAACGCTATCGCTAAACAATATCAAAAACTTTTCGCATTAGATAAAGTTGAACTGACTTTTGATGAAGAAGCGATTCATGAAATTGCTAAATTGGCAATTGAGCGCAAAACAGGCGCCCGTGGTCTTCGCGCCATTGCGGAAAATATTTTGCTTGAGGCAATGTTTGATGTTCCGTCACATAAAGATATCAAATCTGTTCGTGTGACGAAAGAAGCGGTGACTAAAAATAAAGCTTTGGAAATCACCAAACTTAGTGCCAAAGAATTGGAAGAAAGAGATGAGAAAAAATCGATTTCTGTAGTTGCTCAGAAAGAAAAACGCGCCAGCTAATTGCCCAAATATTCGGGCGGGATTACAAATCCCGCCCAACACATTCCCTGTTATACCACCTTTATTTCCAAGGCGTGAAGACCATTGGCAAATTCTTCTTTTACCATTTCATTTATTTTTCGGTGTGCTGCAACTTTGCTTAATTTTTTCAATTCATCCGCGGCAATTGTAATCGCAAAATGCGTTTCATCTGTGCCGTTATCACCCAGATGTCCGCGATGCAAATAAGAATTATTTTTTACTTCCAAAAAACTTGGCTGAAAATTTCTACGTAATTTTTCTTCGATGCGATTTTTCATATTTTAAAAGTGGTTGTTAATAAACCTGTGAATAAATTGTTAAGAAATCAGGTTTTTTTAACAGAAATTATTTTTGCAAAAAACTTATCAAATTTATTCACAATTTTTCCACGGAATTATTGCTGTTAAAAAATTTGTTTTTTGTGATTTTTCATCTGTTAATAACTTTTACAAACCCTTTATTTTCAATGATCTGGCTTGTTAATAATTTTGTTAATAAAAAGTTATAAAATTCCCCACAGTTATTAAAATAATAATAAATCTTAAATGAAAAAATTAGTTAATATTCTGCTTAAGAAAGAGAGGTTTGATAAACCGCCAGTTTGGATAATGAGACAAGCAGGAAGATATTTACCGGAATATCGCGAGATAAGAAGCAAGGCCGGAAGTTTTTTGGATTTATGTTATAACCCCAAGCTTGCAGCAGAAGTTACATTGCAGCCGATTCGCCGATTCGATTTAGATGCAGCAATAATTTTTTCCGACATTTTAGTAATTCCCGATGCACTTGGTGTGAAAGTTGAATTTGTAAAAAATGAAGGACCAAAGCTTGGTGATTTTGAATTAAAAAATTTGCAGCGCAAAAATTTAGCAAAACATTTGTCACCGGTTTTTGAGGCTTTGCAGCTTACAAGATCAGGGCTTGATAAAGATAAGTCTTTGATTGGCTTTTCCGGTGCACCATGGACGCTAGCTTCTTACATGATCGAAAAAGGTGGATCGAAAAACTTTGAAGAAACGCGCCGTTTTGCAATTGAGAAAGAAGAAGAATTTTCTCAACTCATCGAAATTTTAACTGATAGCGTGATTGAATATTTATCGCTGCAAATCAAAGCCGGAGTTGATGTGGTGAAAATTTTTGATTCCTGGGCCGGAATTTTGCCGCCGCAAGAATTGCAAAAATGGGTATTTGCTCCAGCGAAAAAAATTGTGGATACAATCAAAAAAACTCATCCGCAAATTCCGCTGATTTATTTTCCACGCGGCATTGGCGTAAATTATGAAACTTTTGCACGAGATATTACGCCTCATGGTTTGGCGCTTGATCAAACAATTGAAAAAAATTGGGCGCAAAAAAATCTGCAGCAAAAATATGGCCAAGTTATTCAGGGAAATCTCGATAATTTTCTCCTCGCTTTTGGAAAAAAATCTGAAATTGAAAAAGAAGTTATGGAAATTTTAGAAAAGTTTGTTGATCATCCCTTCATCTTCAATTTAGGTCATGGAATTTTGCCACAAACTCCAATTGCAAATCTTGAGACAGTTCTAAAAACGTTAAGAAAATAAAATTATGAAAAAGTCAGCCTTCTCTTTGATCGAGCTTTCGATCGTTATTTTGATAATTGGAATTTTGGTAGCCGGTGTTACGCAATCAAGCCGTCTGGTAGCTAAAATGCGTTTAGCTGCGGCGAGATCACAAACTCAAAGCTCAGAAGCAAATTCAGTAAAAAGTATGATCTTCTGGCTCGAAACCACTTCTGAAAAAAGTATTGATGATGCAGCAACTGAAGACGGCATTTCAATCAATTCAGGCAGCGGTTATAGCTGGTATGATATCAACAACCAAATCAGCCAGAAATCAAATGCCTCAAATGCTGCGGGCGCAGATTATAAACTTTCTGGAATCAATGGTTTGCCGGTTTTGAATTTTGACGGAACTTCTGGCGACATTATGGATATCACGCAAACCAACGGTGTGGCTTCGCAATTGAGTGTGTTCCTCGTATTTAGAAATCTTTCTCTAACTACTGTTCCACAATCTTTGATTTCAGTAAGAGGCGTTACTCACACTTCGGGGAACAATTCTTTCCAGATCAACATCAACAGCAGCAATTTTGTCCAATATGATTATTTCAACTCGGCAGGCACGCAAGTAACCACGGCCGTTACAGGGGCGATCTCAGCAAATACTGCTTATGTTGTTGATGTCATTGATGACTCAACAACCACTCAAACCATTTCAATTAGCAATGGATCAGGCATGACAAGAGTTGCTGTGTCAGCAGCTTCAGGAAGCAAAACTCTAAATTTGGGATTAAACATCGGCTATTGGAACAACGGCACCACCAGTGCACGCTTCTTTAATGGCGATCTTGCTGAAATCATCTTGTTTGACCGTGCTTTGAAACAAGAAGAAAGAAACGCTATTGAGAAATATCTCGGCAAAAAATGGGGCATTAAGTCTTACTAGATTGCCTAATCAAGTTGGCTTTATGAAAAAATCGGCCTTCTCCTTAATCTAGCTTTCGATCGTGCTCCTGATCATCGGCATTCTTATTGCCGGTGTCACGCAATCAAGCCGCTTAGTTGCCCAAATACGCTTATCTTCGGCGCGCCAGCAAACTCAAAGATCGCCGGTTTCTTCAATAACCAATCTGGTTTTGTGGATGGAAACTACTTCTGAAAAAAGTTTTGATGATGCTGCAACGGAGGATGGCACTGCGATTAGTTCCGGCAGCAATTATAATTGGTATGACATCAATACCCAAAATCCGCGCCGCTATACCGCAAATTCTGCCACAGGTCCTACTTATAAAATAAATTGCATCAACAACCTGCCTTGTTTGTCATTTAATGGCTCAACACAATCTTTGACTTTTCCAGCAATGGGCAGCTCGTCGCAAATCAGCATGTTTGTTGTTTATAATAATGTGGGGCCAACTTTGGCTACGCAATATATAATCTCATCAATCAACGCCTTTGTTCCCAATATTGGTTTTTCTACTTCTACAACTGGTGGTCTGACTTATTATTATAATCTGGGTAGTGGTTATGGTAATGTCGGCGCACTTAAAACCAACACTCCTTCTATTCTTGAAGTGATTGATAGAGGAACTTCTTCAACACTTTATTATAGTGTGCCAGGAGCAGCAATGGGACAAGTAGCTTCGGGATCAACTTCGGGAGCCCGCAATTTCACGGGCGGTGCAACGGTTGGGGCTTTTTCTGACGGCTCGACAACCACAGGCTACTTTAACGGCTATATTGCAGAAATTATAATTTTTGACCGCGCCTTGAAACAAGAAGAGAAATCAGCAATTGATGCTTATCTCACCAAAAAATGGGGCATCAGAACTTCATAAATGATTTTCGGTATCCTTGATCGCGGCAACGGTGCCGATGTGAAAATATCGGCCTTTCAATTCAATGCCGCGAATGCGATGAACCAGCCCGCCTTCTGCTACCGCTTCTCTATAATAATGTGCCATTGAAAAACATTTTTCCGGTGCACGCGCCAAAATTTTTGGATTAATTATCTGTAATCCAACATAAACATGCGACATTGGCGCATCCGAAAAACGCACTAATTGATCGCCAACCAAATTAAAATCCCCGCCGCCGTGAACATTTCCTTCATAGCCGTAATAATCATCAACCTGCTTTAGGCCGAGCAAAATATCGCATTCATCAGGGTTCCAGGCTTTCGCCAAACGTTCAATATCGCCAAGAACTTCTTCATTATCATCAAGCCATAAAACATCGCCATTAATGGTTAAAAGCGGTTTGTTCAAATCAATTTTATCTTTAGCAAAAACAAGTCCGCCGCCGGTTTCAACTTTTTCTAACTCATGGGAAAAAATAATTTTCGGATTGTGCAGCTTTTTGAGATGGCTCTCTACTTGCTCAGCGAGATAAAAACCATTCACGATAATTTTTTTGATCGAAGAAATTTTATCTAATTTCTCAATTGCATAATCGATGATTGCTTTACCTTTAATTTTAACCAAAGGCTTGGGAATGGTGTCCGTTACAGGCCGCATACGTTCGCCGCGTCCGGCAGCAAAAATGAAAGCCTGAGTAAGTTGAGTCATTAGTTATAAATTAAATTTCAGAAATTGGTGTTACGCCGCCAAGCGGAACCGCCGCGGCTTTTTCCACTTGATAAGTCAGCATGCCGCCAACTTGCGCGCTCCATAATCTTTTATAAGTTCCATTCATTGCAAGCAACTCGTCATGCGTGCCGTCTTCAATAATTTTTCCATGCGAGAAAACCAGAATACGATCCATCATTTCAAGCGTTGAAAGGCGGTGCGCCACAACTAGAACTGTTTTGCCTTTCATCAAATTTTTTAAGCTTTCCTGAATCATATTTTCCGTAACTGAATCAAGTTGGCTGGTTGCTTCATCCATAATTAAGATTGGCGCATTTTTCAAAAAAGCACGCGCAATTGAAATGCGCTGGCGCTGCCCGCCGGAAAGCTTGATGCCGCGTTCACCAACCAGTGAGTTATAACCATTTTGCAATTTCTCGATAAATTGATCGGCATGTGCTTTGCGTGCCGCTTCTTTCACCTGTTGTTTGGTGGTGCTCTTTGAGGCATCTTTTCTGCCATAAGCAATATTTTCAAAAAGGCTGCGATGAAAGAGGGAAGGATCCTGCGGAATCACGCCAATTGCGTGGTGGAGTGAATCCAAAGTCACCTGCGAAATATCCTGTCCGTCAATTAAAATGCGTCCCGAATCAACATCAAACATGCGCAAAATCAAATTCACAAAAGTTGATTTGCCACTGCCCGAATGGCCGACCAAGCCCACTTTTTGTCCGGGTTTAATATCAATTGATTTGCCGTTGAAAATCGGCTGATTTTGGTGATAGCCGAAATTCACATTATCAAAAATAATTTCGCCTTTGCTGACTTTTAGTTCCTGTGTTCCATCCTTGATTTTCAAGGGCTCGTTGAGGATGCCGAGAGCTTGTTGAACAGTTCCGAGTTCTTCCAGAAATGTGCGCATTTGATTTGCCGCAACCCACATTGCATGAATCATCCAATTATTTATGGTAAAGATCAGAACAAAATCGCCGAGCGAAACTTTGCCTTGAGAGTAGAGCCAAAGTAGTAGCGCCAAACAAGCGATAAAATAACCGCAAAAAGTCAGGCTGTGCCAGGTATAAAATTTCACCAAAAACATGCCGCGGCGCTCGAAAAGATGAGTATATTTATTTTGAAAAGTGCTGATGCGTTTGCTCTCAAATGCAGAATTGGCAAAGAGTTTCACATTGGCTATATTGCCTAGAGCATCAACAATATTGCCCATAATTTTGGTTTGCTGCGCCGCAATATTTTGCGACATGCGATTGGTTAATTTCGCCGCACTTATTGCCATCAAAATAAAAAGAACGGCCCAGACAAGCAGGCCGAGCGCAAATAATTTATGTACCGAAAATAATGTAAAAAATGCAATCACCAACCCTAAACCAACAGTGGCAAAATTATAAAGTGCCATGTCGAGCAGCTTGGGAGTAGAGTTGAAAAGGTCGCGAATTTTTGTTGCCAACGCGCCGGAAAAATTATTTTGAAAAAAACTATGCGGATGCTGCATCACATAATTGGTAGTCTCAGAAATAATTTTTTTCTTCATCGCCGGAATCATTTTCGCCCAAGAATAATCAGCGAGACGCATAATCATATTTGGCAAGATAGTCAAAAAAGCCAGCAGCAGTGCTGTTTGCCAGACTTCAGAAATTACATTGGTGCCCGAAGAATTTGCTAATTCATCAATTAATTTTTTTGAGACATAAGGCCAAAGTGAAATGTCAATCGCACTATAAAGAATGACAATAAAATGCAGCGCAAGATAGAGCCGGAAAGGCTTCGCGGTCTCAATCAAAAATGAAATTGCGCTATGATTTTTGTTCATTTTTTTGGTTTAATAATATCGAGCCCGATATCAACAGACCTTGCGGAATGAGTCAGGGAGCCAATCGATATGAAATCAACATCGAGGCGTGCGAAGTTTTTTATATTGCCGATGTTTATGCCGCCAGAGATTTCGATGTGAATTTTTTTCTTACCTTTTTTGATCAGTGAAATTGATTTTCTAAGCTCGGCGCTGCTCATATTATCAAGCATAATAATGTCTGGCGCTGCAGCCACAGCTTCTGCAACTTGTTTTGAATTATCACATTCAACTTCAATTTTTTTGTCAGATTTCTTTGCTGCCGCGATTGCTTTTTTAACAGATCCTGCAGCAGCAATGTGATTATCTTTAATCAAAATTAATTCTGATAAATTGGCGCGATGATTTTTTCCGCCACCACAAAGCACAGCATATTTCTCAACAGCGCGTAAGCCAGGCAGAGTTTTTCGGGTGTCGAGAATGGCAATTTTTTTATTGTTTAAAACTTTAACAAAATTTTGCGTAAGTGTTGCGATGCCGCTTAAATGCTGGATCAAATTCAGAATTACGCGTTCTGCTGCAAAAACCAATCGTGCATTGCCATGGCCGCGGATTATTGCGGCTCCTGCTTTAACGGCATCTCCGTCACTTGCGAAAAAATCTAATTCAATTGCAGTTTCTTTAAATTTTGTTGAGCTTTTTAGCTGCGAAAAAACTTCTAAAATAACATCAACACCACAAAAAATTATAGGCTCGCGAGCCGCGATTTCAAAGCTTACAACGTTAGTTTTACCAATCGTCAAATCAGAAGTAATGTCGTTAAAAGCCTCATCTTCTTTTAAAGCTAGGGAGATTAAATTTTTTAACATTTTCGCGGATCGAATTTTTTGTTTTTTAATTGGCTCAAACGGCTTTTGATGAAATAGCGCATAAACTCCATTTCTTGCGGTTGTACCACGCGTTTGCCACTTTCACTTTCGTCAATTAATTGCGCAATCACGCGAAAAGCCAGGCAGCCATCGCCGTTTTTTTCCGATAAAAAGGCAACCCATTGTTTAGTCCATAAGGGCGCTTTTTTAGAATTATTTTTCGCCAATTTGCCCGCTAAATCTAGTGCACGTGGCATATCTTTCAAAACCTCTTTTGCTAAAAAAGAAGCCTGAAACATCCACCACCAATTTTCGTCGATATTTTTTTGTGCATGTTCGTCGAGATAATTTACGATATAAATTACATCAGCAGTTTCGGTGGTTTGCGAATAATAATCTGAAGCAAGAGCAGGCACGAGATGTGACTCAGAGTTAAGACCATCAAGCATTTTCATCCAATCATAAATGCGGGCATAGTCATAATTTTTTAGCGCAATAAATCCGGCAAAAACATCTCCGGAATTTTGCAGGCGCATGGCAAGTGAGCGAAAGACAAATTCATGATCGCCAAATGATGCGCCTTCAACTAAATATTTATTTGGTGCGGGCGGAATGATTTCGAAAGGTGGGTGATAATTTTCAGTTTTTTTCCACAAAAAAATTTGTGCGCCTAGCAACAAAATGAAAAACCAGAAATAAAATTTATGCGAATTGGCGTGAAAAAAGATTCCAAAATTCATTAAGTCATTAACCAAAAAACCATTGCGGATAGCGGATTAATTCCGCCGGTAGCAATTCAATATTGCCTAAAAATTTGCGTTAGCAAATTTTAATTTCCTCAGAATTGTTTTTTTCTAAAATCGTGAAAAGCCATGACAATCAAGAGCGGAATATAGATGAGTGATTGCCAGAAAATTATTTTTAGCGAAGTGTAATCGGTGATTGGATAACTTAACCACGAGCTTTGTGCAAATAGATCAAGACGCGGGAAAACGGCGGAGAAAAATTTTAGTACCAAAGCCAAAATATGATCATTGCTCACTTTGAAATTTGTGGGAAGTTCGATTGCCAAAACAAAAATTCCCATCAGGCGCGAGATCGCATAAAACGCCATTGTAGCCATTATTGCAGCCAGAGGATTGCGCAAGATCAGTGCTGCTAAAAGTGCAAAAGAAATCACGATAAAAATTTCGCTAAGCAGAGTTGCCGACCAAATTAACAGTCCAAAAAATTCGACTTTGCCGAGGATCAAAATTGCGAGAATTAGGGGAATAAAAATCAGCAAAGCGGCGAGAAAAAATCCGCATAAATAAGCCAGAATAAATTGTTCGCGCGAAATGGCTTTGGAGAGAATGAATTCAATTTCCTTATTTTCAAAAGCGCGCGCAATGCTAAGACATACAAACAAGATCATGCCTAGAGTGATGATGGCGCGCGAGGCTCCGGCAATAAAAGCTGTCGTGCTTTGCTGTTGCTCAACTAACATTGTTGAGCCAAGGAAAATCGCGAGGCAAAATGAAATTATCAAAGTGATGAAAACGCCAAGATAAAGGCGGTCGCGCAGGCCATTTCTCAGGATATATCCCAGGATGGATTTCATGATTTAGAAGAACTTGCGAATGTTTGTGTCAAACTTCTGCTGAATGTTGCGATCTTCTTTTTCAACAATGCTGCCGCTATTGATGATGGTTGCTTTAATGAAGATAACAGTTTCAACAACATTGGTGCTTTTAGTGCTATATTTGAAAAGGTAACCAAGATATGGAATACGTGACAGGAATGGAATGCCGACATCTTTATTGGAAGTGGTATCAGTCATCAAACCACCGATCACCAAAATATTGCCGCTTTGGATTTTTGCTAAAGTTTTAAGCGTGCGGGTTTTGATGATTGGAATAGTATTGCCAAGGCTTTCGCCGGTTTCAGGATTAACTGATGGATCAGTCACAGAAGTGCCGGAATTTACTGAAAGTTTTGGCAGGATATCAAGCGTGATCTCGTTGGTATCAACATTAATTGATGGCGTAATTGCCAATTGCACGCCGATTGGAACTTCATTTTTGGTTGCAGTCACTGAAGAAGTAGTGGTTGGATTTGTAGTGCCGGCAACGGTTGAAGCTGAAGTTGAGATGGTGAAATAAATCAGATTTTCTGAAAAATCGAGAGTGGCTTTTTGATTGTTCATCGCGCTTAAACGTGGCGATGAAAGTGCTTTAGTATTTCCGAATTGTTCAAGTGCTTTGATGGTAGCGTTAAGATTTCCATTCAAGCCGATAAGCTCGATATTTTTCAGGCCGATGGTAGTTACCGGATTAGTTAAAGTTGAATCTCCGCCGCCGAAAGTTCCGGTGGTGCTAAAGCTGTCGGTACCTTTGCCAAGCCATGACCAATCAATACCGCTGGCAAATGCTTTATTCAAAGTGACTTCAACAACTTTTGCTTCGATCAAAACTTGTGCGGAAGCATATTTTTGCACATCAGCTAAATATTTTTTGATGGCCAAATGTTGTTTCTCAGAAGCAAAAACCGAGATTATTCCCGCTGATTTATTGGAAGTGAAAGATGCTTGAGTTGAAGAAGAATCATCCGAACCCGCAGATGATTTAGATGAAAGAAGCGAATTGATGTTTGATTCAACATCAGTCCATAAAGTTCCGCCGGTTAGATAATCTACGAAATAATTTTTCATGAAAGGCATATCGCGCTCAAAAAACAGCACGCCGTTTTTATAAGAATAACGTAAATTTGCTTGAGTGGCGATGCGGTCGATCACTTCTTTCAACGGGCGATTTTTGGCATTGATGATAACGCCGCCGCTAATTGTGGGATCGAGATCGATATCGATATTTGCCATACGGCCAAGCTCAATTAAAACATCTTTAAGCGGAACTTGATCGGTGACGGAAAAAGAAATTATTTTATCACCGCCAATCACCGGAGGAGGCGGAGTCACGATAAGTTTTGATGAATTTGGTAGCGGCACTTCAGTTTCAGGTGCAGCATTTTTATCTTTCTTTTTTTTCGATTTGGCTTCCGGTTTTTTTGTCAGCGCTTCTTGAACATCTTTAAATGAGAGATCAGAAGTTGTATCAAGAAAATCTCTTGGATTATTTTCCGGATTTCTCGCGCAAGAAAAAGAAGCGGCGATCAGAAAAATGCAAAAAATTTTTGAAATGCTGTTGAGTCGCGACACTTGATTTTGCTGAATGGAAACGGTTCGAGAAATGTTTAATATCAGGCAAGTTATTTGTGGAGTTTTTTTTAGCAATTGATTTTGCGAAAAGCGTCCATAAGTTGCGCCGCCTGCTTTGAAACTGCATCCAGAAAAAATTTCTGAACAAAATTTTCTCAATAAAAAATTTTTAAAATGCTCAAACAACAAGATAAAATTTTTACCAATCTTTACGGCTTTGAATCAGCCGGATTAGAAGCTTCGCGCAAAAGAGGTGATTGGGTTGATACGAAAAAATTTCTTGATAACGGTGCGGAATGGTTGATCCAGCAAGTGAAAGATTCCGGCCTGCGCGGCCGCGGTGGTGCTGGTTTTCCAACCGGAACAAAATGGTCATTCGTGCCAAAAAAATCTGATCCGAAAGAAGGCAAACCACATTATCTGGTAATTAACGCCGATGAATCCGAGCCAGGCACCTGTAAAGATCGCGACATTTTGCGCAATGACCCGCATAAATTAATTGAAGGCTGTTTACTTGCTGCAAGAGCAATAAATTCCAATACTTGTTACGTTTACATTCGCGGTGAATATTACAACGAAGCCGTGGCATTACAGCGTGCAATTGATGAAGCTTATGACGCAAAATTGATCGGCAAAAATGCCTGCAATTCGGGATGGGATTTAGACATCTACATTCACCGCGGTGCCGGCGCTTATATTTGCGGCGAAGAAACTGCATTGCTTGAAAGCTTGGAAGGCAACAAAGGCCAGCCGCGGTTGAAACCGCCATTCCCGGCCCTCATCGGTTTATATGGTTGTCCAACCGTAATTAATAACGTCGAATCAATCGCGGTTGTTCCAGAAATTTTGCGTCGCGGAGCCGCATGGTTCGCTGGCTTGGGACGTGAAAAAAATACCGGCACCAAAATTTTCTGCATTTCCGGCCACGTAAATAAGCCATGCAATGTTGAAGAAGAAATGGGAATTCCACTTAAAGAATTGATTGAAAAACATGCCGGCGGTGTGCGTGGCGGTTGGGATAATTTGCTCGCGGTAATTCCTGGTGGCTCATCAGTTCCGATGATCAATAAAGAAGTTTGCGATACAGTTTTGATGGATTTCGATTCGCTAAAAGCGGTTGGCACCGGCCTTGGCACTGCTGGAGTTATCGTGATGGATAAATCAACCGATGTGATTGCCGCAATCGCACGACTTTCACATTTTTACAAACATGAATCTTGCGGCCAATGCACTCCATGCCGCGAAGGTACAGGCTGGTTGATGCGCATTATGGATCGCATGATTGAAGGCAAAGCTGAAGCTAAAGAAATCGATCAACTTTATAATTTAACCAAACAAATCGAAGGCCATACAATTTGTGCTTTAGGTGACGCTGCGGCGTGGCCAGTGCAAGGCTTAATCAAAAATTTCCGCCCGGAAATGGAACGCAGAATCGAGCAAAATAAATCGCGCAAAGCGGTTAATTAAAATGCAAAAAATTGTAGCACTCATCACAGCCTGCGCCCGTCGACGCTTAGCGCGACAAAAAATTAAATACGGCCGCTTATGACACAAAAAATTGTAGCACTCATCACAGCCTGCGGCCGCGGAAATAGATTCAATCGTGGTGAAGGAATTCCAAAACAATATCTTCCACTTGCGGGGGTTCCGCTGCTTCGCCACACCATTCTCGCTTTTCTGAATCATCCGCAAATTTCTGATGTGATCTGCGTAATTCATCCCGATGACGTTGCGCTTTATGAAGAAGCTGCAGCCGGACTTGATTTACTAAATCCGATTTTTGGCGGTGAAACGCGCCAAGCCTCGATTCGCATGGGTTTAGAAGCACTACGTGAATATAATCCAACAAAAGTTTTGATTCATGATGGCGTGCGTCCTTTTGTTTCCAAACGCGTAATTTCGGGAATTTTAGAAAAGCTCGAAACCCATCCGGCGGTGATTCCGGCAATTGCGGTGGAAGATACTTTGAAAAAAATCGGTGATGGCAAAATCGAATGGACTTTGGAGCGCGAAAATTTGTGGCGCGCGCAAACGCCGCAGGGTTTTTTATATCAGGATATTTTAAATTCGCACATCGCCTTCAAAGACCGCCATTTCACGGATGACGCGGCGTTAAATGAATATGCAGGCATTCCGGTTGCCATTGTTCCGGGCTCGCAAAATAATTTTAAAATCACCACGGAAGAAGATTATGATCGTGCCAAAAGAATGGTTTCATTTTTAATTCACGAAATTCGCGAAGAGACGCGGATCGGCACTGGCTTTGATGTCCACGCCTTTCGCAAAAAAGAAAAAGGTGAAAATAATTTCATCCGTTTGTGCGGTGTTGATGTGGAATTTGATAAAAAAATTGAAGCACATTCCGACGGCGATGTCGGCATCCACGCCGCAATTGACGCGATTTTAGGCGCTATCGGCGAAGGTGATATTGGCGAACATTTTCCACCATCAGATCAAAAATGGAAAAATTGCGATTCGCGCGAAATGCTCAAAATCATTCACAATTTGCTCAATAAAAAAAGCGCGAAATTGATTAATCTCGATATCACTTTCATCTGTCAAAAACCCAAGATCGGCAAGCATAAAGAACGCATGAAAGAAGTGATGGCAGAAATTCTTGGTGTTTCTAAAACGCGCATCAATATCAAAGCAACCACAACGGAAGAATTAGGATTTCTGGGGCGCGAAGAAGGCTTGGCCGCGCAGGCTGCGGCGTCAATAATAATGACAACTGCAAATTAGATAAGATCAACCACCGCGCTCATGATGCGGCCTTCAACTTCATCAACATAGATTTCGAAATCATATTCATCTTTGCAATAATTCAAAAATTTCTCGCAATAAGTTTCATAAGCGTAATGCAAATTTTCGCCTTCCAATTTTGTGAAATTACTCACCAGATTGCCGCTGGCATAAGGGTTAGTAAGCAAGCGAGTTGCCAGTGAATAAATGATGAGTTGGATAATTTTCGGATCTTCAATAAAGGCATCATCATTCGACATTGCGAGGCCTTCATCGAGAATTTTCTCAAAATTTACTTTGCTTTGCGCGAAGGCATTTTCATCAATTACGAGATGCAGCAATTCAGCTTTTCCATCGCCAGTACCAGTAATATAATTTAGCACCATCATCACATCATCATTGGTCACATCTTTTTGCAGATTTTGTAGCAGCATAAAAACTTCTACGGTGAGGATCGAATCCTCGGCAAACAGCGCCATCAAAATCTCATCAGTAACTTTAGTTAAATCAGGACGGTAAGTTTTTTTAACGCCTTGCGCCACAAAACGCGCCTGATCGCGGGCGTGATCATGCTTTATTTTATGGATGAAATTCAGGAGGAGGGAAGGCAGCATCATCGCGGCACCGGCAAAGGCGGTAAGCCAGATCAGCACTGAAATCAAAACCGAATTGCCATCAGTTTTTAAAATATGAAAACTGGTGAAAAGTGAAATTGCGAGAAGCAGTGCGCCGATCAAAACGAAGCGTTTTTTGCGCATCGGCTCAAATAATTTTAAGAAATTAATTTTTTTGCCATTGATTGGATTTGTAGCAAGCGGCTCAGCGGATAATTCGTTATAACTCTCAAAAAAATATTTGATCTCAACCAGCGGATTCGCGAGGTGCTGCTTATATTTATGTGAGGTTAACTCAAGCTGGGCCATGTTATTTTTTTATCGCAATTTCCAATGATTTTTCCTGCACAAAATTCATGCGCTTGGCAAGAAGTGAAGAAATTTCCTGCAATTTATTTTCGTCCGCGTCGCGCGGAACAGTAATTACGTTTTCATCGCAAAAAAAGCAAAGTGTTGAAAAGGGCAGTGGAATTTTGAAACGATCCCAACTGTTAAGCTCAATGAAGCGCGAAGATGAATAAGAAAGTGGCAGAAGTGCTGCGCCGGAAAGCCGCGCGATATTTATAACTTCACCCCCGATTTGCTGGTTCGGCCCGCGGGGTCCATCCGGCGTAATGCCGATAAAATGGCCTTTTTTCAAGCCGCCGAAAATTCTTTTCAAACTGCCGATTTCAATGCCGCGCGAAGCTTTTCTTTTATCCTTAGTTGAACCCAGAATCGAAGTTAAGCCAAACAGTTCCATGGTGCGACCGACAAATCTTCCATCGCCGTGGCGTGAGGCCAGTGACATAAAGCGAAAATCAGGATTATTTTTGGCATAATCTTTCATGATTTTGCGCGCAACGAAGGGCATCATCATCAAACGATTATGCCACAAGCAAAATATCAGCGGTTTTTTCTCATCAACAAAAGGTTTGGCCACTTCGTAATTTAGCAGAATTTTTTTGCTGCTGGCATAAACCAAACGCATGTAAGAGCTGATGATGAAACAAATCAGCTCCTGAACAAAATGCGAATAAGTCAATTTACGCAGCAATTGTTTGAATTTGGTTTTGAGGTCATACCACTCAAATTCTAATCCGAAAATTTTCCACTTTTTGGCCATTTCTTTTAGTCGATTTTTTGACCCGTAGAAGCCCAATCTTTCACGAAAGTTTCCAGACCTTTATCGGTTAGTGGATGTGAAGCGAGTTGCTTCAACACTTTGCCCGGAATTGTCGCAACATGCGCGCCCATTCTTGCGGCTTGCGTGATGTGGATTGGATGGCGAATTGAGGCAACCAGAACTTCGGTTTTAAATTCAGGATAATTTGAATAAATTTCGCAAATTTCTTCGATCAAAGAAAGTCCGTCTTGTCCGATATCATCAAGTCTGCCAACAAAAGGTGAAACGAAAGTTGCACCGGCTTTAGCGGCTAGAATTGCCTGCGCCGCCGAGAAACAAAGAGTTACGTTAGTTTGAATTTTTTTGTTCGAGAAATATTTGCAGGCTTTCAAACCATCCATTGTTAGTGGCAATTTGATGCAAACATTTTTAGCAATTTTGCTCAAAATTTCACCTTCGCGAACCATTCCTTCATAATCAGTTGCCGCAACTTCCGCGCTTACCGGGCCTTCTACTACCGCACAAATTTCGGCAATAACTTCTTTAAATTTGCGTCCTGATTTGGCGATCAAACTTGGATTGGTAGTTACGCCGTCAAGCAGGCCGTAAGCAGCCAGCTCTTTAATTTCAGCAATTTCTGCCGAGTCGATGAAGAATTTCATTTGAAGAAAAAATTGAATTGATAGGGTGGAAGGCAGTTATTTCGCAAAAATTATTTATCCCATCTCTTAAATCAATGTCAGAAAAATTCGTAGAAATTCTTTTGCCGCTGGCGCTTGATCGCGCCTTTACTTACGCTGCAGATTCTGATGTTGAAATCGGTGATGTGGTGCAAGTTGAATTTGGGCGAAAAAAAATCTGGGGCGTGGTTTGGAGCCTGGATGGCAAAAAAGAAGTCGCAGCAGAAAAAATCAAAAAAATTCTGACAAAAAATCCGCGCTTAAAATTAAGTGAACCTCATTTAAAATTTATCGAAGAGCTTGCGGCTTACAACCTTGCCAGTCGCGGTTTAGTGCTTCGTTCATTCATCGGAATTTTAAATTCGGATAAAGTAAAAAAAGAACCGAAAAATTTAGTGCAGGAAATTTTACCGCAAAATTTTTCGCTAAAAAAACTCTCCGAAATCCAGCAAAAAATTGCCGATGAAATTTCCACGCAAATCAGCTTGATTGATGGCGTGACGGGTTCGGGCAAAACTGAAATTTATTTCTCAAAAATCGCGCAAATTTTACAAAATGATGAGCAGGCGCAAATTTTAATTTTGATTCCAGAAATCGCTCTAACCAGTCAATTGCTGCTTCGATTTGAAGAACAATTCAAATTCAAACCCGCTTTGTGGCATTCAAAAATTTCCAAAAAAGAGAAGCGCGAAATTTTTTACGGCATTGTTGATGGCTCGGTTCGCGTCATAATCGGCGCGCGTTCGGCGCTGTTGCTGCCTTTCAGAAAATTGCGCTTGATTGTGATTGATGAGGAACATGATTCATCTTTCAAACAAGAAGATGTTTTCAATTTTCATGCGCGTGATATGGCGATTTTAAAATCGCGCATTGAAAATTTTGCGGTGATTTTGGCCTCAGCAACACCAGCAGTTGAGACCTACAATAACGGCATTTCCGGCAAGTTTACGCATTTTATTTTGCCGCAAAAATTCGGCGCCAAAAATGAAATTGAATTAATCGACCTGCGTCAAAATAAATTGGAAAAAGGCAGCTTCTTATCGCAAAAATTAGTTAGCGAAATTGCAAAAACTTTGGGTGAAAAAAAACAGGCGATGTTGTTTCTAAACCGCCGTGGCTATGCGCCGGTGACGCTTTGCAAAACTTGTGGCAAAAAATATATTTGTCAAAATTGCGACTTTCATTTGGTGCTTCACAAAACAAAAAATCGCCTAATCTGTCATCATTGCGGACATTTTGAAAATGTGCAAAATTCCTGCAAATCCTGCGGTGCAGAGGATGCTCTAATCTCAATTGGCGCGGGCGTTGAGAAAGTTGAAGAAGAAGTGCGCCAACTTTTTCCTGATGCAAAAATTGCTTTGATCACCAGCGATAATGTTAGCGATTTTATTGACGCAGAAAAAGTGGTGAAGGAAATAATTTCGGGCGAAATTGATATAATTATCGGCACGCAAATGATCGCCAAAGGCCATGATTTTCCTAATCTCGAACTGGTTGGGATTGTGGATGCTGATGCGATGCTTTATTCATCTGAGCTACGCGCGCTTGAACGCAGCTTTCAAATGCTCACGCAAGTTGTGGGACGTGCCGGACGCCGCAAAGCCGGAAAAGTTTTGATCCAAACTTATAATCCGCAAAATCTGGTTTTTGAAAAAATCATCAAAGATGCTAAAAAAGACTTTTATGATTTTGAAATTAATAACCGCCGCAGTCTTGATTTACCGCCTTTCTCGCGTTTCGCCAAATTCGAGGTTAGCGCTTTTGATGAAATTGCTGCAAAAAATTTCGCCAAAAAATTGATCAGCAATTTTCCCATCAGCGATAAAATAGAAATTTTCGGCCCTGCATCCGCGCCGCTGCAGAAGCTAAAAAACCGTCACCATTTTTTGGTAAATTTGAAGGTGCAAAAGAAAATCAATCTGCAAAAACTTATCCTCGACGTGATGCGAAATTTGGAAATTCCAAATAATATCCGCGTGCGAATCGATATTGATCCAATTTAAAATTATGAAAAAAATTTCACTGTTCTTCACCATTTTATTTTTTTGTGGCGCTGATGTTTTTGCGCAGACCAATGTTGCTACGGTAATTCAGCAAATCGCTACCGGAAAAGGTGAGGTCACTAAAGCGGAATATGAGCGATTCTGGCAAAGCATTGGTGTAACTAGCCGCGCCGAAAAAGCAAAAATGGTTGAGTCAATGCGTTCAGGATTTTTGCTGACCCAGGAATATCAAAAAGAAGTTTGGGTTTGTGTTGAACGAGCATGGAATACGCGCAGTGCTGTGAAATGCGAAAAAGCGCAGAAAAAAATGGAGGCGATGAAAAAGGAGATGAATAAAGACCAAATTAGTGTCGTTGAAAATCTTAATCAAAACAGCCAACGCATGATTCAGGCCGCCGCTAAACATGAAGATTTTCAAATTGCGTCGGGTGCAACGCCAATAAAGCTTAACGTCGAAAATATTCGTGCAATCCGCGAAAGTTTGGAGCGTATGTTGAAAAGATTAGAGCAGGTTTTGCGCGTGGATTATTAAGCGTGCTCTAATTTTCTGTTGTGTAATTTGGCGATTCCGAAGTGATCGTAATTGAATGCGGATGTGATTCGCGCAGGCCCGAATTGGTAATTCTCACAAAAGTGCAATTTTTGCGCATTTCGTCAATTGTGCCGTTGCCAGTATAGCCCATTGCCGCTTTTAAGCCGCCGACTAATTGGTGGACGATCTCTGAAACCGGGCCTTTGTAAGCCACACGGCCTTCAACACCTTCCGGCACTAATTTCATTTTATCAGCAACATCTTCCTGGAAATAACGATCTGCCGAGCCACGAGCCATTGCACCAAGCGAGCCCATGCCGCGATAGCTTTTGTAAGAGCGACCTTTGAAAAGCACGATATCGCCAGGAGTTTCTTCGGCGCCGGCTAAAAGTCCGCCAAGCATGACGCATGAAGCGCCTGCCGCGATTGCTTTAGCGAGGTCGCCGGAGAAGCGGATTCCGCCGTCAGAAATTGCGGCGATTTTTACTTTATCGCAATATTCAACAACATCGAGAAGTGCTGATAATTGTGGCACGCCAACACCGGCGACGATTCTTGTTGTGCAAATTGAACCTGGGCCAATTCCGACTTTTACTGCATCCACACCGGCATCGATCAAAGCTTTCGCAGCCTCTTTGGAAGCGATATTGCCGCCGACGAAATCCTGATGCGGATAAAGTTTGCGCAGTTCTTTTACAGTTGTGATCACACCATTGGAATGACCATGTGCGGTATCAATAATTACTAAATCTGCGCCCGCTTCAATTAAACTTTCGGCGCGCTTAATGCCGTCTTTGCCTACGCCAGTAGCGGCTGCAACCAAAAGTCGGCCTTCGCGATCTTTTGAAGCTTGTGGAAATTGTTTGGTTTTTTCGATATCTTTACCAGTCATCAAACCAAGGCAGTTGCCGGCTGAATCGGTGATAATGATGCGTTCGATTTTATTTTTGTGTAAAAGCGCTTTGGCTTCAGCGCCGTTAACATTGGCGCGCGCAGTGATAAGATTTTCTTTCGTCATCAATTCTTTCACCGGCTGTTTTTTGTCAGTGGCAAAGCGCACATCGCGATTGGTTAAAACGCCAACCAATTTTTTGGTGCCGGATTTTACAACCGGAATTCCGGAAATTCCGTGCAATTTCATCAATTGCAGTGCGTCGCCTAAAGTCTCATCAGGCGTTATGGTTACTGGATCCAAGACCATTCCAGATTCAAATCTTTTTACTTTGCGAACCTCATCAGCTTGTTCTTTAATTTGCATATTTTTGTGAATGCAACCAAGGCCACCAGCTTGCGCCATTGCTATTGCGAGGCGTGATTCAGTAACGGTATCCATCGCTGCTGAAATGATCGGAGTTTCAAGAAAAATATTTTTTGTTAATCTGATTCTGGTGTTGGCATCAGTAGGGAGGACCTTAGAAAATGCTGGCTTGAGCAGCACATCATCGAAAGTTAGAGATGGAGCTACGGTTTCGATGATTTTACGATTTTTTGTCATATCGGTTGCGATAATGAGGTTGCTACAGGGGAGGCAAAATTTTGTAGCAAATTATTCTCCATCGCGAAAAGTTAAAAAACAATTAATTAATCCAATCCTGACAAATCATGTCTTCTCCAATCGAGCGACTTTGTGCTGAGAAAAATATCAAGCTTACAGAAAACCGCCGCATCATCGCCCGCGTGATCTCTGAAAGTGCTGATCATCCCGATGTTGAGGAGGTCTATCGCCGCGCTTCAAAAATTAATCCTAAAATCGGTATCGCCACGGTTTATCGTGCGGTGAATATGTTTGAGGAACTTGGTGTGATTGCCAAACATGATTTCGGCGGCAAAGGCAAAGCGCGCTATGAAAAGCTGGAAGGCGAAGATCATCATGATCATTTGATCGACATCACAACTGACGAAGTGCATGAATTTTTCTCGGAAGAATTGGAAAAGTTAAAAGATAAAATTGCCCAGGAAAAAGGCTTCGAGCTGGTTGGACACAAGCTTGAGCTTTATTGCAGGCCTTTGAAAAAATGAGCGATTATTTAAAATCCATCATTATTCCGCAGCTACATTTTGAAGGCGCCATCGACAATGAAAAATTCGTAAAACTTTTTTTAGATCTCTATCGCATTGAGATTTTTAAAGATGGTCTCGATTTAATTTTAACCAAATTGCAGCAAAAACATTTGCGCTTTGAGATCAAAGAAATCAAGGGATGGGACACAAATGTTGGATGTTTTTTAACTGATCATCAAGGTGTTTTTGATCGAACTTTAGGAAAATTTTTCGCCAAAACTTCGCTAAAAATTATTTTACGTTCTTTGAGTTATAACGTGCTGGCGCACGAAATGGCACATGCTTTTGATTTTGAAAGCGGACAGGATTTAGGCGCGGAATTTCGCACCGCAATTGGTTATGACATGAAAGATCGCCAGGCGCAAATTCTGACTTTACGCGGTGAGGTGCAACGCCTGATGGTTGATGCCTTGAAGGCTTACCCAGAATACCAATTTTTAAATGAATTATTTGCGCGTTATTTTGAACTTTTAAGCATTTCGCGAAATGTGGTTTCCAACGGAACCTTTACCACGCAAGACGTGATGGCACATTTCGAAAATACCACCAATTACATCACCAAAATTTTTAATCCGAAAATCCGCACCAAAATTGATCCGAAAATTGCCGCCGCCACAATTGAAATTGCCAAGCAAGTTGCGCTTGAAGCGCCACAGCAAAAATTTCAGGAACGTGTTGAATCAATTCAGCGCAAGTCAGGTGGCTCTTGGGCTAAAGCCACTAAGTCAAATGCGATGTATTTGCAAGGCTGGAATAAAACTAAAGAGTTAGAAGATAAGAAATAATGGCAGTTTATACTAAAATTACACAAGACGAAATCACGTCGCATTTAAAAAATTATTCGCTTGGTGAATTGGTCGCAGTCAAGGAAATCATTGATGGTATCGACAATTCAAATTTCATTTTAGAAACCACAAAAGGCAAATTTATCTTCACGATTTTCGAAGCGCGCATTGATAAAAATTCGCTGCCGTTTTTTATGAATTTTAAATTACATCTGGCAAGAAAAGGAATCGCTTGTCCGCGTCCGATGCTTGATAATCAAGGGCATGTGATAGTTGATTTTAAAAATAAAAAATCATCGATCGTCAGTTTTTTAAACGGCAAAGCGACACAAAAAATTTCGTCGAACCATTGTTTTGAAGTTGGAAAATTTTTGGCGCAGATGCATTTGGCGGCGCAAGATTTTGGTGAGAAACGTGAAAATGAACTGGGCATAAAAGGCTGGAGACCGCTATTTTCTAAGTTCGAACATCTAGTGGATGATTATCAAAAAAATCTGCGTCACGAAATTTTGCAATGCATCGATTTTCTAGAAGAGATGTGGCGCTTTGATTTGCCTAGTGCGGTGACTCATCTCGATTTTTTTCCGGACAATGTTTTTTTTGATGAACATGAAAAAGTAAGCGGTGCAATTGATTTTTATTTCGCTGCAACTGATTTGCTGATCTATGATTTTGCCATAGTAGTTGTGGCCTGGTGCGACGAAGAGGAAAAGTTTTTAGAATTATTGGAAGGTTATGAATCGCAGAGAAAATTTTCGGAAGCGGAAAAAGATTTTCTAAAAATTGCATTGGTGGGAGCAGCGATGCGCTTTTTGTTAACAAGGCTTCATGACATGTTCTTTACGCCTAAAGATTCTTTTGTGAATATCAAAGATCCGCAGGAATATTTACGCAAATTACGTTTTTTTCGCGATAATTTATGACAATAAACTATCACTTTTTTGGCAAAGACTGCATTATTAACCGTGAGCTGTCAGAGCGTGCCGCTCTTGAGCGTTGCCTGCTTGAGAAAAATTTCAAATCACGCGCAAATTTATTTGTAAATCAAGTTCACGGCGCAGAAGTTGTGGTAATTGATGCAGAAAATAAAATTCACGGCAATCAAGATTTGCCTAAGGCTGACGCGCTGGTCACCAATTTAAAAAATGTGGCAATTGGCATAATCACCGCTGACTGCGGCCCAATTTTATTTTTTGACGAAGAGCAAAAAATCATCGGTGCTGCTCATGCCGGATGGCGCGGAGCTAAGGGTGGTGTGATTGCAGCAACTATTGAAAAAATGAAAAAATTGGGTGCCAAAAAAATTTCCGCAATTGTGGGGCCGATGATTCAGCAAAAATCTTATGAAGTTTCGCAGGAATTTTTTGATGAATTTGTTGGTGAAGAAGCGATGAACTCCGTATTTTTTGAAAATGGTGTGCAACCAGGTAAATATTGGTTTAATCTTAATGATTATGTTGAGAAAAAATTGCACGAAGCCGGTGTCACTGACATTAAAAATGAGAAGATCGATACTTATTCAAATGAGCAAAATCTTTTCAGCTTCAGAAGATCAACGCATCGCGGTGAAAAAGATTGCGGCCGAAATGTTTCTGTGATTTGTTTGGAGTAGGGGATGGCCTGCCAGCCGAAGCTCGCAAGGGCGAAGGATGGTGCCTGGAGCCGGAATCGAACCAGCGACACAAGGATTTTCAGTCCTTTGCTCTACCAACTGAGCTATCCAGGCTTATAAAAAAGAGGCGTGCAACCTAGAAACCGCCTTTTATTTTGCAAGCTTATCGCCGACCAACTCAATTAACATGGAAAATTTACCTGATTACTCCTTCTTCGTTTCCACTTCTTATGCTATTGCCGGCGCTGTGCTGACACTGCTTGCGACGGTTGTGCTTTTCAAATATTTTTCTCTCAAATCAAAAATAAAAAATGCTAAATAATCACAAAAAACGTCGTGTGATTTTTGTGGGTGTGATCTTTGCGGTTTCGCTGCTCGCGCTGTTTTTTATTATCCAGAATTTTCGTGAGAATATAGTGTTCTTTTATTCGCCAAGCGAGCTTACAAAAGTGAAAAATGTGGCACGCAGCATTAAGATTGGTGGCATGGTAAAAGAAGGCAGCGTAAAGAAAATCGATGCGCTAAATACGGATTTTGTGGTGACAGATTTTAAGGAAGAATTGCAGGTGCATTATCACGGCATTTTGCCCGATTTATTTCGCGATAAGCAGGGCGTGGTGGCGCTGGGATTTTTAAATGAGGATAAAAAAGAATTTTCTTCGCAAGAATTGCTCATCAAACATGATGAAAAATATATGCCGCCGGAGGTGGCTAAGTCGCTGAAGCTTACAAATTAGCCAGTTCGTTGCTTCTTTTTTCTGTAACTTCTTCCAGCCTTTTCAAAAATTCATCTTTCTTCAAACCTGGTTCAATTGCTGGCAAAAATTCTAAAATAATTTTTCCCGGATGTTTTTTTATTTTATGTTTTGGCCAATAAATGCCTGAGTTCAGCGCTGCTGGAGCAACCTTCACATTACAAGCCAAATAAAGTGCCGCGATGCCCGCCTGATAAGGATATTTTTCAACTGATCCGCCAACAGGAACCCGCGTGCCTTGCGGAAAAATTGCAATAGTTTGTCCTTGTTGCAGATAATATTTTGATTGCTTGATCATGCCTTTAAGCGCGCTGGCGCCGCCTTTGCGGTCAAGTTTGATGCCGCTCATCACTTTTAAATACCAGCCATAAAAGGGAATTTTTTCGAGCTCTTTTTTATAAACATAAACCGGATGGCGCACCACCAGATGCATCACGATGGTTTCCCACATTGATTGGTGTTTACAGGCAATGATGCAGGGTTCTTTTGGTAAATTTTCGCGGCCGCGAATTTCATAAGTGATGCCGCATAATTTTTCTAACATCCAAAGTGAACCAATCGCCCAAACTTTAGCGCCGTGATCGGCAAGTTTGCGGCTGCGGGTGATGAAAGCAGGAGAATAAAGGATCGGGATGATTGCGCCCCAGAGGTTGATTAGGATTGAGAAGAGGAGGGATTTTAAATATTGCATGACTGGTCTCTATAAATTCTGTTGGACCGGCCCTCCTACGCTTTGTATAACAATAGCATTGAGTCTAAAACTCAGGAGCTACGGCGGGCAGCCTTCGCTCTAACAATCTCCGTCTGTCATTCCATCCCTGGGCGGGCTGGCCTGCCAGCCGAAGCTCGTAAGAGCGAAGGCTGGTGCCGGTTGTCGGGTTCGAACTGACGACCTACTGTTTACAAGACAGTTGCTCTACCACTGAGCTAAACCGGCATAAGAAAAGAAGGCGGGCAACCTATTTTTGGACTGCCTAAACTTCAACAAAAAATTTTAGGCAAAAAAAATCGGACCCCAACTTTTGCCGGAGTCCGATTTTTAGCTTAATTAAAAAGCAAAATTACTTTTTAGCAGGAGCTTCAACTGCAGCAGCTGGAGCAGAAGCTTCAGCTTTAACTTCAGCTTTAGCAGCTTTTTTGTGAGCTTTTTTAGCAGCTTTAACTTCAGCTTTTGGAGCTTCAGCAGTAGCAGCAACTGGAGCAGCAGCCGCAGGAGCAGCAGCTTTCACTTCAGATTTAGCAGCAACTGGAGCAGCAGCTTTAGTTTCAGCTTTAACAGCTTCAGCTTGAGCAGCAGTAGCGAATAGAGCAACTGCAGCAACGATTAGAGAAAGTTTTTTCATGTTATTTGGCAAACTAGAGTTTTTTTTGAGTATCAATCATTACTGATTAACATCCTTCGTGAATCGCAGGAGGCCTGTATTTTCAACGGCTCTGGCCGTTTGAATAAAAGTCCATGCGCGAAAGCGCGCGGCAAGGTAGAAGGGAAAAATTACTTGTCAAATTCGATTTCTTAGAGTTTCGCTAAACCAGACTAGTTTGCTCTGTTCTTTGAGTAGCAGCTGTTGCACCTAGTGGATGCAGTCCGGCCCCATTGGCAGTTCTTGCGGTGCGAGAATTTTGTTTTAATTTCTTCAAGGTAGCTTCTGTGACGTAATTTAAACTCAAATTGAACTCTTCAAGTCTAGCAAGTGCCGGACCAATAATCTTTAAGTCTCCGTCAGTTAGGTTATTATTAGAAAGATTAAGGCGATGCAGCTCAGGATTGTTTTCCAAAATTCTAACGAGAATCTCGGCAGTTTCTGATCCACCTAAATTATTGCTGTTAATATCAAGAGATTCCAAACCTATTAAATGAGGCGCCACTGTTTTCAGTCTCTCACCTTTTAAATTCATATTAGATAATTGCCAATTCCTTACCGGACTTTCTGCAACAATCCTTCCTAATGCTTCCCAAGGTTTCAATGAGTCTGATACGGCAAAAAACGACAAGGAAATGCTTTGCGGAGCTGTTGCTTTGATGATTTGTTTTAGATGAGCTTCATTTTCGCCATCATCCGGTCTGGTTCTGGTTAACTTTATTTTTAAATGAGCCTTTTTTTCGGCTGCAATTTTTTCGAGTAAGTTTTCTAACTCTTCTTTGTTAAGTGGTGATTCTAATATGGTAACTTCAAGATAATCGGTTCCCGTTCTTAGAGAATAAGGCATAAATTGTTAGAAATGAATGACTTTGCCATATGCATCAAGCACCGCTTCATGCATCATTTCCGACATTGTCGGATGGGCGAAAATTGTGTGCATTAAATCTTCTTCAGTTAGCTCAGCTTGTTTTGCAATCACATAACCTTGAATCATTTCAGTTACTTCCGCGCCAATTAAATGTGCGCCCAAAAGCTCGCCGGTTTTTTCATCAAAAATAACTTTGATCAAACCTTCAGTTTCGCCGGCAGCGATTGCTTTGCCGTTAGCCATATAAGGGAAGCGGCCGACTTTAATTTTTTTGCCGGCAGCCAAAGCTTTTTTCTCAGTCAAACCAACTGAAGCAACTTGGGGCATGCAATAAGTGCAGCCCGGAATATTTTCTACTTTGATTGGATGAATTTTTTTGGCGTCATATTTACCAAGTTTGCTGGCGATTTTTTCTGCTGCAATCGTGCCTTCGTGAGAGGCTTTGTGAGCCAGCCAAGGCGCACCAACAACGTCGCCGATTGCAAAAATATTGGCATCAGCAGTTTCCAAATATCCGTTCGCAACAATGCGACCTTTGTCAGATTTAACTTTAGTTTTTTCGAGTCCGATATTTTCGATATTAGCCACGATGCCTACAGCCATAATGACTTTCTCGGCTGTTAATTCTTCAGTTTTTCCTGCAATTTCAACTGTTGCAGTAACTTCGCCTTTGCCTTTTTTCAAAGATTTTAATGCCGCAGAAGTCACAACTTTAATGCCATTTTTTTCAAAAGATTTGCGCGCGATTTTTGAAATTTCTTCATCTTCAACCGGCAAAATATTTTCTGCCATTTCAACCAATGTCACTTCTGCGCCCATATTTCTGTAGAATGAAGCAAATTCAGAACCAATCGCACCTGAACCAACAACGATCAAAGATTTCGGCATTGCTTTTGGCACCATCGCTTCGCGGTAAGTCCAAATATTTTCACCATCGGGTTCCATGCCAGGAATTACGCGGGCTCGTGCGCCGGTTGCGATAATGAAATAAGTTGCTTCAACTTGCGCTACTTCCGTGCCGTCTTTTGAAACTGAGATTTTTTTTGAGTCTAAAAATTTTGCAAAACCCTCCACTACTTCGATTTTATTTTTTTTCATCAAACCCGCGATGCCAGAGCTCAAGCGCTTCGAAACCGCACGAGATCTTTCCACAACTTTGGCAAAATCATATTTTACTTTTTCTGCAGAAAATCCAAACGAATCCAAATTATGCAAAAGATGATTAACTTCTGACGATTTCAAAAGCGCCTTAGTTGGAATGCAGCCCCAATTCAAGCAGATCCCGCCTAAGTGATTGGCTTCAACAATACCAACTTTCAAACCAAGTTGCGCCGCACGAATTGCTGCAACATAACCGCCAGGGCCAGCGCCGATAACACAAAGGTCGAATTTTTTTGCTTGCGAGGTCATAAAAACTTTCTAAAAAATTGAGGAAAAATTAGGTGGCGCAACCTAGAAACCACTTTCCAAAACATCAAATAATTTATCTAATGTCTGCTGAAATCGAAAATTTAATTGATCAGGTTGAAACCTCGCTGGGCCTGATTGCGAGGTGTCTTTGAGCCGGAGAAATTGCAGGCTCGTTTAGATGAGATTTTGAAGAAGTCGCAAGATCCCGATCTGTGGAATAACAAGGCGGAAGCGCAAAAAATTCTTAAGGAAAAATCGTTGCTTGAAGAAAAGTTGAATCAATTTTTAGCAATTAAAAATGGTTTGAAAGATAATCGCGAATATTTCGATTTAGCCAAGGCTGAAGAGGATGCGCAGCTTTTATCCGATATTGAAAAAAACCTTTTTGAGCTCAAAAAAAATTCCGATTCATTCGAAATTGAATGCTTATTTTCCGGCGAAAATGATGCCAATAATTGCTTCGTTGATCTCAATGCCGGCGCTGGCGGAACCGACTCCGCAGATTTCGCATTAATGCTGCTTCGTATGTATGAACGTTTCGCCAATAAGCGCGGATTTAAAACAGAAATTGTCAGCATTTTGGATGGTGAAGAAGCAGGAATTCGCTCGGCTACCTTAAAAATTTCCGGCCGCTTCGCATTCGGCTGGATGCGCACGGAGAGCGGCGTGCACAGGCTTGTTCGCATCTCGCCATTTAATGCAAATGACAAACGCCAAACTTCATTCGCATCGGTTTGGGTTTATCCCGAAATTGATGATGAAGTGGAAATTGAAATTCAGGAAAAAGATTTGCGCGTTGACACTTTCCGCGCATCTGGTGCGGGCGGACAGCATGTTAACAAAACCGATTCTGCAGTGCGCATGACTCACATTCCAACCAATATTGTCGTGCAATGTCAAAGTGATCGCTCACAAATTCGCAATCGTGCTGAATGTTTAAAGATGCTAAAATCAAGGCTTTATGAGCTTGAGATGCAAAAGAAAAAAGCCGCGCTTGAAAAATCGGAAGCTGCCAAAACCGACAATAGCTGGGGCCATCAAATTCGTTCTTACGTCTTACATCCATATCAAATGGTGAAAGATTTGCGCACCGATTTTGAAAGCGGAAATATTCAAGCGGTTTTGGATGGCGAGATTACTGGATTTATCAAGGCCGCACTTACTGAGAAAAATTAGGAATTACGATTTACGATTTACGATTTACAAATTACGAGATCGTAAATCGTAATTCCTAAATTTATGCGTTGTCCATTTTGCGGAAATATTGAAACACAAGTTAAAGACAGTCGAATTTCAGATGATGGCGAATCGATCAAGCGTCGGCGCTATTGCGCGGCATGTGATTCGCGCTTCACTACTTATGAACGCGTGCAGCTTCGCGAAATTTTGGTGATCAAAAAAAATGGTGAGAAAAAAATTTTCGATCCCGAAAAATTAAAAAAATCAATCGAGATGGCGGTGCGCAAACGACCGGTCTCCGAGCTACAGGTTGAGAAGCTGGTGAATAAAATTGTGCGCCAACTTGAGATGGAAAGTGAAACCGAAATTTCATCTTCACGTATCGGCGAAATGGTTTTAATGGCGTTAGAAAAACTTGACAAAGTAGCGTTTGTGCGCTTTGCATCAGTATATAAAAATTTTGAAAGGCCGGACGATTTTCAGAAATTTATTAAACATATTGCGAAATGACAAAAAATTCCAACCTGATTGAAATGCTGCAATTCCACGCCGATCATGGACTTGAAGAAGTTTTTGCCGAAAAAGCGCAAAATCATTTTGTGGCGGAAATTAAAATAGCACTTAAAGAGCAACTTCCTGAAGAAAAAAACGCTGCCACGCAATTTTTCACCAAACCAGTATTTTCAACCAACGAGGCGATTTCAAACTTGGCAAAAAAATTTCAAAATCCAGAGCAATCAATGAATGCTGATACCAAATTCATGTCATTAAATGAAATTATGGAGCAGGCAAAAAAAGCGGCAAAAAAAGCGAAAAATCTGGAGGAGTTGCGCAAAGCGGTGGAAAATTTTGACGGCTGCAATTTGAAAAAAATGGCGACCAACACGGTTTTTTGTGACGGAAATCAAAATGCTAAAATCATGGTGATTGGGGAAGCGCCGGGCAATAATGAGGATTTGCAAGGCATTCCTTTTTGTGGCGATTCAGGAAAAGTTTTGGACGACATGTTTCGCGCCATCAACATGACGCGCGAAAAAGATGTTTATATTACCAACGTAATTTTTTGGCGACCGCCGGGAAACCGCCGCCCAACTGATGAAGAGCTGGCAATCTGCCGCCCTTTTGTTGAACGCCATATTGAATTGATGAATCCGGAAGTTTTGGTTTTAGTTGGCGCAACTTCAATGACAGCAGTGCTTGGCATCAATGATCCGGTCAGCAAAATTCGCGGTCAATTCATGGATTTTTCGCCGAAATTTTTATCACGTACGATCAAAACTTTTACGATTTTTCACCCGTCATATCTAATGCGCCAACCGGCCAAGAAAAAGGTTGCATGGCTTGATATGCTAACTTTGGAAAAGTTCCTTAAAAGCGTCTAAAATTTTTAAGAGGTTTAATGTCTAGATGGGTAAAGTCTTTTAAGGGAGCGGCAGCTGCTATGGCAAGTAGAGGAGTGGTTTCGGTAAGAGCTGCTTCATCCCTGGAAACAACGCTGCCAAAAAATCAAGCTCCCCTACCTAAGAAACGTTTTAAATCGAGCACTTTACAAATTTTTGATGGGGAGAAATATAAAACAGTTTTTAAGGCCTTTGACAGCCTTCCTAAGGAAAAAAAAACACAACTATTCGATGCCTTCCCAGATCCGGCCGATGATTTTGCCGTTGCTGTTGCCGACTTATTGCGCCGAAACATAATCAATGAAGAGCTTCTCCACAGAATGGAGGCCTATCTTAAATCGAAGATGAATCCACCATCTCATCCAGCTAAAGCCCTAGTCAGGCAGCCTTACTTTGGTCAAGCGATCGTGATTCAAGGTAAAAAAGTTTTGTCGGCCCACAAACAGGCGGAGAGGTCGCGGCTAGTTTTTACTCCCGGTCTTGGTGAGGCTTATAGCTTAAATGGTCTGGAAAAAAATCATACTTTAATGACCCGGTTATTTCCAGGTATGGATGCGATGGAAGTTTTTGTTCCCAGCAATGAATCGCGTTACGATCCAGCTGACTACAGGACGCAGGAGCGTTATTTTTGTGGTATGAAAATTTATTTTGAGGGAGAGAAATTTTTTAACGCGAAAGATTCTTACGAGTTTTTTGAGCAAGTTTTGCGGCCGCGTTTTTTTGATGCGGAGGGAAAGTTAAAAGCGCCTGAAAGTTGCGATAGATTATTGCTGGTTAGCCATAGCATTGGTGTTCGCGAAACTATTTCACATATACGTTATTTTATTGAAATGCTGCGTACGCAAGGTCTAAACGAATGGGAGATTGAAAAATATACCTCAAAAATTTTGCGCTTAAATATTGGCTCACCGGTAATTGAAGGACATGAAAAATTAACCCCGGCTATTGATATTTATGGTCTTGATGATTCACGCAGTCTGAAAAATCCTTACACCATGGTTAAAATTTGCCTCAATCCTGCAGTGCAAAAAGAAAAAGTTTTCAGAGGCAAAGAGGGGAATTATTTAACCTGTGTTTTTGGTTATGGAGTGGTGCAAGATGATAATCCGCGCGATGGCTCTTGCCATTCTTTAGAATGTTATAGTGAGGCTATGCAACGTGAATTGAAGCCGGTTATAGATGTATGCACAAAATTTGCTGATCCCGAAATTTCTGATAAAGAGGCTTTTGAAACTTACCAAATATTATTAGACAAAACTACCGCTTTTGAGACGCCAGATATTTCCAAAATAACACTTGAGGGACCACTACGCACTCTTTATGATGCTTGGTATCAGCGCAGTTTGTATCTTGCCCAGTTGCGTTTTAAAGAAAAAAGCAAAGCACCTTCATCACAACCTGAAACCATTGAGGCAATTAGGTTAAAACCACGGCTAGAAATAGAAATATGAGCATAAAAAACATTTTACTCGGTCGCTATAAATCGATCCGCAGCTTTTATTTAAGCTGCTTCATCATGATGCTGCTGGCATTTGTTTTCTCGCTGGCTTTTCTCATCAATGACCGCGTCAATCTCCATGCTAAAATGATGGATGATCTCAAATCGCATAATGACCGCATTGAGCAAAAATTTTCCGATTCGCTGTTATATACCAAATTGATCATGAGTTATGTCGGCCGTCAAATTGCCAATAACGAAAAAAAACATGATCTGAATTTTATTAGAAATTTGCTGGTGAGCTATCATATTCCTGAAAATGGTTTGATGTCATGGAGCATTTTTTCCTGGGCCGATGAAAACCATCAGCTCTTGGTTTCAAGTGGTCTTGGCATTTTGCATCCGCGCAAAGATCTTTCGATGCGTGATTACATGCCGCTCACCAAACAATATCCCGAAACTATGCAAATCGGTGCGCCGGTTTTTGGAGTTTTGAGCCGCTTATGGTCGATTCCAATTGGTTATGGCGTGATGGATATGCACCGCCAATATATCGGATCGGTGGTTACTGGCATCATTGTTGAGAACCTGAAATCACAGGTTGAAGCCCTGATCACCAATAATAATATTTTCTTTGCTATAGTTGATCCCAAAAATCAGATCATCACCAAATCAACCGCTCTGGAATCAGAAGCTAACCGCGAATTTCTCAATAAATTCATGGAAAAAGTTGTAGCAGCAGGTGGTGAAAATGTTAGTTATAAATATGCTTATTACCAAAGGTTGAAAGGCTATGAGCATGGTGTCATTACGCTTTACAACCGTGATGTTTTATTTTCGGCACTTAATGACAATCTCATAATTTATCTCGCAGTGACCTTCCTGCTATTGTCTTTCATCAGTTTGATTGTTTATACTTTTCACAATAATATTACGGCCGCAATTACTGAAATTTCGGAATATGTGGGAAAAATTGCTCGCAATGAGCAACGCCAGGTGCGCAAATTTGAAATTGCGGAATTGGAAGATCTGTCGCAAAAGCTGCACCGTCTTGACTCCAGCATCCATCGCAAACAATAGCAAAAATGAGTGATCTAAAATCAAAACAACTTCTCCCGGTAGGTTTTTATGATCTGCTTTTCGAAGCAGCGGAAAAGAATCACCACAATATCAACCAGGTTTTGCAGGTTTTTTTTGACGCTAAATATCGTCTCATCAAAACGCCGTTAGTTGAATTTGAAGAAAATTTTGCCTGCTCTGAAGTAAGAAATTCTTTTCGCACCACCGATATAATTTCGGGAAAAAATTTAATTTTGCGAAATGACATCACGCCGCAAATAGCAAGGCTTCTTGCCACTAGCTTAAAAGATAAAAATCTGCCGCTGAAACTTTGTTATGTCGGCGATGTGCTTTATGCGCGCAGCGAAGAAGTCTATTCCAACCGTCAACAAACCCAAGCCGGGCTTGAGATCATTGGTTGTGATGAAGAAAAATCAAATTTTGAAATTGTTGAAGTAACTTTGGCGGCGCTAAAAAAATTAGCGGTTAAAGATTTGCTCATCGAATTTTCGCTGCCGGATTTTTTAGAAATTTTTCTTGCTGAAATTGCCACAAAAAACAAAGCGCAATTGCGTGAAGCAATAATGAAAAAAAATATTTCAGCAATTCGCGAACTCAGTGGCAGCAATGCTGAGATCATCAGTGAAATCGCGCTTTCCAACGCAAATTTGCCGCAATTAATTGAAAAAATCTCGACGCAAATCAAATCAGAAAAAATTCTGGCTCAGCTCAAAAAAGCGCAAAAAATTTCTGATTATTTTGCTTCCGACATTGAATTACGTTTTGATCTATTTGGTGATTCTGAAGCTTCTTATCATCACGAAATTTCCTTCAATATTTTCTGTAAAAATTTCGCTTATCCAATCGCACGCGGCGGGCGTTATCGCATCAATGACATCAGCGCAGTGGGCGCCACAATTTATATGAATTGCCTAAGAGAGGCCAATTAAATTTTTGGCAAAATTTGCGGCGCTAAATTCCTGCAAATCTTCAATTTTTTCACCAACACCAATTGCATAAATCGGCTTGCCGAATTTTTTTGCTAAAGCCACCAAAATTCCACCTTTCGAAGTGCCATCAAGCTTTGTAATCACAAGGCCACTAATGCCTACAATTTGGTTAAAAATTTCCATTTGTGATTTGGCATTTTGGCCCGTAGTGGCATCTAAAATCAAAAGATTTTCCTGTGGCGCATTAGCATCAATTTTTTTCAAAACCGAATTTATTTTTTTAAGTTCATCCATCAAATGCTGTTTATTTTGTAGGCGTCCGGCGGTGTCGATCAACAGCGCGTCATAATGATTTTTTTTGGCGAAATCCAGTGCGCGATAAGCAACTGCGGCCGGATCATCATTTTCTTTTAGAGGCAAAATAATTTCGCAGCCTACACGTTTGGCCCAAATTTCCAATTGCTGCGCCGCCCCGGCTCTAAAGGTGTCGCAGGCTGCGATTAAAACTTTCTGATTTTGTTTTTTGAGATTAGCCGCGATTTTTCCAATTGTGGTAGTTTTGCCCGCACCATTAACACCGTTGAAAATAATCACATGCGGTTTTGCTGATGGATTGAGTTCCAACGTGGCTTCGCAAGGCTTAAGAATTTTTTCAATTTCTGCTGCGAGAAATTTTTTCACCGCAATCTCATCGATAGTTTTTTCAAAATGTTGCGCTTTTAAATCTTTGATAATTTCGGCAGTAACTTCATTTCCCACATCGTTTACAAGCATCGTCTCTTCAAGCTCCTCAAGGGTTTCGCGAGTCAGTTTTTTATGCGAAAAAATCTGCGTGATCGCCTGCGAAATTTTGCTCGAGCTCTCAATAATTTTTGCTTTGGAGAAAAAGCGAAACATCTAACTTCTCAAATAATTTTCGGGATTGATGGCGTCACGTCCTTTGCGCAATCCAAAATAAAGTTGTGGTGAAGTAACATTGCCGCTCGCGCCCACCGTGCCAATTCTCTGGCCTTTATCAACTTTCTGGCTGCGTTTCACCAAACTATCTTTCAAATGCGCATAAGCCGTAATCCAGCCGCCGGAATGTTTGACGATAATGAGATTGCCGTAACCCTTCAATTCATTGCCCACATAAGCCACAGTGCCGTCTTCCGCGGCTTTAACTGAATCACCTTCTTTAGCGGCGATATTGATTCCGTCATTATAAAGGCCGCCGCTTTTCGGACCGAATTTTGAGATCACTTGTCCTTTCACCGGCCAGGAAAAATGATTTAAGTGATCCAGTGTGCGTTCAACAAAACCCTGGCTTGGTTCGTCTTGCTTTTCTTCAACCCGTGCGATTTTTTTCTCTTCAATTTGCTGTTTTGGTGCTTCTTCTTTGTTTAATTTTGCAACGCGGATTTTTTCTCCAACCTTGACAGAGTAAGGCTCTTTGAGGTTATTAATTTCAATTAGCTGATTAACCTGCATGTTATATTGGCGCGAAATTGAATAGAGAGTGTCACCGCTTTTTACTTCGTGATAATTCGGACTTGGAATTATTAAACGCTCGCCGTTCTTGAGATTGTAAGGCGCAGCGAGATTATTTTCTTTGATGAGATCGCGCACCGTAACATTATTTTTGCGCGCAATTGAATAAAGAGTATCGCCATTACCGACTTCAATTTGATTGCTGCTAGTCTTTTTCTCACTATAGCTGGCGCGATATTTCTCGCGATTGGGCTGGCTTCTTTTATCGTAAACTATTTTGCCGCGGTTCACGATGGTTGCGGGTTTTTGCGAGCAAGAGCTGGCAAAAAGCACGGCAAATATTGTGAAGGTTTTTAACAAAGATTTCATTTTAAAATAACCGCTTGATTGTTTTTTCATGAATTAACCGATCTCTTCAAGTTTATGCAATTTTTTTCTCAAGCAAGTAGCGAAATGCAGATTTTTATCGTCGTGCTCACCGCCTTAATCCTGGGAAGTTTTTTCAGCCTGATAACTTACCGTATTTTTACCAAAGAGTCGATGGTTCTAACGCGCTCTAAATGCACCAATTGTGGCGTGGTGCTTGGTGTGTTAAATTTGATTCCGCTTTTTTCTTATATTTTTCAGCGCGGCAAATGCAGCAATTGCAAAGCTAAAATCTCATTGCGTTATCCCCTAATTGAGCTCACTTTTTTGATTTGTTTTTTGGCGATTTATTTTGTGCTAGACAAAAAAATCGATGTTAAAATGTTTTTATATTTCGCCATTGCTGCGACCTTGATTTTCATGTGCATCATCGATCTCGAACATTATTACATTCCCAATCTCTCGCAATTTTTTCTCGCTTATTTTGCCTTTTTACTTTTGCTCAATCAAGGCCACGGAATCGCGCCGGTGCTGGCTAATTTATGGCCGGCTTTTCTTTTTGCGCTTTTTGGAATTGCGCTTTGGCTGTTCTTTTATTTCGTCGCCAAAATTGATGCGCTTGGAATTGATGACATCAAATTTTTTTTCGTCGTTGGCTTCATGCTTGGCTTAAAAAACTTTTTAGCTTTCATGATTCTAACCGGAATTTTCGGCGTAATTTTCGGATCACTGTGGCAAAATCTGAAAAAAGACGAAACTTTTCCATTCGCGCCAGCTCTGTGTTTATCGACTTTTCTTTGTTTGTTGTTGGGAAAAAAAATAAATCCAACAGATTTGATTGGTTCTCTATTATTCTAGAATTTTCAAAATATTTTTTCGGTGCGTGCTGTGTGATTTTTTTTCTTCGAACAAAAATTTCTCGATGAAAAAACCGCTTAATTTTAAACCCTCTAGCAAATGCACTTCGTCATAATTTGCGGCGTCTTCAATTAAAAAATTTGGCAGTTTCAGCAATTTTCGTTCATAAGTTTTTGCCGCCGAAATTGAAACCGCGCGTGCTGATTTTGGCGAGACGTAAGCCAGATCAACCGTGCTGTTGGTAACCACGCAGCAGCTAAGATCCACGCCATAGCCGAGAGCTTCCAAAATATTTAATTCGAGTTTGATGTAAGCGGCAATTGTTTGCTGATTTGAAAAATCATCGGCAGAAATTTTTTTTAAAAAATCGCGTAATTCAAAAAATAAATCTTCGTGATTTTCGCGCTCCAAAAAACAGTGATTCAGCAAGTAAAATAACGAGTTGGCGCATTCAAGTTTGGTACGCTCAAAAATTATTTTGCTGCAAAAAGATTCGATCAAATCAAGTGAGGTGAAGCTGCCTAAATTTTCCTCAAGGCGTGAAATATATTCGAAAGAAACCAGATTCCCGATTTGATAAATAGCGGCCGCTTTGCTTGATTTCACTGAACGCACAAAGCCACGATAAATTCCATGTTCGCGCGAAAAAATTTTCACGATCAAAGATTTCTCGCCGTATTTTTTTGTCTCGATGATGATTCCTTCGTCGCTAAATTTCATTTTTTTCTAAAAATTTTAAAGCGGCTTCAGTGTTGTCAAATACTTGTTTGTCAGGCAATTGATTGCGAAACCAGGTGAGCTGGCGTTTGGCATAATTGCGTGTTTTTTGCGTGGCAATTTCAAGCATTTTTTTCTCATTCATTTCGCCATTTAAAAATGCCGCGATTTCTTCAAAACCTAAAGTTTTGGTAATTTGCCAATCGCGTTTCACCCCTTGATTTATAAGGCTTTTTACTTCTTCAATCGCACCGCTTTTTAGCATTTGTGAAAAACGTAAATCGCAATTTGCGTAAAGTTTTTTGCGATCGGGTTCTAAATTTATGTGAGTGAATTTTGCGTTTGGAAAAATTTTTTCATTTGGCTGTTTTTGCCAAAAAGAAATTGGTTTTCCGCTTTCCAATAAAACCTCGCAGGCTCGCAATAGACGCTGCTTGTCGATTAATTTACCTTCGCCGAATTTTGCCTGAAATTCATTATGTCCGAGTTCTTCATAAAGTCGCAGCGCTTCAGTTTTTGCGCTTTGCGAAATTGGCGGAATTTTTGAAATTCCTTCAACCAATTTTGAAATATACATTCCGCTGCCCCCTACAATCACCGGTAATTTATCACTGCTCTCAACCGTTGATTTCACAAGCTCCAGCCATTTTCCAACTGATGAAGTTTCACTTGGCGCAAAATGCGAATATAAAAAATGCGGCACTTTTTTTTGTTCCGCCAAACTTGGCTGCGAAGATAAAATCGGCAGGCCGGAAAAAATTTGCAGCGAATCGGCATTTATAATTATCAAATCGCGCAAAGCCGCTAGTTGCAAGGCGAGGGCGGATTTTCCTGAAGCGGTTGGCCCTGAGATTATGACTATTTTTTCAGGCATTTTTGCAAATTTTTTAAATCATCGGGCAGCGTAATTTCGAAGCTCATTTCTTTTTGCGATCTTGGATGAATGAAGCTGATTTTGTAAGAATGCAGAGCCTGGCGCGAAAAATTTTCGATCATTTTTTTGGTTTCCGGATCAATAGTTTTTGGCATTAATTTGCGGCATGAACCGTAAGTTTGATCACCGATAATTGAATGTTTCATCGATTCCAAATGCACACGAATTTGATGGGTGCGACCGGTGTCGAGCGTGCATTCCACAAGGCTTGCGAAACCATCTAAAAAGATTTTCACGGTTTCATAATTGGTGATGGCTTCACGTCCGCCTTTTTTGACGATCGACATTTTTAAGCGATTAACGCGCGAGCGCTCGATCTTTTTTTCAATGCGGCCTTTTTGTGGTTCCATCACGCCGTAAATAAAAGCGAGATAACTGCGGTGGACATCGCGATTTTTTAAATCTTCGCTTAATTTCTGATGCGTAAAATCATTTTTGGCAACCAGCATCAGCCCGCTGGTATCCTTGTCCAAACGATGCACGATGCCGGGGCGAAATTCGCCGTTAATTGAGGAAAGGCGATCTTGATGCGTGAATAAAAGTGCATTTACCAAAGTGTCATCCTGGTTGCCGGCACCCGGATGAACTGTGAGTCCGGCGGGTTTATTGATGACGAGCAAATCATCATCTTCATAAATAATTCCAAAGGGAATTTCTTTGGCTGCAAGATGTGATGGTTTTGGCTCGGGTAAAGTGACAAAAATTTTCTGCCCGATTTTTGTTTTTTGTGCGGAATTTGTCAGAGCTTGATTATTCTGGTCGTAAACCTGTTTTTCCTCGATTAGATTCTGGATTTTGCTGCGCGTAATTTCTGCTTTTAGTGAAGAAAATTTTTCGGTAAGAAATTTATCCAATCTTTGTCCGGCATCGTTTTCAGTAATCTCAAATTCGAATTTTTCCATTTTCTTAATTAGTTTTTTGAAACAGCTTGAAAAAAAGCTGCTAGCAAATTCATATCGGCTTTTCGTCTCAACATTATAAACAGCATGAATAATAAAAAGCGCCAGGCCTTTTCCTTAATTGAACTCTCGATCGTAATTTTAATCATCGGCATTCTTGTCGCTGGTGTTACTCAAGGCAGCCGTTTGGTGGGGCAAATGAGGCTCGCAACGGCAAAATCACTTACGCAAAGCTCGCCGGTTTCCTCAATTAGAAATCTGGTTACCTGGTATGAAACCACAGCGGATAAAAGTCCTGATGATGCCGTGGAAGAAGATGGTTTGGTGGTCAATAATTGGTATGATATCAATCCGCAAGCCATCACCAAAAATCATGCTACTTCAACCGTTGGCCCGACTTATAAAGCAAGCTGCATTAATGGTTTGCCTTGTTTGCAATTTAACGGCTCGTCACAAATTTTGCACTCTACGCAAAATCTCGGTACCACAACGGAATTGACGCTGTTTGTGGTGTTTTATAGTAATGTACTCTCCTGCGGTGGAGTTTGCGATATTGTTATCACCAAAGGCGATTGGAGCACTAATGATAGGTCATTTATTTATTCGATAAATAATAACAGCCCAAACGCACTTTATTATCGCAGTACCAATAGCGGTGCGGCAAACACTTACACCCTTAGCGGTATTACGATCAAGACAAATTATGTTGGGCATGTGGGATAATAACACCACCGTGGTGCAATATATGAATGGCGATGCGGGCAATTCTAACACGGTGACCAATGGTATCAAAAGTTTAGGAATATTTACCATCGGTGCTTATGAAACCACGGCCGCAACAACGGGCTCAAGCGAATGGTTTAACGGCGGCATCGCGGAAATCATTTTATTTGATCGCGCCTTGAAAACAGAGGAGCGCAAAGCGGTGGAAAAATATCTCGGGCAGAAATGGGGATTTAAAATTGCTTCGTAACTATCACTTCTCGTGCTTCATTTTCGCCGATTTTAATTGCGATTTCCTGATAATTTTTTTTCAGAAATTCCTGCGCAATTTCTGGCCATTCAATTAAGCAGATTCCGTTTTTCAAAGCCTCGAAGAAACCAATATTTTCAAGCTCTTCCACTGATTTTAAACGATAGAGATCAAAGTGAAAAACTTCACCTTTTTTGGTTTGATAAACATAAACCAAATTAAAAGTCGGGCTCAAAATTTCTGACTTTTTTTCTTGCAGTGAATTGATGAAATTTTTAGCGAAGAAAGATTTTCCGGCACCCAAAGTTCCTTTCAAACCAAACACATCGCCGACTTGTGCGCAAGCCGCTAAGTGGGCGGCGAAATCAGCCATTTCTGTTTTAGAATTAAGCAGGATTTTTTTCAAATTAAGTCGAAAATTGTTTCAATTGGAACGTGATCGGAAGGCTGTATTTCCAAGCGAAAATCGCGATAAATTTTCATCGATTTAATTTGCGATTTTAAACTTGGTGTTGCCCAAATGTGATCAAGCCTGCGGCCGCGATCGGCACCAAGCGGATCAGCAGCGCGATAGCTCCACCAGCTATAAAGTTTTTCATTATGCGCAGTGAGATGGCGATGTGTATCAACAAAATCGAGGCTTTGCTGCAAGCGTGCCATTTTTTCAATTTCAATTGGCGTGTGCGAAACGATCTTCAACATTTGTTTGTGCGACCACACATCATGCTCAAGTGGCGCGATATTCATGTCACCCAAAATGATGAGATTTTTGTTTTTTTGTGCCGCGAAAAATTCAGCCATCCAATCAATAAATTTTAACTTGTGATCGAATTTCCAATTCTCCTTTACATCAGGAATATCGCCGCCTGCCGGCACGTAGAAATTATGCAATTCTACTTCACCAATTTTGGTTTGTAATGTTGCACAAATATGGCGTTTGTGACCGTAAGCCAGCACATCGATTTTTTGAATTTTGGTCAGCGGAAATTTTGATAAAATCGCCACACCATTATAAGATTTTTCGCCGGAAAATTCGATGTGATCAAAGCCCAGTGCGCGCACTTCGAGCATAGGAAATAACGGATCGTCAACTTTGATTTCTTGCAGGCAAATTACATCGGGTTTCGCTTGTTCAACAAATTTTTTCAGCAGTGGCAGACGTAGGCGCAGCGAATTTATATTCCAGGAAACTATCTTCATTACTCGATCTCATAAGTGATTGAAACATTGGCGGTGATTTTTTCCTCGCCTCCTTCAATTGGCGGTGCCATTGGAACCGGCGCGCCCATTGCTTTCATCATCATTGGGCCACCCGCCATCGGGAAAAACGGCGGAGTTGGATCTTCATAAAAACGCACGATCTTTTTCAATTTTACGCCGAGATTTTTTGCCGTTGATTTTGCTTCAGCTTTTATTTTGTTGATGGCCTCAGCTTGTGCTTGCGCCTTCAAAGCTTCGCGATTTTCAATTGCAAAATTTGGACCTGTAACATCGGCAATTTGTAGGGCCGAAATTTCGCTTAAAATTTCTCCAGCACGGTTCAAATCGCGCAATTTGACGGTGATGGTTTCGGATGCAATATAGCCATCAACCACTTGTTTTCCTGGCGGGCAAATGCCGTTCTGGCAAGGCTCGGCGTGATAAATATATTTTGGCGTGGTTGAATAATTTGCTGTTTGCAGATCGTCTTTTTCAATGTTTTTTGCCTGCAACATCACAGTTAATTTATTGGCTTTTTGCGCCATTTGTTGCTGCGCATCTTCAACATTTTTTCCTTCTTCGCGAACTGTTACCACGAAAGTTGCGATATCAGGTTTGGCCTTGATTTCAGCCGAGCCGCGGAAAGTTATAGTATTAGTTAAATTAGCCGATTTTTGTTTGATGCGCACATCGGCAACCGAAACAAAACTTTGAATTACGAGAAAAAATATTAGTGCTAATAGTGCAAAAAATCCGGCGATTCTGATATTGTGGTCTGTCATTTTTTCTCCTCGTTTTGTTGATAGTTATTTATTCTCCAACCTAGGAAATACGCCCTTTGGTTCGTTAATCGGATGTGAGATTTTTAATGGTTCATTTAGCGCCGCAAAATTTCTTTTGGCCGCATCAATATTTAAAATATCGAGAATTTTATTTGCTGAACTTGGCACGAAAGGCAAAAGCAAAATGGCGATCAAACGCACTGATTCTGCGGCCTCATGAAGTGCGATATTCATCTCAGCAATTTTATTTTCTTTCTTCAAATTCCACGGCGCGGCATCATTGAAACGTTTATTGGCAAGAGTCGCGAAATCAAGAATAGCGCCAATTGCGCGGTCAAATGACACATCTTCCATTGCGGCAAAAATCGTTTCACAGAAAGGTTCAACTAATGCTTTTGAATGCTCAGAGCCTTGCGGAATTTTGGCATCACAATTTTTAAAGATCATCGAGAGGCTGCGCTGGGCAAGGTTTCCCACATTATTTGCTAATTCGGCATTGATGCGTGTGACGAGATTTGCGCGCGAATAATCGCCGTCATTTCCGAATGGAACTTCGCGCAAAAGAAAATAGCGGAAATAATCAACAGCGGTGTCGTGAGTACAGCCCATTGATTCTAGCCACTCTAATTCTTTGAGCGGATCAATGACATTTCCTAAAGATTTGGAAATTTTTTGCCCATCATTTGTCCACCATCCATGCGCATAAATTGAATGGGGAATATTCAAATTTGCCGCCATCAAAAATGCCGGCCAGTAAACGGCGTGGAAGCGCACAATATCTTTGCCCACAATATGCATCGGCGCGTAAGTGCCATCGACCCAAAATTTTTGGTAAAGCGCGGAATTTTCATTTGGAAAACCAAGCGCAGAAAGATAATTGTTGAGGGCGTCGAGCCAAACATACATTACGTGCTTGTTGTCATCTGGCACCGGAATTCCCCAGGAAAATGAAGTGCGCGAAATTGATAAATCTTTCAAACCGCCTTTCACAAATGACACAACTTCATTGTAACGTGATTGCGGGCGAATGAAGTCTGGAGCGGCCTCATAGAGCATCAGCAATTTATCTTCGAAAGCTGAGAGTTTGAAAAAATAACTATCTTCTTTGTGCCATTGCACTTCGGCGCCGGTTGGTGCTTTGCCATCAACCAATTCATCTTCAGAATAAAAAGCTTCATCGCGCAGCGCATACCAGCCTTCATAAGTGCTTTTATAAATCGCACCATTTTGTTCTAAAATTTCCCAAAAAGCCTGGGCGGATTTTTTGTGGCGATCTTCAGTGGTGCGGATGAAATCGTCATTGGAAAGATTTAAAACTTTGGCGAGCTCGCGAAATTTTTGCGAAACTTCATCGCAAAATTCCTGCGGATTTTTTCCACGCGCTAGTGCGGATTTTTCAACTTTTTGTCCATGTTCGTCAGTGCCGGTTAGGAAAAAAACATCATGGCCTTCAAGCCTACGGAAACGTGCTTTGGCATCGCAGGCAATTGAAGTGTAAGCATGTCCAATATGTGGAACATCATTAACGTAATAAATCGGGGACGTGACGTAGAAGTGCTTTGAAGCCATTGTTTTTTGTTTTGTGTTTCTTAATTTGCGCGGCCTTGATTTTCACGGTTTAAAACCATTTTTCAAACTATTTCATGTCATTTACGCAAAAGCTTGACGGCATCGTAACTAAATTTGCCGAGCTCGAAAAAAAGCTTCTTGATCCATCAAGCCTGGGTTCAAATTTCGCTAAAGTTTCCAAAGAACATTCTGACATGACGCCAATTGTGGCGCTGATTGATGAATATCGCAAAGCGCAAAAAGAAATTGCGGATATTGATGAAATGCTGCCGCTTACCGATGATAAAGAAATGAAAGAAATGATGGAAAGTGAGCGTTTTGATCTCACCAAAAAAATTCCTGATCTCGAACATCAAATTAAAATTTCACTTTTGCCGCGTGATGCTGCCGATGAAAAAAACGCGATCCTTGAGGTTCGCGCCGGAACCGGTGGTGAAGAAGCGGCGCTATTTGCTTACAAGCTTTTTGCGATGTATCAAAAATATGCCGAGAAGCGAAAATGGAAATTTGAAATTCTCTCAATTTCTGACACCGGACTTGGCGGATATAAAGATGCGTCGGCTTCAATTTCGGGCCGTGGAGTTTTTGCGCGATTGAAATTTGAATCGGGAGTTCACCGTGTGCAACGTGTTCCCGAAACTGAAAATCAAGGCCGTGTGCACACTTCAGCGGCAACGGTTGCGGTGCTTCCTGAAGCGGAAGAAGTGGATATTAAAATTGAAGAAAAAGATTTGCGAATTGATGTGTTTCGCTCATCGGGTCCGGGTGGGCAATCGGTGAACACAACTGACTCGGCAGTGCGAATTACGCACATTCCAACTGGTGTTGTGGTTTCGATGCAAGATGAAAAATCGCAAATTAAAAATCGTGAAAAAGCGATGAAAGTTTTGCGTTCTCGTCTTTATGAAGCTGAACGTGAAAGAATTGATAAAGAACGCGCCGCATCTAGAAAAGAGCAGGTTGGCAGTGGTGACAGATCTGAACGAATCCGCACTTATAATTTCCCGCAAAGTCGCGTGACCGATCACAGAATTAATTTAACCAGCTATCGAATTGATGATATTATGGTTGGCGAATTGGATGAATTTATTGATGCGTTAATTGCGGATGATCAGGCAAGAAAATTGTCGGATAGCGAGTAATTAAAACATAAGCGCACCATTATCATTCATAACTGCGCTTGAATAAGTTATAGTTTTTTCCTCAAAACTTTCGAGCTTGATGGTGTCGACTTGCTCGGCTTTAGCCGGAAATTTTTCGCGTAAAATTTCTTTGATCTGCGTAATTTTTTCTAAATCGAGCGCGACGGTTTCACCTTTTTTCGTGCTGCTTTGTTTTAATTTTCTGGTGCTTCGATCTTGCTCTGGCTCTTCTTCAGAAATTGCGTTTGAGAGGATATTGAGAAATTCTGCTGCGCTACAAGTTCTATCGCCGTTCTCCAGAAACTTGTTTAAAGTGGAGATCTCAAAAAGTCCGGTTCGAAATTGGGCAGCTAACAGAATTTGTTTAAGTTGGGCAAAGCTGCATTTATTTTCTGGTCATGTAGAAATAGGTCTACTTGTCTAGAAATAGCCTGATTTGGTTTTTCTTCCTTAGGATCTTGAGTTATCCGTGCTATCTGCGCTAAAAGTTCTTGAACTGCGAGTGTCATAAGCTTCCCTTTATCTAAGATAAAAGACAGTGCTGTTAGATAGTAATTCCTACCATTAAGTCACCATCATCTAATTTGTTTTCAAAAACAAATTTTGCCGAAAGTTTTTGGGAAGAGATGGTAAGATTTCCAGCTAAAACTTGCTCTTTAATGTAATTCTCAAAATTTTTTGCTACTTCGAGAATGTGCGGATTGGTTGAGGAAATTTGTAGCTCAATGTGATCGGTGATTTTTAAATCGGCATCTTTGCGGTTTTGTTGAACGGCGCGAACTATATCGCGTGCGATGCCTTCATCTTCTAAATCTTTTGTAACTTCAATATCAAGCGAAACCAGATAGTCATTGCTTGGAAGCGCCATCACCGCAAATTTTTTCTCATCGATATTTTTTGTCGCCAGTTTGATTTCAAATTCATCATCCACCAAATTTATTCCGGCAATTTCAATTTCATTTTCAGAAATTTTTTTCCAATCACCGGATTTTGTCGCTGCAGTAATATCCTTAATTTTAGGCCCATATTTGGCGCCGATTTTTTTGAAATTTACCTGAAGTTTTAATTCCGCGAGCTCAGAAATTTCTTCTTTTACTTCGATAGTTTTTACGTTGATTTCATCAGCGATAACTTCTTTAAACGGCAAAATTCTTGCCGAATTTTTTCCCATCACCGTGAGCGATTTCAGGGGAAGGCGCACGCGCAAATTTTTATTATCACGAATTGACAGCGCAGTTGAACAAATGCTGCGAATCAAGTCCATATCTGCCACGAGAGCCTTTTCGTCTTTTAGAAAAGAAACATCGGGAAAGTCTTGTAAGTGAACGGAAATTTTGCGATCGATCATTTTTAATTATTCAATTTCAGTTTCTAAAAATTTATTCTTTTCGAGTTTTTTACCGGCGGAATTTATTTTTCTTTCAATCTTTTTTATATCTTCTGCTGCAGGTAAATTTTCAGGATATATTCCTCTTGCGGTCAAAGTATTCCTAACTTCCTGATTATTTTTTATATGTTCAGAAGAGATATCAGTTTCACCATAAAGATTATCTTTGCTGACATTAAAATTAGTAATTTCTGCAGCAAAATCTTTGGCTTTGATGGTGATGGTTGGCAGAAAATCTGCTAATGCGCGATTGCCTTTGATACCAAGCTTTTTCTTCATTTGCACGGTATTGTGTTTGAATAATGCAGTATCTCCACTACCTCTGATTCGGGCAAAACCATCGCTATCAATTCCTCTTTGATAGAGATTTCCTGACAGCTCTTTTTCTGTTTCAATCAGTTTCTTCCTTGCTTTAAGTCTGTCTTGAATTTCTAGCCTTTCTTGCAGCAATTCTTGCTCTCTGGTTTGTATCGCAAAATAAGTTTGAGCAAAAGCAATAATTTCTTTGCGAGGATCCCCATTCTGGGCAATTAGATAACATGCATAACGGGTCAACATTATGTCATCTATGCTGCGCCCTTTATTTAAGCCAATCGCCGCCTTTTTGTTGGCGTCAACAAAATGGTCTCTCACCTTGAATCCAGAGGTTTCGCATGATTTTTTAGCTTTATCAATTACTAGATTGAAATTCCGCCATTCATCATAACCCAGAAGCTTCTGTAAATCCCGGGCAAACCAGAATTCAACTGACTGCTCTTCATTTTTTATTCCGTTAAAAAGATTAACGAAATTCTCGATTTCTTCCTTTTTCATATGTGGTGTTTTTGAGTTGGGGTTAAATTAATTCTCCGATTATCGAAACTTTTTCACCGGCTTTTTCTAAGATTTTTTTCACTTCATCAGCATCATTTTTATCAACTACTAAAACCATGCCGATGCCGCAATTGAAAGTGCGGTGCATTTCTTCGTCTTCAACATTTCCGAGTTTTTGTAAAAAGTTAAAAATTTCCGGACGCTGCCAAGATTTGTAATCGATTTTTGGAGTTGTTCCTTTAGTTAAAACTCTCGGCAAATTTTCTGTGAGCCCGCCGCCGGTGATGTGTGAAAGCGCTTTTACTTTTCCGCTGCGTACTGCTTCTAAGCAAGATTTAACGTAAATTTTTGTTGGTTCCAAAAGCACTTCGCCAATTGATTTTCCGTTGAAAGCGGAGCTCGAAAAATCGAGAGAATTTTTTTGCAAAATATAGCGCGCTAACGAATAACCATTTGAGTGAACACCGCTTGAAGACAAGCCCAACAAGACATCGCCAGCTTTTGTTTCGCGTGGCAAAATTTGATCGCGTTCAACCGCACCTACAGCAAAGCCGGCTAAATCATAATCGCCGTGAGAATACATTCCGGGCATTTCTGCAGTTTCGCCGCCAATCAGAGCGCATCCGGCTTGTTTGCAACCGTCACTAATTCCTTTGATGACATCGCTTGCAACATCAACATCAAGTTTTGAACAGGCAAAATAATCTAAAAAGAAAAGTGGTTCGGCGCCTTGAACCACAAGGTCGTTCACCGACATGGCAACTAAATCAATTCCAATTGTGTCATGTTTTCCAACTTCAATTGCGACTTTCAATTTTGTGCCAACACCATCAGTTGATGAAACCAAAACCGGATCTTTGAAATTACATTTTTTCAAATCAAAAAGTGCGCCAAAGCCGCCCAGATCTGAATCGGCACCGATGCGTTTTGTTGCTTTAGCAAAAGGTTTGATGCGATTTACCAATTCATTTCCGGCATCAATATCAACGCCGGCAGCTTTATAACTTAGGGATGTTTTGGACATTTTTCTTGCGATTTAGAAGTTAGTTTGCGAATACAGCTGCGCGCTTTTGGCACCTTGCTAGATCTACAATTTACGACTCCGATAAAATGACTTTAAACTTCAAATATGTCGAGAATTTTTTGCTTTTTTTGCTGTTCTCGCTGCTGTTTTCAACTGCCTGCCTTGCTGCCGAAAGTGATATTTATAATGTTGAAAATATTCCGGTAAATGTCACCGCCAAATCGCCGAGCGCCTCACGCACAATTGCCACCGCAACCGCTCATCGTGATGCCTTTTTAGTGCTTTTAACTCGCCTAAATTTGGCCACTTCTGTTGCCGATACTGTAACTGATGAAGAAATTTCTGACATGGTGCGCTCAGAATCCATCGATAATGAGCGCCTGGCTGGCAATAATTACGCCGCCACTTTCAATATCACTTTCGCTAAAGATTTTGTCGATCACATTTTAGGCCAAAAAAATGCTAAAAAAGATGACGCCAAAAGTGAGGAAATTTCGCAAAATTTTTTGGTAATTCCGGTTAAAGTTGTGCAGCGCAAAGCCTTGCTGTGGGAAGAAAGTAACGACTGGAAAAAACTGATGGAGCGTTATCTCGCGCAAAAAAATGAAACTCATTTTATTTCGCCAAAAGCTGACATGGAAAATATTTCCACTTTAAGCATTGAAGATCTCTCGAAAGCTGATTATGCCAGTCTCGAGCCCATGATGATGCGCTATAAAGCCAATGCTTCTTATCTGCTTTTTTTCTCACTTGATGATGTTGCCAAAAAAGTGGTGGTGGAAATTTCTTACATTCGTCGTATGCAAAAAAAACAGATGAAATTAAATTTCGTAAATCTTGCTGGCATGAGCGCGGAAGCTATTCAACTTAAGGTTGCAGAAAAAGTGATCGATTATCTGAAAAAAGTGCAAAGCAATGAAGTTGCCGGACTAAATTCAATGCAAGTGCGCATCCAAATTCCAATCACTACGCTTGGAAATTATCTGATGGTGAAAAACAAAATTGAGAACAGCAATTTGGTCAATTCGCTCAACATCGAATCAATGTCGCGCGATTATGCTTTGATCAATGTTGGCTATGTAAATTCGGGCTCTGACATTGTTGAAGGTTTCGCCAAAATCGGCCTCAACTTGCAGAAAAAAAGCGACGATTTTTATATTCTTAATTCAAACCAATAAACATGAAAATAAAGGATAAGATCATTCTGGTGGTGCTATCACTGGTTGCGTTTGGCTGGATAATTTATTTGGTGAAATCGGTTCTTACTCCTTTCATTTTTTCACTGGTTGCTGCTTATTTATTGAATCCGCTGGTTGATTATCTTACCCGAAAAATGAAGTTCTCGCGCCTGGTTGCAACGTCGCTAATCATCGGATTATTTTTTGTAATTTTAGCGATAATTGCGCTTACGATTTTCCCGATAATTTATTCGCAATTTGTCGCATTAGTTGATGTGTTGCCATCTTATTTCCAAACTCTGGTTGATGAAATTTATCCGATGGCGATGGAAAAATTGCGCCATTTTGGCGTTGCGCTGCATACTGATTTAACGCAAATAATTGACGAAAATAAAATCAATGCCCACCTGATTTCTTTCTCGCAGAATATTTTATCCAATGCTCTGAGTTCTTCTCTCACCTTGATCAACGTCATATCGGTAATTTTCATCACGCCGGTTTTGATTTTTTATCTGCTCAAAGATTGGGATATTTTCTTGCAAAAATTGCACAGCTATTTGCCGCGCAGCGTTTCCAATCCAATTGAAGAATTAATGCATGATATGGATCGCACTTTATCGGGCTATATTCGCGGTCAGATCAATGTCTGTTTGATCCTTGGTATTGCTTATGCCGCGGGCTTGTCTTTTGTTGGATTAAATTTCGGATTTTTGATCGGTTTGCTCACCGGCTTATTTGCTTTCATTCCTTATGTCGCCATGATTTGCGGCGTTTCGGCAGCGATCATCGTGGCACTTTTTCAATGGGGTTTTGACGGTGGGCATATTGCGGCGGTCGCAGTAATTTTCTTGGTGATCCATTTAATTGAATCAAATTTCCTCACGCCAAAATTGATCGGCGCCAAAGTTGGTTTGCATCCGGTTTGGGTGATTTTTGGTTTATTTTTCTTTGGCGCACTTTTTGGTTTTATCGGCGTGCTGCTTGCATTGCCGCTAAGTGCTGCATCAGGTGTAATTTTGCGATTCTTTGCTTTGCGCTATAAAAAACGTTATACCTAAATCATGGTTAAAGACATCGCCAAAGAAGTTGAAAAAATCGCCGAGGAGCTTGGAGTTGACCGCAAGCGTTCAATTGGTGAAGTAGCACATGAGTTGAAAGTTAAGTCGCATGTAATTCGTTTTTGGGAAGAAAATTTTTCGCAAATCAAACCAGAAATTGGTGCCGGCGGACGGCGTTATTATTACAACAAGCAGATGAAAATTCTGCGCCGCATCAAGAAATTTTTATATGAAGAAGGTTATACGATTGCCGGTTTGAAGAAGCTGTTAAGCGGGCGCAAGCATGATGATAAAGAAGAAGATCTGCAAATTTTAATGCAGGAAAATTCTGCGCCGTTGGAAGAATTTAGGGAAGAAACACCGCGCATCGCAATTGATGATTTTATTGCGCCTGATGTGCGAATTGAAACCGGAATTGAAAAAGCAGCGCCGAAAAAAATTGTGGTCGGAAGCAAGATTGATGCAGCGGCAAAACTTCTAGACTTCGCTAATTTAGAAGTTCCGGTGGTTGATCAATCGGTGAAAAATAAAGTGAATAAACATCTAAAAAACGCCAAAAATCACGCGCAGAAATTTCGGGTTTTGCTCAATAAGCTGTAGAATAACTCGGTCTAATCATCCTCCCCTTGAGGGAGGATCGAAGCTGTGTAACAGCTTCGAGGAGGGGTCCAACCCCGCCCCGAATCGCTTCGCTCTTCGACCCTCCCTAAGGGGAGGGTGATGCACCGAGAACTACTTATCGCGCGTGATCACAAACTCGCACAAATCCTTGAGCAGCAAGGCTTTATCACCAAATGTTGCGAGATGCGCAATTGCCTGATCTTTCAAAATTTCCAATTGTTTTTGCGCCGCTTCTAAACCGATCACATCAACAATGCTGGCATTTTCTTTAGGTTTTTTATGCACCGCTTCATCAACTTCGATTTTGCCAAGTGAGATTCCGTAATGATCCAAAATATCATCTTTGATCTGAAAAGCTAAACCCAGATCATTGGCGAAATAACGCAAACTGTTAATATCATCAGGGCTAGCGCGGCCAAGAATGGCGCCACATTGTGTAGCGGCCATAAAAAGTTCGCCGGTTTTTAGGCGATGCAATTTCGCCAATTCTTCTTTGGTGATTTTTTGATCAGCTTTTTCGATATCAATCATCTGACCACCCGCCATGCCTTGAAAACCGGCAGCGCGCGCGATCACACGAATTAATTCGCAGCGCACTTGCGGCTCTTTATGCGTATCGGGCATTGCTAAAATTTCGAAAGCATAAGTGAGCAGTGAATCGCCGGCAAGAATTGCGGTGGCTTCATCATATTTTTTATGGCAAGTGGGACGGCCGCGGCGCACATCATCATTATCCATCGCCGGCAAATCATCATGAATCAGCGAATAAGAATGAATAAATTCCAGCGCCGCTGCAGTGTTTAAAGTTTTCAGCGGATTAATTCCGAAAATTTGTGCGCATGCCATCACCAAAAACGGGCGGATCCGTTTGCCTTCCGAGAGCGCGCAGTAGCGCATCGCTTCCAACAATTTTGAATCACTAAATTCCTGCGTCAAAAGTTCGTCCATATGTTTTTGCATGACAAGCGAGCAGCCAAGAAGCGATTCTTTGAGAGATTGGGAAAGCATGTTTTTTATTTTGACGATTATCCCCTTGACATACGGGAATTAGTTATTTAATATCTCGCCAGTTCCTTTAAATAACTGGCTTGATTATGAAACATACAACCATTCAGCAATTCTTTAAAAAATTCCCAAATGATGATGCGTGCTTGACGCACTTATTTAAAGTTCGTTTTGCCAAAAATCACGAATGTCCAAAGTGCAAACGCGAAACTACTTGGCATTTATTAAAATCAGAGCGCGCCTTCTCTTGCGGTAATTGTGGCAACCACATTCACCCTTGCGTTGGCACGATCTTTGAAGATTCTAAAACTTCTCTTCAATTATGGTTTTACGCCATTTATTTATTCACTACTACACGAAGCGGAGTCTCTGCAAAAGAATTACAAAGACAACTTGGCGTTACTTATAAAACCGCTTGGCGCATGGGTCATCAAATCAGAAAACACATGCAACAAGTTGATGGTGATGAACCACTTAGCGGAATCGTTGAAGTTGACGAAACCTACATTGGCGGCAAAAGAAAAGGTAAAAGAGGTCGGGGCGCAGAAGGTAAATCAATTGTCTTTGGCATGATGCAAAAAGATGGCAAAGCCATGACCAAAGTTGTTGATGACGCTAAACGCAAAACCCTTCAACCAATCATTGAAGCCAATGTTGAGAAGCAGAGCGAAATTCAAAGTGACGAATGGCACGCTTACAAAGGTTTAGACCAAAAAGGTTACATTCACAACACCGTTAATCACGGAACTGGTGAGTATGTAAGCAAGAAAGGCGCAACTGTGAATTCAATTGAAAGCTTTTGGTCGAGATTAAAGCTCTCAATAAAAGGCACACACATTCATGTTTCTAAAAAGCACTTAGCCAAATACGCCGCAGAATTTGAATATCGCTTCAACTCTCGTGGTTGCCCTGAGTTGATGCTTTCGGAGCTTTTGACGAAGTTTGCGAAATAGATTTAATTGCTTTATCGAACTTCTCTTTGTCTCCCTTTTTCTCTTCTTTGGAGCGGGCTTTGATGAAGTCGGAAAGTTTGTTGCGTTTGAGAGCCTCTTTAAGCGTTGTCATACTTTGAAAGATACTAATTGCAGGTTTATAATAGCAAGTTCTCCAATTTTATTCCTAAGTATTGGGTCCTGAGTCATGTTCTCATCGGGAGTTACAAAGAATGAAATAAATCTTCTCTGCATGGCATCTTTTTGAATTTTAAACGTGACATCAAAAATCTTTTTTTCGTTCATATCGCTGATTTTGATTTGTTTATCATATTCATCACCCCCAATTGAGATAGTTCCCTTAAAATATGAGCCTTCATGTTCATTCCATCCTAGCATAAATTGGCATTTTATCTCTTCGACAAAATGTGGCAAGAAGTCTACGTACACCTTTAAAAAAGGCTCACCCCAATGTTTGTAATAGTTGTTGATTGGGGCATTGACTAAGTTTTTATGTTCAAAAATAAAAACTCTTAAAGCCTCATCATATCTACCACCAAAAGCACTAAAAATATCTTTTTCTGTTAATTTGTTCAGGAAGGCATTGGAAAATTTTTTTATCTCCACACCTATATTCTTTGATTCATGTATTGGGTTTTCTTTTGGCTCAAAAAAGATTTTTTTAACTGCCGCATAAAGCAATAAACACAGAATAGCTCCTACAATTGCTGCTAATGGCTTGCCTAACATTGCTATCAAAGGGTCAGCAAAATAAGTTCCTATCACGCCACCCCCTCCAATAGAACCAGCGAGTGAAATATAAGGTTCAAGCTCTTTAATTGTTTTATGATTCGACATAAATTTTTTGTGATTTGATTCGTAAAGAACCAAACCCTATTCTTCAGGAAATTACAAATCAACTTCCGTATGCTAAAGGGATAAACGTCTTCTAAATTATATGACTATGGAAGACGTCATAGCTCAAAAGATTCCATAGAACATTTTATGAAGTTGCCCAGAAGATCCTCACTTGCTACTAATGTTGATGGAGAAGGTAGAAAAACAAGTGATGATTATGTTGAGTTATTCGATCTGCTCGTGGAAGAACAACCAAGTACAACAGCAGGAGAGCCAGCAGCGCAACAAACACACACAGTAACAGATACACATAGTGGATAGTGGAATTTGTTACAATAGCTGCACTATGCTCTAGCCTTTAAGCGCCTTCGCCAAATATTTTCCCGTCACCGATTTTTTGTTTTTTGCAACTTCTTCCGGAGTGCCTTCTGCCACGATATAACCACCTTTCTCGCCGCCGCATGGGCCGATGTCGATGATGTAATCGGCGGTTTTCAAAACATCCAAATTATGCTCGATCACCAAAATTGAATTTCCGGCATCGACTAATTTATGCAGAACTTTGAGGAGTTTGTTGATATCTTCGAAATGCAGACCAGTTGTTGGCTCGTCCAGAATATAAAGCGTGTCGCCGGTTGCTTTGCGGCTTAATTCTTTTGCTAGTTTAATACGTTGCGCTTCACCGCCCGACAAGGTTGTGGCGCTTTGGCCGATCTTTATATAGCCTAAGCCCACATCGCACAAAGCTTTAAACTTTTCGTGAATATGCGGCATATTTTGGAAGAAATCTGTCGCATCGGCGGCAGTCATTTCCAGCACATCAGAAATTGATTTAGTGCGATAAGTGATTTCCAAAGTCTCGCGGTTGTAGCGTTTGCCGTGGCAAGTTTCGCATTTCACATAAACATCAGGCAAAAAGTGCATTTCGATTTTGATCATGCCATCACCTTGGCAAGTTTCGCAGCGTCCACCTTTAACGTTGAACGAGAATCGTCCGACTTTATAGCCGCGTGCTTTTGATTCCGGCAAATTGGTGTAAAATTCGCGGATGAAAGTGAAAGCGCCGACATAAGTGCAAGGATTGGAACGAGGTGTACGGCCAATTGGTGATTGATCAATCTCAATAATTTTATCAATAAAGTGATAGCCCGAAAGCGACTCGTAAGGCCCAGGCATAACTTTCGCTTTATTCACAATTTTGTTTAGCGCCGGATAAAGCGTTTTGATGATCAAGCTTGATTTGCCACCGCCAGAAATTCCTGACACCGCGCTAAACACGCGCAGCGGAATATTCACCGCAACATTTTTCAAATTGTTGAGCGTCGCGCCTTTGAGCGTGATCATTCTTTTTGGATCGAGCTTGCGACGCTTGGTTGGAATCTCGATAGTTTTTTTGCCGCTCAAATATTGGCCGGTAACGGAGTTTGGATCATTGATTACAAAATCCGGTTTGCCGGCAGAAATAATTTGTCCGCCATGAATACCCGCCCCCGGGCCAACGTCGATGAGATATTGCGCTTCACGCATCATTTCTTCGTCATGCTCAACAACGATTACCGAATTTCCTAAATCGCGCAAATTTTTTAGCGTGTTGATGAGTTTGTCATTATCCGATTGATGCAGGCCAATTGAGGGTTCGTCGAGAACGTAAATTACGCCCGACAACCCTGAACCAATTTGTGAGGCGAGGCGAATACGTTGCGCTTCACCGCCCGATAATGTTCCGGATTCACGATTAATTGTGAGATATTCCAAACCCACATTGCGCAAGAAACCAAGACGGCGCGTGATTTCTTTCAACAAGCGCTCAGAAATTTGTTTGTGAGTTGATGAAAGTTTTTTCGGCAATTCTTCAAACCAAGTAACAAGGCGCTCAATGGACATTCTCGAAACTTCGCCAACATGTAAACCATCAACTTTAATGCATAGCGCTTGCTCGTTTAAGCGATAACCATGGCAATGATCACAAACTCTTGTAGCCTGATATTTCGTGAGCTCATCGCGCATCGATTCGCTTTCACTTTCAACAAATCTTTTTTTCAAATTATTGATTACGCCTTCAAAAGGTTTTTTGAGTTTTACTGCTTTAAGGCCGTCTTCGATTTTGATTTCAACTTCCTCAGATCCAGTGCCATAGAAAATTTTTTCTTTGGTTTCTGCAGATAAAGTTTTGAACGGCACATCCAAACTAAATCCGTAATGATTAGACATTGCGGTTAAAACTTGTTGGTAGAAGCGCTCTTGCACGCCTTGCCAGATGGTGATTGCGCCTTGGCGCAAAGTTAAATTTTCATCTTCAACAACTAAATCCGGGCTGAAAAAAAGTTCAGTGCCAAGACCGTCGCAATGTTTGCACGCGCCGAAAGGAGAGTTGAAAGAGAAGAGGCGCGGCTCGATTTCAGGAATCGTAAAACCGGAAACCGGGCAAGAAAATTTTTCGCTAAACACCATCATTTCGCCGGCTTTAAATGGAGTTTTTTCGCCTTCAGGAAGGCTTACAACTTCCACATAAAGTAAGCCTTCGGAAATTTTCAAAGCGGTCTCAACCGAGTCAGCAACGCGGTTGCCAAGGTCATTGGAAATTACGATGCGATCAACGATAATTTCAATGTCGTGTGATTTATTTTTATCAAGCTGTGGCAAAATTTCATTTAAGTCGTGAACTTTTCCATCTACTTTAATGCGTTGAAAACCTTGCTTGCGCGCATTCATCATCTCTTTGCGGAACTCGCCTTTTTGTCCGCGCACGATTGGTGCTAAAATATAAACGCGTGATTTTTTTGGCAGCTGCAAAATTTTATCAACCATTACCGAAGCAGACTGGCTCTCGATTGGCTTGCCGGTTTCTGGCGAATAAGGAATACCGATTCTTGCAAACAACAAACGGAAGTGATCGTAAATTTCTGTAACCGTTCCAACAGTTGAGCGCGGATTTTTTGAAGTAGTTTTTTGATCAATAGCAATTGAAGGCGACAGACCGGTGATTGACTCAACTTCCGGCTTGTCCTGCATATCTAAAAATTGGCGCGCGTAAGTTGACAAACTCTCAATAAAACGGCGCTGACCTTCAGCATAAATTGTGTCGAAAACCAAAGATGATTTGCCTGAACCTGATAGTCCGGTAACTACAACCAATTGGTCTTTAGGGATTTCTACGCTGACATTTTTTAGATTATGCTCTTTAGCGCCAACAACTTTAATGAATTTTTCTTCCATGATTTTTTAAGGATTTTTATACGTTTTTCTTCTTGGTGTCATCCCCGCGAAGGTGGGGATCCAGAGCAACCAGCTCCGGAGTTTTGAAACTGCATCCCCGCCTTCGCGGGGACGACAAGGGAAATTTATTGAGGAATTTCGAATGTAATAATACCGGCTTGCTAATTATTAAACAAAAAAAACCCGTCACGAGCAAGATTTTCTCGTGACGGGCATGTGTTTGAAGTTATCTGCTCAAAGATAAACTTCCCATCTGCTAAAGAGATGCTTACGCAGTTCAGATTAGTGTAGAAACTACAGAATACGTAACTAACACAGCTAGAGGGATAAATACCATAGTTGGTTATTCGAATTTTAGTAGTTATTAGACGAGAAGCTTACCAACTGAAAGCCGCAAGGCCCTCAGCCAAGCAAGACTCCAAAACATATAATGCGAAATTCAGGTAAACTATAAATCGCGCATTACCTCATCCCGTACCTTTTTGAGTTCCAAATCAGTTAACGGGATAAGTCCTTTTTGCAGCAAATAGCCGTCGCGGCCAATAGTGTTTTTGCTGATGATCTCTGAAATAAATTCGCGCATTCCAGGTATTAAATCCAGATGCTCTTTTTTATAATAAATGAAAAGCGGGCGTGAAACTGAATATTCGCCCGAGACAATAGAATCAAAGCTTGGCATCACACCATCAATTTGTGCGGCTTGAATTACGCCGTGATTTTCTTCCAAGAATGAGAAGCCGAAAATGCCCAGCGCATCTTTGTCATTTTTAAGTTTTTGTACGATCAAATTATCATTTTCGCCGGCTTCGATAAAATGGCCGTCGCTTCGAATCACATGGCATTTTTTCTTGCGAATTTTTGCATCAGGAAAAGCTGAAACAAATTCTGACATTTTCATGCAAGGCTCTTCCATAACCAATTCAACGAAAGCATCGCGTGTGCCGGAAGTTGTGGGCGGGCCGTAAATTGCGATATTGATTGCGGGTAAATTCGGATCAATTTCGCTCCATTTTTGGTAAGGATTTTCAATTAATTGGCCGGTTTTTTTGTTAGGAATTCTTGCGGCAAGCGCCAGAAAAACATGACGTTTGCTCAAATTATATTTTCTGCCGCTGCTTGAATTAGCGAGTACGATGCCATCATAGCCGATTTTTATTTCGCGCACTTTTAACACATCATTTTGCGCACATTTTTCGAGCTCGGATTTTTCAATTCGGCGAGAAGCGTTGGAGAAATCAGGAAAACGATAACCAACTCCCGAACAAAATAATTTAAAGCCGCCACCGGTGCCAGTTGATTCCACCACCGGAGTTTTAAATTCGCTGTCGCGTCCGAAAGTTTCGGCAATTACGGATGAAAAAGGATAAAGGGTGGAGGATCCAACCATGTGAATATGTTCTCGCTTTTTTGGTTTGAAAAAATCAACAAAAGCCGAGGCCTGCGCAGAGGAAGCGAATAAAAATGCTAGGAGAAAAAAACGTAACATAACCGTGTAAAATTTATTAATGCCCAAACTACGGCTACATCACTTAAACTGAAAAAACAGGCCGGCAAGGTGCGGATCTTTCTTCAAAAGTCAAGCTCGCGGAACTTGAAATAAAAAACTTATGGCGTAATAGTCGCGCCAAATTTTTCCTCAAAGCCCAAATTCCCAAACGCGATTAATGCTGAAATTCTGCCTTAAAACATTGCTCTTTCTTGCGCTATTTTTGCAGTGCTTTGTCGCGTCTGCAGCTGATAAGCGCGTGGAAGTGCGCGGCAATGAAAGGCTGGAAGCATCGGAAGTTACTTCGCGAATTAATCTAGCATCACTAAAAAAATATTCTGATGCATCAGTTGCGGAAGCGCTGAAAAAACTTTATGAATCTGATCTTTTTGCCGAAGTAAAAATTTATAAAATTAATGACCAAATCATCATTGAAGTGAAAGAAAATCCGATAATTTCGGAAGTGAAATTTGTGGGCAATAAAAAGCTCGAAGATGAGGCGCTGCAAGCCGAGGTGAGTTTGAAGAAACGTGAAATTTTTTCTAAAGCCAAACTCGAAAATGATCTCAAACGCATCAATGACATTTATTTAAAAAGTGGCCGCTTTTTAACGCAAATCGATCCAAAAATTATTCAAAAAAGCCAGAATCGTATCGAATTAATTTTTGATATTACGGAAGGGCCGAAAGCAAAAATCGGCAGCATTTATTTCGTGGGAAACCAAGCCTTTTCTGATGAAGATCTCAATGCCGAAATTTCGACCAAGGAATCCAAATGGTGGAAATTCCTCTCATCTTCCGACACTTACGATTCGGATCGCATGGAATTTGACAAAGAAAAATTGCGCCGTTTTTACACCGCAAATGGTTATGCCGATTTCGCGGTTGTGTCGGCAGTTGCGCAAATCTCGCCGCAAAAAGACAGTTTCTTCATGACCTTTTTGCTTGAGGAAGGAATCAAATATGACTTCGGCGAAATCAATATTGTAAATCACGTAGAGAAATTCGACAGCTCGGTTTTGGAAAAAGAAATCCTGATCAAAAAAGGTAAATTATATAATGCCGATTTGATGGAAAAAACCATTGAGCGTATGGTGGAAGTGATGTCGGAAAAATCTTATGCTTTCGCCAATATCGAGCCTGTGTTGAAGCGCAACCGCGAAGAAAAAATCATCGATATTGATTTTGTGATTCGCGAAACGCCGCGAATTTATATCAATCAAATTCACATCAGCGGCAATACGCGAACTATGGATGAAGTGATCCGCCGCGAGCTGCGCCTGCGCGATGGTGATCCTTACAATCAAACTAAAATTAATCGCTCAAAACAGCGCCTCGAAAATCTCGGATTTTTTGAAAAAGTTGATTTCAAAACCAAGCGTCTGGGCGATAGCGACAAAGTTGATCTCGATATTGAAGTGAAGGAAAAAAAGACCGGCGAAATTAATCTCGGTATCGGTTATTCAACAGTCAATAAAGTCACTGCTAATGCTGGCGTGCGCGAGCGCAATTTATTTGGCACGGGTCAGGAACTTGGTGTGAATGTGCAAAAATCTTTCATTAATTCCTCTTATGAGCTGAACTATACCAAGCCTTATTTCATGGGCCGCGCCATTGATGTGGGCTTTGATATTTTTCAATATCAAATGCAGAAGCGCTATTCATTTGCTTATGACCAGCAATCGCAAGGCATCACTTTCCGCGGCAATTATTCGATAACAGAATTTTTGGGCCATCAATTGCGTTATTCTTACAGCACGCAAGATATTGGTAGCATTGATTCCACGGCATCTTTCAGTATCCGCGCTCTGCAGGGAAGTTACGCCACTTCATCAATTGGTCATAGCTTGATTTATGACAAACGCGACAATCGCCTGAATCCGAAAAAAGGTTATTATTTCTCGCTTTCGCAAGATTATGCCGGTGTTGGTGGCGACATTAAAAACCTGCGCCACGAAGGTTCTGCGGGTCTTTATGTTCCAACTTTTAGCAATGATTTTATTTTCAAAGCATTGGTGCGCGGCGGTTCAGTTAAAGGCATCGGACAAGATGTGCGCAGCAATAACGGTTTCTTTTTGGGCGGTAATAACTTCCGCGGTTTCCAATATGCCGGTATGGGTCCGCGCACCAAAAACGCTTCTGGCAGTGCGGTTGGCGGCGATATTATTGGTGGTAAAACTTATTATGTTGGAACTCTCGAATATACTTTCCCGCTAGGATTGCCTAAGGAGCTTGGCATTAACGGTATTTTATTTACTGATAATGGTACAGTAAAAGGTGTTGATCCAAAAAGCCGCGCTGGTGCTGATATTGCTGATTCCGGAGCACTTCGTTCATCTTATGGTCTTTCAATTGCCTGGGCTTCACCAATGGGTCCGATCCGTCTTGATTTTGCCAAAGTCGCGAAAAAACAAGAATATGACCAAACCCAAAACTTTCGCTTTAGTTTTGGAACCACGTTCTAAGAATAAGCGTTCATTAAATTTTATTGTTAGCTTATCATGATCCGCATTTTCCAGCTACCAAACTATTCGCAGCTTAAAGTTTCCTCACTTCATGAAGTTGAGAGATTTAGTGAAGTGAAGGATAGTATTTTGTGGATCGACCTTCAGGATCCTACTCCTGAGCAGATCAAGGAAGTTGAAAGTTTTTATAGCATCACTTTTCCAACGCGCCAACAGCAAGAAGAAATCGAAACTTCATCGCGCTATCTGGAAAATTCTGGCATCATTAAAGTCAATTCGACTTTCATCAATATCATTCCCCACACCGGTAAGTTAGAAGAAAATGAAATGTCATTTATCATTTCAGAAAAAACCTTGCTCACATTGCGCTATTTCGACAGCCGCGTGATTTCGGAAACGGTGAAAAAAATAAAACAATTTCCCTCAATTTTTGCTAATCCGGCAAAAATTTTCATCGCCATTTTTGAAGCGCGCATTGATTTTGACGCTGATTTAACTGAAGCGGTTTCAAAATATGTCGCCGATATCAGCCGAAAAATTACTTATGATCGTGCTTTGGATGAGAAGATGCTTTTGAAAATTAATGAATGCCAAGATCTCACAATGTCGCTTCGCGAAGCTTTGTTTGACAAGCAGCGCGTGCTTTCATCGCTCCTTCGAAATGAAGATTTGATGGTTGATAGTTACAACCGTTTGCGCTCGATCATTAAAGATATCAATTCGCTAATTGAACATGCCAATTTCAATTTCACGCGACTCGAATATTTACAAAATTCCTTCCTTGGTTTCCTAAATATCGAACAAAATAAAGTGATCAAAATGTTCACCGTGGTGTCTCTCGTTTTCATGCCCCCGACTTTGATTGCGAGCATTTATGGCATGAACTTCCGCTCGCTGCCGGAGCTCGATTGGTCGCTTGGCTATCCACTGGCTCTAGGTATGATGCTACTTTCGTCAATAATTCCTTTATTAATCTTCAAACGCAAAAAATGGTTATGAAAAAAATATTTTCTCTCGCTCTCGCGGTTTTTTTTGTCTCTTGCCAAATGTCGCAAGCGGCTGGTGCTTTTAGTGCTTCAAGCGTGAATTTGCCTGATGGCAGCACAATTTCGGCGAAGCATGTTTATAATAGTTTTGGTTGCACCGGCAGAAATATTTCTCCGCAAATTTCCTGGAAAAATGCGCCGCTTGAAACTAAAAGTTTTGCTGTAACTGTTTATGATCCTGATGCGCCTACAGGCAGCGGTTGGTGGCACTGGTTGGTGTTAAACATCCCGGCAACTTATTCTGAATTGCCGCAAAATTTCGGCGAAAAAAATCAATTCAATTTACAAGACCAGATCGTGCAAGTGCGCAACGATTTCGGCGCCTTCAATTATGGCGGTCCATGCCCACCAATCAAAGACAAAGCGCATCGTTATATTTTCACAGTTTATGCACTACGTGCTGAAAGATTGGATTTGAGCGAAACATCAACTGCAGCTTTGGCAGGATTTATGATCAATCAAAGCGTGTTAGCGAAATATAGTTTTACTGCTTATTACGGAAGATAATCATCATCTTTCAACCTCGTCATCCTCGATGCTTCGCATCAAGGATGACGAGGTTTTTTTAACTACAAAAATTCCCCAATTCTCTCACAAGCTCGCATCAACGCCGAAGCCTTGTTAATACATTCCTGATATTCTGATTTCGGATCTGAATCATAAACAACTCCAGCGCCGGCCTGTAAATAAATTTTGCCATCTTTAATCAGTGCCGATCTTAGAGTGATGCAGGTTTCCATGTCGCCATTGCTGGCAAAATATCCCACACATCCGGCGTAAAAACTGCGTTTTATTTCTTCGATTTCTTCGATGATTTCCATCGCACGAATTTTCGGCGCGCCGCTCACTGTGCCGGCTGGGAAGCCTGCGACAAGTGCATCAAGTGCTTCATATTTTTCATCCAAAACGCCTTCAACATTTGATGAAATATGCATCACATGCGAATAATTTTCGACGACCATTTTTTCTGTCACCACAACCGAACCCGCTTTCGAAACGCGGCCGACATCGTGGCGGCCTAAGTCGATTAGCATCAAATGTTCAGCAATTTCTTTTTCATCTTTCAGAAGTTCAGCGGCGATTTTTTTATCTTCCGCCTGATTTTTTCCTCTTTTGCGTGTGCCGGCTAGGGGGCGAATCGTAATTTTTTTATCGCTCAAAGACACCATGATCTCAGGGCTGGCGCCGCTTAGCACGAAATCATCAAGTTTAAGATAAAATAAAAATGGTGAAGGATTAATGGATCGCAAAGCGCGGTAAAAAGACAGCGGCGGAATTTTTTTATCGAAATTTGAGGTGAAGCGCTGCGAAGGAAGCGTCTGAAAAATATCGCCATCAATAATAAATTTTTTGGCGTGATTAACCATCTCGTAATATTTTTTCTCGCTGCAATTCGACTTAAATTCAAATTGCGGTTTAACCTTGATTTCCGGGCTTTCATGCGAGGAATTAAGCAATGCTTCAGTAAGCAAAATTTTTGCCGCGACATCGCCGAATTTGCTTTGCGAAAAAACCGGCGCGCAAATTAAAGCGCAGTCAAAAAGCGAATCAAAAACCACCATAATTTGCGGGCGGATGAAAATGCTGTCAGGAATTTTTAGTTCATCTTTCAAATTGCGATTGGGCATTTTTTCCATGAGGCGGATCATGTCATAACCCATATAGCCAAAGATGCCGCTGCACATTGCGGGCAGATTTTGCGCACCGTAATTTAAATCATCCCATTTAATTTTTGTGGCATCAATTAGCTCGCGTAAATTTTTCAGCGGATGGCCTTTTTCCTGCACGAAATTTTTTTCATCAAAGGCGAAATTTTTATTGATGAAAGATTTTTCACCAACGCATTTCCAAACCAGATCGGGCATGAAACCAAGCACCGAAAAACGCCCGCGGTTTTGGCCGTTTTCAACTGATTCGAGAAGAAAATGATGTGAGGGAAATTTTTCCGCAATCTTCATTGCCGCCAATACCGGCGTGATTTTATCGGTGGAGATTTTTTTGAATAAAACTGTCGCGGCGTTTTTTTTGAGAGCGGCGTTAAATTCTTTTTCGGAAAAATTAAAGTTCATGTGGTGTTTATTTTTCGGCTTTTTTAGCGAAGAATTTTTCGTTAACTTTCACCGGATAGCGTTTGAGCAAATAAGCGTTGTAATCGCTCATGATCTCATTGCGCAATGCTTCAGAAGCACTGGCTCTTTTCTGAATTGCCAAGCCTTCAGCATTTTCAGGTTTTTTGATAGAACGCAAAATCGCAACGCTAAATTCTTTTTCATTTTGGATATTTTGCGCTGAGGTTGATTGGTTTAATTCCAGATCAAAAAGCTCTTCCAAAAATTTGGTTTGATAAGCCATTTGACGGCCTTGAATTGTTACAAAAACCTGGCGCGCAAATTCACGATTTTTCTCAAAAGTTGCGTGATATTTTGCAGCAATTTGCGCTGCATTAGCCGGGTTTTTCGCGATTTCTTGCGCCACTTTATTGGCAAGCTCGCGTAAGTTTTTCATTTTATTGGTTTTTTGAATATCAGCAATGATTTGGCCTTCAACTTCGGCTAATTTTCTTTCATGAGCTGGCTGAATTTTTTCTACTTTGATTGCATAAAAACCGGCAGAATTTTTAGCGTAGAAAATTTTTGAAACTTTTCCCTCACGAAGCGCGAAAGCATTTTTTGAAAAGCCTTCGAGCTTGCTGTTTTCAACGATTACTTTGCCTTTCACATCATGGCCGGATTCGTCAAAAAATTCGGAAGTGCCCATTTTCAAATTAAATTTTTTCGCCACTTCAGAAAGTGAATTTGAAGTTAAAAGCAGGTCATCAATTGCTGAGATTTTTTGCTGTAAAATTTTGTCATCACGGTCAGCAGTGAGGCTTTGTCTCAAGCTGCTTTTAGCTTGCTCGAAGGTGAGTGGTTGCGCTTTTTTCACATCAAGCAATAAAAATACGTGAAAACCAAGCGGGCTTTCAACCGGCTCAGACACTTCATTTGGCGCAAGTTTGAAAGCAGTGATAGCAAGTTGCGGTAGCAAATCTTTTTGCGTCATTTGGTTGAGAGTGATGGCTTTGAGATTTTTATTTTTGGCGCTTGCCAATTTTGCAAAAAGCTCTTTGACCTTTGATTTATCTGCCTTCTTCACTTCTGCGGCAAATTTTTGTGCATCAGCTTCTTTGTCAAAAAGCATGTGATAAAAACTTCTATTTTCAGGCTGCATCATCTGGCCTTTATTTTTTTCATATTCAGCTTGCAGCTCTTTGTCGGTAATTGCGAAATCTTTGGCGAAATCAGTTTTTGAAAATTGGATGTAAGAAACTTTGCGCATTTCAGGTGCAACGTAGCCTTGCTTGTTTTCAGCGTAGAATTTTTCGATTTCGTCTTTGCTTGGTTTTTCCAAATTATTGAGATTTTTTTCGCTAAGTGTCACCACATCAGCAACACGTTTTTCCTGGTTGAAAGATTCTTTTTGCGCAATTTCGTAATCACCAACTGGAGCAGCAATGGCAAGGGTTTGCAAGATCATTACTGACGTAACTTCATTGCTCACTTCATCAACATAACGTTTTTCGTTGAAGCCGTTTCTGGCTAAAAATGCTTCGAATTTTTTGTGATCAAAAACACCGGATTCATTCTTGAAATTCGGGTCTTTGGCGATGGCGCCAAGGATCACTTTTTTGCTGGCGGAAATGCCGAAATCTTCCGACAATTTTTCGATCATGATTTTATTGACCATGCGGCCCAAAACATCTGATTTAAAGGCTTCCGACTCAACATATTGCGCTGCTTCCTGGCTTTTATTGCTTTTTAAAACGATCTCGCGATCAGCGCGCAGCGCGTTGTTGAAAGCGTTAGTGCCAATCGTGGTATCACCAACTTTTACCACCCAAGTGTTTGGGCTGCCTAAAATAAAGCCGCTCACCCCAAATAGGACGAAGCTTAGAGCCACAATGCCCAGAAGAATTTTGAAAAAGATATTGCCGGCGAGTCTGCGAAATAATTGCATTTTTTTGAGGAGAAAAATTTGTTAGGAGATGGCGATTTTCTAGAAGCCGCTCTTTTCAAAATCAATCATATTGAAAAAATTACTTAGGCAATTTTGATGCTGTTTACAAATTATGCAGCACTTACAGAGTTTATGAAATACAGAGAATATCTCGCGGCACAGAAAAAAACATTAGATTATCAATGGATAGTAGTGGGAAAATCTGATTGTAAAAAACATATCGCAATGATTGCAACATCGGGTGGCGTTGAATGGAATGATGAAAATAAAGAAAAATTTCTTAAGCGTGTTAATGAGTTAAATGAACTTGGTTTTGTGGTTCACGTGCCGCGCTATGAAAATGATAATTGGATTTTTGAACCCGGCGAAAAGCTTGCCGCCGCAGTTGGCTCTAAAACCACCAGTCGTGCAGTTAGTCCACAAAATGGTGCCGCGCAAATAATTGAATCGGTGGAAAATGGCTGGGATGTTTTTCCTTACATGGGAGGCATGAGCTTTGTCGATAAAATCGGTGAAGTAGTGAAATATTTTAAGGGTGAGGATGTTGAAAAACCGCAACAGCCAATTCGCTTTTTTAATTTTTCTGATTGCACTTATGCGGCGTTTTTACAATCGCACCATCCGGATATTTTTCGTTATTACTCCACTACTACAAGTGGTGATTTATGGTTTGATTCTATCCCGCAAGATCATCCATCTCGCGCTGAATATGACGAAGTGCGCAAACGCAACTTAGCGGCGTTGAAAAAAGTTTTGTCTGAAGATGCAATTGATGATTATGCGCGTGAAGTTCTTTACTCGCCGCCGGCCGACCTTGATTTAAAAGGAGTGCAATATTTTCCACTGCACAATTATATGATCTGGCACGATGCTGCAGATTTTGATCCGGCAAAAGTGGGAGGTGCAAATCCCGGCGAGCCGGGTCACAACAGGCTGGGTTTTCGTCTCGAACCGGCTTTGGAATTTAATAAATTAAATACATCACGTCCCTATATTTTAGCCTTTGAAGGCTTTCTGCAACAGGCAGCGCAAGATAATAAATATGACACGAATTTCATAAGAAATTTAGACGAATTTTTGCGTCAACGCGCCGCAAGAAATGAATTACCGAAAGCTTTGGAAATGGGTTTGTTTGAAACCAGACTTGATGGCAGCAATGGTTATGCCTTTGGTGCCTATAGACTTCATGATGAAAAAACCGGCTTGATTGCAATTGATGATTTCAATATTGACCGCCTTTTTGGGCATCGCAAAAATATTGCGGCGCAAATTAAAACTGTCGCAAGTGAAGCGGGCACAACTCATATTCCTCAAGCAGTCGTGCAAAAAGTAAAAGATGGAGCGGAGCTTGAAAAAAGTGACATCAAAGAAATTCTAGAAAGTGAAAATGCCAAAATTTTGCAGATGCAAAAAGAGGTAATTGCGCTGGCGAAGAAATATGAAATTCCTGTAATTGCCAATCATCGTAATGGTCACTGCCTTAATATCGGTGTGGTTGGAGGCGGTTTGGTAAATTTAAGGATAAAAGGCCAAATTGCCGAAGTTGAGCAATTGCCAACCACGCAGCGCGTGGTTCCGCAAGCTAGTTTCGATGCGCAAAATGCTGCGCCTTATAAACATCAACAAGCTGCGGCAGTTGCGAGCCAATAATTTCCTCTTGAGAAATTGATGCAGGCCACGCAAGATGCCGCGCCGCTTTTTTGGAAGGCGGATCTCTCAATTTTGAAAATCAAAATGTTAATAGTTCAAAAATTCGGCGGCACCTCTGTGGGTGATATTGTGCGCATTAAAAATGTTGCGCGCAAAGTTAAGGCCGAGCTCGACAAAAAAAATAAAGTGATCGTGGTAGTTTCTGCGATGTCGGGTGTTACAAATCAGTTAGTTGATTATTGCAACCAAGTGTCTTCGCTTCTAGAGCCTGAAGCGCTGCGCGAATATGATTCGGTGATTGCCACCGGTGAGCAAGTGACTTGCGGCCTGTTGGCTCTTGAGTTGCAGTCAATTGGCTATAAAGCGCGTTCATTTCACGGCTGGCAAATTCCGCTGAAAACTGATGATGTTCACAGCAAAGCGCGCATTGAATCAATTGATGGCGAATTTTTATTAAAATCGCTTGAAGAATTTGATGTGATTGTGATCGCCGGATTTCAGGGCATTCACGAAGAATCACAGCGCGTCAGCACTTTGGGACGCGGCGGTTCGGACACTTCGGCCGTTGCAATTGCTGCTGCAGTAAAAGCCGATTTGTGCGATATTTATACCGACGTAAATGGTGTTTATACTACAGATCCGCGCATCACCGACAAAGCACGCCGCCTGCATAAAATCAGCTATGAAGAAATGCTTGAAATGGCTTATAGCGGCTCAAAAGTTTTGCAAACAAGGTCGGTTGCAATGGCGATGGCGCATAATGTGCGTGTCAGAGTTTTATCAACTTTCGAAGAAGTCACCGAGGCTTCAGGAACAATTTTAGTAAATAATAACGAGGAAATTATGGAACGCAGAATGGTCACCGGAATCAGCTATAGCAAAAATGATGTGCGCATCACTTTGGTAAAAATGCCGGATCATCCGGGTTTGTCATCAGCGATCTTCGGTGCTTTGGCAGCGAAGGAAGTCAATGTTGATATGATCGTGCAAAATATCAGCTCGGATGGTCGTTTTATCGATATTACTTTTACGACAGGAAAAGAAGATCTCGAGCGCGCCAAATTGGCGATTGAAGCAGTGAAGTCAGAAGTAAAATATGAACAACTTTTGATCGATGATAATATTGCGAAAATCTCAGTGATTGGTGTTGGTATGATTTCGCATTCTGGTGTTGCTCATACCATGTTTAAAACCTTGGCGGATAAAGGAATTAACATTCTTTTGATCTCAACTTCGGAAATTAAAATTTCAGTTTTGATTGCCAAAGATTATGGCGAGTTGGCGGTGCGTGTGCTTCACGATGCTTATGGCCTTGAGAAGTCATCTTAAGATTTAAGAAATATCGGCGGTGGAAATTTTTAAAATTTCGCCGCCTTTTTTTAGCAGCAAATTTCCCTCAAGATCGAAGTCATCAAAAATTCCCTCCAGCACTTCATCATCAAATTTTACGCTGATTTTTTCTTTCAAGTTATAGGCGCCTTGGAGCCAGATTTGGCGTATTCCTGCGAAGCCGAAGTCTAAATAATTTTTATACAAAATTTCAAACTCATCTAAAAATTTCTCGAGCAATTTTTGTGTTGAAATCTCGATGCCGAAATCTTTTAAATTTCCTGCCGGAAAAATTGTTTGAGTTGGATTTGAAATTAAATTTACGCCGATTCCAACAATTACAAATTCGCAATTTTGTGCCGAATTTTTGCTTTCAAGCAAAAGCCCAGCGACTTTGTGCTTGTTGATCAAAAGATCGTTTGGCCATTTATTTTGAATTGGGAGATTTTTTGAAATTTTTTCAATTGCCAAACGCAGTGCGCAAATTGCCACAAAAGAAATTTGCGGAACTTTTTGTAGTGAAATTTTCGGCTGTAAAACAAGAGAAAAATAAAGATTTCCAAGCGGCGAATTCCAACTGCGATCTTTTCTGCCGCGCCCCGAATTTTGCGATTTTGCTAAAATAATTTGATTTTCAAAAATTTGGCGTGAAGCCGCTAGCTCAAAGGCTCGCGAGTTTGTGCTATCAAGCTCATCAAATTCATGAATAGTAAAATTTTTATAAGTGAAATTCTTCATTAACGCACAAAAACCCAGTTATTTTTATCCGACAATTTTTCGTCGAATTTATATTTTTCTTCCGCGAATTTTTTTAATTTTTGCGCATCGGTAATTTTATTTTTTATCGCAAAATTTGTCATAAGTCCGCGCGCTTTTTTGGCGTTAATTCCGATGATTTTTAAGGCGCCATTTTTCTTTTCTTTGAAGAAAATATTGATAATTGGTTTGGTGATTTTTTTCACATCAACTGCGCCGAAATATTCTTCGGAAGCCAGATTTATCAAGACTTCAGCTTCATTTTTATTCAACTCATCCGCAATTTTCTTTTCCCAAAATTCATAAAGATTTTTATCCGTAAAACCCATTTCTAAACGATAAGGTTTTATTAAATCCATTGGTCGCAAAATTCCGTAAAGTCCGGATAAAATTCGCAGATGATTTTGCGCAAATTCAAAATCTTTTTTGCCGTATTTTTCTTTTTCAATTCCGGCGTAAACATCGCCATCAAATGCCAGCAACGCCTGGCGTGCTTCATTTTTTTTGAAATTTTGCCAGCGTGAAAAATTTAATTCCGATAATTTCGGACTAATTTCCATCAACTCTCCCAACTTTTTGGCGGAATAATTTTTCATCTCATCCGCCAATTTTTGTGCTTCTTTTTCAAATTGTGCTTTGGTGGCAATTTCGCAGTTAAACCTGGTTTCAAAATCCAGTGATTTGGCGGGAGAAATGAGAATTAACATAGAGATTGCTTGCTTTTATAGATGCGGATGAATTAAGTTTTGGCTATTCCTTCATTTCTAAATTTTCTTAAAAAATGACACAAGAATTACCTTTAATGCGCAAAGCAACTGCTGTTTGGCTGGTTGAAAATACTTCGCTGACCTTTCAACAAATCGCAAATTTCTGCGGCCTTCACGAGCTAGAAGTGCAAGGCATCGCCGATGGTGATGTCGCAGCTGGAATCATCGGTCAAAATCCGATTTTTTCCGGACAATTAACACAAGAAGAAATCAATCGTTGCGAAGCCAAGCAAGATGCGGTTTTGACCCTAAATAAAAGCGCAGCCAGCCAAGTTAAAACTGCCGAAAAATCTTCAAAATATACGCCAATTGCCCGCCGCCAGGACAAGCCGGACGGCATTGCTTATCTCCTTAAATATTATCCTGATATCAGCAACAGCCAGATCAAAAAACTGGTGGGTACAACTGACAAAATGATCGATTCAATTCGCAGCAGAAATCACTGGAACATGAAAAATATTAAACCACGTGACGTTGTGCTTTTGGGCCTTTGCAGCCAGTCGCGTTTCAATGAAGTGATCTCGCAAATCAAATCAGAAGAAGTTGTGGAAAAAGTTGAGAAGAAAAAATCGAAAAAATAATGCCCAAAGAAATGATTTTGGAGATCGGACAACCAGCACCATTATTTTCACTTAAAAGCGACGAAGGCACGGAAATCGTGCTTTCCGAGCTTAAGGGAAAAAATGTCGTTTTATATTTTTATCCAAAAGACGACACGCCGGGTTGCACGATTGAAGCGCAGGATTTCGCCAGAAAAATTAAAGATTTCGAAAAACGCGATTGCATCGTGCTAGGAATTTCCAAAGACGATATTCAAAGCCATTGCCGCTTCATCGAGAAATATGATTTATCCTTCAATTTATTATCCGACGAAGATGGTTCGGTTTGCGAGCTTTACGGCGTGATTAAGGAAAAATCGATGTTTGGCAAAAAATATATGGGCATCGAGCGCAGCACTTTTTTAATCGACAAAATGGGCAAGATCGTTGAAATCTGGCGCTCGGTGAAGGTTAATGGTCACGTTGAAGAAGTTCTTGCTCGACTAGCTAAAATATAATCTTGATTCTTTGAGTTCGATAAATACCTTGCCGCGCTCTTTTTAGACGCCCTTGCGAAAAAATTTGGCTCTAGAAGTTGATCTCAATCTAAAATTTCACTAACAATGTCTATTTCTCTTAAAGCAGAAAAACGCGAACAATTAGGTTCTGCTGCAGCTAGAAAATTAAAGAATGCAGGCCATATTCCTGCTGTGATTTATTCAGCAAAAGGAAACACCAATTTGAGCCTTCCGGTTAAAGAATTCGAACAGGAATATTTCAAAGGCAATATGTCTACTACTGTTATCGAGCTTGAGCTTGCTGGCAAAAAAACTAAAGTTATTGCTCACAAAATTGATTTGGATCCGGTTTCTGACCGCCCGGTTCACGTTGATTTCTATTCTTGCGAAGAAAATAAAGGAATCATCGCCAAACCAAAATTGAGCTTCTTAAACCAAGATAAATCTCCTGGTTTGAAAAAAGGCGGCTTCTTGCACATCGTGCTTCGTAAAGTTGAAGTGGTTTGCGAAAATGAAAAAGCAATCCCAGAAAAAATCGAAATCGATGCTGGCGCACTTCACATCGGAAGCAAAATCCGTGCTGAAAATGTTAAACTTCCAGCTGGCGTGAAATTTGCTAAAAAAGGAAATTTCCTAATTGGAAGTATCGTTGGTCGCGGTAAATCTGAAGAAGAAGCTGCTGCTGCAGGTGCTCCAGCCGCAGGTGCCGCTGCTCCGGCTGCCGGTGCTGCTGCCGCTCCAGCTGCGGGTGCAAAACCTGAAGAGAAGAAAGCTGAAGGTAAAAAATAATTTTCTTCAAATAAGAATTTTTAAAAAGGGATCTGAGAGAAATTTCAGGTCCCTTTTTTTATGTCCGTCATCCTTGGCGTGAAAGCAAATCAAGGATGAGGAGATTTTATAGATATGAATCGAGTGATTTTTTGCCCGGTAATCTGGCAAAAATCGGATCGGTGATTTTAGTAGAAATTAAAGTTGCAAACCACACCGCAAAGTAGAGTGGAAAAGGGAAGGCGATGCGGGATTTATTTTTTTCTAAAGCTTCTTTGATGATTTGCGCGGCTTTCTCAACCGGCATTAAAAATGGCATCGGAAATTCATTCACATCAGTCATTGGCGTTTTGACATAGCCCGGACAAATCGCACTTACTTCAATTCCGAATTTTCCTAAATTTCCGCGCAGGCTTTCAGCATAAACCCGAACCGCAGATTTGCTTGCCGAATAAGCCGGTGAACTGGGCAAGCCGCGAAAGCCGGCCAGTGATGACATCAGCGCAATTTGTCCTCTTCTTCGTGGCATCATTTTTTCAATTGCCGGATGAATAATGTTTAAAACGCCATCGAGATTGGTTTCAAAAATTTCCTTAACTTGCGCAAAACTTTCTGATCCGGCCGCAGTTCCAGCCGAGATTCCGGCATTGGCGATTACTAAATCCAGCTCGTGATTTTTTTCAATTTCTTCAAGCCATTCCTTCGTTGCAAAAGAATTTTTTACATCAAGAACTTTGATTACAACCTTCGCATTTAATTCTTCGCAGGAAATTTTTGTGGCTTCTAATTTTTCTTTATTGCGGCCGCATAAAAACAGGTTAACACCAAGCGCGGCATATTTGATTGCAAGGGCGCGGCCAATTCCGCTGGAAGCTCCGCTAATTAAAATATTTTTAGGATTTTTCATGAATTTTTTTATAAGAATTACGCCGCAATTTATTTTCTAATTTAAGTTTTATCAGCAAAATAATTATGCCAGAATCTTTAGCAGATGGTCACATCAACATCAATATTTCTGGTGATTCGGAAACGCGGGAAAATTTAGTACGATATGTAAGAAAAAGAGAATCCTTTTCCTTCCTTGCAGCAAGTTCCGCAGGCTTTAGTAAGAGAAGTGATCGCCGAACCAGCAGATGAAATGGAAACAGATATTAGCCGCTATTAAAACATTAGCCAAAACTTGCACTTAACTTTCAGCTAAGTGATTTTGCTTTTCAAAATTCCAACCAAAAATTTTACAATGTTTATTACCTTTGAAGGCATTGAAGGCAGCGGCAAATCTACGCAATGCAAAAAATTGCATGAATTTTTTCAAAGCAAAAAAATTGATTCTATTTTAACGCGTGAGCCAGGCGGCACAAAGGCTGGTGAATTAGTGCGCGCAGTTTTGTTAAATGAAGAAATTGAAAAACTCGAAGCAAAATCAGAATTATTTTTAAATTTTGCGGCGCGAATTGAGCATGTTGAGAAGCTAATAAAACCGGCGCTTGCGGCAAAAAAATATGTAATTTGCGATCGCTTTTTTGATTCAACTTTTGCTTATCAAGGCTCAGCTTTTGATCTTGGTTTTGATTTAGTTGAAGAGGTAAAAAAAACCGCGATTGGCGATTTCGCGCCCGACATTACTTTTTTAATCGATGTGCCGCTTGATATAGCATTTAAGCGCATCGAAACCAGATCAGACAATAACCGCTACGAAAAACTCGGACTCGGATTTCACCAAAAAGTGCGCGATGGATTTTTGCTTCTGGCGAAAAAAAATCCGCGCATCAAAATCATTGATGGCACAAAATCTGAAGCAGAAGTTTTTGCACAAATTCTCGGTCTATTACCCTTGAGGGAGGGTCGAAGAGCGTAGCGATTCGGGGAGGGGTCAGAATATTCCTTAGGGATTTCTGACCCCTCCCCGGCGCACTTCGTTTGCCGACCCTCCCTCAAGGGGAGAGTAATAATCGAAAAAAAATAAATTTATGAAAAAAAGAAATAAAATTGCACTTATCGGTGCAGGCAATATTGGCGGCACTTTAGCCCATCTTATCGGATTAAAAAATCTTGGTGATGTTGTAATGTTTGACGTAGCTGAAGGTGTAGCCAAAGGCAAAGCTTTGGATATCGAACAATCTTCAATTGTTGAAAATTTTGACGCCAATTTGATTGGCACAAATAATTATGCCGACATCGCCGGAGCTGATGTGGCAATTGTCACCGCCGGTATTGCGAGAAAACCCGGCATGAGCCGCGATGATTTGATGGCGACAAATACTTCCATCATCAAATCAGTTGCTGAAGGCATCAAACAACATGCGCCAAACGCCTTCGTGATTGTGATCACAAATCCGCTGGATGCGATGGTTTATGTGATGCAAAAATATTCCGGCCTTCCAACTAACAAAGTTGTAGGCATGGCGGGCGTTTTGGATTCTTCACGCATGTCACTTTTCTTGGCGCGTGAATTCAATGTGTCAGTTGAAGACATCAACGCCTGCGTGCTTGGCGGACATGGCGACACAATGGTTCCGCTAATTCGTTATTCTTCAGTTGCCGGCATCCCGATTCCTGATTTGATCGAAATGGGTTGGACTACAAAAACCAAAATTGACGAGATCGTGCAACGCACTCGTGACGGCGGCGCAGAGATCGTAAAACTTTTGGGCACCGGTTCTGCATTCTACGCTCCTGCGGCTTCGGCCGTGTCGATGGCGGAGAGTTATTTACTTGATCGTCGCCGCGTTCTGCCGGTTGCGGCTCACTTAAACGGCGAATATGGCGTGAAAGATTTATATATCGGCGTGCCTGCAATCATCGGCAAAAATGGTGTTGAGAAAGTTGTTGAAATCAAACTCAACGCGCAGGAATTAACAATGTTCAATCGTTCGGTTGATGCAGTGAAAAAACTCGTCGAAGAAGTTAAAATTTAGTTAATGGCCAATATCGAGCTCAAAAAATCGCGGCTGGCTTTCCTTTATTTCTGCGTCCTCGCAGCCTTCATCGTGATTATTTTGCGCATGATTTTTATCGTCATCATGGGCGATAAAGTTTCGGTGAGCGGAATTTATGATCTGCATAAAATCGGCAAGCGCGCCAATATTTTTGATCGCAATGATGTTTTGGTGGCAACGGATCTCAAAACAAAATCACTTTATGTGAGCTCGATTTTGGTGAAAGATCCGCAAAATATGGCGCGTGCGGTGGCGCAGATTTTTCCTGATTTAACTTACAGCGAAATCCTCAAAAAAATTTCCGACAAGCGCAGCAAGCAATGGATCTTGATTCGCCGCAACCTCACTCCCACGCAAGTTGAGCAAGTACAAAACATCAAAATGGCCGGGCTGCTTTTTGAAGATGATCGCATTCGCGTTTATCCGCAAAAATCAATTGCCAGCCATTATGTGGGCTATGTAGATCTTGATCGCAAAGGCCTTGCCGGCATTGAGATGCAATATGATAAACAACTCATCAATGGCGAAGATATTCACACTGCGATGGATGTGCGCGTGCAAGATATTTTGCATGATGAATTAGTGAATGGCATTGAAGAATTCCGCGCCAAAGCAGCGGCTGGAGTAGTGATGGATATTGAAACCGGTGAGATTTTGGCGCTATCAAGCTTGCCTGATTTTGATCCGAATTTGCAAGCCGATGCTTCCGCTGACCAGCGTTTCAACCGCGTCACCAATGGTGTTTACGAGCTCGGATCAGTGATGAAAGTTTTTACTAACGCCATTGCTTTCGAAAAAAATCTCGTGCGCCTCGAAGATGTTTACAACGTGCGCGACCCCATAAAATATGGCCGCTTCACTATCAAAGATGATCATGCTTATAAACCTGAAATGACAGTTGCGGAAATTTTTGCTTTCTCATCCAACATCGGAACCGTGAAATTAGCAGATAAAATTGGCATCGATAATCAAAAAGAATATTTAGAAAAATTCGGTTTGCTCAAAAAACTCGATATAAAATTTCCTGGTTTAGGTCGCCCGATTTATCCGAAACTTTGGCGTGATATTAATTTATACACAATCTCCTACGGCCACGGTATTGCTATCACGCCGCTGCATTTGGCAACAGGGGTGGCGACCATGGCAAATGGTGGTGAGATGCATACTCCGTCATTTTTGAAAATTGAAAAAGCGCTGTCGTCAAATCGTGTAATTAAAGAAAGCACGTCAGAAACCATGCGCTATCTGCTTAGAAAAACCGCAATTGATGGCACAGGAAAAAAAGCCAATATCGAAGGCTATGAAGTGGGCGGCAAAACCGGCACCGCGAACCGCGCTGAAGGTGGAGGATATAATGAAAGTTTGACGATGGCATCATTCGTTGCGGTCTTTCCGATGTCGAAACCAAAATATCTCGTTTATGTAGTTTTCGATCGCAGTAACTATATGTTCAATACAGGGGGGATGGTTGCGGCACCTGTTGCGGGAAGGGTTGTGAAAAATATTGCGCCAATTCTTGGAATTCGTCCAAATCAAAGTGAAGTGCCTGCAGAAAAATCTGCTGCAACTGCAAAGCATTAATTTTTTAGCTAAATTCTTCCACAGCTTTCGCCAAAATAATTCCGCAGGAAATTGCGATATTGAGTGAGCGCATTTCATTTTTCATCGGAATGAAAATGCGGTGCGGAGTTTTTTCATGAACCTGAGAAGGCACGCCAGCGCTCTCTTGGCCAAATAAAATCACATCTGATTCTGCAAATTTAAAATCGAAATATTTTTTGCTACCCTTGGTTGTAGCCAAAATTAAACGCTGATTTTTTTGCAAAATTTCTGACTCAAAAAATTTTTCAAACGAGTCATGACGAAAAATTTTTGCGTGATGAATATAATCCAGCGCCGATTTTTTTATGCGTTGCATATCAAAGGGGAAGCCGCACGGCTCAATGATGTGCATCTCGCAATCAAAACAAACACAAGTGCGAATTATGGTTCCGACATTGCCGGCAATTTCTGGTTGATAAAGCGCGATTTTTACCATTTTGAAAAGCAGAAAAGTTAAAAATATTTAAGCTTATTTTAATTTTGTTTCTTTTTATTTCGCGTCTTTTTAAAAATTGATGCTTCCCTGAAGCAACAAAGATCTATAAGTTTTCATGACAGAATCAGTTAAAATTATTTTCATCGTTAAAGGAGAAAAAAAGGAATTCATGGTCCCACTTGGAACCACTGTTCTTGAGGCGGCTCATAATAACGACATCGATTTGGAAGGTGCTTGCGAAGGCTCTCTTGCCTGCTCAACTTGCCATGTTGTTGTCGATAAACAATTTTATGACATGCTTAAAGAACCAAGTGAAGACGAAGAAGACATGCTTGATCTGGCCTTTGGCCTGACCCCAACTTCAAGATTGGGTTGCCAGATCGTCATGACTAAAGAATTAGACGGGCTTACTTTAACAGTTCCGGACGAAACACGTAACATCTCAATCAATTAATTTTATGAACAAAAAAAGCTTAGCCATCAAACTAGTTACAGTCTTAGTTGTAGCCGTAGTTGTTTATAGTGTGTTCTGGTTTTTCAAAATGGGCCAGCTCGAAAAGCGTGTAAATAAATTTGTCACCGATAACGCGGCACATATTTCGATGGGAGAAGTTTCAGTTTCAGGTTTTCCATTCTCGCAAAAAATTTCGATTAGAGATTTCAAATTCAGCATTCCAACGCCAGTGCTTGATAAACGCCAGGTGGTGGTAAAACATCTTGAAGCAGTTGCGGGAATTTTCTCTTCAGAATTCGTAGTTACTTTGCCGGAAGGCGTTTATGTGCAAGACCAGGAAGGCGTGTCTTCACAAGTTCATTTTAACTCTCAGCCGCAAATCACGGTAGCAATTGATGAAGGTCGCATTGTGAAATTAAGTTATAAAGATTCGGGATACCGCATCATGGATGACAAACAAAATCTCATTTATGCTGCAGGTTCTTCAACCGTAAATATCGATTCTGCAATGGCGGATGGCGATAAAGTGGTGAGCAAAATCAATGCCACTGTAAGCGATATCGAAAATTTTTCGGTTTTGGATATTTATAAAAATTCTGTCGAAAAAGATATCGTGAATGGTTTGAAAACCGGCGAGATTGTGGTGGGTAATTCAGCTCCCGCCTTAATTCCAACGCAAGTTGATGCGGCTGCAACTGCTGCTCCAGCTCCTATAGTTGCTGCGCCAACTCCGGTAGGCACTCCTGCACCTGTAGCCGCACCTGCTCCAGCAGCTGCTCCGGCGCCTGTAGCCGCTCCGGCTCCGGCTGCAATGCCAGCTCCAGTTCCTGCTCCAGCTATGATCGTAACTCCGTCTCCAGCTCCGGCGATGGCTCCGGCACCAATAGCTGCGCCAGCTCCGGTAAATCCAACTCCGGCAACCGCGCCAAATCCGGTTCCGGCAACTAAAACAGTTACAACTTCAGTTCCTTCTTCTGCTTCTGGTGATGTCGTGCAAACTGCGGCTCCTGTGGTTGCAAGCACAACTATGGCACCGATTGTTGATGCGGCTCAAGCAGTTGCAGTAAAAAGCAATTTCGTGCTAAATGCGGAATATATTTTGGCACCAAATCATATCGAAACCCAGCCAATCCTTGATCCAACCAAGATTCAAGATGCTCCGTTGCAATATACTAAATCGCTCAAAATCAATAATCTGACTTTCTCAAATGCACTTTACACAATCAGCGTGAATGGCGAAATGACTGCTTTGCCCGATGATTCAATGCCATCAGGCGGCCTTTCAATCAAAGTTGAAAATATAGATAATTTGACCAAACAAATGGTGGATGGTTTCAACAATATCATTGAAATGGCGAAACCGGCTCCGATGAGCCCGGTGGCTGATCTGACCTCATCAAATTCAAATGTAAGCCATGATTCTTACAGCGATTTCTTAAAAAGAGTTACGCCGAATTTGAACCGCATCGTTAAAGAAATCGCCATGAAAAATGCGGTGAGCAAAGATAATGTAGCGCAGTTTGATGTGAGAAGAGAAAAAAATCTCGACTTCCTCATCAATGAAACTCCGCTTCGCGAAGTTCTGGGTAAATTCTAAGTGAAGATCGCCGAAATTTTAGCGCAGGCAAAGCGTGAAATTGCCAATGCGGGTGTGAGCAATAGTGGGCTTGATGCAACAATCCTACTAGCTCACACCCTTTCTTTTTCTAAAGAGCAGATCATTTTTAATCCCGATTTTGAGCTAAATAAAAAGCAGCAGGAAGATTTTTTAAAAGCAGTGGCGCGCCGCGTCAATCGCGAGCCGGTGTCGTATATCATTAACCGCAAAGAATTTTTCGCTCGTGATTTTTTTGTAAATTCCGCTGTGCTTGATCCGCGTCCTGATTCAGAAATTTTGATCGAAACTGTTGTCAAAAACTTATCCAAAAAAAAGCCGCCGCAAAAAATTCTTGAGATTGGAGTTGGTTCGGGATGTTTAATAATAACTTTGCTTTTACACTACAGCCAAGCTCTTGGAACGGGGTTAGACATTTCTCCTCAAGCTTTGGAAATCTGCAAAAAAAATGCCACCAGCCATGAAGTTTTATCACGTTTAGATTTGCGTCACAGTGATGTTTTTTCGGCGCTAAATGCAGAAGAAAAATTCGATCTGCTGATTTCAAATCCGCCTTATATTGCAAGTGCAGATATTTTAAATCTCGAATCTGAAGTGAGAATCCACGAGCCTTTAAGCGCTCTTGATGGTGGAATTGACGGATTGGATTTTTATCGCCGCATTGCTGCGGGTGCCAAAAAATTCCTCAATCAAAATGCTGATATTTTTCTTGAAATAGGGCAGAAACAAGAAGATAAAATAAATGAGATTTTTAGCGCAAATGGTTTTAAATTGCTTGCCGCAACACCTGATTTATCAGGCATAATCCGGGTTTTACATTTTGAAAAATGCTAGTCGTCAAAACCATTAATGAACTGCAAAATTTTTTAGAAAAAGAAAAATCGCGCGGCAAAAAAATCTCTTTCGTGCCAACGATGGGTGCTTTGCATGAAGGTCATTTAGCACTGTTTAAAAAAGCCGGCGAAGTAGCTGATGTCGTGGTTGCAAGCATCTTTGTAAATAAGACGCAATTTAATGATTTACGCGATTTTGAAAAATATCCGCGTCAGCTTGAAACTGATTTGGCACTTTTGAAAAATCTCAAAGTGGATTATGTTTTTGCGCCGGATGATTCCGAGATTTTTCCAAGTGCTCCCGCTTTTAAAATTTTGCCCGCAAAATATGTTGATTGCCTGTGCGGAGCCACACGTCCCGGGCATTTTGATGGAGTAGCGCTAATAATTACCAAGCTCTTTAATATCGTCAAACCCGACATTGCGATCTTTGGCCAAAAAGATTTTCAGCAACTTTTCCTCATCAAAAAACTGGTGCGTGATTTTAATTTTTCAGTTGAAATTTTAGGCCATGAAATTTTGCGCGAGAAAAGTGGACTCGCAATGTCATCCCGCAATCAGAGATTATCAGAAGCCTCTAAAACTAAGGCAGCGCAGATTTATCAAACTTTGCTCTCCATAAAAAAAGATCCGAAAATTCTGTCGCAAAAAGCTGCGGAATTATTGCAAAATGGTTTTGAAAAAATTGATTATCTCGAAATTCGCGATGAAGAAAATCTGAATTTGGTCACGCAATTTCCATCCAAAAAACCGGCCAGAATATTTATTGCAGTTTATTTGGACGGCGTTAGGTTAATCGACAATATGCCCCTTTAAGCGGCGTCCCACCTGCTTCCACAAAAGTTTGAAATTTTATGATTTACATCATCCTCAGTAATGTCGGTATGGCACTTGCGATGATGTTTATTTTTTTCCGCTATTCGCGTTTTCGCATTAGCAGCGCTCTTGAAACAAAGAATCTCCAGGAAAAAATTGAGAAAACCGTGCAGGAATTGAGAGATGCCGAGCATCGTTTATTGACCGAAACCAAAACCGAAAGCGACAAAATCCAGAAGCTTCTCCTCGAAATTGACGAGCTACGCAAAGACAAAGAAAACGAAGTAAAATTGCGCCTCAATGCTGAAAAACAAATCGAATTAACTTTGCAAAAAACTCACGATTTGGAGCGCATGCTTGATGATTGGCAACTGATGCAAGATGCGGTGATGAATGATTGCAAAGATGCGATGTTTAAAATTGGCAATGATCTCTATAAAAAATTAAACGACACTTACCGCCTTGAGAATGAAACCAACAAAAATATGGTTGGTAGATTGTCGAAAAATATTTCTGATTTCTTCGAAAAATTTAATGCGCCGGAACCTGCGCACGCAGCGCCAAAACAGATCGCAAACACTGTGCATGTTGCTCACGCGCCGCAGCAAAAACATCAATCACATCTTGATGATCACACCAAAAAATTGATTGCTGATTTACTTGAGACCATGAATGCCGCGGGTAAAATGGCGAATAAAGATTATTTTTTGCCGGCAAATTTTGATGAGCAAAAAGCAAAATTAATGCTTTGCGAACTGGCATATCATGATGGAGCAACCCTTTATTTGCTTGATTTCAAGGCCTGTCGCTACATTGATGAATATGAAGCGCTTAAAGATAAAAATGATGAAGTGGCCAAGCAAAATTTACGCCAAAAAATCGAGCGCTATATTGCTTATCTCAGCAATGCCAAATATCGCGAATCGATTCTCAAAGCTTTAGCCGCAAGCCGTATAAAAACTGATCGCATGGCAATTATCGCCGTGGTGCCACTTGCGGAGGAAGTCAAGCTGCTCAAGCTTCTGGGTTATGAAGACAAAGCCGCAAAATTGGGAATCAGGTTTTTAGATTTCAACGAAGTCAACAACATCATTTTGTAAAATGGATAATGAAATAAAGCTGCCGGTAATTGCCGCGCGTCATCCTTATGCGGTAGAAGTTGAAGCCGGCAAAACTTATTCCTGGTGCTCTTGCGGGCTTACTGCAACCGAGCCGTTTTGTGATGGCGCACATAAAGCCCACAAAAATCCCGATGGAACCAGCAAAATGAAATCCGTAAAATATACCGCCACTGAAACCAAAATCGTTTATTTTTGCGGCTGCAAACATAGCAAAAACGGCGCGATTTGCGACCAAACACATTGCACGCTAGATGCTTAAGGAAAGCTCTCCTGACAATAAAAAAAGTCTGCTGGCATTATTGCCCTTTTTGAAGCCTTACAAGCGCGAGGTTTTCTTCGCGTTGCTCGCCTTGATTGTCACCGCTTTGATGGTTTTGTTTTTTGGTAAAGCGATCAAATATCTCGTTGATTACGCCTTCGCTTCGCAAAATTCCACGCTACTAAATTACACTTTGCTCGCATTCCTTGCCGCAGTGTTGGTGATGGCAATTGCGGGCTATTATCGCTCATCGCTGGTGAATGAAACGGCGGAAAAAGTTATCGCCGATTTGCGCAAAAAAACTTACGACCACATCATCCGCGTTTCGGCAGAATTTTTTGAGCTGACAAAAACCGGCGATGTGATTTCGCGCCTCACGGTTGACACCGTAATTCTCTACAATGCGATCAGCTCCAACATCTCATTTTTTCTGCGCAATTTATTGCTGTTTTTTGGCGGAATTTTGCTGCTTTTTTTAACCAGCACCAAACTTAGTTTATTGTCGCTGGCCCTTATCCCGCTTGCTATCGCGCCGATAATTGTGCTGCGAAAAAAAATCAAAAATCTTGCATTTGAGTCGCAAAATTCTTTAGCGCTTGTGGGCTCGCATATTGAAGAAAGCATCAATGGCATCAAAACCATTCAGTCATATTTATGTGAAGAAAAAGAGGTGCGGAATTTTCATCGTTTTGTTGAAGCAGCGCTGAAAGTTTCGCTGACAAAAATTCGTGTGAGATCATTGATGGTTGCCGCAGTGATTGCCAGCGCATTTGGCGGCATCGCGCTTGTGCTGTGGATCGGCGGCCATGATGTGTTAGCGGGAAAAATCACTTCCGGCGATCTTTCATCTTTTCTTTTTTATGCAGTTGTAACGGCAACATCATTAGTTTCGATCAGTCAAATTGTTGGACAATTTCAAAGCGCATCATCGGCCGCGGGGCGAATTTTTGCTTTACTTGAAACCAGCTCTCCGGTGCTTGAGCCTAAGAGCCCAGTGCATTTTGTTTCGCCGCAGGAAGTTGCAATAAAATTTAATGAAGTGGGGTTTTCCTATCCGAGCCGTAAGGAAATTGCGATCTTAAAAAATTTTAATTTGGAAATTAAACCGAAAGAAAAAATTGCCATTGTTGGTTCGTCGGGTGCTGGAAAAAGCACGATTTTACAATTGCTGATGCGTTTTTATGATGTCGATGCGGGCGCGATTTTCCTCAATGAATTCGATATAAAATCACTTTCATTTTACGATTTGCGCAAAAATTTTTCTTATATTTCGCAAGATTGCCTGATTTTTTCGGGAACGATTTTTCAAAATATTGCTTATGCCGATCGTTCAATCACCGAAGCACAAGTTGAAGAAATTATCGCGCAAAATCCGGCGCTAAATTTCATCAATCATTTGCCACAAAAACTGCACACTTTTGTTGGCGAAAAAGGCATCAAATTATCCGGCGGCGAGCGTCAACGAATTGCCATTGCGCGCGCTATTATCAAGGATTCGCCGATTTGGCTTTTTGATGAAGCAACGTCAGCGCTTGATAATCAAAATGAGCAATTCATTAATGCTGCGATGCTTTATTTAGCGCGTGATAAAACAGTGATTACGGTGGCGCATAAACTTTCATCAGTGATAAATTCTACCCGCATTATTTTCTTAAAAGACGGCGAAATTGCCGAGATGGGAAGTCATAATGAATTGATGGCAAAAGATGGTTTCTACCGCAAGATGTATGAGGCGGAAGCGCTGGAAGCTAAGTCTGTGAGTTAATTATTTTTGGCAGAGCGCTAAGTAGATCCTGTGGCATCATGCCGATTTCACCTTGTTTTTTTGCCACAAAATCTCCGGCTTTAGCGTGAAATTCGACAGCAAAAATTGCGGCATCTTTCAAACTTAAATTCTGCGCAACTAAAGCTGCAATAACGCCGCAAAGCACGTCTCCCATGCCTGCAACGGCCATTCCGGGATTTCCGAATTTGCATTCATGCAAAAAATCAGGACCACAAATTAAACTGTTTCTTCCTTTTAAAATTGCGATAGCGCCAAATTTTTTCTGCAATTTTTCTGCGGATAATTTTCTATTTTTCTGAATTTGCGAAATGCTGCAACCAAGTAAACGCGCGGCTTCGCCGACATGTGGTGTGATGATGGAATTTTTTAGCAGCGGAATTTTTTTATTTTCAGAAATTAAATTCAGCGCATCAGCATCAATTATTTTTGGCAGATCACATGCAAGTGCAGCTTTTAGCAGATGTTTCGCCCAAGCAGATTTCCCAAGGCCCGGACCAATTACGATCACATTTTTATGAGCAAAAATATTTTCATTTTTTTGGGCAAAAACCGTCATCGCATTTGGTAGGCGTGATAATACAGCAGGATAATTTTCTTCGCGGCTCAAGATCGAAACTTTGCCCGCACCACTGCGATATGCCGCTTCCGCAGCCATCATCACCGCGCCGCCCATGCCATAATCGCCGCCGATAATCAGCACATGGCCGAAATCGCCTTTATTAGCATCAGCTTTTCGTTTTAATATTTTTTGCCGCTCTTTCATTTAGAAAATTGTTGCGATTTCGATGACGAAAGAATTACGCAATTCGCGTTTTGAATTAGTGATTTGATAGCCGCCATAAAAAGTGAAGTCGCGCGGCAATGCATAGCTAAAGCCAAGCGCAGCCTGGCCCCAGCCATGTTTGCCAGAATACCAATCGCCAATTAAACTGAATTTATCGGTAACTTTTTGTTCAATTCCGCCGATGAAAGAATTTACATTTTTGCCAAAAACTTGCCGCGAGCCGCTGTTAAATCCGGCAGTGAAACGCGTGCCAGTTTGTGGTAAAACAAAACTTTGTGTGATATAAGCCCAATGTCCGGCGCCTTTGCCCTGTAAGGAAATTGGCAGCATGAAACCAACAATTGTTTTTATCTCATAAGGATCATCTTTTCGCCACGGAATTGCGGTTTTTGTGCCAACGCCAATTGTGACATTGTTTGATGCCGGTGCACTCCAACTCATTTGTGTGACGTCGAGCTCAGTATTATAGCCAATGCCACGCGCGTAATAATTTAGAGTATTGTAAAATTGTTTTGGATCTTTGGTGCGAAATTGTGATTCATGCTGCAGAAAATTTTTGCCTTTTTCTAAAATATCCGCGGAAGGGACATTGAAAATAGTCTGCTGTGCGTAGCTTTCGCAGCTTAGGAAGAAAAATAGTAGGAAAAATATTTTTCCTAGAAATAGGCGGGAAGTCATCTGCTGCGATCGTCTTCTTTTTGTTTATCTATTGGAAGCGTGGTGACATTATCGACGGATATATAATCTGAATCTTTTGATAAACTTAAATCATTTGCAGTGCCTTCAAAGGCTTCTATTGCTGCTTGAAGATCCTGTTTTCTTTCACCTAGATCTTGTGTCTTCCAATGGGATGCAGTTGTGCCTTCAGAACCATCTCGAGCTGTATCTGATGCAGCCTTTCTTTGACCACTTTTATCACTACTTCCAGTAAAAAACTCAAGGGCTGCCTTGAACAAAGAAACTATAAGCTGATTATTAATGCCTTTAATGGTATCGATATTGTTATCAATTCTGTCAGCTAAATTTTCCCAAGTTGGTCTCTCTTCGGCTTTTAAAGCTTCGTAAGAAGTTAATTTGGACATAATTTTAATTTTTAAAGTTAACTACCAACGGTCACTTTTCTCTAAACGTTCGAGATATTCTTCAACTCTTCTTTTGGTAGCAGGGGAAATATCTTGTGGTAATGCGTCAAATGAAAACCAGGCGGCTTGTGCGATTTCTTTATTATCGATTTCAAAATCGGTGGAATTGACTTGTGCAGTGTAGAGCGCTACGTAGTCGTCATGGCCTTGATATTGATTATAATAAAAACCGAAAAGTTCTATCGAGTCGCAATAAACATGCACTTCTTCACCCATTTCACGTTTGATGGCCTCAAGCGGCGCTTCGCCTGGTTCCACGCCACCACCAATTGTATACCAGCCATCAATATAACTATGTTTTACCAGTAAAATTTTATCTTTGTTGATAAGCAGCGCACGTACGCCAATTGTAGTGTTGTTCATAATTCGCGAAACATAATATAGAAATCAACATAGCCCAGCTCCTTATGTTTAAAGCCACGGGGCACAGTGCCGATAATTTTGAAACCAACTGATTTCCATAAATTTAGCGCTGCCAAATTGGTCGAAACCACAAAATTAAATTGCATCGCTTTATAGCCATCTGCTTTGGCCTGAGAAATTGAATGTAGAGCCAAAGCCTTGCCAATGCCGCATCCGCGCGCTTCTTCATCAACAATATAACTGGCATTTGCAATATGTGATGCGCGGCCCACTTGATTTGGTTTTAGCAAATAAGCACCGCGAATTTTTCCCTCAATTTCAGCGACAAAAGTTTTTGCCTCAATATTCATCCACTTGCCGCGAGCCCTTGATTTAGTGGTCTCAACATCATTTGAATAAGTGTCGCCGCGCAAAATTATTTTTTTGAAAATGCGCCAGATTTCGTCGAAATCTTTTGCGGTTGCGAGGCGAATATTAGGCATTTTTTCGATTAAAAAATTTCGTTAGTTTTTTTGTTCGGCCGGTAAAAAACATTTCTGCCGCGTTTCTCACATTCAACAAAACCCAGTTTCAACAATGCTTTCAAATCCTTGATGGCCGTGATTTTCCCGACATTGTGGATATTTTGATATATTGTTGCGGTGATTGGTTTTTCCGGGTTTTGTTTTAAGCGTGCCAATGTTTCGCTTTGACGGCGATTCAGGCTTTTATGCTCTTGTAAAATTTTATTTATTTTACGCGATTCTGCAGTTTTTTTCTTGAAGAATTTTCTGAAATTTTCGATGGCCTGATTGATTTTTCTAATGTGATAATCAATGAAATAAGTTAAATTATTTTCATCCTGCTCGCTTAAAATATAAGCTTCGCTATATTGTGAGGGCGCGGATTTTATGGCGATCGATATGGGCAAAAAAGCAAAAGCCCAGTAATCTTTTTTTAGCAGATACCAATAAAAAATTCCGCGCGCCAATCGTCCGTTTCCATCAACAAAAGGATGAAGCAATCCGATCCAGAAATGCAGCATTATCGCCTTGATTACAGGATGGATGAAATTTTCTTCTTCAAGCTCATCATTAGCGAAATCTATCAGTCTTTTTATTTCTTTTTTTACGAAATCCATTGGTGGTGCTACATAGCCGATAATCATCGGATCATCGCCTTTGGTGATTACGATTTTGTCAGAATCCAGGCGGAAGCGGCCTTGCTCCTCCTCATCTAGTGTTGATGTGCCAACGGTTAGCATTTGGTGTAATTCCAGTAACATTTCCTGGCTCAATTTTTCATTCTTAAACCTCTCCTGAATTGATCTCATCGCAATAAAATTATTATATATCATTCGCTCATCGGAAGTTTTCGGTTCTCTTTTTTCCTCGATCATTTGCTTGGCAACTTTTCTGGTGGTGTGCGCGCCTTCTAATTGCGATGAGGCAATTGCTTCTTCTATAATACTTTGAGATTGGTATTTTTGGTAATCTGCGGGTGAAGCTCCGGGTATGTCAAAAATATATCGGCTCATATCCAGCGTGATTTCGTGTAGCATTCTCTCATAATTATTAAGCTTCTGCCAACGAAAGAAATTTCCCTTATGATCACGAATCGGCGTTTTAATTGAGTTTAAGCGCCGGCTATATTTTACCAAATACCAGAAAGCTTCTTTCTTTTTTTTATAAATTTCGGGAATCCAGCTTTTATATTTTAAGTCTTTCCAATGCAGATATTGCGGGTCTGCGGCCTTTTTTACGGCATCATGGATTTTTTTGTTTTCCTCAGGTTCATTGAATATTTCAATTAGGTGGGAGATGTAATCTTCATCCGCTTCCAAGGCCACCAGATCAGGCTGCTCAAGTTTATAGATTTTTTCCATGATAAGATTTGGTGTGATTAAATAGGTATAGTATATACTAGTGCTATACCAATTGCTATACCTATAAAATTAATAGACAATAGGTATAGCATATGCCTCTGATATACTTGTGGCTATACCTTTATTGCCGGCATAAACTCAGATTCCTCTCAAAAGCTTTGGAATCAGCGCCGGAGCATTGCAGAAGCGAATCAAAAATATTGGCGTGAGAAATTTCTTTGGAAGTTTTTTGCGCCGCATTTTCAAAACGTTTGGCGTAAGTTTTATTTTTTAGCAGGCTATCCGACATCCAGATTAAAAGCGGCACGCGATGTTGTGCTTTGGTGCGCGTTTCAGAATTTCCGTGATAAAATAAATTTTCTTCACCCAAAAATTGGCCGTGATCGGAGACATAAAACAAAATCGCATTTTCATTTTTTAGACGCGCAATGACCTGCGATAAAAAATAATCCGTATATAGAATTGAATTATCATAAGAATTCACCAGCTCTTGTCTGGTGCAGGTTTTGGGGTCTTTTTTACTGCAGGTGGGAGGGAATTTTTTGAAGCTTTCGGGATAACGTTCATCAAATAAAAAATGGCTGCCATTGCCTTGCAAAATGATAAAATTTTTGCCGGGTTTTTTTATTTCTTCAGCAAGCGGGCGCAGCAGCGCTTCATCATATTTATCGTCTGTAGTGATGTTTCGTACCTGATTATCAAAGAAATATTTTTGCGATTGCGAGGCCAAAATCAGCAAGCTGTTATTATTCCCAACTGCTTTTTGCATTGAGAACCAGGCCGTGGAAAAACCCAGTTTTTCAAAAGCTTTGATTACTGATTCTTCATCAAGAACCATCGTTTTTTTATCACTTTCGCTAAGTTTAGATTTATCAAATGACATCAGACAGGACACGGCCTGACTGGTGTAGGTATAGCACGGAGTAACATCTTTAAAGCTAAGCAGATTTTTTACTTTTGATAAAAGCGGATTGGTTTCGCGTTCATAGCCATTAAGCGAAAAATTTTTCTGACGTGCCGATTCCCCGATGACGAAAACCACTTTTAAATTGGGAATTTTTTTCTCGCTAAAAGTTAAATCAGGAAGAATTTCAGCAATTGGTTTTAAATTTTTTAAACTTTCTTTGGCGATGCTTTGTTCGACCCAATATCCGCGAATTGCCTCAATTAAGCTTACAGGTGCATAGCTGCGCAAAATTATATCTTTTCTAAGATTATGTTCAAACGGTGCCAAAATTGCTGAAAAAATCAAAAAAATAAAAGCAATTATCGGCAAATATTTTAGCGGATTTTGTTTTTTTATTTGCAGCTTTACGAAAATAAAAAAGGGCAAAGCGAGGAAAAAAATCAGGTAAAAAATAACGCTAAAAATATTAAGCAGGCTTGCAGCATCACCCTTGTTTTCATCAGCATTGGTGAGGGTAGATTGATCGATAATAATACCGAATTGATTGTAGAAAAATGCCGAAATTGTAGAGAGCGCGAGCAGCAAAAAAGCGGCGATTAAAAATATTTTTTTATTGAAAGAGCAGAAAAATAAAAAACTGAAAACGAGGAAAAAATGCAGCGTGAGTTCAAGCCAGAAATGCTGGGAAAATTCCAAGCGATTTACGATGAAACAAAATGAGTGGAAGAAGTTGATGACCGCGCTGCCAAGCAGCGAAATTTGCAATTGATTGAGAGCGAAATTTTCGCGGATTAATTTTGTGCTGCCGAACATTGTCTGCCGATTTGCGAACCAACTTTAAATTCTTTTCCGGCTTTGAGATCTTCAAGAATTTGCAGGAAATTTTCTGAAGTTAAATCTTCCGCAAAATCATCATTGATCTGCACAACCGGTGCATTTACGCAAGCGCCCAAACATTCAACTTCCTTGAAAGTGAAAAGCCCATCAGCGGTGGTTTGATCCATCGTAATGCCGAATTTTTCTTCGCAGTCGTGAATGATTTTATCAATACCGCGCAGCATGCATGGCGTGGTTTTGCAGAATTGCAGCAAATATTTTCCAACCGGTTTTAGATTATACATCGTATAGAAACTGGCGACTTCGTAAACTTTAATTTCGGGCAAATCGAGAAGTTGCGCGATGTGCGCGATCACATCTTTTGAAACGTAATTTTTATTTTGGCGCTGTGCTAGATCAAGCAGCGGCATAGTGGCGGATTTTTTTCTTTCAGCAGGATATTTTGCTAAAATTTCCTCAACCTTTTTTTGGTTTTCTGCGTTAAATTCGAAAGTCATGTTAGAAAATTATCGTATTGTTGCGAAGCAAGTCCGCCGTTAGGCAGGAGTGAACGGGCGAAACATAAATCAAATCTCCTATTTTTAAAGTCTTAAGGAAGTTGGGATTCGATTTCAAAATGCCATGTTCTTGGGATAGGCGAATGATTTTATTTTCTTCTGTAAGAGCAAGCCATTTGTCATTTTTGAAAGTGACAATATTGCCGTAATTTGCTTGCCCGTCTTTTTCTAAAAATTCTTTGGAGAGATGAACCGCACCGCCATAAAGCACTACCTCATTTCTTTCTGGATGCAGTGAAATCACGGGCAGAGCGGCGGCCACAGCGATATCTTCCTGCGCGCAAGAGCCGATTTCTTTTTGTGAAATATCGAAATAAACAAAATTTCCGGGACGAATTTCATCAATTTCGTCAAATGATTTTATGACGCTACAGCAAGGTGTGTCGCCAAAGGAAATCAAAGGCTGCCAGGTTTTTGTTGCGATTGCGGCTTTAATTTTTTGCAGTTTTTTTAAGGTCTCAAAATAAAGATCAGAAATTTCTTTTTCCCCTTTGCAAGCATAGCTGTGGCCGGCGTGGGTTAGGATGCCTTGTAATTTTATGAGATGATTTTTTTGCAGAATTTTGTCAGTGCAATTTTTGATTTCTTCGATTTTGTCGCAATCAAAACCACTGCGATTTTGTCCGACATTTATTTCGAGCCATAAATTTATCGGATGTTTGATGTGAGCAAGTAGAAACTCTGCCGACTCAGTGGAATCAACGATCAAACTCAAGTTTATTTTTTTCGCTAATTCATTGATTTGATCAATCTGGCGTAAATTTGCGGGAATAGAAATTGTAATATCATCCCAACCATCAGCTGCAAAAAAATTTGCCATATCAAGTGACGAAACCGCGATTTTCGTGACGCCGTGCTTTCTAAAAATATTTCCGATTTCGAGATTTTGGTGGGTTTTGAAATGCGGGCGAAATGTGGTTTTGTTTGATAATTTCGCCGCCATTTTTTTGATATTGCGCTCAACAATTGCGCGGCAAACTAATAAAGTCGGCTGTGTAATTGAGGCAAAATCAATGCTCATTTTTTTATTTTACTTTTTTCCAAATTGCTTTTTTCGCGGCGAGTAAAATTACAAATAATATACCAAGAAAGATCATGCTGCGCACGCCCATTTTTTTGCGATGCTCAGTTTCTGGTTCTGCCGCCCATTGCAAGAAATTTACAACGTCGATTGCCATTTGTTCCTTGGTGGCGTAGGTGCCGTCACGATATTCGATTTGGCCGTCATCAGTGATTGGTTGTGGCATCGAGATTTGGCGGCCTTCGAAATATGGATTATATTGTTTGCCTTGCGCCATTTCAAAACCTTCAGGCGCTTCACCAAATCCGGTTAGAATTGAATAAACATAATTCGGACCGTCATGACGCGCTTTAGTGATTAGGGATAAATCAGGCGGATAAGCACCACCATTGGCGGCGCGGGCTTGTTGCTCGTTAACATAAGGGCCGCTAAATTTGTCTGATGGCAGGCCAGGGCGCTCAAACATATCGCCATCGTCATTTGGGCCGTCAGTTACTAAAGCGTCAGATGCAATTTGTTTGATTTCAGCTTCAGAAAATCCGATATCGCCAAGATTGCGATAAGACACTAATTTCAAGGTGTGGCAAGCGGAGCAAATTTCTTTGTAAACTTGATAGCCGCGTTGTGCAGAAGCGCGATCGAAGCGGCCAAAAAAGCTGTCAAATTCCCATTTCATTTCTTTGGGATGGAGAGCCTTTGTGCTAAGCGCATCTTCATCGTGATTTGCGAAAGCGATTGTTGGAAGAAGCAGGAGAGTTAGAAAAAGTTTTTTCATTTTAGAGTGTTATAAATTTCTTATCGAAATCGACTATTTTGCCGTCTTTAACTTGGATTCCTTCGCTTTTTAAAAGCGCGATTTTTTTATCAACGCCAAAAGCATAGCCGCTAACTGCGCCATCACTTTTTACGACGCGATGGCATGGCACTTGCGGTGCATTTGGATTAGCGCCCACAATTTGGCCAACGCCGCGATAGGCTTTGGTTTTCACTTTTTTGGCTAGCTCTTTATAAGTTGTGACGCGGCCTTTAGGGATCGCGCAGAGTAACTCATAAATTTTTTGCGAATTAATGGCCATGTTTCGCTTTGTAATCGGCGTCAATTGATTCAGGTTCCGGCAAAGTTTTTTCAAACTTTGGAAGTTGTGGCAGAATCAACAAAAAGTAAGCGTAATAATAAATTGTCGCAATGCGTGAAGCCCAGATATACCAACCTTCCGCCGGTGATTTTCCTAAGTAACCAAGGAAAATAAAATTAATAATAAACACCCAGAAAAATTTTTGGAAAAGCGGGCGAAGCGCGCCAGACTTGACTTTGCTGCGATCCAAATAAGGTAGGAAGAAAAGCAAAATGATCGCGCCAAACATCATCAACACGCCGCCGAGTTTATCAGGAACGGCGCGAAGAATTGCGTAGAAAGGCAGGAAATACCATTCAGGCACGATGTGCGCTGGCGTCACCATTGGGTTCGCCGGGATGTAATTGTCCGGATGTCCCAAAGCGTTGGGATAGAAAAATAAGAAATATCCAAAAACCAAAAAGAAGCCAACAAAGCCAACCATATCTTTAATTGTGAAATATGGGTGGAAGGGAATTGAATCTTTTTTGCTTTTCATTTCAACACCAGATGGGTTGTTGGAGCCTACAGCGTGAAGAGCTACCAGGTGTAGCAACACAATGCCCACAATTACGAAAGGCAATAAAAAGTGAATTACGAAGAAACGATTTAGCGTTGGATTATCAACCGAGAAACCGCCCCAAAGCCAAGTTACGATTGATTCGCCAACAACCGGAATTGCTGAGAAAAGATTGGTGATAACTGTTGCGCCCCAGAAGCTCATTTGTCCCCACGGCAATACATAGCCCATGAAAGCAGTGCCCATTGTAGCGAGAAAAATCACGATGCCAAGCCACCACAATAATTCGCGAGGTGCGCGGTAAGAGCCATAATAAAGGCCGCGCGCGATGTGGGCATAAAGTGCCACGAAAAACATCGATGCACCAACTGCGTGAATGTAGCGCAGCAACCAACCGTAATTCACGTCGCGCATGATGTGCTCAACTGATTCAAACGCCATTTTGGTGTTTGGCGTATAATGCATCGCCAAAAATAATCCGCTCAAAATTTGCACCACGAGCGCAATGCCGGCGATGGATCCGAAGCTCCACCAATAGCTTAAATTTTTTGGATAAGGATGCTTGAAAAGCGTATTTTCAATTGTGGCAATGAAAGGCAGGCGATCATTGATCCATTTAGCAACTTTAGATTTCTCCGTGATTGACTGGCCGAAATCATTTTCGATGTGATTGCTCATAAGTATTTTTTTAATTAAACCCTGCTGCGCTGTAGCTTTAGCGCAAGCGAGAGTTAACCGATTTTGATAAGTTTATCTGAGACAAATTCGTAAGGCGGAACCGCAAGATTTTTTGGCGCCGGGCCTTTGCGGATGCGGGCTGAAGTGTCATATTGCGAACCGTGGCATGGGCAGAACCAGCCTTTATATTCGCCTTCGCCCATGATTGGAATGCAGCCCAAATGGGTGCAAATTCCAATTGTAATCAACCATTCTTCTTTGCCTGGTTTTACACGCTGTGCGTCCGTTTCCGGATCGCGCAATTCAGCAATATTAACTTCCTGCGCTGCTTTAATTTCAGCTTCATTGCGGCGGCGAATGAAGATCGGCTTGCCGCGCCACATAACTTTTTTCTCTTCGCCGACTTTGATGTTGGAAATATCAACTTCGACAGAAGCTAGAGCTGCAACGTCTTTTGCCGGATTCATGCTGTCGATGAAAGGCAAGATCGCGCAAGCAGCGCCAACACCCGCAGTTGCATAAGCTGTAGTCGCAAGCAATTTGCGACGTTTTTCGTCTTTAACTGATTCTGACATTCTTAAAATTTTTTGGGGGGATTTAAAAAAGAAGTCGCGTTTTCTATTTACGAAACCAAATTTATCAACCTCAAAATCCCTTTCAAAAAATCGCAATTACAATGACAATTTTAAAAATCAAAAAACTTGAAAACGCTAAAGATTTAGCTTTGCCAAAATATGAAACTGATGGCGCTGCGGGCCTTGATTTGCTTGCTGCAATTGATGATGCCATCATCATGAAACCAGGCGAAATTAAATTAGTTAAATGCGGAATTTCGATTGCTCTTGAAAAAGGTTATGAAGCGCAAGTGCGCCCCAGATCAGGCTTGGCGCTGAAATATGGCATCACGGTTTTAAATTCTCCGGGAACAGTTGATTCAGATTATCGCGGCGAAGTTTGCGCGATTTTAATCAATCATTCGCCGGTGGAATTTATGGTAACAAGAGGAATGCGCATCGCACAAATGGTGATTGCCAAACATGAACATGCGAAAATTGTTGAAGTGGAAAATTTGGATGAAACCTCGCGCGGCAAAGGTGGCTTTGGATCGACTGGACATTAATTAATTTCTAAACCCATGACCAACACACCAACAATAAAAATCCAAAATCTGATTTATTTGATCAGAGAGAAAAAAGTTATGCTAGATAGTGATTTAGCAGTAATTTATGGCGTAAAGACAAAAAGATTGAATGAGCAAATGAAGCGCAACATCAAGCGCTTTCCACCTGATTTCATGTTCCAATTAACGCAAAAAGAATGGGATAATTTGCGGTCGCAAATTGCGACCGCAAAGTTTCCGACCGACAAAAGACGCAGCTTGCCATATGTTTTTACCGAGCATGGTGCAGTAATGTTGGCCTGCGTTTTAAATAGTCCAAAAGCTGTATCGACCAGCGTTCAAGTTGTAAGAGCTTTTATATATTTGCAGGAAGTTCTAAATACCAATTCGCAACTGGCTTTGAAAATAGAAAAGTTGGAAAAAAAATATGACAATCAGTTTCAGGAAGTTTTTTTAGCGCTGCGTGAAATGATGAATTTTTCTAAAGATAAAATCGAGCAGGTGATCTTGAGAAAAGGGGTTAAGGAATGAAAATACCACAAACAAAAGAGGATCTAGAAAATCTGATTATAAACAAAGTTGAAGAGAATTTGAACCTTGAATATAAAGACGGCAGGGCTCTAAATGATGTTAAAGAAATTGCTAAAGATGTCAGCGCTTTTGCCAACGCGGCTGGTGGTGTGATAATTTATGGAATCAAAGAATTTGACGAAGCAAACAAAAAACATCTGCCGGAAAAAATTACTCCAATTGATAGAAAATCTTTTTCGAAAGAATGGTTGGAGCAGGTAATAAACTCCAATATCAGTCCAAAAATTGAAGGTTTGAAAATAGATCCAATTTCTTTGGATTCTGATAATGAAGTGGCTTATGTGATAAATATTCCGCAAGGCTCAACCGCTCATCAAAATACCAAAGATTATCGTTATTATAAGCGTCATAATTTCAAATCAGAGCCAATGCTGGATTATGAGATTAGGGATATTTTGAATCGTGCGAAACATCCCCTTATTGAACTTCATTTTGAAATAGAGAAATCTTCCGGGGTGCTTTCTGGGGATGGATTTACCGTAACATTAAGAGCTAGGCCATTCAATAAAGGAAATATTTACGCCAGGTTTGTAAACTATTTTATTGAGTTACCAGATGGTATTAATCTACATCCAAATCTTGTGAAGATATCTGAAGGTGTAGTTGAATTTTATGGAGAAAATACATTTAGAGATTTGGTGGACATAAGACCTACCTTAGATTCTGGAATTCCGATATACGGGCCATCGCGTTTTGATCCTATCTTACCAAAGGCGTATGGCAAATCAGAAAGAATTTTACTTGTTGGTAATTTTATACCAAGTGACAAGGATGTAATTAGGTGGCGTGTTCATGCAGATAATGCGCCAGTTCAAGAGGGATCAATTTTACTAAAAGAAATTCCAATAGTTGAAAAAAATGAATCTAACTGAAAATCAAAAACAGCGCTATTTACGAAACACAATTCTTCCTGAAATTGGTGAAGAAGGGCAGGAAAAGTTACTCCGTGCGAAAGTTTTGGTTGTTGGAGCGGGAGGTTTAGGCTCGCCGGTTTTATTTTATTTGGCGGCGGCGGGAGTTGGAAATATTGGTGTGATTGATGATGATGTTGTTGAGCTTTCAAACCTACAGCGCCAAGTGATTCACAATGTTGCAAATTTGGGAGAAAAAAAAGTTTTAAGTGCGAAGGAAAAAATTTCGGCGCTAAATCCGGAAATAAATTTGGAGATTTTTCCACTTCGCGCAACTCGCGAAAGCCTTAGAAAAATAAGCGCGAATTATGATTTTATTTTGGATGCCACCGACAATTTTCCAACGCGCTTCATCATCAACGAAATTGCTCACGAACAAAAAAAACCGCTGATCTTTGCCGCAGTAAAAGGATTTTTAGGACAAATTTCCACCTTCAAATCTTACGAAAAAAACAATCCCTGTTACGCCTGCTTTAATCCAAATATCGTTGATGAAAATTTCTCATTACCACTTTCCGAAAAAGGCATTTTAGGATCCGTTGCGGGCACGGCGGGCGCGCTTCAAGCAACCACAACAATCAACGAAATTTTAGGAATCGGTGAAAGTCTGGTTGGAAAAATTCTGATCTTCGATTTCCTCAAAAGCGATTTCCGCAAAACCGTGCTTGGGAAAAATCCGAGTTGCAAAATTTGTAGCCACTAACTAGAAAGCGCCCCCTCTTTTCTTATGGACAGGTGGCCGAGTGGTCAATGGCAGCAGACTGTAAATCTGCCCGCGTTAGCGTTCGCAGGTTCAAATCCTGCCCTGTCCACCATTGCCTCGCTCCTTTTGGGGAGCGAGGCATGACAACCTCTTTTGGCGGGGTAGCTCAGTCGGTAGAGCAGCGGGATCATAATCCGCGTGTCGGGGGTTCGATTCCCTCTCCCGCTACCAGGGTGTCTATTACTAAATTTCTTTCTGCCTAACTTTGGCGGGCCTTGCCCCGCTGTAGCCGCAGGCATAAGCGGGTGTAGCTCAACGGTAGAGTTCCAGCCTTCCAAGCTGGCCGTGAGGGTTCGATTCCCTTCACCCGCTCCATCTTTTTTTCTGATCTTGAATAGCAGATCGAAAATTCCTAAGTCACGAAGTTCAACTCTAACAAAATAGATTTCGTGTCCAAATTCAAACTTACCTCCAAATTCACTCCATCGGGCGATCAGCCCGCGGCAATCAAGAAGCTTGTTGCCGGCCTAAAAGAAAATAAAAAAGATCAAGTATTGCTTGGTATCACCGGTTCAGGAAAAACTTTTACAATGGCCAATATCATCGCGCAAACGCAGCGTCCAACTCTGATCATGGCGCATAACAAAACTTTGGCGGCGCAACTTTACGGCGAGATGAAGGAATTTTTTCCCGAAAATGAAATCGGATATTTCGTCTCGTTTTACGATTATTATCAGCCCGAAGCTTACGTGCCAAAAACTGATACTTACATCGAAAAAGATTCTTCAATCAACGAACAAATTGATCGCCTGCGTCACGTAGCAACCCGCGCGCTGTTTGAGCGCAGAGACACCATAGTTGTCGCTTCAGTTTCCTGCATTTACGGTATTGGCTCGCCGGAATTTTATTCGAAAATGGTTTTGCGCCTCAAAAAAGGTGAAGAGATCAATCGCCAAAAATTAATTTTGCGACTCGTGGATTTGCAATATGAACGCAATGACATGAATTTCGAGCGCTGCAATTTTCGTGTGAATGGTGAAGTGATCGATGTTTATCCATCGCACCTTGATGACCGCGCTTGGCGCATTTCGATGTTTGGTGATGAGATCGAAGAGATCATCGAATTTGATCCGCTCACCGGCGAATATTATGAAAAATTAGATTCAATTGCGCTTTATCCATCTTCGCACTATGTCACTCCGGCTGACGTTTTGAAAGGAGCCATTCATAATATCAAACATGATTTAAATTTGCGCGTGAAGCAATTAGAAGAGCAGGGCAAAATCGTTGAAGCGCAGCGCTTAAACCAGCGCACGACTTATGATATGGAAATGATGCTCACAGTTGGTTCATGCAAAGGCATCGAAAATTATTCACGCTATTTAACCGGACGCCCGGCTGGCGCGGCTCCGCCGACGCTGTTCGAATATCTTCCGCAAGATGCGCTTTTATTTGTCGATGAAAGTCACGTTTCAATTCCGCAAGTTGATGGCATGTATAAAGGTGATTTTGCGCGCAAATCTAATCTCACGGAATTTGGTTTTCGCCTGCCTTCGGCACTTGATAATCGTCCGCTAAAATTTTCGGAATGGGAAGCTTTCAAGCCACAAACCATCTATGTTTCGGCAACTCCGGGAAAATATGAATTGCAAAAAACTCATGGCGAATTTGTTGAACAAATTATTCGTCCAACCGGTTTGCTTGATCCGGTTTGCGAAATTCGTCCGGCAAAAAATCAGGTGAAAGATTTGTTAGAAGAAATCAAACAGGTCAAGGCGCGCGGCTTTCGCACTTTGGTTACAACTCTCACCAAAAAAATGGCGGAAGATTTGACTGATTATTTAAACGATAATGAAATCAAAGTTGTTTATATGCATTCCGACGTTGATACGCTTGATCGCATCGAGATCATCCAAAATTTGCGTTTGGGGAAATATGATTGTCTGGTTGGCGTGAATTTGCTGCGTGAAGGTTTGGATATTCCTGAATGCGCGCTGATGGCAATTTTGGATGCCGATAAAGAAGGTTTTTTGCGCAATGAAACTTCGCTGATTCAAACAATTGGCCGAGCTGCGCGCAATTCGGAAAGCAAAGTTATTCTTTATGCCGATAAAGAAACCAAATCAATAAAAGCGGCGCTTGCTGAAACAAATCGCCGTCGCGAAATCCAAATTGCTTACAACGAAAAACATGGCATCACGCCAAAAACAACTTATAAACCAATTGGCTCGGCACTTGAAAATTTATATCGCCGGGAAGAAATGCCGGATGCAGAAAAAATCAAAAAAATGCCAACCACACGTGATATTGAAAAGCTGAAAAAAGAAATGTTAAAAGCAGCTACAGAGCTTGATTTTGAAAGAGCGACAGAACTTCGTGATGAAATTAAAAAATTAGAAAATTTGCAGTTGGTTTAAGAGGGCTTAAGAATAAATTTCTCTGCGATGGCCGATGTCGATGACTATAATCCGGGAGTTTTAATTCCCCATTTTTTGCCAAGATATTTGGTGATAGAATTACGTTCTTCTGCTTTTAAGGTGCGCGAAAAAATTACCATTTCACCAATAAAACCGTCATAAAGAACAGTAGTATTATTAATTGAGCCCATTCTAGGTGAAGTCCAGGCAATATCGTTGGTATCAGTGTCTGTCGCAGTAGAAATCAATGTGCCGTTTCGATAATAAGTTAAAATTTTGGCCGGACTGGCACTCGCATTAAAGTAAGTTTGAATATAAATTATTGCTTGTGTTAGGGCTGAAAGTCCAAGATCTACGGCTGGTGCGCTGCCCGGACTAGGATTATTCCACAATGAAAATTGGCCATCAGAAGCACAGCCGCTTTCGCAATAATTGCGGAAAGGATAAGGGAGAGTGGGAGCAGAATCTAGCAAACCTTCAACATGTGCGGTAGTTGGTTTTATCACTAAAAATAAGGACACATTGTTTCCTGGGGACAAAGCGCCAAGCGAAAAATCATCATCAGTTCCATCAAATTTTACTGCCGGAAGTCCGTTAATGGAATTAACAGTATATTTAGCTTGTTTGCTGCCTGTTGCTTGAGTGGCGTTGGTTTTTGTTGTTGCCAGCGGATTAATATCATACCAAGTGGCGATTCCGCTGCCATCTTCGGTGGTGCTATCATCAAAACTGCTGCTTGCGGTACTTTCAAGCCAAATTGCTACATCGCGGATGCTGGCAATTGGTGAGCTTTGAGTTTGAGTGCGTGCAGTGGTGAGGCGCATTTGTGCAACCAAGCGCGAGCCTTGTGTAACACCGGCGATTAAAATTCCGATGATTAAAATCACTATAGATAGCTCAATCAATGAGAAGGCGCGACGAAATTTTTTCATTTGGATTTTCTTGAAATGCTTTTGAAAACAGGGCGAAGATTGCAGTGCAGCAATCTTATTTTCTACAGCATATTTTATTAGTGGTTTTTTTGCGGCCTAAAATTTTATTTACGAACTTCCCAAAAAGGCTCCTTGAGTATTGTCTTGTGGATCCTGACCACTAGCAAAATGTAGCGTGTGACCGGTGGTTTCGCATGCTGCAAGGTTTTTCTGGCCTATGTCTTTTTGCATCACCACCTTGCGCAGAACCAGCAGAACGTTGTTGTGCCATTGCAGCAACAATGGCTTTTTTGGCATAATTGATACCGCCATCATAAGTTGAGTCTACTTGCGGATTATTAATGCGGCGCACCGCTTCTTTCAAAACTTCACTGATTGGGCCTAGAGCAGGGCAGGCATGGTTGATTTCGCCAAGCACCACATTTTGCGCTTTATCGCCAACCGGCACAAAATCGACACCGATTTCACGCACATCTCTATATTTTTCGCGGTAATCGCCGTTTAATAATTCGAGTAAAATCGCAGTATTTTTTGCTAAATTTTCCTGTTCTTTTTCGCTTAAAAATTGGATTGGAGCAGAAACGGCAGCGCCTGTTGTGTAACAAGTTGTAAAGCCATGATCGCCTTCTTTTCTAGCGCTGGCGCGATAAGTGTAGCCATCAACAACGAAATTTCCCTTTTCATCTTTGATGATATTAGCGCGGATGTCGCCGCGTTTTACGCCTTGTAAAAAAGGTTGGGCGAGAATTTGTCCGTTATATAATTCGCGGGCTTTTTCACGGATTTCATCCCGTGAAATTTCCCCAGCAGTTTTGCGGCCAACTTCTGCCATTTGTGCCGAATCAGTTACGATTCTTTGTGCATAAAGTAAAATTTCCGCCATTTGTGTCATCTCAGCTGCAGCCAAGCCTGGCTTGAATTTATGGGCCTGATGACTCAACTCTTCAATAGTCATTTTTTGCAAGCTTGCAAGATCATGACCTGCTTCATCAAGCTCAATTGCGCAAACGCCGCAAGATTGCGCCGAATCTTTTGGTTTTAAAACGATGCGCGGTTTGCTGCCTTCAAAAATCTCTACGCTTTTGGCAAACATTGGTTCAAACGCTGCCATGAAATCACCATCAAGTGTGAATTCTGTTGTTGGAGTTGCGATTTCTTCTCTGCCTAATCTTTTTAAATCTTTGTTAATTTGCAGATTTTCTTTATCAGAAATTCCAATCGGTGCTGAGAAAACTAAGCCTGGCAAAGCGCTTTGCATATTGGTTAGGGCGACATCAAAATCTTCAACTCCTTCCGGTGGAAATGGTGCTTTCATTGGCTCAAGACGTTGCACCATAAAATTTACTTCTCTCAAAGGAATATTTACGCTCTGTAATTGAGTGAGATCTCTTCCATGTTTAACTTGTTGTTTAGCTATTTTTAGCAATTCCGTTCCAAATGGATATTGCGGATTAGCTTTTTGTTTTTCCAATTCACCTACGACAACTGCCAAATATTCTTTGTTTTCACTTTTATAAGCGGCAACCAATTCTTTAGCCCAAGAAGAATCTGCGGTAATTCGAATTGCCGGAACTTGAGCATTTGGATCTGACGGAAATGCCTGACTTGGTGTAGGGTTTTTCGGCAAATTATGAATATAAACATCTTGTCCTAATTCTAGTGCAGCAACGATGTAGGAAAGAGTTCCGTTTCGTCCAACCACCATATCTTCAAAAGGTTCATTAATCGTAATAAGCGTATTTGGCATAAATTTATTTTTGATTAAGAAGTGAGCAGAGAATTAGGTGGAAGTCGTTTCACACAAATTCTTCTGTGCTTTAAGTCAACCTTAATTTTAGATGCTTGAAATTAACTTCCACGGCATTTAGCGTGCCTCGCCCGCTTCGACCTACTAGAAATTTTAAAACAAATCATGTCACAGGAATTCTCTAAAACATCGCCATTTTTTAGCGCGAACGTAGTTTTTATTAACGAGCTTTATCAGAAATTTTTGCAAAATCCCGCTTCAGTTGATGCAAGCTGGGCAGAATTTTTCTCACAAAATCAGGAAGAAGTAAAAGCGCTTTTGGCGGATTATAAGGGCCCGTCTTGGAGCAATCGCGGTTTGAAAGTTGTGGGCGGTGAAGATTATGACATTTCATCAAATGCTAAAAAAGAAGCGCCGAAAGCGGATAAAAAAACCGGCGCGCCGGTTGCAGCTGTGGCAGGAAAAGATTTGGATCTGCGCGTAAATAATTTGGCAATTGCCTATAAAAGATTCGGCCATTTGGCGGCGCATCTTGATCCGCTTGATTTGACGCCACGCGTGCGTGTTGCTGAAATTGATCCGCTAACTCACGGAATTGAAGCAAGTGACTTAGACAAAGAAGTAAAATTCCGCGGCAATAAAGCCAAAGTTTCAGAAGTAATTTCTTATCTCGAATTTGTTTACGCCAATAAACTTGGTTGCGAATTTGAATATATTTCTAATCAGGAGCAAAAAGATTGGTTGTTGCGAGAAGTTGAAAATGCTGCCTTCACGCCACTTTCAAAAGAAGAAAAAAACAAGGTTTTAAAAGAAGTTGTGAGAACCGAACGCTTCGAGCAATTTTTGCATAAACGCTTTCCCGGCGCTAAAAGATTTTCAGTTGAAGGTGGGGACGCTTCAATGGTGTCGCTGGAAAAAATTGTTGATGTTTCAGCTAAATTAGGTGTTGAAAAAATCACGATTGGCATGGCGCATCGCGGCCGCTTAAACACTCTTACCGGCATCATGGGCAAACCTTATCACCAGATGATTTCGGAATTTAAAGGAACTCCGGGAATCCCTGAAGGTGTGACCAAATCAGGCGACGTGAAATATCACATGGGTTTTACATCAACTCGTGAAATTGCCGGCAAAAAAATCAATTTATCTTTGGCGTTTAATCCGTCACATTTGGAAGCAGTAAATCCTGTCGTTGCAGGCCGAATCCGCGCGGTGCAGGATCGCATTAAAGATGAAGAAAGATTGCGCGCTTTGGCAATTTTAGTTCACGGCGACGCGGCTTTTGCCGGACAAGGTTCGGTGATGGAAAATTTGATCATGAACGGTTTAGAGGGCTACACAACCGGCGGCGTTTTACACTTAATCATCAACAACCAAATCGGTTTCACCGCCAATCCACGTGATTCGCGCTGCACCACTTACTGCTCTGATTTAGCAAAAATGATCGAAGCGCCGATTTTCCACGTTAACGGCGACGATGTTGAAGCGGTGGTAAAAATTTCCGACATCATCACCCGCTTCCGCCAAACTTTCAAAAAAGACGTGGTACTAGATGTGGTGTGCTACCGCAAATATGGTCACAATGAAGGTGATGAACCGCTTTACACTCAGCCGGTTATGTATTCGGTGATTAAAAATCATCCGAGTTTGGAAAAAATTTATTCGCAGCAATTAATCGCCGAGGGTTCAGTTTTGGAAGGCGATTACAATAAATTGGTTGCTGAAACCGACGCATTTTTATCGGCAGAATTTGACAAAGCTGAAACTTACAAACCACAAGAAGCTGATTGGTTAAAAGGCGAGTGGAGCCAAATTAAAGATGGCGATAAATCACTGCCTAAAACTTCTTTAGACAAAAAAACTTTGCAGAATTTGATCGAAAAAACTTTGCAATTGCCCAATGGATTCAGTGCTAACGGCAAAGTGTTACGCGTGCTTGAAAACAGAAAAACTGTAGTTGACGCCGGAAAGGATATTGATTGGGGAACCGCTGAGGCTCTAGCTTTCGCATCACTTCTTAATGAAGGTTTTCCGGTGCGCATCACCGGCCAAGATTCAGGCCGCGGAACTTTCTCGCATCGCCATTCAGTGCTGCATGATGCAACAAACGGCAAACGTTACAGCATCTTCACACCATTTGAGAAAACCGCGCGTTATGAAGTTTATGATTCAGTTTTATCGGAATATGGCGTGCTTGGTTTTGAATATGGTTATTCCCTAAGTGCTCCAAATGCGCTAACAATTTGGGAAGCGCAATTTGGTGATTTTGCTAACGGCGCGCAAATTATTTTTGATCAATTTATTGCTTCATCAGAAGTGAAATGGTTGAGAAAATCGGGCCTCGTAATGCTATTGCCGCATGGCTATGAAGGCCAAGGTCCAGAGCACTCTTCCGCAAGATTAGAGCGTTATTTGCAAGCTTGCGCCAATGATAATCTTCGCGTGGTAAATATCACAAATCCGGCGAATTTTTTCCACGCACTTCGTCGTCAACTTCTTGGCAAAGATCGCAAACCTTTGGTTGTGATGTCGCCAAAATCGCTGCTGCGCAATAAACTTGCGACTTCAACTATTGAAGAATTTTCTGACTTAAATTTCAGAAGCGTAATTTCTGAAAGCGCAAAAATTTCTGATCCAAGAAAAGTAGTTTTCTGCTCAGGAAAAGTTTATTACGATTTGCTTGAAGCGCGCGAAGCTAGGAAAATCAACGATGTAGCGCTGGTTCGGGTTGAGCAGCTTTATCCTTTCCCGTCTGATGAAATTGCGGCAGAATTAAAAAAATACAAAAACGCCGAAATCATCTGGTGCCAGGAAGAGCCGAAAAATATGGGTGCATGGAAATTCGTTGAAGACTTGTTTGAAGAAACAGCGCTTTCAGTGAAACATAAAAATCCGCGTGCGAAATATGTAGGCAGAATTGCTTGTGCTTCGCCGGCAACTGGATATGGTTCATATCACGCCAAAGAGCAGAAAAAATTAATTGACGAGGCGCTTAGCTAAATTAGTTTTTAAGAAATTCTAAAACCCCAAATACACCACAATGAAAACCAAAGATCGTCTGAAAGAAGAAATCGGATTTGATAAATTATTAATGACAATTGCCTCGGCAATGTGCAGCTCTTTGGTGAGCTGGCTCTTTAATAATCGTGAGCAAGATTTATCAATTATAATTTTTGTTATATTTTTAATTGCGGTTTTTTTCTTTTTAGGAACTGCTTATAGCTTCTTTAACATCATTAACAAAATCAGAAAACTTGATTATGACCACTAATCTTAATGAAATTTTGTCAGTATCATTGCTAGTAGTAAGTTCGTTAACTTTTATCGGTCTTATTTTCTGGAATTTTCATACTCAAAAAGATCACAAAAAACACAAAAAGGCCTAACTTAATTTTTAAAACATGACCATCCAAATCAAAGTGCCGGCACTCGGCGAATCGGTTTCAGAAGCGGCAATTGCCAAGCTTCATAAAAAAGTTGGCGATGCTGTAAAAGCAGACGAACTAATCGTGGAATTAGAAACCGATAAAGTAACGCTTGAAGTGAACGCTCCGGCAAATGGCGTGATTTCTGAAATTTCTGTTAAAGAAGGCGACAACGTAAAAGTTGGTGATGTTATTGCATCAATGACTGAAGGTGGTGCAGGTGCTGCGAAAGCTCCAATCGCTGCAATGGCAAGCGCGCCAAAAGCTGCGGCTGCCCCAGCGATGTCAAACAATATGCCGCTTTCTCCGGCTCCAAAAAAATTGGCTGCCGAAAATAATATCGACACTTCAAAAATTTCTGGCTCCGGCAAAGATGGCCGCGTTACAAAAGGCGATGTGCTTGATGCAATGTCCTCAGGCTCAGCGCAAACTTCTCATCCGTCATCTTCAAATTCAACTTTGGTTGGTGTTTCGGAAGGCAAACAAATTGAGCGCGTGAGAATGTCGAAATTGCGCCAAAAAATTGCGGAGCGCCTAAAAGAATCACAAAATACCGCCGCAATTCTTACCACTTTCAACGAAGTGGACATGACTGAAGTGATGGCGATGCGCAATCAATATAAAGAAATTTTCGAGAAAAAACACGGCGCGAAACTTGGCTTCATGTCTTTCTTCGTAAAAGCCTGTGTTGCGGCGCTAAAAGAAATTCCGGCAGTTAATGCTGAAATTGACGGTACTGATATCATCTATAAAAATTTCTACGACATCGGCGTTGCAGTTGGCTCACCGCAAGGCTTGGTGGTTCCGGTTCTGCGCGGTGCTGATAAATTAAATTTGGCACAAATCGAAAAAGGCATTGCTGATCTTGGCGTAAAAGCACGTGACGGAAAATTAACTTTGCCTGATTTGGCTGGCGCAACTTTCACCATTTCAAATGGCGGTGTTTACGGCTCACTAATGTCGACTCCGATCATCAACCCTCCGCAATCAGGAATTTTGGGAATGCATAAAATCCAAGAGCGTCCGATGGTGGTGAATGGCGAAATCAAAATCCGCCCGATGATGTATTTGGCGCTTTCTTATGATCACAGAATCATTGATGGCAAAGAAGCAGTAACTTTCCTGGTTCGCATCAAAGAATTGCTTGAAGATCCGCGCCGTTTAGTAATGGATTTGTAAGATCGAGTGCTCGAGCAACTTTTATTCTACATCACAGAATATTGGTGCTATTCTCTGGTTTTTCTTTTTATCACGCTCGCCACTTTCTTCTTCATCAAATCACCACTATGCAGCGGCCGCGAAGATAAACCTCAGCTCTTCGTCGCAATTGTGGGCATTTCATATCTCATTTTATTCAGCGGCTGGGTAGGCGGCGCAGTTCGTCCTTATTTCAACGATCTCTCCAAAATTACTCGTAACGGTTATTTTTTTCGCGGCACCGGCAGTTTCGTTTCGCCAAATATTGTGATGACCAACGCTCATGTGGTGTATGCCTGTGATAGCAAAAAATTGGCGGTTGGTGATAGCAAAAATAATTTTTTCCCCGCTGAAGTTTTGGCAATATTGCCGGAGAATAAAGGCGATGTCGCTTTCCTCAAAACCAACGCCAGGCGCGAACATTTCGCACTTTTTAGCTATGGATTCCCTCAGCTAAATGACATTGCACTCTTTCCAAATTACACTTCAAAAGTCGGCGAATTTGATTTAGTAAAAGGCAAATTAGTGCAAATCGATCAACGCGAAATGCGTTTTCTCGACCCCAAAGGACGCAAGGGAAATAGCGGCTCGCCGGTCTTTAACAATAAAGGTTATCTGATTGGAATTTTGTGGGGCGGCGCCGGATTTTTTAAAAGTGAAACAGTTGTCACCAACGCCAAAACAATTCTCGATTTCGCCAAACAAAACAATGTCACGCTTTATTCGGTGAAAGATCAAAGCCGCAATCTGGCGAAAAATCCTGATTTTTTGGAAGAGATTGTGGTGACTATTTTATGCGCGCGCGATTAAGCGCCTTTAAGCAATTTCGTGATTTCTGTGATCAATTTTTTGCGTGCAAAATTTTTCCTGAAATAAAGCCCAATCGTTCGCGTTGGTGCGTTGGTGATGTTTAGATAAGCAATTTGATCTTCTTTTTTCACCGCAATTTCGGGAATCAAAGTTATGCCGCTGCCGGCGATCACCATTTGTCGCAAAACTTCCAAACTGGTGGCTCTAAAATCTTCCTGCTCAAAAGCGCCAAGCAGCGAGCAGGCTTCCAGTGCTTGATCGCGCATGCAATGTCCGTCTTCAAGCAACATTAAATTTTTGCCGCGTAAATCATGCTGCGAAATTTTTTTCTTTTTGGCGAGTTCGTGATTTTTTGGTGTGGCGAGCAGAAATTTTTCGGAAAATATTTTTACATGATCAAGGTCAGAAGCCGCAATTGGCACGGCTAAAAAGGCACAATCAATTTCGCCGTTTTGAATTTTTTTTATCAGTTCTTCGCTTTTTTCTTCAATCAGCAGCAATTTTAATTTAGGAAATTTCTTAGAAATTTTTTTGATATTTTGCGGAAAAAAATATGAAGCCAGCGTTGGAAACGCGCCAATCCTGAGCTCGCCGCTATAGGGATCGTGAGAATTTTTGGCGATGTTTTTTATTTCTTGCGCCTCATGCAAAATTATTTCGGCTTTTTTGATGATCTCTTCACCAACCTTTGTTATGAGAAAATTTTTCAGATCTCGTTCAAAAATCTGCACACCTAATTCATCTTCCAACTTTTTGATTTGCATGCTCAGCGCCGGCTGACTGACAAAAGTTTTTGCTGCGGCGCGGGCAAAATTCTGCTCTCGCGCCACTTCAACGATATATTTTAAATCACGCAAATTCATAAATAAAACTTATTAAGATAATCAGATCAATCGATTAAACTTATTAAGAATAATCTCCAGATTGCGCAACCAAGATTTTTGTGAAATGCAAAAATCAGTAATCAAAACAAGGAGAAAATATGTTAAGTGTAAAAGATAAGTTCCCGCAATTTTCCGGCATTGCGGTGGTTGGAAATGAGGTGAAAGATGCCTTCGTGCCAATCAGCAATGAAACCTACAAAGACAAGTGGCTGGTGGTGTTTTCCTGGCCTAAGGATTTCACGTTTGTTTGTCCCACCGAAATCGCCGAATTCGGCAAATTAAACGAGCAATTTCAGGATCGTGATGCGCAAGTGATTGGCTTTAGCACTGATTCGGAATTTGTGCATTTAGCCTGGAAAAATCAGAAAGATGAATTGCGCAATCTGCCTTTTCCGATGTTTGCCGATGTGAAACGCCAGCTTTCAACCGAGCTTGAAATTTTGGATGATGAAGAAGGTGTTGCCAAACGCGCTACTTACATCGTTGATCCACAAGGCATCATCCGTTTCGTTTATGTTACTGACATGAATGTGGGCAGAAATCCTGCCGAAGTTTTACGTGTTCTTGATGCGCTACAAACCGACGAGCTTTGCCCATGCAATTGGAAAAAAGGCGATGACGTAATCAAAATTTAATTAAGGAGAAAAAATGCAAAATCTACTCAGCCAAATTCCGGCTTACGCAAAAGATGCAAAAATAAATCTGCAAAATTTGCTTAGCTCGGAAGTCTTAACCAAAAAACAAATCCTTGGCGCAGCACTGGCTTGCGCCTATGAAACCAAAGACCGCACGCTCATCGCGGCGCTCGAAAATGAAGCGCAAAATATTTTATCAACTCAAGAAATTGACGCGGTAAAAACCGCGGCAGTTTTGATGGCGATGAATAATATTTATTACCGCTTTTTGCACTTGAGTGAAGATAAAGAATATGCGCAGATGCAGGCCGGGCTTCGCATGCAAGGCATTGCCAATCACGGAATTGATAAAATTGATTTCGAGATTTTTTCACTCGCGGTTTCAATTTTAAATGGCTGTGGAATGTGTATTGACGCCCATGCCAAAGCGCTACTAAATCACGGAGTTGCGAAAGTTGCGGTACAAATGGTTGCAAAAATTGCCGGTGTTATTAACTCAATAGCACAGACAAATTTTCTAACTCAAAAACAATAATTTATGAAAAATCATAAAACTTTGCAGGCTTTGGAAGAGCTTCTAGCCAATACTTACGCGCTTTTGATCAAAACGCAGAATTATCACTGGAATGTGGAAGGCGCGAATTTCAAAGGCCTGCATGAATTGTTTGAAATGCAATATAACGATCTTTTCACTTCAATTGATGAAATCGCCGAGCGCATCAGAGCTCTTGGAACCAAGGTTGATGCCGGTTTCGACAGTTTTTCAAACTCATCTAAAATCAAAAAAGGTGATAAAAATCTTGATGCCTCAGCAATGATTGATGATCTGGTTTCAAGCAATGACTTGGTGGTAAAATCTTTAGAAGCCGGAATCAAAACCGCGCAAGATGAAGAAGATGAAGGCACCGCAGATCTTTTCATCCAAAGATTGAAAGTGCATGAAAAAGCAATCTGGATGTTGCAATCAAGTAAATAGTTTCAACTTACAGATAAAAAAAAGGCTCCGACCGGAAATCCGATCGGAGCCTTTTTGTATTTTTATGCTTTCGAGAAACTATTCGTCTGAAGCATCCACACACTCACCATTGGCGATGTAAGCATCTAGTGCCACAGTGGTAACTTCTTTGTAACGGCTGTCACCCAAAACGCGGATCAAAGTGCCGATTGGGCCTTTGGTTTGTACGTTATAGAAAACGCCGGTTTGATCGAACTCGGCATCGAAAGTTTCGCAATTTTCACCTTCGCAGCGCGAGATGGTTTTGGCTTTTTTGTCTAAAACCAGAGTTGCTTTAATATCGCGTTTTTTGCATTCATGCTTGGTGCAAATGAAACCACTTTTTGGCTGGCATTTCAATTTGGTCCAGGCTTTGGCGGCTTTGTAATAGCCTTCGGCATCAGTGAATAATTTGTTGAAATCAAGAGTGCTGATATTTTCGCGCGAATCTTTTTTACCTAAATCGGTATTGATATTGCTTTTGATGGAATTTTCTTTCGCGAAAGCGTTAGCAGCAAAAGCAAAAAGTGATGCTGCTAGGATGAATGATCTGATTTTCATTTTGATTGATGTTGGTTAGGAATTTTTTTTACAAGATAGAAGAAAAACTTTTGATGCAAGGAAAATCTATTTTCCAATTGCTGCGCCATGTCTTCGTGGATCAGCGCCGCCTTGCAATCCATCTTGGTTAATTGCCACACCGTTCAAGCCGCTGGTGATATCGGCAAGCTTAACTTTGTGACCCATTTTTTCCAAAGATGATTTTAATTCAGTGAGCGCAGTGCGATTTTCCAGCTCGATTGTGTCGTTCAACACCACGTGATTGGGCATCGAAATTGCCTGCTGAATATCGAGATTCCAATCAAGTACGCCGATAATTGTTTTGACAACATATTGAATAATTCGCGGCCCGCCCGGAGAGCCAATCACCATCACTAAATTATTTTGATCATCAAAAATGAAAGCAGGTGACATTGAGCTGCGCGGCTGTTTTCTAGGCTGTACGCGGTTAGCAACTTTTTTGCCGTTGATTTCTGGTGCAAGCGAAAAATCAGTCATTTGATTATTCATCATGAAGCCATCCACCATCACAACCGAGCCGAAAAGATATTCAATTGAGCTGGTCATTGAAACGGCATTGCCTTGCGCATCAACGATGGAAACTTGCGTGGTTGAAGGCTTCTCGCGAGTTGTATTCAAAACAAAATCTTTTTTGAATTGCCCTGGTTTAACATCACTCATAGCGCGATCAAGTTTGATTAATGAGGCGCGCTGTTTCAAATAATTTTCATCAAGCATTTCTTTGATTGGCACATTGGGCACATCGGCGACATATTCATTGCGATCGGCGTAAGAAAGGCGCGTTGCTTCCGAGATCAAATGCACAGCTTCCAGCGAGCCGGCAGGATATTTTGCCAGATCAAAATTTTCTAAAATTTTCAGCGTTTGCAAAATCGTTACGCCGCCGGAACTTGGCAGCGGCATTGAACAAATTTTATATTTTTTGCGATAAGAGCCGCAAATTAAATCGCCCGTTTTGATGGTGTAATTTTTCAAATCGGCAAGTGAAAGCAGTCCCGGATTTTTTTTAGAATTTTGCACCGCGGCAACCATATCTTGTGCAATTTTTCCTTCATAAAACGGCGCGATTCCTTGCTTGGCGATGATTTCAAAAGTTTTAGCCAATTGCGGATTTTTAATTTTGCTGCCGATTTTTTTCGGTGAGCCGTCTTCCTCAAAATAAATTTGCATGCCCTCAAAATTTTTGAGGTTGGGAAGTTGTTTCAAGATCACGTGAATTTTTTTATCGAGCGGAAAACCATTTTTGGCGATCTTAATTGCCGGTTCGAACAAATCGCTCCACGGCAATTTTCCATATTGCTCATGCGCGCGCTTCAAGGCTTTCAATGTACCAGGAGTTGCTACAGACAAGCCGCCGCCAACTACATCTTTGAAATCGCGAACTTTGCCGTCTTTGTCTAAAAATATTTTTTCATTTGCGGCGGCCGGCGCTTTTTCGCGGCCGTTAAAATAGAGCGAATTTTTTTTCTGCGCGTCGTAGTAAAGCAAAAATAATCCACCGCCAATTCCTGATGATTGAGGTTCCACAACGTTTAAAACCATCTGCGCTGCAATCGCTGCATCAACCGCATTGCCGCCTTTGGCAAGCATTTCTGCGCCCGCAGCCGATGCACGTTTATCGGCGGAAGAAATCATGAAATTTTTTCCTGATACCGCTTCATATTTTTCAAAGCCGGAAAAACCTTCGCCAGTCCAATCATCATTGGCGAATTTGTCAGAGCTTTTGCAGGAAAATAAAAATGCTATTAGGGCAAAGGAGAGAAAAATTTTTTTCATAGTTAATTGCTTGATTAAGCCTGCGGCGGGATTTTCTAAATCTTTCTTTCGAAATAAAAAAGTTTTTAAAATTTTACAAAAACCGCCATTTGAGACGAAATTTGACTGGGTCTGATTGCTAAACAATTTTAGGGGAAATTCCAAATAATTAACCGCGACCTTTGTTGTTTTTATCTTTGGAGCCGCGATAGCGCAGGGTGTAGGGGTCGTCCCTTATTGCTTGTGCTCCTCTTTCTGTGGATGTGATTGATGAAGGTGTGCCTTGGATATTTTCTGGAGATTGTGTATCGAAAGTTTCTATTTTTACTCCCCGGCTAAAATTTCCTTCTACTCTTCTGCCGTCGGGATAAAATTCCGTGCCTTGACCATCTTTTTGGCCATTTTTCCAACTTCCGTAATATAATATAAAACTATTTTCTGTTGGGATGGCCATCAAGCCGCGGCCATTTTCTTTATCACCTTCTTCTATAGTGCCATAAAGGTTGGAGGTGGGGGATGGAAAAACCGGTATGCCATCTTCAAATTTTCCTAAAAATTGTATCATTCTTTGCTCATTTAGGGGAATTAAAATGTTGCCTACGCCATGTAATTTATTTTCCCTAAATCCTCCCTGTTGAATTCTGCCATCGGCAAAACATCTTTTGCCTTTTACTAGTTTTCCATTCTCAAATTCTCCTTCAGATGTGGTACCATCTTTAAATTTTATGATACCAGTTCCATGCAGGATCTCATTCTTAAACTCTCCTTCCCATAGGGTGCCATCTGAAAAAGTAACTTTGCCTTTTTGTAAGGTGTTATCATGAAATTCTCCTTCCATCTCAACGATATTATCTCTCGCATCTTTTTCTCCAAAAGTAATTTTACCTTTTATCAGAAGTCCTTCACTAAATTCTCCCTCATGTTTTTGACCTTCAGTAAAAGTTTTTATGCCTTTTCCGGTGATTACTCCGCCTCTAAATTCTCCACTATAAGTGGCTGTAGAATCTTTAGAAGTTATTTGTCCTTGTCCTTCCGGAAGGCCGGACTCAATTTACAGATCCCGTATAAATATCGCCATTGGGAAGTGTTAGATTGGTAACATGTTTTGGCATCGATATATTTATTTTTTGCTCATTAAGAAAAATTATGCTTATTGTAGCGCAATTACTTGCTACGCTGTGTCATTTGTCGAAACTGTGGATAAGTTTCAAATCCTTTTTTGGGAGCAAGTTTAAAATTGGGAATTTCTAAGGAAGTTGCGCGGTAGCTTCAGCGCAAGCGAAATGGCGCACCCGAGAGGATTCGAACCTCTAACCTTCTGATCCGTAGTCAGATACTCTATCCAGTTGAGCTACGGGTGCATAATAAACGATTTTACTTTTCGAACTTTTAATCGCTTTTCTCGCTGATGCTCGAAGACGATTAAAAGACAGGGCGAGCGGCCTTAGCCTTCGCCCGTTTTGCACTTAAAACGCTTTCGCGTTTTATGAGCTACTCGCTCACCGCGCAAAACCTATCCAGTTGAGCTACGGGTGCATGTTTAAAATTGCTGGCGCAATTTTAAGGAATATTGAGTCGAAAAACCGGGAGCGGTCCCGGTTCTTTCGACAAAATTTTGTTTAGTTTGAATCAGCTTTGCGCTTTTTTTCAACAGCGTTTACAGCTTCTTCTTTTGAGCCTTTCTCTTTCTTAACGTGTTTTGCAACGCCAAGTTTATCGCGCACTAAATCTTCGATTTCTGCTGCGACTTTTGGATTTTCTTTGAGGAAGGTTTTTGTGTTTTCTTTGCCTTGGCCGATTTTATTGCCTTTATAAGCATACCACGAGCCGGATTTTTCCATGATCTCATGTTTAACTGCAAGCTCAATTATTTCGCCTAAACGTGAAACGCCTTCGCCGTAAATAATTTCGAATTCAGCAACTTTGAAAGGTGGAGCAACTTTGTTTTTTACAACTTTAACTTTGGTTTCGTTACCAAGAACTTCGTCTTGTTCTTTGATGGCGTTGCCGCGGCGGATATCTAAGCGCACTGAGGCGTAGAATTTCAAAGCGTTGCCGCCTGTTGTAGTTTCCGGATTTCCAAACATCACGCCGATCTTCATGCGAATTTGATTGATGAAAATCACGGTCGAATTGCTTTTTGATACTGTCGAAGTCAATTTTCTCAAAGCTTTCGACATCAAACGTGCTTGCAAGCCCATTTGATTGTCGCCCATGCCGCCTTCCAATTCCACTTGCGGAACGAGAGCTGCAACTGAGTCAACCACGATTAAATCAACCGCGCCGGAGCGAATCAAAGTGTCGGCGATTTCCAAAGCCGCTTCACCATTGTCTGGTTGCGAAATGATCATGTCTTCCAAATTGATGCCGAGATTTTTGGCATAAGCTGGGTCGAAGGCGTGTTCGGCATCGATAAATGCACAAGACAAGCCGGCTTTTTGAGCTTCGGCAATTGCGTGCAAAGTTAGGGTAGTTTTTCCTGAAGATTCAGGGCCGTAGATTTCAACGATTCTTCCGCGCGGATAGCCGCCAACACCAAGTGCGATGTCGAGTGCTAGTGAACCGCTTGGAATAACTTCGATATCAACAACCGGCTTATCGCCAAATTTCATTGCTGAACCTTTTCCAAACTGCTTATCAATTTGTGATAATGCTGCTTCCAGGGCTTTTTTACGATCTGTACTCATATTATTTTTTCTCCTTGTGGTGTGTTAAATTAATTATTTTTTGAGAAGTTTTAGCATAGTTTCGCCAAGCGTAGCCGGGCTGTCAGATACTGCCATGCCAGCAGATTTCATTGCGTCGATTTTGCTTTCAGCGCCACCTTTGCCACCAGAGATGATTGCACCGGCGTGACCCATTCTGCGTCCTGGAGGAGCAGTGCGTCCGGCGATGAAACCAACACAGGGTTTTTTGCGGCCTTTTTTAGCTTCTGATTTTAAGAATTCGGCAGCGTCTTCTTCGTCTGTTCCGCCGATTTCGCCAATCATAATCATAGCTTCAGTTTCCGGATCTCCCAAAAACATATCTAGACAATCAATGAAATTTGTTCCGTTCACCGGGTCGCCGCCGATACCGATACAGGTGCTTTGACCTAAGCCAGCTTTAGTGGTTTGGTGAACTGCTTCGTAAGTTAGAGTTCCTGAACGCGATACAATACCGATTTTGCCGCGTTTGTGAATGTGGCCAGGCATGATACCGATTTTGCATTCGCCTGGAGTGATTACGCCTGGGCAGTTTGGCCCAATCAAACGTGATTTAGAACCCGACAAAGCTTTTTTAACTTTCACCATATCAAGAACCGGAATGCCTTCAGTGATGCAAACAATCAATTCGATTTCGGCATCAATTGCTTCGATGATCGCATCAGCCGCGAATGGAGGCGGAACATAAATTACTGAAGCATTGGCGTCAGTTTTTTTGCGTGCGTCATAAACAGTGTCAAAAACCGGAAGGTCGAGATGCTTAGTGCCGCCTTTTCCCGGAGTAACACCGCCAACCATTTTTGTGCCATAAGCAATTGCCTGCTCAGAGTGGAAAGTGCCTTGCGATCCGGTGAATCCTTGGCAGATAAGTTTAGTATTTTTGTTAACTAGTACTGACATTTTTATTAGATTGTTGATTGGTTAACTGCTTTAACGATTTTTTCTGCCGCGTCTGACAAGTCGTTAGCCGGGATGATAGCAAGGCCTGATTTAGCCAAAATTTCTTTCCCCAAATCTACGTTGGTGCCTTCTAAACGAACAACCAAAGGCACGCTCAAAGAAACTTCTTTCGCCGCTTCAATAATGCCGTTAGCAATAATATCGCAACGCATGATGCCACCAAAAATATTTACCAAAATTCCTTTTACGTTTGAATCTGACAAAATGATTTTGAAAGCCGCAGTAACTTTTTCACGAGTTGCGCCGCCGCCAACGTCGAGGAAGTTAGCAGGAGATGAACCATAAAGTTTAATGATGTCCATCGTTGCCATTGCAAGACCGGCGCCGTTAACCATACAGCCGATTTTGCCATCCATTTTGATGTAATTTAGATCATATTTAGAAGCTTCAATTTCAAGCGGCTCTTCTTCGTCCAAGTCACGCAATTCTTTGATTTCGTCGTGACGGTGCAGCGCATTGTCATCAAAATTAATTTTGGCATCCAGTGCGATGATATCGCCTTCAGCGGTTTCAACCAAAGGATTGATCTCAACTTGTGAAGCATCAGTTTCGATGAATGCTTTATAAAGTGAGAACATCAATTTAGAGAATTTTTTCAGAACATCGCCTTTGAAGCCCAGAGCAAAGCCAACTTTGCGTGTGTGGCATGCTTGAATTCCTGATGCCGGATCAATTGAAACAGTGATAATTTTTTCCGGATGTTTTTCAGCTACTTCTTCAATATCAACGCCACCTTCAGTTGAAGCCATGAAGACAACAGTTTTGGTTTTGCGATCAACTACGGCAGAAAGATAATATTCTTTTTTAATGTTAGATCCGGCTTCGATATATAAGCGTTTCACAACTTTTCCTTCCGGGCCGGTTTGATGCGTGATCAAAGTCATGCCAAGGATTTGCGAAGCTTTTTCTTTTACTTCATCAATTGTTTTTACAACTTTAACGCCACCCGCTTTGCCGCGGCCACCGGCGTGAATTTGTGCCTTAACTACAAACACCTTATTTCCCGATGCTTGCAATGATTTTGCAGCTTCAACTGCTTCAGGAACTGAAAAAGCCGGATGACCTTCTGGCACCGCAACGCCAAATTTTTTCAACAGACTTTTAGCTTGATATTCGTGAATATTCATTTGATTTATATCTTGGATTAGTGCTATGAAAAGCGAACTTCAAAGAAGAAGGGCGGCGCACATTAAAAACCATTTTTAACTTGGCAATTATTTAAATTATTTGTGGGTAAGAATGTACTTATAACCAGACCAAAAGAGCAGGCTGTAGAGCTGGCGGCTTTTTTGCGCGAGCAGGGATTTCTTCCGTTTATCGAGCCGATTTTTGCGGTTGAAAAAATGGCGATTCCTAAGATCGAGCGCGCTTTTTCCTCAGTCATAATCACCAGCATCAATGCTTGCGATGCTTTGGAAAATATTGGCTTTGATCCGCATACCAAAATTTTCACTATCGGCAAAAAAACCGAAAAAGAATTGCGCGCTTTCGGATTTTTAAATGTCATAACTTCACCAAAAAATTCCGCAGAATCTTTAGAAAAAATGGTGGCCAAGGAAGAGGGCGACATCCTTTATTTGCGCGGCGAAAAGATCAGTTTTGATTTTGCGGCAAGACATCCAAATGTTACGGAGATTACTGCTTATAAAATTCAGCCGGCAGAAAATTTTTCTCCAGAACTTCTAAACTTCGCGCCAAAAAATATTTTTGACGAAGTGCTGCTTTTTTCTAGCAATAGCGCAGAGATTTTTTTTAACCTGGCTATTAAACATAATCTGCTTGAATATTTTTTGGCCTCGCAAATATTCTGTTTAAGCGAGAAAATTCAAAAGCGCACCAAGGAATTGGGCTTTGAGAAAGTTGCAAATTTCAGCGAACATAAATTTCTAAAAAAATTCTATGAGTGAAAAAATTTCACAGGAAATAAACGAAAAAAAGTCGCATGCTTTTTTTATAAAATTGGTGCTGTTTTTAACTGTAATTCTTTTTTCTTACATCGGATTTAAATATTGGAAAGCCCAGGGCGACAAAGAACGCGCAAGATTAGCGCAAGATAAATTTTCCAATTTGGAAAGCGGAATTTTTGATCTCTCAGATGATGCCAAACAAGAAGATATTTCTGATCTTACCATCAATGAAATGAAAGAAAGAGGTGCGGAATTTGTTTATCAAATTTTGCTAAAAAATCAGGTGCAAATCGACAATCTCAAGACAGATGTCACAATGCTCAAAGGCGAAATTCTCAAATATAAAAATCAGGAAAAAATCGGCAAAATGATTTTAACTTATGTCGATTTGCGCGAAAAAATTTATGGCGGCAAAAATTACGAAAATGAAATGAAAAATTTTGACATTTTGGTTGCTGGAGATTCTGATTTGCAAATCAAGTTAAATGCCTTGAAAGCAGGATTGCCTAAGTTCAAAACCAGCGAAACTCTGCTTAAAGATTTCCGTAGTTTAATTCCGGATTTGATTGGCGTTAAAAAATATGGCGATGGCAATGATGTGATGGCGCGCTTACGCCGCAATATCGCAAAGCTTGTTGTGGTGCGAAGAATTGATGAAAAAGATCCGCAGGAATTAGATGCAACTTTAGTAAAAATTGAAAAATCGCTGCAGCAAAATAATTGCGCTGAAGCTATGAGCAGCGCTACTTCACTTGAAGAAAAATATAAAACGATCCTCAAAAAATTTCTGGAAGATCTAAGCATTTCTTGCGAGGTGCAAAAAAACGATCAGGAGATTTTAAACTTCCTAAAAAGTCTCACATAAATGTTTGCTCTTCTGTGGTTTTTATTCATTGCTTTTGTCTTCACTTTTTCGCTGTCCTGGCTGCTCGATCATAATGGCGATGTAACAATCACCTGGCTGGGCTATCAATTGCAAAGCGATGTGCTAACTGCGATTTTGCTTACTTCTTTACTCGCGGTTTTTTTATTTTTATTTTCATATTTATTAGCGCGACTTCTGGCAATTCGCTTTCCGGCTTTCCTGAAATTTTTATTTCGCAGAAGTTATGTCAGACATTTAGAAAAAGTTATCAAACGCCATCATCAGGCTTTTGAAATAATGTCGAAAGCCTTGCTGGCATTGGAAGCAGGCGATGATAGTGCGGCAAGAAAACAGCAAAAAGATTTTGCAAAATTAGTAAAATATGGCGCGCTAAATGATTTCTTTTTGGCAAAAATTTTCTTTGAAAATCAACAATTTGCCAGATCAGCAGAATATTTTTCAAAATTTGGCGAGAACCGCCATGCCAAGGCTCTAGCACTTTGCGCCCGTTTTGAAAATGCGCTGAAAAATCATGAAGATGTAAAAGCGATGGCTTACGGCAAACAAATTTTGGCAGTACAAAAAGATAATTTGCCAATCGCACGCAAACTTTTTGTGCTCTACAAAAAAGCCAATATGGAGCTTGAAATTGCTGAGCTGGTAAAAAATTTCGACGAGCAGGACTTAGTCGGAATTGATGAAAAAAGACATTCACACAAACCAAATTTCTTTAAAAAATTATTCTCAAGATCATGAATTCTAATCTCTCTACAATCATCGAAAAAGCCTTTGAAAATCGCGCTGAAATTAATTTCCAAACTCGTGGTGAGACGCGTGATGCAGTCAATGAAACCCTGGCTTTGCTTGATTCGGGAAAAATCAGAATTTGCGAAAAAAAAGAAACTGGATGGCAAGTAAATCAATGGATCAAAAAAGCGATTTTGCTGTCATTTCGCTTAAATGATAATTTCTTAACTGCGCATGATATGGCGCATGGTGGTGCGGTAAATTATTTTGATAAAGTGCCACTGAAATTTTCTAACTGGAGCGAAGAAGATTTTCGCAAAGCCGGCTTTCGCGTGATCCCAGGTGCAGTAGTGCGTTATTCTGCTTACATCGCCAAAGGCGCAGTTTTACTTCCATCATTCGTAAATCTCGGCGCTTATGTTGATGAAGGCACGATGGTTGACACTTGGGCCACAGTTGGTTCTTGTGCGCAAATCGGCAAAAATTGTCACATCTCCGGCGGAGCGGGAATTGGCGGGGTTTTAGAACCTCTGCAAGCAAATCCGGTAATTATTGAAGATGATTGTTTCATCGGCGCACGTTCAGAAATCGCTGAAGGTGTGATCGTTGAAAAAGGCTCGGTAATTTCGATGGGTGTTTATATCGGGGCTTCGACAAAAATTATTGATCGTGAAAGTGGCGAAATTTTCTACGGACGCGTTCCGTCTTACTCCGTTGTGGTTCCAGGCAATATCGCATCTTCAAAAGGTGACAAAAATCTTTCACTTTATGCAGCAGTAATCGTCAAAAAAGTTGACGAAAAAACCCGCTCAAAAACTTCCGTAAATGAATTGCTCAGGGATTAATGACAGTTGAAACTTTTTCTCCCAAAGATTTGTTTCAACCAATCGGACCTTACAGCCACATTGCCCGCGCCGGAAACTTCATCATGATTTCCGGAACTCCGGGAGTTGATTCAGCAAGCGGAAAACTCGCTGGTGATGATGCATATTCGCAATCAAAACAAATTATAAAAAATTTCCGACATATGCTCGAGTCTTGCGGCTCAAGTCTTGAGAAAGTCATGCATGTTCATGTCTTCTTAAAAAATGTTGAGGATTTTGCGCAAATGAATCGCGCTTACAGTGAAGAATTTGGCCTTCATCAACCGGCGCGAACAGTGATTTGCATCAATGATCTGCCAAAAAAAGATGCATTGCTGACCATGAATTTAACCGCAATTTCCTGATGCTTTCAGCAGCACAATTTTTCACATTGCTGATCTTCATCATTCTAAATTTCCTCATTCTCTTCATCGTCAAAACCCGCACCACTACTATTACCAGCCTCATCATCGCTTATCTTGTTGCTGCACTTTTTTTCAGTCTTTCAATTGCCAGCAATGATGCTTTTAAGGAAATGGTTTTGAGTCTGATAATTTATTCGATGGTGATTTTATTCCTGATTTCAAATTATGATTTTTCTAACATGACAGCTCGCGCGCCCATAAAAATCGAGCGTCGCCACCATTTGTTGATAATTTATTTTTCTGCGGCGCTAATTTTTTTAACGATTTTTTCGGCGCTTTTTTCTCTCACAAAAAACTTTGCTGAAATTTCCAATTTAGTAATCGAGAAAAAAATCACACTGCAAAATGATCTTGCTACCAATCCAATTTTGATGCCGTCTTACGCTGTGCATGGCACAGTTAAGAAATTTTATTTAAGCCGCAATTTTGATGAGAAAAAAATTGACGAGTCCAATCCGGCTTTTGAAGCAAATGAAAGAAAAATTGCGCGTTTGAAAGATAGTTTGCTCGATAATTTTTTGCTCAAACGCTCATCTGACATGATACTTATAATAGTTGCCATCAGCTGTGTGCTGCTGCTTTTGGCGCAAAAGAAAAATGAAAATGAATCTCTATAAAATTTTCCGCCCGGCAATTTTTCAAATGGAACCGGAAAATGCTCATGATGCCGCAATAAAATTTTTAAGTTTTACACCAAATCTCGCGGCAATTTGCGCCTCAAACCAGCAATATGAAAATTTGCGCCAAAACCTGTGGGGCCTTGATTTTGCTAACCCAATTGGCATGGCGGCAGGCTTTGATAAAAATGCCGCTTGTTTTGTGGCGCTCGAAAAATTCGGTTTCGGATTTGTAGAAGTTGGAACCGTCACGCCAAAGCCGCAAAGTGGAAATGACAAGCCGCGTTTATTTCGCCTAAAAGAAGATGAAGCGATCATCAATCGTTTGGGTTTTAACAATTTAGGCGCGCAAATTTTTGCACAAAATATCGAAAATAATTTGTCGAAATTGCGCGGAATTTTGGGCATAAATATCGGCAAAAATAAAGACACGCAAAATGCCGCTGATGATTATCTGCTGCTGCTTGAGAAGTTTTATAAGGAGGCGTCTTACATCACGGTAAATATCTCGTCACCAAACACTAAAAATTTGCGCGATTTGCAAAGTGAAGAACAGCTCGATTTATTTTTGCAGACATTAATGAAGCGCAAAAACCAGCTAAAAAATTTGCACAAAAAAAATACGCCATTGCTTCTCAAAATCGCGCCGGATTTGACTTTGCAAGAACAAGAACGCATCGCCGAAACTGCACTAGAAAATGAAATTGACGGACTCATCATCAGCAATACCACAATTTCACGCCCGCAATTAAATAGCTCGCAAGCCAGTGAAACCGGGGGCTTAAGCGGTAAGCCACTTTTGGAAAAATCCACGCAAGTTTTGGCAAATATTTATAATTTTACTGAAGGAAAAATTCCGCTCATCGGTGTTGGCGGCGTTGCTTCTGCGGCAGATGCTTACGCCAAAATAAAAGCCGGGGCGTCACTGGTGCAAATCTATTCCGCCTTTATTTACCAAGGCTTTGGGCTGGTTGAAGAAATCAAAAAAGAGCTCAGCGAATTGCTCAAAAAAGATGGTTTTGAAAATATCGCACAGGCAGTTGGGAAGCACTAGCCGAAATTTTTAGCAAAAATAGCAGTTTGACATTGAAAAGCACCTCACTATGGTGCGCGCCGATAGCTAGGCTATTTCTCCAACTGAATTAAAAAATTTATGTCAAATTTAGTAAAATTCAGAGAGCTTGGCCTCTCCGATATGATGCTTGAATCACTACGCAAAAAAGGTTTTGAAGAACCAACCCCGATTCAGGCGAAAACTATTCCCTTCCTGATTTCAAATAAAAAAGATTTGATCGGCAAAGCCCAAACTGGTACAGGTAAAACTGCGGCTTTCGGTATTCCAATTATTGAAAATATTGTTCCTGAATCAAAAAAAGTTCAGGCTTTGATCCTGGCGCCAACGCGCGAATTGGCAATTCAGGTGACTGAAGAATTAAGCTCATTTGCCGAAGAGCAAAAAACCCGCATCATTGCGGTTTATGGCGGACAGCCAATCGAGCGCCAAATTTCGCGCTTGCAACGTGGTGTGGATATTGTGGTTGGAACTCCGGGACGAATTTTAGATCACCTTGAGCGCCGCACTTTGGATATTTCCAGCGTCTCTTACATCGTGCTCGACGAAGCTGATGAAATGCTCAATATGGGTTTCATTGACGATATTGAAGCAATCCTCAAAGCCGCGCCAAAAACGCGCCGCACTGTGTTGTTCTCGGCTACCATGCCGCCTCATATCGAGCGTCTCGCCAAGCAATATATGAATGATTATGAAGTGATCTCGGTTGCTTCAGAGCAAATCAGCCGCGACAATATTCAGCAAATTTATTTTGAAGTTTCGCAAGCCGATAAATTCGAAGCGCTTTTCCGCATCATCGATGTTGAAGAAGCATTTTACGGCATGGTTTTCGTGCGCACTAAAGTTGATGCTGATGAAGTGGCTCATAATTGGCCAATCGCGGTTGCAGAGTTGAAGCGATCCACGGCGATTTATCGCAAGGCCAGCGCGAAAAAGTTCTGCAAAAATTCCGCAATAAAAATATCACTGTGTTAGTTGCAACTGACGTTGCGGCGCGCGGAATCGACGTCGATAATTTGACGCATGTGATCAATTATTCTCTGCCGCAAGATCCGGAAAGTTATGTGCACCGCATTGGCAGAACAGGCCGTGCCGGCAAAAGCGGAACAGCAATCACGCTTATTACTCCTTCCGAATATCGTAAATTAATTTCCATCCAGCGCATCGCCAACACCAAAATCACCAAGCAAAAAGTGCCGGGTGTTTCTGAAGTTATCGATAGCAAAAAACAGCGCATAAAAACTGCATTGTCAGAAATTATCGCTGCGGGAAATTTTTCTGATCTTGAGCAAATTGCTTCCGACATTTTGCAGGAAAATCCTGATGCCAAAACCACTCTCGCCGCGCTTCTAAAAATGGCTTTCAAAGATGAATTAAATGAAAGCAGTTATAGCGAAATTTGCGACACAACTTCTTATAAAAAGAACAAAGATTTCCATTATGATGATCACGGTATGACCGGCTATCGTCCTATCGGAAATCAAGGTCGCAGAGATTATGTGGATCGCAAAGGAACTGCGCGTTTATTCATCGCAAAAGGTCGTGCCGATAACATGGATCCAAGAAAATTGGTGGATTTCATTCAACGCGAAACCGGCATCGATCAACGCCATATCGATGATGTGAAAATCCTCGATAATTTCTCATTCTTCGCCGCACCTTTTGAAGATGCCGAAAAAATTCTGCATATTTTCCAAAAACAATCAGGTGGCCAGAAGTCGCTTGTATCAAGGGCAAAAGATAAAGATAGCAGTGCTGGAAGAAGAAATGATAAAGGCGGAAATCATCACGGCGGTCACCGACGCGGCAGAAACGGCAATCGTTAATTCAATTTAATCTGCCATTTTTTGGCGAGATATTTTTCAACCGACTGGCGTTCTTCATTGTTAAGGGCGCGGTCATAAATAATTATCTCGGCAATGTCGCCGCCGAAAGGACGCGCCACACCGGGATAATTTCCGATGGTAATTAGAGTGTCAGTATCAAGTGAAGTGTAAGTTGTAGAACTGCTGTTTAGTGTGGCTGTAGAGCTGGCGGCGTTGCTACCATTAACATAAAGAATTGAAGAATTGGTGGCGGGATTGCTCCAACGTGTTGTGAGATAAGCCCTTCCTGCTTTTAGTGTGTAATGCAATTCATCAATGTTGGATCCGTTATAACTATAAAAATTCAGATCTCCGGCGGTGCTTACCGAATTTAATGTGAGTGGATTGTTATTGCCAATCACCAAAAAATTGCTGGTGCCACCGCTGTAGCTGGCATTCCATACAAAAACCACAAAAATAGTATTTTCCGTATTCATGCCGCTATCGGCCGTGCAAGCAAGGCTCATACTGGTTGAAGCTGTGGCGCTGAAACGCGCAACTGGCAAGCCGTTCAAAGCAGTTGGTAAATAAGTAGGGCGGTCTGCGGCGGTTGCTTGCAGGCAAGTGCGGCGCGCTCGTGTCAAATAATTCGGCTCTGTCCATGAGCTGATGGCGTCATTGCTCGACATTTCGGTGCTCGAAATTTGATTAAGAAAAGCGCCTTCAGATGAGGCATCGACCCAAAAAGCTAGATTCGGAATTGTCTGCACCGGCCCGCTACGTGTAAGCGCGCGTGCGCTATAAAGACGATGCGCCGGAAGCAATCTTGCGCCCGTAGCGATCAGGCCAACCAAGGTGGAAATGATTAGAATTACAATTGAAAGTTCGATAAGCGAATAAGCGCGCCGGGAGTTTTTTTGCATGAAAATTGATTTGGTTTTTTCAGCAAAAAGTGAGGAGAAAATTTTTGTAGGCAAGGAAATTGAGGGAGGGAGAGTAAGTATGGTTGGAATCGAACCCCGCGACCGCGTAGCGGCGCAAAATTTATTCGTTGGTTCTTGTGCTGAGAAAAGAGTGAGCACGGTTGGAATCGAACCAACGACAACCTCATTAAAAGTGAGGTGCTCTACCGACTGAGCTACGTGCTCGCAAGAAGCCAGAACAGCTTCCTAAAAACGAGGCGGCGCATTAAAGGTGCGGAAGTTTATTAATCAACAAATTTGTAGCAAAGTTTTTAGGGGGCTTTAAGCAGCTGGTTTCACAGCAATATTCTTCTCTTCTTTTCGAAAAATGAGTCAAAAAATTCTTACGATAATTCCAGTTCGTCTTGCTTCAACCAGATTGCCAAACAAGCCGCTCGCCGATATTTGCGGCAAAAGCATGATACAGCGTGTTTATGAACAAGCGAAAAAAGCCAATCTCGGTGATGTTTTGATTGCCTGCGACGGCGAAGAAATTGCCGCGGAAGCAAAAAAAATCGGCGCAAAATTTGTTTTAACTGATCCGAATTTGCCGTCAGGAACTGACCGCATTTACGCCGCTTTCAAGCAATTAAATTCCGATTTTGATGTGGTTATAAATTTGCAGGGTGATTTGCCAAATATTGATCCGAAAGTAATCCAAGCCGCCGCTAAAGCCGCTTCACGCGCTGATTGCGACATCGCAACCGTTGCTTCAAAAATTAAAAACAAAGATGAAATCACTAATCCAAATGTGGTGAAAATCGCAATCGCCGAAAGCGGTCGCGCCCTTTATTTCTCTCGCTGTGCAATTCCTTATTCAAAAGCGGAAAATGATTATTTTCATCACATCGGAATTTATGCTTACAAAAAATCCGCTCTCGAAAAATTCGTCCAATTAGCGCCCTCAAACCTTGAAAAACGTGAGAGCTTAGAGCAGCTCCGTGCGCTAGAAAATGACATGAAAATTTTTGTCGAACTGGTTGATGCTCATCCGCTTTCCGTTGATACTGCGGACGATTTGGCAATTGTCACAAAATTAATTGCCGCCAATGAGTAAAAAAAATCCCAAGAAAATTATCGGCTGGAAAGAATGGTTTAGCCTTGACTGCCTTGGCCTGCCGGCTATCAAAGGAAAAATTGACACTGGTGCAAAAACCTCAGCCTTGCATGCTTTCAACATCGAAAATTTTTATATTGAAGATGTCGAATATGTGAAATTCGACATTCATCCGCTGCAGAAAAATAAAAAGCTGGTGCGCCATTGTATCGCACGCGTGATCGACCAGCGCATGGTTTCTGATTCCGGCGGAAAAAAAGAAAAAAGATTTGTAATAAAATCAGATTTGCAAATTGGTGATTCCAAATTGCGAATTGAGCTAACCCTTACTAATCGCGACTCCATGGCCTTTCGCATGTTGCTTGGTCGTGAAGCGATCAAGCAGGCAAAAATGCTGGTCGATATTTCAAAATCTTTTTTGCAGGGCAAAAAAAAGAGAAAGGAAATTATTAAACTTTACCGCAAAACCAAACAAAACTGCTTAGAATTTTTATGAAAATAGTTTTATTGGCGTCAAATCCAAAACTTTATTCCAACCAACGCATCATTGACGCGGCGAAGAATCGCGGCCATGAAGTTGAATTCGCAAATGTTGGCGGCTGTTACATAAAAGTTGCAACCCAGGGTTGTGAAATTTTTCACGATGAATCTAAAAAACTGGAAAAAATCGATTACGTAATTCCACGACTAAAACCGTCGATGACTTTTTACGGTGCCACAATCGTGCGCCAGTTTGAAATGCTTGGAGTGAGGTGCCTCAACGGCTCAGAGCCAATAGTCAAATCGCGCGATAAATTGCATAGCTTACAAATTTTGTCGCAGCACAACATTCAAATGCCAATCACTTCTTTTGCCAATTCTTCCTACGATACTAAAGATCTAATCAAATTAGTCGGTGGTGCACCACTCGTGGTAAAGCTGTTGGAAGGAACCAAAGGTGTTGGCGTGGTTTTGGCTGAAACAAATAAAGCTGCAGAAAGCGTGATCAACGCTTTCAAAAGCTTGAAAGCCGACGTTTTGGTGCAGCAATATATCAAAGAATCAAAAGGCTGCGACATCAGATGTTTTGTGATTGGCGGCCAAGTTGTAGCATCGATGGAACGCATCGCACAAGATGGTGAATTCCGCGCCAATATTCATCTTGGCGCCACTGCACGCGCTGTTGAAGTCTCAGATGAAGAACGAGAAATGGCGATCAAAGCCACCAAAATCATCGGCCTCGAAGTTGCGGGTGTTGACATGGTACGCTCTGGAACTGGTCCAAAAATTCTTGAAATAAATTCATCACCAGGCCTTGAAGGAATTGAAGGCGCAACCGGCATTAATGTTGCGGAGAAAATGATCGAATATTTGGAAAAGAAAAAATAATGAAAAAACTCGAAGCAAAAAAAATCTTTAACAGTGAAGTCGAATTTCTTTTCGGGGCGCATAATTATTCGCAGATTCCGTCTTTTCATTTTCCGGAAATTGCTTTTGTTGGTGCTTCAAATGTTGGAAAATCGAGTTTAATTAATGCCTTACTGGGCAAAAAAGTTGCCATCGTTTCTTCAACTCCAGGTAGAACCCGCCAGTTAAATTTCTTTAAAGTTTTTGGCTATCAAGATGGATTTATTTTGGTTGATATGCCAGGCTACGGTTTCGCTAAAGCCAAGGATAAAGATGTCCAACATTGGCAGCGCACTTCTTTTGAATATCTCACCAACCGCTCAAATTTAAAACGCGTTTTTTTGCTCATCGATCCAATCAAAGGCCTCAAAGAAACTGATTTGGAAGCGATAAATATTTTTAATGCGCTCGCAGTTTCATTCCAAATCGTGCTCACAAAAAGTGATAAATTATCGCGCGAAGAGCTGCAAAAATCTTTAGAAAAAATCCAAAAAAAAGGTGAAAAATGGCCGGCATTTTTTCCCAAAATAATTTCCTGCTCATCGCTTAAAGACTACGGAATCATGGAGTTACAAGATGAGATCGTGGATATTTTGGAGAAATTATGAAGATCCTGCTCATAATTTTTTTAACCAGTTTGGTCGTCTTGCTACTGGTATTTTTGCTAAACTTCTCTACATATAATGGCAGACAAATTGATGGTCGAAATTCCTCAAACAAAATCACAAATGAAAAAAAATCTTAAAAATAATAATGTGCCGCTGCTCCCGCATGACTTAACTCCGAAGCAGATCGTTGAAGAACTCAATCGTTATATCGTTGGACAAAATGATGCGAAAAAATCGGTGGCAATTGCGCTTAGAAATCGTTATCGCCGCAAAAAAGTTGAATCACCGCTGCGTGAGGAAATCGTGCCGAAAAATATTTTGATGATCGGGCCAACCGGTGTTGGTAAAACCGAAGTGGCGCGCCGTCTCGCTAAACTAGCCAATGCGCCGTTCATCAAAGTTGAAGCAACGAAATTTACTGAAGTTGGGTATGTTGGCCGCGATGTTGATTCGATCATCCGCGATTTGATCGAAGTGGCGATCAAAGAAACCAAAAATGAAATGAAAAAAGATGTGCGCGAAAAAGCGCAGAAGCATGCAAAAAAGCGCATTTTGAAAGTTTTGGTTGGTGAAAATGCCATGGAAGAAACTCACGAAAAATTCTCCAAAATGCTTGATAGCGGCGAGCTCAATGACAAAGAAATCGAGATCGAAATTGCGGATAGCGGAAATTCTTTCTCCTCATCTTTTGATTTTCCCGGCGGCCAGGTTGGCATGATAAATGTGGGCGAAATGATTGGCAAAGCTTTGGGGGGCGACAAAACCAAGAAGGCTCATTTAACCGTTGAGGAAGCGCTTAAAACCTTGATCGATGAAGAATCAGACAAAATGATCGATGAAGATAAAGTAGTAAAAAAAGCCATGCGTGCTGTGGAAAATGACGGTATAGTTTTCATCGATGAAATTGATAAAATTTGTGCGCGCGGCGGTTTAAAAGGCGGTGATGTTTCGCGCGAAGGTGTGCAGCGTGATCTTCTACCTCTGGTTGAAGGAACAACCATCAACAGCAAATATGGCATGATCAAAACTGATCATATTTTATTCATCGCATCCGGTGCATTCCATGCCGTGAAGCCGTCAGATCTGCTGCCGGAATTGCAAGGTCGTTTCCCAATTCGCGTGCAATTAAAACCTCTCACTGAAGAAGATTTATTACGCATTTTGCGTGACCCGGAAGCGAGCTTAATCAAACAATATGCTGCACTACTTGCGGTTGAAAAAGTGAATCTCGATTTCACCGATGAAGGCATCAAAGAAATCGCCAAAGTTGCGCATCGCATTAATGGTGAAGTGGAAAATATCGGCGCGCGCAGGCTTCACACCATGATGGAAAAAATTCTCGAAGAAGTAAGCTTCGAAGCCTCTGAAATGAAGGCTGAAACTAAAGTTCAAATTGATGCTAAATATGTCACAGATCATCTTGGTGATTTGGCATCAGGTAAAACTGATCTCTCTAAATTTATTTTATAATATATTGAAAATGCTGATGCATTTTTAGTAAAGTTTGAGTCACTACAAGCGAAGTAAATTCGCCTATCCGCGACAAGTTTTTTTAAGTAATTTTTATAAAAATAATTTCATGATCCCTCGTTATAGCAGACCCGAAATGGTCAAAATTTGGTCGCAAGAAAATAAATACCAAATTTGGTTTGATATTGAAGTTTATGCGCTGGAAGCGCTAGAGCAGCTTGGCGTGGCGCCAAAAGGCACGGCAGCGCGCATTACGGAAAATTTTAAAAAAGCGGGTGGAAAATTTGATGCCAATCGCATCGATGAAATTGAGTCTGTAACCAAACATGATGTCATCGCTTTTCTAACTCACCTCGCCGAATTAACCGGCGAAAATTCGCGTTTTGTTCACTATGGCATGACCAGTTCGGACGTGCTCGACACCTGCCTTTCTGCACAACTTGCACAAGCATCAGACATTTTAATTGCTGATTTGGAACGCGTTTTAGCTGCGCTCAAAAAACGTGCTTACGAATATAAAGATGTAGTTTGCGTTGGTCGTTCGCACGGCATCCATGCTGAGCCGGTGACATTTGGTTTGAAGCTGGCGCGCTTTTATGCCGAGTTTGAACGCAACCTAAAACGTTTGAAAGATGCACGCGCTGAAATTGCAGTTTGCGCAATTTCGGGCGCGGTTGGAACTTTCGCCAATGTTGATCCGTTTGTGCAGCAATATGTCGCTAAAAAAATGGGTTTGGCAGAAGAATCTGTGTCAACACAAGTAATCCCGCGCGACCGCCATGCTGCTTACTTCGCAACACTTGGTGTGATTGCCTCATCAATTGAAAATTTCGCCGTTGAAGTGCGCCATTTGCAGCGCACCGAAGTTTTGGAAGCAGAAGAATTTTTCGCCAAAGGACAAAAAGGTTCATCCGCAATGCCGCATAAACGCAATCCGGTTTTGAGCGAGAATTTAACGGGCCTGGCGCGCATTGTTCGTATGTCAGTTGTTCCGGCGATGGAGAATGTTGCGCTGTGGCATGAACGTGATATTTCGCATTCTTCCGTTGAGCGTATGATTGCTCCCGATGCTACAATCACGCTGGATTTCGCGCTTGGTCGCCTAGCGGGTTTGATTGAAAATTTGTCAGTTTATCCGCAAAATATGCAGCGCAATTTAGATCGTCTCGGCGGTTTGGTTTTCTCGCAGCGCGTGCTTTTAACTTTGATCGATGAAGCAGGAATTTCGCGCGAAGATGCTTACAAAATTGTGCAATCAAATGCGATGAAAATTTGGGCTGGCGAATCAAACAGCTTTTTGGATTTGTTGAAAGCTGACAAAACCGTCACCGAAAAATTATCGCACAAAAAACTCGAAGAAATTTTTGACCTGAATTACCACACCAAAAATATCGATAAAATTTTTAGACAAGTTTTTAAAAATTAGCCGCGATGCGCGATATTCAAGCCTCCACCATATTTCATGCACTTTATAAAAATGTTGACGGTTTTGAAAGTTCCAAGAGAGCCAAAAAAAATAATTCGCAGCAAGACGGCAGAAATACATTTATTTACGGCGAATTTCCCTTCGTCACCGGACAGGCGATAATTAAGAAAGCACAGCCAAAAAAAGATGGTGTTTTTTTTGATCTCGGATCAGGAGTTGGTCGAGCAGTGATTTTGTCGCATTTGCTTTTTGATTTTAAAAAATCTGTTGGCATCGAACTGCTGGAAGGCATGCATGATGATGCTTGCAAGCTTGCGCAGCAACTGCCGAGATTGGTTTCCCCACAATTCGAAAATCATTTGCGCGATCGTGAAATTTCTCTCATAAATAAAAATATTTTTGATGTCGATTTAAGCGAAGCAGATTTGATTTTGTTAAATTGTCCGCTGCGTGGTGAAAAAAGTTTTTTGCAGTTGGAAGAAAAATTCTTACGTGAATTAAAACCAAAAACCAAAATTATTGTCACGATCAGAAAGTTGAAGAGCCCAGCATTTAAGCTGTTTCACAGCCAACAATATAAATTCAGTTGGGGAATGGCCGATACATTTTTTTATGAAATTTGATGTTGTAATTATTGGAGCAGGTGCTGCGGGTTTGATGTGTGCGGCAACTGCAGGAGCACGTGGCCGTAAGGTTTTGCTTGTTGATCATGCCGAAGCAGTTGGAAAAAAAATCAGAATTTCTGGTGGTGGTAGGTGCAATTTTACTAATCTTAACACCACGCCAAAAAACTTTATTTCACATAACGAACATTTTTGTGTTTCAGCGCTACGGCGCTATACCCAGCAAGACTTCATCGCACTTGTGCAAAAACATCAAATTAAGTTTCACGAAAAAACTTTAGGGCAACTTTTTTGTGATTTTTCATCAAAAGAAATTATTGAAATGTTGCTCAAAGAATGCGGCGATAAAGTTGAAATTTGCTTAAATTCAAAAATTTCTAACATCCAAAAAAACGAAAATAATTTTTCGATGTTGCTAAATGATGAAGCGCTTGAAGCCGCGTCACTTGTGATTGCAACAGGTGGTCTTTCAATTCCGAAAATGGGTGCCAGCGGATTTGGTTATGATGTTGCAAAACAATTTGGCTTAAAAATTACGCCGACAATTCCTGCTTTGGTGCCATTAACTTTTGATGAAAATTTACTTACAAAAACGCGCGAACTTTCCGGTGTTGCAATTGAGGCGGAAGTGTCGTGCAAAAAAATAAAATTTCGTGAAGCGGTGCTTTTTACACACCGCGGAATCTCGGGTCCGGCGATTTTGCAAATTTCTTCTTATTTGAAAAAAGGTGAAGCGATCCAAATAAATTTTGCTCCGGATAAAAATATTTTTGACTGGTTGCTTGAGCAAAAAAAATCAAAACCAAAACAGGAAATCCAAAATATTTTAGCGCAAATTTTGCCGAAATCTTTTGTGAATTTTTTGCTCAGTGAAGTCGGACATTTCGGATTTTTGGCTGATCTCTCCAACCAAAAATTAAAAGAGATCGCCAATTTTATAAATTCGTGGAGCGTGATGCCAAGCGGCTCGGAAGGCTATGCTAAAGCGGAAGTAACTTTGGGCGGAATTGACACGGATGAAATTTCTTCAAAAACTTTTGAAGCAAAAAAAGTGCCGCATTTATTTTTTATCGGCGAGGTTTTGGATGTTACCGGCTGGCTAGGCGGTTTTAATTTTCAATGGGCCTGGGCCTCGGGAAAAGCTTGCGGCGAATTTGTTTGATTTTTTCCAAACAAAATTGAGCTTAGGAAAATCCACCCCGCAGGCAATTATTGATTGATTACATGAGACGAGCTTTGAGTCTAGGAGCGGAAAAATTTTTACCGCCGAGTTTTCGTTATATATTTTTTGCGCCAAGAAATTCCCAGCAACATGCTATTTTACAAGAGCAGGCTGCGGTTTTGTTGCCCACAAGTCCGGCGCATGTTCATGTCAGCGATTTGAATGGAATTGAAAAAGAATTCGGCTTATTCACCTGAATTGATGTTTTGCTGAGGAGAGGATTTGATCCCCAAAAAATGATCCCACATATTTCCCTCGTCGCTTATTTTAACCGCAAAGCCAATGGAATTGATACTTTCGCCAATTTGCAGCAACGCGGAATTTCACAAGTTCTTTTATTAAGTGGGATTCCTCTGGGAGTTGATATGACGCGAAGCAGATTAGGGGATTATTACAGTCCTAAAATGGAAGAAATGGTAAAACAATTTGCCCTCGAAATTTCTCATGATTTTAAAGAAATCAGCCTGACTTGTTATAGCGAAAATCATCCCGCAACCAAGCAACTCGCTTTTCCTTACGCCCGCTGGAAGGATTTGCAAAGACCTGAAGTTGAAAATTTCCAGCAAAAAGCCGCCTGGGTTTTGGAAGGTGCCAAGCGTGATGATTGTGAATTTGTGAGTAGTGCGGTAATGCAGCATTGCTATGACACTAAAGCTCCCATAGCAATAGCACAGCGGCTGCGCCAGGCAATGGGAGATTATCTAAAAATAATTCCATCAATTTTGCCGCCTTATGAAAGTGAATTAGTGGCAGGATTTTGCCGTCATGGATTTGCGAATTTGCCGCCGGAAGTTTTGGCGATTGCGCAGGAAGTTTCCGGCGCCAAAACCCAAGATGAAAAGGAAGAGGCGTGGGGTAAAGCCGATCAATATACTGCGGTTTTAGCAAAAGAATTTGCTAAAAATTTTTCTGAAATCGCTTTTTATCCTGGCAAAAAAATATCTTCGGCAATGCATCTCGCCGCAGTGGTGGAAAATTTATGCAAGTTGGGCGTCTTACAGCCTGATGTGCCCGCGACAGTAACTGAATCACATCAGGTGCAAAAAATCATTGCGCAGGAATCTTCAATTTCTCACTGCTGATTTTTCTCAAATTGAATTAAAGATTTGGTGTTGCGCTTTACTTTTCAGTTTTTTTTCAATCTAACTATCAATCTATCAATTAACTAAATTTTTTTCTTATGTTCAAAAAATCACTTACGATCCTCGCTGTTGTAGCTGTGGTATTTGCGGCTTTTGTTGCAATGCAGCCAAGCCAATTTTCAGTAACGCGTTCAATCAAGATCAATGCGGCTCCTGCTGTGATCTTTGCCCATATTAACAATCAGCAAAAATGGCATGATTGGTCACCATGGACTAAACTTGATCCGAAAATGGTGCAAGTTTTTGAAGGGCCGGATGAAGGTGTGGGTTCAATTGCCAGATGGTCGGGTGATCGCATGGTTGGAAAAGGTTCAAGCGAAATTGTTGAAAGCAAGCCAGATGAATATGTTAAATTTCAATTGAAATTTGAAGAGCCGATGAAGAGCGAACATGTTTCGGAATTTTCTTTGGTGAAAGAAGGGAATGATACTTTGGTTACTTGGACAATGACTGGTGAGAAAAATTTCGCTGCGAAAGCAATGGGGTTATTTTGTAATTGTGATGAGAAAGTTGGAGGGATGTTTGAAGAAGGATTGGCGAATTTGAAAATGGTTGCGCAGAAAGCCGGAGAAGGGAAGGCAGCTAAGAAATAAGCTTTCGGAAATTTTAAAGAGAAGCGTCGTGGAGAAATCTGCGGCGCTTTTTTTTGTGCTTGTGGTGCTGTAGCGTAAGCGAAGAGAAAAAGAGTTGGGGTGGCAGGATTCGAACCTACGGATGGCGGTACCAAAAACCGCTGCCTTACCACTTGGCTACACCCCAATATAAACAATGTCTCGAGATCCGTGGCAGGATTACTCGCAATTTTTTTGGTTTTTATTTGAGCGAGTCGCAAATTACTCAGAAATTACTGGCGTAATTTCCTGCGTCATTTGTCGAACCTACGGATGGCGGTACCAAAAACCGCTGCCTTACCACTTGGCTACACCCCAATATAAAAAAAATGTGCCTTAAAAAAGAGCGCGGCTTTCTAAAAAGGGCAGAGCTTCAAGTCAATTGATTTCTATATTGACAAGCTTTGCCCCCTTTCTAACTTGCTCGCATCTTTCCCCTTTAAACAAAACTTCCAAGCAATGAGCAGCTTACAAGAAATTGTCGAATTATCCGACCAGATCACCAAAACCTCCGATTTGCTCGTCAATAAGATCGCCGAATTAAGCTATCAGGCCGCGCATAATGGTGGTGTTGATCCCTTCATTTTTGGTTTCACGATTTTTATTTTGGCCTGCTTCGTGGGCTATTTTGTAGTATGGCGTGTTACTCCGGCCTTACATACACCGCTAATGGCAGTAACCAACGCAATTTCAGGAGTTGTGATTGTTGGTGCAATGATTGCCCTTGGTTCGGCAAAAGATTTCTCCCTGATCTCAGTTTTAAGTTTTATCGCAATTATTATTGCTTCCATAAACATCTTCGGCGGCTTTTTAGTCACTTGGCGCATGCTTGAGATGTTCAGAAAATAGCGCTTCTTCACTCAATTTTTTTAGGATCAAATGAAAAAAACTTATGAATTTCTCGCGTCATTATCTTGGATAAAAATCTTTGTAATTTTCGCCATTCTTGCCGCTGTTTTGCGCACGGTTTTTTTATTTCAAGAAATTCGCGAAATTGATTTTTCACCACTCGTAATTTTGGAAATTTATGGCATAGGATTATTCTTCGATTTCATCACTTTATGCTATATCGCCATCATCCCGCTGCTTTATTATACGCTGATTCCCGCCAGTTTTTTCAATCACAAATCGCATCAAAAAGCGCTGCGAATTTTTTATTTTATTTTTCTCTTCATCATCGTTTTTTCGCTCTTTGCCGAATGGTTTTTCTTCGAAGAATTTCAAACACGCTTTAATTTCATTGCCGTTGATTACCTGATTTATACTGACGAAGTGATCAAAAATATTTTTGAATCTTATCCGATGGGCAAGCTGATTGCGCTGATTCTGCTTATTACTGTTGGCATTTATCTTCTCACTTACAAACAAGTAGTGGTGCAAAAAAGCAAAAATTTTGTTACTCGCGCTAAAAAATTTGCTGCGGTTTTCCTCATCACCGCCTTTGCTTTTATCGCAATTGACAGCGCGAAATTAAGCTCAGTTTCACAAAATAATTACGTGAAGGAAATCATGGAGAGCGGCATCTATCAACTATTCTCGGCCTATCGCAATAATCAGATCGATTATGACCAGCTTTACGTCACGCGCGATATTAAAACAGTGATGGCTACGCTGCGTGCTTCAATTTCAAGGCAGGAACCAAAATCAAAATTTTTAAATGACGAAGATATTTCGCGTTTTATTCCGGCGGCGCGCGCGGGAGGTGAGAAAAAATATAACGTGATTTTTGTAACCATTGAAAGTCTGAGCGCTGAGTTCATGGAGGCTTTTGGTAGCAAAGAAAATATCACGCCAAATCTGGATGCTTTGGCAAAAGAAGGTTTGCTTTTCAAAAATCTCAAAGCAACAGGAACCCGCACAGTTAGAGGCTTGGAAGCACTTTCACTTGCTATTCCGCCAACACCAGGAAATTCCATCGTGCGCCGCCCGCATAATGAAAATATGTTCAATATTTCCTCGCCGCTAAAAGAGCGTGGCTATGAGGCGAAATTCCTTTATGGTGGTTTCGGCTATTTCGATAATATGAATTATTTCTTTGAAAATAACGGTTTTGAAATTGTTGATCGTGATAAATTTGCCAAAGAAGAAATCACTTTTGCCAATGCCTGGGGCGTGGCGGACGAAGATTTGTTCAACAAAACTTTGCAAGAGGCAGATAAATCTTACGCGGCAGGCAAGCCTTTCCTCAATTTTGTGATGACAACTTCCAATCACCGTCCTTTCACTTATCCGTCAGGTAAAATTGACATCGAGCCAAAAACCGGTCGTAACGGCGCGGTGAAATATACTGATTATGCGATTGGAAAATTTGTTGAAGAAGCGCGCAAAAAACCATGGTTTAGCAATACGATTTTCGTTTTTGTTGCCGATCATTGCGCGGGCTCCGCAGGCAATACTGACGTGCCTTTGTGGCGCTATCAAATTCCGGCGATCATCTATGCCCCAAAAATTATTTCGCCTCAAACTTTTGATTTAAATGCCAGCCAAATCGACCTCGCACCAACTCTTTTTGGCATCATGAATTTGAGCTATAATTCAAAATTTTTCGGCATTGATGTTTTGAACAATAAAAAAACTTATGACCGTCATTCCTTTGTCAGCACTTATTCCGACATCGGTTATTTTGAAGATCATGAGCTTTATCTTTTGAAGCCTAAAAAAGAGGTGAAATTCTATGACGTTGAAATTAAACATTTCGGCTGGAACGGCTCGTCTGAAGTGCTAACCAAGGATTACGAAAAAGACGAACTCGAAGAAGTGATCTCTTATTACCAAGGCGCAAGTTACTTATTTAAAAATGGCAAACTCAGCAATTTCAGCGCAGATAAGAAAAATTGATCTGATGATCATCGCCGCGCTAGCCTTGCTGGCGCTGGCTTTGGCCTTGGTGCAATTCAGCGATATTGATGTTTGGCTGCAAAATAATTTTTTCGATTTCGCGCAAAAAAAATGGCTGGTTGATAAAGATGAGCCGGTGGCAAAATTCTTTTTCTACAAATTACCGAAAATTCTCCTCGGGTTTGCGATCGTGAGCTGCCTGCTTGGAGCGTTAGTTTCAAAAACTAATCGCCGCAAATTTTTAATAATATTTTTGGGCCTGGCTATAATTCCGCTGCTTGCCGGAAATATTAAAAAATTCACCAATATTTATTGCCCCACGCAGCTTGAAATTTATGACGGCTCTAAGCCTTATGTAAAAATTTTTCACTCTTACGCCAAAGATTTTCATGCCGAAAAAAGAGGCCAATGTTTTCCCGCAGGTCACGCAGTTACAGGCTTTGCGCTCTTTATTTTATTTTTTGTGCTGGAGAGAAAATCATATCGTTTTCTCGCATTTTTTGCCGCAATAATTTTTGGCTGGATTTTAGGATTTTACCAAATTCTCAAAGGTGCACATTTTTTTGGCGATACGCTGGTCGCAATGCTGGTGTGCTTTTTAATCGCCGCTTTGATTGCCCGCGTCAATGAAGTTCAACTTGCAAAAACGCTGCCGAAGAATTAACCTAGCGGCTTAGTCAACTATTTCCCTTTCATATGATTAGCAAAAAACTGACCTTGGGGCCGCTGCCTGCTTCAAAAAAAATTTACGTTCCAAGCAAAAATTTTTCAGACGTAAAAGTTGCGATGCGCGAAATTGCTTTGTCCGAGAAGTCTGAAACTAAAAATTTCGTGGTTTATGATCCTTCAGGCGTTTACACCGATCAGGATTATTTAGACAAAATCAATTTAAACAAAGGCCTGCCGAAGCTGCGCCAGCAATGGATTCTTGAGCGTGGTGATGTCGAGTTTTATGAAGGGCGAAAAGTAAAACCTGAAGATAATGGCGTGACTGCTGCAGGCGCAAAACCATCAGCGCCAGAATTTGATTTATCAGAATTTAAACCACTAAAAGCAAAAGCCGGAAAAAAACCAACACAACTAGCCTACGCGCGCGCCGGCATTATCACCAAAGAAATGGAATATGTAGCGATTCGCGAAAATATGACGCGTGAAAAATTGGCTGCGGAAGCGAAGATAACTGGCGAAAAATGGGGTGCGAAAATTCCAAAATTTATCACGCCGGAATTTGTGCGTGATGAAATCGCGGCGGGACGCGCCATCATTCCAAATAATATCAATCACCCTGAGTCAGAGCCGATGATTATTGGCAGAAATTTCCTTGTGAAAATTAACGCCAATATCGGCAACTCGGCAATTTTTTCCGGCGTTGAAGAAGAAGTTGAAAAAATGATTTGGGCCACGCGTTTTGGCGCTGACACTTTGATGGATTTATCAACTGGCAGAAACATTCACAACATCCGCGAATGGATCGTGCGCAATTGCCCGGTGCCGGTTGGGACGGTTCCGATTTATCAGGCGCTTGAAAAAGTTGGCGGTGTTGCTGAAGAATTAACCTGGGAAATTTTCCGCGACACTTTGATTGAGCAAGCCGAGCAGGGCGTTGATTACTTCACGATTCACGCTGGCGTTCGTCTGCCTTATGTTCCCCTCACTGCAAATCGCGTGACGGGAATTGTCTCGCGCGGCGGATCAATTATGGCGAAATGGTGTTTGTCACATCACAAAGAAAATTTCCTCTACACTAATTTTGAAGAAATTTGCCACATCATGAATAAATATGACGTGGCCTTTTCGCTGGGTGATGGCTTGCGTCCGGGCTCGATTGCGGATGCCAATGATGATGCACAATTTGGTGAATTAAAAACTTTGGGTGAATTAACCAAAGTGGCTTGGGAGCATGATTGCCAAGTGATGATCGAAGGTCCGGGTCACGTGCCGATGCATCTCATCAAAGAAAATATGGAGAAACAATTGGAATGGTGCCATGAGGCTCCGTTCTACACCCTCGGGCCCTTAACCACTGATATTGCGCCGGGTTATGATCATATTACATCAGCAATTGGTGCAGCAATGATCGGCTGGTTTGGCACGGCGATGCTTTGCTATGTAACGCCGAAAGAACATTTGGGTTTGCCAAATAAAGAAGATGTGCGCGTTGGTGTCGTCACTTACAAACTTGCAGCTCACGCCGCCGACCTCGCCAAAGGCAATGCTGCAGCGCGTGCTCACGATGATGAACTTTCAAAAGCGCGTTTTGAATTTCGCTGGGAAGATCAATTTAATTTGTCACTCGATCCTGAAACTGCAAAATCATATCACGACGAAACCTTGCCCGCGCAGGGCGCGAAGCTTGCACATTTTTGTTCAATGTGCGGCCCGAAATTTTGCTCGATGAAAATTACGCAAGACGTGCGTGATTATGCTTCAAAACAAAAAGAGGCGCAAAAAGGCATGGATAAAATGAGCGAGAAGTTTAAAGAAATGGGCTCACAAGTTTATTTAAAAGCTAAGGAGAATTAATGAGCAAACCATCTTTTAAAATTCTAGATCGTTTCGGAAATACTGAGAAAGAAATTCCGCTACCTTCCGAAATTTTATTAAAAGATGGTCGCAAATTACATTTTCATGAAGAGAAAAAATCCGGCGGCACAGCAGGCGGATTCTACGTTGATGCAGAGGGCAAAAAATATATCGCCAAATTTTCTTCTTATACTGAGGCAAAAGAAACCAAGCAAAAATTAGTTCCGCGCAGTGAATATTATGAGATGATGCTCAATAATATTTTTCGCACTGCACTTGGTGAAAAAGCTGCGCCGCGGGAAGTTGTAGTTGGACAATATGTTGATGCAGATACACAATATCCATGCTTCGTCGCATCAGCAGTTTCGGGCTTTCGCGCTCTTTCAACTTTTGGTGAAGAAAAAATTTTAGGTTACGTTGATGAAGAAGGTGAAGCGCAGCGAAAAATTGAGCGCGCCAAATTCCATAAATTTTTTCCGCTGATTTGTTTGGTGATGAATGATGATCTCTATGATGATAATTTCGGCATTGATGAAGAGGGCAATCCGATTAATATTGACTTGGGTTTAACACCACCATTTTTGTTTGCGCAGCAACATCCAAATATCGGTAATGTTGATCAATTGGCTTCTTATATTTCGCATCACAATCCATTCGGCGGTCAGCAATTTCGTCGGCAATTTTTTGAAGATGTGAGTTATGCGTCAGTGCTTGAAGGTGTTGCCAGCATCATAGAAAATGAAGGAAAAATTTTTACGCAAATTGATGAAACTATCCGCCAAATTGAAAAAGATGAGGTAGTTCCTGAAGCAGAAAAAGCGGCGATTATAAAAGATTTTGTTGTGATAAAAACCTGCATGGAAAAACGCGTTTCTTATCTCAAAGAAAATTTCCAGGATGATGCGAAGCAGCTTGATTCAAGGCGCGAAGAATTTTCGAAAATGAAATGGAAGGATCATCCCAAGTTCCACGCTGTTTTAAAAACTTCGCGTGATTTTGAACGAAAAACTGCTGCCGAGGCTGCGATTGCTAACATCCAAGGCATGGCGCAAATTTTGGGAATTAAGAGCGATGATATTTTTGAGATGAAAGATCAACTCATGGCAGCAACTATTTCTGATGAGAAAAAAACTGCGCTGCAAAAATTTGCCAAAGATAACTGGGCCTTGCATATTGCGGCAATGAATAGCGATGGCGCAATGGTTGATTGGCTTCTTGGAAATGATTTAGCTGACGTGACGCAGCGTTATATGAAGCGTTCGCACAATATTGAACATCGCGCCCACACGCCACTCACAATTGCGATTGCAACTTATCACGATAAGCAGGCGGATAAGGCTGAAACCTCTGCTGCAAAAAGTGTGGTCGCTAGTTTGAGCAAAAGATTTTTTGAGCAAGTTCCGCAGGCAAAAACAGAAGGTTACACAACTAATCCACAAATTATCTGGCCGCTGCGTGCAACCGTTTTATCTTATGAAGATTATCACGACAAGCATGCTTTAAGGCTGCAAAGCGCCGAACCAGTTCATAAAAACCTGCAAGTGCTTATTGCCTGATGAGAAATTTTTTTCTTAAATTTTTTGCGATAATTTTTCTCGCCAAATCTGCTTGCGCCGGGCTTCCTTTTGTCACTGACGATGCGGCAATTGTGCGCAAAAACCAATTATTGATCGAAACTTACACCGAAACCTGGCATTTGCCCGCAGCTCACGGAGCCAGTGCTGGCGATAGTTTAGGGCAATATGCCGGGTTTTCTTACGGAATACGCAATAATTTAGAATTAGCTTTCGGTGCGATGGCGGCTTATGACTTCACTGGTACCAAGCCATCTTTTGCTAATCCGTTTTTGCAATTAAAATCAATTATTTATCAAGCGAAGAAACCTGCGATTCCCACAGTGGCAATATCTGGCGGTGTTGTGGGAAAAAGTGGTAAAGGGCTTTATTATGACAGTGCAACCAATGCTTATTTACTTGGAATTGCCACCAGCAGATTTTTCGACGAAGATTTGATCATACATTTTAATTGTGGTTCAAAAAATTCTTTCGATGTCAGCGGCCATGGCAATATTGAGCGCACGCATCTTGGCCTGGCTTTGGATTTAGCAGTGATTGGCAAAGATATTCGCGTTTTTGCCGAAAGTTATAACGGTGCGCCTAACTCGCCGCGCGACTCGCCAGGCTATTTTCATTCTTATCAATTCGGCTTGAAATGGGTGAGATGGGGTGATGTTTCTTTCAATATTTTATATGGTTCGCAACCAACTTTCATCGGCTATGGTGCAGGGCAGGAGAGTTTTTATCGGCGCAGCAATTGGGTGCAATTCGGCATGAGAAAAGCCTTCGAGGATATTTTCTAAAACTCATATTTCACTTTCAGCGCGCCGCTATGAGAAGAATATTGCGTGCGCTGTTCATAAGCATAATCAAGATTTACACTAAAATCATTGGCGTGAAAAAATTTCAACCGTGCGCCCAAAATCCAGCTGCCTTGTGCGATGTTGGCGCCGCTTGATTCAAAGCTTGCGGATTGTCCGACAAATCTTGCAGTAGTGTGCTGTTTATTTCCGGCGAGGTCATAGCCGTAAGAGGTGAAAATTGCCGGATGAATTTTTTTGGCATTAGCAAGTTTGAAATCTTTGCCAAGTTCCATGCCAGGCCTCAGTTCAAAGAAATTAGTGCTGCGATTTGCTACCGCTAGATTTAGCGTTCCCGCGCCATTTTCCGCATAATTATCAATTGAATTATGCGCTGCAGTGATGGCCAAAGTCGGTGTGAAAATATAATCATTTTTAAGGTTGATTCTTTTGCCAGTTTCAATTCTAGCAATGTAAGTTTCGCCCGAATAATTGGCGTGTGCTGAGGTGCTGACAACAGGAATGGTGCGGCTCGAATTATATTTATTAAAAGCAGCGCCAACTAAAGCATTTAAGAAAAATTTTTCAAAATCGATGCCGCTATAAAGATTTACCTGATAGCTGTTAACGCCAGTTTTTTTGAAATTATCGCGCGAGGTGATGTTGGAATTAGCGTAGCTGAAGCTTATACCGGCCAGCATGTCGTTAGCAATTTCGTGATCAAAACCACCGGCAAAACCAAATGATGAAGCGAAGTAGCCTTGCGAATCAACGCTATTTCCCTGATTAATTTTTGAGCCAAATGCTTGTGCCCAGACAGTTTTTCTTCCCGTCTCATCGCCTGATGAAATGCCGCGTCGTAAGCCGGCCATGCGCTGCGATGTTATGTTAAGCGAATTATTGGTATTGTTGAAGGACAAGCGGTTTGAAGAATTGTCCGCTTGTGGTGTGAGTGAATCTAGCGCTGCCGCTTGCGCATTGCGGTTGCTGCTTTGATCAACATAATTTTGCATCGCGTTCAAATTGCCGGTGGCACTGTTATCGGCATATAATGCGTCATAAACATTATATTGGTTTTTATTTTTCGCGATGCCGTCCGCCCCTGCGTTGTAGCTGCTCAAGATCAAATCATTTCCTTCAACGCTGGTGAGAAATTTAAGATGGCCGAAGCGATTAGTAAGTGCATCATTGATGAAAATATTATTGCTGCTAATTGCTTCAATGCTTGAGCTTGTAGCGCCGCTGATGATTGTGTAAGTTGAACCTTTTGCGACATTATTTTCATCGCCAATTGTAAGTTTTAAAAAAGCATCTGAGCTAACTGTGACAATACCGTTGCTTGTGATATTTCCTGATGCGCTTGGGCTGCTTAAAGTTAAAGCAAGACTACTGCCGGATGGAATTGTCAAACTGCCGCTAACCGTGCTGCTGCCGCTGCCCAGGCTAAGCAAGCCGCCGCTGTGGCCAGTGATATTTCCTACCACTATATTGCCGCCGATTTTATCCAAATAAAAGTCGCCGAAATAATTGATGTTGCTTGCTTGCAAATCATCTCGGAAACGCACGTCAGAATCCGCATCAACAATTATATTGGCTAATTTGAAATTAGCGCCCACCACTGAAGTGACGATGACATCGCCATCCGTGATATTAAGCGTGCCTTTGCCACCGCCAGAGAGCCCGTCGATTGCGCCACTCACAATTGCGCCGCCTCCCAAATTTAAATTAGCTGTGCTATCGAGTGAAATTGCGCCATTAAGCTCGGCGCTACTGCTCAGAGTGCTGCCGCTGTTTAGCGTAATAGTGTCGGCGGAAATATTATAACTGCTGCCGGTAACAGTTTTGTTTGCGGCGATATTGATAGCATCAACAGCGAACGCACCATTGCCGACTCTGCCCCCTAAAATATTATTGTCATTGAAGTTAACGGTGCCTTCGCGGCGCGACGAAATATTGCCGTGCAGCGTGGCGCTACCGATTGTCAAAACTGAGCCGGGATTCAAAGATGCGAGATTAAAATTTACGGAATTATTGTGGCTCGCCAAATCAAGCGCGGCATTGTCATTTAAGGTCAGCGACAGGATTGCAAAATTGGCACCGATATTGGCATTTGTCGTAACTGCTTGATTAGCGGCAATTACCAAAATTCCGCCATTGCCATCAGCAGCGCCGTCTATCGCCGAATTTAGTGTGCCGCTGTTCAAATTAATGGTGGAGAGCAGGTCGAGTTTTGTTACACCACTGCCGCTAATCGCACCGCTGTAAATGCCACCATTTATTACGCTAAAAATTTGTGAGGAATTTCCCAAAGTCACATTGCCGCTAAGCGTGCCGCCGTCAACTTTCAGAGTGGAAGATGAATTTGAGCCAAGCGTGATATTGCCGTTGATTGTTCCCGAATTTGTAATGTCGATGTCACCGCTCACCGCGGAAATTGCGCCGGTAATGGTGCCGAAATTATTAATCGTTGCGCTATTGCCGTTTAGCACATTTACTGCGGTGCCAAGCGCGCCGGCGGTGATTGAGCCGCCGGAATTATTGGTGATGCTTAAAGTTGAGCCGCCGGAGGAATCAGCAAAATATATGGCGTTGGAGCCTGAGCTGTTAACGGTGCTGATCGTGCCGCTATTTGTAATCACTAAGTTAGCGTCAGCCGAGCCATTGTCATAATGAATTGCATTGCCACCGAAACTGTTAGTGTTTGATAAAGTAGCACCGGAAGCAATGTTGATATTAGTGGTGCCCGCTAGTGTGTTTAGGAAGTAAACAGTTTTGGTATCAATAGAAGTGATCCATCCCGTATTGAGTGATATGTTGCTTAGCAAGCCCTGAAAAATTTCAACTCCTATTGCAGTGCTGGTTATGCCCTGATTGGCATTGGCATTAACTATGAGATGCAAGCCCGTATTACTACCGAAAATAGCCGGATCCTGGCCGTCGCCTAAAAGATTGCCGCCATGAGCGATAGTAATTTTTTGGTTGTCTTCAGTGAAATCAGTGCCGCCCAAGCTTATAGTAGAAACTGAAAAGTCGCTGGCTGAAGCAGTAGATAAATAAAGGCTTAAAAAACAAATCGCTAAAATTGATGATAATTTTTTTCTCATGAAAAATACTTTTTTAACCAGATAGCTTGCATGAATAAAGCTCTATTCTTTTTTACAATATTATTTTTAAGTGGCTGTTCCTTAAGCAGACTGCAATTGCTCGAGAAGGCGAAAAAAAATGGCGCGGCGCATGGGATGACAGAGAAGATTTATCACACTAAAAATTTTGAAATTTTCACGCTGCAAAAAATCACGGATCCAAAAAAACCGCTGCGCATTTATATCGAAGGTGATGGTCGCGCTTATGTAACTCGCTATCAGCCTGCGCTTGATCCAACCCCAACTTCGGGATTTTTGCTAAATTTAGTTATGCAAGATAATGCGCCGAATTTGCTCTACATCGCGCGGCCTTGCCAATTTGTTGAAAGCAAAAATTGCGAGGAAAAATATTGGACCGATCAGCGTTTTTCGTCGGAAGCAATTTCAGCGATTGCGGAAGTGATTGATAATTTTGCTGCAAAAAAAATTGAGTTGGTTGGTTATTCAGGAGGCGCAATGCTCGCACTGCATTTGCCGCAAAAAAATATTTTAAATTTGCGCACCATCGCCGGAAATCTTGATTTGGAGAAATTCGTCGCGATCCATAAAATTTCTACGCTCTCAACTCCTGATATCGATTATAATTTCTTTGCAAAAATTCCCCAAATTCATTTTGTCGGATCGGCGGATGAAGTGATTCCTTATGAAATTTTTGATGCTTATCGAAAAAAAAATCCGCGGCAAAATTGTCTGAAATTAAAAATCGTAAATGGCGCAACTCATAATCAAAATTGGCCAAATGATTGGCAGAAATTTTTGGCAGAAAAACCTTCTTGCAGCTAGGATTTATTTGATCAGACGTTGATTGATTTCATCAGAAAAAATTTCGCAATTTTCTTTTTTTCCAAACCAGCGATAACGATTTTTTCCAAACCAGTCATAAAAAAAATCGCCGATAAATTTGGGGATCAGCAATAGCAGCGAAGTCATGCGCCACAAGCCGCCAAGCTCGCATAAAATTTTTATCACCGCGTGAGATTTTCTAAAAACTTTCTCATCTTTTACAAAAATTACGCTGCTTAAATTTTCACTTTCAAATCCATATTTTTCACCCAGCTTGCGCCCGCTTTCTGATTGGAACCCACACAGATTAAAAATTTTTCTCTCATCACGCTTCACAATAAAGTTTATAAAAGAATCACAAAAATTGCAGCGCGCATCAAAAAAAATTATTTTCATTTTTCCTCCCAATCGAAAGGCAAAATAAATTTATAATGATGCAAGCCGCGTTCTTCTTTAGCGAGATCGACATTGGGATCAATGAAGAGGCGCAGATGGCGGCGATTGATCGAGCAAAATGATTGTGCATGAATTGCGACATCATAATTATTTTTTTTGCCTTCATCGCGCAAAAAATGCGCAAATTGCAAAATCATATCCGGATCGCAATGCGGGTGCGAATGTTTTTCGATGGGAAAAGTATAATGAAAAACGTTTGAGGGATTATTGTTATCGCTGACAAGAAAAACCGTGTGGCTGTAGGCGTCTTGCAGTTTCATGCGCCAGCTAAAATCATGGCCTTCGTGAGTCCACAACACATGGCCGGGATAAAAAATATTTCGTAGCGGAATTAAGATTTGTGAAATTGCCCACAGCAAAAATAAAAAAGTGATGAGAGTTTTTTGGCGTGCTGAATTTGGCGCGAGATTTTTTTTGCCGAGATATTTTTTGGGAATGTTGAAGAATTTTACCGGCCAGTCTGTATCGAAGAAAATCAAGGTCAGAGCGATGGTGATCCACGGGAAAATTCCAATATCAAAAGTGAGAGAATTGATGACGTGGAAGATGCAATAAATTATGAAAACATAAATTCGCGCGGGCTTCCATAGCAGAAGCGGAGCGCCCAAAATATGCAAAATTATCGTGCCATAAGATGCCACCATGGGTGCCAAGGAGCAGTGAAAAAGCGGATCAAGAAAGTGCGGATTAGTGCCAGCACGCAGCCAGTATTTCAGCGGCAGTGCATGCAACCAGTCATAATTTATTTTTACCAAACCGGCATAGATCAAAATAATTTCCATCTGCGCTCTCAGCAAATAAACCGGCCAGGAATTTATGATATTAGTTTTGATTTCAGGCCAGATCAACACATCGACGGCAAAAAAACGATTGGCCGGCATGAAGCACAGCAGAAAAGAAAAGAGAATCACCATATAAAAATGGTTCAGGTAATTGATCTGATCGATGAGGAAAACATAAGAGAAGAGCAGGGTAAAAGTTATGATGGCAAAGCGATAAAATGCGCCAAGCATGATTAAAATTCCGCAAACAGCCATCGTGTAAAATATGGTGTAAGCCATTGCATCATCGCTAAAATTTGTTACCCAGCCAAAGCCGTAATATTTGAAGCGGAAGTGATCATCGACATAAGCAAGATGCAGCCAATTTGGTCGCAGTAAATCAGCAATGGTCTCATAAGTCATGATCGCGCCAAAGATGATGCGCGTCACAACCAGCGAGTAAATTGCGGTTTCTTCAAAAAGTTTTTTCCGGATAAAGTTAAACATCTTAAGCGGTTTTTGAGCAGGAAGAGCGCCTGGTTTTTTCTAAGCGGCAGGATTTATTTACAAATTTTTTCTAACAATTTCGCTGCTTTTTTCTTGGTTGTTTTAGCAGCTTCAGCACCAAGTTTTATAGCATCTTCCAAATTAGCTTTGCTTTTGGATTTGGTTTCAAAAATTTCTGCGCCGTCATAATCATAAATTATAGTGCGCAGTGTGAGGTTATTTTTTTCAACAATAGCATGAGCCGACACCGGAGTAGCGCAGGAAGCACCCAGCTCGCGCAAAAAACTGCGTTCGCATTTCACCTCAATTGCAGTTTTTTCATCATTAATTTTGGTCAGCATTGATGAAATTTTTTCATCATTTTTGCGGATCTGCACTGTCAAAGCGCCTTGGCCCCCGGCCGGCAACATTTGATCTTTTTCAATTGCATGATTGACGCTTTGTTCTTTGCCAAGACGCATCATGCCGCATGCCGCAAGGATCGCGCCATCCACTTCTTCATTTTCAAGTTTGGCTAAACGCGTATCAACATTGCCGCGGAAATTCACTACTTTTAAATCTTTTCTCATGCGCAGCAAAATCGCTTTACGACGCGCTGATGAAGTGCCAATTACGGCACCTTTGGGCAAATCTTTTAAAGTTTGATATTTTTTGGAAACGAAGCAATCGCGTGAATCAAGGCGCTCAGTGAAAGCAGCGAGCTCAGTTTTTTCATGAATGAATGGTGGAACATCTTTCGCTGAATGAATGGCGATATCGATTTTATTTTGCAAAAGCGCATCTTCGAGTTCCTTTACAAACAAGCCTTTACCGCCGATTTCGGCGAGATTGCGATCCTGGATTTTATCGCCGGAAGTTGTGATTGGAACGATTTCGATTTGTAATTCTGGAAAGTGATCGGCGAGAAGGAGATGGACTTCTGCAACTTGGGAGAGCGCTAATTTACTGGTTCTAGTGCCAATTCTAAGTTTCATCTAACAAATAAAAAAAGCCGCATTCGCCATAAAATAAATGCGGCTTAATTATTAAACTAACCTTGGCGTGCTTTGAAGCGCGGATTGGTTTTGTTGATTACGTAAAGGCGGCCTTTTCTGCGCACAACTTTGCAGTTTTTGTCTCTTTTTTTGGCCGATTTTAGTGAGTTGAAAATTTTCATCTGATCCTCTTGAGGGAAATAGTTAAAATTGAGGGGGCGCAAGGTAGGCATCCAAATCAAAATGTCAACTATGCCAAATTAACAATCTTTTGCGCCGGTTTTAGCAAGATTTCGCTGTTTAATTTTATGGAGAAGTCGCTTACTGCCGCTTGCTCTGAGGGCAGTTTTAGCTGTAATGATTTTAAATCACCGGAATTTTTGCTGCCGCCAACTAAATGGCCGCCTTTGATTTCATTTTCGAAAAGTGACTGCGATCTGTCGGCAACCTGGTCATGGAAGAAAATGCCGTTACTTCTGGCGAAATATTCGTCGCTAAATTCGGCGTCGAAAGTGGCGATGAAAATTTTGCCTTCAGAAATTTCGCTTAAAATTTTGGTTAAATTTTCGCGGCCGGAAATTTTTTTATTTCCTAAATCAATTTTTTTCGCGCCGTCAAAATCAGCAATTTGGAAATTCCAGTAAGTTTCATTTTCTTTGGCGGGGATGACTTCGTTTCCTTTGATGATGCGGAAATTTTCATTGTTGAAAAAAAATCCTTCACCGCCGCCCAAGCCGCCATTTCCTTCAATTCCCATCCAGGCTGAGCCGATGCCGATTTGTCCGAATTTTTTTATTTCATCCGCCGAAACTTTTTCGCGGCGCGATTTTTTTTCCAGATCAGAAATATTTCCCCATTGAAATAAATCGTGATTTTTGGCGATTGGTGAAAAAGAAAATTCGCAAAGCGGTTTAAGAAAAGATGAATCCAAAATATGGATATGAAGATATTGCAAGCTTAGAGAATCAAGGACAGCGATGAAGCGATAATTTCTAGCTTTCATCATTATCGTTATGAATTTCCACTTTCAGCGACTGGTTTTTAGGCATTAAATTTATAATGATTTGCTTCACTTTTTGCGGCTCTAAATCGGAGAGTTGCTGCAAAACTTCCTCGATTTTTTTGATGAGTTTGGTGTTGGAACTATCAGCAATTGTTTCAAGTAAAATCACCGAGCGTTTAACGATGCGCAAAATGTCGGCCTGCGGATCTTTGCTATCTGTGATCTCTTCTTTTTTGCTCAGCGCGATCATGTCATTGATGAAATCGGCGAGTTCTTCGGAAGTTTTTATTTTTTTAAATTTTTGCGCCGATTCAAAAATAAATTCATTTTTCGCCGCGTTGGTTTTTTCGATCAAACTTTTGAGCAACAGAATTTTTTCTTTTTGCGCACGCTCATTTTTATAAATGAAAAACAGCAAAATTGCCGCGATCAAAAAGAGAGAAATTATTTCAATTGAGCGCGAGATTAAACCTTTCCACACTTGATTGTGCAGCTCTTTTTTATCATAAGTCAAAAACGCGAAATAAGGAAAATCGTTAAATTTTTTGATCACAATTGCATGCGCATCGCCAAAAAGTTTGATGTTTGACGCCATACCAAATTCATTTTTTTGAGCATCATTTTCTAATTTTTGCATCACAGCATCTTCTTTTTTTATCATATTGGAAGCGCCGAAAGAACAATGATTAGCGTGAAGAATGGCGTGGTTTTGCGCATCAAATAATTCGAAGCTGACATTGGAATTTTGTAGTGCTTTATGAAGCGAGCGTGAAAGAGAATCGATAGCAAAACCAATCGTGGTTGCACCGATATAATCGCCGTTTTTATCAACAGCGCCAACGCCGCCAGGGATCATCCATTGTTTGGAAGTTGAACCCAAAACCGGTTGCCCCAAATGAAATTTTAGCGGCTCGCTTTTGGTGAGCGGCATATAATCGCGATCGGATAGATCATAAGGTTGCGTCATGATTCCGTAAGTCGCATCAACGATGATTTTATTTTGCACATTCGACCAGGAAAAAATCGTCCATGAAAAAGTATCGCTTAATTCCGGCGTAGTTTTGAATTTTTCGAGCACCGCATTGATATGATTTTTGCTCTGCGGATTTTTAGAAATTTGCGAATTTATATTTTGAATGAGCGCAAAAGTATGTTCGACGCGATCAGCAAAGGCGCGCTCTAAACGTGTTGCTTCCATCTCAAGCGCGGTCTGGATTTTATGTTTTTCAATATTGATTAGATGAAAACCAAACCAGATAATCAGCGCCAGCGCGGCCACAGCAGATGTAAAAAAAATCACCAGACTTCCTTCAAAAAACGCCCTGAATTTTTTTATCATTATTTTTTGATTTTAGGTTTTGCCACAGCGCTGAATTTGGCGAATAAGTTCGCCACTTCATGCAGAATATTTTCATTAGCGAAATCCTGCGCTGAAAAATTCTTTTGGAGATGGCTAAAGAATTTTGTTTCAATTGATTTGCTGCTCGCTTTTTTGGCCTGCGCATTTGCAACAATCAAATTAATAATCTCGCGAATGTCTTCTTTGGCCAATCTTTGTTTCTCGATGAGTTCAGCGGTTTTTTTGGCATTGCCCAAACAATAAAATAATTTCATCGCGGCATTTTCGATCCAGCCGATTTGGCGCTCAACCACGCCGTCATAATCGCGTTTGTGGAAGGCGCTGTTTTTATCATTAATGTCAACTTCGCCTTTTGATTTTACGATACCCGGAAACACGCCACGCAAGGTTGCTCCTTGCATTGAGGGAATGTAAGTTGCAACGCCCTCAATTATTTTTTGTCCGTAATTTTTGACTTCTTTTTCATCCAAACCTTCAGATAGCCAGCGTTCGAAAATTTTTGGCATTTTGCTTTGTTGTGTGGTACCGAAATTGGTGATTGGTGCATAAGTGATGCGGCCAATTCCATTGCCTAAATTTGAAAACATGGCGTGCGGGCCCACGCAAAAAAACATCGAATGTTTTTGGTGCAAAGCCTTGGGCAATTCAACTTCGGCTAAGAGCTTGAGGCGCGAGGTTGTTGGCTTGCCGTCACTATTTTTGATGCCGAGCTTTTCGTTTAAAAATTCAATATTTTGCCAGGTGCAATTTATCACATAATCGGCGGTTTCGCGATTTGCATTTTGATCGGTCAAACAAAAGCGTCCATCTTCAATTGTTTTAACATCCCTAACTTTGAAATTGGTGATGATGTGAATATTGCGAAAGCTCGCCATATCTGTGCGCAAGCGCTCATCAAATTTTTGCCAGTTGAGCAAACATTCCTGTGTTTGAATAGCGAAAGCGATTTTATCGGCATTAACATCGCCTTCAAATTCAGATGGATGAAGGGTTCGATGCAAATGGCGTTTGCCAAAAATTTTGTTGGAGAGATCAGCATCGCACATTTCCTCAAATGTGTGTGAAACGCGATCATAAGTGGACATCAATTCCTGCAGCGAAATGAGGGAATCTTTAACGATGAAATAGCGGCCGTCGCGCAAATGCGCTTCTCCATCATTATTTCCCAAAAAACAGTCGGAATATTTTTTCATGAAAGCGATGGTTTGCTTCATGTAATATTTGGCGGTGTTTAAATCGAAATAATGATAACCAAGCCCCATGCGGCCGGGAGTGCGGGCAGAGGTGCCCTGCAAAATGTCAGAATTTTGTTCGAGAATTGTGATTTTATGTCCGCGCGCAGCAAGTTCCAAAGCGCTGGTGCAGCCTGCAACGCCGCCGCCAATAATTATGATTCGTGCCATAATTTATTTATCTGTCGACTTCGCCAAATACGATGTCTTGCGTTGAAATTACGGTTACGACGTCAGCAAGCATATGGCCTTTGACCATAAATTCCAATCCTTGCAAATGTGCAAAGCCCGGAGCGCGGACGCGACAGCGATGTGGTTTGTTGGAGCCGTCCGAAATTACATAAACGCCGAATTCGCCTTTCGGTGCTTCCACGCAGCCGTAAGCTTCTCCTGCCTTCACGTGATAGCCTTCAGTGAAAAGTTTGAAGTGATTGATCAGCGCTTCCATTGAATGTTTCATCTCGCCTCTTTTTGGCGGGGCGATTCTTGGATCATCAGTAACAATGGCGCCAGATGGCATTTTTTCCAAACATTGTTTAATCAATTTCACTGATTGGCGCATTTCTTCGACGCGAATTAAATAGCGATCATAGGAGTCGCCATTTTTGCCAACCGGAACGTCGAAATCTAATTCGCCGTAAGTTTCGTAAGGTTGCGATTTACGCAAATCCCAAGCAACGCCCGAGCCTCGAATCATCGGACCCGAGAAGCCCCAATCAAGCGCTTGTTGTTTTGATACAATACCCACTTCAACCATACGTTGTTTGAAGATGCGGTTATCAGTTAGCAGATCTTCCATCTCATCGATCCATTTCGGATATTGCTCGGCAAATTGTGCGATTTCTTCAAGCAAACCACCCGGCAAATCCTGATGTACTCCGCCCGGACGGATGTAGGCTGCGTGCATGCGGCTACCGGAAACTTTTTCGTAGAATCCCATCATTTTTTCGCGTTCTTCAAACATCCACAAAAGTGGTGTCATCGCACCAACGTCAAGGGCTTGTGTGGTTACAGCCATGATGTGGTTTAAGATTCTCGTGATCTCAGAAAATAACACGCGGATATATTGCGCGCGGCGCGGAATTTCGCAGCCCAAAAGTTTTTCAACAGCGAGTGCATAAGCGTGCTCCTGGCACATTGGCGACACATAATCAAGGCGGTCAAAATAAGGAACGGCCTGTAAATAAGTTTTATGCTCAATCAATTTTTCCGTGCCGCGATGCAGCAAGCCGATATGCGGATCCGCACGCTTAATCACCTCGCCATCCATCTCAAGGATCAGGCGCAAAACGCCGTGCGCTGCAGGATGCTGCGGGCCGAAATTGATCGTGATATTTTTATTCTCTGTTTGGTTTTCTGTAACTGTCATAGGGAATTTAACTAGAAATGAGGCGGGCTTTTTAGGAGGTGAGTTGAGAAAAACAAATTAATTTTTGTTGAAGATTTTTCCACTCTCTCACTGTCATCTCCTCCTACGCGGGGATGACATGCTGAGTCAATTTCCCATCCGCAATTTTTGCTTCCGCTCCCAGCACCAGCGGCATCATATTTTTGCTATGTCCGAGGCATTTGGATTTCTCAATAAAAAGTGGAATTTTGTCTAATTTTTCTGCGAATCTTTTTATCGCAATTAAAATAGTTTCTGCTTTTGGCGAGCAGTGATCTGTTGCTTCCAAAAAATTTCCAAGTAGCACCGCTTTTGGTTTTTTGCCGCTTTCATTTATCACCGTAATGATCTGATTGAAAAAGCGATCAAGGCGCTCGCCGCTTTCGCCTTCGTCTTCAAGAAAGAGAATTTTATTTTGCCATTTTGGCTGGATTTTTGTTCCAAAAAGTCCGCATAAAACTGAAAGACAACCGCCGACAACTTGACCGGAAAGCGCGATTTTCTTGCCTTCAAGCGTATAAGTTAATTGCGAAATTTTTCCAAAAACCACATCGATAATTTTTTGCTGCGAAGCTTTCGAAACATCATCGGTGATAAATTGGGCAAGCATCGGTGCGCTAATAATTTTCCAGCCCCATTCCTGAATTAAAAAAGTGGCAATTGTCGAAATATCAGAAAATCCAATGAGAATTTTTTGCTGTTTTGGTTTCTTCATCTTCATCAAAAACGGCAAAATTTCTGCGCTGCCGTAACCGCCACGAGTGCACCAAATTAATTTTGAATCTTGTGCTTCAATTGCTTTTTTTAATTGCTCGAAACGCGTTTTAGCTGCAATTGACGCGAGTTTGTGGCTCACTGCTTTTTTTATCGCAGTTTCTTTTTCCAAAAAAATTCGTGGCGTAAGTCCGATTTTTTTCACGAAATTTTTGATCTTTTTTATTTCCTCAGAAGTGCAGGCGCTTCCCGGTGAGATTATCTCAACAATATCATTTTTCTTTAGCATTTTTTTCGCAAAATTTCGTGTTTACAATTAGGCGCGCGAGCTTGTAAAATGGCGCTTACAAATTTCCAATAAAATTTCCAAAAAATGCCAAAAGACAAAGTCATTATCTTTGACACCACTTTGCGCGATGGTGAACAGGCGCCTGGTGCGACGATGAATATTGAAGAAAAATTGCTCATCGCCAAGGCTCTCGAAAAAATGGGTGTTGATGTTATTGAAGCGGGATTTCCTGCGGCTTCAAATGGTGATTTTGACGCCGTAAATCGCATCGCAAAAACGATCAAAACTTCTGTTATTTGCGGCCTGGCGCGTGCCAAAAAAAATGATATTGAACGTGCCGCTGAAGCGGTGAAGCCAGCGGCTAAACCGCGTATTCACACTTTCCTTGCGACGTCTCCTATTCACATGGAATTTAAGTTGAAAATGAATGAAGAACAGGTGCTTGCGGCGATCAAAGAAAGTGTGTCACTTGCAAGAAATTTTGTGCCTGAAGTTGATTGGTCGCCCGAAGATGCCACACGTTCAAAACGCGATTTTTTGTTTAAAGCAATTGAAACAGCGATTGCTGCCGGAGCCAATACCATCAACATTCCAGACACTGTTGGTTATACAACTCCCGAAGAATATTTCGATTTGATTTCGGCAATTCGCAGCAATGTTTCCAACATCGATAAAGCTATAATTTCAACGCACTGTCACAATGATTTAGGGCTCGCAGTTGCAAATTCTTTATCGGCAATGCGTGCAGGTGCGAGACAAATTGAATGCACAATCAACGGTATTGGTGAACGCGCTGGTAATGCGGCTTTAGAAGAGATTGTGATGGCGATAAAAACGCGCGGCGATTTTTATAATGTGGAGAGCAATATCGACACCACGATGATCACGCGTCTCTCAAAATTAGTGTCGAGCATAACCGGTTTTGCAGTGCAATATAATAAGGCAATTGTTGGTGCAAATGCTTTTGCTCATGAAAGCGGAATCCATCAGGACGGCATGTTGAAAAATCGTTCGACCTACGAAATCATGACTCCGCAATCAGTTGGATTGGAAAAAACTAATTTACGTTTGGGCAAACTTTCCGGTCGTGCTGCATTCAAAGATCATCTAAAAGAACTTGGTTATGAATTGTCAGAAGAAATGCTCGCTGAGGCTTTTCAAAAATTCAAAGATCTCGCTGACAAGAAAAAAGAAATTCTCGATGAAGACTTAGTTTCAATAATTGATGGTTCACTTGTTCATCATCAATCGCATTTTTCTTTGCTCGAAATTGACGTAAAATCGGGCAGTCAAAAAGATGCTGAAGTTGCAATGAAAATAAAAATTGACAGCGAGGAAGTGGTTTCTACTTTCCGCTCGAAAGACGGCACTGTTGATGCAATTTTCTCCGCCATCAATCAAGCAATTCCACATAATGCAACACTCGAGCTTTATCAGGTTCAGGCAGTAACTGAAGGAACTGATGCTCAGGCAAATGTTGTTGTGCGTCTTAAACAAAATAACCGGATTTTTTCAGCAAATGGTGCGCATACTGATGTGCTTGTCGCTTCAGCAATCGCTTACATCAACTGCTTAGACAAACTAAAACACTCTTAAGAAATGCTTTCAAAATTTTTCTCTTTTACTTCCAAAGATATCGCAATTGATTTGGGAACGGCCAACACTCTTGTTTATGTGCGCGGTCAAGGCGTGGTGCTTAATGAACCCTCAGTTGTAGCGGTTCTAAATGAAAGCGGAAAAATGATTCCATGTGCTTTCGGTAATACTGCAAAAATGATGCTTGGCAGAACTCCGGCAAAAATTGATGCGATCCGTCCGCTAAAAGACGGCGTTATTGCTGATTTCAAAGTTGCTGCTGAAATGATCAAACATTTCATTCGCGAAGTTAATCAAACCAGAAGCTGGTTAGGACCACTTGTTATCATCTGCGTTCCATCAGGTTCAACTCCGGTTGAGCGCCGTGCAATTCAAGATGCGGCAGAAGGTGCGGGTGCTAATGAAGTTTATTTGATTGAAGAGCCAATGGCGGCAGCAATTGGTGCCAATCTTCCGGTTACCGAACCTACAGGCTCAATGATTGTTGATATTGGTGGCGGTACAACTGAAGTTGGTATTTTGTCACTTGGCGGCATCGTTTATTCACGTTCTGTGCGTGTTGGTGGCGATAAAATGGATGAAGCAATTATTTCTTATATCCGCCGTTATCACAATTTATTGATCGGCGAATCAACAGCAGAGCGCATCAAAAAAGCAATCGGTGCTGCATGTCCTCCGCAAGAAGGTGATGGCGCAACGATCGAAGTTAAAGGCAGAGACCTTTCAAACGGCATTCCAAAAGAAATGATTTTGACTGAACGTCAAATCGCCGAAAGCTTGATGGAGCCGGTCGAACAAATTATCGACGCCATTAAAGTTGCCCTTGAATGCACTCCTCCTGAACTTTCTTCAGACATTGTTGAGCGCGGTATCGTGCTTTCAGGTGGCGGCGCATTATTAAAAAATTTGGATTATGTTGTTCGTCAAGCAACCGGTCTTCCGGTTTTCGTTGCTGAAAATGCCTTGCTTTGCGTGGTGAATGGTTGCGGTAAAGTTTTGGAAAATACCAAAATGTTTCGCGCTACTTTATTCCGCCAGGATTAAAAATATTTACCGTGGATGCGCGGATTTATTCCGCGCGCAGCGATTCAACTTTTCCCTAAATTTGAATGCAGTTCAAATTTAAGCATTATGCAATATTTAAACTTCTCCCCAAAACGCGGCAACCACAGCATCCAGCACAGTTTCAACACCGTATTCAAAAAAATTGAAACTGTGCTGTTCAGTTTTTTATGTATTTTGCTTTTGCTGGTCTCAAAAACTAACCGCGAATTTACCAAAGATGTTTCTTTCGCCTTCGTCAGCGCCTCACTTCCCGTCGTTAACATCGCCGCTTTTCCATTCAATACTGTAATAAATCTGCTCACCGATTTCGGCGAATTGATCGATGCCAAGCAGGAAAATAAAAAGCTCAAAGCCGAGCTCGAAGAACTCAAAATGTTTTATATCGATTCACTAAACATTAACGAAGAAAACAAAAAATTGCGCGACAGCCTGGAATTTGTAACTGAGCGCAGCACCGGCTTTAAAATGGCGAAAATTGTGGGCCGCGCCAATCAACTTTTTAATCAAACTCTTTTCATCGATATCGGCGAAAATAAAGGCGTTGAAGAAGGCGAGATCGTCACTGCAAACCGCGCTGTTATTGGCCGAATCGAAGAAGTTTTTTCTGACAGATCGCGTTTACTTTTGCTAAATGATGCCACTTCCAGAATTCCGGTAATCACTTCCAAAGCCAGAGTGCGCGGCATTTTAGCGGGGAATGGCAGCAATGTGCTTGAGATTTTATATTTGCCAAAAAATCACAAAATCGAAGTCGGCGATTCAGTATTTACTTCCGGAGATGGTGATACTTTGCCTTCCGGACTTTTTGTTGGCACGGTAAAAAAAGTGACCAGCGATTCAGCGTTGGTGGTGCTTGGTCAAGATATTGCAGATGCCGAAATTGTTAGCATAATCGAATATGACAAAGCCGCTGAAACCATCCGCAAAAAAGAAGATGAAGAGCATGCCGCTGCAGAAAAAGCGGCTGAGGAAAAAGCTTTAGCGGAAGAAAAAGAAGCCGCTGCGCAGTTGGAAAAATCATTAGAAAAATCAGCAGAAACCGTAGAAGAAAAAGGAAATTAATTTTTCACTTCTTCCAATTTTTTCATCTCGCGCACCATGAAAGGAATTTGTGCGATGGTAAAAAGCAGCGAGATCGGCATCATGCCAAACACTTTGAAATTCACCCAAAAATCAGTTGAGAAGCTGCGCCAGATAAATTCATTCAAAGCGGCAAGCGCAACAAAAAATATCGCCCAGCGTAGTGAAAGTGTGAGCCAAGCTTCAGTGCTAATTTTAATTTGTCCCTCGAGAAGATAAGACAACAGCGGCTTGCGGGCGAAATAGCCATAAAATAAAATTCCCGCAAAAAGCAAATTGATGATGGTTGGTTTGGTTTTGATGAAAATATCGTCTTTAAGAAAAATCGTCAGCCCGCCAAATATCGCGAGCACAATTGCCGAAACCAAAGCGACTTTCGGCACATTTCGCGTCCACACATAAGAAATCAGCAGCGCTGCAAAAGTGGTGAACAACATGTAAATCGTTGCCGTGACAAGCGGCTGTGCGCTATTGGAAAATTTATAACAGACAAAAAAAACTATGAGCGGCAAATAATCATAAAGGAATTTTGCCATAGAATCGTTGGAATTTTTCATTATTTGCAACTCAGGTTGGAACCAGGATTATGTTGGAAGGAGAGCATAGTAACTTGATAGCGCAATTCTGAGCGGTTGAATTGCAGCATGCTATTTATTTCTTTATTATCAGTTTTGAAATTTAGTGGAATGCGAATGTCGCGAACGCCGCCAACAGCCATGCCAAGCACATTATTTTCGATAACATCATTATTGCGGCTGCCCAAAATGAATTTTTGTTTTTCACGAAAATCAAGTTGCTTATTTTCGGCGTCAAAAATTCCGTAATTTATTTCGGCAATATCGCCGCAGGCGCTTTTATCATCGCCGCTTCCCGACTCAACATCGCGCACTGAAACTTCACGATTATTGGCATTTTCAATTTCTTTCTTTTTGGCATTTTCCTGGGCTAATTGTTTGGCCAAAGTGACATTGCTGATGATGAAATTTCCTTTCTCGCGCGCTTCATTTAATTCGCTTTTAACACGTTGCGGATCTAGGCGATTGCCGAGCGCTTCCGGGTTATGCTTGTCGTGAAAAAGCGCGAAATAAATTATGATGACAGCGGCAACTATTTTCACTAAAGGATTACGCAGAATTTGGAAAATGTTCATAAACTTTATGTTATTTTTAAAGCTCCCTGGCGCAGGATCTCAACTTTCCCACCGGAAATTTTTGCCACGGTTGAAGGCTCTCCTTGGGGCTTCTCACCGCACAATAATAAATCAATATGCGCAAGATTTTTTGCAACATCTTCGTCAGTTACTGCTGCTTTTTGACCAGAGATATTGGCGCTGGTTACTGCTAAAATTCCGCCAAATTTTTCAAAAAGTTTTTTGAGAAAAACAGACTCCACAATACGAAATCCTAAAAATCCGTCATTATTTATATTGAGGTTTGGAGCCAGAATTGGCAGGGCGTCATCGCGAAGTGGTAAAACCAAAGTTAATGCACCGGGCAAATAATTTTGCGCGATTTTTTGCGCTAATTCATCAAAGTAAAAAATCTTTTTTGCCGCCGCTAAATCTTTAACAAAAATCGCCACCGGTTTTTTTTCATCGCGTTTTTTTATTTTATATAATTGCTCAACCGCCTTAGGATTTGAAGCATCCGCAGCAATTCCATAAACCGTGTCGGTTGCAAAAGAAATTATTTTTCCCTCGCGCAAAAATTTTGCGGCAAGTATTGCAGCATCAAAATCTTTTTCGTTAATTACCTGCATAACATATTGATTTTATTGGCTCGAAAGAGCGGCGGTGAAATTCACAAATGCCGAATTTCTTTATGGCATCAAGATGAAATTTAGTGCCGTAACCGACATTTGTATCAAAACCGAAATGCGGATATTTCTCATGAATGCCCTGCATAATATCATCGCGAGTTTCTTTGGCGATAACTGAGGCTGCTGCGATGAGACGGTTTTTTTCATCACCTTTAATGATTGGAATAATTTGTGAAATTTTATCGCGCGCTTTGAAGGGCACAAAATTTCCATCCACCAAAACCACTTCACAAAACAAATTATATTTTTGCTGCAAATCGAGATAAGCATTAAGCATCGCCTGCTTGGTTGCCTGCAAAATATTGATGCGATCAATCGTTTTTTCGTCAACAATTCCAATGCCAAATTTCGCTTGTTGCTGTAGCTCCAAAAAAATTCTGCGGCGCTCAATTTTTGTTAGTTGTTTTGAGTCATTTATGCCTTTGATTTTGCTACCACGTTCAAGCACCACGCAGGCAGCAACAACCGGCCCCGCCAGCGGCCCGCGGCCAGCTTCGTCGATTCCCGAAATCAGTAATTTTTTATCAAGGTTTTTAAATGAAAAACTGAGTTGCATTTACAATTGCTAAAGACTTTAATTCGCGCCCTCAAAATTATTTTTCCTTTCTCAATCAACAACTCAATTTTGCCATGTCATTTCTTAATAATAATTTAACCGGCAAACCGTCTTTGGTTAAACCGGCTGCTATTTTGATCGCTGTTCTTCTGGTGGTTGGCGGTGTTTACACTTATTTTAGCAACAAGCATGAAGATAAGCCGGCATCGGCTAAAACCGGCGACCCGATCATGGATGCGCAAGTTAAATCAAGCGGCATTGACTCTGACCAAAAAGTTAAAGACGTGGCTGATGTTGAAGAAGTTATCCAAAAATGGATCGAAGCAAATCCTGAAGCCATCATCAAATCAGTTTCCAACATGCAGCAAAAGCAAATGGAAGCCCGCATTAAAGATGCACAAAAAAATATCGCGACGAAAAAAGATGAATTATTCAGCAAAAAATCTCCGCAATATGCGCCATCAGGCTATAACGTGACTATTGTTGAATTTTTCGACTATAATTGCGGCTATTGCAAAAAAGCCCAAGCTACTGTGGAAGAGCTTCTGAAAGAAGACAAAAAAGTGCGTATCATCTATAAAGAATTCCCGATTCTTGGCCAGCCTTCACTTGAAATGGCGCAAGTTGCAACTGCGGTAAATATGGTGGATCCATCATCTTACAAAAAATTCCACGACACTTTGATGAAAAGCTCTGAAAGAGGCAAACAAGGTGCGCTTAACGCCGCTAAATCTGCCGGCATCAATATGTCAAAATTGGAAAATGCTTTGAAAAATGACAAAGGTAAAATTGATGAAATCATCCAAGAAAATATTGCTCTTGGCTCATCAGTTGGCATCTCTGGCACTCCGGGCTTCATCATTGGTGAAGAATTATTGCCAGGCGCTCTTGAGCTTGCTGCTTTCAAAGAAAAAATTGCGGCTGCTAGAAAATAGCAAAATTTACACACCACAAAAAAACCCGCTCCTTCCTTTATAAATCATGACCTCTCCAGATTTCTCCCAACTTAGCGACGAGCAAATCGCTGTCATCAAGGCCTTTGAAGAAGGCAAAAATATTTTTATTACCGGCGGCGCAGGCTGCGGAAAATCATATCTTTTGAATTTCTTAAAGCAGAATTATGCGCAATTCGGACTATCCGTTGCAGCAAGCACTGGTGTTGCTGCACTTAATATTGGTGGCGCGACAATTCACTCTTGGGCAGGAATTGGACTCGGAAATTTGCCGGTAGCACAAATTGTAGAAAATATTTTTTCGCCAAAAGCCTCCAAAGCGCGCAAGCGAATCCGCAGCGTCAAGGCTTTGGCAATTGATGAAATTTCGATGATCTCGGCGGAAACCTTTTCAATGATCGATCAGGTTTTTCGCGCAGTTAGGCAAAATGATAAAGTGATGGGAGGCTTACAAATCCTGCTATTTGGCGATTTTTTGCAATTGCCGCCGGTGAACAGAGGGGGTGAGAATTTTAATTTTTGTTTTGAATCGCCAAGCTGGAGCGAACTGGAACTTGAATGTTTTAATCTCAAAAAAATCTTTCGCCAAAGTGATGAAACTTTCGTCAAAATTTTACATAATCTGCGTCTTGGAAAAATCGGCAGAACTGACATAGAGATTCTGGAATCAAGGGTCGGCGCTAAAGATCATTCTTCGGCAATTCGCCCCACAATTTTGACTACGCACAATGCTAAAGTTGAGAAAATCAATCAAATTGAGCTGCAAAAAATCCCACGTCCGCAAACTTCTTTTGACGCCACTTATTTCGGTGTGCCGGAAAAAATCGAATTTCTAAAACGAAATTGTCTGGCGCAGGAATCCTTATCGCTCAAGGTCGGCGCGCAAGTGATGATGATTAAAAATACTTACCAAAAAGAAGGTATTATCAACGGCTCACTGGGAATTGTGCGCGATTTTTCGACCAAAAAATCTTATCCGATCGTCGAATTTTCCAACGGCAAAATTTTAACCATAAACCCTGAGGAATGGCTAGTTGAGCGCTTTGATGAAGAAAAAAAACAAGTGCTGGTTGACGCTGGAATGAATCAAATTCCGTTGGTTTTGGCCTGGGCGATGACGATCCATAAATCTCAAGGCTTGACCTTAGATAAAATTTCCTGTGATTTGTCCGACATTTTCACGCCGGGCCAGGCCTATGTTGCACTTTCGAGAGCACGCAGCCTTGAAGGTGTTTTTATTGAGTCGATAAATTTCAAAAAGATCACCGCCAATTTCGATGCGGTAAATTTTTACTCTAAATTATAAGTGTTAGACTATTTCAAACAAACAATTGAACGGCTGAAAAGCGAAAATCGTTACCGCGAATTTTTAAATCTTTCGCGCATTTGCGGTGAATTTCCGCGCGCCACCAACAGCAGCAACGGCAAAAAAATCACCGTCTGGTGCTCCAATGATTATTTGGGCATGGGACAAAATGAGCAGGCCATTGCTGAAGCGATTCGTGTTTTAAAAGATTGCGGCATCGGGGCCGGCGGCACCAGAAATATTTCGGGCACCAGCAGCAATGTTGTCGAGCTCGAAAAAAATCTCGCTGCTTTGCATCACAAAGAAGGCGCGCTGGCATTCATTTCCGGCTATGTTGCCAATGATGCCACGATTCAAGCTTTAAGCACCATAATTCCCGATTTAGTAATTTTTTCCGACGCCAAAAATCACGCTTCAATCATCAGTGGCATTAGAAACAGCCGCGCCGACAAACATGTTTTCCGCCACAACGACATGAAGCATTTGGATGAATTGCTCGCAACCTGTCCAAAAGATCAGCCAAAATTAATCATCTTCGAATCAGTCTATTCAATGGATGGCGACTTCGCCAATGTGAAAGAAATTCTGGCGCTTGCCAAAAAATATCACGCCTTAACTTATGTTGATGAAGTGCATGGTGTTGGCCTTTACGGCAAGCATGGCGGAGGGCTTTGCGAAGAGCTTGGAGTTGCAGACAAAATCGATATTATTCAAGGAACTTTAGCCAAAGCTTTCGGTGCAATTGGCGGCTATATCGCGGCGCGCCAGGAAATTATTGATGCGATTCGCCTTGTTGCTTCAGGATTTATTTTTACTACCGCATTGCCGCCGGCAATTGCTGCGGCTTCAAATTTCAACGTAAAATTTTTGCAGCAAAATGATGAGCGCCGCAAAAAACTTCATGAAAATGTCGCGCTGCTGAAAGAAAAATTGCATCAGGCACAAATTGCAGTTTTAGAAAATCGCTCCCATATTATCGTGATTCCAATCAATGATGCAGCCAAGGCTCGCGAGGTTTCAAAGCGTTTGCTTGATGAATTTAACATTTATATTCAGCACATCAATTTCCCAACTGTGGAGCGCGGAAGTGAGAGACTTCGCATCACGATCACGCCATTTCACGATGCGAAAATGATTGATGAGTTAGTCACGGCACTAAAAACCGTTTTGTAATTCATCTAAAAAATGCTGCAAAATCAAACTTGCAGCAATGTCATCGACAAATTTATTTTTTTTGCGAGATAGCTCAGAAGCGTTGATCTGTCTGGCTTCAAAGCTGGTTAATCTTTCTTCAAATAAAAAAATCGGCAATTTCTTTTCTAAAAATTCATCCAAATTCGCAGCAAAGCGACGCACAAATTCTGTCATCTCATCATCTGATCCATCTAGGTGGGTGGGGAATCCAACCACGATTGTCACAATTTCATTTTCTGAAATTATTTGCGCGATCTTAGCAAAATCAGCATTATTGCTTTGGCGCGGCAAAACAAATTTCGGCGTGGCGATGAGGCGCGTGGCATCACAAATCGCGATGCCGATTCGTTTGGTGCCAACATCAATTCCGATAATTCTGCCGCTTTTGCCGGCGAAGGCTTGATTTACTTGGCTTAGATTATTAAAAATCATTCAACCTTTAAAAAAATTTCAAAAACATGTCACACGTCACTCGCGAAAATATTAAAAAAATTTCTCGTTTAGCAAGAATTGAAGTGAGCGCTGAAGAAAACGAAGCGCTGGCCACACAAGTCGGCAATATTGTGGGCTGGTTTGAAAAGCTTAATGAAGTCAATACTGACAATGTTGAACCGCTGGTGAACGTCCATGAAATGACCCTCGATTTGAAAAAAGATGAAATCAAAGACGGCGAAATTGCCGAAGATGTTTTGAAAAATGCCAAAGATGCGAAATATGGCTATTTCTCTGTTCCTAAAGTGATCGAATAACGTGGCGCAGCTCTCTTTTTCATTCCCGCAAAATGAGAATTATCTCGAAGAAGATTTTATAATTTTGCCTGAAAATTCTGCGGCAAAAAATCTTTTGGAGAAATTTTTTGCGCAAAAAGATTTTTCCGCATCTCAGCTTACATCCTTGATTTTAAAGGGTGAAGAGGCTTGTGGCAAAACTCATCTTTTGCATATTTACGCTAGAAAAAAATCCGCGCAATTTATTGATTGTGAGAAAAACCCTGCTGATTTTTTCAGTAAAAATAATTTTTATATTTTGGATGATGCCGACAAAATCAAAGATGATGAATTGCTGTTACACATTGTAAATTCAGCCTCTGAGGCCAAAGCGTTTTTACTTTTATCGGTGCAAAATATTTCACATTTCAAACTGCGCGATCTGGTTTCGCGCCTCAAAAATATCGCAGTGGCCGAAATTAAAAATCCTTCGCTTGAATCAATTGAACAACTTTTAGCAAATGGTTTTGCGCGCAGTCAAAGAAAGGTTTCGCTAGCCGAGATAAGATCAATTTCTAAAAAAATTTCCCGCAATTACCGCGCAATTTCTGAAGTAATTAATGCTGCTTAAAATATTCGAGCGCCACTTTCGCTGCTTCTTTTTGTGCTTCTTTTTTTGATTTCCCCGAGGCAGAAAATTCCAAATTATCAAAAGGCAGAACAACGCGCGCGATGAACTGTGGAGCGTGATCCGAGCCACCAGCTTGCTCAGTTAAATATTTGGGTAAATCGCGGCTTTTTGCCTGCACCAATTCCTGCAATTCTGACACCGGATCTTTCGGTGGAGAAATTTCGCGCTGCAATAAATTCTGCCAGAAATGCAGGATAAATTTTTTTGCCACTTCATAACCAGCATCAAGATAAAGCGCGCCGATTGTGGCTTCCAGGGCATTTTCCAAATTGCGTTTATTGCTTTTTCCGCCGAGTTTTTTTTCACCCGCACTGATGCGAAGTATTTCATCCAAACCCAAATTCAATGCAATTTCCGCCAAAGTTTCGCCTGAAACCAAAGCAGCTTGGCGCCTAGAGAGCGCGCCTTCCATCTCAGTTGGATATTTCTGCATCAAAAATTCGCCAATCACCAAAGACAAAACTTTATCACCCAAAAATTCGAGACGCTGATAATTTAGCGCTTTCTTATCTTCCTGCGAAAAACTTGGATGGGTGAGGGCTTCAAGCAGCAATTTTTCGTCGCGAAATTGGTAAGAAATCTTTTTGTAAAAAGCGCTGAAATCAATCATTAGCTGACTTTATGAAAGAAACGGTTGAAGCGAATTGAGCTTGGCCAATTCCAGATTTGCCAGATCGGTTTTGAGCAAGAAATAAAAATAATTGTCGCGCGGCCAACCAGATTTTCTTCCGGCACATAGCCTACAAAATCAAGGAAGCGGCTGTCTTGCGAGTTATCGCGATTATCGCCCATCATGAAATAATGGCCCTGCGGAACTTCGTAAACCGGCGTGTCATCTTGTGGCGTGCTGTCTTGATCAAGGGTGGTTATGACTTTTCCTTCCGGCAAAGTTTCAAGGAATTTGCGAATTTTGATGTCAATTTCTGAATCATTATCGCTGAAAGTTCCGTCAGGAATTTTTTTCACTTCTTCGCCATTGATAAAAAGCGTGCCGCCTTGCATTTGAATTTTATCACCCGGCAAACCAATTATGCGTTTGATATAGTTAACGCTTGGGTTGGTGGGCAATCTGAAAACTGCAACATCGCCGCGTTTTGGTTCACTTTTGAAAAATCTGCCTTCAAAAAAATCAAAGCCGAAGGGAAAAGAATAGCGGCTGTAACCGTAAGAATATTTAGCGACGAAAAGATAATCGCCGATGAGCAAATTAGGTTTCATTGAACTTGAAGGAATGTGGAAAGGCTCGAAGAAGAAGGAGCGCACAAGGCCGGCGAGCAATAGTGCAATAATCAGCGTTTTGAAAAACTCTGATTTGCTTTCATGTTTTTTAACTTTTTTGTTCATTATTTTATTAAATTTTTTCCATCCATTTCATTTGGTTGTGCAATTTTCATGAGATGAAGAATTGTTGGCGCAATGTCACTGAGGCGGCCATTTTCAAGGCGCGCACCTTTAACATCATTTCCGATGAAAATGAAAGGCACAGGATTTGTTGTATGAGAAGTATGCGGATGATGATTTTCATCCATCATGCATTCAATATTTCCATGGTCTGCCGAAATTAACATTAAACCATCTTTGGCTAAAATTTCTTTTTCCAAAAGGCCAAGTTGATTGTCGATTGCTTCGCAGGCTTTAATTGAAGGGTTCAACATGCCGCTATGTCCAACCATGTCGGGATTGGCGTAATTGACGATGATAAAATCGAATTTTTCGCTTTTGATTGCTTCACGTAAATTGTCACCAACTTCATTTGCCGACATTTCCGGTTTCAAATCATAAGTCGCAACTGCGGGAGATTTTACTAAAATTCGTGTCTCGCCTGCAAATTCTTTTTCGCGTCCGCAAGAAAAGAAAAAAGTCACGTGAGCATATTTTTCAGTTTCGGCGATGCGCAGCTGCGTAAGGCCGCGAGCTGATAAAATTTCCGGCAGCGAATTTTTTACATCATGAGGCGGGAATAAAATTTCGTAATTTGCGTTTAATTTTTCTGAATATTCAGTCATCGCCAAAGCGTGAGAAAATTTAACTTTTTCAAAAAGTTTTTCTGAAATTTGGCGGGCACGATCAGCGCGGAAATTAGCGAAAATCATGGCGTCGCCCTCGGCGATGCCAGAATAATTTCCAATCACGCAAGGTAGTACAAATTCATCGGTGAGATTTTTTTTGTAAGAATTTTTTAGCGCCGAAACTGCGTCAGGAAATTTTTCACCTTGCGCAGAAACTATGGCATTTGTTGCCAGTTCAATGCGATCCCACTTTTTGTCGCGATCCATGGCATAGTAGCGCCCAGACATTGTTGCGATATTGAATTTCGCCACTGCTTTTAAAAATTCTTCCGCACTTTTTTGCGCTACATCGCGGCCATCTAAAAATGCGTGGAGATAAACTTTCACACCATTTTTTGTGAGAAAATCAGCAAGAAAAATAATGTGATTAATGTGTGAATGCACACCGCCATCAGAGAGTAAGCCCATGAGGTGGCAGGCTTTGCCGGATTTTTTTAGATCAGCAGCGAGCTTTAATAATTTTTCATTTTTGGCGAGCTCGCCATCACGAATGGCATTATTGATGCGCGGTAAATCCTGAAAAATAATTCGTCCTGCACCAATCGTCATGTGCCCAACTTCGGAATTTCCCATTTGGCCTTCCGGTAGTCCTACATCAAGGCCAGAGGTAATTAATTGTGAGTGAGGATATTCTTTTAAAAAACGCTGATAATTCGGCATTTTTGCAGCCGCAATCGCGTTGTGTTTATCATGATCATCGCCAATTCCAAAACCGTCGAGAATGCAGAGAAGAATTGGTTTGTGAGATTTTTTATCCATTATAGTTTGTTGTTTGTCATCCCCGCGCAGGCGGAGATCCAGTTTTATTAAAAAAATCAATGACCGAACTCATCGGCTATATCGCCGCGACTCTTACAACCATAAGCTTTTTGCCTCAAGCTATTAAAACAATTAAAACCCGCGACACTTCCGGAATTTCGCTTTTGATGTATGCGATTTTCTCTGTCGGTGTTGCTTGTTGGCTGGCTTATGGTCTGCTTTTGCACAATTGGACAATCATCATTGCCAATGCCGTGACATTAATTTTGTCCTCTAGCGTGCTAGCGATTAAAATTCAAAACATCACCAAGCGCTGAGATTTCAATTTCTTGTTTCTCACCACTTCTGCGATTTTTAATTTCAACTTTTCCCGCCCCTGCCGACTTAGGTCCGACGATGATTTGCAAAGGTAAACCGATCAAATCAGCGATTGATAATTTTTGTCCCAAACTTGCTTTTGTGTCGTCATAAAGCACATCAATTTTTTGCGCAGAAAGTTTTTGGTAAATTTCTTCACATACTTTATCGCACAGCTCATCGCCTGATCTCACATTGATTAATGCCACATCAAATGGCGCGATTTCTTTTGGCCAGATAATTCCATTCGCATCGTGATTTGCTTCAATTGCCGCGGCGCAAACGCGTGAAACGCCAATGCCGTAAGAACCCATATTGGGATAAATTTTATTACCTTCCGGACCCATCACGCTTGCTTCCATGGCTTTGGAATATTTTAAACCGAAATTGAAAATATGACCAACTTCAATTCCACGACGAGTTAAAACTTGATTTGCCGGAATTGGGCATTTTTCAATCACATGCATTTCATCGGCCATTGCGTAGAGGGTTTGCATCTCCGAGAGACTCAAATTTTCATCTTCAAATTTTTTGTCATAATAAATCGCGCTCTCGCCGGTGTCGGCTAAAATATGAAATTCGTGAGAAAGATCTCCCCCAATTGCACCAGTGTCAGCACGCACTGCCATTGGCTTTAGGCCCATGGCGCGGAAAATTTTGAAATAAGTTTCATACATCAAATTGTAAGTTTTTTTGGCGTTTACTTCATCGATGTCGAAGGAGTAAGAATCTTTCATCAAAAATTCGCGGCCGCGCATCAAGCCAAAGCGCGGGCGGATTTCATCACGGAATTTCCAGTGAATTTGATATAAATTTTTCGGTAAATCTTTGTAAGAAGTGACGTTTTTGCGGAAAATATCGGTGACAACTTCTTCATGTGTTGGACCATATAAAATGTCGCGCTCGTGACGGTCTTTAATGCGCAACATTTCTTTGCCGTAAGCGTCATAGCGGCCGGATTCCTGCCATAATTCTGCGGGCTGAATTGTTGGCATTAAAATTTCGAGCGCTCCTGATTTATCCATTTCGCGTTTGATGATTGCTTCAACTTTACGAAGCACACGCAGTCCTAAAGGCAACCAAGTGTAAATGCCAGACGCAGTCTGGCGAATCATGCCGGCGCGAATCATCAATTGGTGCGAAACGATAGTAGCATCAATTGGATTTTCTTTGAGAGTAGGGAGAAAAAATTGGGAAAGTCTCATGCTAATTTTTTGATGAATTTCTGTGCGCATCTAACGCCGTTGAAATCAATTGAATGGTCGAGATTGGTGAAGGAATAACCCTCAAATGGAATTTTATTTTCGTGTAAAATCTCTTTTCCTTCAGTGAAATTGTGGAAAGGAACAACAGAATCTGCTTCGCCGTGGATCAAGCAAATATCTGGCTTGGAGATGGTTTGTTCACCCAGCATTTCAGGCAAAATTACGCGGCCGGAAAATGCGACAACGCCCGCAATTTTTTCCTTTGAAATTAAACCCTGATAAATCGCCATCATCGCGCCTTGCGAAAAGCCAATCAGAAATAATTTATCATAACCAAGATTTAAGCGTTTCAGCTGATCGCCGATAAATTGCGCTAAAATTTTGTTGGAATTTTTGATGTCGCCAGAAATTGATTCCAGGCTTTTGCGCTCAATTCCGCCATAAAGTGAGAACCATTGATAAGCGTGAGGAAAGCCGCCTTCCCAAGGTTGGATGGCATTTGGGGAAATGAAAAAAGCATCAGGCAAAACACGCGTAAATTCCGGCGCAAGATTGATGAGATTTTCGCCATTCGCGCCATAGCCATGCAAAAAAATCACTAGATATTTCGGATTTTTCGTGTCGCAATATTCGTAAAATTTAACTTCTGACATTGTTATTTTAATCAGGAAAATAGAGGGCGCATAGCCAAATGCTTACTATAGATAATCTTTCACTTTTTCAAGACCGCAAGAAAATTTTTGCTAATCTCGGCTTTTCGGTAAGCCTCAATTCGGCCTTGATAATCACTGGCAAAAACGGTTGCGGCAAAAGCAGTTTGCTCAAAATAATCTCTGGAATTTCGAAGCCGACCTCGGGGAAAATTTTATGGGGCGAAGCAGATGTTGAAGGCTTTCGTGCTGATTTTAACGGTGACACGCAATTTTTGGGCCATAAAAATTTTCTCAAACCCGAATTAAGCATTTGGGAAAATCTGCGATTTTACTCACGTCTTGCCGACACTGAAGCCGCACTTAATTCGGCGCTTAATTTTTTTGATCTGCAAGCAATCAAAAATGAAAAAGTAAAAACTCTTTCCGCCGGTTGGCAAAAACGCGCTATGCTTGCGAAATTATTGGCTTGCCCGGCTACGATCTGGCTGCTTGACGAGCCTTCAAATAATTTGGACAAAGCAGGAAAAGAAAAACTTCACGGCCTCATCAAAACGCGCATCAAGGAAGATGGTTTGGTGATCATGACCACGCATGATGAAATGTTTTTTGACCTGGGGCCGCGGATAGATCTTGAAATATTTAGTTAACTATTTTTTCTAGCCCTGCTTCCCAACTTAACTAATTTTTCCCATGATGTTTAGCAATTTTGGACTTCTTATTTTGGTTGCAGTTTTATTGCTGGTTTATTTCTGGTATATGGCAATTATAACCAGACGTAACAAGGCTTTAGAAGCTTTGTCGGGAATTGATGTGCAGTTGAAAAATCGCCTCGATCTAATTCCAAATATTTTGAAAATCGCTAAAAGATTCATGGAACATGAGAGCGAAATTTTTAATGAAGTAACCGCGCTTCGTGAAGGATTGTCAAAAGATTATGACAAAAAAGATGTCGGCGAAGTGGCACATCACCTCAAAATTTCACAAGATTTAGCGCAGAAAATGCAGGCTTTGATGCTGCGTGCCGAGAATTATCCGGAGCTGCGTTCAAGCGATAATATGTTGCAAGCACAGCGTTCATATAACGAGATTGAAGCACAAATTGCGGCGTCGCGCCGTTTTTATAACGCGGCAGTAAATTCACTTTCAAATTCGATTCAGATCTTTCCAGGAAATATTCTCGCAGCCTTGATGGGCGTTAAGCCGATGCCATTTTTCGAAGCAGAAGATGCGGCGAAATCTTCAATCGATGCTTCGCAATTTCTTTAAAAATTAGATGCTTAAATTTCTAAATTGTTTCTTTTTTGGTGTTGGTGCTTCCACTGTTTTGGATTATGGTTTTGGCGAAGAAGAGCAACAATTTAGCGGCTTTGGAAAATTTTTTGACGAAAATATTCGCCCCAAAGGTTTGCTAATTGAAGAGTTGCGCATCAGAAATCTTAAGAAATTCATGTTATATTGCCGACTCTCGGCACTAGCGCTGTTATTGATTTGGGGCACGTTTTATCAATTAGAGCAAAGCAATAATTTTTTCTCGCCCAAAGTTTTAGAAAATCTTCAAGGACTTGCTTTGCTGCTTACAGGAATGGCAGTGCTTTTTCCTTATAGCGCAATCAGGCAATTCGGGCTCGATATTAAAAAAAATCTCTACGAAGAAGTTTTTAAATTCTGCAAATTTGATTATTATCCCGAAGGTAGTCAGCGCATTTTTGACTATGAGCCGTTTAACCTCACGCCTAATTATCAGCCCTCTATTTCTACCACGGAAGATTTAGTGATGGGGCAATATAAAACAGTTTCTTTCCGTCTTGAAGAACTTGATTTGAACATTGAAACTGGCAGCGGCAGAAGGCGTCGCAAAGTCAAAACTTTTCGCGGCGTGGTGATTATGATGAAGTTCAATAAAGAATTTTCCGGTCGCACTATAGTTAAACATGATTTGGGAATGATTGGAAATTTCTCACGCAAATTGGCGGAAAATCGCCTGAAAGATATGGAAAAAGTTGCGTTGGAAGATCCGGAATTTGAGAAAATTTTTGAAGTATATTCCACCGATCAAACTGAAGCGCGTTACCTACTAACCACTAGCTTTATGGAGCGTTTGAAGAATCTTTCAAATTTCTTTTCGGCCAAAAAAATCGAAGCTAGTTTTTATAATGATGCTTTGCTGTTGCAATTTACCAGTCGCCTGAATTTGTTTACAGTTGATTCAATTTTTGAGCCGGTAAATGTTGCCATCGAATCGCGCAAAGTCCTTGAGCAGATTGGCTTGATCTATGATCTGATCGATGAGTTGAAGTTAAATGAAAATACAGGTTTATAAATTTTAGTTCAGCGAAACTTTTGCATTTTTTCCTTGCTGCAGCACTTCAAGAATTTTTGGCAAACACTCATTTAATTTTTCATCCAACTGCCAGGGAGCGTTGAAAATAAACATTCCGCAGGCATGCATTTTTGTGTCATTTTCTTTGGATCCGATGTCAAAAGTGACATGCATTTTTTTCTCAAATTTCAGCGCCGACATTTTTTCGTAAAAATTTTTCAGAGTTTCTTCATCACTTTTTATGATTGGATGCCAAACCAAATAAACGCCGTGAGCAAAGCGCTTGTAGGCGTCATTCATGCCATCAATAATTTTTTGGTAATCGATGCTAACTTTGCTTTGATCTTTTTCAAAAGCGGGGTCAATCAAAATTATGCCGCGTTTTTCAAGTGGTGGCAGTTTCGATTTTAACATCGCAAAGCCATCTTCATTGAGCAGCGAAAATTTTTCACTGCCGGCAAAATTTTTGCGCAGTTGCATAAAATCATTGCGGTTTAATTCGGCAAAAATGGCGCGGTCATCGCGGCGCAAATAATCGCGAATGATGGCCGGTGAGCCTGCATAGATCTTCATCTTTTCTGCCAATTCCCAAGTTTCGCAGCGATTGATTTTGGCTAAAATTCTTACATAACGCTCCGGCAAAAATTCCTGAATTTTTTTAAATTTTTCGTGGCTGATAAATTCCGAAGTCTTGAGCGATTTTTCATCGGATAGATCATATTTTCCAAGTCCGGCATGAGTATCGAGTGCAAAAAATGCGTTGGATTTTTCATGCATTTTCTCAAGGCACAAAACCAAAATCAGATGTTTAAAAATATCAGCAAAATTCCCCGCGTGATAGATGTGATGGTAGTTCATAAATTATTTTTTAAGCGCGCGGCTAATTAAAAATTCCAGATTTTTTGAGGCAAATTTTTCGGCAGTTGCGGGTTTTAGTGAATCGAGAAGCGGCAGATATTTTTTTACATCATAGAAATTTTTATAGCTTCCCAAATCATCAGTGCCAAACAAAAAGCGGTTTGGATATTTTTCAATTAATGTCACCCAGTCCTTGTCAACCGTGCCTTCAGCCATGATGTAATTTTCTAAAACCACGAAAGATAAATCGATGTAGAGGTTTTTATTTTGCGCTAACAACTCATCCAAAATTTTTGTGAGATCATCAATTACAATATTTCGCATAATGCCGGCATGCGCCCACAAAAAAGTCGTTTTGCGATGTTTTCGTAAAACTTCTTTTAGAGTATCAACATAAATTGGAGCTGTTGGTCCTTTAAATGAGCGGTTTGCCAGATTATTGTGAATCAACACAAACCATTTTTTCTGCGCGGCTAATTCATAAATTGGATCAAGCGCTTCGGCATTTATTTTTGATGGCGGATTCATCTGGTCTGACAAAATATCATGCTCACCAAAAATTTCACCAAAGCCAACGATTGGCAAATCGGGATAGAGCTCAAGCGTTGATTTCACTGCTTCAATTGCACCTAAATCAAAATGCAAAAAGCCGTTAACCAGAAAGAAAAATTTTGATTTTTCTGCTGCAGGAAGTTTGCGATATTCTTCAAAAGTCGGGATGTCAGAAATCGTATTCCAATAAAATTTTGATTTATCGTCAGTGTAATAAGTTGGTCTTTTGCTTTTCTTATCCGCCCAATTCTCAAGCAGCGGCAGCGAGTTGGTGAGAATTTTATCAATGCAATTGGCCTGCGAATTTTTGTAAATTTCGTGCAAACTTTCTCCATGCATCACAAAATCGCGCGGGTGAAAATGGGCGTCTGAAAGGCGATATTTGCATTTATGATTTTCATCAAAGAGATCAAAGCGCTTCTCACTAATATCAAACTGCGCCTTGCCGATATAGCCATGATTATATTCCTTCGCAGCGGCAAAGGTTGAGATAAGACAGAAAATTAGAAAAAGTTTTTTCATAAATAATTATCCGAAGAACCAGCCGGTAATCATGTAATTTAGCAAAAGGATTGTGATTGATGCAGACACAACAGCATTGGTTGTAGCCACACCAACTCCTTCCGCGCCACCGCGAGAATTATAACCAAAATAACAGCCCATAATCGCAATCACCAAACCGAAAAATGCTGATTTAACGAGACCAGAAACCACGTCGATTCGTTCTAAAAATTTGAAAGTGTTGCTGATATAAGGACCCGGTGAGAAGCCTAGAGAGTGAACACTTACCAAATAGCCGCCAAGTACGCCGATGATGTCGGCAATAATCACCAAAAATGGCATCATCAAAACGCCGGCAATGACTCTTGGTGCGAATAAATATTTGAAGGGATTAGTTGAAAGTGTGCGCAGGGCATCAATTTGTTCGGTCACTTTCATAGTGCCAATTTCTGCGGCCATCGCAGCGCCAACGCGACCCGCAACCATAAGGCCGGCGAGCACCGGGCCAAGTTCGCGTGTAATTGATAAAACCACAACAGTTGCAATCGAGCTTTCAGCATTGAAGCGCGAAAAACCCGAATAGCTTTGCAGCGCTAGAACTGCGCCGGAAAATATTGCGGTGAGGCCAACAACAGGTAGCGAATAATATCCCATCTGCAAAAATTGGCGCAAAATTAAGCGCGGATAAAAAGGTGGAGTGAAGCAGCTGATAATTGAATTAGCCGCAAAGATTAACATCTCTCCAAATTGCGCTAGATTCAGCAAAGTAAAGTGTCCGACCTTTTCGAAAATTTTTAGAATATTCATGAAGGGTTGTATTTTAAGATTGGGTTGGGATGTTGTGCAGCTTATTAGAAAAATTTTTTTGATGTTCAAAGTAAAAATTGCCCACAGTCACAAAAATATCTTATTGGCATTAATGCTTGCTGCCTTTGTGTGCACGCAGCTTTTTGCGATTTCGCATAATTTTTCGCATCACCTGAATTTTAAAACTGAATTCTCAAAAGAGCAGCCACAAAAAAAACATAAAGATATTAATTGCTCATGGTGTTTTGTGAGCAATCTTCACAATCAGATTTTGTTATCTGCTGCTTTTGTTTTTGTTGCTTCTTATTTTTCTTTTGCATTTTTTTCGCGAAAATTTGATCGCGTAAAAGCCTCTTATCTCCTCTCCTCCAAAGCCTCGCGCGCGCCTCCAGCAATTTCTTAAAAGTCTGCACCACGGAAATTTTTTCCAACTTTTAAGAAATTAATATTCATGAAAATTTTCTCTATTTTTTTAGCGAGTTTTTTACTCGCTGCTCCGCTTTTTGCCGCTGATTTGAATTATGAAGTCAGCGCTGCAAAACTCGATAAATCGCGCAATAATCTTTCACCAACAACGGGAGGAAGCGCTTTTTCCTTTGAACCACAAGACATCGAAAATTTGCCGCAAGGTCAGATGACTTCGCTCAATCAAGTGTTGCTGCGTGCTCCTGGTGTTGTGCAAGATTCTTACGGACAAATTCACGTGCGAGGAGATCACTCGGCACTGCAATATCGTTTAAACGGTATTATCATTCCCGAAGGCATTTCGGGTTTTGGTCAAAGCTTTGATACTAACTTTGTTGAATCAGTTGATTTGCTAACCGGTGCGCTACCAGCGCAATTTGGCTATCGCAGCGCTGGTGTGGTTGATATCAAAACCAAAAAAGGAACTTTGAATAAAGCCGGGCGTTCAACTGTGATGGTTGGTGGAAATAATACTGTTGGTTTGAACCAACAGATTAGCGGATCGCAAGGCCGTCTTAGCTATTATTTAAATGCCGGATATTTGCAAAATAGTCGCGGTATTGAATCGCCAACTTCAGCAAAAAATTCGATTCACAACAATAGCAAACAGGATAAATTTTTCGGCTATTTTTCTTATTTGCTTGATGCCTCGCAACGCTTGACCTTCATGCTTGGAAATAGCACTGGTCGTTTCCAAATTCCAAATAATCCAAATGCCGACCAGTCAGGAAATTATACATTAAACGGTTTTGGAAATTCCTTTAACATCAATAATCTAAACGAAAATCAGAAAGAGGCTTCAACTTACGCTGTTGCAGCATTGCAAGGTATAAGCTCATCAGATGTTGATTATCAAATTTCTGCTTTCACCCGTTATAGCACGCTGAATTTTCAGTCAGATTATGTGGGAGATTTAATCATTAATGGTGTTGCGAGCAACATCAACCGTCAAAGCTTGATGAACGGTTTGCAAGGTGATATGAGTTATGATGTGAATGAGAAAAATAAATTGCGTTACGGCTTTTATTTCACCACTGAAACTTTCAAAAATCGCAGTGCTAATTTCCTTTTTCCAACTGACATTAATGGTGATCAGGCGGCAAATGATCCTTCAAGAGTTAATGATTCACACAGCAAAAGTGCGCAATTCTACAGCCTTTATGTTCAAGATGAATTTAAACCAATTGAAAAATTAACACTGAATTTCGGTGCACGTTTTGATAAATCTGCAGCTTATTTAAACGAGCAGCAAATTTCGCCACGTTTTGGTGCGGTTTATGAGATGAGCAAAAAAACCAAATTGCACGCTGGCTTTTCGCGCTATTTCACGCCGCCACCTTTGGCACAAATTGCTAATCCGAATCTAAATAATTTTGCTGATACTACAAATGCGCCGGAGAATTTTAATAACGGCAAGGCTAGAGCAGAGCGTTCAAGTTATTATGATCTGGGCATAGCGCAAAAATTCACGCCGCATTTAACGATAGGTTTGGATGGCTATTACAAAAGCGTAAGAAACCTGCTCGATAGCGGTCAATTCGGCAATGCGCCAATTTATAGTTCATTTAATTATCAAAAAGGTGAGATCTATGGAATTGAGTTAAGCGGTGATTATAAAAAAGATAATTTCTCGGCTTTTTTCAATTTCGCGGCGCAAAATGCGCGGGCAAAAAATGCGGTTTCGAGTCAATATTTGCTTGAGAATGGCGAGATTTCATATTTGCAAAATCATTATGCGCATCTTGATCATTTGCAAAAATATACGGCTTCAGCTGGTGTTGCTTACAAATATCATCAAGTGAATTATGCGGCTGATATGCTTTACGGCTCAGGGCTTCGCACCGGAGATAACAACTTAAATTCAATGCCGGCTTATACGCAATTTAACGCTTCAATTGCGCGCGACGTAAATATGTTTTTGTTAAATAAAATAAATCTGCGTCTCTCGCTTTTGAATTTATTTGACAGCACATATAAGCTTCATGATGGTTCAGGAATAGGGGTTGCGGCAACACAATATGGGCCACGCCGCACACTTTATTTAACAATTAGTAAACAATTCTAATCATGAATTTTTCTTCCGAAATTTTTAGCACCGCCAAGCTCGGCGGTGCTTTAATGCTGCCTTTGTCGCTACTTTGCATTTTGGCAATTGCGCTGATTTTTGATAAAATTTTATTTTACAAAAATTCGCTGCAACTGCCCACGTCCTTGCGCAGCTTGATTGAAACCTATGATTTTTCCTGGGCGGATTTGGAAGCGCAGCTTAAAAAATTGCCGCAAAAAAATTCTTACCGCAATTTTTTTGAAGTGATTTTGCAAAATCGCACAAAGCCGGTTTGGTGGCTTGAATCAAGGGCTGGTGATGAGGCAAAGCAGGTTGAGAAAAAATTAAATTCTGCGCTGTGGATTTTGGAAACCATCGTCACTGTTGCACCACTTCTTGGTTTGCTTGGCACTATTGTTGGCATGATGTCGTCATTTAAAATTATTGGCGATGCCGGTTTGGTAAATCCAAGCGGCGTTACGGCTGGTGTTGCCGAAAGCCTGATTGCAACCGGTTTTGGTTTGGCGGTCGCGATCTTTGCGCTTTTTGCTTTCAATTATTTTTCACAAAAAACTAATGAAGTTTTGGATGAGATGGAGTGCCTTGCCACCCGCATAATTGATCACATTAAGCTTGATGCAAAATTATGAAAATTAAGCGTGCGCGCAAAACCAAAAAAGGTCGCATCGAAATCATTCCCATGATTGATGTGATGTTTTTTCTTCTTGCTACTTTCATGCTGGCATCGCTCTCAATGCAAAGATTCGAAGGTCTCGGGGTGAATTTAGTGCAAGGAAAAGCTGATAAAGTTCAAACCGAAAAACAAATCACTTTCACCATCACTCATGACAATTCAGTTTTTTTGAACAAGGAAGAAGTGGCGCTCACCAACATTCGCGACCGTCTTTTAGAAATTCCTGAGGCAGATAAAAAAATTGTAATAATTGCTTCCGATAAAGATTCCAAACAAGGTATTGTCATGCAGGTAATGCTGCAGGCCAAGGCGGCGGGGGCGAAGAATTTTTCAATGATAATCAAAAACTGATGCAGCGACCTTTCTTAAGTTTTGCGGTTGGATTTCTGGTTTATTTTTTGCTGCTCGGTTTTTTTGCTTTTGTGTTTTTCAAAAAATTGCAAATGCCGCAAGTCACACTTGAAGTGGATGCAGATTTAGTCTGTGATGTTTCAGCTCATGAAAAATCAAAATCGCGTGAAGAAAAAAGTGATTTAGAAAAAATTTCTAGCGAAAAAAATGCGCAGAAAAAAAGCAGTGAAGAAAAATTAGAACCTAATAAAGCCAACGCCGAGAATGAAGAAAACGAGGCGCAAAAAAATTCTGCCAAAAAAATTCCGCCACTTTTTCAGCCGCTTCCAGAAATTCCGCAAGAGTTGCGCTATGAAGCTTTCAACTCAAAAGCGGTGGCGCGTTTTTATGTCGATGCCGCTGGAAATGTTGCGCGCGTAGAGCTCATCACCCCAACTTCTAATCCAAAGTTGAATCAACTTTTATTAAAGAGTTTGCGCAAATGGAAATTTGCCTCTAGTCGTATTGGTGTCACACAAGACATTGTCGTAACTTTCAAAGTGGAGTGATCATGAAAAAAATTTTTTTCTTTCTCGCTTTTTTCTTTTCAACGCAATTGGCTCAGGCTGAAGTGACAATCTTTGCCTGTGAGCCACAATGGGCAAGTCTGGCTCGCGAAATTGTAGGGCCAAAAGCAGAAGTGGTGACGGGCACACGCGCCAATGAAGATCCAAGCCAAACTAGAGTTACCACTGAATTAGGAAAATTGATCCGCACCGCCACAATGGTTTTTTGCACCGGCAATGGTCTTGAAGTTGCGTGGCTCGACAGCGCGTTGAATAAAAGCGCCAATCTTGTTGTTTTGACGAAACCGGAAAATCTGCTTTTTGCTTATGATTATGCGATCACCAAAACTTCGCCTTATGTGCATTTGAATCCGCATAATATTTTGCCAATTGCGGCAGAATTTACGCGCCGCATAAAAATCATCGATGGCTTGAATGCCATTTATTATCAAAAATCTTACGAAAATTTTGCGAGCAGATGGCAAAAATCAGTTGCGTTGTGGGAGGCTGCAGCCGCGCCAATTCGTGGTCAGCGCATTGTTGTGCAAAATGATAATTGGAGTGAATTGACAAATTGGTTAGGGTTAGAAATTGCTGCAAAAATTCCGCAGCAAAAAACGCGCCTCGCCAATAATAAACTTCTCGAAGATGTTTTGCGTAAACTCAAAGATAATCCGGCAAGCGTAATAATTTTTTCAAGTGCAGAAGATAAAACACCGGCTTTGTGGTTGAGTGAAAAGGCGAATATTCGTGTGGCTTTATTGCCTTTCACGGTTGGTGGTGCGGCTAATTCTGCAGATTTATTTCAACTATTTTCAACAACGATAAATCTTTTGCGAGCTGATTGCTCACATGTTGCTTGCCCGCCGGTTGTAATTTCTAAGTAGCAGCATCATCGCACTTAACATCGCGCAAAAAATTGCATTCCACGCTGCCATCGAAAGTTTGAGGAAAAAGAATTGCGGCTCATCGCAGCGCACGGCTTTTGTTTTCATCAAAGTTTCGCGTAGTTGATCGATGTCGGTAATTTCATTTAAGCTTTGATTTGCCGAGCATGAATCGGGTCCGCGAAAAATTTTTTTCTCCACTCCAACTTGATAAGAAGCGATTACAACATTTGTCATCAAGCCAATCAGACAAAGATAAAAAGTGAGTTGCTGAAATTTTTTATTTTTTGAAATCAGTGCTAAAGTAACAATTGCGATGATCAAAAAAAACGGCACGCGTTGATAGAGGCACAAAATACAAGGCTGAAAATTGAAACCATATTGGGCGATATAGGCTGAGGTGAGAGCAATAAGTGCTGCAAACAAAACCCCAATTAAGATTTTTTGCTCAGACATGTTTTGGCTAAAACTTTGCGCAGTTCAACTGCCGGTTGATCGAAAGGATTAATTTTTTTGACGTAAGCAATTAAGATAGTTTCTAAAAACATCTGCATCATCAAGGCGCCGAGCACTTCTTCGTTTAATTGTTTTATTTCAAAAATGCGGATTGGAAGTTTTTTGCGATTCAAAACTTCAATCGTGGTTTCTTGTTCGATTCTAACAATTTCACTTAATTTTTTTCCGCCAAAAAGCGTTTTGCAGGCTGGTAAATCTTTTACCGCAAAATCATAAGGATGATTTTTGGTGGTGATAAAAGTGAAAAATTTATCGCGTGTACCTTCGAGATAAAGTTGCAATTGGCTGTGTTGATCGACCGTCCCCATTGAGTTGATCGGGGTTGAGCCAAAACCGTTTTTGCCCAAAGATTCCGCCCAAAGTTGGCGATACCAGTCAGTGAAATTTTTTAGATTATCAACATAAGGCATGATCACGCTGTTGGTGAAACCTTCATCATAAAGTGCTAATTGCAGCGCGCAGGAATCGGAAATATTTTGGTTCTCCAAAAAATCTTTGAGAATTTTCTGTGCGCCAAGGCGAATCTTTTTAACATCAAGTCCGGCGAGCATTGCAGGCAATAAACCAACAATTGAAAAACATGAATAACGGCCACCGATTTTTGATGGATGATTAGCAATTTCAGAGCCGAGTTTTTTGGCAATTTTTGCTAGCGAATTTTTTTCTGATTCAGTGACGAACAAAAATTGTTTAGCGAAATTTTTAAATTTTGCTTTCTGCAGGCAATCAATGATGACAAGGGTTTGGCAGATGGTTTCAATCGTTTCACCGGATTTGCTGATGACGAGGAAAAAAGTGTTTTTGAGATCAGTTTTTGATAAGCAATTTTCAACTGTGGTTGGATCAATTGATTCAAGAAATTCTAACTTATTTTGAAATTTAAGCGCAGTTAAAGTTTTGCCGCCGAGGCTTGAGCCACCTGCGCCAAGCACAAGAATTTTTTTATAAGGAGAAATTTTTTTGGCGAGTTTTTCGAACTCTTTTAAATCATCTTTGCCAAAAACTACATCAATTGATGCGAGCTTTGCAGCTTTGATTTCGCTGCGCAAAACCTCACTTTCTTTCGCACAAATTTTTTGGAAATTTTTCAGATTTTTTGCTGAAGCGACATTTTTGAAATGCTGTGCGAAAAGACTACGTGCCATCAAGATTTTATTGAGTTATTCTTGTGCGGGCTTGCCCGCCGAAGCCTTCAGGCGAAGGCGGGAGGCCAGGGGCGGAATCGAACCGCCGAATAAAGGCTTTGCAGGCCCTTGCATTACCACTTTGCTACCTAGCCGAAAACTTTAATTTGAACTGCGTTCAAATTAAGGGAATTTTGAATTGCTGCGCAGCGAGTGAATCGCTGCATCCGCAATGAAATTTATTTTTTAGGAGCGGGGCAATCTAGGAGTCGAATCGTAGATTACAAGAACTGCGTCGCGCTGTAGGGTAAGCGAAAGCGGATTACTTTTTTCTTTCGGTAATCCTTGGCGCTCTAAGGTAAAGAGCGTCGGAATTTTCTAAGAAATTTTTGTTGTGGAATTTTTGCAAGGCGAGGAGGGCGACTAAATCGGCGGTGGGATTTTCTTTGCAGATTACCAAATCAGTTTTTGGCAAAAAATTTGGAAGCTCAGGAGCGCTTATCAGACAAGGCTCAGTGAGGCATTGGAGTTTTTTATTTTCGCAAAAATATTTAGCGAAAAATAATTCATCCATTGCGGCGTCTAGTGTGACGAAAATCTCGCCATTATGATCTCGTTTAGCGAAGGCAGAGGCTTCGCAGCAATTTACTAAAATTAAAGGAATTGCCAAGGCGGCTTTGAGAGTGCGGGCTGTTGTCAGGGCGATGCGGGTTCCGGTGAAAGTGCCGGGGCCATTTGTTGTGGCGATTAATTCTAAATCTTGGTACCAGATTTTTTGTGAATGGAGAATTTTTTCAATTTCGGGAATCAATAATTCGGATTGTTTTCCGCTCTCCGAAATTATTTTTTTTGCGAGCAATTTTTCATCATCAAGCAAAGCAATTGAAAAGCCGGAAGCGCTGGTATCAAAGGCTAGGATTAGCACTAGTTTATTACATTAACGAGGTTTGGCACGTCGAGTGAGAAGGTGGGAATTGTGACTTCAAAAATTTCGCCGCCTTCGATTTTTTTCATGATATATTTTCCATTCATGATGCCGGATGGATGGCGCAAATGCACGCCGCTCGAATATTGGTAAGAAGTGTTCGCGCTAATCACCGGCTGTTCGCCAACCACGCCTTCGCCGCTTACTTCTTGTATGCCGCCTTTTTCGTCAATGATGCGCCAATAGCGGCTTAGAAGCTGGATCGGCTCGGCTTTGCGATTTTCAATGCGAATGTGATAAGACCAGATGTAGAGGTCGCCGGTGGCGGCGGATTTGCTGTCGACAAATTCCGGCCAAACTGAGATCTGTACGTCGGAAGACATGGCGCTGTAAGGCTGGCCACTTGGTAGAGAATCTAATAATTCATCTACGCGATTTGATTTTGATAATTGCGTCATTAGTAAAAATTTTAATTCATGCGGTCAGTCATATCAACGACGCGCATCAACTCTTTTAAATCTGTGATACCGGCCACTACTTTTTGCAGCCCATCTTCAATCATCGGCACAAAGCCATGCTGCGCAACGTAAGTCAGCATTTCTTTGCGGCTTGCTTGATTATTAACCATTTCGTCGAGTTCTCTATCAAAAGGTAAAATTTCGCAAACAACGATACGGCCTTTATAGCCGCCGTGGCATCTTTCGCAGCCAACTGCTTTGAAGATTTTATCAATGTTTGAATATTTAGGGCCGAGCAATCTTTTTTCAAAGTGGTCGAGCGGCATTTCTTTTTTGCAATGGTTGCAAAGCTTACGGGCGAGGCGTTGCGCCACAACTCCAATTAATGAACCAGACATTAAATAATTCGGTACGCCGATATTCATCAAACGCGGAATTGCGCTTAGCGCATCATTAGTGTGCAGCGAGCTATAAACCTGGTGACCGGTCATCGCGGCTTGAATGGCGGTGATAGCGGTTTCTTTATCGCGAATCTCACCCACCAAAATTACATCGGGATCTTGACGGAGCAAAGCTTTAATGCCAGCAGCGAAATCCATACCGATATCGTTTCTGATATTTGACTGGCGAATTAGCGGCAGGCGATATTCCACCGGGTCTTCAAGAGTCATGATATTTTTATCAATCGAATTGATGTAATTCAAAACGGTATAAAGAGTTGTGGTTTTACCAGAACCGGTTGGACCGGTCAAAATGATCACGCCTTCCGGGCGTTGCACCATGCGCTTGATGAGTTTTAGCGCATGCTCGGAGAAGCCAAGTTTTTCAAGAGTTAAGATCGATTGCTTCTCATCCAAAATACGCATCACGATATTTTCGCCATTGATGGTTGGCTGGGTTGAAACACGAAAGTCAATTTTGCGGCCCAAAATTTCCGAATTGATGCGGCCGTCTTGCGATTTGCGGCTTTCGGCGATATTCATGCCCGACATAATTTTGATGCGCACCGAAATTGCCGACCAATAATCTTTGTGGATGCTACGAATTTGGATCATCTTGCCGTCAATGCGGTAGCGGATGCGAAGGAACAAAGCTTCCGGCTCAAAGTGCAAATCCGAGGCGCCACGATGCACGGCGTCAGTTAAGATGGCGTCAACTAAACGAACCATCGGGCTTTTATAATCGCCCTTTAATTGTGATTCATCGAAAGCTTTATTATTGCCGCCTTCAATCTCGCGCAAAATACCCTCAATGGACATTTCATAGCCGTAATATTGATCGATGGCCTGCAACAGTTCCGGCTCAGTTACGAAAACGGGATTGATGTGAAAATTCGGCGGAAAAAAGCGGCGCACTTGGTCGATTGCAACAATATCAAAAACATCGACCATCCCGATGGTTATTGAATCCGCAGTATATGAAACCGGAATCAATTTATTGTGTAGCGCAAATTCTTTGGGAACTTTTTTTACCAGCTTGGCATCAATGATTGCGGCCTTGATATCGAATTTTTTAACGCCGCTTGATTCATTCAAAATCTCACCCAGCGCACCTTCCGACACGAAGCCCAGCGCAATTAAAACCGCGCCGATGGTTTTTGCACCACCAAGTCTGGCATGCTCCTTGAGCGCAATTGCCAATTGGTCGTCGGAAATAACTTTCTTTTCCAAAAGCTTGGCGCCGATGTCAGTATTGCTTTGCGTTTTGCTCATTTACGAGATTTTGCTAGAGTTTTGAGAGAGGCAGAAGTTATATTTTCTTGCTCTCAACTAAGTCAAGAAATCAATCCTGCAATGTCTGTAATCACACGTTTCGCTCCGTCACCAACCGGCTATTTACATATTGGCGGCGCGCGCACTGCTTTATTTAATTATCTTTTTGCGCGCCATAACGGCGGAAAATTTTTGCTGCGAATTGAGGATACGGATAAAGAGCGCTCAACCGATGCGGCAATTGATGCGATTCTGCAAGGCCTTGATTGGCTTGGTTTGATGCCGGATGAAAATTACGTTTTGCAATCAAAAAATTTAGAGCGCCACAAAGAAGTTGCGCTGCAATTGCTCGAAAAAAATCGCGCTTATTTGTGCTACACTTCTGCAGAAGAATTAGATGAAATGCGAAAAAGCGCAGAAAAAAAAGGCGAAGTTTTTCGCTTCAAAAGCCCGTGGCGTGATAAAGCAATGTCGCAAAATTCAAGTGTAAAGCCGGTGGTTCGCATCAAGGCACCGCTTGAAGGCGAGATGGTTATTAATGATTTGGTGCAGGGAAAAATTTCGGTAAAAAATTCTGAGCTTGATGATTTGGTGATGCTGAGAGGCGATGGCACGCCAACTTATATGATGGCTGTTGTAGTTGATGATCACGATATGAAAATTACTCACATAATTCGCGGCGATGATCATCTCACAAATGCTTTTCGTCAAAAAGTAATTTACGAAGCAATGGGCTGGGAAGTGCCGCAGTTTGCTCATATTCCACTGATTCATGGAAGTGATGGCGCGAAAATGTCAAAGCGTCATGGCGCAACTTCCGTGATCGAATATAAAGAAATGGGCTATTTGCCGGAAGCGATGCGCAATTATTTGCTGCGTCTTGGTTGGTCGCATGGCGATGCCGAAATTATTTCGGATAAAGAAGCAATTGAATGGTTTAGCCTTGAAAAAGTTGGACGCTCGCCTTCGCGTTTTGATTTTTTGAAACTTGATTCGATCAATCATCACTACATCAAAAATAAATCTGAAAGTGAGTTGCTGAAATTATTTGATGGCCTTTCCGACTCAGAGAAATCAAGGCTGCAACGCGCATTGAAATTTTTGAAAGAAAAAGTTTCTTCAACTAATGATCTCAAAAAAATCGCGGAAATTTATTTCGATAATTTCACCAAAGAACTTGATGAAGTTGATAAAAAAACTCTAAGCGAAAAAAAATCTTTGGTGGAAGATTTGCGCGATAATTTAGCCAATTTATCTGATTGGTCGCATGATGGTGTGAAAAATTCGCTCAATCAATTTGCCACTGTGAAAGGCCTGAAAATAAAGGATTTCGGGCCGGCATTGCGCATTACTTTAACTTTTTCTTCTGCATCGGCAGGTGGAATTTTTGATGTGGTGGAAATTTTGGGGAAAGAAGAAGTTGTCGCGCGAATTAATTTTGCGCTAAGCCAAGTTTAAATTTTCGTTTTTATTTTTTATGAAACATATTTTTCTTATCACTATTTTCTCTCTCATCACCGCCAACGCCTTCGCGCAAGCTTCCGATTACGAAACTTCAACCGAGCCGGTGCGAAATCAACTACCTTCAATTCACAATATCACAGTAAAAGTCACTGATCCAAACGCCTTTTATTTTAAGCCTTATTTATCAATCGAATATAGCGCGCCGGTAATTTCGGGTGGTGGTTCCAACGTTGATTTTAAAAGTACCAAAGACATTGGTGGTCAGATAAAAAATTTCCAAAATATCGCCATTGGCGGACATTTCCGCGTGCAAAAATATTTGGGTTTTAATTTAAACTGGGCGCATAGCGAACTTGAAAATAACACGCTCAACGGCGTTGGCGGGCTGTCGCGCCAGGCTTATCTCAACATTTCGCAGATCAATGCTTCAGCTTTAATTTTTGCCCCAATCGTAGAAAATACTTTCGAGCTTTTTGCCGAAGTTGGTGCTTCCGACATCAACAGCAAATTGAATTATATTGACGGTTTCGGAAATTTCGTCAGCGGCAAAACTCATGAAACCAAAGCCTTGTTTGGTGGTGGGGCGCAGATTAATTTCAACGAAACCAGCACGGTGCGCTTGTCGTTCCAAAAATATTCTGGAAAATTAGCTTTGATTGATTCACATTACACGACAGTTCGCATTGGATATCTCCATTCCTTCTAGTCTTATCTTTTGGAAAGCCTTCCGAAATTTTATCATTCTAAAAACAAATGCCTAAAAATTATCTATTTACCTCGGAATCAGTTTCCGAAGGTCATCCGGATAAAATTTGCGATCAGATTTCTGACACATTAGTTGACGCATATCTGAGTAAAGATCCTTATTCCCGATTAGCGATTGAAACTTTTGCCACCACTAACCGCGTGATTGTGGGCGGTGAAATTCGCGCGCCGCAAATCACTAAAGTTGAAATTGAAGATTTGATCCGCTCAACCGTAAAAGAAATCGGTTATGAGCAAGACGGCTTTCATTGGAAAAATCTTGAGATCACTAATTTGCTTCATGCGCAATCTGCTGACATCGCGGTTGGTGTTGATGCTTCTGGCTCAAAAGATGAAGGCGCGGGCGATCAGGGAATTATGTTTGGCTATGCCTGCAATGAGACCAAAACTTTAATGCCGGCACCAATTTATTATGCGCATCGTATTTTGCATAATATCATGGATGCGGTTAGAGCAGGCAAGCTGCGCGATATTGGGCCCGATGCCAAAAGTCAGGTAACTTTATTTTATGAAAATGGCGTGCCGATGCGCGCTGAAACAGTTTTAGTTTCAATTCAACATCGTGAAGGAATGACGCAGCAACAAGTGCGCGACGCTATCCGTCCTTATGTTGAAAAATCGCTGCCCCAAGGCTGGATGTGCGCTGAAGATAAATTTTTAGTTAATCCAACCGGTAAATTTGTGATCGGTGGACCAGATGGCGATGCCGGTTTAACGGGTCGCAAGATCATCGTTGACACCTACGGTGGTGCAGCTCCGCATGGTGGTGGTGCATTTTCTGGAAAAGATCCAACCAAGGTTGATCGCTCTGCCGCTTATATGGCGCGCTATCTCGCCAAAAATGTCGTGGCCGCAGGATTGGCAACGCGTTGCACCATTCAAATTTCTTACGCAATTGGCATTTCCAAACCGCTTTCGCTTTATGTTAACAATCACCAAACCGGAGTTGCCGGCGAAGATTTGGTGAAGATCATCAATGAATTAGTTGATTTAAGTCCGCGCGGAATCCGCACGCATTTGGGTTTGAATCGTCCGATTTATAAACGCAGTGCCACCTACGGCCACTTTGGCCGCGAGCCGGAAGCTGATGGTGGTTTTTCTTGGGAGAAAACGGATTTGGCGCAACAATTGAAGAAGTTGGCCTAATCCGCTTATTCTTGCTACAGCGCGATCAAAACTCCTGTCGCGCTTTCATCACCAGAAAATGCGATTGTAGTGAGTGCCTTTTTTCCAGCATATAATCGAGCGAAAAAGTCACATCATCAGTGTGGATGAAATCAAATTCAAATCCGCCGCGCAGAGACGCGCGATCAATTTGTGAAATTTTTGTATTAAATGAGATGTCGCTGCCAATAAAGCTCGCCGTGGTTGTGGGTTGGCTGTTAATGATGTTGTAACCGTAAGAAATTTTTATCAGCGCGAGAATTTTTTTACATTCTTTGATGTCGGGAATTTTTCCAATGATGCCGAAATTTGTGCCGATTCTTGCTTCAAGAAAACTTGCTGCAATGCCGCCAACCCTTAAGTTTAGTGTGTCGGCGCCGCGTTCAGAATAGCCGTCAATTTTACTGCGCAAAAAATTCAGTGAGAATTCTGGCACTAATTTTAAGTCATAAGCAAATTCTTTAACTATGCCGCTTTTGATTTTTGCGACATAAGTTTGTCCGTTATAATTGGCGGTACTATTGGCCTTTAGCGCAGTAATAGCGCGCTTCGAGTCATATTGATGAAAAGCGCCACCAACAATCATATCAACAAAATATTCATCAAATTTTTGTCCGCGAAAAAAATTTAATTGATAGCTGGTGAGAGAATTTATTTTGGCATCATCATCACTTTTGATCGTTGAGCGCGCATAACTGAAGCTCGCGCCGGAATTTTCATTATCAAAGCCGAGAGCAAAACCGCCGGAATTTGCGCTGAAACCTTCATCATCGGCTACGGCATTTTGCGTGAGAGCATTGCCGAAAAATTCGCCAAAAAATCCGCGCGGTAATTCAACATTAAAACAAGTTTTTTCTAATCTGCGTTCATCAATTTTTAGTGAATTATTCACCAAAGCAGAAGTGGTGAGAAGGCTTGCCTTTGTTGAGTTCGGAGCAAGTTGATTTATTGTGTTATTAAGCTCGGCGGTGCTTAAATTTGCACCATCAATATAACTTTGAAATTGCCGCAATTTTCCGCTCGATGAATTACCGATTTTATTGAGGTTTTTGTAAATATTTTGCACATTTTTATTCGAAGAAATTTCGTTAGCCGCTAAATGATTTGCTTCCAAAAAAAGATGATTCGCATCCGATGAAGTGTTGAAACGCAAGAGTCCATAAACATTTGATGAATTGCCGTTGATCGAAATATTTTCACTATTTATCGCTGAAATGCTTGAGCTATTTGTTGCTTCAACAAGTGTAAATTTTGTGCCATTGGCAATATAATCATTATTAGCTGAGAAATTTAGCGCCAGCTTTGAAGCTGCGTCAATATTGGCTGCACCGCCAACGGAAAAATTTCCAACCAAATTATTTTCTAACTTTGCAGAAAAAATCGCGCCATCATCTAGCAAAAAATTTCCGGCAATTATTTGGTTGTGTGAACCGAGATTAATTTTTCCCGCAACTTCCAAATTTCCCTGAATTGCCGAAAGAGAATTTAACTCACCACCGACAAAAATATTATCCGCATAAATTGCTCCCGACATAGTAAGCACGCTATCCGAATCAATATTCAAATTTGCCAAAGCATTGCCGCTGGCGCCGATTTCATTTGCCGAAAAATCAATTCCAACCAAATTCAAATTGCCGTTTCCCTGAATTGATCCGCTAAAAACCGCGCCATTTTGCAAAGTGAAATTCGCATTATTTTCGAGAAAAATATTTGGTGCTTCGATTTTCTCTGAGCTCGTGAAGCCGCCACCAGACTTGACGGTCAGGCTATTCAAATTTAGAAAATCCGCAGTTTGCGAAAAATTCGCCGCAAAAATATTTATGTTTCCTGCATCATTTCCTTCAACTTCACCTTGAATTGTTCCACCTAAAATATTCAAAGTTGCATTGCCCATGCGCACACCGCTATTAAGGCTTCCCGAATTGTTGATCGTGACATTATCGCCGGAATTATAAATCGCATAACGGTTGGAATTTATGCTTCCCGAATTTGAAATCACCGCATCAGAACCTTCATTGCGAATGCCATAAACCGTTGAAACATCTGCACTGGTGATGGTTCCTGAATTTGTAATTTCAGAAAAATTATCTTTATTATAAATGCCGTTATTGCCGCTGATGATGATTCCCGAATTGCTTGCGACATTGTGGTTCAAGGCACTAGCCGTTGATGTGCTGCCAGCACTAATATAAATCCCATAAGTTTGCGTGGTTGAAATTGTGCCGGAATTTTGCGCCGAATTGGAATTTCCATCGAGATAAATTCCGTAAGAGCTGCTACCTGCGGTTGTAATATTTCCGGAATTGCTAAGTGAGCTGCTATCGCCGCCCGCATAGAGCCCATAACCGCTGCTGCCTTGTGTGTTGATTAAACCTTTATTGGTGGCAATCGATAAATTGCTAATCGTAATGCCACGTCCCGAACTGCCGCTAGTTTGAATTTGCGCCCCAACTTCATTAGTAATTTGATTATAATTTCCGCTAGTGCGAATGCCGTAAGCACTTGAATTGGGACCTGTCGTGATGATATGTAAATTAGTGATCTTATCCAAATTCCCCGAAGTGCCAACCAATGAGCTGCTAATACCAACACCGCTAGTCGTAATATTTCCCGTCGTTGTGAAATTTGTCTGCGTGGATGTGAGAGTGAGGGCAAAGGAATTTTTTGTAAAAATTGCGCACAGCAAAATCGCTGTGATTTGGGTTTGGATTTTCATGGTGTTTATAGTTTGGTGTTTAGGTTTTCATCCAAATAAATCTGAATGAGTGCCGGTATCGTGTAATCTTAATTCGCCTTCAGTGATTTCATAAATTAATAGCCAGTTTGGCTCGATATGGCATTCGCGTTTTCCCAGATAATTTCCGATCAATTTGTGGTCGCGATATTTGCTTTCTAAAATTTCTAAATTGGCAAGTTTGGTGATTACCATCTTAAGCTTTGCAGGCTTTTTACCTTGCCGGATGATCCTTTTATAACTACGCTTAAACGTAGTGGACCAAGAGACTAATAGCACTTGTGATGGCTATTTATTTAGGTCTCTAAAAAGTGAATTTATATCTTTATTCGTCGTGATATTGCGACGATGTTTAAAATCTTCGAATGATTGGAGAAGTCTTTTGCTTGGCTTTTTTGCTGCGCTTGGAGATGGCTCGAATGAGGATTTCGCTAAGGATGTTTTTAATTTGGTGTGTGACATTTTTTTCATAAATTGGTGTTGGAAGTTTTAGCAAAATAAAAAAGTCAAAAAAAATAATCTATAAAAATTCCGGCTTCTTAGTTTCGATTTTCAACTCTTTTCCGAAATAGTCTGCGATCTTGATTTTGTAAGCGTGAAGACATAGTCGTTTGCAGAGATCTTTGTGCAAAACTTTCATGCCGCCATATTTTACGTCGTTGATAATTGGGTGTCCGAGCTCTTTGCAATGCACGCGGAGTTGATGGGTTCGGCCTGTTAGTGGCATGAGCTCAGCGATGCAGTAAGATTCGAATCTGCGGATGATTTTAAATTTTGTGATCGCTTCTTTTCCTTGTTCAAAATCAGGAGAAACTTTTTCGTTTTTGCCCGAAATTTTTTTGCGCAGTGGAATATTTATTACGCCGTCATCTTTTTTGACATTGCCGTTGAGCAGCGCCAGATATGTCTTCTCGACGGTTTTATTTTTAAAAGCTGAGGTAAGCATTTCAGAAGTTTGCGAATTTTTTGCGATCAATAAAATGCCGCTGGTGTCTTTGTCGAGGCGATGAACTAATTGCCATTTTTTTGCGGTGGCAAAATCATCAACTGAAATTTCAATTCCGCTACCGCCTTGTGTAGCAAGGCCGGAAGGCTTGTTGATTGCAACTAGATTTTCATCTTCAAAAATTATGTAAGACAAAAATTTCTTCATTTTTTCGTCATTAATTTTTGGTTTTTTTGGTGCGCTGTCAAAACGGTTTTTTAAATCCGCATAAACATCGATCTGGTCTTGATCCTCGATTCTGTAGTCACCCGGCACTCGCAAGCCATTCACTTTAATTTTCTTTTCACGAATTGTTTTTTGTGCCACGCCAAAAGAAATATCAAATTTCTTGCAAAGGAATTTATCGAGGCGCAGTCCGATGGAATCTTGTTCTACAAGGATTGAGAGCATTTAGGCAAAAATTAATTTTGAAGAATAATAGCCAAAAAATAAGGCAGAAATTGCTAAAACAACTGAAGCAATTGCATAGGTAAAGGCTTGAGAATATTGGCCTGCTTGGGTTAGGCGAAAGAAGTCAAGCGAGAAAGCGGAGAAGGTTGTAAAACCACCTAAAAATCCGGCGAGAAGGAAATTTTTTAAGCGTGGATCGAATGAATCAAAATTGCGGATGACGAAGAAATAAAGAATGCCGGCAAGCAGCGAGCCGATGATATTTACTAAAAAAACACCCCACGGAAAACGGCTCGAAAAAATGCTCATGCCACTGATTGCTTCGCAGGATAAGTAGCGTGTGATGGAGCCTAGAGCACCGCCGATGGCGATGAGAAATAAATTCATTTAAAACTCGCTTGGTTTGAAACCGAAATGTTTAAGAAAACGCACGTCATTTTCGAAGAACATGCGTAAGTCAGTAATGCCGTATTTTAACATTGCGAGGCGCTCGATTCCGATGCCAAAAGCATAGCCTTGAAATTGCGTTGAATCGATTTTGCAATTTTCCAAAACTTTGGGATGAATCATGCCGCAGCCCAGGATTTCCATGAAGCGGTCGCCTTTGCCGATCTTAATTTTTCCACCTTCAATTGAATAATTTATGTCAACTTCGGCTGATGGTTCAGTGAATGGGAAAAAGCTTGGGCGGAAGCGCAATTCGACATTTTTTACTTCGAAAAATTTTTCGAGGAAATTAGTTAATGTCCATTTGAGGTGCGCCATTGTTATGTCGCGGTCGAGTACGAAACCTTCAAATTGGTGAAACATTGGTGTGTGAGTTTGATCGGAATCGCAGCGGAAAACTCGTCCCAAGGCAGCAACGCGTAGAGGCGGTTGTGTTTCGCTCATTTTGCGAATTTGCGTGTTGGAAGTGTGAGTGCGTAGCAACAGTGGAGTATTTCTGAAATAAAAAGTGTCCTGCATTTGGCGGGCAGGGTGGTTTTCATCAATATTGAGCGCGGTGAAATTATAGAAATCATCTTCGATTTCTGGGCCCTTGGCAAATTCAAATCCTAGCGCGGAAAAAATTTCCTGAATTTCGGCCATTACTTTGCTGATTGGATGGATTAAACCAGTTTCGGATTTTCTAACCGGCGCGCTTAAATCAAGTTTTTCGCCACCCAATTTTTCAGTTAATTCGGCATTTTCGAATTGCTCTTTTTTAGCATCAAGCTGCGTGGTGATTGCGTCGCGCGCTTCATTAATTTTTGCGCCGAAAGATTTTTTTTCTTCAGATGCAATATTTTTTAATTGTGAAAAAAGTTCGGTGACAAATCCTTTTTTTCCTAAAAAATTGATGCGAATTTCTTCAATTGCTTGCTTGTTTGTGGCAGCAGAAATTTGCGCGTTGAAATCCGCCAAGATTTTTTCTATAGTCATTTTTAACTTAAATAAATTCGGGTATTACCCTCCTCTTGAGGGAGGGTCAACGAACCGCAGGTGAGTTGGGGAGGGGTCAAAAATCTAGCTGATAAATTTCTGACCCCTCCCCGAGTCGCTACGTTCTTCGACCCTCCCTCAAGGGGAGGGTGTACATCGTTTCAAAAAGCTCCTTTTATGTCAATCAATTGGTTTGGCGCCTGCACTTTGCTTAAAAAAGAGGTTGTGCGTTTTCTAAAAGTTTACCACCAGACGTTGTTTTCGCCGGTCGTAAATATCATACTTTTTCTCGCGGTTTTTTCGCTGTCAGTTGGCAATCACATTGAGCATATCAACGGTGTTTCATTCCCGATTTTCGTGGCTGCGGGCCTGATCATGATGGCTTCGATGCAAAATGCTTTTGCCAATTCTTCATCATCTTTTGTGATGGGAAAAGTGATGGGGCATATTGTTGATTATTTGATTCCGCCGCTTGGCGCTTTTGAACTTTTATTCGCTTTCACGATTGGTGCGGTGCTGCGCGGCATCTGTGTTGCCATTGTTTCTTTCATCGCAATTTCATTTTTTATCACGCTGCCGGTGGAACATTTTTTCCTCGCAATTTTTTATTTAATTTTTTCCTGCATGTTTTTGGGTCTGCTTGGAATGTTGTGCGGCGTGGTTTCCGAGACTTTCGATCATATGTCGGCAATGACAAGTTATGTGATTACTCCGCTAACTTTTTTATCCGGTACTTTTTATTCAACCCAAGCGCTGCCTGAATTTTGGCGCCATGTTTCGCACTTCAATCCGTTTTTTTATATGCTGGATGGTTTTCGTTACAGCCTCACCGGTCATGCTGACGGAAATTTATTGACCGGCGCGATTTATATTTTAACTCTGAATTTTGTTCTTGGAGCCGCACTTTATTTTATGATAAAACGCGGTTATCGGATCAAAAACTAATCACCCAATTGTTTCACCACTAAAACCTTATGATCACAGCAGAGAAGCTTTCCTGGCTGCGTCTCGCAAGAAGCGAGAATGTCGGCAAATCCCTTTTTTTCCGTTTATTAAAAATTTGTGGCAGCGCCGATAAGGCTTTGTCCTATGTCGCTGATTTGGAACGCGAGCAAAAAATTTCGCGCAAAATTAAAATCTGTTCGCAGGGGGATGCCGAGCGCGAATTGATTTTAACCAAAAATTTCGGCGCGGAAATTTTGTTGTTTAACGATGAAGCTTATCCGCGCTTGCTGCGCACGATTCCTGATCCATCTCCTGTTCTAACTGTATGCGGCGATCTTGAACTTTTTAATTCCGATGCCATCGCGGTTGTTGGTTCGCGCAATGCGTCTTTTAACGGAATTTCCTTTGCCAAAAAAATCGCGCTTGAGCTGGGCCAACATTCGATTGCCACAGTTTCAGGAATGGCGCGCGGAATTGACACTGCAGTGCATGAAGCCTCAATTTTAAGCGGCACGATTGCGGTGATTGCCGGCGGCATCAATAATGTTTATCCAAGTGAAAATGATGTGCTTTATCGCGAAGTGATGCAGCGCGGAATTTTGGTTTCAGAAGCGCCGTTCAACATGCCGCCAAAAGGTGGAAATTTTGTGCAGCGCAATCGTTTGATTTCAGGCTTAGCTTTGGCGGTGATCGTGGTTGAAGCGGGATTAAAATCCGGAAGTTTGATCACGGCGCGTTTTGCTGCCGAACAAGGCCGCGAAGTTTTTTCCGTTCCCGGCTCACCTTTTGATCCCAGATGCCAAGGCGCGAATCGCCTGATTAAAGACGGTGCCAATATGTTTGAATCAATTGAAGATGTGCTCAATGATTTGCCAAATTTGCGCAGCAGATTTTTTGATGTCGGAAAATTGCGCGAAGCCGAAAGTGAAGAATTTATTTTTCCGCAAATCAAAATGCCTGATGAAACTGACGTGGCAAAAATTTCGCGCGAAATTTTGCAGAAATTAAATTATACCGAGCTTTCAGTTGATGAAATAATCGATAATGCGCAATTGCCATCACGCCTTGCTAATGTTGCTCTGGCGCAGTTAGAGCTCGCCGATAAAATTGAAGTGAATTTTGGAAAAATAGTGCTGAAAAATTTCTAGAGTAAGTGGTGGCATGGAGAAAGCCTTTTAAATTTCATTTCGGATAAATTAAATTGCGGTCATTCTTAATTTCTAATCTGTTCAAAATGCCAAAATTCGATAAGTCAAAACTTCCGTCGCGCTATGTTACCAACTCGCATGGCTGTGAGGCGCGCAAGACTATGCTTTATAATATCCAAACCGATTTATATCCAAAAGGTTTGGCCGAAGATGATTTGCAAAAACCATTTGTTGGTGTGGTGACCGCGTGGAATGAAGCGGCTCCGTGCAATATTGCGCTGCAACGTCAGGCGCAACCGGCGAAAGAAGGTGTGAAAGAAGCGGGCGGAACGCCGAGAGAATTTACGACAATTACGGTGACAGATGGAATTGCCAACGGACATCAGGGCATGAAATCCTCACTCGCATCACGCGAAGTGATTGCCGATTCAATTGAGCTTACAGTGCGCGGCCACTGCTATGACGCGCTGGTTGGAATTGCGGGTTGCGATAAATCTTTGCCAGGAATGATGATGGCGATGGTGCGCTTGAATGTGCCGTCAGTTTTCATGTATGGCGGATCAATTTTGCCGGGAAAATTCAAAGGCAAAGATGTGACGATTGTTGATGTGTTTGAAGGAGTAGGGCAGCGCGACGCCGGAAAAATGTCGGATGAAGATTTGAAAATTTTATCAAAAGCGGCTTGCCCAAGTGCTGGTGCCTGCGGCGGACAATTCACCGCCAACACAATGGCCTGTGTTTCGGAAGCAATTGGGCTGGCATTGCCCGGCTCATCAGGTGCTCCGGCTCCTTATGAATCGCGCGACGAATATGCTTTTGCTTCAGGAAAAGCGGTGATGAATTTAATCGAAAAAAATATTAAAGCGCGCGACATCGTCACTAAAAAATCTTTGGAAAATGCCGCGGCAATTGTTGCGGCAACTGGTGGTTCAACCAACGCCGTTCTTCACTTGCCGGCAATTGCTAATGAATGCGGAATTGATTTTGATGCTTTTGACATCGCCGAAGTTTTCAAACGCACTCCATATTTAGCCGATATGAAACCGGGCGGGAAATATGTCGCTAAAGATTTATATGAAGCGGGCGGCGTGCAGATGATTTTAAAAATCATGCTTGATGGCGGCTACATTCACGGCGACTGCTTGACGGTGACTGGCAAAACCATGGCGGAAAATTTGCGTGATGTGAAGTTCAACGAAAATCAAGATGTTGTTTATCCGCTAAACAAGCCACTTTCCAAAAGTGGTGGCGTTGTAGTTTTAAAAGGAAATCTCGCAACTGACGGCGCTGTAGTAAAAGTTGCCGGAATGCAAAATGATGCGCTGCGTTTCACCGGCAGTGCGCGCTGCTTCGATTCCGAAGAAGCCTGCTTCAAAGCCGTTGAGCAAAAAAAATATGCTGAAGGTGATGTTTTAGTAATCCGCTATGAAGGCCCTCGTGGCGGCCCCGGCATGCGCGAAATGCTTGCCACAACAGCAGCAATTTACGGACAAGGAATGGGCAGCAAAGTTGCATTAATTACTGATGGCAGATTTTCCGGCGGCACACGCGGATTCTGTATCGGTCACGTTGCGCCGGAAGCTGCGGTTGGCGGCATGATCGCGCTTTTACAAGATGGCGATAAAATCACGATCGATGCAATTAACGGCACAATTGATGTTGATTTATCTGATGCCGAAATCGCCAAACGCAAAGCTGCGTGGAAACCGCGCGAAAATGATTACCAATCCGGCGCGTTGTGGAAATATGCCCAAACTGTTGGCTCGGCGCGCTATGGTGCGGTGACCCATCCGGGCGCTAAATGCGAAAAAATTTCTTACGACAAAATTTAAAAAATAATGTCTAAACCATTGGCTGGTATTGACGCAAAACTGGTGGAAAAAATTTTAGCAGATTTGCGTGCAGGGAAAAAACCTAAACAAAAAATTTCTCCGGAAGTTTTTTTGGTAGTGTATAACCAATGCGTTCCCAAGGATTTGGCGGCTAATCTCGAAGTTGAAGGTCTGAAAAGTTTTTATGATGTGGTGCGGATTTTAAATGAATTTTCCAGACCACAAAAACATGCGCTCCAACCAATTGATAATTATGCGCAGTGCAGCGCGGTGTTGATGAGGATGGTGGAAAAAAGATCGCAAGGATGGTTAAGTATGTTCCGAGCCAAAGAAGAGGAGGATGAAATCGATGAGTTGGTTGCTGCAGGGGTTTTAATAAATGTGCTAGCCAGCGAAAAAAGTGATGAAGAAAAAAGGCATTTTGTTGCGAGGTTGATGAGTAGTCTTCCCGACGAAACCAGGCAACAAATGTTTTCGCGATGCTTAGGACTTATGCCCGTTTGCGGTGCTAATAGTTTGCAAAATATTGCTTATTATCTCGCCAATAATCGCGACCAGTTTGATGCGCTAAATAAGTCTCTTTCAACCGAAGAAATTTTAGTGCTCTTAAAAAAAATATCACAAAAGCCGGATTTAAAAGATCAAAGAATCAGAGTTTTTAACTTTTTTTTAGCTGGTTTTGATGCCCGGCTTTTAGAACCGATCCGCGAAAATAGAATGGCTGGCATGCTGGTTGATCTAATCAATCTCGCAGGTTTGGCGGATTTAATGGCCTATAAAAAAGAAGGCGGCGATATATCCTGGGTGAGTGAAAATCTCCGAGCCCGTTGTGAAGCCGCGCGCTGGTGAAGATGAACAGAAAGTTGCAAAAAGAAGAGAGGAAGTTTGCGCCCGCATGATCTGGGAAATTAGAAAAATTGCGCCCGATATTTCTGTGCGAAAGTTACGTGATGAATTTGTGTTTTTTATGGGAGAGGAGCTTGAGCAAGAAGTGCTTTGGGTTTTTTCAAATATTGGGTTTTTGAAGTTTTTAAGGGATGAGGAAAAAACTTTTACGCAAAAACTTGCGACATATGAAAGCCCGCGGGTGCGCTTTGTTTGCACTAGGATAAGAGGCCTAGGCGCAGAGAATCCTGAGGTCACGCCGCAAGATTATGAAGTTGTAAAAGGAGTAATTGCCGCTGCCGTCAATTATGATATTCACGATTTAAAAGGTGTGGCTTCTGATTTAACTGCTGACGACATCGCAGCTTATGATTCAAGATTGGCAGAATTTTTAATCGCAACTATCAATGATGCGACCACCGCCGATTACGGAATTGAGCTCTATAAATTGCTTACATCCGATCCGCTGATCTTGCATAAAAGTGAAGTTGCCGATCTTAATTTTGATATTTCGCGTCGCGAAAAACCCTCTGTTTGTAGTGAGAAACTTATTAGATTTTTGGGTGATGTTGCAATGAGAGCGAGCCAGCATAACGCAGCAACGCGCCAGAAAGTTGAAAACTGGAAAAGAACAGGCGAAGCGCCGCAACCGGAAGTAGAAGTGCAGTGGCATATACAAGATGAAAATAGCAGCATGGCCTCTAGCGCTAAGTTGGGCGCGCGCGGCGAAGTTGCTCCAGTTCCTGCGACAAGGACCGCATTAAATAAAAAAAATATAGAAGCTCTGCAAAAACAATTAACCCAGCCCGATAAATCAAAATCCTAGAGGCAGGTAAATTCATGGGTAGCAAAGCGGTTTATTATTTCGGTATTGAAATTGATGAGGCAGATCAGATTACAAAATTAATTGCTAATAGCGCGAAATATAAAGCTAGCCGCAAGTTTAGCGCTGCGATTATCGATGTCGAAAAACGGATTTACTTCAGCAAAATCAAGCGTGATTAATTTTTTTGAATTGATGATCAAATCAAAACAACTTTTGAAAATATAATCCGGAGCAAGCCCGCCGGAGGAAGGCGCGCTAACGCCGGGAGAATAAGCGCTGTCAAAAACATCCATGCAAGTTGTTAAATAAATGCAGTCATTTTGATCGATAAAATTGGAAATTTTTTGATGCAGCGCGGCTTTATTTTCATAATTAAACTCATCGGCTAGCGCATATTCCACGCCAAGTTCTTTGGCGATGTTAAAAAGTTTTTTGGTGTTGGAAAATTTTTGAATGCCAAGAACCATGTAATTAAAGGGCTGATAAAAATCGCTGGCATGTTTTTCAATTTGCCAAAAAGGCGTGCCAGAAGTGGCGCCGACTTCTTTTTCGAGCGGACGTAAATCAAAATGCGCGTCAAAATTTATGACGCCGATTTTTTTGGTTTTGCAAAATTTTCTCACGCCAAGATAAGTTCCAAAAGCCATTTCATGACCGCCGCCAAGCACAATTGGCAAGGCGCCGCAGCTTAAAATTTTCTCGACATAAAATCCGAGCTCTTCCTGCGCTTTTTCCAAATCGCAATTATCGCATGAAATTATTCCGCCGTGAAAAATTTTCGTATTTTCAAAATGCGCCGGAAAATTCGCCATCGCTTTGGCAATTGAAACCGGACCATCTTTTGCGCCTTCGCGACCTTTATTGCGTTTCACACCTTCATCAACACCAAAGCCTAAAAAAACTACGCCGGTTTCATTTTTTTGCAGCGCAATTTTTTCTTTCTCCAAATCAATATAATTTATAACCTGATGCCAGCGCAACAGATCTGGCGCAGTTCCATCAATTCTTCCGCTAAGCGGCGTGGCTTTTTTATAAGACATATTAAGTTATTTTTTGGATAAAAAATTTCTGCTTCGAGAATTAAATTTTTACTCCCTTTTTGAAAACCGCAAAAGGTTTCATTTTGCCCTGATGATAGAGAATTTCGCGGAAATCATTAGTTGGGAAAGCTTGAAAATCAGCGAGCATATTTTTTTCGATGCAGCCGCGATCATTTAAATTCAAGGCTTTAGCGGCGCGGAAAGTTAGGGCGGAAAAAATTTCTGCGGTGGATAATTTTTCTCTCATGCCAAAAAGTGCAGCACCGCAAAGCAAGTCACCCATTGGTGCGGAGCCCGGGTTCCAATCAGATGCAATTGCTAAAATCGCGCCGGCATTGAGCAATTTTCTTGCCGGTGTCATTTCATAAATTCCAAGTCCGTAAGATGAATTTGGCAGCGCAACTGCAACAGTATTTGATTTGGCGAGTGCTTGAATTTCAGCATCCGAACTCACTTCTAAATGATCGGCAGAAACTGCGCTAAATTCGACGGCGAGTTTCGAGCCGCCTTTGGAAAATTGATCGGCGTGAATCGCTATTTCAAAACCGAAATCTTTTACTTTTTGTAAATAATCGCGCGCTTCATTTTCGCTGAAAGCGGTTTGTTCGATGAAAATATCAACGCGCGTTGCTAATTGCTCTGAGGCCACAACTGGCAGGAGTTCAGAGGCAACATAATTTAAATAGTCAGAATTACTTCCGCTAAAATCTTTCGGCTTCATATGTGCCGCCAAACAAGTCGGAATCAATTCGGCGCGTGTTCTTGATTTCGCAATTTTTATGGCGCGCAGCATTTTTAATTCCTGCTCGACATTCAAACCATAACCGCTTTTTACTTCAATTGTCGTAACGCCTTCACGCAAATGGCGTGCGGCGCGAGAGGCTGTTAAATCAGCTAGAGTTTCAAGAGTTGCAGCGCGTGTTTTTTCAACCGTGCTCCAAATTCCGCCGCCATTTTGTGCGATTTCCAAATATGATTTTCCCTGACTGCGAAGAGAATAATCAAGAGCCCGTGAGCCCGCGAAACATATATGTGTATGAACATCAACAAAACCCGGAAGCAAGACGGAATTTGGTGAAATAAATTCAACTTCGGCGGTTGGATTTTTTTCTTGTAATTCATCAATTTTTCCTAGCGCAGAAATTTTCTCATCTTCAATTAAAATTGCGCAATCGCGCAAAATTTCTAATTTATCATCGGCAATTGAGCCGCGCAGATCAAGGCCGCGTAGAGTTACAATTTGCGCAAAACTGCCGATGATTTTTTTCATAATTTATAATTTAAGTCCGAATTTTTCCGCCTGCTTTGTCGCAATTTCATAACCCGCATCATGATGGCGAAACACGCCCATTGCGGGATCGTTGTGCAGTGCGCGGCGCAAACAATTTTCGGCTCGCTTAGTTCCATCCGCCAAAATCACCATTCCAGCATGTTGTGAATAGCCAATTCCAACGCCGCCGCCGTGATGGAAAGAAACCCAAGTCGCGCCAGCTGAGGCGTTTGAAAGCAGGTTTAAAATTGTCCAATCAGAAACTGCGTCAGAGCCATCTTTCATTTTTTCGGTTTCGCGATTTGGTGATGCAACTGATCCGCAATCCAAGTGATCGCGACCAATTACGATTGGCGCCTTTAATTTTCCTTCACGAACCATTTCGTTAAACATCAAACCGGCTTTTTCGCGCTCACCCATGCCAAGCCAGCAAATGCGTGCGGGTAAGCCTTGGAAGGCAATTCGTTCTCTCGCCATTTCTAGCCAGTTATGTAGATGTTTGTTATCAGGAAATAATTTTATCAGCGCTTCATCCATCGCAAAAATATCTTCTTCATCGCCCGACAAAGCCGCAAAACGAAAAGGGCCTTTGCCTTCGCAAAATAAATCGCGGATATATTCGGGAACGAAGCCGTTGAAATCGTAAGCATTTGCAACGCCGCCGATTTTGGCGAATTCGCGGATGTTATTGCCGTAATCAAAAGTGATAGCACCACGTTTTTGCATCTCGAGCATTTTAGTCACGTGGCGCGCCATGCTTGCAATTGCGAGTTGTTTATGTTTTTGCGGATCAGATTTACGAAGCTCCAAAGATTTTTTTAAGCCCAGAGTGTTTGGAACATAACCGTTGATTGGATCATGCGCCGAAGTTTGATCGGTTAAAATATCGGGAATGATATTGTCTTTGAGCATGCGTTCAAGCACATCGCCGGCATCGCCAACCAAGCCAATTGAAATTGCTTCGCCATTTTCTTTAGCCTCTAAAACCATACGAATAGCGTCTTCATAAGAATCTGTCATTTGATCAATATAGCGCGTATCAACTCTTTTTTGAATGCGAGTTGGATCAACATCAATTCCTAAAAAAGTTGCGCCATTCATCGTTGCTGCTAGAGGCTGAGCTCCTCCCATGCCGCCCATTCCGGCAGAAACAATTAATTTATTTTTCAAATTTCCGCCAAAATGTTTGCGGCCGCATGAGGCAAAAGTTTCATAAGTGCCTTGCAAAATTCCTTGTGTGCCGATGTAAATCCAGCTTCCAGCGGTCATCTGGCCATACATCATCAAGCCGGCATCTTTTAATTTATTGAAATGTTCGAGGGTCGCCCAATGCGGAACTAAATTGGAATTGGCGATTAAAACGCGTGGTGCTTCAGCATGCGTGCGCACAATGCCAACGGGCTTTCCCGATTGCACGAGAAGTGATTGATCTTCTTCTAAATTCAATAAAATTTCGATGATTTTGTGTAACGATTCCAGATTGCGCGCCGCTTGTCCGTTGCCGCCATACACAACTAAATCAGCGGGATTTTCTGCTACTTCAGCATCTAAATTATTTAACAACATGCGAAGAGGTGCTTCGCATGACCAGGATTTTGCGTTTAATTTATTACCACGCGGAGCTTTGTAAATAGGGTGAGCGGCATATTGCTTTAGGAAGTTTTTCAGACTCATAAATTGAGATAATAGTTTATGACAAAAATGAAAAATATAATGTATAACAGAATATTACTTAATTTTCTAATTTATAATGGTTTGCTTGCGATTTGTAGTTGTAGATTGTGATTTTAAGACTCAATCAATCATAAATTTTTCTTATGCCAGCTTCCGAGATAATTAAAGAACTCAGAAAACTAAAACCTCACCAGTCAATTAAATATGACTTACAACGAAATCTAAAAGGTTTAAAAAATGCTAAAGCCAGTGAAATCTTAGAGATAATTAATCTGGCGCTAAGAAACCATTATCCTTCTTCAATTATTTATCAAAATTTATCTGAATTTGAAGTTACAACAAGACTGACTTTTGCTAAAGCACGTAGTGTTTTTGCAGAGCTTGCCAAAGATCCTGACAGATTTGGTGATTTTTTAAAATTCTTTGAGTTTTTTGAAAAAAAAACAGGGCAAGAAAAAATTGATTTAAAGGCAGAACAACGAGATGTGCAGAAATTCTTTTCGCAAGATGGTTTAGCAAAAAAAATAATTCTTAGCCCTGGAAGAACCACTGATGAACTTACGGTTTTTGTAGAATTTTTACGCCAAAAAAATGCATTACCACAACTTGAAGAATTGCTACAAGATGTTTCAAAAGAACTAACAGGAGAATTTGATGACAAGTTACATGCTATTCTCAAGATGAATATACTAAAAGAATTAAATTTATTGTCGCCTAATTTCGATAATGATTATATTCTCAAGCTTCTCTTTAGCGAGCTCCCTAAAAAACAGAGATATTTTTATAAACACGATGATTTTTGCCGTGATCTTCTTAAATTTGTTAAGGAAGAACCTGGTAAATTTGATAAGAATAAAGTCGAGCATTTACTAAGACTTGCTTTTGCCCAAAACTTTTTTAACGCAGACAATTTTCTGAATATTCTTCAAGCTCTAACCAAGGGTCATGAAGCAGATGTTAAAGAAATTTTTATATTTGAAGTTGGGACTTCAAAGACCGCTGAATTCCCTAGAGATGCGGTTAGTAAGTTTGTAATAAAATATGAACTTACTCAAAAAGAGCGACTATCATTGGTGCGTAATTATTGTTTGAATAAGAATTATAAAAAATTGCGAGATAATTTGGATGAAATTTTTAATATTGTTGGTTTGAATCAAGAAGACCAAGAGGTTGGTGAAGGAGTAGAAGAATTTTTTGATAGTTTAAGTTGGGATTTGAAATTTATTTTTGCAGAAAAGTTGCAAGGAAAAATTCGCGAGTTGCTAGTTAAAATAATTGATCAAACCAAGCCATATGAAGTATTGAAAAATTTAGTTAGTTCAAATTCTAACTTGAGAATGGCCTTCTCATATTATGTAGGAAAAAAAGCAAAAATAGATGCAGCAGAGGCGCAAGATTTATTACATCAAATAGCCGATTCTGAAAATCATTCTCTTAGACCAATAGAATTGTTTGAAGAATTTGAGAAACTTGGAGTGGTTTTGACACCACAAATGATAGTGCGATTTTTTGAGGAATCGCAATCATTAGATTCAGAAGTCTTAATTATGGATTTTTCTCTTGCTAAGGAAAGAGGAATGATTTCTCAAGGTAGCCCACTAATATTAGCCAATATTTTGGCAGCAAGAGTTAGAGAAAGTTATTGGAGCGATAAATTTGGAGAGAGTTATCGTGATGTTTATATCAAAGAATTTCTTGAGGATCAACCAAAATGCCAATTTGATTTCGAGGCCATTTCAAGAATTCTTTTACGCTATTTTGAAAAAAATGGAAAAACTCGCGGTGATGAGTTTCCTGATAGAGCTGAAAGATTTCTAGATAATTGGGGTAATAATTTAAAAGCATATCTAGATTATCTAAAATCATGGACTGACGATTTGGCAAAATATCGCAGTCAAATTATGGCGCTATTTGTTGAATCCGCTAATAAAAATCCGCAAGAGTTAAATCCTAAAGCCTTGATTAGAGCATATAAGGTCTTGTGCGATGTTTGCGGAGAATTTATTCCAGGCGAAGAAAAAAAATCGATACCACTGCTTTCAATTTTGAAAAAATTTGCAACGCAAGATCCGGAAGAACTTGAAAGACTTCTCGATCTTTTTGATCGCGCAAGCATAGCTAACAGTAATTATCAAGCTGATGAAGTAACGCAAATATTGAAGATTATTGCACTTAATAAGCCTTCTGTTTTGCAAAGAGTTTGTCATTTCTTGGGAGAAAAGAAATTAGAGGGTTTATATCCGCAACTTGATTGGGCAACATTATTTATTTTAGGTAAGAGTGAAAATACTGATGTAAAAAAAGGAGAATTTAAATTTGAGGATGTTGGACTTTGGTTGCGTAAACTATCTGATTCATCAAATGGTTCAGATTTAGAGGTAATTGCTAGAGTTCTTAATCATTATCTAGATGTAAAAGCAGAACTTAAAGCAGAAGAATTTGCTACTTTTTTAAAAAGTTGTTTGGAACAACCTGTATTTGCGCTAGAAGTTATAGAAAAGCTTTTGCAACAGCGACCTGATGATAAAGAATTAATTCTAGAAGAATTGAGAAATAAACTTCTTATATATCTTGAAACATCGCCAGAGAAGGCTGCCGCAATTTATGGTTTCCTAAAAAAAAATGATGAAAAAGGTAGTAAAGATAATATTACTTTAGCTCAATTACTTAGCCTAAATTCTAGCTCAGTTTTAACTGATGAGCTCAGGAAGCCGCTTCTTAAAAATATAAAGGATTATATCACTAAAAATGGCATCAGGAAATTTTTTGTTGAGGGAGCTATTTTAGGACAAAATCCGATAGAAAAACTACATGCTGCTAGAAGTGCGATTAGTTTTGAATTAACTGATGTTAATTTTAACGAGCAAATATTTCCTACATTAGATTGGCAATATAGCTTTTTACCACCACAGCCAGATCGGAGAAAACAATGGATTGAGTTTGTAATAAATTCAGTAGTTGATAGAAGTGATTCTTCTACTCTTAAATTAAAACCGCCTTTGTTAGTGAAGATCGGATCAACTGAAATTGAATTAGTTGAAGTAAAACAAGTGGTGGTTTTTTCTAAGTTCTTTCCTCAATTATTAGCTGAGGAACAAGTGAAAAGATTAGCAGAAAATCAAGATTTTATCACCAGCATTAATGCAGGAATTAATTATGCTCACGGACGTTTTTATACTGAGGCTCAACATGATTTGTTTGAGAGGATAAACAAATTTGTTCCGCAAGGAAGAGATGTAATTAAGGTTTCTCAGCTTTTAGAATTTGAAAGATTGATTGAAGCTAAAAATAAATTCGCAGTAGATAGACCATCAATACCACGCGATGTTGTAAATTCTAATCTTTATCAGAATTTACTAATTTCTTCGCAAGATTTAGGTTCTTTCGAGATATTTTATCGTAATCTTTCGCCAAAAGAGAAAAAATTTCTTGGGTTAAAACCGGAGGAATTGACTATATTATCGAGTCAAGAAAAACCGTCGTGGCTTAAGATTAAGCTTAATATAAACCTCTTTAAAGAGGTTGCTGGTTTTTGTAAAAATCTCGATGAATTTAGAAATGTCGTTTCTACTGCTTTTGGTTTGGTTACTCAGCCCAATTGCTCTGCTAATTTAGCAATTAATTTACAGCATGTCTTAGAAGAAAAAAAATATAGCGACCCTAATAAATGTGCGGTCTCAATGGCGCTTTTTCAGGCTGCGTTTCAAGTGATGAATAGTGATAGCGATTTTATTGGTTCGAGTCACACCTATGAACAAGCTCTTAAAAATAGAGGAAAATTTTTCTTCGGTGAGACATCATTAGCCTTGATGGTTGGCCGAGAATTATTTGATGCGCATGGAAAAGGTAAAAATATTTCTGATGAAGATAAAGAGAAATTAGAAAAAATAAAAGACGCTATTTGTTCAGGAGAACTATTAGCACAAGAATATGACGAAGCATTGATAAATCTGGGTCGAGAAGTTATGAAAAAAACCATGCCAGATTTATATCCTCAACACCCTGGAACAGGAATGCATGCACTAGGTTTGAGTCATGTTGCTGTTAATACTCTTCAAAGAGTTTAGTAAAATGCCAGCCTTGCGCAAACAAATTCTCTAAGTAATTTTTGATTTAGTTGGTGTTATTTGTTCTTCTTAAAGTGAAATAATTCAGTTTCGATTTGTTGGAACCACTACTCTCATTTTGTTAAGTTATGGCTACTCCTTTCTTAGAACGAACACTGCGATTAATTTCAAGATTACTGCCTGAAAAGTTGAAGCCAAATAGATTAATTCGTCAAAACAGAGAAGAAAAAGAAGTTAGACGTAATTATGAAGTGTTGAAGAGTTTAAAACTTTGTGTTTCAGATTATAATTCCGATGAAACTTTATTGTGCGCTCTAGGTAAAAATCCTGATTCATTAATTGAAGGTCTTAGTCTTTCATATTTACATGACGAAAGTTTGCCAGAAAAAGAGATGTTAAAGGAAGTAAGAAAAGCTTTGAGAGATGTTCTGAATCTCGAACAATTTGATGCAAAAAAAGTTAAGGTGATGCAGTTGGAAATAGTTCATATTTTAGAGAGTTTGTCGAAGCGTGGAGTTTCGATTAGTTTCGAAAGTGCACCAATTGTTTCAATAGCTCCAGCCGCAGATCTAGATTGTATAATAGACCCTCCGAAGGCTTTTAGAGAAACTCAAGATGATGAGTTAATAAGCATTATGAAAATGAAGTTGGCTGATTTGAAATCTTTAGCAATTGTGCATCAACCTAAGACAGATGGCGGGGCTCAAGTTTTTGATAAAAGAGAAGCAGATTTTCTTAAAAATAGTCTAGGGATGGAAGTAGAATATAAAAGATGCGACAGAGTTGAAGACAATAATCCTCAATGGAATTTTGGTTTTGGTGCAGCTGCTATGATTGTTGAAACCCTTAAAGATAAAAAAAATGATGATGTTGCGCAGGCTTTGTATTTGTTAGAGCAGCGTGGGGTAAAAATAAATTTTACGAATAAAGCGTTGCAAGAATTAGCGCAAAAATTGACCACACAAGGTGAAGAACAATTTAATACAAGAGCTGGCGTTCAGCCTAGATTGGCTGAAAAGGTTGTAAATTTAGGAAGGGTAACAACAAAAGATGATGAAGTCTGGTTTTAATTAAACCAAAAATTCCCTAAAATTTTTATTCAAATGCGCTGCTTTTTTGCTGATTTCAAAAGATGTGATCAATTCATGAAGTGCGTTGATGTCATTATATAAAACTGTATCGCGCGTTTTGAATTTCGATTTTTTTCGTGTCATTGCAAAAACTTCTTCCAAAATTTTTGATGATTTTAGCGGACGTCTAAATTCAAGCGCTTGCGCGGCATACATCAATTCAATTGCTTGAATAAATTCGAGATTGTCCAAAACCATGTTGAATTTGCGCGATGAAATTGAGCCCATCGAAACGTGATCTTCTTGTCCCAAAGAAGTTGGAATGCTGTCGGCGCTTGCCGGAAAGCACAGAGATTTATTTTCTGAAACCAGTGCTGCAGTGGTGTATTGCGGAATCATAAAGCCGGAATTTAGTCCACTTTCTTTGAGCAAAAAACTCGGCAAATCATATTTTTTCCCCTCAAGCATCAAATAGCAGCGACGATCAGAAACATTGCCAAGCTCAGCTGCGGCGAGAGTTGCATAATCAAGCGCCATCGCAATTGGTTGGCCGTGAAATCCGCCGCCCGAAATTATTTCATTTTCATTTAAGACGATGGGATTGTCGGTCACCGAATTTAATTCAATCTCAATAATTTCCTTCACATGCAGCCAGGCATTGCGCGACGCGCCGTGAATTTGCGGCACGCATCTTAGCGAATAAGGATCTTGCACTTTGGCACAACCAAGATGCGAAGCGTTGATTTTGGAATCTTTAAGCAGTGCCGAAATTCTTTGTGCTACTAATTGGTTTCCTGCGAAAGGGCGTATTTCGTGAAGGCGCGCATCAAATGGTTTTTTTGATCCCGCAACTGCGTCAATTGTTAGAGCTGCAATCACATCAGCTTGTTCGAGCAGATGATGAAAACGATATAAACCATAAGCACCAAACGCCGCCATAAATTGCGTGCCGTTGATTAATCCAAGTCCTTCTTTGGGCCCGAGCGTTAAATGCGAAATTTTATTTTTAGAAAAATATTCATCAGTACGCAATTTTTTGCCTTTCACTTCAACTTCACCAAGTCCGATGAGTGGCAAAAATAAATGCGCCAGTGGCGCTAAATCTCCCGATGCACCAACCGAACCTTTTGCTGGCACCACAGGAATTACATCATTTTCAATATGCCATAAAATGCGCTTCACGGTTTCAAGGCGAACTCCGGAAAATCCTTGTGCCAAAGCATGTGCTTTGATGATGAGCATTAATTTTGCGATATGATTTGAAATTGCTTCACCAACGCCAACTGCGTGGCTTTTTAACAAATTAGATTGCAACTCGCTGACATCTTTTTTGGAAATAATCTGATCGCATAAAATTCCAAAACCGGTATTAACGCCATAAGTGACGCGGCCTTCCTTGACAACTTTTTCAACACAATTTTGCGATTTGAGAATTTTTTTGCAGGCATCTTCATTTAATTTTAGCGACAAACTGCCGTTTAAAATCTGCATTAATTTTGTGAGCGATAATTTTTCCTCTCCGAGGAGAAAATATGATTTAGCCATGTGTTTATTGCATTTGTGAATTTGGTCTCGTGCTAAGACATTTGATAATTTATTATAGAAATATCCAGCACCGCATTTAGCAAAGCTAAAGTTTTTGGTAAACAAATAATCACCTATATGAGATCCGAAGAATTTCGTGCAATTTTGGAAGCCCTAGAAAATCCTGATCCGCGAATGGTGCAGATGATTTTCTACCGCAGAAATTATCATGCTTCCCTTAGCAAAAAAGAAGTGATGGAACTTTTGACCGTCGGCCTGAAAAAAAGCAGAGTTCCGGTGTTTGATGCCTTGATAAGATTTTGCAATACATCTTCCATTAGCAGTTATTTTGATCGATCCGATATAGAAAAACTTTTTCTTCTTGTGCCGCCTTCCGCTAATGAGCGCGAGGAAGGGAAGCGCGCGCACAAGCTTAAAGAATTAACAAAATATTTAGTGCATCACAGCGATAAGAAAAAATTTGGTTTTTTCAAAAAACGTCCGGTTGTGCCACAAGAAGGATTGCTTGAAGCAGTTAGGCTGATTTCTGAAAATTATCCCTTTCAGATTTTGCGCGTTTTGCAATTATTTTCCCAAATAGGTTTTGATGTAAAAGGAAGCGATGATTTACGCGAATTAAAAAATAAGTTCGTTGCCGAAGGTGACATCTTTCACCTTTTTTCGAGCTATATTTATCTTGATGAAGAAGAGGATCGTAAAATTGCCAAGGAAAGACTGCGGAAATATTCTGCACAACATGGTATAGGGCCGCTATTGTTTAGGGCGATGGAAGGCATGAATTATGATGATCTGGTATGCACGCTTTTTGAGGCAAGAGAATCTTTTAAAGTTGCCAGCACTGATCCTTATTTAAATGAGTTAAGAAATATTTTTGATGCTTCGAGCAAAGAGAGCCGCAACTTAATTATACAATTTTTGCTGGTTGCTTATGATGATCCCAGCGCCACTTCACAAATTCTTATCACGCCGCCAATCAAAATTCCGGGCTTTAAATTAGAATTACGCAGTGCCAAAGATGTGGTGATGCTTGCTGCTTTTTCTCCGCATTATATTACCACAGATGTAGTAAAACAATTAGCCGCCAACGGTCGGGTTATTGAAGCGATGAACAAGACGCTGAAATTTTTCAACACGCAATTTGTTACCAGAGAATCTTATGATTTATTCCGCCGCATAAATGCTGCATCCAGAGGCGTGGATAAAATTGATCTACGGCAATTATTGTCATTTGAAGAACTTGTAAAAATGAAGGCAAAATTTAGAGCGCAAGCAGTCGCGATTTTGCCGGCAATTGCAGAGTCGAGAATCTATGCAGCATTATGTTGTAAACATTCTACCTTTGAGGAATTCTATAAAAGCTTGCCCGAAAGTGATTGCCGCGCTTTAGGCATTTTTATACCGCAAGCACAGGATTGGAGCGTGGTATTTGAATGGTTAAAAAAAGATGTGGCGGAATTTTTACGCGGTAAGATCAGCCCGCAAATGATGGCTATGAGTGGTAGAGATTTTTTTATGTTGTCGCCGGCGGAAAAAAAAGAATTATCGCCACAGCTTATGTTGAAGCAAACTTTGCGCTCAATTGAAGCGCTTGAAAGTACTGATGGGTCAAATCATCAGGAAATAGTGACTTGTTTGAAAAGATTTATGGAGGAAGGAAACGAGAGTGCGCTGCCAATTCCGCCAAGGGTCGCCGATTTTTATGATAGAATTGATCACATTAGTTTTGCCGAAAATTTGAATGATCCTGCCACTTGGACTAAATTCCACACCAATATTGATCGTATCAAAACCGCTGTACATTTCTGTCGCGATGTTGATGAGATGGCCAGCACAGTTGGATCAGCACTGGCACTGGTTGCACAACCTAATTGCCCCGCGAATCTGGCAATTCTTTTGCAAGGAATTACTCACGCCAGACAATATAGCAGCAATCCTAAACATGCGGCAGTTGCCACCGCGCTCTTTGAGGCGGCGCTTTTAATTCTAAACCGTGATCATGATGAAATCGGTATCAGTGGGGAATATGAAAGAGTGATAATTGGTGAAAAGAATGTTTATCTTCCGGCAAATTATTTTTTTACTCTTGTGGGTGGGGAATATCTAAAATTACAGCAAAAAGATATTGCTCCGCCGTTGCTTTCTGAAACTGAAGTTGATGAAGAAGATGATGAAATGAAAAGAAAAATTGGTCAAAAAATTTATTTGGATCTATGCAATCCAAGTGTTGATTTTGTGCCGGATCATGGCAATGCTGCTGCAATGAGGGTACAGCAACCTGCCGGTAGTGTTTTACATGATGTTTAAAAAGAAAGTTGATGGGGTTTTTTACCTAAGTAAGGATCTTTAACAGTCATGCACACCAAATAAAGAGCACGCTTTACATTCCTAAAATATCGGCAAAAATCTTCACCATGATTTCCCCAAAAACCTCCATCCTCGGATTTAACTGGCAGCAGAAATTTTTTGATGAACGCTTGTCCAAAGCCATTGCACAGCGTTTTGAGTTATCAGAAATTTTGAGCAATCTTTTGGCAATGCGCGGCGTTGCGCTAGACGAAGTTGAAAATTTTTTAACGCCGAAAATAAAAACTGCGCTGCCTGATCCCTTCGAATTGGGAGACATGGAAAAAGCAGTGGCGCATGTGATTGAAGCGATAAAACAAAATAAAAAAATCACGATTTTTGCCGATTATGATGTGGATGGCGCAACAAGCGCAGCGCTGCTTAAACGCTTTTTTGATGAAGTTGGTGTGAATGTCGGCATCTATATTCCCGACCGAATTCTTGAGGGTTACGGCCCCAATTCGCAGGCGCTTTTAAACTTAAAAAAATCGGGAACTGATTTGGTGATTACGCTTGATTGCGGCACTGTTGCTTTCAAACCATTAACTGATGCAAAAGCAGCGGGACTTGACGTGATCGTAATCGATCATCATCTGGGAGTGCTTGAAAAACCTGACTCCATCGCGGTTATCAATCCGAATTTGCTCGACGAAAAATTCCCCCACAAAAATCTCTGCGCCGCCGGTGTGACATTTTTATTCGCCGTTGCGATCAATAAAAAATTGCGCGATTCGGGTTTTTATTCGAGCTATAACCCTCCCCTTGAGGGAGGGTCGAAGTCGCTTGCGACTTCGGGGCGGGGTCAAAAAGCCATCAGATTCTACTCCGAACAAACCTTGAAAAACGCTAAAGAACTTCGTTTAAATCAAACTGAAGCAGAAGATTTACTGTGGTATTATCTAAGCAATAAACAGCTCGATGGCCATAAATTCCGTCGACAGCAACCAATCGAAAACTACATTGTTGATTTTATCTGCTTCGAGAAAAAATTAATTGTGGAATTGGACGGTGAGCAGCACGCCCAAGATGAGGCAGTGAAGTATGATAAAAAGCGCACAGAGTTTTTAGAAAAAGCAGGATATAAGGTTTTAAGATTTTGGAATTCAGAGGTTTTTCAAGAGATGGAGATGGTTTTAGATTCTATATTTTATCATTTGGATTCTGACCCCTCCCCGAAGTCGCAAGCGACTTCGACCCTCCCTCAAGGGGAGGGTAATAAAGGGCGGAAAGAACCCAATCTTTTGAATCTTCTCGATCTCGTTGCGCTTGGAACTGTTTGCGATGTGATGACGTTAAGCGGCTTAAATCGTGCTTTCGTGGCCGCAGGTTTAAAAGTTTTGCAGCAGAGAAAAAATTTAGGCTTACGTGAAATTTGCGATTTAGCGGCGTTAAATGAAGAGCCAAATTCTTATCACCTCGGCTTCATTATCGGCCCGCGTATCAATGCTGGCGGGCGTATCGGCAAATCAAATTTGGGCGCGACAATTTTATCGAGTCATAATGAGGAAGAAATTCGCTCAATTGCGCGCGAGTTGGAATTGCTCAACAAACAGCGAAAAGATATTGAAGCATTGGCTTTGGATGAAGCTGTGAAGTCTCTAGAATCAGGCGCTGGTGGCTTTTCAAAAAATGACGCGGTGATTTTTGCAGTTTCAAAAAACTGGCATCAAGGCGTAATTGGAATTGTCGCGTCACGCTTAAAAGATCTCTACAACAGGCCAGTTGCCGTGATTGCGCTTGATGAAAAAAATAATAAAGGCAAAGCCTCATGCCGCTCAATTTCAGGAATTGATTTTGGTGCTGAAATTCTAAACGCCCGCTTAAGCGGCTTGCTGCTTGAAGGCGGAGGCCATGCCATGGCCGGAGGATTTTCTGTTTTGCCGGAAAAAATTTCCGATCTGCAAAAATTTTTCTGCGAAAAAATGGGTGAAAAAGTTTTAGAAATTACCGCCCAAAAAAATGCCGAATATGACATCGCTCTCGACCTCGCACAAATTAATCTCGAATTATTAAAAGAGTTGGCAAAGCTAGAACCATTTGGCGTTGGCAATCATCGTCCCAAATTTCTTTTACGCGATGTTATGAAAATAAAATCAAATGTAATGGGACAAAGTGGAGATCATATTAACTGTATTTTTTCTGCCAAAACCGCCGTTGGTTTTAGCGGAAATTTACAAGCAGTTGCTTTCCGCTGCAGCAAAACTTCACTTGGTGAAATCCTCCTTGATCCAAAAATCAAAAAACCACTAAACCTGATTGGAACCTTGAATATCAACAGCTGGATGGGTGTAGAAAAAGTGCAGATGATAATCGAAGACGTGATAATTTAAAGACTACAAATTCCGTAAATTCCAAAACCAATCAAAATAATTCCTGACAAAATTTTTATTTTTGCCATCAACTCTTTTGAAATTTTGTGACGAATTTGGGCAATTGAAGTTGCTAAAATTAACCACCATAAAAGTGAGCCGCAGAAAACTCCCAAAATAATTAGAAAAATATCTGATTCATTTGAGCCAACCTTTCCAAGGGCTGCGAAGACACCGATGAAAGAAAGAATTGTCATCGGATTTGAAATGGTGAGAAGAAAAGTGGTGAATAAATTTTTTAAAAATCCCGATTTTTTATTTTGGATTTCATGAATTTTTGCGTGCGAATTTTTGATTTCCATGATGCCTAAATAAATTAAAATTGCGCTGCCAAAAATTTTTAATGCGACAGAATTTTCTAACAAAAAATGTGAAAGAATTGCCAGGCCGCCGCCGGCGATAAAGCCATAACAAGAATCAGCCAAAGCCGCGCCAAGTCCGGTTGCAAAGCCGATGCGAAATCCGTGAGATAAAGTATTTTTTATGCAAAGCATGCCAATTGGACCAACTGGCATGGCGATAGAAAATCCGATGATCAGTGCTTTAAGAAATATCATTTAATTAAAAAAATTATCGCGTAGAGGCGAATTTACTTCGCCTGAAGCGATGCAACATAATCTAAATTTGCGTCAGCAAATTTAAGTCTAATAGGACCAATGCAAAGTCTTGATTTGCGTGAATTCATCGAGGCCCAAATGCGAACCTTCGCGGCCAAAACCGGAATGTTTTATTCCACCAAATGGTGCAACTTCTGTAGCAAAACTTGGCTCGTTAATTCCAACCATGCCAAATTGTAAAGCTGAAACAACGCGCCAGATTTTTGAAGCATCCGCGCTGTATAGATAAGAGCCGAGACCATACTCAGTATCGTTAGCTTTTGTAATTAATTCTTCTTCTGTTTTGAATTTTTGGATTGCGGCAACGGCGCCGAAAATTTCTTCATTGGCGATGTCCATGTTGGATTGGACATCAGTCAAAATTGTTGGTTGAAAAAATTGTCCGCGAATTTTTTTGCCGCCGGTTTCGCAAATTGCGCCTTTTTTGCAAGCGTCAGCAATCAATCTTTCAACTTTTTTTACTGCGGCTTCATTAATCATCGGGCCGATATTTGATGCAGCCTCAAAGCCATCGCCGACTTTTAATTTTTTTACTTCGGCTAAAAATTTTTCTAAAAATTTATCGTGAATTTTTTCTTCAACAAAAATGCGATTTACACAAGTGCAGGCTTGGCCGCCATTGCGAAATTTTCCGTGCATCAAACCGGCAATTGCTTTGTCTAAATTGGCATCAGCAAAAATTATGAAAGGCGCGGAGCCGCCAAGCTCTAAGGAGATTCGCTTTAAATCATCAGCGCATTGTTTGTAGAGCAATTTGCCTACACGTGTTGAGCCGGTGAAACTGATTTTTCGCACCGTTTTATTTTCACAAAATTCTGCGCCGATTTTTTGCGCATCCCCAATCACCACATTTAAAACACCGTCGGGAATTCCGGCTTCCTGAGCTAGTTGTGCCAAAGCCAAAGCAGAGAAGGGCGTTAATTCCGAAGGTTTCAACACAACAGTGCAGCCTGCCGCCATTGCCGCCGCGGCTTTGCGCGTGATCATCGCGGAGGGAAAATTCCACGGTGTGATCGCGGCAACAACGCCAACTGGTTCAACTAAAGTGAGAATTTTTTCACCCGCTTTTGGTGCGGAAATTACATCGCCTAAACTGCGCTTTGCTTCTTCAGCAAACCATTCAACAAAATTTGCGCCATAAATAATTTCGCCTTTGCCTTCAGCTAATGGCTTGCCTTGCTCCGTGGTTAAAATAATTCCTAAATCTTCCTGATTTTTTAAGATCAAATCAAACCAATTTCGCATCAATTTTGCGCGCTCTTTGCCGGTCATTTGCGACCATTTTGCAAAAGCATTTTTTGCCGCTTCAATTGCAAGTTTCGCATCTTTCGCATCACCATTTGGCACTAGGCCTACAAGCTTACCATTGCTTGGATTATAAACCTCAATCACATCTTTTTTTGTGATGATTTTTCCGTTTATAAAATTGCCTTCAATGAAGAGTTTTTTATTTTTTATCTTCATAAATACTCTGTTTTAAATTCAAACGATGTTTGAATTTAGTTTTTAGAAGCATCGCTGCGCAGCGAGTAAATCGCTGCATCCGCGATTAGATTAAATATTTGTTTTATCAGGAAACTGGCACAAATTTTTGATATTGCATTCGAGACATTTCGGTTTGCGCGCCACGCAAATATAGCGTCCATGCAGGATCATCCAGTGATGGGCGTGGGTTTGGAATTTTTTTGGGATCACTTTTAACAAAGCAGCTTCGACTTTTTCGGGAGTATTTTCACTAACAAATACGATGCGATTTGCTACGCGAAAAACATGAGTATCAACCGCAATTGTCGGCTCTCCGAAAGCACAATTTAGCACAACATTGGCAGTTTTTTGGCCAACACCGGGAAGTGAGCGCAGCGCTTCAAAATCATGGGGAACTTGGGAATTATATTCATCAACCAAACGCTGTGAGAGCTTGATAACATTAGCCGCTTTGGCATTATATAAACCGATGGTAGAAATATATTTTTTTAATTTCGCTTCGCCGAGCTTAAGCATTTTTTGCGGCGTATCCGCAACTTTAAAAAGCTCTTTAGTTGCTTTATTTACGCCGACATCCGTGCTTTGAGCTGACAACACAACCGCAACCAAAAGCGTGTAATTATTGCTATAAACCAATTCGGTTTTGGGCTGCGGATTTTCTTTCTGCCAAATTGAAAAAATTTTTTCGATAATTTCCTTTTTCACGAGCTTGCCGGAATTTTTATTTTACAAATTTTTTTACCTTTTTAGGTTGCCCGTCTTTCCTCACTTCTCAACGTATTTCTTCAAATGAATTTCCAAAAATTAAAAAATCAAAGCAAAGTCCATTTCATTGGTCTTGGCGGCATTGGCATGAGTGCTTTGGCATTCATTTTGCGCGAATGGAAAATTCCGGTGCAAGGTTCTGATCTTTCCGAAAATTATTTAACCCCGAAATTGCGCGAAAAAGGCGCGACTTATTTTGTGGGTCATGATGCGAAAAATATTTCGGGTGACGTGTCGCTCATTGTGCAAACTTCAATCATCAAAAGCGAAAATCCCGAAATTTTGGAAGCTGAAAAACGCGGTATTGAAGTGATCACGCGTGCTAATTTGCTTGGCATTGTGATGGGTGAATATAAAGGAATTACAATTGCCGGAACCCACGGTAAAACCAGCACTACCGGCATGACGAGCGTGTTGCTTGATGCGGCGGGACTTGATCCAACGGTGATAAATGGCGGTGTGATCCATTATTTTGGCAGCAATTCAAAAGTTGGAAAAGGAGAATATTTAGTTGCGGAATCAGATGAATCGGATGCCAGCTTCGTTGATCTTCCAAGCTTTATTGGTGCGGTGACAAATATCGAGCCGGAACATTTGGAATTTAAAGGCTATGGCGGCGATTTCGAAAAACAGAAAGCATATTTCGAGCGCTATATCAATCAGATCCCAGAGGCCGGAATCTGCGTGCTTTGCATCGACTCTCCGGAAGTTGAAAAAATTTACGAAAAACTGAAAAGCAAAAAGAAAAATCTCGTAACTTATTCGGCGAAAAAATCTGCCGATGTGATGGCTAAAAATATCACGATGGATGTTGGCGGATTAACTTTTGATATTGCTTTCAAAGATGGTCACGAGATCAAAAATATCAAAATGCCGGTCTATGGCAAACACAATGCCAGCAACGCTTGCGTGGCAGTTGCGATTGCGAAATTTTTGGGTGTGAGTGATGAAAAAATCAAAAATGGTTTGGCGCAATTTAACGGCGTAAAACGTCGCTTCACAAAAGTCGGCGAGTTTGAAGGAGTTTCAATTATTGATGATTACGGACATCATCCAACGGAAATTGCCACCACGCTTCGCGCCGCGCGTGACCTGGTTCGTGACAAAAAAATCATCTGCGTTTTCGAGCCGCATAAATATAGCCGCGTGCATGATTTGTTCAAAGAATTTTGCCACGCTTTTGACGATGCAGATTATGTTTTGGTTTCTGATATTTACTCAGCCGGACAAGCGCCAATTCCGGGCGCAACGCAAGATGATTTAATTGAAGGCATCAAAAAAGCCGGACATAAAAACGTCATCAAATTAAATTCTGACAAAGATATTGCCGCACTCGTGAAGACTTTAATTTCTAAGGGCGATTTGATTTTCTGCACCGGTGCTGGCAAAGTTACTTACTGGGCTGCAGCTCTCGAAAAACAATTAAAGGAGTTGTAAGGAGATGGAAATTACGATCAAAGAACTGGGCAGCAAAGATGAGATGATGTCTGCATTTACGCTGATTCATCAGATGTATGAAAAAATTTCGCGCGAAGAATTTTCAATTGCCCTTGATGAAATGATTTCGCGCAATGATTACAAAATCGCCGCTGCTTTTTTTGGTGAAAAAATAGTTGGAATTTCCGGCTATTGGATTTCACGCATGCTTTATTGCGGCCGCTATTTGCAAGCCTCCAACTTGGTTGTTGATAAAGAATTACGCAAAAGCGGTATTGGCAAAAAATTGCTGAATTATCTCGAAGCTAAAGCCAAAGAATCAGGCTGCCAAAAAATGGTTTTGGATTCTTACGTGCTCAACACCAAATCCCATCCGCTATTTTTCCGTGAAGGATTTTACATTCGCGGATTCCATTTTATGAAAGATCTAACTTAAGCTCATGGCGAAATTTCTCAATCTTTGCAGCACATCTTTTGGAGAGCTGGATTTGCCGCTGCAGGGTTTTCTAGAGAGATTAAAAAAGCTGCATGATTTGCGCCTTGCTGAGATAAAAAAACCTGACGCAGTAATAATTTTTGATGATGTAAGCAATGATGGACTCTACACGGAAGCGGTTGCAGCCATTTGGCAAAAATTAGTTTCACTCAAAGAAAAATTTCCCGATAAGTTCAAAAGCTGCGAATTATTTTTTAATCTCGAAGAAATTGGAGTAAAAAAATTTAGTGAGAAATTTGCGCAATTATTTATTGATCGCCGCGCTTACTTGGATGTGCCAAACCCTCAATATCAATATAACCGCGTTAGAATTGAGAAAGAGGATAAGGCACTTGGCTCAGATCTATGTTACGCCGAAGGTTTTGCGGTTGGTTTTTTATTTATGCTAACTCAGCTTGAGCGCCAATTTTCAAGCGCTACAGAATTTGGCAAAAAGGAATTTTTTAATTTGCTGCGCGATTTTAACGCCATCGCAATTGTGGGTGATAAGATAAATTCAAATCTGGTGTTGTCAGGTATTTCAATGCGTAGTGGTGGTTTGGCGACTATGGAAGGAGCATCTAAAACCTGCGCTAATTTTAAGGAAATGGGTGAGCAAGCTCACTGCTTTTTTTTCTTAAGAGGTAGCGAAAGCATTACTACTTTTTCTTCGGCTTTTAAACATTCCCGCGTCACTTTGGCTTATTATGATCGTTTTGAAGAAGAATGCGCCAAGCCTGATGCCGACAGGCAAAAAGTAATTTATGATTTAGCCCATGCCTGCTCTTACAATGTTCACAATTTTTTTGACGGCAATGGGCGTTCAGCAATGTTGATGGGATGTTATCTCTCGCTGCTTAACGGCCAAATGCTGCCAAATGCGATTAGTCCGCTGATGCTTGATGACAGAATTTTTAGTGAGGCGGCGAACTGGACAAAAGAATGGGCGCTGAAGCCAAGCACTCCCTCGATGTCATTGCCATCGCATATATTATTGCTCGAAGTTATATTTGAGGCTTCCAAAAATCATATTTTGGAAAAATTTTTAGAATCCATGCTGGAATGTGGCGAAAGGAAGGAAGTTATATTTTGCCTGGGTGATGATTTTGCCTCCGCTGCTACTGTGTTTCTCGGGAGTCATGAAGATAGAATTGCTTTATCAACAGCCGCCTCTGCAGATGAGAGTGCTGTTATTGATATTGCCACGCTACGCAGCGTTATAGCCGCAAATGAAGCAGCAATTAGCGCTGAGCCCTATTTTGATAAAAGAAATTTCATGATCCTGCTGGCGATGGGAGCGGCTTATAGAGCAAAATCGCAGGAGGGCAAAATATTATTAGCGCCCCCTGAGTTTAATATGATCGTACATATGACCAAATATGAATTCGCGATCATGCAAAGTCCGGAAGCATTGCAGCGTTTTGCGGAAGTAATGGAGAGATCTTTTTCGGTGCTTTCGGCTAATCCGAAAATGCCAAATGCTGACTCATCTGTGGTTCACGGCCCGCAAGGTGGTGAAAGACAATAAGTTAAATATGATTTATGAGCAAATCGCAAGTAGATAAGGTCGCAGTTTTGAGGACAAAGCTTGATGCGCTACATCGCGCCAGAGTTAAAGATTTTTATTCGCAAGATGGTCGTTTTCTTTATGAAGATATTTTGGAGGAAATAGGAACAGTAATGGAGCGTATTCACACCGCTGCTTTTCGCCCTGCAAATTGTAATTTATTTTCACATTCACGTTTTTTTTGGCTCTCTGATTTCAAAAATAATTTTCACAAATTATTTATTGACCGCGAAAGGTTTAATGGGATGCTGCCATATAATTATTTCAATGACGATTCTTCCGGAAATAGATGCTACGCGGAAGGATTTGCATTGGGATTTTTGGCGATGTTGCTCAAGGCGGAAGCGATGCTCAAAGAGGGAAAAAAAACCTTAAGTGCGCAAGATTTTATCCAAACTTATATTGCTCTAAATGCCTTGGTAACTTGCGAAAAAGAAGGAGAAAACCGCAGTCGTCTGGCGATTCGTAGTGGCAATAGAGTGCAATATTTACCAGCGCTGGAGCGTGTGGCAGAAGGTAGCAAAGTTTTATATCAATTTTCCAACAGCGAAATCCGCACTATTTTTGCTGCCGGTTTTGATCATGAAAAACGTGCTTTGGAATTTTATGCCGAGTTTCATAAAAGTTTGGAGAGCGGTGCTGAAGCTGATGTGGCGCTTTGTAGTTTTGTAAATGATCTTGCTTCACATTCTCACCTTTGTCTCGATGGTAATAACCGCAGCGCCATTTTATGCGGCTGGCTGCTAGCCATTACTCATAATATTTCTTTCCCGGTTTTATTTAATCAATTTTGTGTCAGCCCGCCGTCAATTGCTGAAGGTCGTGAATGGACCAAGAAATTCATGGCGAATCCCGATGTTTCGGCAATGACAGCGGAAAGTTTTGCTGTCAGCGCTAGGGTAAAAAGACAAAATATGGATGATTTAAAACAGCATGATCCGACGGCTTTTTTTCTCTATAAATTACTCGGTAATTATGAGGCGGGTTTTAATTTATGCATCTCGCTGCCGCTGAATTATGACAAAGTAATAGCGATAGTGGGAGGCAAAGTTTTCCCCGGTAGTTGGAAATTGGTTGATGAAAAATGGAGCGAAGTTTTTTTGCCTAAAATGACACCAAAAGATAAAGTTTTCTCGGCAAGATTTTTGCATGAAGCAGTTGAAGAAGTGCTCGGCCAGCTTGATGGATGCGAGGATAAAGATAAAGTCATTGCCGCGGCTTACATGAAAAAAATCGCTGCCAATCTTGATAAATTAACCATTGATGATCGCACACTTTGCGAAATGGTTATTGCTAATTTCCAACTCAGTGACCAAGAATTTCGTGGCAATGTTGTGCGCTATAACCAGGCTTTTCCAAAGCAGGAAATTTGTACAGCGCAGGCCAAAGCATTATCTATTTCTCCAACTCAGCAATTAAGATAAATTATGGCGAGACCGCCTCATGCTTCTTTTGAAGCACGAATTTCTTTTTTTAAAAGTGAAATAGAGAAGCTAATTGTGCAGCGTGTTGAAGCCGCCCGCCGGGAAGAAATAAAAAGAAGAGAGCGTTATTCAGAAAGTTCCGATGAAGATTTAAGTACTACAGAAGAAGAGATAGAGAAAGCCCAAGAGCAGGCCGCAGCAAGTCTGGGTGGCGAGGAATTATATCAGATGATGGTTGATGATATAATGAATATGCTGATGCATTTAAGCGAATTTAAAGATCGCATTTCGCAATCCCCGCTCTTTGCTCATATTACGGATCGGGCCTGGCAAAAAACTTTTAAGGAAAATTTTTTCAAATTTTATGTTGATCGCCGTTCTTGCAGGCATGAAGCGGGATTTAAGCAATATAATATTGCGGTCAATGATGATGGTGAAATCGATCATGATATAGTTTATGCCGAAACATTTACGCTGACTTTTTTGATCATGTTAAATGAAGTTTATAAAAGGTTTCAACATGATGCCGCAGCTCAGACCAAACATCAAACCTCAGAGAGTGAATTTATAGATCTATTAGAGCTTTTTAATAAAAATCTCACCGCGGAATTTTCTCTAACTTTGAATGATATAAAAACGAAACAGCGCCATCTTAAGCTTCCGATTTTGTCATGTGGCAGCGAAGCGGAGTTGGTTAAAACTCTTGAGCGTGCAAAAGTTCAGGAAAAACACGGCATGGCGGTGGTGCTACAATATGGCAAATCGGCTTCGCTATATACTATTTTTGCGCCGAATTTTAAGCATGAAGAATGTGCCGTCGAGTTTTTTAAATTATATCAGGCTCGAGTGGCAAAAGGTGCAGATCGCGGCGAAGCTTTGTGCCATTTGGTTGATGATATCGGATCGGCGGTGCATTTGCACAGAGATGCTAATGGTCGCATGGGCATTATATTTGCCTGGTATGAAGCCATCAGCCATAATACGGTTTATCCCATCCTCAATTATCCATAGTTTTCTTTGGCGCAATATATCGCCGAAGGTCAGGAATGGACGCGAGCTTTTTTGGACGATCCTCAAATTGCGGCGCAGCTTCCAATGATTGAAATGCAGAAATTATCGCGTGCCAAAGGTGAGGCTGCTTGCAGAAATGCTGATCATGATATGGTTGCAACCATGATGATGTGGCTTTTGAAAGCTCGCGAAGAGGATGCTTATGACCCCCAATATGCTTTAATTCCAAACGAATGGGCGGAAGATGATGTGGGAATAATGTCCACATGGCGCAGATATTTATCTGATCCGGTTACCGCGCCGCATAAGAATATTTTGGTGCTCATCGACTCAGATGAAATTGATGATGAATTTACCAAAGGAATTTCGCTGGTTAGAAAAGGCGAATGCCTGATGCCGCTTGCTATGGTAGATCAATGTGTAGAACTCAAGATGATCGATCCAAGCCGCATATTATATAAATATGATCCGGCTTATCTTTTTTTGGCGGTGGAACAATTAGGGCCTAAATTAAGCGAGGAAGCGGATCTCGAAAAACGCAATGCCGCAATCGCGGTGGCTTTTATGGAGATCATGGCGCAGGAAAGCGCCAAGCAAACAGAATTCAGCCAAGAGCAATTAAATTTATGCCGCGCATTTATTTTGAAATATATCTATCAGGATATTTGGAAACATATGGAAAATGGCGAGAGATTTCACGAAGCGGCAAGAAGTTGTTATCAAACTATTCCCGATCTTGTTAATAAGAGCTTTGAAAGCATTGAACGCATTCAAAAGCTGCGCGATTCATGCAGTAAAAAAAGGGAGATGGAAGAGGAGACGCCAGTAACTGGGGCAAAGGCGGCGCGAGTTGTGCCTGAAAACCAAGAGTCTAATTATCAAACTTAAAATGAGAAAAGAGCCGCGGCCTTTAAGTTTTTTAAATATAAAATCTGAAATTCGCCCCACAACGCTGGCATTTCTGCAGCGCTTGGCCGGCATTAAATATTCGCGTCAGTTGAAGCTTAGCGGCAACCCTCATGCGCAAATTGATTTTCATGAAAGTGATAAATTATGCGAAGAAATGCTGGATGCGATCTGTGAAACCATAAAGCGCATCCAGAGAGATTTCCCGCAGCGCGTTAGCAAATGCGCTTTATTTTCAGGGATAGATCAAAAGAAGTTTCGTGCTAATATCTAAAAACTTTTTATTGATCGCATTGATTACGATGGCGCCCCTGGCGGCAGATATCAATATAATGATACTACAAGTGATAGCATTACCGGCAAAATAACTGAGGCTGATCTTTGTTATTTTGAAGGCTGTCTCGCCGCTTTTTTAACTATGTTGGAAGCAGTGGAGAGAAATTTTTCCCGCGGTGGACATTCGCTATGGCCACAGGAATTTTTGCAATTGCTATGCGATTTTAATGCCATAGCCATCGTTGAAAATAAGCGTGATGCAAATCTAACAAAATCTATCGACCTTTCCACCGGTGGCAGGTCAACTTACGAGCATGCCAGACAAGCTGTTGAATTTTTGAGCGCAGAGGATTGCTATATTTATTATGATTTTAAAACCAGCACGGTGATGGTTTCTTTTACTGCGGAATTTAAATATGAGGAAGTCTTGCAGCGGCTTTATGAGGATTATCTTAAAAATCCGGCCGATATAGAAGCGCTTTTCAAATTATGCGATGGCTGCTCAAATTATTGTCATATCTTCCCTGATGGCAATGGTCGCGCTGCGACTTTTATGGGTTGGTATTTATCATTGCTGCAGGGAGGCGATTATCCAATCGCTATTTATCCAACTCTTGTTCATCCATTGGCCATTGCTGAAGCGCAAAAATGGACAGCAGAATTTTTTGCTGATCCTGAGATAGAGCCGATGTTGCAGAGATCAAAAATTGTAATGCAGAAAATTATTGCGCAATCACGCAAGCAAGCTCCGCTGCAATCCTGCCTAGATAGAATTTTTGGTGAGGTGGGTAAGGATGTGCTTTTCCCACTAGGACATATGGACGGAGTTTTATTTTATGTTAATTCCTCTTTGCCCGACGAAATTTTTATTTCTAATATAGATCGCAGCGGTGCAAATATTGAAATCAATGTTAGTGCGATGATCAATGCGGTTAAGGATGTAGAGGAAGTAAAAGGCCTGGCAAATGTTGAAGCGCGTGATTTCGCGCTGATAGTTTTAACCAGGCAAAGGCTTGAAGAAGCGGAAAAAGAATTGAGCGCGCCGGAAAAAAGTTTTCTGCAAAAAATAAATTCATTTTTGCTTGAAGAGAGAGAAAATTCTGAGCTGCAAGCAGTAAAAAAATTATTGGGAATTAAAGAACCGCCAGCTCAAGTGCATGCCGGCGCAGCTGCAGCAGTAGTAGCGCCAACAACAGGAAAAGAACAATTATGACAAAAATTAAAATCGCCACTTTCAACGTAAATTCGATTAAGGCACGCCTGCCAAGGCTTCTTGAATGGTTAAAAAATTCTAATCCTGATATTGTTTTGCTGCAGGAATTAAAATGTTTGGAAGATGGTTTCCCTTTTGAAGCCTTGTTTGATGTGGGTTATAACGCCGTTGTAGCAGGACAAAAAAGTTATAATGGTGTAGCAATTTTATCGAAATCAAAAATCGAAGATGTGGTTAAAGGCTTGCCGGAGCTAGGCGGTGATCCCGACGAGCAAGCAAGATATATTGAAGGTTTAATTACAATTCAGGGAAAAGTTTTGCGCGTTTCATCAATTTATGTTCCAAATGGTGGTGGAGATTTAATGCCAGGAGAAACTTTGGAGAGCAGCAAAAAATTCACTTATAAATTACATTTCTTCGAGCGCTTGCACGCACATTTTTCTAAGCTGCTTCGCGAAGATGAAATCCAGATTTTCGGCGGCGATTTTAATGTCGCAGTTGATGAGATTGATGTTTTTGATGCGAAATATTTAAACGGCACAGTCTGTTTTCATCCGCTAGAGCGCCAACATTTCCGCACAATTTTAAATCTCGGCTTGGTTGACTCCTACCGTGCTAAAATGCCGCAAAGCCAATGTTTTTCATGGTATGATTATCGCGCTGGAAGCTGGCAAAATGGGAAGGGAATGCGGATAGATTATTTGCTAACTTCACCACTTGCGGCAGATAAAATTGTTGCTGCGGCGGTTGAAGATAAAGGTGTGCGAGATCAGGAGAAAGCGTCAGATCACTGTCCGTGTGTGGTGGAAATCGACTTAAGTTAAAATAAAAAACTCTTCATCCTCGGGCCATGCGGGCCAAGTATGACGAGTTTATTATTTAAAATCCTGAAGTGCCGTCACATCAAATCTCGCACCAGCATTTTTATAAGCTTCAATTGCATCAATCATCGCCTTGGTTCCCGAAATTGTAGTATTATAAGTAATACCACGCATCAGCGAAGTTCTGCGAATTGACAGCGAATCTTTAATGGACTGTGTGCCTTCTGATGTATTGATCACATAAGCAATTTCCTTGCGATCCAACATATCAACTACATGCGGTTTTCCTTCAGTAATTTTATTTACCACCGTCACATCAATGCCTTTTTCAGCGAGGAATTTCGCGCATCCGCGGGTTGCGATGATTTTAAAACCAAGCTTGATTAATTTTTTGGCGATTTCTTCTAAATATTTTTTATCCGAATCTTTCACCGACAAAAATACCAATCCCGATGTTGGCAATTTCACGCCGCTTGCAACTTGCGCTTTGGCGAAGGCGAGGGCAAAAGTTTTATCAATTCCCATCACTTCACCGGTTGATTTCATTTCTGGCCCAAGAAGCGTATCAGCATTGCTGAAGCGCGCGAACGGCAGCACCACTTCTTTCACCGAAAAATGATCCAACTTTTTTTCCTTCAAATTGAACTCGGAAAGTTTTTTACCAACCATGATGAGTGAGGCAATTTTGGCGACAGGAATGCCGGTTGCTTTGGCCACAAACGGCACAGTGCGTGAGGCGCGCGGATTTACTTCCAAAACATAAAGCACGTCATTTTGAATGGCATATTGCACATTCATCAAACCTTTTACATTCAAACCCAAAGCCAATTTCACCGTGGCTTTTTTGATTTCTTCAATGATTGAATCCTTGAGGCTGTAAGGCGGAATTGAGCAAGCCGAATCGCCTGAGTGAATGCCGGCTTCTTCTACGTGCTGCATAATTCCGGCGACGAAAACATCTTTGCCGTCAGATAAAGCATCAACGTCGACTTCAGTTGCATCAGTTAAGAATTTATCAAGAAGCAATGGGCCGGTTTCAAAAACATCGTGATAATCGCCCAAATATTTTTTGAGATAAGCATCATCATAAACAATCGCCATGCCTTTTCCGCCTAGGACGTATGACGGGCGAATTACAATTGGGAAGCCGATTTTTTTTACTTCTTCAATCACTTGTTCTTTTGAAAAAGCGATGGCGTTTTGCGGTTGGTTCAAGCCCAAATCCTGCAAAAGTTTTTTGAAACGCTCGCGATCTTCGGCGAGATCAATCATGTCAGGAGAAGTGCCGATGATTGGAATATTTTCATCTTGCAAATATTTGGCGAGGCTTAGAGGCGTCTGGCCGCCGAACTGCACGTTGACGCCCAGCAATTCGCCGTTCGACATTTCGCGGCGGATTAATTCAATCGTATCTTCAGCAGTGAGAGGCTCGAAATAAAGGCGATCGGAAGTGTCATAATCAGTTGAAACTGTTTCGGGATTGCAATTAACCATGATTGCTTCAATGCCGTTTTCACGAAAAGCGAAGGCAGCGTGAACGCAGGTGTAATCAAACTCGATTCCTTGTCCGATGCGGTTTGGGCCCGATCCAAGAATAATAACTTTTTTACGATTTGTAGGATTCGACTCGCAGGAAGATAGGTTGGAAGCAGTCATTTTTTCAAAAATTTTGGGGGATGTTCTTTAAGATTGCGCGCAAATTAAACCTAAAAAATTTGGTGGCAATGCTTGTTAAATTGAAATTTCGCAATTATCTTGATGCGGCCTTTATGGCTATGGTGATAAATGCATTTTATAATAAACGTTATGGACCTGGGTGCAATTCCCAGCGCCTCCACTCCGCTTTCGCTACAGCGCGATTAGCAAAGATTAATTATGGGGGCGACCAGCTTTCGACATTCGCTAAAAAAAATGACTTTGCCCGGTTGAGAAACTGCCGGTTTGTGAGCAATCACGAACATCCGTTCAATATAGTAAATGCAAACGATAACTTTGCTAATGACAATTTCGAATTTGCTCCAGTGGCTGTAGCTGCTTAGCATAAGTGACTTTGTCGGGGCTTCTGGCCCGGGTGCCTGTCAACAGAAACCCGGGCTTTTTACTTTATTATCCTCCCTCAAGGGGAGGATTTACTGAATCTTTTTAAAACTATGCAGGATCTAATCGGATACGACGAAATTATTGAAAACTCGATGCGTTTGGTGATCTATGAAACGCTTAAAAAAATCGAAAAAACCGGACTTGTTGGTAAACATTATTTCATCGTAACCTTCCTAACCCGCTTCCCAGGGGTTGCCATCCCTAAATCTCTGGCCGAAAAATATCCTGAGGAAATGACCATCGCCATCCAATATCAATATAAATCCCTCATTGTCGAACACGACTTTTTCAAAGTTTCCCTCAGCTTTGGCGGAAAATATGAAAAGCTCACTGTGCCCTACAAAGCCATCACTTCATTCGCTGATCCTTCAATGAATTTCGCCCTGAAATTCTCGGTTGGTTATGGTGATATCGAAGAGTTGCAAAATGGTGACTATGGTGAGTCAAATAAAGCCAATAAATCCGGAGATAAAGATAAACAGGGGGGAGAAATTGATTTATCAGCAAAAGTAATTTCTCTTGATGCCTTCCGCAAAAACAAAGGCACAAATAATCATCCCGAAAACAGCTAATGATTTTTCTTCTTCAACTAATCTATCTCGTCTTAACCTATTTTATTGCCGCAATCCCATTTGGATTGGTGCTAACTAAGGTTTTTACTGGCAAAGATATTCGCCAATTTGGTTCGAAAAATATCGGTGCGACCAACGTTACACGCATCGCTGGCAAAAAATTAGGTTTCTTCACTTTAATTCTCGATGGCCTCAAAGGCGCGATAATGTTGATGGCAGCGCGCTTTGCTTTTTACGAATCTGATTATCTGCATTTATATTTAGTGTTGGTTGCAGCAGTTGCAGTTATTGGCCACATCTATCCGATTTACCTGGATTACAAAGGCGGTAAAGGTGTCGCCACCGCAATCGCCACTTTGCTGGCGCTTGATTTCACCGTCGGCTTTTTAGTGATTTGTTTCTGGATCATGTTCTTCTCGCTCTCACGCGTGTCAGCAATTGCCTCGATGACGGCAATTTTTTCCTCAATCGTTTTATCCTGGGCTTACAACGCACCACCTTCACAAATAATTTTTTGCGTTTTTCTCTTTATCCTTATTGTGATTCGCCACAAAGAAAATATTGCCCGCATGTTGATGGGCGAAGAAAAGAAAATGTAACAAATGCCTGCAACTGATAAACTAATTCTCGCGCTTGATATTCCTGATTTTGAGGGCGCAAAAAAGATGATTGATGAATTAGGCGACAGTGTTTCCTTCTACAAAATCGGTTTAGAGCTGCTGATGAGCAATGACTATTTCAAACTGATTTCGCACCTTAAAAACAAAGACAAAAAAGTTTTTTGCGATTTGAAGCTTTACGATATTTCTGAAACTGTAGCGCGCGCGGTGAAAAATATTTCCAAGTATGATGTTGATCTTTTAACCATTCACACTGCGAGCCGTGAAATAATGTCTAAAGCCACGCAAAATAAAGGCAAAATGCAGGTGATTGGCGTGACGATTTTAACTAATCTCGATGAAAAAGATTTAGGCGAAATGGGCTTTGATCCAAAAATTTCGCTGCAAGATTTAGCACTGAAAAAAACTAAACTCGCTTTGGATGCCGGCCTTGATGGCGTTGTAGCATCTGGCCTCGAAGCTCCAACACTGCGTCAAAATTTCGGCAAAGATTTTTTAATTGTCAGCCCCGGCATCAGATTAGAAACAGTTACAAATGACGATCAAAAACGTGTTTGCGATGTAAAAACAGCGCTTAAAAATGGCTCGTCGCATTTGGTAGTTGGCCGCCCGATCACGCGTGACGCCAATCCAAAACAAGCAGCAGAAAAATTTAACGCGCTGATTCATGAAACTCTCGCAACTTCTCACTAAAACAAAAATCGCGCACCAAATTTTTGGTGACGCTGAAATTTTAAATGTCGCCATCGATTCAAGATTAGTAAAAAATGGCGACATTTTTTTTGCATTAATTGGCAAAACGCAAGATGGTTCAAAATTCATTGCCGACGCTATTTCAAAGGGTGCAAGCGCTGTTGTAACTTCACAAGATTTAGAAAATAAAAATGTTGCAGTTGTAAAAACTTCTGAAGTTTTTTCGCTGTTAGTTGAAGTGCTGAAAAATTTTTACACTCCACTTCCAACCAATATTTACGCCATCACCGGCACTAACGGCAAAACTTCTACGGCAGAATTTACGCGCCAGATTTTGCAATTTTTGGGCAAAAAATCTGCTTCGGTTGGAACGCTTGGAACCCGCGCCAGTTCTGATATCGAAGCGCAATTGCAATCTTCATCGCTCACCACTCCCGACATCGTTTCGCTTTATAAAAATCTCAGCATTTTGAAAAAAGATTCTGTTGATGATGTGGCAATTGAAGTGAGCTCGATTGGCCTGGAACAAGGCCGAATCGCCGGTTTGAAAATTGATGTCGCAGCATTTACAAATTTCACACAAGATCATTTGGATTATCACAAGAGCATGGAAGAATATTTCCGCTGCAAAATGATCTTGTTTAGCGATGTGTTACCAAACGGCTCAACTGTGGTGCTCAACGCCGACATCGCCGAATTTTCTGCAATCAAAAAAATCTGCGAAAGCAAAAATCATCACATCATCGATTACGGTTTTAACGCCAAAATTTTGCGCCTCAAAAAAATCGCACCGCATGATTTAGGCCAAAAAGTTTTCTTCGAATATGAAGGAAATAATTTTGAATTTGATCTTGAAGTAAGCGGCGATTTTCAAGCCTTCAACGCACTTTGTGCTTTAGGAAATGTTTTAGCGAAAAATAAAATCGTGGCCGAAAAACTGCGCGAGATTCTACAAAAATTTTCCACATTAAAATCCGCAGAAGGCCGCATGCAACGCGCCGCAATTTTACCAAATAAAGCACAAATTTTTATCGATTTTGCCCACACCCCAGATGCTTTAGAAAATGTTTTAAAACTGGCGCGCCACCTTGGAAAACGCGTGTTGGTGCTGTTTGGTTGTGGTGGAGATCGCGATGCAAAAAAACGTCCAATCATGGCTGAAATCGCTTGCTGTTTGGCGGACGCAGTAATCGTTACTGATGACAATCCTAGATCCGAAAATCCGGCGCAAATTCGTAAAGAAATTTTGGCTGCTTGTGATATGTCAAAAACAATTGAAGTTGAAGATCGCAAATTGGCGATTGAAAAAGCAATCAATATGCTGCAACCTCATGACGTCTTGATTCTGGCTGGCAAAGGCCATGAAAAATATCAGATAATTGGTGATAAAAAATTCGAATTTGACGAAGAGAAAATTGTAAAAAATGCGCTTAGAGGAACATCTTAAAAACAAATTTGCTCTTGATTTTGCTGACCTTTATTCGCGCGACGGTTTAGAAAAAATTGACAAAAAATTTGAAGAATTTCTTGGCGGCAAAAAAGCTGACATCATAGAAAAGGCAAGGCTTCTGGAAGAATTTTTGGTTGAGCTATTTGGTGTAAAAACCCAAAATGATGCGCTAAAAAAACATCATGATGAGTTACAAAATATTTACAAAGTGCGTCGAGAATTTGTGCAGCGCCATGTTTCCAAAAAATTTTTTGCAGCACCTGCCGATATAGATGGCGCAAGCATTCTACGCGAATTGCAAATTGTTTTTGATGAAATTGACGAGCTCGAAAAAATAATTTCTGCGCAAATTCTGGCAGAAAAAAATCTTGAGAAATGGGAATTATATACTGCTTGGGCGCTTTACAGCATTGAAGGAAAGCAGTTTCATAAAAACGGTGCGCTGTTTATTTTGCCGCAGAAAACTGATCCGCAAAATCTCATAAAAAAAGTTGAAGAACCAAAAAATCGCCGCGATTTTAATTTAACTGATAAGGGCTTCGATCTAAACCGGACGTTGGCTGAGACGCATTACTGTATTTTCTGCCATCGCCAAAATAAAGATTCCTGCCGCACCGGTTTGTTAGACAAAGAAACCAAAGAAATAAAAATCGATTCACTTGGTGTTGAACTTCACGGCTGTCCGCTGGATGAAAAAATTTCGGAAATGAATTTGCTCAAATCCGAAGGTTTTTCCCTCGCCGCTTTGGCGGTTGCCTGCGTTGACAATCCAATGTTGGCGGGCACCGGGCATCGCATTTGCAATGATTGCATGAAATCCTGTATTTACCAAAAACAGGATCCGGTTGATATTCCCCAAATTGAAACCCGCACCCTAAAAGATGTTTTGGCCTTGCCTTATGGTTTTGAAATTTATTCGCTTTTGACGCGCTGGAATCCGCTTTCTGAGAAAAAAATTCCGCAAAAAAATTCCGGTAAGAAAATTTTGATATGCGGCTTAGGCCCCGCCGGCTATACTCTCGCGCATTATCTTTTAAATGATGGACATGAAGTTGTGGCAATTGATGGTTTGAAAATCGAGCCGCTAAATCCACAAATTTCTGGAATTGATATTTTTGGAAATCGTCAAAAATTTCAGCCGATAAAATTTGTTGATGAAATTTATGAACCGCTGGCAAAGCGCACGATTGGCGGCTTTGGCGGTGTTGCTGAATATGGCATTACGGTGCGTTGGGATAAAAATTTTCTAAAAATTATTCGCCTGCTTTTGGAGCGTCGCGAAAATTTTTGCATGTTTGGTGGCATTCGTTTTGGTTCGTCAATTACCGATAAAATCGCTTTTGATGAATATGGTTTTGATCACGTTGCGCTTTGCATTGGCGCGGGCCGGCCCAATATCATTAATATCAAAAATAATTTCGCTAAAGGCATTCGCTCCGCTTCAGATTTTTTAATGTCGCTACAATTAACCGGCGCATTTCGCGAAGAATTATTCACCAATTTGCAAATCAGAATGCCGGCAATTGTGATTGGCGGAGGACTCACAGCCGTTGATACTGCTTGTGAGGCGCGGGCTTATTATCAAATTCAGATAAAAAAATTCGCCAAAAAAATTGCGCTGCTTGGCAAAGAAAAAGTTTTTTCACTTTTGAATGAGGAAGAAAAAAATATTGCGGAAGAATTTTTAGATCACGCGCAAAAATTAGAGCAGGGTGTTGATGATTTTTTAGATGTAAAAATTCTTTATCGCAAAAAGTTGCAAGAGGCCCCGGCCTACAGGCTCAACCATCAAGAGCTGCAAAAGGCGTTGGAAGAAAAAATAGAATTTATTGAAAATATTTCGCCGCTTGAAGCCGAGCTCGATGAATTTGGTGCGATAAAAAATCTGAAAACCACGGTGGGAGATTTTTCCTGCAAAGCGCTTTTGGTTGCGGCTGGAACTACGCCGAATTTATCGCCGAAGCTGGAAGATAATTTGGATTTTGAAATTGAAGGAAAATATTTCGCTGAAATTTCCAAAGATCACCAACATTACGCCATCACTCACACCGCGCGTCCGCAACAATTTAGCGTGATTACAAAAATTGATGATGCGACAAAAAAAGCGGTGAGCTTTTTTGGCGATTCGCATCCGAATTTTGAAGGCAATGTGGTGAAAGCGATGGCAAGTGCAAAACTCGGTCACAACCAGATCACGGAAATTTTGCAGCAGCAAATTTCAACTCTGCCGAAGCGCGATTATAAAAAAGATTTTTTGGTGCAGATTGAAAAAATTGAAAAGCTGTCAAGCTATGTCACTGAAGTATTCGTCAAGGCTCCGCTTTTAGCGAATCAAACAAAAATCGGACAAATTTTTCGTCTGCAAAATTATCACGCTTTGGCCAAAAAAAGCGGCGATCAATTTTTGGTGATGGAAGCTATTCCGATCACGGCGCTAAATATTGATCGCGAGAATGGCATCATCAGTGGAATTATTTTGGAAGTTGGTGCTTCAACTAATTTGGTGAAAAATTTTAATGTTGGTGAGCCTTGCATTTTCATGGGGCCGAGCGGAACGCCGACGGAAATTGCGTCAAATGAAACTGTAATTTTAGTTGGTGGTGGACGAGGCAATCAGCCGCTCACCGCAATTGCGCAAGAATTTAGTCGTCAAAATTCTAAAGTGATTTTTTTTGCCGGTTATCATCAAAATGATTTTGTGCTGCGTGAAGAAGAAATGCGCAAAGCAAGCGCTGAGTTAATTATCGCAATTGATAGCGAGCCCGCCGCAAACGGCTATTTCCAAGGCACAGTGATTGAAGCGATGAAAAATTATTTTGCCAAAAATTCGCCAAAAATTGACCGCATTTTAGCAATTGGAAATGATAAAATGATGCATGAAGTTGCACAATTACGTCACGAAATTCCGGCACTCAAAGCTGCGCCAGTTTCCATCACCAGTTTAAATGCGCCGATGCAATGCATGATGAAAGGTGTGTGTTCGCAATGCTTGCAAAAACGCGAAGGAAAAAATGGCGAAGTGGAATATTTTTATTCGTGCGGGCAGCAGGATCAGGATTCGGATAAATTGGATTTTCAGCATTTGCATTATCGCTGCGAGCAAAATTCGCTGGCGGAAAAAGTGACGAAATTGTGGGTGGAGAAATTGGGGAATTAGCGGCCCCGATTGTCAGAGTTTTGTTGTTGGCGAGCTAGTCTGGCATGCTCACCTTCTTGCTGAGCTTGTGGGCTATTTCCATAGTTCACGGCTTTTTTAGCCATTTTATCGCGAGCTTGACTTTCTTCCTGATGATGCTGATGAACCAGCGAGGCGCCGGAATTACTTCTTTCCTGCTCACTTTTTTTCTCAATCAGTGCTGCGCTCATTTCATCGGCTAACTGCGCGATATTTTCTCCAAAGCTGGATTGTGATCTGGTATCATCATCGTCGAGGTCAAGAGCGCTGCCGGTTGAGACGGTATCAGAATCCTTAAATGTTCCTTTGGAGATTAGTCCGGTTAGAGTTTTAAAATCTTTTTTGGCGGCTTTACGGGCTTCTTCGACAGAGAGGTTTTTTATTTGATCAATTGATGCTTCAAGAGTGTCAGTGGCAACAGATTTGGTTAATTTATTAACATTTTCAATGCCAAATGCTGGTACCAAAGCTGCGAAGCTGTCTAATTCTTTTCTGCTGAAATGCGAATCGGCGATATTGATAACGCCGCTTACTACTTCTGCCGCATTACCGAAAGGCAGAAATTTTAAGAAAGTTGCAATTAATCCGGAAACTTTTGCAACACTGCCTTCTGCGGTTTGGAAGCGCTGGCCTGTTGAGGCGGCGATAAATGCTTCATTGAGTGCGGCACGCAATTGCGCATGATATGCTACCAGGCTTTCCGCTTGTTCAGGGGTTACTCCATAACGATCTGCAACATTACGAAATGCGACTTCGCGTCGGACAAGACCTTGAGGTGCAACCATGGCAAATCTCCTTAGTTAATTACAGTTACTGCTCTTCTGTTTTTCGCAAAGATCGTTTCAGTGGCGCCGAAGAAAGCAGGGCGTTCTTTGCCGTAAGAAATTACTTTGATGCGGGAATTTTCAACACCGCCGGCAACCAGGTAATCTCTAACCGCTTTGGCTCTTTTTTCGCCAAGTGCGACGTTATATTCGCGGGTGCCGCGCTCGTCGGTGTGGCCTTCAACGGTAACTTTGATGTTGAGATCGCTTTTGAGCCAGGCGATTTGGGTGTCGAGGATTTTTTTGGCTTCGGCATTTAAGCTAAATGAGTCATAATCAAATAAAACGCGGTCTTGCACTTCAACTTCCTGAATTTTTTGGTCTTCCTGTTTGTTGAGGTCGATTGCTTGCGCTTCGCTATCTACGGTTTGGTAGGGCGCTTCGCTTTGCGCTTCTTTTTCTACACCAGGGCGTTCAGTGCTGGTAAATTTTTCATCAGTATTTTTTGTTTTGCTGCTGCATGAAATTAGCAAAAAAATTGCGGCAAGTGCGAATAAATTCTTGAGCATTAGAACCTCTCCTTATTTTATGGATGTTAATGGGGGTGTCGTTTGACCCTTCGTCAGCAAAAGCTATTTTTTAAAGGCCTAATGTCAATTGGGCAGTTTTGATTTATTATGTCTAGACCTCTTCCTGCAGGCACCACTGACAAGATTAAAAATTTTCTCGGTACAAATTTCAATGAACTTGGTGAGGGATTCAGAGGTAAAACGGCGGAGCAAATTTTAGGAAAAGATGGTGCAGCTGAATTGATGCTTGAAATTGAAAGTAGGGTTAGTCGTGGTGCTTCCGTAGAAGATGTTTTAAAAAATATCACCACCGACATGAACGCGCTCGCCGAGCTTAGCATCCAGCAAGATAATCTCGAGCGCCAGGCTTTTGAAATTAAAGATCACGAATTGCATCCAGCCAAAGTGCGGGTGCGTGATATGGGTGGGGAATTAAATAAAAGAATAGCTTTTACCGGCGCGGCGCGTAGCGGCTATGATACTAAGCGCGGTGATGTTCCGATATATGCTTCAAGTATCTATGGTGGCTCAGAAGAGGCGCGCATGGCAGTCAGAACTAATTCAGTTCCGATGCAGCATATGGGCGAAATTCCGGCCACTTACCGTAATTTGGTGATGGATTTGCGTGGTGATGTTGACGCCGAAAAAGAAATCGCGCGCCGTAACTTGTTGGCAAAATTGCGTGGTAAGCCTAATCTTACTGAAGCGCAGGAAAAATATATCAAAAAAACCTTCCATGCCAATCGTCATCGCGTTGTCAGCAATTTGGCTGAAGCAGCGGGATATAAATCGATGGAGTTCCTCAATTGGGCAGGCCGCGGTTTGATTACCAAGTCCGATCCGGCGAAAGATTCGCGTTGGCAAGTAGATTTCATGGGTCTGGAAAAAGAGTTGATTGCGCGCGATAGGAATATTTTGGATGGGAAACACGGCACTTATCTAAAGGCATTAAAAAAATATTATGAGGCTCTTGCGCAAAATGGTAATATGCCCCTCACTCCGCAGCAGTTCAGTGAAATCCAGAAAATGATTAGCGATGAAATTGCGGCAGAAGGAAAAATTGAAGCTGATCGACTTGCTGCATTCGACAAAAAAGTGAATGAACTTAACGAAGAAATGTTCGCCAAAGTTAAAGACCTCGTCAAAAAAGATGACCAGGCTTGGCCATATCACATCGCGCAAGCAATTTTGATCTTCTCACCTTTCGGCTTCTTCAATTATATGGTGCCGGTTGCCAATATTTTGGGTCCTATTTTTGCAGGCAGCGGAACCTTTGGTCAGCACTTGGCGCAAGTTGCCGATAATGTTCCGCTCTTTGGTGATATATTCCATGCCATGAGACTCGATTTTCTGGTTGAAAATATAATTGATCACACGCCTGGCATTGCGCAACTAACCAATGCTATGAATGCGGTAATCCAAACGGACGTAGCACAAAATCTTTTTGGTGTGGTTTCGCCGATGGTTACTGGCTCGCCGTTAATACCAATCGCCATTGCTCTTGGATTCAGCACCAATCAACTTTCTAGCGACATAGAACGTTGGGATAAATCAAGCACCACCATGAAAGATGGTAAAAAGAAGCTGGAAGCCGAATTCAAGAAATTAAGGGAGTCTTTTAAAAATGATGATGCCAAAAAACGCGTTGCTGAATTTACGCTTAAAGAATTACAGGCCAATATCATGCGCCATCTCACCTGTGAATTGGGGGAATTTCTTGCGCGTGCCGATGCAGCAGAATTGGCGATCTTTGATGATCTTCCATTTGGAGTTACCAACTTAATAAAAATGAAGGAAGCCGGTGTACTTAATAACCAAAGCAAGGCGCTGGAAGTTCTTTTCGACGAAAGATTCAGTTCTCGCGAAATCAGGGAGACATTGTTACAGCGTTATTTAGTTTATGACAAAATGCGCGCAGATAAATTTGGCCCTGAACTTCCCACTGGTAACATCGAGGATCAAATTCAAGAACTAGTTTATGATTTTAAAATCAAATTAAATTCAAAAGAGGGCTTCTCCAAATTGAGCCAGGCGGAATATAAAAAACGTTCCGATGACGTCATCATCCAAACTGCTGAAGATATACTTGGCTTAAGAAGTATCCACCAAGGTGAAGAGCCGGAAGAACGTGCTTTGAGAGCGCAAGATTACCAGCTACAAATCATCGAAGCCCGCACCAAAAGTCGCATTAACATGGCTGATATTTTGCAAGTGGATCCTAAAAAAGCAAAGCCGTCTGGTTCGCCTAAACCTGAATTGGCAATAGGGCCATTGGGTCCGCAGCGAGTGCCATTGCAAGCTAAGTTATAAGATTGATGAATAAAAATCCCGGTGATTTTTACATCACCACCCAATTCCAGCTTGATGTTCTCATACAATTAATCCGCCAGGAAAAATTGGTGGCGCTTGATACCGAATTCACGCGCCAAACCACTTATTATCCGATTTTGTCGATCATTCAAGTTGCGGTAAAATCCGGAAATGAAAAAAAATCTTTCATCATCGATTGCCTTTGCGACCTTGATTTAAGCGGATTCTACAAAATCATCGCGGATGAAAAAATAAAAAAAATTCTGCATTCAGCATCACAAGATCTGCAAATTTTTTATATCGGTTCCAACCAACTTCCAAAAGGCATTATCGACACACAAGTGATGGCCAATTTTTGCGCGCTTGGCAATAATATCGGCTATTCGGCTTTGGTGAAGAAAATTTCGGGAAAAATATTAAATAAAGATCAGCAAAGAAGTGATTGGCAGCGCCGCCCGCTTAGCCAGAAGCAGCTTGATTATGCCTTGCTCGATGTAGAATTTCTTCACCAAATTTACGAAGAATTTTCTGAAATTTTAGAAAAAAATCAGCGTCGCAGCTGGTTTGAACAAGAGATGGAAAAAGCAATCGAAAAATCTTTGCACAAACCGGAAGAAAATTTGTTCAAAAATTTTTCGGCGCGCAACAAAAGTGCGGTGCAAAAATCGCAGTTAAGAAAATTGGTTTTGTGGCGCGAAAATCTGGCGCAAAAACGCAATCTCATTCGCCAGTTTTTTTTAAAAGATGAAGATCTCGAAAAAATAATTACGCGCGGAATTTTTGACGCTAAAAAATATCCGCGGCTCTCGAAAGATATGGCGGCACAGGTTGAAGAAATTTTGGCCGATCAGGAAGAAAATTTCGATTTTTCCAATAATTTTGCTTTGGATGAAAAACAAAAAATCCTGCTCGAGGAAGCAAAACAAATAGTGGAAAAAATAGCGAAAATTGAAAATTTTTCGCCGCAATTTTTGCTTACAAATCTCGATCTCAAAAAAATAATCTGCCAAAAAGAAACTCTCAGCGGCTGGCGCTACGACCTGCTTGGTAGTGAATTAAAATCATTAATCTCATGACAAAAATCATCGCCGCAAATTGGAAAATGAATCATGCTTTTGATGAAAGCGACGAATGGCTCGATGTTTTTTTTAAAGGCTTTGGAGACAATTATGAACAGCTAAAAAAACAGGAATTAGTGCTGTGCCCGCCATCGATCTTGCTTGATTATCTTGATTCGGAATTGATGGAAGATGGTTTCCAATTTCTCGAGACCATGATCAAGCGCGATGGTCGCACCATTGAAGCGCTGTCGGCGGAAGAAATAAATCGCATCGTTGTTGAAGAACGCCCGCTAAAATTATGCGGCCAAGATTGTCATTATGAAGAATCCGGCTCTTTCACCGGCGATATTTCTGCTGCCATGCTAAAAAAAGTCGGCTGCCATTATGTTTTGCTCGGCCATTCTGAACGCCGCGCCGGCCATTATGAAAGCAGCGAAATCATTGCAAAAAAAGTTGCGGCAGCGGTGAAACAAAATTTAGTTCCGATCTTGTGTGTTGGTGAAAGCAAAGAAGTGCGCGATGCCGGCAAACATCTGCATTTTATTTATCAGCAGATCATGCAATCAATTCCGGCAGATTTAAAAATTGAAAAATTGATTCTGGCTTATGAGCCGATTTGGTCAATTGGGACCGGTGTGGTGCCAACAGCAGAGCAGATTGCGGAGATGGCAAAATTAATCAAAAAAATTTTCGCCGAAAAATTCAGCGGAAAAATTTCACAAAATTTTACCCTTTATGGCGGCTCGGTAACTTCACAAAATTCGGGCGAAATTTTAAAAATTTCCGGAATTGATGGCTTGCTTGTAGGCAAGGCCAGCTTGGATGCAACCGAGTTTTTAAAAATCGCACAATCAGCTTAAAAGTAACAATTAACAATTAGGAATTAACAATTAGGAATTAGCAATTTTTGGAATTGTTAATTCCTAATTGTTAACGGCTAATTCTATTAAATTATGACTCAAAATTTTCGTATCGAATCAGATTCTTTTGGTGAAATCAAAGTTCCGGCAGATGCTTATTACGCCGCACAAACACAGCGCTCTGTGCAAAATTTTCCCATCCAAAATCACAATCCCGGCCACAAAATGCCAAAGGAAGTTGTGTGCGCAATGTTGTTGGTGAAAAAGGCCGCAGCCCTTACCAATAAAGATTTGATGGCGGCAGATCCGAAATCTGATGAATTCAAAAAATTCTCGCCTGATTTGGCCGATAAAATCGTTGATGCGGTTGATACTATTTTAGCAAAATTTGATTGGTTCTACGAAAATCATTTTCCTTTAGTGGTGTGGCAAACCGGCTCCGGCACACAAACCAACATGAATGTTAATGAGGTGATTGCTTCAGTTGCCAATGAAAAAGTAACGGGAAAAAAAGGCGGAAAATCGCCGGTGCATCCAAATGATCACGTGAATTTAGGCCAAAGCTCAAACGACACTTTCCCTACAGCCATGCATGTTGCAACTGTGCTCACAGTTTATGAAAAACTTTTGCCGACATTAGTTCGCTTTGCCAATGAGCTGGGAAAAAAAGAAAAAGAATTTTTCGACATCATCAAAATCGGTCGTACCCACACGCAAGATGCAACACCGGTAACTTTGGGACAGGAATTTTCAGCTTATAAAGTGCAAATTCAAACTGCGGCGGTTTTTGTTTCTCAAGCAATTTCTTATGTTTGTCATCTGGCACAAGGCGGCACCGCTGTTGGTACCGGATTGAATTGCCATCCAAAATTTGCTGCGGAATTTGCGAAAAAAATCACCGAAGTTTCGCATCTAAAAGAGCTACATAAAAAACTTCTCAACCTTGATTTGGGTCGTACCACGCTTGCTGATGGCGTGTGGAAAGTGAAAGATTCTAATCTCACCAAACTTGGTTTGGAATATGGCGACAGCTTCTTCACCAACAAAAACAAATTCTTCGCTTTGGCCTGCAATGACGAGCTGGTGAATTTTTCCGGCGCCCTAAATTCGCTCGCAACTTCTTGCATGAAAATTGCCAACGACATTCGTTTCTTAGCCTCCGGACCACGCTCCGGCTTAGGCGAAATCTCGCTTCCTGAAAATGAACCTGGTTCATCAATCATGCCAGGAAAAGTAAATCCAACTCAGTGCGAAGCTTTGACGATGATTGCTTGCCAAGTTATGGGAAATCACGTTGCGATCACAGTTGGTGGCTCAAACGGCCATTTCGAATTAAACGTTTTCCGCCCGATGATTATTCGCAATGTCATCGAATCGATCAATTTATTGAATGACGGCATCAACAGTTTCATCGATCAATGTTTGGTTGGAATCGAAGCCAATCGCGAGCGCATCACACAACTTCTTGAACAATCTTTGATGCTTGTAACAGCGCTAAATCCTTATATCGGCTATGACAACGCCGCAAAAATTGCCAAAAAAGCGCATAAAGAAGGAACCACTTTGAAAGAAGCAGCAATTGCTTCGGGGCTGGTTACTGAGGAGCAATTCAAAGCTTGGGTTGATCCCAAAAACATGATTTAATTTCCTTTCAAATGGCTGGCGCGCATGCTTGGTGAAAAAGTGACGACCAAAAGAAATTGATAAAATTAATGAATAAGAATTTCGACATCACAATCATCGGCGGTTCATTTGCAGGAATGACCGCTGCGCTTGCGCTGGCATTGATCTCGTCAGATTTGCAAATTGCGGTGATCGAAAAAACTGACATCAGAAATTTTGATAAAAAGCGTGACGGTCGTGCTTATGCAATTTCATCTTCATCGCTAAAATTTTTTCGCGAGATTGGAATTTATGACGAAGTTTATTCTGTGGCCGGAAAAATTGCTGACATAAAAATCACCGATCATAAATCGCCATTCATCCTTGATTTTATTGGGTTAGAAGTTGATGAGCAAGAAGGGCAGTTGGGTCAGATTATTGAAAGTTATCACATCCATAATGCGCTGCGCAATCGCATGTTGCAGCAAAAAAATGTCACACTTTTTTCGCCGAATTTTTATGAAGAAATTTCGTTTGGCGAAAAATGCAGTGTAAAACTTGATGATGGTAAAATTATAAATTCAAAATTGCTTCTTGCTTGCGACGGCCGATTCTCTAAGCTTCGCGAGCTTTATCAAATTCCCACCTCCAAAAAAGATTATCACCAAACGGCGATAGTTTTTAATATTTCTCACCAAGAGGCGCACCAAAATATTGCTTGGGAAAAATTTCTTCCCGGTGGCCCACTAGCGATTTTGCCTTTCAAAGATTTGCATCAATCTTCAATTGTGTGGATTGCACCAAGCGAACAAGCGCAAGCGATTCTGGCTTTAGATAACGAAAATTTCGTGCAGCAATTAAATAAAAAAATGGAAAATTGTTTGGGAAAAGTTGCAGTTATTTCTGACAAATTTTCTTATCCACTTTCGGCAATTGAAGCGCAAAAATTTTATCACGAAAAAATGTTACTCATAGGGGATGCCGCTTGTGGCGTGCATCCAATCGCCGGGCAGGGATTTAATTTAGCAATTTCGGGAATCAAAATTTTACGCGAGCTTATAAAAAATAATCTTTTTTGCGGTCTCGAAATTTCATCGCAAAGCCTGATTGAATCTTACAATAAAAAAGCAAAATCAGGGGCAAAAAAAATGTTGGTTGCAACTGACATTTTAAATTCTCTCTTTGAAACCAAAAGCCTCTCAATTGGCTTGGTACGTGACTTTGGGCTTGGTTTAGTAAATAAATTTCCGAAGTTGAAGAAATTCTTTATCAAAAATGCCGGTGGGTTTTAGGCGTTAAGAAATGACCCAAAACGGGCCTGAGCGGCAGCGAATTCCGGGAATATAAATATTTAATTTATGCTAATTTATTGCATTCTCTCTATCCTTCTTTACCCCTTTTTAGAGCTCTGGCTTTTCTATCGTGTCATCAAGAAAAAAGAAGATAAAACGCGTTTAAGAGAGCGCATCGGCCGCCCAACAATAGAGCGCCCGGAAGGCGAATTGTTGTGGATCCATGCTGTGTCAGTTGGTGAAGCAAATTCAGCTTTGGTTTTGCTTGATGAATTGCTCAAAACTTTTCCAAAAACTTCGATTTTATTTACCACCACAACTCTCACTTCGGCATCAATAATCATGGCAAAATTGCCGCAATATCAAGGCCGCGTCATTCACCAATTTTTGCCAATTGATTCATATTTTTGCGTGCAAAATTTTCTGCTTCACTGGCAGCCGCGAAATGCAATTTTTGTAGAATCTGAAATCTGGCCAAACCTTATTTATGAAGCGCGCAACATGGGTATATTGTCTTTCTTGGTTAATGCCAGAATGTCAGAAAAATCAGTAAAAAGATGGAAAATCGCGCGACTTTTCGGCTTCAAAATTTTCGATTATTTCGCCGCAATTTTTGCTCAAACTTTTGAAGATAAAAAACGCATTCAGCAACTTACAAAACAGGAAGTTTTGCTTTACGGAAATTTGAAAGCACAGGCGCAAAATCTGGCGGTAAATTCTGCTGAATTGCAGAAATTGCGCGCCCAAATTGGTAATCGCAAAATCTTTGTTGCAGCCAGCACCCACAAGGGCGAAGAGGAAATTATTTTACAAAGTTTTGCGCAATTGCAAAAAAGTTTTTCTGATCTTTTATTAATATTAATTCCGCGCCATCCCAACCGCAAAGATGAAGTGAAAGCTTTGCTTGCCGGCAAAAAAATTGCGCAACGTAGCATCGGTGAAAAAATCGAGAGCACTACGGAAGTCTATCTTGCCGACACTTTAGGCGAACTTGGAATTTTTTATTCTCTCACTGATTTTGCTTTTATCGGTGGCTCACTTTTACAAATCGGCGGCCATAATCCGTTCGAAGCAATCAAGCTAAATTGCGCGGTAATTTCGGGTCCGCATATTTTCAACTTCAAAGAAATTTATGATGATCTGGCGTTAAACCAGGGCTGCTTTATTGCTGCTTCAGCCCAGGAAATTACTGATACCGTGTCAGAATTGTTGTGCGATAAAAATCTGGTGAAAGCAACCAATGAAAAAGCGAATGAGGTGATAAAAAATTCCGAAGATATCACCAAAAAAATCATCGCAAAAATTGACCAGATTAACGGACTATCTCTGTGAGAAAATAATTTAGCTTTTGGTTGTAGTCACTTTTTGACTTGATGATATAGCATTTGCTCTTACTTCTACCGCAGCTTCTTTCGGTTCTTTAACTTCAAAGCCATCTAGTGTTGCCATATTTTCTGGCGGAGTGAAGCCGGCTTCTCGGGCAAGATCTTTAATACGGTCAAAAAATTTTTTATGTATTGCCTCGCGATTTTCCAGGCTATTGTCCGCATAGCGATTTGCTCCATGTAATCTGCGGTAAAACATGCGTGCATAAGCATAAGCAGTTTTATCGGGATGTGGATCGGTTTTGTCCTCCAACATGTCGTTAATTATTTCAATAAATTCTTCTTCTGTATTCAAATTATCTGAGGAGCTTGGAGTAGAGCTAAAAACCCCCGAGCTTGATCCTGAATCTCTTCTCATAAATAATTATTTAACGATTAATTTCCCTTGCGCAGTTTTTTGGTGGAAGTCGCCGAAAAATTTATATTCGCCGGCTTTGAGTGGTTGAATTGCGATAGTGATTTTTTTTCCGCCGCCAACCAGTTTTTCTTTTTTTAAGTCAGTACTTTCAAATTCTTCAAGTGTTTTGTCGGTATTTTCCACAATCAACTTGAAGCCTTGATTTGCAGGCACTTCGAGAGTTGATGGTTCGAATTTATGGTCTTTGATTTGCAGTAAAAATTCTTTTTCCTGCGCTAAAACATTTGCAGAAAATAAAATAAATGCAGTGAGGAGAATAGTGATTTTTTTCATATTTTTGCGGCTGGTTGTTCGTCAAATTGTAAACGTCTTTTCATTCGAGAATTTTCCAATTCTACTGTAGTTCTAGGCACTTCAAGACCAAGTTCAGCGGCTCTTGGCGCTACATGGGCTGTATAGAAACAACCTAAAATTGAATCATGTCCATTCCATAAAAAACGTTCGTGAAAAAGATCAAAAGCTGTTCTGGCACCACCACTTGCTAAAGCGGCACCATTAGTTTGCTCTATTAAAAATCGTGCGATTTCTAATTCATTTTCGTCTTGCACGACTTCATTCATATAAAGCAAATTTTGTCTTAATAAGCTATTTTTGCCTTCATCTTTCATAGAGTTGATTTCTTTGCTCAGGTGTGGTCCGATCTACCGCAGCTTGAAACAAGCGCGAATTATTTGCCCACACGATGAGTTCTATCATGGTTGTTGGTTCATCAGCTTCTGCGGTTTCATCATCTTCCTCACCAACAATTTCATAATTAATTTGTGAAAATGCGCCGGGAAAAACAGCAAGAAAATCATCCTCAAATTGAGTGAAACCATTATTGCCAAGTTTTGTAATTGACTCCACCAGATTTTGAATCGCCCCAACATAATTTTCTTGCATAATCTCATCAATCTTTACCGCTCTAGCTTGAGGATGGTCCCTTAACGCATAAAGCTCATCATATAATGCCATAATTTTTTGTTTAAGTTATTTGAAAATTCCTGCAGTGAGCAACCAAAGATTTCCGATAAGATTTATCTAAAGTCGAGAAAATTTTTAGTGATGCGCTAAAACCAATTGCGCAGTTAAGCGGGCTGCCGATTGTGGCAGCTATTTCTTCGGACCTGTGTTAAATTCGGCTCTTCCTTCATGCGGACAAACCGCTCGGTAAGCCTCTGCGCATTCGCTCATTTTTACCCACAGTGCTGTGTGGCATAATTAGTTTTTCTTAAAAAATTTTGCCAAATCACGTATATGGCTGACGGTTTGAATATTAAGCTCGCTGAAGCTTTTTTTCATCACCGCGAAATTTTTATTTTTCTCATTGGCTTGCGGAATTATGCAATTTTTAAATCCGAGTTTCGCCGCTTCTTTTAAGCGCGATTCAAGATTGCCAACCATGCGCACTTCGCCAGTTAAACCAATTTCGCCAATAGCAATGGTTGATGAAGGAAGCGCAATGTCGCGCGTTGCCGAAATTAGTGCGCAGCAAACTGCTAAATCAGCCGCGGTTTCTTCAATTTTTAGCCCGCCCACAATGTTGAGATAAACTTCTTTATCGAATAAATTTAGTCCGAAGCGATTATTCAAAACCGCGATCATCATTGCTAAACGATTAACATCCCAGCCCACAACGGCTCGTCTTGGCGTTGGCATGAAAGAGGGAGAAACCAAAGCCTGAATTTCCATTAAAAGCGGGCGCGTGCCCTCAATGCCAGCGAAAACGCAAGTGCCGCTGGTGTCGCGTTCATAGGAAGTTAAAAATAATTCGCTTGGATTTGTCACTTCGCGAAGCCCTGATTCATCCATCTCAAACACCCCGATTTCATTGGCCGCGCCAAAGCGATTTTTCACAGCGCGTAAGATACGGAAATGCAAATCTTTTTCGCCTTCAAAATAAAGCACAGTGTCAACCATATGTTCCAAAACTTTTGGGCCAGCGATTTGTCCGTCTTTGGTGACATGCGAAACGATGAGCAAAGTAATGTTATTTTTCTTGGCAAAAATCGTTAATTCACCTGCTGCGGCGCGCACTTGTGACACCGTGCCCGGAGCTGAATTTAATTCATCCAAAAACATCGTTTGAATGGAATCGATGATCACCACTGTCGGCTCTTTTGATGCTTTAATTGAAGTGGTAATTTCGCCGACATTTGTTGTTGCCGCTAATTCTATTGAGCTCTGCGCAATGCCCATACGCTTGGCGCGGAGGCGAATTTGATCGATCGATTCTTCGCCCGAAATATAAATCACTTTCACCTTTTCTTTTGCTAAATTTTCTGCAGTTTGCAAAAGCAAAGTCGATTTTCCGATTCCCGGATCACCACCAATCAACACCACGGAAGCTTGCACCAAGCCACCACCCAGCACGCGATCCAGTTCATTATTTTTAGTTTTGATGCGCGGAAAATCTGATGCTTCGCCATCAAGTTTTACCAATTCAATTTTTTTGGCAGAGTTTTTAGAAGTTTTTTTATCTTCCGAAATCCTTGTGAAATGCGTGTTCGCGCCACCTTCAGAAAATTCTTCTACAAAGGAATTCCACGCGCCGCAATCCGGACATTTTCCGGCCCATTTAAAATGAATTGCGCCGCATGATTGACAGGAGTAAGCTGTTTTCTTAGACATTTTTGGTGAATTAAAATTTATGGAAATGACCCAATTATCCAAACTCAAAACTTTTTTAAAAGAGCAAAAACTCGACTATTTTTTGCTGCCAAATTCCGATGAATTTTTCAGTGAATATTTGCAGCCAAGTGAGAAGCGAATTGAGTTCCTAACTGGCTTCAGCGGCTCGGCAGCAACTGTAATTTTCGGATTGGAAAAATCATATTTTTTCACCGACGGCCGCTATATTTTACAAGCCAAAGAGCAGCTTGATTTGAATGAATTTGAAATTTTTAACATCGCGCAAAAATCAGTTATTTCCTGGATCAATGAAAATATTTCCAAAGACAAAAAACTGGCGCTTGATGCAAAGTTAGTGAGCAAAAATTTTGTCGAAAACATCAAAGCGTCGCTGGTCTTTTTAGAGCGCAATCCGCTTGAAAAAATCTGGCAAAATCGTGCGAAAAAAAATGAATCAGAAGTTTTTGCGCTGCCAAAAAATTTGCATGGTTTGGATTCTCTCGAAAAAAGAAAAGCTGTTTTAGCCGCCACTGACGCGGATGCGCTCCTTATCACTAAACCGGAAAATTTATGCTGGTTGTTAAATATCAGAGCCAACGACATCGAATTTAATCCGCTTTGTCTGGCTTATGGAATTTTATTTAAAAGTGGTGAAGTCGATTTTTTCATTGATGAAAAAAGGTTAAAAAATATCGCACTTGAAAAAGTAAATGCCCTGCAAGCTGATTGTCTTGATTTGCGTCTTGCGGTGCTTCGCAAAAAATATAAAACAATCCAGCTCGATGCCGCTTCTACAAATTACTGGCTTTATCGCGAGTTAGAAAAAAATAATTTTGAGATAATTTCAAAAACTGATCCCTGCGAAATTTTAAAAGTACAAAAAAATTCCGCTGAAATTTCCGGCATGATTAAAGCTCATGAAAGTGATGGTTTAGCACTGACAAAATTTTTATTTTGGTTTGAGCAAAATGTAAAAAGCGGCGCGCAAATTGATGAAATTTCGCTGGCAGAAAAATTGCTCGAATTTCGCAAAGAAAATAAAAATTTTCTTTATCCAAGTTTTGCCACGATCTCAAGTTTCGCCAGCAATGGCGCGATTATTCACTATCATGCAACGCCAGAAACCAATAAAAAAATTTCCGGCAATTCATTATTTCTGCTTGATTCCGGCGGCCAATATTTTGGTGAGGATTTTTGTGGCACAACGGATGTCACGCGCACAATTGCAGTTGGAAATGTGAGTGCCGAAATGATCGAAAATTTCACCCGCGTTTTGAAAGGTCACATCGCTTTAGCCCGCGCCAAATTTCCCCGCGGTACAAGTGGCGCGCAGCTTGACGCTTTAGCCAGAAATCCGCTTTGGCTGGCAGGAAAAGATTTCGATCACGGCACCGGTCATGGTGTTGGTGCATTTTTAGGAGTTCATGAAGGCCCATGCGGAATCAGCAAACGCGCGCATCAACTGCTTTTGGAAGGCATGATTTTATCAAATGAGCCGGGATTTTATAAAGACGGTGAATATGGAATCCGTATTGAGAATTTGATGCTGGTGGAAAAATTTGATGAGAAATTTTTGTGCTTCAAAACTTTAACTTTAGCGCCAATTGATCCGAATTTGATTGATTTCAGAATGCTCACTCATCCAGAGAAACAATGGCTTCGCAGCTATCACGAAAATATTTTTTTGGTGCTACAAAATAATTTAAACGCAGAAGAAAAAACCTGGCTGCAAAATATCACTGCGAAATTTTTCTAACCACAATCCAAAACTCATTTCCATTCAAAGAAAATTTTTCCAGCGCTTCCATGCCAACTTTCTTGCTGGCTTGCAACGAGCGCTGGTTTGCATCGGCAATAAAAGACAAAGCCAGATCATAATTTTTCGCAGCAAATTTTATCACCTCATCACATAAACCATTTATCACACCAATGCCGCGATAATCTTTGTCGATGCAAAGCGGATTGGCCATGAAGCAATTGTAATTTTTCAGATTTTTTCCCTGATATGAAATTTCCATCGCATGCGCAATCGCCGCGGCAGGGAAGGGGAATTGCAGATTATGATTGAGAGTGCTGGCGCAGAGATAGCCGCAAATTTTTTCACCATCCAAAGCAACGGCGATGCCGATGCTGTCATTCATCTCGCGGAAATTTTGTGGTGTAAATTTTGTGGAAAGAAAACCGTTTTGGCGGTCCGCTTCACTTAAAACAGAAAAGAGATTTTGATCTTGTAGTGCCGCTACTTTCTCAAAATCTCCTTCCCGAATTCTTCTAAAATTATTTGTCATTAACCAAATCAGTGGCTTTTGCAGCTTCGCCTGATTTTACGTCTTTGATGAAATCTTTAGTGGTATCGAAATCAGGCGCGATCAATGCAGTGAAATAGCAGCGCGCGCTGTCAGCAGCCAAAATTACCGGATAGAGATGTTTGTAATTTTCGTTTTTTATGTCAGTTGAAGTTGTGATCACATATTCAACTTTACCGCCTTCAAGCTCGAAAGAACCAAGGCCGACGCGGTAAACAGTTTCGCCGACATCTTGTTTTACGATTGCGTGTTTATGATTTTTTAGAGTCTCGTTAGAATCTTTTACGTTGAAGTTGGTATTTTGCTCGGTGCTAGTAAATTCAAGCTTTAACGGAGTTTCAGAAAGTTTAGAAAGTGCGTTGAAAATTGTTCCGCAATTATCGGAATTTGACACCACCAAAGCGACATTGCTTAAAGTGTAAGTTTTCACACCACCTTTATGCATTACGGCTTTTGTGGTGAAATAAGCTGCACCCGCAACTGCTACAAGTGCAACAGCAGCGATGATTTTTGATTTTTTAGTATTAAGCATTTTTCCTCAAAGATTTTTAAAGTTATGCAAAAAATTTTACGATTTTTTCGCCCAATTTTTTTGCTAATTGTGATTTTGAAATTTTTGCAAATTTCTCTGATTTTTTTTCGGTGATAAAGAAACCGTTAGTTTCATCAGCGCCGAAAATTTTTCCCTGCGCAATGTCATTGGCGACAATCAAATCGCAACCTTTTTTGCGCAATTTGTCTCGCGCATATTTTTCAAGATTTTCACCTTCGGCAGCAAAGCCAATTACAAGCTGTGGGCGGTTTTTGGCATGGCCGACAAATTCTAAAATATCAGGATTTTTTTCGAGTTCTAAAGTGAGATTTTTTGCCGAAGTTTTTTTGATTTTTTGGCGAGAGAAATTTTTTACGCGAAAATCTGAAACTGCGGCGCAAGCAATAAAACCATCAGATTTTGCGAGATTTTTTTTCACCGCTTCAAACATTTCTGCGGCAGTTTTTACGCGGATAATTTTTTCTTTAGGCAAAATAATTGTTTCTTTGATATTGCCCGCAACCATCGTCACATCTGCACCCATCTCATGTAAAACTTTGGCAATTTCAATTGCCTGTTTTCCTGAAGAATGATTTCCGATGAAACGCACAGGATCGATTGCTTCAAAAGTTGAGCCGCCGGTGAGCAGAATTTTTTTGCCTTTGAGCAGATTTTCATTTTCAAAAAATTCGCAAATTTTTTCGCAAATTCTTTCAGGTGAGGCCATTTTTCCAACGCCGATCTCGCCGCAGGCTAAAATATCTTTTTGCGGTTCAACCATTGTTATTCCTGACTCTAGCGCCTTGGCTAAATTTTTTTGCGTTTGTTTATTTTCCCACATTTTTTCATTCATTGCAGGAGCGAGCAGAATTTTTTTGTTTGACGCGAGCACGATATTTGACGCCAAATCATCAGCATAACCATTGGCAATTTTGGCGATGAAATCAGCAGAAGCAGGCGCAATTACGATTAAATCATTTTTGCGTGAAAGTTGAATGTGACCCATTTCAACTTCATCATCATGTGAAAAAAGATCAGTGTAAGCTTTGTTGTTTGAAAGGCTTGAGGCCAAGAGTGGCGTGATAAATTCGCAAGCGGCTTTGGTTAAAACGCAAGTGACATCAAAAGATTTTTTGGTGAGCAAACGCACCAGATCCATCGATTTATAAGCGGCAATTGAGCCGGTGATGATTAAAAGAATTTTTTTCTTTTTCATGATTTTATATTTATTCGTCATCCTCGGCCTGTGAGCCAAGGATGACGAATTTTTTTATAATCCCAAATGCCTAAACGCCGTCTCAGTTAAAACGCGGCCGCGTGGTGTTTTTTCAACGAAGCCTTGTTGGATTAAATAAGGTTCAATTGTGTCTTCAACCGTGTCGCGTTCTTCGCCAATTGCCGCACTAATTGTTTCAACGCCAACCGGGCCACCGCGATAATTTTGGGCAATGAATTTGAGATAGCGATGATCTGATGAATCAAGTCCGGCGCCATCAATTTCGAGTTTTCTCAAAGCCGTATCCGTGCCTTTTTGTGAAATGGTTTTTTCATTAAAGTGATTAGCAAAATCGCGAACACGTTTTAGCAATCGAATCGCAATGCGCGGTGTTCCGCGCGATCTTTTGGCGATTTCTGCTGCAGCATTTTTTTCAATTTCAATTTGCAAAATTCCGGCATCGCGAATCACGATTTGTTCAAGTTCGGCGGGGCTGTAGAAATTAATGCGCAGCGGAATTCCGAAGCGATCTTTCAGCGGATTTGCAATCAAACCAACACGAGTTGTGGCGCCAACTAAAGTGAATTTCGGTAAATCGATTTTGATAGCGCGCGCTGCCGGGCCTTCGCCGATGATGATGTCGAGTTTAAAATCTTCCATCGCGCTGTAGAGCACTTCTTCGACATTTTTGTTGAGACGGTGAATTTCATCGATGAATAAAACATCGCCTTCCTGCAAGTTTGTGAGAATTGCGGCCAAGTCGCCAGACTTAGAAATCACTGGCCCCGAACTTGATTTAAATCCAACTCCCATTTCACGCGCAATAATTTGCGCCAAAGTTGTTTTGCCCAAACCAGGAGGACCATAAAGCAAAGCATGATCCAAAACATCACCGCGATTTTTTGCGGCATTGATGAAAATCTGTAGATTTTCTTTCAACTTTTCCTGACCCAAAAAATCATTGAGAAATGACGGGCGCAGGATGTTTTCGTTCTTTTCTTCTTCTAATTGGATTGGGTTGAGGTTTTCATTTTTCATTTATCCAAGATGGCTTTGAGTTTGAGTCGAAGTAGTAGTAGGAGAGCCATGAGGAGAGATAGGATCCGCATTTGGTGAATTATCAACTGCAGTGTCAGCTGACTGTTCTGCTTCAACTTCTTCAGTTATAGCTCTACAATCAACTGTCCATTGCCAAGCGCGACCTTGTGGAATTTCATCTGCGCGATGAGGACGCATTAATTTTTTATTTACGTCATGTGTAATAAAAGAAAAAGTACGTCTTGGTGATGATGGTGGTGGTGTATCACTATCATCATCTGGGCTAACGGGAGAAGGTTGTGGCTCTCTGGGATCAAGGAGTATTGGATGCACTGTTTTTGATACAACATATGATGTGAGATGTGCCATATCATTTGCTGAAACATTAGAAAATCCTGGTAAAATTACTTGTATCAGACGTCCTTTTGATGTTGGTTTATCTCGTAAAAAATCACGTTGTTGCTGCCAGGTTAAATCTATTGAATCTCTTACCGCAGCGCTGTCTTTTGGGTCAAGCATACTTATAAGCCGAGCATGTTCAGAATGACTGATATAGCAAAAACTATTATTGTTTTGGATATAACCATCATAAAAGTTAGCACTGATTTTGATATCTAATTCTCTAGCAATTTTAGATAACGCCTCGGTAAGAATTTCTGTCCTTTCAATTGTATTACAGCTCATAACATCAAGACAAATATCATCAATTCCCATTCCTGCTAAAGCGGAAAAAGGAATTCTTTCTAAAATTTCACCAATGTTATTTTTAGTAAGGTGTTTTGATTCTGAAATTAATCTGATTAAAAGAGAGCGTGGGGATTTTTCCTCGCAATATTTTTTCATTGATTCAGCCAGATTGTAATCTTCTTTTATAACTTCTGTTCCTACACCAACGGTTCCAAGTTCTTCATCGCCTCTAAGCGTTATAATACCAAGACCAAATTCCTGATATAAACGCATTAATTCATGTATTGCGTCAAAAACTTCAATATCATCTTCATCTGCTCGCTCAAGAGTTGATTCTTTTATTCTTATTTCCGAGAAATCTTCATCAACTTCACAAGTAACAATTCCAATAACAAAATCAGCATCATAGCCGCTTTGAAGTTTGGTTTCGGGATATTTTTTTGAAAAAATTACTAAATTTGAAGGTATCGTTAAACTCAAACGTGCTTCAAAATCACGAATATCTGTTTTTAGTTTTGGCTTACCTGTTTCGCTGTCTATTTCTTCTTTTTCAATCCCAGGAAAATCCATTTGGATTATATGAGGTGGAGCTACGAATTGCACTGAATAAGGATCCCATGGAGTAACTTCAGTTTTTGGTGTAGTTCTTACGCTTTCTCTTAGATCGCTGATAAGTTGTTTGATTCCTGCGGCTATTCTTTTTCTAGCAAGTTCACGCATTTCGCCATCTTCTCCAGCGTCCCTAGATTTGAATTCCTCGATCGTTGCTTTTAATTGAGCAATTTTTTCTTTATATGGAGCTTCAACATCATATGGTAAATGACCGTTATAAAGACAAAGTTCATGTTTGAGAGTTGATGAAACAAGCTCGGTTTTTGGCGTAATTATTCCAACCGCTTGAGAGGAAGCGGATTCTCTTGTGCCAGCAGTTGATATTAAACTTAAAATATCCTGAGAAATAGGCATGATTCTTAAAATTTATTTTTACTCAACTCCCTTAGTGCAGAAGTGATAAGATTTTCCAGGGTAATTTCAGGTTTTTCTTTGGTGACGAAATCGATTGCGCGCAGGCAATCATGTTTTTTATAGCCTAGATTTTCTAGGGCGGAGAGTGCATCTGTTGCGATATTATTTAGAGAAATTTCGCTGCCGGCTTTGTAATTTTTTACATCAAAATCAAAACCGATTCCCAGTTTTTTGGGAGAATTTTTTAATTCAGTTGTAAGGCGTGACGCCAGTTTTGGTCCGATGCCAGAGATTTTTGAAAAAGCTTTTTCATCACCAGAAATCAACGCTTTAGCAAGATCTTCAATTGTAAAAGCGCTCAAAATTTTCTGCGCCATTTTTGCGCCAACGCCTTGCACTTTGGTTAATTCTAAAAACCAGGTTTTTTCTGCAATTGAAGTGAAGCCGTAAAGCTCGATGGCATCTTCTTTTACAATAGTTTCGATGTTGAGAGAAACCTCTTTGTCGCGCGGTAATTTTTCTAAAATCGCGGCAGTTTTGTGCGAAACGAAAACCAGATAACCAACGCCATTAACGTCGATTACGCACTTGTCTTCACCAATTGAATCAATAAAACCGCGGAGTTTCGCAAGCATAGGCTGAAATTTAAGTTATGAGTTTGTTTTAAAATCATGTCGCAAAAGAGCAATTACAACATTGAGTGGCGCGAAAGCGCAGAGTTGGTGCATTTCGAAGAAGCGCTGAACTTCATGCAAAATCGTGTTGAGGAAATTATTAGCGAGACAGCGCCACAGTTGATTTGGACGCTGGAACATCATCCGGTTTACACCGCCGGAATCAGCGCTAAAGAGGCAGATTTACTCGCTAAAAGTGACATTCCGGTTTATAAAACCAACCGCGGCGGCAAATATACTTATCATTGTCCGGGCATGAAAATCATTTATGTCATGCTTGATTTAAAAAAACTTTTTGCCCCCCACAAACCAGACGTGGCGCGCTTTGTCGAGTTTTTAGAAAATTGGGTGATCGCGATTTTAGCCGAATTTGGTATTAAAGGTGAAATCCGCAAAGGCCGCGTTGGCATTTGGGTGGAAACTCCGGAAGGCGAGCAAAAAATCGCCGCTCTTGGAATTAAAATAAAAAAATGGGTGAGCTATCACGGCATCGCCATTAACATCGCGCCGGATATGTCGGGATTCAAGAATATCGTGCCTTGCGGCATTGCCGAATTTGGTGTGACTTCGCTGGCCAATTTAGGAGTTAAAATTGATAAAAATCTGCACGAAGTGATTCAGGATAAATTTTATGAATTGCTGAATTCTTCTTTCTTGGCCGGTGTAAATAAAGGGTGACTGAATTTATTTTTGCCAAATTCTTCGATGATTTTTTGCGCGCGTTCGCTCTTCAAATAAGATAAAAATTCCAAGGTTTCATTTTGCGGATCTTTACCAAGCAAAGCAAAACAAGGGTTGAGCAGCTCTTTTTTGCCGCGCAGATAAATGCGGGAATTTTTTAAATTTTTATTATTGCTCAACCAGGTTCCCCAATCGGTGATAGTATAAAGCGAGTTTGTATCGGCATAAATTAATGCTTCCTTGGGAAAAACATGATATTTCTCATACCAGCTTGGTTCAGCTTTCCAAGGCTTTTGGCCAATTATTTCCCATAGTGATTTTTCTTTGATATTTGTGCCGGAATTATCATCACGCGACAGAAAAATTGGGGCGGATTTTTTTTCTCCAAAGGCAGAAATTTTTAATAAACTATTTTCAATATTGTCGCCTTTAGTGAGCTTGGCAGGATTTTGTTTGGGACCAATAATCAAGAAATGGTCATTAAAAATTACATTATAATTACTAGCCCAGCCTGCAGCCAGAGCCGCTTCGCCTTGCGACTTCTCATAAACCAACGCAATATCAATGATCGAATTTTGCAGCTGTTTTAAAGTGTTGGGGCTGATATCTTGATACCAGGCGATAGCGTAATTCTTATTATTTTGTGCTAAAAAATCTTCTGCCAAAATGCGCAAAATTCCGGTTGGCCCGGCGCCGCCATTACCGATGCGAATTTTAACATCATTAGATTTGCCGTAAATTTCTTTTGGTTTAGTGCTTAAATTTCTGGTATCATCAGCGCTTAGAACATTAGTTGCAAAGAGCGCCGTAATTATGGTTAGAAAGATTATTTTTTTCATAATTTTGTAAATGCCGCTTAGAAATGCTTAAGAGTGAAAAATTTCTCAAATAATTAAATAAAATTTTTCAAAGCCGACTTGAAATGGGTTTTACGCTTCTTAATTCGAGTGCTTTCCAACAATTACTTCCTTCCTTTAATAATAAAAAATCATGACAAACCAAAAATTTACCTTCGATGTTGAGGTTGGAAAAATCCTCAACTTAATGATCAACTCACTTTATACTAACAAGGATGTAGCCTTGCGCGAGTTGATTTCAAACGCATCTGATGCCTGCGATAAATTGCGTTATTTGGCGGCGCAAAATCCCAATCTTTTGAGTGATGAATTAAAAGTTACCATCACCACTAACAAAGCAAAAAAACTTCTCATCATCACCGACAATGGTATTGGCATGTCGCGCGATGATCTCATCCAAAACCTTGGCACCATTGCGCGCTCTGGCACGGAGAATTTTATCAAATCACTCACCGGCGACAAACAAAAAGACGTGCAATTAATCGGCCAATTTGGCGTTGGTTTTTATTCAAGCTTCATGATTGCAAATAAAGTTGAAGTGATCTCGCGCAAATTTGATGAAGAAAAATCTTGGAAATGGGAATCAGATGGCAGTGCAAATTTTGAAATTTCGCAAGTTGAGCAAGGAGCTCGCGGAACCACGATTATCCTGCATTTAAAGGATGAAGCAACTTCTGATTTTTTGGATCGTTTTCACATCAAACATGTGGTGCAAACTTATTCCGATCACATCAATTTTAAGATCGAATTTGTTCCAGAAAATATTGAAGCGGGCGCAAAAATCGAAACGCTAAATTCTGCTTCTGCTTTGTGGACACGCTCGCCATCTGAGATTACGGCTGAGCAATATCAGACTTTTTACAAACATATTTCGCATCTTCCGGGTGACCCTTACATGACAATCCACAACAAAGTGGAAGGTTTAGTGAGTTACACAAACTTGCTCTTCATCCCAGGCAGCAAGCCATTCGATTTGTTTCACCCCGATCGCAAAACTTCAGTAAAACTTTATGTAAAGAAAGTTTTTATCTCGGAAGATTTAAATTTGGTTCCGGCGAATATGCGCTTCCTGCGTGGCCTCATCGACTCTGATGATTTACCGCTCAACATTAGCCGCGAAAATTTACAGCATAGCGCGGTGCTCGATAAAATCAGAAAATCCGTTGTAACAAAAGTGCTCTCCGAGCTAAAGAAGAAAGCCGTTGAGAGCGAAGAGGAATATCTAAAATTCTGGAATAATTTTGGCGCAGTTTTGAAAGAAGGTCTGTGCGAATCAAATGAATTTCGTGAAAAAACTTTAGAGATTTGCCGTTTTTATTCTTCCAAATCTCCGGATAAATTAATTTCACTGGCTGAATATTTAGAGCGCGCCAAAGCTGGTCAGGACAAGATTTTCTTTTTAACTGGCGAGTCGGTTGAAAAAATAAAATCTTCACCGCAATTGGAAATTTTCTTACAAAAAGATGTTGAGGTTTTATTCTTAACTGACGCCGTTGATGAATTTTGGGTGACAGTTGCTCTGCCTTACAAAGAGAAGGAATTTCAGTCAATTAATCGTCATGATGTTGATCTTTCTGACATCGAAAAAAAGCCGGAAGAAAAAGATGTGCAGGAAAAATCTGAAGAAATAAAAGATGTGACCAGCAGCCAATTTGAAGGCTTGACGAAGTTCATCAAAGAAATTCTTGGTGATAAAATCAAACAAGTTCGCATCTCAAAAAAATTAACTGACTCACCGGTTTGTCTCGCAGTTGACGCGGGTTCGATGGATATCAGACTGGAGAGATTTTTGCTTGAGCAAAAACAAATTCAGGCAGGATCTGCAAAAATTTTTGAGATCAATCCAAACAATTCCATCATCAAAAATTTGAATGCGGATTATATCGATTCAGCCAAACGCCAGCAGGTTTTGGATCGCATCAATACTTTGTTTGATGTGGCCTGCATTATTGAAGATGAGCCAATCAAAGATGCGAAAGATTTTTCGAGAAGGATTCAGGCTTTGATGAATTAACACTCGGTGTCATCCCCGCGTAGGTGGGGATCCCAAGGTGCTGGGCGGAGTTTGTAACTCCGCCCTTAAAATTCATGCCTTGTTATTGCATGAACGATTAGGCGGGATTACAAATCCCGCCACGCACTTGAGACCAGCACCCAAAGCACTAAAGGTTTCCAGCACTAGAAATTTATCGAGCACGAAATTTCTTTTTCTCCTCTTTTTCTTCCTTATCATCTTTCGCGAGCTCAATTAAATCATCAGCGCGCAGGCGTTCAACTTTTGCAGTTTTTGGCAATTCTGCTTTTGCTGCTTTCGCAGATTTTCTGCTTTTCGCTTTATTGTCGGTGAGAAAATAATATTCCGCGAAAGCCAGATCTGATCTGCCTTCATCGCCAATTCGCAAATAAGCATTTGCCAGTTGCTTAAACAAAAACGGTGTTTCCTTTTCATATTTTCTTGCTTCTTCAAGCCTTGAAACTGCAAGCTTTAACAGATCTTTATCATCAGTTTTTATTTTTAAAATTGATGAGGCAAAAGCTATTTTCGCCATACCGCTATATTGCTCGGGAATTAATTTGATCGCTTCACTGTAAGCCAAAACCGAATCCTGTGTCATGCCGCTTTCAAACAAAATCTGGCCTTTCAACTCATATAAAAACCCAAGTTCAACTTTATCTTTTTGCGAATCACGAATGATTGGATCCAATAATTTCAAGGATTGCGCCACATTACCTTTGCGGAAATAGGCAATTGCTTTGATATATTGCGCTTCAACATCAAACCGATTGTGATATTTTTTGAGCAGCGAATCAGGATTTTCCATAAAGCCTTCGAGCTTAGAAAGCACTCGTGTCATCGGCTTTTGTAATTTTTCATTTATTGGTTTGTCGGAAAAATTTTCACCGGCTGTGCGCGCTTTTATCACATCGATCCTTTTCTGGCTGACAGGGTGCGACAATAAATATTCATCTATCTGATCTTTATAGCCGCGCATTTCTTCGGCAAATGACTCGAGCAATTTCACCAATCCGGTCGCCGGATATTTCATTTTATCCAAAAATTTTATCGCATATTGATCGGCGGCTTCTTCCTGTGTGCGGGTAAATTTCATATAGAGGCGCTGCGCACTTTGTGAGCCGCCCAGGATCATCGCGGTTCCGGCATCAGGCGAGCCGGCAAGAATTGCGCCAATCCCCAAAAGATAGCTCAAAAACATCGCGCCTTCTGCATCCGCCGCGCCTTCGGAAGATCGCGCCAAGTGACCCGCAACAATGTGGCCGGTTTCATGCGCCAGCACGCCAATCAAAGTGTCGGGCGTGTTATATTTTCTGATCAAACCGGTATTGATAAAAACATTTTGTCCGTTTGATACAAAGGCGTTGATGCTATCATCATTGACGATATAGATCTTGATATTGTTTGGATCCAAGCCTGCAGTTTCAAAAATCGGCTTGGATAAATCGAACAAAAATTTTTCCGCTTCGGCGTCACGAATTAAAGCCAAACCTTGCGCAAAGGCAGTTTGCGTAAAAAAAATGCTGATGATTAAAGTGAGGGAAATTAAAAACTTTTTCAAAATATTAAAAAATTGATCTCGTGTGTTTTATCATCCAAACGACAATTTATTTACCGTTATAATCAAGCATTTGGTGGGTTTTGCCGCCTTGCTTTCACTATTTGCTGTGTTGGTTTATGCGATTTTTGATGATGCGCAAATTCCACAACGCGACATCACAGTGCTGCTCGACATCAGCGACCAGGTCAATATTTGCAGGCAGGATGAAGATAGTTTTGCCCAAAAATCATTTTTCAATTTCTAAATGAATGGTGAGTTCCACATCGCGAATTTTTTGCAGAAATTAAAAGTAGAAGACGGTCTTTCACAAAATACGATTTTATCTTACGGCAAGGATTTAGAGCTTTTCGCCAAGTTTCTTCACAACAAAAATTCAGAAGCTGCGAAAGCAGATTTAGATCTCATCAAAGAATATTTATATCAGCTGCATAGCGCGAATTTAAAAGCTTCATCAATTGCCAGGAAAATTTCCTGCCTGAAAAATTTTTATAAATTTCTGCAAAATGAAAATGTTATAAAAGAAGATCCAACCACTTATTTAGAGGCTCCGAAGCGTGGCGCAAAATTGCCGAAATTTTTAAGTGAGGCAGAGATTTTCAAAATGCTTAATGAAATAAATTCCGATAAATCGGAATTTGGCATCAAACTTTCATGCATGCTCGAGATGCTCTACGCCGCGGGTTTGCGCGTTTCGGAATTAGTAAGTTTGCCTCTTTCGGCAATTCAGCGCGAAGGCGAAACTTTGCGAAATTATATGATTGTGAAGGGCAAAGGAAATAAAGAGCGGATCGCTCCGCTCAATAAAGCCGCGATCTCCAAGCTTTTGCAATATCTTGAAATGCGCCAAAAACTTGGTTATGGTGAATCGAAATGGCTTTTTGTTGGCACCAATAAAGCGAGCAAAAAAACTGCGGAAATTATGCATAAAAAAGTTACGCTTGATTCGCATCTCACACGCCAACGTTTTCACCAAATGTTGAAGGAGCTTGCAGCGCGCGTCGGCATTGATCCCAAAAAAGTTCATCCTCACGTCATTCGCCATTCATTTGCGACGCACTTGCTAAATAGTGGTGTTGATTTACGTGTGTTGCAGGAGTTGCTTGGTCATTCCGACATTGCAACGACTGAAATTTATACTCACATTCTAAATTCCAAATTGGTGGATTTGGTTTTCAAAAATCATCCTTTGTCAAAAAATTAATTTATGGTATCCAATCAATCTAAATATCACCGCATGGCTGATGGTTTAAATGCAAAAGTTACTGCAATTAAGGCTTTGATTGCCAAAAAACGCGAAAATCAGCAGGAAGATAATAAAGGTTTTTCGCAAGGTGGTTCATCAGAAGAAGTGAAAGAGAAAGGTGCTGGAATCAAAGAAGAATTGGCAATGCTGGAGCAAGAATTGCGTGATGCGGAAAAGCAAAAGGAGATCAATGATTTATTTCTGCAGCAAAATATTACTAAGGAAAATGAACAAGCTAATATTACGGAGCTTGCCTTTAATGAACCGGGTGCAGCCGATGAATTTGCTCGCTCAATAGCTGATAAATATGGAGAGCTCGGCTTTAAAGTTAGTTTAACTAGAGAGGGAAATAAGTTAGAAGTTAAGGTAGAAATGCCGCTAGAATTTATGGGTCACGATCCGCTTGCAATGTCATCTAAAGAATTGCAGGAAATGCGTAAAGCCAGTCAGAAAGCGGTGCCGACAGGGGAAGTTACACCCCGCGAAATTTATAATGTTGCGGGAGTAAATCATGAAATAGGTGGTGGCAGAGGAGGCTGATGACAGAAAAAAAACATCGTGAGAAGATCAAATTAAGCGGACTTTATGCGGCAGTAAAATCGCTGGAAGAAAAATTGGCTGATTTGCACAAGCGCCAAAATGAACGCGAAAATGTGCGCGGTTTTAGTGAAGGTGGTTCATCAATCAAAAGCAGCGGTTATGAAAATGATGCTGATATTGCGGCGCAAATTGCCATGATTGAAGCGCAAATTCGTGAAGCCGAAGAGCAGATAAATAATATCACACAGGAAGTTGAAGAAGTGGTTGATGAGATGGGAAATGATGGGGTAGATTTAAAACTGCCTGAGGGTGGCGGCAATGATGCACAGATGCATGATTTAGAAGAGGCGGCGGATTTTTATCGCGGTTATGGAATTGAATGCGAAGTGCAGATTTTGGAAAATGGTGATGGCGAAATTAATGTGACAAATCCGGGAGATTATCAGGGAAAAAATATTCTCGCTATGTCGCCAGATGAGCTCACTAAAATGCTTGGCGACATCGGTGGAGAAAAAGATGAACCGGAAAAAACCGCAGAAAAAACTGCTTCCAAGCAAGAAAAATCCCCAGATAAATCAAGGGTTGTGATTGAAGATAAAGATGATGAGAAAAATCAGGAGAAAGAAAAAAAGAAACCAAAAGAGCATTCCTTATTGCCCGGAGATATTGTGGAAGAAAGAGATGATAAAGAAAAAGGCGAGGGCCGATCTTTAATTTTTGAGAAAAAAAAGAAGCCGCAAAAAGAAGAGAAAAAAGAAAAAACAGATGAGAAAAAACCGGTGCTGGAAGAGGATATAGAATTGCCGTTGCACTTTGATGACAGCGAGTTGAAAGAGGCTGGAGTTGCAACAACAAAGGGCAAAAGCTGCAAACGCTAATTTAAATTCGGTGGATTACCCTCCCCTTGAGGGAGGGTCGAAGTCACTTGTGACTTCGGGGAGGGGTCAAAAAACTATAGAATGGGGGTATGACCCCTCCTCGAATCGCTATGCTCTTCGATCCTCCCTCAAGGGGAGGATGAGACTGAGTTTGTTTAACTTAATTTAATTCTTCACCAAAAACGCGTTGGTAAAATTCGCGAATCACCATTTTTTCATCATCGATCACTTTGCCAAGAAAGCTTAGAGTGAAAGCGGTTTTAACTGAGCCGAAAATTTCGATATTTCTGCCCCATGAAATTAAAGTGCGCAGCGAAATTAAAGTTGAGATATCGCCGTTTTTAAAAGCTTCGCGCGTTAAGTTAGCAAGTTTCACCATCATTTTAGCGCTGTTTTGATGTAGCTTCGAATCAAGAAATGGCAGCTTCTTTTTGAGAATTTCAGTTTCATGTTCTTCCGCCAGATAATTCAGTGAAGCCACGATATTCCACCGATCCATCTGCGCCTGATTGATTAAATTCGTGCCGTGATAAATTCCCAAATCATCGCCCGCACCAAGCGTGTTCGAGGTTGCGAATAAACGGAAATTTTTATGTGGCGTGATGATTTCATTTTCTTCAAGAAGCGCAAATTTTCCGTCAGTTTCCAAAAGTCTTTGAATTACAAAAGCGACATCAGTTTTTATCGCGTCATATTCATCCAAAACCAAAGCCACGCCATTCCTGAGCGCGTAAGGGATAATACCTTCTTTAAATTCAGTGATTTGTTTTCCTTCTTTTAAGCGAATCACATCTTTGCCAACTAAATCAAGACGGGTAATTTGTGAATCGAAATTGATGCGCAAGCAAGGCCAGTTAAGGCGCGAAGCCACTTGTTCAATGTGAGTTGATTTTCCTGTGCCGTGCATTCCCTGAATCAAAACGCGCTGATTAAAAGCAAAACCGGCAAGAATTGCTGAAGTGGTTTTGGCATCAAACAAATAATTTTCATCAAGTTGTGGAATCAGTTCAGACTTATCCGCAAGCGCCTTTACTTCAAAATTTGTTTCGATGCCGAAAGTTTTTTTTGCGTCGATTTTTTTCATATTATTTTTTTGCTTTGTGGGTTTTTTTCGAGAAAGTTTTTTCTTTTCTGCCTTCAAACGGATTATCACTTTTTCGCAAAACCAAACGTACCGGAGTTAAATTCAAATCAAAATATTGGCGTAAAGAATTTACCAAATAACGCTCATAAGAACCTTCCAAAGGCTTGATATGATTGGTGAAAACCGCAATGGTGGGCGGACGTTTTTTTATCTGCGTGGCATATTTTAACTTGATTGGTTTGCCGTGATGAAGTTTCGGCGAATGTGTTGCCTCAGCGTTTTTGAGCCATTCCACCAATTTGCTTGTCGGCAAATAAGTTTGCCATTGCTCATAAGTTTTTAGCGCAAATTCAATGGCTTTTTCAATGTTATAACCGCTTTTCGCTGAGACGCCCAAAATTGCCGCGCCGTTAATTTCGGGAAAAAGATTTTGAATTTGTTCGCGCACCTGCTTCATGAAAATTTCTTTATCGCCTGAAACTGAATCGATTTTATTAATGGCAAAAACCAACCCGCGTCCTTCGCGCACAATCTCTCCGGCGAGTGCCATATCCTGATGATCAAGCAGCGAATTTGCATCAATTAACAAAATCACAACTTGCGCAAACCTTATGGCTCTAAAGCTATCAATAGTTGAGAGTTTTTCTAAATTTTTGACGATGTGCGATTTTTTTCTAATTCCCGCAGTGTCAATAAAGCGGATTTTTTGTCCTCGAAATTCGTGATCAATTGAAATGGCATCGCGCGTAATTCCAGCTTCCGGGCCAGTAATCAAGCGGTCTTCGCCTAGAATTTTATTTAAGAAAGTTGACTTGCCGGCATTTGGGCGGCCAACAATTGCGATTTGCAATTCATGCTCGCGTTCATCGCTGATTTCATTGGCGAGCTCGCCGAAATTTTTTTCATATTCCAAAATTTCTGGCTCAATTTTTTCGTATAATTCGCCAAAGCCGAGTTTATGTTCGGCAGAAATTGCCACAGGCTGTCCAAAGCCCAGTTTGTAATATTCGCCGCCTAAAAATTCCTGGTTAAAATTCTCACATTTATTGGCGATCAAAATTGTTTTTTTGCCGATTTTTCTAAGCCAGGATGCGAAGTGTAAATCTTCATTCACAATTCCTGATTTCGCATCAACCACAAACAAGCAAAGATCGGCATCCGACACCGCAGCCTGGGTTTGCTCAACCATTCTTTTTTCCAGCGATTTATCATTAATTTGATGCTCAAGCCCCGCAGTATCAATTGCCATAAACTTAAGCGGCCCAAGCTTCGCGGGCGCTTCTTTGCGATCGCGTGTAACGCCTGGAGTGTCATCGGTAATGGCGATGCTTTTGCCAACCAACTTATTGAAAAAAGTTGATTTGCCAACATTGGGACGTCCGATTATTGCGATTTTAAACATTAGCTAAATTGAAAATATCATGAACGGCTTTGGTGATGTCTTTTTGTCTCATAAAATGCTCGCCAATCAAGAAGCAGTTGATTCCAGCCTGTTGCAACAATTCGATATCAATCGAACTTTTAATGCCGCTTTCAGCAACAATAACATAATCGGTTGGAACTTTTTCGGATAAAAAAAGTGAGGTTTCGAGATTAACTTTCAGCGTTTTTAAATCGCGATTATTGATGCCAATTAATTTCGATTTTAATTTTGAGGCGCGTTGCAATTCTTCTTCATTGTGAACCTCGATGAGCACAGACAAACCGGCATCTAAAGCACATTGCTCAAGCTCAAGCAATTTTGCATCATCAAGCATAGCAACGATCAATAAAATGCAATCAGCGCCAAGCATTTTTGCTTCGTAAATTTGATAAGTATCAACCATGAAATCTTTGCGCAAAATCGGCAGCGGGGAAATAGCGCGCACTTCTTGTAAATATTTGGGGCTGCCCTGAAAATATTTTTCGTCAGTTAAAATTGAAAGACAGGTCGCGCCGCCTTTTTCATAAGCTTTGGCGATTTCGATGTGATTGAAATCTTCGCGGATCAAACCATGTGACGGAGATGCTTTTTTGATCTCGCAAATCAAGGCTACTTCGCTTTTGTCAGACTTCTTTTTTAGCGCTTCAAAAAAGTTTTTTGGCTTTTCGAGACATTTTGTTGCAGCGCAAATTTCTTGAACTGATAAGGCTTTTTTACGATTCCTGATCTCAAGCAGTTTATGTTGATAAATTTCCTCAAGAATATTTTTCATAGAAGTTAAAGTTGGGGATGGTTAATTTGCCTGCATCCGTAACGCTAGTTTTACAAATTCCAATTTCAAACATTATGACCGCATCTTTTCCCAGAACGCGTTTGAGAAGAAACCGCAAACAGCAATGGCTGCGCGATTTGACAGCACAGAGCGTGTTAACGCCAAGCGATTTGATTTTGCCGCTTTTTGTAATTGAGGGAAAAAACAAGGAAGAAAAAATTTCCTCTCTTCCCGGCGTTTCGCGTTATTCAATTGACCTGATTGTCAAAAAAGCCAAAGAGGCACGAGACTTTGGCATTACTGCTTTGATGCTGTTTCCGGTGACTGACCAAAAATTGAAAGATGAATATGGAAATGAGGCGCTAAATCCGAAAAATTTAATTTGCCGCGCCATTGCTGCGATCAAAAATGCCGTGCCAGAAATTGGCGTAATCACTGACGTGGCGCTTGATCCATACACCACGCATGGCCATGACGGTGTGATTGACGAACAAGGTTATGTGTTAAATGATGAAACAAATTTGATTTTGTGTGAACAAGCTTTTGTGCAGGCGAGAGCAGGTGCGGATATTGTTGCGCCATCTGATATGATGGATGGCAGAATCGGTTTGATCCGCGATGCGCTTGATGATAATGCGCTAGAAAATGTCGGAATTTTAGCTTATTCAATCAAATATGCTTCCAGCTTTTACGGTCCTTTCCGCCACGCGGTTGGTTCGGCAAATAATTTAAAAAATTCCGACAAAAAAACTTACCAAATGGATTTCAGAAATTCGCAGGAAGCGCTGCGCGAAATTGAAATGGATGTTGCGGAGGGTGCCGACATGATCATCGTAAAACCGGGAATGCCTTACTTAGACATCCTCTCGCAAGCTGCACAAAATTTCAAATTGCCGATAATTCCATATCAAGTTAGCGGCGAATATGCGATGCTAAAACATGCTGCGGCGCAAGGTGCGTTTGATTTTGATAAAGTTTTTTTTGAAAGTTTGATGGCGTTTAAACGTGCGGGATCTTCAGCAATCATTACTTACGGCGCAATTGAAGCGGCGAAGAAATTATAATTTTTTAGCGATTTTTAAACCGGTGGCAAGCAGAGCCAGAGTTGCAAAATAAGTGATTAATTGCGTTCCGGCAGGCTGATCGATATAGCCAAAAAACATATGCAGGAATTTTCCAAAGATGCTTTGCTGCGATAAAATTTCCGACAGATCAATGGCGGGATTGCCTAGAGGCTCAACGATTCCGGCATTGATCCAGAATCCAATTCCTGAAGCCGCGATTCCGCAAGATAAAAAAATCAAAAGCCATGAAGTGATGGGGAAAAAATATTTCCCGAAGCTTCTTAATAGTCCAAAATAAAAGGCGAAACCAAGTGCAGAGCCCAAAATAATTCCGGCGATCAAACCAAAAATAATTTCTGAAATTGCGGTGCCGGCTATGTAATAACTATAGCAAAATAAAACCACCTCGATGCCTTCGCGAAGCACGGAAATTAATACTACAACCAATAACACATAAAGCGGTTTGTGACCTTCGCGAACTGATGTGCTGAGTCTTTTTAGCTCACCCGAAATTGAACGCGCATGTTTTTGCATCCACAAAACTGTCCAGCCGATCATGAAAGCGGCGCCAAGTAAAACCAGGCCGTTGAAAAATTCTTGACCCATGCCATTCAAACTTTCTGAAATTTGATTGGTGAAAGCCGCTAAAATTAAAGAGGTGATGAGACCAAGCGCTAAGCCGCCCAAGATCCATTTACCGCGGCCGGGAATTTCTTTTGTTGCAGCGGTTAAAATTCCAAGAATCAGCGCGATTTCGACGATTTCGCGAAAAACTACGATTGCGATTTGAAGCATTTTTTGTGAATTTGTTTTGAGAATAAGTTTCACAATCCAATGACGCCGCAAATCGTGCAAGAAAATCTTTCCATTTACGTTCACTACCCGTTCTGCAAGGCCAAATGCCCTTATTGCGATTTTAATTCGCATGTGCGCGATGGCGTGCAGCACGAAAATTTTTTGCGCGCTTATGAAAAAGAATTGGAATTTTTTGCCGCCAAAACCGGCAAGCGAAAAATAAAAACAATTTTTTTTGGCGGCGGAACTCCGTCTTTAATGCCGATTTTTTTGGTGGAGGGAATTTTAAAAAAAATTGCTGCGCTGTGGCAGATGGATGAAAATTGTGAAATCACTTTAGAGGCAAATCCTACTTCGGTTGAAGCCTCTAAATTCAAGGATTTGCGCGGCCTTGGCATCAATCGCTTATCAATGGGAATTCAGGCGCTAAATGATGAAGATCTGAAATTTTTAGGCCGCGAACATTCTGCTAAAGAAGCAATGGCCGCAATTGAAATGGCGCAAAAAAGTTTTGAGAATTTTTCCTTCGACTTAATTTATGCAAGGCCAAAGCAGCGGCTTACGGATTGGGCTGATGAGCTAAAGCGCGCCATAAATTTCGGCACCAAACATCTCTCGCTTTATCAACTCACAATTGAAAAAGGCACAAAATTTTTCTCACTTTATCAGCAAAAAAAGTTCGAATTGCCCGATGAAAATCTCGCTTTTGATTTTTATGAGATGACCAATCAAATCACGTCTGACACTGGTTTTGGGCTTTATGAAATTTCCAATTACGCCAAAAAGAATTTCGCCTGCAAACATAATTTAGTTTATTGGCAAGGCGGCGATTATTTAGGAATTGGTGCTGGCGCACATTCGCGAATTTATCTAAATGATGCGCCGCAGCGCCAGACAATTATGATGTTGCACGAGCCAAATGCCTGGCTCAAAAAAGTAGAAGAGCAGGGCGCCGGCATTCAAACTATCACAAAAATTTCTGCCGCTGAATTGCTTGAAGAGTTGATTTTAATGGGTTTGCGTCTTGAAAGCGGAATTGAAGAAAAGTTTTTCGCACCGCATTTTCAAAAAACTTTTCGCGAGATCTTTGATTTTGAAAAGCTGCAAAAGCTTGAAGCGCAAGGCTTGATCAATATTGAAAAAAACAGCATTAAAATTCCTCACAAGCAAAGAATTTTAACTGATGCTATCATTAAAAAAGTTACTGAAGCTGTGATTTTGGCGGATTCAAAATATAAAGCAGGATAATCGCAAGGCCGGTAAAGAAAGGCACCGCAGCCCAGATTTTGAAAGGATCAAATGGTGTGACAAATTCACAAAACATCCAAAAAGAATTAGCGCAAATCCAGAAAACTACCGCGAGATTGGGCAAAAAATATAATTTAATATTGCGGCTTTTATAAGTGATGAAGCAAGCAAATGAAAGGGTTGGCACAATCATGAACAAGCCAAGAATTTTTAATTCTAAAAGCCAGCTTATATCTTTTAACAACCATAAAAGAATGTGAAAATTTTCAAGTTTGCGAACGCTTTCCATGGAATTTTTTAAAAATTAAAAATGACAAACCGGTACAGCCGGCTACGATTATAGCTAGTGGCAGAGCTGATCCGTCATTAAATTTGCTGATTAAAAAAGAGGCAATTGCGGCGAGAGAAAATTGAATAGTGCCCATCAAAGCCGCCGCCGAGCCGGTATGTTTGGGCTGGCTCGCTAAGGCCAGAGCAGTTGCATTTGGCATGATCATGCCGCAAGAACACAAAATGATGAAAAATAAAATGCTCAAGCTCCAGAAATTTGGGTTGTCGTTGAAGCTTGCTGCAACTAGTGCTACGCCGGCAATTGATGGAATATAAACTATTTTGGCGAGCAGTTTTTCAATGGAAAATTTTTTGAGCAAACGCGCATTGATCTGCGAAGAAATCACGAAGCCAATTGAATTTATTGAAAAAATTACGCCGTAATTTGTTGAAGAAAGTTGATAAAAATCGAGATAAAGAAAAGGCGATCCGGTGATGTAGGAGAAGAGCGCGCCCATCATCATGCCTCCGGTTAAAGTGCAGATTACAAAATGCGAATCATGCAAAATTCCTAAATATTTTTTGAAGGCGTCTCTAATTTTCTCATCCGGATTAAAGCCTCTGGTCTCAGGAATAGCGCGCCACGCCACGATTAAGCAAAAAACTGAAAAAGCTGCAAGAAATGCAAAAATCATGCGCCAGCCGAAATTTATCAGCAACAAATTGCCGATGGTTGGAGCCAGAATTGGCGCAACTCCCATCACTAAAACCAAATGCGAAAAAACGCGGCCCGATTCCTGCGGCGCAAAAATATCGCGCACAATTGAGCGCGGAATCACGGTGCAAGCACACGCGCCGAGAGCCTGAAAAAAACGGAAGATAATTATCTGCTCAATATTTTTGGCAAAGAAACAGGCGAGAGAAGAAAAGAAAAAAAGTGTCAGGCCAAAAAACAGCGGCGGTTTTTTTCCATAACGATCAATGATGGGACCATATAACAACTGGCCGAAAGCTATGCCGATGAAATAAGTGGTGAGAGATAATTGTACCAAAGATTCGCGCGCCGCAAAAGTTTTGGCGATTACCGAAAAGGCAGGAAGATAAATATCAATCGTCAGCGGCCCGATAGCGATAACGCTGCCCAAAATGAGGATGAGAAAAATAAATTCTTTCTTGTTTTGTGGATGAAATTGCGACTGCATCTAAGCGTAAAAAAGTTATGCAAGCCTTGTAGATAGCCTTCACAAACAAGCAATATTTACGCGCGGGAAGTTAAACCCTGCATGCCGGATAATTGTGAAACCGCCGGATTTTGCGGCGAGGTGCTGATAATTTTTTTCAGAAAATCTTCTGCAACCGCAGCTCCTTTAGTGTGAAGTGTGTGAATTCCGCCACCGCTGATAATGGAAATTTTCTCGGCTACCTTTTCGTCCGCAGCAACAGGATGGCGGTTGTCGAGACGGATTTCGCCACGGCAATAAAACATCACCCCGTTTCTTGCTTCGAGATGGGAAACTATTCTTGCCGCTGCTTCTTTGCCGATTTTGCGCATAAGATTTTTTACGTAAGTTTCAAGCTGATCGATTTTGCAAACCGGCGATGAGGAAAAACTTATCATATCTTGCTCAATCATTGATTGAAAAAGCGGGGCCGGATGTTGGCGGATATCATGGCCATGTCCGGTGGTATTTACTACCATATCATATTTTTTGCCGCTAATTGTGATTCCCGTTTCATCGGCAGTTTTTTCGCTGGCATTATGGCCAATTGCCACAACATCAAGTACGCCTGCGCGGTGCAATGTCAACATTTCGCGCGCTGATTGCGGTGGCATTCCTTCGGCGTGAATGCTGTGGAAACGACGCATCATCTCAAGGCGGAAAATTCTTTCATCGGCGGGTAATTTTGCAGCGATAGCTAGCATGTCAAAAGGTTGATAAACCATCTGCCAGAGCAAATCCCGCGTGCCATCAGCGACATCGCCTTTTTCGGCTGCATGCAAATCCCGCTCCAAAGTTATGAAAGGATCCGCGTGATTTGTGCCTGAAAGTTTCTCGAAAAATTTTTCGGCTATTAGTACGTAATTTTCGCGGTTCTGCTCAATAAAATTCAAGAGTTGCGCAAATTCGTCAGCGCGCGCTGTATTGCCAGCTTTTAAATAAACTGCGAGCAAAGTTTGGCTGAATAATTCAAAGATCTGCCACAGGTGAATATGGCCGGATTTATCTTTGGGAAGGGCGTCGATTTTATCCTGGATCACTTGGGCAGGACGCTCATGATCAAGCGGCTTGCCATTATCGCCCCAAACTTGCGCCACTTCTCTTGCGCTGCCGCTGAAATGGCCTTTTACTTTTTGCAATTGTCCGCCGCGTGAGACGATATCGACATGAATTGTCACGCCATCAATTGATCCGATAAAATTTCCCTTTTCATCAATTTGATCATGAAACAAAGTGCGCACTGCATCAATTGCGCTTAAGCCGCTGCCTTCAACGGCGATGGAAATTTCTTTTTTGCCGCTTGCTTTTGCATCAGCAATTAATTGGAAAAGTTTGTCGTGAAGTTTGGTTACGGGATATAATTTTACGTAACGTTTTGCGCTATCACCTTCAAGTTGTGGATTCTCGCTCCAGCTGCCGCTGGCAAGCACTACTTCATCAAAAGTTAATTCATGTTTGATTGAATCTTCAACAAATCCGAGTTTGGCATCGGGCGAAATTGCCACGACTTCAGTTGCAGGATGGCGCACCACTTTTACGCCATTTTCTTCAAGTCTTTTTAAATTTTGTTCAAAGATCGCGGCGTGATAAATTCCAACTAAAATGCGTTGGTGATAACGCAAACTTTCTTCGAGATTGCGACAATAGCCCATTAATTTTTTCATGCTGGTGTCGCGCGTTTGTTTGAGGGCCAGCTGTGCGCCGCTATATTCTGCGCCTTCATCAAATTCGACATCAAATAACGCGCGGAATTTTTTTGTCAGGCGCGCGGTTAAAACATCATGCAAAGTTTGTTCAATGATTCCCCCTGCGTGAGAATTTTCTTCGATCCATTTCAGAAAATCGCGCTCCGGCATAAAGACAGAACCGGCGCGCACATTGAGCAAATGTTCGGGATCATTGACGTTAGGATCATAAGGAGTGCCGGCTCCAAGCAGAGATGATTTTTCAAAAACGTGAAGCTCAATATCTTGTCCACAAAGTCTTTCTGCTTCCTGCGCCATTTTCTTTACAACTCCAAATCCACCGGGGCCGCTACCAACTACTGCAAATTTTTTTGTCATTTTTTCAAATTATTTGTGCCAAAATTTTTTTATAGCAAGTGAGTAGCAGGCGTGGAAGTATTATTACTGTCGATAGGTTGTAAAGTATTGCTTGGCCTTTCTAGAGGCTTGGGTTTTGCAGCGGCATAAGCTTCATCACGGGCTTTTGTTTTTTCGTGCATTTTTTGCTCGCTAACTTCTTGCAAATGTGGATATAACTGCGCCGGTAAATCATATAATTTAAGCAGCGCAAATTGTGAGGCTCGTAGTGAATATTTGCAGGCAGTGAGCAAAGGATTTACTCCGGAATAATTTCCCAAATAACCAGCTGTTTCTGCTGATGTTCCAAAACCATATTCTGAGCTATAATTAAATTCGTCGCTGAATTCTTTGCCCGGAACATAGGAATAGAAGTTTTCAGCGTTAAATCTTGCTCTTGGCGTTCCGTAATATTCTTCCTGCAGAGTTTGTTGGGCATCGGGGCGCACAAAGTTTTGCTTATAAACACCAGCGGGAAAAACTTGGTCCTTAAATTGAGTAAAGCTGAAATATAATTGGCTGTTAAATTTTTCGCTGGGCTGCATGGCGCTTTTTTCCTCAAGCATTGAGGGATCGAGGTAAGACAATTCCTCATGTGATAATTCAATTCCCATTCCCCAGAAAAGTGATTTCATGATTGAGGAAAAAATAATGTCATTATCACGCCATGGTTCCAAATCATGTTCATCTTTTTGTAAGCGGCGCGCGCGATTGCCGATTAGAATTGTGAAAACCATGAGATATAGCGAAATAAAATGTGCCACTTTTTGTGGCTCGCTAATATGTAAATCAAATGTTTGGTCACCATCTTTTTTGGTTAATTTATAGTCAGAAATTTTTTCTAAGTCACCCAAATCTCTAAGGCCATTGCGGCCGATATTTTCATAAAGTTCTTCTCCAACCACTTCTCCTATCTTGCCGGGAAGCCCACCAAAATTGGCTTTATGGGCATTAAATATTTGCGGCAATAAAGTATAGGGACGCTCTTTGGCATGAAAAACTGAAATCAGGTTTGGAAAAACCAGACCATATTTTTTAAGCAAATAACCAAGATCATAAGCAGCGGTGCAGGCGGCTTTGCTGAATTGCGCTCTATCATCAATTTGCGAGAGATAATCATAATATCCTTCTGGCGGAGCAAATATTGAGGCATCTTTTGTGGGATCAATTCCCAGTGGTTTTGGAATGGCGCTTAAGAAATGTTTATCACTGGCAAGAGCAGATTGCATTTCAAGTTCGCGCGTCAGATCGCGAAGCGTCTCTTCTTCCTTGCGCTTTTTTACTGAAAATTTTGCAACACCTTTGCTTGTTTGATAAAATGTGGTGCGTCCAAATTCAGTTTTTTTTGCGGCAGAAAATTTGCCGGCGCGAACTCTTTTAATTTCTTTGCTTTGCGGAAGTTCTGCGGTGGTTAAATGTTTTTGCGCAGCAGCTTCAAATAAATTATTAAAAATTTCTTCGGCATTACTTCCGTTGGTGCGTCGTTGTTCACTATGGCTTTTGCTGGCAATTCCATTGGTGCTAAGTTCAATTGCTTTTGCCTGAAATTCTAACCGGTTGCTAAATTCTCCTCTATCTCTTGGCGTTCTGCCTGCGGCACTTGTTGTTGGAATTTTTGGGTCGCTCTTCATGTTTTTTTGCAGCCTTTTAAGAATTATTAGGGCAGAGTTGCGATAAGTATTTTTAATATCCAATTCTTTCTATTTAGAAAAACTCTTCATGTCAGTAATTGAAATAAAAGATTGCACGGTTTTTCGTAACCAAGCCAAAAAGGCGCTCAGTGACTTTTCGCTGCAATTAAATGAATTTGAGCATCTGGCAATTTTGGGTCCAAACGGCTCAGGAAAATCAACTTTCATTGCGATGTTGATGAAAGAAATTTATCCGATTTGTGATCGCGAAAAAAGTCCGCAAATAAAAATTTTAGGCCGTAGTGATTGGAGCATTTTTGAATTGCGAAAATTGGTCGCCTGGATTTCACCAAAATTTTCCGAAAATTTATTGATCGCATCGCCCCTTACAGTTATTGACGCCGTAACATCTGCATTTTTTGGCACTTACGGATTTTTTGCTGATGATGTTGCGAGCAACGATCAGAAAAAAAGCGCCGAAGAAATTTTACAGCTGCTTAATTTGTGGCACTTAAAAGATAATTTTGTTGAGGAGTTATCCAGCGGCGAGCTGCGCAAGGTCTTGATCGCGCGTGCCATGGTGCTGCAACCGAAATTGCTTTTACTGGATGAACCAACCACCGGTTTGGATGTCGCCGCGCAACATGATTTTTTAAATTATCTCAAACATGTTGCTGATAAAACCACGATAATTATGGTGACGCATCATCTGGAGGAAGTGATTCCGGGATTGAAAAAAGTTTTGATGATTAAAGATGGGAGAATTTTTAAGTTGGGAAAAAAAGAAGAAATCCTAACTGCGCAAAATTTAAGTGAATTATTCGGCATAAAAATTGCGCTAAATCAACTTGCTGACGGCAGTTATGCGATGAGGAGAATCTAGCTTAGCACATTGGAAATCTGCACTGATATTTGTGAAACTGCTCATGATGTAAATAAGGATCGCAAAAATTCTTTCGCGCAAATTAGTAATTTTACCGCTTCTTTTATTTGATCTACCTTAAGCATCTTTGTTGTCGTTTTATTCTCGATTTAGGGATTGCAAATTTGACAATAAAAAGGCTGTGCAAATTTTGTATTTGGATCGTGTTCGTGAAACTCTTTGTAATCACAAATTGTGCATCCATAAATATCATTTTTTATCATTTCCGTTGGTGAGCCACAATATTCACAAATTAAACCCGCTTCCATTCCTACCATTCCAAATCCTGGCGATTTGCACGAAGGGCAAGATTTTGCGAGTCGCGATGATAATTTTTCTGCCAACTCGCGAATAAACTTCATACGAGTTGGATTCATGTGAGCTCTCATGTCAGATTCAAGCCAGACTTTTCCATCAACAGAATCTTTTTTGGAGGCTAGAAACGCTTCTTCTAATCCCGAAAGATTGTTAATGCCCTTGAAAATTTTTTGATTCTTTTGCCACTGATTAGCTCTAACAATGATTCCATGGGAAGGAAATTGAACATTTTTTAAAAACTCTTCTGTTTCATCGAGTGAAGATAAGCAGGCATGAGAGAAATTCGTTTCTGCTGTAAATTTTGTTTCGTGAATTTTTAGGCCAATTTCATCATCTATGAAAATCAATATTTCTGTATTGCCGGTAATAAATGGAATAAAGGGATGTGGTCCGAAGCTTCCTTCATTGGCAATTCCGTAAGGAAGTTTATTTAAAGACATTCCCATCCTAGCCTTTTTTTCAGCAACTTCAAAAGGTTTTCCAGTTCTTTCGATCTCACCAGAAAATGTTCCAAGTAAGTCAGTATTACAACTCGCAACTTCCACAACCATGCCTAAGTTTTTTAAAAATGCGGGAGCGATTACACTTTCTTTAGAGTGCATCGTCGTTAAAACGCATTTTTTATTTTTGTATTTTGCACTACCCAATTCCATTTTGGTTTATTTGTTATCGATATTCTTCCCAGTTCAAGTTTTGCTGAAGTGAATAAATCTTACTGCTTATTGGATCTAAGCAAAAAAGATGAACCCAGCCATTGCCAAAGAGTTTTTGTAAGATTTCATTTTTATGGATTGCCTTATCGATAAGGCTTGTTGGAGCGTGAACAAATGTCGTTAATCTTAACGGCTCATGATAAGCTTTGAAGTCGTTACTAAAAACTGATTGCAGCGGAAGTCCGTGCATTAAGTCGCTGCCATTTCCCTGCATCACACCAATTTTTCCAACAATATTTTGAGTTACTTTACTGCCGCTGCCAAAGGCCACATTGTTGATTGTTGAAAATAAATATTGGCTGTTAATCCACTGCGCGACAACCATTGGTGCGGTTAGAATTAAATTTAGAGCGCTTCCGTCAATATCTTGCTGCCAATCGTAAGAATGTAGGAATGACCTTCCATCAAGATCGATATTTTCTGTCAAACTGCGCTTCGCAACAATAAAGGAAGCGTTACGAGCCAATCCCCACTCGGGACGAGTTTCTGCCCAATTCACGCTGCGTTTTTCAACATGGCTGACAGATTCTTCCTCAGAAACACTGTGACCCATTTTATTCGAGCGCCATTTGCTGTTTATTTTTTGTGCGGCTTTTAAATCGAGTTTAACTTTTTCTAAATCCAAAGTTTTTTCTTCAGCGTACAACTCAATATCATCAGTTGTTGTGTTGTGCTGCGCTGCGATGAATTTTGTTTGAGCGGGAATAAATATTGAATGATGCTCCAATCCTGTGCGCACCTCTTTATTATTCAAAACTGCAGCTAATATTTTTGCATTGCTTCCACCGTGACGACCACCGCAAGCTCCGCAATCTAAGGCTGTAGCGTAGGCATTGTTTTCGGTAGTGCTGCCATGTCCGCATAAAACAACAATTGGAGCAAAATTAGAAGTAAGGCCCATCGTTACTAAAGCGCCTTTCGCAGAAGCTAGCTGATCTTCCAAACTTAAACCCTCAAGAAAAGGAACGGTTTTTGAACTGCAGCCAGCGTGATTATTTAATTTCTTCTTTACTTTATTTGCCGATTTTGGTGCAACGCTGTGAAAAGCCATCCAGCCACCGCTCCATACCCCAATTGCTTCGGCTAAAACAAATGGTGTTGTGAATCCATATTTGAGTGATTGGTAGAATTTTTTTACGATGCCAAATTTCTTGAATCTCTCAATTTCTTTTTCTAACTCCAATTCTGAGAACGAAGATTTTTCAACTATTTTATGTTTTGGTTTTAACAAAACTGGGCAAGAAGAATAAGATTCTTTGCTAATTTGATTTTCTATTGTTGCGGCAATCCCAAAAAATCCAGCAAATCCAAAAGTTTCATAATTTCCTTTTGATTCTAAAGCGCGGCGCATTGGCTCAGATCTCACATCGATGCAGAAAACAAATTGCGCATCAGGAGTTTTTTCATTTTTTTCTGATTTAGATTTTGACGAGATTATCAACTTTTGAACCAAATCTTTTTGGTAAATTTTTTCGTTCTTCTCAATTGCTAGCATTTGTATTTTTGACTTTTGCTGTGGTGCAATATTTTGATGCCACGAAATCAAATTTTTTGCTTCAGGCCAAATCAAAAGAGTTATCGCCAACCTTACAGCCAAATAATCAATGTGGTTATTATCATTTTTTGCATCATCGCATTTCCACTCACCAAGATATTTAACATAAGAAGCCCAACCAGGAAGAGTTGTTAACATTAAAGTTAGAAATTTTTCTTGCTCATTTTCCGATATATTAAGCTTTTTCAAAGATTGGCTTATCGCATCTTTTGACGACAACTCCATCGAACTTATTTCCTTAATTTTATCAGCAGAATTTTTATGTAATTTATCATCAAATTTAGCGAGACCAAGCCAAGATTGATAAAATCCCAAATGACGATTTGGCATTTTGATTGTTGCCTGACCTTGATCAAAAAAAGCCTGACACCATTTGATGGTTTGGCGATTTATCTCTTCAATTTCTTGCGGCAGACTTTCTTGCTCAAAATAAATCGAAGCTTTTTTTAGCGCTTCTTCAAAAGGCAAATTCTCCAATCCTTGCAGCGGGTTGCAGGCAATAAGATTTTCTAGCGGCCAAAAAGGAGCCATTTTACCCCACGCAGCTTTTGAGAGATTTTCAACTTCGTGATTTTCTTGATGATTCTGTTTTTTCATTTGAAGCGAATTTGTCATATTTCTCCTATAATTTATATTGATTACGATTGGCTGTAATAGTGTTTGCAGCTGGTTGGCTGGCGTTCAATGCTTTCACATAAAACTTCGCCATCAGATGCGATATTTCTTTCTTGGGATTATGAATAAAAAGCCGGCCCAGCCATAGTGAGATGAAGATACAAATTACGGCTATGTGAAAGAAATTCAGAGCCTGGGGATGATAGAGGTAAGTGAGTGACAATTGAGATTCAATGATGTGAATGCTGGCCCCATATAAAGCCCCGAAAGTCGAGGTTAAAATTATTGCTATTAACAAATTTTTTAGAGGTTTTTCTCTTAAAAGATTTAGAGCAAAATGGGTTGCCGCAATAAAGGCAGCGGTAAAGAGAACGGTATTACTATCAAGTGAGAGTAAATTTTTACTTGCGATTGTAGAAAAACTCAAAATTCCAAATATTCCGCAAATTAAAGCTGAGACAAAAGAGGCAAGATTTGGTGGATATTGCAGATCAAATTTCTTTTCTTGAGCCGCTGCACCTGAAGTTAAAAAGAGATAAGATTTGAAGCATCCATGCCAAAATAAATGCGCTATTGCTGCGGGAAATAATCCAAGTCCGCATTGCGCAAACATAAACCCCATTTGCCCAATTGTTGAGCAAGCGAGCATGCTTTTAACATTGCTTTGTATTAACTTCCAAAATGTTCCTATTAACGCTGTCGAAATTCCGATGACAAAAATTAGAGTCAGAATTTTTGGCGAGTTAAAATAAAGCGGCGCAAATCGTGCTAATAAAATTCCGCCACCATTTACTAGGCCAGCGTGCATCAATGCTGATACGGGAGTTGGAGAATTAAGCGAGCTAGTGATCCAAGAATTGAAGGGATAAATTGCTGATTGCGTCATTGCCGCAACCAAGATTAGCAACAAGGAAATCGCCAACTTTGGTTGATCTTCATATTCAAAAGCAAGGATAGATTGAATCGAAGTTTGACCTGTTTGATGAGATAAGAAAAGCAATCCAAAGCTTAAGCAAATAAATCCAATCAGAAAATTTTTTGCCGCTAATTTCCCAGATGCCAAAGCTGATTTCCAATTTGGTTTGTGAATCATCATCAAAACCAAGACTGCGTTACTTAAGGACCAGGAAGTCAGGAAAAGAAAGATGTTGTTGGTCGATATTGTTATTATTACCGATATGATAATTAGAGGAAGCGAGAAGAAAAAAAGACCATATCTAGAATCGCCTTTCAGATATTGTTTGGCAAAAAGTGCTACAACTAAGCCAATAAAAACGATCAAGAAAATTACAACTTTTGCCAAACCGTCGATGTAAAAAAGAGAGCTCATATTTTGCTTACCAAATTTAGTTATTAGAAAGGTTTCTATTAATTATTGATTATATAAGTTTTTCTTGTTACAAAAGTAAAGCTCATAATTCTTATAAATAATATTAGAAAATCTTATGGCTATCGACACAATATCAGCGCAATGTTTTATTGCTGTTGCAGATACCGGAAGCTTTACCAAAGCAGCAAGCAGAGTTGGCAGAACTCAATCAGCGGTTAGTCAGCAAATTGCCAAATTAGAAAATTTTGTTGGAAAGCAGCTATTTGTAAGAGGAAAAATATTTTCCCTAACTAATGAAGGAGAGATTTTTTTGGGATATATCAGACAGATATTTGCGCTGCACCGCGAAGCGATAGATTGCTTTAAAGAACCTGAGCTGAAAGGAGAAGTGAGATTTGGTGTTCCCGAAGATTTTGCCAGCGTTTTTCTTTACGATGTTTTGCGAGAATTTTCACAAATACATCCTAAAATTTTGCTGAATATAGAATGTGATTTAACACTTAATTTATATGAAAAATTCAAGCATAAAGAGCTTGATTTGGTGGTTGTAAAAATGAAACCACCTCACGAGTTTAAAAATGAATTAGAATTGCTTTCAGAAAAACTTGAATGGGTCGGAGATGCGAGATTAATAAAAAAAGGTGAGGCAATTCCTTTAATTCTTTCACCAAAACCCTGCCTTTACCGCGAAAAAGCAATCGCTGCTCTTGATAAGAAAAAAATCAAATGGCGTTTGGCTTTTTCAAGCAATAGCTATGCAGGAAAGATTGCTGCAGTCAGAGCTGGATTAGGAATTACAGTTTTTCCTCATACAATTATTCCACCAGAAATTAAAGTAATCAGATCAAATATTTTACCCGAACTTAAAGATAGTCACTTTTCTTTGCTTAAGCATAAAAATGACAATGCAGCGGTAAATTCCTTCGAAGAATTTGTGATAAAAAACCTAAAATAAAAACATATATGATAACATCCATTTATACTGCGTTACTTGGTTTAATTTTAATCTTTTTGTCAGTAAAAATTATCCAAAACAGGAGATATGCTAAAATAGCATTTGGTGATAAAGATGATAGCTTACTACAAAGAAGAATTCGTGCTCATGGGAATTTTATTGAATATACGCCTATTTTTCTGATCATGCTAATATTGGTCGAAATTGGCGGCTTAAACAAATATCTTATTCATCTATTTGGAATTATATTCATCATCGGACGTGCTTCACATGCTTATGGGATCACAATAGCTGAGATAAGAAATAGAAATTTTCTTTTCCGACAAGCGGGCATGTTTTGTACATTCTTTTGCTTGGGGAGTTTGGCTTTGATTTTATTCATTCAGTTTATCAAGAACTCCTGAAATAGTTTAACAGTAAATTCAAAAAATATGAAAAAAATATTCTCACTCGTTTTGTTATTTGCCTTACAATCATGCATTATTGGAGCTGGCGAGAATTCAAAAATCGAAGCTAATAAAAACAACTACTTTCCTAAAATAACCGGAATTGATCTTGATGGTAAAAAACAGGAGCTTCCCACTGTTTTTAAAAATGAATTTAACCTAGTAATCGTTGCATTTAAACGCGAACAGCAGGCAGAAGTTGATACTTGGATTAAAACAATAGAGCCAGTCTTAAAAGAAAATCCAAATTTAAGTTTTTACGAAATTCCCCTGATTTACGAGCTTTCAACTTTTAGCAGAATGTGGGTCAATAACGGTATGCGTTTCGGAATTCCTGATAAAGTTGCAAGAAAACGCACTATCACAGTTTACACCAATCGAGAAGAATTTTTTAGAATTACACAGATGAAAGAAGACAGAATTTACGCCTTATTGATTGATGACAATGGAAAGATTTTATGGAGAGCAGAAGGCGTTGCTAACAATGTTAATGTTGCTGCGGTAAAAAAGATTATTTTAGCTAAATAATTTATACTAAATAATTTATACTAAATAATGGGGGTAGTGCGGTTGATATAAACTGCGAACTTTCTGCTATTTTTAGTAAAAAATCTCATGCAACTATCAAAAGTTTTTGCCTAAATAATAGTTTTTTATCGAAAACTTTTTAGAATAATTTTAAGATTTTTGGACTAAAAGAAGCACCTTCAAACAAGCATTAAGACAGCAAAAGCTTTTTTTATCAGCTGTAATTCATGATTTATAAACACTAGAAATTATGTATAATTTTTCAGAAAAAAAACTCTACAAACCTTTTAGTAATGACATTGCTAATGCTAAATTTAAAACTTTTTTAAAAAGAACTTTATCCGCAGATAAACCAATTTTTATTACCCTAATGATTTATGGGGTTGCAATAAGTTTGTTGAGTCTTGCTGCTCCTGTTTCTGTGCAATTGTTGATAAATTCAGTTTCTTTTACGGCAATGTTGCAGCCAATATTGGTTCTTGGTGCCATTTTATTGATAATGGTTTCGCTTTACGGAATTGCTAGCATTTTGCAATTTAGAATTACCGAAATTTTTCAAAGAAGATTTTTTGCTCGAATGAGTTGCGAGGTGGGAATGTCTCTTTTGAATGCAGAATATAAAACTTTTGAAGAAGCTAATCAGCCAGAAATGGTAAATCGTTTCTTTGAAACAGTGACGATTCAAAAAACAATTCCAAAACTTTTTAGCAAAACATTTACCACAATTTTACAAGCTCTAATGGGCTTGGTTCTAATCGCTTGTTATCATCCGTTTTTTCTAATTTTTACTTTCGGCATTCCGTTTTCAATATTCTTAATCTGGAAAATATTCTCTCCACAGGCGATAATTCATTCATTTCTTGAGAGTAGAAGAAAATATGATCTGGTCGGATGGCTGGAAGATTTGGCGCGCAATCATCTTATTTTTAAATCAAGAGATGGAAGAGAATATGCAAAATCAAAAATTGATTTTCTCACCGGGCTTTATTTGAAAGAACGCTCTCTGCATTTTTGTAATCTTTTTTCGCAAGTTGTTTTTCTATTTATTCTTTACGCCGTTTCAACTGCAGTGCTCTTAATTTTAGGTGGATGGCTGGTTTTAAAAGGTCAGCTAAGTCTAGGTCAGCTTGTTGCCTCAGAATTGGTGGTTTCGGCAATAGTTTACAACATCGCTAATCTGGGTCGAGATTTTGAAAGTTTTTATGATTTAATTTCTTCATCTGAAAAGCTATCGCAATTCCAAAATATTCCATCAGAAAATTCTGAAGGAGAAGCAATGCCAGAATGTATAAAGGAAATAAAATTTGAGAATGTTTTGTATCGACATTCTAATCACGATTACCAGTTCAATCTACACTTCTTAAAAGGAAAAAATTATCTTCTTTTTACCAATGGCTATTCGACCAAAAAAATAATAACCGAAATGCTTTTGGGCTTTAGGTTCCCGATTTCTGGAACATTACTCCTTAATGAAGCGGAGCTTAATAAATTTAATAAGCACGATCTGAGATCTAAAATAGCAGTAATTGACAACTCGCCTTTAATTGAAGCAACTTTAAAAGAATATTTAACTTTTTCTCGAAAGGATATTTCCGAAAATCATGTTATGATGATTTTAGAAAATATTGGAATTTCGCAATCGGTTCTTTCTTTAGAAAATGGTCTAAATAACAGAATATTACCTTCCGTTTGGCCCTTTTCTGAATCTGAAAAAATACTTATTAAAGTGGCGCGAGCTCTTATTAACAAACCGCAGGTTATAATTGCTGATGAGGTTTTAGATATGCTTGAACCAAAAACTCGTACAAAAGTTTTGTATCATTTGACCAAAGAACATCAGGCAACTTTTCTTTATTTTTCTCATCGCGGTGATGATTTGGAAAATTTCGATCACAGCATTCTGATTGAAAAAACCTCTAGTCGTCAAGTTAATAAACTTGCTGATATTAAAGAATTTCAAAGGGGTTAAAATGAATAGAAAAACTAATCAAGATTTAGAATCTTTTACTAACCTAAATAACATTGAAATACCAAACTACATTCAGGTTTTAAGTAGAATTTTTATCGCCTCATTAGTTTTAATTGCTTTGATTTTAATTCTAACTCCATGGCAGCAAAATTCTAAAGGATTTGGTTATATTATTGCAAATGATCCAAATGATCGTGCGCAGGAGATTAATTCTCCAATCAGTGGCAGAATTAAAAAATGGCATGTTCGTGATGGTTCAAGAGTAAAACAAAATGATATAATCGCCGAAATAGTTGATAATGATCCACAAATTCTAGAGAGAATTCGTGCTGAAAGAGATGCAAAAAAACGAAAGCTTGAAGTAGCAAAAATCGCTTCAGAAACTTCCAAGATTAATTATGAAAGACAAAATGATCTTTTTCAAAAAGGTTTAAGTTCGCGTCGCGATTTTGAAGAGGCAAAAATTGAGTATAAAAAACTTTTAGCCAGCGCAGAAAGTGCGGCATCAGAATTTGCTGAAAGTGAAACCAAACTCTCAAGGCAAGAAAATCAAATCATCTATGCACCAAAAGATGGTGTGGTTTTACGCGTGCTTTCCGGAAATAATGCAACTGTCGTGAAAGCTGGTGACAAAATCGCCACTTTCGCTCCTAACCTTAGTGATCCGGCGATTGAATTATATGTTAACAGTAACGACATACCTTTAGTTTTTGAGGGAAGAAAAGTCCGCCTGCAATTTGAAGGTTGGCCAGCAATTCAATTTAGCGGCTGGCCATCACTTGCAATTGGAACCTTTGGCGGTGTTGTCACTGCAATTGATTCAGCCATTTCTGAAAATGGTAAATTCCGAGTGATAGTAAAAAAAGCTGAAGGTGAAAATTGGCCAGATCAAAGATTTCTTCGTCATGGAACTAAAGTTTATGGTTGGGTTTTATTAAATAACGTAAAATTAGGTTATGAGATTTGGCGCCAGATTAACAGCTTTCCGCCAGAATTTGATCAGCAAAATAAGTCAGAAAATCAGCATTTTAAAAAATGAATAAAAAATTTCTAAGGCTTTTTGTAATCATAATTATTGCTTTGCCTTCATTTTCATTGGCGAAAGAGTCAAAGGAGGAAGATACAGCAAAAATTTTGACTTTAGAACAAGTTGTAAAGTCGGCAGTTAAAAACTATCCAACCATTTTTTCACACTATGATAAAATTCGTGCCGCAGAATCAAATTTACTAGCAGCAAAAGGATTTTTTGATATCAGGCTAAAACAAAATTATTCTGACAGAACTAGAGGTTATTATGATGGAAAAATCTATGATACAGAAATTGAAAAACATTTAGGAATTTTGGGAAGCAGAGTTTACGGAGGTTACCGTAAATCGTACGGAAAATTTGCTGATTACGAAGGAGGATCAATAACTAATTCAGGTGGTGAATTCAGAGCCGGTGCAAAATTTTCTTTGTTAAAAGATCGCGATATTGATCAGAATCGACTTTCTTTGATTTTAGGAAATCTTGGTATTGAGGAAGCAAAAATCGAGCTAGAAAATATCAAAATGGAGATTGTTAGAGATACATCAAAAGCTTATTGGTCTTGGGTTGCGGCAGGAAAAATTTTACAAATTTATGAAGATCTTTATCAGCTTTCTTTTAACCGCCAAAAACAGCTTGAGGTAAAAGCGCAAAAAGGTGATATAGCGCAAATTGTGGTTGTGGAAAACAAAAAGAATCTTCTGAAACGCAAAGCATCTCTGGCAAAAATTCGTCAGGAATTTGATTCTGCATCAATTTATTTATCGTTATTCTGGCGAGATAATAATGGTAATCCAACTAAACCTAAAAAGAGTAATCTTCCCGAAATTGAGACAAAATTATCAGACATTCCAAATGACCAGGAAGTTAATAATGCAAAGCATCAGGCTATTTTTAACCGTCCAGAAATTAGATTGATCAATATTAAATCTAATCAACAATCACAAGAGCTTAAATATGCAAAAAATTTGATGCAGCCACAGCTGGATGTTGAAGTTAGTGCATCAAAAGATGAGGGAGCTGGTCCAGCTTCAAGATCTCAATCGAATAATTATGCTAATTTTAATTTTTCATTTCCTTTACAGCAGCGCGAAGGAAAAGGAAAGGTAGCGGCAACTGAATCAAAAATCAGTGCTATAAAGTATGACAAATCTTTGTTGGAAGATCAGATAAAGGTCGAAATTGATCAAATTATAATTAAAATCTTAACAATTTCCGAAACTTACTCTCTTGTTGCTGAAGAAGCTAAATTAGCAGAAGTTTTGCAAAATTCAGAATTAGAAAAATTCAAACACGGTGCCAGCAATTTCTTTTTGGTTAATTTGCGCGAACAAGATTTAGCAGCTTCAAAAGCAGCGGTGATTGAAGTTTTTAAAGAATTCAACAATGCGAAGGCAGATTATCAGTTGGCTGTTTTTGATTATAAGGGATATGAAAAAATTTTAGAAAAATAATAGGGACAACAAAAGATAGTTATTATAAAAGCTACGAAACTCCATCATATCAGGTCATAAAGAGTTTTGGAAATATCGAAATTCGTGAATATAAATCTAATTTAGTTGCAGAAGTTGAATTGGAAGGAAGTAGAGAGATGGTGGAGCTATCGAGATTCGAACTCGAGACCTCTTGCATGCCATGCAAGCGCGCTACCAACTGCGCTATAGCCCCATATGAGATAAGGAAATGAAGAATCTAAGATCTCTGTCCTTGAGATAATTTGTAGAGTTGAGATCGCTGCTAATTTGCGGCCGCGCATAAAACATGGCTCGTTGTTAACTTGCAATTAGAAAATTACGAAGCTCCCTGAGTTGCTTGCGTCCCTTTCACCGCAGCATCGGCGGAAGAAACTTCCGGATGTGGTGTGGGAAATTTTTTTGCTAGAAATTGTTTCGCGCTTTCTTTGCCGCTATTTATTCCGCCGTAAACGCCTCCGAAAGTTTTGGGCATTAAAATATTTGGTACCGGTTTTTTGCGGCATCAAGGGGCATGTTATTTTCGCTTAGCATAACTTGAGGGGCGCTAAACCATCTTCCATCTTCATCGCTGGTGAGGTTTCGCAAAATTGTTTCCGTAATTTCAGGCCCGAAAGCTTCAACCATTTCAGCTTTTTTTTGCTTATATTCTGCCGGATCAGCATAATATAATTTCCTCTCAGGAGTAGAAGCCAAGCCCGGCTTATGCATCGATTTGAAAAGTGGTGCCGACTCAAGCAGGCTGAAATTTTGACCGGTGGCCCTTACTACCACATCGCATTCCAGCCTCATCTCACCATTTTGAAAAATTATTTTGCGATCATGAAGTGATTCTGTGTCTCCTCTTTCCTGCGCTGAAACTTCACTGCCGTCTTGCGTGAGAAATGACATTTTATAACCAGCGCCAAGAGTAAGTATATCAAGGCTTCCCGCTTGATGAAAAGCCAGCAATTCCTTGGCGGTTTGCGGCGGCATTTCGATAAAACTTCCATCATGCGTCCGGTTGCGATGCCAAAAAAAGCGCTTTCTTCTTTTGATAAAAAAGCGTGCAGATTGCCGCGAAAAGCGGTCAGTAAAACATTCTTCCACACCAGAGCGCCTTCAATATCGCCCTGCACAGCTTCTAAATCCTGCGCTAAAACTTGCCACGGATCGGCTCCATCAAGGCCCACAGTGCGGTTAACCATTCTCATTTTCACGATTTGTCGTCGCACCAATATTTTCATCAAGCCACTTCCTGAAATCCGGCGGCAAATGTCCGAGACGCCCATTTAGCAAATGCAGTGGATCGGTGACGGCGGGATTATAAGGCGTGCCAGCGCCAAGAATCGGCCAGGAATCAAAAATATGGATTTCGGGAAATTCTTCTTTTCTTGCGAGATTCTCGCCAAGTCCTTGCAAAAAACCGAGGCCGACAGGACCGGTTCCGATTAATCCGATGATGGGCATTTAAGAATTGAAAACTCGATTGGCAAAAATAGTTTGTGGGCGCATAAGAATCGGCACTTCCCAATTATCAATTAGAAAATTTCATGTCTGACCAAATCAAGATTTCCTTACCCGATGGCGCTGTGCGCGAGTTTTCAGCGGGTGTTAGCGGTTTTGAAATTGCTAAATCAATTTCCATTTCGCTGGCAAAAGTTGCGCTGGCGATTCGCGTAAATGGCGAGTTGCGGGATTTGTCGCGAGCAATTGATGGTGATGCGAAGATTGAAATTATTACGCCAAAATCTGGAAAAGATGCTTTGGAAATTATCCGCCATGATGCGGCGCACCTTTTGGCGGATGCGGTGAAAGAGCTTTATCCTGAAACTCAGGTGACGATTGGGCCAGCAATTGAAAACGGATTTTATTATGATTTTTCGCGCAAGGAACCATTCACAATGGATGATATAACTCGCATCGAAAATAAAATGCGTGAGATCGCCAAGCGTGATGACAAGCTGGTTCGCGAAGTTTGGAAACGTGATGAAGCGGTGAAATTTTTCAATTCAATTGGTGAAAAATATAAGGCTGAAATCATTGCCTCAATTCCGTCAAATGAAGATATTACGCTTTATCGTCAGGGCAATTTCATCGATCTTTGCCGCGGGCCGCACGCGCCTTCAACTTCTCACGTTAAACATTTCAAATTAATGAAAGTTGCGGGAGCTTATTGGCGCGGTGATGCGAAAAATGAAATGTTGCAACGCATTTATGGAACCGCGTGGGAAAGTGAAGAAGCGCTGAAAAATTATCTTCATATTTTGGAAGAAGCGGAAAAACGCGATCACCGAAAATTGGGCCGCGCGCTTGATTTATTTCACATTCAGGAAGAGGCCGTGGGCTCAGTGTTTTGGCATCCCAAAGGCTGGACGATTTTTCGCGAAATCGAAAAATATATTCGCCAAAAACTTGAGCGTGATGGTTATGTCGAAGTAAAAACGCCGCAAATGGTGGATAAAATTTTGTGGGAAAAATCCGGTCACTGGGAGAAATTCCGCGAAAATATGTTTGTTGCGGAAAGCGAAGAGAGAACGCTTGCGATCAAGCCGATGAACTGTCCGTGCCATGTGCAGATTTTTAATCAGAGCTTGAAATCTTATCGTCAATTGCCGCTTAGAATGGCGGAATTTGGATCATGTCATCGCAATGAATCTTCGGGTTCACTGCACGGCATCATGCGCGTTCGCGCCTTCACTCAAGATGATGCGCACATTTTCTGCGAAGAAGATCAGATCAATGAAGAAACCGTAAAATTCTGTAAATTATTAAAAGAAGTTTACGCCGATTTCGGTTTTGAAAATGTAAAAGTGAAATTTTCAACTCGTCCGGAAAAACGCGCCGGATCAGATGAAACCTGGGATCGCGCTGAAGCTGCTTTAGCTGATGCAGTGAAAGCGGCAAACCTTGATTGCGAAATAAATCCAGGCGAGGGCGCATTTTACGGACCTAAACTTGAATTCACTTTGATTGATGCATTGAAGCGCGAATGGCAATGTGGCACCCTGCAAGTTGATTTCATTTTGCCGGAACGACTTGACGCAAATTACATCGCAAGTGACGGCAATAAAAAACGCCCGGTGATGTTGCACCGCGCCATTCTTGGCAGCTTTGAGCGTTTCATCGGAATTTTGATTGAAAATTTCGCCGGCAAATTTCCACTGTGGTTAGCGCCGGTGCAAATTGTTGTGGCGACAATTACCAATGATTCTGATGCTTATGCGAAAAAAGTTGTTGAAGAGCTGCAAGCACGCGGATTCAGGGTTGAGGCTGATTTAGATTCGCAAAAAATTTCTTACAAAATTCGCGAACATTCTCTGAAAAAAATTCCTTACATTTTGGCGCTGGGAAAAAAAGAAGCGGAAACTGGTTCAGTTTCAGTGCGCAAATTCGGCGAAGAAACACAAAGCGTAATGCCGCTTGAGGATTTTATTTTGATGGCGAAAAAGTTAACAGAAGACAAAAAATAAAAAATTTTCTTCTGTCATCCCCGCGTAGGCGGGGACCCAGAGCTGCAACCTCAGAACCATCTGTTCTGGATTTCCGCCTGCGTGGGAATGACAAAATGAAAGTGACGATAACAAATAAACCGCTTCTTCATGAAATTCGCAAAAAACTTCTGTGCCTATCTAGCCGCGCCAATTCTGGCTTTGTGCGTCATCACACTTTTCTACCAATTATGGAATTGCGACTTGAGCAAACCGGTTTTTGGTTATGGACAAGACACTTTATTCCACGTTTTTGTCATCAAAACCATCATCAGCAGCGGTTGGTTTTTTTATAATAATTTTGTGGGCTATCCGCAAATTGACGGCGCGATTTTTTCGCTGCAGGATTTTCCGATTCACGCCGACAGTTTTAATTTTCTCGTCATCAAAATTTTTTCACTCTTTACGTCTGACGCGTTTCTCATCACCAATTTATTTTTCATTTTCACTTTTTGTTTTATTTCCTTCACTTCTTTCATCGCCCTGCGCGCCTTTAATTTCAGCATTGTAACTGCTCTTGCCATTTCACTTATTTATGCATTTACGCCTTATCATTTGTTGCGCAATGTCTGGCATTTATTTCTCTCAAATTACGCGGCGATTCCACTAGTTGTGATGGTCGCAATTTGGATCGCGCAAAACAAAATCCAGTTGTTGGTTTTGAATGAAAAAAAATGTCTGCACTTTGCGCCAAATCGCTTTTTCTTTTTCGCGCTTTTAGTGGCGATTTTTGTTGCAACCAACGGCGTTTATTATGCCTGCTATTCCTGCGCCGTTTTTGTTTTCGCCTGGTTTTTGCGTGGTCTCAACCAAGGCAAATTCCTTGATTTCCAAGCCTTCAACGTTGTTGCTTTATGCGCAATAATTGTGGGAGTTTTGGCGATACTTTATTTTCCGGCATTCGTTTATTGGTCGACCAACGGCTTCAACAAAGAAGTGGCAAACCGCGATCCGTCAGGCAGCGAATATCACGCATTGCATATTATCGATTTATTTTTGCCGGTTGTTAATCACTATATTTATTATTTCTCCAAACTGCATTTGATGTTTGACGAAGCTTTGGTTGGCGGCGAGCGCGATGCTGAAAATCTTGGTTTGGTTGCCGCAGTTGGGTTTTTATTTTTGCTGCTATGGATCATCGCCAAATCGCAAAATAGTCCTAATTCGGTGATGCAAAGAACCATACAAAAATACGCTCTGAGCAATGAGGAAGAAAGCCTGATTTCAAATCTCGCCGGGCTAAATTTGCTCTCGATTTTATTTGCCACCGTCGGCGGTTTTGTGATGTTTGTTGCACTACCATTTCCACTGCTGCGCTCTCATGCGCGCTTCTGCATTTTTATCGCGTTTTTCTCTCTGTTTTTGATGGCAATAATTTTTGATAAAATATCGCGCGACAGAATTTTGGCAAAATTCGTAATCATTGCCATCACAGCGCTGGCGCTGCTTGATCAAGTTGGCCGTCTCGATAGTAATACACGCAATTTGATGCAAAAAGATTTTGCAATTGACCGCGAATTTGTCGAAAAAGTTGAAGCAAATATGCCGCAAAATTCGCAAATTTTTGTGCTGCCGGTTTTTGGTTTTCCTGAAGAAATGGGCGATGAATATGAGTCGCTGGTTTTCTATCTGCATTCCAAAAATCTCTATTGGTCTTACCCAACAATTTTAGCGCGTCCAAGCAATATCTGGCAGAAAAAAACTTTCGCGCTGGGCAATAAAAAATTTATTGAAGAAATTAAAAAAGCCGGTTTCAGCGGCGTGGTTATTGATCGCATGCATTTTGCAAAAAGTGAAAAAAAGAATGGCTGGGAGAAATTAAGAAAGATGGAAAAAGCTTTGGAAGATGTTTCAAAAACCAAGCCGCAAGTATCAAAAGATATGAGACTTTCTTTCTTCAAATTCTGATATGGAGCAAAATTTTTGGCGCAAAGAGATCGGCGAATTTTTCCTGATTTTTTTGCTCTTTGCCTTGCTTTCTATTCAGACTTTAGCGGTGCTCTTTGATGCAGATGGTTGGCCGATGGCGCATGAAGCTGGCACTTTTGCCATGCGCACTTTAATCACTGCTTCGCATTATAAATTTCACGATTTTTTCCCCATCTATTCTTCGGCCGATAATTATAATTTCGGCTCACCTTTTTTAGCATTTTATCACAAATTATTTTACGCAGTTGCTGCAACTTTATTCCTGATTTTTTCTGATATTAAAATCGCTTTAGCCGCAGCAGTTTGGATTTTTTTGATGATTGGAGCGGGTGGAATTTATGGTGCTTTGCGCGAGATAAAATTGAGTAAAATTTCAGCAATTTGCGGCGGCATTTTTTTGATTTTTGCTAATTATACCGTGACAAATTGGTTGGTGCGTGGAGCCATGGCGGAGTTCAGTGCGGCGATGTTGATTCCTATTACTTTGAAATATTTTTTGCGCATGATGCGTAAAGAAAAAATCAATCACGGTTTGGCGATTTGTTTGGCGCTGCTTTTTTATGCTCACAGCGTGATATTTTTCTACTTCGCGCTGTTTTTATTTTTGGCAGCTTTGGTTGTGTTGCGTCAAAAATTCTTCGCTCTGATTTTCAACAAATCAGCAATTTCGCCAATCGCATTATTTTTCATTTTATGTCTGCCGAATTTGTGGGTGATTTTTTCTTTCTGGAGTGAATATGACCTGAGCCTGATTAATTCGAGAGAGTATGATCCGGCCATTCAATTTCATCCTTTCTACGATTATTTTTATTGGAATAGATGGCGTTACGGTCTGAGTTTTGTTGGGATAAATTGTCAGATTGATCTTGGATTAATCATCGGAATTTTTGTGGCATTAATTGTAATTTTTTGGCAGAAAAAATTTGAAATTTTATCGGCAAAAAATTTAGCGTCGATATTGCCTCTGCTCTTCATTTTGCTGCTTTGCATCATTTTACAAATGCCGCTTTCGGCATTTTTTTACGAACATTTTTCTGCCGCAAAATTAATTCAATTTCCTTGGCGTTTACTTGCGATTGCAACACCGCTTTTAATCATCATAAATTTCTTTTTGATTGAAAAAACTTTTGCGCCAAAAACAAAAAAAATTCTAATTTTATTTTGCACGGCGCTGATGTTCATATTTTGCGGAGCCTTCGCGGCGGTTCGCTATTACTACATCCCGCTCTATAATAATTTGGCAGATTACAAAATAATCAGCTTCAATGCTTTTGGTGAATATGTGCCAAGAAAATTGATTCATGAAAATATGGAAAATGCTTTTGCGAAAATTGCAGCGCATAATTTAGAACAAGGCTGCCAGCTAACTTCCCCGCATCTTTTGGAAGAAGTTGCCATAGTGAAATTTGATTTCGATTGCCAAAAAACTGCGCAAATAACTTTGCCACTTTTCATCACGAAATTTCACAAAATCAGCAAGCCATGTGATGAAAATGAAGATTGGTGCAAAATCACGCTAGCCGCGGGCGCAAGCCATATTGAAGTTGAGATGCCGAACTTACTTTCGTTGTTTTAGATTATTTACTTACTGCGACTTCTTCTTCATCATCATAAGTCTTATCTTGTGCTCCTCCTACTAACGGTTTGTTATTTCCACTAACAGAGCCTTTGCGTACTACGCGTGGAGAGACATCGCCGGTTGGAGATTTTTCTTCATAATCTTCATCTCTGCTGGCAGAGGTTCCGGCGGTGTGATCAGATCTGTCTGGTTTGGCAATGAAAATATTTTCTGGATGTAACGAGCGTTTAGCTGTAGCAAGATCAATAAATTCTGCCAGAGAAGGCGCTGGTCTTCCATCTTCAACTAACCTGAAATTATCGATTCCTTCTGTTTCAGATCTAGTGCGCGAACGTGCTGTTAGAGTGGTTCCAAATAAACCTGTGCTTGAAGGAAAAACTCTCGTGGAAATATCTCTTAAAATTTCAACTCCGGTGCGAAAATTTTCTACTAATTGCTCTTTATCTTTTTCGCTAAAAGACGGGCCGGTAGGTAATGTTTCCAATAAAAATCCAAAAATTTGCAAATAAACATCGGGATGTTGTGCAGCAAATTCTGATTCATTGCTTATTGCAGAAGTCGAAGTTTCTTCTGGTCTGTTGATGCTGCGTCTTCTGGTTTCGCTGCAGGCAATTGCATAAGCTTTGATGCTGCTATCAATATATTGTTCCAGATGCTTTGGAATGATTAGGCAAGGTACTAGATTGCTAATGTCATTTTTATCATGGTTATAATCACCTTTGAGCCCTCGTTTGAATGCTTGTTTTTTAGTAATAGTTTCCGGGTCATCATCTTCTACAATCCTAATTTCACTGCGCATTGCGGCGGACCTTACTGCTTGAACCGGAATTAAATGCGCGCGCACTGCTTCATGTTTTGGCCCGAGTGCACAGAATGGATGGTCGTGCGGCAACACAGCGTTAGCGGCGGATTCTCTATAGTTTTCGATAAGCCCAAACATTGGTTCCTTTTTTCTTGCGGCGGATTTTGTTTCGCGAATGGTTGATAATGCTTCACATCTCTCTTGGATTTCTGCTATTAATTCTTCGGCTATTTCTTGTTTCCTAGGGTTTTTTGGAATCGCGTTAAAGATGCCGTCAATAGCACCTAATATTTCTCTAATATTTTTTTCACTATTGCGTGAAGGATCTTTTTCAATTTTTTTTACTCTTGCCAGCAATTCCTCAAGTGAAGATGGAGTATCTGCAACCGCAGATGCCGAAGCAGAATTTTTACCTTTTTCTCTTTTTGGAGGCATAAGCTTATTTCAAAATTGCATAAAGCGATAAGCCGAAAGGAAAAACTCCTCCTTTTGCGAGAAAGATTTTTTCCATGGCAAAAATTTCGCGTAAGGTTTGATTCAAAAGTGCGAAAGGAATTTTTTCAGGTTTTTGTTTGCTTGGAAAAATTTTATCAAAAATGCGTGCCAAAAAGGCGAGGGGAAAAAGGAAGGAGTTGAAATAGCCGCATTCAACAGTCTCAAGGCCGCAAGATGCTATTAAATTTTTTAAATCTTTTTTGTTATAGCGTCTGAAATGATGTAAATTTTTATCATGCTCGCTCCATAAAAATTGAAAAGCCGGCACGGTTAAAATTATGTGGGCATCTGTTGTTAGATGTTTTTTTAATTCATGCAAAGCGGCTTTATCATCTTTGATATGTTCAAGAACATCGAAGAGGCAAATGAGATCAAATTTTTTATTTTCTAAATTTAATTCACTCGGAAGTTTGCCGTTAATTAAAGTGATTTTATTTGGAAATTTTTCGGAGATTTTTTTTCGGGCTAACTCGTTTGGCTCAACAGCAGTAAGCTTTCCATGAGTTGAAAGCATTTCGATGTTTGCACCGGTTCCAGCGCCGATTTCTAAAATTTTTTTATTTTTCTGCGATGCAAATTTTTTTATCAGCTCATCTAAAATTTCGCGGCGCGCGGCAAACCACCAATGCTTTTCTTGGTTTTGCGCCATCGCTTCATATTCGAATTGTTCCATGCTGGATTATTTTTATTGTAACGCACCTTTGGTGAATGACAACAGAAGTTATTTTTTAATTATTTGTCGAATGAGATAAGGCGGACGCTGCTTTACTTCCATGTAAATGCGGCCCAGATATTCGCCGATAATGCCAATGCCAATAATTTGTATGCCGCCCAAAAATAAAATGGTGACAATGAGCGAGCTGTAACCCGGCACATCAACGCCAAAAATCAAGGCGCGACCCAAAATGAAAAAAGCGTAGATGAAAGAAAAAGTGGCGATGGCAATTCCGATGTAAGTCCAGATGCGTAGCGGAATGGTGCTGAAACTGGTGATGCCTTCAATGGCGAAGTTCCATAATTTCCAGCCGGAAAATTTTGAATTGCCGAAATCGCGTTTTTGGCGGCTATAATTTACATAAGCTGATTTGGCACCAACCCATGAAAACAAACCTTTCATGAAGCGTTGGCGTTCGGGAAGATTTCTTAATTGTTTGATGATTTTATTGTCAATCAAGCGGCAATCGCCGGCATTTTCAGGAATTTTTACGCTGGCGAAAGAGTTGTAAGTTGAGTAAAAAATTTCCGCAGTTTTGCGTTTTAAAAAGCCATCCGAGCTGCGATCAGCGCGCACGCCAACAACAGATTCAAAACCTTCTTCCCATTTTTTTATGAATTCGGAAATCAAATGTGGCGGATCCTGTAAATCAAAATCGATGATGATTGCGGCGTCGCATTCAGCATTATCAAGCGCCGCGGTGAGGGCAACTTCTTTGCCGAAATTGCGGTTGAGATCAATTATAGTAATTCGTGAATCATTTTGCGCATAAGTCTCAAGTCGTGCCAGAGTTGAATCGGTGCTACCATCATTCACCAGAATAATTTCAAAATCGTAATTTTTATTTTTTTCGATTTCAGAAAAAATCGCGTTGAAAAAATTATCGACCGCTAATTCTTCATTACAGCAAGGCGAGATGATGGCGATTTTTTTACTCATGAAAATTTTCGATTTTTATGTTTCTGTCATCCCCGCGTAGGCGGGGATTCAGATCTAAATATTCTGAAATATTATTTTTTGGTTTCTTCCTCAAGCGCCAAAGCAATATCAAACATTGTTTGTTCATCAAATCCTTTGGAAATAATTTGCAGACCTAGCGGCAATCCATCATTGTCGAAGCCAGATGGTACGGACATCGCAGGCAACCCGGCGAGATTTACCGGAATGGTGAAAACGTCATTTAAATACATCGTGATTGGATCAACATCTTTCGAGCCTTCAATTGGAAAGGCAGCGCTTGGAGTCACCGGAGTTAAGATCGCATCAACCTTTTTGAAAGCTTCGGTAAAATCATTTTTGATTAAGCGGCGCACTTTTTGTGCTTTGCGATAGTAAGCGTCATAATAGCCGGAAGATAAAACATAAGTTCCGGTTAAAATGCGGCGCTTAACTTCGGCACCAAAGCCTTGAGCGCGGGTTTTTTCATACATTTCTTCCAGAGATAGATTTTCGCCTGCAGCGCGAAATCCATAACGCACTCCGTCATAGCGTGCTAAATTTGATGAAGCTTCGGCTGAAGCGGCAATGTAATAAACTGCGGGAGCATAAGAAGTGTGGGGCAGTGAAATTTCTACAATTTGCGCGCCGCGTTTTTGCAAAATTTCTTTGCCGCGATTCCACAAATTCACAATTTCTGCCGGCATGCCTTCAACAAAATATTCTTTGGCGATGCCGATTTTTTTGCCGCGAATATCGGAATTTAGAAGAATATCGAGTTGCGGAATCGGCATTTTTACCGAAGTGGAATCTTTCTCATCATAGCCTGAAATAACGCGCTGCAAAAGGGCGGCGTCGCGCACGTCTTTAGCAAAAATTCCCGCTTGATCCATCGAGCTTGCAAAAGCGATCATGCCATAACGCGAGCAGCGGCCGTAAGTTGGTTTTACGCCCACAATGTTGGTGAAAGATGCAGGCTGGCGAATTGAGCCGCCGGTGTCCGAGCCGGTTGCGCCAGCGCAAAGATTTGCTGCAACTGCTGCTGCCGAGCCGCCTGAGGAGCCGCCGGGAACTAAATCTTCATTCGAATTTTTCTTTTTATAAGGATTGATAACAGGGCCAAAAGCGCTGTTGATGTTGGCTGAACCCATCGCAAATTCATCCATGTTTAATTTGCCAAGAGTTACTGAGCCGGCATCCAATAATTTTTGCGAAACTGTTGATTCATAAGGTGGCACGAAATCAGACAACATTTTTGAAGCGCAAGTGGTGCGGATATTTTTGGTGCAGAAAAGATCTTTGATGCCAAGAGGAATGCCTTCAAGTGCTCCCATTTTGTCCGCAGAAATTTTTTCGTCAGATTTTTTTGCTTGCTGCAAAGCCCTGTCAAAACTTTCAGTGATATAAGCGTTGAGATTGCGGTTAGCTTCGATGTTTTTGATATAATCTTGCGTTAATTCCACGCTCGAAAATTTTTTTCCCTTCAGGCCTTTTAGTGCTTCAACAATAGTTAATTTTGTAAGTTCAGTCATTTTATTTTCCTTGAGCTTGTTTGATTAATTTGAGCAATTCTTCTTTGGTTAATAATTCGCTGGTAACCAGCCCGTTTGGCGCTCCGGGGCCGTAAACCGCATTGAATGGAATGGCGAAACGATTTTTGCGTTTCATATAATCCATGATCACTTCGTCAGGTTTGGTGATGTCGCCGCGCATGCCGATCACTTCACCTCTTTTTAGCAAAATCGCAACTTCTGGATCATGCAAAACGCGCACTTTATTGAATTTGCAAGTCAGGCACCAATCAGCGGTGACATCAACTAAAACCACTTTTCCTTTGATGACATAGCGTCCGATTTCTTCTTCGTGGAATTTTTGCCAGATCATGTCATGGCTTAATTCCTCAGCTTTGCGCAAGTGAAAATCAGTTGGCAAAGCAAGCGCCAGGGTGATGAGGAAAATTAAAGTAAGATAACGCAGCAAATGCGATTTTATCGAAAGTGCTTTGAGAGTAAGCACGGTAATGATTGCAATGATGATCGACGCCGCAGTGCCAATATTTTGTGAAATAATATAAATCAGCCAGATGATGGTTGCGATCAATAAACCCGCCATTCCTTGCTTCACTTTAATCATCCAATTGCCTGGTTTTGGCAAATAAGATAAAGGTTTTTGCGTGAAGAGCAAAACAATGTAAGGCAAGGCCAGGCCTAGTCCGATGCAGAGGAAAATCAGCAAAATAATTGAGGCATCAGAAATGATGGCAAAAGAAATTGCCGAGCCAAGAAATGGCGCCGAGCAAGGTGTGGCAAGCAATACGGCTAAAACACCGGACAAGAAATTTGGCGCAAAAATATTATGTTTAGCTTCGCCTTCAGAAATTTTTCGATTCAAAAAAGTTGATAAAACCTGCTCAACCGAAATCTCAAAATAACCAAGCAAATTGGCGGTGAAGAAGGTTAAGATCAAAACTAAAGCGATGAGGAAATAAGGATTTTGGAATTGCAATCCCCAGCCAAATGAATTGCCGGTGAGTTTGATGGCAATTGCCAGCGCGGCGAAAATTACGAAGCAAAATAAAATGCCCAGAATCGTTGAAATTAAAGCGAAGCGGATGCGTTCTTTTGGCGCGTCAGAATGTTTGATGATGGAAATTAATTTGATGGAAAGCACCGGCAAGACGCAAGGCATGATGTTTAAAATCATGCCGCCGATGAAGGCAATGACAATCACGTAAAGCAGCGACATATGCGCTTTTTTTGGTGGGGTATTTTTTACCGGCTCAGCTTTTTTCACCAAATTGAGCTCAGGATAAAATTTCTGGATTTCCGCTAAAACGGCTTCATCAACTTCATTTGGCACCTCAAGGGCGAAATCAGCATTGGCGGGCACGCAAACATCTTTGCAAATTCCATAATCAACATGAAGCTGCAATTTTTCTGCTGATTTATTGTCTTTGAAAGCGATCTCAATTGGCAGGATCACTTCATCTTTATAATAAGTATATTTAATGGTCTCGGACCCGATTTTTTCTTCAGCAAGTTTTGGTTCCGGCCAGCTTACGGAATGTGATTGATAATTTTTGGTTTTAGAAAAATCGAGTTGCGGCGGTAGGCCGAATCCGCTATCATCATGGCCATAAATTTTCCAGCCGTGATTGATCTTGAAATGCAATCCGGCAATGAGTTTTTTCTTGCCGTCTTTTTCATAAAAACTGGCGATGAGGCGAACTTCGCCGCCATTTTCCTGAGCTTTTACCCAATTGGAGCTTGCTGCGAAAGCATTAGCACTAAAAAATAAAGACAAAATCAGAGGGAGGGCGAGAAGCTTTTTTAATTGCATTTGCTTGTTGAAAATCTTGGTTGCGGAAATTAAGTTGCGTGGGTTTTTTTATTGTTGCTGCAACAATATTTCAACTCAATAAATCTTCCAAACTTCTTTCAAAATGAGTCCACAAATTACTGCACAAAATGCTCCATTTGAGGTGCTGCATGTTAATTCAAAAAAAGTTTCATGTGACGGCGGGAAAGGTGCATCCAGCCATCCTTTAGTATATTTGAACATGGGTGAAAAAAGTTACGTAGTTTGTCCTTATTGCAGCAAATATTTTACCACCGACAAAAGCTCTGCAACCGCAGCGAAGAAAAATCAAAAAGTTTAATCAAATGAGTAATATAGCGATAATCGGCCTGCAATGGGGCGATGAGGGAAAAGGCAAAATCGTAGATTTTTTGGCGGATAAATTTGATGCGGTAGTTCGTTTTCAAGGTGGTCACAATGCCGGACATACAATTAAAGTTGGCGATAAAACTTATAAATTAAGTTTGTTGCCTTCCGGCATAATTCGTGGAAAATATTCAGTGATTGGCACCGGCGTGGTTGTTGATCCGGTAGCACTTTTTTCTGAGATCGAAAAAATTGAATCAGCGGGAATAAAAATCGCTGCAGGCAATCTCGCAATTGCTGATAATGCTTGTTTGATTTTGTCAGTGCATCGTGAGCTTGATCAACTTCTTGAGAGCTCAAAAGGCGAGAAAAAAATCGGCACCACAGGCCGCGGAATCGGCCCGTCATATGAAGACAGAGCAGGTCGCAGAGCAATTAGAATTTGCGATTTATATGATGATGCAACTCTCAATGAGCGTTTGGAAAACCTACTTTTTTATCACAATTTGCTGCGCAAAAGTTTGAACGCCAAAACCGTTTCAGTGGCGGATTTATTGGCTGAATTGCAACCAGTGCGTCAAAAAATTCTGCAATTCGCCAAGCCATCTTTTGAAATTGCCAAAGAACTTTCCAAAAAAAATGTGATGTTTGAAGGAGCGCAAGGAGCCTTGCTTGACGTGGCTTTCGGCACTTTTCCATTTGTTACTTCCAGCAATACAATGGCTGGACAAATTGCGCTTGGTTCATGTTTGGGTGTTGCTGATTTGCATAAAACTATTGGTGTCTTAAAGGCTTACACCACAAGGGTTGGATCTGGACCGTTTCCAACAGAATTAAATGATGAAATCGGCGAATTTTTGCGCGTTGAAGGAAAAGAGGTCGGAACCGTAACCGGCCGCGACCGCCGCTGTGGTTGGTTTGACGCAGTTTTAGTGCGCCAGGCAATTCAACTTTGTTCGGTAAAAGAAGTGGCACTCACTAAGCTCGATGTTCTTGATAAACTCGAAAAAATCAAAATTTGCGTGGGCTATAAAATTGATGGCAAAACATATGATTACTTGCCGCAAGCCGCTAATTTATGGAAAAAAATCGAGCCGATTTATGAAGTAATTGACGGCTGGAAAGAAAGTTCGGTTGGCGCAAAATCGTTGCAAGAATTGCCACAAAAAGCGCGCGCATATATTGCACGAATCGAGGAATTATGTGGCATCAAAGCCTCAATAATTTCGACAGGTCCAAAACGCGAAGAAACAATTATCTAATTTCAATTCATGCAAAATTCGAAGAATAAAACCGTGATGCAAATCTTGCCGTCCTTAGAGAGCGGCGGCGTGGAGCGCGGCACCATCGACATTGCCAAAGCGCTGAAAAAAGAAGGTTTTACGCCAATCGTTGTTTCAAAAGGTGGTGTTTTGGTTTATCAATTGCGCGAGGCAGGCATTACTCACATCACGCTTCCCGTGCATAGCAAAAATCCATTCACGATCTATCGCAACATCAAGCGCCTGACCAAAATTATTAAAGATCATCACGTTGATATTGTGCATGTGCGCTCACGCGCGCCAATGTGGAGCGCTTATTATGCCTGCAAAGAAAGCGGCGCGAAATTGGTCGCAACAGTGCATGGAACTTACGGCGTTAAATTCTGGAAATGGAAAAATTTTCCGCTCAAAAGAATTTATAATGAGATCATGCTCAAAGCGGATCGCGTCATCGTGGTTTCAAATTTTATCAAAAATTATTTGCGTGAAAACTATTTAACTGATGTTTCGGATAAAGTGGTTACGATCAATCGTGGCGCCGATCTCGGCTATTTTGATTCAAAAAAAGTTTCGATTAACCGTCTCATCGATCTAAGCAAAAAATGGCATTTGCCTGAAGATAAAAAAATTATTTTAATGCCAGCACGCTTCACAGCTTGGAAGGGCCACGAATTTTTGCTTGATGCACTAGCAAAAGTGAAAGGCGATTTTTTCTGCGCTATGGTTGGCTCGGATCACGGTCACAAAAAATTCCGCAAAAAAATTGAGAAAAAAATTACTGATTGCCATTTGTCGGGAAAAGTGCGCGTGGTTGGTTTGTGCAAAGATATGCCAGCAGCTTACGCAGTTGCGCATTTTGTGGTGTGCCCAAGTGTTCGCCCTGAAGCTTTCGGGCGCATTGCAATTGAAGCGCAGGCCTCAGAAAAAATTATTATCGCCACCAAAATTGGTGGTTCACTTGATACTATAATTGATGGCAAAACCGGATTTTTGGTTGAGCCGTTTGACGTGGAAAAATTCGCCGAACTAATTGACATGGCGCTAAATATGGAGAAAGAGGAAGCAGATAAAATTGGTGCGCAGGGCAGAAAAAATGTCGAAGAAAATTTCTCCAATGAGAGGATGTGTGCGCAGACGATTAAAGTTTATAAGAGTCTGTAAATAATATTCGTCATCCTTGGCGCGAATGCGCCGAAGATCTCGGGAGTTAGATGTGCAAAAACTCCTGAGATCCTCTAATGCTTCGCATTCAAGGATGACGGAATTTGTTAAATTTTGCGATAAATCGTAATCAGATCTTCTTCTAACTCTTTCACATTAACTCGCGAAAAATTCGCTAAAGCTTCGTCCACCGCGGTGCAATGGAGGTCTCCAATTGCGGCAATTCCATCATTTCCGATGATCTTTTTATTTTTAATCCACACTAATTCATCGACGAAATTTTCTTTTAAAAATTGCGTCGCGGTTTTTTGTCCACCCTCAATTAGTAGAGAATTGATGCCGCTTTGCGCCAAATTTTGCAAAGCATCAATTAAATCAATTCTATCATTTTTTACGCAGCATAAAATCACTTTCGCCGGCGCGTTTTTTATTTCCTCGCCGCTTAAAATTATAGTTTCGATTTTATCCTGATTTTGAAAAATTTTTGCGCTTTGGGCGAGATCAAATTTGCTCGCAAGCACAATTCTTTTTGGTGAAAATTCTTCAAGTCCAGAAATGCGGCAATCAAGGCTTGGATCATCATAGCGCACGGTGTTGGCACCAACCAAAATCGCATCATTAATTGCTCTTAAATGATGCGCAAATTGTCGGGCTTTTGGTGAAGTTATCCATTTGCTGTCGAAATTTTTGGTGGCGATTTTTCCATCTAAACTTGTCGCCAATTTCAGCGTCACAAAAGGGCGATTTTTTTCGCGATTCATGAAAAATCCGCGATTAATTTCGCGCGCTTCTTTTTCTAAAACGCCGCAAAGTACGTCAATTCCGGCATCACGCAATTTCTTAATTCCCGCACCATTAACGCGCGAATCAGAATCCTGCAGCGCAATCACCACTTTTTTGAAATTATTTTTTATGATTTCATCAATGCAAGGCGCGGTTTGTCCAACATGCGAACAAGGTTCCAGCGTCACATAAATTGTGGCATTTTTAAGAATGCTTTTATCTGAAATTTTATCGATGGCGATTTTTTCTGCATGCGGGCGGCCGCCTTTCGCTGTAACGCCGCTCGAAATTATTTCGCTATCAAGTGCAATAACACAACCCACTGCCGGATTAGGTGCAGTAAGGCCGAGCTGCTTGCCGGCAAGGCGCAGGGCATAAGCCATCAGGCGTTCATCCTGGGCGGAAGGCGTTATTTTTTGTGACACCGGCATTTTTTTGAATTTTCTTAAGGTGAGGGCGTTGATTTTAGCTTTTTAGCTCATATCTTGCGCGCCGTTGTTAACCCGGGTTTGGATAATGAATAAATTTTCTTTTGTAAAAATCTTTTTTGCGAGCGCGATTTTTTTGGCGGTTTCTTGTACTTCGCAAAATAATCCCGTACCAGCGGCACCATACTACGAAAATTTTTATCAGCCGAATTCCAGGTTATATCAAGACCCTTACCAGCAGCCACCGCGCCAATATTATCCTTACTACGATTCGGACTATTATTATGTGCCGCCGCGTAATAATTATTATTACAGTAACCCTTACGAAGGCGCTTCTGGCAAAACTGCTTCAACACCGGCCGACTATAAATATTAATTTTTTGGAGTAGTTTTTGCGAAAATTTATTTTGCCAATCATTGCTATCTTATTGCTGACCTCATGTAGCTCGGAACATATCTATGATAAAGTAGGTTTTGAGCCGGGCAGAGTTCCGGAAAATGGTTCTGATCCGCGCATCAATCGAACTGCGCCGGATTATTATTACCGCGCCGCGCCAACGGTGCCGCAAGGCTATGCGCCTCAGCCCGTTTATTATGCGCCGCCACCGGCTTATGCTTATCCGCAGCAGACTTATCAGCAACCTGCTTATGCGCCGCAACCCGTGCCTTATCAGCAGCCCGCTCCGGCTTCGCGTTATTATTCAAATCCTTATGCAATTCCGGCCACGCCTTATGTGCCGGCTTATGATACCGATCAATATTATGTTGCGCCAAATGCTTATTATGGTGCGGAACAAGTGCAAGGCGGCCGCGATGGTCCGTCAATGCGCTATTAATTTTTATTTATGAAAGAAATTATTGTTTATTCGAAAGATCCTTGTCCTTACTGCGTTCGTGCCAAAGCTTTGTTGACGCGCAAAGGCGCTGTCTTTAAGGAAATCAAAGTTACTGACGACAAAATCAAAGAAGAAATGGTGAAAAAATCGGGTGGCCGCATGACGGTGCCACAAATTTTCATCAATGATTTTCATGTTGGCGGCTGTGATGATCTTTATGCGCTTGATGCGGCGGGTAAGCTTGATCCTTTATTAAAATAATTTTTTGCAACCCTCTTGATTAGGCAAAGTCGTTACTTAAATAGCTGCGCCTCAAATTCCCTTAAATTTTAATCTTTAACTAAACATGAAAGTTAGACCCCTACATGACCGCGTTCTCGTTGAGCGCGTTGAAGCCGAAAGCAAAACTGCTGGCGGCATTATTATTCCAGACACTGCAAAAGAAAAACCAGCTGAAGGAAAAGTAGTGTCAGTTGGTGAAGGTTTGCGTGATGAAAACGGCAAAAGAGTCTCTTTGGATGTGAAAAAAGGTGACCGCGTTTTGTTCGCAAAATGGGGTGGAACCGAAGTGAAAGTTGATGGCAAAGAGCTGATCATCATGAAAGAATCAGATATCTTGGCCGTAATTGAGTAAATTTGCTGTCGCAAATTTAGAACGAATTGAGTCGCTACAGGCGGAAGTAAATCCGCCTCTTTGCGACAAATAATTAATTAAAATTTTTAAAAACTATGCCTGCTAAAGAAATTCTATTTTCATCAGATGCTCGTTCAAGAATTCTTGAAGGTGTCGATATTATTGCCAACGCCGTAAAAGTAACTTTGGGACCAAAAGGTCGTAATGTTGTAATCGAAAAATCATTCGGCGCGCCGCGCATCACTAAAGATGGTGTGACTGTTGCTAAAGAAATCGAACTTGCCGACAAATTCCAAAATTTGGGTGCGCAAATGATTAAAGAAGTTGCTTCTAAAACCAACGACATCGCGGGTGATGGCACAACAACTTCTACAGTTCTTGCACAAGCAATTGTTCGCGAAGGCGTAAAATCAGTTGCTGCGGGCATCAATCCAATGGATTTGAAACGTGGTATCGACATCGCGGTTGAAGCAGTGGTAAAAGAGCTTGGTAAAATGAGCAAAAAAATTTCTGCCAAAGAAGAAGTTGCGCAAGTTGCGACAATTTCTGCCAATGGCGATTCTGAAATCGGATCAAAAATTGCTGAAGCTGTGCAAAAAGTTGGCCCTGATTCTCCAATCACAGTTGAAGAAGCGAAAGGTTTGGATTTTGAAGTTAACGTGGTTGAAGGCATGAATTTCGATCGCGGATATTTGTCGCCTTATTTCATCACCAACGCCGAAAAAATGACAGTTGAGATGGAAAATGCTTTCATCTTGCTCTTCGAGAAAAAAGTTTCGAACTTGCAACCAATGGTTCCACTTCTTGAGGCTGTAGTGCAATCGGGTCGTCCACTTTTGGTGATTGCTGAAGATGTTGAAGGCGAAGCGCTTGCTGCTTTGGTTGTAAACAAACTTCGCGGTGGCTTGAAAATCGCGGCGGTAAAAGCTCCTGGTTTTGGTGATCGTCGCAAATCAATCATGGAAGATATCGCAGTTCTAACCGGTGGTCAGTTGATCTCAGAAGATCTGGGCATGAAACTTGAAGATGTGAATTTGAAACAACTTGGCCAAGCTAAACGCATCATCATTGATAAAGAAAACACAACAATTGTTGATGGCGCAGGAAAAGCCGGTGACGTGAAAGCACGTTGCAATTCAATCAAATCGCAAATCGAAGAAACTTCTTCTGATTATGATCGCGAAAAACTTCAGGAAAGATTAGCTAAACTTTCTGGCGGTGTAGCCATCATCAAAGTTGGCGGCACAACTGAAGTTGAAGTAAAAGAGAAAAAAGATCGCGTTGACGATGCACTTGCTGCAACTCGCGCCGCAATGCAAGAAGGAATTGTTGCTGGTGGCGGATCAGCATTGGTCTATGCCGGACGTGTTCTTGAAAAAATGAAAGGTGCTAATGATGACCAAACTGTTGGCATCAATATCATCAAAAAAGTTGTGCAATCTCCAATTCGCCAAATCGCAGAAAATGCTGGTTTTGACGGTGCGGTTGTTGCCAATGAAGTTATCTCAAAAGGCCAAGCTTCATATGGTTATGACGCACAAAACAACACTTACGGCGATATGTTCAAAGCCGGTATCGTTGATCCAACCAAAGTTGTGAGAACTGCATTGCAAGATGCTTCTTCAATTGCCGGTTTGTTGATCACAACCGAAGCGGCAATCATCGAGAAAAAAGAAGAAGCCGGTCATTCACATGGCGCTCCAATGGGCGGCATGCCGGGAATGGGTGGAATGGGAGGATTCTAATCCACACCTCGTCATCCTTGAAAAAGCGCTGCTTTTTCGAGGATCTCATGAGCTAAAATTCCAAACAAAAACCCCGATTCTGAAATTCAGGATCGGGGTTTTTTATTTTTTGTACTGAATTTTATTTTTCTGTCATTCTCTTGATGAGCGGAGATCATCCTTTCATAGGGGGTCAGACCCCTGTTTCACTTTTTGTTAATTACTGAGAAGATCTTTTCGAATTACCGAAATCAAATATTCTTCCAAAGTAATTCCGGCTTTGGCTGCCTTATTTTTTAAACTAGCGAGAGAAGATTTTGAGATCAGAAGATTGATATCTTGTGTTTTCTCTAAAGATTTTTTGACGATTTGATTTCTTGAAGAATTGAGTTTTTTCATGGTAAGAATGGTTGATTGAAGGTCGCCTCTATTTTTGGTTCCCGCTTTTATTGTCAATGCTTCAGATAATCTAATTGGATTTTATTTTACGAAGAATAACTAGTGCGCCTTTCTTAATAAAACCAATTTAATGAAAAAACGCAGTAACCTTTACATCCTCATCGGTCTTGGTGTCATCTGGTCGAGCTTTGCGATTTTTACAAAAATTCCGGCTGAAGTTTTGCCGCCGTTTTTTGTTGCATTCGCGCGTCTCGCGATTGGTGGTTTGTTAATTTATATCTTCACTTTGATTCGCGGCAAAAAAGTTTTTATCAAAAAAAATTTCCGCAATTACGCCATCACCGGATTTTTTAATTCCGCGCTCCCTTTCTCACTTTTTGCAATCGCCGCGAAGCCTTTAGATAGCGGCATCGTCGCCATTTTAGATGGCGCGGTTCCGATGTTTGAAGTGCTGCTTTCAATTTTTATTTTGCGTAGTGTCGTTGATAAAAACGCTTTTATCGGCGTTGGTTTTGGCATCATTGGCGTCATCATCACATCATTTGGCGATGGTATAAATTTCACTAATTTGTGGAATAATATTTTTTATGTCATCGCAATTTTGATTGCCTGCGCGTCTTACGCCGGAGCGTCTTTATACATCAACACCAAATGCAAACATATTGAGCCCATCGTGCTTGCTTGTGGCAGTGTAATTTGCGCGGCGCTGATTTTATCACCAAGCATATTCATCACCGATTTTTCCGTAATTGATTTTCGCAGCGGTTCGTCTCTCGCCGCGCTTGGAATTTTATGCACCGGCATTGCTTATATTTTTTATTTCAAAATCACCGCCGAAGAAGGCTCACGTTTCGCGGTTAGCGTGGTGTTGTTGATTCCGGTTTTTGGGGCAATTTTTGGCACGCTATTCATGAATGAAGTTTTAACGCTCAACAAAATCATCGGCTGTTTGACCATTCTCATCAGCATGAAATTCATCCTAAATTTATCACATAAAAATTTTTTCAAAACCAAGTCAGCGCCAATTGTCTAAACTTCAAAAAAATAAGTGCCGGATTTGCCCCAGCTAAATTCATAATTTTCAAAACCAAGGCTTGTGAAGGCAGGATTATGTAGTTCGCGAATCAGTGTGACAATTTTTGTTCCGGGTTTTAATTCGTGCAAAAATTTTTCTTCCAGCGCTAAAAAATCATCTTCATTTTTGAAGGGATGCGGCAGCAAAATAAAATCAGCATCGCGCAAATCGGCGTCAAAAATATTTCCCTGAATCAGCTGCATTTCTTTATCGCCAAGCAAATGTGAAATCTGGGGTTTAATGATTTTGTTAAAATGTTTCTGCAGCTCGCACGCCTTATTGTGCAAGCCCTCAAGCAATTCGATGCCGACGGATTTTTTAAAATTGAAAAGCAGATGTGATTGTAAAACCACGCGTCCGGTGCCCGAACCTAAATCATAAAAAACCGCGCCGTCTTTTGGCTTCACGCGTTCAACAATTTTTTGCCAGGTTTTAAAAAGCATTTCACCGTAAAGCAGCGACTCGCGGCTGCCAGGCGTTGCGCCTTGGGCGCGCCCGGCAATGTGATAGCCATCAACTGTAGCAAATAAATGATTGAAAAGCGTTTGAGCGTAAAGCGCGTTTATCAAAATAATTCCTCAAGTTGGTCGATATAATTGATGATAACATCAAGGCCGGATTGCCAGAATTTTTCATTATTGATGGAAATGCCAAATGGTGCGAGCATTTCACGATGATGTTTGGTGCCGCCAGCAGCAAGCATCGCTAGATATTTCTTTTCAAAATCTTTGACGCCTGATTTGTAAATTCCATAAAGTGAATTTACCAAACAATCGCCAAAAGCATAAGCATAAACATAAAAAGGTGAGTGGATGAAATGCGGAATATAGGCCCAGAAGAAGCGATATTCTTCATCAAATTTGAAAGCAGAACCAAGACTTTCTTTTTGCACTTCCATCCAAAATTCGCAGATTTTTTCAAGCGGGATCTCACCATTTTTTCTTGCATCATGCACTTTTTTCTCAAATTCCAGAAAGGCGATCTGCCTTACAACTGTATTGATCATATCCTCAACTTTTGAAGCAATAATCAGACGTTTTTTTTGCGGATCTTTTTCTTTTTGCAGAATTTTTTGGAAGGTTAATTGTTCGCCAAAAACGGAAGCAGTTTCTGCCAAAGTGAGTGGCGTGTGGCTCATGAGATAGCCGCAATCGCGCGCCAGATATTGATGCACGCCATGTCCAAGCTCATGGGCCAAAGTCATGATGTCGCGCGTTTTGCCTTGGTAATTCATCAAAATATAAGGATGAACTGACGGAACGCAGGGATGTGAAAAAGCACCGGAATCCTTGCCAGTTCTGGTTTTAGCATCGATCCAGTTTTTAGAAAAAAATTCTTCACTGATTTTTCGCATGGTAGGAGAGAATTCTCCATAAGCTTCCAGCACCAGATTTTTCGCCTCTTGCCAGTGGGTTATTTTAATTTCTTTTTTGCTGAGCGGCGCATTGCGATCCCAATAATTCAGTTGTTTTTTGCCCAAAATTTTTGCCTTAATTTTATAATAACGATGCGAAATTTTGGCGTAATTCTGGCGCACGGTTTTCACCAAAAGATCAACAGTTTCATCTTCAATAAAATTGCTCAAATTGCGCGCTGCTATTGGTTTGGTAAAGCCACGCCATTCATCTTCAACGGCTTTGTCTTTGGCTAAAATATTGGTGATAAAAGCAAAAAGTTTTGAATTTTCCTTAAAGGTTTTGCCAATCGCTTTTGCGGCATCTTTTCTGATTTTTTCATCATCAGAGCTCAGTAAATCAAAGATTTGCTGCGAGGTTAAAATTTTGCCGCGATAAGAAAATTTTAAATTGTTAACCGTCTCATCAAACAATCGCACAAAAGCGGCGCGGCCGGTGATGTTTTTTTCCAGCGCTAATTTTTCGAGCTGCTTCGAAAGCTGGTGTTTCCTGAAGGCGCGGCTGTCGCGAATGAAAGGTTGGTATTTTTTTAGCTGCGAATTTTTGAGCAAAAGATTGATTTTTTTCTCATCAATTTCATTTAATTCGAGTGTGAAAAAAATCAGCAGCGCTTCAAATTTGTTTAAGCTTTCTGAAAGATTTTGGTGAAAGGCGATATTTTTCTGATTTGATAAATCCGAGGCATAAAGCAAATAAGAAAAGCTCGAAAGTTTGCCGACGGCTTCGGAAATTTTTTCATATTCCACGATTGCAGAAAAAAGCTGCGCTGCGCCTAATTTAGCGACCTTGTTGTGATATTTTTTGTCGAAAGCTTTGCTGTCTTTTTCGATTTTTTTTAGCTCGGCAGAAATTTTTTTATCATTTATTGAGGAATAAAAATCGCTCAAATCCCAGGCGGGAACATTTTTTAATTCTTTCATTTTTTTATTTTTGGAAAATTGCTACCAGCTCTAAATGCTCAGTTGCAAAAAATTGATCAATGGCATTCAAGCTTGTAATTCTAAAGCCCGAGTCAATTAAAATCTTGGCATCGCGCTTAAAACTTTGCGGATTGCAGGAAACGTAAATGACATTTTTTAAGTTGGATTTGGAAATTTCGATAATTTGTGGAGTAGCGCCATTTCTAGGTGGGTTGATGATGACCTGATCAAAGGTTTTGAGATCATTTTTATCCAGTGGTGTTGAAAATAAATCACGTGGCATCGCTTTCACTTTTTGTGCAATGCCATTTGCGCTGGCATTTTGATTGGCTATATCAGTCATTTTTTTATCGCCTTCAAAGGCAGTAACTGATTTTGCTAAATCATAAATTGCAAAAGAATAAGCGCCGAATCCGGCGTAAATATCGGCAATTCGTGAATTTGCTTTTATGTTTTTGCGGATGATTTCGATAATGCGTGCAAGCCCGTCTTTTGTGGCTTGAATGAAGATGTCAGAGGTTAGGGCAATTTTAAAATCAGGATAAAAAAGCTGATTTTTACGCGCTAAAAAAACTGGATAAACTTCGCCATTTTGGCGATAAGAAATATTCAAATCATGTTCTTTAGCAAAATTTACCAGCTTTTGTTCTTTGGAAAAGTCCAAAGCTTTTTTGGCGCTAAAAATTAGGTCTAAACCATTGTCAAATAAGGTTGCAGTTACTTGGGTATAAAAATTTTGTTCCTGCTTTTTTAAGAAGTTTTTTATGATTGGAATTAGCGCCGAAATTTTTTCTTCCGCCGATTCATCAGATTCAATTTCAATTAGATTATGACTTCTTGGCGCAAAAAATCCGAGGCGGTTTTTGCCATCAATTTGGAAAGTCACTTTGCGCCTTGAAGCGCCTCCAATCCACGTCCAGCTTATCGCGCAGCCAAATTCACCAAGCAGTTTTGCGAGATTTCCTTTTTTACTTTGCTGGTAATTATGAAGTTGTTGTTGGGACATCATTCTTTTTTCTACGCAGGAAATTTGATTGCAGCAAAATGTCGAGGCTGCCGGAGAAATATGACGCAGTACCATAAACCACAAAACCGCAAGCAATCATGATTATTAATTCAATTATGCGGTTTAATGCTTCACTGACATTGAAATATTCGCGCATTAAAAAAAGGGCTAAAGCCATCAGGACAGACGGGATAAGGATGCGCAGTAATTTGTTCAAAAAGTTTTTTTCAAAATGGAAATGTTTTTTGCCAATAAGTTTGGTGAGAAGCAGCGTTAAATTCAGGTAGCTGGAAATCACAGAAGAGAGCACGATTCCGACATAGCCGAAATTTAGGGCAAAGAAAATCGCGTTTAAAATCGCATTGCTAAAGAGGCAGGTGATGGCGATGTTCATTGGCGTGCGAGTGTCGCCGCGCGAGAAGAATGCTGGCTCCATGACTTTTACCAAAACGTAAGAAGGTAGGCCGAAGGAATAAAACATCAAAGCGCGTGCGACCAAAAAACTTTCATCAGATGTGAATTTTCCGCGCTCAAAAAGGGAAGAAATGATTGGATAAGCCAGCACTGTCAAAGCAAGCGTGGCAGGAATTACCAGGATCAACCCAACTTCGAGAGCGAGATTTTGCAAACGGATTGCGCCATCAAATTCGCCGGATTTTATTTTGCGTGACAAAGCGGGAAGCAGCGCAATTCCAATCGCAATGCCAATCATGGCTAGAGGCAATTGGTTGATGCGGTCAGCATAATAAAGATAGGAAACTGCGCCGGCGATCATGCTGGCGAAAATTGAATCGAGCAACAAATTGATCTGCATTACGTTAGCGCCGATGATGCCAGGAACCAGCTTGCGGAAGAATTTTTTGATGTCGGGATTGATTTGCGGCCATTTGGGATAAAGCAAAAATCCGGCGCGCGCTGAGAAATAAAACAGCCAGATAAATTGTAAAATTCCTGCCACAAAAACGCCCCAGGAAAGTGCGTAAGCATAATTTGGTGTGATGCTGCCGAAAACAAAAATTGAGGCGATTAAAGTGGCATTTAAAATAATTGGTGAAGATGCCGGAACTGCGAATTTATTGAGCGAATTGAGTATGCCAGATAAAAGCGAAACTAATGAAATGAAGATTAGATAAAAAATCGTGATGCGTGATAAAATGACGAGAAGCTCAGATTTTTCGGGATCAGAAAAAAATCCCGGGAACAGCAATTTCATCAAAATCGGCATGAAAAGCTGAAAGAGAATTGTGAAAATTAGCAGGGTGTAAAAGAGCAGAGAAAAAATATTTTGGGCGAATCTTTTTTCATCAACGCCACCATCTTTGGTTTGTAATTTTTCAATAAAGATCGGCACGAATGCTGAGTTGAAGGCACCTTCGGCAAAAACGCGGCGGAAAAAATTTGGTAAGCGAAATGCGGCAAAAAATGCATCGGACAAAGCGCTTACACCAAGATATTGCGCAATTAAAATATCGCGGATGAAACCAAAAATTCGTGAGATCGAAATGTAAAATGAGATGGTGAAAACCGAGCGAAATACTGACACTTATTTACACAATTTGTTGCAGGAATTCTTTACTCAAATTTTCCGGAACGATTGTAACTGGAACATTAATTTTATGTCCGATTTTGCCGACAATTTTTGGCAATACAGTGTTGTCCGACAAGGCGTTGTGCGATTTGCCAAACACCATCATTTTGCAATCAGGATTGGTTTTTAATTCTCGCGTAATTTCGGTGACGATCTCGCCTTCACGCACAGAAATGCGCGGTGACATGCCATATTTTTGGCACACGCTTTTGATCAAACTGTCGAGATGTTTGCTTAATTGCTGCCTTTTTTCATTTCCGATGGCTTTGGCGCCAAACAATAAATTTTTGTGCGATGCTTCAAGCACTGCGAGGATCTGCACGCTTAAGCCCATTGTTTTGGCTTTGTCGCAGGCGTAACGCAGCGCTGCTTCGGAAGCGTTGGTGGTATCGATGCAAACTATGATGGTGCCGTTGGTTGATTCTGTCATTTTGATAAAAATTATTTTCCGATAAAACGTGCAAACAAATAGTTAGCTACCCATCCAACTACAAGGGCAATGGCCACGGCCAAAAGTCCGTAGAGGAATGAATCTTCATGCGCGAAATCCAAAATTTTTGCGCTCATGCCAACTTGATTGACATAGATGGGGATTGACTGAAACGACATTAAATTGCCCTCATCAATCAAATAAATTTCCACCGTATAAGTGCCGCGTGAAATATTTTTCGGGAAATCCAGCATCACTTTGAAAAGAGTTTCATCAAGAAAGTCGATTTTGTGAGTGCCTGCTGAATAAAGTTTGTTTTTTTCAAGTTGATTGATGAGTTGTAGCTGAAATTCATCTTTCTTTTTTTCGGCAATTTCGCCGGAAGCGGTGAAGTGCAAATTATCATTTCCGAGTTCCATTTCAGAAAGCTCCTCGTCAAGCGGCTCTTGGTCGGTGAAAGTTGAGAAGAGGTAATAATAACTGTAAGAATCCTTAAACTTCACGCGCTCGCCATTATACCAAATGCCAAGCAATTTTTGTTTTTTGGTGACGAGAAAATTTTTCTTCGGACCGCGCACTGTGATGACAATATTTCCCGCATCACCTTTAGCGCCAAAAAGCAAAATTTGCGCACCCTGAAATTTGTGATCGATATTAATTTCGTTGGTCGAAATACCTGAGATAACCGGGCTGGCAAAAGAAATTTTTGCCATAAGTAAGTAGAAAATAGCTGCGTAAATCGTAAATCGTAAATCGTAAATCCTCACTTCACCACCTCCACCATATAAAGATCGAGTGGAGCGGCGAAAAGTACGAAAAGCATTTTTACGCAAACGCCGAAGAGTAATAATGAAAGTGAAAATCTCATGCTGTCAGCATCAAAGCGATAGCCGGCGCGCGTGCCTACTTGGGCGCCAATTGCCGAGCTGATGATCATTAAAAATGCCAGCACAATATCAACAGTGTGATTGGTTACGGCTTGCAAAAACGTGGCGTTGCTTGCGATAAAAACGATTTGGAAAAGTGACGTGCCAACTACAACACTGGATGGCATGCGTAAAATATAGATCATCGCCGGAATCATTAAAAATCCGCCACCAACCCCCATCAAAGCAACGAGGATGCCAATTCCGGTGCTAATAATGATTGGCACAAAAATGCTCACTGTGATGTCGGATTTTGGAAAATAAACTTTCCAGGGCAGGTTTTCGATTTTGTAGAGAAGTCTGCGGAAGCGCGTGCTTGGCTTCTTCTCCCAGGTTACGCCATATTTTTTTTCAACCAAAGTGCGCACCGTATCAATTAACATCGTAACTGAAATTGAGCCGAGGAACAAGACGTAGAGCAGGGGGATGACGATATCGATATGGCCGGTTTTTTGTAAAATTTTAAAAATTGAAATGCCAATTGTTGAGCCCAGAAAGCCGCCGCCAACCAGAAACATCCCCATTTTTATATCGACATTTCCTTTGCGCAGCTGTGCCAGCAAACCTGAAATTGAAGCCGAAATAATTTGATTGGTGGAAGTAGAAACTGCGATTGCCGGTGGAATGCCAATAAACATCAAAAGTGGTGTCGCAATAAATCCGCCGCCGATTCCAAACATGCCGGCGAGGAAGCCGGCGATAAGTCCAAGCAGCAAAATCAAGATTATATTCACCGGAATTTCTGCGATGGGTAAATAAATTTGCATCAGTTGATTACTGAAATTTTTTTATTTTCGCATTCGAGCTTGTTGGTGAAATTTTCTTCATCCGAATCATCGGGAAGTCTTACCAAAGCTAGTGCGTGAAGTTGATTTTCATGAAAGATTGACGACAGGATTATGCCCACAGATTTTCCTTCGCAACTGATTTCGCTGCCTTTTTCTACTGCGTTTTGTGGCAGTGTCACATGAAAAAGTTTTTTGCGGATCTCGCCTTTGTAATGTGTGCGGGCAGTGAGTTCTTGACCGATATAGCAGCCTTTTTCGTAGGAGATGGCGTGGAGATTGTCGAAATTAAATTCGAGGATCAGCGATTTTTCAGAAGTTAAATCAGATTCACCTTCGGGAATTTTATTTTCGATGCGCAGGAAATTGTAAGTTTCCTCGCTCATCAAATCAGCATCGGAAGCAATTAATTCATCTTTGGTTGCGTAAAAGCGGTGTCCGATTTTTTCCGATCTCGGATCGCGAAAACCGTGATTGGAAAAGCTTTGCGCCACTAAAATTTCATCATTTTTTTTGATCTCAATTGGGGTGCGGAGTTTATAAAAATTCAGCTTCTTTAAAATCTCATCGCGCTTTGTGGCAGCACAATCAATCATCAATTTTTCATCTTTTTCAAAAATGAAAAAATCATATAAAAAACGCCCTTGGGCATTGAGCATCGCGGCGTAAATCAAATTGGTTGCTGATGCTTTAAAAACATCATTGCTAACCAATCCCTGTAAAAATTTTTTGGCATCAGCTCCGCTAATTTCAAGCAGCTGGCGGTTTGGTAAAAAATTCCGGCTCATCTTTTAACATTAATTTTAAATTTTGTTCCAGCCGCACCAAATCTACTACCAAGCTACCGTGATGAAAATCTTTTACCTGGCTATTTTCACCAAATTCGCATTCTTGGTAAAAATATTTCAGGTTTAGAATATTGCTTAAGCGGTAAAAATCGGTGACGGGTTTCCAAATGTCGGGTGCGCCGGAAAGTTCTAAAACAGAGGCATCTTCTCTGGCGAAAAGCAAATTAGCAAGCCCAGCTCCGTGAGGTCCTACAATATATTTTGCATTTGCACAAATTGAAATTTGCTGCTCGTAAGAAAGATCTTCCATGTAAATTTTCTCAAATCCGTAGTGCGCCAGGAGTTGCATCACTTCATTTTCATTTTCGATGAAGCGCAATTTTTGTTTTTGGCGCGAGATAAAAATCCGTTTATGGCCGGAAATTTTCTGGACATTTTTGAGCAAAATTTTGCGCATTGAAATTATGGCGGAAGGCACGCGGTGCGGCGCCTTAACAAAAGCGATTTCCCTGGCTTTGATGTTTGATCTTTTTCTCAAAAAAATAATTTGCTCTTTTTTAACGCCGAATTTTTCAAGAGAAGTAAGCGCGAAGCTGCAAGTTAAATAGCGGCGCGGCAAAAACAGCAGTGAGTCTTTAAGCAATCCGGCTTCTTTTAAAATGACCAATTTTTTTAAGGCGAAAATATGCCAGTGATAATAATTGGTGGTCCATTCGTCGGTGATTAGCAGCAGCCTTTTTTTGCTAAAATTGAATTTGGGGAAAATATATTTTAGGAAAAAACCAAAACCTTTCTGGTATTTTTTATAAATTTGGTCGTCTTCGCCGATGCAGGTTTCCTTGATTATGTTGAAATAATTAAAGGCGATTGAATTTTGGCTGATTCGAAAATTTTTAAGAAATTTAATTTTTGGCGCGGGTAAAATCTCGGGTGAGATTTTTTTAAAAACATCCTGAGTTGAATCTTTGCTATCAAAATTTTGTGGGAGGCTATAGTTGATAACTATAGAATTATCGCGGCTTGGGGACATTTGGTGCGTAAGTTTTAAGTAGTATTCAATTATAAAATGAAGTAAAAATTATGAGAATTTTAAATGCAATTTGTTTCCAGGGCATCGGTGGTGTTGATCAGGTTTTTCGCAATTATAATGAAGTTTTAGAAAAGAATGCACATGAGCTGGCGCTTTTGATTTCAGCCAACGGGCATGAAAATTATGCGCAGAAAAACATTTTTAAATTGCAGCATCACGCTCAAGTTTTGGATTTTTTGCATTTGTTGTGGATTGTGTTTCGTTTCCAGCCAGACGTGATTTTATGCCATTCTAATCGTTTGATGAAATGGATGAAATTTTTGCGTTTTTTTTCACGCGCGAAATCAGTTGCGATCAATCACGGTATTACTTTTAAACATTCGCTGAATTGCGATTATGTGGTGAGCATTAATCAGCAAATTTCTGATTTAGTGGTGGCGGCGGGTTTTGAAAAAGAAAAATCTTTGGTGCTGCCAAATGTCATAAAAATCGATCAGAAATTTTTAGAGAAAAAAATCAAAACGCCGCCGGTGATTGGCATTTATGGGCGCATCGAGCAGCGCAAAGGTTTCGATATTTTGATTGCGGCGGGTGAAATTTTGGCGAAAGAGGGAATTGATTTTTGCCTAAAAATCGGCGGCTTCGAAGTGCCGGGAGCTTATAATATCAGCAGCTTGAAAGCATTAGCACAAAAATGTGGCATTTTGCAAAAATGTGAATTTGTGGGCACAGTTTATGATAAAAAATCTTTCTTTGCTGATGTTGATATTTTCTGCGTGCCGTCGCGTGAAGAGCCGTTTGGTATTGTGATTCTTGAAGGATTTTTATTTTCAACTTTAGTGATTTCTTCCAATTCTGAGGGCGGAAAACTTTTGATTGAAGATGGTAAAAACGGTGTGCTTTTTGAAAATGAAAAGCCCGCGCAACTCGCGGCAAAAATTAAGGATGTTTTACAAAAACGCGTTAATTATAGTGAGCTTACGCGTAACGCTTATTTGCGACTTGAAAAAGATTTTTCCTTCGCTTTTCTTGAGCAAGAAATCGAAAAAATTTTACAAAAAATCCATTCGTGAAAATTTTAAAAAACTCCCTAATTTTCTCTATTTTGCTGGCAAATTCTTCATGTTTGTTTGTTGAACCGATGCCAAAAAGTTGGCATTGGGGGCTACAGCCTAGGCCTTTAACAGGTGTTAAAAATTTTCCACCGGCAGATACGGAATATGGCAAAGGTTTTCGCGATGGCTGTTATTCAGGTTGGGATGCGGTTTCCAAAGGTTTGCTTGGTGACCTAAAAGCAAGATATGATTTCAAGCGCCGCCAAAAAAGTGCGGATTATGATACCGGCTGGTTTGACGGTTTGGAGCAATGTGTATATATTACGGATTGGGATGTATTGTAATTTCAGGAAATTATTATTTTTATTGTTTTGCCTTAATTTTGCTTCTTGCCGTTTTCCGGATAACCTGGGTTTTTATCAGCCCATTACTATGAACATGACAATACCGGACGGTCCTGCGGAATATAAAGCAGGATGGTATTCGGGCTGTACTAGCGCTTTGGCAGCAAAATCTTTTTCTAACGCTTTCGTCTATGGCAAGGGGAAGGGGCCTGATTTTGGTAGCGGGGTTTATCAACATGATCCAATCTATCAAACCGGTTGGGGTCAAGGTTGGTTCGCCTGTGCAACTCACATTGGGGACTTTGTTACGCGCGCTTCAATGGAATTTAGTCCACTTGGAAAATAATTTTTATTATGAAGTTTATTAAATCTTTGTTTTTGCTGACATTATTACTTGAAACTTCCTGCCAAAGATGGGTTGCTAATATATTTCCGTCACGCCCCGATAAAGAATTTCGCGACACTTTGCGTGATGCTTCTCCGGATTTCAGAAGAGGTTGGGAAGATGGTTGTGAAACCGGCATGTCGAGTGGAGCGAATAATTTTTATCGGATGTTTTATGAAAGTAATAAAGTTGATGGTTATAAAATGGCTTCCAGTCCTGATTATAAAAGTGGTTGGGGTAACGCTTTCTGGTATTGCTATCGTTATGATTATGTTAAGCAGAAAAGCTCTATTTGGGGTTCAGTATTTTCGGGTTACCAATAAATGAAAAAAACTCTTTTACTAATTTTAATCCTCTCAGCGCTTAGTGGCTGTAAGTGGTTTTCAAATATGGGAACGACATATTTTTCCGGTTTTAGCTATAAAATTCCGCAGGGAACTCCGGCATTCCAAACGGGTTGGAAAGATGGTTGTGAAACTTCATCTTATTCACGTGGTAATATTTTTTACCGCACTTTCAGAAAACATAATTATAACACAAAGATGATAGGAAATCCGGAATATCGCTTCGGTTATGGCCGTGGTTATACTTGGTGTTTCCAAAATGTGGTGTCGGGTATTGGTGGTCCTCAAGCCTCATTTGATAGAGCTCTCGCACCTTATGCGGATAATAAAACTTATGGTTATGGTGTGTTTGATACTAAAGCCGACAATATTGGCGTGATGTGGGGTGGATTTTTTGGTAGCGACATTATGAGCTCCGGAGCTAATGAAGGTTGGGATGCCTCTTTGGGTGTATTACAAAAAGGTGGTGCCGGAACCGGTAAATCTGCTTTCGGAACTATTCTTTGGGAAGGCGGATCTAAAGGACAATTTTTTGGACAATAACATGCTAAGAAAATTTTTTATAATTTTAGCGCTGCTACTGCTTTCATCATGTTATAAAAATTGGTATAAGCCGATGGGATATTTATTTAGTAATATGCCAAAAGGTGGTTCGCCGGGCTTTAACCTTGGCTGGGTTCATGGCTGTCAATCGGGCCTCGGAAGCCAATTTGCCAACGGTTTTTACATGAATTTCTATACCTGGAGCCGCGATCCTGACATCACATCAAGCGATCCGGATTTTAATCGTATTCGTAACCGCTACAAAACAGAGCTAAAAGATATTCACTGGGATAATGTTGATGAAGTGAAGAAAAATTTCAGTGATTATAACACAATTTTTTGGGCTGCACACGCTTATTGCCGTCACTCGGTTTTAGGTATGTTGCAAACTGCCGGTATGGATCCGACCCTTCCTGGTCAAACTCGTTACGATCCGGCGGCGCATAATTTGGGCAGTGTGTGGAAGTTAACTGGTAAAGGTGACGTGCGTATCGGTTCTACAGGTTTCTGGTGATGTTTAAAATCCTAAGTGGATTTTTACTTATCGACTTTTAGCTTGCGCCGGCCTTTCTAAAAAATAATCCTTAAACAAATCATGCTTCTAAAACTTACAGTTTTTCTGCCGCTTTTTGGCTTTTTATTTTCCGGATTTCTTTCGCGCCTTTTGCCAAAAAATTTGTCCGATAAATTTGCGCAGCTTTTCACTTCAACTTTGCTTGTAGCTTCCGCAATCTGCGCCGCTCTAGTCTTCGCCGATGTTTATAAAAATAACACCAACACCAATATTCCATTAATTAGCTGGATTTCCTCAGGAACTTTCACTCTTAACTGGTCACTGAAACTTGATTCCCTGACTGCTGTCATGCTTGTGGTTGTAACTTTCGTTTCATCACTGGTTCACATTTATTCAACCGGTTACATGCATGAAGATAAATCGCTGTCGCGCTTCATGTCTTATCTTTCTCTCTTCACTTTTTTCATGCTCGCTTTGGTAACTGCCGACAATTTCGTGCAATTATTTTTCGGCTGGGAAGGCGTTGGTGTTGCCTCTTATTTACTCATTGGTTTTTGGTTTAAGAAACAGTCTGCCAACGCAGCTGCCATGAAGGCTTTCATTGCCAATCGTGTGGGTGATTTTGGTTTAATTATCGCTATTGCTTTGATCTATTTAACTTTCGGATCAGTTGAATATTCGACAGTTTTTGCCGCCGCGCCAAATTTCATGGAAGCAAAATTTGCTTTGTTTGGCACTGAATTTCGCACGCTTGATGCAATCTGCATTTTGCTTTTCATCGGCGCGATGGGTAAATCCGCACAAATCGGACTTCACGTTTGGCTCGCAGATGCGATGGAAGGCCCAACTCCGGTTTCAGCTTTGATCCACGCCGCAACGATGGTTACCGCCGGTGTGTTTTTAGTTGCGCGCTGCTCGCCGCTTTTTGAATTATCAGAAACTGCTCTAACCGTTGTAACAATTGTGGGCGCTACAACCGCACTATTTGCCGCCACAATCGCTTTAACCCAAAACGACATCAAACGCGTCATCGCTTATTCAACTTGTTCGCAGCTTGGTTATATGTTTTTTGCCTGCGGCGTTTCTGCATACAGCGCGGCGATCTTCCACTTGGCAACTCACGCCTTCTTCAAAGCCTTGTTATTCCTTGGTGCAGGCTCAGTAATTCACGCCATGCATCACGAACAAGACATCCAAAAAATGGGCGGTATCTGGAAAAAAATTCCATTCACTTATGCCATGATGTGGATTGGCTCGTTGGCGCTAGCAGGCTTCCCGCCATTTGCAGGATATTATTCAAAAGACGTTATTCTTGAAGCGGCTTTTATGTCTGAAAGCCATGTCGGAAAATTGGCTTATTGGATGGGTATTTCTGCGGCATTCTTAACTGCTTTCTATTCTTGGCGTTTGTTGTTCCTAACCTTCCACGGCAAAACCAGAGCCGATCATCACACTTACGATCACGCTCACGAATCGCCGCTTTCCATGTTGATCCCACTAGGTTTCTTAGCGCTTGGATCAATCGCCGCTGGTTTTGTTGGCTCACATTTTTTCCACATGGTTTCGGCGGAAGGAAATTTCTTCTCTGACGCAATTTTCGTTGGCGAATCAAAAACATTATTACTCGAAGAAATTCATCACGCGCCGCTTCTGGTGAAAATTTCTCCACTAATTGTTGGCGTTGTTGCGATCTTCTTGGCCTGGGTTTTCTACATCAAAAAAACCGATCTGCCGGCCAAATTGGCAAATGCCCTGAAGCCGCTCTACAAGCTGTCTTTCAACAAATGGTATTTCGATGAAATCTATCAAGTTGCTTTGGTTGAACCAACCAAAAAAATCGGCAATTTCTTCTGGAGAATTTTAGATGCAAAATTTGTTGATGGCGTGCCAAATTCCGCTGCCGCATTTTGCCGCGTAATGGCCGGTCGCATTTCCAAAATCCAAACCGGCTATCTTTACAATTATTCGCTATGGATGGTTTTGGGCGTCATCACGATTTTATTTTTCCTCATCTCTTCAATTAAAACTTTGGGATTGTTTTAATGGATCACAAAAAATTACGCGATTGCTTAGGAAACTTCGGAACCGGCGTAATTATTGCCTGCGCAAGGCGTAAAAATTTTTTCGCCGAGAATTTTTTCAGCGAAAAATTTTTTGAAGATCAGCATCTCATAAAAAAATTTGAAGAATTTTGGCAGAGTTTTTTGCACGAAAATACTTTCGGCCAAAAGCTTGAAGAAAAATTTTCAACTCACACTTTTCTAGAAAAAATCAAAAAAATTTTCGCCGCCGAGTTTTTCGGAATGACGATAAACTCTTTCACTTCCGTTTCGCTAAATCCGCCGCTGGTTTCATTTTGCATCGATAATAAATCTGCCAATCTCAAGCTTTTTAAAAAGAACCGCTATTTTTCGCTAAACGTGTTGAGCCAAGAGCAGCAAGCTTTGGCAAGCGCTTTTGCCACGCCGAAAAATTCCAGCAAATGGGGCGTTGAGCCATATTTTTTCGGACAAAAAGGCAATCCGATTTTCCAAAATTCGCTGGCATATTTTGAATGCAAAAAACACCGCATCATCAAGCTTGGTGACCATCATGTCGTGGTTGGCGAAGTGCTGGATTTCGGCAAAATTAACGACAAAAAACCACTGCTTTATTACGGCGGAAAATATGAAGTTTTGCAAACTTAGCCTGATTGCGTTTTTACTTCTCACAACTTCCTGCACTCTTACCAAATCTTTGTGGCAGCAATCTTATGAAGAAAATTTCGATGAATTTTTAATTAGCGAAAATCGCGATTACATCGCCTTTGTTGGCAAAAAATATAATTATGTTTTTGAAGATGAGATGGGAGTGATGGGTGAATTGTTAAGAAGTCATCAAAATAATATCGCTTATATTGATCCTACAAAAACCTACATTCATGTTGATTCGCAAAATAATATTTCAGGTTATGCCCTGATAAAATCTTTTGCCGGAAGTCTTACCAAACAAGAAGAAATCAAGCTCCTAGCCATGGGTTTTCGCTCCAATAAAGAAGATGGCTTAAGCAAAAAAATTATTTTGAAAGGGCATCGCTATCAGAATTCACAAATAAATTTTGGTGAAAATCGTCACCGTCTTGAACGTTTTTATATTTTGCCGGTAAATTATCCGCCTGGGTTTGGCGGAACTATGCTACGCCTTATTGCCACACCTTTTACAATTGTCGTTGATGCGTTGTGGGATGTTGAAAAAGCGATTGCTTATCCGCTGTCACTTTAATGGTTGATATCGCTTACCACCGATTTTTGCCAGGTGAGACGAAGTGCATTTAGAATTGCCACCACATCAATAATTTCCTGCAGTAGCGCGCCTTGAACCGGATTGATAATTCCTGCCGCAGCAAAACACATGCCAAAAATACTCAACAACATTCCGCCAATCGCGCTTTGCAGCGCAATTTTTCGTGATGCTTCGGAGATGTGAATTAGCTCATCAACTTTGATTAAACTATTTTCTAAAATTACTGCGCCGGCGGCTTCTGAGGTCACTGCATTATTTTTTCCAAAAGCAATGCCAACCGTTGCAGCCATTAGCGCCGGAGCATCGTTGATTCCATCACCCATAAAAATGGTGGGCGCTTTTTGCGATTCATTTTTAACAATCTGCAATTTTTGTTCCGGCGTTTGCGATGCATATGAATCCTTAATTCCCAGCATGTGAGCAAGATAATTCACTTCCACATCGCGGTCTCCTGAAAGCAAAATAATTTTGTTAAAACCATGATTTGGCGAAAGATGATGAATGAAAGGAGAGCTCTCGTCTCTAGGCGTGTCACGAAAGTGCAAAAGAGCCGCAAGTTTTTGATCAACTAAAATAATACATTCCAGACCACCGGAAAATTCCGGTAATTCGCCGCCAAATTTTTTGCGGCTGGTGACGGAAATTTCATGGCCGAAAATATTTCCAACTAAACCCTGACCAGGTTTTTCAGCGATATTTTCTGCATGCAAAAGTTCGATATTTTCTGATTGCGCCGCTTTCAAAATCGCTGATGCCAGCGGATGGCGCGAATAGCGCTCAAGACTTGCCACCATTTGCAAAATTTCTGCGCGGTTGAATTTTTCGAATAAAATAATTTCCGTTAATTCCGGCTCGCCGTAAGTCAGCGTTCCGGTTTTATCAAAAATTGCCGTTGAGCAAAGTGGAATTTGTTCGAGCACTGTCGGGTTTTTTATGATGATGCCGGAGCGCGCTGCAATTGAAATGGCGCTAATAATTGTGATGGGCACTGCAATCAAAAGCGGGCAAGGCGTTGCAACCACGAGAACTGATAAAAATTTCTCCAAACTGCCGGTTAAAAGCAGCGTGCCAAAAGCAAAGATCAGCGCAATTGGTGCAAAAATCGCACCGATTCGATCAGCCAGGCGACGCAGGCGCGGCGATTGCTGCTGCGCTTCCGACAAGACTTCCACAATTTTTGCATAACGTGAATCTTGCGGCAATTTTTCGGCGCGCACAATCAAAACTCCTTCACCATTTATTGCGCCAGAAATCACTTTAGCGCCAACCGTTTTTGAAAGTTTGTAAGGCTCACCGGTTAAATAAGATTCATCCATTGTGCTGGTGCCTTCAATTACTTCGCCATCAATTGGACATGCTTCATGAGGATGGATTTCGATTTCATCACCTATCTTGATTTCAGTGGCCAAAATATCTTTGCCGCCACGCAAATGCGCGATATTGCTGATGCGGCTCGCCAATGCTTCCAGCACAAATGAGGCGCGCATTTGTGCATATTCTTCAAGTGCCTGACCGCTCGCCAGCATTAGAACCACGAGATTCGCCGCCAAATATTCATGCAGATAAACCGCGCAACCAAGAGCGATCAAAGCCAGTAAATCAGCACCTAAATTTAAGCGAAAAATTTTGCCGATAATTTGTAAAGATAGTGGAATGCCGCCAACAATAATGATGAAAAAAAGAGGAAGATTTGAAGCGAAAATAAAATGCAACGCAATGGCAATAAGCGTTGCCAGAGTAAGGCTGCTATGCCATTTTGATTTGGCATAAAATATGGTGATTTCGCTGAAGAATTTTTTCACTTTTATAAATGTGTGATTGTATATAGATTAAAAATTCTCGGTCTAATCATCCTCCCCTTGAGGGAGGAACGAAGCCGGTAAGGCTTCGAGGAGGGGTCAAAAACTATTAGATGTTCTCTGAGTTTGACCCCTCCTCGGATTGCTACGCTCTCCGATCCTCCCTCAAGGGGAGGATGATTAGATCGAGGAAATTTTTTTTAAGAAAATATTATAAAATGTCATGGCTCATTTGCACCTTGATTGGCGCGACTCTGCAAACTTTTAGAAATCTTGAGCAAAAATATCTTAACAAAAAATTAGATACTCTCACCGTTTCCTGGTCGCGTTTCATTTTGCCGCTGCCTTTTGCTGTTATCGCGGTTTTAACCACTCTTCATTGTGCCAATTCGGCTTTTCTTTTTTATGTTGTAATCACCGCAATTTGCCAGATCGCGGGAAATTTTTTGCTGCTGCAAACCATCAAATCAAAAAATTTCAGCATCGGTATTGCCTTCTACAAAACAGAGGTGTTGCAAACCATGTTGCTGGGCTTGATTTTTTTTGGTGAGCATATTTCGCAAATCGGAATTTACGCAATTTTTGCTACCGTGATTGGCGTAATTTTGATGTCGAATGTGACGCTGAAAAATTTTTCTAAAGTTTTTGATAAAGCAGCGTTTCTTGGAATTTTGTCGGGTTTGGCTTTTTCGATTTCGGCTTTCAATTTGAAATTTGCTTCAAAAGAAATGATGGTGCAGGGATTTTCAACCGTGACGGGCCCGCTATTGACGCTGCTTTGGGTGATTGCGGTGCAGAATTTTATTTTCTTTGTCATCAAGTGCGCGCAGAAGCGTTTTATCGCAGATTTGAAAAATCTTTTCGCAGCCGAAAATAAATCATCATTCATAAAAATGGGCGTGTTGTCTTTTGCCGGATCATTTTTTTGGTTTATCGCTTATGCGATTGGCAATGTGATTTATGTCAAGGCGGTTGGGCAAATTGAAATGGTGCTCGCGGTGTTGATTTCGCAGGTTCATCTCAAGGAAAAACATTTGCTGCGTGAGATGCTTGGCATCGCTTTTACTTCAATTGGAATTTTGGTTTTGATCCTCAGTCACTAAAATAAATTCTTCATGCGCAGATTTATTTCCGATGTCACCGAGCCGCCATTATCAAGGAATTCGCCATTTACCGCATCATTATCTTCGTCATTTAAATAAACATGCGATGAGGAGACCACGCCAGCCATCAGGTTCCAGGTCGGGTCCACTTCAATCCAGTGATTATTAACGAAAATCAAATTCCACGAATGACCTTCGCAGGAATCATATTCGCCGCATGCGCCGCCGTGAATCACGAGTGATGGAATGCCGGCAACATGTGCAAGTTGGTTGTAGAGATTGGCATATTCTGTGCAAACGCCGATGCGGTTTTGCACGATCTCGGCAATTTTTGGCAACCGTCCGACATAATTTTTATCATAGCGGATAAAATCGTGAGTAAATTTGCCGATCTTGGCGTAGAGCGGCATCTCGCCGTAAGCGGGATCATTTTTAATTTTTTCTAAAAGTGGTGTGAGCAAAATTTTATCGGCGGCGCTAACTTCCAAATATTTATTGGGATCACGCGCATAGCCCTGGCGGAAATTTTTTCCGGTCGAAATTTTGGCGCGATTTTGCACGATGATTTCTGACTTATCAGTGTTGAATAAAAATTTGCGGCGGCGTTTTTCAGTTTTTTGATCAAGCGCTGTGGCATTGGTTGCAATGGCATAATTTTCAACTTTTTGCTGTGGACTTTGGAAATAATCGGGGAAGCTGAAAGTAACTTTTCCAAGCGGCTTGCTTGAGCGCATTTTTACTTCAACATTCACATCCCAAATGCTTTGCGCCGGAGTTAATTTTACGATTTCATTCACCCCGCCAGCTGGAACTTTATTGACATAAAGAAAACGTCCCGACTCTTTGGTGACATGGGGATTGAGCGTTACTGATTCAAAATCCTGCGAAAAATTTAGCGCAACTTTGGCATTGGCGCCAACCGCAAAATCAGGAATGTTGATTGCTTCTTCGCGCAGGAAACGATTGATCTTGTCGTAGGTCTGCTCATAAGAAAAATAGATCCAAACTTTCTCATTATTTTTTTTAGCTTTGGGAAATTTGATGGTGAGATTATTTTGCGAAAATGAAAAATTTGCCGGCTGATTATCGCACACAACTTTGGTGATTTTCAATTTTTGCGCATAATCAAAACCAATTGAAAAACTGGTGATGGCATAAAGCGGTGGCAGGTTGGAAATCGTGGCTTGAATGAGGATCTCGGAATTTTTCCCGCTTGAGGTGAGCGTGGCATTTTCCTGCCAGTCTATGATGCTGATATTTTCGGCGGCAAAACAATTGCTTGCTAGTAGAAAGAAAAATAAGGAGATAATTTTGTGCATCTTCTCTTAAGGACAAATTAAGTTTGCAGCGCTGACTTGCTGCAAAATTCAGCGCAAACATTTTATGAAAAATTTTATCTTACTAATCCTTTTCTCATTAATGCTTCAGTCTTGCGCGGCGCAAACTACCGATCGCTATAAAGGCTATGAAACTCCGCATTATGAAGTGCTAAAGCAAATCGGTGAATTTGAAATCCGTCAATATACGCCACATATTGTAGCTGAAATTGCAGTGGAAGGAAAAAGCAGAAGTGATGCGGCTCGCAAAGGTTTTAGAATTTTGGCGGGCTATATTTTTGGCGATAATTTAACCGATGAAAATGTGAAAATGACTTCACCGGTGGCGCAATTCCAAAATGAAAAAGAGCTCTGGGTTGTGCGTTTTTACATGCCCACAAAATATCGCATCGGTGATTTGCCAAAGGCAGTAAACCGCCAAATCAAATTTTATACTTTAGAAGAACATAAAGCCGTGGCGCTGAAATTTTCCGGCCGCTGGAGCGATAAAAATATTAATGAACAAAAAGACAAACTGGCATTATTCATCTGGCAGCAAGGCATGCAAACAAAGGGCGAAGAGGTGATAGCATATTATGACAGCCCGTTCACTTTTCCGTGGAATCGCCGCAATGAAATTTTGTGGGAAGTGGAATAATTTTTGGGCTTGAATCATTGATCAGACCAGTGATAGTAATTCTCACTCAGCTTTCAAACTTACCTCAATGACGAAAATCACGAAAATTTTTCTAACGCTAATTTTATTGTCTGTTTCTGCGCGCGCAGAGGAAGTGCTGACCTGGAAACAAGTTGTGGAAATGGCGGCGATGAATAACAGCGCGCTTAGATCAGCAATTGCGGCGGAACGCTCGACTTATTATTTAAGCAATGCCGCGCTTTCAACTTTTTTGCCGCAGGCAGTTGCAACTCTTTCATCAAACCGCGGCACGGCGGGTAACTCTACCAACCCTTCAAACACCACGGTGCAGAATAATATCATCCAGGCTTATAACGGTACGATCACGGTGACGCAAAATGTGTTCAACGGTTTTGGCGATATCGGCCGCTTCGATCAGGCCAAGGCGAACAACATGGTTTCCAAGGCCAATATTATGATTGTCAAAGCGCAAGTCGGTTATGATTTAAAATATGCTTACGGCAATTTTTCTTTCGCCAAAGAAACCGTGAAATTGTTAGACGCCATCATCAAACGCCGCGAAGATAATTTGCGCATCATCGAGCTGCGCTTCAAAGGCGGCATGGAAAATAAAGGCTCGCTGCTGCTGGCGCGTGCTTATCTCGAGCAGGCGCAGTATGATCGCATGCAGGCGGAAAATCTCATCTCAACGGCGCGGGCGCAATTATGCAAAGCAATTGGCATCACAAAATGCGATGAAAATTTTGACATCAGCGGTGCAATTCCGGTGAATGATAAATTGGATCGCCGCGATTTAAATTCAGTGGTCGAAGAAACGCCGCAACATATGCAAGTTTTGGCGCAGGAAAAAGCCGCCAAAGCCGGCATCACAATTTCGCAATCGGCATTTTTGCCGACATTAAATTTAACCGCGGTGTCGGGACACCGCGGCACGGTTTATTTTCCGCAAAATGATTATTGGTCATTTTCAGCCAATCTCTCTTTCGCCTTTTTCACCGGAGGGCGCGATTATTATTCCACACGCAGTGCTTATTCAAATGCCGATGCCGCCAAAGAAAATCGCGAAACTACAGATCAGCAAATGCTCATAACTTTGCGCCAGGCGCGCAATTCTTACATGGAATCCATCGCCAAATTAAAGATCGATCAGGATTTTAAAGAAGTAGCAAAACTGCGCGCCGATATTGGTCGCGGCAAATATAATAACGGTCTTTTGACCTTTGAAGATTGGGATATTATTGAAACTGATTTCATCAACCGGCAGAAAAATTATCTGCAAAGTAAATTCAATCGTGTCAGCTACGAAGCGGCTTGGGAGCAAGCGCAAGGCAAATCAATTTTTTAAAAAATGTTAAAAAATTTTTTTATTTCACAAAATTTAAAAACCCGCAAAGCGCGTATAATCATCGCGCTATCATTTTTGGTAATTGCGGCTGGCATTTATTTTTTCAGCAAACAAGACGGCGTGAAAATTACTTACAGCGAAGCGCGTGTTGAAGTGGGTAATCTTGATATAAAAATTTTGGCAACCGGAACCGTGCAGCCGGAAAACCGCGTGGAAATTAAACCGCCGATCCCCGGCCGTGTTGAAGAAGTTATTGCCAAAGAAGGAGATGTAGTTCGCCGCGGAAAAATTTTAGCCTGGATGAGTTCAACCGAACGCGCCGCGCTGCTTGATTCGGCGCGTGCCAAAGGTGAAGAGGAATTAAAAAAATGGGAAGATATTTATCCCGCAACACCAATCATGGCCCCAATTTCTGGCACTATCGTTTTGAAAAATGTGGAGCAGGGCGAAACTTTCACCAGCACCGATTCGCTGTTTTCAATGTCGGATCGCTTAACCGTCAAAGCGCAAGTTGATGAAACTGATATTGCTGATATTGAGGTGAAGCAACGGGCGGAAATTATTTTGGATGCTTATTCTAATGAAAAAATTCCGGCGGTAGTTGATAAGATCGCGTTTGACGCAACCACGGTGAACAACGTCACCACTTATATCGTGGATGTTTTGCCAAAAAAAGTTCCTGATTTTATGCGCAGCGGCATGACGGCCAATGTGACTTTTTATGTGTCGTCAAAAGAAAATATTTTGTTGATTCCATCTGAAGCCATCAAAACAAGAGAAGGAAAATCTTTGGTTCGCATGCGTGAAAAAGGCGAAGAATTTGAGCGCGAAATTTCAGTTGGCGAAACCAATGGCAAACAAACAGAAGTGGTTTCGGGATTGAATGCCGGCGATATAATTTTATTGCCGCAATTGAAATTGGAAAAAGGCAAAAATGGCTCTTCGCCTTTTAGCCCGATGAACCGCCCGCGTCGTTAAGACTCGGTCTAATCATCCTCCCCTTGAGGGAGGATCGAAGCTGCTTTGCAGCTTCGAGGAGGGGTCAAAAACTATTAGATGGGGTCTGACCCCTCCCCGAATCGCTTCGCTCTTCGACCCTCCCTCAAGGGGAGGGTGATAGCACCGAATTTTACTTAAATAAAATGATCGAACTTTCCGGCATCACAAAAATTTATAAAATGGGCGATAATTCCGTCCATGCGCTGCGTGGTGTGTCGGTGAAAATTGATGATGGTGATTTTGTGGCGATCATGGGCCCGTCTGGCTCGGGCAAATCGACGATGACAAATATTTTGGGCCTGCTCGATGTGCCAACTGATGGCTCTTACAAATTCAACGGTCGCGAAGTTTCAAAATTATCGGAAGATGAATTAGCGGTTTTGCGCCGCGAAGAAATCGGATTTATTTTCCAACAATTTAATTTACTGCCGCGCCTCTCCGCCACTGAAAATGTGGCGCTGCCACTGCTTTATTCAGAAGGAAAAGTTGAAACCGGTTTTGCGCAGGAATTGTTGCAGCGCGTTGGTTTAGGTGTTAGATCTCATCACAAGCCAAATGAACTTTCGGGCGGGCAGCAACAGCGCGTGGCAATTGCGCGCTCACTCATCAATAAACCCAAAATGATTTTGGCCGATGAGCCGACGGGAAATCTCGATTCGCATTCGGAAAAAGAAATCATGGCGATTTTGCGCGAGCTTAATTCGCAAGGCATCACGGTTGTAATCATCACCCATGAAGAAGAAATCGGACAGCAGGCAAATCGCTTAATTCGTATGCGCGACGGCGTGATTCAATCGGATGAACGCTTGCTTCCCTTCAAAGAAATCGCGACGAAAAAAACGGCGCATCAAAATCACGAAGCGAAATTAACCACGCAGGAAGTCGTGGAATATTTTCATCAGGGTTTCAAAACTTTGGTGGCTAATAAAGTGCGCACTTGTCTTTCAATGCTCGGCATTTTGATTGGTGTTGGTGCGGTTGTAGCGACTCTCGCAATTGGCAACGGCGCGCAAAAAGCCATTGAAAAACAACTCGCATCCCTTGGTTCAAATTTGATCGTGCTGCGCTCGCAAGCCGTGCGCGTAGGGGGAGTGGCACAGGAAGTTGGAGCTACAACGCGTTTAACTTTTGAAGATGCGCAGGCCATTCAGGAAAATGTTGAAGCGGTGAAAGAAGTTTCGCCGATGGTAAATGGCCGCGCGCAAGTTTCTTATCTCAATAAAAATTGGAGCACGCAAATTTATGGCGTAACGCCGTTTTATGCGCAAATGCGCGCCGCCGAGCCAATCGCCGGACGCTTCTTTTCGCAAGATGAAATGCAAAAAAGAGCGCGCGTTGCGGTGATTGGTTTGTCGGTGATGAAACAACTTTTTGGTGATGACGGAAATCCAATTGGCGAGATGATAAAAATTAATAAAGTGAATTTTCAGGTGATCGGCATTTTGCCGCAAAAGGGCGCCAATGGCTGGCAGGATCAAGATGATGTTATCGTAATTCCAATCACCACCGCGATGCGCCGCGTGCTTGGAAAAGTTTATGTTGATTCAATCGACATTGAGGCAACGGACGCCGCAAGCATTGATGATATGCAAAATGAAATTTTGGATGTGATGTATAATCGCAAGCGTGTGCCGCTGTCGCAGCGCCGCGATGCGTTTCAGATTCGCAATATGTCTGACATCAAAGAAACTTTGTCGCAGAGCAATCGCACGATGTCGATTTTGCTTTCCTCAATTGCAGCAATTTCGCTGCTGGTTGGCGGCATCGGAATTATGAATATCATGCTGGTTTCGGTAACTGAGCGCACCAAAGAAATCGGACTTCGCAAAGCAGTGGGCGCCAGACGTCGTGATATTTTGCTGCAATTTTTGGCGGAATCGGTGGTGGTTAGCGTGGTTGGCGGATTAGCAGGAATCCTGCTTGGAGTGAGTGGTGCCAAAACTTTATCGCTACTTGCGGGCTGGGATACTTTGGTGTCGTTTGGTTCAATAATTTTAGCTTTTTCTTTCTCGGTTTTCATCGGCCTCGTCTTTGGAATTTATCCGGCCAGAAAAGCCGCGAAGCTTGCGCCAATTGAAGCGCTGCGCTACGAATAAAAAAATTCCCTGAAAGATTTCTCCTTCAGGGAATTTTTGTTTTTATAATTCTGAAGCTAAAAGAGTTTAAAACATTTCGTTCAAAATTTCTTTCAATTCAGAAATCTCTCCCACCTGGCTGCTGCTTAAGCTGTGCGCAATTTCAATTACGCGCGCATTTTTGGCGCGTTTGGCGGCGTCTTTCGACATTTCCACTCCGCCTTCATTATGTTTGATGCTCATTTTGAGGAATTTTTCATCGAAATTTTTGCTGTTTTGGTTTGAGAGATTTTCCAGATCGGCATCTTCCATTCCCTTCATATTCATGTTCACGGCGACCTCAGCATTTGGCGCGATGCTGTCGCGAATTGATTGTAATTTCATCACTTCATTTTGCTGACGCTCAATTATCATATGGGCTTTATTTTTGATCGCGGTGTTTTGCGATTTTTTTACTGCCATTTCTGCCATCTCAATGCCCTGGCGATGATGTGCGATCATGGTATCGAGAAATTGCACATCATAAGAAGCATCAGTTGCCTTTGGCGATGATTTTAAAACGTCGAGCGCTTGCGCATTTGCAGTGCCCAAAAAGATAATGCTGAAGAGCAAAATAATTTTTTTCATAAATTATAAAATTGGTTGAAACGTAAATTATGAATTAGGCGCATAAACGCCGCGCGTCAAATAAACTGTTGGTAAAACTTTGCGCAGCTTGCATCAATTGCGCGTAATTATTTTTCGAAAGTTGCAATCACTTGTTCATCCGAGATCCAGGCCACCACTTGTTTGCCGTCAATCTTGCAGCTCAAGCCTTTATATTCATAAGTTTTGAGGGCAGAAAATAAATCGCTGTCGAGATGGCTTTTGATTTTGCGCTTCACGAAATAATAAATGATCTGGTTTTTAAAGGAGAGCAGGTCGCTTTTTTCCAGAGCTTTGATGGGCATGATCAGCAGCGATTTTTTGTGTGCTTTATTTTCGCCATAAATTTTTAAAAGATTATCAACACTGTCGGACCCTGTGACTTCGCAATTGAGATCATCATTAAATTTGATTGGCAAAATTTTGCACTGTGCTTGCGCTAAATCTTCTTTCTGGTTTTTTTCAAAGACGCTGCTGCAATCAGAAAATGGATGGTTACGCCAAAAAGTTTTGCAGGAAAATAAAAGCGCGCTGCTAAAAACTAAAATCAGAAATTTTTTCATAATTGCTCAATTGTTAATTGTTATATGACCCTTGCCTGGATCTATCTTATTTTTGCCGGAATTTTTGAAATTTGCTGGGCAATTGGTTTAAAATATTGCGCCGGATTTACAAAATTTTGGCCTTCAGTTTTTACTTTAACTACACTTGCCGCAAGCATGATTCTGCTTGCTCGTGCAGCGCAGATGCTACCAATTGGCACTGCTTATGCCGTGTGGGTTGGAATTGGCGCTTTCGGTGCGGCACTGTTTGGAATAATTTTATTTAACGAGCCGGCAAATTTAGCGCGAATTTTCTTTTTGTTGTTGTTGGTGATTGCGATTTTGGGTTTGAAATTCAGCGCTAATTAAAATTTTTTTTAGTCAAGTTTGTCGAGATTTATTTCCATTAATTCCTTTTGCGGCGAATTGCGGAAATAAGAAATTATTGCTTTGCGTGCCGCACGCTCTGGCTCATTATCAGGTTTTATAGTTTTGAGATCAGCGATTAAAGTTGTATCGCAAACCGTGTTAAATTTTCCGCGCTGCGTATAACATTCATCATGACGCTTGCAGGCCGTATCCACGTCATCAAGGGTCTCAGGCGTTTCATTTGCAGCAGGGCGATCATAGCCGCAATAATTTCCGTAACGTGGAAAAGTGACGGCTTCATGAAAATCATCTGATGAGCAGTTTGCGAGCGTAAAAGCGGCGAGGAGGAATAAATATTTTTTCATATAAATAAAATTGGTGGAAGGAAAATTTTATTTATGAAAAGCGCTGGCAGATTGCTAATAAATTATGCGTAAAATTTTCACTCAGCGTCGATAGTTTTTGAATGCGGATCGTTGGAAAGGTCAATGATTTTATTTTGCGGTGCTTGTTTTGGTGCGACGCGAAAAGGGCGAAATATTGTGGTTAAAATAAAAATCAAAGTGCCGGGAATTACAAAAGCCAATCCGGGTGCAACAAACAAAGCTGCTAAAATCCACGGCCAGTGCCAAACATAAACTGCACCAAAAAATGCGCCGATAGTGATGGGCAAAGTGAAACGAAATATTATCGCCAGCACAATTGCCAGAATGGCCCAAATCGCACCAAACAGATATTCAATTCCTAAATATCCCGCACAAAGTTGCGCAATTCCAAAAGCCAAAAAAGCCAAGATTCCAAAAATTCCTAGGATAATCGCCATATTGCTTCGCGCGTTTGTTTGAAAGGATCGGTTGAGGTTTGAACGGTTCTATAGCGAAAAAACCCAAAGCCAAAGAAAAACTAATTAGTTGACGAAATCCATCTCATTCTTAAGTTGCCGCGCTCCTTTTCGAAGGAAAAAAAAGGACGGGTGGCCGAGAGGCTGAAGGCGTCGGTTTGCTAAACCGATATATGGTTGAAAAGCTATATCGGGGGTTCGAATCCCCCCTCGTCCGCCATAAAAAAGCCGGCTCCCCAACGGGGATCCGGCTTTTTTATTATGGATGAGAGGGGATAATCGAACGCCCCGATTGGGTTCGAAAATCTAAAAGATTTCAAGCGCGAATGCGCGCCATCCCCCCTCCAACAAATTTCGTGCGAAGCACACAATTTAATCTTCTAACTTAGTTGGGAGTTTGATTGGTATACTGTCCCAGAATTTCACATGTCATTAGCTAGTGTGGCCTGATGTTCTCCCTGCCTTGTGTAAAACTTTAACAGTGTCTGGGTGAATTCATTAATAGTTTGTAAGCAGTCAATTATTAGTGATCTGTCAATATCAGTTCTATCCGCAAAAAGTCGCGCCAGCGCGGCCTCGCTTTCCACAAATTCAAATTTATTTCTTACGAGATTAAACCTGAAATTTGCCCTGGTAAGTAAGATAGAAAAAACATAGGATTTTTCCGGCGAATAGCCATAATCTCTTTCGCTGCTTTCTCTAATCTTTGCAGCAGCAATATCAGCACTCACAGGAGAAACCGCTCTTTTAGACATATTAATTTATTACAATTAAGGGCAGAGAAACTTATAATGATTCGAGATATAACTTATCTGCTTTAAATCACTTTTCTGCTTCAAAAAAAATCACAAATAAATTTTTTAAAAATTCTTTTGGACAATTATTTTGTCAAAAATAGAAATCGAAAAAAACAAGATGTAGTGGTCTAAAAGCTAAATCACCAACTAGATATAGTAAAAACTTGATATTACAGTTTTTGCAGAAACCATGACTACTTATTTGATGTATTAAATATTCATAAAATTCTTTTAGCAAAATCATGTCAAAAAAATCAGCTCCAAAAACAGCCAAAAACACCAATAAAGAATCAGCCAAAATCCTTCCGCTTAAAGCCGCAGAAAAGAAAAAATTCGAAGTAAAAATTGATCCAAAAAAAGATGAACGCCTAAGCAATTTCGGCAAAGCAGTTTTGAAAGACCGCTATTTAATGCCGGGTGAAACTTACCAGGATTTGTTCGCGCGCGTTGCTGCTTATTATGCTGACGATCAAGATCACGCCAATCGTCTTTACGATTATATCTCAAATTTATGGTTCATGCCAGCAACTCCGGTGCTTAGCAACGGCGGCACGCAGCGCGGTTTGCCAATTTCTTGTTTTTTGAATGAATCAAATGATTCGCTGGAAGGAATTGTCGGTTTGTGGAATGAAAATGTTTGGCTCGCAGCAAAAGGCGGCGGTATTGGCAGCTATTGGGGAAATTTACGTTCAATTGGCGAAACTGTGCGCGGCAACGGTAAAACTTCGGGCATTGTTCCATTCATCAAAGTTATGGATTCGCAAACTTTGGCAATCTCGCAAGGCAGCTTGCGTCGCGGTTCTGCAGCAGTTTATTTGCCGATTCACCATCCTGAAATTGAAGAATTTATTGACATCCGTCGTCCAACAGGAGGCGATCCAAACCGCCGCTCGCTTAACTTGCATCACGGCGTTGTGGTGACTGACGAATTTATGCGCGCTGTTGAAAAAGACGGTGATTTCGAATTGAAAAGCCCGCATAACGGTCAGGTGATGGAAGTTGTGAAAGCGCGCGCTTTGTGGATCAAACTTCTAACCGCGCGTGTTGAAACCGGCGAGCCTTATATTCTCTATATCGATTCAGTAAATCGCGCAATTCCTGAGCATCACAAAAAACTCGGTTTGAATGTGAAAACTTCAAATTTGTGCAGCGAAATCACGCTTCCAACCGGCATCGACCATTTGCAAAAAGATCGCACCGCAGTTTGCTGCTTGTCTTCACTGAATTTGGAATATTACGACGAATGGAAAGATAACGGCCAAGTGCTTGAGGATGTAATGCGCTTCCTGGATAACGTGCTCGAAGATTTCATCACAAATGCGCCAGATGCCATGCATAAAGCAAAATATTCCGCAATTCGCGAACGCTCTGTGGGCCTTGGGGTAATGGGCTTTCACTCGTTTTTGCAAAGCAAAAATGTGCCGATGGAATCAGCAATGGCGAAAGTGTGGAACAAGAAAATTTTTCAGCACATCAAACAAGGTGTTGATAAAGCTTCAAAAACTTTGGCGAAAGAAAGAGGCGCTTGTTTAGATGCGCTTGAAGTTGGCATTGAAGAAAGATTTTCTAACAAACTTGCAATTGCGCCAACCGCTTCAATTTCAATCATTGCGGGCAATTCATCTCCGGGCGTTGAGCCGTTTGCCGCAAATTCTTTCACGCAAAAAACTCTCACCGGTTCTTTCAATGTGAGAAATAAAAATCTGGTGAAATTGCTGGAAGCGAAAGGAAAAAATACCGATGATGTTTGGTCATCAATCACCATCAATGAAGGCTCGGTGCAGCATCTGGATTTCCTTGATGAACATGAAAAATTAGTTTTCAAAACCGCGCAGGAAATTGATCAAAGATGGATCGTGGATTTAGGCGCTGAACGTCAGGAATATATTTGCCAGGCGCAAAGCATTAACGTTTTCGTGCCAGGAAATGTGTCGAAAAAATATCTTCACGACATCCATTTCCGCGCATGGCAAAAAGGCTTAAAAAGCCTTTATTATTGCCGTTCAATGTCAGTTCAACGCGCAGATAAAGTTTCCAATAAAGGTGAGTTGCATGAATTAAATGTTTCAAACCAGAACCAAGCTGAGAGTGCTGCTCCTGCGGAAAAGGAAAAATATGAAGAATGTTTGGCCTGCCAGTAACTAACTAATTTCCAAAAATAATATGAGTCGTTTAGCCCTTACCAGATTAATTCACACATCTTCTGCTGCCTTGAAAGATGTTACTGCAATTCAAGTTAGGTAGCAGGTTTTTGAGGCGATGAGAAAAGCTTATATCGAGCAAAATCCATATGCTAAAGCTTATTTTGCCGCTAAAAAAACTGATATTGGTAAAATGCTTTCTGATCACACGGCAATTAGAACTAACAGTCTTCAAGGCCTGGCAAATGCCGGCAGATTTTTCTATGCTTTGCAGATGGAAGCTCATGAAGATGAAGAAACCAAAGGTTTCAAAGCAGCTTTGGAAGCTGCGATAAAAAGCGGTGATTTCAGCAAAGTCTCGCAAATGAAATGGCCTTATAATTTCCTCGACAAAGCTTTGCGCTCAACGCATTTCGATATTGCGGACAAGCCGGTTGAAAAAGGCATTCAGCAAAAAATTTTCGTCTCAACAATTAATCCTAATGTTTTTGCTGATGAGAAAGTAAGAAAAGCAATCGAGGAAGATCAGAAATCTTTCTCTAACGATTTTTCTCCTCGCGGCAAAGAATTAATCAAAAAATTGGAAGAAGATAAAACTTTAAGCGAAGAAGAAGCTGCTGAATTGGTTAAAGATTGGATGGAAGTTTTCTCCAAGCGCCAAGTTCCGATGAGGCTTTCAACTTATGAAGCAATTAAGAGTGCTAAATTGCGCGATGATATTGCAAATCCGTTACCAGTAATCGCCGCAATTGGCTCAGCATTTTCTGGAGTGCGCAACCATCATACTCCGATGGTTGATTATGAAATTGCGCAATTGCCGCAAGAATTAGCCGCGATGGGCGTGCCACCGGGATCTCCTCCTGTTCAATTTGATGGAGGCATCGTGCAAACCAGCAGCCAAGGCATTCCGCAAGAAATGGAATATATCGATGATAATGATGCTGATGATTATGTTGCGATAAGTGCAATTCTGGAAAGCGGTAAATCAGCTGCTGAAAAAAGAGAAGAGCTTCTTGCCGGCGGCTTTATCAAAACCATGGTGGTGAATCACGAATATGTCGAATATATCAAAAGAGCGCAATATGCCCAAGTTGAAATTGAGGGCAAAGAAGAAGTGATTCCGGTTTGGATTCGTGAAGACGGAAAATGTTATTCTGCGCGCCGAGAAGACCAGGATACTAAAGGCTTAAAAGAAGGAAAATACGCCAACGGTTTTGATTCTTATAAAAAAGAAGTGACTCTCAAAAAATTGCTGGTTGATGAAAATGGTCAGCCAATTTTGGTTCCGGGATTTACCGCCAATAATGCGACAAATATTTTCCTTGGCACAGCTGAAAGAACAGCTCCGGCTGCAGCAGCAAAAGCTCTTCATACCACTGAACTTGTAAGTGGAAGAGACCCTACCAAAAAAGCCGAAGGTAATGTTTTAAGCTAAATAAATTTACCTACTTGCTTTTTGCAAAGCCGCCAATAAGTTGCGCCGCCTCTTTTCAAGCCTTCTTTTTGGCCCCATCATCTAATGGTTAGGATGCCACCCTTTCACGGTGGAAATACGAGTTCGAATCTCGTTGGGGTCACCACGCTTCGCTAGATCTTCCTCGAAAAGTTCAATTGCTCCACCTCTCAAAAATTCTTCATTTTCGATTTTAGTCTTTGCCTTAGCGCATTTCGGCAATTCATATTTTGCGCTTAAATTCACCATCAAATCGAATTTCTTTTCGCAGATTCGTGCGATTTTTTCTCGTTTCAGCAGTACGAAAATTTTTTTTCCTTTCACTTCAAGCTCACAGAATTTCTCGGCGCAATTTAGGGTTTTAAATTCTTTTTCATTGAACCTATCCATCCACTTCTGGCGTTGTTTTGAAGGCTTTAAGTTTTTTGAAAAAAAGAGATTTTTTTCATCATAAAAGGCGAAGAATTTTTGATTTTGTTCGAAAATTAAAATTGGTTTTTGCACAAAAATTATGGTCAGAAATCCGCTGCAAAAAATTAGGATTCCAAAAAATCGCAAGCAGCTTTGCAGAAGTAAAAACCATAAAATTCCAATTGCAGAAATAATCATGCCGACGCTTGGCAGGCTTGAACTGGTGAGGTTTGATAAGTCAAAATTTGCGACGAAATTTATGATTTTTTCGAGCAATAAAATTCCTTCCTTCATGCCAAGCAATGCGTAATTTTCGAGATGCAGCGGCATCAAAAAAAATGCTAAAAAGCCAAGTGGCATGATGATAAAACTGGTCAGCGGAATCGCCGCGATATTTGCCACAAAGCCAAGCAGTGCAAGGTTGTGGAAGCTATGCATCAAAAAAGGTAAAGTGGCGAGTTGGATGAAAATTGAGAGCAGAATTATTTCGCAAAAATAGCGTAAAAATTTCGGCAGAAAATCCAGTTTAACTTCTTCATAAAAAACTCCCAAAACCAAAACTGCGATGAAAGAAAGTTGAAAACTAATGCTAAAAATTATGTAGGGATTGTAGAGGATTAAGATCAAGGCAGAAGCAAGAATGGCGCGCTTGTAATTGATTTTTTCATGCAACATCAGCGCCAGAAAAATAAATAAGATCATCAAAAAAGCGCGCTGTGCCGGAACGGGTGAGCCAGAAATTTTTAGATAAAAATAAGTAGAGAAAATGGCGAGAAAGGCGGCGATTTTTTTGAGGTCAAAATTAAGCGCTAAATATTCGCTGCGTGATAGAAGAAAACGTGACGAGACGAAGAAAATCGCGCCGGCAAGCGATAGATGAAATCCCGAAATTGACAGCAAATGCGCGAGTCCGGAGCTGCGAATTTTTTGCATCAGCTCTTTGGAAATTTCATTTTGTTCGCCAATCAAAAATGCCAGCGCGATGGCTTTCTCATCAGCATTTAAATTGTTAGAAATTCGTGCGCGGATTTTTTCGCGTAAATTTATGAACCAGCTATCAAGGCTTGATATTTCTGCCTCTCGAAGGATATGCGCTTCACCAATTACAAAACCATAAGCGCCTATTTTTTTCATTCTGGCATCCAAGGTATAATCAAAATCGTCAGAAAATTCTTTGCGGTTTGGTGGTTGTAAAAGCGCACGGAAAGCGATGCGGTCGTTTACGGAAATTGCGTGGGAATTTTTGACGAGATTAATAGAAATTTTTTGTGGTGGATTCGGAAATAAATAATTGTCTCCGACCTTTTGCCAGGCGACTTGCTGATAATTTTGTGAAAGGTCTAAAAATTTGCGGTCGATGTCGGGATAGCCGGGTAGGTTTAGGAAATTTTTCTCAATTTTTTTCCACTGCTTAATGAATTTTTCATTGTCATTCTCCTGCAGGGCAACAGCTTGCGAACCATTTTCAGCACTGGATCCTCGCTTGCGTGAGGAGGATTTGGATTTCTTCTTTTTGCTATTTTTTTTGGATTTAGTTTTGTCTTTTTTCTTTTTTACTTTTTTTGGTTTCTTCTTTTTCTCCACAAATTTTGGCTTATACATCTTCAACTGCGAAACCACCAAATTCGCGCCTTCGAGATGATTTACCGGATTTAAAAAATCTTTTTTCGACTCAACTTTTCCAACCACATCAACATAAATTTTTCCGCTGATTGCGCTTGGCTCCAAAAATATTTTTTCATAAAATTGCGCATAAAAAGCACCGCATAAAAAAGTGGCGCAAGCTATGTAAATCAAGCTGCGTAGCGAATCGCGATTTAGAAAAGTGAAAAGAAATGCCGAGCCTAGAAGTGCGACAAAAATTATTTTTTGCGCCGCAAAATTTGATGAATTAAGAAAATAAAAAACTACTCCCGCGCCAAAAAAGACGGGAATCCACAGCCAGAAATTTTGTTGCTCTTGTGAAGTAATTCGCGTGGTGAAGCGCATTTGTTTTTGGTGGTGTTTTGTTATCCTCGCGTAGGCGGGGATGCAGAAAGTTATTTAGGAATAATCCCAAAGATTGGATTTGAAATTTTTTAAAATGAATTCTTTGTGAAGTTGTAACTCCTCATCCGATACAGGAAATTCGCGCTTCGGCAACGCTCTTCTAACTTGCTCAATTGTTTGACTCGCTGCAGAAAACACGGATTTTTTTTCAGATTTTTGCGCATCAAAACCAAAGCCAACTTGCAAGCCACCCATTAATTCAACATAAACATCGCAAAGTAATTCCGTGTCCAAAAGCGCACCGTGTTTGGTTCGCTTCGATAAATCGATATTGAATCTTTTACAAAGTGCATCCAGTGAAGCCGGTGATCCGGGAAATTTATTTCGCGCAATCAAAAGTGAATCCGCCACTTCATTGCGCAAGGTCGGCATGCCTAGAAGTTGTAACTCGAAATTGATAAATTTGGTATCGAATGCCGCATTGTGAATCACCAATTTTCCGCCATCAATAAATTGCAAAAATTCATCAACGATGTGGTCGAAAAGTGGTTTGTCCTTTAGAAATTCCGTTGAGATTCCGTGAATCGCAAAAGCCTCATCCGGCACGTCGCGGCGTGGGTTGATGAATTTGTGGAAAAATTTTCCGGTTTTGATTTTTCCAACCATTTCAATTGCCGCAATCTCGATGATGCGATGTCCGTCTTTGGGATTGAGACCGGTTGTTTCAATGTCGAGACAGATTTCGCGCATATTATTTTGGCTGGGTAAATGAGCGTGAAGATTCTGATTTGATGAAGCCAACAACTTCATTTACCAATTCGCCGCTAAATTCGCCTTTAACTTCATCAACGCGTTTTTGGAAATTGCCCTCAGATTTTTCTTCAAAAAGTTTTTTATAAAAATTACGTAGTGCGTGAATTTCTTCGCGCGGAGCGTTGCGGCGTTTTAATCCAACGAGATTTAAGCCGGCGAGTGATGCGCGTTCGCCCATTACGGTTCCATATGGAATAACATCGCTTTCAACGCCTGACATGCCGCCGATCATGGCTCCTTGGCCGATGCGCACAAATTGGTGCATTGCAGAAAGTCCGCCAACTACAACATTATCGCCGATTACAACATGTCCGGCAAGCGTGGCATTATTGGCTAAAATCACGTGATTGCCAACCACGCAATCATGTGCGATGTGAACGCCAACCATCAACAAACAATTGCTGCCGATTTTGGTAACCATCGCGCCGTCCCTCGTGCCCAGGTGAATTGTAACATGTTCGCGGATGCGGTTATTGTCGCCGATTTCAACGCGGGCTTTTTCGCCGCGGAATTTGAGATCTTGTGGTGCAACACCAATTACGGCGAAAGGAAAAATCAGATTATTTTTTCCAATTACAGTGTCGCCTTCAACAACGACGTGAGATTTTAAAACTGTTCCTTCACCAATTTGAACATCATCGCCAATCACGCAAAATGGTCCGATTTCAACGTTTGATGCCAATTTTGCGTTTGGTGAAACTATTGCTGATGGATGAATTTTTGTGCTCATGGTTATTTTTTTTCTTTATCAACAATCATCGCAGAAAGTTGTGCTTCCGAAACTTTCTGGCCATTTACCATTGCAACTGCATCAAGCTTCCAAACCGCGCCACGATTGTGTGCAGCGCTAACATGCAGTTCCAAAACATCGCCCGGAATTACCGGTTTTCTGAATTTTGCGCCATCAATTGACATGAAATAAACTAATTTATCTTCGGCTTTAAAATCAGGAGCGCAGGTTACCATCAAAGCGCCAGCTTGGGCTAAAGCCTCGATAATCAAAACGCCGGGCATGATGGGATGATCAGGAAAATGGCCCAAAAAATGCGGTTCATTGAAAGTTACGTTTTTGATCGCAACGATTTTTTTGCTTGGTTCAAGCTCAATGACTTTATCCACCAACAAAATAGGGTAGCGGTGCGGCAAGCATTTTAAAATCTTTTCGATATTGATGATTGTTTGTGACATTTTTTTGAGGAAAAAAGTTTTTGGAAGAAAAGCCTGGGCAAGATATTTTTCTAAAGCCAAAAATCAAATTTTATTAAAATAGTTTTGCTGCCTTGCTGGGACTAATAATAAATTAATTTTCTAATGCACAAAATTAATCAAATCGAACTGCCGGATTTTCTATTTTATGAAAATAAAAATGCAGAAACTCTTGAATCTCCCACCGATCATTTTGATCCAGTTGAAGCAGTTTCGAACCCCAACAACGCTTGGAAAGCAGCTACATCTCCGCTTGAGGAATTTTCGCTCAATACAATAATTTTTAATAAAAAATCTTTTCCGGAATTTTCACTAAAAGATTCAATTTCATTAATTACTAAACTCAAAAGCTTGGGTTTTGATGTGAGGTTGTGTTGCAAAGAAGGGGATGAGATGCAGCTGGTTAAAGTTGATGAAGTTAAAAATTTGCCCAGCCAGCTTTTTTCTTTGGCGGAAATTAAAGATGAAGGGGAAGTTTTATTATTAGCGGCCAAACATGATCTGCCCCACGATAAAGTAGCGGCAATTACGGTTGCTCGGCACAATGAAATAATGCAAAGTCTTAATTCAGGAGCTCAATGGAGTGCAAGATTAGGTGTTTCGGCAAGTCATTTAAATGCAGATGCGCGTAGTGTTGGAGTGATTGCAAAAGAACCTAAAAACCTACCATTTTTGCTGAAATATTCTAAAACTAAGGATGAAGCTTTAGGTTATATAGAGCAATATGGGGAGGAGTTTTTTTCTGGTGGCGGTAAATTAAACCAATGGCTTACAGCTGTTCCAGAAATGACTATAGAATTATTAGAATTATATCAAAGCAGAATTACAACATTAGATGATCTTATTGCTTGTGTGAGGCTTGTCCCTGAGCGGGCAGATGAATTGATAAAAAATCATGCAACAAGGCTGATAACTGATGAAAATTTGTTGATATTTCTCGATAATGTGGCGCAATTTTCTGAGAAAACGATAAATGCACTGCGTGAAAAAATTAAAAGTGATCGTTTTTTTAATGAATCAACTACATCTAATTCTTTTTCAGGCATGATTGGTTTTTTATCTGGAATCAATCCTCATATGGTTAAAGAGTGGTTGGAATGGAATAATGAACGTTATAAATATAATTTAGCTTACGCTCTAAAAGCCTTTCCGGAAAAAGCCGAAGAATTAATAGCAAAGCATAAAGATAAAATTACGACAAAAGAAGATCTAATCTCTTGCATAAAAGCAGTTCCTCATGCTTTGCAAACAACTCTAATCAAAACGAAATTGCGACAATGTGTGCGTAATGGGAATGATTTAGTTAGGATTATGGGTGAGTTTCCTGATCGTATTAAAGAATTGATGGATGAGTTTAGGGTTGGAAAAGTAGATGAAGGTTTTTTTAAAGGAGATGAAAATGCTTACCAGCCGGATTCTTTCTCAGAATTTATAGATATCTTAGCAAAATCTGCTCCCCAATTGGCCAGAGATTGGCTTGCATGGAATAACAAACAAAATCCAGCTTATAGCTATAATTTAGTCACTCAGTTAAAGCTGAATCCTGAACTGGCAGAAGAGATAATAGCAAATTATGGCATATTTTCTTTAGAAAATAATCTGCCATTTATGCAAAATTTGCCTGAAAATATTACAAGATTATTGATAATAAAATATGCAAAAGACATTCCTAATATTCTTCAAGTTTCATTTTGTATAACTGGAGCGCCTGATTTTGCAGAAGAATTTGCCAGAAATTGTCAGAGAGAATTTTATGAGACAGCAGGAAAAATAAATTGGTCAGAAGCATATCACCTAAAAGAAGCTCGGAATTTTGCCGCAGAAATTGTCCAACAGCATGAAACGGAAATTGAAAACGGCCTTCATTTAGGCTATGCGCTGGAGATGGCTCCTACGCAAGCAGAGGAATTGATAAACAAACATTCCTCCAAAATTGAGTCTGGAGTGGAATTGGCGATTTGCTTGAAAGTTGTTTCTGATCAATTCAAAAAATTATTGTTAGAAAAAAATGACAGCAAAATTACAAATTCACATGATTTAGCTCGATGTCTGGAGGCAGTTCCAGATTACCTCAAAGAATTATTATTGGAAAAATATGCCCATAAAATCCGCTATGAAAATGATTTAAGATCTTGCTTAGAAGCAGCGCCGAATTGTGCAGAAAAATTAATAAATGAGCATGGCCATAAAATTAAAACTCCAGGGGTATTGGCTGATTGCCTAAAAGCAGCTCCGGATTTTGCAGAAAAAATTATAGCAAAAGTGCCGCATCTATTTTCTCAAATATTAACTGATTATGAGAGTGATACGCCCCAAGATGTTCTGAAGCGGCATCCTTTAATGGTGCAAGATCGTTTGGGACAAGACCAGTTTTGTGCTATTTTACATTATTTTTATATTCATAGACAAGATACTTCATTTAGGTATGAGCAATATACTCAGGCTTTTAGATATTTAGTGGATGATCAACTTCTCTCGCGCAATAGATATTTTGCTGATTTAGATTGGTTAAGAGAAGGAGATTATCAATCCCAAAAGCCGCATTTTTTTTCGGTCTCAAATCTTGATGATTTTAAGGAACTTTTAATCTCACAAAAAGATCTGCTTAGTGAAGTATCAGTTTTGTTGGTGCGAGATGTTGAAGGAAGAGTTGATGAGTTTTTAGAATTGGTTAAAAAGCTGCCAAATCTTTGCCACATCATGGTTCCCGAAAAATCATTCGCAGAATTTGAGAGCAAAAATCATGGGCAATATTCTTGCGAAGCAGTTCAAGTTGTTGGGTTTGATCCACAAATTTTAGAAAGAGTTCAATCTCCAAAAGCTCCATCAAGTTTTGGTACGAGTGTGAGTTCTAATACTGCTAATGGTGCAAGAGATTTTGCGCAAAATGCAAGTTCAGCCGCATCGGCAGCAGAAAAAGAAAACGAAATTTTTATTGGTGAAGATGGAAATATTGTGCAATCTGTAAGTACCACAAATGATGATGCCACTTTCCAAATGGTAAAAGCGGGAGAAGTTCTAAACGGTTCTTCTGAGGACTTGCAAGTGAGAGTTGCTGTTATTGAATTTCCCGATATCAACACCAGTCTGCAATTCAAAAAATTTACTCCGCAGGTTTTTGAAGAAGTTTCTTTTGAAACTCTGAATAAAACTGCAATCGATAAGTTCAGATCACTAGATCCAAAAATAAGCGGCACTCATTATCTTTTTAATTGTCCTATGCAGGCGGGCAATTCTTATCGCCTGCTTTCTGTATCAGCTCAGGAAGATTTTGTTGGTTTGATGAGTGATAATGCTAATGCGCAAATCACGATTCAAAAAGGTGAAGATGGTTTTTATTATGCCACGTCAGATCGCGATTGTTTAATGTCTTATGTCACAAAATCTGTGTCGCATAATAATTTTAGAACAATTCCTCCGGTTCATCCGATTCGACAAATTCTTGATGAATATTTTGATGTAGAAAAAGGTTACAAACCTACCTTTGTAGGAGAAGTTCCGCAATATGATGCTGCAAGGCATCAGGAATGGTTGGAAGAAATTTTCAAAACAAGAGCAGGAAATTGTGAGCAACGAGTCGCGGCCCTCAAATTTAAAATGGGGAAAATTCCTGGAATTGATAAAAAAGATGTTAGGGCAATCAGGATCAATAATAATCATGTGATCCTCGAAGTTAGATATAATAATAAATGGTATCCGGTTGATTTAGGAGGTAGTCCGAGGTCGCTAAATTTTTCCCAAAGTGAGGTTTATAATCCGCAGAAAATGTTGGAAGAAGAGCTTTCTAAAGCGACAGTAAAAAAATCAGCTACAAATCGATTGCAATTAGCGCAGCATAGAAATGTGGGGTTGCAGTCAGAAGTAGTGGCGATTCCTCTTCACATCTCACAAGCTGATGAGTTGATGCGCGAAGTAATAGAGCCAAAAAGCATCGTTAGAAAAGAAGATGAATTAGCACCGCTAATTGCGGGACGTGAAAGCATATTACTCAACACTCATGGTGAAATTGATAAACATGCCAACCTTATTTTATCCAAGCAGGATGCGAAGCGTTTGGTTTATTATATTGACTCGCCGGCAAAAATAGATTTGCAGAAAAAGCGTATATTTATCGATAAAGATGGAATTCCAAAAATTGCGCCAGATGGAGCTTTGAGTGAGTTTTTGGCGCAGGCAAATTCAACTTCAGATCCCGCACCTCTTTTGCTAATTAATTGGGATGCATTTGATGCCAAACAAAGATTGGCGCTAAATTCTGTGCTTGATCGTGATAGATCAATTGCCGGAAAAAAACTTCCCAATTCTGTTCAAGTCGTAAGTTTGTGCGCCGAATTGCCCAAGGATATTTCCTTCTTATCGCGCCACAAAAAAATTGTTCATTCTGAAATAAAATTCAGAGAACAAACCGCCGATACTTTTAGTAAAGCCATAGAAATTGATTTGCAGGGTTTTCCTGATTGGCGCTCGTATCTTTTAGGTGAAATTGTTTTAAATGGTAAAAATCTGGAATGGAAAAAAAGTGAATTTGTTCAACATTTACTTAAGGGAAAAAAATTTTTCGAGTTCAAGAATATAGCGCCGGAAAATGAACAAAAGCTGCGTTACGAACTAGATCAGGCCAAGGCTTTAGGCTATTTAAATTATCACGGTTTTAAAATTCCGCTTGGCAAGGATTTCAATTTTACTTTCAATTATCGCTCTTTTGATTTTGCAAAATTCACGCCTGCTTCACTGAAACTTTTTGTTCGAAATGAGGTGACCAGCGAAGATGTTTCTGCAGAAATTCCGGTGATTAATTCTATGCTTTTTGATAAGCTTCTGGTTGATAAATCAATTTCAGGTGGGCTTTACAAAAGTTGTGCCGGCTTGATTGAAAATGCAAAATTATCTTCTGACAAAAGACTGAAATTTTTTCTCACTTCCGATCTCTCACAAAGCCAATGGTATTGCTTGCTTGAGCAAGCTTCAAAAAATGGGGTGACGCTAGAAATTTTAGCAGCAAAAGGCATAAGAATTCCTACAGAAATCAAACCTCAAATTTTGCCAAAAGAAAAAAAAGATGAAGCTAAATTGGGTTTTTCTGGTGTGTTTGCCAAAGTTTATGTCACCAATGATGCCGCAAAAACAACGAAGCAAATTGCATCTGAAAAGGAATCTCCAATCATTATTGATGTTGAAGATTTTTCATATTCTGACTTGGTTCACTCAACAAAATTTGCTACAACAGAAAGCGGATTTCGTGATTTTAAGAAAATTGAAAGTGCAGTAATTCAAAAATTAAAAGCGGGTCGAAAAGTAATTCTAAAAGGCGAGTTTAATCCGGCTTTTTTACAGACATTGCATCCGATTTTGCTTGGTCAAGGCGAGTTTAGCAAAATTGCGCAAAATCTGACTTTGGTTATTGATGATGCAAAAATTTCCGAATCCGCGACTGTTTACGAACCGCTGAAATTTTTACCACAAGATCGCTGCATAATTGAACATCACCAACCAATTAAAATCGCACCTGTAGAGGTTCAGGAAGATATTTTATCTTGTGTTGGTCTGGAAGATAGTAAAGCAAAAGCCCAAAAATTTATTGAGAGAAGGCGAGAAGTTTTGGCTAGAGTTTTGGCACAAAGATCTTTGCTAAAACTTTCAGGAAATAGTGGGGTAGGAAAAAGCAGTCTGATTGCTGATCTCGAAGAGAATAAAGCCAATAATAATTTTGTAGTTTTTCGTGAATTTGCCGATTTCGAAAAATGGAAAAATGATAAAACTCCGGGCAAGAAAAAATTATTATTTCTTGATGAAGCAAATATTTCCAATTTGCATCTCACCATTTTTTCACCGCTGAAAATAGGGGGCACACGCCAGATTTTATATAAAGGAGAACTTCATGAAATCGGCCCCGATCATTGCGTAGTCTTTGCCTGCAATGATGATAAAAGTTATGGTGGTGGACGAGTTGAGCAAAAACTTTTTGAAGATGGATCAATAGCGGAATTTCATCTGCAAGATTTTCCCGACAGCTATATTTATGAAAAAATTCTCAAGGAAAAAATTTATGATGCGCTTGATGCTAAGGTAAAAGCAAAAATTCCTGAAACTGAATTCAAGAATAAATGCCAGAGCCTGATTGAGAATTATCAAAAACATAATGCTGCAGAATCTGATCCAAGAAAAGTTCTAACTGTGCGCGAGTTGCAAGAGCAAGTGATGCAATATATTGATGAAATATATAGCGGGACGCATCTAGTCAAATCTCACGATTTGCAAAATGATCATTTCATTTCTACTTCCGCGACCGCTGAAGTGGAAACTGATTTTAGAATTTTCTTAAATATCCGCGAAAGGCAAAGAGCGGGACTTTATCCGCAATCATCCGTTGGCACTAACGGAATTTTGTTGCAAGGCGATTCGGGAATTGGAAAAAGTGAAATGGTGCGTGCAATGTTTGCCGATTTTGGTATCAGAGAAGCGCGCGCGGATGAATTAAAAAATCCTACCACAGATAAAATTTTCTACCGCATTGATGCTGCAATGTCGCTTGAAGAAAAAACTAGAATTGTTTGCAAAGCCTTGGATGAAAAAAATTATGTTTGGATCGACGAGCTAAATAGTTGCATTGATGACGGATTTGAAAAAGTGCTAAATGCGGCGCTAAATGGTTTGAATGTGCTGACTGGAAAATATGCCAAAATGGGTCTGCCTTTTGTTGCAACTGCAAATAATATTAATCTGGAAGGCCGTGCTCCGCTAAGCCCGGCGCTAGTTCATCGCATGATATGCAAGCAGTTAAAACCACTCAAAGAATATCAAGATGATGATATAGAAAAAATCGCCAGAAATATTGGGTTGCCTGCTCATAGTAAAAAATTATGCGAAGTTTTTAAATATCTGCGCGATGAATATCCGTCTTATTTTAACTTACGCGTTTTTGACAATATTGCCAAGTTGATGGGTTTGAAAAAAACTGTTGAAACTCCTGAATTTAAAAATGATTGGTGGAGGCAAAATTTAAACGAAGTTAAGGTTTTTCTCGAAAAAAATCCGAAAGAAAAAAAGCTGTTTCAAACCTGCCGTAAAGAGTTATTGAAGGCTTTTAAACCTGCGGATTTGAAGAAAAATAAAGGCGGTTCACTGGAAGCAGACATTGCTTTTGTGCGAGAAAATACTGCTTTAATTGATACTAAATTTTTGATTACAGTGAATCAAAATCTCAATAAGACCGATCTAAGCGAGCAAGAAAAAATTACCCAAATATTTTACTTATTATGCTTTGGAACAACTGCTGAAGCGGAAGCGAGATATCGCAAATTAGCTGGTGATATGAAAATTGCCGGTACCAAGATTGTTGCGGTGAGCAGTTTTTCTGCTGGGGTTTATCAAGCTGCTACAGTGCATTAACTTGTATAATTCTCCTTGATTAGAAAGCCTTGAGCCTTTTAAATCGCGCGCCCTCTTCGAAAATACAAAATCAACAACATGAGCAATCAAAAATTTACTGGCGCGGAAATCATTGTTAAAGCTTTGGTTAATGAAGGAGTCGATGTGATTTTCGGCTATCCGGGTGGGGCGATTCTGCCTTTTTACGATGCGCTTTTTTGTCAGAATAAATTGCATCATATTTTGGCGCGTCATGAACAAGCGGCGGCGCATGCGGCGGAAGGTTATGCGAGATCGACAGGGAAGGTTGGTGTGATTACCGTAACTTCTGGTCCGGGCGCAACCAATGCCATCACGGGGCTTACAGATGCTTATCTCGATTCAATTCCGTTGGTTTGTATTTCTGGTCAAGTTGCTACAGGTTTGATTGGAACTGATGGCTTTCAAGAGGCTGATATTACTGGCCTCACACGCTCATGCACCAAGCATAATTATCTGGTAAAAAATATTGAGGATTTACCTTACATCATCCACGAAGCCTTTTATATCGCGCGCACAGGCAGACCAGGTCCGGTATTGATTGACGTGCCAAAAGATGTGCAAAATGCGCATGGAAATTACGGCGGAAAAATCGAAATTAATCGCGCTTCTTATCAAGTGAAAAAACGTCACTTCGAATTAAATCACGATAAAATTTCTGCCGCAGTTGATTTGATGGAAAAAGCGCAGAAGCCAGTGTTTTACACAGGTGGAGGCATTATCAACTCCGGTGAAAAAGCTTCAGAACTTCTAACAAAATTGGTGCGCGAAACCGGCTTTCCAATCACCAATACTTTGATGGGACTTGGTGGATTTCCGGCAACTGACAAGCATTTTATCGGCATGCTTGGCATGCACGGAACATACGAAGCCAACATGGCGATGTATGAATGTGATGTGATGATTAACATTGGCGCACGTTTTGATGATCGTGTGACCGGCCGTGTTTCGGGCTTCGCGCCACATTCGAAAAAAATTCACATCGATATTGATGATTGCTCAATTGATAAAATTATTCACGTTGATGTTCCAATCGTTGGCGATGCGGCGCATGTGATTGAAGCGATTTTGGAAGAATGGCACCGTCGCAAAAATTCAAATCGCGAAAAAGAAATCTCAAGCTGGTGGAATAAAATTAAAAAATGGCAGGCCATCGATTCACTTTCTTACGAACAATCTGCAAGCGAAATCAAACCTGAATATGCGATGCAGCGCTTGAATGCTTTGAGTCGCGATTACAAACCTTTCGTTTCAACTGATGTTGGCCAGCACCAAATGTGGGCGGCGCAATATTTACAATTTGATTTGCCAAAAAAGTGGCTGACTTCAGGTGGTCTTGGAACCATGGGATATGGCGTTCCGGCGGCTTTGGGTGCGCAAGTTGCAAATCGTGATGCCTTGGTGATGTGCGTTTCGGGAGATGCCTCTTTCATGATGAATATGCAGGAACTTGCAACGTTAAAACAATATAATCTACCGGTGAAAATTTTCCTCCTCAACAATCGCTATATGGGAATGGTGAGACAATGGCAGGAATTAATTTATGAAAAACGCGAAAGCCAATCTTACATGGAATCGCTGCCTGATTTTATGAAACTTGCTGAGAGCTTTGGCATCAAGGGAATCGAATGTTCAAATCCAAAAGAACTTGATGAAAAAATTATGGAAATGATTTCGCATAAAGGTCCGGTTTTGTTTAATTGCATGGTTGCAAAAAATGAAAATGTCTTCCCAATGATTCCTGCCGGATCAGCGCATAACGAGATTTTGCTTGGTTCGCAGGCGAAGCAATATGTAACCAAAGACATCAACGCAGTTTAAAAAAAACCTAGATTTTTTTATAGTGCTTGCTCTTGTTGCAACACCGCCATGCAAGCAGCATAAATTTTTTATAGATGTCGAAACCTGAATTAACCGAGGCCCAGAGCTTACGAAATGAAGTCGCAAGATTTTTAGATGAAACAAAATTTGATGGCACGGTTTATCCTTTTTTCACTTTGCGCTTTCTTAAAAGAAGAACCAGGCCGCAGGACCGCAATTTAAATTCTTATGCCTCAACTCGCGAGGCGATTCTAATAGACGTAGTAACGCCCGATGCACCGGAATTAAGCGAAGAGGAGAAGCGCATATTTGATAGTCTGCCAAAGCATGGTGATGTTTATTTTCGCACCAAAAGAATAAAATACGGCAATTTTAATGCGATGTGGGAAGTGTTGAGCGGTCAGCTTTATGCCTTGACTGGCATGGTTGCTCCCGATCTGCGCTTAATTATGCTGCAAGGTGAAAGCGCGGATTCATTGCCTGAAATGTGCGTAGCTTCTCCGATTATTTCGGCCTTTCAGGATCTCGGAGATTTTTTGTTGGAGGATGCTGTCTGGTTTATTGAACAAAGCGATATCGCAGCTTGGGGAGAATATCGCAATATTATAAAAGAGATCAATGAAAGCAGTAGAAAAGGTGCCATTCCGGCAGCTGACAAGCTTAGAAGATTAGCGGCGATGGAAAAAATTTATGAGATGCTGCCGCCATATTTTCACCGCGAAATAGAAAAAGCCTTCGCTGCATCCAAATTTATTGCCAATTGGGATTTTGCCAATTTTAGCCTTGCCAATATTGGTTGCTGTTTCTCGCTTGATAGCGATCAGCAAGTGGTAAAAGTTGAATCAGTATTTGTGGATTTCGGCAATTCGGGGGTGATTGGTTTTGGCGGAAAAACCAAAGAGCAAAGCTTGGAGCGCGCCAATGTTGAGGCAAAACCACATCACGAAGGTTCGCGTGATTATGATCCGGAGCTTAAACTTAATGATGCGGAAAAAAAATTTTTGCTTGAGGCGGCAAAAAATCTAGGGTTTGTAGGTGAGTGGCAAGATTTTGAAAAAGACAAAAACATATTTTCCCGCTTAATGGAAGCAGCGTTAGATGAATATGAACAATATGCTGCGCTAGGAGAAGAAGAACGAAATATATTGCGTTCAATCTTGTTTAAAAAAGCTCGCCATATTCTGGAAATGGAAACTAAAATGGAAGTGGCACCAACCGTTGGCCTGCTTACTTCTTCCGATTTACCACGCACTCTTCCTTTCGCTTTTTTATTTCGTGATGTGGTGCGCCAAAAAACTCATCAACGCGATGAGTTTGATCGGGCATATTATAGTGACAGCGAAATTGAAATGGCGTTTCGTCTTTCTTTGATTCCTGATGAAGCAATTAAAATTGTCGTTGAAAAATGGAATTTATTTGATCGCTTCCCCACAATATTTTCGCCATCTGGGGAAGTTGGTAATCCCGATCAATTCAGAAATGAAAATGTGATTCAAATGTTCATCAAACGCAGGGATGATCTACGGGCTACGATTCCACAAGATGTGATCGATAATTGGGTGATAAAAAACAAACCGCGGGCAATTGCAGCGCAATCGCAAATTGAATTGGCAATTGAGCAAAGAGTGGGTCCGGGAATTTTTAAAAGTGGCTATTTACTTGATGCCAAATCCGCCAAAAGCAAAAGCGATCTTGATATACAAGAGATCAAGTTTTCTGCTATGGCTTGCCAAATCAGAGATGAGATTTTGCTTTTTGAAAAAAAGTTGGAAAAAGATGAGATGGTTGAAGAAAAAAAAGTGGGAATGATTAAATTGCTAAAGGATCTTGAAGCTGTTGGAAGCCAGCGCATTAAAGATAAAATCATTGAAGATGTTGATATAATGGAAGAAGAGTTGCGCTTTAAAATGATGCAAGATCGCATTAATTTTTTTGAAAAAAATATTGCCAAATGGGCTGAATGTTTTGATGTCGATCCAAGCTACAACCCTTTTGATTTGGGCAGAATCAGAAAAATATATGCTGCCGGTAATGTGGATGTAAAAAAGGAACTTTCGGCGAAAAATTTTCCGGCAGAACAAAATCGCGAAAGAAATTATGCGATCTATAAAGAAAATTCTTTTATTTATGAAAAGTTCATGAGTATTCTGGAGCGATTGATTCCGCCGCCCTCAAGGATCGTTCACAAACGTTCGGAAGGTAAACTGGATCTTGAAAGCTCGAAATTATTCAAGCCAACAAACCATACTCACTTACAATGACAGAAAGCAGAAAACACGTAATTGCAATAATCGTTGATAATGAATTTGGTGCTTTGGCGCGCATTGTTGAACTGTTTTCAGCACGTGGTTATAATATCGAGACGCTTACAGTGGCGCCGATTTCGCGCGATAAAAAACTTTCTCGCATTACCATCACAACTTACGGAACTGACAAAACAATTGATCTCATCTGCAAATTATTGAAACGCATCGTTCCCGTTCATCACGCCGCCGAGCTTACGCGCTCTGAGGGTTACATTGAACGTGAACTTGCTTTGGTGCAAATTATTGCTGATGAACAAACCAGAGAAAATGCGATTGCGGCTTTAGAGAAATACCGCACCAATGTGATTGATATCGAAGGCGATTCGATTGTGTTTGAAGTGATCGGCACTTCTACGGTGATCGAAGAAGTGATCGAAAAACTTGCAAATTACGGTTTGGCAACAGTGTCGCGAACCGGCATCGCCGCTGGTTTTAAAGGCAAGAAGAGGTTGGATCAGATTTAATTTTTGCAAGTTAAAAAGGTTTTCTAATTTGCGCTTCCTCTTCTTAGTTAACTCTAGCTGCTGTTTCAATTGTCACCTGGTTCGACAAGGTGATTCATTAAGTTTATATAATAGCAGTAATTTCACTTGACATAACCCATTTCGCGCCTACTTTGCCGCGCTCTTTTTTAACTAAAATTTTAGATGTTATGGCTGGAAAACCAAAAGCTTCGAAAGCAAAAAGAAATTCTATTTTGTTTAAAATGGTAAGCACTGCCGATACAGGTTTCTTTTACCTAGCTCGCCGCAACCCAAAACAAAAACAGGAAAAAATGATTTTCACAAAATATGATCCTGTTGTTCGTAAACACGTAGAGTTCAAAGAACAAAAGCTTACTAGCTAGTTTAATCTGGCAAAATAAAAGCCGGCCAAATGGTCGGCTTTTTTTATGTTTAAAATTTAGTTTATGACAAATCTCACTCCTCTTTCTTCGCAAATTATTAATGTGGTTGAGCAAGCTGCGATCTCTTGCTTTGATTGGATCGGCAAAGGTGACAATATGGCGGCAGATGCGGCAGCAGTAAAATCAATGCGCCAAACACTAAACAGCATGAATATTGATGGCACCATCGTAATTGGCGAAGGCGAGCGTGATGAAGCACCAATGCTTTATATTGGCGAAAAAGTTGGAACTGGCGGAACAAAAGTTGATATCGCGCTTGATCCTTTAGAGGGAACCACAATTTGCGCCAATGCCGGTGAGTCTTCACTTGCAGTTATTGCATTTGCCAAACATGGCGGATTTTTGCACGCGCCGGATGTTTATATGGATAAAATCGCAGTTGGCGCCGGCTTGCCTGAAGGCGTGATTGATCTGGATAATTCGGTGAAAAAAAATCTGCAAAATATCGCCAAAGCCAAAAAATGTGCCATTTCAGATTTGACTGTGATGATTCTTGAGCGCGCGCGCCACAAAGAAATGATTGCTAAAGTTCGCGAAGCCGGAGCCAGAATCCGCCTAATTGGCGATGGCGACGTTGCCGGCGTTATTGCTTGCACATCGCAAAGCACTTGCGTTGACGTTTACATGGGAACCGGCGGCGCACCGGAAGGAGTGCTTGCTGCAGCTGCACTTCGCGTGATTGGCGGACAAATGATGGGCCGCTTGTTGTTTCATGATAATCAAAAACAAATCGAGCGCGCCAAAAAAATGGGCATCAAAGATTTAAGCAAAAAATATAGCGCTGAGGAAATGGCAAAAGGTGATGTGATTTTCGCCTGTGCCGGCGTGACTGACGGCTATATGTTGGAAGGCATCAAAAAATGCGCCAAAAGCGGAAAAGTTTTTGTAAATTCTTTACTAATGGATTCCGCAGCAAAAAAAGTTACCAAAACCCGCTCAGAATTTTTGCGCTAAAAGATCTAATTGCCTTTTTTGGAATTTTGCGGCATCAGGAAGCACCGCTTTCAACTTTTACAAAAATTCCTATGAAAAAATTTTTACTGATCTTCCTTTTCGCTTTCTCGGCAAATGCCGCGGAGCTTTATCAATTCGATCCTTTTCACACTACAGTTAGCTGGAGTGCCAACCATTTTGGTTTTTCTAACGTGACCGGAAAATTTGTCGGCGCGGAAGGAAAAATTTCATTAGATGAAAAAAATCCGCAAAGCAGCTCAATTGCCGTCATCATCAATATCGATTCGCTAGACACCGGCATCGCCAAGCTTGATACGCACTTGCGCAGCCATGATTTTTTTGACCTCGAAAATTTCCCAACCGCAAAATTCGTCAGCAATTCTATTGTTGTTAAAAGCAAAAACCGCGCTTTGGTGAAAGGCGATTTAACTCTTCGCGGCGTTACCAAACCGGTAACTCTCGATGTTAAATTAAACAAAAGCGGCGTTGGTATGATGACCCAGAAAAAAACTATGGGTTTTAGCGCCACTACAAAAATCAAGCGCTCTGATTTCGGCATGACTTACGCTTTGCCGGGCGTTTCTGATGAAGTGAAATTGGAAATCGAATCAGAAGTGATGCTTGCGGCGGATGAGAAAAAAGCCCTCGACAAATAAAAAAATAATAGTGACTTCACGAGCCCTCGGATTTTTTTAAAAGAAAAGATCCGGGGGTTTTTTTATGTGCGCCCGCATCAAAATTCCTTCAGCCGCTCTCCCACCGCTAAACCCTTTTTAAAAACGTAAAAAGAAGAGGTGTTCATGTCTAAATCTATCGCTTTGTTGTCGCAACGACTCGACGAGTTTTATAAAAAATGGAAAGATTTAGATAGTGCGGATAAAAGAAAAGCCGAGATCAACACCGTCATACGCTACATGCATGTCATCAGCTATTTCGCGGCGCTGGGCAGAATTAGCGGCAATCCTGATTTGCAGAAATTTAACGCAGTTTTAGGTGATTTCGCCGCCGAATTTAAACGACTTTATGATTTCGATATCACCCAAACCCGCAATGCCGATGTCTCTCCCGCACTTTCAAAAAGAATTTATGAAGCGCAGCATGGCGGTGCCAAATTATCCGCAGCTGAAATCGAAGAAATCCGCGGCTTAAAAAACAGCTATTTTTATGCGCAAATGGGCGCTGCTTTTCGCTATGGTTTGTTCATGGAAAAAATTTTTCACAAAGGTTTGACTGACGAAGAAAGAGCGCAAATTGCCCAATCGATAAAATCACTAGCGGGCACGGAATATGAAGCCACCGTACTTGCTCATGCTTTAACTGATCTCTATAAATCTTTTCATCTCGCCGAAAAATCGAGCATCGTCACCAAAGGTGATTCCGGACTTTTTGATGATTTGCAACTCCACGCATTTTTAAACCAATTTGCCACTGAAGAAGAAATGCGACTCGCATCAACTGAAGTGCTTTTAGATGATGAGCAATTTGCTGATTTGCTTGCCAGCCTTGATGGTTCAAGGCAGGATCGCACTGTCACCCGTGCGCCGGAAAAAGGCCGTTTTGGTGAAGCGGAAAAAGCGGCGATGAATCTCTCGCTGCAGCATCACGCGCAAAAAGGCATCAAATTTCTCGGCGGTCTTGAAATTGAAGGCTTGTTCAAAGTTGAGCCGCTTCATGCTTACGGTATCAAATCATCTGCAGTTACGCGCCGCAACGAATTGCGCAGCGTGATGGTTGACTGGAATCCGCGCGTTAAAAAATTAAACGACACCAAGCTTGCAGGCGGCAAAACCGCTTATGAAGGCACACCGCCAAAAATTGAAAATATGGCAGCGGTGATTGGCGAAATTACTTTTCCCGAAAGTGAGTTGGGAGCTGGCGGAGTTGAGTCTTTGGCTGGTACACAAGGCTTGGCTAGAGAAAGCGCCGTAATCGAAATGTTCGTCAGCAGCGGGCGCACCGATATCAGCCGCGAAAATTATAATCGCATTCTTGCAAGCGTAATGGATTTGCGCATTCAAGATCTACGAGAAAGAGAAGAAAGTTTAAACCCTGCGGAGCGACAAGAATTGCGCCATCTCGAAGCTTATCAACAAAATCCGCAGAACATTTTTGGCGAAGTTGTCGCACTCAAAAAAATGATCGCATCAATGACGCGTCAGGAAGCGCTTTATTATGATTTGATGTTTGTAAGCAAAACTAATTCGCAATATAATGTCGAGCTAGACGGCGTCTATTATCCGGGCAAGTCGGAATTAGAAAATTTCCGCACTGTTTTCCATTATCTGCAAGACGAATCATTCCACGCCAAAACTTACGACATGATCCGCGCCACCGAATTTGCCATCGGGCCCGAAGAGCTGGATACTTTGCTTGAAAAAAGAAACGGCTATTTGCGCGAACTACGCTTTGCCGCCAATAAACACGGGCTGTCATTTAATGATCCAAACACGCAGGTAAATCTTTCGGCAACTTATAAAGGTAAAAATATTTTCATGCCGCAAATCACTCCTGGCACGCCGCCGAAGGTTGAGATCAGCGCGCTTGGCGTGGAATATATGAGAATGATGCAAGAAGTTGTTGCAGAAATGGCGCAGGAGCAGGGCATTTTGCGCGGCCAAACTGCCATTGAAACTTCGCTGGATTGCAAAAAAACTATTCGTGATTCAGTAAAAGGTTTTCGCGAATTGGATCCTACTTTATCGGGTTTTGCGCAACATCGCACTGAAGCAGCAAAAGATGTAACGTTGCGTTGGTCGGTAATCGATGAAGCAAAAGGAATTTCCGTGGTTGAAGTACGCTTGGTGGTGCAGAATCCGCATTTCGCTTATGACGATGCGCAAAAAAGCACCTTCCGCCATGGCGGTGATTTTGCTTCAGAAGAAATTCTCAAAAGATTGACCGCGCGTTTTGATCAATTTGTTCAGGCAAAAAGTGAAGAAGAACTTGCGCAATTAGCTGAAACAAAAATTCCGGTAATGCGAAACGGCAGAATTGAAGGCTTGGCGGCAACTAAAGTGACTTCGGAAATTATGCGTGATCCTCTCAATGCTACGGCAAATGCTCACCAAAATTTGCGTCACGGCGTTGATGCAAGAGCGCTGGCAATTCCAAGCCCGGATTTGGCGAGCGATGGCAGGGATAGCGCTCTTTCGGCGAGCCCGGTAAAAGCGAGTCGTGTTTCTACATCGTCACTTGAGTAATTTAGTGATCATTTCTGCTTTACTGAAAACTTCTTTTAATTCCGCTTCCGGCCTAGAGTCAAAAGTGATTGCGCCTCCGGCCTGAAATTCAAATTTCTGCCCTTTCACCACCAGGGTGCGAATCACAACGGATAAATTTGCTGATTTTTTTTCATCAAAAAAACCGATGCAGCCGCTATAAATTCCGCGATTAATTTTTTCTTTTTTTGCGGCAACTTCCATGGCTTTTATTTTTGGTGCACCGGTCATCGAGCCAGGCGGAAAGCAGGCGCGTATTGTATCAAAAGCAGTGAAGTTTTTTGCCAATTTGCCACTGACCTCAGATGACATGTGATGAATATTTTTATAAGTGGTGATGGCAAAAAGTTTTTTCACCGCAACTGATCCGGGCTCACAAATTCGTGCCAAATCATTTCGCACCAAATCAACAATCATCAAATTTTCGGCGCGCTCTTTTGGTGAATTTTTTAAATTTTCTATATTTTTGCGATCTTTCTCAGGCCTTGAACCACGCGGCGCAGTGCCCTTTATTGGGCGTGATAAAATTTCACCTTTTTCAATTTTTAAAAATAATTCCGGGCTGGAGGAGATGACGGAATTTCCATCAAATTGCAAAAAAGATGAATAATTTGCCGGGCTGTTTTTCGTGAGATCGAGGAAGAGTTGAAAAGCATTTTGCGGCGTTTGTTTTTTATCAAATTTTCCAAAAAATTTCCGCGTTAAATTCGTTTGATAAAAATCGCCACGCCCAATCATTTTTTTGATGTTGGAAATTGCACTAAGATAAGATTTGTCGGTGAAGTTTGATTTTACTTCAATTGCTTTGAGTCTTGATTTTAGAGGTTCTACAGCTTTCCAGTTTAAAATTTCTGCAAGCTGTTTTTTATTTTCAAATTCCACAATCAGCGTTTTTTTTTCGTGATTAAATTCTAAAATCACCGAAAAATTTATGAGAAAAATCTTCGGCAAATCGATGAAAGATTTTTTCACTTTCACCATTTTTTCAAACTGCGCCCCAACTTCATAAGACAAATAACCAAACCATTTTTTTTGGCTTTGCTCAACAATTTTTTTTGCCGCAAAGAAATCCTCACTCACGATTTTTTCTTTTGGAAAAAGCGCGATGTAAGAAGTTGAATTTCTGTTTTCATCACTGAGGCCTGAATACAGCAAAATCCAGTCTTCATCGCCATAATTAGCAGAAATATTTTTGGCAAAATCTAGCGGCTCGCTCCAAGCGAGTTTTTTTAGCGGCATGAATTTTTTAAATCTTGTTCGAGAAGTTTTTTCAATTTACTGCCAATAGTTTTTTGCAATTTTTTCTCCATAAATTCATCAACGCATAAAAGCAAAAAAGCCGAATTAGTGAGAAAAATTTCATCAGCATTTTTGAGCGCTGAAATTTTTGCTTTGGCTTCTTTGATTTTTAATTCCGGCATTTTCAAAAGTTTCTTTCTAATGCATCCAAGCACGATATTACAGCTCTCGTGCGGGGTAAAGATCTGTCCGTTTTTTACCCAAAAAATATTTGCTGAAGAAGTTTCGGCGATGAATTTTTTTTCACTCAACATCACCAAATCAAATTTTTTCTCTTCACTTGCGGCAATTTTATTCATGATGTAGGGCAGCGCATTCATTGACTTAAACGGAATTTTCGGCGCTGTAATTTTTGAAATTCCAAGCGTGATTTTTTTTGGCAATTCGCGTTCGCGCAAAGTTTCAATAATGATTAGCGGTTTATTTTCATAAGTCGGCAAATAGCCAATTGAGCCGCTTCCGCGGCTAATCGAAATGCGCAAAATGCCGTTTTTGATTTTATTTTTTTTGATAAGTTTTTGGGATCTTTTTTCTAACTCCGAGATTTCAGCGCTGAATTTCAAAATTTTCAAAGCAGCTTCGATGCGCTTAAAATGGGCGTCGAAATCATAAATTTTGCCGCGCGAGATTTTTAAAGTTTCAAAAATTCCGTCGCCAAAAAGAAATCCGCGCTCATGAATTGAAATTTGCGCTTGTGTTTCCTCAATTAAGCGGTGATTTTTTATGACGTGTTTTTTCATTTAAAAAAAAATCTGATTTGTGGCCGGGGCAATAAAATTCATTATCAAATGGCTATTTTTTTTCTCAATCTGGATTGCCATTTTTGGCGTCATCGCCCTGTTTTATTATTTCCAGGGCCTACCAAGTTTGAGCGATCTAGAGAAAGAAGGCAGCAAGCAATTGGTGCAGATCAATTATGAAAATGGCAATCTAATCACCAATCGCGGTGGCGTTTATATCAGTGAAGTGGCCTATTATGAATTGCCGCAAAAACTCATCAACGCAGTTGTAGCAACGGAAGATCGCCGTTTTTTTTCGCATCACGGCATTGATATTTTTGGAATTATTCGCGCTTATTCGGTGAATAAAAAAGCCGGACGCATAGTGCAGGGCGGCAGCACGATTACACAGCAGCTCGCCAAGATGCTTTTCTTAACACCAGATCGCACTGTGAAGCGAAAAATTCAGGAAATCCTTCTCGCCTTTCAGTTGGAGCGCCAATTCACCAAAGAGCAGATTTTGGCTTTTTATTTGAATCGCGCTTATTTAGGCTCGGGCAATAACGGTGTTGGTTCGGCGGCGAAATTTTATTTTGGCAAGGAAGTCTCGCAGCTTAATTTGACTGAATCGGCGATGCTGGCGGGAATTTTGAAAGCACCGACAAAATATTCGCCAAAAAATAATCGCAAGGCCGCTGAATCAAGAACCAACGTGGTTTTGAAGGCGATGATCGATGCCGGGTTTTTAAATGAAAAAAATTTGGCCGAGCTTGATAATGATCCGAATTACACGAACTACAGCGATCAGCGTTTTTACTTCAGCGATTTTGTTTACGGGCAATTTCCGGAATTTGTCGAAAAAGATTTTGCGGCCGAAAAGCTGATTTCAATCACCAGCACCATGGATGAAAAAATTCAAAAAAATCTCGAGGAAATTCTTGGCGAATTTATCAAAAAAAATGCGCCGAAATTGGGCAAATCGCAATTGTCAGTGATTGTGATGAAAAAAGATGGTGCAGTGCTGGCGCTATCTGGCGGGCGTGATTATCAGCAAAGTCAATTTAACCGCGCGATGTTTTCCAAACGCCAGCCTGGTTCAGCTTTTAAAACTTTTGTTTATCTCGCGGCTTTTGAAAAAGGTGTGAAAGTGGATGATGTTTATGAAGACCGGCCGGTAAATATCGGAACCTGGCTGCCGGAAAATTATGAAAATCGTTATATGGGCTCAGTCACGGTGAAACGTGCTTTCGCCGAATCGCTAAATTCGGTGGCAGTGCAAATTGGCAAGCAAGTTGGCAGCGAGGCGATAATTGAAATGGCTCATAAATGCGGCATTATATCGCCGATAAAACGCAATGATTCAACGATTGCTTTAGGCACTGCGGAAGTGAGTTTATACGAAATGGTGAGTGCTTATGCCACCATTGCCAATGATGGGGTGCCAGTGATTCCTTATTCGATTTTGGAAATAAAAAATGGTGATGAGGAACTGCTTTACAAACGCCAATCATCAGGTTTTGAGCCGGTGATTTCAAAAGCGGCGCTCTCAGAGATAAAAGAAGTTATGGAAGAAGTCGTACAACGCGGAACCGGAAAAAATGCCAAAACCAGTCGTGATGTTTATGGCAAAACCGGAACGAGTCAAAACTTCCGCGATGCTTGGTTTATCGGATTTGACGACAGATATGTTGTAGGAGTTTGGGTTGGAAATGATGATAATTCGCCAACGAATAAAATTACTGGTGGAAGTTTGCCAGCGCAGTTGTTTGGGAGAATTTTGGAGGGGATTTAGAAGGAAATTGAGGAGATTGGCGAGAGAGCCCTCCTTCGCTTTGGATGAACAAGAACAATGAGTTTAAAACTCAGGAGCTTCAGCGGGCAGCCTTCGCTCTAGCAATCTCCGTCTACCATGCCAACCCTGACGGGCTGGCCTGCCAACCGAAGCTCGCAAGAGCGAAGGCTGGTGGGTCTGGGTGGACTCGAACCACCGACCTCGCACTTATCAGGCGCGCACTCTAACCAGCTGAGCTACAAACCCACAAAAAATTGAGCGGCGCAAGTTATGAGTAGCTTATATAAAGTCAACGAAGCAATTCTGGATTTTTGAAAGTTATCTATAGGCGGGTAATTAACGCTATCAGGCAATTTTTATCGGGATTAAAAAATGAATAATTGTCAGGATTGATACGTCTTTCAGATGGTAATGGATCATTTTCAATCTTTAACGGTGATAGGCTATTCCATTAAGTGATATAGAAGCAGCGGCAAAAAATTGGAAAGAGGGAGCGCCAAGCAATTTGGAAACAAGCCTTCATTATTTTAGAACTGGTGAAACTCCCAAAGATAACGTAGTTAATGAAAGATCAGCTTCACCGAGTCCAACAAGCCCGGTGGCACAGCAGGCCAGGAAGGTTTTTGGAGTAACTTTAAAACCAACCGGCCGCAATTTATTTTAAATTTTTGGTCAGATTAATTCTGAAACTGCTCTTTAATAATGCGCTCTTCCAGCGAGTGATTGGCATCGAAAAGAATTTTGAAAGCAATTGAAGTATCTTCGCTAACAATCACTTCCTTCACATCACGAATTTCTCTTGAATCCGCAGTGGCACTGATTGGACGTTTTTCAGCTTCTAAAATTTCAAATCTCACTTCACTATTTGCCGGCAAAAGCGCGCCATGCCATTTGCGCGGACGGAACGGGCTGATTGGAGTTAAAGCTAAAATCTCGGCGCCAAGTGGAATTATTGGGCCGCCGACGGAAAAATTATAAGCGGTGCTGCCCGCAGCAGTTGAAAGCAAAATGCCATCCGCAGCAAGGCAGGATAAGCGCTCCTGACCATTCACTTCAACTTTAATTTTAGCAATTTGGCTGGTTTGGCGAATCAGCGAAACTTCGTTGATTGCGATGTGGCTATGCTCAACGCCCTTACAGTCAATTGCCTTCATGCGCAGCGGATTAAGCGTGGCGATTTTTGCTTTGGCGAGGTTTTCGAGAAAATTTTTTTCGTGAAATGAATTCATCAAAAATCCCACCGTGCCGCAATTAATTCCGTAAATTGGCAGCGGATTTTTTTGATATTCATGCAGCAAATGCAGGATCAAACCATCGCCGCCAATTGCGATCACCAAATCAAAATCAATGGCTGCATGATGATTTTTGGTCAGATCAATAAAACCAAATTGTTGCACCAAAGAATTTTTTCGTGCTTCTGCTTCCGGATTTTTTTTAGCGGCGATAACGGCGATTTTTTTATACATGAATTATTTTCTTTGCGAGAGTTCGTAAAGGGCGATAGAGGCTGCCACTGAAGCGTTGAGGCTTTCTACATCTTTGTCAATTTCGATTTTGGCAAGCAGATCGCAATTTTTTTTCACCAAATCGCGCATTCCGTTTCCTTCTGAACCGATTATGAGCGCGACATTTTTATATTCGCGAATTTCTGAAATTTTATGCGTTGAATAGCCATCAAGTCCGATGCACCAATAATCAATTTTTTTGAGCTTCTCCATCAAATTGTTGAAATTGGTAACCACAAAGAGATCAGCAGATTCAATGGTTCCCGCCGAGGATTTTATGATCGTAGCATTTTCTTTTGGCGCATTATGCTCGCAAAAAATAATTTTTTTGGCACCAAAAGAAATGGCGCTGCGAATGATGGCGCCAACATTATGCGGATCAGAAATTTGATCGAGCAAAACTAAAGTTGGCAATTTCGCGCCTTCTTCAAATTCATAAAGTTCTTCGAGCAAATCATTTTGCGTTTTGAGCGGAAGTTTTGACGCCCGCAACACAAAGCCCTGATGGGCGGCCTCGCGGCCCACCATATTTTCAATTTGCGAATTATCGGTGACAGAGATGAGTTTTAGCAGTGAGTGAAGTTGCTGCTTTTTTAGAAATTCCTCGATTTCATTTTGTGTATTGCGGGTGACAAAAATTTCAAAAATGCGGCGACGTTTTTTTTCAAGAGCCGCGAAGGTGGGATGTTTTCCAAAGATCAGAATGCTATTAGGAGAAGCCTCAAAATGTGGTTTTTGAGGCCTAGAGCCGTAGTGATGGCTGGAATTTTTAGTGATGCCTTTTGTTTTTAGATTTTTTTGATTTTGATTTCTCATCTTTTTTTACTTCAGCTTTTTGTTCAGTTTTTTCCTCAGCTTTTGCTTCCGGTTTTTCTTCTGAATTTGCTTCAACTTTTTCTTCAGCTTTCACTTCTTCAGAATTTTCCATTGCTTTTTCTTCCGATGCTGGAGCGGTTAGAACCTCTTCTTTAGCAGGCTCAACAGCTTTTTCTTCAGCTGGTTTTGCTTCTTCTTTTTTAGCAAGAATTTCAACTTTCGCATCTTTCATGATGGCGGAATTGATTTCGCTCAATCTGCTTTCGATAAGTTGCTCTTTGATATTATCTTTAACCGCTTCGAAAGGCAGTGCTTTTGCTTCGCGGGAATTGGTGAATTTCACCAAATGCCAACCGAATTTAGTTTGAATTGGCGCAGAAACTTCATCTTTTTTGAGGTTAGAAATTACGCCGGCAATTTCTTTGATGATGTTGTCTTCAAGGATATAACCAAGCTCGCCGCCTTTAGCTGCGCTTTCTTGATCAAGAGAATATTTTTTTGCCGCATCAGCAAATTTCAGCGCTTTTTTCGCAGTTAATTCTTTGGCGATTTTTTCTGCTTCAGCTTTGGTTTTTACCACGATGTGATAAACCTGATATTCTTTTTTGCCTTGTAGCTCGTTAGTTAATTCAGCATATTTTTCGCTGATTGTTTGATCAGTGATTTCGTTTTTGATCAAAGCATCAACATAGGCCTGGCGCAAAATTTTATTTCTTGCTTCATGCAGGCGGCCTTTGATTTCAGGGTCTTTAAGCAGGCCTTCTTTTTTGGCTAATTTTGTGATTTCATTATCGAGATAAATTTCTTTCGCCAAAATTTCGATCACTTCAGATGGCAAATTATCAATTTCAGGAAGATTGGCGTTTTGTGTCGGAGCGCTTAGCAAGCCAACCAATTTATTTTGGATTTGCGATTTATAAATTTTTTCGCCGTTAACTTTTGCCACAACTTCACCCATGCTTCTGCTGTTTAGGCAATATTGTGCAACCGCAAAAATAGCGGCTACGGCTACGATCACTGCGATGAAAATTTTGATCGAATTTTTCTTTCTTGAATAGCGTCTCATATTTTTAAATTAGAAATTACGAATTGAGGAAAAAAACGGTAATGCTGGCAAATCTCAGACAATTTTTTCTCATCAGCATCCTGATGAAATTGAATGTTAAGCTGCTTTGCTAAAATTCCGCCGGTAACTAAAATGCTGTCGATACCAAAGCTGTTGGCGCCTTTGATATCAGTCTCCAAGCCATCACCAATTGCGATGATTTTATTTTTTGGTGGATTTCCAAATGACTCGACGGTCATTTTATAAACTGCCGAAAATGGTTTTCCATAATAAAAAACTTTGCCCTCCATTTTTTCATATTCATGAGCTAAAGCGCCGGCGCAAATCATCTCTTTGCCATTTTGTTTAACTACGATGAGATCAGGATTTACGCAGATCATTGGCAGATCATGTTTTTTTGCTTCGATAATTTGCGGCAGCTTTTCGTGAATTGTAGAATCTTCTCCTTCAAAGCCGGTATTGATTAAAAAATCGGCGTGACGGGCATCGGCAACGCGTTCATAATCAAGGCCGTGCAGCAAATCGAGATCTTTGTCAGGGCCGACATAATAATATTTTTTTCCGAAATTTTTATAGCCTTCATCTTGATTTTTTTTGAGATCAAGAAAAGTCGCTTCGCCGGAAGTTAAAATAAAATCATAGAGATCAGAGGTGATTCCAAGTCGCGTTAAAACTTCTTCAACTTTGGCAGCGCGTCGCGGCGCATTTGAAAGCATGCAGATTTTTTTTCCTTGCAAATGCAGGTATTTCAAGGTCTCAACAACATTTGGATAAGGCGCATGACCATCATGCAAAACGCCCCAGACGTCAAAAATAAAATGCGTGTAATTGTTGGAAATTTCTTTAAGGCTGGAGATTAGTTTCATTGTTGGAGAATATCTGGGAAGGATTGGGTATTATGTGGTGGGTTTTGTGGTGTTTTTTTTCTTAGACTGTAACGCCGTCGCTTGGATTTTTATTTCTGTCTTGAAAAGTGCCGACTCTTGCTGACATAGAACCACCTCTTTGTATGTTTGCCTGTTCTCTTTTCCAAGAACTAGCAATGTCAGTTTCGCCATCGGCAAGGGCACCTTTGCCTAAGCTAACATTAGTATGATCTGATACTTCTTGAGAAGCCGCAAGATATGAAGTGAGGTCAGGAGTAATTGCCTTCAAAAGTTTTTGAAAATGTTGATTATTTGCTAGAGAATCATTCGCCTCTTTCTGAGAAGCGTGTGTTTTGTATGCATTCGCTATTGCCCGTAATGCTTCAGGATGTTTCGTTGCAGTATTCATTATTGCGTTCCAGGCTTTAAAAAGAAAAGGATTGTCGTTAACTGTCATAATTTTTTTAATTAAAATTAAAGAACCACTAGTAACCATTAAGAAAATAGAACCATTTATAGAAATGGTTTTGAAATTTTAACAATCAAGCAAGATTGATTTATTGGGCAAAATTTTTCGCCAGCTTAGCAAAAGATTCCATCTGGCTTTTCTTATATTTTATTTTCACCGCATCTCCCAAGCGGATGGCATTTTCTTTTTCCTTATCATCAATCACCACCCAAGAACTTTTCGGATCAATTTTGTCAGAAACTTTGCCGGTGGCAATTATGCGGCGCTCAATTTCAGTTTGACTGGTAATAGCATTTTCAACTTCATATTGGCCAATCACTTCAAATTCATTATCTTGTTTAATGCCGTCAAGGGATCCCAGAGAAATTTTGAAAATTGTTTTTTTCTCAAAAACGCGTTTCTCCAAAATATAACCTTTTTTGGCGAAAACGTTTTTCAAATCAGTTTTTGCTTCATCCACTGCATCTTCTCCGGCCTTGCGTACCAAGCCGTCATCGCGTGACGTGCCGCTGACTTGCTCACCGCCGATTTGTAAGGCGCCAAGAGTAATTCCGCCTTTTTGTTGCACATTTTCACTGCGTGATTTTTCGCCCGAAAATTCGATATTTTCTACAACAGTGAGTGAAGGAAGTTCGTAAACTTTAATATTTCCTGCGGCGTGTGAAGAGTAAGTGAAGCGTGGCGGCACAGTTACAACCTGGCCGTTTTTCGGGTTAACATAAGTGCTGCCTGAGCTATATTTGCTGCTGAAATCGGCGTTAGAAATTGCACCTGAGATTGCGTAATCCGCAACCTTTGGTCCTTTGTAAGAACCGGTTTTATTCATTTCCGCGAGTGCGATTTCTTTTTGCAATTTTGTGGCAGCAGAGCGATCGACAATTTCAACCAGACGATCACGTGTTAAAACATTCTCAATATTATTAGCAATTGCCGTGCCAAGTCCGGCTTGCTTTGCCACGTCATTGCCATTTTCATCGAGTGGAAAAACTACCAGCTTCGGCGATTTTCCTTCAAGATTTTCGGCAGTTGGCAAAAAGCTGCTTTTTGATAAAAACTGCTTTTCATATTTATCAAAATTTTTGATGGTTGTTGAGCAGGAGCTCAGGAGGAGTAGGGCGAAAATGAGTTTGGATTTCATATTAATTTAAAATTCCCAGGGTTTTTAAAGCGCCGTCTTGTTCGATTTTTTCTTCAAAAGCTTTCACGGCAGCGCTTTCCGATTCTTTGGTGCTAATGCTTGAGCTGCCGGTTACTTCAATTTTTTTGCTCGCCAAAATTTTATTGCCAATCACATTTTCAAAATCGATTGAAAGCTTAGTAATAAAGGCTTCGTAAATTTGAGCTTGTTTGCTTTCAGTAGAAATTTTCAAAATAATTTGTCCGGAAGACGAATCTTTTTTGATTTGCGAAACCGCGATTTTTTCTTTGTTCAACGCGCTTCTCACAACTTGCGAAACTTCAACCGCGCGGCTTGGTGCGAAGAAAAATTCTATTTTGTCGGAAATTTTATTGAGTTGGTTTTCGAGATTAGCCACATGATTTAATTTTGATTTTAAATCGATGTTTTCGCCAGCACCCGCAACGATTCGCGCTCTAAGCTCCAACTCTTTTCCAAGCGCCAAAGCGCTAATTAAATCGCTACGTTTTTGCAGCGCATTTTTGCTCGCGAAATTTTTTTCTAAGTCGGAAATTTTTTTCTCCAGCACATCAATTTTTTCTTTTTGCTGACGCACAAAAGGTCCGCGCTCAATTTGCACTTCAACATAAAATTTAGTGTCAGCGCGCGTGCTGCGCGTTACTTCAAAATTGCTGAAATCAATCTTCTCAACATTCTGGCGCACGTTTTGGCGCATTTCTTCATTGACGCTATTTTGATTTTCTTCGCGAATCATGTTTGATTCAGACGAGATCGAAACCATGAGGCGCGCGGCCGCATCGGCTAGTGCATAACGCGTTGCTTCTTCAAGCGTGTTACCTTCAGCAACACCATTTAGATAAGAAGCATCATTTTGTTTGGGAGAAATATACCAGGCGGGAAGCTTTGTGCTATCTGTTTTGGTAGCGCATGAGCTGATGAATAAAATGAGGAGAAGAAATATTTTATTCATCGAGCTCTTTGAAAATTTTTGAACTATTTTCATCGCTGCTGTTGATGCGCTGCGAGGCGGCGCCGGCTTTCGCCGATTTCGCCGCTTCTTTTTTTGCATCACTAGCGCATGAAGAAAGTGAAATAAGGATTAATGCGATGATGATTTTTTGCATAAAATTTATTGTTTAGCGCTGTCTTTGGTTCTTTCTTTTTCGAGTTCATCGAAAAGTTCTTTAGTTGCGGCTTGCGTTTTGTTGATATTGTCGCGAGCCATGCCAGACTTAGCGGCGCGGGCTTGGAAAGTTTTTTCACTATTGGCCAAAAATTTGCTGTAATCTTCATTGCTTAGCATCATTTGAACATAAAGCGTGCCATCTTCAGATTTGAAAATGTTCAATCTTTTTACACCAGAAAGTGGAAGATCTTTGATAACTTCTTTGGTTGCTTGCGCGAAAAATTCTTCAACATCGTCATTATCATTAACTTTTGCTGAACGCATTGAATCTTTGGTGATGCGCGAAATTTCTGATTGAATTGTTGCGGCAATATTTGCTTTGGCATCAAGCTCGGCTTTTGGAATTTGGAATTTGATTCCGCCTTTTGAAGGGCTCGCGATACCCACAGCGCCAACGCCGTCTTTAACTGAAGGATCGATCACCCAGGCTGGAAGATCTTTCAAATCATTGCCTGATTTATTGGCTTGAGCCATTTCTTTTTTGGCACAAGCAGTGAAAAGAGAAATTGCAGCAATTGATGCCACAAGAAGAATTTTGTTTTTCATATTTTTGATTTTTTTGATGAAGAGCGGTGATTTATTTATCCGCAAAACCGAAGCTTCTTTTCTAAAATAAAATTACAAGAAAAAGTCTAAATATGCTCTTTTTTGTAAATGAGCAGCGTGCCGATAGCGAGACAGATTATGACGATGATCCAGGTTGAAGCGAAAACCGGAATCAATCCCGAAGAGCCCAGAGCATTGACGATGCTTGAAGTGATGTAGAGACCAAGCCCGATCAAAATTCCAAGAAATAACATCATCACGGTGTTTTGATTGCGGATATGATTGAGGCCAAAGAAGCAGGCAATCAATGTCATTGCGGCAAAAATTAGCGGACGGCTTAAAAGCGAATGGAAATAAACTTTAAATTTGGTCGAGGCAAAACCGGCGGCGCTTAATTCGCTAATCAAATTCGGCAATTCGAAGAAGGAAAAAAGTTTTACGTTTTGGAAATTATTGACGATTTTATTCATCACGAAATCGGATGTGAGATCAGTTGGAATCACGATCTCCTCAATTTTTTTATTTAAGATGATGTCATCTTCATTGAGGATATTGTTGCGCAAGATCCAGTTTTGATCATCAAGCATGGCGCTGTCGGCGTCAATCTTGCGATAGAAAGCGTCATTTTTATCGAAGAACCAGACATTTACTTTTCCCAGCTCATCATTTTCGCGATAGGCTTTTTGGGCGCGGATGATGATTTCCTCGCCTTCTTTTTCGAGATTGGCTTGTTTCACCCAAATGCCCTCAGCTGGCTCAACAACATCGCGCACTTCATTTTTTACATATTGCGCTTCGAGATGGTTGAAGCTTTTCATCGCCTGTACCGCGGCAAAATCAAAAATCGTCACCCAGAAAATACCCAGCAAAAATGCTGACACCGCGATTGGCTGCAAAACTTGCCACAGTGAAAATCCGCTCATGCGAATGATGGAAATTTCGCTTTTTGAAGAGAGCGAAAAAAAGCCGATGATTGCAGAAATCAAGACCATTGAGGGCGAAATATCATTTAGAAAATCCGGAATCTGCAAAGCTGCCAAGGCAATAGAAATATAGAGCGGCGCATCTTTAGCGCGTTCCAAAATATCGATGAAATTTATGAAAAAGATCAGCAGCGAAAAACCGATGATTACTTGCAAAAAGCGGCTGAGGAAATTTTTGGCGATGTAGAAATTGATCAAATTAAACTTCATGTTTTAACGCGATAAGTTTGGATCAACATACGGCTTGAAACCGCGATAAATATCGCTGAATTGAGATAAGGCACAAAAATAAATTTCGCCGAAGATTGAATGAGGCCGAAGCTCACAATGTTAATGGCCAGAAAAGCGGTTGCCATCATGATGGCAAAAATAATATTAGAAATATTACCGCGGCGGCTGAATTGGCCGCTTAAAATAAAGGCTAGTGCGATAAGCGTGAAAACCGGCGAGAGCAGAGGATAGACAAATCTTTCATGAATTTCGGAGCGGAATTTATTGAGATCTTCCTGCGTTAAACCTTCATCTTTGGGATTGATGAGCTCAGATAAATAGCGCTCTTGCGACTTCCACGACAAAGTGGTGTCGCTTTTTTGGGTTTCGGTTAAATTGAAAACATAATTATCGAAATGCAAAATTTCGGATTTTTTTTCGGCGTAGTTATATTTCTGCACCGTGCCATCAAGCATATAAAGTAAAGCTGATTTATCTTCGACCACAATTTCGCCGCTTTTTGCGGTGATGGTTATGGAATGGGTTTCCGGCCGCTGGTCATAAATAAAAATTCCCGACAGGCGATTATTTTCGTCGCGATCTTTGGCATAAATTGTGAGATTTTTTAGCGTTTCAAAAGTTTGGGGATTAAAGGATAAATTGGCGTAATTATCTTTGATGTTATTGCGTGAAATGCGCAGCTCCTTGTTGGCGTAAGGCATCACATAAAGTGAGATTAAAAGGCAGAATAAAAAAGCGATTCCGGAGAATTTTAAAACCGGTTTGCAGATTTGAAATTTCGTAAGGCCCGAATTTTTGAGGATCGAAATTTCGTTGGTTGCAATCAGGCGATTAAAGGTGAGAAGGATCGCGGCAAAAAGTGAGATCGGCAAAATCACGATCAGCAGCCACGGCAAAATCAAAATGAAGAGATAAAAAAACTGGCTTAATTCGACGCCGTTTTCGGTGATATATTTCACGAAACTGATGGCGCGGCTAAACCAGATAAGCAGGATCAAAACGGTGATTATCCCAAAAAAAGAAGTGGCGGTTTTTTTTAAGAGATAGCGCGAATAGAGCATTAAGGGAAATTTACGATTTACGAATTAAGATTTACGAATTAAAAAATCGTAATTCGTAAATCATAAATCGAAAATAATTTTATGTCACAGGTGAAAATTTTTCTAAACGGCGAGGAAAAAATTCTGCCGCAAAAAATGACCATTGCTGATTTATTGCAACAACTTGAGCTCGACAGCAAAAAGATCGCAATTGAAAAAGATCTGGAAATCGTCCACCAAAATAATTTTTCGCAAGTGCTGCTTGATGAAGGTGCGCGAGTTGAGATCGTGCATTTTATTGGAGGTGGTTAGAAATGTCGGTTAGCCCCCACTAGGAATTAATGGGGTCCTATCGGTAACAGCTCCAACTCTTTTTGCCTTAGGTTGTTTTATCACTGGTCTTGGAGACTCTGCAACTTTTTTGTCCAAAGCATGCTCGGTTTTTGAGAGCATTAATTGTATCATTGCCAAACTTTTATTATCTCTTTGTTGGCGTATTGCTTCGTCAAGATGAAGGGCATCTTTGGCTGTCTGATCCATGCTTGTATAAGCTTTACGCGCTTTAGCTTCTCTTTCTGCGATGATTTCACCATTTATTCTCGCTTTGTCCTTATCTGTAGTAACTGCTACTCCGCCATTTTTAGATTTGCGCTCATCTTCAGTAATTTCAGCTTTACGTGCTTCTCTAGAAGCATAAAAATTCTCCCGATCTATAGGTTCAATATTAGCAATTTTATCAAACATGCTGATGAATTTTTTTGCTAACTCATCAAGAGAAGAAGACTTGCTTCCAAGTGCGCTAGCAAGGGCATTTTCATCAATTATGTGTAAGATAGACTTTAGAGATTCATTTGTTTGGGTTTCTTTGAGCCATTTTTTTAATGTTTCTTGGATGTTATGTAATTTATTGTTATCTGCGCTGTCGTCAGTACCCCCAAAAGCTTCTCTTGCTTCTTCAAGCAATGCTTTTCCTCTTTCTAACCAGGTTTGTATTCTAACTTTTGCACGATCAAATTCTGTTTCATTCGTTTCACCTTTGTGAAAAGTCTTAGCTAAATTTTCCTCATATTTTTTTTTAGTTCTTTCCCGCGCTGCTTTAGCATGTTCCTCAAATTGTTTTGTACCCTGATGAATTGCAATGTCTTCTAAATCATTATTGCCGTCATTCCAACTTCCGGTGCTGCCCCAACCAAACTCGTTCATTTTTTCGGCAATTGCTGTACCAGCTAGATCAAAGCTCCAAATAATTCCAGAAAAGCATTTTTTATTCCACCATTTTCCCAATTCTTCGATGGAGTTAGAAAAAGCAGTTAAAGCAGTGCTAGCGCCAAATAGTGTGCTTTGGCCAGTGAAGTTGTTTTTAATCCAGTAAGCGCTGCCAATTGCTGCCATATCAACTAGAAATTTGCTTGATTTAAAAACGATAAATCCAGTCAAAGCCAAAGGCGGGCCAACGAGAAGTGAAAGTGGTTTTGCTAAATTCTTAAATACTGATCCTAATGCTTTTAAAGCTCCCATAAATTACTCGCGAAAATTGATGAATTGAAGCGGGATATTGTAATTACCGCCGCGCAGAAGAGCAATTGCTTCTTGCAGATCGTCACGTTTTTTGCCGTCAATTCGCACTTCATCGCCTTTGATTGAGGCCTGAACTTTCATTTTCGCATCTTTAATTTGTTTGACGATTTGCTTGGCAACTTCCTGTTCAATGCCGTTGCGCAGCTTGATTTCCTGGCGCAACATATCGCCGCCGGCTTTTTCTTCTTTCTGAAAATCAAATGCTTTCACATCAATGCCGCGTTTGGTGCCAAACACTTTGAGCGAGTCGCGCATTGCTTCTAAGCGATATTCGCTATCGGAAGTGAAAATGATGAGATTGTCTTTTTGCTTCAACTCAATTGAAAATTTCGCGCCTTTAAAATCATAACGATTGCCGATCTCGCGCTGCACTGAATTCACCGCATTGTCGATTTCTTGCATGTTAATCTTAGAAACTACGTCGAAGCTTGGCATAGGGGCAATTAAGAATTATCATTTATCAAGTAACAAATTGTTACCTGCTATTTGTTACTTGTAATGCTTGTTTTAAGTCAGAAATCAAGTCATCCACATTTTCCAAGCCAACCGACAAACGGCACATATTTTCCGTAATGCCGATTTTTTCGCGCTCTGCTTTTGGCATGCTGGCGTGAGTTGTAGTGGCTGGATGAGTTAGAAGAGTTTTGGAATCGCCCAAATTGTTGGAGATGTCGATAATTTGCAATCTATTCATAAAAGCGAAGCAATCTTTTTTGCTGCGTGCAACTTCAAATGCTATCATCGCGCCGCCATTTAGCATTTGTTTTTGGGCGATTTTATATTGCGGATGCGATTTCAAAGTTGGGTATAAAACGCGTGTGATTTTTGGATGTTTCTCCAAAAATTCGGCGATTTTTTGCGCGTTAGAACATTGGCGTTCCATGCGAAGTGAAAAAGTTTCGAGTGCTTTAAAAATCATCCAGGCGTTGAATGGACTTAGAGCTGGACCAGTGTGGCGATGGAATTGCAATAAATCGCCTTTAACAAATTTTTCATCGCCCATAACACATCCGCCCATAGTGCGGCCTTGTCCGTCGATATGTTTGGTGGTTGAATAAACCACTAAATCGGCGCCAAGTTCCAAAGGTTTTTGTGAAAAAGATGAAGCCAAAACATTATCCACGATCAGTTTCGCGCCGTTTTTTTTGCAGAGTGTGGCGATCGCTTTGACATCAAGAATCTCAAGGTTCGGATTGGCCGGAGTTTCGATAAAAACTAATTTGGTATTTTTCTTAAAAGCTTTTTTCCAGCCATCTAAATCTGTGCCGTCAACGAAAGTAACTTCAACGCCGTAATTGGGTAAAATATTTGCCGCGATTTGATAGCAAGATCCAAACAAAACACGCGAAGCAATAAAATGATCTCCGGCCTTAATTTGCGCCATGATTGAGGCAAACACTGCGGCCATTCCCGAGCCCATTACTACGCAAGCTTCTGCTCCTTCAATCAATGCCAGACGCTCTTCCAACATTTTTAAATTCGGATTAGTATAGCGCGAATAAACATAACCTGGCTCTTCGCCGTTGAAGCGCTTCTCCACTGTCTGGGCATCATTATAACAATAGCCGGAATTTAGAAAAATTGCCTCCGAAGTTTCGCCGAAATTTGAGCGAATCGTGCCGCCGCGGATTAATTTGGTTTCGAGTTTTAACTTCGAGAAATCGAGTTTTTTGTTTTTGTAATTCATGATTTTTAACCGTCAGTCGTAAGGGAATTGCGACTTTCTAATTTTTTATTTTCAAGCGTGCAAGCATCTGATCTGTATCGCTGCGTAACAACTCCACTTTAACATCAGTAGTTCCCGAATCTTTAAAGCCCAAAACTTCTGCTGCGTGCTCAGATACATCAATCACGCGATTTTTAGCAAACGGTCCGCGGTCATTGACGCGAACAATTGCGCTTTTGCCATTTTGCAAATTAGTAACGCGAACAATTGATGGCAGCGGTAAAGTGCGGTGTGCGGCGGTCATATCACCCGAATTATAAGTTTCGCCATTAGCAGTTAATTTGCCGTGAAAATCCGCGCCATACCAGGATGCGGTGCCAACTTCCTCAAAATCTTCATAATTTTGCGGCACATAAGAAACGCCGAAAATTTTATATGGATTGCCGACTTTGTAAGTTCCTTCGTAAGTTTCTTCTTCCGGCACCAAATATTTTTCATTATAGCTGATCATGTCGCGCTCTTCTCTTTCTTCATCATAATTGAGCAGGATCTTTTTTGGAATGCCGGCTTGCATGGATTCAGACGGGCGCATGCGGCGCATCACATGCTCGATATTGGCAGTGCGCTTATGTCTTGTTTCTCCTTGGTAATTGTCGCTAGAGCAGGAAGCTAGGAAAGTGAGGGAAGACAAAAATAGGAGAATTTTTTTCATTCTATTTGGATCGAATTAACGAGACTTGCGGCGAAGTTCGAAATCCTAAATTTGCATCTTTTCCAAAAGCAAATTCTTCTTGAAGGGTTGGCGAAAATTCTTTTTTTGTGATCAAAAATATGCCATATTGCGCAAAAAGATTGGCGATAAAAAAGCGGCAAAGTGGCGCCATCAGCTGATTTTGTGAGGTTAGGAAAAATCTTTTTTCGATTTTGAAATTCAAATCCGCACAAAGTTTTTCGAAATCGCGGATCGAACAAAAGTGAATATTTGGCGTTTCATACCATTCAAAAGGAATGGTTTTGTTGATTGGCATCGTGCCTTTGAGGAGTAGGTGCAAACGGTTTTGCACATAAGCAAAATTCGGCAGCGAAACAATGGCGAAGCGCGAAATTCTAAGCATTTCTTCGAGCACATTTTTCGGATTTTGTGTTGCCTGCAAAGTTTGGCTCAAAACTGTGTAATCAAAAGTTTGGTTTGGATAAGCGCTCAAATCATCATCAGCATTTCCGTGAATCACTGAAAGCCCACTCATCAAGGCTTTGCTCACTTTGGGTTGAGAAATTTCAAGGCCGCGCGCATCAATATTTTTGTGGGTTTTTAAATATTTTAATAATTCGCCATCACCGCAGCCGATATCCAAAACTTTGGAATTTGGGGCAATAAGATCGGCGATGATTTCGAGATCATAGCGAATTTCGTGGCTGATAATATTTTGTCCGATGTCTTTTGTCATAAGTGGTGTGTTATTGGTTGATAAAGCCTGAAACGGTGTGGTTTAGCGCATCACTCTCAATTAAAAAAGAGTCATGCCCCGCAGTGCTTTCAATTGTCACCATGCTAACATTTATTCCGCAAGCAATTGCTGCCTGAGCGAGTTTTTTTGTTTCAGCGGGCGTGAAAAGCCAGTCGTCGGAGAAAGAAACGAGGCAAATTTTTGCATCTTTATTTTTGGCGAAATCAACAAATGCATTGCTCAATTTGCCGCCGAAATCTGTTTCCAAATCAAAATAATTTACGGCCTTTGTGATATATAAATATGAGTTGGCGTCAAAGCGCTCAACAAAGCCGGCACCTTGATGGTGAAGATAACTTTCCACCTGAAATTCCGGATCGAAGGAAAAAGAAAAAGCGTCCTTATTTTGCAAATTTCTTCCGAATTTTTTTTGCAGCGAATTTTCGGATAAGTAAGTGATATGTGCAATCATTCGCGCCACCGAAAGTCCTTTTGTTGGATAATTTTTTTCCTGCAAATATTTGCCGCCGCACCAACCCGGATCAGCCATGATCGCTTGTCGGCCAGCTTCGTGAAATGCAATATTTTGTGCGCCGTGACGATATGAAGTTGCAAGCAACATCAACAAATTAAATTTCTGCGGATAAAGTGTCGCCCAGCTCATCGCCTGCATTCCGCCGGTTGAACCGCCGATCACAGCGTGAAGTTTTTGAATGCCGAAATGTTCAATCAACAAATTTTGCGCATGAACCATGTCTTGCACGGTGATGAATGGGAAGCTGATTCCGTAGGGCTCGCCGCTTTTTGGATCAATTTCTTTTGGTCCGAAAGATCCCATACAGCCACCCAAAATATTTGAGCAAATCACGAAATATTTATTGGTATCAATTGGCTTGTTTGGTCCGATCAAAAAATTCCACCAGCCATCTTTTTGCGTGATTGGATTTTTTGACGCGACATATTGATCACCCGTCAAAGCGTGGCAAATTAAAATGGCGTTTGATTTGTCGGCGTTCAACTCGCCGTAAGTTTGATAAGCCAGCGGAAAATTTGAAATTTCCGCGCCGCTTGCCAGTTTCAACGGTTTATCTTTTGCCAAATAAACAATTTCACCAATCTCAAATATTTTATATTGCGGCCCGAAGCTTGACTTAGTTTTCATATTTAAATTTGCCTGTGGCAAATTTAGTTAAAGTTGCGTCGCTGCGCACGAAATAAATTCGTGCCTTCGCGACAAATATTATAAATTTGCTTCGCAAATTTTAGAATTTTAAATTCGAAGTTAAGATTAATTTTTTATTATTAACATGGACGAAAAGCAACAGGATAAAGCGCTGCTGGCCTTGCGCAGCGAAATTGATAAACTTGACGAGCAGATAATTTCCGCACTAAAACAGCGCATGGAAGTGGTGGCGCAAGTTGCAAAATTGAAAGAAAAAAATCGCGAAAAATTTTACATCAAATCAGCGCGCGAAGCCGATATGATTAAAGATTTGATCAAAAAAGCGGGAGATGATTTTCCCAAAAATCTCGTGGTTGATTTGTGGCGTAAAATCATAACTGCTGCGAATATGCGCGAACAGCCCATCAAGCTCGCAATCCATAATCCCAAAAATCTCGCGCAATATGAATTTCTGGCGCGCAATTATTATTTTGACGGCATCGCGCTTGATAATTTTGATAGCGCAAATTCGGTTGTAGTTGAGCTCGAAAAAAACCGTGCCCAAATCGGCATTTTTGCGTTGCCCAACATTTCTGACGAAGTAGATAAAAAGGAAGATATGGCGGAAAATTGGTGGATGGTTTTAGCCAATAATCGCGATGGTTTACGCGTTTTTGCTAAAATTCCGTTTGTGGAAAGTGCGGATAAAAATGCGGTGCAATTAGTTGCGGTTGCAATCAAGGAGCCTGAGAAATCGGCCTCGGACAACAGTTTGCTTTATGTTGAAACCGCGAAGGAAATTTCATCAGCGCAAGTGTTATCGGCGCTGAAAGGTGAGGGTATTGCGGGAAAAATTCTAAAATCGGTAAAATTACAACAATTTGAAGGCATGGCTTTCCACTTGCTGGAGCTAGATGGGTTCTATCTTGAGAGCGATTTCAAAAATTTCACAAAAAATAAAATCAAACCTTTCATCAAAATTTTAGGCCATTACGCCACACCGATTAAGATTTAATTTAAGGGGATGACACTGAAAGGAAATTAAGAGTTTGAGTTGACAAAAAAGATTCCCTCCTAACAATGCGCGCCCCTTCGTCTTCATCCTTCTTTCAAACGTCAGGTTTTTAAGAAATTTTATGAGGCAAATCTTTGAAAAAAGAAATCTCATAAAACACACAGCGGATAAGCGAGTTTAAAACTTCCAGACAATGACAAAACGTATTGCCGCTAAGAAAAAAATTAGCAGAAAATTAAATGGCAGCCTTTGGGGCCAAGCTAAAGATCCTTATTTGAAGCGTAATTACCGCCCTGGTCAACATGGCGCGGCTTCTAAAAGAACGTCAGACTACGGCAACCAACTTCGCGCCAAACAAAGAATGAAATTTTACTATGGTAATATTTCTGAGCGCCAGTTCTTCAACACATTCGAAGAAGCTGGAACAATGAAAGGTGATGCCAGCGAAAATTTTGTGGCCTTGCTTGAATCAAGACTTGATGCGGTTGTGTATCGCGCCAATTTCGTGCCAACCGTTTTCGCCGCTCGTCAATTTGTGAATCACAAACATGTAACAGTTAACGGCAAAGTTGTGAATATCGCTTCTTACCGCGTGAAAATCGGTGATATAGTTCAAGTTCGCGAAAAATCACGCAAGCTTGCGCTGGTGATTGATTCACTAGATAAAATGGAGCGCGATGTTCCGTCATATTTGACTTTGGATAAGCAAAATTTCTCAGTTAAATTAACTGAAAAACCAGCTTTCGCTGAAGTTCCTTATGCAGTTGAAATGGAACCACATTTGATCACAGAGTTCTATTCTCGATAATTAAAAACGCTGACGCGTTTTTAGAGAGACCGAAATCCGGCGCTCAAGAGCGGTCTTGAGCGCCTATTTAAACTCCCTCGATTTAAAAAAAATTGAGGGAGTTTTTTTATGCTTATAATTTCGCAGCTAACTTACAAAAATCTTCGATCTTAATATTCTCCGCGCGCTCGTCTGGTCTGATTCCGCACTCCTTCAAAAATTTTTCCGTATTGTCAAAAAACACACCTTTTAGTGAAGAACGCAGCATTTTTCGGCGTTGGCCGAAAGCTGCGGCGACTACGCGCTCTAGTTTGGAAAAGGCGACGTCGGAAAGTGGTTTTTCCCGTGGGATAATTTCAACAATTGCGGAAGTAACTTTCGGCGGTGGGGTGAAGACAGATTTATTTACGGTGAAAACCAAACGTGTTTTGCATAAAAAATTTACCATCACGGCGAGGCGGCCATAGTGGTTATCGCCTGGCTTGGCAACAATTCGCTCCACTACTTCTTTTTGCAGCATCAACGTCATTGACGAAATTTTATCGCAGTGTCTAAGCCAATTAAAAAGCAAAACCGTGCCCACATTGTAAGGCAAATTGGCGATTACTTTAAATTTTTCGTATCTCGAATAATCATATTCAAGCGCATCGCCTTCAACTAATTCAAAACGCTTGCCGTAAAAATTTTTAAACTCAGAAAGTAAAGCAAAACAGCGCGAATCTTTTTCAATCGAAATTAATTTTTTACATCCCGCATCAAGGATCGAGCGCGTCAAACTGCCGGGTCCGGGGCCCACTTCAATTACGATTGAGTCAGACAAATCCCCCACAGATTTTACAATTTTATCAGTGAAATTTTTATCTAAGATGAAGTTTTGCCCGAGAGATTTTTGGGCATCGAGCTGATATTTTTTGATGAGATCGGAAGTGGAGGGGAGCATGGAGTTAAAAAAATGGACCCCGTCAGGCGACGGGGTCCAGAAAAACTAAAGTGATTCTTTAGCTTCAAAATATTTGTGACCCAAAGCGTCAGCAACAGCTTTGTAAACAACTTTTCCATCAATCACATTCAAACCAGCTAACAAATGCGGATCTTCTTGAAGCGCGCGTTTGTAGCCTTTAGAAGCCAAAGCCAAAGAGAATGGCAAAGTAGAATTTTCCAAAGCCTGAGTGGAAGTTCTGGCAACTGCACCTGGCATGTTGGTTACGCAGTGATGCACCACGCCGTCAACCACGTAAGTTGGATTGCTGTGTGAAGTTGGTTTGCTGGTTTCGAAACAGCCGCCTTGGTCGATTGAAATATCAACCATTACTGAACCATGTTTCATTTTTTTAACCATTTTTGCGCTAACCAATTTCGGAGCTGCAGCGCCTGGAATCAATACCGCGCCCACAACTACGTCAGCTGAAATTACTTCCTTCTCGATATTTTCAAGTGAAGCGTAAAGCACGGTTGCTGAATTGCCGAAAATATCGCACAAATAGCGAATGCGTGAAAGTGATTTATCCAAAATCACAACTTCTGCGCCCATGCCAATTGCAACTTTCGCCGCATTGGTTCCTGAAACGCCGCCGCCTAAAATTACAACTTTAGCGCGAGTGGTTCCTGGCACGCCGCCAAGCAAAATGCCACGGCCGCCATTAGCTTTTTGCAAAGCAGTTGCGCCAAATTGGATTGAAAGTTTTCCCGCAACTTCAGACATCGGAGCAAGAAGTGGAAGAGAGCGATCAGGCGCAGTTACAGTTTCAAAAGCAACCGCAACGCAACCCGATTTCATCAACATTTTTGTGAGATTTGGTTCAGCAGCCAAGTGAAGATAAGAGAAGATCAACTGACCTTTGCGGATCATTTCGCATTCAACTTTTTGTGGCTCTTTAACTTTCAAAATCATTTCGGCTTTGCCGTAAACATCTTTCGCAGTAGCCACGATTTTTGCGCCTGCAGCAACATATTGCTCGTCAGAAAAATCGATTGCAACACCTGCACCTTTTTGCACCAAAACTTGGTGGCCGGCATTTACTAATTCACGCACGCCAGATGGAGTCGCGCCAACGCGATATTCATGATCCTTAATTTCCTTTGGAATTCCGATAAGCATAATTACTCCGATTTAATGTTAGTTATTTTAATGATATTGCTCTCAGATGAAGTGAGGCTTGGGTAAAGCTCATATTCAAACTGAAAATTAGTTTTTGCGGTGACAATTTCACTTTGCAGATTTTTTCCCTTTAAAAACAGGCAATAGCCATCTTTTTCGAGGAATTTCTGCGAATATTCTAAAAGCTTGGGAAGTGGCGCCAATGCTCGTGAGACGATGCAATCAAATTTGATATCGCTTAATTCTTCGAGATTGGCTTGGTGAACGAAAACGCGGTTTTGTGAACATGATTTTACGCGTCGCAAAAAATCCGCTTTGCGAAAAGATTTTTCAACCAAATGCATTTCGCGAACACCTAAAATTGAAAGCACCATGCCCGGAAATCCGGCACCGGAACCTAAGTCAGCGAACTTGGCATTTTTATCTTTAATCAGTGGCATCAATTGCGCCGAGTCAAGAATATGGCGCTCCCAAAGTGAATCGATGGTTGATTTTCCGATGAAATTAAATTTCTGATTCTCAAGTAAAAGCGCGACAACAAACTCCTCAAAATTTTTTTCCTGAGAAGGAGTTAAATGACAAAATTTTCTGATTTGTTCGAAAACTGATTTTTTCTGTAATTCGATTTGCATGGAGTTGCGTAAATTTGGGGCGCGCTTTTTAGGAATTGGTTCAAAAACTTGCAATTAAAAACTCGATTTCAATTATGCGCCAAATCCAATTCTAAATTCCCCAATCAAAAATTTTTTTATGAAAATTACCTCGAAAGTTAAGCAAATTTTGTCGTGCTATGAAAGCGACAATGCTGGCACCAAAGCAAATCTGGCGCGCATTTTGATGCATGGAAAATTGGGCGGAACCGGTAAGATGGTGATCTTGCCAGTTGATCAAGGTTTTGAACATGGCCCGGATCGCAGCTTCGCGGTAAACCCGGATGCTTACGATCCGCACTATCATTTCCAACTTGCAATTGATGCCGGCTTGAATGCTTACGCCGCGCCACTTGGCATGATTGAAGCCGGTGCTGACACTTTCGCTGGAGCAATTCCAACAATCTTGAAAGTAAATTCTTCAAATTCTCTTCACAATGGTGGAACTGCACCGCACCAAGCTACAACTGCTTCGGTGAAAGATGCTTTGCGTCTTGGTTGCTCGGCAATTGGTTTTACAATTTATCCTGGTTCTGACGCTGCTTTTGATATGTTCGAAGAAATTCGCGAAATGTCGCTGGAAGCAAAAGAGCACGGGATTGCTACAGTAATCTGGTCTTATCCTAGAGGTGGCGATCTTTCAAAAATCGGTGAAACTGCGATGGACATCTGTACTTACGCGGCTCACATGGCGGCATTGCTTGGTGCGCACATCATCAAAGTTAAACCACCAACCCAGGCGCTTGAAAATATTGAAGCCATCAAAGTTTACGAAAAAGTAAAAATTCCGGTTGATACTCTTGAGCAGCGCATTCGTCACGTGATGAAAGCAACTTTCAACAATCGCAGAATCGTGGTTTTCTCAGGTGGAACTGCGAAAGGTGAGTCGGAAGTTTATAACGAAATCCGTGAAATTTACAAAGGTGGCGCAAACGGCTCAATCATTGGTCGCAATACCTTCCAACGCCCAAGAGAAGAAGCGTTGAAAATGCTTGAAAATATCATCGCTATTTATCAAGGAAAATTCTAATTCGCTTGCGCTTCGCTACAGCGCAACGTGGTTCGCTTAAATGATTCTTCAAATCGAAAACCTCTCCATCTCTTTCCAAAATCATCACATCCTTCAAAACTTTTCTCTTCATTTAAATTCTAAAAAAATCACTGCTTTGGTTGGTCAAAGTGGCAGCGGAAAATCTTCTGTAGCCCTTGCTATTCTCGGGCTTTTGCCAAGTGCGCAAATTTTGGGTGAGATAAATTTTGAGAAAAAAAATCTGCTCAATTTAAGCGAAAAAGAATTTTGCAAAATTCGTGGTCGCGACATCGGATTTATTTTTCAGGATCCGCAAACCTCATTAAATCCGCTGCATAAAGTTGGTAAGCAAATCGCCGAAGCAATTACGATTCACAATCCGAAAATTTCTAAAAAAGATTTAGAAAAACGCGTTTTGGAATTGCTCAAATTAGTTGAGCTAGGGGGCCTGAAATCAAGGCTTGATGATTATCCACATCAATTTTCCGGTGGACAAAAACAGCGCATCATGATTGCAATTGCAATTGCCAATAATCCAAAAATTTTAATTGCTGATGAGCCAACAACTGCACTGGATTCGAAAACACAAAATGAAATTTTAAAGCTGCTGCAGAAATTAAAAAATGAGCTTGGAATGGCGATTTTATTGATTACGCATAATCGCCACGCTGTTGCAAAAATTGCTGATGAGATTGTTGAAATTGGTGAGGAATTGCATTTTCAACATCATGAAAAATTGTCCAAACAAACAGGCGGAAAAGAAATTTTAGAAGTTTCAAATCTGGCAATTTCTTATCACAAAAAAACCATTCTAAAAAATATAAATTTCTCGCTTAAAGCATCAGAAAATCTCGGAATTGTAGGGGAAAGCGGCTCAGGAAAATCAACGCTCGCTCTGGCTTTGTGCAATTTAATAAAAAGTGATGGCGAGATGAAATTTTTTGGCGAAAAAAACTGGCAGAAAAATGAAAAGGAACTTCGCTCAAAAGTGCAGATCGTTTTTCAGGACCCGTTTTCAAGCCTTAATCCGCGCATGACGATCGCGCAAATAATTGAAGAAGGTTTGCAGATCCACGGCATCAAAAATTCAGTTGATGCAATCATGAAAAAACTTCATCTGCCGGAATTTCTAAAATCGCGCTATCCGCACCAACTCTCAGGTGGACAACGTCAACGCGTGGCAATTGCGCGTGCTTTAATTTTAAATCCGAAAATTCTGATTTTGGATGAACCGACCTCCGCCCTTGATTTTGCTACGCAAAACGAGATATTGAATTTGCTTTTAGAAATTCAAAACGAGCGCGAAATTTCTTATATTATTATTTCGCATGATGAAGAAGTGATTGAAAGTTTGGCGCATCGAACTTTGCGCTTATAACTTCTAGCGTGTTTTTTTTCGTCTGGAAGATAACCTTGCTGCTGCTTTGGGTTTTGGACGTTTTTTTGGAGTCTTTTTCTTCACTTCTTCTTCCTCTTCATCACTATCTTCCTTTTCCTCCGATTCTGCGTCGGTAAAATAGGCTGATTTCTTTAATTCTTCAACTTCTGCAAAGTCATCTACCTCCCCACCGGCGCGCACTTTCTCTATGAATGATTTTTTGTCACGCGAGATTTCTGATGGTATTTTAGCTCCATGTTCCAGCAAAGCTTGTGTTGCAATTTCATTGCTTCTCAAAGTGCTAAGTAGAAGCGGTTCCAATGCTTTTTCTTGGCGCTGAATTTTGGCATTAACATCAAAACCGGCACGTACCATTTCTGCTAAAATTTCTTTGCTTAGTGATAATGAAAAAACATCGCGGCCTAGATCCCATGGATTTTCCGGCGGCATGTGAAATAGAAATTGCTGCATTTTTTGTTGAGGTGACAAGAGCTCATTGTCGAAAATTATTTCTTTGATAGATGCAAGGGAAATATGGTCTTTCACTAATGTGAAAAATAAATCTTTACGCTCAACTGCCATTTGTTTTAAGCGGGCTATATATTCAGCGCGGCTTGCCGGCTCTACTTCAAAAAGAGAGTTATTGTCTTTGTCATAAATTTCTGCGCGAATTTTGCCGGCTAATTTGCTTTTGATTTTCTGTTCTATTTCTTCTGGAGCAACTGGCAAAGCTGCAAGCTCATCAACTAAGTCCATCTTGCGATCTATCTTGTTCAGCAGTTAGAACAACGGAGCGCACATTGTAGATTCTGGCTTCAACATGATATTCATTAGCTGCTAATCCTTCGTGCATTGGGCCTAAATAATGGTCTTTTTCGGGCTTGGTAATAGCTACTTTTCCATTGTTAGAAAAATATTTTGGTTTCTCTGCTTCACGCATTCCGGCAATTTCTTCATTTTTGCGTAAGGCGGAAGCAATCGTATATTTTTCGCGGAAAATCTGGTGTGCTTCGCCATTAGCAATCTGAAATTTTCTCATATCATCAACAACTTCATGATAAGGTCTTTCAGCAGCTTTTTTCCCTTTCCAATATTCATTGGTGTAAATAAGTGATGAAGCCCAGCCGCCGTGAAATTTCACATCAGCATCAAAGGCGAGCGAAATATTTTCAGGATCTTCATGGGCATAAATATTTACCTTTGGCTGATTGGGTTCGATATTTGCTATAGTGGTGCATAACGGCCGCGGACCATCGCCGCGTAGCTTGGTGAGAATTTTTTCCTCAAGGCTTCTTGATCTTTTGGGAGATTTTGAAGCTTCTATTGTGTGAAAGAAAATAACTGGCATAGCTGATGAATTGGTTAAGCTTGAGAAAGTTTCATTTTATGAGTGGTTTAAGCAAGAAGAAGGGCTCTTCGCTCTTGTTTAACTAGCTTTAAGCTGTAATTTGAAACTTCCCCAATTTTATAGCATTAAATTTTCAATGAAAAAACCTGAATTGCTTTTACCTGCCGGAACCTTGGACCGTTTAAAAACCGCCATTTTATATGGTGCTGACGCGGTTTATTGCGGAACTCCTGACATGTCGCTTCGCGTAAAATCCGGCTTCACTTTGGAAGATGTTGTGGAGGGTATAAAATTTGCTCATGAGCGCGGCAAAAAAGTTTATCTCACGCTCAATCTTTTTTCGCACAATAAAGATATCGAAAAACTGCCGCAATTTGTTGAAACTGTAAAAGCGGTGAATCCTGATGGTTTGATTATTTCTGATCCCGGCGTTTTTCAATTTGTGAAAGAACACGCGCCAGACCTAGAGCTTCACATCTCCACGCAAGCTAATGTTTGTTCGTGGTTGACGGTAGATTTCTGGGAAAAACAAGGTGCGAGTTTGGTGGTGATGGCGCGCGAAGTTTCTTTTGAAGAGCTTGCGGAAATCCGCAAAAAATGTCCCAACATCAAAATCGAAACTTTCATTCACGGTTCAATGTGCATGACTTATTCGGGCAGATGTTTGCTTTCCAACTTCATGGCCGAACGCGGTGCCAATCAAGGCTCCTGCGCGCATTCATGCCGCTGGGGTTATAAGCTAAAAATCAAACTCAAAGACAACACCGAGCACGAAATTGAGATCAACGAAAACAACAAAGATCTCTTCGATTTTTTCTTGGAAGAAGAAATCCGCCCCGGCGAATTAATGCCATTTGAAGAAGATGTTCATGGCTCTTACATCCTTAATTCTAAAGACCTCTGCCTGCTTCCAAAACTTGATGAATATATCAAAATCGGTCTCGATTCATTCAAAGTTGAAGGACGAAATAAAACTGAATTTTATGCAGGAAGTGTGGCACGAGTTTATCGCGCCGCAATTGATGATTATGTTGCCAACCCAGAGAAATGGAGCGCTGATGACTATATGGATGAAATTAATTCCGTCGCCAATCGCGGATATTCGCTGGCATTTCATGACGGCCGTTTAACAAATTTAGCGCATGATTATGAATCAACCGGCTCAACAAGTTTTTACGAATATGCCGCAAAAATTCACGCCTGGGATGGAGATGACATGATCGTTGAAGGCAAGAACCGCCTTGATGCCGGCGATGTGCTGGAATTTTTATCCCCTTACCAGCGCGAGCCGATTCTGCTTCGAATTTACGAATTTAAAAAAGTGAAACAAACCAATGAAGGTTTTAAAGATCACGAAACTTCCGACAAATTACATGCCGGACAAAAACCATTATTCAAAATTTCCGCGAGCGCATTTCATCTTTTTGAAAAAGAAAAATTGAAAGAGCTGCTGCCAGTAATGTCGCTGATTCGCAAAGAAAAAATGAACATCGAATCAGAAAAATTAAAAGTAGAATCACGCCAACTTTCACATCAATTAGAAGCCGGAAATGTTGGTGAAAAAAAATACGAAAATAAACGCGCCAAATATTTCGCCGCTCTTGAAGTGGGTGACGATAAAATCGCACCACGAACTCCGCGAGTCGGCACCGATGGCTGCTGCGGCAAAGGTTGCAACGGCTGCTTAATTTTCTGGCACGACGATAAATATGCCAAAGCGCGCGATATTTTGAAGACGAAAAAAATCGGGGAGATGTTGTAGAAATGAAAAAACTCGTAATCGCAATTGATGGTCCGTCCGCTTCAGGCAAAGGCACTTTGGCGAAGAAAGTTGCGCAGCATTTTGGCTTGGCTTTTCTCAACACTGGCGCGATTTATCGCCTAATTGCGCTTCGTGTGATTGAACGTAAATTAGATCCGCAAAATATTGATTCAGAAATTTCTGTGCTTTGCTCAAACATCCGCGAGGAAGATTTGGAAAATGAAAAACTTTTTGGTGAAGATGTTGGTTCAGTTGCATCAATAATTGCAAAAAATCAAAAACTTCGCCAAACGCTTTTTGATTTTCAGCGCGATTTTATTGAGAAAGGTAAAAAAGAAAAAAACGGCTGCGTACTTGATGGGCGGGATACCGCGACAGTTATTGCACCCGAAGCTGACTTTAAATTTTTTGTTACTGCTGATGTTGAGATTCGCGCAAAACGCAGAGCAGCACAACTTACATCTGTTCCTTACGCCGAAATTTTAGCGCATTTAAAACAGCGTGATGAAAATGACACCACGCGCAAGGACGCGCCACTCAAGGTTGCACAAGGTGCTCATATTATTGATAATGGAAATTTATCAATTGATGAAGGTTTCCAAAAAATTCTAAAAATTATTAATTCCTAAAAATGCAAAACTTACAAAAAATCTCACGCTGTCTAATTTCTGTTTCTGATAAAAGTGGAATCATTGAATTGGCTAAATTCCTGATTTCGCAAGGTGTTGAAATTATTTCTACCGGCGGAACTTTTAAACTTTTGCAAAAAGAAAATATTGCCGCGAAAGATATTTCTGACTTCACCGGTTTTCCGGAAATGATGGATGGTCGCGTGAAAACTTTGCATCCTAAAGTTCACGGCGGATTGCTCGCAGTGCTTGATAATCCTGAACACGTGGCTGCTGCGAAAGAACATAAAATCGAGTCAATTGATCTGCTTGTTATAAATCTTTATCCATTTGTTGAGACCGTTGCCAAAACAAATGATGAAGAAGAAATCATTGAAAATATCGACATTGGCGGCCCGGCGATGGTTCGTTCGGCTGCGAAAAATTTTGCTTACAAAACGGTGATCACCGACGTTTCGCAATATGAAAATTTGATCGCGGAGATGAAAAATAATTCCGGTGCGACTTCTTTTGAGTTCAGGAAAAACCTGGCGGCGCAGGCTTTTAAAAATATCGCTGCTTATGACATCGCGATTTCAAATTGGTTTAACAAATCAGATTTTTCGCTTAGCGGAAAAGTAAAACAAAGTTTGCGCTACGGCGAAAATTCGCACCAAAAAGCGGCGGTTTATTCCAACTCAGATTCAGGAATTGTAAATGCGAAACAGCTACAGGGAAAAGAGCTGAGCTATAATAATTTAAACGATTCGGATGCGGCTTATAACTTGGTTTTAGAATTTGAAAAACCGGCTTGCGCTATCATTAAACATGCAAATCCGTGCGGAACGGCAATTGGACTCAACTTGCTTGAAGCTTACAAACGCGCGCTTTCGTCAGATCCGAAATCTGCCTTTGGCGGAATTGTTGCCTTGAATGGAAAAATTGATGCGGCGCTTGCAAGTGAACTCGCAAAAATGTTTTATGAAGTGATTATTGCGCGCGATATTGATGATGCGGCGAAAGAAATTTTAGCGGCGAAAAAAAATCTACGCGTGTTGATTGCTGATTTCAAAAAATCTGCGCAAAGCCAGGTAAAATCAATATCAGGCGGTTTTTTGATGCAGGATTTGGATCAAAAAACAATCACTAAAAATGATCTCAAACAAGTTTCAAAAAAAGCGGCAAATGATGTTGAAATTGAACAATTAATTTTTGCGGCTGCGGTGTGCAAACACGTAAAATCAAACGCCATTGTTGTAGTGCAAGATTTCCAAACTGTAGGAGTTGGCGGTGGACAAACCAGTCGCGTTGATGCCTGCGAAATCGCCTGCAAAAAAGCGTCAGAATTTTTCGATGGTGAGAAAATAGTTGATAAAGCAAGTGGTGCGTTTTTAGCTTCTGATGCTTTCTTCCCTTTCGCCGACAATATCGAAATTGCTGCGAAATATGGTATCAAAGCAATCATTGCAACTGGTGGTTCAGTGCGTGATGAAGAAGTAATCGCAAAAGCTGATGAAAAAGGCATCGCGCTTTATTTTATTGAGACCAGACATTTTAAACATTAAATTTTTAATTTATGCCGCAAGCCAGTGATGAAAAAGGTTTAGATTTATTTCCTCAAGTTGAGGTGAAAGTCGATCGCGAAAATTTACCGATTGGGCAAAAAGAGACGCAAGCTAGTTTAGAAGAAATAGAGCGTGGCAGAATTAAGGAAATGGTTGAAAAGGCTCAAAAAGACAAAGGGGTTGTTGAGGTGGTAAAGCATAATGAAGAAAAAGAAGTGCGCACAGTTAAAAAAGAAGAGCATGGAAAGCTCGATGAAAAAGAAATAAGTGATGTTGAGGAAGATCTGAAGCTGATAGAAAAAAAATTTGGAGAAATAATTGAAGGCGGCCAGGGTGCTTCAATTATGCAATATTTGGAGAAGTTGCAGCAGAGAGCGGCGAGCTCTAATCCTGAGCTTGCGGAAAGGCTGAAGAGAAAAAGTAATGAATTAGATATGGCGATGAAGGCGCCAAAACAAGGCGGCCTGAAGCCCGCAGAAGTTGCACCGGCGGCGGATGGTAAAAATTTAGGTAGAGCAGGTAGAGAAGTAGATGGAGTTGCAACCGGAGCCTCTCCCAATCAAGATTTAAACCAATCTGGAACTGTTGGTGATAATGATAAATATTCTAAACCTGGCTATGGCAGTACATTTGGTCTTGGTGCTAGCTCTCGGCCGAAAGGGGTGGTGCAAAAACCAAGTGCGAGCTATATTTCTTCTGGTCATATCGTGGATTCATCTGAAAAAGATACTTATACAAAACTTGTAGAAGCTGCAGAAAAAGAGCAAAAGGAAAAAGGTTCAGGATCAAGAGGAGCCTAACTATTAATCTCTTCCACCACTTTCGCATGCAACTCCTTCGTTGCACAAGCCAGCACCTGCACGCCGGATTTTAATCCAAGATCATTTCCCTGCCAATCTGTCATCACACCACCAGCGTTTTTTACGATTGGCAGCATTGCCGCATAATCATAAATTTTCATTCCCGGATCAATTACGATATCGACAAATCCTGACGCGAGAGATGCGTAAGAATAACAATCGCCGCCATAAATCACGCCGCCGAGTTTTTGATATTTTGTCAGTTTGGTGATTTTTTTGAGAATTTTTTCATCCTCATTTTTGAAATAAAAAGATGAGCTTGAACACATCACCGCATTTGAAATTTTGCCGCAATTTCTGGTGTGAATTTTTTTGCCATTGAAATAAGTTCCATCCCCTTCAATTCCCATCCAGCGCTCGCCGGTTATGGGTTGGTTCATGATGCCAAAAACCACTTTTCCTTTATAAATCAAACCAATCAAAGTGCCGAAAGTGGCGCGGCCAATGATGAAAGAAGAAGTGCCGTCAATTGGATCTAAAACCCAGGTACAATCTGATTGCGCTTCTTTGATGCCAAATTCCTCGCCGATGATTCCGTGATCCGGAAATTGCTTCTCAATTGCCTCGCGCATCACTTTTTCAGCTTCTCTGTCACCATGTGTCACGGGAGAATCATCTTCCTTGGTGATTTCGCCATTATCGATGCGGAAAAATTTTTTGATCATTTCGCCCGAAATATCGGCCAAATGATTCGCAAAATTTATGATTTCTTTATTAGGCATTTTTGAAATTAAGAATTATCAATTTAGGAATTAGGAATTTAAAAAAGCTTAAATCCTGAAATCATAATTCTTAATTGATAATTCGTAATTTTATGAAAGAGCGTATTGCGGTAATTGCCGGCTATAGATCACCAATGGGAAAAGCCGGTGGTGCGTTGAAAAATGTGACCGCGCATGATTTAGGCGCGAGAATCGCGCGTGAAGTTATTATGCGCTCGAAAATTGATCCGCAAAAATTGGATCACGTGATTGTTGGCAATGTAGCAAATCCGGCAGAAGCGGCAAATATCGCGCGCGTAATTGCGCTTAAAGCTGGTGTGCCGCAATCAGTTCCGGCCTTCACAGTTCACAGAAATTGTGCCTCAGGAATGGAAGCCATGACCAGTGCTTCGTCAAAAATTTTGAATGATGAAATGGAAATTGTTTTGGCTGGTGGCGTTGAATCGATGAGCAATATTCCGCTATTTTTTGGAAAAAATATGACGGCGCTTTTGTCAAATATGATGAAGGCAAAAAATATCTGGCAGAAGTTTGTAACCTTGCTTGGTTTTAGACCAAGATTTTTAGCACCGGTTCCGGGCTTGGTGCAAGGTCTGACTGATCCAATCTCGGGTTTAATTATGGGCTGCACTGCGGAAAATGTTGCCAAAGATTTGAAAATTACCCGCGAGCAGCAAGATGAATTTGCGCTGCATTCACATCAAAAAGCTGAGAAGGCAATTGCGAACGGAATTTTCAAAGAAGAGATCATTCCGGTTTTCAACAATGAAGAAAAAAATTCACACATGGTTGAAGAAGATGAAGGCGTGCGTAAGGGCCGCAAAATTGAAGATTTTGCCAAACTCAAACCATATTTTGAAAAAGTTACCGGAACTGTAACGGTTGGAAACTCATCACAAATCACTGATGGCGCGGCTTTCGCAATTTTAATGCGTGAATCAAAAGCCAAAGAAATGCAAAAAGAATTAGGGTTTGAAATTTTAGGCTATATCCGCGATTTCGCTTATGCTGGCTTGGATCCAAGCAGAATGGGCCTTGGTCCGGTTTTTGCATCGAAAAAACTTTTTGATAAAACCGGTTTGACGCTGCAAGATATGGAATTGTTTGAAATCAACGAAGCCTTCGCGGCGCAAGTGTTGGGCTGCGTGAAAGCTTTTGCATCCGATGAATTTTGCAAAGAACATTTCGGCATGGATCACGCAATTGGACAAATTGATATGTCACTTCTCAACGTAAATGGCGGCGGCATCGCGCTTGGCCATCCGGTTGGAATGTCGGGTGCTCGAATCATCATCCACTTACTTCGCGAGTTAAAACGCCGCGGAAAAAATCGTGGTCTCGCAACTCTTTGCGTTGGCGGCGGACAAGGCGGCGCAACGATTGTGGAAGTAAACTAATTCTCGGTGCTATTACTCTCCCCTTGAGGGGAGAGTCGGCGAAGCGAAGCTGAGACGGTGAGGGACCCCTCCTCGAATCGCTACGCTCTTCGATCCTCCCTCAAGGGGGAGGATAATCAGAACCGAACTTTTCTAATCTTAATTAAATCTAAAAAATGAATATCGACAAAATCTCTATCGGTAAAGACGCTCCAAATTACGTAAACGTTATCATCGAAGTGCCGATGAATGCTGATCCGGTGAAATATGAAATGGATAAAGATTCCGGCGCAATTTTCGTTGATCGCTTCGTTGCAACTCCAATGTATTATCCATGCAATTACGGCTTTGTGCCACACACTTTGTCAGACGATGGCGATCCTTGCGACGTGCTTGTAGTTTCTGATTACGCCGTTGTTCCTGGTTCAGTAATGTTAGTTAAACCAGTTGGCGTTTTGATCATGGAAGATGAAAAAGGTATGGATGAAAAAATCATCGCAGTTCCTGGAAAAAAATTGAACTCACAATTTGAATCAGTCGAATCTTACACGCAGTTGCCGGAAAATTTGATCAGCAAAATCAAACATTTCTTCGAACATTATAAAGATTTGGAAAAAGGAAAATGGGTAAAAATTAAATCTTTCGAAGATGCTGCCAAAGCACGTGAATTGATCGCTGAAGGCATTGAGCGCGCAAAAAAATAATCTCAAAACAAGACTGCTTTCAATTTTTATGGGGAAAAATATTCACCACTATTTTTTCCTGATCTCCACCTTTAACCAATTTTAAATTTATGAAAAAAATCGCTCTTATCGCTTCAATTATTTCTGCAATTTCTTGTGGCGCTTTTGCTCAAGATGCAACCACGCAAAAAAATGATTTTGCTTCGCACAAAGGTGAAATCATCGCCAATATGAATAAAGAAAAAGCCATCATCGACACTGCAATTTCTTGCATCAATTCAGCAACAAAAAGAGAAGATGCTGAGAAATGTCACGCACAGAAAAAAGCTTCAATGGATGCGCTAAGAGCACAAATGGAAGCATCTCGCGAACAAAGAATGGAACAAAGAAAAGAAAATCTGCAAAACAAGATCAACAAGATGAATGAAAAATCTGCAGCTAAATCTGGCGCAGCTTCTACTTCAGCTAAACAATAATAAAAATTTAATTAAAATTTTCTGAGGTCGGATTTGAAAAAATCCGGCCTTTTTTTTGGTAAAATTATTTGATTTTGGCATGAGAATATTAGCGCAGCAGCAAGCATCTTCTAACATAAATTTTCGTCTAGAATTTGATTTGGAAAATCCGGCGGAAGTTGCTCTGCGTGATGCTTTAGCGGGATTAAATCTGGATGAATCCGGCAACGCTCTGGATTTCAAAATGTTGGAGCAGAAAAATAAAAGATCATTTCTGGCAAGATTATTTCGTCAAAAAGCAAGAGTCACACCTTCGCCAAATATTTTTATTCTTAGAGGAAATAAAGCGCGGCTCATTAATTTTTTGCAGCAACATTATAATGAACCTGCGATTGATAAAGCTTTGCTGGATCAATTGGCAGAAGTGGCTCAGATAGATAGAAAATATTTGTTTAGTAATAATAATGCCTGGGATGGGAGTTTCGTTGAGGAAGAAGAAATAAACATGACGCAAGACAGGTTTATTAAGGGTGCCATAAGATATTTCGAAAAAAAATTGGCCGTGGCAAAAAATGACCAAGAGAAGAAAGATCTAGCTGAACCACTTGAATATTTTAAAAAGAGCCAGGGAGAATGTCGCGGTTTGTCATTGTTATGGTCATATTGCCATTTGGTAGAGGACTTAAAAAGGCAGCAAAATTTAAGTGGTGAAGTTGATGATTCGATTTTTTTTAGAACCAATTTGCGCCGGTTCTGCGAGTTTGATGCGAAGGAGGATTTGGCCCCGCAGCAGGAAAGTGAAATGGAACGCTTCTTGTCGCATATAATTTTTTTTCAAACCAAGCAAAAGGAACTGCTTGCTCCTGAGGTGGAATTTAGTGGTGATGCTATGGATATACTAAAGAGAATCTTATCTCTTTCTGATGAAGAAGAATCTGGTATTAGGATGAAACTAAACAGTAACCTGGAAGATACCCAAGGTAGGAAATTTTATGAAAGTGCTGCCAGATTTAGCTGCTCAAGAACAATTTTGGAAAGAGTTGTTGAAGATTCTTTATCGGCTGATCGCATGGTTTTCTTTGTCGCAAGAGGAGTGAAATTTGGAGAAAAACCTTTTAGGCATATTATTTCACTTTTTAAACATGATGATGGCCGAATATTTTATTATAACAGCAATGATAAAGATGAACAACCATTTTCTAACTTATCTGATTTAACCGATGTTTTGTGGAAAGCGTTACAACGTATCTCAAATGAAGAAGTTAATGCCTTTGGAAAAATAAAATTTCGTCCCAATCATTTTGTTTTGCTCAATGTTGAAATGTATGATATCGCATTAACTGAGCGGCAAATTGGTTTGAAAACAGTTTCAAGTGAGGAATTTTCTGATTTGCTCGAACAATGTAACACGGCTGATGATGATGCATTAAGAAGTATTTTTGCACTATTAACAATTGAGCAAATGAAGGAAATTGCTGGCTCATTTAGTGAAGCTGCAAACGGAAAAAAAATTCTGATCGATCTGGTTTCTCAAAAAAAATTTCAAAATTGGTCGCAATTAAAGGAGGCGGCGCAGCTAGTAAGATCAAACCTTGATGCATTTACAGGAGAAGAAAGAAAACGCATTGAAAAAAATCTGCTGCAAAAAGATCGCGAAATTTTTCGCCGCGATATTTTATATTGTAAAAGCGCCGAAGAGCTTCTTGAAAAGCTTCGCGAAAATAATGATAAGTTAAAATATAGTGAAGAAGAGGCACGTGATGTTGTTGGTAAATATGTGGTGGAAAATAAAGCAATTAAAAAAATTTCTGGTTCGGAAGTAAAAGAAATAATGGTTGATTATCTGTTGCAGCATGCGGATGCAGTGCCGGCGAGTTGGAATTATATGGAATTTCTTGCGCAAAATTTGCATGCCGGAGCAGAAGGTCCGCAATTTAAAACTTTCATGCAGTTAAGTGAAAAATCTGCCGCTGTTACAAAAGATAAATTTTTATCTGATCTGCAAACTTGCCGCGATTTTTCTTCGCTTGATTTGAAAACAGCTGCTGCAGTTGCGCCTTTGCTCAGCGGTTCGCAAATTCTGCAATTTTTTGCGACGATGGATAAAGGATTTGGAGATGAATCGCTGGCTAGTACAGAAGATGCAATTCATGAATTTTTACTTGCCGCAAGATGCAGAAATCAATTTATAAAAATTGATGGGGAAGAAGACTCTAAGCAAATTGATGAGCTGTTTATGCGCATGATCCAAGGGGTTAAAAATGGTTTTTATACTTCCAATAGAGGCTATTATGAAACCGGCCATGGCATCAAGGGTTTTATAGAAAATCTCTTATCTGTTTGTGATAATTTTAATATTGCACCTTCTGCAACGGCCTTATTTCAAATGGTGATTAAGGATGAAAAAATGGGAGAATTCCTGGCTAAAAGATATTATGGCGAAGCTGATGCGAGCAAGATTCTAGCAAAAGTTGCAGAGGCAAAAAGTCAACCTTCCTATCAAAAGACACAAGCCTTCGTAAAAGCTATTTTGGATGATGAAGAATTTAAGAAAATGAAACCACAACAACCATCACCATCAATTGATCAAAATCGTGAAATCGTAAAGGCATTTGGGGTTGCGCTACATGCTGGCAGGTAATTGATGAATTAAACTTCATCAACTTTTTTGCCGGCGATTTTTTCGTGAAGCACGGAATTTACTTTTTCTAACACCAGATTTTCTGCGGCTTTTCCGAGTTCCTGTTGTGCGAGCAAAATAGCGTCACGCGAGGTTTTCTTGGCAAGTTCTTCTTCGAGAATTTTTAATTTTTGTGCGATGATTTTTTTGTCGGAACCGGAATAATTTTCTAAATCTTTTTTGATGATTTCCACGTCTTGCGCAGCTTCAGTTGCGGCTTCAATTAAAAGACGCTGTATCATATCACTTTGCGAATTTTGCAGCGAATCAAGCAGCATTTTTTTGATTTCATTTTGATCGAGATGGAAAGTTGGTTTCACCATAATTTCCTGTTTCTCGCCGGTATATTTTTCTTCCGCACTTACGGTTAAAAGTCCATCAGCATCAAGTTTGAAAGTAACTTGCACTCGCGCCATTCCTGCTTTTAGCGGTGGTATGCCTTTAATTTCAAAATGTGCGAGTGAGCGGCAATCTTTCGCAAGTTCACGTTCGCCTTGCACGATGTGAAGTTTCATGCCGGTTTGATTATCGGCGTAAGTTGTAAATTCTTTGGCCTTCGCAATTGGGATCGTTGAATTGCGCGAAATAATTTTATCAACAATGCCGCCCATCATTTCAATTCCAAGCGACAAGGCAGTTACATCAAGCAATAAATTTTCACCTTGTCCCGATAAATTATAAGCCTGCCAGGCCGCGCCAATTGCGACGATGCGGTCGGGATCTAAGTTGGTTAGAATTTTTTCCGGTCCAAAAATTTTTCCTAATTCTTTGCGCACCAATGGAATTCGAGTTGATCCGCCAACCAAGATAACGCCTTTAATATCAAGGGTTTCTAGCTCCAAATCTTCAAAAAGATTTTTGGTGAGCAGAATAGTTTTTCCAATTTTTTCAGAAATTAAATTTTCAAAATCGGCGCGCTTAACTCCATCAACTTCTTCGCTAAATGAGAGTTCTTCCTTGATTTTCCTAGGGTTGGCGACACCTGCTTTTTTTAGCAAATCATCAAAATCATCACCACCCAAATGATTATCTCCGGCAACTCCCAGAACTTTGAAAACACCTTTTTGCATTTTCAAAATTGAAACATCGAAAGTTCCGCCACCTAAATCATAAACGCAGTAAAGGCCTTCGCTTGCATTATCGAGACCGTAGGCGAGGGCGGCGGCTGTTGGTTCATTCACTAAACGCACAACTTCTAAATCGGCTAAAGTTGCAGCAAGTTTTGTCGCATTTTTTGCCGCTTCATCAAAATAAGCCGGAACGGTGATTACTGCTTTTTTGATTTCGGTTTTGAGATTTTTTTGCGCAACTGATTTTAATTTTTTTAGAATATCAGCAGAGACTTCTTCCGGCCTTATTTTTCGCTCATCGGTGACGATATATAATTTTTCTTCACTAGAAATTTTGTAAGGCAGATTTTCCAATTGCACATCGGCAAAATTTTTTCCCATCAAGCGTTTAACTGAAGAAATAACAGTTTTGCCGCCGTCATAAGCAACAACTGATGGAAAAATATCGCAGCCATTTTCATCTGCTAAAACTTTCGCTTTTCCATCTTCAATAATTGCGACAAGCGAATTTGTGGTGCCTAAATCGATGCCGATGATTGTTTCCACCGTATCTTGATTTTGCTCGCTTGATCCTGGTTCGCTGATTTTTAGAAGAGCCATTTTTAAATTTTGTTTTTGCGAATTTTTAAATCTTCCAAAGATTTTTTCAGATATTTCGCTTTCACCAAAAGTTGTGCGCTATGTTCATCTGCCTGCGCTTCCATCGATTGTGAAATCAATGCTTTAACTTTTGAATTTAAATCTTTGCGCAAGCTCTCCATTTCATTTTTATCTGTCATTTCAGAAATTTTTTCCTGCAATTCTAACTGCTCTTCAAGCGTTGCAAAATCTACTTTCACAGCTTTTTCATCATGTAAAATATCGATGCCTTTTAGCTGCAAAATATAACAAGCGCGCAGGAAATCGTCAGACAAAATTTTGTAACCTTCATTAACTTCGATCGATTTGGAAATGTCAGCAGAGCTTGATTTATCTGGGTGAAATTGGTTTTGAAATTCGAGATATTTTTTTTCGAGCAGAGTTTCATCAATAAAAAAACTTTGCGGAAGTGAAAAAATTTCAAAATAATTTTTCATACTTTAAAGCTTTCGCCGCAGCCGCAGCGGCCTTTCTCATTGGGGTTTATGAAATCGAAACCTTCGTTTAATTCGTCAGTTTTATAAATCATTTCGCTGCCAATCAAAAACATTGAGGCTTTGGGATCGATGAAAATTTGGATGCCATCTTTCATCACCACGTCATCAAATTTTGTGATGTTTTTATCAAGCAACGCATATTCAATTGTATAGCTCATGCCAGAGCAGCCGCGGGTTCGCACACTTACGCGAATTCCTTCACTTGGTTCAGCGCGCGCTTTTAGAAGTTCCTTAACGTGAAACAAAGCATCGTCAGACACGCTGAGATAATTTACGATTGGATTGCCTGTTGAAGAAAGATTAAGCGCCATTTTTGTTTTTTTTGTAATCTTCAATCGCAGCTTTGATTGCTTCTTCTGCCAAAACCGAGCAGTGAATTTTTACCGGTGGAAGTGACAATTCTTCAGCAATTTCTTTATTAGTGATTTGCGCAGCATCGTCAATTTTTCTGCCTTTAATCCATTCAGTTGCAAGTGAGCTCGAAGCAATGGCAGAGCCGCAGCCAAAGGTTTTAAATTTTGCATCAGTGATGATGCCATCATCTGAAACTTTGATTTGCAATTTCATCACATCTCCGCAAGCCGGCGCGCCAACAAGACCGGTGCCAACATTTTTTTCTTGCTTAGGAAATGATCCGACATTTTGCGGATGTTCGTAGTGATCTAAAAGTTTTTGTGAGTAGGCCATAATAATTATAAATTAAAACTTTTGTTGCGGATGTAGCGATTTACTCGCTGCGCAGCAACTCGATTTTTCTAAATTTGCTTTCAGCAAATTTAATGACTTTTCCAGTTGATTGATTTGATGTCGATTCCTTCCTGCATCATTTCCCATAGTGGGCTGAGCTCGCGAAGTTTGCCGACTTTTTCGTTTAGTAATTTGATTGCGAAATCGATGTCAGCTTCAGTTGTGAAACGACCGATGCCGAAGCGAATTGAAGTGTGAGCTAGTTCATCTTCAACGCCAAGTGAATGCAAAACGTAAGATGGTTCAAGTGATGAAGAAGTGCAGGCCGAGCCGCTTGAAACCGCTAAATCTTTGATTGCCATGATCATTGATTCGCCTTCGATTCCGGCGAAAGAAAAGTTTAAATTTCCGATCCAACGTTTTTTGTGATCATGAATGTCAGGGCCGTTGAGATAGACATGCGTAAGCTTCATGACATTGTCATAAAGTTTGTAAGCAAGTTTTTTTATATGCTCAAAATCTTTTTCCATTTCGTTTTTAGCAATTTCTGCAGCAACACCAAGACCAACGATTAGAGGAGTTGGAGCGGTGCCAGATCTGATTCCGCGTTCTTGTCCGCCGCCGGAAAAAATTGGTTTGATGCGAACCCTAGGTTTGCGGCGAATATAAATTGCGCCAATACCTTTCGGGCCGTAAATTTTATGTCCGGAGATGCTGAGCAAATCGATGTTCATCGCGTCAACATCTAACGGAATTTTTCCGAAAGCCTGCGCCGCATCAGTGTGAAAAAACACGCCTTTTTTGCGGCAGATTTTTCCAATTTCCGCAATTGGTTGAATAGTGCCGATTTCGTTGTTCACGGTCATCACAGAAACCAAACAAGTTTTGTCGGTGATTGCTTTTTCAAGCTCGGCTAAATCGAGCATGCCGTCTTGCTGCACGGGTAAAAATGTAACGCAAAAACCTTCTTGCTCAAGATCACGCGCCGAGTTGATTACGCATTTATGTTCAGTTGCAACGGTGATGATATGGTTTTTTCCCGCAGCGCCATAGAAGCGCGCTACACCTTTGATGGCGATATTGTTTGATTCGGTTGCGCCTGACGTGAAGAAAATTTCTTTTTCATCGGCATTGATTAATGACGCAACTTGGCGGCGTGCAATCTCAACTAATTCTTCCGACTTCCAGCCATAAACGTGCGTGCGTGAATGTGGATTGCCGAATTCATTTTTCATGCAATCGGTAACTGCATCAATCACGCGCCGATCCATTGGAGTTGTGGCTTGGTAATCGAGGTAGATTGGTAAATGTTTATTCATATTTTATTACTTATCACGCTGTAGCCCACTTGGCGCAAGCGTATTATTTTTTAGGTAAAATTCTCTCCAAACCGCGATGAATTTTTGAATTTCATCTGCAGTTGTTTCAGTTCCCAAACTCACACGAATTGCGCTTTTAGAAAATTCCGGCGCAATGCCCATAGCTTTGAGAACCCTTGATTCTGTAGTCGTGCCAGAGGTGCAAGCTGGGCCGGCACTTACGCAAATTTTGTTTAAGTCGAAATTTATTAATTGCGTTTGTGCGTCTAAATTTCTGGTTGCGATGTAGCTGGTGTTTGGCAAGCGCGCAATTTCGGTTGAAAAAATTTCTACGTCAGATCCGCCAATTTCCTTGATGGTTGCTTCCATTTGGTCGCGCAAAATTTCGACATTTTTATAAAGATCAATTTTTTTTGCGGCTTGCTTGCAAGCTTCGCCAAAGCCGGCAATTCCTGCGATATTAACGGTTCCGGCGCGTTTTGATTTTTCTTGTTTGCCGCCCAAAATTAATGGTTTTACATCTAAACCTTTGCGATAAAGCAAAGCGCCAACTCCTTGCGGGCCGTTGATTTTGTAGGATGAAATTGAGGCGTAATCGGCATTTATTTTTTCTAAATCCACGGGAATTTTTCCAACTCCTTGCACAATATCGCAGTGAAAAATTCCGCCTTTTTGGTGAGTTAATTTTGCAACTTCTTCAACTTTTTGAATCGCTCCCGTTTCATTATTGGCGAGCATTAGCGAGGTAATGAAATTTCCGTCAGCGGGTAATTTTTTTTCTAAATCTTGCAGATCAATCAAACCATTTTTTAATGCTTTGATTTCGATAATTTCTTTGTCGGACGGGCGACAATTAAAAACTGATGAATGTTCAAAAGTGCAAAAAAGAATTTTTTTAACATCGGTTCCGAAGAATACAGTATTAGTTGCTTCAGTAGATCCGCTACCAAAAACCACTTCGTAATTATGAGCGTTTAGAAAATTTTTTACTTCATTTCTTGCTTCCTCAACAAACTTCGCCGCCAATCTTCCCATGCCGTGAGTTGATGAACTATTGAGCGGATATTGATAGGCTTCGAGCATTTTGTTTAATGCTTCGGGAGCGATTTTGGTTGTTGCGTTATAATCTAAAAAAATCATGTCTGTTTAGAAATTTTGCAGCGAAATTGAATCGAGATAATCGTAAATTCTGCTTTCAAGTCCGTGCCACAAATGATGCGTTTTGCATTTGGTGCTGCTTTTCATGCAGCCGCTTTTTTCACTTTTGCAGCGCGTCATTTTTATCGGCTCGCCAATTGCATTGATGATTTGTGCAACCGTGATTTCTTCGCGCTTTTTTGCTAAAAAATATCCGCCTTTCGGGCCTTTAATTGATGCGACAATTCCGGCTTTTTTTAAGCGCAGGAAAATTTGCTCAAGATATGACAGAGAAATATCCTGGCGTGTCGAAATTGTTTGTAGCGAAAGCGGTGCGCCATTTGCATTATCGGCAATTTCAATAATTGCCATAACCGCGTAGCGCGCCTTGGTTGTAAGTATCATTTAGCGAAAAATGTTTGGGAAATTATTTCCCACTAAATTAGTCGGGTATTTTTTAAGCTCAAGAGGGAAGATCGTGAGTAAGGCCTCGGGATTGAGATAATGGCTGCGATCCTCTGTGGCCCGAGGTGGTTGGTCGCGGCTCAGAATCTGTGACTGCTCCGGGCACAATTGTTGCAGCTTCTTGCTTCATTTCTTCATAGGCTTCTTGCAGCTCGGACAGATTAATCGCGACACTTTCTTTTGAATTTGGTTCGCGTTTTTTGCCGGCTGCGACTCGTGCTATTTCTTTAAGACAATTTTTGAGCGGATGCCTGCCGGTAAACTTATCTAAAAGTCCAGAATCTTGCTCAACTAATGTAGTGGCGATTGTTTCTAAATCTTGGATGTTAGTGACATTTATATTGTCTTTATCCCAGCGTAATTCCGTTTGTGCATCAGAGCTTGCTGAGGCTACTTTATGTTTAGGTGATTCAAATGGTAATGGCGAACCAAAATCAGGTGTGGTAGGGCTAAATGGTGATAGAAGAGGAGCATCATAATCAGTTGGCGGAAATACAAAAACTGTTTCAGGTTCTGCCGCAGCTGCTACGGCCTCAAATAAATTTCTTCTATGATCTATTGCAGCTCTTTCTTCTGCTGCAATGCGCTCTCCTTCAATTTCTTCCGGAGTTCTATAAGCCGCAGCTCTTGCATGGCATTGTTCTGTGAACCTCATTGCAGGAAATAAATTTCCCATTATCTGAATGAAATTCCGCGAGAAATTTGCGTAGCCAACCACCAATGGTCTGGACTGATCATGAATTACTGCGGCTGCTTTTTTAAATTTGGAATCGATTTGAGTAGAGGTTTGAGTAATTCCTGTCCAGGCACGGCCGTGATTTTGTGCTCTCAAGCTAAGGGCATGAATCATTGCAACTGTATTGGGGAAGGAAAAATCTATGCAGTTTGCCTGCGCCAGTTTAAAAAATCTTTCGCAACTGATGAATTCATTTACCATGTCAAAAGAGGAATCTTGTCTATCAAAGGTTGCAGTGCTAGCTATATCTTGAGCGGCAATTTGTGCCAATTCACTTCTAATTTCGGGCGACATCTCAGCTGTTATTAATAATGGAGTAACATCAGGATTTCTTACTCCATTGGCATCAGTTGAAACAGCGCGCAAAAGGCTGCGTCTTGATAATTCACCAAATAAAGCACGCACTTCGGCTGGATCATTGATTCCACTAATAGTCATTAAAACTACGGGAGTAGTAGTAATATCAGGCTTCGTCATAACTTTTTAGAATTTAATTTTTATGAAAATCGGTGGGCGAATGCGACTAGCAATATTTTGCGCGAAATGTAAATGCTAAATTTCACTAGCTTGCATTTAAAATTCCGCCACCTACCTTGCCGGCCTCTTTTTTCCTTGAGAAAAGGGAATCCAAATCGTTTAGATTTTGATTTTAAATTACTAAAACTCTTAACCGAAAACCGGCGCCGACTCAAACATTACGCGCGCTAAATAGGTTTTCTTATAATTCCAAAAATGACTGCTAAAACACATACTAAAGAGCATGTTGATGCTCCTGCTTTTGCTCACGAAAATTTTGCTGAGCTTTTCGAAGAATATGAAAAGGATAGCCAACAGCTTGTTGAAGGCACCGTTGTAAAAGGTGTAATCGTTGGCATTTTAGATAAAGGCGTTGCTGTTGATATCGGTGCGAAATCAGTTGGTTTCGTTGATATTAATGAATTCAGACGTGATGGCGAAATTAATGAAGGAGACGTTGTTGACGTATTCCTTGAGCGCCTTGAAAACAGAAGAGGCGAACTAGTTATCAGCCGCGAAAATGCGCGCCGTCACAATAACTGGAATTTCTTGAAACATTGCCTCGAAGACAAAACTACAATTGAAGGAAAAATCATCGGACGTGTTAAAGGCGGTTACGCTGCTGACATCAACGGCATCACTTGTTTCTTGCCCAAAAGCCAAGTTGATACCGTTCTTCTTTCAGACGATGCTTTCTTGATTGGCAAAGTTGAAAAATTACAAGTTCTTAAAATTGACGAAATCCGCGGAAACGTTGTTGTGTCTCGTCGTGCGGTTCTTGAATCACAACGCAACGTTGAAAAAGACAAAGTTCTTTCAACTATCAAAGTTGGCGATGCACTTGACGGTATGGTTAAAAACATCACCGACTACGGTGCGTTCATCGACTTCGGTAGCTTCGATGGTCTATTGCACTTAACCGACATCTCTTGGTGCCGCGTTAAACACCCATCTGAAGTTTTAAAAGTTGGTCAGCAAGTAAAAGTGCAAGTAATCAAATATGATGAAGCTACTAAGCGCGTGTCTCTTGGCATGAAGCAATTGCAGCAAAATCCTTGGGAATCTATTTCTCAACGTTACCCAGTTGGCGCAACTCTAAAAGGAAAAGTTACCAACATCACCAGCTATGGTGCATTCATTGAAATCGAGCCAGGCATTGAAGGTCTAGTTCACGTTTCTGAAATGAGCTGGTTGAAAAACAACTCAACTCCGGGCAAAAATATTGCTGTTGGACAAGAAGTTGAAGTTATGGTTTTGGATGTGAATTCACAAAGCCACCGTATCTCTCTAGGTATGAAGCAATGCGAGCAAAATCCTTGGCAGGCTTTCTCTGAGAAAAATAAAGTTGGCGATATCGTTGAAGGAACAGTTCGTAACTTCACTGAATTTGGTTTATTCGTTGGATTTGACAGCGGCGTTGATGGTTTAGTTCACGCATCTGACATCGGTGCTTCAACTGAAGAAGCGGCGAAAAAATATAAATCTGGCGACAAAATCAAAGTTATGGTTTTGGGCAGCAACTACGAAAAAGAGCGCATCTCTCTTGGTATCAGACAACTTGATATCAAAAATTTCCAAGATGAAATTGATAAAATTTCTGAAGGTTCAATCGTTTCTTGCGCAGTTATCGCAGTGAAAAAAGATTTCCTTGAAGTTGAACTTGATTCTGGTTTGAAAGCTATCATCAAACGCCTTGACTTGTCTCGTAACAAGCAAGACCAAAAAACTGAAAAGTTTGAAGTTGGTGATAGAATTGAAGCAAAAGTCATGATGTTTAACAAAATCAGCGGCAAATTGCTTCTTTCAATCAAAGACATGGAAGCTGAAGAGCAAGAAGCTCACATTTATTCTGAAAGCTCAAGCGGCACCACCATCGGCTCAATCGCCGGTGATGTTCTTGGCTCGCTATCAGTAGCTGAGAAAGAGTAATCAAAAAATTGAGGAGGGTCCGCCAAAAGCGGGCCCTCTTTTTTTTATTAAAAATTTTATGACCTCGCCAAACAATTTAGCCGCATTGATTTATCTCAAAGACAAAGTGCATAAATGGAAAAATATCGCACTGCTGATTTCAGTTTTTGCTTTGCTATTATTGTTCAAATTACTTTTTGGCGAGCGTTTGCAAGGCGGCGTGATTGAGGAAGATTCAATCGCAAGCATTAAAATAGATACAGAAATCAGCGAAGATGATTATCGCAGCAAAGTGCTAAAAGAATTAGCCGAGAAAGATTCAGTTAAAGCAGTGATCGTCAACATCAACAGCCCGGGCGGCGGAATTGTGGGTAGCGAAATTTTATATAATGATTTACGCGCCATTGCGCAAAAAAAACCGGTTGGCGTTTTGATGGGCACGGTTGCGGCTTCCGGCGGTTATATGGCGGCGATTGCTTCAGATTATTTGGTGGCTTATAATGGCACGCTCACTGGCTCAATTGGTGTTTTGATGGAATTGCCAAATGTTTCGGGTCTCGCAGAAAAAGTCGGTGTAAAATGGCAAACTTATAAATCTTCTCCGCTCAAAGGCGCGCCATCACCATTTGAAAAACCAAATCAGTTGGTTGATCACGTAATGCAGGAATCAATCAATGATTCTTACAAATTTTTCAGCGATTTGGTGAAAATGCGAAGAGGTGACAAGCTCAACAAAAAAATGCTCGGTGCAATTTTTGACGGCCGTGCTTTTACCGGAAGACAAGCATTAGAAGCAGGATTGATCGACAAAATCGGCAATCAGGAAGATATTTTGAAATATTTTGAGAGCCAAAAAATTGATACAAAAAAATTGCCGATTCATGAAGTTGAAATCGTGCAAGAGGAGAAAAAATTTCTTGATAAATTTCTAAACATTTTGCCCTTTTTTGATGGCGTAAAAAACGTGAATCATGGATCGCAAATTAAAGCAATCCTGCCATAGCTCAACCCTTACGGGTCTAGGTTTGGCAGCTTATGAAACATTTTGTAGTTTTATATTTGCTATTTAATTTTCGCATTCTAGGTTCCGCCGCCCTTGAAGGAGTTGTAAGATGCTTCTCACTAACGAGATTTTTCTCAAAAGTTTTTAAAACTTTTCTCTATTAACTAATTTTAAATTTATGACTAATAACAACGAGATTTTTGAAAGAGTTAAAAAAATCATCATTAACCATCTTGGCGCTGAAGAAGCAAAAGTTACTGAAACTGCCAGCTTTATCGATGACCTTGGCGCAGACAGCTTGGACCAAGTTGAATTGGTGATGGCTTTTGAAGAAGAATTCGGCATCGAAATTCCTGATGAAGCTGCTGAAAAAATTACAACTGTTGGCAGCGCTGTGAAATACATCTCTGAAAATATGTAAGGCGCTCCGCTTTAAACAAAAAAAACCTCCTGGAAGAAGTTCCCGGAGGTTTTTTTTTGTTTAGAAATTCGAGCAAGCTCGAATTTAGGTGAAATGGAATTGCTACGCGCGAAGTGAATTCGCGCCTCCGCAATAAAATTTGGTTTAGAGTAAAGGATCTTTAAGACCAGCTGCCTCAAAACCTGCAATCCTCAAGCGACAAGAATCGCATTTCTGGCAGGGAAAAAATTTTCCATTTTCAAAAATCGGATCATAACAAGAATGGGTGAGTGAGTAATCAACGCCTAGTTTCAAGCCGGTCTCGATAATTTCTTTTTTGCTCATCTCAATCAAAGGCGCATGTATTTTAAATTGGCCTTTATTGTCAATGCCGGCAGCAGTTGCTAAATCTGCGAGCTTTTCAAAAGCTGAAATAAATTCCGGGCGGCAATCGGGATAGCCGCTGTAATCAACGGCATTTACTCCTAAAAAAATATCGAACGCGCCAACCACTTCCGCATAAGCCAAAGCGAAAGAAAGAAAAATCGTATTTCTTGCCGGAACATAAGTGATTGGAATTTCGCTGTGATGATGCGGATTTTTCGGCACTTCAATATCGGCCGTGAGCGCAGAGCCGCCAAAGAGTCGCAGGTCAATATTGGCGATTTTATGTTCGCGCACGCCGAAACTTTCCGCGACATTTTTTGCCGCAATAATTTCAATATCATGACGCTGGCCGTAAGAAAAACTCAGCGCATAAATTTCAAAGCCCTGATTTTTCGCAATTGCGAGCACTGTGGTAGAATCGAGCCCGCCGCTTAAAAGTACGATTGCCTTTTTCATGAATTGTTTTGATAAAGATTTTCTGAAGTCGCAATTTTCAATGCTGAATTGTTAATTGCGAATTTTTTATTCTGTAGGGGTGGTTAGCTCAGTTGGTTAGAGTGCTACGTTGACATCGTAGAGGTCGGAAGTTCGAGTCTTCTACCACCCACCAATCAATTATAAAAATATGTCCAAAACTAGAATAGATGAAGTTTTAGATAGAATCGACGAACTTACAGCAGAGAATCAGAAGAATGGATTAACGCGTAATGAATTAAATGAATTAGCGGCTTTACGTGCAGAAGAAAAAAAGTTATCGGGAGGAAATGAATATGAACTTCCGGATCGTTTTCCTGTAAAAGGAAAAGAGTGGGATAGTAATGTATATGACACCGGTCCTAAAAAAAAATCAGTAGATCAGTTGCCGCTATCGGCGTTAGGGGAAGAAGAAATTGGACGATTAAGTGCTGCGGATCTTGAGAGCAAGATTAGATCAGAATATCAAACCTACGAAGTTCCCATACAATATAGAGATGCGCTAGCGGCAGCCAATGCAAGGGAAGGAAGACAAGCAGCGCCTACGCGAGCTAAAATTAGAACAGAAGTAACTCCATTCCAAGTTGAAGATAAGCCGCCAGCTCAACCAGCGGGAGCGCCGGAAATGACCGATGACCAAATCATAGCCACCGCCAGAGCCGGCGGTGTAAGTCCGGATAAAACAATACCGGTAGAAGAAACCCGCGATAACGGAGTTGCGATTGCGCGAGCTTATGATAAGGAATTCGCAAAGGCTCGCTATGGTGAGCTTGCTACTCTTATCAATAACGGTAGCCCGGATGAAATCCGCACTGAAATCATGAAAATTGAGGCAGGTCCGGCCAAGGACTTTGCGCTAAATGATTTCTGCGCTACTGTTCTTAATTTCTGCGGAATTGCAGATGAAACGCGCAGAAAAGAGCTGCTCGAAAATACTGTTAAAGAATATAAATTTTTAGAAGATACTAACCTTACTCCCAAGCAGCGCCTGGAAAACAATATTGCTGCGCAAGGAAATATAAGAAACGGCCGTCCGGCAACCGCAGCAGCAGCTGCAAGCCCATATGATGATCAACATCCGGCACGGGTTAGCTATCCTGATCCGGTGGGCTATATTGCTCCTCTTTCTGCGGAAGAGCAAAAAAAGCTTGATGAAGAGCTCGAAAAAAAACGTAAGGAATTCGTTAATAAATATAAGAAAGAAAACCCAATAAGCGCCAAAGACACCGCGATTAACATAGGAAAAGCTGCGACTTGCTTGGGATTGTGCGTAGCGCTTCCAGGCTTTGGTTTTATTTTATCGGGGGCGTTTCTTTATGCGACTAAGGGTTATGGGAATAGTCATGGCGCCAAAAAAGCAGAGGCGAAAGCGGAAGCTCTCCAAAAGGAATTAGAGGCTCAGAGAAAGGGACAACCAACCCGAGGTAGTTTTTCCCGTAACAAAAGCGAGTCAGAACCTCATATTCTTGAAGCAGCAAGAAAAGTTGCGGCAGATGAAGTAGCTGAATTGCATGCCTCAGAAGATCAGCTAAGAGCTGCTAGAGCAAGTTTAGAAGGAGTTAATGCGCATCAAGGCCAAGGAGCTGATCAGCAAACTCCACCTTCTGTTACCGCAGGAACTCCGACTGAACATTCAGGACATGAGGGTGATGCACCACCTCAGACAACTCCTCCGGCTACAACACCTCCTGTAGAAGTTGCCGGGCAGGGAGGAGAAGAAGCAGGTGATGAGGGAATTACTGATTCGGATAGTCGAGATTATGATTTGGCTGATGAAGCTGATGAAGATCATGGAGTTGGCCCAGATGACGCACAACGAATGCAAAAGAGCGTAAAAGCTGCAAAGAAAATAATGGCTGGTGATGCAGATGCGTTTGTGGGTGGAGTGGTCACGGCAGAAAAAGATAAAAGATTTGCAGGTGCAGGTATTCAAGAAATGCCAAACACTCCTGCTCAAAAACAGGAGGGCCAGACAGTATAGTTAGCCAAAGTGTAAACTAACTCACTCATCCAACCGCAAAGCCGCCAAAAACGCGCTTTGCGGGATTTCTACATTACCGATCTCGCGCATTTTCTTCTTACCTTTTTTCTGCTTATCCAAAAGTTTTCTTTTGCGCGAAATATCACCGCCATAGCATTTCGCGGTCACATCTTTGCGCATCGCTGAAATTGATTCGCGCGCCACGATTTTTCCGCCAATTGCCGCTTGAATTGCGATGGCAAACATCTGCCGTGGAATTAAATCTTTAAGCTTCAAGCAAATCGCTCTGCCTCTTGATTCAGCGCGCGTTTTATGCGTGATAAAAGATAGAGCATCAACCGGATCGCCATTCACCATAATTGTTAATTTCACGAGATTGCTTTCTTCATAACCATCCATCTGCCAGTCAAAACTCGCATAGCCGCGCGAGCAGGATTTTAAGCGATCATAAAAATCATAAACAATTTCGTTGAGCGGCAGGCGATAAACCAACATTGCGCGGTCTCCTACATAAGATAAATCTTTTTGCACACCGCGTTTTTGCGTGCATAAATCAAGCACCGCGCCGAGATATTCATCTGGAGTCATGATGGTGGCTTTAATCCACGGCTCTTCCATAAATTCGATGTGAGTTGGATCTGGCATTTCAGCAGGCGAGTGGATTTCGCGAATTTCTCCCGAACCGCGCGCTGCGCCTTGTTCATTGCTGCGCATGTGGATTTTATAAATTACTGATGGCGCAGTTGTGATGAGATCGAGATCAAATTCGCGCTCCAAACGTTCCTGAATAATTTCCAAATGCAGCAATCCTAAAAATCCGCAGCGAAAGCCGTAGCCAAGCGCCGACGAGGTTTCCGCTTCATATTCAAATGACGCGTCATTCAAATGAAGTTTGCCTAAAGCATCGCGAAATTTTTCAAAATCCGAGGCATCAATTGGATAAATTCCGCAGAAAACTACAGGCTGAACTTGTTTAAAACCAGGCAGCGGAGTCGCGGTTTCATTGCTTGCCAGCACGATGGTGTCACCAACTTTGCAATCAGAAACTTGTTTGATTGCGGCATTGATAAAACCAACTTCTCCGGCTTTTAATTCATCACAAAAATGTTTTTTTGGTGTGAAGAAACCTACAGAATCAACAAGGTAAGTGGCGTTCGCCGCCATCATTTTTATTTTTTGGCCTTTTTTCAAAACTCCATCAACAACGCGAATCAAAACAATAACGCCAAGATATGTGTCATACCAACTATCAATCAGCAAGCCTTTGAAATCGCCATCCGGATTGCCTTTTGGTGCCGGCAATTTTTTCACCACTGCTTCCAAAGTTTCGTGAATGCCAACACCGGTTTTTGCCGAAACTAAAATTGCTTCGGAAGTGTCGATGCCAATTACTTCTTCGATTTGTTTTTTGACTTTTTCGGGATCAGAGGCCGGCAAATCAATTTTATTTAAAACCGGAACAATTTCGTGGTTGTTATCAATTGCCTGATAAACGTTGGCGAGTGTTTGCGCCTCAACACCTTGCGTTGAATCAACCACCAAAATCGAGCCTTCGCAAGCCGCCAAGCAGCGCGAAACTTCATAAGCAAAATCGACGTGGCCGGGAGTGTCCATCAAATTCAGCATGTAAGTTTCGCCATTATCAGCTTTATATTCGAGCCTTACGGTTTGTGCTTTGATCGTGATGCCGCGCTCTTTTTCAATATCCATTGAATCCAAGATTTGCGCGGTCATTTCGCGATCGGTGATGGCACCGCATTCTTGAATTAAGCGATCAGACAAAGTTGATTTTCCGTGGTCAATATGCGCAACGATTGAGAAATTCCGGATGTGAGAAAGAGAAGTCATTTAGAAAATTACGATTTACGATTTACGAATTACGATTTACGAATTACGATTTATAGTTTTAGAAATTAATTCCTAAATCGTAATTCGTAAATCGTAATTTTTCATGTCTAATCACAAACTCCAGCCGGTTCGCGGAACCAAAGATCTTTTTGGAGATGAAATCAACAGCTTCAATTCAATCATAAATGCGGCAAAAAAACGCGGCGAAAATTTTGGTTTTGAAGAATTGCAAACGCCGATTTTTGAATTTAGTGAAGTGTTTGAACGCAATCTGGGCGAGGCTTCAGACATTGTGGCGAAAGAAGTTTATAAATTTGAAGATCGCTCAAATAATTTTCTAACATTGCGTCCGGAATTTACCGCCGGCATCGTGCGTGCTTTGGTTTCTAACGGTGAATTGATGCAAATCATGCCGCGCAAATTTTTTTCTTACGGACCAATTTTCCGCTACGATCGCCCGCAAAAAGGCCGCCAGCGCCAGTTTCACCAAATTAATTTTGAAGTGTTTGGCGAAGAAAATTTATTTTGTGATGTTGAAGTCATCTTGCTTGCCGCCTCGATTCTCAAGGATTTGGGCGTTTTAGACAAAACAGTTTTGGAAATTAATTCGCTTGGTTGTGCAGAGACAAAAATAAATTATGAAGCGGCGTTGACTGAATATTTCACAAAATTTGCGAATGAACTTTCAGCTGATTCAAAATTGCGTTTAGAAAAAAATCCGCTGCGCATCCTTGATTCTAAAGAGTCCGAAGACATCGATCTTTTGGCTGATGCACCAAAAATCGAAAAGTTTTTTTCAGAAGATGCAAAAAAACGCTTCGATGGAATTTTAAATCTCCTCACAAAATTTGGCGTGAAACACCGCGTAAATCAACGCTTGGTGCGAGGTTTGGATTATTATACTTCGACAGTTTTTGAATTTGTGATGTCGCACGAAGGCGCGCAAAACACGGTTTTAGCTGGTGGTCGTTATGATAATTTAGTAGAAAAAATGAGCGGAAAAGCTGTGCCCGCAATTGGCTTTGCGGCTGGCGTTGAGCGCTTGATGCTTTTGAATGCCAACCAACAGGAAAAAACTCGTCCAATTGCAGTAAATTATATTTCTGAAAATGAAAAAACTTACGCTTTTGAGATTGCACAAAAACTGCGCTGCAAAGGCTTCGTCACTGAATTTGTTTTTGAGGGAAATTTCAAAAAACAAATGAAACGCGCCTCACAAAATAATGCGCGTTTTGTGATAATTATTGGCGAAGATGAAATGAAAAATGGTGAAGTTTCGGTTAAAGATTTTGACAATGCAAAAGAACAAAAAGTTAAGCAGGAACTGCTTGTTCATTATCTTGAAGGCAAATTGTAAAATGATTTCCGCGCTTTTTAAATTCAAAAATTTCGAAAAAAATTTCCGTTTTTTTGCACCGTTTTCGCTTGTTTGTTTTTTAGGATTTTTGGCTTTTTCAGTTCCGGCAATTCTTAATTCACCAAATGATTATCAGCAGGGCAACGCCGTAAAAATCATGTATGTCCACGTTCCTGCAGCCTGGATGGCGTTGATGATTTACACGTTGATGGCGATTTTTAACATCTCAGGTTTCGTGTGGAAAAATCCGTTTTTTTATCTCATCTCAAAATCAATTGCAGTGATTGGCTGCACTTTCACTTTCATCACTCTCATCACCGGCAGCCTTTGGGGCAAGCCGATCTGGGGTACTTGGTGGGTCTTTGATGCACGACTAACTTCAGTGCTGATTTTATTTTTTCTCTATCTTGGTTATATGATTTTGCTCGAATCTTTTGATGATAAATCAAAGGGCGAACGCATCGCGGCGATCATCTCAATTGTTGGTTTTATCAATGTGCCGATCATTAAATTTTCGGTGGAATATTTTAACTCGCTTCACCAGCCAGCCAGCATCATGCGCTCAGGCGGGGTGGCGATCCACGAGACAATGTTGCAGCCGTTGCTTTTGATGTTTGGCACTTATTTTTCTTATTTTGTTTTTGTTTCACTGCTCAAAGTGCGCAGCGAAATTTTGGCGAAAAAAATTGAAGCGAGGTTTTAAAAAATGACTTATGTTGTGACCGATAATTGTGTGCGCTGCAAATATACCGATTGCGTTGCGGTGTGCCCGGTTGATTGCTTTTTTGAAGGCGAAAATATGTTGGTGATCGATCCCGATATTTGCATCGATTGCGGTGTTTGCGTGCCGGAATGCCCGGCGGAAGCGATATTTCCTGAAGCGCCGGATTTATCAAAATGGGTGGAGATCAATCGCAAATATTCCAAAGAATGGCCGGTGCTAACCAAGAAAAAAGACGCGCTTCCTGAAGCAAAAGAAATGGATGGCATGAAAAATAAATTTGAAAAATTTTTTGATCCGCGTCCTGCAAAAAATTCTGAAAAATAATTTATGGATTTAACAAAAAACAAAATCGCCTTTAACAATTTAAAAAAGCCCAAAGCGATAATTTTTGATTGGGATAATACTTTGGTTGATACCTGGCCCTTAATTCAATATGCTATTGATAAAACCATGGTGGATATGGGTCGCGAGCCTTGGGGTTTGGAACGTGTGCGTGACAATGTGCATAAATCGATGCGCGAATCTTTTCCGGAAATTTTTGGCAATGATTGGGAGAAGGCGGGAGAGATTTATAAAAATACTTATCGATCCATTCACCTTAATAAGATGCGCTTATTACCAAATTCTTTGGAATTGATCAAAAAAATTTCGCAACAAGGAATTTTACAATTTGTGGTGAGCAATAAAATCGGTGCAACTTTGCGCAAAGAAGCACAACAGCTGGAAGTGGATCGCGATTTTTTTGCGCTGATTGGATCAAATGATGCTAATGCCGACAAGCCAAGCCGTGAGCCGGTTGAGCTCGCTTTGCTTGGCAGTGATATTGATGTGAAAAATGATGAAGTGTGGTTTGTTGGTGATACGATCGCGGATGTTGATTGCGCTTATAATTCATCATGCACGCCAATTGTTTATGGGCATTCTTCGCATGAGATTTCGAAAACGATTCCGGCAGATATTTTAGAGCAGGGCCGAGATGGTAAAGGGGCGATTCCGGTTTATTTTGATCATGGGGAGTTGATTCGGGTTTTGGAAAGCTTCTAGTTTGAAGTGCACGATCTGAGTGTTGGGCGGGATTTGCAATCCCGCCCTTCTTATTCATGCCTTGTTGATTGCATGAACGTTAAGGGCGGAGTTGCAAACTCCGCCCAACATCTACAATTAAATTCCGCCAATACAGTGATTACTGCCCCGAATTAGCTGGCGCTGCAGCATTCGTCTCAAACCATCTTTTAAGCACCACTTCGATAGATTCTTTTTTGATTGGCTTAGAAATGAAATCATTCATGCCGGCTTCGATACATTTTTGCTTATCATCCATCCCCGCATTAGCAGTTAGCGCGAAAATGAGCACCGGTTTTTTCTCGTGACGTTCAGCTTCAATCTCGCGGATTTTCGCGGTTGCTTTAAAGCCATCCATTACCGGCATCATGCAATCCATCAAGATGAAATCATAATGCACATGTAAGAATTTATTGAGCGCTTCCTGACCATTTTCGGCGCATTCGATTTGGAAGCCGAAGCGTTTTAAAATCGTCACCGCAACTTTCATGTTCACTTCATTATCTTCGCAAAGCAGCACTTTCATCTGCTTGATATTTTTCTCGCGCTCTTTGACCTGGCCTTTTTCAATCAAGGTTCCTTCTTCTTCATAATAAGTGATTTTGAGTACGAAGAAGAGCGACATTAACAAACGATCTTTCTTGATTGGTTTATTGACGACGCGGTTGAAAAGTTTGAGTTTTTCTGGCGAGATGCGCAATTTTTCATGTGCGGAAATCAGCAAGATCATCGGAATATTTTTTAACTCTTCGCTATTGCGGATTTTTTCGGCAATGCTGATGGCATCAACTTCGGCATGCGAATTATGGCTGATGATAATGGCGTTGACTTCTTCCATTTTGGCGATGTGTGACACAACTCCTTCTTCGTCCAAACCATATTCCGCAATGTCGTTTGAGATTTGTAAGATCTCTTTTTTCAATTTGAGATCGTCGAAATATTTGCCCAAAATTTTTGCCGAAATTTCGTTGTTTTCGATGAGCACAACTTTTTTGCCGATAATTTCTTCTTTTTGCTTGTCGTAAATATCATCTTCTTTGGCTTCCGATTCATACATCGGAATCGTGAACCAGAAATTCGAACCTTTGCCTTGCTCGCTGGTAACGCCAATCGTGCCATGCATCAATTCCACCAACTCTTTGCAAATTGAGAGACCAAGGCCGGTTCCGCCATATTTGCGCGTGGTTGACATATCAACTTGCGTGAAAGCGGTGAACATATTTGGAATTTTTTCTGGCGGAATACCGATACCGCTATCGCGAATGTTGAAATTGATGTAGAAAATATCGCCTTCTTTTTTCTCGAGTTTGATGTCGATAAAAATTTGTCCGTAATAAGTAAATTTAATCGCGTTGTTCACCAAGTTATTCATGATCTGGCGGATGCGGCCGGAATCGCAAATCAGCGAAAGAGGCACATCGCTGTCGATGCTGGTGATGATCTCTAAGCCTTTATTATTTGCCGAAGTCGACATCAAATCCGCGACGTCTTCAATAAGATCGCGCAAATCGAAAGTGATCATTTCGAGATCAATTCTTCGCGCCTCAATTTTTGAGAAATTCAATATGTCATTGAGGATGATAAGCAGTGCATCGGCTGAGCGATAAATTGTGTTGGCCTGATCCAATTCTTCGCCTTCAATTTTTCCCGAATCGCGCAGCACCTGGCTCATGCCGATAATTCCGTTCATCGGGGTTCGAAGCTCGTGACTCATATTAGATAAGAATTGCGACTTGGCGATGCTCGCGGCTTCGGCGGCAATTCTGGCATTAATCAATTCACGCACAAATGGTCCGATACGCATGCGGCGGAAGAGATAAACAGTTCCCATGAAGAAAAGCGCAACGCCAATTGACGAGCCAACTGAGATCATCAATTGGAATGTTAAATTGTTGAAGGCGCGGCTTTCCTGATAGCCGGTAATTGCGATAATATTATATTCAGTTGATTTCTGGAAACTGGTGAAGCGGCATTCACCCATGCGGAATTGCGAGGGTAGAGAATTGTTAGTGGTTGGGTGAAATTCTTTTACGATGGTGCTGATTTTTTCGTTATTTTCGATGACAGATTTTTTGTAATCATCGCGATCAAAGCTTTTGGAATTGGCGAGCAAATCATAATTACTGTCGAGGATCATGTAGCAAATATCATCATCACCGAAAACCCAATCGATCTGGCGCTGAATTACTTCAATTGGCACTTGCGCAATGAAAGTGCCAATTGGCTGCAAATTATCATAATCAATGCGCAGCACAACCGGCAGCATTTCGTAAGAACTGAGATCGGTTTCAACATGCGTCAATTGGCCGATCTTGAGTTTCCAGGCTTTTTTCATCTGTGCTTCTTTCACCGGAAAATATGGAGCCGGTTCAACTGGTCTTGCTAACACACCTTCATCGGAAGTAATAATGATCTTTCCTGCGGGATTAACAAAATTAATACTGATCCAGGAAGAGACGTTGCGCTGCACGATATCCTTGTTGAGCGTCTTTTTCAAAATTTGTGCCACGACATATTTTTTGTTTTCGCTATTCATCGTCAGCAATTTATCGCCCACATAATTTAGATAATTCTCAACCGCGCTAAACACACTAGTGGCGGCTTTTTCGATCACACCGCTTTGGAATTTTACCTGTTTGTCAACGTTGAACCAGAAGTTGCGATAGATCAAAAATGCGTTGATCAAAAGCCAGCCAAAAACCAGGGAGATAATTACGTAAGAAAATATCGAATAAGAACGGCCTAAATCTGTGGTATTATCCTTTTTATTTTTTTTGCTGTAGATGCGTTCGTGGCGCTTGTGTATTGCATGGAAGCGTGATGGATAAGTCGGGTCATTTTCGCTGCGTTTAACTATTTTATCGTGATAATAATCATTGCGGCCGAAGAGAAAAAGCGTGACGTAATAAGAAAATTTTTGTAGCGTAGTAACCAAAAAATTGCGCTTTTGGAAAATTTTACGCACCTTATCCGACTTTGATTCGCTTGATTTTAGAACGTTTAATAAGTTATTCATCTTTGTTCTTTGGATAAATGGATCTCATTTTGAGACAGATTTGTAGCGTCATTTTTACCAATCATCTTACAAATTGTCTTTTTTTGAGAATGCCTTGATCTACATCAAGTGATCATCGGCAAAATTATAAGGTTTTTTTTTCGGCTTTGAATTGCAGCTGTCAAACCTTTTTACCTTCAGCCGAAATTTTTGAAACATAATTTAGATTGGAGAATTGCCATGAAAAAAGTTATGCCTACCCGGGCTATCGGAGCAGTTGAAGAATTCGCTGTAACAAATCAGCTAAATCAACTTGAACAATTTCAAGCTATCACATCAATGCTTGATGTTGCGAGAAATGCAGAGCAATTTATGACAATGGGCGCTCTAACAGCAAATAAATCCGGTTATATGGATGACTATTCTATAAGTTTTGAAAATTTTGTGATGCTTCCTTTTGATCCTAGCTCGGAAGAGGATTATCAGGATTATAAAGCGATCGTTTCTGATGCCGAAATCATGAAAACGGTTTCGGTTTTTAATTGCCGCACACCAAGCGATTTCGAAGCCAGAAAAGCTTACACTGCTTTGACTGAAATTAATAAAATTTCTCCGGTTCCACTCTCTTATAAAATTCTCTCCAAAGAAAATGAAGTGATGGGTTTAATCATGCCCGCCATTCTTGAAAAAAATTCTGACGGCAAAGCTACAGTGCTTGATTTCGGTTGCTTGTTTAAAAGAAAATATCGCGGCAATGCGGCATTAATTGTATGTTCAGCGCTTGCCAAAAAAAGTTTTGAATTGCCTGAAATTAAAAAATTAGTCACCAGCGCTTTGTCGGATAATTACAATCCACAAGCCATCTTCTTGCGCCTTGGTTTTGAATATGTCGGACAAACTGTCAAAAAAGGAAATGACGAACATGTCATCAATGTTTTTGAATTGACGCGCGACAGATTTTTTTCCGGCAAATCAAAAGAAGTTAAAATTCGCGACATCAGAAATTATATTGATGGTCTGGCCAAAAATTTTTCCGGTCGCGATTTCTTAAACCCATTTTGCGTTAGAACATAACACCATGATATTTTTCAAAGCCTTTGCCTTCACTAAACTTGCGGATTTACGCGCAGTTGGAAATCCCGCCCATGTTGTGATTTTTGATGAAAATGAAGAGATGAATAAGGAAGTGATGTCCAATATTTCCTCCAAAAAATTCGGTAAATTTTTAATCACAGTTTTTTTAAAGCAGCGCCAGAATAATGAATTTGATTTGCGCTATTACACGCAATATGGCGAAGAATGGGAAAGTCTGTGTGGCCACGCTACTATTTGCGCTGCGGGAGTGTTGCACAAATTTTATGATCCAAAAATTTCCGAAGTTATTTTTCATTTAAGCAGGGGCATTGTCATCAAAACGCAAGTGGATGATGATAGTGCAACCATCACTTTGCCGACATCGCAATCAGTTGTAATTAGTGACAATTCTATAAAAGAAAAAATCTGCGAAATTTTGCGCATTCCAACCTCAGCAATTGAGGTGATTTATAAATCTGACATGATGGATTATGTGGTTCGCCTCAACGCCAAAGTGCAAATTCGCAATATTATTCCTGACCTAAAACTTCTCGAAAAATATGCATCTGCTCTCGATTACCGCGCCATGGCGGTAATGCAAAAAAGTGCCGAGAAAAATATCGATTTTGAAGTGCGCGCTTTTTCGCATCTAGCTTTGAATAAAGAAGAAGAAAATGGCGAAGATGTTGCTTGCGGTTCGGCTAATTGCTCAATTGCGACTGTATTAAATCTTGATTCCTATAAAGTAATTTACCCATATCAATTTCGCGCCACCGGAATTCTCGGTGGCCTACAAACCATTCGCCTCAATAAAGATACCAGCACTATAAAATTAACCGGTGGTTATGAAGCTGAGCCGCTAACTTAATTTTCATTTTGATTCATTTTTGAAAGCCCAAGAAATTTTTTCTTGTGACTTTAAAAAACAAATCAAGGTTTGTGCGCCGTACCCTCAAAACCTTAAGAATTCCTTAAGTATTTGTTAATTTTTTAGTAAAATGAAAAATAGAAAAACGATTTCTTTGGTGGCGTCTCTGTTTATGTTTACTGCTAGCACAGCAAGTGCGGCGGAAGTGATAGATTCAAAATCTTTCGACACACAAATTTTCTCTCTCTCGAAAAAAAAGGAAAATGCCTTTGATGCGCCATCCGCAACTTATGTTTTAAGTTCGGAAGAAATCAGAAGATCAGGTGCAACATCAATTCCTGAAGCGCTGCGTTTGGTGCCGGGTTTGCAAGTCGCCAGAATTGACGGCAATAAATGGGCAATTTCTGCACGCGGTTTTAACGGACAATTTTCTAACAAACTTTTGGTTATGATTGATGGCCGTATCATCTACACTCCGGTTTTCTCCGGCGTATTGTGGGATGTGCAGGATTATGTGATGGAAGATATCGATCGCGTTGAAGTCATCAAAGGACCGGGCGGTACCATCTGGGGCGCCAATGCGGTGAATGGTGTGATTAATATCATCACCAAAAATGCCGCACAAACTCAAGGCGCTTACGCTTCGCAAATTGTGGGCAATCAAGATAAATCAATCACCGAAGTGCGCTATGGTGGCGAAACTGCAAGCAAAGATAGCTACAGATTTTATGCCAAAAGAGCAGTGCGCGCCGGCGTTGATAAATATAATAACCACAGCAGAAATTTTGATGGCAATACGCAAGACCGTGCGGGTTTTCGCTACGATATTTCTTCGATAAAAGATAATACGATTTCACTTCACGGCGATATTTATAGTGGTACGGCGAAAAATTATTTTAACAGCGCGATCCTCAGCAATCCTGATCGTAATGACAAAGATTCGCGCGGCGGTAACTTCGTGGTAAATTGGGATAAAAAACTTTCAACGAAATCAAATTTCACTTTGAATGCTTATATCGATTACGACCAATTCCATATTCCGATTTTGCAGCGCAGCGCCATAACTTACGACATCGACTTCCAGCATTTTTATAATTTCTCCAAGCAAAACCAATTCATCTGGGGCGTAGGCTATAGAAGGGTTGATGATGATATTGAAGAAAGCACCATTGCCGGCGGCGCGGTAACTCCGTTTAATTACACGCCGGATAATATGAACATGTACACTTACAACGGTTTCATCCAAGACAAAATCGGCATCATTGCTGACGAATTATATTTAACTCTAGGTTCGAAATTCATTAATAATAATTTCACCGGTTTTGAATATATGCCAAATGCGAAATTGGCTTATTACCCAAGCCGCAACCAGACTTTGTGGGCATCAATTTCAAGAGCCGTGAGAACTCCGACCAGAAATGATGATGGTCTGAATTTGCTAAACGGTGCGCAAACCGGCAGCAATCAATATCAATCAGAAGATTTGCTTGCTTATGAAGTTGGCTATCGCGTGAAACCAACCAGAAGAACTTCGGTGGATGTTAGCGTGTTTTACAATGATTACACTTCTCTTAGAACCTTTGAAAAACAAGCGCCGGGACAATATCGCATCGCCAATAACGGTTATGGCGAATCTTACGGTGTCGAAGTTTCTACCAAATGGCAGGTCAATGAAGATTGGAAATTGGAAGCAAGCTATGACTTCTTGAAAACAACTCTGCACTTAAATCCTGGTTCAACTGATAGCACCAGCTCTAACTCGCTGCAATTACTTGAAGGACAAACTCCGCAAAGCCAAATCAAGTTAAAATCTTTCTATAATTTCACCCCGAAATTGGAATTTGATAACATGCTTTATTATATTAGCGGTATGCCACTTGCGGGGACAACTACCAACAACGCCACAACCGGTGTGCTTACTGCAGGTAAAGGGATTCCTTCTTATGTCAGATTTGATACCCGACTTGGTTATATGCCAACTAAACATCTTGACCTAAGCATCGGAATTCAGAACCTTTTCAATCAAGTGCATTCAGAGTTTAAAGCCGCCACCTTTAACAATCGCACCGAGCTCGGTAGAACTTTCTACGCTAAAGTGGTTTGGCAGTATTAAGAGGTGAGTTCAATAACCCAATGAATTACTTAAAAACATTAAGCACATTATTTTTCATTCTTCTTGCATCTCAAGTCCATGCGAGAAGCTTTGACAGCGATGAAGTTTTCGCTTTTGCCGGTTTCATCAATGACCTGGTCAAAACTGCGCAAACCTCAAAAGGTGGCGCCTTCTGTGTGCTGGGCAATGACGAGATTGGAAAAGTCATTCTTGATCTGGATAAAACCACAGTTGATTTAGAAACACATCCGAGGAAATATGATGGCTGTCGTGCCATATATATAGCCCAAAGCAAAGAAAAAACTTTGCGCAACGAGATGACTAAGTTTAGCAAAAGTAAGATCTTAACCATCGCCGTTTTTGAAGATTTCACCGAACTTGGCGGAATGGTGAGGGTCGATATGGGACGTAGAAATTTCGAGTTAACCGTAAACTCCAAAGGCATGAAAGAAGCGGGAATTAAGCTAAATTCTCTTGCTATGAGTCTTATCGTTAACTAATTTTACCTAAAATAATTCACGACTTTCTAAGCAATATGAAAAAAGCAATCGATACCGAATTTTTGAGAAGCATCATTGATAACGATAAGGAATTTGAAAAAGAACTTTTCGCGATCTTTTCTGAAAATGCGCATCGCAATATCGTAAAAATGGAAGAAGCAATCAAAAGCTCTGACAATAATTCATGGTATATGGCTTCTCACGCTTTCAAAGGTGCTTCAGCATCAATTGGTGCGTTTGATCTTTCCAAAGCTTTGGAATATGCGCAAAAACACCCGGAAGATGACACCGCAAAAAAAATGGAAGTTTTAAATAATATCCGTGAAGAATTAACCCTCGTTCTCGAATTCATCAATCAAGAGTTGTTAGGTAAGTAGACGCTTGCGCTGTACTACAGCGCGCCAAGGTTCTCAAAGTTATCCAATATGAATATTATTCTAGCCAAACCGCGCGGTTTTTGCGCCGGTGTTACGCGTGCAATTGAAACTGTTGAAAAAGCAATCGCCAAATTCGGTGCTCCCGTTTATGTGCGCCACGAAATCGTGCACAATAAATTTGTTGTTGAATCACTACGCAAAAAAGGCGCGATTTTTGTTTCAGAAGTTGACCAGATTCCGGTTGGCGCGATCACAATTTTTTCAGCTCACGGCGTTTCCGATCGCGTTGAAGAAGATGCGACAAATCGTGGCTTAGACGTGATTGACGCCACTTGTCCGCTGGTTAGCAAAGTGCATCGCGAAGCAAAAAAATATGAAGAAGAAGGTTACGAAATTATTCTAATTGGACATCGCGGCCATCCTGAAGTTGAAGGCACATCAGGTCGCGTAAAAAAAGATGTGATTCTCGTCACCAATGAAGAAGATGCGCGCAATGTTGAAGTAAAAAATCCCGCCAAAATTGCTTACGTCACGCAAACAACTTTGAGCGTTGATGACACCAAAAAAATCGCCGCAATTCTTGAAGAAAGATTTCCGCAAATGCAGCAAGGCCTTGCCACTAAAGATATTTGCTATGCCACGCAAAACCGCCAGGATGCAGTGCGCAGCCTATGCAAGATTGTTGATATTTTATTGGTTATTGGCGCGCAAAACAGCTCAAATTCAAATCGCCTGCGCGATCTTGGCGAAGAATCAGGTTTGCCGTCTTACTTAATTAACGGTGCGCAAGATCTCAAAGAAGAATGGTTTAGCGATGTGAAAAATATCGGCTTAACCGCAGGTGCTTCAGCTCCCGAAGTTTTGGTGCAAGATGTGATAAAAAAAATCACCGAAATTTCTGCAAGCGATGTGACGGTTTCTGATATGGATGGAATCGTTGAAAATACTTTCTTCGTGCTGCCAAGAAAAGTGAGAAAATAATTTAGCTGCGAAGCTGCGCGCCGTAAAATTTAGCCACGGCATCAATTAGTTTTTTACCAACCGTATCAATTTCTTCTGAAGTTAAAGTTTTTTCCTGATGCTGGATTTTCACGCGCAGCGCCACAGATTTTTTGCCTTCTTCAATAGTTTTTCCCGAAAAAATATCAAAAATTTCTACATCTTTGATCAGCGCTTTATCAGTATTGGCGATGGTTTTGATTAACTCACCAACCGCTAAATTTTTATCCACCAAAAAAGCAAAATCGCGTTCAACAATTGGGAAATCATTGTGAATATAAGCCTTGCGCGAAGCTGATTTTTGCTGGCTTGGCAGCACATCGGCAAAAATTTCAAAAAGCTGGACGCGATTTTTTAAATCAAATTTTTTGGAAATTGAGGGATGAATTTCGCCGAAATAGCCGATCAAATTTTTTCCAAGTTTTAAGGCAGCAAAGCGGTGAGGGTGATAATATTTTAATGGTTGCGAAGTCTCGAGCTGCAAGCTTTCAGCGCGAAGTCCGTAAGTTTCGAGTACATCAAGAAAATCTTTTTTCACATCAAAAACATCAAAATCTCTTTCATCATGATAATGATTTTGCGCACGGTTTCTTCCAGCGCGAAGGCCTGAAATCATTAGCTTCTGACCAGTAGTATCAAAAACATTTCCGATTTCAAAAAGTGAAAGATCAGAAATATTTCTAAGAGAATTTTTGCGATAAGATTCCAGCAAACCAATTGCGAGTGTTGGGCGCATGTGATCCATTTCGGATGAAATCGGATTGGCCAAAATTAATTTGTCATTTTTTTCACCAAAGAATTCGACAAGTTTTGAATCCACAAATGACCAGCTGATACTTTCGATCAAGCCGGAATTAGCAAGCTGCGCGCGGGTTTTGTTGAGATTTGAATCGAAAGTTGAAAGTGGTAAATCGCTAGTAGTTGGAAGTTTTTCGCAGCCGATTTTGTCATAGCCTAAAATGCGCACTACTTCTTCAACCAAATCTTGTGCAATTGAAATATCGTGACGATGTGATGGAACAGTAATTTCAAAATTTTGTGAAACGCCAAAACCTAATTTTTCTAAAACCTCGCGAGCGTGATTTGGCGCGACTTCAAAGCCGATCAATTTTTTGATTTGTGCCACATCAAATTGAACTTTTTTATTTTCTGATTTTTTTCCAACGATTTTAATTTCGCTCACTTCGCCGCCGCAAATTTCCAAAATTAATTTGGTGGCAAGATCAATCCCGTCTTGGCATGAAGCCTCGTCAATGCCGCGTTCAAAGCGGTGACGTGCGTCGGATAAAATATTTAATTTTCGTCCCGCATAAGAAATTACATTTGGCGAAAAGAAAGCCGATTCGAGAAGAATTTCTGAAGTTTCCAAATTGCAGGCAGAATCTACGCCGCCAATAACACCGGCAACTGCAAGAGGTTTTTGAGAATCAGAGATTGTTAAAATTTTCTCATCCAAAACATATTCTGAATTTTTTAGTGAAATGAATTTTTCATCTTTTTTGGCGAAACGAATAATCAGCGAATCCTTGATTTTGCTGGCATCAAAAGCATGAAGCGGGCGGTTTAATTCATGCATTACGTAATTGGTGATATCAACAATTGCCGAGATCGGATTCATACCAACTGCCACCAATTTTTCCTGCAACCATTTTGGTGATTCGCAATTTTTTACATTTTTGAAATAGCGGAAAGCCGCGTATTTGCACGCTTCCTCAGCTTCATTTTTAACTTCGATTGGAAAAGAAAATTGCGCCGCTTTTTTTGGCAGATCCAATTTTTTTAAACTTCCGATGCCTGATGCAGCAAGGTCGCGCGCGATTCCATAAACTCCCAAACAATCGCCGCGATTTGGTGTGACATTGATTTCAATTGTTTTGTCATGCAGGCCGTAAATTTCGGTGATTTTGTCACCGACTTTCCATTCATCAGAAATTTCAATGATCCCCGCATCATCATTTCCAAGCCCTAATTCTCTGGCGGAGCACAGCATGCCATTGCTTTCAACGCCGGCAATTTTGGCTTTTTTGATCACCATTGCGTTGGTTGGGATTACTGAACCAATTGGCGCATAAGCAACTTTGATACCGCTTCGTGCATTCGCTGCGCCGCAAATAATTTGCAGAGGAGTTTTTGAATCAGCGGTTTCAACAGTGCAGATTTTTAATTTTGCAGAATTTTCGTGTGGCTTGGCTTCAAGAATTTTGGCTACGGAAAAAAATCGTAGATCTTTGGCGTTATCTTCAACCGCTTCAACTTCAAGCCCGATGGCTGTAAGCTTTTCACAAATTTCCTCAATCGTTGCAGAACTTTCTAAATATTCTTTAAGCGAGGAAATTGTGAATTTCATTTATTGGATTCGTTCGAAATTTTTGAGGGATTTTTCAACAACTTTTTCCTGCGCTGCTGAATCAAGTCCGGTATCTTTAGTGAGAAGATCCATGGTGTCATTGATGATTTTTAGTTTGATTTCGCGAATGATGTGCTCTTCCTCAAGCTTGATGCGATCAAGTGCTGCAGCAGTTTTTTTCTTTAATTCTGCTTCCAAAATTTCTTTTGATTCAGCGGCTAATTTTTGTGCTTCAACTTCGGCATCTTGCGCCAATTTTTTTGAGAAGTTGAGAGATTCCTGATAAAATTTTTCCGCTTCACTTAAAAGTTTTTGCGCTTTTTCTTTCATTTCTTTGGCAGCCAAAATTTCTTCAGCAATGCTTTTTGATTTAGAGTCAATTGATTTGGCAAGCATCGGCCAAACATAGCGGATGATGAGAATTGTGAAGGCTAAAAAGGCAATTGCGAGCCAGAATTTTTCGTTAAACATTTTAATTCAGAATTTTTGTTTTGATGGTTTGAACCAGATTTTGTACAGCTTTAGTGCTGTGGTTCTTAGAATTTTCGACGAAAGCTTTTAAATCGCTGCGCGATTTTTTTGTCATTTCTTCAACTTTTTCTTTGAGCTCATCCATTGATTTTTCGCGCTGCTTCATGGCATTACGCGATACTTCCTCAATTTGAGACTGATATTTTTGCGTGGCATCCTGGCGCAAAAATAAAGTTTTGCTGTGCAGATCTTCAATTTGTTTGTCGAGTTGCGCCGTTGCAGCAGTGTCAGAATCGATAAGATTTTTTCTTGCTTCAATGATGTCGCGAATTCTCGGAAGAATCACGAAAGCCGCCGTGATATAAAGCGCGATGAAGCAGATCATGAACCAGAAAATCTGCGAGCTATAATGAATAAAATCAAACTGAGGCATAAATAAAAATAATTTGTTGAGCCGCTTAAAGTTGCCCTTAAGCGGCCCGAGCGTAACTTATGAGAACATCACAAGGAAAGCTAGAAGAACGGCGAAGATACCCATCGCTTCAGCAAGACCTACAGCGATATAGATGTATTTTTCGATTTTTGGTGCAGCAGATGGATTGCGAGCCAAGCTGTTGAAGAAAGAACCGAAAATGTTGCCAATTGCAACCGCAGCGCCAGCCATGCCGATAGAGCAAAGACCAACACCGATAAATTTAAGAGCTACCATGTCCATGATATTACCTTAGTTAGAGTTGTTTTCCCGTCTATAACCCCATTGGTTGGGAATATATTTCGACCCGACGGAAAAGAAGAGTCAAAATTCTAGTGAGCTCGCGTAGTTTCGCCGATATAAGCGCAAACCAGGATCGAGAAAATATAAGCTTGTAACACCGCAACGAAAAGCTCGAAGCCGGTCATGACGACGCTAAATATGAATGGAAGTGTGCCAAAAATAATTCCCAGAGAAATAATGAAACCGGCAACAACTTTTAGCAAAACGTGGCCCGCAACAATATTTGCAAAAAGACGCACCGAGAGAGTAACCGGGCGGATTAGAAATGAGAAAAATTCAATCAACCAAATTATTGGCGCCATCCAAAGTGGCACGCCGCTTGGCAGGAACATGTGAAGGAAACCGCCGAAACCGTTACGCACAATGGCGAAAATTGTGATCGTCAAAAATGCCACCATCGCAAGTGATAAAGTTACAATAATTTGGCTGGTAGCTGTGAAGCTGTAAGGCGTCATGCCCAGGAAATTGCACAGTAAAATGAAAGTGAAAAGTGAGAAAACCAGCGGGAAAAATTTCGCGCCTTCTTCGCCAATCGTGCTTTTAACGATATCGCCAACGAAATTATACATTCCTTCCGCAATTGTTTGAATGCGAGAGGGAACCAAAGATTTTTTGCGTGTTGAAAAAAGCATGAAAGCAATCACGAGGAAAGTCGCAATCACCATGTAAAGCGCAGAGTTAGTAAAGCTGATGTCATATTGTCCGATTTTCAAATCGACGATTTTCTTGATTTCAAATTGGGCCAGCGGGCTGTGTTTTTCGTGCTTTTCATCAGCATGCGCAGAATTTTCTTCTTCTAGTTTTGCGGCATTTTCAAGCTCGTGGATTCCATCGGAAAATTTATGATCTGACATTTTTATTTAATGGATTTTTTTTAAAGACTGCCGTTATTCTTCAGCAATTAATAAAGAATATCTTGTTAACCAAAAAAGTTTAGGTCTTGGCAGTTGAGGCCTTGATTTACGGCCCTCAAAAAAGAGGCGGGCAAGCTATTTTTAAAGCAACAAAAGTCAAGTTATGAAATTACTAACCACAGTTTTTGCGCTCTGCTTGATTTTTGCCCAAAATGCGGCCTCGCAGGAATTAATCGAAAAATTTTTTGACTGGAATGTTTTTCGCACCAAACGCGGTGACAAAATTGTCTGCTATATCGCTGCAACTCCAATCAAGCGCGAAGGCAATTACGACAAGCGCGGTGAGCCGTTTTTTTTAGTCACCGACATCGAAAATGACGCCGATGAAATCACTGCTTCTGCTGGTTTTATTTATAGCAAAAATTCCAACGTCGAAATTTCCTTCGGCTCCAAAAAATATTACCTCTTTCCCTATCGCAATTTGGCTTGGGCCAATGACAAAAGTGATGATATTGAGATCATAAAAGAGATGCAAAAAACTTCAGACATGGTAATTAGCGGCGTAGCTCTTGACGGCAAGGTGGCAGTGGATACATATTCTCTTATCGGCTTTGCCAAAGCTTACGAAAAATTAAAACAGGAATGTGACGATAAATAATGGACGCAGTTGAATTCATCCTTAAAGCATTGCCGATTTTAGCATTGATCTTCATCGCAATTTTGGGCGCCATTTTGCTGCTGCGCCTAGTTCTCACTTTTTTCATCAACCGCTCTTACAGTCATTATCTCGACTTAAAAGAATCCAGTAAAAACGCAGTTTCCACCTGGAAAAAAAAATATGTAAAAGAAGATGAAGTTTTAGAAAAAAGAAAAGAAATTCCACGCGCAAATTCAGAAGTAAAAGCACAAAACCGCGCTAAAGCCGGCCAAGGCCAAAGTGGTAGCTATGAATTAATTCCATCACAGCAACAAGAGCTCGACCGCGAAGAAATGAGCCGCGTTGAGATTGTGGATTTTGTGAAGCCAATTGGCTTTTTTACTTCAATGATTTTGGGTCAGAAATTGACTTATTTGATCCAATCGGCGCAAGTTTTAAACAAGCGCGGCAATAAAGGTTTCTGGGTCAGCATGATCGAAGCGAAAGATCGCGCCGCCGGAAGACAACATGGTCGCGCAAGATAATTTTTTATGACAAAAACTCTTGAGGCAAAATCGGGCAAAAATTTTTTGCAATTATCGGCTGGGGAAATTGAGCAGATGAAAAAAGAAATCGCGCAGGAATGTGCAAAGCTGCCCGCTCTAGGTGTTGAAGAAGGAAGAAGAGTTTTGCGTAGTTTACGTTTTGGCATCTTGCACAATACGCTTTTGCATTTGGCGGTTGAATTTCAAAATGAATCGGATGTTGCGTTGATCTTAAATCTTACTGGCGCAGACCGTGAAATCATTGATGCCAGAAATGCTGATTATTTCACCGCCATGCATTTTGCCGCCATCAACGGCAATGAAAAAATCACCCATATGTTGATTGAAGCCAATGCCAATCCCAACACGCAAGCCTCGGAAAAAAAGCGCCGCTGGACGCCGATTCATTACGCGGCAAAATTTGGCAATGTAAAAGTTTTGGAATTATTGATTTTCGCTGGCGTGAGTAAAGAAACGCAAACAGGCTTTGGCCTTACTCCGCTGGTGATTGCCGCTGAATTTGGTCAAGTTGCGGCGGCAGAATTTATGCTCTCAATTGGTGCCAATAAAAATGTTCTAACTATTGAAGATAATCACTGCATGAATGCGCTGCATTATGCGGTTGTTGGCAATTATCCAGAAGTTGCAAAAATTTTGCTCAAAGCAGGAATTGACCGTAATGCTGAGACAAATTCCGGCTTCACCGCGCTAGATTTTGCGGCCAAAGCGGATAATATTGAAATGCTTTCTCTGCTTTTAAAATGGGGCGCGGGAGATATTGAAATGGCTTATGAAGTGGCGCAAAAAAGTGGTGCGAAAAGAGCAAGTGAATTGCTGAAAAAATATTCTTTGGCGAGACGAAAAGTTTTTGACGCAAAATGGCTTTTGCAAAATGAATCTTATCTCGCGCGCATTCTCAATCAATGCACGCCGGATAATGTTGGAGATGTGAAAATTGAGATTGACGATGATGTTGATTTCAATCCTTACGGCTTATTTTCACTCAAACAAACTTTCGGTTTTTTCTCTAAAGTTACAAAAACTTTTGCCGAATTTGCTGGCGAAAAAACCGCGCAAGAATTGCCACAAGCTATCGAAAATGTTAAGCGGGTGGCAAAAATTTATTAGATCAAACCAAGTTTCTTCATCTCTTTTTTAACGCGCTCTTTTGCCGCAGTTGATGGCTCAACAAGTGGCAAGCGGATTTCTGATGTGCAAAGCCCCATCAAGCTCGCAGCATATTTCACTGGGATTGGATTAGTTTCGCAAAACATCGCGGCGTGAAGCGCGGTTAATTTATCCTGAATTTTTAGCGCTGCTTTATAATCACCTTTCGCAGTCGCTTTTTGTAAATCTGAAACCATTTTTGGCGCAATATTTGAAGTAACTGAAATAACACCCGTGCCGCCCATCGCGTTAAATCCTACAACCGTGGCATCTTCACCCGATAAATAAGCAAAATCTTTTTTGATCAAAAGACGAAGTGAAGCAACACGTGCCAAGTCGCCTGTAGCATCTTTAATGCCCACAACATTTTTTAATTCCGCAATGCGTGCCAAATTTTCATCAGAAATATTAATCACTGAACGGCCGGGAATATTGTAAATAATGAGTGGAATACCACATTTATCCAAGGCTTTGAAATGCTGATAAACGCCTTCCGGAGTTGGTTTGTTATAATAAGGAGCAACGATCAAACAAGAATTGGCACCAATTTTTTTCGCATGCTTAGTCATCATGATCGCCTCTTCAGTTGAGTTCGAACCAGTGCCCGCCATAATTTTTACGCGGCCTTTGGCAAACTTAATGCATAGCTCAATTACACGATTATGCTCGTCATGCGAAAGTGTTGGCGATTCACCAGTGGTGCCGCATGGAACTATACCGTCAACGCCGTTTTTAATCTGAAACTCAACCATTTTCTGCAAAGCTTTTTCATCGATTTGGTTATTTTTAAAAGGCGTAATCAGGGCGGTATAGGTTTCAGTCATCGTCATAGAATTTTTAAATTGATTTTGTTGTGACGGTTTTTACTTTTCAGCCACTTCATTTTTTGCGCAAGCTACGCGCCGCATTTCTTAAATTCAATTAACAAATGGAATCGACTCAAACTCTACAAAACATTGCCGGCGCTGACGTTGTCTCGGAACAATATTTCCCGATTTTAATTTTCATGGCCATCGCAATTGGTCTGTCACTCGTGATTTTAATCATCCCTTTTTTGATGAGAAAATTGCGTCCCGATGCACAAAAAAATTCGCCTTATGAATGCGGTTTTGAAGGCGAGGGCAGAGTGCGCAACGAGTTTGATGTGCAGTTTTATTTGGTGGCAATTCTCTTCATTATTTTCGATCTCGAAGTTGCTTTTCTTTTTCCTTGGGCAGTGTCGCTTGGAAAAATCGGCGTCTTCGGATTTTGGTCGATGATGGTTTTCTTAACTCTCTTAACGGTGGGTTTCATTTATGAATGGAAACGCGGCGCACTTGAGTGGAAATAACAAGTAAGAATTAACAATTAGCAATTTTGTTAATTGATAAATGGTAATTGATAAATGAACAATCTCAGTCCTCTCAATCAAGACGCTTTATTAAATCAAACTGACGAAAAAAATCGCGGCTTCGTCACTGCCAAACTTGACGAATTGGTAAATTGGGCGCGCACTGGTTCGCTGTGGCCGATGACTTTCGGCTTGGCTTGCTGCGCCGTTGAAATGATGCAATCTGCCGCGAGCCGCTATGATCTTGACCGCTTCGGTTTGATTTTCCGCCCATCACCGCGCCAATCAGATGTTATGATTGTTGCCGGAACGCTCACCAATAAAATGGCGCCGGCACTGCGTAAAGTTTACGACCAAATGGCCGAACCGCGTTATGTAATTTCAATGGGAAGCTGCGCTAATGGTGGTGGTTATTACCATTATTCTTATTCAGTTGTGCGTGGTTGTGATCGCATCGTTCCAGTTGATGTTTATGTTCCGGGCTGCCCGCCAACCGCTGAGGCACTGCTTTACGGCGTTTTATTACTACAAAGAAAAATCAAAAGAACCGGAAAATTTAAGCGCTAAAAAAATATGAATCTTTTAGAACAAGCTAACTACATCAAAGAAAAATTCCCTGAAGCGCGCGTTGAAGCACTGCAAAATGACAATCAAATCATTTATGTTTCGCCAAAACAAATCATCGAAATGCTAACTTTTTTGCGCGATGATAAAGAGCTTTCTTTCAAAACTTTGATCGATGTTTTCGGCGCTGATATGCTTGGCATCCGTAGCCCGCGCTTTGAAGTGATCTATGTTTTGTTGAGCTATAAATTAAACAATCGCATCACCATGAAAGTTGCACTGGAAGAAGGCGAAACAGTTGCCAGCGCCGTGCCTGTGTTCTCAGCTGCCGGTTGGTTTGAGCGCGAGACTTATGACATGTATGGCATCGTTTTTGAAAATCATCCTGACTTGCGCCGCATCCTCACCGATTATGGTTTCGAAGGCCATCCTTTGCGCAAAGATTTCCCACTCACCGGCTATAAAGAAGTTCGCTATGACGCAGAACAACAAAAAGTTATTTACGAGCCGGTGAAGCTGATGCAAGAATTCCGCAAATTTGATTTCGACATGCCTTGGGAAGGGCCTAATTACAAACAAAATAAATCCTAATCATGATAGCAGCCATTGCCAATCTCGAAGATTCTTTTCGCAAAATCTCGCGCGGTGAAGAAACAATCAACAATGTAATCTGGTGGTGGGGCGTTTCAGCTTATCTCGTGGCATTTTTTGTTGCGGAAAAATTGATTATGAAAATTGATCTGCGTTCCATTGATATCCTGATCTCAACTGTGATGCTGATTTTCTTCATTTGGCATCTTTATGCGCTAAAAAAATGCGCGCCGAAAAAACCAGTGCTCACCAAAGAAGAAAAATTAAAAATGAAAATTGAAGCGCGTCGCAATTTCGGCAGAAAATTTTTGCGCAAACTTTTCTTGCAGGAACCTCTAACCAAAACCAATCCTATCCTTGTTGCTGCAGTGCTTGATCTCTACTGCGCCGCGCATTTCGCTGGTTATATTTTCAGATAATCATCCTTCAATTCCGCTCAAACTTTTCTGAAGTTTTTTTGACAGCAGCAACGAACAAGTGCTCGCAATTAATAAAATCGGTAAGATCTCAATATTTTGTCCGGTAATTTCCAAAACGATAATAGCGGCAGCGATTGGTTCACCAAGCATCGAGCCAAGAAATCCGGCCATTGCCAGCAATAAACAAATTCCCATTTCGCTAACCAAAATAGTTCCAATCAGTGAGCCGATGCTAGTGCCAATTGTAACCGCTGGTGCAATCAAACCGCCCGCAGAGCCGGAGCCAAAAGTGATGATGGTGTTGCAAATTCTGCCCAGAACTTCTTTGTAAGAAATTATCACTTCTTCATTGGTGAGGATTTCCTGAATCGTCCACACGCCGCCGCCAAAGGAATAAATGCCGCAATAAAAATTGATGAAGGCAACCACAATTCCGGCGCTAATTGGAATCAAGTGCCAATATTTCGATTTCACCGCCATGGTTTTTTCGAGGAAAAAAAAGCCGAGAAATTTTGTTACCATGCCAAAAATTCCGCAAAGTAAAATTGTGATGATTAGCAGCTTGAGTAGCGGAAATCCTGGTGTGAAACCAACTTGATGAAAAACAAAAAACGGTTTTGATTGATGAAACATCACCGCAACAATTCCAGTTGAAATGAACACCCAAAAAATATTTTTGCGGAATTTTTCTAATCCTAGTTTCGATAATTTTTCCGCCGCAAAAACAACTCCGGCAATTGGTGCGTTGAAGGCGATTGTAAGGCCAATTGAGCATCCTGAAAAAAACCAGGCTTCGAGTTCGATCTTTTCCAAAAAATTTTTATAGCGATTGGCAAATGAAGCGAAAATTCCAGCCGACATGTGAACCGATGGTCCTTCTTTTCCAAGTGAACCGCCGGCGAAGCTTGATAATAGCGAGCTCACAGCTTTAACAATAATTGTGCGAAAGCTCATATAAGGCGCGATTTTTTCAAAATTATTCGGCGTTTCTTTGAGTTGATTTATCGCAGTTTGTAAATGTTGGCCGGAAGCGTAAGGGGCAAAACGATAACATAAAAATGCCGCGAGCCAGAAAAATAGCGGTGTCACGATAAAAGTGAGCAACGGATAATCAACCAGGCGGTTTTTCGCAAGTAAGTTTAGATCATCAAAAAAATTGCAATAAAGCGAGATGAAAAGTGTGGTGAGTAAGAAGAGCAAAACCACTAAAAAGGCCAACAGGATTTTATTATAATTTAGTGAGCGCATTTATTTTGAATTAATTTCTAAAAAGTTTCCTGCGAGATAGAGCGAGCCGCAAACCAATATCAGCGCGTCTTCATCGCATTTTATTTTTGCGAAAGCATCGAAGAAATCTTTGGCAGTTTGTGATTTAATTTTGAGATTTTTTGCAATCGCAAAAATTTCCTCCGCACTGCGTGATTTTGGCTCGTCAGGAATTGCAATTGCTATCAGTTCATCAATTTCTCCTGCAATGATTTCCAAAAATCCGGCGCAATCTTTGTCTTTTAGCATCGAAAATATTACAGATTTTTTTTGCTGTTTTTTGTTGTGCAAAAAATCACGAACTGTTGTGGCCCCTTGTGGGTTATGGCTTCCATCAAGATATAATTCACAATTTTTTGGCAAAATTTCAAAAAATTTTCCATCAGTAATTTTTTGCAAACGCGCTGGCCATTTTGCTTTTTTCAAAGCGCTTTTAATTTTTTCGTCAGAAATTTTGAAAAGTTTTTGCGCCACAGTTGCCGCAAGCGCGGCATTTTCATGTTGATGTTTTCCCTCCAAACTAACTTCGTAAGTTAGAAATTTTTCATCAAAATTAAAAATTTCGCTATTCATTACGCGCGCTTGATTTTCAATGCATTGCAGTGCTTCCACTTTTTGTTTTCCTAAAAATGTCGGACAATTTTTTTTGATGATTCCGGCTTTTTCAAAAGCGATTTTTTCTAAATTTTCTCCCAAGAATTCCTGATGATCAAAATCAATTGGTGTTATGATTGAAGCTAAAATTTCTGGCAAAACATTTGTTGCATCTAATCTTCCGCCCATGCCAACTTCTAACAGCAGTACATCAGCAGACACGCGGCTGAAAGCCAGAAATGCCGCAACCGTAATTCCTTCAAAAAATGTCACCGCAATTTTTGGATTTTGCTCGGCAGCTTTTTTGCATTCAGCCAAAATTTCATTCAAAAATTCGTCAGAAATTTCGCGCTCATCTAAAATAATTCTTTCATTAAAATTCACGAGATGCGGTGAAGTGTAGCTATGAATTTTCATGCCCGCTTCTTCAAAAATCGCGCGCAAAAAAGCCTGCGTCGAACCCTTGCCATTCGTCCCGGCAATGTGGATTGTGGGTGGAAGTTTTAGATGTGGATTATCAAGCCGTTCCAAAAGCTGATAAACGCGAGACAAACCAAGTTCAATATCGCGATAGCCGGAAGGATTGGGCCAGAAGGGAAATTTCATGTAAAAATTCTGCTTTAAAGAAAAGAAAATTAATTATTTGTTTGGCGCAAAAATTATTAAAATTACAAACTAATGAGCAAGCCAGCTGATAAATATTATACGCCTCCTGCAATCGGGGAAGAAGATGCTGAATCTTCTCCTTATATTTTTTCGATGATAAAAGATGAAACGGCTGAGGTGCGGTTAAGAAAATTGTTAGCTTCATTTCCTAATGCTTCAACTAGTAAAAAAGCTTCTGCAAGCCTGGTTTGGTCTGGGTCCAGAGGAAATAATGTTCCGGTAAAAGTTTTTAAGAATTACGTAATTGGCTATGTGATTAATCCGCAGCAAATTAATGCGCTGCATGGGGAATTTTATGCTTTTGAAACTAACTCACAAACGCATATAGAACGTAGTAAAGCTCATCTTACGCTCAATAAAGGTGAGAAATTGAAGTCAAAATATCCGCAGAAAAAAGGTCGCATTGGGATTGATGCTTCCATAAATGATCCATGTATGGGATCGTCAGCAAAAAAAGTTTTTGTTCCCAATCATGCCAAAATAAAACGTCTTGGGCCAATAGGGGAAGGCTTTAAAGAAGGAAATTTTGTTTTTGAGCCAAGAGGAAGTTTTGTAAATTTTGCTAATAATGTATGGAGAAAATTTTTTAAGCCTAAAGTTAAAGAAGGTGGTAAAGCAACCGGTGGTTATGATGGCGAAGGAGTGATGAAGTTGAATGAATTAATCGTCGAGCAAAAAGGTGAGGTTAATCCAATTGATGGAATTTTGTTGAGGATGGATCCGCAAATGTTAAAGGAAGATACGCTTCCTCTGGCAAAAATTATAGTCTCAAAAATTTATGAAATTCTGAAAGAATATAAAGGTTTGAAACTTTATCTTTATGATGAGAAAGCCGAGGAGCATATCATGCGCCCGATCAATAATGACGAAGCCTTAGAGCAGATGGAAAAATTTTTAAGAGATGAAATTACGTTAGAGGAAATTTTTGCAAATGCTAAACCATCTGAAATACAAAAAGCAGCAAAAGGGGAAAAAACTCCTGGAATTGTGGTGAGAACCCCAGAAAAAGAGAAGCTGGTTCCGCAAGGGAGTTTAGAACAAACGGCGTGATTATTTTCGTTCCTTCAAAAACACCTGATAGATACGATGGAAATGATAATTAAATTCCGCGCCTAAAATGAAAACCACACTGATAAAATAAAAAAACATTAGCGCGATGATGATGCCGGCAAGTGAGCCATAAACAAAATTCACCTGATCGAAATTGGTTAAATAAAGTGTAAAAACACGCTCAAGCGCAACCCAGAGAATTACTGATAATATTGAGCCGGGAAGGGTTTGTGTAATTTTTTGTTTGGCATTTGGAAGTGCGTAATAAAGCAGCGAAGTGGCGCAAGTTAATATTCCTAAAAATATCATGTGACGCAGATGAAAAATGTGATAATCGAAATGGAGTTTCGCTAAAAATTTTTCTTCCCAACCGCTTAAAAAACTTGGTAAAATTACGAAGATCACAACGCCGCTAATAATGACGAAAGTGATGACAAAAAATTCGAGGATCGCAAAAAAGCGGCGCAAAATATAAGGTGGTGGAAAGGCCACTCTGTAAGCGCGATTGAGAATGGTGCGGCAACCTTCAACCGATGAAGATGCTGTCCAAATTACACCAATAATTGCAATTGTGAGCAAGCTGTGCGGCGGGCCGGAAACTATTTCATTAATATAGGGATAAAGTCCCTGCGCCATTTCTTTTGGAACTGAAGTAACAATTGCTTCAACAACTTGCATACCGGCTTCGGAGGTGCTGAAAATTCCGATGATTGAAATTACAAAAATCAAAAATGGAAAGAAGGAAAGCAAAAGCAAAAAAGCCAGATAACCCGCATGTTCAATGCCGTCATGCCTGATGGTATCAACTATTGAAGTGCGCAAAATCTTGGTTGGGATTATGCAATATTTGGTGAAATAATAATTTAGTTTTGAGCGTTTTTGTGAGAACATTTAAGAAGTTTTTTTGAAGAAAAATCCGTCGAGTAAAAATTTTTCGCGTGCGAAAATTCTTTGCGATTCGATGCGTTTTGTTTCGAGATTTCCAATAATTTTTTTGCAGCCAAAATTAGCCGCCTGCCAATCAACAAAACGCAGCAGCATTTTGCCAACACCAATACCGCGTTTTTGGCGATCAATCATAAAATCTTCAATTTCAATTGCTTTTCCATAATGAAGTTTGCGGATTATGCGAATGCCAACCACGCCAATGCAGCGGACATTTTCATTGTGTGGATCTTCAAACACCGCCGCCATTTTATAACCGCGTTGCATCATGTTTAAAACATCTTCTATGTAAGTTTCTTCATTTAATTCATCATAGATTTGCTTTAGAACCGAGTAGGTTTGCGCGATTTCTTCGCGAGTTTGAATTTCTTTTATTTGCATTTTTTTAAAGCATTTTTAGGTTCTTTCCGCCTCTCCATCCGCGGCCCCAACATTTCCAGTAATTTCTCAAAAAAAATCAATTTAAATATGTCACGTCCTGCCCCTAATCCTTCTCCTGGCACTGCGTCTGCAGTTGCAAAACCACAAGTAATGGATTACGTAACTCTTTTTCAACAATCTTTAAAAGAAGCTTTTTTGAGAAGAGTTAAAGAATCTAATCGTGTAAGTGACAAAGCCAAAAAGTTTTTTTCCAGAATTGAAGAGGCAAAAAAAAGTTTTCCTTCAACTGCAGAATGTGTTCACGCTTTGAAAGAAATTCACCTCGAATTATCGCAAGACAAAGCTGCTTTAAATGAAGTTCTAAAACTTGATGGAAAACAACAAGATATTTTGCGCCGTGCTAGAAAAGCTGCGACTGATGGTATTGTTGATCAATATAAAGAATTACACTTTGATCAATCACATTCTTTGGCTTCAGAATTAAGAAAATGCCAGCAAGCAGGAATGAGTAAGGAGCAAGTGCAAGAACATGTTACTAAATATTTTCGCGCCGCTTTTAGTTTAACCGGACATCCAACCAATACTCACTCACTTGAATATACTACTATTGGCTATGAACTTGATTCACTTCTAAGTTCGCGTCGTCATGCCACAGAAAGTGAGTTGATGGCAGTTCTTGATCGCGTCATTGCATCGCCTGATGTAGGTGTGAAAAAAACTCCGAAGCAGGAAATGGAAGAAACCAATCTGGCGCTGGAAACTATCTTGAAAAATAAAGGTGAAATTAAGGCGCGTTTGGAAGAAGTGATTGCGCAATCTAGCGCTTATTCTGATTATAATGACATCAAATTGTCAGATGATTTTCTGGAAGTTTCGGTATGGACGCATGGTGGTGATGCTGATGGAAATCCTAATATTGTAGCATCAGTTTTGCAGGAAGGTTATGAAAGCGTTAAAGATTTTGAAAGACGTGGCCTGAAAGTGACAATCGATATTCGTCACGATGCTGGTGATTTGATGAAAGCGATGGATGGTGTTTTGAAAAAAATCGGCATAACCAATTTTTCTGGAATGTCGGCAGAAGATCAGGAAAAGATGTTGGCTGAATTATTGGAAAATCCTGAGGCTCTCGCAGCGATGCAAAAAGAATTGCCCGATGATCCGGCAGAGGCAGAAATTGTGAAGCGTTTGAGAATATGTGGAGAAAATCCTGGTTGTACTGAAAAATTAATTATCGCCAATACTACCGGTGCTAATAACGCTTTAGCAGCGCTTTTACTTTTGAAAATTACCGGAAATAAAGTTGCTGAGCCGGGTGCCGCAATTGATATCGTAACGCTTTCAGAATCGATCGAAGATTTAAAAGGAATTCATAAAGTGCAGCAATCATTGCTCGCTAACGAAACTTATCGCAAACATTTGCGTTATCGCGGTCGCATCCAACAGATGATTGCAAAAAGTGATACTTTCCGCGTTGGTGGTCCGGGCGCTGAATTCTGGCAAGATGTGGCGGCGGGTGAGGCTTATTTGCTGCGCGTAATTGAGAAAAGAAAATACGGTCTTGATAATCTTGATGTGCGTGTTTTCAACGGCGGCGGTGCAGCATTGCAACGTGGTGGTGGCAAACCAGATGAGGCAGCAAATCGCCAGGCTAAAGCTTTGCTCTATGTGCTGGAAAAATATAATGATGCTCATCCTCATCCTGATGAAAAAATTACGATTGGTGAAATGGTGAAAGGTGTAACCAGCCTTACTATTCAAGGCCATCAGCAGCAATTATTTTGCTCGGAATCAGTAATTATGAATTCGCTCGAAGCTTTGGCGGCGCAAAATCTGCATTCGGCATTTCTTGCAGAAGGATTAATGCAATCAAAAGAAGATGTAAGAAGTGAAGATATCAGAGGTGATTTTTGTAATGCGGCAATTGAAGCCTATCAGAACAAATATTTTTATGATCCGAAAGCTCCCAAAGAAGGCAGCAAAGGACGCTATATCAATGAACTTTTTTCGATGGCAAATTTGGCTGGAGTTGCTGCGGCAAATTTAAGTTCGCGTCCGGCAAAACGTCCGGTTAAAAAAGGTGATAAAGCAGTAGCGATTGCTTCAGGAATTACTTACGATCAACTGATTGGTGATCGCGGTCTCTTTGATGTATTTGGTACGCGTGCGATTACTCTTGATCGTACTCTTGCTCATAGCGGAACTTTTGCCGTGATGTTTCTTGGCTTAAATGAAGCCTTTGCAACAAAAACCAGTGAGGAGTTGCGTGAAGTTTATGCCGGCAGCAAAGGTTTCCGCGATTTTGTTCGTAACCAAATCACAGTCCTTTTCATGGTTGATTTTGATCATGCGTGGGAAATGATGGCTGGACGTCAGCGCCCTTCTCCAGAAGAGATCGAAGCTATGGCAAAGAAATTTGAAACCATCGAAACAGTTGCAGATATAAAAGAGCGTCAGGCAATTACTTTGGCCTATCTTGATGTTGCTACCCACAATGTCGGTAAAAGGTTTTATGAAATCATTGAAGGAAAGCCGGCACCAAAGGATTTGGAATTAAAAACTTTGCTTGATCTCTATAGTCCTGAGCTTGCAATTGAAATGCGCTTTCGTGAAAGAGAAGCACTGCTTGGAAAAATTTCTGAACGCGATTTTGTAGCGCGCGGAAACGCCGATGGTAGCATGGTGCTTGATCAATATGATTTAGATCGCATTATTTTAGATCAACGTGCCTCTGATATTGCTTCTAATGCACCGGTTTTAATGTCAGCAATTTTGAGTTCGATGACTCAAGAAATTAAAACTGGCCGAACTTCCGAATCGCCGGTTGATGATTCGAGATCTACAACGCAAGAAACTGAGAAACAAGGAAAGGTAAAAAGTCTTTTTATGCCGCAAGTTTTAGAAAGATTACAAGTTCCTTCTTGTTTGGCGAATATAGCCAGAGCTATACAGCATGAAGCCAGAGCTCATACGTTGTAATAAATTTTAATTTTCATATGACTAACAAATCAAAAATCAAAAAAGTCGTTCTCGCTTATTCCGGCGGGCTTGACACTTCCGTAATTTTAAAATGGTTGCAGGAAAATTACGGCTGCGAAGTTGTTACTTTCACCGCTGATTTAGGGCAGGGCGAAGAGTTGGAACCGGCGCGCAAAAAAGCGCAAATGCTTGGCGTGAAAGAAATTTTCATCGAAGATCTGCGCGAAGAATTTGTGCGTGATTATGTTTTTCCGATGTTTCGCGCTAATGCTTTGTATGAAGGCGTTTATCTTTTAGGCACTTCAATTGCGCGTCCATTGATTGCAAAACGTCAAATCGAAATTGCTAAAATGGTTGGCGCAGATGCCGTGGCTCACGGCGCAACTGGCAAAGGAAATGATCAGGTGCGTTTTGAACTTTCTTATTATGCCAATAAACCCGACATCAAAATCATCGCGCCGTGGAGAGAATGGGATTTAACTTCGCGCACAAAATTGATTGATTACGCCGAAAAAAATCAAATTCCTGTTGCCAAAGACAAACGCGGCGAAGCGCCGTTTTCAGTGGATGCGAACTTGCTTCACACATCAAGTGAGGGAAAAATTTTGGAAGATCCGGCCCAGCCAGCGCCTGAATTAGTTTATCAAAGAACTGTTTCTCCGGAAGAAGCGCCAGATAAAGCAACGATTGTTGAAATCGAATTTAAAAATGGTGACGCAATTGCAATTGACGGCAAAAAAATGTCACCGGCAACAATTCTCACAAAATTGAACGAACTGGGCGGAGCCAATGGAATCGGGCGTTTAGACTTGGTTGAGAATCGTTTCGTTGGAATGAAATCACGTGGCGTTTACGAAACTCCAGGCGGCACAATTTTGATCGCCGCGCATCGTGCAATTGAATCAATCACTTTGGATCGCGAAGCCGCGCATTTGAAAGACGAATTGATGCCGCGCTATGCCAGCCTGATTTACAATGGTTTCTGGTTCTCACCTGAACGCGAAATGTTGCAGGCCTTAATCGACAAATCACAAGAAAATGTCGAAGGCAAAGTGCGCTTAAAACTCTACAAAGGAAATGTTTATGTAATTGGCCGCGAATCCTTGAAAAGCCTATATTCTGAAGCTCACGTAACTTTCGAAGAAGATTCAGTTTATGATCAAAAAGATGCAGCAGGTTTCATTAAATTGAACGCGCTTCGCCTTCGAATTGGTGCGAGATTAAAGAAGTAATTCTGACTAATTTTATTTAAAGACAACGGCAGTTATGAATTTCATAGCTGCCGTTTTTTTTGTATTCTTGACAAAGAATTACTTTGTAAACACCATACAGACATTGTAATACAAATTAACACAAATCACAAAAATCATGACCGCATTATCTGTTAGAGTTCCTGATGAACTCGTGTTTAACCTGGAAAAAGTCTGCAAAGCCACAGACCGCAGCAAAGGCTATATCGTGCGCAAAGCGCTGGAGAGCTATTTGGAAGATCTTCAAGATCACTTAATTGCTGAACAAGCTTATAAAGATTATCTCAAAAGCGGAAAAAAATCTGTCGATCTAAAAACAGTCGCTAAAAAGGCATCGAAGAAAAGGAATTGATAATTCTGGTTTTAGAGGTTGGGCATCGAAAAAATATTTATGATTAAAAAACTAAAAGTCGCAATTCTAATTTCCGGTCGCGGATCCAACATGCAAGCTCTGGTGAAGGCTTGTGAAGATGCGCAATTTCCCGCTGAAGTGGTTTTGGTTTTGGCGAATAAAAAAGATGCGGCGGGGCTGGAATTTGCTAAATCAAAAAATATCAAAACTGCTTTTATCGATCACAAAAATTTTTCCTCGCGTGAAGAATTTGATCGTGCAGTTGATGCCGAAATTGAAAAAGTAGGTGCAGAAATCATCTGCCTTGCGGGCTTTATGCGCCTGCTTTCGGGCTGGTTTACCAGAAAATGGGAAGATCGTTTACTCAATATTCATCCCTCATTTCTCCCTGATTTTAAAGGTCATGATGCGGTTGGTGATGCAATCAAAGCCGGCGCAAAATCAACTGGCTGCACTACTCATTTAGTGCGCGAAGAAATGGACGAAGGACCAATCATCATGCAAGCTCGCGTTGAAGTGTTGCCGGGTGATGACAAAGAAATTTTGGCCGCTAGAATTTTGAAAGAAGAACACCGCATTTATCCTGCAAGCCTGAAAATAATTTGTGAAAAAATCCTAAATCAAAAATGAAAATTCTCCCGCTGGTAATTGCGCCGGATCCGTTGCTTAAACAAATCTCAAAACCGGTTGGAAAAGTTGACGAAGCCTTGCGCCAATTTATGAAAGATATGGTCAACACCATGTATTATGAACGCGGCATCGGCCTTGCAGCGGTGCAGGTTGGCGTGCTTAAAAGAATTTTGGTGATGGATCTGGATTATAAACAAGAAGATCATCACCACCATCATCACGATCACGGCTCATGCGGCGGCATTCATGTCACCAACGCCAATCCACGTTATTTTATAAATCCTGAAATCATCGAATCTTCCAAAGAATCTTCTTCTTACGACGAAGGTTGTCTGTCCTTTCCAGGCGCGCGTTCGCAAGTGATTCGCCCTGCAAGCGTAAAAGTAAAATATACAGATTTTAATGGTGTGGAAAAAGTCGAGGAAATGACTGGCCTTTTGGCAACCTGCATTCAGCATGAACTTGATCACTTAAACGGCATAACTTTTGTTGACCATATTTCGAAAGTGAAACGCGATATGATCATCAACAAAATGAAAAAGCTTAAAAAACACTAATGCATCACTATCGCTATAAAGCATTCAATGATGAAGGGAAATATGTGACCGGAAAATTTTCCGGTGAAAGCCCTTCCGAGCTCGCGGCCTTCTTGCGTGTAAGCCATTTGGAATTGGTGTCGTTCAAAGAAGATAAACAGGGTTCAAACGCTTTTTTGGGAAAAGTAAAACCCAAAGATCTCATCTCAATTTTCATTCACCTTGAGCAACTTGAGCGCGCCGGCGTGCCAATCATCGAGTCGATCAACGATCTTCGCGAAACTGCAGATTCACAAAAAGTGCGTAACCTGATGCATGAAGTTTACGAATCGATCAAAAATGGTAGCCTCTTCTCCGAGAGCTTGGCAAAGCGTCCCGACGTCTTTAATAAAATTTATGTCAACTTGATTGCGATGGGTGAAAAAACCGGTAATTTGTCGCATGCCATGGCCAGCATTATCGAAGACATCAAATGGAATATGGACATGAAGCGCAAAACGCGCAAAGCCACGATCGGCCCGATGTTTGGTATTCTCATGATGTTTGCTGTGCTTGGCGTGATGACAACTATCGTTGTGCCAAAAGTAACTTCATTCCTCAAAGCACAAGATATCGGTTTGCCCCTGATGACTATTGCCCTTGTGGCTTTTTCTGATTTCGTCATCAATAATTGGTATATCATTCTTTTTTCCTTTCCGGCCTTGTGGCTGCTGTTCAAAATCCTTTATCGCTTTGATGAAGTGGCGATTCAAATCGATGATATAAAATTAAAAATCCCGGTTTTTGGCACCATCAGCCAAAAAATTGATGCCGCAAGATTCTGTCAATTTTTTTCCATGACTTTCAAAAGCGGCCTCGGCGTTTTGGAATGTTTGGAAGCGGCAAGCACTGTCGTAAAAAACCGCGCCATGAAACGCAGCATCATTGTGATTCGCCAGCAAGTTTCAGATGGTCAATCACTCGCCAAATCAATTGCGGCGACTGGCTATTTTCCTAGTCTTGTAGTGCGCATGTTCAAGATTGGTGAAGAAAGCGGTAACATGGAAAATGCGCTGCAAAACATCAAATTTTTCTATGACCGCGAGATCAATGACTCAATTGATCGCCTAGTTGGCATGATTCAACCAACAATTACTTTGGTGATGGGTGGTATGATCGCCTGGATCGCGATCGCTGTGTTTGGGCCGATCTATGGCACTTTCTCGAAATTGCGTTAGCGATGTTGCAGAAAAATTCTTACCTGATTTTGGCAGTTGGCACCGATATCGGAAAAACTTTTTTAGTGGAAAAGCTGTGTCGAAAATATGACAGCGTAGCAGCAATCAAGCCAATCGCCAGCGGATGCCAAGATGATGATAAAAATTCCGATCCGGCGAAAATTCTCGCCGCGCTTGGAAAAGATCTAAGCAAAAAAAATCTCAACGAAATTGCGCCATGGCGCTTCACCAAGCCAGTATCGCCGCACTTCGCAGGTAAAATTAATTTTTTGGAAGTGGTAAAATTCTGTCGCAAAAAAATCGCTGCAGCAAAAAAAGAGCAGCTCATTTTATTTATCGAAGCGGCAGGTGGCGTGATGACGCCAATTACTGAAGAAAAAACTTTTTTGGATTTGGCGATAGCATTAAAAATTCCGGTAATTTTACTTTCCGCCAATTATTTAGGTGCCATCAGCCATACGCTAACTGCGGTTGCGGCTTTAAAGGCAAAAAAAATTGTTCTAAAAAAAATTATCCTAAATGAAAATTTTTCCTCGCGCACAAAAACTAAAGATTTAATTAGCACCCTCCAAAATTTTTCGGGAATTGAAACCCTCACTCTTAAACAATTTTTAAAGAGCAAAAATGTCTAACAAAAAAGAAGGCGACGTAGTGTCAATGGATGCAATCCAACTGCAAAAAGAAAAAACCCGCCAGGAATGGGCGCATAAAGCGGAAATTTTGTGCGAAGCTTTGCCTTATATGCGCAAATTTGCCGGAGAAACTTTTGTAATTAAATTCGGTGGCTCAGCAATGGGTGGCGAAAATAATTTAAAAAATTTCGCGCGAAATGTAGTGTTGCTAAAACAAGTTGGAATCAACCCAATCGTGGTTCACGGCGGTGGTCCACAAATCGGACAGATGCTCGAAAAACTGCAAATCAAAAGTTCATTCATTGATGGTTTGCGCGTAACTGACGCCGACACTGTGCAAGTTGTTGAAATGGTTTTGGCCGGTTCGATCAATAAAATGATCGTCAATGAAATTAACTCCGCCGCAGGCAAGGCGATTGGTATTTGCGGTAAAGATGCGAATTTGATTCGTGCTAAAAGAGTTTCAAAAACCAAAAAAGATCCTGATTCAAATATCGAAAAAATTCTCAATTTAGGTTTCGTCGGCGAGCCGTCTTTTGTGGATCCGGAAGTGCTCACACTTTTTGAAGATTCCGACATTATTCCAGTTATTGCCCCAATTGGTGTTGGTGAAAATGGCGAAACTTTTAACATCAATGCCGACACCGCAGCCGGCGCAATTGCTGCGGCGCTGCGTGCATCAAAACTAATTATTTTATCCGACGTTGATGGCGTGCTTTTGCCAAATAAAGAATTGGTGAGCCACTTAAATGCTGCAACTGCAAGACAGATGATTGCGGATGGAATTATTACCGGCGGCATGATTCCAAAAATCGAAACCTGCATCAATGCTTTGGATAAAGGGGTAGGCGGCGCTCACATTTTGAATGGCGCGGTAGATAATATTTTATTGATGGAAATCTTCACCGAATCAGGTGCGGGAACAATGATTCTCTAAACATCTCAGTTGCGTGGTGGGATTTGTAATCCCGCCCTTCTTATTCATGCAATCAACTAATCCTGCGTAACATTAATTTCTCTCTGCGGCAGTGGAATTCTAATATTATTTTCCGCAAAACTTTTCCAGATATGCATCAGCACTTCGCTGCGCGGTTTCATGCGGCCTTCAACAATATCGCTGACCCAGAAATAAAGCGTAAACTTGATGTCATATTCGCCGAATTGCGTGACATAGCATTCAACTTCAGGATAATTTAAGCAGCGCGGATTTTCGCGCGCGCAGCTAATCATAATTTCGCGAACCCTCTCGAGGTCTGAGCCATGTGCCACGCCGAGGTTGATCTCGATGCGTGCTCTGTTGTTTGAATAAGTCCAATTCGTAACTTTATTTATGATAAATTCTTCATTTGGAATCATAATTTCTTTGCCATCCATCTCTTCAACCAAAGTGTAGCGCCCGCCGAAATGTTTGATGGTGCCATAAATTTTTCCGCCATCAAGCTCAACAATATCGCCGATTTCTACCGATTTTTCGAAAAGCAAAATTATGCCGCTGATAAAATTTGAGGCGATTTTTTGCAAACCAAACCCGATTCCAACACCAATCGCACCGCCAATCACCGCCAGAGTTGTCATATCAACACCGAAAGTTTTTAAGATGATTATGATGATCGCGGCATAGATCAATATATCGATGGTTTTGCTCAAGATGCCCTTGGTGCTTGATTTGATTGTCTTACTGTTATCGATGTAAGATTTACTTTTTTTGCGAATCAGCCCCGAGAGCCAGAAAACCAAAAGCAAAATCACGCAGGCTTTGATCACCAAATAAACCGAGATGCGCACTTTGCCGATTTTAAAAGCCAAATCATCGAGATAAAAAATCGTCGCATCTAAAATTCCAAAAATATCGAGAAGCAGCGCCGGCATTAAGATCAAGCCGGCAATGTTAGTGGCAAGATGGCTGTTTGATGAAATGCGAAGAAAGCGCAAAAATAAAAAAAGCGCGGTTAATTTTAGCGTGGTTGAGAAGAGAATGGTCTCGCGAAAAAATTCTGAATAAATTGAAAGTCCAACTGCCAAAAATAAAACTGCGATGATGGGATAAAGCAGCGGCAGCACATAGCGCGTCACCATGCGATTTAATTCCACATTGCGCTTGAGAGTGGTGGAAATGATTTTTGGGAAAATAAATTTGCGGCTTAGCGCATAAGCAAAATAAGAAAGAATGAAGCAAAGAATCAGCGACATTGATTGCCAATAAAGGCTTGGACTAATCACGGTTTTCTCGATGGTATCGAAAATTTTATCGAAGTTCATTTGCTTATGAGTTCTTTATTCACCTTGGCCCGAAGAGTAAGCAGGCTTGCCGTCGAAGAGATACAAACCTTCATACTTAACAAAATCAAACTTTTTCTCATTTAAGTAAGAGAGCATGTCGATAATGTCTTGATGTGTGATAGATTTATCCGCATCAATAATATCCGCACTCGATTTTCCGCTGATTCCTTTGCCAATAAAACGCAAAGTTGTGAGGCCACCGGAATAATTTGGCATCATAAGTTTATCGATGAGCGGCCAGAGCAGTAGGCCTTTGGCGCTGATCATTTTGATTTCAAGTTTTTCGCTCTCAAAAGTTTTTAAATTATCCAAAAGCTCATCAAAATTTTTCTGCCAATCGATAAAAAGATCAAAACCAATCAGAGATTTTTTGGCTGGCACAGCTTTTTTATGCGCTGCAACTTCATGTTTTTTGCTGCTGTTACTAAAGCTCGCAACCGGCAATTTTGCTGGCTTGCTGCCGAGATTTGCAATTACTGCTTCAGTAAATTCCTTCGTGCCGACTTTTTTCTTGCTGGTTGATTCATTGTAAATGTCGGCGGTGTGAATGCCGTCCTCAATTGTTTTATAAAGCGCATCACGAATTTTATTTGCCACATCGCTTTGGCCGATATGAATCAGCATCATTACAGCTGCCTGGATCAAGCCCGAAGGATTGGCCATATCTTTATCGGCAATATCTGGTGCGGAACCGTGAATTGCTTCAAACATCGCATAATCAGTGCCGATATTTGCTGAGCCGGCAAGGCCAACTGAGCCTGAAATTTCCGCAGCAATATCAGAAATAATATCGCCGTAAAGATTCATCGTCACAATCACATCAAAAATTTCCGGCTTGGTCGCAAGGCGCGCGCAGGCTATGTCGATGATGTAATGTTCGGTTTGAATTTTTGGATATTCCTTGGCGATTTCGTCAAAAGTTTTGTGAAAAAGACCATCAGTCATTTTCATGATATTGTCTTTCGAAAAGCAGGTAACTTTTTTGCGACCATTTGAAACTGCATATTCAAAAGCATAGCGAATGATTTTTTCACAACCCTCGCGAGTCACTAATTTCAGGCATTGGAAAGTTTGATCAGTTTGGCGATGTTCAATTCCGGCATAAAGATCTTCTTCATTTTCGCGAATGATGGCGACATCTAATTTGGGAAATTTTGTTGCCACAAATGGGTAAAATGACGAGACCGGGCGCACATTGGCATAAAGCCCGAGTTTTTTTCGCATCGTCACATTCAAGCTTTTATAGCCACCACCTTGTGGAGTGGTGATTGGTGCTTTTAGCAAAACGCGCGTGTTGTTTAAGCTTTCCCAGGCTGACGGCATCAGGCCCGAATTGAAACCCTTCTCATAAATTTTTTTGCCAACTTCGATTACATCAATTTTAATGTCGGCGCCGGCCTCGCGCAAAATTTCTAAAGTGGAATCCATAATTTCCGGACCGATTCCGTCGCCATAAGCGATAGTAATTGCTTTTGTCATTTCTTGTAAATTTTATTGGAGGAGGCGCTTTTATGCTAATCCAAGCTCAAATTTCAACCAATCTTTAATGCGAAAAATCGATACCATCGAAATCCAGAAACATGTCGAGGAAAAACGGCTTATAATTGGCGACAAATTTGCCGCTTTTTTGATGAAAAAATTGGCGGCTTTTTTTGGTTTTTTTGCTGATCTTTTGGCGGCAAAAAATTGTGCTTTTTTTGGCAGTTTATTGATTATTGCTGCGAGCCTTTTAGCCCAATCAAATCGCGACATCGGGCATGATTCAGCAACTTATGTTGAGATCGCACAAAAAATGCTTTTGGGCGGCAAATATTTTTCTGATTTTTTTGAGCTGAATTTTCCGCTGTCTTTTTGGGTTACCTTAATTCCGGTTTCTATCGCCAAAATTTTCAATTTTTCTCCCATCATTGCGACGGAAATTTTTGTTAATCTGGTTGGAATTTTGTCAATTTATTGCAGCTATCACATTGCGCAGCGCAGTTTGAGCCACAAAGTTTTAAACCTGCTGATTTTATCTTTGAGCGCCGCATTTTTTTGGCGCGTTTTCACGCTGCAATTTAATGAGCTTGCCACCAAAAGCTCATATTTTCTCGCTCTCGCTTTTCCTTATATTTGCTATCATTTTTCGCCAAATTCAGCGCTGAAAAAAATTGATCAAATAATTATCGGAAGTCTTGCAGCTCTAATATTTGCGCTAAAACCGAATTACGGAATTTTAGTAGTAGTTTTTGAATTTCACCAATTGCTAAAAAACCGCAAAATTTCTTCCTCATTTACGCTGCGAAATTATATCACGCTTTTAATTTTGCTGATTTATGCGGCGCTGATCACTGTTTTTAATCCGCAATATTTTGATAATTTTTCGCTAATCTCTTCGGCTTATTTCCAGGCCGCTGTTTCCTCGCTGCCGCTCATCATTAAAGAAGATATTTTTCCGCTGCTTTTATTTGCATTTCTAACTTCCTTCATCGCGCGCCAGCATCATTTTTTGCGCATTTTGCAATTAGTGTTTTTTGCCGCTTGTTTGATCGTAATGTCAGAAATGATCGGCGGTTATGATCAGCGGTTTATCCTTTTCTCTCTAGCTCTGCCGCTAGTTGTGTTAAATCTCTATTTTCTAATTCACGAAAATTATTTTGATTTTCGCCGCCACGGAATCTGGCTGATTTTTTTATTTTTGCTTCCGCAATTTGATGCTAAAAATATTTTTGCCCTAAGTCGTGATATTCCTGCTTTCTGGTTTGTTTTTGTTTTGGTTTTTGCGGCAAAAAAATTACATCTTTCGCATAATTTTCGCGATTTTAGAAATATTTTTCTGCCGGGTAATTTTGGTCATTGGATCGCTTTCACCATTCTGGCTCTAGCGCTAATCACTTTTTCATTTTACGCGGAATTTGCTTTTTTAAGCTGGGTTGCCACAGCGCTTTTATTTATTTCACAACTGGGATTTTATCAAAAAATCCATCAGCATAAATTCAACAGCAAAAGATTTTCATTATTGTCTGCAGCAGCTCTAACATTGGTTTTATCGCATCTGATTGCTTTGCATATTGCGGCAATTTTCAATCTTAAATTTCATGAAAATGCCTTTTATTATAAATCGCCAAATCACATGAATTCGCAAATGATTGAAACCGCCAAAACCTACGCACCAGCGGCTCAAGACCAGGTGATAATAATCTCACAAATAATTCCCGGTGCTTATCCGGCTTTTAATTATATGGGAAAAATCAATCCGTTGCCGCAATTGCAAATGCCATTATTTTATAAAAAAATTTCTGAGCAAAATCTTAAAGATGAATCGGCCTTTAAATATCTGTTTTTAAGGCTCGAGCAGCAAATGAATAATCCACAAAATAAACTGATTTTTGTCGAAATTAAAAATGATTTAGATGCTGGTTTGTGTCAAATTTCTTTCCTCGAATATTATATGCGTGATCGCGAATTTCGTGATGTTTTTTTCAAAAATTACCGCTTCCTAAATCGCATAATTGAAGTGCGGGGCGGCGAAAATGCGGTAGAATTTTTTTACAATGGCACAAATTTGAAGCCAGAAATTGACAATAAAATTAAGCGCGATGTTGAGGTTTATGTTCGCAGGTAAATCAAAAGATTTTTTACACAGTAACATATTTTTATTCGTCACTTCCGCAGTGATTTTTTTGCTTAGCATTTATTTGCGCTCAACAATTGACATCGGCGCTGACACCGCGGTTTATCTGGATTTGGGCAAAAAAGTGGCGGAAGGAAAAAAATATTATTACGATTTTTTTGAAAGCAATTTCCCCATCTCTTTTTACTTCTACGCGCTGCAATATGAAATTGCCAAATTCACCAATATCAGCCCGATAATTCTCTCGGAAATTTTTATAAATTTGCTTGGATTATTATCGATTTTTTTCTCGGCAAAAATTTTACACCGCACCACAATTCATGAAAATCGTGCCCATTATAATTTGATCATCATCGCATTTTTCGCCGGATTTTTCTTACGCCCTTATGCCTTACAAATTGGCGAGTTTGGCACTAAAACCAGTTTGCTGCTTTTACTGCTTTTTCCCTATATCGCTTTTTCATTTGAGAAGAAAAATTCCTGGAGCAAAAAAGATTTAACGGCGCGTGGAATCTTGATGGGATTGATGCCATGCATTAAACCGCATTATATTATTTTTGCGCTTTTCATCGAATTGGAGCGCTTTTTGCACAAAAAAAATCCGCGTTTTTTCCTTGAGCTCGACAAGTTAGTTATGGCTTTAGTTGGCGCGCTCGTGTTGGCTTTAATGATGAAATTCACGCCGCAATATTTTGAATTTATTCCGCCGATGTGGGGTAAAACTTATCATGCTTATGACAGCATGAAAATTTTCCTCAAAAATTCCTGTCATAATCTCGCAATCATCGCGCAATTTATTTTCATTTTCCTGCTTTTTGCACATAAAAAATTTTCGGCAAATGATAAAATTCTCACCCTTTTTTTCTGCGCGGCTGCAATTTTAATATTGCTTGAAAACCTTGGCACTGTTGACCAGTTCGTGGTGTTCTACGCGGTTGCGACAATTTGTTTTGCGAAATTTTCTTACGATATTTTTTATAGCGAAAAAAAGATTTTTTTGCGCAACCGCTTCATAATTTTAGCGGTAATGTTTTTGCCGCTTTTCGATCTAGAAGTTTTGCCCGCTGCATTTTTGGGACTGGGCGGATTTGTGAATTTATGGTGGCTGATTGCTTTGGCTTATCCGGTTTTGCGTTATGAGAATTTTTATTTTCGCAAATATCTGCTTTATTATTTTTGCTATTTTGCCTTTTTTGCGCTAGCGCTTCTGGCTTTGAAAATCATGGGTGGATGGGCCTATGTGGCACTTAATCTGACAATTTTATTTTTTGTTTTATTCATCTTTGAATGGGGCAGAAAAACTTTCTGCCAACTCGCGATTTTTGCAATTACTGCTGCGATCTCAACTTTGTTTTATTGTTATTTTTCTTCAATTGTGGGCGTTTTCACGCGTGAAAGTGTCTATACTTCGCCAAGCAAATTTTCGGATTATCTGATTTATTATAACCAAAAATTTGCGCCAAAAAATGATGAAGGTTTTTTGATGAATTCGATTTGGATTGCGCATCAATTTCCAACGCTAAATTATTTGCACAAAGATAATCTGCAAAAATTCCACATCGCCGCGATTCAGGCAGATCAAGGTGTGGCGGGCAGTGAATTAATGTTTCCGATAAAAGATGACGCGCGGGTTTTTGTTTATTCTTATTTATTTGATGATGTGAAAAACGCGCTGAAAAATCCGAAAGTTAAAGTGATCTTTTTCAATAATAGCCGCGATATTTTAAGCAAAGATGATCGTTGCCTGATTCCAACTCTGGAATATTATTTGCTCGATCCAGCCTTTCGCAAACTTTTCCTAGAGAATTTCCACTTTGAAAATCATGTTGTGATCACGCATAAAGTGCGGCCGCTGAAAAAAATTGCTTTGATCACCGGCGAAGAACCTGATATTTTTGACAAAGTAAAACCTTCATCCAACCAGATTTTATATGACTTGGAAGTATATGTCCGTAACTGAGCTTAAAGAATTTTTCCGCCGTCCAAATGTGATCGCATTTTTAAGCGGCGCGATTCTGACTTTGGCTTTTGCGCCGATCCGTTTTTTTCTTGCAGTGCCGATCGCTTTTTCGATTTTTTATTTATTGCTCGAAAAAGAAGGGCAAAAACAGCGCGAAAATTTTTGGCTCGGTTTCTGGTTTGGCTACGGACATTTTCTTACCGGAATTTATTGGATTGCCGCGTCACTTTTGATTGATGCCAAGCAATTCGGCTGGCTGGTGCCTTTTGCTCTCACCATTATTCCATCGATTCTCGCGCTTTATTTTGCTGCGGTTGCACTGCTTTACAAATATCTCGCCAAGCGTTTGGGCTTCAAACTTTATTATGAAAAAATTCTGCTTTTCGCTTTGATTTTTGTGATTGGCGAAATTTCGCGCTCCAATTTTTTGAGCGGTTTTTCGTGGAATTTGCTTGGTTATAGCTGGATGTTTGATCTGCATTTTGCGCAGCTGGGCAGCGTATTTGGCACTTACGGCCTCAGCTTTTTTGCCGTGATTGTGGGTTTGCTGCCGGTGTTATTTTGGAAAAGAAAAGCCGCGCTTTCTGATAAAATTTTCGCCGCAATTGTGGTGTGTTTTTTGATTGGAAATTTTGTTTTTGGAATTTTTTACATCGATAACAATAAAATTACTTTATTGCCCGACACTAGAATCCGCCTGGTTCAAGCCAATGTGAAGCAGGAAATAAAATGGGTGAATGCGCAAAAACGCGAAAATTTCCTCAAACATATTTACATGAGCAATGCCAAAAATTTTGACAAAGTTAAAGTTGTAATTTGGTCGGAAACTTCAGTGCCTTATGTGATTAATGATGATGAAGCGTTACTTGAATATCTGCGCCAGGCGGTGCCGGAGAACGGCATTTTGATTACGGGCGGTTTGCGTATGGAAGCCGGGGATGTGGCAACAAAAAAATTTTCTAAAGTGTGGAACAGTGTTTTCGTCCTTGGAAAAAGCGGCGTGACGCAATATTATGATAAGCATCATCTCGTGCCCTTTGGCGAGTTTGTGCCCTTTTATAATTTCCTGTCTTTCCTATATCTCGATGAAGCAATTGATTCGATCACCGGTGGCGGGCAAGGCTTCGCGCGAGGTGAGGGTGCACAAACTTTGCTGACCGAGAATTTCTCTTTCTCGCCACTGGTTTGTTATGAAGTGATTTTTTCATCCGAAGTTGCTGACCGCAAAAAACTTCCCGACCTTTTCGTCAACGTCACGAATGACGCCTGGTTTGGCAATAGCAGCGGGCCTTATCAGCATTTTGATATGGCGAGAATGCGCGCAATTGAATATGGCATTCCTTTGATTCGCGTTGCCGGAAGCGGCATCAGCGCTTTGGTTGACCCGTTTGGTCGCGTGATCGCAAAAATTCCTCTCAATCAGGAAGGCGTGCTGGATGTGGATTTGATCAAAAATAAGGCGCCCTCAATTTACGCGCTTCAGGGCTATTTGCCTTTAGGAATTCTGCTTTTTATAACTCTTTTAATATTAATCGTTTCACCGCGACGCCATGCCAATAAAAAGAATCACTCCCGTTGACCAATATATCGCCAAAAAATTACGCCAGTTTCGCGTAACGCACGGCCTTAGCCAAGACAGGCTGGGAGACCTTTCCGGCCTTACTTTTCAGCAGATCCAAAAATATGAGATGGCGAAAAATCGCATTCCGGCGAGCCGTCTTTTTGAATTTTCACAAATTTTGCAGCGACCTTTTTCCGATTTTTTTGAAGGGCTGAAAGCGGATCGGATGTATTATAATTATGAATTTGAGAGCGAGAGAAAATTGCAAAAAAAATGCGCGGAATTTGATGCGGAATTGCTGCCTTTAATTTCCGCTTTCAAAAATATCGAAGATTCGGAAGCGCGGCAAAACCTTGTTGCAATCGCCGCCTCACTGGCGCAAGCCACCAGAAGAAAAGTAAAACATTCTTATAGCTAGATAGTGTAATCGCGTGAGCGCGGAATAATTTTTTGTACTTTTGCTTTTTTCACATCAGAACCAACTTTTGAATATTTTTTTTGCAGCTCGGCAGCACAATCCTGCAATTCTTTATCGCGAAATGAAATTTTAATTCCCTGTTTTGCCAAGTAATCCAGCGCTTTCGCAACCTGCATATTATTGGCTTGCACATCCTCCAATTTTCCTTTTGAGAAATTAAAATTGAGGCTGTGGTTAAATTCTGCGGTGTCGCAGCTATCGAAAAATTCTGCGTTCTCGGGTTGTCCGGACTTAAAATTTTTGGTAAATTCGAGATCAATGCCAACCTTATTGCCAAGCTCGCCTAATCTTTGGCGAACATTGCCAATAGTGGTTTTGTAGCTAAGCATCACTTCTCTTACTGCCATTATAACCCCCGCGATGCGGCGTGGCGGGTAATGTTCGGAGAATGGTCTTTTGGTTACAACTTCTGGCGTTGGTGGTTTCGGTTTTTCAAAATCATCATCATCTTCATCATAAACGCGTCTTTTTTGTGGTTCGTCATAACGATATCGTGTCAGGTCGGTAAGGCGACTATAATCACCAAGAGCTAAAACACCGTGCTGGCCAAAAAAGTTAACCGCTTGGCGTAATAATTTTGAATGATATTTCTTCACATCTTTTTTTGCCCGTTCCTCTGAAGGCAGATTGGGCAAGGTTCCAAACGCATCGGTTAAATCATGTTCGAGGCAAAATTGTTGCACTTCTTTGTCGGCAGTTGGCTCACCGCGGGTGAGAAAAAGATCCATGAATTTCAGAAAAGAATAATGCAGATATTTAACTTTTTCTTTATGCAACCGTTTGTCTGCAGGGCTATAAGCGTTATCTTTATGATAATTTTCATTGCGGCAATGTTGGGCACATAATTCCATAAGCGGCGCAACTTTGGTGAAGGTAAGATTTGAGGTGAGTGAAAGCGTGCTCGCGGTTCTGATATATTTTGTGAGTTCACGCGGATGAATATAAGGGCATTCAAGTGCTGCGGTTAGGAAATCAACAACTTGCTGCGCCGTTGCTTTTGGCGGAGCGTGGTAAAATTCCCGCTTGTCTTTGTCTATTCTATAACCGCGCATTAAGTCATTAAATTCAACATTGCTTTGCAGTTCTCTTTCGCTGCTTACAGTTTGAAGAAATTTTATCGCGTCAGTTAATTTCATAATTTTAATTATGGCCGGCTTGCAGGGTTTGGGTTTCTGTTGCTAATCTTTTCGTTACGAGTGGTTGAGTTTGCGGTTGCGGAGACGATTTTTCAGTTTCGTAAAGATAAGGCTGCAAATCGCGAAAAGCTTTAGAACGTTCTTCCGGCGATTTTGACATCAAAGCATTATAAACACGCGAAGTTGGTTTTTGATTGGGAAAACAGCTTTCAAAAATATAAGTGGTGGCTTCCATTAATTTTTCCATGCTGATTCCGGTTCTAACTCCGCTGCGCTCTAAAGCCCAAACTAAATCTTCAGTTGCGATATTTCCCGAAGCGCCTGGTGCAAAAGGGCATCCGCCAATTCCGCCGGCCGAGCTGTCAACGCTGATAATTCCCATATCGATTGCGGCCAGGCTATTGGCGATTCCGCTGCCGTAAGTATCGTGAAAATGCACTTCCATATTTTCGACAGGAATGCCGCGTCTGAAACATTCTTCAATGATTGTTTTGGTTTGCTGCGGTGTGCCGTGTCCGGTGGTATCGCTGATCACCAATCTTTTAATTCCCATTTCGCTGGCTTTGAGCATTAGATCAGCAACCACTTGCGGCGAAATATCTTCTCTTGTGAAAGGATCGTAAAAACACATTGAGAGATAAAGGCGCAAATCAAGATCTTTTTCACGGGCAATTTCCCACATTTCTTTGAGGCGCTGTTCCATCTGCTCTGGCGTAGTACCCATATTTTTTTGGGTGAAAGTGGCAGAAGGTGAGATTACGCAGCCGACAGTTTTAAAGCCTTGTTCGGCAGTTGTGAGCACGCCTTTTGGATTAAGGGCTAAAGCGCTGAATCGGGGGAATTGCGATAAGGTTTGATCTGTGCGAATCATTTCAGATAAGTCTTTGCTGTCAGCAAATTGTGGAATTGCGGTAGCGCTGACAAAGCTTGTGGCTTCTACTTCGCCGGGATTTTGTCCTTGAGCTTTCGCCAATTTTTTTAGAAATTCTTTTTTAATTTCGGTAGGAATTATTGTTCTCACTCCTTGCAATCCGTCGCGTCCTGCAGCTTGGTTTAATCTTAAAACTTCTTGAAAAAGTAATTGGGCAAAACGACTCATACTAACTCCGAATTAGAATATTTTTTTTCGCCAAAAATTCTTTGGCTTGTGTGATCGAGTAATTTTTGAAGTGAAATATTGATGCGGCGAGCACAGCGTTGGCACCTGCTTCTAAGCCTTGGGCGAGATGTTCTAAATTTCCAACTCCGCCTGATGCGATGACAGGAATTGAAACTTGCGAGGAAATTTTTTTGATTAATTCGAGATCATAGCCGGCCTTAGTGCCATCGCGATCCATCGAGGTTACAAGCAATTCGCCGGCGCCTAATTTTTCGGCTTTTTTCGCCCATTCAATTGCATCAATGCCGGTTGGTTTTTTGCCGCCGTGAGTGAAAATTTCGTAATTTCCCGCTTCATTTTTCTTCGCATCAATTGCCACAACCACAGCCTGCGCGCCGAATTTTTTTGAAGCTTGGGTGATTAATTGCGGATTTTTTATCGCCGCGGAATTTATTGAAACTTTGTCGGCACCGCATTTTAAAAGGGCGCAGAAGTCCTCAATCGTGGAAATTCCACCACCAACGGTGAATGGAATAAAACAAACTTGTGCCACTTTTTTTACCATTTCCAAAGTGGTGCCGCGATTTTCCTGTGTTGCTGCGATGTCTAGAAAACACAGCTCGTCAGCTCCTTCCTCATAATAAAATTTAGCTTGTGCAACAGGATCACCAGCATCAATTAAATTTTCAAAATTCACGCCTTTTACAACGCGACCATTTTTAACATCCAGACAAGGAATTATGCGATTTTTTAGCATTTAGATCATTCTTTTTAAAACATCATGTTCAGGTCGATCAAAATAGCGATGCTTGATGACGCCAGCAATATGTAGGACTAGCGCCGCAATCAAAATATAAGCCAAGATCCAATGTGATTCATGAATCATTGGCGCGAGCTCAAGATTTTTTTGCATTAAAAATGGCAGCTCAACACCGAATAATAAAACCGGATAGCCAAAAGCATTAGACATTAAATAGCCTGAAAGCGGCACCAGTAGCATTAAAATATAAACTAAGGTGTGATTGAAATGCGCCAAAATAATTTCCCAGCGTTTCATTGTGTCTGGCAGCGGTGGATAATAATTGGTGAAGCGGTTGATGATACGAATTATGACGAGAAATAAAATAATTACGCCAATTGATTTATGTAGCAGATAAAGATCCGTGCGATTCGCGGCTTCCTTGCTTAAAAAATGAACCATGTAAAGGCCCAATCCAAGCATAAAGAAAATAAGGAGCGCTATTAACCAATGCAGGAAGCGCGAGGTGAGGGGAAATTTTTCCATGAATGAAAATTTGAATTTATGAAAACCTACAAAGAGCGTTTTTGCTCTACGATTTCATAACATTCAACCACATCTTTTTCTTTGATGTCTTCGTAATTTTCAAAAGCGATACCACATTCAAAACCTGACTTCACTTCTTTCACATCTTCTTTGAAGCGTTTCAAAGTTTTGAGCGTGCCGTCGTGAATCACCACGTTGTCGCGCAGCAAGCGCACGCGTGAATTTCTTTTGATGATGCCGTCAGTAACAAACGAACCGGCAACTTTTCCGGCACCCGAAACTTTGAAAATTTGTCTGATCTCGGCTTGCCCCAAATATTCTTCGCTTTTGGTTGGAGTAAGCATGCCTGAAAGCAGCAATTTCAAATCATCAACCAGATTATAAATGATGGAATAATAGCGGATGTCGACACCTTTGGTTTTCGCCATTTCTTTGGCCAAAGCATTAGCGCGTACATTGAAGCCGATGATTATGGCGCCTGATGCGGCGGCAAGCGAAATATCGCTTTCAGAAATCGCACCGGTTGCAGAGTGAATAACTTTCACCGCAACTTCTTCATTGTTTAATTTGGCAACCGAACCGGCAATTGCTTCAACTGAGCCATGCACGTCGCCTTTGATCAAAATATTTAAATATTTCAAATTGCCGCTGCCGGATTTTTTCAAAATATCATCGAAAGATTTGGCTGAATTTTTCAGAGCTTTTTCTTCGCGCTCTTTGCGTTCGCGGTAAGAAATGATTTCGCGCGCTTGTCTTTCTTCTTCAACTTCAACGAATTTATCGCCGGCATTTGGCGCATTATCCAAACCTAAAACTTCCACCGGAACTGATGGCGTTGCGCATTTAACAATTTTGCCATTGTCATCGGTCATTTTTCTGATGCGGCCATAAGATGTGCCAACCACAATTAGATCAGAAATATCAAGGGTTCCGCTTTGCACCAATAAAGTTGCAACAACGCCGCGTGATGGATCAATACGCGATTCAAGCACCGTGCCGCTTGATTTGCCGCTGCTTGGTGCTTTGAGATCAAGAACTTCGGCTTGCAATAAAATTGCTTCTTCGAGTTTGTCCAAATTGGTTTTTGCTTTGGCAGAAACCGGCACAAACATTACATCGCCGCCCATTTCTTCGGCGACGATTTCATGTGATAATAATTCGTTGGTAACGCGTCTTGGATCAGCGCCGGGTTTGTCGATTTTATTAACCGCAACGATGATTGGCACGCCCGCCGCTTTGGCGTGATGGATCGCTTCAACAGTTTGTTCTTTCACACCGTCATCAGCCGCAACCACCAAAACTACGATGTCGGTGACATTCGCACCGCGCGAACGCATTTCGCTGAAGGCTTCGTGGCCTGGAGTGTCAAGGAAAGTAATGAATTTGCCATCTTTAGTTTTAATGCGCGAAGCACCGATATGCTGCGTGATGCCTCCATGTTCGCCCGAAACCACATCGGTTTCGCGAAGAGCATCGAGAAGTGAAGTTTTACCATGGTCAACGTGACCCATGATGGTAACGATTGGCGCGCGTGGTAAAGCTTCATGCGAACCGCTTTCTTCGGTTAAAATATTTTCCACGTCAGAGTGCGAAACGCGTTTTGTGGTGTGGCCAAATTCGTTGATGATGATTTCGGCAGTATCGGCATCAATTGCCTGATTGCTTGTCACCACCATGCCCATGCCGAAAAGTTTTTTCACCACATCGCCGGCTTTTTCTGACATACGTTCTGCCAATTCAGCAACGGTGATCAATTCAGGCAGCGCCACTTCGCGTGCTACTTTTTTATATTCTTTTTGTGATTGCTCGATTAGTTGGGGTTTCGATTTGCCTTTTCTTCTGCGGCGTCCAGAGCCGTCATCTTCTTCAGAATCGGCGTCAATTATGTAAGTTAATTTTTTGTTATTGCCTCTTTCTTCTCTGAAACCCGGTTTTTTCTTATTAGCATTTTCTTCTTCAAAACCGCGGCTTTCGAAAGATTTTTTGCCGGATTTTTTCTTTTCATTTTCAGCGCGTTCTTTTTCCAAACGAGCGGCTTCAACTTTTCTTTTTTCTTCGAGAATTTTTTCGCGTTCTTCTTTTTGCTTATTTGAAATCGCAACGCTTTGTTTGATTTTGTTGCGCACATCGAAATTATCCAGGCTATAAGCCGGATTGGCTGAAACCGCGGGCGCGGCCACTTCAACAACTTCCTCTTCTTTAATTTCCTCTTCTTCGATGATATTTTCTTCAACTTCTTCAACGCGCGATTCTTTGGCGATTTTGCTTAGGATTTCGTGAGTTTTAATATCTTCAGAAAGTGCTTTTCCTGATTTTGAAATGGCTTTAATGCGATCGGCCATCTCATTATTGCTGAGGCCTGAGGGCTTTGCCGCGACATCTTTTTTAGTGCGGCCTTTGATGGTTACTTGAATTGAGGAGCTACCGACTTTTTTTTCGGAAGTTTTAAGTGTAGTTTGCGCTGGAGCAGCAGAGGCAGCGGCGCTTGACGGCAGCTTCAAAGTTAACTTGGAGCGAGTTGTGTTTGAGCTGTTTTGATCTGTCATTTTTTGCTTAATTAGGACTCGGTTCAATCATCCTCCCCTTGAGGAAGGATCGAAGCCGAATGGCTTCGAGGAGGGGTCAAAACTTTAAGCAAAAATTCGGACCCCTCCCCGAATCTCTTCGCTCTTCGACCCTTCCTCAAGGGAAGGGTAGTGATAGTTATGCAGTTTTTTGGGCGTATTCTTCGGCGCGTTTCTTGATTTCTTGAGCAACATCGGCATCGAAACCTTCAATTGCCGCGATCTCGGAAATTTCTGCCTCGATCAATGATTCGATAGTCAAGAAGCCTTCAGAAGCAAGCAGGTTCGCGATCATGTCTTCAACGTCAAGAGCTTCCATGAATAGTTTAGAAGCTTGGTTGAATTCTGTAGTGCGGCGAGCTGATTCTTGCTCTTCGGTCATTACGTCGATTTTGTAGCCAACAAGTTTTGATGCGAGTTTAACATTTTGTCCACCGCGGCCAATAGCAAGGCTTAGCTGGTCTTCGGCAACCACAACTTCGATCAAATTATTTTCTTCATCGACGACAACTTTGCTTACTTTAGCAGGCGTCAAAGCGCTCACCACAAGTTCAGCAATATTTGGCGACCATTTCAAAATGTCGATTTTTTCGCCGCGTAATTCCGAGCTTACTGATTGAACGCGAGAGCCACGAATACCGATGAATGAACCGATGATGTCGATATCGTCACGGCGTGAATAAATCGCGATTTTAGCGCGCGAACCAGGATCGCGGGCAACCGCTTTCACTTCGATATTTCCTTCATAAAGCTCAGGAACTTCCTGTTCAAAAAGTTTCACCAAAAATTGTGGGTGAGTGCGGGACAAGAAAATTTGCGCGCCGTGAGGTTCTTTGCGAACATCTTCGATATAGCAACGCATGCGATCACCAACGCGGAAAGATTCTCTTGGAATCAAGCCGCTTTCATGGATTACGGCTTCATAGCCATCCACTTCCATAACGATATTTTTCAAGCCGACTTTTTTCACCGAAGCGCTTACGATATCGCCAACACGTTCTTTAAATTCGTTAAATTCTTTATTTTTTTCTGCTTCTTTAACTTTGCGGATGATCTCATTGCGAGCTACTTGCGCAACGACGCGGTTCAAATCCATCGGTGGCAATTCCTGCACCATGAAATAGCCGATTTCGGCTTCCGGATTTTCCTGTTTAGCGTGCTTTAAAGTGATGTGAGTTCTGCTATCAAAATCTTCTTTATCATTAGCAACCACTTCCAATTTATTGAATAATTTGATCTGGCCGGTTTTGCGGTCAATTTTGCAATCAATATCAAGATGGTGGCCGTATTTTTTCTTGGCAGCCAGCTTGATGCCTTCTTCCATGGCTTCAATCACTTCCTGCAAAGTGATGCTCTTTTCATGTGCGATATTTTCAGCAACCAACAAGATTTCCTTGTTGCCCATAATAGTTAAATTACTAGCCATAGATATAAGTTAAAATTTAATGATTTTTTTTAAAAGTAAGAGAGGACTTTCAGCTTCTTAACTTGAAGATGGTGGGATAGTCAACATGCGCAACTTAATTTGGCGAAAAATTGAATGCAAGGCGTTATTGCCTAAAGAGCAAACATTCCAATGATTGCAATAAACATTAAAATAATCGTAAAACCAACGGTGATTCTTGAAAGCAGCGAGCTGATTTGACCATGCATTATTTTTTCATCGCTGGCAATTGACAAAATTCCAATCAGCAAAAATGGCGCAAGCAAGCCATTTAAAAGAGCTGACCAATAAAGCATTTTTACTGGATTAATATTTAGAAAATCCAGTGCCACTGCACCGAAAGTTGAAAGTGCAATTATCAGATAAAATAATTTTGCCTGTCGCCATTTTTTATCAAAACCAAATGGATGCGAAAAACAATCCGAAAGCGCGTAAGCTGATGATCCGGCTAAAGTGACAATCGCCAAAAATCCGGTTCCAATCAGTCCGCAAGAATAAAGAATCATAGTAAAAGAACCGGCAAGTGGCTCAAGTGCTTTGGCAATTTGTGTTGAATTTTCAAGCGTGGTAAAGCCTTGAGAATAAAGGGTGAGAGCCGTAGTCAAAATTATAAAAAACATCACAATATTGGAAAAAAATGTGCCGATTCCAACATCAACCATGCGGTTAAAAATTTCACTTTTACTGGCGCCAAGCCTTTGCTATATTGTGTCGCGGCCTTTGGCCATTTCTTCTTCAACTTCGAGTGAACTTTGCCAATAAAATAAATAAGGGCTGATGGTGGTGCCAAGAATTGCCAGCAACAGCGACCATTGTTCAGAGTTATTTGGCATCGATGGCGTTATGGTATTTTTTAAAATTTCCAACCAATCCGGCTTGGCATAGAAAGCGCTCATAACATAAGTGAAAAGCGCGAGCACCAGCCATTTCAGGCAATTGGCGATTTGGATATATTTAAAATAAATTATGGCAGCGGTAATGATGAGAGAGAAATATATAATCCAGATATGTGAGCCAATTCCGCTCAATATTTCAGCGGCATCAGCCATTGCCAGAAAATCGGCGCTGATATTAAAAGTGTTGGCGCAAAGCAAAATCACGCTGCTTGCCAAAACAAATTTACGCGAGAATTTTTGGCTTAAAGCTGAAGAAAGTCCGCGGCCTGTAACCATGCCAATTCGTGCGCACATCATCTGAATTGCACCCATCAAAGGCCAAGTGAACAAGGCAGTCCACAACAAGGAGAAATTAAATTTTGCACCGGCAATTGAATAAACTGTAATTCCGGAAGGATCATCATCAGCCGCACCAGTTATGATTCCGGGACCGATTTCTTTTTTGAAGCGTTTGAAGAATTTGGCAAATGACACTAAATTTAGAAAATAATTTTCACTTCCGTGCCGACATTTTTCTGCGAATTGATTGTCAGCATGCCGCCTTGCATCTCAACTAGATATTTCACGATTGGCAGACCCAAACCCGTTGAATCAAAATGCTGATGCTGATTTTCAATGCGGCTATATTTTTCTAGCGCTACTTCGATTTCTTCTTTGGTCATGCCAATGCCATGATCTTTGACGGTAATGATGACTTTTGGGCGTGCTTTTTGGATCACGTCGAGCAGCAAAGTTTTACGCTTTTTGCTGATCTCAGGATTTTGCTTCACATTGTTAATTATCGAATCGCGCAGCAATTCCGAAACATCTTTGTCGAGCGCTTCCATTTTGAGTTCGATCTTGCTGTCAACTGCGCCATATTTGATGGCATTGCTCAAAATATTTACAAAAATCTGCTTCACGCGGCGTGGGTCAAGCATCGCCACATTGAAATTCACATCATGGCCTTTGGAAAAATGGGTGACGATATGTTTTTTATTTTTGATGGCGCGCACTTGCAGCATTTTCACTGATTTTTGTGCAATCTCTTTGAGATCAACATATTCTGCTTCTTCAATTTTGAAATTACCGCTGGCCGCCTGATTGACATCGATCACGTCATAAATGAAAGAGGAAATTTCATCGCTTAATTTAATTATATCTTCGAGAAACTCCTGATTTTCCTGGATTTCTTCGGAAGTAAAATAATGGTTTTTGCTCTCTTTTTTGGCGACGAAATTTGATTTAATAACTTCCGCGGTGCCTACAATGCTGGTGATAATATTTTTAAATTCATGCGCGGTGGATGCTAAAAATTCGCTTTTATTTTGGTTTTCGGTTTCGGCGAGCAATTTTTCTTCCTGCTGTTTTTTGACGAGCTCGCGCACCAATTCCAGCGAATGCGACAGCGATTTTATCTCGGCGATTTTTGATTGCGGAATGTAAATGCTAGTATTGCCATGCGAAATTTTATTGGCTGCGGCAGATAAAATTGTTACCGGATTGAGCAATTTGATTTTGAAGAAATAAAGCAAGATGAGGAAGAAAGCGGTGAAGTAAAAATAGTTCAAAAATATTGGCGTAATTGAAGCAAGAAATTCTGAATGAGCTGCGGTGCGATCAACTCCCACAAGAATTGCTAGGTTTCTATAATGAGTGATTCTTGAGTAAAAATAATTATGCCCTTTAATGTTGATGATGCCGTGATCTTTGCCGGCTTCTTGTTCAAAACCGATCTGGAATTGCAAGTTTTTGAGCAGCGATTTTTGAAAATTTCCTGAAGCGATGATTGGCGAATTATCATTATTTAAAATAACAAATGAAGTGGTGCGATTGCTAATTGAAGTTTCCAGCGCGCGGCAAATTTTTTGCGCATTGATGCCAATTGAAATGAAACCCAAAAATTTTCCGTAATCATTAGTAACGCCAAAACCAATAGGGATAATTTCTTCGCCGCTGATAATTCCGGTGTCGCTATTGGTGATGTGGAATTTACGGGGCTCAACGCGTGCGCTGATAAGCCACGGGCGTTTTTCTGCGGCGATTTTGATACCTTCTTGAATTACGCCATTGCTGCTGGTGGCAATGAGTTTTCCTTCGGGGCTGACAAAATTAAAAAGTGAGAGCGTGAAGATATTATATTTTTCGTAATCAATTTGCGGTTTGATATTTTCCAAAATTTTGGCGATTTTTTGTGGATCCTGCGTATCTTGCGTTGCGACATTATTTGCCAAAAGCTTGGTCAAATTTTCGGCATAGATCAAAAAATTATCCAGTTGATTGGCGATTTTAAGCGAGTCGCTTTCAGTTCTTTTAGTGAGATTATCCTTAAAATTCTGGCGTACGCTTAAATAATTGAGCCAACACATCAAAAGCGCACCGCACACCAAAAAAAGTGCTAAATAATAAAAATTTTTTGAAAAATTTGCCGTCGCTTTTTTTAACATAAGTTAAAATTTCCATTCTTCGCGCACATGATGGCACGTATAGCCGAAAGGGTGTTTTTGCAAATAATCTTGGTGATATTCCTCGGCAGGATAAAATGTTGAGGCTTTGGTGATTTTGGTGGCGACAGGTTTTTTAAAAACTCCTGATGCATTTGCTTCAGCAACCACTTTTTGGGCGATAATTTTTTGCTCATCATTTAGATAAAAAATTTCCGAGCGATATTGCGGCCCCACATCATTTTGCTGGCGATTCACTTGCGTTGGATCGTGAATCGTAAAAAAGAATTTCAGGATGGTTTCGTAATTTGTTTTGCTTGGATCAAAAGTAATTTCGATGCTTTCAGCATGGCCGCTCAAGCCGGTTGAAACAATTTCGTAAGTTGGATTTGGCACATTGCCGCCGGTATATCCAACCACAGTTTTTATCACACCTTTTTCCTGGCGGATCAGTTCTTCCATGCCCCAAAAACAGCCGCCGGCTAAAATGGCTTTTTCATATTTGGCGGCGCTGGCATTGAAGAAGCTGAACATAAAAAAAATACTTAAAAATAAGAGGCGCATTAGCTGCTAAGTTGTTGTTGCAATTTTTTGATTTTGCGGCGTGCCTTAAAATTTTCGAAAATTCTTTTAACGATATTTTTTGAGCAGAGCAAAATTCCAAAAAATAAGCCCAGCACAAAAAAACTTATCATCACCATGAACATTTTTGTCTCGATTGTAAAAGGTAGCGGAGACAGCGACACAACTAGCGGTGTGCGATTATTCACCATAAAAATTACCAGTAAAATCAGCAGCGTGGTCAAAATTAAAATGCGGATGAAATGAAAGAGGGATTTGATGAAATTCATAAATTTTGCGTAAGAATTTTTTCTAATATTTCGTCAGCTTCCGGCTTGGTTTTAAACCAGGCTTCAAAGCCGATGAGGGCTTGTTGGATCAACATGCCGATCCCGGTGACAATTTTATTACCGCGTTTTTGCGAAGAGGCAAGTAATTCGGTGATAAGTGGTTTATAAATAATATCATAAACTATCGCCGATTTTTTTAAATTGCTGAGGTCGATTTGAAGTGGTTCTTGGCCGCTCATGCCAAGAGACGTGCTGTTTACCAGCAAATCGCAATAATTAAGTTTTTGGCAAAAATCCTCATGTGCTAAAAATTCTACAGCCCCGATTTTTGCGAAGTCAGCGATCAATTTTTCTGCGCGCTCGTGATTACGATTAGTGATAAAAACTTTTTTAACGCCTGACTTCAAAAGCCCGTAAATTATGGCGCGCGCTGCTCCACCGGCTCCAATCACAAAGGTATTTTTATTTTTTAAATCAAATTCGGGCGCCGAAATTTTTAAATTATTCAAAAAGCCATCAACATCAGAATTATGCCCAAAAAGTTTTTTATCTTGCGTAATGATCACCGTATTTACTGCGCCACAAATTTGTGCGCTTTGGCTTTTATAATCGCATAATTTGAAGATTTCTTCTTTGTGCGGCAAAGTGACGTTGAAGCCGGCGTAGCCTTGATCAACAAGCTTTTGAATTTCTGATTTTAAATTATTTTTCTCAATTCTGATCGCCTCGTAAGAACCATCAATATTATATTTCTGTAAAAAATATCCGTGAATTTTTGGTGAAAGTGAATGTGAAATCGGATCGCCGATAACCGCTGCTTTGATCATGTTTTAGCGTCGTAAAATTAAGTAGCCGAGCCTTCAATTGTTCCTTCGTCTTTTTTCTCGGCGCTTGCAGTTGAGCTTCCGCCGGCATCTTTTTTCGATTTGAGGGCAGAGTGATCCGGCATGAATGGCTCTTGTTTTGGAATCGGAATTTTTGGTTTGAGACGCGAAGTGAAAAAGCGGTCTTTGAAATAAAATATTTTTTTGCAGCGAATTGGTGGTTGCGATTCGATAAGCACAATTTGCTCGTCGCGCGGAAGTTGGATAACCTCTTGAGGGAGTAAGAGCGCGCGCTGCACGTCAGAAACGTGCAATGAACGTGCACCAGGGTTCAAATCGAGATATTTTGGTTTGTTGTAAGAAATTTGCTGCGCTGTTTTATTGCCCAAAAGTTGCGAAATCAAATTTGCCGTTTCCATGTTGTTTGCCGCGAAAGTGATACGATAAGTGGAGTTTGACAGAAACGAGTTCATGCCGCTTTCTTCATAAATACCTTTGAGCTGTTCGGTGTCTTGAATGATGAGGAACAAGCGCACGCGATAACCACGAAAATAAGCAATACCGGCCAAAAATTGTTCCATTTTTCCAAGAGTTGGAAACTCGTCCATCATCATTAACACGCCAAATTTTTCATGTGGCTGCGGCATTTTCGCGGTGAAGAAAGCTGCGGCTTGCTGATAAAACATATTCATCAAAGGCTTAAGGCGCGAGATGTTGTCTGGCGTCAAACCGACATAACAAGTGTGGGGGGAAATTTTAAATTCGTGTAAATTGAAATCAGAAGTCGCAGTGGTGGTGTCGATCAGCGGGTTGGCCCAAAGCTCGAGAGATGAGTTGGCAGTAGAGGTTACCGAACCACGTTCTTTATCAGGTTTTTGCAGATAAGAGGCGATATTCATGTAAGAAACCGGGTGGATTTTTTTGCCCATGGTATCAAGCACCACCGCGAGATTATAAACTACGTCATCGTTGCGCAGTGTGCGCACAACTTCGCCAAGGGTGGCGGGCTTATTGTCGTCAGCCAAAAGATAAAGCATTACACCAGTCAACAAAGCGCGCGCTTCGTTTTGCCAAAATTCCTGTTCCGGCAAAAGGAAGTTACAGATTTTTTGTACGTCATCAACCATTTGTCCGGGCTTGGTGCTAATCCAATCCATCGGATTATAGCAATGCGAAATTCCGTCAGGATCGGCGGGGTTCCACAAAAATACTTTTTGTTTGTAATGTTTTTTTCTCCAGCCTGAAGTGAGCTCGTAGTTTTCAAGTTTGATGTCATGCACGATCACAGAATCTTTCCAGAAAAGTAGGTTGGGAATTACGAAGCCCACACCTTTACCAGAACCTGTTGGCGCAAATAACAGAATGTGCTGATAGCCATCAACGATGAGAAATTTATTTTTATAATTGCCAAGCAAGACGCCGGTTTTTGAACGCAAACCCATTTTTCTAACTTCGCTAGGAGTTGCCCAGTGCGAGTCGCCGTGAATTGATTCCGGTTTTTTGAAAGGTCGCCAGTCAATCAACGGCGCGCGGAAAATCCAGGCCAGCACTGCCAAAATGCCATAAGGTAAAGTGGTGGTGATCCATAATTTGGTAACGAAATTATTATAAGCACCACTTGGAATGCGACTGTGATTGGCAAGATAAAAATTCCAATAAGCGATGAAAGTGCGGTAAATATAAATGAACTGCTTATCGAGTGTTAGTTGCGAATAAGCTTTGATGACTTGCCAATTGCCGGTGACAGTGATGATTACAAGAGTGCCGGTGAGATAAAAACAAAAAAGCAGGACGAAGAAAATCAAACAAGTGATGATGGTGAAATTCCGGAAATTGCGCAGTAATGGATTGTCTTGCGTTGTTGCAGGCACTCGATGTTTTGTTGCGATTTATGTTTTGATTTCAGGTTTTTTTTAAAAATAAAAAACCCAACTTGCAACCTTAAGAATTCATCAAACTTTTTGCTGCCGCAATTGCTTCATCAGAAATTTTTTCGCCCGACAACATGCGCGCTATTTCTTGTTCGCGCAGCTCGCCTTGCAATTTTTCAATCACGGTTTTGGTTTTTTTATTTGGCGAAATTTTGCTGATCTTGAAATTTACGTCAGCTTTCGAAGCAATTTGCGGCTGATGCGTTACAACTAAAACCTGAAGATTTTTTGCCAAAGCTTTGAGACGCTTCCCAACCGCGTCAGCCGTGCTTCCGCCGATTCCGGTGTCGATTTCATCAAAAATAATTGTGGGCAAAGATTTGGTGCCAAGCAGTGAAACTTTTAAGGCGAGCATGAAGCGTGAAAGCTCACCACCGGAAGCAATTTTTGAAATATCGTCGAAATTATTTTTATTGATTGCCGCAACAAAACGTACTTTGTCAAAACCACTGGGGCCAATGCTTTGCGCATCATTTACGGCAAATTCAATATTGAATTTGGTGCCTTCCATTTTGAGGAATTTCAATTCTTCCTCGACTTTTTTGGAGAGAATTAGTGCTGATTTTTTTCGTTTTTCGCTTAGTTCGTTGGCGATTTTTTTATATTCTTTGAGAAGTTTTGAGTGACTGTTTTCAAGGGTTTGTTCGCTTTCTTCGTCGCTGACAATTAATTTTAATTTCTCTTTTGCTTCATCAATTAAATTCGCTAAATCAACAATCGGCAAATTATATTTTCTGCTAAGACTACGAATCAAAAACAAACGCTCTTCAATTTCTTCTAAATTATTTTCGCAGTTTGAAACTTCTTCGATAATGTCATCAATGCTTGAAATTGCTGAATCGATTTCATTGCTTTGCTCATCAATTTTTTTATTCATCTCTTCAAAATCAGAAATTTTTTCGCTCAAAAAATTATTGATGATATTCTGATTTCTGCTCAAAACACGAAGCGCGCCAAGCATTTGTGAATTTGCTTCTGTTAAGCTGTTTTTAATTTCGGATAAAAATTTCAGGATTTTTTCTTTGCCAACTAACTGTTCTTTTTTTGAGGCGAGTTCATCATCTTCACCTGGTTTGATCGCAGCATTTTCAAGCTCTGAAACCACATGTTGCAAATAATCTTTTTCACGCAGTGCAGCATCTTTTTTCGCTTTTAGATCAGAAATTTTTTCTTCAGTCTCGCGTAGATTTTGATAAGTTTTTTTCAGATCTTTTAGCAATTCGTCATTGCCGCAAAATTCATCCAAAATTGCCAGGTGATAGGAAACATCAAGCAATCCGCGTTGATCATGTTGACCGTGAATTTCAACTAAAGTTTCACCAATTTGCGCTAAAAGATTTACGCCAACTGCGATGTCATTTATAAATACTTTGCTTGCGGAATTTTCAGAAATAATGCGGCGAATCCGCAATTCACCTGCGTTCTCAGCATCGAGTAAATCGTGATCTTTAAGCAGATTTTTGCACAGCGAATTTTTTGTGATGTTAAATTCTGCGAGAACCTGTGCTTTATTTTCCGCTTCTCCAATCAATCGCAAATTCGAGCGAAAACCAATCGCCAAGCCAAGAGCATCAAGCAAAATCGATTTTCCGGAACCGGTCTCACCGCTTAACACGCAAAGGCCGGGAGCAAATTCGATTTCTGCTTTATCGATTAAAACAACATTGTTGATGGAGAGGGATTTTAGCAATTAACAATTAGAAATTAGCAGTTTAGGAATTGGAAAGATTCTTAATTCCTAATTGCTAATTGTTAATTTTTTTATGTTTGAACTCGATGCCAAACTTGTGGCCGATACATTTTTTGTGTGTGACCTAAAAATCTCGCGGCTGCTTTTGATGAATGATGCAAATTATACTTGGTTGATTTTAGTGCCGCAAAAAGCCGGTTTGAGTGAACTCACAGATCTTACTTTTGATGAACAAGTTGAAGTTCTTGGTGAAATAAATTTAATTGCACGAATTTTAAAAAATGATTTTGCCTGCGATAAATTAAATATTGCAGCACTGGGAAATGTAGTGCGCCAACTTCATATTCATGTGATTGCGAGACGTGAAAATGATGCAACTTTTCCAAAACCGGTTTGGGGAAATGCACCCGCAAAATCCTACAGCGACAAAGAAGCACAAAGCGTAATCGCCAAAATCAAATCACTTTTATAATGCAAAAAGATCTATTGCTCAAACAATTAAAATATCGCTCAAATCATCGTGGCTGTAAGGAAACGGATGTGCTGCTTGGAAAATTCTTTAATGAAAATTTTGCTGCTTTTGATGATGATCAGCTCGAAGTTTACCGTCGTTTTATCGAAGAAGATGATATGCTGATTTATGATTGGATTTTAGGGAAAGTCGTGGTTGAGGAAAAATATTATCCGCTGATTTTAAAAATCAGGAAATTTCATAATATTTAAATTTAGGTTGCTTAAATAAATTAGACTTTCAAATTTCCCATGCTTTCGAGCTTTTATAAATATAATCCAGTAATTTATGTCTAGAAATAATGAAGGTCTTGATAGACAACTTCAGCTATTAGAAAAACTTTTAGAAGGGAGAGACTTTAAGAAAAACTTAGCTAGCCTTGTGAGTCAATTTTTAGGATCTCAAAACGAACAACTAGGATTGGACTTTAAGGAAAAATTACTAAAGGCAGATATTGAATATAACAATGGATTTGTTAAGACAGCTTGTCAAATATTTGACAGAATGATTAGAAACGAATCGTCCCATCGACATTTAACACTTACTGATCAACCAGGAGGTTTGGGTGATTCACACACTGATGCAGATGAGGGTAGATTTTTTTCAGATGAAGGTGCTGAACCTATTGAGATGGATGATGATGAGAACAGAGGTTATATGCAAGTTAGAGCAGAAGAAGAAACACCAAGTTCTGGGGTACGGGTTTCTCCACCTGCATCTCAAAATGTTACAGCATTAGTTCCTGGTGGTAAACTCCAAAGATAGATCGATCAATAATTAACTTTTCTTAAACCCATCAGGCGCAAGTTTGATGGGTTTTTTATTGTTTAAATATTTAACAACTATTCTACCACAATACAATCCGCTCTACTTTTATGTGATTGCGTAACATAGCGATTACAAAATTCTTCCGCTGCAACCTGATTATAAAAATTGCCGATCTGCAGGCGATAGAAAATTCCTTTTTTGCCCAAATCAACTTTTTCGATATAAGATTTTAAGCCCGAAAATAAATCCGGATGCAGACGATTGAGTCTTTTCCAATTTTCTTCCGCGGCATCTTGCGAAGTCATCGCCGCAACCTGAACTTTCACCACTAATTTTTTATTTTGCGGTTTTGGCGCCGGCGTTGCGGTGTTGTCACGTTTTTCGCCGGCCATATTTGTTAGCAGATCTTTATTTGAAGCTTGCGGCACGGGTTTTTGATCGCCGGCATAAACCACGATTTTTTGTTCATCTTTTTTAGCGATATTATTTTGCACAGTCGGCGCAGCCGCTGCTGGCGCGGTTTTGGGCGGAAGAGCAGGTTCTGGTGCATTGCGCACTTTGGTGTTTTCTTGGCGCTCAATATTTTTTTTGTTGCCAAAAATATCTTCGTAAATTTTGTGATCGATTTGCATTCCGCTTGCACCCTCGGCAGCAGCAACTTCTTCTTCTATAACCTTGATTGGCCCTTGCGGCGACTTGATGGTTTCAACTTCTTTATTGCTGCTATCCTGATAAACATAATAATAAGCGCTCACCGTGATATAGATGAAAGCGGCGAGCGAGAGCAGAGCGGCGATCACCATGAAGGTACGTTTGGTAAGGTCGGAGAACGGGCCGTTTTGGTCGCTGTTTTTTTGATATCCGAAATCTTCCATGAGTAATTACATTTGCTCGAGAGCTTTGATATTAAAAATATCTAAACCCTCAGCGATAATTTTTTTAGTTGCGGCAAGCAAATAAAGGCGCGCTTGCGTAAGTTGCAAATCATCTTTGATGATGAATTTCAAATTCGGATTTTCCATGCCTTTATTCCACAAAGCGTGAAATTCGGCGGCGAGTTCCTGCAGATAAAATGCGATGCGATGAGGCTCGAAGCTGGTCGCGGCCATTTCCACGATGCGCGGAAAAGCGGCAATTTTTTTGATCAATTCAATTTCTGATTCGTCAGATAATTTTTCTAAATTTTGCGCATCTATTTTTTCAAACTGTGCCTGCCTTAGAACCGAGCAGATTCGCGCATGAGCATATTGCACGTAAAAAATCGGATTGTCTTTTGATTGTTCGATAACTTTGGCGAGATCGAAATCAAAATGCGCATCATTTTTTCTGGTTAACATAATGAAGCGCAACGCATCAGCACCGACTTCATCGATCACTTGACGCGCAGTGATAAAATTTCCGGCGCGCTTCGACATTTTCAGCGGCTCACCATTTTTTACAAATTTCACCATCTGGCACAAAATAATTTTCAATTGTGCCTCTTTGTTGGTAAGCGCCGCCACCGCTGCGGTTAAACGCTTCACATAGCCCGCGTGATCATAGCCAAGCGGCATGATAAAAATTTTTGCGCCGCGTTCAAATTTGCTCAAAGAATATGCGAGATCGGCGCCGAAATAAGTGAAAGAGCCGTCAGCTTTTTGCACTACGCGATCCTGATCATCGCCGAATTTTGTGGCGCGAAATAAAGTTTGGTCTTTGTCGTCATAGCCCTCCGGCAGCGCTCCGACACCTTTTTCGGTTTTTGGTGCTTCGAGTTTTCCGACATAAATCAAATCCTGTTTTTTGAGGAAATCAATTGTTGCGGCGATTTTGTTTTTGTCGTGCAGATTTTTCTTTTCGGAAAAATAGCTGTCATGCTTAATGCCAAGAGCGAGTAAATCGCGCTTAATCATTTCAACCATTGCATCCACGATGAAATCACGAATTTGCGGCAGAATTTCCGCTTCATTTTTTGCAATTAATGAATCACCGAATTTTGCTTTTAACTGTTCACCAACTTCGATCAAATAATCGCCTGGATAAAGACCTTCCGGAATTTCAACATTCTTTCCGCAAGCTTGCAAATAGCGCATGTAAGCTGATTTGAGCAGTGTGATAATTTGCGATCCGGCATCATTAATATAATATTCCTTCAAAATATCGAAGCCGGTTTTTTTGAGCAAATTCGCTAAAACATCGCCATAAATTGCCCCGCGAGTGTGGCCCACATGAATAGGCCCGGTGGGATTCGGCGAGGCATATTCGAGATTTACTTTCGTGCCATTTCCCAAATTCGGATAAGTGAATTTTTCTTCAACAACTTGCTTTACTAATTGATAAAAAATATGGGATTTAAGCGAAATATTAATGAAGCCCGGCCCAGCGATTTCAAGCTTAGCGATATTTTCATCTTTGACTTCATCAATTAATTTTTGTGCCAGTTTTTTTGGATTATTCAGCGCTTCCACATTGATAAATTTTTTGCTCAAAATCATCGCCGCATTGCAAGCCAAATCACCGTGAGAGCGCTCTTTTGTTGGCTCAACGGTAAAATTTTTTAAATCTTTTTCTTCAAGCGTGACGTTATTTTGCGCGGCAATTTTTATAATTTGCGCCGCAAAAATTTCTCGAAAGTGGTTGAAAATATTGAGCATGAAAGGAGTTAACAATTAACAATTAGCAGTTAGCAATATTGTTAATTCCTAATTGCTAATTGTTAATTTTTTTATGTCGGTCAATTACGCCAGCACCTCTTATCTCGTTAAACGAATTACGTGTGAATATATCACTCCGCATTGGAAAACTTTTGCGATTACAATTGTTTTGATGCTCGTGGTCGCAGGAACCACGGCACTTCACGCTTGGTTGATCAAGCCGGCACTTGATGCGGTTTTTGTGCAAAAAAACACTGCGGCTTTGGTTTATATTCCGATCATAGTGTTGCTCGTCACTTTTGTTAAAGGCTTCGCTACTTATTTCCAGCTGTTGACGATGAATATTTTGTCGCTGCGCATCACGTCTGACATGCGCATCCGTCTTTACGAGCATTTCATCAAGTCAGATATTTCTAAGCTTCACGGCACTTCGTCAGGCAATATGACGGCGAGCATTATCAATGAAATTGGCGCGGTGGTGAATGTGATAAATGTGGCGTTAAATGGTTTCGTAAAACAATTTTTCACTTTAGCGGCGCTGATTTTTGTGATGTTTCAGCAAAGCGTGGAATTGTCGCTTATCGCTTTTATCGGCTTTCCGCTCGCCGCTTATCCAATCTACAAATTAGGGCGCAAATTGCGTAATTTATCTTACAAAAATCAGGAAATGGCGGGCAAATTTAACTCGCAGATGAATGACACGCTGCAATATTCCAAGCTGGTTAAAGCCTATCACTGCGAGGATTTCGAGGTGAAGCGCATGTCGCAAATCATCGAGAGCATTTTCAAAATGGGCAAAAAAATTTCGCGCATGTCTTTAGTGGCATCTCCCTTCGTTGAAGGATTGGCAGGCATCGGTATTGCTGCGGTGATTTGGTATGGTGGCCATCAAGTGATCACCGGCGCTACAACGCCTGGTGCTTTCTTCTCATTTTTTGGCGCGATGATGATGGCTTATCGTCCGCTGAAATCAGTTTCTAACATGAATAGTGGCGTGCAAATGGGCCTTGCGGCGGCAACCCGTCTTTATACTGCTTTGGATGAAAAACCAACAATTGTTGATAAAGCAAATGCGGTTGAGCTTACAAATGTTAAAGGTGACATCGAATTTGAAGATGTTTCTTTTTCTTATGTTGACGACAAAAAAGCGCTCAACCAAGTGAGCTTTAAAATTCCGGCCGGCAAAACTGTAGCGCTGGTTGGGCATTCGGGTGGCGGCAAATCAACTTTGATGAGCATGATTTTGCGTTTTTATGATCCATCTCACGGTGCGGTGAAGCTTGATGGGCACGACATTCGCGATGTGACGCTAAAATCTTTGCGCAGCGCAATGTCAGTGGTGAATCAGGAAGTAATGTTATTTGACGACACGATTTTTGAAAATATCCGTTATGGTAAAGAAGATGCCACTCACGAGCAAATCATCGCCGCGGCAAAAATGGCAGAAGCAGATGAATTTATTTCGGAATTGCCGGAAAAATATGAAACTAAAGTCGGACAAAACGGCATTCGCTTGTCGGGCGGCCAGCGCCAGCGCATCGCAATTGCGCGCGCGATTCTCTATAACGCGCCGATTTTGCTTTTGGATGAAGCCACTTCCGCGCTTGATCCGATCTCGGAAAAATTGATCAAAGATGCTTTGGCGAAATTGATGCAAGGCAAAACCAGCGTGGTGATTGCGCATCGTTTATCAACCGTGATGCATGCCGATAAAATTGTGGTGATTGCGAATGGCAAAGTGGTGGAGCAGGGCACGCATCAGGAATTGCTCGATAAAGGCGGGTCTTATTCGCAGCTTTATTTAAAACAGTTTGAAATTTCGTAAAACTATGAAGCAAGAAAAGCAGCAGCAGACTAAGAAAAAGCAGGAAAAAAAGCAGATCAGCAAAAAGAAATTGTCGGATGCGCTGCGTAAGAATTTGTTACGTCGCAAAGCGCCTAAAGCATAAAAAAAACTCGTCATCCTCGGCTGCTTTACGCTCCGGGATGACGAGTTGAGATGAGATAACTAAACCCCTTCCCCTTTCTTAAGCTTATTAACTCTCTCTTCCAAACGCACCAAAAACCCATCCATTCCTTCTTGCGTGATCGCAGAATTAAACTCGGATCTTTGCGTCTCAATCAAGCTAATCCCTTCAGCAATAAAATCTAAAATTACCAATTTATCGCCACGTTTTTTCACGCGAAAATCAACTGAGATCGGCACATTCGAATCTCTTGGCAAAAATTCAGCTTTGGCAACCCAGAAGCTGCTTTGCTCGACAACTTCATTCACCGTAAATTTGCGTCCGTCATAATTTTTGAATTTCGGGCCGTAAGTATTGATCATGAAATCGCGGTAAAGTTTAATAAATTTTGCGCGCTGCTCATCAGTGGCGCTTTTATAATTTTTACCAAGCACGAAGCGTGCGATCCAATCGGCATCAATCACCGAATCAACAACGGCGATGATTTTCTCCTTCTTTTTAGCATCAGAAATTTTTTCATTAGCGATGCCAACAATTTTATTTCCGACAGTTTCGACAAAAGTTTTTACTTGTTCTTTGTCTGCTTTTTGCGCGAAAGCTTGAAAAGGCAGAATGGCGAAAAATGCCAAAGCGAGAAATTTTTTCATTTTGTTAATTTTGAATTTCAGTGACGCGCTTTTGCAGATAGGCGCTGCGCAAAGTCGCATAAGGGTCGAAAGACTCTCTACGAACATCGTCAATTATCTCAAGCAGATTTGCGCGGATGTCGATGGCGCTAAGCGCACTAATGCCAAAACGATATTCGGAATTGATCAAACTTTCATCGCCGCCAATTTCCAAAATATTAAAACCAATCGGGCTCACTGATTTGTCTAAAACCCAACCGCCGAAATCGCGGCTGGTGCTTGGTCCTAAAAACGGCACCACCAGATAAGCGCCGGAGCCAACGCCATAATGGCCGAGCGTCTGGCCGAAATCTTCATTTTTATAAAAAATTCCTTTCTCACCAGCGACATTAAAAATTCCCAAAACGCCGATGGTGCTATTGATTAAAAAATTAGAAATTGTGGCCAGACCATTCTCCACTTTGCCTTGCGCAAAAGAATTTATCGCCGAGATCGGCGTGTTTAAATTGTTCAAAAAATTTCCAATGCTGCGACGTACCGGTTGCGGAACGCCGCCTTTATAAGCACGAGCGACATATTCAAAAAAATAGCGATCGAAATAATCGTTAAAGATGAAAATTTTTCGATTCACTTTTTCATAAGGATCATAGACCTGCGGCTCGCGGCTGGCATAATCTTCAAATTCAATTTCTTCTTCAGGAGAAATAATTTCAGGCTTAATATATTTTTTATCGAGATTTTCCGGCTGGGCAAAAACAGGGCCTGCAAGCAATGAAAGAATGATTGTGAAAGAGGTAAGTTGCTTACGCATTAAAGTTCTGATGCTTTATGCCTTCTTCGATGTGATCAAGCAGATCATAAGCTTTCGGATCGTAATCAGGATGATGCGATAAAAGTTTTTTAAGCACTAATTTTGCCTCCAGCGGTTTATTGTTTAAAGTCAGGCAGTAAGCCAGTTGATATTGTGCGTCAAGCAAGTCTGGCCAAACCTTATTGATGAAACGAAAACGAAAAATCGCATCAGTAATATTGCCGTTTTCCAAATGTTTTAAGCCGAGTTTATAATTAGTTTCGCGCAAATTTGAGATGCGGTCTTTGATGGTAAAAAATTCCTGATTGGCTTGCTGAATTTTGTTGCCGATGAAATTTACGAATTTGCCGGTTTTTTCGCGAAGGCCTTTAGCAAGGGCGGCTGGCCCATCTTTTTTTGCCTCAGTTTTGGCATCACTTTTGCCGATTAATTTTTTAAAAATTTTGCCAATCATATTTGATAGATGAAGTAGGAGATGTTCCAAGAAATGATGAAGCTTTTATCGCTGCGACTATTTTTCAAACAAAAATTATTGAATTTGGCCAGGTCGTTGCGCTTGATAATTTTTTTGGAATTTGAGGAGTTACCGCCGATTTTTTTGATGAATTTTACGGCGCTTAAAGCATCGGGAAATTCCTGCGGAATTGAATTGCACTCAAAATAAATTTCTTTGGCACCGCAATTTTCCAAAGATGATTTGATGGTAGAAATTTCTGGAAAATTATGAAATTCAAAAACTTCACCCGCCCTTAATTCATCAAGGCTACCGTAAGTTGGCAAACAGAAAGCGAAATAGCCGTTTTTTTTAAGCATTGAAGAAAATTGCGCAAAATTTTTCTCAAAATCTTTGAGCCAATGCAGTGCGAAAGATGAAAAAATCACATCGAACTTATTTTTTTCAAAAGGCAGATTTTCCATATCGCAGCAAATCGCCGAAACATTTTGTGGCCTTTGTTTCCAGGCAGCCAGCATGGTTGGTGCAATATCAACTTCAAAAATTTGCAGATTTTTTGTGGCAAAATTGCGGCAGATTCCTTTGGCGATAAAACTTGTTCCGGAGCCAAGATCAAGAATTTGCATATTCTCTTTTATAATGTCTGACGCCAGCCACACCAGCTTGCGTGCGCTTGCTTCCTGCGGGTATGCCAAGTTATCATAATTTTTGGCGGCGCGTGAAAAATTTTTTTTGATATGCTCTTTCATTATTATTTTTTGCTGTTTTTTTCAGCTTCTTCTTCGATCAATTTTACGATATGCTCGACTAATTCTTCAGAAGTAACTTTGTGATCCGGTTTGCCATGCATATAGACATTATGCTTGCCGCCACCACCTCCGGTAATGCCAATTTGTGTGTGCGCTGCTTCGCCCAGACCATTTACAACGCAGCCTAAAATTGAAATTGTGATGGGAGTTTTGATATGTGCGACGCGCTTCTCAACTGCTTCCACGGTTTTAATCACATCAAAAGCCTGACGCGCGCAAGATGGGCAAGAAATCAAATTCACACCGCGATGGCGCAGGCCGAGAGTTTTTAAAATTTGGTAAGCAACGATAACTTCTTCCTTTGGATCGGCCGAAAGTGAAACGCGCATGGTGTCGCCAATGCCTTGCCAGAGTAGGCTTCCCAAACCAATTGCCGATTTTACGGTTCCGCCAGTTAATCCACCCGCTTCAGTAATTCCGATGTGAATTGGATAATCACAAGCTTCGGCAAGCGCCTTATAGCTTGCCACCGCAAGGAAAACGTCAGATGCTTTAACGCTGATTTTGAAATTGAAAAAATCATTATCTTCCAAAATTCGCATATGGCGCTGCGCTGATTCTACGAGTGCTTCCGGTGTTGGGGTTTTATATTTTTGTAATAAATCTGCCTCCAAAGATCCGGCATTCACACCAATTCGAATGGCGCAGCCATAGTCTTTCGCGGCTTTGATTACTTCTTTAACTTTTTCATCAGAGCCAATATTGCCCGGATTAATACGTAAACATTTGGCTCCGGCCTGTGCTGCTTCAATGCCGCGACGATAATGAAAATGGATGTCGGCGATGATTGGAACCGGGCAGTGGGGAATAATTTGTTTCAACGCTTCGGATGATTCCTGATCGGGAACCGAGATTCGCATCAGCTCGGCGCCTAGCTCGGCGCATTCATTCACTTGGCGAATCGTGCCCTCAATATCAGTGGTTTTGGTGTTGGTCATTGATTGCACCGAGATTGGCGCATCACCGCCAATTGCAACATTTCCTACAAAAATCTGGCGCGATTTGCGGCGATGAATAGCGCGGTAAGGGCGGATTGCGTTGAGCTGTTCTTGCATTAGTTAGGAAATTGAATTGAAAAATTTGGTGATTTTATTGCGATTTTGCTTGATGAGATTTTGCAATTTTTCGCGATCATAATTTAAGCAAGCTGCAATTGAAGTGAAATCGCGAAAGCCACTCCCGCCGTAGCTTTGAAATGTTTTTACCTGCGGAATTTCAAGCAATGATTTGGCAATTAAAGCGCGAAAAAAAATCGCCGCGAAATTATCAATGAAAAACTTTTCGTCAAATTTTTCATTTGGCACTAAGTCAAAGCTGGGATTGAGCTGCGCAATATTTTTTTCCAGATTGTCGAATAATAAAAGATAGAATTTTTCGAGACGAATTTCATTCATCGCAAAAATATCACTCCATAGCGTGGGATCAGAATCATCAAGGCGGTAGGCAGTTTTGAAAAAAGGATCTTTAATAGTTTTTGGTGAAAATTCTTTTGTTAAAAAAGATAAAAATTGCGGTAAATGCGACATTAATGCATAAATTTCATCATGCTGGGTGGCTTCAAGAAATTCAGGCTCTGCGCCAATTTTTTCAACTAATTGTGCCACTTTTTTTGCTTCGGAATTTTGCGCACAAATAATGAATTTTTTTCCGTTAAATAAATTTTCGTCAGCATATTCAAAGCCGCTATTTTGCGAGCCGGCAATTGGATGGCAGGGAATAAAATTTTTTGGCGCGTTTTTAAGTTGTAATTCTTTTACTGAACCTAAATCCATCACCAGCGCTTTCGATTTTGCGAGTTGCGCAAAAATTTTTTCATAAGTTGAAAGTGGGCTAGCCACCACAATAAAATCAAAGCTTGTTAGCTCATCGCTTAAATGAGCCAGATCAGAAAATCCGGCATCGATTGCGCCGCTGGCCTGTGCAAAATCAAGGGTTTCGCTATCTAAATCGCAGGCGAAAATTTCCCCACTTATTTTATGTTTTTTCAAAGCTTTGGCAAAAGATCCGCCGATTAATCCAAGTCCGATTATGAGAGTTTTTTTGAAGATCATTTTAGTTGCTTGCTAATTTTTATTCGATTTTTAGTTTCCTTAAAAATCTCTTACAAAAGATATTCGTAAGTTAATAAAACTCATGAAAAAATTTATTTTAATTTTAACTCTTTGCTTCGCCGCGTCTTGCCAAGCTAAAGTTGTTGATATCAAGAGTCCTTGTGTATCAACGGAAGACGGCCCATGCGGACCAAAAAAACCAATTAATGATTGGTGGTTAAAAAACTCTAAACAATCCTAAAAATGCCGGAAGATAAAAATAGTTTCGCAGCCAGATTTGGAAAAAAAGAATCATCTTTCACTGCGCAAGCAGCCAAAGACAGCAAGCCGCAACCAACCCAAAAAAGTTTTTCGGAGATGGCAGCTCAAAAAGCTCCATCTAATACTAAACCAATTGATCCTCAAAAGAAAATGCAAGCCGAACTAATTTACCTCGTAAAAGGTATCGATGCCGGGCGCAATGCTTGGTACTATGTTTTGATCGATCGTCTAAAACTTCAGCTTTTCCTAAAAGCTTTGAATGACGATATCATTCACCTCGAAAATTACGGTAAAATTCTTTACTCTGCTTATGGTGATGAGCCGCCTGCTGAAATCACCGGTAAGCTGAAAGAAGAATATGGTATTCAGTAATTCATAAAATTTTAAGGCCATTAAAGCTTTGAATAATTTTTGTCGCGGGGTTAGTGCATTTTTTGGCTAACCCCTTTTTTTTTCACTTCATGAAAAATATTAAAACATTCGTAATCGTTTCCGTCTCAGTATTTCTGGGCTTCTTCTCGGCTTTGTCTTTTTCGCAAATCGAGATCAAACCAATCAAATTTGATGATAAAAAAGTAGCGGAAGACCAAAGCTCTTTTTTAAGCGAAATCATGACGCGCGTCAAAAAAGATTATGTTGATGAAAAAACTGATCGCCAGCTTGCCGAAGCCGCGGCGAGCGGAATTTTGAGCTCGCTTGATCCGCATTCTTCTTACATGACTGAAGATGGTTTACGCGAAGTGCAAGTGCAAACCAAAGGCGAATTTGGCGGTGTGGGCATTGAGATCACCACCGAATTATCAGTGGTAAAAGTTATTTCGGCAATTGAAGGAACGCCGGCAGAGCGCGCCGGGATTAAGTCAGGCGATTATATCACCAAAGTTAACGGCCAAAATGTGGTTGGCATTTCAATTGAAGAAGTGGTGAAAAAATTGCGCGGCAAACCGGGCACGTCAGTGAAAGTTACAATTTTGCGCAAAGGCGAAAAAGCGCCGCTTGAAATCACTTTGGTTCGCCAAATCATTAAAGTAAAAGCAGTGAAATCGGCCAAATTCAAGGATGTGGCTTATATCAAGATTAACACTTTTTCCGAACAGGCTTATAGCGGTTTGGAAGCGGAATTAAAAAAATTGAAAGAAAAAATCGGCGAAAAAAATCTTAAAGGTTTGGTGCTTGATTTGCGCAATAATCCTGGCGGATTGCTTGATCAGGCGGTTGATGTTAGTGACGCATTTTTGGCGAAAGATAAATTGATCGTATCAATCAAAGGTCGCAGCCAAGAGGCGAAGGAATATCGTGATGAGGCGGATGAAAAATTAATTCCGAATTTGCCAATCGTAGTTTTGATCAATGAAGGTTCGGCTTCTGCTTCTGAAATTGTTGCCGGTGCCTTGCAAGACAACGGCCGCGCGGTTGTGATGGGTATTAAATCATTTGGTAAAGGTTCAGTGCAAACCGTGATCCCGCTTGAAAAAAATCGCGGCGCGCTGCGTTTGACCACTTCACTTTACTACACACCAAGCGGCAAATCAATTCAGGCGCATGGCATCGAACCTGATATTGAAGTGACAAATGCGAAAATTGAGAAGCAAGATAAATTTGATCGCGATTCGGAAGCTGATCTCAAAGGCCATATCGAAGTGCAATTGCAGCAGGCAATTGAAGATGCGAAAAAAGAAAAATTAAGTGATGATAATCTTGATGTTTATGCGCAGGATTATCAGCTTGCACGTGCGCTGGATTTGGTTCGCGGTGTGGCTATTTATAAAAGTGAAACGCGATGATTTGCCGGATTTTAACCGCAATTTTTTTTCTTTTCCCGCAAGCGCTGATGGCGCAAAATTTGGTCGTCGCCAAAATCAATAATAAAATAATTACCGAATCGGAAGTTAATGACCGCTATCGTTTTGTGATCGCAATTTCGGGCATTGGCATCAAAAATTCTGCCGACCAAAAACTTTTGCGCAATCAGGTGGTGGATAAAATGATTGATGAAGAGTTGATCCGCCAGGATGCACAAGTTTTGAAAATGGAAGTTTCTGCTGATGAAGTGCGCGATGCCATCGAAATTCTCGCTCTTCAGCGCAAACAAAATGTAGCGCAATTTAAAGCATTTTTTACGCGTAAAGCTATCTCTTTTGAAAATTACATCAAGCAAGTTGAGGCCGAGATTTTATGGTCGAAAATCATGTCGGAAGTTTTGCGTTCCAAAGTGCGCATCAGCGATTTTGAAGTAAAAGAATTTTTCGAGCAGCATCGTCTAAATTCTGATGTGAGAAAATTTCTAATCGCCGAAGTTTTAATCAGCGGCAATAACGCGCCGCAGCTTGCACACAAGCTGCTTGAGGAATTAAGGGCAGGGGCGAATTTTCAAACTATCGTACAGCAATTTTCATCAGGAATTTCGGCGGAAACCAATGGCGAAATCGGTTGGGTTTCGCAAGGCGATATTGATCCAAAAATTTATGAGGCAATTTCGCGGCTGAATAAAAACGGTTACAGCGATGTGGTGACTTTGAGTGATGGCTATCATATCTTCAAATTGCTTGATGCTAAGACCGAGAGAAAAATTTCCGACCAGGATTTAAGCGCCGCGCGCAATCAAATTTTTAACGCCAAACTGCAAAATGTCGCGAAGGGTTATTTGATGGATCTGCGCAAGAAGGCGTTTATTGAGAAGCAGTAAATTCTTTTTCGTCATCCTCGATGCTTCACATTAAGGATGAAGAGATATTTGGTGATTAATCTAAATCATTCTCATTATTAAGCGCTGCCACACCAGGTAATTCCTTGCCTTCCAGCCATTCTAAAAATGCGCCGCCGGCTGTGGAAATATAAGTGAATTGATCGGTCAAGCCGCAGCCGTTAAGGGCGGAAACCACATCCCCGCCGCCGGCAATTGAAAGCAATTTTCCTTCCGTAGTTAATTCTGCCGCCGCTTTTCCGAAGGCTTCAGTGCCTTTGTTGAAAGGTTTGATTTCGAAAGCACCTAGGGGTCCGTTCCATACTAAAGTTTTATGTTCTTCCAATTCTTCGGCGAGAAGCTGCACTGAAGCGGGGCCCACATCGACGATAATGTCGTCATCTTTAACATCATCAATTTCAACAACTTCAAATTTCGCACCGGCTTTAAATTCTTTAACCACCACGGCGTCAATTGGCAGAACAACTTCGCAATTATTTTCTTTCGCAGTTGCAATGATTTTAAGCGCGGTGTCTTTCAAATCTTTTTCGCACAAAGATTTTCCGACATTTTTTCCCAAGGCATAAAGAAAAGTATTGGCCATGCCGCCGCCAACCACAATGGTTTGCGCTTTTGTTGCCAGAGAATTTAGCAGATCAATTTTCGTTGAAACTTTCGCGCCGCCAACCACTGCCATCATCGGTTTTTTGGCATTTTCTAAAAGATTGGTGAGATTATCCAATTCAGCTTCCATCAAAAATCCTGCCGCTGATTTTAAGATTGCCGGAATGCCGGTGATTGAAGCATGGGCGCGGTGCGAGCAGGAGAAAGCGTCATTGACATAAAGATTACCAAAAGAGGCCAATTTTTGCGAAAATTCCGCATCATTTTTGGTTTCTTGTTTATAGAAGCGTAAATTTTCGAGCATGATTACTTCGCCATATTTGGTGTTTTCAATTGCTTTGTGCACTGCTTCACCAATGCAATCATTCACAAAATTTACTTTCACCGGACTCATCAATTCCTGCACGCGATCAACTAATTGGCGAATTGACATTGAAGGTTCAACTTTGCCTTCCGGGCGGCCAAAATGCGAGATAACGATTACTTTCGCCTGATTGTGGGCGAGATATTTTAGTGTAGGAATCACAGCTTTGATGCGCGTGTCATCTTCGATTTTTCCATTTACTACGGGTACGTTGATATCAACGCGCACGATCACATTTTTATTGGTTACGACGCAATCTTTTAATCTGTTGAATTTAGGCATGTTGAGAGATTTAGATAATTTGAAACTATGGCTTGATTTTTGAGGCTCGGATTTTATTTTGCGCGGCCTCCAAATTTTTTTCCAATATTTATTTCCAACAAATTCTAAAAAACTATGGGTACTAAGAACAACCCGAAAAACAGGGTTAAAGCTGCTGAGAAAAAGAAATTCAACGGTAAAGAAGTTGAGCCGGTTTATTATTATGGCGTGCATGCCGGACATGGTAAATATATGGCCGCAAAATATGCCGGATCAGCACAGCTAGTGGTTGATGGTGCTGGTCGTCCAATCCAATGGGATGAAGTCAATTAATTTACGATTTAAGATTTACGATTTACGAATTTTAGAAGGCGTAAGTTGTAAATCATTAATTCGTAATTCGTAATTCGTAAATTTTATATAATGCCTGAAGTAATCATAAACGGTCCCGCAGGAAGAATCGAAGGTCGCTATCATCAAAATACCGACCCTAAAGCACCTGTCGCTTTAGTGCTTCATCCGCACCCGCTTTATGGCGGCACCATGAACAACAAAATCACTTACGCGCTTTATCGCGCTTTTGTGAATAATGGTTTTTCAGTGCTTCGCGTGAATTTCCGCGGCGTTGGCAAATCGCAAGGCAAATTTGATAATGGTGTTGGTGAATTGCTTGATGTAACTGCAATCATCAATTGGCTTCACGATCAAAATATGAAAGCCACCGAATTTTGGATTTCAGGTTTTTCTTTCGGTGCCTGGATTGCCTTGCAAACCGTGATGAGAAGACCGGAACTCGAAAATTACATCCTCGTTGCTCCTCCTGCGACAAAATATGATTTCAATTTCATCGTGCCATGCACTTCGGCAGGTCTTGTTATTCAAGGCGGCAAAGATGAAATCACCAAAGAACCTGATTCGGCAAAATTAGCCGAAAAACTTTCCGCGCGCGAAGGTGCTGAAATCACTTACCAAATGATTCACGGCGCAGATCACTTCTTCAAAGATCACATGAAAGAATTTGAGGAAATGATCGACAAATATATCAAACACCGCCTGGTAGTTGATTCGACAAAAGTGCGCAAAGTTAAACGTGATCGTCGTCGTCGTCGCAAAAAGAAAAATGCCGCGGAAGCTAAGCCGGAGCGTAATCACTTCCCGGTGAAATCACTGGCATCATTTGAGAACTAAGCGATCTCGCTCGCCTGGCTTTGCGAGCCTTTCTTATTCTTCTCCATCAAAGCTACTGATCCTCCAACCAGAATTATCAAGCTGCCAAGCAATTGCAGCGCTGAGATTTTTTCATCAAGTAACCACCATCCGAAATATAAAACTGCCAGCGGCTCAGAAACGCCAAGCAATGACGCTTTGTTGGAATTAATATATTTTAAACTTTGCAGGAAAAACAAAATCGGTAGTGCAGTTGAAATCAATCCCATCGCCACAATATCAAAATAAGGTCTGCTATTTTGCGGAATCACTAAACTGCCGTCAACCCAGGCAAATAAAGCGCTGGCCCCAAGGCATCCCAGGCAGACAATAAAGGCCATAGTTAGTGGTGGAAGTTTTGAGCGCTGCACCGAAAAAACATAAGCGCCGAAAAAAATCGCCGCCAAAGTTCCGTAAATAATTCCCGGAAAATTCATTTCAAAACCGCGCAGATCGGTGAGTAGTGTGATGCCAATCAAAATTGCGATGATGGAAAAAAAATAAGAAGTGGTTATTTTTGTTTGGTAAAAAATGCGATTTAGAATAACCACCACCAGCGGATAAGCAAAAAACATGATCATCGCCAAACCCGTGCCAATCTTGACTGAAGACACAAAATAAAATGCCGAAGCCGTGCCGTGAAAAAGTGCGCTGCTGAAAAAAACTTTCACCATTTCGCCGAAATTATTTTGCAGCAATTTCTCTTTTTTCATCTGCCAGAAACACAGCGCGAGCATGATGAGTGACGCAACAAGGAAGCGCCAAAACAGCATATTATAAGCAGAAAAATTTTCCTGCATGATCTTGATGCCGAAATAGCCAATCAACCCGTAAGCCAGGCCGGAAGCAAGTACATAAGCAACACCTTTTTGTTCGCGGGTGAGAAAATTCATGAAATGATGTCTGATTTATAAAGCGTGCCGCCGCAAGCAGAGTGGAATTGCGGCAATTTTTGGCATACGCCGGTAGTTTTTTTGAAGCTGATTGGCAATCCCAAAATGCTGCGAATGGCGAGAAAGGCAAAGGCCTCGGCCTCAATTGAATCGCCGTTAAAACCAATTTCTTCCACCGCTTTAATTTTGATGCCGGGAATATATTTGCGCATATCTTCCATCAGTGCGACATTTTTGCGACCCCCGCCGCAAACAAAAATTTCCTGCGGTTTTTTATTCAAAAATTCGAGATTGATTGCCAAAGCTTTTGAGTGCATGTAGGCAAAGGTCGCCAGCGCATCTTCAATTTTTATGCTGTTGATTGGTGCGACAATTTCGGCGAAGTCATCGCGGTCAAAAGATTTCGGCGGTTTTTTGTGAAATAATTCATTTTGCAAAATGCGATCCGCAAGCAGGAAATCAACATTGCCGCTTTTGGCGAGCGCGCCGTCCTGATCGAAATCGCGGCCGAATTTTTTCTTCATCAAATCATCAAGCGGTGCGTTGCCAAAGCAGATGTCGAAGGCCATGATGTCTTCCTCGCTATCCTGCTCATCGAAATAAGTGATGTTGGAAATGCCGCCGATATTTAGCGCCACCACCGGTTTCGACTGTTTGGAAAAAAGATAATAATGATAGATCGGAACCAGCGGCGCACCTTGTCCGCCAAGGGCGACATCGCGCACGCGAAAATCGGCGACCACATCAATGCCGCACAAATGTGAAAGCAAATGCGCATTGCCGATTTGCCAGGTGATGCCGGCTTCCGGAATGTGTGAAATCGTGTGTCCGTGAAAAGCGATGACATCAATTGTTTTTTTATCGATGTTATTTTTTTGCAAAAATTCATTCACCAATTTGGCGTGCAGCAAAGTGAGTTCGATCTCAACATCTTTAATTTGCCTCAAGGTATGCGAGCCGTAAATCAGCGAGGCGAGGCGGGTTTTAAAATCTTTTTCGTAAGGCAGATAAGCAAAATTTTTGCGCTCAATTATTTTTTTTCCGTCACTTTCAATTAAGGCTAAATCAATTCCATCCATCGAGGTTCCGCTCATCAAGCCAATTGAGCGGTAAATTTTATTCATAACAAATTCGGTTAAAAATATTGATCAGACAAAGTTTTTTGTCCAAATAGAGAGCCGGCGTTTTATGAAGGGAAATCATGGCTTCATCAACTATCGCAAAAATTTCTTTTGGGGAAAATTTTTGTTCTAAATCCAAAAAAACTTTTTCTTCTTCAAAGAAAAATTCGAGGCGAACTTTGGAAATATGTTTGATCAAGCGCGCGAAAAAAAACTCCAAACATTTTTCAACAATTGCGAAAGAAAAATCTTTGGCAGAAATTGTTTTTAGCAATTCATCGCTTAATTTTTTGTTGATAATTGAACGCAAGAAAAGCTGGTAAAACCTTGATATTTCTGCTCCCATCTCAATTGCAACTGCCGGAGAATTTTCGCATAATTCAGCGAGAAATTTTGCTTCGCCGGTGAGAAATTTTATTTTTTTGTGCTGCAAAATTTTTTCAAAATCACTGGGAGAAAGATCATTAATTTTTAGCAATTGGCAACGCGAGCGAATGGTTGGCAAAACGCGGCTGAGATTATGCGCAATTAAGATGAGAAAATTTTTGCTGTGCGGTTCTTCCAAAATTTTTAACAGCGCGTTAGCCGCCGATTTATTAAGCTCGCAGGCGGAATCGATGATGATGAATTTATCTTTATTCGCCGCCGCTGTTTGATTTAGAAATGCCGAAATTTTACGAATTTTTTCAACATTGATGTCGCGTTTTCCTTCGTCTTTTTCGATGATGAGCAGATCAGGATGACTGTCATTTTGCGTGCCCAAAATTTGCAAACAAAATTCTTTGGCGAAGCTGGCTTTTCCCATGCCTTTTTTTCCAAGCAGCAAAATGCCGTGATGCAATTTATGATTTTGGTAAGAGGTGAGAAGTCTTGATTTTAGTGGGTCGAAGCCAATCAGCATTTCTTAATTTATTATATCAGCGCAGCTTTTATGTCATTCCCGCCTAGGCGGGAATCCAGTTTTAGCTAGTTTAGAATTTGTTGTTCTGGATCCCCGCCTGCGCGGGGATGACAAGGAAGTAAATACAGCGAGTTTATTCCCCGCCGCCAAGTGAGTGGATGTAAAGCGCTAATTCTTTGATGGTATTGTCGCTTAAACGATCGCTCCAATAAGGCATCACGCCGTTTCGGGCGTAATAGATCGTGAAGATGATGTCTTCTTTTTTGCCGCCGTAAAGCCAGATTTTATCCGACAAATTCGGCGCACCAAGGGCGCGATTGCCTTTACCGCCAAAGCCGTGACAAGCCACGCAATTTGCTTTGAAAATTTCGTCACCTTTTTTGTTGTAAGATGCGTTTCCTGAAAGCGACATCACATATTCCGCCACTGCTTCGATCTCATCTTTTTTCAAAACTTTATCCAAACCAAAAGACGGCATTTGATTGGAGCGCGTTTTTTCATGTCCTGAGCGAATACCGAATTTCAGGGTTTGATAAATATCTTCAATTTTTCCGCCCCACAACCAGTCATCATCATTCAAATTGGGAAAGCCTTTCGCGCCTTGTGCGCCAGAGCCGTGGCAGGCAGCGCAGTTTTCTTTGAAAGCAACGCGACCAGCATTGAGCGCAAATTCCATCAGCTTGGGATCTTTCTGGATTGCGCGTAAATCCAGATGCGAAATTTTTTCGAGTTGTGTTGATTGTTTAGTGTCGATCTCAACTTGCGAAGCGATAAGCTGCGAGCGTCCCGACCAATTTAAAATGCCTTTAGAATTTCCGCCCGGAGTTGGCCAGGCCGGATAAAAAATCCAATAAATAAATGACCAGATGATGCAAATGATCCAGACGATCAGCCACCAGCGCGGGGTAGGCACGTCATATTCCGAAATGCCGTCCCAGTCATGGCCGGTGGTTTCGGTGTTTTTTGGAACATCGATCTTTTTTAGAAGATTGTCGATTTGTGGATTATTGGTAAGTTTATCGCTCATTGTCTTTGAGAGGAATTTTTGAATATTTATCGAATTTCTTTTTCGTGCCTTTTTTGAAGACCGAATAAATTATATAGCAGAAAACCAGGAAGAAAAAAACTGTCGCAATAGTTGGTGCGTAAAGCGCGATTGTTTCCATCATTTTGCCTCCTTTTTATTGATTGGTTGCTTGTTCAGCATTTCGAATTTCGCGAAATCAACAAAAGTTCCCAGCGTTTGCAAATAAGCAACTAAAGCGTCCATTTCAGAGATCATATTCACATTTCCGTCGAAATCGCGCACATTAACTTTTTTGCCGTAACGCTTGAGCAGGCCTTCCGCATCGCGATCCGCAGAAGATTGCACCACGGCATCAGAAACTGAATTTTGGATCATTTCATCAGAATAAGGCACGCCCAGTTTGCGCAAAACTTCCATATCCTCTGAAAGGCTGCTGAGATTGGCTTCGCGATGCGATAAAAATTTATAGCCCGGCATTACAGATTCAGGAACCACATCGCGCGGATCTCTCAAATGGCGCACATGCCATTCATCAGAATATTTACCGCCCACACGCGCCAAATCAGGGCCGGTTCGTTTTGAGCCCCATTGGAACGGGAAGTCATACATGCTTTCAGCCGCGAGAGAGTAGTGGCCGTAGCGCTCCACTTCATCACGCAAAATACGCACTTGTTGTGAGTGGCAGCCATAGCAGCCTTCGCGTTTATAAATTTTCGCACCGGCAAGTTCGAGCGGAGTAAGCGGGCGCATGCCTTCAACTTTTTCCAAAGTTGTTTCCATGCGAAAAAGCGGAGCGATTTCAACCAAGCCACCAATTGAAATTACAATTACGGTGAAGATTAAAAGCAGGAATGAGCTGCGCTCAATTTTATCGTGATGCTTAAGCATAATTAAATTTACGAATTACGATTTACGAATTACGAAAATCGAGAAAGATTTATTAAAAAAAATCGTAACTCGTAAATCGTAATTCGTAAATTACTTAGTTTTTAGTCTTAATTGTTTTGTAGAAATTATAAGCCATTACACAAGCGCCGGTGAGGAAGAATGCACCGCCCAAAGCGCGCGTAACAAATAGCGGATGAATCGCTTTTACTGTTTCAACAAATGAATATTGCAGGAAGCCCATTTCATCATAAGAGCGCCACATCAAGCCCTGCATGATGCCAGAAATCCACATTGCAGTGATATAAAGCACGATACCAATTGAGGCGAGCCAGAAGTGAACTGACACCAACTTCATTGAATAAAGTTTATCTTTTTTCCACAAAATCGGAACCATGTGATAAAGTGCGCCGAAGCTGATTAGCGCCACCCAACCAAGAGCGCCGGAATGAACGTGGCCGATAGTCCAATCAGTATAATGCGAAAGCGCGTTTACCGATTTGATCGCCATCAACGGGCCTTCGAAAGTGCTCATGCCGTAGAATGCAACGGCGGTGATTAGGAAACGTAAAACCGGATCAGTGCGCAATTTATCCCAAGCGCCAGACAAAGTCATGATACCGTTAATCATGCCGCCCCAAGAAGGCATCCACAACATGATTGAGAAAGTCATGCCCAAAGTCTGCACCCAATCAGGAAGCGAAGTGTAATGCAAATGGTGCGGGCCGGCCCAAATATAAATGAAGATCAAAGACCAGAAGTGCAGAATTGACAGGCGATAAGAATAAACAGGGCGCTCGGCGCGTTTGGGAACGAAATAATACATCATGCCGATAAAGCCCGCAGTTAAGAAAAAGCCAACTGCGTTGTGGCCATACCACCATTGGATCATCGCGCTTTGCACGCCGCCAAAAATCGGATAGCTGTGAGGCGAATCAAGGCGCAATGGAATTGATAAATTATTGACGATATGCAGCACCGCAACAGTAACGATGAAACCAAGATAGAACCAGTTTGCCACGTAAATATGCGGCTCGCGGCGTTGCTTCAAAGTTAAAATATAAACCAAAAAATAGCAGATCCAAATTGCCACCAACAGCAAATCGGCATACCATTCCGGCTCGGCATATTCTTTGGCTTGCGTCACGCCGGTAATATAACCAAAAGCTGCTAAAATAATAAATAATTGATAACCCCAGAAAATAAATTTCAGCAAGCGATCAGAGCCCCAAAGGCGCGCTTGCGAAGTGCGCTGAACTACGAAAAAGCTGGTAGCAAAAAGTGCGTTTCCGCCAAAAGCAAAAATCACCGCTGAAGTGTGAAGCGGACGCAGGCGGCCGAAGCTCAACCATTCAATATCCATATTTAAAATCGGAAAGGCCAGCTCAGATGCAATGAAAACGCCGGCAGCGAAACCTACAATTCCCCAGAAAGTGGCGGCGAGAGTGAAAAGTTTTATGATGTCGTAATTATAATTAGGAGCTACGTGCGTGCCATGATCAGCATGTGCGGTCATATGTCTGTTTTAAAAAATTAATTTTAATCCCATCAAAAAAAGCATGATCACATTTATTGAGATTATGATTTTGCTGATGGTTTGAAATCCCGGAAATTTTAATAAAAAATGTCCTCCCATTGCCGTAAAAAACAGCGCCGGAAAAGTGCTTAAACCAAAGAGGAACATTCCAAAAGCTGCTACAAAAGGATTCGAAATTGCCGCGGCAATTAAAAATGCTCCATAAAGCAGGCCGCAAGGAATCAGCCCTAGAACCAGGCCGAGGAAATAACCTTTTATTCCGTGGGGATTTTGAAAAAAAATGGAAAATTTTTTTAGAAAAAAAGCGGCGGCGTTTTCTAGAAAGCGTAATTTAAATCGCAATAAATTCCTCTCAAGCAACAGCCCTAGAAAAAAGACGGCGGCGAGAAATAAAAGTGCGGCCGAAAAAATGCGAAACGGCAAAAAATTCTCGATATTTTTTGCAATCAATGACGAAAAAAATCCCAGCATTGAATAAGTCGTGATGCGTCCTAAGTGGTAGGGCAGCAAGGCGTAATTTTTTAATCTCTCAAAAGGGGAAAAATTTTGCAGCGAAATTTTTTGCAGATTTTGCGAAACTTGTGTGATCACAAAAGGACCGCACATTCCTGCGCAATGCGTGAATCCGCCGAAAAATCCAAGCGAGACTAGCGACAAAATTAAAGTGAGATTTTGAGACATTCGTTATTTACAAATTGCGGCGCGCATTTATTTTTTTTGCGACTTCTTTCCACATAATTTCTTTTCCAGATATGAAAATCAACTTCGCTAAATCGAGCAGCTTTTCTGCTCCAAAAAATTCAGTTTCTGTTTTGGTTTTAACCACTGATCAGGCAAAAAAATCAAATTTGCGTCCGGTTAAATTTGCCAGAGAAAATTTTGAATTTGAGGGAAAAAACGGACAAGCGCATTTGATTTCTGGAATGGATGAAAGCTACGCGGTTATTGGTGCGGGAGATGAGAAAAAATTGGATGATCTGGCGGTTCAAAAAATTGGTTCACGCATTATTTCATTTTTAAATGCGGCAAAAATTCAATATGCCAATATTGCTTTTGAATCGAAAAATTCTGCACACGATATTGCCAATCTTGCTTTTGGCGCAACTTTGCAGAGCTATCGCTTTAACAAATATTTCGAAAATAAGAAGAAAGACAAAGAGCTGAAAGTTAAAAATGTAACTTTCATCACATCAGATGTTTCTAAGGTAGAAAAGGAATTTGCGCCGCTCGATATTTTGGCTAGAAACACTTTTCTAGTGCGCGATTTAGTTTCTGAACCGGCCAATATTTTATACCCGAAAAGTTATTCCGATATTTGCCGCACTTTCAAAAAAGATGGTTTGGATGTTGAGGTTCTAGGCGAGGCGGAAATGAGAAAACTCGGAATGAATTCACTTCTTGGCGTTGGACAAGGTTCAGAAAAAGAATCGCAATTAGTAATTTTAAAATGGAATGGCGGCAAAAAAGGCGATGCGCCTCTGGCCTTTGTTGGTAAAGGTGTAACTTTCGACACCGGCGGCATCTCAATCAAACCGGCCAATAATATGGAAGATATGAAAACCGACATGGCAGGTTCTGCCGTTGTGGTTGGCTTGCTGCGCAACCTTGCACAACGCAAAGCGAAAGTGAATGCAGTTGGGGTAATTGGTCTGGTTGAAAATATGCCATCAGGCTCAGCGCAACGTCCGGGCGACGTGGTTCGCTCAATGTCGGGCCAGACAATTGAAGTTATTAATACCGACGCCGAAGGCCGCCTGGTGCTGGCTGACGCGCTTCACTACACTAACGTAAATTTCAAACCGAAATTCATCGTTGATCTCGCAACACTAACTGGCGCAATCACTGTTGCACTTGCGGATGTTTATTCCGGACTGTTCTCAAATGACGATAAATTGTCCAACCAACTTGAAGATTGCGGCTATAAAGTCGGCGAGCGCGTTTGGCGCTTACCGCTTGGCGAAGAATATGATGACATGATCAATTCTGACATTGCTGACATGAAAAATGTCGGCGCCGGAAGAGGCGCGGGCAGCATCACGGCAGCACAATTTTTAAAACGCTTCGTTGGCGACACCGCCTGGGCGCATCTTGATATTGCAGGTGTGGCCTGGAAAGGAAAAGGTGACGCCATGGCAGTGAAAGGCGCCACAGGCTATGGGTTGCGACTCTTAAACGAGTTGGTAAAATCTTACGAAACCAAATAACAATATTCATTTGTGGATGCGGCGATTTACTCGCCGCGTAGCAATTCAACTTAACCTAAATTTGAACGCAGTTCAAATTTAATTCATGAAAAAACTTTTAATCCGCGGCGGCAAAAAACTTGAAGGCAAAGTTGAAATTGCCGGCGCAAAAAATGCCACTTTGCCTTTGATGGTGGCATCAATTTTGACTGCTGAGAAGCTTACTCTCACCAACATTCCTCACGTTTCTGATATTGCGACTATGGCCAATCTTTTGGTGCATTTTGGCATTGAAGTTGGTTTGGATGGTCGTGACCCCGACCTTGGCCATCAAGGCCGCGCGTTGGTGTTGGAAGCAAAAAATATTTCTGATTCAACTGCGCCTTACGATTTAGTGCGCAAAATGCGTGCTTCGATTTTTGCTTTGGGTCCGCTTTTGGCGCGCACCGGCAAAGCAAAAATTTCTTTGCCCGGAGGATGCGCAATCGGTACACGTCCGGTTGATCTGCATTTAAAAGCGATGGAAAAATTAGGTGCTAAAATCGAATTAAGCGGCGGCTATGTTAATGCTGAAGTGCCGGGCGGACGCTTAATTGGTGCAGAAATTAATTTCGAAAAAGTTTCGGTTGGCGCAACTGAAAGCGCGATGATGGCCGCCACTTTGGCGAAAGGCGAAACAACTTTGATTAATGCGGCTTGCGAGCCTGAAATCATTGATCTCGCAAAATGTTTAACTGCGATGGGTGCAAAAATTCAAGGTGCCGGAACTTCGCAAATTAAAATTCAGGGCGTTGAAAAACTTCATGGCGCAAGACATCACGTAATTGCTGATCGCATCGAAGCTGGCACTTACGCCGCAGCAGCGGGAATCACCAATGGCAAATTAATTTTGCAGGGCGTGGAATTATGGATCATGAATGGCTTTCGCGAAGATATGGAGCGTGCCGGAATATCGCTCAAACAAATTTCGCCACGCGAAGTTGAAGTGACGCGAATCACTGATGTGCTTCATCCGGTGAGCATTTCAACTCATCCATTTCCGGGTTTTCCAACCGACATGCAAGCGCAATTTATGGCGCTGATGACAGTTGCTGATGGCGCTTCAACAATTGAAGAAACAATTTTTGAAAACCGCTTCATGCACGTTCTCGAACTGGTTCGTATGAATGCCAACATTGAATCGCACGGCAATCTTGCAGTTGTAAAAGGTGTGAAAAAATTAACCGGCGCAGAAGTTATGGCAACTGACTTGCGCGCTTCTGTTTGCTTGGTTTTGGCCGGTTTGGCAGCGGAAGGAGAAACTATCATCAATCGTCTTTATCATCTTGAGCGTGGATATGAAAGATTGGCTGAGAAGCTGATTGCCTGCGGCGCTGATATAAAAATAATTTACTAAAACTCGATGTTATTACCCTCCCCTTGAGGGAGGGTCGACGAACCGCAGGTGAGTCGGGGAGGGGTCAGAAATCTAAATTAAATATCTGACCCCTCCCCGGATCGCTTACGCTCTCCGACCCTCCCTCAGGGGAGGGTAATAGACTGAGAAAAAAAATTACTTCATGTTCCAACTAATCGCAAAAAAAATTTTCGGGTCAGTTAATGACCGTATCATCAAATCAATGTGGCCGGAAGTTGCTAAAATCAACGCTTTTGAGCCGCAAATCTCTGCGTTATCTGATGAAGAATTAAAAGCAAAAACAGCAGAATTTAAAAAACGTTTAGCTGATGGCGCAACGCTTGATTCGCTTCTTCACGAAGCTTTCGCGGTGGTGCGCGAAGCAGCAAAACGCACGCTCAACATGCGCCATTTCGATGTGCAATTAATCGGTGGTATGGTTTTGCATCACGGAAAAATTTCCGAGATGAGAACAGGTGAAGGTAAAACTTTGGTTGCAACGCTTCCTTGCTATCTCAACGCGCTCACCGGCAAAGGTGTTCACGTGGTTACAACTAACGATTATCTCGCCAAACGTGACTCGGCCTGGATGGGAAAAGTGCATGAATTTTTGGGATTAAGCGTTGGTTGCCTAACCAATGAAATGATGGATGACGAGCGTCGCGTGGCTTATGCTTGCGACATCACTTATGCCACCAACAATGAATTAGGTTTCGATTATCTGCGCGATAATATGAAATTTTCGCGCCAGCAAATGGTGCAACGCGGACATAATTTTGCCATTGTCGATGAAGTGGATTCGATCCTTGTCGATGAAGCGCGCACGCCGCTTATCATTTCCGGCCCAACTGACAATAATTCCAAACTTTATGAAGATATTAATCGCATAATTCCGAAATTGAGCGCCGAGGATTTTCAGATGGAAGAAAAAGAGCGCGGCGTTTTCTTGACAGAAAAAGGCATCGAGCATGTTGAAAAAATGTTGAAGAGCGCAGGCATTATTGAAGAAAGCTCAACGCTTTATGATCCAAATAACATCTCGCTGGTGCATCACGTAAATCAAGCGCTTAAGGCTCATAAAATTTTCAAAAATGAAATTGATTATATCGTAAAAGACGGATCAATCATGATCATTGATGAATTTACCGGCCGTATGCAAGAAGGCCGCCGCTTCTCGGATGGCTTGCATCAGGCGCTTGAAGCAAAAGAAGGCGTGAAAGTGCGAAATGAAAATCAAACGCTGGCTTCAATCACTTTCCAAAATTATTTCCGTCTTTACAAAAAACTTGCGGGCATGACAGGCACGGCGTCAACCGAAGCAGTTGAGTTTGAAGAAATTTACAATTTGCGTGTGGTGGAAATTCCAACTAATCGCCCGGTTTCGCGCAAAGATGAAGATGATGAAATTTATAAAACTGAAGCGGGAAAATATTCGGCAATTGTTGAATCGATCAAAGAAGCGCATAGCCGCAAACAGCCGATCCTTGTTGGCACGGTGAGCATTGAGAAATCTGAATATCTCTCAAAATTATTGAAACAGCACAAACTTCCGCACTCAGTTTTGAACGCGAAATATCACGAAAAAGAAGCCGAAATTATCGCGCAAGCCGGTGTTCCGGGTGCAATCACGATTGCTACAAACATGGCAGGTCGCGGAACAGACATCAAACTTGGCGGCTCGGAAGAAATGTTGCTTGAAGGTGTGGAAGATGAAAAAGAAATCGCCGCAATAAAAGCGCAAGTTGAAGCCGATAAAAAAATCGCCGTTGATGCGGGCGGACTTTATGTTTTGGGAACTGAGCGCCACGAAAGCAGAAGGATCGACAACCAGCTGCGCGGCCGCTCCGGACGCCAGGGTGATCCTGGTCGCTCGAAATTTTTCTTATCACTTGAAGATGATTTGATGCGCATTTTCGGTTCAGAAAAATTGCAATCTTTGCTCTCAACTTTTGGCCTGAAAGATGATGAAGCGATCTTCCATCCGTGGATTACAAAAACTTTGGCAGGTGCGCAGCATAAGGTTGAAATGAGAAATTATGAGATTCGCAAAAATCTTTTGAAATATGACGATGTCATCAATCACCAGCGCAAAAATATTTTTGCACTGCGCAATGAAATTATTGATGCTGATGATATTTCGCCAAAAATTAAAAAGTTCCGCGATCAGTTAAATCAAGAGTTGGTTGAGGATTGTATTCCAAAAAATTCTTATCCGGAACAATGGGAAATGGCGCTTTTGGAAAAAGAAATTTTGCGCATTTACGGCATTCATCTTGATTTAAAAACACTCAGCCAAAAAGAAGGTGTCACGGAAAAAGAAATTTTAGCGGCGATCAACAGCGCGGCAATTGAAGTGTTTGCAAGCAAAGAGCAACTTTATGGTGTTGAAATTATGCATCAGGTTGAGAAGCAGATTTTCTTGTTAACTTTGGATAATGAGTGGAAAGACCATTTATTGTCGCTCGATAAATTGCGTTATGGCATCAATCTTCGCGCTTACGCACAGAAGGATCCACTGATTGAATATAAACGCGACGCTTTCAATTTATTTGAAGATATGATGCTAAGAATCGAAGAACAAATTGTGGGCAGAATTGCGCATGTGAAAATCAGCGACGAAGCGCAAGAAAGCGAAATCAATATTTTAGCGCGCGCGCCAAAACAAAAAATGTTTGAAAGCAGAAATGATCCGGCCTTCGTGCAGAGTGAGGCGAAAGCGCCGCAAGGAATTTCATCTTCAGCGCCGGTTAAAACAAATGTGAAAGCTGAAGAACGCGATCCGACAAATCCTGCAAGTTGGGGAAAAGTTGAGCGCAATGAATCTTGCCCTTGTGGTAGCGGGAAGAAATTCAAGCAGTGCCACGGCTGACGCAATTGGCAATTGGTCAATTAAGAATTACCAATTGCTAATTCCTAATTGTTAATTGCTACTTGTTAATTGCTACTTGTTTCCATGATTATCGCCAGCTTCGCCTCTTTCCTAATCCTCTTCGTCCTCATCGGCATTCTCTCCACCTTCAAAAGCAAATCTACTCCCGCAGATTATCTTTTGGCCAGCCACAGCGAAAAACCTTGGCTCATCGCATTTTCCGCAGTTGCCACCAACAATAGCGGCTACATGTTTCTTGGCATGATTGGCTATTCTTACGCGCATGGAATTTCCGTAATCTGGATCATGATTTGCGTTTTGATCGGCGATTTTTGCGCCTCACTTTTTGTGCATAAAAAACTGCGCATCGCATCGGGAAAAGTTCACGCGCTAAGTTTTCCCGAAACGCTCAGCAAATGGGGCGGCACCAATTATAAAATTTTTCGTTTTCTTGGCGGCATAATTCTGGTTTTATTTTTAAGCATCTATGCCGCCGCGCAACTCAAGGCCGGAGGCAAGGCGATGCATGTTTTATTTGGCTGGAATTACATGATTGGATCAATCATCGGAGCGGCAATTGTGATTTTTTATTGTCTGAGTGGAGGCATGCGTGCATCGATCTGGACCAACACCGCGCAAGCTTTTGTAATGATTCTCGCCATGGCGGCTTTATTTTTTATGGCGCTAAATGAAGTTGGCGGCGCGAAAATTTTTTATGAAAAAATGCAGGCCGTGTCGCCGGAATTTTTCAGTATTTTTCCGCAGGGATTATTTTTTGATGAATGGTGGGGCCTGGCTTTCTTTGTCTTGGGCTGGTTCTTCGGCGGTTTTGGAATTGTCGGTCAGCCACATATCATGAGCAGTTTTATGGCGATGGACAAGCCGCAAAATATCACGCGAATCAGAATTTATTATTACAGTTGGTATTTCCTTTTTTACATTTTGACGATTGGAACTGGGCTGGTAGCGCGCATTTTAATTCCTTATCACGCCGGCTTCGATCCTGAACTCGCAATGCCGCAATTAACGCAGCAAGTAATGCCAGAAATTTTGATTGGTCTGGTTTTGGCGGGATTATTTTCCGCAACAATGGCAACCGCAGATTCACAAATTTTGAGCTGCGCTGCATCAATCACGCATGATATAATTCCGGGAAAGAGCAGAAATTATTTCGCCGTAAAAAGTGCAACTTTCATCGTCACAATTTTTGCGCTGCTGGTTTCTTTCTCCGAAAATCAAAGCGTATTTTCACTCGCCATGATTGCCTGGCTCGCGCTTGCTTGCTCGTTTGGTCCCATCATCACAATTTATTCACTAAATGGAAAAATGTCGCAGCGCGTTGCAATCATCGTGATGTTTAGCGGCTTTGTTTCAATGTTGGTTTGGCATTATTTAGGATTTGGCGAATCGCTTTATGAAGCAGCAGTTGGAATGCTTACCGGCTTTTTGGTTTTTCTAATTTCCAAAATAAAATTTTAGAAAATTACGCAGGAATCTTTTTTGGCGCTTTGTCCTAGAATATTTTCCGCAAGTTGATGAGACGGATCAGTTGCCGGTTTTTCTTTAACTTTTCTTTGCGCAGTTTCCTTAACTTCTGCCCAGGCTTTTTTCGCATCTTTATTTCCCTGCGCGGCTTGTTCTTTCACGCAATTAGCAAATAGTGAAATAAGTGCATGTTTGAAGGTTTTGCGCTCTTGATGCAAATCACTTTTCCCATCTTTTAAAATTCCGATTAATTCACATAACAGCAAAACAGATTTTGTGCTGCAATTATCATGTTTTTGGACTGCGGTTTCAACCATGTCACTGCGCTTGGCGCGATCAATAAAAGGAGATGAATCTAAAAATGCTGCCAACTCACTTTCATCGCGAAGATAAAAAAGTTTTTCTATCAAATCTTTCACCATAATTCCCGGATTAACCGGAAATTTTACAACACTGAAATTGCGTTACTGCTTTTGATCTGCGGCCAGCGGACAATTGCCATCAACATAATAAACGAAGCGTGGTGCATAAGGTTTGGCGCTGTCATGCTCAATCACAAAATAAGAAACATGATTTTCAAGTTGCGCTGGCATCATTTTTAATATCGTGCCGCCTGCGAAATGAGGAAAAGGTTTATCAGATAAAATTATTTCCAGAATAGCGCGAAAATTTTCTTTATCTTTGAGGTCAAGCGAATCGAGTTTTTTTAAAAAAATTCGCGGAATTAATTTTTTGTCACTGATGTTGGGAGATGCTTCGCCGTAGAGATGCGGCAGCATGAATTTTGCTAATGAGAGATCAATTGCCTGCGTAATTTCTTCTTCATCTGCATCGGTTTTTTTTAATCCTTCGCGGTAGAGCAGTTTTAATTGTTCTTTTTTTGCTTCATCTTCTTCAACTGCAAGTCTAAGCGCCATATAATCAAGCAAGCCAAGACCGGCTTCATCTCGCTGGGTAAGAATTTTTTCTTTTCTAAAAATAATTTCGAGAATTTCAAAATTTGAACTTAATTCTGAGACCATCCGATTCGCGCAGGCAATTATTTCTTTAGGTGAATATGCCTGCACAAGCCTTTTTACAGCAGCAACATCTTTATTGATCAGGGCGGTAGTGAGGGCCTTTTGTGCGGTTTCTGGTTTTGACATTTTGCCTGGTTAAATTTCGAGGGAAGGGATCGGTAATTTTATAGGCACACGGGTGCGATTGGTATAAGATCTGCCGTAAAGGCTATCATCACCATAAATTTCGCCATCAGTGCTGGAGTTTAGAACTTGGTAGGCGAAAAGTCGTCCCTCGGCTATATGGGGAAAATTTGCCAGCATTTTTTCGATATTTTGTTCGCCGTCTTTTTGATTTTCTACCAATTCAATATGAGCAAAAGCAAAATGCTTTTCATCACAAACCATCAAGGCAATGCAATATTGCAAATTGCTGGTATAGAGAATTTTGCCAAGCGGGCGAATCATGAATTGATTTAAATCAACGTGGTTTTCAATTCCGTGAGTTGCTGCTAAATTTCGTGCCGACCTAAGAGATTGGGTAAAATTAATAAAAGATCTAATTCGGGTCATGCGTTGATTTTCTTACGCAAATTTTTGTCGATCTCATCCAAAAATTCTTCGGTGTAGAGATAATCTTTACCGTGTTCGACTTTATTGCCGTGGATGCACACCGCTAAATCTTTGGTCATTTTTCCGCTTTCCACAGTTTCGATGCAGGTTTTTTCTAGCGTGTGACAGAAATCGATGAGCTCGGAATTTCCATCAAGCTTGCCGCGGAATTCAAGGCCGCGTGTCCAGGCAAAAATTGAGGCGAGTGGATTTGTGGAAGTTGGTTTTCCTGCTTGGTGATCGCGGAAATGGCGTGTCACTGTGCCGTGCGCCGCTTCTGCTTCCATGATTTTTCCATCCGGCGTGATTAAAACTGAGGTCATCAAACCAAGTGAGCCAAAGCCTTGTGCCACTGAATCTGATTGCACATCGCCATCGTAATTTTTGCAGGCCCAAACAAAACTTCCGCTCCATTTCAAGGCGGAGGCTACCATGTCGTCAATTAAGCGATGTTCGTAAACGATTTTTTTTGCGGCGAATTTTTCTTTGAAATCGCGCTCATAAATTTCGGCAAAAATATCTTTGAAGCGCCCGTCATATTTTTTCAAAATTGTATTTTTGGTCGAGAGATAAAGCGGCCAGCCTTTTTGCAAGGCTAAGTTAAAACAAGAATAGGCGAAGCCGCGAATTGACTCATCAATATTATACATCGCCATTGCAACGCCCGGGCCTTCAAATTTGTAAACTTCATGTTCGATGATTTTGCCATCTTCGCCAATAAATGAGATCAGCAATTTTCCTTTTCCCGGCACCACGAAATCAGTTGCCTTATATTGATCGCCAAAAGCGTGACGGCCAACGATGATTGGCGAGGTCCAGTTTGAAACAATGCGCGGCACATTACTGCAAACAATTGGTTCGCGAAAAACTGTGCCATCCAAAATATTGCGGATCGTGCCGTTGGGTGATTTCCAGATTTCTTTTAAATTAAATTCTTTTTTGCGTGCTTCATCGGGCGTGATTGTGGCGCATTTAATTCCTACACCAAATTGTTTGATGGCGTTTGCCGCATCAATGGTGACTTGGTCGCGCGTTGCATCGCGATTTTCAACACCCAGATCAAAATATTTTAAATCAACATCAAGATAAGGCAGGATTAATTTTTCTTTGATGAATTTCCAAATGACGCGCGTCATCTCATCGCCGTCAATTTCAACAACAGGATTTTTTACCGCGATTTTTTTCATAAATTTTAATTAAATTGTTGGAGGGCGTGGCTCTTTTTATTGGCACATTCTCAAAAATAAATTTGGTTTTTTAGATATTATTATTTTTGCTTTAGCGAGCGCTAATGAAAAAATTTTCAATCCTGTGACCAAAAACTATCTCATTTTCTTTTCTCTTTGTTTTGCTGCAATTGAAGCGCAAGCTGCAATCACAATTAACTCTTCGCAAAACACAGGCTTTCACCTCAACGGATACTACAATCTCAATTGCCAATGGTGGTGATTTAAGCGTGAATGTTGATTCAACTTCTCATGCACCAATTTATGTAAATGGATCGGGATTAACTGGTTTGATTTTGAATGTGGATAGCGGCAGCGCGACTGCGGGAATTGAAGCTAGCGGTAATAATTTTGGTGCGGTTTTTATTGATGACTTAAATTCAATTGCGGAAATTAATTTGACTTCGGGGCGCATCACTTCCAACCGCTCTTTTGGAGCGACCGTGCAATTAAATAGCGGTGGCGATATAGATCTCACAACTGCTGCGGGTACCAACAGTTACCAAGCTTGGGCAAGGAAGTTTGAAAGCAGGTTTTGGTGCGAAAATTTATAGCTCTGACGCGATAAGCTTTAACGCCAATTATGTTTTTGAACATCGCATCAATTACCACGCTAATTCAATTGTGCTCAAAGCTGTTTATAAATTTTAGGTTGGCAGGATAAATATCTAAATTAGTAAGGCCGCCCTCAATCAATCCAAGTCTAAATAAAATGAAAAAAATTCTTATTTGCCTCGCAATTTTTTGCGCTTTTTCTGCTGAAGCTTTTGCCAGAAAAGCTAATGTCGTAATCATCGCAACGGGCGGCACGATTGCCGGAACCGCGGCTTCATCAAGCCAGGCCACTTATTCGCCAGCGCAATTGATGGTTGACCAAATTTTAGAAACTGTTCCGGGTGTAAAAAAACTTGCCAATATTAGCTCGATCCAATTTTCGCAAATCAGCAGCCAAAATATGACTGATGAATTATGGTTGAAGCTGGCAAAAACTGTGAACGAAACTTTATCAAAAAGTTCAGTTGATGGAATCGTGATTACGCACGGAACTGATACGATTGAAGAAACTGCTTATTTCCTCAATTTAGTTGTGAAAAGCAGAAAACCAGTGGTGATTGTTGGTTCAATGCGTCCTTCAAGCTCGCTGAGCGCTGATGGTCCGCTTAATCTTTTCAATGCGATTGCAACTGCGGCAAATCCAGTTTCAAAAAACAAAGGTGTGTTGGTGGTTTTCAACGACAATATTTACGCCGCGCGCGATGTTAGCAAAATCAATACTACAAATGTTGCGGCTTTTGCTTCCAACAATTCCGGCCCAATTGGCATGGCTTATTATGGCGATGTGAAATTTTATTATTCACCACTTCGCACTCACACTGCGGATACGGTTTTTGATGTGAGAAAATTAACCAAATTGCCGAAAGTTGAAATCGTTTATGCTCACGTTAATCACTCATCAGATGTGATTGATAATATGGTTTCTGATGGCGTTGCCGGAATTGTAACTGCTGGTGTGGGAGATGGAAACGTAAATGAAAAAAGTTTGAAAAGCTTAATTGATGCCAGCACTGCAGGTGTTTTGGTGACTAGAAGCTCAAGACTTGGCAGTGGTTTCGTAGTTTTGAATAATGAAATCGAAGATGACAGATATGGTTTTGTAACGGCGGATAATTTGAACCCGCAAAAAGCACGTATTTTATTGATGCTCGCGCTGACTAAAACAAATGATTACAAAAAAATTAGAGAGATGTTTGGGCAATATTAAGGCAAGTAACAAGTAAGAGTTATCAAGTAACAATTGCCACTTGCTAAGAGATTGGTTCAAAAAATCCGTTATCCGGATTGAAGGTCATGATTGAGGCAGTTTCGATGTCGAAATAGCAGCCAAAAATTTTCAATTTATTCTCATCCAGACGCTTCGAAATATAAGGATATTCCATTAAATTATAGAGTGACACCACAACAGATTCATGTTCGCACGAAGCTTGTTGTTGTTCTGGGCTTTTATCGGCAAGCTGTGTTTTAACGGCATCGCGCGCTTCTTTGGCAACGGACAACCAGGTCTTCATCGATTTAGAAATTCCGCCACCCGAAAATTTTTCCGACATCATGATTTTGATGGCATCACATTTGGCATGTCCAAGCACGATGATATTTTCCACCTCAATTTCTGTTACCGCATATTCAATTGCCGACATAATTCCATGAATTCCTTCCATTGAATATTTCGGAACTAAACCGCCGAGATTGCTTAAAACATAAAGCTCGCCGGGATTAGTGGCGAAAATATTTTCCGGAGAAATTCGCAAATCAGAACATGAGATGATCAAGGTGCTAGGCTTTTGTCCTTGGACCAGCAAGTGCTCGATCATGTCTTTTTTTTGTGGAAAAGTTGTGGCTTTGAAAACGCGAAAACCGCTCATTAGTTTTCCGATATTTGGCATAAGTTTAAAAAAAATTAATTAGAAAATATATTTCCCCACAGCCGATCATAGGCTTCGGATTCTTTCAATATATTATACTGCATTTCATCAATATTGGGCGGAACGATTTTTTGAGAAAATGCCGAATAGCCAAGTCCATAGCGTCCGCCGGGCACTGTGATGCCGATGAATTCCATGATTGATGGCGCAATGTCGAAATGGGTAATTTGTTCGCGACTTTTTGTAAAATGTTTTTCGCTTATCCACAAATTAAAAATGCGTCGCTCTTTGATATTTTTTAATTTATCGCTCAGCGGATTTTTCATTGCCAGGTGATCGCCCATTATAACAATGTCGGTGTTTTTGAGGTAACCTTTATTGTGAACATAAGCGATAAAATCTGCCACTTCATCAGCGGTGCAATTCACTATATCAGCAAAATTTTGCGCGCCATTTTCTGCGCAACTTTTTGAGATAAAACCTTTGGGTGAGTGCATGCCAATTGTGAGTAAAGTGAGATTGAATAATTTTTTTTCTAACATCAATTCATCAAGGCGCAGCTTGGCTTCATAGAAAAGATCATCATCATTCAAACCCCAATGATTCAAATCATCTTTAGAATATTTTTTTAACCATTCTTCGCGTCCCACAATTTCGTCATAACCATGTGCGTGCAAAAATTTTCCTTTGCCTGAAAAATAAGGCGAAGCGCCGCCAAGAAAAATATTTTTATATCCCAGTTGTTTTAAACTATCGCCAAGGCAGGTGGCTTTTGATAAAATTGAATCAAGCTTTTCGCCTTGCAAATTTATATCTTCAAGAATCATCGATTTAAGTGGCACGCCGCATTGCGAAGCAGTGATGCCGGCCATTGTCCAGCCTGTGCCGGGAACCTGACGAAAATTGCTGAAGGAAATTTGGTGAAGTGAATCGAGATTTGTCAGCAGGTCTTTTTTGAAAATATCTTTGTTGCTGTAACTTGCTTCCAAACTTTCGACATAAATCAAAATCAGATTGCGCGGATTTTTTTGAGTAATTTTTAACTTTGAGGGATCGATATAATTTCTGCTAAAAAAATCTTCATTTCGCTTGGAGGCAAAGCCGGAAGAAATATCAAATGAGGCAAAGGCGATGATTACTGCAATTATTGTAATGAAGAGCGGAATTTTGCTGATGAAAAATTTATCAACTCGCGCGTAATTTTTTGGTGAAGTTTTTTGCTGAAGTAAAATTTTTAAATTCTCTTCCGTTGCAATTGTCACGACACTTAAAATGAAAGTGGTGAGGGCGCAAAGCAGAAAATAATTATTGATCAGATATTGGCTTGAATAGCCTAAACTCCTGAAGTTATAGCGGATGTGAAAAATTATTTGCTCGAAGGAAGGATTGCCGAAATTGGTGCTGATCCACAAAACATTGCTCAGCAAAAACATTGAAAGGAAGTAGCAGAAAAGTTTGGTTTTTTTTATTGCCAAAACTTTTCTGACTTTTCCAATCATGGCTAGAATTTATATCGCAGTTCAAGTGATCCGATATTGTCGCGCAGCGAGCCGTTTTGTCTTCTCTCTAATTTTACTGATAAGGCAGTTGCATTATTTAACGGCAATGAGGCAAGGGCGCTCGCGCCAAACACCAAGCCTTGGCGATATTGTGAGTAAAGTTGGTAGCTGGCATTTCCTTGCGAAATTGTTGCCGCCTTTTTGTTGTAAATATTGCTTTGATATCCGGTGAGGCCGAGTTCAAAAAAACTATTTTGCGGCATTTTTAAAGCGTGCGCAAACTCATCGCGATAAGAAACTCCGGCTTGTAGATTGGCAGTTTTAGCGGATGATTTTGACGAGGCATAATTACCATAAGCCAAACCTTGTTCGTTGAAGCCGTTATTTTGATTATCCTGCAATGCCGCAGAAAGTGAGATAATAAATTGTCCGCTATTTTTGACTTTGATGTTATAAGCAGTTCCAACATTAATATATTTGAAATTGCCATGCGAGCGGCTGCGCGCGTTTTGCGCTGATCCGTTTACATCAACATTGCGGCTATTATTTGAATTATAAAAACCGGCGCCGATTTGAATTGAGTTGTAAAAATCTCCGGCAGATTTTCCTAAACCAAGTGCGAAGCCGTTGGTTTCGATTTGGTCTTTACCAAAATAGTTATAACGATTGGCGGTGGCGTAAGAATTGAAAACAGTTCCGGTGATTTGGAAATCTTCATAACTTTTTACTAAACCAGCTGAAAGCAGATAACCATTGGTTGAAAATGGTGTTGAATTTTGCAGGGAGCCGCGACTGCCGTTGAAAGCAGAAGATGAAACCCAAGATGAAGTTTTATTTTCTTCAAGATGGCGATTGTCATTTAAGTGCTGCGAAACTGATTCGCCAATCATGCGTCCAATTGAATTTTGCACCATCAGCGGAGCATCTAAAGTTGAGCTGTTAAGTTTTTTGGTGATAGTGGTGCGCGCTGCTGTTGAAGTGTAAGAAGTGCTCAACAAAAATTTATCATTATCGATTGTGACATTGTCGAATTGGCCGGTAAGCGTGCCGCCGGTTGTTTCTAAAACATTTTGTGAAACGACGAAATTTTTTTGTGGATCGTAATTATAGATGCTGAAATTCGCAGTGCCGGCAACCGTGATATTGCCTGTTGCAACCACTTTATCCATCGAGAAATTATTATATTCGATATTGGTGATTGAGCCAGAGTTAAGTGTTAAATCACCGCTCACGTTCATCGTGCCAATCGAATTTCCTGCAGCCAAAGTTCCGCCGCTTTCAATCGTCAAATTGCCAGTGGTGCCAGTGCCGCTGATAGTGGCGCCGGAAGAAACCGTGGTCAAACTTGATGAAGCAATTGAGCCGTTAACTTTGAGATTGCCCGCTTCAACGCTGGTTTGTCCGCTGTAAGTTTGATCAGAGGTGACATAATAAGTGCCGGTGCCGCTTTTGATAAAATCGCCGCTTCCTGAAATTACTGCGGTAGAAAGAACATTGCCGCTGGCAAGAATATTAAGCGTGCCGTTATTAGTAATATTGCTAAGCGCGCCTCTACCGGAAGGAGCAATCGCAAGACTACCAACAACAACATCATTACTGCTTGAGCCGATGATTGAAACCGTTAATGAACCGTTATTGGTAAGATTTGTAACTGAGCCAGTTGTAATAAAATCCGGTGGTGTTGCAGGATCGATTACAAGTCCAAGTGAAGAAGGGCCGCCTGAATTTAGAGACATGAAATTATCGCTGCCTGACGAGGTGAAATTAGTGATATGTCCTGTATTGGTGATGTGATTGTTGCCATTAGTCAAAGTGACATTGGTAATGCTTCCGCTATTGCGCAAATTGGCTTGCGAGACATTAACATTCGTAACAGTGCCGGCATTTGTAATAATTCCGGAATCAGTAGCGTTGAGAGTTGTGATAGTGTCAGATGCTGCAAGGCTGATTGAACCGCTGTTGGCAATATTTGTTGTCCATAAGCCGCTCAACTGAGCGCTCAGGCTAGTATATTCTGCAAAAGTAACGGCTTTCTCGATATTCAAAATATTGGTTCCGGCGGAGGAATTTATTTTTCCTATGATGCTTGAGCCATCAAGAATATTGACTGTCGCGCGGGTTCCAGAAAAAAGAATTGCATCATGGTCGGCATCAGCGGCTGAAATTGTTGCTGAGTTGTAAATGATTAAATCGCCGCCCACGCCTTGTATTGCTGCGTAAGAATTTTCAGCAATGGTTTTTGAAATTATACCGCCCTCGCTATTATTAATTGTAATAGCGCCGCCGGTATTATTTGCGAGATAGATGGTGCTGCTGCTTGAGCCGCTGCTGGTTATGAGTCCCTGGTTGTTAACCTGCGCGTTATATTTTGTTGAAACACCGCTGGTTATATAAATGGCCGAAGAGGAATTGCCGGTAGTTTGTAATGTAGAATCTATATCATTAAATAAAGTAAATGAGGATGCCGGGGTTATGCTATTTCCGTAATTGGTGAAAGACATTACGTGATGTGAGGTGCCGCTGGTCTCAATTGAGCCCGCATTCTCGATGGTGACAACTTTATCAAACCCATCGAACAAAATATAATTACTGCTGCTCGAGCTAAGGTTAGAAGATGCCCCGTTATAAATGTTGATGAAATCAAACGGGCCGCTTGGATTGTTGATTGGCGCGGATAAATCGAATTCAAGATAAGCGGTACAAAAAGCTTCTTTGCCAAAGGAAGTTGCTAATAAAAGCGAAAATAAAATTTCTTTCTTGAAGCGCATATTTTTATATCGGAGTTGGAATTTTGGAAAGGCACTAAGCTTATTTTTTTCCTTTAAGAAGCAATGATTTCAGATCATTTTTGCTAAAAATTATAAACAATCCCAGTCGAGATATTAGCAATGGTGTTGTAGGAGTTTTGATAGAAAACATCCTGAAAATTTATTTCATTTACCCATAAAAAACGTTTGGTGATTTTTTCCAAAAAACCGATGCCATAAACCGGTGAAGTTTGGCGATGTCTTGGATATTTTATTATGCCAAAACCCAGAGTTGCGTAAGGAACATAATTTCCGATTTTGAGACCAACATCAATACGCTGCCCGACGCGATAGCTGAAATTAGCGCCATTAATTTCAACGCCGATATTGTCGTAAAAAGTGGCGGTGGAAATATCGAGAATTTCATTTTCAAAAATCTCGCGCGCGTAAGAAAGATCAGGAGGGAAAAACTGCAATTCAAAGGAGTGACCATTATGCATTACACCGTTAATTCCAACTTGAATAGAAATGGAATTTTTATATGAATAATCGATGTCGGCTGCCAAGGCTAATGGCGTGGTAAAAAGAAAAAACGCGAGAAAAATTATTTTTCTTTTCATTTGGGAAATGGATTTTGATTTAAAAGAAAAACAATTTGCAGGTCGCAGAATTAGGCCGCTTTTTTCAAAAGCAAAGATTAAGAATTTATTAAGAATTTATAAAAGTTGCGCTAAAGCATATTTAAAAATTTTGGCGAAATTTCCTTCATATATCCTCATTTTAAAGCGGAGGAAATATGAAAAAAAATTGCAACGGTGTCGCTTATGTGGCGATGATGGGAGAAATTGATGTAAAAGCTGCGGAGTCGTTAATCCAAACAATTTCGGCATTGCCGGAACATACGCATACTGTTTATTTATTATTTTCAACAATTGGCGGATCGGTTTGTCATGGCTTTGCGATTTATTATTTTTTGCGCGCGCTGCCTTACAAAATTATCACGCATAATATCGGCAATGTTGATTCGATTGGTAATATTATTTTTCTCGCCGGTGAAGAACGTTATTCTACCAAGCATTCATTGTTTTTATGTCACCGCGTAAAAGTTGAACATCGCATGCGCATGCTTGATCTCAGCATTGCGCAAGAAAGATTGAATGGAATTGAAAAAGATGAAGAACGTATCCGCGAAATTTTTCGCACTCACACGCGAATCAGTGATGAAGATTTAAACAGTTTCTTTGACATCGGCGAATATAAAACCGCAGAAATGGCGCTGCAAAGCGGCATGATTCACGATATCAGAAATTTACCATGCCTCAAAAAAGTCAGCGTGATTGAGATTTGCAAATAGCTATAAACTAAAACTCATATTTGGCTTTCAGCGATCCGTAATGCGCATGATATTGAGAGCGTTGCTCAAAAGCATAATCAAGATTTAAGCTAAAGAAATCGCTTTGGAAAAATTTCACGCCGGTGCCGATGATCCAGCTGCCTTGCGCAATATTTGCCGCGCTTGAATCAAAGCTTGCGCTTTGGCCAACAAAGCGTGCGCTGCTGTGTTGTCTGTTTCCGGCAAAATCATAACCATAAGATGTGAAAATTATCGGATGGATTTTTTTGCCGTTTTTCAAAGTGAAATTTTTTCCAAGTTTTGCTCCAGCTCTTGCTTCAAAAAAGTTAGTTGAATGATTTACAACATCTAGATTTAGCGTGCCGGCACCGCTTTCATTATAATTATCGATACTATTTTTTGCCGCGGTGATTGCTAAAGTTGGTGTGAAAATCACTTCATTTTTTAGTGCTATATTTTTGCCAAGTTCAGCGCGCGCAATATAAGTATGTCCGCTATAATTAGCACGTGCAGCCGCCCCAACCACAGGAATGGCGCGGTTGGAATCATATTTGCTTAAGGCATAACCAATCATGCCATTTAAGAAAAATTTCTCAAAATCTTTGCAGGCATAAAGATTTAGCTGATAGCTATTGACGCGGGTTTTTTTCAAATTGTCATTTGATTTAATGTCGGAATTTGCATAGCTGAAGCTGATGCCACCAATCATATCACTGCCAATTTCATGGTCAAAACCGCCGGCAAAACCAAATGATCCGGCTTTATATCCGTTTATTCCCGAGCTATTTCCCTGATGAATTGCGGCACCAAAAACTTGCGCCCAAGCTGATTTTGAATTCATGCCATCTCCCGAAGACACGCCATTTAGTGCGTTTAAGCGTTGCGAAGTCATTTTAAGTGAATGATTTGCTGAGTTGAATGAAACGCGATTTGCCGAATTATCAACTTGCGGTGTGCTTGAATTAAGGGCCTGAGATTTTGCCGCATCGCTAACGTCGCTATCATTGAGATAAGTTTGCAGCGCTGATAAATTGCCGCTTGGCGAAGTGGCGTTAAAAATTGCATCATAGGCATTTGATTCACCGGAATTTTTGGCGATGCCCTCCGCTGAAATGCCATAAACATTTAACAGCAAATCATTTCCTGAAACTGAAGTATCGAAGCGCAAATTGCCGAAAAGCGTAGTTGCGACATCATTAATGAAAATATTTGCGTCACTGATTTTATTGATAGTTGAGCCAGTGCCACCGCTCAAGATGGTGTAAGAAGCGCCGCGCGTCGGATTGCCGGTTGCAGTGAGGTGCAGGGTGGTGTTGGCATCAAGCGAAGCAGTGCCGCTGACGATAATATTTCCCACACTGCTTGGGCCGGCGACTGTAACGCCAAGTGCATTTCCTGAAGCAAGGGTGAGATTGCCGCTAAGAACATTATTGCCGGTGCCAAGCGCCAGCATCCCGCTGCCGCTGCCAATCATATTCCCCGTAACATGATTGCCGCCGATTTTGTCTAAATAAATATCACCGGCAAAACTTATGGTGCTGGCGCCAATATCGCCACGAAATCTGGCATCAGATCCGCTATTGATGGTGATTTGGTTGATTGAATCTGAAGTGCCAACTTGATTGGCAAAAATTACCGCGCCGGAAGTTGTGATTAATTCATTGGCTGCGGAATCGCCATTGATTGTGGCATTAACAATTGCGCCGCTGCTTAAATTTAATGTTGCACCTGTACCCATCAAAATCGCGCCATCAATTAGTGCGGCGGCATTAACTGTGCTGCCCATTCCCATAGAAATAGTGTAGGCGCCGATATCATTTGCGCCGGCATTTATGGTTTTGCCATTGGTAATATTAATCGCATGAAGCCTGAAATCGCCAACGCCCATTGCGCCATCCAAGGTATAATTATTGGTAAGATTTACTGTTCCAAGATGAGCGGTGGTGTTGGAAATAAAATCACCATGAAGTGTTGCGCCAGCTAAGTTGATGGTTGATCCATCATGCAGAGAAACAAGATCAAAATATGCGGAATTATTGTTGGTCGCAAGATCAAGCGTGCTGTTTTCGAGCATGATAAGTGAGTTTAGCGCAGTAGTGGCACCGATATTAACATCGGTGGTAACAGTTTGGTTGGCATTAATTTCTACATTGCCGGTATTGCTTGAAGACACGCCGTTAATAACTGCAGCTAAGGTTGACTCATCAATGGCGAGATTAGAAAGATTAGCGAGACTGACTATTCCTGCTCCATCCAAATATCCCGAAAATTGTCCGCCTGTTTGCAAAGTGAATGTTTGTGCGGCGTCACCAAAAGAGACGCCCACATTGATAGTTCCGGCATTGGTGATTGATGATGCGCTATCGGTTCCCAAATAAATGTCGCCGTTGATTGTTGCTAAAGCACTGTTGGTGACAGAAACCGGACCGGTAAAAACTGCGATGCCGCCGATTATTTGACCGGAATTGTTGATGGTGGTTAATCCCGCATCAGATTCTATGGCGCGACCTAATAAGCCACTATCCATAGTTCCGCTATTATTGACGGTGAGATTTCCGCTGCTGCTAAAATCCACTACAATTGAATCGGCGGAGGCGCCACCACTGCTAAGAGTTCCGGGCATTAGTAATTTCCAGATTGCCAGTTGAGATGCCGTCAATATTTATGAGTGAGCTCAAATTGGTGCTGGTATTTGATATTGTTGTTCCGCTTACAGTGGTGATGGAATTGTTACCCACCACATTTTGTATCGAGATGGTTCCTATGAAATTGTCTGCAGCTGAAGTGATGCGTCCCGTATTTAAGGTCAGGTTTTGTAAGGTGCCGCCGTTAATTTCAATTGCTGAAGAATCAGTGTCGCTATTGCTGATTCCTTGTCCGCTATTGGTGTTAACGATGAGTTGAATGCCAGTTAGACCATTTGAGGTGACGGCGGAAGGTGAGGCAGTTTTTGTAATATTTCCGCCAGCCGCGATAGTGATGATTTGATTATTCGTAGAAAATGCTACTGTAGAACTTGAAGGACTACTAATTGTTGTTTGAGCCGCCGCACCTAGGCAATAGCTGCTGAAAAGGCAGGCGTAAAAAAATAATTTTTTCATCACGCAATTTTTATAGGTTAGCGAAGAATTTTATGAGATAGTGCAGGCTAGGAATTTTCAACCACTAGTGAGCAAAGTAATTATTAGAAGCTGTAGATATAGCCCAGATTGCCGATGAATTTGCGATAAATTCTGTTGTCTTTTATCCAGACGTGCCGTGATTGAATTTCATCTAAAGCAGGTTTTTTAGCAAAGCTTCATTTTCTAAAATATTGTCCATCATATCTTCGAGTAATTCGTTGATGATCTTCTCGTCCGTTGCCGCAAGCGGGATGATGAAATGTTTGCTATCGTTTTTTAATTCAAAATCGCGCGTAACTTTCAAATTAGTTTTGGTGTTGGTGATGGAAATTTGTAGTGCAATTTCGGCCTCAGCTTTACCGAGAAATCCGCATTCTGCCTTGTAATTAAATTGCTGAATGTGCACTTCAATCAACCTGTCACCGCCGCTACTAAAGCCTTTCTGCTTCAGGCTTTCATCGATTTTTTTCTTAAATAATTGGGCGATATTTTCCTCGCTGCTGAGGGTGATTTTTTTATTATCACAAAATTCTTTGCTACCGATTTTATTTTTATCCAGGCGCTCATCAATTACGTTGACGCTGGTTTTGATGCCGCTACCGAAATTTGATTTTTTAGGATTTTGCGAAAAATCTAATTTTATTTTGCGATCAAGATGAGTGCATGAAGCAAGCGCCAGCAGGGCTGCAATGATGAGGAGCTTTTTCATAAAAAGATTTTTGCGAGTTGTTAAGAATTAGGCCGCCTTCTTAAAACAGCGATTATTCAATAATATCAATTTTTTGCTGCATAAATTTCTCATAAATCTTGTACTGTTTTATATAAATCGCTGAGCAATAATAGCTTTATTCGCGCTTCCACATTCAGTTAATCAATCTCTAAAATTTTAAAATGCGTCTTTTAAAAATTGATAATGCTTTACGTTTTTTGCTGGTTGCTGCTTTTTTTCTCGTCACTTCTTGCAGCACGACCAATCACGTAAATCAAACTTTAGATCAAAAAATTAGCGTCGAAAAAAAAGAAGAAAAACCGCCGCTATCGCCAGAAGAAGATAAATTGCGTCGCCAAAAATTTTGGAAAGAAGGCGCGCGTATGTTGACGATGGATCTAATCATTGCTGCGGTGTGCGAACCGGGTTTGCATTTTTCATTTGGCGCATGTTTAGCGATCAGCTTGGCTAGCGACTTCTCAATTATTATCTACAGCAATAAAGAAATCGATTGGGCTAATCAAAAAGATCAGGAAAATCTTGAGCGCTTGCGTAAATTAAAAAAAGAAAATCCCAATTTCGCTCGCACTCCAGCAGCGCTTGAATTAGCTGAAGCGGAGAAGCCGAAAGCTGAGCGCAAAAAAACTCCATTATTTGAGCCGCTTGATTTCGCGGTAAGCTTCAGCTTGACGGTGCTGACTTTGCTGTTGTTCTAGTTGGAGTTTTTTCCTTCAAGATGAAATTTATGCAAAAAGCGGTGGAAAACCGGCGCAATTAAAATTCCGATGCCAACCAAAAAAAGCGTGCCGGCGAAAATTGCATAAAATGAGGCAAATAATTTCGCCTCAAAACTTGTCAGCTCCGAAATTTCTCCCATGCCACTTAAAATCATTGCAGCATTTAGCAGCGAATCGATCCAGCTTAACTGCGCAAAATAATGATATCCTAAAATTCCAATCGTTAGCGAAAAAATTGTCAGCAGCAGCATTAATGATGCACAAAATAAAATGCGGTGAATAAAGATTTTTCTAGGTGCCAAAGGTCTGCGGTAATGTTCAAACATGATGCGAAATATGATTTAAGAATTTTGGAGTAGGGTGATGATATTATAATAAATCGAACTAAAATTCATATTTTGCTTTCAGCGATCCGTAATGTGCGTGATAATCGCTGCGCTGTTCGAAAGAGTAATCGAGATTCATGCTGAAAAAATTATCGTGATAAAATTTTACGCCAGTGCCGATTTTCAAACTTCCTTGCGCAATATTTCCGGCACTTGATTCGAAGGTCGCAGACTGTCCTACAAAGCGCGCGCTGGTATGTTGTTTATTTCCAGCCAGATCATAACCATAAGATGCAAAAATTGCCGGATGAATTTTTTTGCCATTTTTAAATGCGAAATCTTTGCCGATTTCTGAACCAAATCTTGCTTCAAAAAAATCACTATCGCGATTATTAACCGCGAGATTAAGCGTGCCGGCACCTTTTTCGCTATAATCGGAAATTTTATTTCTGGAGGCGGTGAGGGCAAAAATCGGCGTGAAAATAAAATCATTTTTAAGCTTAATATTTTTTCCAGCTTCTAGGCGAGCGATATAAGTTTGTCCCCAATAATCTGCGTGTGCAGATGCTGAGGCAAGAGGAATAGAGCGGTGCGCGGAATATTTATTCATTGCTAAACCAGCCATGCTGTTGAGGAAAAATTTATCGAAATCTTTGCTCGCATAAAGATTGAACTGATAACTATCAACGCGGGTTTTTTTCAAATTATCGCGCGCTGAAATATCGGAATTGGTATAGCTGAAGCTCAAACCGCTGATCACATCATCAGAAATTTCATGATCAAAACCGCCGGCGAAACCATATGATCCGGCTTTATAGCCTTGAGAATTTGGTGTATTGCCTTGATTAACCATCGCGCCAAATGCCTGGGCCCAAGCCGATTTCACCATATTATTTTCACCCGAAGAAATTCCACGCAGTGAGCTGATGCGCTCTGATGTTAAGTTAAGAGAATTTGAGGTTGAGTTAAAAGAAATGCGGTTTGCGGAATTATCAACTTGCGGCGATGCTGAATCGAGTGCGGCTTCTTTTTGTGAGGTGCTGTTGGAGCCGTTGGTGATGTAATCTTGAATGATTGATAAATTGCCGGTGGCGTCAGAAATATTTACGATTGCATCATAAGTATTTTGCAAATTTTGGTTAGAAAAATTCACCACATCTGGCGTGAAATTTCCAATTATCGTGAGCAATAATTGGTTATCTAAAACTGAAGTTGAGAAGGTTTGGCTGTTGCGAATATTGCTGTTTGAATTGTTGATATTAATTTTTGAAGCATCAAGTGCGACAAGAGTTGAAGGCGCGCTGGCATTGATTAGATTGATGGTTGTTCCTGAAGTAGCACTTCCCGAAATTGTTAAGTTTAAAATTGTGTTTGATGAAAGCATCGCCGCGCCGGTGATGTCTAAAATATTTGTTGGCGCCGAGTTTAGATTAATTGAAAGAGATAAAGTGCTGCCGGAATTTACGTTAAATGTGCTGGCGGAAATTTCGGTTGTGGCATTCGAAAAAATTGCTGCGCCGTTAATATTTACATCGCCATTTGCAAAAATATTTCCGCCAAATGTTGCTGATGATCCTGAAGCAGTGGTGAGATTATTAATCGAATTTGTTGCACCAATTGTGCCAAATGAAACTGCTCCGGCTGCTGTGATATTTCCATAACCGGCAGATGCGCCGCTAATTTCATTGCTAATTGCAGAACCGTTTTGCAATGCAAAAGTTGCGCCACTTGCCAGCTCAATTTTTCCGCTGCCGCTGCTGCTGGCAATTGCCGCATTTGTGGTGCCCGATGCGATATTTAAAATTGCGCCGCTATTTAGAGTGAGTGCGGAAATTTTATTGCCGCTGCCGATATTTCCTGTGATGCTGGCGCTACCGTTAACTTCAAGAGTGCCGCTGCCTGATGATGATGCGCCGTTTATATTTCCAATAATTGATGAGCCGTTATTTAGCGTTAAATTAGCGCCGGAATTTATGAGCACATCGCTATGTAAACTTTTGATTGCGGCTAAAATTAATTTTCCCGAACTGCCGTTGCCAATTGTTGTGTTGGTTGCGTAAATTGTCTGATTGGCATTGATGGTTGCGCCATTTGCAACGTTTAACTCAGCGATTTCATCACTTGAACCAATGGCAAAATTTATGCTATTATTTGCGGCAAAATTCATGATGCCGCTGCCGGAATTATTATTGGTGAAATTTGTAATATCGATATTTCCAGATCCGAAATTTAGCACCGCAGCAATATCGTTAAAAATAAAATTATTGGTGCGAATGCCGTGTGATCCGGCATTTAACGTGCCATCCAGAGAAATATTATCGATGCCATGTGAATCAGATGCCACACCAAGATCGCCGCTTAAACTGTGAGATGTTGAGCCAATAAAATTTATCTCATCGCTATTTCCGGCGCCGTGAACTGTTCCCAAAAGTGCGCCGCCTGCCATAACAAGTGAAGTGCCAACGCCTAAATAAATATTTTGAGCAGAGATTGAAGCGCCGTTAGTATAGGAGTTTAGAAGTATACCATCTCCGATGTTTAGCGCTGATAAAGTATGAGTTTCGCCAATATCCTCATTTAGCGTTAAATCACCGCTGCCAGAAATATTGACGGTTCCGGCATTATCAGCTTTGCCATCAATGGCGCCGATAGAAACAAAGCCGCTATTTGTTAAGTTTAGAGTGCCTTGTGCGGCAATTGAAATGTCGCCGATAATATTATCGCCATTAGTTGCAGCGTAAGATAGTGAAGATGCATTCATGCCGGTGGTTCCGATGTTGGTGTGCAGGGCAGAAATTAAAGTGCTTGTGGTTATGTTAACACCATTGGCAATTGTGACGGTGTTTAATTCATGTGTATCAAGACCAAGCACCGTATCGCTGTTCAAGGTAGCGCTGTTGTTGAAAATAACTGTGCCATTACCTGAAGCTGCACCAAGGAAATTTCCGCTAATGGCACCACTGCCAACATTTAAAGTTGCGCCATTACCTAATGTTGTGTTGGTGGCGTTAAGAAGGTTATTGTGCGCTGCTATATTAAGTGTGGCGCCGGCATTAATATTAACTGCTTTTAGTGAGTGCGAAGATCCGATATCGCCGTTGGTGGTTGCTGTTTTATTGGATGCAATATTGAAGGTTCCGTAATCATTACTGGTGCCATCTAGCTTGCTGTTTAGTGTGGTGGTGCCAATTGTGAGTGATGCGGTTTGCGCAAAATTTATGTTGGTTGCATTAACTGAATTATTATTGGTGCTAACATTAAGGCTGGAAGCAGATGCAATATTAAGCCCAGAAATTTTTGCGCTATTTCCGATATTAATATTTCCGGATATGTCGCCGGCAATATCGAGTTCACCATCGCCAGCACTTAAGCCATTTATGTTGGCGGTTACTGATGCAATGCTATGGGAACCATTATTTAATTGTAGAACTCCGCCATCTCCCAAAGTTATTGCAGAAGAAAGAGTGCTAGTTCCATCATAACCGCCGGAAATTTTTGCGCTGGTGATAAGAGAAGTTGCGGTGCCGCTTCCACTGCCGATAACAATTTCTTTTGCCGCAATTTCATAACTTGAAGTAAGCGAAACGCCGTCACTAAGTGTTAATCGATTTATTTCGGCATTGTTGCTGCTGGTTTTTCCTACTTTTCCATAAAGATAATTATTGGCGCTAAAAGTTATATCACCGTTACCACTAACATCGCCGTGAATTCCGCCACTACCAGAAATTGTGATTGAAGAACCATCAAGCATTCCAACGCTACCATTGATTGTGCCGCTGCTAATGCTCACAGTTGAGTTACTATTCATGGAAAAACTATCAGATGCAGTAACTGAACCACCGCCAATTTGCAGGCTCGAATTATTTCCAATACTTAAAGCGTGAGTATAGATATTGGTTGTGTGAGTTGCGAGATTGAGAGTAGTATTATCAGAAAGAGCCACAGTTCCAAAAGTGGTGTCGCTGGTGCCAATATCACTTTGCGCTACAACTGTTGACGTGGCACCGCCGGGTCCAAATATATTGCTGCCAACTATCACAACTCCTCTGCCATCATCTGCGGTTGTGATCGTGCCACTTACGGATGAGCCATTTTTGAGATTTAGAGTAGCGCTATTTATAAAAACATCGCCCGAAATATTTTTATTTGCCGCTAAAATCAAATAGCCGTTTGTGCCGCTGACACTAACGCTGTCAGCCTTAAGTGAATTATTAATGCTGAGATAAGCGGTATTTAAATTAAAATTTACGGCGGTAAGCGTGTCGCTTGATCCAAGCGTGGCGTTTAAAGCATAAGTATTATAATCATGTATATCAAAATTATAACTGCTGCTGGCTGCGAGACTAACGGTTCCAACACCGTCAACTACACCGTTTAGACCAAAGTCACCACCGCTGCTTGAGGTGCTGGTAACTGATAAAGTTGAACCATCTCCAACCGCAATTGATGCGGCATTGATTGAACTTGGATTTGTTGCGGCATCAAGAGTTGCGCCATCTTCAATTGTGAGAGTTGCGATTTTATAAACATCGCCAATGTCGCCGTTTAACGTTACAGATCCGCTTGCAATATCAACGGTTCCAACTCCTGCAGAATCATCAAGTGCTCCATTAATTGTGCCAAGAACAAGTGCACCATTATTTAAAGTTAAAGTTGAATCACTGCCCATTTTTATTGAGGCTACGTCATCAGCAGATCCACCGGTAATTGAAGAAGAAGTAATCAATGTTGCATTGGTTCCAAGCGTAATATCACCAGTTGCATAAATAGCGTGGCCTTGTGTATCAACTGTATTTCCGCTCATACTTGAAGCAATTGTAATGTTGTGCAGAGCTGCGGCATCAGCACCAAGATCGCCACCTAAATCATTACTGCCGTAGAAATTTACACTACCTTTGCCTTGAGAATTTCCTTGAATTGTTCCAGAAACAGTTGCCGTTCTGATATTCAAAGTTGAATTATTATATAATATTATATCGCTCGCATTGGCGCTATTATTATTAGTTGCTAAATCAAGAGTTGAGCCAGTGCGCAAGGTAATTTTATTTAAATGAAGATCGTCATCACCGCCCAAATAATGAGTGCTGGAGAAAGTTGCGTTATCATTTATCACTAATTCACCAGTGCCTGAATCGCCTTGAAGATTTGCACTTAAGTTTGAGCTATCATTTACAATTAAAGTTCCGCCAAGCGTAATATGATTAGAAGTAATTGCTGTACCGCTAGCAACAATAAGAGTGCCTCCTTCATTAATTGTGACAGCTGTTGAGGCAATCTCTGTATTTTGTGTTACGGTTGCGCCGTCGCTTATTACAACATTGCCAATAGTTGTTGTGGCCCCAAGTGCCATTACATCACCAAGTTTGGTTCCTGATGCAATAGTGTTATCTGCAGTAAAAGTAACAGTGCCATTGCCATCCGCTGAACCTAGGAATATTCCGCTTATTTGCGCATCGCCCACAATAAAATTTGAACCTGAGCCAAGAGTGATGCTGTCAGATTTTAAGATATTATCATTTACATTAAGGCGTAAAGTTGCGCCGTCATCTAAAGTAAGGCTGCCCAAATTATGACTATTACCAATATTGCTCTGAGTTGTAACATCGCCACTAATGCGAAGAGAGCCGCCGGAATCCTCAACACTATCGATTGTTCCGGTAACCGATGCTCCATCATAAAGACGCAAACGCGAACCGTCTCCCAGACTCACATTGCCGGTGATAGTTTCATTGGCTGCTAAATTTAAAGCAGAGCGGAATCCATTAATATTAACATTGCGCGCTTTGATTGAATCTTGTGAATCGATAGCAACATTTCCGCTTCCAGCGTTATCAATATAAAGCGATAATAATCCAGAGCTGCCGCCCAAAGTGCTGCCCGAATCAAGAGTTACAGAATCATTAAGATAAACTACACCGCTATCCGCGCTAAGACTGCTGATTGCGGCACTAACTGTTCCGGCATCACCAAGTGTAAGAGTTGAATCAGTTCCAAGATAAAGTGTAGTGGCATTTAAGCTGTTGCCGTGTGTTCCTAAATCAAGATTTGCGGTATCATCAACAATTACCGAGGCAAGTTTGTGAATGCTGCCGATATCGCCGTTAGTAATAAAATCGCTGACAAATTCTATTGCACCCATGCCATCAGCTGAATCGCTTGCGCCGTCAATTGTACCAAAAATTGAAGAGCCGGAATTTAAAACTAAAATAGCATTTGCATTAAGTGAAATCGCCGTTGCAACCGGAGTTGAGCCAGTAATATCAGCACCGCCCGAAATTGCGCCGGAACTAGTAAGAGTGGAATATGACGATAAATTTATGGTTGCGGCATTAATTTCATGGCTTCCGGCGGTGACGCTATTTCCAGTATTGATGGTTACATTTGCTAGTGCGTTATCATTATGTCCGCCGACATTTCCGGCAAGAGAGTTAGTTGCTCCGTTAAAAATCACGCTGCCAAGATCATTATTTGAGCCGCTGTCTGCATGACCGGAAATATTGCCGGTAACGCTATTGGTGCCGATTGCTAAAGTGGAATCACTGCCAAGATAAATATTTGCCGCTTTTAAAACGGCGTTGTGGGTTGTTTCATCAAGGGTTGAGACAAGATTGAGAGTTGATCCTTCTGCTAAACTAACTGCTGCCAGACTATGAGTGTTGCCGATATCGGCATAAGCAGTAATGCTGCCGCTTAAAATTTGCAGCTTGCCCTGACTATTTGTATCAACGCCGTCAATCGTTGCCAATGTTGCTTCGCCTTCAATTTCGCTTAATTTTAAAATTGCATCATCACCAAGTTTAATGTGGGAATTTTGCAGAGTTCCACTTTCGCTTGCACTGCCAGCACTGATTGAACCACTGTTGGTTAAGGTCGCGCCATCTTCTAAAATAATATCAAGCGCCGCAATTCTCTGCGCGTTGCCATCAACATTTTTTCCGGCATTAATTGTAACGCTTTCCAAAGTTGCGCCGGTATCAACTCCGACATAGCCGCCCAGAGTATTATCATCGGCAAAAACAACTTTTCCCAAACCATAATTTGAGCCTTCTCCTGAATTATGGCCTTGGATCTCGGCGTTAACTGTAGCATTGCCGATGGTTAAAGTTGCATCATCAGAAATTTGCACCAAGGAAGCACTGATGCTGTTAGAATGCGTATTTAAATTGAGGCTGCTGCTGTCTTGCAGAAGGACCAATCCAAAATTATATCCGCCACCACCAATATTGCCATTGCTTGTTACCGCTGCATTGGTGCGAATTACTAAATTGCTGTTTGGTGTAGAATCAGATAAGTTGGTGATCGTGCCGTTAACAACTGAGCCATTTCCTAAAGTAAGAGTTGAATCACCATCAATCACCACGTCACCATTTATCTGCGCCGCATCTCCCAGATTTAGAAATGTTGCCGGACCAATGATTTTAGTGGTTACAGCCGCAATTGAATTTGTAACATTTATTGTTGCGCCGCTGTTATTTCCAAAATCAATTTCATTAAGTCCATGAGTTGAACCAAAAGTAACACCGGCACCAAATGTTGCCGAACTTACAGCACTTACTTTTCCTCTATTATCATCAGCAGAACCATCAATTACACCTGCAACTGCGCCACTTCCCAAAATTAAATTAGAACCATTCGCCAAAGAAATTGAATTGGCTTTTAGAATATTATTATGAGCACTTAAATCGAGTGTTGAAGAAGTTCCGAGATTAACTGCAGCCACGGTCATAGAATTACCAATTGAAATATTGCTGTTAATTGAGACATTATCTGCAATCGCAATAGTTCCGGTGTGAGGCGCGCCAACATTAATACCATTAACTGTGCCAAAAACAGAAGCGCCGCTACTTAGCGTTAAAGTTGAGGCACCATTTAAAGTTAAATTGGTTCCGGTTAAAGAGTCGCTGTTATCAAGGCCGCCAGCGATTATTCCGCTGACAGTTAAATTAGAGCTAGATGCTACAATAAAATTTGACGTATATATTGAGAAGCCGTTTGTATCAAGGCTCTTTCCCCCGCCACTTACATAAGTATAACTAACCGCATTGCCGCTATTATTTCCGATATTTCCGTTAAGACTATTGGCGCTACCTGAAAAAATAACCCTAGAAGTGCCGCTGCCATAAGATAAAATATCTCCGTTAACAGCGCCGTCGCCAATTACCAACTGTGCAGAATCGATTAAGGAAATTGAATCTGAAGTCAGATTATAACCGCCTAAGTCCAACCTGGCGCCATCATTAATTCCAATTGAAGCAAGCTTATCACCACCTCCACCAATATTATTGTAAGCAGAAACCACTGAATTTGCTAAAATATTAAGCTCACCATGACCATGAATGGTGCCATCAACATAAGAACTATCACCAAGATAAAGTTTGGTATTTGATCTAAGTGTGACATTGCCGGTAATTGAATGATTTGCAGAAAGAGTCAGACTGGTAATTTCGCCTGGGTTAGAAGTGCTGGTAAGTGTAACGCTATCTGCGACAATTGAGTTGTTTGCGGTAACGCCAAGAAAATGTGTTGAGTTGCCGATATTTAATTCGGCTAGTTTATGAGTGCCACCAATGGCGCCGCTTAATGTGGCAGTTCCTAAAATATTAAATTTACCATTCTCGTTAAAATTACTATTAACCGTACCAACAATATTACCGCTTCCAACAGTTAGAACTGCGCTATCATTTAAAGTAATCGCATCAGCTTTTACAATTCCATTCCATCTACTTCCATCAAGAGATGAGGAATCTGCAAGCGTGATAGAAGAAAGTTTGTTTGTGCCGCCAATATCAATAGCATCATCGCCATCATCATAAACATAAGAGCCTGTCAGCGTAAGGCTGCCTTGACCGGCCTCATTACCGTCAATTGTGCCAAGAAATTTATCAATATTATTGAGGGTTAAAGATGCGCCGTCATTAAGTGTAATTGTGGTATTAAGCCGACTGAATCCGCCGGAAATTTGATCGCCACCAGAAATTGACGAAGCTGAAGAAGTTAAACTTGCACCGCTGTAAAGTGTGATTCTCTCTGCGCTAATATCGGCGGTGTTTGTATCAACGATTAAATTTGCACCAACAGATAATTCATGAATCGCATAACCGTCATTGGTTCCAATCATGTTGCCAGCAAAGCTGGAACTATTTGCTGCGAAACTAACGCTGCCTTTGCCAAAGCCGTCTGTGGCACCACCATCATCGGCAGTACCTTTAATAGTACCATCAACTACTCCTGCACCAATTATAAGAGTTCCTCCATTGGTTAGGGAAAAAACTTGTGAATGCACATCATAGCCAGAAAGGCCGGAGAGATCAAAAGTTCCGTTAATTTTAATTTGGGCAAGATCAAGCGAACCTGCGCCGATATTGGCACCAGGGGCGAAGGTTGCGCCACTACGAATGTTGAGAATACCATTATATTGAGACGATCCGGTGATTGCGCCATTTACGCTTGAATCAACACCAACACTAAGTTGCGCACCATCACCAATTGTAACACTGCCATTGATTGATTTACTATCCGCAATTGAAAATGAGCTGCCCGAGCCATTAATTGTGATGCTTGTTGCAGTTATTGAATTAAGTGCGCTGACGCTGAAAGCACTACTATCAGATGCTCCGACGTTAATAAGGTGAAGAGAAGATCCATCATCAGAACTGCCAATTGCATTGTCCAAAGTTGCATTGCCTTGAATATCAAGAGTTCCGGAATCACCACCAAGTGAAGAAGAATAAATAGAACCGTTAATCTCACCATTGCCAACTTTTAGAGTTGAGCCGTCAGCAAGTGAGATCTTGTCGGCTTTGAGCGCACCGTTATTGCCTGATAAATCCAAAACCGCATTACTGTTTAATTGCACTAAAGACAGGTTTGTGCTGGCACCAATATTCAAACGGCTATTTGATGAATTAAGTGTATTGCTGTCGTCAATTATGAGATGTCCCGCGCCGTCAATTGAAGCAAATATCGCAGAATCTGCACTTAAAGTTAATGCCGCAGAAGCAGAAAGCAGAATCGCCGCATCTTTGTAGGTAGCGCCGCTATCATCATTATCGCCACCTGAAATTAGCGCTGAGCTTGTTAAAGCAGAGTCATTACCAAGCGTGATGGTTGTAGCATTAATCTCAAAACTATCGGCGGTTACTGTTAAGCCATCATTTATTGAAACAGAGTTTAGGGCATTGCCATTATGGCTTCCGACATTGCCGCCAAGAGTGTTGCTATTATAAAAAGTTACATCACCAAAACCATTGCTCGAGCCGGAATCAACCAAGCCTTTAATATTGCCGTTCACGCTTCCGCTGCCGATATTTAAATGGGCGAGACTATAGAGATAAATATTTTGCGCGTTGATTGAGACATTATTGGTTGCCGCATCAAGAACCGTTGCATGTTCGCCAATCACTGCCGCGAGATCATGTGAGAAGTCGCCAATCTCGTTTTGAAGAGTTACCTGGCTAACGGAGTCGCCGCCAATACTATTACGAATCACCAACGTGCCGTTATATTGCGCAACACCTTGAATAGTGCCGCTTACCGCTGAAGCGTCATCCATTTGAAATGTGGCATTGTTACCAATTTCAACATTACCGTTAATTGTATTGTTGCTGCCTAATCTTAAAATGCTGTGCGCGCCTTCAATTTTGGTGGTGCTGACATTTAGTGATTGTGCTAAAATTATTGTTGCTGCGGTTTCAGTGCCGGAGCCGATATTTCCGGTGATGTTAAATTGTTCTAAGCCATTATCGGTTCCAATTAATGTGTTTAGAGTGAATGTACCAGCTGATCCAAATGTTAAGTTAAAGATACCTTCATTGGTATCAGAGCCGTCAATTTCATCGGTAGTAATATCGCCATAAGTATCGTTAAGTGTTGCAGCTGCTCCAAGTATGATTTTTCCAACATTTGAGCTATTACCATTAAAATTAAAACTAACTCCATCGGAAATTCTCAAAAAACTCACCGCATTATTTTCGCCAATAAAACCATGAAGCGTGGTATTAGCATCAATTCTTACCGTGCCAGCGCTCGTGCCGCTGCCGCTATATCCATCAATGGATGAGCCATCTAAATTCCCGCCGTTAAATATGAATAGCTGACTGTCATCGCGCATAGTAACATTGCCCGAAATTTTGCCGCCGTTGAGAGTAATTATTGAGCCGGTATTAATTCCTAAATCAATGTCACCAGAAATTTCTCCGGCAGTATTTGTGATGGAAAGTGCTGAGTCTGAATTGGTGTAAATATTTCCAGAAATGGTTCCGCTATTGGTGATGTCGGCGCTATAACCATCGAGATAAATTGCATAATCACTAGCGCTGATGCTGCCTGCATTGGTTAAAGTTAATGAAGATAAATTAGACGCATCAATCAAATTTAGAGCAGTGCCTACAGAGCTGATGGTTCCTGTGGCTTTATTTTCTATAGTTAGAGATGTACTTGCTGATTCGGCGTAAATCGCATTGCCGCTACCGCTATTACTAATAGTTCCCGAAGTTCCGGAATCATTTCCCACAGTAATTATTGGTGTAGTACCGCTATCGCCAACCAAACTCACTGTGCCGCTGGAGGAATCTGCATTTTGACTGCTAACTGTGCCGGAAACTATTGTAAGTGAGCTCAACGAGCCTGAAGATTCAATGGAAATTGCCGGTGTAGATACACCAGAAGCAATAACGCCAGTGCTTGATGAAGAGGTATCAACCATTATCATCGTACCAGCATAAGCACCATTAATTATTTCCGTATAGGGAAAATCATCATTAACCGTTACAAATTCAGTATCACTAGAAACCAAATATGGATCAGCATAAGCAGAAGCTGTGGCGTGACAAATGACGCAGATAATCAGACAAAGCTTCAGCAAAAATTTTCGCATTAAGGCATTTAAACTTTAGGAATTCAGCAGCGCGGTTCTTCCCTAGAAATTCATTAATTCTAGCCAGAAGTGGAAGGAGATTTTGCACAAGAAATTAGGAAATTTTTTTTGGAATTATTTTGGGGCAGGGGGAAAATTGAGGGAGAATATTTGGCTGCTTAAATTAGAAATTAATTAGTAAATTGTTCGCAGGTTTTTTTAATTAGGATTTATTTTTTGCACTGAAGTTACGACAAAACAGAAGGGCGAAATTGCTTTTTCCTTCTCGTCTAGTTTTGTTATCTCCAGTAGTACTTGTTAACTCTTCCTTACCATTTTTCTGAATATTCTGTCCCCGGACTTTTTTAGAAACTTACAAATCCTCAGTTTTAAACTCGCTATATCCTTCATAATAATAACTGACATCGATGCCTTTCATAAACAACTCGCGATCATTAATTTTATCAGTAAGTGCCTTTTGCAGGAGTTGTTTTATTTCCACATCTTTAATGACGCTGCGCTCCATTGCTGAAAGGTAATCTTCTTTATTAACCATATTCCAATCAATTACCTGCTTTAACTCTTTTTTTAGCATTAGGTCAAGCCAAATTCTGGTAGCGCGTCCATTGCCTTCGCGGAAAGGATGGGCGATGTTCATTTCAAAATATTTTTCGATAATTTTCTCGAAATTATTCTGCGGCATTTTGTCGATATGCTCAAGCGACTGCGGCAAATACATCAGCGGTGCAAAACGAAAATTTCCTTTGGCAATATTTACATCACGTAATTTTCCAGAAAATTCATAAATATCGCCAAACAAAAAATCGCTGATTTGCGTCAAACCTTTAAAAGTTCCCACTTCAATTTGGTTAATATCGCCACTTTCAAAAAGCTGTTTAGCCTTTTGTTTGCTGATTTTTTCCTCAGCTTTGTTTAGCTCAACTTGGTTAGTGATGTTTAGTTTATTCGCTAAAACCATATTTAACTGTTTTTGGATTATTTTTTATAAGTTTTGGAGATTTGGGGATAGTGTGTTTTGGTATGCTGTCTCTGGATTTTCACAAGTTATCAAATCACAAACATCACCAAGCTTCTTTCTGCTAGTTATTTTCATTTTCATTTTTTTGGCATAACAAAAGCAGACTTTTACACAAATCAGTTAAGTCTATTTTTTTTTCATCAATTTTTATTTTTTGATCTGCTTGTAAAGGTATAGAAGATATTTTTGGATGATTTTTTAACTGTTTATAAATTGGCTTCATAGCTAAATTTTCTGGTGGCCGGGTACATAATCCCAGAGAGATAAGATTATCAATATATGATGAGATATTCACATCACTATCTAAGGAAATTTTTTCTGATAAATAGTTAAAATTCTTGATCAGAGCTTTATATCCCACTTTTAAATTAATGCTAACATCAATAACAGGAATAGTACCTCGCAATGTCAAAAATTTGATATCATTACTTATGTGGTATATTTTTTTTTCTTCTTCAGTCCAATCGGAAATATCGATAATATTTTTTTCAGAATTGATATATTCCAAAATCTTTAATTCATCTGCTGTTACGCGATTTAATATTTCGATATACGATAACATCACTCTATTTTTTTTATTTTTTTGTGAAGCTGAAGCTAGTATTTCGGCATAATAATCAGAAACCTTCTCATCTTGCACATACCTTAATTTTTCAAGTACCGGAACTGCAATTCTAGAATCTGGCTCAATCAGGTTTTCTTCTGGCACTTCTTCGAGTTTATCCAAGCATTTATTAATATTTTTCTCAAAAATTACAGCGACTCTTCCAACCGGACTAACTAACAGTGATGCACATTGCGCTAAAGAATTGCCTATAATTCGAACCGCGGGTTGCAAAGAGTCTTTATAAACTTCGCTAACATTCGCCTTAACTATTTCTTTTGCTGCATCTGCTACATCTATTGTCATTTTCACTCCTTTTAATTTGGTATTTTTAATTCTTACTTTTCTTCCGACGCGCCAGACTTTAAATCTGGGGCAGTATACTGATTTTCTGTGCTAAGAAAAATTCCTAATTCTTTCCTCGCACGCTTCTTTAGTTAGCTGTAAAAGTTTCTGCACATCCTTAGCTAAAATTTTTAAATCTTGTTCTGAGATTTTGTAATTTGGATCATATCTACCGCCGATGTAGGCGTATTCTAAAAGTTTAAAACGGTCTTCATCTTCTTTGGAAACTTTAGAAAAAATATTGCTCATTAACTTGTGATATTTTTCAGCATTTTTGCCGAGAAATTCTAAGAAATGTTCACTCGGGCAATGGTTTGAAAAAACTAACAATACTGCTTTATAAGAAGACTCCGCAGCTTGATGTAACAAAAACGCCGCTTTCTTAAATGACTCTCTCTCAAGATAAAATTGATAACCCGCAAAAAATTCTTCAGCGCCGATAAACCACTCATCAAAATGATCCTGCGCAATCCTCTTCCTCTCTTGTGCGGAAAGATTTCTCTCCTCCGCTAACTCAAATTCGCCCGCATCAAAAAGCAAAATTCCTTCCTTCTTGATATCGGAATAAAAATATTGTGCTTCGGCGAGCTTGATGTTTAGGGCTTCGATGTCGATTGTTAGAATTCTTGGATGGGCGCTGAGATTTAAATTTTGGAGCTGCGCAGAAATTTTATTCCACAAACTTGTATCAAGTGCGACGCGTTTTTTGGTGGTGATTACTAAAATATCATAATCGGAAACGTGGCCGGATTTTCTGTCGGGTTTTAAATCTTTTTCTTCTTTGTAATCGCCGCGGGCGTAAGATCCGTAAAGGACGATCTTTTCAACATCATCACAATTTGCGCGAATGGTTGCGACAATTTTTTTCAGCTCATCTTGTTTAAATTTTGGTAAATGAGTTTGGGTGTTTTTCATTGGAGGAGAAATTGAGTTTTTTGGCGGTGAAATGAAATTTTAAAAGCGGGAGGAACTTAAAAAAAATAATCGGAAAAACTCAAGATATTAAAAAGAGTGAGGAGGATTAGGTGAGGGGATTGTATTTATGAGTTGTGAGTTCGAGTCTCGTCACTGCATCCATAAAATGAAATTCGATGACGAACATACATTGTTAGATGTAGAGACAAATATTTTAGACGTGATGAGAAGGAGAAATGGCGGGAGTGACGGGACTTGAACCCGCGGCCTCTTGCGTGACAGGCAAGCGCTCTAACCAGCTGAGCTACACCCCCATAGATGGGAAAAAAGATAGGATAGAATTGAAAGCCCGCTTACGTCCTCCGGACTACAGCGCGGTCCGCCCTCGCTATGCTCCATCACTCCAAGTCCCTGCGGACTCGTCGCGCTGTAGCGAAGCGAAAGCGGAGTGGGTGATGACAGGCTCGAACTGCCGACCCTCTCCTTGTAAGGGAGATGCTCTACCAACTGAGCTAATCACCCGTAATAATAGTTACGTTTGGTCTTGAATTTTGCGGGGCGCACAAAATCAGATCTTTTATTGAAAGAGCAATAAAAAATTTCCTAAAAATTAAAAAAAATTCTTAGGAAATTTTTTAATCAAAAACTTACGCAATAAAAAACCCTTGTGCGAGTATTCCCACACAAGGGTTTAAAGAAACTATTTTACAGAATCTTTCAAAGCTTTACCAGCAGAGAATTTCACTCTTTTAGAAGCTTTGATTTGGATTTCTTTTCCAGTTTGAGGGTTACGACCTTTTCTAGCAGCAGTTTTAACTACTTTGAAAGTACCGAAACCGATCAAGGTAACAACGTCACCTTTTTTTAGAGCTTTAGTAGTAGCTTTAAGAAGAGCTTCTACAGAAGCGCTAGCGTCTTTTTGAGAAAGACCAGTTTGGCTGGCGATTTCTTTGATCAAGTCTGTTTTGTGCATATTGTGATCTCTTTTAGTATTAATAGAATTATAAAAACAAAACATGCCCCGCAGTAGCTTGTAGACTAGCTGCAAAGCACGTTGCGGCGGCAACCTAAATTTGAAAATAATGAATGCAACTATTTATTTGAAAAAAATAGGAAGATTTTTTTCGTGTCGAATTAAGACAGGCTTAGCTTCGTGAAAATATGCTTTTTTCGGTGACAATGAAATCAAGTGTTTGGTCGCTATTTTCAATTGGTAGTGGCTCGTGAGCCCTTTGAAATTCATAGGCCAGAGCAATCGTCAAAATTTTTGGTTTTTGTTTTTTGAAAGCATCAATTGAACGATCATAAAATCCGCCACCCATGCCAAGCCTTGTCAGGCTTGAGTCGAACGCAAGCAGCGGCAAAATAATTATATCGGGAATTATTTTCTCACCTTTTTCTGGCTCGATTATTTTTGGAAAAAATTTGCTGGTGCAAAATTTTTGATCGATATCTGAAATTATAAAATCAAGCGGCGAATCAGCGCCCACAATGCGCGGATAAGAAAAGACAATATTATGTTTAATGAAATGATCGGCGATGATCTCGCTTTCAACTTCATTGCCGAAGGGCAAATAAAGTCCAAAAATTTTTTTGGAATTTTGCGGATAAATTTTCGGCAAAAGATTTTGCAGAAAATTTTCGTTTATCATTTTTGATTTAGCGCGGATGTCTTCTTTGCTTAGCGCGGCGCGTTTTTTACGATAGAGCAGGCGAAGCTGATTTTTTTGTTCCGCGATTTGCATCAGTAATTTTGAATTTTGTTAATCAGCTTCTCTATATAACTACTTATATTATCCATGTTATTTGCAACCGCTTCATAAATTTCCTCTTCATTTGAAGGCTCTTCCTGCGGTGCGGCATTTTCCAATTCTTCCTGCAACATCAAAGCGGCAATCACCAGCAAAGTTTTTTCATCGGCATTTTTTAGCGACAGCGCCAAGTCATTCACGCGGCGATTTAATTTTTCTGATAATTCAAAAACATGCTCGCGATCTTCTTCGCGAAACGGAATTTGATAGCGCGATTTGCCAACCGGAATTTCAATTGTCATTTATTGCTCCTTCAATTGCCGCGAGTTCAACATCAATTGCATCAAGCAAATTACGGCCTTGATTGCGTAGTTCATCGAATTTTTTCCCCAGCACTTTTGCTTTTTCATTCAAAAATTCATTTTCATTTCCGATCTCGGATAAATTTTTTTGCAGCTTGTTGATCTCTTCATTTAAATTAATGACGACTGCTTCGAGCTCAATCACCTTGGCCTGCGCTGCGTTTGATGAATCGTCAGACACATCGATCATTTTTGAATCAATCGCCGTTTCGTGAATTTTATCCTGCACAACTTCTTCGAGGTTGCGAAGCACGTCGGAGAGGCGTTTGCGCGATTGTTCAAATTTTTCTTTGGCCGACATTATGAGCGATAATCTTTGTTAATTTTGATATATTCTTCATTGAGGTCGCAAGTCCACACGATTGAAGATGATGCGCCGATGCCGAGATTCGCCGAAATTTTCACCGTCGAATTTTTTAAATATTCATGCACCGCTTTTTCCACATAATCCGGATGTTTGGCACCGCCTTTGGTTAAAACATGATCGCCGATTTTGACGATGATTTTTTCTGGAGAAGTTTCGAAACAAGATTTTCCAATCGCCATCACAATGCGTCCCCAGTTCGGGTCACAGCCCGCGATTGCGGTTTTGACGAGCGGAGAATTTGCAATCGAGAATGCAACTTCTTTCGCCTGCTGTTTTGTGCGCGCGCCTTCAACTTCAATCTCAATTAATTTTTTTGCACCTTCGCCATCAATTACGATCATCTTGGCGAGGCCTAGAGAAATCTCGTCTAAAGTCGCTTTGAAATCTGCCAATTCTGCAGCATGCGAATCGGTGATTTCACGATTGCCCGCAGTTTTTGTCGCAAATAATAAAACGGTGTCGTTCGTTGACTGGTCTGAATCTACAGTGATTGAGTTGAAGCTTTCATCACTCGCATTTTTCAACAAATTTTGCAGCGTTGAAGATGAAATATTGGCATCAGTAAAAATATAACCAAGCATCGTCGCCATATTCGGCGCAATCATTCCCGAGCCTTTGGCGAAGCCCACAAGATTCACTTCAACATCACCGATTTTGCAGCTGCGTTTGATTAATTTGGGTTTGGTGTCGGTAGTCATGATTGCTTGCGCCGCTTGCTCCCATGACGCTTCGTGATTTTGCAGCATTTGCGGAATTGCTTTTTCAATTAGTGATACATTTAGCGTTTCGCCAATCACGCCGGTGGAGGAAACAAACACTTCTTCCTTTTTGCAGCCGGTTTCTTTCGCAACTTTTGTGACAGTTTTTTCAACAACTTCTTCGCCATCGCGGCCGGTGAATGCGTTGGCATTTCCGGCATTCACAATCAGCGCTTTTGCCACACCTTTATCAATAATTTTTTTGCACCAGGTAACAGGCGCGGCGGGCATTGAAGATTGCGTGAAAACGCCCGCGACATTGGCAGGATTTTCAAAAGTTATGAGTAGCAAATCGTCACGATTTTTATATTTAATGCCGCAATTGATGGTGCTGATTTTGATGCCTTTGATCATGTGTTTTTTTATTTATTTGAGTAAATTGTCATCAGTGTTTGGGCGGAGTTTGCAACTCCGCCCTTGTTATTCATGCCTTGTTAATTGCATGAACGTTAAGGGCGGGATTACAAATCCCGCCCAAACACGGAGAGAGCCTGAGAAAATTCCGAAACCTTCTCACTAATCGATTTCACAATCTCACTTTCCGATTTTTTTTCTGCCATCTCTTTCACCAAAGCTGATCCAATTACAACCGCATCAACTCCGATTTTAGCAAACTCTTTCGCTTGTTCAGCATTTTGAATCCCAAAGCCAATGGCAATTGGCAAATTTGAAACTTCACGCAGATTCTTTAAATTCGCTTTATTGTCCTCAGCCTTTGCCAGAGTAGTTCCGGTGATGCCGAGCATCGAAATCAAATATAAAAATCCTCCCGCATGTTTGGTGATTTTTTGCGCGCGGTTTTTGTCAGTTGTTGGCGCGATCAAACGAATTAAATCGAGATCATTAATGCGGATTTGCGGCAAAACTTCCGCTTCTTCTTCCGGCGGTAAATCAACAATTAGAAAGCCATCAACGCCGACTTTTTTTCCTTCTGCGAAAATTTTTTCCACACCGAATTTCAAAAGCGGATTGTAATAAGTCATCAAAATTAGCGGCGTTTTTTCGTCAGTTTTGCGAAATTCTTCCACCATCTTCAAAGTTTTTTTAAGTGTCATGCCGCCTTCAATTGCAAGGCGTGCGGCTTGTTGAATTGTGGGGCCGTCACCGGCAGGATCAAGAAAAGGCACGCCAAGTTCGATTAAATCGCAACCAGCTTGTGGCAAGGATTTAAGTACTTCGAGCGAGGTTTTATAATTTGGATGTCCGGCGCAAATATATGAAATCAGGGCCGGTTTTCTTTGTGCTTTTAATTCTAAAAATTTTTGTTCGATTCGTTTCACAACTTAACTCCTAAATGTTTGGCAACCGTGTGAATATCTTTATCGCCGCGGCCTGACAAATTCATTACGATGATTTGATCTTTGCGCATTTTCTTTGCCAATTTGCAGCAATAAGCAATGGCGTGCGACGATTCGAGGGCAGGGATGATGCCTTCGGTGCGGCATAAAAGTTGGAAAGCATCCAAAGCTTCTTGATCTGTGGCGCTTACATATTCAACACGTTTGATATCGTGCAAATAAGCATGCTCGGGGCCGATTCCCGGATAATCGAGGCCGGCAGAAATCGAATGTGCTTCTTGAATTTGGCCATCTTCATCTTGCAAAAAATAAGTTTTATTGCCGTGCAAAACTGCCACTGAACCTTTGTTGATTGCCGCTGAATGTTCATGTGTTGCCAGCCCGCGGCCTGCGGCTTCAACGCCGTAAATTTTTACGTCCGCGTCGTCAATAAAGGGATGAAACAAACCAATCGAATTTGAACCGCCGCCGATGCAGGCAACCAGCGCATCGGGCAAACGTGATTCCACTTCCAAAATTTGCTCGCGCGCTTCTTTTCCAATCACCGAATGAAAGTCGCGAACCATGACAGGATAAGGATGCGGGCCGGCCACAGTGCCAAGTAAATAGTAAGTGTCGTTAGCGTTAGAAATCCAATCGCGCATCGCTTCATTGATGGCATCTTTCAAACTTTTCGAACCGCTTTCAACCGGCACCACTTCAGCGCCGAGAAGCTTCATGCGAAATACATTTGCTGCTTGTCTCTCAACATCTTTTGCGCCCATATAAACCACGCAAGGCAGTGAAAAAAGTGCACAAACTGTCGCAGTTGCCACACCATGTTGACCGGCACCCGTCTCAGCAATGATGCGCTTTTTGCCCATTTTCTTGGCGAGCAAAATTTGACCAATGCAATTATTAATTTTGTGCGAACCGGTGTGATTTAGCTCGTCGCGTTTCAAATAAATTTTTGCGCCACCAATTTCATCAGTAAGTCTTTGCGCCAGATATAGCGGGCTTGGACGGCCGACATAATTTTTTAAATAATAAGCAAATTCCGTCAAAAATTCCGGATCATTTTTTGCAGCATAATATGCTTGCTCAAGCTCCAGAACTGCTGTCATCAAGGTTTCGGAAACATAGCGTCCGCCGAATTGTCCGAATTTTCCGTCTTTGTCGGGTTGGTTATAACTCATGAAATTTTCTAAAGAATTTAGTCGAGAAGGGCGGCGAAACCTAAAAGCGCGCTCAATTTTTGCTACAGGATTTTTGCGTTTTGATGTTGGGCGGGATTTGCAATCCCGCCCTTAAAATTCATGCAAAAAAAATGGCATGAACAAGAGAGCGGGGTTTCAAACCCCGCCCAGCAAAAGAGAAGAGCAACAAAATTTTCTCGAATCGAATCACTATGAAATTTTTTTAATTTCCGCGTTGACATCCCATAACTCCCCCATAATTTCCCAGAAAATTTCGTTAATTTCCCAAAAAATCCTTAAAATTCCCAATTTAAGTGGCGTTATTTCTCTCAACTTTCACAAACAAAATCGATGCTAAAGGCCGTGTTTCCGTGCCTTCGCAGTTTCGTGCGTCTTTGGTGAATGAAAGTTTTTCGGGAATGGTGGTTTACGAATCTTTTGTGAATGACTGCATCGAAGGCTGCGATATTGAGCGCATCAAAAAAATCTCTGAATCAATCGACAATCTTGATCCATTTTCTGAAGAGCGCGATGCCTTTGCAACCGCGGTGCTTGGCGGATCTACACAACTTTCAATTGATGGCGATGGCCGCGTAATTTTGCCGGAAAATCTGCTCAAAAAAGTGAAGATAAAAAACGAAATGGTTTTCGTTGGAAAAGGTTCAACTTTCGAAATTTGGGAGCCCAAAAAATTCGCTGAATATATGGCGAAATCGATGAAAGAAGCCAAAGCCAAGCGCAATCTTTTGAAGGTGGTGAAATGATGAACAACTTAGATTTTCACAAACCGGTAATGCTCAACGAAGTTCTGGAAAATCTAGCGGTTAAAAATGGTGAAACTTATTTGGATGGAACTTTCGGTGCAGGTGGCTACAGCAGCGCCATTCTTGAAGCCGCAGATTGCATGCTTTACGCAATTGATCGCGATGAAAGCGCCAAAAAATTTGCCGCAAAATTAGAAAAAAATTTCCCAAAGAACTTCAAATTCTTGCGCGGAAATTTTTCAAATTCTGTTGAACTGCTTGCTGAAGAAAATGTCACCGAACTAGACGGCATGGTGTTTGACATCGGTGTGTCATCAATGCAATTCGATGACAAAGAGCGCGGATTTTCTTTTGATTCTGATGCGAAATTAGATATGCGCATGGATCAAAATTCTTATCCAAGCGCTTATGAAGTAGTCAACGAAGCCAGTGAGGAAGAGCTCGCAAGCATCATCAAAAATTTCGGCGAAGAGCCAAAAGCAAAATTAATTGCAAAAAGAATTATTGCGGCGCGCGCTGCAAAACCGATCACTAGTTGCCGTGATCTGGCCAATATAGTGCGATCTCTCTATGTTGGCTATTCTAAAACAGACTCGGCAACTAGGACCTTCCAGGCCTTTAGAATTTTCGTCAATTCCGAGCTCGACGAATTAAAGGCGGCACTCGCTTCGTCACTTACTCTTCTAAAAAAAGGCGGACGCTTGGTTGTGGTTTCTTTCCACTCCCTGGAAGACGGAATTGTTAAAGCTTTTTTGAAAAAAGAAGCCGGGTTGGATCAAACATTTTCGCGCTACCAGCCTGTTACCAGCGCCAATGAATCTCCCAAAAATTTTCACTTATTAACCAAGTCAGCGATTTCTCCAAGCAAAGAAGAAGTGGCGGCTAATCCGCGTGCGCGTTCTGCAAAGATGCGTGTGGCGATAAGATTATAATTTTAAATGAAAGAATTTTTTCGTAAGGCCAACAAATTCTATCTAATAAATTCCGCAATCGGCGGCTTTCTGGCGCTAAGCATTATCTGCTTATTTTTAGTGCAATTCGGTGTGGAAGGTTTGCAAGATGAAATCGCAAAAACCGAAAGCGAAATCGCAACTTACGAAGATGAAATTCAATTATTAGAAGTTGAATGGGTTTATCTAACTCGCCCTGAACGCTTGAGAACATTAGCAGCGCGCTATTTACAAAATAACGGTTATGCGCTGGCAAGCCAAATTAAAAATCATGAGCAGTTAGAAAAATATCATTACGCAACTTATCAAAATACTCCGACGCAATTGGCTTCAGCTGAGCAAATTTAATTACTCTCCCGCTTTTCTTGCGATGTCGCTGCGGCAGAAACCATCATTCCAATCAATTTTAGAAATAGCCTCGTAAGCCTTGTGGCGTGCGGATTTGAAAGAGTCTCCCTCAGCAATAATATTTAAAACGCGGCCGCCATTTGCTAGAATTTTTCCGTCTTTTTTTACTGTTCCGGCGTGCAAAATTTTTACGTCAGTGGAATTTCTGAATTGTTCTAAGCCTTTGATTTCACTGCCTTTAGCGTAGTTCTCGGGATAGCCTTTTGCACACATTACAACGCAAACCAACTTTTTATTTTCATCAAATTCGATGTGGAATTTGTCGAGATTTCCATCGATTGCAGCTTCGATTAATGCAACGAAATCTGATTTTATTCTAGGCAAAATAACCTGTGTTTCCGGGTCTCCGAACCTTGCGTTAAATTCTAAAAGTTTGATGCCTTTTGAGCCAATCATCAAGCCGGCAAATAAAATTCCTTTAAATGGTGCGCCGGCTTTTTCTAATCCCGAAATTGTTGGTTTGATAATTTTTGCGATGATTTCTTTTTCTTGTTTTTCATCAACAAAAGGTGAGGGTGCATAAGTTCCCATGCCGCCGGTGTTGGGCCCTTGGTCATTGTCGCCAACTCTTTTGTGATCGTGCGCAAAACCAAGTGGCAGAAAATTTTTGCCATCAGTAATCACAAAATAACTTGCTTCAAAACCGTCTAAAAATTCTTCGACGATAATTTTTTTTCCGGCATCACCAAATTTTCCGCCGAAAATTTCGCTCAAAGCTTCTTCACATTCGGCCAAATTTTGTGGAATGATTACGCCCTTACCAGCAGCGAGCCCATCGGTTTTTAAAACGCAGGGAAAGCCTAATTTTTTTGCAAATTCTAACGCTGATTTCTGATCAGTAAAAGTTTCGTAAGCCGCAGTTGGAACATCATTATCCACCGCGATTTTTTTCATGAAAATTTTTGAACCTTCAAGCTGCGCGGCTTTTTTGCTTGGTCCAAAAGCACGAATTCCACTTTTTTCCAAATCATCCGCAAGTCCGTCAACTAAAGGCTGCTCAGGGCCGATGAAAACGAAATCAATTTTTTCATTTTGGCAAAATTCGACAATTTTCGAATTTTCATTTTGCTTAATTCCTTCAACGATTTTGGCGATTTCGCAAATTCCGCCATTTCCCGGAAGGGCAAAAATTTCTGGTTTTTGCGCAGATTTTTTAAACTGCTCGCAAACCGTATGCTCTCTGCCGCCGGAGCCGATTACTAAAATTTTTTTCATGTTTTTGGATTATTTTTTCAACGACGCTAAATCAACGCCTCTCTACCTGGCAATGAAAATTTTATTCTTTAACTAGTTTTTAACTCCTCAAAAAAGTCATTATCTATTGAGGTTGCTGCAAAACTGCTTGTATAAAGCCTGCAACTCAAGATTTTCATGTTGCTTTCTTGTTTATTTTTGCTTTCTTAAGAGCAACAAAATTCTCCCTATCCCAAATCAAAATTTATGAGCCTTAAAGAGCATACCGTAAAATCTTACGATAAAGACCTACAAGCAATCGCCTCAACGCTTGATGAGATGAAAGAACTTGTTTCAACATCAATTGACATGGTTGCTGAAATGATCATTGAACGCCATGATGATTATCTCGAAAAAATTTCCGCTCACGATTATAAAATTAATTCTCTCGATTTTTTAATTGAAAAAAAAATCACCGCGATGCTGGCAATGCGCCAACCGATGGCCGTTGATTTGCGCTATATTGTTTCAGCCTTGAAAGTTTCTTCAAATTTGGAACGCGTTGGCGATCAGGCAAAAAGCATCATTAAAAAAATTCACCGCATTGGTTTTACTTCATTTGAAGGAAGAGTGAAAGAATCATTGCTTGAAATGGTTGAGCTCTCGAAGCAGATGGTGCGCGATTCGGTTTATGCTTTTAATGAACAAGATTTAGAAAAAACTGACATCGTTTTAAAAACTGATGATCGAATTGATCAAACTTACAGCGATCTTTTCCACATTTTAGAAGCCGGAAATTTCAGCAAAGATCAACTTGAGAAAATGATTAATATTTTATTTATCGCGAAATCTTTTGAACGTCTTGCCGATCACTCAACCAACATCGCTGAGATTACGAAATATGTAATTACCGGCGAGACTAAATAATTTTTTATAATTTTTTCGGTCTATAACCCTCCCTCAAGGGGAGGGTTGTAGATCGAGCTTTTTTCATTAATATGCAAAGCAGAGAAGAAAAACGCGAATCAGGTCAGATCGCCAAAAAAGATAATAAAGATTTACAAGGTTTTGCACAAAAATTTCCGAAAGAAAAAATGGAGCGCAAACCTGATTGGATTCGCGTAAAAGCGCCAACTTCCAAAGGTTATTACGAAACCAAAGAACTCCTAAATTCAAAAAAACTTCACACTGTTTGCGAAGAAGCCGCTTGTCCAAATATTGGCGAATGCTGGGCGCAAAAGCATGCAACCGTGATGATTTTGGGTTCAGTTTGCACAAGAGCTTGCTCATTTTGTAATATCGAAACCGGTCGCCCTGATGCTGTAAATCCGCACGAGCCGGAAAATGTCGGCGATGTTGCAAAAGTTTCGGGCTTAAAACATATCGTAATCACTTCCGTTGACCGCGATGATTTAGCTGACGGCGGCGCAGATCAATTCGTAAAATGCATCGAAAATGTGCGCAAAAAATCTCCGGGCACAACAATTGAAATTTTAACTCCGGATTTCCTGCGTAAAAACGGCGCGCTCGAAAAAGTTGTCGCCGCAAAACCTGATGTTTTTAATCACAATATCGAAACCGTTCCCGGCCTTTATGGCACAATCCGCCCGGGCGCGCGCTATTTCCATTCGCTGTGGCTTTTGAAACGCGTGAAAGAAATTGATCCGACAATGTTCACCAAATCCGGCCTGATGGTTGGTCTTGGCGAAACCAAGGAACAAGTTTTGCAAGTGATGGATGACATGCGCTGTGCGGATATCGATTTTCTAACTATCGGCCAATATCTGCGTCCAACTTTGCGCCACGCGCCGGTTGATCGTTATGTCCATCCCGATGAATTCGAATTTTATAAACAGGCAGCTTACAACAAAGGTTTCCTGATGGTTTCATCAAGCGCTTTGACGCGTTCATCTTATCACGCCGGAGATGATTTCGCTAAAATGCGGGATGAGAGAAATCGTCGTTTGGGAAAATAATTTAAGTTAATTTAACTTCAGTTTTTATGGGTGCAGCAGGATCTAAAGTCTCTCCGATGTTTAAAGGGGTGGATAATCGAGAGGTTGAACGTCTTTTGAGAAGTGCATGCACCAATGCTGTCACCGGACAAGATGAAGTATTCCTTAGGGATTTTTTAGAGCAATCCGACAAATTAAATCCACCTTCAGTGGGAGCTGTATTTGGTTGGGAACATGCGAGAATGATTAATGTTTCCTCTTACTCAAGCAGAAGAACGCTGCTGCAAAGCGCGGTTAGAGGAGGAAATCGTCACATCATTGAATTGATTATGTCTTATAATCCCGATGTAAAAGCCTATTCCGTTGACGGAGAAACATTAGTTCATGTTGCCACCAATCTTAGAAGAGGCACAGCAAGTGAAATAAAAAAAGCTGCCGAAACTTTGGAATATGTCTTATCGCTTCCGGGTGTTGAGGTAGATCAGCCAAGTAAAGAGAGCCCTGTTAGAGAAAGTCATACCGCCTTATTTTCACTGTTTTTAGATCGAACAATTCCTCCTGAAATTTTGCTGGAATTTTCCAAAATCCTGCTGGCACATGGGGCTAATCCCAATTCTCCTAATGAAGAGAGCCCGTTACTGTTGCTGGCATTGCGCCTGGTTAATGGAGATGAAACTTTTAGCAAAGCACAGGAAAAGGTATTAATCGAAATAGTAAAAAATTTGATTGATGCCGGTTGCAATATCGAGGCCAGAAGATTTTATGATAAAGCAAATGCTATTGAATATTGTGAAGAAAATCTGCCTGGGCTTGCAATCCTGATTAAGGATTATCAGCGGGAAGTCGAAGCCAGAAAAAAAGCGCAGAATGATGCAGTAATCGCAAAAATCAGCGAAGTGCGTGAAGAAGAAGATGCCACTGTTCACGATGCTTTGCGTGGCATACAATATGCTGTTGATCGAAGCTGGCAGAGAAAACAGGTATTAAGATTATTAACCACTCCGCCTTGTTTTGTTTGTCCGCTGACAAAAAAAATTATGCGCAATCCCGCCGTTACTTCTGCCGGAGTCAGTTACGAGGAAGATGCAATTAAAGCTAAACTGCAAGAAACCCCGCAAATTGATCCGCTCAGCGGAAAAACAATCACCGCTGATTTGGTAACAAATTTCGGTTTAAAAAGCCTGATTGGTAATTATTGCAAAAGAACCATAGTAGAATGTCTGGAATTTTCGCAGGAAATGATGGCGCAAGGCGCGGATGAGGTAAAAGCTCTGCTAATTGAGAGAGCCAGAAATTTAAACGCTATTTTAAAAGACAGCAAATTAGCGGCCGATATTGAAAAATGTGCTGCGGCAAAATCTTCAACTTCGCGCATAAACAAAGCGCAATGGCTCAAAGGAAAAATGGATGTAGTGCTTGAAGAAGTTAGCGGTGAAACATATCGCGATGCCGTAACGCTTGAATTTATCCACCAACCGGTAATTACTTCTGCGGGTCATACTTACGAAAATACCTCCGCCGCTAATCTGTCATCAGATCCGCAAACCCGCGCTCCTATTACTTCCAGAACGCCCAATTTTAATTTTATTGTCGCCACTAACATTCTGAAAGACGAGTTTGAAGAATTGACCCGCGATTCAATTGATAGCATCGAAACTGCCGGTGAAGCTGCCCCGGAATTGAAAAGAAATTTACAAAAAATTTTAAAGGATAAGAGAAGCGTGGCGCTACTTACCGATGAAACCGTGCAAAGTGAAATGAGACATTTGGAAGCCAAGGAAGCAGCCAGTCAACCAGCCTCGGCAGCGGCGGTAGGAGATGTGGCATCGGTCCAACCGCTAAGTCCGGTAACAAAATCTACGCAACAACAATAGCGCTTATTTTTTGAGAATTTGCCGGCCTAATTTTTTTAAAGTTTCGGCGAGTTCTTTATTTTCAATTGCAGATAATTTTTCTTCTAAAAAATTTTCTTCAGCCTGTGGAAGCTTGAAATACAAGGCCGCATCGCTTTCAACAATTTTTGGTTCCTGTTTGATTAAGATTTTTGAAATTGCGCGATAGCCATAAAATGTTGCGATTCTCTCCAAAATAATTTCGGAATTATTTTCTAAAAAAAATCCTACCGCAGCGTTGTAAACTGCGATTGTAAGACGCGCGCTTTTTTGTGATTTGTCGAATGAAACTGCTTTGGCGTAACAAAGTTTGGCATATTTTTCGCCGATGATGGCTTCCCAGTTTTTCACCAGATTATTGATGATGATAAATTCTTTTTTGCTGCCGGAGAACAAAGGTGAGAGTAGGTTGGTGAGCTTGCTGTCAATTGATTGAAGTCCGTAAGATTTTTTATTCATGAGATAAAATCTTTGCGCGTTTGACGAAAAATTGCGGGAAAATTTCTGCGATATTTTTTTGTGCGCTTTGCAATTTTTCTGCATCACCAAAAATCCCAAAACAAGTTGCGCCGCTGCCTGACATTTTCACCAATTCTGCGCCATTTTTTTTCAGCATTTCTAAAATTTCGCCAATCACTGGAACCAGCGCAATTGCTGGTTTTTCGAGATCATTTGGAAGTGATTTGATTAGTTCAAGAATATCAGTTTCGAGAAGTTTTTTAGTTGGAATTTCGGCGGAATAATTTCTGTTTAATTTTGCGAAAACTTCTTTGGTGGAGAGATGGATTTTTGGATTAACCAGCAAAACAGAAAGCGGTTTAAACTCGCGAAAATTTTCAATAATTTCGCCGCGGCCTTTGATGATTGAAGCGCAAGGCTCAAAGAAAAAAGCGATGTCGGATCCGAAATTTAGCGAGATTTTTTGCAGATCATTTTTTGATAAATTCAGCGCATAAATTTCATTCAAACATTTCATGAATGATGCAGCATTGCTCGAGCCGCCACCAAGTCCGCCGCCAACGGGAATATTTTTTACAACTTTGATTTTTAAGTTTTTTGAAACAGCAAATTCCTGCGTGAAATAATCTAGAATTTTGGTGAAGAGATTATTTTCCAAATCAACTAATTGCGCAAATTCGCCGCTGATTTCGAGAGAAAATTTCTCACTTTTTTCTACAGATAAATCGTCTTGTAAATCAAGAAAAGCGAAGAGCGATTCAAGCGCGTGAAAGCCGTCAGGTCGCTTGCCGACAACTTTGAGGAAGAGATTTATTTTGGCGGGAGATTTGAGATTCATTTGTAAAATTTTAAAAGAACTCGGTCTAATTATCCTCCCTCAAGGGGAGGGTAACGTCCGAAATTACTTCGCGCTTAATACGACAGAATAATTCGCTTCACCGCGTTTTAAAAAAAGCAGGAGTTTTTTGCTTGATTTAGAAGATTCCTCAATGGCATTTTTCAAATCATCAATTGATTTCACCGGCGCCTGATTTGCCGAAATAATCACATCACCCAAAGCCATGCCTTTTTCGGCAGCTTCGGATTTGATGTTGATTTCAGTGATTGCCAATCCTTCCAAACTAGTTTCGCCTTTGCCTTGTTTTACTTTGCTTTTGATTTCTGCCAAACCCAGACCCAGAGCTTGTCCAACCGGTTTTATGCTTTGCTGTTTTTCAATTATTTTTTCGGCTTTTTTAGTTTTTTCTTCGCGCATTTTCTCAACTTTGATTTTGAGAATTTTTTCTTTGCCTTTGCGCCAAATCACAACTTTTGCGGTTTCGTCAATTGGATAAGATGAGACGGTTTTGGGCAAAGTTTTCATATCGAAAATTTCCACATCGCCAAATTTTAAAATAATGTCAGTTGCCATCAAACCACCGCGATCTGCCGGACCTTCTTTGGTAACTTCATTTACAAAAGCACCGCGCGCTTTTTCCATTTTCATGGCTTCTGCAACTTCTTCGCTAACTTCCTGAACCGAGACGCCGATCCAGCCGCGCGTAACTTCGCCTTGATCTTTTAACTGACGAATAATTTGCGCCGCAGTTGATGAAGGAGTGGCAAAACCAATTCCCACATTGCCGCCCGATGGCGAAAATATTGCGCTGCTAATGCCAATCACTTCGCCTTTCATGTTAAACATCGGGCCACCGGAATTGCCTTTGTTGATGGCGGCATCAGTTTGAATAAATTCTTCAGATTGTCCGTTGTTGATGTCACGTGATCTTGCAGAAACGATGCCTACCGAAACTGATCCGCCAAGGCCGTATGGATTTCCAACAACCACAACCCAATCGCCGATGCGCGCTTTGTTTGAATCGCCGAATTTGGCGAATTTTAATTCTTTGTCAGAGTTGATTTTGAGAAGTGCGAGATCGGTTTTTTTATCAACTCCAATCACTTTGGCCTTATATTTTACGCCGTTGTAAGTGCTCACTGTAATTTCGTCAGTATCTTCAATTACGTGATTATTTGTCACAATAAAACCATCTTTTGAAATGATGAAACCTGAACCAATTGAAGTGAATTTTTTCTTTTTCTGGTCGGCACCGATTTGGCGCTCAAGTTGTTTTTTGAAATCATCAAAAAGCTGTACGCGCGGCAATTCAGAAAGCAGTGATTGATCAACTGTAGTATTTCCCGGGCTATCTTGTGAGGCGGAAATATTTACAACCGCTGGCAATAATTCTTCGACAACATCGGCGAAACCGTTGCTGGCAATGGCGCGTGGCGATGATGAAACTTCAACTGCGGTGGATTTTTCCGCAGCCTTTTGTGCTAAAGCTGCGCTGCTGCTGATTAGAGAGATGATTAAAAAAAGTGATAATTTTCTCATGTGTTTAGTTTTATTCGCTATTGTCCGCCGAAATATTTGAAGAATTGACCGTCCGGTGAAATGATCATTTTAGTTTTTTCAGTATTTTTGAAAGTCTCGCTGTAAGCATTCATTGAGCGGTAGAAATCGAAAAATTCTGGATCGCGGCCATAAGCATCAGCATAAATTTTGCTTGATTGTGCTTCGCCGTTTCCGCGTGTTAAATCCGCGTGTTTCTTGGCTTCAGCAATGATGATAGTTTTTTGTTTATCAGCTTCAGCACGAATTTTTGCGGCTTCTTCGGCGCCATTAGCGCGAATTTCGCGCGCTTCTTTTTCGCGTTCAGTTTGCATTCTGGCGTAAATTGCGTCGGAATTTTCTTTGGGCAAATCAGCGCGCATGATGCGCACATCAACGATCTCGATGCCAAAAATTTCTGATTCGGCGCTCACCACATCTTTAATTTTTTTCATCACATCGCCGCGATTTTCGGTGAGCAATTCGCTCAAAGTTACTTCACCAATCACCTGGCGCAAACTTGAATCGAGAATGCCCGACAACTTATTTTCAAGGCCGTAAGAATTTCCAACCGTGGTATAAAATTTCAGCACATCCTTAATTTTATATTTGGCGAAAGCATTGATGAGAAGACGCTTCTGGTCTGATGCGATGACCTCTTGCTCGGCGATGCTCAAATCAATAATTCTCTTATCAAAAAAAACCGCATTTTGCAGCAGCGGCACTTTGAATTTAATGCCGGGAGTTTTGATGGTGCGGATGGGTTCACCAAATTGCAAAATCAAAACCTGCTCGGTTTGGTCTAAGCGAAAAATTGAGCCGAAGAAAATCACCACGGCAATTGTTGCAATGATGAGAATTTTTTTTGTTTTGGGATTCATATTATTTTTTATCGGTTTTTACTTCTTTATTTTTGTTCAGATCATTAAGCGGGAAATAAGGCGTTACGGCGCTTTTTGCGGTGTTTTTATCGACAAAAACTTTGTCCATATCGCGATAAATATTTTCCATAGTTTCCAAATAAATGCGGCGCTTGGTCACTTGTTTTGACTTGGCATATTGATTATAAACCGAGATAAATCTGCCCGCTTCACCTTGCGCATTAGCAATAACTTCCTGCGCGAAAGCTTCGGATTGTTCCTTCATTTGCGAAGCCGTGCCGCGCGCTCGTGGAATGATGTCGTTGGCATAAGCTTGCGCTTCGTTGATTTCTTTTTCTTTATCAGCTTTGGCAGTTTGCACATCGCGAAAAGCGTCAATTACCTGTGATGGCGGATCAACGCGGCGCAGCTGCACGGCGGTAACGCGGATGCCGGCTTTGTAATAATCTAAAATTTCTTGCAGCAGGATTTTTGTATCTTGCTCGATTTTGCCTTTGCCATCAGATAAGGCCGATGCAATTGGCGTGCGGGCAATGATTTCGCGCATCGCGCTCTCGGATGATTTGCGAATCGATTTATTTGGTTCAACAATATTGAAGACAAAATCTTTGATGTCGGCGATTTGCCATTGCACCTGAAATTCGATGTCGACGATGTTTTCATCACCAGTAAGCATCAGGCTTTCGGCATCCAAATTTCTTTTTTCCAATCTGCGCGAATTTGAAGTGAAGCCGAATTCTTCAGTGTTGACGGCCGTGACATTTTTTTTGATCACTTCGCCAAAAGGGTAGGGAATGTAGTAATTAAGCCCGGGCGTGGCGATTTTGTAAAATTTTCCGAAATATAAAACGACGGCATTTTCGGTGGAATCAACTTTGTAAATGCCAAGAGAAAGCCAGAGGAAAACTATCGCCATCACCACAAGGCCGATAATTGATTTTGGTGATTTCATGTCTGGTGAAGTGCCGAAATTATTTTTTAGAAAATCAGAAATTTTTTTGAAAAAACCCTCAAAAGGATTTTTGTTGTTTTGCGGATTATATTTTTTTTCCTCGCGTGGTTTTTGCGATTCGGGATTTGGCTTTTGCTGAGCATTTTCGCCATTCCATGAACCCCAAGGTCCGGAATTCATAAAAAGTTTTAACATCAGTTTTAAAAATGATTGATAGCTAAAGAAGAGGGGCCAATTATTTAGAGCAAGAAGCGATCATTTTCAATTGGAATTTCCATTATGGACGAAAAAACTTTAGCCGATTTCATGCAGCAAACTCCAGCGGTGGTTGGCGTTAAAAAAATCATCGCCGTGGCTTCGGCAAAAGGTGGGGTGGGCAAATCGACAATTGCCTGCAATCTGGCGGTCGGCTTAAAACAAAGCGGCTTGAATGTTGCTTTGGTTGATGCCGATATTTATGGTCCGTCAATTCCGCATTTGATGAATTTATCGGGAAAACCGGATCAAAAAAACGGCTTGATTTTGCCCATAATTTCGCATGGCGTAAAATGCATTTCAATTGGCTCGATGGTTGATCCAAGCGCTGCCGGTGTGTGGCGCGGGCCGATGGTGACCAAAATTTTATATCAGTTGATTCGTAGCGTTAACTGGAAAGTGGATGGCAAAGAAGTTGATGTGATGGTGATCGACATGCCGCCTGGCACCGGAGATGTTTATCTCTCAATTGCCGAAAAATTTCCGCTTTCGGGAGTGGTAATCGTTTCAACGCCGCAAAGCTTGTCGGTGATTGATGTGGTGAAATCAATTGATTGCTTCAAACAGTTAAAAATTCCGATTTTAGGTTTGATTCAAAATATGTCTTATTTGGAAATTGCCGGAGAAAAACATTTTCTTTTTGGACATGACGGGGCAAAAAAATTGGCGCAGGAAATGCAGATAAAATTTCTAGGCGAAATTCCTTTACTTCCTCAAATTTCAGAACTTTCTGATGCCAAAAAAATCGCGGTTTTATCCGATGAAGGGATCGCGGAAATTTTTGCAATTATTTCAAAAAATATTTTGTGAGCAAAAAAGCTTTTTCATTAATTGAGCTTTCAATCGTAATTTTAATTATCGGCATTTTGGTTGCAGGTGTAACCCAAGGCTCGCGACTTGTTGCACAAATGCGCCTTACAAGTGCGCGGGCGCAAACTCAAAGTTCGCCGGTGGCCTCGATTCGCGATCTGACATTTTGGATTGATTCAACTTCTGAAAAAAGTTTTATTGATCTTGAAGCGCAAGATGGCACCTTGCTCTCGACCTGGTATAATATTAATCCGCAGCGCACAAAAAATTATGATATGGTGCAAAGTGGGGGCTCAATTTATCAGCCTTATTATAAAACAAGCGCCATCAATAATCTTCCGGCGGTTTATTTTGACGGCAACTCCCGCTCTTTTTATAATACTAGCGTCACAATCGGTGATTTAGTTGGCAATGATCAGGTGACGCTTTTCGTAGTGCAAAAAGTCAGCAATAGCAATTCAACTCCGATTTCCTGGATTTCGGGAAATTCACGTTTCAATTTTCACACTCCTTTTTCTGACGGTTATATTCATTTTGATTTCGGCGATTCATGCTGTAACGCGGCAACCCGCATGTCGGTTGCTGCTCCGGCAAATTTTTCTTCTTTGCCGCAAGTGATTTCGGTTGTAAAAAAACAAAGTGGTGATGCTTATATCAACATTAACAGCGTGCAATTAACTTCAGTTAGCGCCGCGATGACAAATACACTTAATCTTGCTTTGAATGACTGGTTGATCATAGGAAATGCTTCCGGCGGTGGCTCTTCTTTTAGCGGCTATATCGGTGAAATCATAATTTTTAGCCGCAGCTTAAGATCTGATGAAGTTAGAGATGTTGAGCGCTATCTTGGCAAAAAATGGGGAATCAAAGTTAATTAATTTATGAACAAAAAAGCTTTTTCACTGATCGAACTTTCAATCGTAATTTAATCATCGGTATCTTGATTGCCGGTGTGACGCAAAGCTCGCGAGTCATTTGCGCAATGCGTGTGGCAACGGCGCAAAATCTTACCAGCGGCTCACCAGTTGCCAGTATTAGGGGAGTAATGTTTTGGTATGAAACCAGTTTGGATAGTTCTTTTGTCAGCGGTGAAAATTCTGATGGCACGGTGATTACGCAATGGAAGGATAATAATCCGCAAACTACTTATAAATATAGCGCTTTCGCCGGACAAAAAACTGCTAGCAGTTCAATTTCTTATAATACCTCGTCAGGTGCAACTTCAGGCAATACTTCTGGGCCGACCTATATTGAAAATGGTATTAATGGTATTCCAACTTTGCGCTTTACCAACAATGCTACTTCGGCTTATCGCTATTTAGCGGTTGATGGAAGTGCAAAAAACAACAGTGGTGAAGGCATAACCGCTTTTGCAGTTGTGAATTATCGTTCTGGAACTGGTTGGATTTATGATCGTGTTTGCATAAATAGCAGCACGGTTCCAACTGATTGTTCATCGTCAATAACTGGTGGAAATCCATTATTTGGAACTGAAACTGATAATATTGGTCTAATCACGATGTATCCAACCAAGATTGGTCATCATGCGGAGAATGATACTGACAATCTTGATATCGATATTTCAGAAGTAATTTTCTTTGCCGGACGTGTTAAAACAGAAGACCGCAGAACAATAGAAGCTTATCTTGGCAAAAAATACGGCATTAAAGTGAATTAATGTTTGTGGTCGTGATGATGCTGATAAAGCGCGATGGCGCGGTCGCCAAAAAGTGAAAGATATTCCGGATGTTGGTTGATGTCTTGCGGCGCGCCGTGGCAGCACACATGATGATTTATGCAAAATACAAAATCAGTTTTTTGCATCACCATGTGCAGATCATGTGAGATCAACAAAATAGCGCAATTTTTTTTCTCGGCAATTTCGGCGATGATTTTATAAAAATCGGCAATGGTCGCTAAATCCATATATTGTGTGGGTTCATCAAGCACTAGCAAATCCGGATTTTGCATGAGTGCGCGCAGGAAAATTATTTTTTGCAATTGTCCGCCCGAAAGTTGATGGATTTGTTTGTGCAGAATTTTTTCGCAATTTAAGCGCTTAATTAAATCGTGATCGAGGGTAATTTTTTCATGCCCGATTTTGATGAAATCTAAAGCGGTGAGCGGAATAGTTTTTTCAATCTCGATTTTTTGTGGCATATAGCCGATGCGGATTTTTTCATGACGAATCACTTCGCCGCTGCTTGGTTTCAAAATGCCAAGCAAAATGCGCGCAATTGAAGTCTTGCCGCCCCCATTTGGGCCAATTAAAGTGGTGATTTTGCCTCTTTTTAGTTGCAGCGAAATTTTATCGATGATTTGCTGCGCGCCTATTTTTAGCCCGATATTTTTTAATTCGATTATCGTCATTGATGAAAATTTTCCGCTTTTGCTTTTTTATTTTGATGTTTGCACAGACTGCTTTCGCGCAGCCTGATCTTGAAGCCAGAATACGCAAGCAGGCTGAAATTCAGATCAAGGCACAGTCTGAGATTTCGCAGCGCAATAATTCGCCGCTATTTGTTGCCACCATTAATCCGCTTTACCAGATTCTTTTGGCAATTACTGAAGATAAAAACAACAGCATTCTGCTTTTCAATCCTTACAAATCCGAACATGGTTATGAGCTCGCGAAAGATGATCTCGCCACTTTGAGCCGCGCGCGCGTGATTTTTTATATGGATGATAATTTAGAGAAAAATTTCGCCAAATTGGTAAAAAATTTTTCGCTTGGCAGCAGGTCATATCAAATGGCGCGAGTGCCAGGACTCAAGCTTTTACGCCAGCGCGGCAATGCGCAAAAAATCGATTATCATTTGTGGCTTGATCCACAAAATGCCATCAAAATCGCCGATTTTATTTCGCAGCGTTTGTGCGAAGTTGACGGCATTAATTGCGCAAAATATCGCAATAATTATCAGAAATTTTCGCTTAATGTAAATGCGGTTGCAGCCGATCTCAACAATCAATTAGAGCGCTATCGCAATCTCGGTTTTGTTTTTTATCACGATGCTTACCAATATTTTGAAGATTATTTCAACCTGCGCTCATTAATGGTTCTTTCTTATGAAGGTGAGCCCGCAATGAGCATTTCTGCACTTCGCCAATTTGATAAACTCGCTAAAGCAAAAAGCGTGCGCTGCGTTTTTGGTGAAGTTTTAGATGAAACAAATTCTGCGGAAAAATTGGCGCGCAAATATCAGATAAATTATATGCCGATAAATGCCATTGGCCTAAATGGTGAAAGCTATAGCGACATGCTAACATCGCTGGTTGGCGATTTTAATGATTGCCTGTTTTACTAGTTTCTAGTTCATCAGGTTTCACCCTTTTTGCAGCAACACCTTCTGCCGCGCTGTTTGGGCTTTCAGCGTCAATATCATCAAATGATTGGTGCAGTTTTTTTCGCAAAATTCGTGCTTTTTCATCAGATGAAAGTTCCGGCAATTCCATACCGCTTAGCTCCAAATTTTCGCTGCGTTCTTGATGGATAAAACTGCAGTGGCAAAAGCCCGCAAAACTTTGTCAGATTGCAGATGATACAAGATCGGATTTTTTGGATCCTGCAACACTAATTTTTTGAGCCGGCTTCCTTCTAGTGCAGCAGCTAATTGCAGTGCGGTTTCATCCTCAATAAGTTCGTGGTCAAACATTAGCGGATCTGCCTCATTATGGCCAATCGCCTGATCAATTTCATCATAAGTAGCGCTGCGCATTGCAAGATCAAGCTCGCGCAAGGTAGTGCGCTTATCTTGCAATATTGTGCCAAACTCGGATATGGCTATATTGCCTAAAAAATTATCGCCAAGATTTAGTGAAAGCAGGTGGCTATGTGGTAAAGCGCGGGCAATTGCAATAGCACCATCATTGCCGATCCCGCAGGAGAAAATCTCAATATGAGATAAACTGCGACTTTTGTTCATTAAACTAGCTAGCGCCGCCGCTCCTTCATTATGCAAACTATTGAAGGAAAGTTTTAGCCGCGATAATAAAGGCGCAGTTTTTCTGCCCAAAGCATCGCATAAAATTTCGCACTCATCCGCATCGAGATAATTTTGTTCCAAATCCAGGCTGGTTAGAACTCTAAATTCGGGAAGAAATTCAGTGAAAGTTTTGAGCAACGCACCATTTATTCCCGAGCCTTTAAAACTAAGCTCATGCAAATCTTTCGTGCTTAGCGCAGCAAAAATTTGCGGCCAGCTTTGCGAAGCTATGTCGGCATAAATAATATTTAATTTTTGCAGTGGTAATACCTCAATTGCGGCAATGAATAATTTTATAATTTCTTCCTCTTGAGGTGACAAATTTTGTGGATCGCCAAATTGGCTTTTGTTCGAAGGTGTGATAGTTAAAGATTCAAGAGCAGGGGCAACTCGCGGCAAAGCCTCTAGAATTGCGGTTAATTGTTCTGGTTTGCTATGGCTTCTATTAGTGAATTTAATTTCATGAACGGTTTTTTTTGGATCCAGTGCAAGATTTTTTCTAGCTCATCAAGTTCAAGCCTACTGCTAAAAGTGAGGCTTAATGAACTCAGCGGAAATGAGCGGTCTGTGTCTCCTCTACGGATTTTTCTTATCCAGAAAACAATGTTGGATTTTGATTTGCGCAGCTTGATTTCAATTACTTTTTTGTCGTCATCATCCCATTCTTCTTCGCTTGGCTGAACTTCTTCACCTTCAAAAGAAATGCGCGCTTCAAAGCCCAAAGCGGCTAATTCTCTGCTTATTTCTTCCTGTTTCGATTCGTAAATTTTGCTCATTTTTTAGAAATTAAAAACTTCGCCAAATTGCGGTGCGATGAAATCTTGTTCTTTTAAATGATGTGAATTTCGAGCAATGGCGAGATCATTTTCTACGTCTAAATATCCTTCCGCCGTGGTTTGAAAAGTGTTAAAATGCATGCCGATTGATTTTTTAGCATGAAGCGCGAAATGCGCTTTCACCGCGTCACTTGGATTCATGTGATAATCCTGTAAATACCAGCGCGGCTCATAAGCGCCAATTGGCAAAAGTGCGACATCAATTGGGGCAAATTTATTTCCAATCTCACTTAAATGTTTGTCAAAACCGGTATCGCCGGCGAAATAAATTTTGATCCTGGAGTTGCGAATAAGCAGTGAGCCCCACAAAGTTTTGTTGGTGTCAAAATATGAACGCTTCGACCAGCCTTTGGTTGGCAAAAAGAAAAATTCTGAGCCATCACTTGCCACGAAGCGCTGCTGCCAATCAAGCTCGGCGCAATTTAAATTTAGTTTTTTTACATCATTTAAATAATGGCAATTGCCAAGACCTGTGATGAATTGCGGCGCGAAAGCGGCATGCAATTTTTTGATGGTGGGCAAATCCATGTGGTAATAAGAATTATGGCTGATGAAAACGACATCGATTTTTGGCAGTTCAGAAATTTTTAGCGCCGCATCGTGATGACGTTTTTTGCTAAAACCGGGCAGGGCAATTGGGCCTGCGCGATCAGACCAGATCGGATCGGTCAAGATATTTAAATTTGGCAGCTGAATTAAAAAAGTGGAATGACCAATGAAAATAAGGCGAGCTCTTTTTATTTCTTTATTCAAGTGCGGGAAGGCATCCAGTGCGGCTTCGTCAGATTTTTTCCAGGAAGTTTTTTTAGAAAAAGCGAATTTTAAATCTTCCAAAAAACTCGGCGGTGGTTTTTGTGAGGCAAATCGTTCACCGTTAAAATGATCAGATTCTTCTCCTGCATAATATGGCTGCGAAGCACAACTGCAAAGGATTAAAAGAAGGAGAAGTGATCTCATTAATATTATTTTAAACGCTCAATAATTTTTTCACGAATTGCATCGGAAGTAATACCGAAATGTTTGAACAAATCTTCTGCTTTTGCTGATTCGCCAAAGCTGCTCATGCCAATAAATATTCCATCAATTCCCAAATATTTTTCCCAGCCTTGAGAAATCGCGGCTTCAACGCCGACGCGTAAAAGTTTTTTATCGCCTAAAACCGCATTTTTATATTCTTCATCTTGGGCTTCAAAAATTTCGAAGCATGGCATTGAAACCACGCGGGCGTTGATTTTATCCGCTTTCAATTTTTCCTGTGCTTCCAAAGCGATCGCAACTTCTGATCCGGTTGCGATAATTGTAACTTGCGCATTTGCGATGTCAGAAATCACGTAACCGCCGCGATAATAATTTGAAGAAGATTTGTGCAAGAATGGCAAATTTTGACGCGTCAAAATCATGGCTGATGGAGTTTCTTTCGCCTGCAAAGCGAGCTCAAAACAGCCCAAAGTTTCTTCGCTATCAGCAGGGCGCAAAACATTGAGATTCGGGATGCCGCGCAGCATCGCCAAATGTTCAATTGGTTGATGTGTTGGACCATCTTCACCAAGACCGATTGAATCATGAGTGAAGATGTAAATTTCTTGCTGTTTCATCAAAGCAGCCAGGCGAATTGCTGGTTTCATATAATCGGAAAAAACCAAAAAAGTTCCGCCGTAAGGAATGAAATTTCCATGAAGTGCTAAGCCGTTCATGATTGCGCCCATGGCATGTTCGCGCACGCCGTAATGGATATAGCGGCCGGAAAAATCCTCGGATGTTATTGATTTGGTGAATTGGTTTTTGGTGAGCACTGATTCGGTTAGATCAGCAGAGCCGCCAATCATTTCAGGCAATTGTGAGCATAAAAATTCTAGCACTTGTTGTGAAGATTTGCGAGTAGCTTGCTTAACTTTTTCAGAAAGAATTTTTGCTTTAAATTCGGCAGTTTTGGCGGCGAAATTTTGCGGCAATTTTTTGCTAAAAATTCGCTGCAAATCAGCTGAATCGATTTTTTTAAATTCGCTTTGCCACTTAGAATAATCAGCTTCTGAACGCTTTCCGGCTTTCAACCATGCATCAGAAATTTCTTGCGGAATTGCAAAAGCTTCATGTGGCCAATTTAATTTTTGGCGCACTTGTTTGATGGCGTCCAAACCAAGTGGCGAGCCGTGGCATTTTTCAGTGCCACCTTTGGTATCGCAGCCAAAACCAATCACAGTTTTGCAATCAATCATCAAAGGTTTTTTCTGTGATTGCGCTTTTTTCAAAGCGTCGCGGATCTCATTATAATTATGTCCGTCGATTTGGATGACATCAAAACCGCAAGCTTCAAAACGCATTTTCATGTTTTCGGAAGTTGCCAAACTGGTTTTGCCGTCAATTGAAATTGAGTTATTATCCCACAATACCACGAGATTATCGAGATTGAGATGACCGGCGAGCGACAAGGCTTCCTGCGAAATTCCTTCCATCAAACAGCCATCACCAACTAAACAATAAATTTTGTGATCGATGATATTTTTTCCAAGGCGCGCCGCTAAAAGTTTTTCCGAAATTGCCATGCCAACTGCATTGGCGATGCCTTGTCCGAGCGGACCCGTGGTGGTTTCAATTCCTTCTAAATAACCATATTCCGGATGTCCGGCGCATTTTGAGTGAAGTTGGCGGAAATTTTTTAGATCATCTAAACTTACGTCATTATAGCCAGTGAGATAAAGCAGCGAGTAAATCAGCATTGAGCCATGTCCGGCTGATAAGATAAAGCGATCGCGATTCAACCATTTCGCATCACTTGGATTAAATTTTAAAAATTCCGAAAATAAAATTGTGGCAACATCGGCCATGCCCATCGGCATTCCCGGATGTCCGGAATTGGCCTTTTCAACCGCATCAATTGATAAAAAACGAATGGCATTTGCCAGATTTGCGGCTTTGTCGGTATTTGTCATTTTTTGGAATGGAAATGTTGAGATTGCTTTTTTCCAAAGCTTTTGTGAAAAATTACTTCGCTCGCCAATAAAGCCAACAAGAAAAATTCTCATTAAAATGCCAAAAGAAATTATTCAAAAAATTCGTACTGCCGAAAGTGGTTATTTTCCGCTTTTCCGCCTTCTGCCAAATATGGTAACCCTTACCAGCCTGTGCATTGCGCTAACTTCAATTCGTTATTCGCTGGCCGGTGATTTTGTTCATGCCGCGATATTTTTATTAGTAGCAGGTTTTATGGATGGCGTGGATGGCCGTCTGGCGCGCTTTCTCAACTCTTCCTCCGATTTCGGTGCGCAATTAGATTCGCTGGTTGATTTCGTAAATTTCGGCGTCACTCCGGGTTTTATCATTTATGCCTGGATCAATTATCAAGGTGGCGTTCCGGTGTTTGACTGGGCGATGGTTTTATTTTTTGCGATTTGCAGTGCGATTCGTTTGGCGCGATTCAACGTGGCTTTGAGCGCGGAAAAGAAAAATCCGATCTTGGAGAAATATTTCTTCGTCGGCATTCCGGCTCCGGTTGGCGCGGCGATGGCGATGTTGCCAATGGTTTTATATCATGAATTTGGCGAAGGATTTTATTCACATCCTTACGTGGTGATCGCTTATACTTCACTGCTCGCAATCATGATGGCGAGTCGCTTGCCCACCATTTCAATCAAAAAAATTCCGATTCGCAACGAACATGCTTATTTAACTTTGATGATTTTAACTTCGATCATCATCGGCCTGATTGTAAAAACCTGGATCACTTTGGCAATCATTGGCGTAACTTATGCCTTCTCGATTCCAATCACGATTTGTGCCTATAAAAAAATCGCACGTGAAGAAAAATTAAAAAATCCTCAGTTATGAAAAAAATCCTCATCTTAAACGGCCCGAATTTAAATCTTTTGCATAAACGCGATAAATCAATTTATGGTGATGTATCGCTGTCTCGCATCGCGGCGGAATGCGAAAAACTTGCCAAAGAATGCGCGGTGGAAGTTGAATTTCAGCAATCAAATTCGGAAGGCGAGTTGGTTGATATGATCCAGGGAGCGATTGAAAATTTCGATGGTCTCATCATCAACGCCGCCGGCTATACACACACTTCTGTTGCGATTCGCGATGCGGTGGAAATTTTCAACAAACCAAAAATCGAGCTACATATTTCCAACATTTTCAAACGCGAAGAATTCCGTCATCATTCATTTTTGTCTGACGTGGTTGATGGTGTAATTTGTGGTCTGGGCTGTCATGGCTATTTGGTTGCGCTGCGCGCGATTTCTCACATGGTGAATAAATAATGTTTCATCACATTCCACCGCTAAAAATTTCGAAAATTTCTAAAAGTTTCTCGATGCCGGTTCTTGATGAAGTAAGCTTTGAAGTGAAACCAGGCGAAATATTTGGTTTCATCGGCTTAAACGGGCAGGGCAAAACTACTTTGATCAAGATTATTCTTGATTTGCTCGATGCTGATTTGGGTGAAATTGAAATTTTTGGCGTCTCGCAACTTTTGCCGCAAGCGCGCAAAAAAATCTGCTATTTGCCGGAAAAATTTCAGCCTTCAATTCATCAAAGCGGCAAAGAATTTCTCGAATTTGTTTTAGGTTTTTACAGCAAAAAATTTGATGAAAGGAAAACACGAAAAATTTGCAGCAATCTCGATTTAGATTTCAAAATTCTCTCCCAAAAGATTTCGCGCTATTCCAAAGGCATGACGCAAAAACTCGGCTTGCTTGCGGTATTTTTATCGGAAGCGGAATTAGTGATTTTAGATGAACCAATGAGCGGCCTTGATCCTAAAGCGCGTATTGCGCTGAAGCGTGAATTGCTTGATTATAAAAGATCGGGAAAAACCGTTTTCTTCACCTCACATATTTTATCCGACATGGAAGAAATCTGCGATACGATTTGCATTTTAAATGATGCCAAAATTGTTTTTTGGGGCGAGCCGAAATCTTTCAAAGCCAAACATCAGGCCGAGAATTTGGACAAAGCTTTTTTGCAGGAAATTTCTGTTATATAGTTGTGATCTTCCACTTTTTGCCAATATAGGCTTCAATTGCTCTTCTTTCCTCATTTTTTAAACCGTGATTAAGGTAATTTTTGCCATATTTTTTCTCCTGTTGAAAACTTTAATAAAACATTAAAACTGCCGCTCCTTTAAAGCTTACCAATCTCGCTTCCAAAAATTTTCATGACAGCAGAAATTATCGACGGCAAAGAAATTGCCGCGCAAATGAGAAAAGAAATTGCCCTTGAGGTTGAGGAAATCAAAAAGCAATTTCGCGTCACACCAACTTTGGTGGTGATCCTTGTTGGCAACGACGCCGCGAGCGAAGTTTATGTGCGCAACAAAGAAAAAGTGGCGCATTCGGTTGGCATGAATTCCATCCAGTTTAAAATGGCGGGCGACATCGCTGAATCTGAATTGATCGCCAAAATTAATGAATTGAACGAAGATAAAAAAATCCACGGCATCTTGGTGCAATTGCCGCTGCCAAAGCATATTGATGCTAAAAAAGTTATCCGCGCTATTGATCCGCGCAAAGATGTTGATGGCTTCAATATCATAAATGTCGGCAAACTTTCAGTTGGTGAAATTGAAGGAATCGACAAAGCAATTGTGCCTTGCACGCCGCTTGGCTGTGTGCATTTGCTTAAAAGCGCAAAAGGAAAAAATCTCGCCGGCTTAAAAACTTTGGTGATCGGCACTTCCAACATCGTGGGCCGCCCGCTAGCGCGCTTGCTGATGATTGAAGGCTGCACCGTGACCATTGCCAATCGCAACACGCGCGATCTTAAAGCAGAATGTCTGCAGGCTGACGTAATTATTTCCGCAACCGGGGTTGCCAATCTGGTTAAAGCAGATATGGTGAAAAAAGGCGCGGTAGTAATCGATGTCGGCATCAACAGAGTCGCAAGCGAGGATGGCAAAACCAAACTGGTTGGCGATGTTGATTTTGACGAAGTGAAAAAAGTAGCTTCTGCAATCACGCCGGTTCCCGGTGGTGTTGGTCCCATGACCATCGCCTATCTTTTGAAAAACACCCTCGAATCCTGTTTAAAACTAAATAATTAAAACCATTAAAAATTGAATTATGGCAAACGAAGCAATTGAACTTATTAACCGCGCCCGTTCGCAAGCAAGAACTGATGCAATCTGGAATTTTGTCAGCAGAAATCTTAAACTTTTGGTGCGTATTTTTACCGTGCTTTGCGTGGCGGTGCTGATTCTGATCTGCTATAAATTTTACCAAAAATCTTCTGAGGAAAAATTCTCGGCGATTCTGCATCAATCTTTGATCAATCAACAAATCAATGAAGTTGCAAAAGCGCGCAGCCAGCTAAAAGAAATCATCGATTCAAAATCAGCGCCATCAGGTGTGAAGGGAATTGCCTCGCTACGTTACGCTGCATTTATGATTGATGAAGGCAATTTGGCCGAGGCAGAAAAAATTTATGCGCAAGTCAATGATTGCCGTTTCTGCGACGATTATACCAAAGACCTCGCCGGTTTGCTTTTGGTAAGATTGTGGATGAGCGACCAAGCCGAAATGCATAAAGATGATTTGCTTGAGCGCATTTCAAAAATCGAAAGCAATGCTGATGTTTTGAAAAGCAATATCGCCGAGCAAAAAGCACTTCTGCAATTATTCAAAAATAATCCCGATGATGCTTACAAAACTTACGAGCACATCGCCCAAGATAAAGACAGCTCACAAGCCATGAAAGCAAAGGCTGAAAACGGCATGAAAATGGCAATTGCTAAAGGTCATAAAGTGCAAAAGGTTGAAGCTGCCGCTGAAGAAAAAACCGCCGAAAATGTTGAGAAAAAATGAGGAATTTTTTTGCGCTTATCACCTTATTTTGTGTTTTAGCCGCTTGTGACAAGGAAAAGGAATATGACAAAAGCAAAGCCATTTCCGCCTTCATCGCAGTTGATCCGATAAAACTTGATCCTGCTCTCGAAAAAGTTGAGATCAAAATTCCCGCAGCGCAAAAAAATAATTTCTGGAGCGGCTCTGCTGCTGCGCAAAATCAACGCATCGAAAATTTCGCCAAAGATTTTTCTGAAATTGAAAAAGGCTGGTTTAGCAAAAAGCGCGAAATTTCTCTCGATAAATCTTCCTTCGCCTGGCTGTTTTATGCGGGCAATATCCGTGACCATTTTGTTTTTTCACCCGTCATAAAAGATGGAAAAGTTTTTATACTCGATACTTCTGGAGCCTTGCTGGCCAAGGATTTAGCCAGTGATAAAAAAATCTGGAGCAAAAGAATTTTTGCGCGAAAAATTTTAAAAAATTACAAAGCGCCGCGTTTAGGTTCGTGCCAAAATAAATTGATCGCAACCGCCGGAGTCAATAAAGTCGCGGCTGTAAATGAAGCTGATGGCGAAATAATCTGGTCAAAAGAAATCTCTTCAATTACCATTTCCAATCCGGTTTGCGATGAGAAATTTGTTTATATCGCAAGCAATGACAACAAGCTCTACGCCTTTGATTTAGAAAGCGGCGAACTCAATTGGGTGCAATCAGGAATCAACCGTTCAACCACAATTTTTGGCGCCGCGGATCCGGTTTTGTGGAAAGATTTTGTCATCGTTTCTTATTCATCGGGCGAAATTTACGGCGTGAAAAAAAGCAACGGCCAGGCCATGTGGTCGCAAGATTTAAATTTCAGCAAAGCCGTAAATTCCGACTTCTATTTAAATGATATTGATGCCACGCCATTTGTGAAAGACGGCATGGTTTATGCGATTGGCAATGGTGGTTTGATGATGGCAATTGAAGTGAAAAACGGAAATTTTTTATGGCGCAAAAGAATCGCCGGAATCGTTGATTTCTGGGGTGCGGGCGATTTTCTTTTTGTGATAAATAATGATGATAAATTGCTCGCAATTTCCAAAAAAACCGGCGGCATCAAATGGATTTCGCAACTTCCTGATTTTAAAGAAGCCAAAAAACCCGAAACTAAATTTATTTATAGCGGAGTTGTGATGGCTGGCGGCAAGCTGGTGATTTCAAGGTCAGATGGTGAATTGCTCATTGCTTCTCCATTTGATGGCAAAATCGAAAAAACAATTTCCCTAAAGAAAAAAATCACTCACGCGCCGGTAGTGATTGATGATAAAATCTATCTGCATTCAATTGGTAAGTGGGTGATTGATTTGATTGAGCTTCAGTAAATCTCGGTGTTATTATCCTCTCCTTGAGGGAGGATCGACGAAGCTTTAGCTGAGTCGAGGAGGGACCCCTCCCGGATCGCTATGCTCTCCGACCCTCCCTCAGGGAGGGTGATAGAACGAGTTTGATTTATTTTTCTACCTATAAACACATGACAGAAACAAACAAACTTCCCGATAAATACGACGCCAAAACGCGCGAAAAATTTTGGCAAAATTATTGGTCGCAAAACAAAATCTATAAATTCCAAAACGATAAAATCAGATCGGAAACTTTCGTAATCGACACGCCGCCACCTACAGTTTCAGGCCTTCTCCACATGGGCCACGTTTTTTCTTACACCCAGGCTGATTTCGTGGCGCGTTTTCAGCGCATGATTGGCAAAGATGTTTTTTATCCGATGGGATTTGACGATAACGGCCTGCCAACCGAACGTTTAGTTGAAAAAATCATCGAGAAAAAAGCCGGTGTTTATGAAGGCGAAAATGGCCACGGATCATTTGTAAAAAAATGCCAGGAAGTTGTGGTTGCTGCTGAAAAAGAATTTGAAGCGCTATTCAACGAAATCGCTTTGTCGGTGGATTGGGAGCAGAAATATCAAACCATCTCTGCGGATTCCCAAAAAATTTCACAGGCTTCTTTCCTCGATTTATACAACAAACAATTAGTAGAAAAAAAATTCGAACCTGTTTTTTGGGATATTTCCGACCGCACGGCTCTAGCACAGGCGGATTTGATTGATAAAGAAGTTGAAGGCGCGATGAATTTTATTCACTTCGCAATTGATGGAAGTGATGAAAAAATCGAAATCATGACAACCCGTCCCGAACTGCTTCCAGCTTGCGTTGCGGTGATGGTGCATCCTGATGATTCGAGATATAAACATCTTCACGGAAAATTCGCCGTGACTCCGCTTTTTGGCGTAAAAGTAAAAATCATCGCTGATGATTTGGTGCAGCTAGATAAAGGCACCGGCGCAGTTATGTGTTGCACTTTCGGGGATGAAACCGACATCCGCTGGTGGAAAAAACACAATCTCGATTTGAAGGTAATTATTGGCAAAGACGGCAAAGTTGAAGGCCTGCCAATCAAGCAATTCAAAGAAAAAGTAATTGAAGAGTTGAAGGCAAAAAATCTTCTCCTCAAGCAAGAAAAAATCACGCGCGCGGTGAAATGCGCCGAGCGTTCCGGTGTGCCAATCGAGATCCTCGTAGTGCCGCAATGGTTCATCAAAGTTTTGGATAAAAAAGATTTGTTGAAGCGCAAAGCCGCGGAGTGCAATTGGTTCCCGGAATATATGAAAGTGCGCATCGATCAATGGATTGACGGGCTGCAATGGGATTGGTGCATTTCGCGCCAAAGATTTTTCGGCGTAAAATTTCCGGTTTGGTATTCAAAAAGAGCAGGCGAGGAAGGGAAAATTCTGGTTGCCGATGTCGATCAATTGCCGTGCGATCCGCTAGTTGATTTGCCAAAAGGCTATTCACGTGATGAAGTAAAAGCCGAAACCGACATCATGGACACTTGGGCCACATCATCAATTTCGCCGCAACTTTCCTCACGCGGAATTTCCGATGAAATTTGTTTTGATCGCGAACGTCACAATAAATTATTTCCAGCCGACATGCGTCCGCAAGCCCATGAAATTATTCGCACCTGGGCGTTTTACACCATCGTGAAAGCCGCGCTGCATCAAAATTCAATTCCGTGGAAAAACCTGATGATCTCAGGCTGGTGCTTGGCGGCGGACAAAACCAAAATGAGCAAATCGAAAGGCAATGTAGTAACGCCGGTTGCATTGATTGAAGAAAAAGGCTCGGACATCGTGCGCTATTGGGCCTCAACTTCGCACCTCGGCGCTGACACAGCTTACAGCGAAGAAGTTTTTAAAATCGGTCAAAAATTAGTGACGAAACTTTTCAACGCGGCGAAATTTTGTTCGATGAATTTTTCGCAGCTTCAAGCCAATGCCAAAATCACCGAAGCTTCTGATTTGTGGGTTTTGAGCAAACTTCAACTAACCGTAAAACGCGCGACGCAAGAGTTCGAAAAATTTGAATATGCCAAAGCGCGCGAAGCGATTGAAGAATTTTTCTGGAAAGATTTTTGCGATAATTATTTGGAAATTTGCAAAGTTAGATCTTACGGACTTAGCGCCGAAAAGCTTGCCGGCGTTGAGTTGTCTGACGATGCGAAAAAAGAAATTTCCGCCAAACAGCAAAGCGCAATTGCGACTCTAAATATTTGCTTAAACACCCTTCTAAAACTTTTCGCACCTTTCATTCCCCATATTTGTGATGAAATTTATTCTGCGATTTATGCCCAAGAATTTGCGCAAACAAAATCAATTTCAGCGCGCGGAAATTGGCCGAAATTAAATCAGGATTTATTTCACGAAAAATTCCACGAAATGGGCGAAGCTGCGCTGGGCGTGATTTTTGAGGTGAGAAAATTTAAGTCGGAACAAAATATTTCGATGAAAACAACAGTGAAAAAAATCCGCACCAACAGCGAAAAAGATTTAGCGCATATTTTGGAAGATTTGAAAAATGTGTGTAATGCGCAAGAGATTGAGTTTGTGAAATCGGATAAGTTTGTGGAAGTGGTTTTATAAACTCTCTTTATCATCCCCGCCTGCGCGGGTATGACACTGCTTATAGTGATGTATAATTTATGAAAAAACTCACCCGCGAATTTTTCCTCCAGCCCACCGATGAAGTAGCCAAACAACTGCTTGGAAAGTTAATCGTGATGAAGCAGGGCAGGAAAGTTTTTAAAGCCATAATTACCGAAACTGAAAGTTATCACGGCGATGATCCCGCATCTCATGCCTCACGCAAACGCACGCCACGCAACGAACCAATGTTTTGGCAGGGTGGACATCTCTATGTTTACTTCATTTATGGCATGTATCACTGCCTCAACATCACAACTGAAAGTGCTGATTATCCCGCGGCTGTCTTGATTCGCGGCGTCAAATTAATCGAGCCGGAAGAAAAACTTTTAGACGGTCCGGGCAAGCTTTGCCGCGAATTACATATAGATAAATTATATGATCTTCTGGACATTTGCTTAGCGAAAAACCAAAATAAATTTTCTCTCTTCGACATCGGGCTGAAGCCGAAATTTCACGCCACTAAACGCATCGGGATCAGCCAGAATAAGGACGCTTTATTACGTTTTTTAATTTCTGATTTATGATTTTTGATGCCGTTTTTCTCGCCCGCATTCAATTTGCTTTCACCATTTCCTTTCACATTGTCTTTCCCGCATTATCGATTGGGCTCGCTGGTTATCTAGCCGCAATCGAGTTTCACTATTTAAGAAAAAAAGACGAAACCAACAAAGAAATTTACAAATTCTGGGTAAAAATTTTCGCGATTGTTTTTGGCATGGGTGTGGTTTCAGGCGTGGTGATGCCTTATGAATTTGGCACGAATTGGGCAAATTTCGCCGCCAAAACTTCCAACGTGATCGGCCCGCTGATGAGCTTTGAAGTGCTAACGGCATTTTTTTTGGAAGCCTCATTTTTAGGCATCATGCTTTTTGGCTGGAATAAAGTTAGCCCGAAAATGCATTTCGCTTCAACCGTGATTGTTGCAATCGGCACGCTGATTTCTGCTTTCTGGATTTTGTCGGTAAATAGTTGGATGCACACGCCGCAAGGCTTCATGATTGGTGAGGACGGATTTTTTTATCCAACAAACTGGCTCGATGTAATTTTTAATCCTTCCTTTCCCTATCGTTTAAGTCACATGGTTCTAGCCGCCTACATCACCACTGCTTTTGTGGTTTGCGGAATTTCGGCTTATTATCTTTATCACAAAAAATTCACCAAACATGCCAAAATCATGTTTGGAATGGCGATTGGTTTTATCATAATTTTCACGCCGCTGCAAATTATTGCCGGTGATATGCATGGCTTGAACACGCTAAAACACCAGCCGCTCAAGATCGCGGCGATGGAAGGAATTTGGGAAGATGAAAAAGATGCGCCGCTACGTTTGTTTGGAATTCCTGATGAAGAAGCGGAAGAAACAAAATATGCAATTGAGATTCCGCACCTTGGCAGCCTTATTCTCACGCATCATTTGGATGGCGAAATTAAAGGCTTGAAATCTTTTCCAAAAGAGCAGCGTCCGCCGGTGAAGCCGGTTTTCTTTGCTTTCCGCATCATGGTGGCTCTAGGGTTTGCGATGTTTGGCGTGGCGATGATCGCGTTGTTTTTATTCTTGCGCAAAAAACTTTTCACCACGCGCTGGTTTTTATTTTTATGCATGATGATGACGCCAACCGGCTTCATCGCGCTGCTTGCGGGCTGGTTTGTAAATGAAATCGGTCGCCAGCCTTATCTGGTTTATGGTGTGATGAAAACCGCGGAAGGCGCGTCAAATGTGGCGGCGGGGAAAGTTTTATTTTCTTTAATTGCGATTGTTTGCGTTTACATCGCAATTTTTGGCGCGGCGACCTATTACATTTTGCGCTTGATTGCCAAGGGCCCGCAGCCGTCGGTGATCAGGCAGTCGGCGCTTCATACTTATTATTTGGATAAGAATTAAACTTCAGGAGAATTTTATGTTCGACTTTTCCACATTCCTCAATCTCCCCTTAATTTTCGTTGGCATAATCGCCTTCGCAATTTTCATGTATGTCGTGCTCGACGGTTTCGATTTGGGGATTGGAATTTTATTTCCCTACGCACCAACTGCGCAATGCCGCGACAAAATGATGAATTCCGTCGCGCCTTTTTGGGATGGCAATGAAACCTGGCTGGTACTGGGTGGAGGAGGGTTGATGGCTGCTTTTCCTTTGGCTTTCGCGGTGATTTTGCCGACTTTTTACATCCCGATAATTTTGATGTTGCTTGGCTTAATTTTTCGCGGCGTTGCTTTTGAATTTCGCTTCAAAGCGCATAATAAATTTGAACAAAAAATCTGGAATTATTCTTTCCATTTCGGCTCACTCATCGCCACTTTTTTTCAAGGCGTGATGCTTGGCGCTTATATCAAAGGCGATGTTTTTCAAAGTAGTGCCGGAAATTTTGACTGGCTTTCTGGCTTTTCAATTTTTTGCGGAATCGGTCTGATCTTTGGCTACGCCTTGCTTGGCAGCACCTGGCTGATTATCAAAACTCACGATCAAACTCATATTTGGGCGAAAAAAGTTGCGATTTATTTGATGTTCATCGTCGCAATTTTTGTGGCGTTGGTGAGTTTGATTACGCCGATTTTGCGTGAAGAAATTTTCGCGCGCTGGTTTTCGCTTCCCAATATTTTTTATCTTTCATCAATTCCGTTTTTCACCATCGCGGCTTTTCTTTTGATGTTTAGCGCGCTGTTTTCAAAAAATGAAAAACTGCCTTTCATCTGCGCGATTGCGATTTTTGTTTTGTGTTATTTGGGATTGGCGGTGAGTCTTTATCCTTATTTGGTGCCTTATCAAATCACCTACAGCGGCGCGGCGGCATCAGGTCCGTCTTTATCTCTAACTTTGATTGGAGTGGCAATTACAATGCCGGCGATTTTGGCTTACACATTTTATTCTTATCACATTTTTCGTGGGAAGGTGACGCATGAACATTTGTATTAATTTTCTTTTGCGGAAATGACAAAGAGGAGAATTAATGCGCAAAAATATCAGTGTTGAGATAGCCGATCAAATCAAGCTTGGCGCGGTAGGGCAGGAAAGCGACGCAGGCGTTGAAAATTTCCATGCGGTTTTCGCGGGTTAACATTTCATCAAATTTTTCTTTCAGGCGGTGCAAATATAAAACGTCGGAAGCCGCATATTCCAATTGTTTGTCGCTTAATTTTTCCAAACCCCAATCTGAAGTTTGTTGTTTTTTTGAAAGCTCAATGCCGAGCATTTCTTCACACAAAGATTTTAAGCCATGCGAATCAGTGTAAGTGCGCGTAAGCTTGGAAGCGATTTTGGTGCAATAAACATTTTTGATATCAACCTTCAAATAATGATGAAGTGATGCGATATCAAAACGGCCGTAATGGAAAATTTTTAAAACTTTATTGTCATTTAAAAGCTTCTTCAAATTCGGTGCTTCATATTTTCCGGCTTCAAGTTGAACCAGGTGCGCGTCGCCGTTTCCACTAGATAATTGCACCAAACACAAACGATCGCGCAAAATATTTAGGCCCATTGTTTCAGTATCAATCGCAACTGAATTTCCGAGATTTACATCATTTGGCAAATCGCCTTTGTGCAGAAAAATTGTCATAAATTATTTGGTAAATCTTATCCAGAATTCTTCGGTTAAATTAGGCAAAACAGAATTAATTTCTCGCATTTCATCCATATTGCCGTTGCAGTGCAGAACCAGGTCGCAGCCTGCTTCAAGGATGGCTTGCGATTTTTGCGCGAAGGTTCCTTTCAAAGCTTTCATCGAAACGTCATCGCTCATCAAAATATTTTTAAATCCTATTTCATTTCTGATTAAATCAATCGCCGTTTTTGAAACTGTAGCGCAATTATTTTTGTCAATTGCGCTATATAAAATATGCGCCGTCATGGCGAATTTTTGGTCGGCTAAATCTTTGAAAGGCTGGAAATCTGAAGCGCGTAATTCTTCCAAACTGCAATCAACTTGTGGTAATTCCAAATGGCTGTCGGAAGTGCCGCGGCCGTGGCCGGGGATGTGTTTGATTACCGGATAAACGCCTTTGCTTAAAAGGCCTTCGCAGGTTTTTCTTCCCAACTCTGCAACTTGTTTGGCGTTGGTACCGTAAGCGCGATCGCCAATCACCTGATGTGTTTTTGTAGTTAGAATATCAAGCACCGGAGCGCAATCAACATTGATGCCGACTTCAACTAAATCGCCGGCGATTTTTTCGAAATTGTGGAATAATTCTGCTTTGGCGAGCTCCGGATCTTTTTCATAAAGCTCGGCAAAATATTCTCCTGTTGGATAAGAATTCCAATGCGGTGGCTTCATACGCGCCACACGTCCGCCTTCCTGATCGATCAAAATTAAAACTTCGCCTTCCATTAATTCGCGAAGTGATGCGGTGAGATTTTTTAGCTGCTCTTTATCAACAATATTTCGTGCAAAAAGAATGAAACCAACTCCGCCATTTTGTGAAAAGAACTTTTTTTCTTCATCAGTAAGTGAAGTGCCGGCAAGGCCGTAAATAACTGGCTTGATGAGTTTTTTATTTTGCGCGGTTTTTTGTAAGAGAAACATTTTTTTAGAGCAGGCCTTTGGTTGAATTGATGGCATCTTTTTTGCGCTCATCAATTGTGATTGCTTGACGAAGTGAACGTGCAAGCGCTTTGAAGCATGATTCAATGATGTGATGATTATTCACGCCGTAAATATTTTCGATGTGTAAATTGCAGCCAATTGCTTGCGCGAGAGCGATAAAAACTTCGCGGAATAATTCGCAATCCATTTCGCCGACTTTGTCGCGCTTAAATTCGCAATTAAAAATCGGATAAGCGCGGCCAGATAAATCAATAACGCAGCGGCTCAAAGTTTCATCCATCGGAACATAAGAATGGCCGAAACGCGTGATGCCTTTTTTGTCTCCCAAAGCTTGTTTGATTGCCTCGCCAACGGCGATGGCGCAATCTTCAACGGTGTGGTGAAAGTCGATGTGTAAATCGCCTTCGCAATGTAAATTTATGTCGATGAGTGAATGGTGGGAAAGCTGTTCAAGCATGTGGTTGTAAAATCCGATGCCGGTGGAGATTTTATATTGGCCGGTTCCGTCGAGATTTACTTCGACTTTGATTTTGGTTTCTTTGGTGTTTCTCTCGATTTTTGCTGTGCGCATTTTTTATTAAGTAAGTGAAAATAGACTCATTCTATTATCCTCCCTCAAGGGGAGGATAATAATACCGAGATTTATTTCAGGTTTTGTGCTACAAAATCCCAATTCACCAAGTGATTCAAGAAAGTGTCGATGTAATTCGGGCGGGCATTTTGGTAATCCAAATAATAAGCATGCTCCCAAACATCCATTGTCATCAAAGGTTTTGCAGAAGTTGTAAGTGGAGTTTCAGCATTGCCAGTTTTTGTAACTTTCAATTTACCGCCGTCCAAAACCAACCAAGCCCAGCCTGATCCAAATTGAGTTGCGCCGGCTTGTTTAAATTCAGCAACGAAATTTTCGTAAGAACCAAAATCAGCTTCAATTTTTTTCAAAACTTCGCCTGACGGTTTTCCGCCGCCATTTGGTTTCATTGAATGCCAATAAAAAGTGTGATTCCAAACTTGCGCAGAATTGTTGAAAATTCCGGCTTTAGATTTGTCGGCGGCAGAAATTTTGATAATTTCTTCTAAAGATTTTTTTTCTAAATCAGTTCCTGCAATCAAGTTGTTAAGGTTAGTAACATAAGCTTGATGATGTTTTCCGTAGTGGAAATTCATGGTGTTTTCAGAGATGTGCGGCGCTAGAGCGTCTTTGGCATATGGCAATTTTGGAAGTTCAAAAGGCATAAATTTTCCCCCAGTTTTTTTTGTTAAAAATTGTTTAGCTGCAACGTTTTTGAACTTTGCTGACGCAAGCAAGAACGCTGAAGAAAATAATATTGATTTGATGAAAATTCTTTTTGAAATTTGCATGCTCACGAACTTAGGATTCATCGCCTCGCAAGTCAATTTCAAAAAAATAAAATGACCAAAATTTCTGCCGTGATCGTTGCCCATAACGAAGAGAAAAAAATTGCGGATTGCCTGCGCAGCCTTGATTTTGTTGATGAAATCGTGGTTGTGCTTGACAAATGTACTGACGGCACCAAGGAAATTGTTTCGCAATTTACTGACAAAATTATTGAGGGCTCGTGGAATATCGAAGGCGCGCGGCGCAATGTCGCAGTTAATGCGGCGAGTGGCACCTGGATTTTGGAAATTGATGCTGATGAAAGAATTTCTGATGAATTAAAACGCGAAATAATCGCAATCAAAAATGAAAAACCCTGCGCTTTTGTGGTGCCGATTCATAATTATATCGGCAAGCGTTTGGTGAAACATGGATGGCTGCGAACGCTAGGTGTAGAGCAGCGCCAGACCATTCATTACAGCGGCGGAAAAACTTATCACGAAGATAAAGAAATTCATCCAACCGCAGATTTGAAATGCGAAATAAAATATCTAAAAAATCCAATCATTCATTTGGTTGATGATAATATCGCGGATTTGCTCAATCGCTTCAACCGCTACACCAATTGGAAAGCCAATGACATGATCGCCAAAAAGAAAGTTAAGGGCGGTTTTTTTCGTTTGGTGTTTGGTGCAAAAATGCGGGTTTATAAATCATTTTTTGCACAAAAAGGTTATAAAGAAGGCCTGCTTGGAGTGTTGATTGCCGCGCTTGCCGGGCTTTATCCGATTGTTTCTTATCTCAAAGCCAAAGAAAAAATTAATGAAAATCGCTAATATAATTTTGAGCTCACAAAATGGTGGCGCGGAGCAGGTGTTCATTGATTATTTGCGCATTTTAAAAAATCTAAATCATCAATTGCTGGCAATTACAAAAATTGATGCGCCTTACAAAGATAAGGTTGAAGAGCTGGGTGTGGAATTGAAAACAATCACCAATCATTTCGGCTATCACGATTTTTTTGCGGTAAAAAATATCAGAAAAATTTTGCATGAATTTGATGCCGATGTAGTGATTGCGCATGTAGGACGCTCAATGGTGCTGGTGAAAAAAGCGTTAAACAGCAATGAAAAAACCAAAATCATCGGCGTTAATCACAGCATAAATGTTAAGCGCTCAATTGGCTGCGATTTGATTTTTTCGGTAAATAAAGAAGCGTTTTTTAAAACTATTGATCTTGGCCAAAATGAGGCGCAAAGCTTTGTAATTCCTAATGCCACCGATGTTAGCGATGCGCTGGATTTCCAAGAAATTAATTTGCCAAACCAAGAAAAAATTATTTTAGGAAGTTTGGGAAGATTCGACAAAGCCAAAGGTTTTGATGTATTATTTTTCGCCTTAAGTGAGTTAAAAAAATCCGGCAAAAAATTTTCCTTAAAGCTCGCGGGAAGCGGAAAAGAAGAAGAAAATCTTAAAGCCTTAGCGCAAAAATTAGGCCTCGAAAATGACATCGAATTTTGCGGCTGGATCAAAAACAAAAAAGATTTTTTCGCGCAAATAGATATTTTCTGCATGTCATCAACCGACATTTCCGGCGAGACTTTCGGCCTTGTGTTGCTTGAAGCGATGAAATATCGCAAACCAATAATTTCTTGCAATGCTGATGGCCCAAAAGATGTTTTGCGTGATGAAATTGATGCACTGATTTTTGATGTGCGAAGTGGCGAAAAAGAAAAAATAGTTTCTGAAATGGCGCAAAAAATTTTGCGTTTAAGCAATGAACCTGATCTCGCGAATAAGCTTACAAACCACGCTTTCAACCGCCTGATGGAAAAGTTTACTTATGCTGCGCTGGAAAAGCGTTTCGCGGAAATTTTCGGCCGCGCAAAATAATTCAATCACATTCTGCTGCGGCTTAAATTTTTACGAAATTTTTACGCATTTTTTTAGTCTTTTTACATTTCATTTACCTTCTCAACTTATGCTGCAGCGCGTTTAAAATATTTAACGCATATTGACTAATGAGAGTAAAAATAATCTTCCTGTCGGCTTTAATATCATTTTTATTAAGAGCTGAAATTTCCTATTCTGCGCCAGCGCAAGGTTGCGGCCTCAAAGCCGAATATGGTTTCGCTAAAAGATTTTATGAAACTTACAAAGAGCATTTGAAATGGAGCGGCGAAAATGTGGCGCCCCTTGAACATAATGAAGACACGGTTGATGCACCTTTAAGTTCCGCACCTTTTCCAAGCGCTACATGGAATATCGGCGGAACGACGCCGCTTGGTTATGCTGATAATACTATTGCGCCGCTGATGGATGCGCTTTATTGCGGTGAAGACGGACAAAAAATTAAAGACAGCCGCATCAAACTTTATGGCTGGCTTGATCCTGGCGCAAATCTCAGTTCATCAAAAAGTCATTTCGATGTTAAAAGTGGCACCGGCGGAAATTATCCGGCCGCTTATTATCCTTATCCAAACCAGTTAATGCTAAATCAGGCCGCGCTTTATCTGGAGCGTGTTCCAGATACTGTGCAGCGCGATCATATTGATTATGGTTTTCGCTTAACCGGCATGTATGGCACTGATTATAAATATACTTTTTCCAACAAACTGCTTTCAAACCAATATCTTAAAGATCACAAAAAATATGGTTTTGACCCGGTGATGTTTTATGGCGAGCTTTATGTGCCTTATGTCGCCAAAGGCATGAATATCAGGGTGGGGCGCTATATCTCAATTCCCGACATCGAAGCGCAACTCGCGCCCAATAATTATACTTATAGCCATTCGTTACTTTATTCTTTTGATCCCTACACTCACGAAGGTGTGGTGACAACGGTGAAGCTCAATAAAAATTGGACGATTCAAGGTGAAATTTCCGTTGGTTCAGATATCACGATTTTTGACAAAAAAAATCGCAAATTAACTCCTGGCGCTTGCGTGAGTTGGACATCAGACAGCGGCAACGACAATTTTTATCCCTGCATCAACGGCATCAACAGCGGAAAATATGCTTACAACAACTTACAAATGCTAGCCGCAACCTGGTATCATAAATTCAACGAAAAATGGCATATGGCCACCGAGGCTTATTATATGTGGCAGCGCAATGTGCCAAATATCGATAATCCAAATTCACCGCCTACAATTCTTGGCGCCAACGGCGCGCATTGTCCGCCGGGCAGCACAACTTGTCGCGCCGGTGTAAATTCAATGGTGCATTACCTGCTTTATAAATTTACGCCCAAAGATTATCTCACTTTGCGCAATGAATTTTTCAAAGATTCCAGGGGCCAGCGCACAGGTTATAAAACTCTTTATTCCGAACATCTCATCGGCTGGACACATTGGATTGGCGATGTTATCACGATCAGGCCGGAATTGCGTTTCGATCATGCTTATGATACAAAAGTTTATGACGGTGGGCGCAAATATAGCCAATATGTTTTGGCGGCCGACATGATTATACATTTTTAGCGAATGCAAAAAAATAAAAATTTTGAGAAATATTTTGCGGCATTTTTTGCAGTTTTTTTATGCACCTTGCTTGGAAAAATTCTCGATAATTTTTTGATTCCAATTGATCAGATTCTGATTTATTTAATTGGCGCGGTGCTTCTTGCTACAAGGTTTGGCAGAAGATCTTCAATTTTATTTTCTTTTTTAAGTGCGGTGACTTTCAACTTCTTTTTTGTTGAGCCGCTTTATAGTTTTAATGTAGCCGATAAAACTTATTGGCTGACAATTTTTGTGATGCTTGCAACCAGTTTGGTGATTGCCACGCAAGCAGCAAAATTAAACCAGGCTGAAATTGAGAAGACGCGAAATATTTTTTTAAGTTCAATTTCGCATGATTTACGAACCCCTCTCGCATCAATTGCTGGCGCGTCGGAGGGCATCATCACCAATTATGCAAAATTAAAAAAAGATGAGTTGCTCGAATTGGTGAAATCGATTAATGAACAAGCAAAACGGTTGACGAAAATTGTTACCAATCTTTTGGATATAACTAGTCTCGAATCAGGAAGCTTGCGGCTCAACAAGCAATCATATTATATTCAGGAAATTATCGGATCGGCGATTTTGCGGCTCAAAGAGCAATTAAAAAATCATCAGGTTGAAGTGGTTTGCGATAAAGATTTGCCGATGGTTTTGATTGACGGAGTGTTGATTGAGCAGGTGTTTTTCAATCTTGTGGAAAATGCGGCGAAATATACTCCCGCGCAAAGCAAAATAAAAATCAGCGCCCGATTGCAGGCGAAAAATTTATTGCTCGAAATTTCTGATAATGGTTTGGGAATTAATGAAGAAAAAAAGTCGCAGCAAGGTTATGGGTTAGGTTTGATAATTTGCAAAAGCATCATCAAAGCGCATGGCTCTAGGCTAAAAATCTTTAATGATAATGGCGCGCATTTTTCATTTCTGTTATCTGAATTAATTTTTCCAAAAAATTTATGAATAATCGCACTTCGATTTTGGTGGTGGAAGATGAGTCAGAAATTCGCAAATTCCTGCAACTTTTATTGCAGGATTTTGACGTGAAATTTGTAAGTAACGCCAAAGATGCCTTGCGCGCCATCGCGCTTTATCCGCCAGAAATAATTATTTTGGATTTAGGTTTGCCTGATGGCGATGGCATGGAAGTGATTGAGCAAGTGCGCGAATGGTCGCAAGTTCCAATCATCGTTTTGTCGGCGCGCAGCAAAGAAGAAGAAAAAGTGAAGGCGCTTGAAATCGGGGCTAATGATTATTTGACGAAGCCTTTCGGAGGCGCAGAATTGCTGGCTCGAATCAAAGTTATTTTGCGTTATTTGCAAACTAACCAAAAAAATTCTTCGGCGATTTTTGAAAGCGGTGATTTGAAAATTGATTTAGCCAATCGCCAGGTTTTTGTTAAAAATACGGAAATTCATCTCACGAAAATTGAATATAAATTGCTCAGCATTCTGATAAAAAACGCCGGAAAAGTTTTGACGCATTCGCAACTTTTGAAAGAAGTTTGGGGAAAAAATTCTAATGAGAATAGCCATTATCTGCGCATCTACACCCAGCATTTGCGCGATAAATTGGATGATGATGCGCTGAGCCCGAAATATATTTTTACTGAGATTGGGATTGGGTATCGGTTTAAGATTTCTTAGAGCTTTTTTCTGTTGTTATCTTTTTCTTTTGTCATCCTCGCCGGCGCGGAAATGACAAACTCGTTACTTCCAATTCTCCCCAACCGAAATATCCACCTTCAGCGGCGCATCCATTCTAAACGCATTTTCCATCTCACTTTTCACCAATTGCGTTGCCACATCAATTTCATCTTTTGGCGCTTCCACCAACAGTTCGTCGTGAATTTGCGAAACGATTTTGCTGCGCAGATTTTTTTCCTGCAATTTTCTCTCAATATTAATCATCGCTTTTTTGATAATATCAGCCGCGCCCCCTTGAATTGGCGCGTTGATGGCAAAGCGTTCGGCTTCCTGGCGCAGCACCGGATTTTTATTATTGATCTGCGGAATAAAACATTTGCGCCCCGACAAAGTTTCGACATAGCCGTGCTGGCGCGCGAAATTGATGTAATGTTGCATGTAAGCCTCAATTCCCGGATAAGCGGTGAAATAAGATTTGATGTAAGCCGCAGCATCCGCCCTTGAAATTCCTAGCTGGCGGGCGAGGCCGAAAGCGCTGATGCCATAAACAATTCCGAAATTTATTGCTTTGGCACTGCTGCGCAAATTGTCGCTTACTTCATTTTCCGCAAGGCCGAAAACCTGCGCCGCTGTAATGCGGTGAATATCTTTATCATCTTTAAATGCCTGAATCAAATTGCCGATTTTTGCCACATGCGCAATCACGCGAAGTTCGATTTGTGAATAATCGGCCGAGATCAAAAGATTATTTTTTTCGGCGATAAAACATTCGCGGATTTTTTTTCCTTCCTGAGTGCGAATCGGAATATTTTGTAAGTTAGGAGCCGTTGAGCTGAGACGTCCGGTGCTGGTTGAAATGCTGGAAAAATTTGTGTGAACACGAGCGGTTTTTTCGTTAATTTCTTTGGGCAGCGCGTCGGTGTAAGTGTTTTTTAATTTTGAATATTTGCGGAAATCCAGAATTTTTTGCGCGATTGGGTGACCTTCTTCTTCCAGCTCGGCAAGCACGCTCCAACTGGTTGAAAGTGCACCGGTTTTGCGCGATTTTTTGGATGATTCCAAACCTAATTTTGTGAAAAGAATTTCTGAAAGTTGTTTGCTTGAGGCGATGTTAAATTCTTGTCCGGCAAGTGCGTAAATTTCTTTGGTGAGTTCAGTAATCTTTTCGCCGAATTCTTTTGATAAATTGCGCAATTTATCGACATCAATTTTAATGCCATCTTTTTCAATTATCGCTAGAACCTCAAGCAGCGGAAGCTCATAAGCCAGATAGCAATTATTCAATTTTGAGGAAAAAATCTGCGGGCGTAAATTTTTATAAAGTTGGTAAATGGCGAAATTTTTGAAGCAGAAAAACTCGGCTTTTTTTGCTGCGTCAGAAAAAACTTCCGGGATTTTGCATTTATCTAATTCGGCAAAAATTTTATTATAACCGCGTTCTTCGAGATTTTCGTTGAGATTAATATTTATCAGCTCGCAGAGATCATTTTTGGATGAAGAATTGAGGAGATAATTAATCAGCGAAACATCTTCAAATGACGAAATTTTTGTAAGTTTTAGAAAAGCTTTGGCGTCGAAAAATATTTTTTTGATGGCCTTATTTACAAAGATTGTATGAAAAGCTTCAAGGCTTAAACCGTTGTCGGGCTTGGCTTCGAAGCTGAATAAGTCTTCATGACGTGTTTCTTCTTTAGCAATTGCGCAATAAAAAATTTCTTTTGGCTCATCATCATTTCTGCAAGTTGAGAGAGTTAAAAAATTCTGTTCGAAATCTACTGTTATTTGTCCATTTAAAAGTGCAGCGATCGTGATTTTGTCGATGATTTTTTCATCAGTAATTTCCGTGATTTTAACATTCGCAAAACCAAGTTTTTCTTTAATTTTTGCTTCTTCTTTTTTGATTGGTGCAGGAATTTCGGAAAGTCCAAATTCTTTTTGAACCCTTGTCACCAGCGACTTAAAGCCTTGTTCTTGCAGGAAGTCGATAAATTTATGCGGATCGATTTTTTTTACTTCCAAATCTGCGCTGGTAATTCCGAGTTCAACATCTTCACGCAGCGTAATTAACTGTTTTGAGAGGCGCGCTTTTTCAACACCTTCAGCAAGCATTTGTCGCCTTTTTTCCTGTTTGATTTTGTCGAGATTGGCAAAAATATTTTCGAGATTTCCGAATTGATCGATTAATTCGGCTGCGGTTTTGGGCCCGATTCCGCGCACTCCCGGAACATTATCGGAAGAATCACCAATCAGCGATAAAACATCCAAAACTTGATTCGGCTCAACGAAAAATTTTTCCTTAACTTCATTTCGTGTGACGAGGCGATTTTTCATCGCGTCATACATGAAAATTTTGTCATCAACTAACTGCATCAAATCTTTGTCGGAAGAGACAATCAAAACCTGATTACCATCAATTGCCGATTTTTTGGCGATGGTGGCAATAATATCATCCGCCTCAAATCCGGTTTTTTCTAAAATCGCCAGATTCAATGCCTCAGCGGCCTGACGAATGATTGGAAATTGTGGTTTTAAATCTTCAGGGCAGGGCGGACGATTGGCTTTGTAATCAGAATAAATTTCATTGCGGAAAGTTTTGCTGCCCGAATCAAACACCACGGCGAGATGCGTTACATCAAGTCCGGCGATTAATTTGATTAGCATGTTGGTGAAGCCATAAACCGCGCCAACCGGTGTGCCATCTGGGCGCGTTAATGGAGGCAGAGAATGGTAGGCGCGAAATACAAAGCCGTAGCCATCAATGAGCGCGATTTTTTTCGACATAAAGGAAAATTACGATTTACGATTTACGAATTACGATTTAAAAAAAATCTAATTCATAAATCGTAATTCGTAAATCGTAAATTCTATGTATCGCCTTTACCATCATCCTATCTGCCCCTTCTCGCGCAAGGTGCGTGTTCACTTGGCCGCCAAAGAAATTGGTTTTGAATTAATTCAAGAAAATTTTTGGGAGAGACGCAAGGAGTTTATCGCGATGAATCCTGCGGGAACGCTGCCGGTGCTCTTTGACAACAGTAACGCCGCCGTGGTGGTGAATAGTTCGGTGATCATCGAATATATCGAAGAAAAGCATGATGAGATCAAATCATTTTTGGGTGAAACCATTCAAAAACGTGCTGAAGTGCGTCGTTTGCAGGATTGGTTTGATGATAAATTTTATAACGAAGTCACCAAATATGTTTTAAATGAGCGCTATTTTAACCGCTATTTGCCGGGTGTGCATTCACCTGATTCTGAAATTTTGCGCGTGGCGCGCCGCAATTTAAACATTCATTTAAGCTATATCGAATATCTGCTTGAAAGCAGGAAATACCTGGGTGGAGATCACATCTCGGTTGCGGATTTTGCTGCGGCTTGTCAGATTTCGGTGCTCGATTATTTCGGCGATATCAATTGGCATCACTACATTCCGGCTAAGGATTGGTATAGCCTGATCAAATCACATAAAATTTTTGGCGAAATTTTGAAAGACCGCATTCCAAATGTTACGCCTCCTGAATATTACGCAAAACTAGATTTCTAAATGATTCCTCTAAACGAAAAAGAAGCGCGCGATTTTTTGGCGAAAAATAAAATCGAAAATTGCGAGATCAAACAAATCGCCGGTGATGCGTCATTTCGCTCTTATTACCGTATTTTCACGGAAAGCGGAAATCGTGTTTTGATGTTTGCGCCGCCCGGATTTGAAGATATCAGACCGTTTGCAAAAATTGATGAATTTCTTGTAGCCAATGGATTTTCTGCGCCAAAAATTTTTGCCGCCGATGAAAAATTAGGCTATTTATTGCTAGAAGACCTCGAAGACGACACCTACGGCCGCGTGCTTGCAACTGATGCAACAAACGAATTGCCGCTTTATGAAAAAGCCTGTGATGTGTTGCTGGCTTTGCATAAAATTCCGGCGCCAAAAGATGTCGCGCCTTATAATAATGCTCTGCTTTTTCGTGAAGTGATGCTGTTGCCGGATTGGTATTTGCGCCTCAAACATAAAAAAATGAGTTTGGATGAAATCGCTGAATATAAATTTTTGTGGTTCCGGCTTTTTGATTTGCTTGATCGCGAAAATCAGGTTTTGGTTTTGCGCGATTATCATGCCGATAATTTGATGATTGTTAAAAATCGCGAAGGCATGTCAGCCGTTGGCTTGCTTGATTTTCAGGATGCGGTTGTGGGCTCAAAAGCCTATGATCTAGTTTCACTTCTTGAAGATGCGCGCCGTGATTTGGATGCGCAAAATCGTGAAAAACTTTTTGCTTATTATTTAAAAAATTCGCGTGTTGATAAGGCAAGTTTCAAACGCGATTACGAAATTTTATCGTTGCAACGTAACATAAAAATCATCGGAATTTTTGCGCGTTTGTCACTGCGTGACGGCAAACATTCTTATTTGAACATGATCCCGCGCGTGCTTGCTTTCGTTAATTCAAGGCTTGAATCGGAAAATGAAATATTTTCTGATATGAAAAAATTATTAAAAAAATTTCTCTAAATATGGATGAAAAAAATGAAGTTATAAACGCTCCGTCAAGCCATCCTAACAAGGTTTCGGCCGACATTGTCGCTGATTTGAAATTAGTCAGTGAAGTATTTCAGAGAATTGAAAACGAGACGGCGGAAATTGCCGAGATGATCTTTAGTTATTTGATCGATGTTGGTGATGCCGATATTTTTAACGGTACGATCCCGGATCACCCGAATGCGAAAATCAGCAATTATGTAAAAATCCTAAACCGCCTTTTTGCTTTGTCGCGTAAACGCGCTAAGTTAGGTCAGACGAGCCTTGTTGTCATCAATCGCAAAACTGTAAAAGAATTGGATAAAAAAACTTTCGCTATCTCAATGTGTTTTGATGGCGGTGTTTCTCTCGATATTTTATGCGACATCGTTAATGAAGAAAATCGTGCTCGCACTCCAACCAAATCGCCGGTTAAAGTTACCATCAAGCGCGCATTTGGTAATGAGTATGAGCTGGGCAGATAGTTAGGCGCAGATAATTTAAGCGCTGTGTGCTGCTTTTCCTGTAGTAATTCCCGAAAGTTGACTTGAAGCTTGTCCGGCCGTTGCGGTTGACGGAGTTAAAGCTTTTATTAGTTCAGGATTTTTGCTGGCATAAGATAATACATTTCTGCCATTTTTATCTACTGTTGTTAGATCGGTTCCGCTTTCCATCAGAAGTTTACACAGTTCGACATTTCCTGTCGTGGCGGCCAACATTAAAGGATTTTGTCCTTCATTATTTACGACATTTGGATTGGCTCCGTTTTGCAAAAGAACACGCGTGCTTTCAAGATTATTTTTTCCTGCCGCGATATGTAAAGCGGTGTTGCCATCTTCTTTTGCTTTATTGATTTGCGATTTATCAAATTGCAGCACTGCAGCAGTTAATTGTGCATCATTATGTGAAGCCGCAACCATTAAGGGTGACTAGCCCAATCTGTCGCATATTGCGGCGCAAGCGACTTTTTCGTAATTTTCTAATTCTTCGCCAAGCGCGCGAACAACATTTGGCTGATTAAATCCGGCGGCAATCAATAGAGCAGTGGTACCATTATTATTTTGAGCGCAGACATTAATGCCGCTTCGCACCAACAATCTGGCTATTTCGGCATGGCCATTTTGCGCGGCGATCATCAATAAATTACTATGATCCGGAAATATGGCATAAATATTGGCATTGGCGTTGAGTAAAGATTTTACCGCTTCGAGATGTCCCATGCGTACCGCAACCATTAAAGGTGTTTCGAGGAATTCATTTCGTTTTTCGAGATAAAAATTTCTCAGGAAGGGTAGTAGTGGATCATTTACCGTAATTGCTTCTTCTTGCTCTAAATAAGAAAAAAGAAATTCAATTTTAGTCTTGATGTCTCCGAGATCGGCAGCACTGGCATCGCCAATTGTGAGTTTTATCAATGAAGCTGCATCTGTTGCTCTTGTGTTTCTGGCCATTGTCAAAGTTGCTAGAAAGAAAAGTGCTTTTTCTGATTTACGAATTCCATCATGAAAAAGTTTTTCGCATAATGGCTGAAAAATTTCGGCAAAATCGGGGCGTAAGATCAGAGATTTCAGAAGATTGAAATGAGAAAAAGCGGAAACTTCTTTGCCGAATTCGTCAGCATAAACTTCCAATATTTTCACCAATTTTCCTTCGTCAGTTTCTCTAATTATCGCCAGCGCATCTTCAGTGGTGGCGTTGCATAAGATGAATAGTAAATGGCTGTGGGGGATTGAGGCGCAAAATTTTTATCAATTTTTTTCCCTGCTAAAATATGTGCGGCGGATGTTTTGCGAAAAGTTTTTTCTGCTATTTTCAACCGGCCTAAATATTCTAAAAGTTTGGGATGATGCTTTTGATAAAAAAGCTGCGGTGGTTTTTGCGAAATTTGTTTTTGAAAAAATTTCTCAAGATTTCCTGCAGCCTCTGCGATCGCGGGATTAAACACGTGAAGTGCGAGGCTACCATAACCGGGTTTTGAAAGCGCAAAAATCACGTTTAATGCTTGCAGCATTTCATCAGGATTTGCTGATGATAATTGCGCGACTATTCTTGCGGTTGATTGGCGCGAATAACAAGTGACGACATCAAGTTCACGAACCACTGCCGTGCTTCTAAAACCACTGATTTCAGGGCTTCTGCGTAATTCATGCAATTCTGCTAAATGGGCGTTATTAATTGCGTTTGTAATCGCGGCAACAGTGCGTGAATTGAGTTTTAATAAATATTCTTCGCTGTCGGTTTCACTTTCATCTGCGATAAATAAATCTTCATCATCAATAACGGCGCGGTATCCGGCCAAACCAGTGAGTGAGAATTTTTTTTCGATAGCCTGGATAAGTTTTTTTTCGAAAGCGGCTTTTAATGTAAAATCTTCTTCATTTTGCTCGCTCATGCGCCAGCCGGCTTCTTCAAACAGCTGCTTAAGCTTCTCTGCATCTTGGGGTGTAAAATCTTTTTCCATTATTTCTTTGCCAAGAAAAAGAATTTCTGTCAGCACATTTTCTTCAGCAGATAAAAATATTTTTTCTACTCTAGCAAAAAAGCGCTGCGCAAATCGATTTAATTCCGCCGCCAAAATTGGTGATGAAATATCATAGAGCATGCGGGAATTTGCGAATTCTACATCAAGAATCTTGCCAAAATAATCATAGGCATGAACTTCCATTGTAGTTGGAGTCGTTGATTTGATGGGCTGAAAAGCCTCCAGGCGCGCGCTTTGATAAGCAGAACTCAAATCCTGCAGCAATAATCCTTCCGATTTTCTTAATTCATCAATTCTTTCTGTAATTCCGTCAAAGCAATTAAAGTCACCTGGTTGCGGAGGAAATTGGGCGACAAGGATTTCGGAATCTAAATTGTGGCATTCCAAAAAAAATCTGCACAGCGATGCGGTTAATTTTGTTCTAGTGTTATCATCTTCTCCAACTGCATTCCAGCGAAGGCGAATGTAGGATATGAAGCCTTCAACACCTATTTTATATTCATCCAAATTGCTGATTTTTTTATCAAGAATTTCAAACAAGTTTTTATCTATAATGTCGCATACTATTTTCACATCGGGGCGGTAACCTCCCGCTCTAATTTTGCTCAACTCTTTTTCCAGATTATATTTATTGCTAAGGGGTGAAGGCGTGCGAGCCACTGCTGCTTTGCGCTGCGCCAGATCATAGATCAGCAATAATTCGGTGGGAGATATTTCTTTTAACAAATCAGATGCAGAAGTTGCGACAGGTGCTTTTGACATAAATTTAAGAAATTTGCTTGTACGTTTTTCCTAAGACTTACTTACATCAGATAAAAGAAAAATTTTGCACATCGCGCACAAAAAAAGGGCGGAGCCTCTATTGAGACTCCGCCCCTTTTTTTACTTTTTAGATTTTTTACTTCTTATTTTTTCTTAGAAGTTTTTTTAACTGCTTTTTTAACAGTTTTTTTAGCAGCTGGTTTTTTAGCTACTTTTTTTACTGCTTTTTTTGCAGCTGGTTTTTTCTTAGCTACCATAAAATTTTTAATTTTTGTTGTTAAAATTTTTACTAATGAGAATGACAATTTCGAAGAGTAAAATCAACAAAACTGCTAAACTCATCTGACTCATGACATCAGGTGGGGTAAGGATCGCGGACAATATGAAAATTATCACGATCCAATATCTTCTCTTCCGTCTTAAATCATTGGACGACAAACAACCAACTTTAATTAAAAAAAGCAACAAGATTGGTAACTGAAATGCGATACCAAATCCGAGAAGCAAATTTGTGACAAAATTTAGATACTCACTCAACTTAGTTTCGAGTTGAATTGCAAAATCAGCAGAGCCTGTGGAGGTAGGAATCTCAAAGCTTGCGAAGAATTCTAAAGTTAGTGGTAAAATAAAATAATAACAAAAAATTGCGCCGCATAAAAATAAAAACGGCGCGAAAAAAAATACTAACAGCAAATTTTTTTTCTCATTTTTGTAAAGTGCAGGTGACAAAAAAAGATAAATTTCTGCGAGAAAAATCGGCAGAGAAAAAAATATCGCAGCGTAAAATGAAACTTTTAGATAGGTCATGAAGGCTTCAGCCGGGCTGGTGTAGATCAGTTTGCGATTTGGATGATTTTGCGAAATTTCGATGAGGGGTTGCAAAAGAAAATTATAAATCTCGCGCGAAAAAAAATAACAGGTGATGAAAGCGAGAAGAAAAAAAATCACAGAAAAAATTATTCTGCTGCGCAATTCGCGAAAATGATTTTGCAAAGTCATTTCGTTTTTTTTGCTTTCACTTTCTTGCGAGTGAGAAGTTGTTTGAGAAATTTTTTCTGGATGCGACATGGAATGATTCTTCAAAAAATCTTTTCAGCGAAATGATGAGCTGTAAAATAATGAATTAAAAATAGCGGTGATGATCTCTTGATGCCAAGTTAAAAGAACTTGGTTTAAAAAAATTTGTCATTCTTGAAACATGAAAGTGAGTGGGAATCAGCGATTAAAAAAGAACTCGTCATCCTTTGACGCGCAGCGTCGAGGATCTCGGAAGTTAAATGTACATAAGACTCTTGAGATGCAAGGATGACGCGATGTCGTCTTGATTTCTGCCTTCGCGGGATGACAGAGAAAAAAACGGGATTATACGAAGATGAAAAATAACTGAGTGTTGCGACGAGCTTGTTTTAGATAAGCCAGCCTCACAAAGGAAAAATGGCTGCAAAGAATTAATCGGGGGGCGGGCGAAAAATCGCAGCGGTTAATATTTTTTACCGTTGCTACTTACGAAATTGCTAAATTCTTTTTCGTTGCTCAAATTTTGGTAGTTGGAATTTAACTTGGCAAAATCCTCGCCCAGAGCGTCACCATGTTGTTTTACGAATTCGTCAACATCCATAGAGTTGAAAGCTGCTTGCAGATCTTCATTGCCGCTGGCGATTACCGCATTTTCTATTGCACCGATACGTAGTTCATCTGCAGCATCGATATTATCGGCGAAAGCTTGCAGTGGCTCGGCTTTTGCAGCTAAATTCTCCATTTGTGAAGTGATTTGGTGGATTGCTACAGTTGCTTTTTTCGCATTAGCAGAAGCTTGGGCTAATTTCGAATCGCTGCTCATTTCTCTTTGCAATCTTTTTAACTTAGCTTTGTCGGCATCAGTTGCGGTGTTGTTGCCGACTTTTTGGTCGAGATTCTGAATTTCGTTAAAGAGTGGAGATGAAGTTAATTCTTCATTAGCTTCTCTTAGAGATTCTTCTGCATCATTAAGTGATTCTTGTAAGTCTAATCTTTCGGCAGCGATATTATCGAGTTCAGAATTTACGCGTGCACGTGCACCGGCATTCAGGCCTGCGCGAGCACCTTTTTGATTTTTATCGCTGGTAAATACTTTAGCGATTCTACCGGCTCCTCTTTCAATATATTTGCCAAGGCTCTTAGCGCCTTTTACTGCAGAATTTGAACCGCTCTCATCAATTGCCTCCTGATCGCTGAGATATTTTGCTTCTCTTTCAAGCTCGGCAACGGCGGCAACTTTTGGTCCTTTAGTATTTTGTTTAGCGAGTTTGTTTTCTTTGGCGCGGGCTCTGATCAAGTCTTTATCAGCACTTTTTCTTGACCAGCCGACGGAATTTTTGTCGATAACGCCTTCTTTTTCCAATTCTTTAGCGGCGGCGTCATATTCTTTATCGTGGAAGAATCTTTTGACTTTTCCGGCGCCAGATCCGACACCTTTACCTGCTGCAATTGCTGCTTCGCTCAAACCACCGCTGATAAGCGCAGCTCCACGGCGTAATACGCCTTTATCAGTTGCAAATGCGGCATCAACTTTGCTTTTTCCGATTTGAACTTTGCCTTGTTTGGCGGCTTCGACAAATTGTTTTCTTTCTGCCTCGCTCATATTTTTCAAAGCAGAGTGAGCCTGGCTATGGCTAAATTGAGTGTTAACATCTCTATCACCGATGCCTTTAGTTACACTGCCGCCGCTCATCATTTTTTGTCTTGCTGCTTGCGCTAAATAACCAAGAGCATTTGAGCCGACATATTTAACACCTTTATCACTTTTCAGTGCTTTGATTTGATCATCATTGAGGCCGAGTTTTTTACCTTCTTTGGTCATGGCATCATCGCGCACACCTTTCAATTTGGCTCTTTGTTGCTCAGCAGTCATGCCCATTAATTCTTTGGCATTTTTCTTTTTGAAATCATTGATTGCTTTATCGCCGGCTTTCGACATTGCAGATTTATTATTGAGGTCGGCAGCATTTTGTTTGCGTTTTTTGGTTCTTTCTTCCTCCGCCAATTTTCCTGAGTCAAACAAGGCTTTATCTAATTTGCGCACCGCATTTGCCGCACCGGTTTTTTCCAAGAATTTTTTAGCATTATCGCCGGCAAGGCCTTTCATTTTTTTAGCAAAACCTGCAACGCCGCTGCCAAGTTCGCTTGCTTTCAAGCCACCGGAAATTCCTGCGGCAAGATCGGTCATGAAGCTGATGAATTTTTCCATCAGTGAGGCAATCACCCAAATGAATAAGATAGTGAAGAGTGATGGAATGCCTTCCGGATTGCCAATATTGCCGACTTCCGATTGCGCGTTGGTGCGTGGCGGTAAGGAAGCAATGCTCCAGAAAGACAGCAAGGTGATGCGCGTGATGATGTTGATGGTCCAGACTTCGTCCCAGCAAATTTTATAGCCCAAAGCCATTTTGATTACTTCATACATCATCATGTTGAAGAAGGCTAAAGTGGTGAGCAGGAAGATTTGTTGTAGCGAGAAGCTGATTAATTGCTTCAGCCAGTTATCAAACATCTCTTTGGTTTGCGCAAAGAGCGTGAAGACGAAGAAGATTGGGCCAAGTACGAAGAGCACGGAGATGAAAACTTGCGCGGTTAAATAAAGCAGCACTGCATTGGCAACGGCGTAAACATAAAGCATGAAGCTTGAATATAAGATGAGCAAATAAGCCCAACCGAAGATGCTGGCGAATAACAATGCCGAAACTTTTTTCTGAACCGCGGATGAGAAGAATAAGCTAAACACTTTATCAACGCTGCTAAAGAGCAGGGATTTGTCGTAATAATTTCCCTGTGAAATGGCGTTGGTTAATTCCGGCGAATCATCGAAAGAAGAGGCCATCATGAAAGCGAGATAATCGGTGCTGTCTTTGAAGAATTTGACCACGATTTTGTTAAACCATTCCCAGCCGGTTTCGCCTACGAATAAATAGATTAAACCGATTTTGATGATGCGGTTGATGATGTCAGCATGGCTCAATTCAACGGCGCCGATCAAATAACCGAAACCATAGAAAGTGAACATTGTCACCAAGCACATAGTGAGGATTGCTTTGTAGCGCGGATCGGTGATGAGAAGTCGGTAAACTCTTTCCGCTTGTCCCATCGTTTGTTCATTAACATTGGCGGTGGTTGGATCATCTTTAGCACCGTCCATTACTTCAACAACCGGCTTGATCACTGAGCCGATGATGCTTGAAATATTGCCATCAACCGGGTTTTTAACTTTTACGTTAACAAAATATTTACCGCTATTGTTGGAATATTTATTGGCGCAGTAAAATTGTTTTCTACAGGTGCCCGGGCTTTGCGTTGTGCCATTTCCCGGAATCTCTGTTAGGGCGCAAATTTGATTTATCGTGTTGTTCACAGAGCTATCATAGAACGGATTGTTCATTTTGATTCCGTCATTGACGCCAAGAATATTACAATTGCCGATTTCTGGATCGAGAATCTTGAAGCTGATGCGAAGCAGGGAGATATCGGCAGCGATCGCTGCTTGTTCATTGCCGTTTTTAGCTTTTAATTGCGATGGTGTGAAATATTGATAAGTGTGGCAATAATATAACCCCCCCGGAATGGTTTCGACACCATAATTAGCCAGGTTGCAATCCCCGGTTTGGCCGGCAGCGGAAGTGCGCACGATATTTCCGTAATCATCAAATTTGTAATTTCCAATCAAGTTTGGCGGTGATCCAGCAGGAGAGGCCGGAAGCGGTGGTGTGATTTCAACAATTGTTGGTTGTTGGTCTACGGCAATGGGATCGCTGTTTTTGCACTCTACGGAAGTCGAGGAAGTTTCTTTACATAATCTTGCCTGAAGCCATACGCCATTGCTAAATTCAAGCGTGCCGTTGAGTTGGATGCGATAACCATTGGCACCGCCGTAAGAAGTGCCGGCAAGCGAGTTGTTGCTATAGCTGCTTTCTGAACCGTTCACGCCATTGAAATCGTTACCGTCAAGCAGCAAGAATTTTAAACGTCCGCTTTTGATAAAGCTTAAAGGGGTTTGCAGGGAGTAAATAACATTGCCGTTGACTGTATCAGTTTGCGTATCAGCTGTGGTGCTTAAGTTGGCCAAATTTCCGTAGTCGCCATTGAAAGCGCCGAGTTTTTTTAAGCCTTTGGCTTTGGTAGCATCAGCTAAGAAACTATCAACATCAGACTTGGTTAAATTTGTTGCCGATGGAATGTTGGCGACTTTACCGCGATAACTTTCGAGATCATAACATTGATCTATGGCATTAATGTTGACCTTCGCCGCTTGGCTTGCAGCAGTGATCATCAAGTTGGCGCAGTTGAGGCAACTTGAATCACTATCGATTATCTGATTAGGATTTGCTGGATTCTGAGCAGGGTAAGTACAAGAAGTTGGTTTGGCACCAAAATTACAGCCACTTCTCGTGTAGTTATTGTCCGCAGTGGCCGCCGTGCTGCAAGTGATTAGGCGTTGGCAGCCGGGAGAGCAATAACTCGAATTGCCGGTGGTTGTATCGTTACATGCAGGAGCAGCGGCTTGGCAGCCAATCAAATTTCCCGAATTATCATAAGCTTGAACGCATTGAGGATTATTGATGGTTTCAGTTGCTTTGCCGCGGCACAATACTGCAGGACGTGGATCGATCATCATCGCCATGCCGATACCACATTTTCTTTGCAGGCCTAAATTAGTTGTCCATTCGCCGTTCCAACTTTCAGGAGAAAAGCGCAGGACCTGACCTTTACGCAGGAAAACGCGGTTGCTCCAGATTAGCGGACCAATCGGTGGCGAAGCGTTTACAGTAAGATTTGCCAGGGGATCGCTGGAAGTGGTGGTGGCGAAATTGTCATATTCATAAAAATCAGCTGTGTAGGAACCGCTAGCATCAACATTGCTGCCATTTGGATTGATGATGCGGCCTTTGATGGTGCAAGATCCGCCGCCGCGAAGTATAGTAAATTTCACGAAACCGGATTGCTCCATTACGATATCGTGATATTTGGCAAAGCGCAAGCCAATCACCGCACCGCAATTTACGCCGGTGCTATTATAAAGTTGCGCGTTTTGTGAGATTACCAGTTTTTGCCCCGGCTCTAAAGTGAAATGCTGATTGCTCCAGCTAGAATTACTGATGCTTAAATTTTGGACATAGTTTAAAACATTAGCGCCGCTTACCACGCTTACAGTATCTAGGGTTATGTTGCATCCGCTATCAGGAACTAGCGATCTTAGCGAAACTTTATAAGCGTCAGGATTATTATTAGTGATCTCAACATTGCCGCCTGACAAATCGCCGAGAAGACGACCCTGATTTCCCTGGACGGAAGCTATATTTGAACAATTACCGGTGGCACCGTTACATACCACTGCGGCAAAAGGGTCAAAAGCGTCATCTTCAAGATTGTCATTATCCCAGCGTATGATGCCGCCGTTTTTTGCCAGAACTGTTGAACGATAATTGCTGTTAACCGGAAATATAGTGGCGGTTAAACTATTATTAACATTTGTATAACCCAAATCGGTATAACCGGTAGGTAAATTGCTGCAGGCTGATTGTTTTTTGTCGGCGCCTGAATAAGAGCATTGCCACGCACCAACATCAGGCAAGAGTGGTACGCCTTTTGTTCCTAATTTTTCGCTGGTGGCAGCAGTGTCAAATTCATAACCGGTTGGATGCGGGATGAGAAAAGCAAGAACTCTTTTGGCACCGTTATAAATGCGATAATCATTGAGTGTGCCAAGACCAGTGCTACCGCCGCCCACCACAGTTGTAGGGTCAGTGACGGTTGCAGGGGCAGTGCCGTCATCACCGTCAGTCCATTGGCCGCTGAATTTTATGTAAACACTTTGGTTGTTGCGTGCATCGAAGTAAGTATCGTCCCAAGTACTATTTTTGCTGTGTGGATTTGGATTAATGGCTTGAACAAAAATATCGGGATAGGTCACCGAATCGCCCAAAACCACGTTGCCCACCGCTCTTATAACAACTTGCGAACCGGGGCGGATTGTAACGCCTTTATTTTTTCCCGAAACTTTTTGATCGGTTGATGTCCAAAACGGTTCAGCGCTGGCGCTTGCTCCGCTTGCGTTTGAATTGCAGAGCTGAACGCAATTATTAATACAAAGATTAGTAAATTTTGAAGTAGTGAAGCCCAGACAGCCGTCATTATTATTAGTTTGTGAAGCACCAGTTTCATCGGTTAGTGTAACTGAACCTTGGATTAAGCATAATTTGATGCCGCTACCTTGCGTAGCATCGGTAATACCAGAGCGATCAATACCTTTGGAGAAGTCATAAGTACAGTTTTCAGCTGAGGCATTGGCTAAAACTTCAAGAGTTTGGCTTTCAAATTCACCGAAATCATCAGCATCGATACAACCATCATCAGAACAGCCTGAGGTCAAGACAGCACAAAAAATCAGGCTGAATGCCAGGCGAATCGCTTTTCTTAAAAAAGCGTTATTCATTTGTTGGAGGATTGTCCTGATTTGCACTAAATGAAGTTGCTTGGAAAAGTCGTACTTAATTGGATTGTTTTACGCTAAAAACCAATAGCAGTTAATCAACCAAAATTTGTTCACGAATTATTAAGGCAATGCGTTTTGTTTCTTGCAATCTTTTTGAAGAAAATTTTTCCAGGTAAAAAATTTCGCCTGAAAATTTTTTGGCATAATTTCCTTTAATTAGTTCCTGATGAAATTTGCGATGCTTGAGCGCGGAAATATTTTTCTCATCAAAAATATAAACCGGCTTGCCGGTTGAGCAGCATTCCGAGATCATTGAAACCGAATCGCCGCTGATAATAAAGTAATCTGCTTCCGCTAGCACCGCTAAATAAGGATTATTATTTTTAGTCTCCAGCCAATCATAAAAACGGTGATCGCAATCCAGATTTTCTTTTATCGCTTGATTAAGTTGCTCGCTGCTGCGACGACTATTTAAAATCAATAAAGTTGCATCCATATTTTGCGCAACTTCTGAGGCATGTTTGGCTAATTTTGCGCCGGATTTTTCATCAAATTCCGTGCGCTTTGATGAGCCGCCAATAAGCAGCGCGATCTTCTCTTTTTTGATGTCGCGAAACCACGGCGCAAATTTTTCTTTTTCAGATGCAATTATTTTATCATTCACTTTTGAAAGTGAGCCCAGAGTTGTCACTAAATTGGGAAAATCTTTTTCATCAAGCCCGTCATGTTTTGGCAAAATAACTAAATCAAATTTTTTGAAATCGAGATTGGGATTCATGATCTGAATCACTTTACTTTTATTTCCCGATTTCTTTTTGAGATAAAGCGCAATTGGCGCTGCTCTTCGTCCCGCAGAAATTATTAGTCGCGGAAAATATTCCTGTTTTTTGATATTTTTTGCCGCTTCGCATTTTAATCGCAGCAGTGAAGAACTAAAAAAAACATTTGGCAATTTTGCCAAAAAACTGTAAGAAAGCGGAATGATTTTTGAATCAAACCCGATTTCATTAGCCAGCCCGATGCCTTGCGCCACAGTGCCAGGACGCTCATCACCTAAAATCCAGATTTCATCTTTAATTAATTTTTTCATGCGGTTGCTAATAAAGTTTGTATTGGAGTGTTGTAACTTTTGTCATTAGATTTTCATTGAAAGTTTGATTGAAACATTTGGTGAAATGAATTTTGAAAATCTCATCCTAATTCGTTGGCTGTTTCTAATGTGTGAAGTCGAGAAGTTCGTGGCGCAGTAACTTGTTCTTTAGGTTTGAAAACCTCATCTAAAAATTTTTGCATTTTTTTATTATGCGCTGCGTCAAAAAATCCAAAATCCATCAGTGGCGGAGTTTTTAAAATGGCCGCGGCGTTGCTGGCTTTTAAGGCACAATAAGCGGCAATCGAAAGATATACTTCCTCGCCGCTACCACCTTCTTCAACTAGGGCAAAAAATTCTTCTTTTTTTTGATCATCATTCAAAACTTCGCCAATAAAAGCTGAGGCTGAAGCTTGGTCAAAACTATTTTGCAATTTTTTCGCGAAAGCGGGAGGCGAAAGTTGTAAAGATTTGATTTGCGACAATTTAAGCGGATTTGATTGGCCACCGATAGCATCCTCACCTTTTTTGCTAAGTTGTGGTTCAATCACTTCTCTTACCAAAGTTTGGAAAACCAACGCATCGGGATTGACTTTGACAGTGTAATCATCATCACCGGCTTTTCGCTGTGGCTGAAGCAAAGCGCTATATACTGCGATAGTTAGTTGCGTTCCGATATTGGCTGAACAGCCGTGGTTTATAGTATTACAGCAAGCGAGAAAAGTAGCGAGGCCGTCATTGGTTTGCAGCAAAGTAAGGATGGCATCTTTTTGGTTCATCCAAAATGAATGCATATAATCATCGATGGATACTGTCAGGTTAACATCATGACCATATTTCAGATTTTTGCTTCCTATAATTGCAGCAAAAAAATTCTTCACATCTTTTTTTGAAGGATTGGGATTAGCGATAAGTTTTTTCAACTTGTTGCCAAAAATTCCTTTTTCCACATCGGGATTTGGAAATTGGAAATCCTGGCAATCTTGCGGGCTGAATTTTTTTATTTTGGCAGAAAGTATTTGGTCAAAAAAATCGCATAAATTTCCGCAGCTTATGAGTTTTCCATCCAATACAGAAGCAGGTAGAAAGTAATCTAAATTATATCTTCCAAAAATCAGATTCTCTTGGTTAGGACTGTAAGCATCATAAAATTCCTGTAGTCCATTTGGTGTAAGAAGAGATTTTAATTCTTTTAAACCGTGAGTTTTGCTATAAAGATTGAAAAAACGCTGCATGCTATATTCAGGTGTAATTCCCCATTTAACTAGCACATCCGGAAGTTTTTGCGGATCGATAAATTCAGAAATGCTTCTCTTTGCAAGTAATTGGCTCGTCCATAAAAAAGCGACTGCTGGTTTTTCTTCCACACTTGCTGCCATTATTTTAGGTGGAATATCAGAAAACCTTTTAAAGCCAAGGTTTATAAGGCTTTGAAGATCTTCTGTTGAAAAGGAATTGCCTCTTAATGCGATTAAATTTTTTGCAATTTCATTAATTGTGAATTGCTGATATATCGGTGCTAAATTTTGCGGAAAATTTTCATCGAGCATTCTTTTGATTTCAGAAAAATTAGCCGGATCAAAATTGCGTGGATTATGCTTGATAAAATTAGCAATGATAAGCTCTTGAATTTTATGATGATTGGCTCCGAGATCTCCCATAAAATGCAGCATTTCGGCGAGAGAAATATCGAGTTTATTTTCGCTTAAATATAAAAAAAATCTGCCTTTATTTTTTGGTTCACTCCCATCCCGCGGAAAAGCCGCTAATAATTTTGCAATGTCTGCAGCCTTTAAAACACGTGCTTGGGATAATTTTGCTATCCATGATTTTTTGCGTTCTGCCGCTGAGAGATTATTATTAATCTCAAAATATATGTCTTGCGATAGCACTTTTATGATTGTGCATACGTCACCAATTGTATAATTTGGACTTTTCTCGATGAAATTTTCAAAAATATTATTTTTTTGCTCCTGCGGCGGTGGGCTATCTGCGATAGATGTTCGATATGGGCGATATGAAATAATATCAAGAATTTGAGCCATCGTAAAATCTTTTACCAAATCTCTTTCCAGCGCATCTGTAGTTATTAAAGTTAGAATTTCATAATTTTCGTTCGAGCCTCTTATATTAGGTAAAGTTAAAAGGCGAAAAACTTCATCGGCACTGTAGTGGTATGGTTGGTCAACGTAGAATAATTTGTGAAATATAGAGCGAGTTTCATTGGCAGATGAAAAAGTAACATTCTTGAAAACTTCTAAACGTTCATCAAAAGACAATTCTTTAAAAGCGTTAGATTCATGATAACGAGAAAAAGTTTTCTGCGAAATTTTTCGTTTTGTTTTTTGAATCGCTTCAATCAAAAACTTGATATTTACTGGGTTTTTATAAACAAACGTATCAAAGACAGTATCTTCTAATTGCTTATCATTTTTTCTCTCACCCCAGCTATCAATTGCGATGTTTGCCTCGGCAACTAATTTTAGAAAATCCTTAAGTGATAAATCACGTTTAAAATCCACATAGCACAAAACTATAACGGCTCTTAAAATTTTTCTGAATTTTTTGTTCTGATCTCCCGGAAGTTTTTTAGCTATTTCAGCAAATAATATCTGCGGCTTTTCTGTTTTGATGCGTTCTCTAAATTCCGACACTTCATGGTGAATAGTGCGAGCGGCATCAGATGGCGATGCTGTGGAGTATGAAACATTATATCCTTTAATAAGTTGGGGAAAAATATCTTTCCTTGCTGTTGGACTGACTTTTGAGGGCATGAATTATTTTAAGCTCAGTTTTACCATCAATTTATCCGCCACATTTTGCGAAACAAATTTTGAAATATTGCCGTTAAGCCGCGCTACTTCTTTCACCAATTTTGATGCGATAAAATGATTTGTTTCAGAAGCCGGTAAAAAAATGGTTTGGATATTGGGATTTAATTTTGCATTCATGCCAAACATTTGAAATTCATATTCAAAATCAGAAACGGCGCGTAGGCCGCGGATGATGGTTTGAGCGTTTTTTTTAGCAGCGAAATCAACAAGAAGTCCTTCAAATTTTTCGACAGAAATTTTTGCTGGCAGCGTTAAATTTTCTAATTCTTCTTCAATCAACGCAACGCGTTCTTCCAAAGAAAAAAGCGGGTTTTTATAATTATCGCGAGCCGGGGCGATGATCACATGGTCAAAAATATCGGCGGCACGTTTGATGATGTCGAGATGGCCAAAAGTGATAGGATCAAAAGTGCCGGGATAAATTGCAGTTTTCATGAGGAAGCTTCAATTGATTATTAACAAAGCAAAATTTCTAGGCAGAAATTCATGAGAGTAACAATATTATCAATCGGAAAATTCGAAAATTCCCCGCATAAAGCAGTTTTTGAAAATTATTTGAAGCGCTTGAAATGGAAGATTGAGCTCAAGGAAATGGATGTGAAAAATTCCAATAATTTATCGGTTGAGGTGAAAAAAAGAGAAGAGGGCGAATTGCTGTTAAAAGCTTTAAAACCGGGCTCAAAGCTGATAGCATGTGATGAAAACGGTAAACAATTTAAAAGCCGCGATTTTGCGAAATTATTATCTGAATTTGCCATTCGCGGTGATTCGGATTTAACTTTTTTAATTGGCGGTTCTGATGGTTTGTCTGACGAAGTTCTAAAAAAAGCCATGCTAAAAATTTCCTTCGGCCTCGCGACTTTGCCGCATTTAATGGTGAGATCAATTTTAGTTGAACAACTCTACCGCGCCGAATCAATCATCAGCGGCCATCCTTATCATCGCGAGTAATCTCGGTGTTGGGCGGGATTTGCAATCCCGCCCTTAAAGTTCATGCAATTAACAAGGCCTGAACGTTAAGGGCGGAGTTACAAACTCCGCCCAACCTAACACCGCATATGGATTAACCAGTCGCTGACATCGTACTCAACCATCTGCTGCGTGCTCTCATCCGTCTCGCATCAACTCTTCCACGCAATTGTGCGCCGCGTTCTTTCAAAGTCATGGCACTCATTGATGGCTTATTTTGCGTTCTTTCTCTCACCATTGCCGAGCGTTGTAGCGATGGCGATTCCTGTTGTTTGGTGGCATCGCGTTTGGCGAGGGCTCGAGTTCTCGCATTGCTTACCACAATTGCGCGGTTGCGGTCATGCAATCTTTTGTGATGCATGATGATATTATCAACAAACCAGCGGCGTTTGCGGTTCATATTTTTGCGCATTTCGCGGCGGCTCAAGCCACGGCGGCGGCCGGCACGGCGAATATAACTGTGTAATGCATGTGACAAAGCATCGCCGGCAATTTGCTGGATGAGGCCGGAATGGGCATTAATGAGGTTAGTTATGTCGAGTGTTAGCGAGCCCATGGGCAAGCTGATAAAAGTCACTTTTTTAAAATGGGATTGGTTTACTCAATATCACTTTGGAAGCTGGCCTTTATTTTTCCAATTATTTTCCGATGCAGAAGCGAGAAAATATCACATCGAGCAAATTTTCGACATCGATTTTGCCGATAATTTTGCCGATTTCACGGGCAGTCAAACGCAGATCCTCCGCGGCTAGTTCAATGTTTTTTTCAAGCGAAAAATTCTCTAAATTTTCTACACAATTTTCCAAAGCTGTGCGATAGCGTTCCTGCGTGATTAGTGGCGAAGATTGATTTGGAACAAGTTCGAGAATTTTTTCTTCAAGCTTTTGCAGCAATTTTTCGGTGCCGAGATTTTTGGTGAGCGAAATTTCAATTCCGTCAAATTTTTGATTGGCGGCTAAATCGATTTTATTGATTACGAGAATTGTATTTTCATCAAATAAATCTTCGCGCAAAAGCGGATTTTTTGCATCAAGCATGTAAATTTTTAAATCGCAGGAAGCCGCTTTTTGCAAAGCACGGCGAATTCCCTCGGCTTCGATTTTGTCAGCAGTTTCATGGATTCCCGCAGTGTCGGAAATTTTCACCGGCACGCCAGAAATTGCGAGATGAACATCAATCACATCACGCGTCGTTCCGGCAATTTCTGAAACAATTGCGACATCGCTTTTCGCCAAAAAATTCAGCAAACTCGATTTGCCCACATTCGGCGCACCAATGATAGCAAGGCTCAAACCTTCTTTTATTTTTTGGCCGATTTTTTTGTCATCTAAATGTTTTTTGATTTCTTCGCGCAAATTTTTGACATCAGATTCAAGACGATCAGTTAAAGTTTTTGGTAAATCTTCATCAGGAAAATCAATAGCTGCTTCCATCATCGCCGAAATTTCGATGAGACGAAGACGCCAATTTTCATAAATTTCACCAAGCTTCCCTTCCAGTTGGCGTAAGGCTTGCGCATGTTGTGCATCAGTTTCAGCAGCGATCAAATCAGGAATTGCTTCGGCTTGAATTAAATCCATTTTGCCATTCAAAAAAGCGCGTTTCGAAAATTCGCCGGCTTCGGCCATGTGGCAATTTTCCTGCTTCGATAAAATTCCTAAAATTTTTTTTAAAATAAAAGGCGAGGCGTGAATTGAAATCTCGGCAACATCTTCACCGGTAAAACTTTTTGGTGCTTTGAAAAATGACACCAAAGCTTCATCAATTATTTGATTTTTTTCATCGCGAATTTTTTGCAAAGAAATTTTCTGATGCTGCGGCGCGCCTTGAAAACCAAGAGCTCGCAGGCAATCAACAGTTTGCGCACCGGAAATGCGAATCACCGAAATTCCGCCGCGATAGGGAGATGTGATTGGTGCGAAGATTGTGGACATAGAAAATAAAATCTCGGTGCAAATGTTGGGCGGGATTTGCAATCCCGCCCTTAACGTTCATCTAAAGAGGCATGAACGAAAGGGCGCGGTTACAAACCACGCCCAACTAGGAGTGATAGAGTAAATTTAAGGAAACATTGGTGCGAATTCTAAGCCTTCTTTTTCATCAAAACCGAAAATCAAATTCATGTTTTGAACGGCTTGGCCTGAAGCACCTTTGCATAAATTGTCGATGACAGAAACAATAATTGCTTTGCCTTTTGTATGAGCAGCTTTTGCGCTCATCACGCAGAAGTTTGTTCCGGCAACATCTTTGATATTTGGTTCACCAGAAATCACACGCACGAAAGGCTCATCGGCATATTTGGTCTCTAAACAATTTTGAATATCGGTGATCGAAAATTTAGGATTAATTTTCACATAAATTGTCGAAATAATTCCGCGATTAATTGGCAATAAATGTGGCGTGAAATCGATCTCAATTTTTTCACCCGCAGCTTTGCTTAATTCCTGCTCAATCTCGCCAATATGTCTGTGTTTGCCAATTGAATAAGCTTTCACTGATTCATTAACTTCACAAAATAAATTGCCTTGTTTCACCGATCTGCCAGCGCCCGAAGTGCCTGATTTGGAATCGATGATGATATCGTTTTTTTCAATCAAATTATTTTCCAAAAGTGGGATCAAAGGAAGTAAAGCAGAAGTTGGATAGCAACCAGGGCAGGCGATCAAATTTGATTTTTTGATTTGCTTTCTGTGAATTTCAGTAAGCGCGTAAACTGCCTGCGGCTGTAAGTCTTTCGCCACATGTTCGTGATCATACCATCTTTGATAATCATCAGGATTTTCTAATCTGAAATCGGCAGAAAGATCGATAATTTTTAGATGAGAATTTTTCGGATCAGATAAAAGTTTTTTGAAAGTTTCTTGTGAAGCAGTGTGGGGCAAGCATCCGAAAGCGACATCGATTTTTGAAAAATCAATCTCATCCAATTTTTTTAAATCAGGCAAATTGTAGTGAATTAAATGCGGATAAAGCTGTTCAATTTTTTGTCCGGCATTGCTGTTGGCGATCAGCGCCGCGATCTCAACTTTTTTGTGATTGAGCAAAATTCTGATCAATTCCGCGCCGGTATAGCCTGATGCGCCGATGATTGCGACTTGCAGTTTCTTCATTGTTAATTCCTACCTGTTAATTGTTAATTACTCCTGGGATGCGCTTTTCTGTAGTCTTTAGGAAGTTGAAACGCGCCTTTCCAAATTCCTAATTTTTGTTCTTTCGCCGCTTTTTCTAAAGCGCTCATTTTATCGTCCGACTCAGTGAAATTATAAACCACCGCCATGCCGTTTTTGACAATTGTTTCATTAACTGAAACCTCGCCCAAATAACATTTAGAAAGGAAGCGATCATATTTATCCATTTCGGCGTAAACACAATTCACAATTTTGCCGCCGATAAAATTTTCTAAAAATTCCAGGCTTACTTTTCCGCAATTATATTCCTTTTTCTCTGCATCAAAACAAGTTTGTGAATATTCCGGCGCATCAAGGCCGAACAGGCGGATTTCCTTATCTCCAACCTTTATCGAATCGCCGTCAATTACGTGAACTTTTCCAAAAAATTTTTTGTCAAATTGCAGATGCGATTTGACCTGGAAACGCGTGCTTTGTGATTGTGCTTGCGAGGTTGAAAAAATCGTGGCGCAAAAAATTCCTAAAAAAATTATCGCTGTGATGTTGGCGATTTTTTCTCTCATGCGCGCGTGATGTCGTGATAGGCTTGCATTAAATCAATAGTCATTTGGCTAATTTTTGGATATTTATATTTATCTTCAATTGAGCCGATACGCGTGATTTCAGCGGCGCTGCCGGTTAAAAATGCATCCTGCGCATCCGCCAATTCTTCTGGTTTAATGTGACGCTCAACAACTTTAATGCCGAGTTTTTTTGCCAGCTCAATTACAGTTTGACGCGTCAAGCCGTTCAAAAAGCAATCAGGAAGCGGTGTGTGAAGCTCGCCATTTTTCATCACCAAAAATAAATTGGCACCGGTTGCTTCCGCCAAATAGCCGCGATAATCAAGCATCAAAGCGTCATTATAGCCTTCTGATTCCGCTTCATGTTTGGAAATTGTGCAAATCATGTAAAGCCCGGCAGCCTTTGCTGCAACTGGTGCGGTTTCGGGAGAAGGGCGTTTATATTTGGCGAATTTTAATTTCAGGCCAGCTTCGCGCGCTTCTTGAGAATAATATGGCGGCCAGGCCCAGCAAGCGATGGCAACGTGGATGCTGTTATTTTGCGCCGAGATCGCCATTTTTTCCGAACCGCGGAAAGCAAAGGCGCGCACATAGCCGTCAGTGATATTTTGTTTGGCAACGATTGCTTCTTTGGCGGCATTAATTTCTTCAACCGAAAAAGGAATTTTGAAGCCCAAAATTTCGGCAGATTTATGCAAACGAACAGAGTGATCGTTTGAGCGGAAGATCTTTTTATCATAAACACGTTCCCCTTCAAACACGCATGAAGCATAGTGCAAGCCGTGATTCAAAACATGGACTTTGGCATTTTTCCATTCAACAAATTCACCATTATACCAAATATAGCCGTCGCGTTGATCAAAAGGGATTATGTCCGTCATAATTATAGATTATTTATAAGTTGGGGGGGAAGATTGAATCATCAATGCTTGCTTCAAAACTTTCTAGCAAAATTTTCATGAAAATTTCGGTTATCCTAACGGCTTTCAACTCGGCTAAATCTTTGCCGAAAGCTATTCAATCATTTTTAGATCAAAATTACGCGCAAAAGGAATTGTTAATTATTGATGATATTTCAACCGACGAAACTCATCAAATTATCAATGATTATGTGCAAAAATTTCCGCAATTTATTCGCTGGATTAAAGAAAAAGATTATGGCATTGCGCATGCTCGAAATCTGGCGCTAAAGCATGCGAGCGGCGATTTGATCGGCTTTCTTGGCGGCAATGATTTGCTGCATAAAAATTTCTTCGAAGAGATGGCTTATTATATTGCCAAAAATCCGCATTTTGATGTGATTTATTTTAACAGTTATGATGTGGCAAAAGGTGCCAATTTTGTTCCCAGCGCTTTGAAAAAAGTCACTTTGGAAAATCTTATTGAATATGCGCCAATTGGCTGTGCGGAATCTTTTTATTATCGCAGGGAAATTTTTAAGGATGCGAAATTCAACGAAAAAAATCGCTACTGCGCATCTTACGAACTTAACCTCGCTCTGGCTTCACAGCGAGGCTGCATTTTTTATCCGGTAAATATCACGGCAGTTTTTAACGGCGAAAATGAAACAACCGCGACTTGGTCGAATGAATTAAAAGAGAGTTTGGAAATTGTGGCGGTGCAGTTTAAATATGCCAAAAACACAGCAGAGAAGCTTAAAATTTTCTGGCGAACCAAAAAACTCATCATAAAAAACCGCAATACTTTTCATCAAATTTCCGGATCGATCTAATGAATTTTAAAGTTACGACAAACGAATTCGCGGGCATAAAAATTATTGAACCTGCAATTTTTAAAGATGAGCGCGGCTATTTCTTTGAAACTTACAAAGCTTCAAGCTTCAAACAATTTGGTCTCGAGGATGATTTTATTCAGTCCAATCAATCATTTTCTCATCAAAATGTTATTCGCGGTTTGCATTATCAAATCGGCAAAAGTGCGCAGGCCAAGCTAGTTCGCTGTTTGCAAGGAGAAATTTTTGATGTGGCGCTTGATTTGCGAAAATCATCACCAACTTTTGGAAAATATTTTGGCCTTAATCTATCCAGCAAAACCCATGTGATGCTTTATATTCCAATTGGCTTTGCCCATGGATTTTCGGTTTTATCAGAAACTGCTGAAGTTTTTTATAGTGTTGCGGGCCATGAATATGATGCGAAAGCAGAAAGCGGCATTAGGTTTGACGATGCAGAATTAGCAATTGATTGGAAAGTAAAAAATCCATTGGTTTCGCCAAAAGACATGATTCTGCCATCGCTTAAAGATCAAACGCATCTCTTCTAAATGGCAAAAAAAATTCTAATTACCGGTGGCGCAGGAATGTTTGGGCAAGAGGCCACGAAGCTTTTTGTTGCTTGGGGTTATGAAGTTTTATGTGCTACCAAAAATGATCTTGATGTTACTTTTTTAAATGCAGTGGAAGATTTTTTTGAAAAAAATCGCGGCATTGATTTTGTAATTCACGCCTCGGCCTATACCAAAGTTGATGATGCAGAGAGTAATGAAGAACAGGCTTTTCTAGTGAATGCGGAAGGTGCAAAAAATATTGCCTTAGTGACCAAGAAATATGGCATCGCGGTGATTTATATCAGCACTGATTATGTTTTTGATGGTGAAAAAAATTCGCCTTATCTTCCAGCGGATAAAACCAATCCGATCAATGTTTACGGTGCTTCAAAACTTGCCGGCGAAAAAAATATCAGAAGAGAAAATGATGCGCATTATATTGCGCGAACCAGCTGGCTCTATGGTGCATATGGCAAAAATTTTGTCGATACCATGATTGATTTATCACAGAAGCAAAAAACATTGCGCATAGTAAATGATCAATTCGGCTGCCCAACCTGGACTCATGATTTGGCAGAAATGATTAAAAACTTAATCGAGAAAAAAATGCCTTTTGGCACTTATCATCTCTGCAATAGTGGCTATACGAGTTGGTTTGGTTTGACGCAGAAAATTTTCGAGATTTTAAAAACCGACATAGAATTAATCGCCGTTTCATCGGCTGAATTTCCGCGTCCGGCCAAGCGTCCAAAATTTTCTGCAATGGATAATGCTAATTGTTCCAGAGCGTGGGATGAGGCTTTAACACAATATCTTACTTCAAAAAAACAATAATATGCAAACTGACCTGACGATTGTAATTCTGACATATAACAGCGCCCACATTATTGGCGCCTGCCTCTCAAATTTGAATTTTGAAAAATATAAAATCGTAGTTGTTGATAATGCCAGCACTGACAACACGGTAGAAGTTGTTGCACAAAAATTTCCGCAAGTGCAACTGATAAAACTGCCGCAAAATATCGGTTATGGTCGCGGCAATAATGCGGTGCTTGAAAAAGTTGATACGCAGTTTGCATTGGTGTTAAATCCTGATGCAGTGATTTTTGAAAAAGATATCGAAACCGTTTTATCAGAGATGAGAAAAAATCCACAAATCGCTATGGCTGGGCCTTTGGTGCTGGATAAATTTCCTTTTGATGAGGAAGAATTCAAAAGCAAAATGAAGAAAATTGATGAAGATTTTTTTGGTATCAAAGATAATTACCGCGAAAAAATCGGCGATAATTATGCAGTGCGTTTTTTGATTGGTGCGGCACTTTTTATGCGTGTGGAAATTTTCTCAAAAATCGGATTTTTTGATAAGAATATTTTTCTTTATTATGAAGATGATGAGCTGTGCTACAGAGTTGAAAAAAACGGTTACAAAAATGTTGTCATTCCATCAGCAATTGCTTTTCACATTGGTGGACAATCTTCGCAAACTAAAGGTAGTCTAAGATCGGCCTTCAAAAAAAATTGGCATTTAAAAGGTTGGTCGAAGCTTTATTGGAAAGAAGTTATCAAAGGAAAATTGCGTGCCAAAAGATCAGCAGCGAAAATGACAATCAAATATTTAATCGCGGCAATTTTTAGTGCTCTTAAATTTAATTTTGTGGAAAGTGCAGGGCATCTTGGCACTTCTGCTGGCGCTTTTTCTTATTTAATTGGCTGTGGCGCTTTCAAAAAAGATGGCGCAAGCCGAGGATAATTTATGCCTGATTTTGAAAATAGATTAAAGGTGATAGAAGCAGATTTGCGCATCTTGGTGATGGATGATCACAACCGCAATTATTTCATCACTACGCCGGAAGTTGATTTGCAATGTCAGGAAATCGGGCATGAAATTCTTAAAGAAAATCCGCAATTATTAGCTGCAAAAAAAACTGATAAAAATCTCATCGTTTACATCACCGGCGCGCTTTACATTAAAGGCGGCCACACCAGAGAAATTGAAGATTGGATCAAAACTACTTACGCGGATAAAAAAAATATTATCCTCTTAAGTGCGCCAGCTGGAAACAGCAATTTGCAGCAGTTAGAAAATCTCAAAGCTCAAAATATTGAAGTTCTTTATACGCAAGAAACCGGTTTGGTTGAACGCATAAAATGGTTGCAGCAAAAATTATTTGAGCTCGCACCGCAAGCAGTTTTGGTTTCTACAACTCCCACTGATCTTGTTTCGCTTGCAGCTTTGCAGCCCGAGCTTTTACAAAATTTATATTGGAATTTGAGCATCGATAGCGGAGTCAGTATCGGTGTGCATCTTGCGCCAATCACAAAAATAATTGTTAAAAGGCCGTATTTTTATTTTCTCCTGCGCGATCAATTGCAGCTGAAAAATTTGGCTTATATTCCTTTCAATCGTCCTGATGTTATCGGCAAGCGTGAGCAATATGTTTCAACCGCGCCGGATAAAAAAATCTTCACCGCTTCATGCACTTCTGCATCCTATAAAATTGAAAGCGAATATAAATATCGCTTTGTTGATGTGGTGCCAAATATTTTAAAAACTACCGGCGGAAAACATTTTCATTATGGTGATATTTCTAAAAATAATTTGGCGCGGCTTTATGAAAATATGGATCGCCTTGGCGTTGCGCGCGAAAATTTTGTATATGTGAATTATGTTCCTAGCCTTGCGAAAGCTTTGATTGAAAATGATGTTGATATATTGCTGCAAACTTTTCCCTTTGGTGGTGGGCTGGTTACAATTGAAGGGTTGCAAGCCGGAAAGATGATAATAAACCAGAAAAATTACGCGACTTATCTAAATAATTTATCCGATTTTTGTTATAAAAATGCTTTTAGCTGGAACACGCCGCAGGAACTTTATGATTATTTGCGTAATTTGAGTCGCGAAGAAATCATTCGCCAAAGTCGTTTAGCGCGCCAAACTTATGAGCAAGAACATGATTCAAAACACTTAAGAGCGGTATGCGATATTGAAAATATGACAGGCTTGGAGATTGAAAGCCGCGCAAATGAAATCGCCGCGATGTATGATTATACACTCAATTATTATCAGAAATCTCTCGATGAAGGAAAGGCGCGCAAAGTTGGGGAAGTGAAGAAAAAAACTCTATTTGAAAGATTGCGCAAAAGCTTCAAAAAAAGATATGAGAAGCTGCTTAATAAAGCAGAGGTTTAATAGTTTGTTTTTATGATCTCAATTTAAATAAAAAAATGTCAAAGAATGTATTGTTGGTTTATCTCACCACGGGTGGTAAATCTTTTTATTATGATTTTGCTGAAGAGTTTTTGTTAAACGGTAATAAGGTTATGCATTGGAATATATATAACCACGATTTTCTGGAAGGCAGCAAGGAGAAAATTTTAGATAAAATAACTAAATTTAAGCCGGATTTTATAATCTCTTTTAATAATATATGTCCGGAAGATGTAATTAAAAAATTCCCAATTCCGGTTTTATTGCTTGATTCAGACAATCCGGAATTTTTTCACAATAAGGATATAATTGGAAAATATGATGGGTTGTTTTATCTGGGTTTTCAGTCTGCATCCAAAGAATTATACCAAAATATTCTTAAAGCAGATATCACCGAAAAGAATTTTTTATTTTTTCCAACTGCTACGAATTTTCGCAAAGATACCACCAAAACGGCTAATACGAATATCTCATTTATTGGTTCAAATTTTTATCGTGATTTTCTTAAAGAAAGTGAGCGCATCCTTATTCCGCAGGAAATAGATACAGTTCTCTATTTAACCGATAAAGTTAAGAAAAATTATTTTTTTGATGATCAAAATATCACCGATAAGTCTCTGATAAATTTTACCAAATATTATTTAGCCGGACAATATCGTTTAAAATATCTTTCTGCGATAAGTGATTTGGGTTTGCAAATTTATAGCGACAGTAATTGGAAGAATCTTTTTTATTATGATTTAGAATTGTCTAAATGCTATAATAGCAAAATTGTATTTACCAAAGAAGAAAATCAGGACATTTATAACTCATCAAAAATCGCTATTAATCTTTCGCATTTACAGGCTACGAGTTCTTTCTCCTTTCGGGTTCCTGACATCATGGCAACCAATGCTTGTTTGGTGATGGAAGAAAAAATTGATTGGCATAAAATTTACGGACCATATGTCTCTAATGAGGTAAAGAAAGCCATCATCTATAAAGACCAATATGATATGCGAGAAAAATGCATAAACTTATTAAAGGATGAAGAATTAAGATTAAGATGTGTAGATGAGTGTCAGAAAGCTATCGAAATCAATGGTCGTTGGCATTCGAGAATCAGATCGCTGGAAAATTTTCTGGGCATGAAATTATTAAATAATTCACTGCCACAATTGCGAGATTATAAAAGCCTGGAGTTGCATCTTGTTATAGAGAAAGATGAAAAAGAAGAGGAGAAATATGAGAAAGCAGAGAAAAAAAAAGAAGAGAAAGTTGATCCAAAAATTCAGCCGCAGCCTCAAAATTTTCCTAAAAAGAAGCTAAAATCAAATCTTTATATGATGCTAAAAAGCCTGGTGATTTTAATTTATTTGATTCCATTTTTTGGCAAAAAATTAATTAAAGAAAGACGGGTAAATAAAATAATCAATCAGCTTTCTGATAAGCTATATATTAATAACTAACTTATTAAATTAATTTTCTTGACTTGAGGTGAGCTAAAAATAAAACTCCGCCTTCAAATCCAACTTAAAATTTCAATTAAAATGATTAGCCAAGACCAAGTAATTTCAATTATCGCTAGTGCTTTAGACGTTGACAAAAATTCAATCAATATTGCTACCAAATCGTCAGATCTCCCTGAATGGGACAGCCTGGGACATCTTGCAATTCTTAGCAAAATTTCTGAAGAAATCGGTGATCAATATAATGAAAGCCAAGAGCTTGCTTCTTCAAGCTCGGTTAAAGAAATCTTCGATTCTTTGAACAAAAAATAAGCCATATTCATGCGCTTAATCAAAACTGAAACTGCTCTGGGTGCCAATAAAATCCCGGTTAAATCGCTTTTCGATAATGATGATTTAATCAAAAAAACTGGCATTGAATTTGTTTATCAAGCGGGCGGCAGCACTGTTGATCTGGCTCTAGAAGCTTGTAACAAGCTTGAAAAGCATATTGATAAAAATTCGATCAAACTCTGCATTTTAGTTACGCAAACTCCTGACGATTACCTTCCAGCAAATTCAATTACTTTAGCAAATAGGTTTGGTCTTGCGGCCAACTGTCTTACACTCGACATGAATCAAGGTTGCTCAGGTTTTGTGCAGGCTTTTTGTTTGATCGATAAATTAACCACTTCTTACGACAAGGTTTTGCTCGTAACTGCTGATCGCTATCGCAGCAAATTAAATGTGGTTGATCGTTCAACCAACGCCGTTTTCTCTGACGGTGCAACGGCAACTCTTTGTGAGTATGATGAAAAATTCGGCATAATTTACGAAAGCCATTTTACTGATGGCAGCAAGCGCAGTCTGCTTTATCAATCTGTGGGAAAAGAAGAAAATAACGGCCATCTTCACATGGCAGGCGCTGAAGTTTGGATGTTTACACGTATAAAAGTTGTGCCGCAAATTTTGGAAGCGGTGAATTATTGCAAAGAAAATAATTTAAATATTGGTGGAATTTACATTCATCAAGCAAGTCGCGTGGTTGTTGATGGCATCAAAAGTCTGATGGGTGAAAGCGCAAGCAAGGTTTATGAAAATTATTCCACTTACGGCAATACGGTTTCTTCATCAATTCCATTTTTACTCAAAGATTATCCGCTGAATTATGATGATGAAAATTCAGTAAATATCTTCGCCGGATTTGGCGTTGGTCTAACCTCTTCAGTTGTTATTTATGGCAGAAAAAAAGCTTGATCTCTATGTAGTGTTTGGTTCTGAAACCATGTTGTTGAAAGGGCTGATGGATTTTGAAAATGCCTATTTTATCCGCATTTATAACAACCGCGTGCCGGCAAAAATGGACAACGCCGCTGATGTAAATAATTTCAAAGATTTCAAAAAAGTTTTTGATGAAAAGTTCAATGAGCTCAAACCAAAGCGCATCATTTTTGTAGGCGCTGCATTCATCGTGCAAAATGGTTTGTTTGTGAAAGAAACTGAAGAATCAATCGAACACGCGCTTGATACCAACATCATGCAATATGTGAAATATTGCCATTTCCTTTTGCCTTACATGATCAAAATCAAAGGCGGCAATTTTATTTATATCAGCTCTTTTCGCGCCACAACTACTGCGCGCGGCATCACACTTTATTCAGCAGCAAAAGCATTCGGTGAAAAATTCTTCGAAGTGATCGGCAAAGAAAACGGTTTTTTTGGAGTTTATTCAACTTCGATCCGCCTGGGTTGTTTCGACGGACGCATGATTCACACGCTTGGGCAAGATAAAGTTAAACAATTCACGCTTTCCGTTGGAAATCGTAGACTTGGCACCGCGGATGATCTGGTAAAAACCATCAAATTTGCTTTAGACAATAATTATACAAATGGCGGTGTTATTGATTTAACAGGGGGAATCAGTTTCTAACATGAATCAGCAGGAAAAAGTTAAGCGCATTTTTAGCACCAATCCAATCAAAGGAAATTTTTGCCATTTATATCATGTCGAGAAAAGCGATGCGCAATTTATTTATGATTTGCGCATGAAGCGCGGCCAATATCTCAAAGCAATGGGCGCAGGCGTTGCCGAGCAGGAAAAATATTTGGAAGGCTATCTTGAACGCTTCAAAAATGGTGAAGAAATTTATTACAAAATGTTTGATCCAAAGAAAAATCAATTCTGCGGCGTCACACGTTTCACCAAGTTACAAGATGAAACTAATTTTGGTTTTGAAAGTGGCGTAATGTATGAAGATGCTTCGCCAAATATCTATACTGATGCCATGTTCATGATTTTACGCATGGGTTTTGAATATCTTGATCGCCCAATGTCGGGACCTTGGACAGTTGATGTGGCAAATGAACGCATGATCAAATTGCACAAGTTAGTCAATATCGGAAAAGTTTCTGAGATCACTGATAAATATTATATTCTTTACGCCAAACAGGAAGATTACAAAAAAAATATCGGTAAATTTTTAAACATGAAATTCGGGGCTTTGGGAGGTTTACTATGAACCAGCAAGAAATCGAAAATTACTCAAAAAAACTTTTTGAAGATGGCTTTGTCCACATCAAATCTTTTTTAAAAGGTGATGAGATCAAAGATTTAGTCACTGCAATTGATATCATTAAAACAAATCCAACACCGCTGCGCATTCTCAAAAAAGATGCCGAAGGTGAGTTCTTCATGGATTTCAACAATTGGCGCCGCTCCAAAGAAGTCGAAAAAATCTGCAAAATGCCAAAAATTGTTGATTTGGTAACCAAACTTACCGGCTCAAAAAAATGTTGGCTGATGCATGAAGATGTAATTGTAAAATCGGGCAAAGGCGCGCCAACACCGGTTCATCACGATCGTCCATATTTTATTGCTAAAGGCGATCTTAACCTTTCAGTTTGGATGACGCCTGAAGATGTCGCGGCAAATTCAAGTTTGATCTGCTTTAAAGGAACGCACAAAATCAAAAAATTATTTTTGCCCAAAATTTTTAAAACCGGTGAGAATGCCGTAAATTATCCGCGTAAAAACAAGGAAGAATTTGAAGAAATTACGCAAAATACTTTCAAAGATAACGAGCAAGTTGATTTCGATTTGAAAGCTGGCGATGCCATCGTTTTTTTCCACACCACTGTTCATTCTTCGCACACGCATCGTTCGCAAAATACCAGAAGATCTTTGGTTGTGCGCTATATGCTTGATGGCGCAAGTCTGACAAAAAAATTCTTCAATGACGTTCCGCCATACGAAATCATGGGCGTGAAAATTGAAGAAGATGCGCCAATTCCAGAAAAATTCTTTCCACTTTTAAAAGGTTAAAATATGTGGGCTTACGGAGTTAACAAAGAGATAGTTGCTAATTTGCAAAAAATTCCGCTGGCGCAAAGAAAGCCATCGGATGGTGTGGTTAAAATGGAAGTGCCAAAACCAATTTTGCTTGATGATGAAGTTCTGATAAAAGTAAAAGCCAGTGCGCTAAATTATAATTCGATCTGGAGCGGTTTATCGCATCCGGTTGCACCTTTTCAATTAATCAACGGACATATTGCAAGAAATCCTGGCGATATTGATCAGCAGCAAGATTTCGCAATTTTTGGATCTGATGCTGCAGGCGTGATTGCGGAAGTTGGAAAAAATGTAAAAAATTGGAAAGTTGGCGATGAAGTTGTGGTTCATTGCAATGTCATCGACACTTCCGAGCCAGTTGCACAAATGGATGGAATGCTTCCAAAAAGCCAATCGATTTGGGGTTATGAAACCAATTACGGCGCTTTTGCAGAATATACAAAAGTAAAAACTTCGCAGCTAATCCACAAACCAGCGCATGTTTCGTGGGAAGTTGCGGGCAGTTTTTCGCTTACTCTCTCAACGGCTTATCGCATGTTGATTTCTGAAAATGGTGTGGCGCTAAAACCCGGACAAAATTGTTTGATTTGGGGCGCGAGCGGTGGACTTGGAAATTTTGCGATTCAACTTTGCAATCTTGTTGGCGCAAATCCAATCGCTGTTGTTTCAAATGATGAGAAGGAAGAAGAATGCAAAAAACTCGGTGCGAAAATTGTCATCAATCGCAAAAAAGATAAATTCTCCAATTTCATCATGCCAAATGGCGAGCCAAATTATCTGGCTTGGAGAGATGCGAAAAAAACTTTAGAAAAAAAAGGTGTTCACGATCTGGAAGTGGTTTTTGAACATGTCGGTCGCGAAACTTTAGGCCTGTCATTATTTTTATTATCACGCGGCGGAAAAGTTGTAACCTGCGCTGCGAGCAGTGGTTTCAACGCCGTAATCGATATTCGTTATTTGTGGATGAGTCTAAAAACTTTGATTGGCAGCCATTTCGCAAATTATTTTGAAGCACAGCAGGCGGCGAAATTAGTGTTTGAGGGAAAAATAAATCCGCTGATTCACTCGGTAAATAAAATTGCCGATCTGCCAAAAATGATGGATGCTATGCACTCGGGAAACACTTACGGAAAAATTGTTTTTACTCACGATAATTAATTATGCCAATTGCCAGCGCTCAAAGTTTTCATGCTTTGAGCGTTAGATTATGAGGAAATTCGAATCATCATAATTGCAGCAAATATTGGTCATAACAATAAGCGCGGCCGCCGAACATTTCTTTTTGCGCTATCAAACCTTCATTTAAAAATTTACCGTCATCTTTTGTTGAAATGCCAAAATCAAAATAATTCCAATCCAGGAATTTTTGGTTTAGTAGATGATCGATCACCAAATCAAGCGCACCAATCTCGCGTCCTGTTTCGCTGCTAGTAATATATTGCAAATGGATGGCGTTTTTATTGATGAAAACCCAAGTGGCGGCCAGCATTTCATCATCCTTAAAACAGGCGTAAAGTTTGATATTTTGCGGAAAAGATTTTGAAAGTTTTTCTATTTCCGGTGCGCTGTGAACCGCGTGAACCATATGTTTTGACTGCAAATTTGTTTCCAAAAGATCAAAAAATTTTTTGAATTCCTCGCTTTCTTTTACTTCCAGATTTTGCGCCTGTGCTTTTTTAATCATGCGGCGGCGTAGCTCACTAAACCTGATTTTGTCTTTTATATTTACGACAGAACTGATGTCGCGGCGAAAAAGTTGTGCACCGTTTTTAAAAAGAGCGTAAAGATCTTCTTGCGCTGGCTGCGAGGAATAAAACTGCGGAATTGTTTTATAAATAAATTGGGTGATGTGATTTTGACGTAAATAGCAAAGCAATTCATCAAAGATATTAAGCATCAAACTGATGCGCATTTTGCTATCGATGATTAAACCGCCGTATGTTAGGCCTTGATGAGAATATAAAGTACTGTCTTTCAAATTTGCCGGTAATAGCGCAACCAAATTTCCTTCTTCGAGAAAGATCAGAGAATTATCCGCAAAACGGTCAGCATGGTAATCCATGTAGTTACGGTTGAAAAGAAAGGTGCCGTTCTTGGAATTAGCTACGAACTCGTTCCAATTTTTTTCAAATTCTGGATTATATTTTTCTATCTTGATCACTTTTAAAAAAGTCGTTTAAGAATTGTTCAACCAAATCTAAGGGCACAATTAGGTCGCTTAAAGATTCGGAGGAAAGATATTCGGAAAATCCATTTTTCTCATCGCATTTTACTTGATGCCATGATGCCGGAATGGTTTTAAATTTATGATGAAGCATATTAGCAATTTCTTCATAAATTGAATCCTGTTTTGTCTTGTCAAAAAGTGGCCAGGTGAGGATCGCCATATTTATTTTATTAGCAAAAATTATATTAAAAAGAGCTGCACCTTCCTGGCAAATTAATAAATCGGTTTTTGATAAAATTGTGCCGATCTCGCTAAATGAAGCGGTAGCAGGATCAAGAATCGTAAGTTGCTTTGCCGGACATTTGTTACGCAATAAATTTTCCAACTCATCTTGATTCAAAGTGTTGCGGAAGTTGGATTTGCGTGGGATGAAAGTTATCATTTTTGCCCTATCGCTGTTTTGTTCTCCGGGTTTTATTTCAAAAGCTGCGAATAAAGTTTTTTGCAGTGACCTCAGATATTCTTCATTAAAAAAATGGCGACCGATTGATGTTTGCTTCTCATCTGCAGAATTTTTTCTGATCCAATGCCATTGAACGTTACGTTTTGGAAAGAGGATTAATTTTTCTACCGTAACAATTTCGCCAGTTTCAGCATTGATGATTTTTGCTTCGGGAAACAGTTTGGTTAAAATTTCGCGAAAGCGTGGGATCAAAGATTTGTGAGTTACAATATTATCAATTTTGATTCCTTTATCTTTGGCAAAAATTGCATCGAAAATGCAATCCATGAAAAAATGATAGAGATTGTTTGGCTCATAATTTGAAGCGTAAACTGTGGTGCCGGTTAAATATTGTTCGGCGGATTTGATGCGAAAAATTATCTCGTTTTTTTCTTTGTTGAAAATGCAGCTTTGGAAATCTTCTTCGCAAAATTTCCATTTTTGCGCGGCCTGTTGCAGGCTGTAGTTTGGTACTTCGCCGGAGGTGAAAAATAATTTATCAATTCCATCAATCACAAAGCGCGTATTGGCGATAATCTGGCAATTATGCAATTCCATTTCCTGCTCAACAATTTTCATGTTGTTTGTCGAAAAAGATAAATGGCGCCAAGGACAAATCATTATAGCATTTGCAGCAGCGAGTGCGGCAGCTTTTTTTTGCTGCTTTCTTTTTTTGCGGTTTAAAAGTTTTTTAAACATTTTGCTTAAGCAGTTCATCAATTAAACTAATTGGCGCCAGCAAATCGCTTTGCGATTCTGATGCCAGTGCTGCAGAAATTTGTCCGGGATTTTCACGTTGGCAAAGTAGGGCGGGAAGCTCGATATACTCATGCCCTAAAGCCTCAATAACTTGCTGATAAGTTGAATCCTGGTTTTCATTGACATAGCGCCAGGTTATAAGTTTTAAAGGTGTCTTTGCTGAAAAAATTATATTCATCAAGCTGGCGCCGGCTTGGGATAAAAGAATTTCGGTATCTGCCAAAACTTCCCGCATTTGCGCAAAAGAAATTTGCATTGGGTCAATAATACGCAAATTATATGCGCTATATTTATGCTTTAGCATTGCTACCAGAGCTTCTTGATTTATGCTGTTGCGAAAAGATGAGTTGCGTAAAATGAAAACAATTTTTTTGCGGTCATCAGGATTTGAATTTGGCGCTTTAATAATTTGCGCCAGAATTTCATGTAGTTTGAGCAAATATCCGTAATTGAGATAATTTTTTCCGTTAAAGAGTTTTTTATTTTTACTTGAGCCTTCGCGTAGCCAATGCCATTGGCAATTATGTTCGCTAAATATTGCCAGTTTTTCAGCCTTGATTAATTCATTGGTGCTAAGTTCGACTAATCTTGCATTTGGAAAAAGAGCCGTGATGACTTCTCTAAAGCGCGGCAAAAGATCTGGAGGTATAATTATATTATCGATTTTGAGCTCTTGGTGATAAGCATTTATCAGATCAAAAATTGCATCGAGAAAAAAGTGGTAAAGATTGTTTGGTTCATAATGGCAGATAGAAATTGTAGTGCCGCTGAGTTTTGTTTCTCGGGGAAAAAACTTTAATGAAATTGTTGAAAAATCGTCGCTGAATTTGCAGTAGTCATAATCTTCTTCACAAATCGTCCATTTTTTTAAGACTTCAATAAGCGATAAATTATCAACAATATTTGCTAAAAATAAAAGTTTCTGATCTTGTGTAATGATGAATCGGGTTCCTTGAATTACCGAGCAATTCTCGAGAATTTGGGGTGATTTGGGAATTGAAATATTATTGCAGTAGAAGCTGCTAAAACTCTCCTTCGGTCTTTTTTTCTTTCTAAAAAATCGCATAAATTATTTAATGCCGAGTCGTTCATTGCGCCACGGCTGCATTTCTTGTGAATAATTCCAGCGGAATCCCAAAATTTCTTTTTCTTTTTCTGTTAGATTATCGATGTTTTTTATCATTGCCGGATAATTAAATTGTGTGGCGATGAAAGGTCGAACGTAAGTGTTGGTGATAAGCAGGCGATTGTTGCTAGAAGTGTTGAGCCCTGCGCGATGATAAAGCATCGAATTCATTAAAATTACATCACCTGGTTCAAGCACGGGCTGATATTGATTTTCCTGCGCAAATTTATTGGAAGGAAATTTATCAAAAAGATGTGAACCCGGAAGCAAAAAAGTGCCGCCGCTTTTTTCATTAAAATGATCAAGAATAAAAAGAGTTTGCACTGCAATTGGACGCGAAGTGGTAAAATGCTGATATTGAATTTCGCGGTGCCAGCGAATTTGATAGAGCTTGTTGTTAGGCTCACTTATTACGCCAACTTGTGAATAAAGTGTATATGGCCCATCAAGCAGCTCGCTGACATATTTTTGCAAAGTTGGATTGCTGATATTTTCTTTGATGAAAAATTCATCATAAGCAAACATTGAGCGGATGATTCCGCCTTCGTTTAATTTTCTTAAATTATCTTCACCGCCAACCGCATCGCATTGCATTTTGTAAATCGCATGCATTCTATCACGCGTTTCCTCAACTTTTTCTTTTGAGAGCAATCCTTTAAAAACGCTGAAACCTTTGCGCTGAAAATTTTCAATATGTGGATCAATTGTTTCTTGCTCGGTGACGCCGTGAGTGATATTTTTAAAATCCATAATTTTAAATTTCTGTTTGAGCATAGCCAAAGCCGCTAACGCCGCAGCCATTGCCGGTGTAGAAAATGTAAATTTTATTTTTGTAGCTTAGCGGGGCAGGATAGCCTAAATCTTTTGAATCCCAGCCATCGACTGATTTTTCAAAAAAGAATTTTTTTTGGCGTTGCCAGTTTTTTCCCTCAAAAGTTGCAAAACCAGCATGATTTATTTTGTCAGTGGTTCCATAAGTGTAAAATAAAAAATCCTCGTTTTTTATTTTGAAAAAACGGGCGCGACCGATGCGATATTCATTGTTTTGATTATTCAAACAAAGCTCACCTCTATTATCTTCAAAGTGTATTCCATCTTTTGATTTGCAGTGTCGCACATTATAAAAAGGAAAAATCTGGCCATCAATTTCCATCCATTTTGAACCGCAGGAATACCAAATATTCCAATGATCTTTTTCTTTTGTAACACCATGAATGGCGCGGATGAAAAGCGCATTGTCGGCGCGATCCATGATTGGAGTTTTAGAAAATCTTTCAAAAGTTTCGCCGCCGTCGCGGCTGATTGCGAGGCCAGAATAAGCTAAAAATTTTGCTTTGCTTGGAATTTGAAAGCCCACATAATACATGCGAATCAAATCGCCATCGCGAACAACATCGCCAAGAATCACGCCATTGTCGTCAAAACAACCTGGTTCACCAATATCAAGCACCGGCTTTGGTGAAATTTTTAAAATTTTTGAGGGATTATTGGCATCAACATCAACAAAGCCAATGCGCGCTACACCTTGTTCATCACGCATCGCGCAAAAAACGCGAATCACATTTTCATTTAGCAAAAATGGAGTTGGGGTGAGGGTGGAATTATTCATCCAGGCAGGATTTCCTGAAGCCTTGTCCAGCGAGTAAATAAGACCTTTCTTGGCAAATTCCATTTTATAATTTAAAAAATTTTTCGCTGCTAATTGGTGATTTTTCGGTTGAGTTTTCTTTGTAAATTTCATGGTCACCGGTGCTTTTGGAAATTTTACCGCCCGGCGATAAAAAATTAAATTTTCCTAAAATAACATTGTCAGCAATTGTGGAATTCACGCCAAGAAAGCTGTTTGAGCCAATCACACAATGGCCTGAAATGGTGACGTGAGATGAGATAAAACAATTATCTTCAATTGTTGAATGATGTCCGATGTGATTGCCGCTCCACAAAACATTGTTGTTGCCGATTTTCACAAAAGGCTGAACGGTGTTGTCTTCAAAAATAAAATTATTTTCGCCGATCTCGACATTACGCCAGAAGAAGCATTTTGATGAAATGTAATTTGCAAAAACATAACCGCGGCTTTTGAGATCTTTATAAATGCGCTCGCGAACTGTGTTTAATTTAAGATAAGTGATCGCCGTGAAAGCGTAAAATTTTGCCGGCGGAAAAAATTCTTCGATTTTTTCTAAATCAACTATCGGTAAATTGAAAAGCTCATCGCGCTTACGAAAAGCCGATTCAACAGCAAAACCAGCGACTTCATATTCTGAATCGTGAGTGAAATATTCATAAGCAATTTGTGCGAAATCGCTATCACCGATTATGACAATTTGTTGTTTCATGGCTTTCTAATAATTAAATCATCGCGGCGATTTGCCATTGCAAGATCAGAATTTTGCGGAACCAAATAAGCGTCGCAGCCGTTGAAGCGCGCGCGCGTAATCATTGCATCCAGCATTGATTCATCAATTACTTTTTCCTGCACTTTATTATATTCAACTTGCGGCAAGCTTTTAGTTTTCATGAAATGCTGATGGAATTTTATGCCATTATTACTGGCAAAAAAACGCTGCCTTTTTGAGAAATTTGGAATATCGCCAATGATCATTTGACCGCCGTCACGCAAGAGCAAAATGGCTTTGTCGAGAAAATCAAAAATGTTAAATTCAAAAGCGATATAATGAAAAACGCTGTAGCAAATTATGATGTCAAAACCTTCAGGATTGGCTTTTTTTAGTTTATCAAAAGTTTGTGGAAAAGGTCCGTCAATTTTTTTGATGAATTTATCATCCGGCAGATTCGACAACATTTCTTTTGAATCACACCAGGTAAGTTGGTGATTATTTTTTTTGCAAAGCTTCATGGTTAGTTTCGGCAAGTCGCTGCATCCCGGACCGATATCTAAAACATTTAATTTTTTCTGCTTTTCAAGATTAGGAATTTTGCTTAAAATATCGTCAAAAATCAGCGCTTCTTTGCCTTTGCGATATTCATCAGGAAATCCGATTTTTTCGTAGCAACTTAGGGACTGATCTTTTGCCATTTTTTTAAATTGGGCAAAATTGAAATTGTCGTAACTTTGCTTCTTACTCATTATTTGAAAGAATTGATAAGTGCGGCGATTTTTAAAACTTCCGCTTCAGTGTGATAATAGGAAAGTGGAAGGCTTAGAGTTGTTGCATGAATCTCTTCTGAAATCGGGCAAGATTGATTGCCAATTTCCTGACTCAGGCATTTCTGTTTATTTGGCGAAATTGGATAATGAATTTCGGTTTTAATTCCATTTGCAAGCAAAAATTCTTTCAGCTCATCACGCTTTGGATGGCGAATGGTAAAGAGATGAAAAGCATCAAAATAATTTTTGTCTTGCTGAGGTTTAACGAAACGCTCGTCAATTTTTTCAAAATAAATTTTCGCCAATTTTTGTTTATGCGAATTGATGTCGTTTAATTTTTTTAATTTCACTGACAAAAATCCGGCCTGAACTTCATCGAGACGCGAATTATAGCCAATTACGTCATTGTGATATTTTACTTTTGAACCGTAATTGCGCAGGATTTTTATTTTTGCTGCAAGCTCGTCATTGTTGGTTGTAACGCAGCCGCCGTCACCCAAAGCGCCGAGATTTTTGGTTGGATAAAAACTGAAAGCGCCGAAATCGCCGAAACTTCCGGCCAATTTATTTTTATATTTTGCGCCGTGAGCTTGTGCAGAATCTTCGATTAATTTCAGATTATTTTTTTTGCAGATTTCTAAAATCGGATCCATGTCGCAGCACTTGCCGTAAAGGTGTACCACGATAATTGCTTTTGTTTTGGAAGTGATTTTTTCCGCGATTTTTTTGGGGTCGATATTGTAAGTTTCAATGTCGGGTTCAACCAAAACTGGTTTAAAATCATTTTGCAAAATCGCCAGAATTGTGGCAATAAAAGTGTTTGACGGAACAATAATTTCTGCGCCTTTTTCAAATTCAAAAGCGCGAAGCGCCATCACAAGTGCATCAAGACCAGAGGCCACTCCAACGCAATGTTTTACGCCACAAAACTGCGCAAATTCATTTTCAAATTTTTCAACATTTTTGCCTAAAATATACCAGCCGCTTTCAAGGGTTTGGGCGAAAGATTTTTTATAATCTTCAAAAAATGGTGCGTTTAACTTGGCTAAATTTTCGAATTCGATCATTAGAATTTTTGAGAAATATATTTAACAAAATCGCTGTGGTCGCGTATGTAATCTTCTTCATTATAAAAATCGCTGGCAATCACTAACATCACGCAATCAGAGCTGATTTCCTTGATTTCACGCCAGATGATTTCATCAATCAATAAACCTTTTCTTGGATCATTTAAAACAAACTCGCTTTTGTTTTTTCCGTCATCAAATGCAACTTTGCACGAGCCCGAAACCGCGATGTAAATTTGTTTTAAGTTTTTATGCGCATGTTGGCCGCGTTCAACATTTGGCTTATTGGCAAAAATATAATAAATGCGTTTGATCTCAAAGGGGATATTTTTTGCCGACTCAACTGCCACCAGTGATCCGCGTGCATCGCTATATGATTCGAGTTCTATGATTTTTGGCATTAGAATTTTGTAACATGTTCGAGATATTTTCGGTAATCGGAATTTTTGCTATAACGATTAAGCAATTTTTCGAATTGATCGTTGGTGATAAAATCTTTGCGATAAACGATTTCTTCAAGACAAGCAATTTTCAAGCCTTGTCTTTTTTCAATGGTGTGAATGAAAGTTGCAGAATCAAGAAGTGAATCTGGCGTTCCGGCATCAAGCCAGGCAAATCCACGTTTTAATTTAACTACACCAAGCTGCTTTTGTTCAAGATAGACTTTGTTGACATCAGTAATTTCAAGCTCGCCGCGCGCCGATGGTTTTAAGTTTTGCGCAATTTCCACAACTTTGGAATTGTAAATATAAAGTCCGGTTACGGCAAAATTCGATTTAGGATTTTTTGGTTTTTCCTCCAATTCCAGCGCATTGTCATTTTCATCAAAATTGATCACGCCATATCTTTCAGGGTCGGAAACGTGATAAGCAAAAATAATGCTGCCGATTTCTTTATTTTTCAGGCGTTGAATTTTGGTCTGCAATTCATGATCGTTGCCGCTAACTTCCGAGCCATAAAAAATATTATCGCCAAGAATTAAGCAGACATCGTCATTTCCAATAAAATCTTTTCCGATTAAAAAAGCTTCCGCGATGCCTTTTGGTGCTTCTTGAACGGCGTAGGAAATTTTAATTCCGAAGTCAGATCCATCTTTTAAAAATTCACGGATTTTTGGCGTATCGTTAACAGTTGAAATTATAAGTATGTCGCGAATATTGAGATTTATCAATGTTGCCAACGGGTAGCAAATCATCGGCTTGTCATATACAGGAAGAAGTTGCTTACTAATAATATTTGTGAGCGGTGCAAGTCTTGTGCCGTTTCCTCCGGCAAGTAAAATTCCTTTCATTTTAAATCTTAATTTCGATGTCTAAAAAATATTTAATTACCGGAGCGGCCGGATTTATCGGCAGTCATTTCGCCATAAAAATTTGTGAACTTGGCGATGAAGCCATTGTCCTGGATAGTTTGAGCTATGCAGGAAATATGGAAAATTTAAACGCTGTTAAAAATTCCAAAAATTTCAAATTTATTAAGGGAAATATATGCGACGCCGAAATTGTCTCGCAAATATTGTTTGGCGAAAAAATAGATGCTATAGTGAATTTTGCCGCTGAGTCACATGTGGATAATTCAATTGCCTCACCGGGTGCTTTTATTGAAACTAACATTGTTGGAACTTTCAACTTGCTTGATTGCGCGCTGAAATATTGGAAAACACTGGATGAGCAAAAGAAAAAAGCCTTCCGCTTTGTGCATGTTTCAACTGATGAAGTGTTTGGATCGCTTGATTTTACTGATCCGAAATTCACTGAAGAAAGTCCTTATAAACCAAATTCGCCATATTCTGCATCAAAAGCAGCATCTGATCATTTGGTTCGTGCTTGGTTTGAAACTTATGGTTTGCCGACACTCATCACTAATTGCTCAAATAATTTTGGTCCGCATCAACATCAGGAAAAATTAATTCCAACGGTGATTCGCACAGCTCTAGCGGGCAAAGATATTCCAATTTATGGCAATGGCAGAAATATCCGCGACTGGATTTTTGTGAAAGATCACGCAGATGGAATTTACATGGCATTAACTCAAGGCAGAGTAGGCGAGAGCTATTGCTTTGGTGGCGAATGCGAAAAAACCAATATCGATTTGGCGCAAGAAATTTGCGAAATTTTGGATGAAGTAAAACCGCAAAAAGAATCTTACAAAAAACAAATTAAATTCGTGCAAGACCGCTTGGGACATGACAAGCGCTATGCAATTAATAACGCTAAAGTTGCAAAAGAATTTGGCTTTAAACCTTCAAAAACTTTCAGGGAAAGATTGAAGGAAACTGTAAATTGGTATATCGCTAAATCGGCTTAAGGATTAGTCACTCATGATAAAAGTGCGCTCTTTTTTGGAGTCGAGATCTTGAAGTTGTAAGCGCGTTCCGCCAGCGACTTCATCCATGAATAAAATTTTGGCGGTGTGGTAATTGTCGATTTTGGAATCGTAAAATTGGATGAGGAGGCCTTCACGAACTAAGTTTCCGGGCCCGATTTCGATTTCGGTTTTATTGTCGTAGTCATAGCCGGTCCAGGCGAGCGAAGGGTGCGAGAAGAGAATTGCGGATAGGGTGAAGAATTTTGTAAGTGGTGAGATTTTCATGGTTGACTTTTGTTGGTGTTGCACTTTTTATGCGCGCCTCTTTTTGGAAGACTTTCTGCTTTTTTCAAGCGTAAAAATCTGAAAATAATTTATTCGGTTTGCAGAATTCATTCTCATTTTGTGTGAAGACGCCGCTGGCGCTCGCGCGAAATCGGGGCTTGAATTAACTCTGCAGGCCGAAAACGACCGTTTAGGTCGTTTTCTCGGGGCGTAGCGCAGTCTGGCTAGCGCATCTGGTTTGGGACCAGAGGGTCGGGAGTTCAAATCTCTCCGCCCCGACCAATTCATACATTTTCTTTTCCTTTCATAAAATCGCAGAATCACCTTTCTCTCGGTGAATAAAAAATCCTAATCTTTCATTGCTGTATTTATATTGATGAGTTTGTTCTAACTTCTTTTTCTTGAGATTGATTAGCATCATTTTTTATTAAGCTGATTTGTCGCGCGCAGCTCTTAGTGAAACTAATGATAAAATAATTTTACTTTTTCTTTATCGTTTTTAGAAGGAAAAAAATCGTGCTGTTCTAGTATGATTTTTTCCATCTTCAGATAAATACTTCATGACATATTCTAAAATTGAGCGCTCTTCGTGCGCTGTTGGCGTTGTTTATAATCCAAACAAGAGAAATATTGGTTGGGTTCTCGACACTTTAGCAAAATTGCCGCATCGTGGTGGACAAATTTTTACAATTAATGAAGGAGAAACAGTTAGAGTTGGTGATGGTGCGGGTGTTAGTTGTTCAATTGATTGGCAATATTACGACGGTGTAATTGAAAATTTTGAAATTGAAAAACCATCCGATAAAGTTTGCGCAATTGGTAACTTTTTTTTACCAGTAGATATAGAAGATCGTGAAAAATCTTACAGAAAAATACAGGAAATTTGTGAAAAATATGGTGTCGATATTTTATCCGGCAAAAAAGGTGCTTGGCGTGAGATTCCTTTCACATCAGATGATAGCGAAAATGCAAAAAACTTAAAATTACAAAAATTTCAGCAATGCTTTTTATCGCCAAAAGAAGCAATGGATCAGAGTGCGTTTGAAAAAGTTTTGTTAGAAATTCATCGCGAAATTGAGCAATATTCACTAGAACTCGATTTGGAGTGTAAGGCGGAAGGTAAAAAACCCGCTAAGCTTGCAGTTGCATCAATAAGCTCGGAAGAAGTTATTTATAAAGGAATGTTGCTGCCTCACGAAGTGGCATTTTTTGAAGATCTTAAAAAATCAAATCCAACTAAAGTTGCCTATCACATTAGACAATCAACCAACGTAAGCCCAAGCCCTGGAAACTCTCAACCATTTAGATTGATTGGACATAATGGTGAGCTAAACTCAATTGATGGTAACGTTTATAAAAGACATAAACCTGCTCGCGGATTTTCGGATAGCAGAAGTTTTGATGACCACTTACGTGATCTTATTCTTGAAGGTCATGATATTATTGAAGCTATAAGAATTTTGATGCCTCCGCTTCCAACTGGCGATCCAGAACTTGATGCCATGACAAAAGATATGAAGCTCAGAGGTCTTGAATATAACGGTCCAGCTCACATGGTTTTTTCACATGGAAATATTAGGGGTGCTCTTTTGGATAGTAATGCTTTGCGTCCTTCAAGATATTTAATTACTGAAGATGAATATGGAGTGAAGGGATTATATGTTGGATCGGAAGATATGTTGTCGGAAGCAAACCTAAAACAAATGCGTTTGAAGGTGGTTGAGAGAGGAATGTTGCGCGCCGGTGAAATGATTATTATCGAAGGAAATGAAATCAAAAAACATGTTCAAATTCTTCAGGAATTAGCAGCAAGATATAAACCAACAAAAATTGATTTAGTTGAGATTAAAGCCGAAGCTTTAGAAGAACTGCCGGGAAAAAAAGAATATGGTGAAGAAGAATTAGAAATAAGAAAATATCAGCTTTTGCCTTTATTCCAAGGTCATGCTAAAAAAATGGCGATGGGTAATGATACTCCGCAGCTTAGATCTGAAGGGAATTATACCATAAAACTTTCAGAACAATTTGCCCAAAAATTTTCGCAAGTTTCTTCTCCACCAATTGATTCAAGAGCAGAAAGAGAAAGCTTTGATTTAACTGCCTATTTAGGAGACAGAGATAGTCAGAGATTACTCAGAGTTGATTCTCCACTATTAAAATTAGGAGAATTTGAGAAGATTCAAGAACAGTCAGGAGATGAAATTTACACAGCAGATCTGACATTTGAATTAACGCCAGATATAGCAGATGAAGAAGAATTGCTAAAAAGGATGCAACAACAAGTAGTGGATATTTGTCTTGAAGTTGAGAGACAAGTTAGAGCCGGAAAATCAATTGTTGTGCTTGATTGCAGCAATATGTCAAAACAAAGAATTGCCTTGCCTGATATTTTGGTTACTGCTGCGGTTTATTCTCATTTATACAAACAAAATTTAGAAAAAAAGGCTAGCATCATTGTTAATTCTGCACAGATGGATAGTGCGCATCATTTTTCTACTTTATCAGCATTGGGTGCAGCTGCAGTTAATCCGGTTGGAGCATATAATTTTGCCATTGATTTGGCAAAAGGGGATGCTTTGGAATATGCAAAATTATGTGATAATTTCCGTCAAGCGGTGAGTGAAGCTCATATGCTGACAATGGGAAAATATGGTATTACTTCTGCTGATGTTTATCACGCTTCAAGACTTGTTGAAACCATTACCCTAAATCTCAAAGAAGGCGAAAAAGAAGAATATAATCTAGTAAGCCTATACCATGCATTTCACAATGTGCAAATGCCCGATGGTTTTAACGGTAAGCTTGGTGTCAGAGATTTGTTATCTAATGCGGTTTTTGAACATGCAAAAATTTACGGAGAAGCAATTTTTACTTCCGGTCGTTTTGCCTACAAAACTGATGGTATTGCGCATACTTACAATCCAGGGGTTGTTAGAGCAGTTCGTGATGCAACAAATGAATATCGTACAAAAAGACAATTAGTCGAAACATATTCTAGATTATCACAAGTTGTAGAAGAAGAATCGGAGCGTGAGTTCGAAGATTTTCAGGGATATAAAACTTCGCTATCTCAAGAATTTGAGAAAAATAAGAAAATTATTACTGAAACCGACAGACAAATTACGGCACTTAGAAATGAGCAGGAAAGATTAGTCAATAGTTTGTTCTTCGTTGAAGGAATCGCAAAAGAGTTAGACAGAATTGCTGAAGCTCATAGACAAAAAACTAAAGATTCTTCATCAGATGATATGGAAGATATAGCAGGCAAAGCTGAATATGAACCGGCAGAATTTTCATTAAATGAAATATCAATCAGAAGCTTCTTATCGGTTGTAGAAAATGCAGATGAACGTAGCTTAACTAGAGCTTTTAAAGAATATAAATCTGGTCTAATACTTTTAGCAGAACTCAAAGAAATTATATTTACTAAAGCTGGATATGACGCCAGCGAGATGGATAAAATTGAACAATGGGCTCTTTTAACTACAGAAGGAAAAGCATTAGAAGCAGCCGCAATATTTTTGGCTTTAAATCCTAAAAATCAGGCTCGAATCAAATATGTTAATGAACAACATGCCGCAAATGAGAAAAAAATTTCGGATCTAGAAATAGAGAAATCTCGTGCTGAAAGCGAGAAAACTAAAAGTGCACTCCTGCTTGGTATTGCGCAAAAAGTTAAAGATGCAGCCTCATATAAAATTGCATTAAAACAAGAAGCTGAATCTTTTAGAGAAAAGTCAAAACAATTTGATCTATTGCCAACCGTTACTGACGGTCGATTTGATGCAGAGGAGATTAGGAAAAGACCTGTCGATGATGTTTTCAAAAAATCGATGGCCGAAATTAAAGAAAATAAATCTAGATCTCCTGTTACAATAGCTGATCATATAGATCTAAAGCTCGATGGATGTGAGGCATTAGAAGATAGATCTCATCTACAACCTGTTGATGATATTGCCGCAAATGTTTTTGTGACCGGCGGTATGAGCCATGGCGCTTTAACACTGCCAGCGCATAAGGATATTGCGAAATCTGCTCAATTACTTGGAGGAAATGCTTGCACAGGAGAAGGCGGAAAACCAGCGGGTGAGATTGCAAAATCCGTGCAAGTTGCTTCAGGACGTTTTGGTTTGGATCCTGATTATTTTGCGGATGCTGATGTTATCGAAATTAAAGTAGTTCAAGGTGCAAAACCTGGTCAAGGTGGTATGCTTGGAGCAGAAAAAGTTACCGTTATAATTTCTGCACAGAGACAATCTCCGGTTGGTGTAAGTTTAACTAGTCCACCTCCACATCACGACATTTATTCTATTGAAGATCTTCAAGAATTAATTCACGACTTAAAAGAGCTCAAGCCTGGTGTTAAAGTTGCAGTAAAAGTTTGTGCTTCTACAGGAATTGGAGAAATTGCCAAAGGTTTGGCAAAATCAGGTTGCGATATTATCAACATCGCTGGCGTTTCTGGTGGAACCGGTGCTGCCGAAGTTGATGCTATTAAGAGTACAGGTTTGCCATCAGAAATTGGTTTAATAATTGCAAACCAAGCTTTGTTAGAAGCGGGAATTCGTGATGTAGTTAAGTTGCAGGTTAGTGGTTTTCCATTTACTCCTGAAGGTGTAATTAAAATGGCAATTTTGGGTGGAGATATTTTTGAATCAGGAACTTTTGATTTGATGCTTTTAGGATGCGATATGCATCGTAAATGTAATATACCCGGAGCTTGCGGCCCAGGAATCACTAACAATGAAGAAGGATATCAAGGACATGCGCAAGATTTAGCTTTATATAAGTTAAATATGTCACGCGCAGTGCAAGATTTAATGGCACAAATTGGTGTTAATAATTTAAAAGAATTGCGTGGACGTACTGATTTACTTTCATGCGAGCTTTTACAAGGTAAAGTAAGCGAAGAGTTTATTAAAACTTTGATGGATGGTAATCAGCATTTGGATAAACAAGTGCCGGATCATTTGCTTGAGGAATATCGCCAAAATGCCAATCGAGGAACTAACATTGCGCAATATCAACAAATAGAGACTGCTCTTGCCGAAGCTGCAAAAGGTGAAGTAAAAGCAGAGTTTGATGTAGGAGAACTTGAAGTAACTAATCGTACATTTGGTGCAACAGTTGCGTTTCAATATCGTGATGACTTACAAAAACCAGAACATGACGCAGATCACATTACCATAAAAACCAAAGGATCAGCAGGACAAAGTTATGGTGCGTTCAATCTTCGTGGTTTATGCCTCGAACATACTGGATCTGTCCAAGATGGTTTTGGAAAATCGATGAGTGGTGGTGTTTTAGTTGTAAAACAACCGCCATCTGAAACAGCTTTGAAGGATTCAGTTTATGTCGGAAATGCGGCACTTTATGGCGCGATGGGTGGTAAAGCATTTCTTCCAAGTGCAGGAAGTAGGTTTGCAATTTTGATGAAAGGTGCAACTGCTGTAGTTAATGGCAATGTTGGTGACAGAGCTTGCTCATATATGACTTCAGGAAGTGTGCTAATTTTGGGTCAAGTTGGCAGCAATTTTGCCGGCAGTATGATTGGCGGTATCGCAGTTGTTTATGACGATAAACAAACTCTAAAAGAAAATTCTGATATTCGTTTTGCGCAAGCAGATGAAGCAAAAGATTATTACGAAGCAATCAAGGCGCTTTTAGAAGAAGATGTGGCGCGTACCGGATCAGAAAGAGCGAAGGAAATTTTACAAAATTTTGAAGCTAATAAAGCTAATTTCAAAATCGTTATTCCAAAAACTCTCGATAAAATCACAACTTTGGAAGAGCTGGAAAAAAACGAACAGGCTTTTGCTTTAAGATATGCTGCAAGGAAATTTGGTGTAGAAAACTCAGTATCTCCTTTTGAAAAATGCTGGTTTAGAGCGAAACGAAAACAGCTAGAACAACAACAAGTCAAAGTTGTATCTCCGTCTAAGAAAGAACAACAAGAAGTAGAAGGATTATCTGAAAGTTTTAAAGGAATTGCCACACATCAAGCGGATAAAATGCGCAGATATGGTGCTATGGCAACTCGCGTTGTTGGTGGATTAGGAGTTCCGGATCAAGTTCTTTCAGATGACGTTTCAGAGTTAATGGAAGAGTTATTCGATCACGGAAAAAAATGTAGTTGTGATGCGGTAACTTGTACAAAAAGTGAAGAAAAAGTTGCAGATAAACATACCAGCAGTGGCTGTCCGATTGCAAAAAATCCAAACTTAATTAACGGAATTTTGAAAGACGCCACCTTAACAGAGGAAGAAAGAGCGCGTAAAGCATTCCAGATGCAAATCGCGCAATCTCCTTTTGCCGGTTTTACCGGACTTGCTTGTCCGGCTCCATGCCAAGATTCTTGTACTCACAGCGCTTCTGATGCCGGAAATGCTGAAGCAGTAAAAATTAAAAGAATTGAACTTCTACTACATCGTATTGCCTTGAAAAGCGGCTGGTATGATGAGCTGGGAGTTTTTGCGCCAAGAAAATCAAATGGTAAAAAAGCGATGATTATTGGCTCTGGTCCTTCATCTCTTGAAGCAGCCTATCATCTTGCTTTAGCGGGAGTTCAAGTAGAAATCTTTGAAAAAAGCGATCAGATCGGTGGCTTGCTGCGCTATGGAATTCCTGATCACAAACTGCAAAAAGAAACTATCGATTTCTATGTTGAGAAGCTCAAAGCAATGGGAATTAAATTCCATGTGAACAGCGAAATTAACATCGAAACAGTTCAAAGTGATCATCCGGGATATAATTTATATTTAGATGCTCGCGGTGTGGCTCAAACGCCAATTCCTTTTGATGAAAGATTTAATCAAACTGCAGTTGATAAAGGCCACTCAATGGCGATGGATTTCTTAACATATTGTAATAAATTCCATAATTCAGTTGAACTTGGACATCCGATTGCACATCCTTTTGAACTATTCGCATTACATGGTAAAACAGTCGCAGTTATTGGAGCAGGTGATACGGCAGAAGATGTGAAACGCTCAATTTTAAAACTTAACGCATATTTACTACCAACCGCCGGAAAAGTGAAGATAGTAACAATTGACAGACAGCCACAAAAAGCGGATCGATCTGCAATTGGTAGTAATTATCCTCATGCCAGAGAAAGAGTTTCAGATGAATTGCATCAAGAATTAACTCACCAGCAACATCATGATGCAGTAAGTGAAAAATATGAAACTACTCCACAAGAATTTGTCGTGGATGATAATGGAAATATTAAAGGCGTTAAAGTTAATGAGACCTATGTTGTAAATCGTGAGTACTCAAGATCTCATCGCAGTAAACCTACAGATTTATCAACAGGAGTTGTTGAGTGTGATTTTGCAATAACAGCAGTTGGATTTAAAGCACCGGCAATAAATACGGCCACTGTTAAAGAATATAGCCAAGTAGCTAACGGAGCAATAGTTGCTATTGGTGATGTGGCAACAAAATCTAAAATTACTCCGGGGTTGGAATTAATAGTTAGCGCTCAGGCATCTGGTAAGGAAGCAGTATTAAAATTTTTGGGTGTACATAATCATGAAGATGAGAAAAAGCCTTCTGTTAGCATGCTGAGAAAAAGCTTTGAGCAATTGATGGATGGTAGACAGGCGCAACGAGTGCAATAATTGTGAGATGCCCTGCAAATTCTAAAGCAGGGCATCTCTATTTTTTCTGTAATTAGTTTTAAGAAATTTTGTTACTCTGTTTCATCAGTTATTTCTTTCTCATGCTGATTTTCTTTCTTGATATAATTGTTATATAAATTTTGCCTCATCACGCTGCGCCGTTACTGCTCTTGGCCTCATAGCTATCAAGCTATTGAAATTTTGTGATTTAGACAAAAATTAAGAGTCACATCTTTAACAAAATTTCCAAAGCCATGAAAAATAAAAATATTACTATACTGCTTGCAGCTTTCGCACTTTCTTCCTGCTGTTCATGGGGAACATCACAGGTTGAACATTTTGATGAAGTTGACACAACTCCAGCTTTTGTTCCGGCAGTTGTCGAACAACAACAACGACCAGTTTCGCAACCAGAAATGGTTGAACTCGGCTCAATTCATTTTGATTTCAATAGCTCTAAATTAAATTCCGATTCGCGCATGGCGCTTCGCGATAGCATTATTCCGCAAGCCCAAAATTCGCGCAAAGTTATGATTGAAGCGCATTGCGATGAAAGAGGAAGCGATGCTTACAACATGAAGCTCAGCCAAAGACGCGCCAATGTTGTAAAAAATTATCTGGTTAAAAACGGTGTGGATAAAAATAAAGTCAAAGCCATCGGCTATGGCGAATCGCGCCCACTTGATTTCAGACATAATGAAGCGGCATGGGCGAAAAACCGTCGTGCAACTATTAGTGTTCTTCAGGAATAAAAATCTTCACGCTTGGAGATAAAAGGTTCAGATCCTTCGGGGTCTGGCCCTTTTTATTTGTTCTCAATAATTTCTGACACCTTTTCGCCTTCATCAAACATCACGATATCTTTGATTACTTCGCTGTTGATTTCGCGGAAAGCGTTTAATGCGCTGCTGATTTCTGAGCTGCTGGTTCCAACTGAAGCAAGGGCGGCATGGCTTAATTGCAAGCCGGTCTCGAGATTTTTTGAAACCACATAACTGGCGCCAACTTTTTTGAAACGATCAGCATTGTGAATGGTTTCTGATTTGGTGATCACCGCCACATGCGGGAAATTTTCGTGAATGAAGCGGGTGATTTTCATGCAGGCGATTTCATCTTCCATCGCAACCACCACCGATTCGCAGCGCTCAATGCCGATATAGCGCAAAATATCGAGATTCATCGCATCGCCATAATAAATGTTGTAGCCGTTATTTTTCTCAATTCGCACCACGCGGTGATTATTTTCCAGCGTTACATAAGGAATGCCGCGTTTGCGCAAAATATAAGTTACGATGCGCCCCACTTTTGAAAATCCGATGACGACAATATGTTTGCCGATATCGCCAATTTCACGCTTGATTTTGTTGTCGCGCAAAACTTCTTTGATATAGAGACGCGCTTTTAATTTGCGGCCAAAGGTTGCAAGCAAAGGCGTGAGCGCCATAGTGAAAGTCACCAAAGTCATCAAAAATTGTGAGGTATCAACATCCATTAATTTCTGCTCAACTGCCATCAAAAACACCACAAAGGCAAATTCGCCACCTTGCGAGAGCAACAGGCCGGCGTGAATTGCCGGTGCGATTGGAAAACGAAATAAGCGGCACAGCGCGATGATGATCGAGCTTTTTAGCGCAATCAAAGCAAGTGAGGCGAGAATGATGTAAGGAAGGCTGCGCAAGAGCAAATCGAAGTCGAAAGACATGCCAATTGTCATGAAAAATAAGCCAAGAAGCAGCGATTTGAGCGAGAGAATTTCTTCCTCAACGCGATATTTATATTCCGTTTCCGCAACCATCAAACCCGCGATAAACGCACCAAGTGCGAAGGACAAGCCCATGCTGCTGCTCAAAAAAGCCGAGCCCAAAATTACGATCAAAGTTAAGCTCAAAAATAAAACTTCGCTTTGCGATTCGGCGATGATGCGATAAAGCGGGCGTAAGAGCAGGCGGCCAATTGCAAAAATCACCACCATCGCAATCACCGCATTCACCATCGCTTCGCCAAGAGCCTTAGTAACATCCAATTCAGTTTTGGAAAATAGCGGCAGCAAAACGAGAATCGGGATTACCGCTAAATCCTGCATCAACAAAATTGAAAATGAGAGACGGCCCACACGCGTTGATTGCTCGCCATGTTCGGCTATCACCTGCATCACAATTGCCGTTGAAGACATTGCCAAAGCGCTGCCAATAATGATTGAGGCTTCGGAAGAAAGATGAACATATTTCCAGCAGATAAAGGAAATTAAAACGCCGGTAAGCAAAACCTGAAGACCGCCAAAGCCCAAAACAAATTTGCGCATTGCAGCAAGGCGGCTGAAAGTTAATTCAAGGCCGATGGCGAAAAGCAAAAATACTACACCTAATTCCGCAATTGATTGCGTAGTTTCCGTGCTGGTCAAAACGCCGAAGCCGAAAGGGCCGATCGCCGCGCCAGCAACTAAATATCCCAAAGCGGGACTCAATCCTAATTGTTTAAAAATAATGATGATGGCAACCGAGGCAAAAAGTAAGACGAGAATATCGCGAAGATAGGTTAAATCATGCATGAAGAATTCCGATTAAAATTTGTTTTTTAGATTTGGTTTTTTAAAAACTGAGCTCTCTTCTTACAAGCATAACTTCTTAAAAAATGTCTATTCTTTCTGATAAATCGATTGCCGAGCTTGCAACAAAACACGGCATGATTGAGCCTTTCGTTTCTTCGCAAGTAAAAACTGATGACAAGGGAAATAAAATCGTTTCTTACGGCAATTCGTCATATGGCTATGATGCGCGCGTTTCCAACGAATTTAAAATTTTTACCAATATCGATTCTGCAATAGTGGACCCAAAAAATTTCTGCGAAAGCAGTTTTGTAAATCGCACCACTGATGTTTGCATAATTCCGCCAAACAGCTTCGCTCTAGCACGCACGGTGGAATATTTTCGCATTCCAAAAGATGTGCTTGTGGTTTGCGTCGGTAAATCAACTTATGCGCGTTGTGGAATTATTGTTAATGTCACACCGCTCGAACCAGGCTGGGAAGGGCATGTAACACTTGAATTTTCTAACACAACTCCGCTGCCGGCAAAAATTTATGCATTTGAAGGTGCGTGCCAATTTTTATTTTTGAAAGGCGATCAGCCTTGCGAAATTTCTTACGACAAACGCGCCGGAAAATATATGAAACAAACTGGCGTAACTCTGCCCAAAGTTTAAACATGATACGAATTTTTTTAATTTTCTTTTTTGCATTTTCTGCCGCTTTTGCTGCGGAAGATGCTGCGAAAGAAAATTATTCAAATTCCAACGCGCCGGTAAAAACAAATGTGCAAACCAGCGAGTTTGTTGATGTGAAGGGCAATGTCGTAAATGATTATTCCAAAGAATCTCCGCGTTTCTTCAATCCGCAAACGCCAACGCCATCGCGCTTTTTTACCGCAGATTTATCAATGCCCGATATTTTTGGCACCACCAATAATTTGGTAAAAAAAGTCGGCTCATTTTACCGCGCTTATGGCGAGGTGATTTTCCTGCAAGGCACAGTTACTGATTCTTTCGGCGTGCCAATTGAAAATGCGGTGATCGAAATCTGGCAAACCAATGCGGCGGGGAAATATCATACTTTGCTTGAGCCGGGCAGCGAATATATCGACAAATATTTCAACATGTCGGGGCGCGCCATCACGGATAATTTGGGCAATTATCATTTCATCACCATCATGCCCGGAGCCAATCCCGGCCGTGCTCCGCACATCAACTTAAATATTTATCACCCCAAATTTGGCAAGCTTGAAACTGAAATGTATTTTCAGGATCACCCTTACAATAAAAATGATTACCAATATCTTGCTTACTCGAGCGAAGAACAAAAATTATTAACCGCCGGCGTGCATCATTCGGAAGTTACTAATCCGCAATCAATTAAGCTTGTAACCTTTAATATCACGCTTCGCGGCACGCATCAATATAAAAGATTTTAGTTCGGTGTAACCGCACCTTCGGTGTCATCCCCGCCTGCGCGGGGATGACAAAGTAGAAAATATGAACACAAAATTAATTTTATGAAATCCCAACGCCAACTCCAAATCGGTGAAAATATTAAGCGCATAATGTCGGAGATTTTTTTGCGTGATGATGTTGCATCAGTTCCTGGCAGCATCATAACAATTCTCGAAGCCGATGTCAGCCCGGATGCGAAAAATATCCGCATTTATATCGACATTTTCGGCAATGAAAAAATGCATGGCGAAATTGTAAAAGCGCTTAATAAAGCAGCGCCGCATTTTCGTTATAAAATGGCGCAGCGCATTACTCTGCGTGTGGTCCCCGAAATAACCTTTATTCTCGATACCACGCAAAATAAAGCGTTGTCGCTTGAATCGCTAATTGATTCGGAATCAAAAAAAATTAACAAAAAATAACTATGCCAGGTAAAGCAACGCGCAGAAATGGTGAACCAACATTAGTAAAAGACCAAAATCAGTCAGAGCTTCTTACTCTTGAAGAGCGAAGGGAAAAAGCATCTGCTCTTTTAGATCATTATGTTGAACTATCAAGAACAGTGGATCCCCAAGATAATGTCAGAGCAAACAATATTGCACTGGGTTGCAAAATAGCATCAGAGCAGCTTCAAAAAATTGAAGTGGAAATGGATCAGCAAAGATTTGATGAAGAAACGCAGCGCGCAATCGAAGCTTCAACTGCCGATCCCAGTTCATCTCCAGGGATTGGTGATTTTGAATTACTAAAATCAGTTGCAGCCCGATCTCGCATAGGAAATACTCATTGATAATGAAAAAAATTTCGATTTTCGGATCGACCGGATCAATTGGAAAAAATACTCTTGAAGTAATTCGCGGTGCAAAAAACAGGTTTGAAATTTTTGCCTTGGTGGCGCGAAATGATGTCAAAACGCTCATCGCCCAAGCCTTGGAATTCAAGCCTTCTTACGTTGTCATCGAAAATGAAAAACATTTTTCAGAATTAAAATCAGCGCTCAAAAATTTAAAAAATTGCGAAATTCTTGGCGGACAAAAAGCGATAATTGAAGTGGCGAAATTGCGCTGTGATTTATTTATTTCGGCAATTGTTGGTGCAGCTGGAATGCTGCCGACCCTTGCCGCGATTAAGGCGAAGTCGCATATCGCTTTGGCCAATAAAGAATCTTTAGTTTGCGCCGGCGAATTTTTGATGAAAGAAGCGACAAAACAAAAAGTAAAAATCATTCCGGTTGATTCCGAACATAATGCGATTTTCCAGATTTTCGAAAATGAAAATCTTGCTTTGATTGACGACATTATTTTAACCGCATCCGGCGGGCCGTTTTTCTTTTCTAAAAAAGATCCGAAAAAAATTACCGTTGCCGAAGCGCTTAAACATCCAAACTGGTCGATGGGTGCAAAAATTTCTATCGACTCGGCAACCATGATGAATAAAGGCTTGGAGATGATCGAAGCTTATCACCTTTTCCCAATTGAAAAAAAACAGATCAAAATTTTGGTGCATCCGCAATCAATAATTCACGGCATGGTAAATTATACGGACGGCTCAAGCCTTGCTATGCTTAGCTCTCCTGATATGAAAGTGCCGATTTCTTATGCGCTAGCTTTTCCAAATCGCATGGCGATCAAATATAAAAAAATGGATTTGGCGAAATTGCAAAAACTGGAATTTTTTGATGTTGATGAAAAAAAATTCCCGGCAATTAAAATTTGTCGCCAAGCCATGGAAGCAGACGGCATCATGCCTGTGGTGCTAAATGCCGCAAATGAAATTGCGGTTGAGAAATTTTTGCAGGGCGAAATTTCTTTTGATAAGATCACGAAAATCACTGCCAAAACTCTTGAAAAAATTCCCAATAAAAAGCCGTCTTCGATTGAAGAAATAATTTCTTTTGATGCGAAAGCACGCGAAATTTCTGGTAAAATATGTCGAGAATAGCACTGCTTCGTCATGGATTTTATACTATAGCTCGTGCAGCTTCTAAGCCGCGTGGCAGCAGTTTATTTGACAGCCTTGATGTCGCTTTTCCAAACACGGCGGGACGCATCAGAATGTTTTCCACAGAAAATTCTCAACGCGCTTATCCCTTTTATGAGATGCTGCCTAATCCGGAAAAACGCCAAGCAATTGAGGATATTAACGCCTTTGCCGATTCGCTTAGAAGGCGCGTTGATAGCTTGCGCTTCGACGGACATCATAAGGCGGAAATGGAGCCAGACGGAAAATTTAGTGGCCGTGCCGGATTGGTGGCAAATTATCACCAAGCAGCTTTGGCGCTGGAGGGAAAATTGCTCCTGGAAAAACCAGCACCAAACCGGGTGTGTTTTGATGGAAAAGTTGAGATATTTTGCCTTGAATCGGATTATGAAAAAGCCAAAGGCGCTTTAGTGATCGCCAAAATGGGCGATGCTGTGGTGGGCCGCATGTTCATGTCGCAAAATGGCGAGCATCATTTGACTTTTTTATCGGTAAGTAATTTGCCCACACTCAATAAAGCAAAAATTGATGACCAAGATTTACAGAAAGAAATTTTGCTCGCTTATTTTGAAGATCGCGGCCTAAACGCTAAGCAATTTGAAGAGATGCGTCAAAGCAGATTGCGCACTTCCTGCATCGCGGATTATAAATATACTCTAATTCACATGGCTAACAAAGCGCGTGTTCTGGAGAAAAATCCGATGTTTAGTTTCGAGGCGCGAGACGATGATGAATTGGAATATGGCTTTGACAAAACTCTCGAGACTGCAGCGGTTAAGACGGAAACTTCGAGGTCTAATTTAATGGATTTAGTTGGCGCGCGATATAAACCGGCAAAAAATCCCGCCTCTGCCGCCGCTTTAGCACTGCAGAGACCTAAACAAACAACTCATGATTAACATTATTCTCCATAATCTTTTTTCTTTCGTCGTAATCATCTCGTTGATTGTGTTCATTCATGAATTCGGGCACTTCTGGGTTGCGCGTTTATGCGGCGTGAAAGTTGATGAATTTGCGATTGGTTTTGGCAAAAAACTTTTTTCCTGGCGCGATAAAAAAAATACTTTGTGGAAATTTTGTCTGCTGCCATTTGGTGGTTATGTGAAAATGTATGGCGACCGCAATGCCGCATCAATTCCCGATGCAGCGGAGATTGCAAAAATGACGGATGAGGAGAAAAAAATTTCTTTTATTGGAAAAAATGTTTGGCAGCGCATGGCAATTGTTGCGGCGGGCCCGATCGCCAATTTCATTTTAGCGATTTTAATTTTTGCATTTTTGTTTCGCATAAACGGAATTAACAAAGTTTTGCCAATCATTGATGAAGTGCTGCCAAACAGCGCTGCTTATGAGGCAGGATTAAAAAAAGGTGATGAAGTTATTGCAATTGATGGCCATGAAATTTTGGAATTTGACCAGATTCGCGAATATGTAATTTCGGCAAAAAACAAAGAACTGAATTTTGAAATCAAACGTAAAGACGAAAATATTTCGCTAAAAATTACGCCAAAAATTGAAGTGCGAAAAGATTTCTTCGGCGATGAAATAAAAATGGCAACCCTTGGCGTGAGTGCTGCGAGCGTTGATCATCGCGATCTAAATATCGCACAAAGTTTTTTTGAAGGTACGCGCGAAACTTACAAAATTTCCATCGCCGTTTTCAAAGCGGTTGGTGAATTAATTACAGGACAACGCTCCGTAAAAGAGCTGGGCGGCCCAATCAAAATCGCCAAATATTCCGGCAAAACTGTGGATATGGGAATCATGGTGGTGCTGTGGTTTATGGCGATGATCTCAATCAATCTTGGTGTGATGAACCTGCTGCCGGTGCCGGTTCTCGATGGCGGGCATTTATTTTATTATGCAATCGAAGCGCTGCGCCGCAAACCGCTTTCACAAAAAACGCAGATGATTGGCTATCGTGTTGGCTTGAGTTTGGTTTTAACTTTGATGGTGTTGACAACGGTGAATGATGTGGTGCAACTAATTAGACATTAAGGAATTTAGCAGAATTTTTGCGGCGCCCGAATCAATTGCATGTTTCGCCATCTCCACTCCTTCGCCAATTTTCGTAACTTTATTTGCCAGCTTTAAAGCAAATGCCGAATTTAAAATTACGATATCGCGATAGCAGGATTTTTCGCCGTCGAGCAGGTCGATTAATTTTTGGGCATTATGCTTGGGATCGGCGCCGATTATGTCGGTGATGCTGCAATTTTTAAAACCTAAAATTTTTGGCTGGATGATTTCTTCTTCAAAAATTTTGCCATTTTCAACGCGCAGCAAATAAGAATTATCGGTGAGGGTGATTTCATCCATGCCGTCAAAACCATGCACGATATAAGCTTTATTTCCGCCTTCTTTTATCACTGAAGCAATTTTTTGCATCGTGTCTTTGCGCGAAGTGCCGATGAGTTGGAGGTGCGTGTTTGCTGGATTTAACAGCGGTCCTAAAAAATTGAAAATTGTTGGCACGCCTAATTTTTTTCTCACCTCAGAAACATTTTTTAAACCTTCGTGAAAAAATGGGGCGAATAAAAAACAGAGATTTTTTTCGCGCAGATTTTTTTCAATTTCAGTAATGTCGGAAGAAATTTTAATGCCAAGCTCAGAAAAAATATCAGCCGAGCCTGATTTTGACGACATCGCTTTATTGCCATGTTTGGCAACCGTCACTCCGCAAGCGGCAACCACAAAACAAACTGCGGTGGAAATATTTAGTGTGCCGAGTTTATCGCCACCGGTGCCGCAGACATCAATTGCATTAAGTGGTGCAGAAATCTTTTTCATTTTTCCGCGCAGTGCAGCCACCGCGCCAAGAAAGGCGTTGGTTGGAAGATTTTCTTGGTTTAAATCAAGCAGGAAGTTTTTTATCGAATCTTCATCAATTTTGCCTTCTAGGATTTGCGTAAAATATTCCTGATATTGCGGCGCAGAAAAATTTTTTAAGTTCATTTAATCAGCTTTAAAAAATTCTCGATGATTTTGTGACCATGCTCGGAAGCAATAGATTCGGGGTGAAATTGCACGCCGTAAATTTTTAATTTTTCATCCGCCACGCCCATGATAATTCCGTCTTTCGTTTCAGCGGTAATTTTCAAATTTTTCGGGCAGCTTTTTTTCTCGATGATTAGTGAGTGATAACGCGTTGCTTTGAAAGGTGAGGGTAGTCCTTTGAAAATATTTTCGCCGCTGTGGTAAATATCACTGATTTTTCCATGCATCGGAAAAGTCCTTACCACTTTGCCACCGAAGGCCTGGCCGATTGATTGATGACCCAAACAAACGCCAAAAATCGGAAACACGCCTTTTAATTTTTCGATCACTTCCAAACAAATTCCCGCTTCATTTGGCGAGCATGGACCGGGTGATAAAACGATACCGCTTGGTTTTAATTTTTTGATTTCGGCAATTGAGATTTCGTCATTTCTTTTTACTACCACTTTTTTCGCACCGGCCTGGATGAAGTAGTGGTAGAGGTTGTAGGTGAAACTGTCGTAGTTGTCGATTAAGAGAATTGTCATGGTGTTTAAAGTTTTTTGTAATCTTCGAGCGAATATTCATCAACTTGCATGGCATCTAAAATAGCTGTCTGCATTTCGAATAGAGTGAATTTTTCGGCTTCGGAAATAATTCCTTTTGTGAGCGCCGGAGCAATTAATTCGCCGATAGTTTTACTTGGCAAAGTTTTTGCTTTGATGGCTTTTTTAATTTTCTCTGCTGCTTCGCGTCCCTTTTCATGAAGCTTCATGGCATATTCCAGGCGCCCGAGATTATCATTTTTATCATTTGAGACAAAAATTCCGCGTGTGATTGAATCGCGATATTGTCCGTTATGCAGCAAATCTTTTACCACCAAATGACCAAGCTTGTCGCTGGATGGACAAGTAAAGCGATTGGCGCGCGCGAAGAAAATGAAAGGCGATAAAATAATTTTTGTCACACAGCCAAAAAGATTTTGATAAATTCCTTCAATGGCAATTTGTGCTTTTTGCAATTGCTCGCGAAGCGCGTGTTCGGCGACCGCTTGCTCTTCTGCTTTTTTGCCGTTTTCAATAAATTTTTTGATGATGCAGCTGCTGATATACATTGCAGATAACACATCGCCGAAGCGGCCATTTAATTTTTCCATGCGTTTCAAATTGCCACCAAAGCGTGCCAATGCGATGTCGGCAAGTAATGCGAAAGTTGCAGAACACCAGGCGATTTTCCTTTCATAGCGGCTGGCGAAATCGGTGCGGAAAGGTTTTCTGAAATGTCCGCGCGTGGCAGATAAAATTATTGAGCGCGTGAAATTGCTGAAGAGGTGATTTAGATGCGCAAAAAATTCGCGGTCGAAAGTTTTTACGTCACCAGTTTGCAGTGCCATGATTTCCTTGTAAGCATGCGGATGACACATGATGGCGCCTTGTCCGAAATGGATCAAACTGCGTGTCATAATATTTGCGCCTTCAACTGTAATTGAGATTGGCGTTGAGAAATAAGCATTGGCCAAAAGATTGCGCGGGCCACGAATGATGCCGCGTCCACCCATAATATCCATGCCGTCATTGATGTTTTGGCGAAACATTTCGGTGGCGTGATATTTGGCAATTGCAGTTACAACTGCAGGTTTTGAACCAGAATCAATTGCCGATGCAGTGAAGCAGCGCATGGCATCCAGCGCATAAGTGCGTGAGGTGATGCGCGCCAAAACTTCTTCAACTCCTTCAAATTTTCCAATCGAAGTTCCGAATTGTTGGCGAATGGCGCAGTAGGCGGATGTAGCGCGCACCACTAATTTTGAACCGCCCGCAGAAGTTGATGGTAGAGAAATTCCGCGACCTGCCGACAAGCAATCAATCAACATTTTCCAGCCAATTCCCAAACCTTCTTTGCCGCCAATTACGGCATCCAATCCAACCACAACATTTTCGCCGTTGAGTGGAGAATTAACAAAAGGAGTTGCGAGCGGATCATGTCTGCGGCCTTGGCGAACACCTGGAGTTATGTTTGGAATCAAAGCGCAAGTGATGCCGATTTCTTCATTTTCAGAAATTAAATGATCTGGGTCGCGAAGTTGGAATGCCAGACCAATCAAGGTGGCATAAGCGCCGAGCGTGATGTAGCGTTTATTCCAATTGAGACGAATTTTAATTTGTCCGTCAGAATCTTTAAACAAAACGCCGTTGGAAATAATTGAAGTTGCATCAGAGCCTGCAGTTGGTTCAGTAAGCGCGAAGCAAGGAAGCTCACGGCCATCGGCCAAACGTGGTAAATAATAATTGCGCTGATTTTCAGTTCCGTAATGCATCAATAATTCAGCAGGCCCCAAAGAATTTGGTACCATCGCGGTGATTGAAAGCGGCACAGAACGTGAAGCCAATTTCTCAATCACACAGCCATGCGCATAAGCGGAGAATTGCAAGCCGCCGAATTTTTTTGGAATGATCATACCGAAAAACTTTTTATCGCGCATGAATTTCCACACATGTTCCGGTAAGTCGTGCAGACGTTGGATTTCATAATCACTGCACATTTTGCACAACTCTTCAACTTCATTATCCATGAAGCTTTGTTCTTCTTTTGTTAGTTGCGGATATTTTTGACCAAAAATTTTATAAAAATTCGGACGGCCAGAAAATAATTCGCCATCAACCCAAACAGTTCCTGAGGTGAGGGCGATGCGCTCGGTTTCAGAAATTTTTGGCAGTAAGCCTAATTTTTTTATCAAAGTGATGATGTGGCTGGTGACAAGATTGCGGCGAATTACCGGAATCATCAAAGGCAAGAAAACCAGTGCGTAGAAAATCCAGAAAGAATTGCTGGGCTCGAATTTCGTTAAGTAAATTGCGAGAATGATGGGATAAAGAAAACCCGGCAGTTTTTTGTAAGCACAAATGATTGTGGCGATTAAGCAAAGCGTTCCAAGCAAAGGAATCAGACTTATGTAATAAGGAATGTTGATCATGTTAATTATTTTTCTCTTTCCCGTCATCCTTGATTGCGTAGCAATCGAGGATCTCAGGAGTTTTTCTACATTAAACTCCTGAGATCCTCGAAACCTGTGGTTTCAAGGATGACGAGGATTGGTTAGATTGATTATTATATTAAGAATTTTTTTCCAAAGTTACTTCACAAGCCGCGCGAACCAAACCGCGGATTTGTGCGATGTAAGAAGCGCGTTCATTTACTGAAATTGCACCTCTCGCATCAAGCAAATTCAGCAAGTGGCTGGCTTTGAGTGCTGATTCGTAAGCTGGAATTGGTAATTTCTTTTCTGATAAAATCTTTGATTGATTAACGCTATCTGCGAAATTTTTGAAAAGAGTCTCAATTTTGGAATGCTCTAAAATAAAGGCGGAATTCTCGATTTCGCTTTCACGGAAAACATCGCCGTAAGAAATTTTTTTCTCACCCGCAGCGCCATTCCAGTTAATATCAAAAACTGAATCAACGCCTTGGATATGCATGGCTAAACGTTCCAAGCCGTAAGTGATTTCGCCGGCAACCACTTCACATTCAATGCCGCCGACTTGTTGCATATAAGTAAATTGCGTAACTTCCATGCCGTTGAACCAAACTTCCCAGCCCAAACCTGATGCGCCAACAGAAGGATTTTCCCAATCATCTTCAACAAAGCGGATGTCATTTTTTTTGGTATCGAGGCCAATCAAATCAAGGCTTTTGAGATAAAGTTCTTTGATATTTTTAGGCGCCGGTTTGAGCAAAACCTGAAATTGATAATAGTGGCTCAAGCGATTTGGATTTTGTGCATAACGCGCGTCAGTAGGTCTGCGGCTTGGTTGCACATAAGCAACATTCCAAGGTTTTTTTCCAATTGCGCGTAAAACAGTGGATGGATGCAAAGTTCCCGCACCAACTTCAATATCAACAGGCTGTAAGATCGCGCAACCTTGAGCTGCCCAAAAATTTTGCAGCTCTAAAATAATTTCCTGAAATGATTTCATTTTCTAAACACTAAAAGATGAGCCGCAGCCACAATTGGCGCTGGCATTTGGATTTATGACTTTGAAATAAGAAGCGCCGAGTTCTTTGACATATTGAATTTCAGCGCCGTTTAAAAATTGCATCGAAGTTTCATCAGTGATGGCAAGATTTTTTTCGCCATTTTGCGCGATAATTATATCATCATTTTGTCTTTTATCATCCAGTGCGAAGATATATTGGAAGCCACTGCAACCGCCACCCGAAATTGAAACGCGCAGAAATTTATTTTGATTTTCCGCTTTGCTTGTTACCTCGTTGATGCGCTCAATTGCTGATTGTGCGACGTTTACGCCATTCATTTTTTTCGATTATTTCTTTTGGTTAACTCGCTTAAAACTTCATCAAGCTCGATGTCTTGTGAGGCGAGCAAAACTAAATTGTGATAAAATAAATCACAAACCTCGCCAATCAAATCATCGCGTGTTTTTTGACTGCGATGTTTGTCATTTAGAAAAGCGGCGATCACCACTTCCACCGCTTCTTCACCGATTTTGCGCGTGATTTTTTCAACACCGCCCTCAATTAGTTGATTGGTATAAGAATTTTTATCACCAGCTGCGTCCCCTCTTTGTTTTAACTTTTGTTTTAAAAGCGCAAACAGCTCTTCAATGGTCAGATTTTTTTCCATCATAATTTAGAGGAAATTAAAAAAAGAATCGTCTCTCTCTTCTTCCAAATCATTGCCGCCGCCCAAGACTTTGTAGAGCGCAATGATATTGGCGAGATATTCTTTTTTTACGTTAACATAATTTTGGCGCGCTGAAAGCAGCAATAATTGCGAATCAATTTTATTGAGCGAATTAGACGCACCGCGTTGATAGCGCACCACGGCAATTTGGAAAGATTTATTTTGCGTTTTAAGAATTTTATCCGCCGATTTTAGCTGGTTCGAAATACTTTCATATTCGGCAAATTGATCCAAAGCCTCACGGAAAGCGGTGTGTATGGCTTTCTCATAATTTATAATTTCAATTTGTTTTTGGATATTCGCATTTTTTAAGCGCGCGATATTTTGGCCGCCGGCAAAAATCGGCATGGTGATTTGTGGTGTTAAAGTCCAGGTGCGTGAATCGAAAAGTGTGCTGAGATCACGCGAGCCATAACCGTAAGTGCCACTTAGAGAAATATTTGGAAAAAAGGCAGCGCGTGCGGCACCGATATCAGCATTAGCACCTTTCAAATCATGCTCGGCTTGTTTGATGTCGGGGCGCGACAGCAGTGAAGTTGAAGGCACAAATTCGATGAGAGATTCATTAATTTTTATATCATCAATTGAATTTACTTTCGGCAGTGATTCCGCGCTGAATTTGCCGGTTAAGATCATTAGCGCGTTGCTGTCTTGCTCAACATATTTGCGATAATTTTCATAAGTGTTGCGCGCATTTTCCAAGTTGAAAAGTGCCAGCAAATAATCCTGCTGTGAATCAAGCCCGGCTTTGCGGCGCACTTCAACAAAATGGCTTCGGCTCTCCAAAGTTTTTAAATTATCTTCGGCAATGCGTAAATTTTCGCGATCGGCCAAAAATTGCGCATAAGCATTTACGGTTGCAGAGATAACGGTGATCTTTACCAAATTGCGTGCTTCGCGGCTCGACAATAAATCTTCCTGCGCCGATTTTTTTAAGCTGCGCAAGCGTCCCCAGAAATCGAGTTCATAAGCGGTGAAAGCAAGATTGGCGCGATATTGTCTTTTGGGTGTGAAAGCTTTGAAGGCTGCGGGCGCTTTCTGCCTGGTTTCAGCCCCATTGGCGCTGATGGATGGAAAAAGGCTGGCGCGAGCAACACCATAAACTGCTTCGAGCGATTCAACATTGAGATTGGCGACTTTGAGATCGCGATTATTTTCAAGCGCCATTTTTATGACGCGCTGCAAATCCGGTGATTCAAAAAATTTATCCCATGAAACTTCGCTGATTTTTTGCTGGCTATTTTCCGCCAAAGGCAAGTGGTGAGGAGGCGTGTGATAGCTAGGCTCGAGAGTGCAGGAAGAAATTGCCAGCAGGGAAATTAACGCCAATTTTTTCATGAATTTTTTTCCTCCGCCGCAGCAAATTTCAGCCTGATCTTATTGATGAAAACATAAAACATCGGCACGAATAAAGTGGCAACGAAAGTGGCAAAAATCATGCCGCCCATTACGCCAATACCAATTGCGCGTTGGCTTGCTGAACCAGCGCCATTTGCAACTGCAAGAGGTGTGATACCAAGCAAGAATGCCATTGAGGTCATGATGATGGGGCGGAAACGCTGGCGCACGGCAATTGAAGTTGCTTCCATAATGTCATGTCCTTCTTCATAAAGATGGCGCGCAAATTCGACGATCAAAATGGCATTTTTGGCTGACAAACCAATGGTAGTAAGCAAGCCGACTTGGAAGAAAACGTCATTGCTCATGTCAAAAAATAGTGAAAAGAGCAGGGCGCCGAGCACGCCGAAAGGCACAACTAAAATCACTGAAAACGGAATCGCCCAACTTTCATAAAGCGCGGCCAGTGACAAAAACACCACGATGAGTGAAATAATATAAAGCATTAAAGTTTGTGAACCGCTATTGCGCTCCTCATAAGAAACGCCGGACCAGGCATAATCCATGCCATTTGGCAAAATGTTTTTTACGATTTTTTCCATTTCATCCATGGCAATTCCGGAGCTTATGCCTGGCACCGCGCCGCCTTGGATATTGACGGAAGAAAAACCGTTGAAGCGCTCAAGTTTCGGCGAGCCGAAAGTCCAATGCGCGGTTGAGAAGCTGCCAAAGGAAATCATTTTTCCTTCTTTATTGCGTACATACCATTCTTTGAGGTCTTCTGGCATCATGCGATATTTGTCTTCGGCCTGAATGAAAACTCTTTTGATGCGGCCTTTGTCGAGGAAATCATTCACGTAATAAGAACCCCAGGCGGCCTGCAAAGTCTGGTTGATGTCAATTGGCGAAACGCCAAGTGCGGCGGCTTTTTCAAAATCGACATCAACTTTATATTGCGATACATCGTTCAAACCATTGGGGCGCACGCCAAGCAATAGCGGATTTCTCGCCGCCGCGCCAAGAATTTGATTACGCACCGACATCAAAGTGTCATGGCCCAAACCGGTGCGATCTATAATTTGTAAATCGAAACCTGAAGCATTACCAAGCTCGCGAATTGGCGGCGGGAACAAGGTGAAAGCCATCGCATCTTTAATGCCGCTAAGTTTGCCCATCGCGCGCTGCGAAATTGCGGCGACATGTTGCGACGGGTTTTTTCGCTGATCCCAATCTTTCAAACCGATAAAACCAAAACCGGCATTTTGGGCGCGACCCATGAAGCTGAAGCCTTCAACGGTGAATAAATGTTCGACGTTTTGGGATTCTTCAGTGAGAAAATATTGCTCAACTTTTTTCAAACTTTCCGACGTGCGCTCAAGTGTTGCGCCGCTTGGTGTTGTAACCATCACATACATCATGCCCTGATCTTCGGTTGGCAAAAATGAAGTCGGAAGTTTGTTGAAAAGGAAAGCGATGCTGCCGCAAATCAAAACATAAATTAAAAGGAAGCGCATGATACGGCGCGCCACGGCGCTTGAGCTGTTGATGTAGAAATTGCGCAGATCGTTTAAATTATTGTCGAAAGCGGTGAAGAAGCGGTTGCGCTTTTCGGCGTGATCTTTGTTAGCCGGTTTCAAAAGCGTGGCACAAAGTGAAGGCGAGAGAATTAGCGCCACCATTACGGAGAGGCCCATTGCCGACACAATCGTGATTGAAAATTGGCGATAAATTCCACCCGCCGAACCGCCGAAAAAGGCCATCGGAACGAATACGGCGGAAAGCACAACCGCGATGCCAATCAAGGCGCCGGTAATTTGTTTCATCGATTTTTTGGTGGCTTCAACCGGCGACAAACCTTCTTCATGCATGATTCGTTCAACGTTTTCGACCACTACAATTGCGTCATCCACCAGCAAACCAATTGCGAGCACCGTGGCAAACATCGTTAAAGTGTTGATGGTATAACCAAAAGCAAAAAGCACCGCGAAAGTGCCCAGAAGCACCACGGGCACGGCGATGGTTGGAATCAAAGTGGCGCGGAAATTTTGCAGGAAAAGTAGCATCACCAAAAATACCAGGAAGACGGCGATGATCAAAGTTTCAACCACGCCCGAAATTGAAAGTTTGATGAAAGGCGTTGAATCAAAGCTGTAAACCACTTCTACACCTTTTGGCAAAGTTTTGCTCAGCTCCGCCATTCTCTTTTTTACATTTTTTGCGGTGTCTAAAGCATTTGCACCAGATGCCAAAACGATGGCCATACCGGCGGCCGGGCGGCCTTTGTAATAAGCGGTCGTGCTGTAATTTTGTAAACCGATCTCAATTTTGCCGACATCTTTTAAGCGCACTTGCGAGCCGTTTTTATTTACGCGCAAAATAATATTTTCAAATTGCTCAACCGAATGAAGCCTTGATTGCGCAGTGATTGTGGCGTTTATTTGCTGGCCTTTTACTGCGGGCAAACCGCCAAGTTGACCGGCAGAAACGTCAGCATTTTGGGCGCGAATTGCTGCAATAACATCTGACATCGCAATGCCGTAAGAAAATAATTTATTTGGATTGAGCCAGACGCGCATTGAATTTGGATTGCCAAATGCCAGCACGTTGCCAACACCGTTCACGCGCGAGATCGCATCTTTTACATCAGACAATAATATATCGCCCAAATCGCCCTGATCGATGGAATTATCTTTGGAATAAAGCGCGACAACGAGCAAAAAGTTATTGTTGGATTTATTGATGCGCACGCCTTGCTGTTGAACTTCCTGCGGCAGAAGCGGCATCGCGGCCTGCAATTTATTTTGCACCTGAACTTGCGCGATGTCGGGATTGGTTTTTGGCTCGAAAGTTAATGTGACTGTAACGTTGCCATCCGAATCAGAGCTTGAGAAAAAATAGCGTAAATTATCAATACCGGTAAGGCTTTGCTCAATTACTTGTGTTACGGAATTTTCGAGAGTTTCAGCGGATGCGCCGGGAAGTTGCGTGGTAATTGAAACGGAAGGCGGCGCGATATTTGGATATTGTTCAACCGGCAATTTCACCAGCGCCAGAGCGCCGGCAAGCATTATCATGATGGCGATAACCCAGGAAAAAACCGGCCGTTTTATAAAAAATTCTGACATTATTTTTTATCCTGATTTGCTGGTGGAGCTGCATTTGGCGCAGCTTGCGCAATTTTAACCGGCACGCCGTCACCAATTTTTTGTATTCCTTCAATCACCACTTGTTCGCCTTCCTGCAAGCCTTCTGAAACAATAAAGCGATCATCGATCATTTGCGTTGCTTTGATAATTCGTTGTTTCGCCACACCATTTTCAACAACAAAAATCATCAAAGCGCCGCCCGGCAGGCGCATTGTGGCGCGCTGTGGAATGGTGATTGAATCAAATAGCGGCAAATGCAGGCGCGCGGTGACGAACATTCCCGGAATCAAACGATTATCAGGATTAGAAAATTCCGAGCGCAGGCGCACTGAATCAGTTGATTCATCAGCGAATTTTTCGATTAATTTTAATTTGCCTTCCTGCGGATATTTTTCGCCATCAACTAAAATGCTCACGGTCATATCTTTTTGCGCTGGCGAATTTACTGATTCTTTGCTTGGTTGAATCATATCGACATAAATTGGATCAAGTTGCGTGATCGTAGTTAAAACTGTTGTTTGATTGAGCGTCACCAAAGCACCTTCGGTGATGTTTGATTTGCCAACAAAGCCTGAAATTGGCGCCAGAATTTTTGAATAATTTGAATTGGTAACCGCAGTGTTGTAATCGGCTTCAGCTTTGGCGAAATCGGCACGGCTATCTTCATAATCTTGTTGGCTGATGGCATCTTCTTTTAAAAGTTGGCGATAGCGTTCAAGGCGGGCGCGCATTCTGTCATAACTGGCTTTGGTATTTTTAAGCGCGATGTCATACATTGTGGAATCGATCTGATAAAGTTGATCGCCTTGTTTCACCAAACTTCCTTCTTCAAATTTTTTTTCGCGGATGATTCCTTCAGCTTGCGGACGCACTTCGGCGATGCGATAGGAATTTACGCGGGCAGGCAATTCACGATAAGTTTGCACTGATTCTTTTTTCGCAGTGGTGACAGTAACTTCCGCCACACGCCCTGCCATTGCCTGCATCATTTCCGCTTTTTTTTGCGCGATTTTATGCTTAACGAAAAGATGGAAACCGGCAGCGCCAAGCAATAACAAAGCCAGCAGCACCAGTATTATTTTTTTTGTCATGTGAAATTACTAAAAGAGATGATGGGCAAAAATTAATTTTCTTTTGCCAGCAACTCAAACAATTTTTTGGAAAAATCTTTGGGATAATTTTTTCTTGTTACTTTGATTAATTTTTGCTTAAAGAATTTAGTTGGATTTATTTTTATTGAATCCTTGATTTTTTTTAGGCGCTAAAGATCGTGCGCGTCAATGCTCTTAAATAAGCAGCGCTTAATCAATTCTAAATTCAAAAAAATCATGACTACTGAAATGACTTTGTCGATCATCAAACCTGATGCGACCAAAAGAAATCTTACCGGAAAAATTAACGCAAAATTTGAAGAAGCCGGTTTGAAAATCGTTGCGCAAAAAAGAATGCAGCTTTCTGAAAAAATGGCCGGTGAATTTTACGCCGTGCATCGCGAACGCCCGTTTTATAAGGATCTAGTGAAGTTCATGACTTCTGGTCCAGTTGTTGTTCAAGTTCTAAAAGGACAAAATGCTGTTGCCAAAAACCGCGAAATCATGGGCGCAACAAATCCGGCAAATGCTGATGCGGGAACGATCAGAAAAGAATTTGCTGAATCAATTGAAGCTAATTCGGTTCACGGTTCTGACAGTTTGGAAAATGCGAAAAATGAGATCGCGTTTTTCTTTGCTGGTTGTGAGATTGTTGAGTAATTGATAATTGATTTAAGTCCGAAGGTTTCAGAAAATCTTCGGGCTCCTTAATTTCCGCACTCTGTAATCTTATGTCTAAGGCTGACACAAAATTTCTTAATGGTAGTAATTCTCTAAAGCTACAACTGCATTTCTTGGCTCTCGCTTGTAGGGTAAGGCCGAGAAGTACAAATATTGCTTATGGTCAAAACAGTTCTGATAAAACTCGGGCTATTAATATTTCTAGACAAGCGGTAGCCTCAATCCAGCAGTCAATGTTTGATAAAGGCACCAACTTGATGGCAGTTTTTCAAAAAGGAGCGGGAACTTATCAAGAAGCTATAGAAGCAGTTAGAATTTGTGAGCAGGCTGCATTACTTTTTCTTCCTCAAGAAGGACAAAAAGATTTTTTGATTATAAGACGTAATAAAGGGAATGTTGAAGATGATAATATAGCTGATGTTGCTAAAGCCTTTAGAGAACGAACACCCGAGCAAAGTGGTAAAAAAATGGTTTTTTATTATTTCCACAAAGTTGTAGATAAATATTACCCACTTCTGGTTACTTATAACCCACAAGATGATCACTTTACCATCGATACTTCTCGAGCTTATGCTACACTTGACAAAGAAAAGGCATTTTCAGATTTTAAAGAAATTATAGAGAGTATTCCTGAAATTAAGGGAAAACATGTAGCCCATGTTTCACAGAGAACAAGAGATAAAGATTTTTTATATGATAAGAAAAATCCGCTTTATACAGTTTTAGATCTGCAAGCTGACTATTTGCGGAGGGCAGAAGAAAAAGAGCTAACTTCTGAACAAATTCAGCTAGAGCTTGATGCAACATTTTTTCCTAGGACGACTCGGAGTGATCTAAGAGATGCTAAATCTAGACAAGATTTTACTGCTGATGGTAGAAGACATAATGATACCCAGTTCTTTCAAAACTCGCTTGCAATGGCATTAATGTATCCTGCATTTGTGCGTGCTCAGGGGGAGCTTAAACCAGAAGCTGCTCAGGAAGCAAGGAGGCTCGAACAGGAAAGATTAGAACGAGAAGAAGATGCGCTAAGAAAGGAAACAGAAAGAAAAAGGCAAGAGGAAGAAGTAGCCAGAAGGCTAGCAGAACAAAGAGCTGCTGAAGAAGCAGCAGCGCAAGCTAAAAAATTAGAAAAAAAACAGCAGTTAGAAACAAAGGCTAGATCTATAGCAGAATTATCTGAAACTGCGGAAGTGCTTAAACTTCTTGCAGAGGCAAAGGCCGCAGTAGAGTCAGTGGGAGGAGAAATAAAGAAGTTAGTGGTCGATCCTCCTGCCGATAAAGTTGCTCTAAATGAAATGTTAGATGACGCGCAAAAAGAGATACTAAAAGCGGAAAAGGCAGCTGAAGAAATTCGAAAAGATATAGAAAAAGCAGTTGAAGAAGGTAGAAGGCTTAATACAGCCCCAGATCAAATTACAGCAATTGAAGCAGAACTAGGTAGAATTCAACAGGATGTTACAGAACAGAGGGGATTAGTGAGAGAAGCTGCAGCGGCAGCAAATGCAAAAGTGTTAGCAATAAGACAAGCTATGTTGGCTTTAACAACTTCAGCAGAGCAAAGAAGAGCTTTGGCTGAAGCCGAAGCTAGAAGGTTAGAGGAACAGCAATCCATAATACAGGCAGCGCTTGCTGAGATTAAAGATGCATCTGCTTCTGCACTTAGCACCGTAGCAAATGTAGAGACGCTGGTTGCTCAGTTACATAGGGAAATAGCAGCAATCGGGGCAAGAGAGGATAGAAAACAAGATCTAAATGCGACGTTGCTTCAGGTAGAAGCTGCGGTTAAAGAAGCAAAAGCAGCGTCTGCAAGAACTCAAAGTAATTTAAGCTTAGCAGAACAAGAAGTTGCGCATCTTAGCTCAAACGCAAAAAAAGCAGACGAAGTTGCAGCCGCATTATTCAAACTTCAAACCCATGTTACAGAAGATAAGGAATTAACCGATCAGCATGTAGCGAAGGCAAATCAAAAAGCAGATGCATTAAGACAGGCTATGGCAACATTAAGAAGCCAGTTAGACAGTGAAAGAGCCCATCCTCCGATAGTTTTACCAAGAAATGAGTTATTAAATTTCAATATACATGGCGTTCTATATGATCATCTAAGAGCTACAAATAGAGGAGATATTGCAAATGCTCAGCGTTCTTATGTTTATATTGAAAGACAAACACAAGCTCTTTACACCAGGTTTCTAGGTGGAATTCCCGATGATCGCACCAGAGGAGCAGTAGCAAATTTTATATATGACGCAGCCGCAGATATGGCAGCTTTAGGAGCAGGAGATGTGGCGCAAAAAGAGCGTTTGGAATTAGCCGTTAATCGCGCTATCAATGATCCTACAACTATGGCCGAATATCCCGAAATAGGTAGCGGAGTTAGAAAATTATGGGCTGATGAAATAAAATATCGGGCCAAAATGTGTAATGGAAAAACTATCCCCGGTGATCCTAGGTTCAGTAATCCTACAGTTGCAGTTTCTGCGGAGGGTGAAGTTTTTGTAACATATGATAGACATCCTGCTTTTAAAATGCTTCCCAGCGGTCAATTCCAGGAGGGTACAACTCCTCCATGGAATGGGAACTGCTCTAATTATAATATCGCATTGGCAGCTTTGGAAGCTGAGGTGATTCACAGTGATTGTCCAATTCAAGTTGCCACTCGTGCTGAATTAATGGGCCGGACAGATCTTATCTCACTTACTGCTCTGGCGAACAGATTTTTTGAATTTAAAGATGGCTGTAAAAAAGTAGCGACTTCGGCGCAATATGAATTTTATCAAATTGGAAATGATGAGCTGGATGACGGCATCTTCTGCATAAATCCAACCACCAAAGAGATTTTTATCCCCGATGATCAAGGCTTATTACACCCCGTAATTTCCGATGGTGAATTGAAAACTTTCCTTGCTCAAAATCCTGTAGTAGCCCCATCACCTCCGGAACAATTAAATTTTGTTAAAATGCCGCCGTTGCGCTATAATTATCATGGGCAATTCGGCAATACTTTAGAGATTAATTATTCGGTATATAAAGACAGCATCATAGAGGCTGATTACAAAAGAGCCCGCGCTGAAAATGCTTATTTTCTTTTGGATAAAAATTCATTCTCCGAAATCGCCAAAAGTTATGATAGAAGTTCAGGAGTTAGACAAGAACATAATAAAAATTATCTGAGAAACGCCCGCATCGTTGGTGCCGCTCTTGGAGAAGATTTTTTTTATGACATGGACGTGCCACTGCCAGAAAGAGTAAGTTTTAATGATTGTTATCTGGATATGGATCTAAGTGGGTTTGATACACAAGAGTTGCAAAAAGTTTTGAGAAGTCTCACTTTTCAGAATTGCGTATTTGGCCCTAATTTTAAGGCACCGGATAATTTTCAATTTGAGGGATATCAGTTCAGAAAAGTTGAGGAAATTAATGGTGTAAATGTGTTGGTGTTTGATAAGGATATTCCCGATAAAGTACCATATAAGCCATTACCACCAGGAACACCCCACCTAGTTTCTGTTGCCAAAGTGGCTCATACGATTGCTCATACGATTAGATATTTATAATTTCGCGCTAAGATTTTTCAGCATATCCGCCGTCATCTTCTGCAAATCATATTCCACCTTCCAGCCCCATTGTTTGCGCGCTTCTGAGTCATCAATTGAAGCCGGCCATGAATCGGCGATTTTTTGGCGGAAGTCAGGCTCGTAAGAAATTTTGAAATCAGGAATATGTTTTTTGATTTCTGCTGCCAGCTCTGCGCAAGAAAAAGAAATTCCGGCAAAATTAAAATTTGAGTGATTTTTCAATTTTGCAAAATCGGTTTCCGCCAGTTGGATTGTGCCCCTAATTGCATCAGGCATATACATCATCGGCAACACAGTGTCGGCTTTCAAAAAGCATTTATAATTTTTGTTTTTGATTGCCTCATAAAAAATTTCCACCGCATAATCAGTTGTTCCACCGCCCGGCAAAGTTTTATAGCTGATCAAACCAGGATAGCGAAGGCCGCGCACATCAAGGCCGAATTTGGCAACGTAATAATCGCACAATAATTCTCCGGCCGCTTTGGTGAGGCCATACATTGTTTTTGGCAAAATTATAGTTTCTTGCGGAGTGTTGATGCGGGGGGTTTCAGGGCCGAAAACTGCGATCGAACTTGGTGTAACAATTTGCTTAATTCCAAGCTCACGCGCCACTTCCAAAACATTGTGCAAGCCCGTCATATTCACATCCCAGCATAAGTTAGGATTTTTTTCGCCGGCGGCAGACAAGATCGCCGCGAGGTGATAAATAACTTTGATGTCATGTTTTTTGACAATCTCGGCAATCCTTGATTTATCTAGCACATCAAGCTTTTCATAAGGCAAAAATTCTTCGCGATTCTCATCTTTCAAATCAGAAGCAACGACATTTTTCTCGCCATAAATTTTTTTCAAAGCTTCAACAAGCTCCGAGCCGATTTGGCCAAGAGCACCGGTAACTAAAATTTTCATTCTACTAAAAAGGTGATTGATTTGAGATATTCACTTTCTTTAACCGCCGGATGCAAGGGATGATCTGGACCAGCGCCGAAAGTACGAATCAATTTCGCGCGGCGATTAATTTTACGAAAACCGTTATTTGCCGCGGCAATTAAATCCGGCAAAGTCGCGTGATGCGAGCATGAGCTCAGCATTAAAATTCCGCCTTTTTTCACCAGCGGTGCGCCGAGTTTAATTAATTTTTCATAGCCTTTAATGCCGGAAAAAAAATCTTTTTTGCTTTTTATGAAAGCCGGCGGGTCAAGCAGCACAAGGTCAAAATGACGTTTTTGGAATTCAGGATTTTCTAAAAGATCAAAAACTTTTTCATTTATCACTTCAATTTTTTGCGATTTTTCTTTTGAAATTTCTGCGATCGCTTCTGGTGATGAATCAACAAAAGTTACTTTTTTCGCGCCGCCACGGAGTGCATTCAAACCAAATCCACCTAGGTAACAAAAGGCATCAAGCACTTCACAATCTTTTGAAATTGTAGAAATAAAATCGCGGTTAATTCGCTGATCAAAAAACCAACCGGTTTTCTGTCCGCCTTTCACATCAACAAAATATTTGATGCCATTTTCTTCAATTTCAATTTTATCCGCAACTTCGCCCCGCACGCATTTGACATAGAGCTCCAAGCCTTCAAGCTTTCTTGCTTCAATATCATTTTTAAAAATTATTGCAGAATTTGGAAAAATTTTTGCCAGCGCATTAATCAAAATTTCTGATAATTTTTCCATTCCCGCCGTTGAAATCTGGCAAGATAAAACATTGTCGAAGCGGTCAATTACAAGGCCGGGCAAGAAATCAGCTTCTGAGTGAATTAAACGATAAAATGGTTTTTCAAAAAATTTCTCACGCAAATTTTTCGCCGCTAAAATTTTTTTCACGAAAAATTCTTCATCAATTTTTTCATCTAATTCGTAAGATAAAATGCGCGCCGCAATCAGGCTGTGCGGGTTGAAAAAGGCGAGGGCGAATGGCTCTTCTTTTCTGATTTCAACTTTCACCAGCATGCCCTTTTCCAAAGTTTTTAGCTGCGAAAAATTTTCTATCTCATTTGAAAAAATCCAGGGATGACCGTGAATAGCGCGAAGCTCGTGGTGTTTTTTTATTTTTAAAATTGGGAGTGTCGTCATATTACAGGCTGAAGCTCATGGTGAGCAAATGAGATTTTTTTCTCTCAAGGAAAGCTTTGAAAATTTCTTCATAATTTTTTGGCAAAGCTTTGTGCATCGAGCCGCGAGTCACCACGCCTTCAACATAAGATGCGATATTTTTATGATCGTCAAAAAGTCCTAAAGTGAATTTAGTATCGATATAAGTAAGTGGCTTAAATGCTGAAGCGAAGCAGATATCAACCAGCGAAAATTTTTCGCCGTCAAAATATGGGCTGAATTTTAGATGTTTGCTCAGCACGTCCAGGCGGCCGCGCAATTCGGCTTTTTTAATGTCGAATTGTTCCTGATTTTGTGAGAACATAATTCCAAAACCAGCCGCTAAAATTGCGCTGCTAAATTCCATCCAGGCGCGGTGCAGGGCTTTGGTTGCAGGATCTTTCGGGTGAAGAGGAGTTTCAGGAAATGCTTCTTCGAGATATTCGCAAATCGCAATTGATTCAAACAAAACTTTGTCGCCCACATAAAGCAATGGAACTTTGCCAAGCGGCGCATCTTTTGAAAACCACTCCGGGCGATTTTGCAAATCAACTTCCTCTTTTTCGTAAGGAATATTTTTTTCGATGCAGGCCATTTCAACGCGATGGCCGTAAGGAGAAAATTTTGAATTTACTAGTTTTACTGGGGCGGCCATAAATTTTTTTGATTGGTTGAGTTAAGATTTTATTCAATCTCGGTCTATCATCCTCACCTTGAGGGAGGATAACAGAAAAATTTAATAAATCGGGAATTGTTTGCACAATTCGGCAACTTCGCTTTTGGTTTTTTCTTCCAAAGCTTTATTGCCTTCTTCGCCATTTTTCACAAAACCTTCAAGCACATCCGCGATCATGTGGCCGATTTTTTCGAATTGTTTTTCTTTGAAACCGCGCGTGGTTCCAGCCGATGTTCCAAAGCGCAAACCAGAAGTTACAAACGGGCTGCGTGGATCATTTGGAATAGCATTTTTATTGCAGGTGAGGCCGGCGCGTTCCAAAACTTTTTCAGCTTCTTTTCCAGTCAAAGTGTTGAGCGGGGTCAAATCAACAACCATCAAATGGCAATCAGTGCCACCTGTTGTGATTTTCAAACCGCGTTGCATCAAAACTTCCGCCAAAACTCGGGCATTGATTACAACTTGTTTGGCATATTCCTTAAATTCCGGTTGCAGCGCCTCGCCAAAAGCCACGGCTTTCGCCGCAATTACATGCATCAATGGGCCACCTTGCAAACCAGGGAAAACGGCGGAATTAATTTTTTTCGCCAATTCTTCATTGTTAGTCAAAATGATTCCGCCACGCGGGCCGCGCAAAGTTTTGTGAGTTGTGGAAGTTACGATATCAGCAATGCCAACCGGTGATGGATAAATTCCTGCCGCAACCAAACCGGCAACGTGCGCCATATCAACCATCAATAAAGCGCCGACATCATCAGCGATTTTTTTGAAGCGTGCCCAATTCACAATGCGCGGATAAGAAGAAATTCCGGCAACAATTAATTTTGGTTTATATTCGCGAGCCAGTGACTCAGCTTGTTCGTAATCGATCAAACCATCATCAGCGCGAATGCCATATTGCACAGATTTCAACCACATTCCTGAAATTGTTTTGGCCGCGCCGTGAGTTAAATGGCCGCCTGCGGCAAGTGACATGCCGAGAATGGTGTTGCCTGGATGAAGCAGAGAAAGATAAACTGAAAGATTTGCACTGGCGCCTGAATGCGGTTGCACATTGGCGTAAGTGGATCCGAAAAGTTTGCAGATGCGCTCAATTGCGAGAGATTCAACTTCATCAGAAAATTCGCAGCCGCCGTAATAACGTTTGCCCGGATAGCCTTCAGCATATTTGTTAGTGAATACAGAACCTTGCGCCTCTAGCACTGCGCGGCTTACAATATTTTCAGAAGCGATTAATTCGATTTGATATTTTTGGCGATCAAGTTCGTGAGAAATTGATTTTGCAATAGCGGGATCAGAGCTTTTAAGGTCTGAGCTGAAGAATGTCATAGCTGAATTATTTTTTATGTAAGGAGAAGAGGTGCGAATTTTTTTAAAATGGTAAAAAGAATTTTGCTATTCGTTTCTTCCAGCATTATCATCTGTGCTAAAAGCTTCTGGTCTTAGATAGTAAAAAATCACACGAGCGAAGGACATCACAGTAAAGAGAAAAATAAAACCTATTATAACCCAAAAAATATAGGGATGATCCACACGCTTCAAAGGAGGGCCGGATCTGCCCGGTATTTCGCCACAATAAAGAAATAATGCGTTAATAATTATTGATCCAATGCCTAAAGAAATATCGGTGATAGGAGAGGCTTTGCGGAAAAAAGTTCGGTAACACATAATAAATAATGAAGCAATTATGACGATTGCAATTAATACAATTATGATCTGAACCATCATTGTAGACAGGCTTTCCTGCTTGAGAATAAGAATAAAAATGGAGATGAAAGAAAGGACTATAGCGGATGCGGCCCAGAATGTTATAGGGTCGTCTTCAAGAGAGATTCCTTTGATTTTATGATCGAGGAATATTCCTTTTAGAAGATAGGAAATGACCAGAATCAAAAGAATAAAACAGACCATCTTACAGTCCGAAACGATTAAAGATAATGCGCTCTTCCGCCTTGTTCAACAAGGCATCAGCCAGTTGTGATTTTTCAGAAAACAGGCTTTTTAAAAAACTTTTTTTGACGCTGATATTGAGAATTTTTACATCATTGCCGAATTTTTCTTTCATCTTTTTTCGCATATCGCTGACTTCGTCAACCAAGCCAAATTCCGCGGCTTTTTTTCCCGACCAAAAAGCGCCGGTGAAAATTTTTTCATTTAAGAAATTTTCATCCACTTTCAATTTGCCGTGGCGTCTTGATTTCACCAGATCCTTAAAGCTTTCAAAAATATCGCGCTGCGCATCTTTTAAAATTTCAATATTCTCAATTTCTTCCGGCAAAAACGGATCCAAAATTGCTTTGTTTTTTCCTTCAGTATAAACACGTCTTTCAACGCCGAATTTTTTGATTAATTCAACAAAACCAAAGCTCGAAAAGATCACGCCAATTGAGCCGATGATTGAAGAATTATGGGCGTAAACTTCATCACCACTCAATAGAAGCCAATAACCGCCTGATGCGGCAACATCATTGGCAAAAGTGTAAACCGGAATTTTTTTCTCAACGGATAATTCGCGAATATAATTATAAATTAGTTCCGATTGAACCGGTGAGCCGCCCGGCGAGTTGATCGAAATCGCCACTGCTTTAATTTTTTTGGTTTCAAAAGCGCGTTTTAAAAGTGGGGCGCAAGTTTCAAAATTTAATCCCGAAGAAAATTTTCCTTCTTTGCCAATCACGCCGTGAAGCGTTACACTGGCTATTTGCGCTGCATTATCGCAGCCCAAGATTTTTTTGAAAAATTTTTTGACTCGACAGTCTTTTTTACAATTCGATTGATTCACTTTTTGCTTGTTTACGGATTGAGAAATCGCGCCACGACATTTCGTTGCGGCGCATTTTTTTGGAATAATTTCCTAAACAGAAAATTAGGAAAAGCGAAAGTATGATCATCAGCGAAACCCACAAGCCCTGCGGCCCCATATTGTTCATAATGATGCCGGTGGTGAAAAGTCCGCAAATATTTCCGCTTAAGCTAATGCGTGAGAAAGCGCTGTTCACAGCAAGGCGCTGTGTTGGTTTATATTTTTCATTTATCAAAACGATGGCGGGTAATTTGATGCCCGATAAACAGCCGAAAAGTAAAAATAACGAAGTGTGAAGTTCGTGGTTCGAGCTGTTGAAATAAAGGCTGACGGTGCAAAGCAGTGAAAGGATAGCGAAAGTTATCATCAAAAATCTGCGGTTTAAAATGTCGGATAAATAGCCAATTGGAATATATAAAATGGTGCCAAAAAGCAGAGTTGATAAAAGTAGTGAAGCTTGCTCGGGCGGCATGCCAATCCTGATTCCGTAGATGATGGCAAAAGCGCTGGAAGCTGACATGCAATAATTCACCGAAAAAGCGGCGAACATAATTTTTGGCGAATTTTTGATATAGCGCCAGATGCTGATTTTCTTTTGTTCGCGCACAGCGGAATCGATTTTTTTGAGGCGAGCGAGGGGAATCATCGAGGCGAGATAAAAACCGGAAGCAACCGCAAATGATATAAAGCCGTCACCGGTTTGAATAAGAGACAGCAACATCGGGCCCATGCTATTGCCAATTGCAACCAGCATCACGCCAATTGAAATTATGATTGAACGAATGTGTGGTGGTGCGAGATCGATCATGATTGTGTTGCGTGTCACACCGCAAATAAAAAATGAAGTTCCGAGAATAAAAATTGTGACGAGCAGCGGAATATAGCCGATATATTTATAGAGCGCTAAAGCAAAAACTGCGGAGAGCAGCGAGCCGATATATATGCTTTTCACCAAGCCCATGCGCTCGCCAAAAATCGGCAAAAAACGCGAGAAAATCACGCCCGCACCAATTTGTGTGGCCGCGCAAAGTGACATCAAAATTTCATTTTTTACATTGGCTTCAAGACGCAGCGCAATCATTACCATCAAGATGCCATAACCAATCGCCGACAAAGCAATTGAAGAAAAAACCGCGAGCAAATCTTTAACTAAACCCAGATTCCAGTGAAATTCTTCATTATCATTTATTTTGCCAAGCGGCGAGGTGGGAAGAGCAGAAAAGCCGGTTCCGGTTAAGTCATAGTTACGAGTAACTACCTCAGCCTTGTTGGTGCGAAAGTGAACCAGCATTTAATCAATTATGAGTTAGCAATATTGAATTTTCTAATGTCAGTTAAGTGGCCGGTGATTGCCGCCGCTGCAGCCATTGCCGGGCTCATCAAATGAGTGCGTCCGCCGCGGCCTTGGCGGCCTTCGAAATTTCTGTTTGAAGTTGAGGCACAACGTTCGCCAAATTCCAATTTATCGGAATTCATTGCCAAACACATTGAGCAGCCCGGAGCGCGCCATTCAAAGCCGGCAGCGGTGAAAATTTTATCGAGACCTTCTTTTTCAGCTTGTTCTTTTACCAAACCTGAACCCGGAACGATCATCGCTAATTTCACATTTGAGGCAACTTTTTTGCCGTTCACAACTTTTGCAACTTCGCGGAAATCTTCAATTCGGCCGTTGGTGCAAGAACCAATGAAAACTTTATCGATTTGAATTTGATCAAGCGGCGTGCCGGCGGTAAGGCCCATATATTCAAGTGATCTTTTAACAGCATCTTGTTTGCCGTGATCGGTGAAATCTGTTGGAGATGGAACTTTCGCCGTGATTGGCAAAGCATCTTCCGGAGACGTGCCCCAAGTGACTTGCGGCGCAATTTCTTCAGCTTTGATGTGAAGTTCTTTATCATATTTTGCGCCAGCGTCACTTTTCAGCGAATCCCAATATTTCACCGCTTTTTCAAAATCAGCGCCTTGCGGAGCCAATGGACGGCCGCGCAGATAATCATAAGTTGTTTGGTCGGGAGAAATCAAACCAGCGCGCGCGCCGGCTTCAATTGCCATATTGCAAACCGTCATGCGGCCTTCCATTGAGAGGCCTTGGATTGCTGATCCTGCAAATTCGATCACGCAGCCGGTGCCGCCTGCAGTGCCGATTTTACCGATGATGGCGAGAATAATATCTTTTGCGGTGACGCCATTTCCTAATTTGCCGTCAACTTTCACGAGGAAATTTTTCGCGCGTGCCTGAATCAAAGTTTGCGTCGCAAGAACATGTTCAACTTCTGAAGTGCCGATGCCAAATGCGAGCGCACCAAATGCACCGTGAGTTGCAGTGTGCGAGTCGCCGCAAACAATCACCATTCCTGGCTGTGTGAGGCCTTGTTCAGGGCCGACGATGTGGACGATGCCTTGTTTTTTGTCGTCCAAATCAAAATATTTTATGCCAAATTCGCGGCAGTTTTTTTCCAGAGTTTCAACTTGAATGCGTGAGGTTTTGTCTTTGATGCCGGAAGTGCCGTGACCGCGATCAGAGGTGACGGTTGGAACATTGTGATCTGCAACTGCGAGATGTGCTTCAGCGCGGCGTGGTTTTCTGTTTTTCATGCGCAAACCTTCAAATGCTTGCGGCGAGGTTACTTCGTGAATTAATTGGCGATCAACGTAAATTAGTGAAGAAGATTCATCGTTAGAAACTAAATGCGATTCCCAGATTTTGTCGTAGAGAGTTTTGGCCATGTTAAAAAATTATTTACTTATGCGAGAGACTATTTCAAAAGGCTCGGCACAATTTTTTATTTTACGAAAGATGCAAGAAATAATGCAGCTAAATTTATTGAAAAATCATTGTGCCGAAACGCTCTACAGAACTTAACCGCGACAGGGAATTTTTGTTTTATCACGCCAAGAAATTTGCCGCGGTTGATAACAGGGCTTCAAGCGTTTCTACTCTTCAAGTTGAAGTCGCGAATAAATTAAGAAGTGCTAAATCTCTCAAAGATTCTATCAATGGCGCTTTAGAAAAATTGGAAGAAGTTCGTGATGCAAGAAGGGGAATCGCCTGGCATGTTGCTGCAAAAGGCAAACATGGCGAAGCGCCGGTGGTGATTCGTGATCGCAGAAAAATAGTAAGAGGATTCAAAGGTTGCGAATCTTATATAATGCAATTTCTAAATGCAGTTTCGGCGGCGCAGGAAGTTTTGGAAATCGAAGGAATAAATAATACCGAGCTTGAAGGGCAATTGCGCAGCAGAGCTGAGCAATTTTTTCACCAATTTAAAGATTTTCCATCTCATGGAATGCATGACAGAGTTCAGAAGGAACTTAAGAGTTTAGTAAAACTTCTCGCCAATCAAGGAGTTGAAGATGCCGGAAGAAAAGTCGATTTGGCCATTGATTTTCAAAGCTTCAATCGTCCGCATCACAATGTTGCAACAATTTCGCAGGTTAAAAAAGGCGCGGAAGTTTTTACCGTAATTGAAGCCGAAGTGGCAGCGACAAAATTATCATCAGCGCAAGAACAGCAATTTGAAGCGCTCGAAACCAATCCTAAAATTTGGCGTTTCGAGCGCCAATTGATGAAGCGGCATAAAGGCGCGATTCTTGACGGACGCCACGTAATTCCTTCACGCAAACATTCGCTTCCCGGTACGCCGTTTTTTGAGAAAACAACTTTGCTTGCCAAAGGTTCCGCAGCTTTTGAAGAAGTGTTGCTCACGCCAAACTGCGCCAGTGTTGCGGCGGTTTGCGATGATGAAAGTCTGCGCGATAAAATGACGGCGCAAAATCTGGCGCAGGCAAGAACATTTTATCCCGAATCAGATCTGCATTTTAATTTATTGAATGCCAAAAATCCGCGTCCGGGCAGTGTTGATCGCGAGATTGTGAATCGCACCATGAAAGCAGTGAAAAATTTTACGGTGAGCTGTGCCAATGCTTTCCGCCGTTTTTCATCGGCTAATGATGTGAGCGGAGTGCAGCGCTATCTAGGTGATCTCGCCCAATCAATCGATCCGCAAAAAATCGGCAATAAGCAAACACATCCCGCCAAAGCTACCAAAGTTTTGCAGCAATTAAAAGATTACTTAGCGCCACCGCCGAAAGGCTTCTTCGCCGGTTTGAAACATAAAGCGGGAAAAATGTTTGCTCCTTCAGGAAAACAAATTCTCAAAGATCTCAAAAAAAATATAAGCTTCGGCGATGGCCGCACTGCGGTGCTTGAGATGGCTGCATCAGCGATTAGCTTAAAAAAGAAAGCAGCCCGACTTTCATCATTTCGTTTTCGTGATCCAGAAAATGCCAGCCTTGATGTTTCAGCGGGCCTTAATGAATTGGGCAGAAAAATTGAGGCGGTAAAGAGCGCTGCAACCGAAGTCGGAATTGAAAAAACGAAATTACCGCGCGATCTTCCGGTGGTTTGCTGCCACCGCGGCCGCGACAGAACGCGCATCGCAACTCACGATCAAACTGCGCGCATTATCGCAGAAAAAACAGGAATTGAGTTGAAAGAAGTTGACGCCGCTTTGAGTGAAGCTTCTTCAGCCGAATTTATGGCCGGAAGCTGTATGGTTGGCGTTGGCGCGGCCGGGCATTTTGGTATTAGAAGAAATAACGAAGGAGTTTTGCCCGAAAGCAGAAAAGAAAATTTGTCGCAGCTTTTATCGAAAGAAACGCGGCGCTATGATTTGGCGGAATCAGTGGTGAAAAAAGCAGTGCAGCGCAGAAAACCTGCGCCGCAACCTGTTGTAAATCATGGGCCGGCGATCACACATTTTTCGGCAACGCAAATGGGTGGAGGCAGAGTAGTAACAGCCCGACGTCCATAGCTTGCCAAGAAAAGTTCCCGCAATTAATTTTTCTTTAAATCCCTTTCACTAAAATTACTTCAACTAAAATGGCCGGTCACTCGCAGTTTGCAAATATCAAGCATCGCAAAGGTGCACAAGACGCAAAAAAAGCAAAAATTTTTACTAAACTTATTCGTGAAATCACGGTTGCTGCAAAAAGCGGACAGCCTGATCCGAATTTCAATCCGCGTTTGCGCAACGCTTTGATCGAAGCGCGCACTAAAAATCTTCCGCGAGATCGTATTGAAGCTGCAATCAAAAAAGCTACTTCAACTGCAGGCGGCGATAATTTTGACGAAATTCGCTATGAAGGCTATGCGCCAGGTGGCATCGCAATTATTGCTGAAGCTTTGACTGACAATCGCAACAGAACCGCCAGCGAAGTGCGCAGCACTTTCACCAAAATGGGCGGCGCTTTGGGTGAAACGGGCTCGGTTGGTTTTATGTTTGATCATGTTGGCGTAATTCAATTTGATGCTAAAATTGCCAGCGAAGAAGCAATGTTTGAAGCCGCGCTGGAAGCGGGCGCAGAGGAGGTTGAATCAAATGCTGAAATTCATGTCATCATCACAACACCGGAAAATTTCGCGCAAGTTCGCGATGCTTTAATTACAAAATTCGGCGATCCACTTTCAGCAAAACTTGATTGGAAAGCCAAAAATACAATTGAAGTAAATGATCTCGAAACCGCGCAAAAATTAATGAAGCTAATTGATAATTTAGAAGATTGCGATGATGTGCAAAACGTCACCGGAAATTATGTTTTTTCCAACGAAGTTTTGCAGAAACTTTAATTAAATTTTATGCCTTCAACTGCTGCAAAATCATGCGGAAGAAATTTATAAATCTACCCGATTAAAAACTTATTCTTAAGCAAACTTGCCAAGCAATTTTTTCTTTTTAATTTCCGCCCCATCTCCTTTCAAAATTTCTGCTAAAATACCAAATGAAAAATATCGCAATCACGCCGCAACTCATTAAAGACCATAATTTGACTGATGATGAATATAAAAAAATTTTAGAAATTTTAGGTCGTGAGCCAACCATTACGGAACTGGGAATTTTTTCTGCGATGTGGTCGGAACATTGTTCTTATAAATCAACCAAGAAATGGCTTAAAACCATGCACACCACGGCTCCGTGGGTTATTTGCGGACCAGGAGAAAATGCCGGCGTTATCGATATTGGTGACGGACAAGCCGTAATTTTTAAAATGGAAAGTCACAATCACCCATCTTTCATCGAGCCATATCAAGGTGCGGCAACAGGAGTTGGCGGAATTTTGCGCGACGTCTTCACAATGGGCGCACGTCCGGTTGCCAATTTAAACGCACTACGTTTTGGCGACATCAATCATCCAAAAACCAAACAATTAGTTAACGGTGTTGTGCATGGAATCGGCGGCTACGGCAATTGCGTTGGTGTTCCAACTGTTGCGGGTGAAGTTACTTTTGATAAAAGTTACAATGGAAATATTATCGTTAATGCCATGACTGTTGGCCTCGCAAGCAAAGATAAAATTTTCTATTCTGCGGCTTCCGAAGTTGGTGCGGCGGTAGTTTATGTCGGATCAAAAACCGGCCGCGACGGCATTAATGGCGCGGTGATGGCCTCTGACGAATTTAAAGAAGGTGATGAAGATAAACGCCCAACCGTGCAAGTTGGAGATCCATTTGCCGAAAAACTTTTGCTCGAAGCCTGCCAGGAATTAATGAAATCAGATTGCATTTTATCAATCCAAGACATGGGCGCCGCAGGTTTGACTTCATCATCATTTGAAATGTCAGGCAAAGGCGGAACAGGCATCGAACTTGATTTAGAAAAAGTTCCGCAACGCGAAACCGGCATGACGCCTTACGAAATCATGTTATCTGAAAGTCAGGAACGCATGTTGATGATCATTAAACCTGAAAAAGAAGATTTTGCGAAAAAGATTTTTGATAAATGGGGATTGGATTTTGCAGTGATTGGCAAAGTAACAAACACCGGCCGCGTGGTCATTAAAATGAACGGCGAAATTTACGCTGATATTCCATCCAGCCCGCTTTCTGAAAGCGCGCCCGAATATGACAGGCCGTGGAACTAATTAAATTTGCTGACGCAAATTTAGTAAAAGTTGTGTCGCTAAAGGCGAAATAAATTCGCCTATCCGCGACTAATTATTTTTTTTAGAAGTTTGAAAAATTTCCCCCTCTATTTCCAAGTCCTCATCGCCATTTTCCTCGCCATAATTTTTGGTATTTTTTATCCCACACAAGCGCAAGAGATGAAGCCGTTTGGTGATGCATTTATCAAGCTCATCAAAATGTGCGTGCCCTCAATTATTTTTGCCACGATTGTTAATGGCATTATCTCTTCTGCTGATCCAAAAAAACTCGGAAAAATCGGTTTTAAAACTTTGATTTATTTTGAAGTTCTAACTTCAATTGCATTGTTGATTGGTCTTGTTGTTACACATTTTTTAAAGCCGGGAAGCGGCATGAATATTGATCCGACAACAATTGATAGTTCAGCGCTTGGTGTTTATCAAACCGAGCATAAAAGTTTTTCTGATTTCTTGCTTGGCATAATTCCCGACACTTTTCTCAAAGCGTTTGTTTCAGGAGAAATTCTTTCAGTTTTATTTATCGCGATAGTTTTTGGTCTCGCACTTTCTGCAGTTCGCACGTGTGCCCCGGTGGTGATTTCATTGATGCAGCAATTGCCCGAAATTTTGTTTAAAATAGTTTCCGTAATCATGAAATTCGCGCCACTTGGCGCATTTGGTGCGATGAGTTATACGGTGGGAAAATATGGTGTGGAGTCGCTGCTGCCGCTGCTCAAGCTCATGGGAAGTTTTTATCTCACTTGCATTTTATTTATAATTTTAATTTTAGGCGCGATTTTAAAAATTTGCGGAACCAGCATTTTCAAGCTCTTAACGCATATCAAAGAAGAAATTTTTCTCGTGCTTGGCACTTCATCTTCTGAATCAGCGCTGCCGAATTTAATGCAAAAAATGGAAAAATTCGGTTGCCCGAAATCAATTGTGGGCATCGTGATTCCAAGTGGATATTCATTTAATTTGGATGGCACCTGCATTTATTTTACGATGGCGATTTTATTCATCGCGCAGGCTTTCAATATTGATCTTTCAATGATGGAAATTTTAACCGTGATGCTGGTTTTATTGTTAACTTCAAAAGGTGCGGCGGGCGTTACTGGCAGCGGCTTCGTAACTTTAGCCGCAACTCTGTCGGTGATTCACACAATTCCGCTCGCCGGCTTAGTTTTGATTTTAGGAATTGATCGCTTCATGTCCGAAGCCCGCGCTATTACTAATCTGATTGGCAATGCCACTGCAACAATCGCAATTTCGAAATGGGAAAAAGAATTTAAAAATCATGATTGATCTGGCGATAATTGGCAGTGGTCCTTCTGCTCTGGGCGTGCTTGCGGGCATTATGGAAAGCAAAAGTAAAAGCGACATTAGAACAATTCACATTTTCGACAAATTACATTTGATGGGAAGCGGCATGCCTTTTAGCCCGCAAACCACGGATCCGCAGCATTTGTTTAATTTTGAGCTGGGCAATATCGGCATTGTGAAGCGCGGAGATTTTACAAAATATATGTTAAAAAATCGCGAGAATATCGTGAAATTTTATCAACAATTTTTCCAACAGCGTCTTGAAGATAAATTAGCACGAAAGCCACGCTCTCCTGAAGCCGAAGCAGAATTGCGCGCAAGATATGAACGGATTTTTGAAAGTTTTCGTCAGCGTTATTTGAATTTTTCCACGCCAAAAGATTTTGTTTCACGCATCAGTTTTGGAATTTACGCCAACCAACTTTTTGAGGAATCAGTGGCGCAACTTCGCAAACAAGGCATCGAAGTTGTTTTGCATCCGGCCACCGAAGTGAAAAATGTTACGCCAAAAGATGAAACAATGATGGTGGAATTTGGCGATAAAACTTTGGAAGTTGATAAAGTGGTTCTTGCCACTGGTTTGCAATTTGCTAAGGGTGATATTTCAGCACCGAATTATATTCCTGCGGTGTGGCCCGTAAGCCAATTTTGCGAGCAGCTTGAAGATATAATTGAAGCAGAAATTGCGCGCCGCCGCAAAACAGGTTCTAAGGATAAAATAATAAAACTGGCAATTCAGGGCCGCGGTTTAACGGCCATAGATGTGCTGAAATCAATTTTTGGTGAAGCGGTTTTTAAATATGATAATGATGGTAAGCTGATTTTCGAACCTGCTGATTTGGATGGTTTTGAAATTCATGTCGAAATGCTGGGTCGTCATGATTTGGTTGACCAATCACCAAATCGGCAACCCATAACGACATTAGCGGATCTTGCCCGCACAAGAAAAGTGCATGTTGTGGATGTAATGTTGTTAAACAGCTTTACTATAATGAAAGGTTATTCTGATGAGGGTCATAAAAAATTTCTCCAATTTCTTATTGCGCATTTATCGCCCGTACCGCTTTCTGCAGAAGAAATTGAAGCAAAATTGGCGAGCCCTTCTTTTGCAGAATTAGTTTCTTCGCTTGATGTGGGCAGGGCAAATTATCAAGAAATTTTACGTGAATTTACCAAAAATCCCGGCTTCTCAAAAGAAACTTCTTTTATGGCGTCGGTTCTAAGTCACTATTATTGTGTGGAGGAAGAAATGCGTTTTAAGGAAAGTGAGGAGGTGGATCAGTTACTACAAATCTATACCTATATTTCGCAAAATTCTAATTTGCCGGCGCAGTCAGTGGAAGAGATGGTCGCCTTAGCCGAAGCAGGAGTTCTTCGCGTGCGCTCAGTTGGTGCAAAGCCAAAACCGGCGCGCCTAGAAGAGGGCAAGATTATTATTGAAACTACGAAAGGCGAAATCTTGCAATATGATGGTGCAATCAATGCCCGCGGATTGGAAATGGATTTTAAAAATCCTTCAACTTCACTAATGGCGCATCTGCTTGGTGAAGGCGTAATTAACTGGAGTAAAACCACCGCAAGCCAGAAAGCAGGCCGTATTTTTAATTTATATCACAATGATGTGAATATTGCTTTCGATAGTGGAAAAAAATTGGTGGAAAGTTTTTTTCCAACCGCAACGATAGCTCCTTCAACAGTGGAGAAAGCGGCACGAGGTTCCTGTTGTTCAATTGCTTAAACATAAAATTTAACCATGCCTAATTTAGCTATAGTTGGTGTTGGTCCAAGCAATTTGGGAGTGATTTATGGCATGGCGCAAGCAGCGCGCGAAGGTCGTCTTATTGAAGCAAGTGAGATAGATATTTTTGATCAATTCACTTTTTTTGGCGCTGGTTTGGCTTATAATCCTGATGCTGCCGATCCGCACCATTTGTTTAATTACCGAACGCGTTCAATTAACATTCCTGATCACGGAGATTTTTTTAAATTTATTCAAGATGAGCAGGGTGAACTTCTGGCTAAGGCTGATGAATTTTTTGAAAAAAGATTGCAGGAAAAATTACGCCTTCGACCAAGCGATGAAGAAGCGCTGCGAGCACATTATGAAAAAATAAAAGCAAGTTTTAGGCGGCGTTATTCTGATTTTGCTAATCCTGAGAATTATCATTCGCGATTCATGTTTGGTATTTTTGCCAATCAACTATTTGAAAAAGCAATTGCCCAACTGCGCGCAAGCGGCGTGGTGATTAACTTGCATCCGGCAACTAAAGTAACCGACATAAAAAAAGATCCGCAAAGTGGTGCGGCGGAAATATTTGTTGGTGATGAATCAAAAAAATTTGACCGTGCTTTAATTGGCATTGGTTATCCTTTTGTGCAAGGCGATGTCGAGTCGCAGAAATATATCGACAAGATATGGCCAGTTGAGGAGATGAGAGAAAATTTACAAAAAATAATCGCGCAAGAAATGTCGCGAAGAGCGCAAGTTGGTGATGAAAATAAGGTGATAAAAATTGCAATTCATGGGGCAGCTTTAAGTGCATTTGATGCGCTGAAATCAATTTTTGTGGATGGATATTTGGAGTATGATGAAGCAGGAAATCCAAGATTTGTCACGTTACAGGAAGGAGGATATGAATTGCATGTCGATTTTGTCATGCGCCAAAATTATATGAAAAAATTTCCTGACACACACAAGCCTGATAGAAATCTGCTGGAGCTACAGACGGTTTGCCTGGCACAAGTCATGTTAGTTAAAATGCTTGAGCCGACTTTTTCTCATCCTAATAAAAAAGAATTCCTGAAATTTTTTCTCAAACATTTGGGCGCCGATTCTGCGGATATTGACAAAAATTTAACTGCGGAATTATTTACACTTGAAGGCAATGAAGTGGAGAGATTGCGCGCTCTATCCGAACGTTTTAAGCTGCAATTTGATAAAGTGGATTACGAGAAAGTTTTTGATGAATGCGTCAAAAATTTTCCAAATGTAATATTAAAAAATATTCTCACAAAATTTTATGCTTTGCCAACGCAATGTCGCAGCAAGGAAAGTGCTGAAGTTGAAGATTTGTTCAATCTCCAATCATATATTTGTGGCTATGCTGAAGCCCTTCCACCACAGACAGTTGAAGAGCTACGAGCTTTTGCCAAAGCCGGTTTGTTTTCTTGCACCCTTATTGGTGATGAAGCGTCTTTGCGTGAAAAAGAAGGCAAGTTGGTTTTTACCACCGCTGATGGTAAAAAAATAAAATATGACGCCGTAATAAATGCCCGCGGTTATGAAACAGATTTGCCAAATAGTGATTCCCTATATTCTTCTCTGCATCGCGCCGATTTTACACCGAAAGAATCTGGCAATCCTAGAATGCGGGTATCTGAAGCGAAGTGTAAAAAAATTGTTGTGGTCAGAGAAGGTGATGTGAACATGGCTTTTAAAACCGGTATACAAATTGCTGCCGGGTTTTATCGCGAAAGGCCTGCCGCTGCTCCTGAAGGAAGAAGTGCAACAAAACTTGCCGGAGCCGCTGTTTCCGCTTCTGCTTATTATACAACCTCCTAAGACAATATGGTTTTCAGCTCCAATATTTTCCTCTTCGCTTTTTTACCGCTGACGATTTTTTTATATTTTTTGCTGCCGCAGAAAAATTACCGCAATTTTATTTTGCTGGTTGCGAGCTTGATTTTCTATGCTTGGGGTGAGCCGCATTATATTGCACTGTTGCTGGTTTCGATTTTTGGAAATTATTTTTTTGGAATTTTAATTCCGCGAAATCGCAATTTTTTTATCACCATTGCGATTGTTTTTAACCTACTGCTGCTTGGCTATTTCAAATATGCCAATTTTTTGATTGAGAATTTAAACGCCTTTTTTCACCTCGATTTAGCAAATAAAAAAATCCATCTGCCGATTGGAATTTCATTTTTCACTTTCCATGCAATTTCTTATCTCGTTGATATTTATCGCGCCAAAACTGCGCCGCAAAAAAATCTTTTTTCTCTTGCACTCTACATCGCCTTCTTCCCGCAGCTTGTCGCTGGGCCGATTGTGCGCTACAACTTCATCGAAAAATATTTAGGAAAACGTCACCATAATTTTTTCTTTTTTGCTTACGGAATTCGTCGTTTCGTGATTGGGATGGGAAAAAAAATAATTATTGCCAATCCGCTGGGAGAGATTGCCGATGCGGTTTTTAATTCGCCGCTCACCGAGATAAATCAAAGTCTGGCCTGGATTGGAATCATTTGTTATACTCTGCAAATCTATTTTGATTTCTCGGGCTATTCCGACATGGCGGTTGGTTTAGCGCGAATTTTCGGATTTAAATTTCCCGAAAATTTTAACTATCCTTACATTTCGCGCTCCATAAAAGAATTTTGGAGAAGATGGCACATGTCGCTCTCCGCCTGGTTTCGCGACTATGTTTATATTCCTCTTGGCGGCAATCGCACTTCAGTTTCGCGTCAATATTTCAATTTAGTTTTAGTTTTTTTCTTGTGCGGACTTTGGCATGGCGCGAGTTGGAATTTTGTGATTTGGGGAATTTTCCACGGCTGCTTTTTGGTAATTGAGCGTATTTTTGAGACGCCGCAAGACCGCGCTTTGCTTGATCAGGGATTAGGACATCATCCGCACAAAAAAATTAAAAAAACTTTTTCGCAGCGCCTGATTCTTGGCAGCAAAAATGTTTATGCTTTGTTCGTGATAATGATTGGTTGGGTTTTCTTCCGAAGCCCTGATTTGCTTCATTCCAAAGCTTATTTACAAACGATGTTTTTGGGAAATGATGCAGCAGAAATTCCAGCGCAATTATCACGCCTGTTAAATTCAAATTTCGTAAAATTTTCTTTTATTTTGGCGCTACTTGGCTTTTCGCCGATGATGAAATTTTACGCGCTAAAATTGATGCGCGCAAAAAAAATCTTTATCACAATTTTTGATTTTGCATTGCTGGCAATTTTCATTTTCGCCTTGATGCGCCTTTCTGCTTCAACGCATAATCCATTCATTTATTTTCAATTTTAATGAAGAAGAAAAATATAATTCTCACAATTTTATTTCTGATCCTTCTGACATTGCCGGCGCTTGACATGCTTTTCCATTTTTCGCCGGTCAAAGAATTATTTGAAAAACGTCTGCCGGCACAAAAACCGCAATTCGCCATCAATGCCGCTTATCCAAAAAATTTTGAAAAATATTTCGATGATTCTTACGGCTTTCGCAAAACTCTGATCTCAAGCAATGCCAAAATAATGGATAAAATTTTTGATGAATCGCCCGATGCGCGCGCTGTGATTGGTAAAGATGGCTGGTTTTATTTCGACAATTATAATTCGCTTCTTGATGCACAAGGATTGCTGGAAATGCCTGATGAAATGGTGAGGCATGCGGTTGCGGCATTTTATCGCAATTGGCAAATGTTGCGTGTTCGTGATATAGATTATCTGTTGGTAATCGCAGCAGACAAAGCGACAATTTATCCCGAATTTTTGCCCGATTATATTCACCCAAGCAATCATCACCGCCTTGATAAATTTTTAGCGGCGCTCAAAAAATCTCATCCTTATTTTCCCGTTCTCGACTTGCGTCCGACTTTGCTTGCGGCCAAAAAAAATGAAGTGATCTATCAAAAAACCGATACGCATTGGAACCGCCGTGGAGCACATTACGCCTATGTTGAGATTGCAAAAAAATTGGGAATAAAACCGCATTTGCGCTCTGAATTTGAAAATAGGGAAGATGAAATGATCCGCGGTGATATTTCGGATATTATGGGCGTTGATACGAAAAATATTAATTATGATTTAAAGGAAAAATTTCCGCTAACTCACCATCAACAAAGCGATGATGAGCGTGTAAAAAATTTTCATAAAGGGGTGGTGATGATTAATAATAATCAAAATCTGCCGCGCCTTTTTGTTTATAAGGATTCCTTCTTTGGCGATCTGATAGGATTCACTTCTGAGCACTTTTCGCAAAGCATTTATATCAATGAATTTCCTTGTGATATTAATTACGAAACCATAAAAAATTTTCATCCAAATGTCGTAATCCATGAGTTTTGGGAAGGCAGGGTGGAAGCGGTTCTGCAGCGATGTCAATAATTTACGAATTACGATTTACGAATTACGAAATGTTTCTTCCAAGAACTCGTAAATCGTAAATCGTAAATCGTAATTAATTATTAATTCCATGACGGCACAAATTCTCGAAAATCTAAAAACTCTTCTGCAAGTTCCTGACCTGGCTTCAAAAAAATGGATCTATGAACAATATGATTCGCAGGTGTTAAATGATACAATTCAAACCGGTGGCGACGCCGCAATTGTGCGTGTTCATGGCACGCAGAAAGCCTTGGCAATGTCGACAGATTGCACCCCGCGTTATGTTGAAGCTGATGCTTTTGAAGGCGCGAAACAAGCAGTTGCAGAAACTTATCGCAACATTTCTGCAGTTGGCGGAAAGCCGCTCGCGATCACGAATTGCCTGAATTTCGGCAATCCGCAAAAGCCCGAAATTATGGGACAAATTGTTCGCGCGATCAAAGGAATCACCGAAGCCTGCAAAGCTCTCGATTATCCTGTGGTTTCAGGCAACGTGTCGCTTTATAATGAAACTGATGGCAAAGCGATTCAGCCAACTCCGGCAATTGGCGGTGTTGGTTTGTTGAAAGATCTTCACAAACGCTGCGATTCAAAATTCAAAATGGAAGGCGATGAAATTTTGCTGGTTGGCAAAACAGAAGGTCACATTTCTTGCTCACTTTTTGAGCGCGATGTTTTGAAAATCGAAAATAAAAAAAATCCCCCAATCGTTAATTTGGCTGAAGAAAAACGAAATGCCGAATTTATTCGCGAAATGATTGAAAGCGCTTCTCTCAAGGCTTGCCACGATATTTCTGATGGCGGATTGCTCGTTACTTTATTTGAAATGTGCACGCCAAAACTGGGCTGCGAGCTCAATTTATCTTCGATCAAAGAAGCGACAGGTTTGGAAGAAAACCAAATTTTATTTAGCGAAGATCAGTCGCGCTATGTTGTAACGCTTGATTCCTCAATGGTTAAAGAATTTGTAAAAAAAGCCGAGAAAAAAGGCATTCCGGTTTTTGTTATTGGTTCCGTGATCAAAGAAAAAATCCGCATTAACGCCGCGGAAGTTGAAATTAAAGAATTGGTGAAGCTCAACGAATCAGTTTTTGAAAAGAATTTTTCATAAAAAATCATGACCACCAAATCCTTTTACTATGCCGCTGTCGCCATGCAGTTCTTGGAAAAGGTTTTGGGTTCGCGCTTTTCGGTGAGCGGTCTGGAGAAGTTGCCCAAGAAACCTGTTTTATTTGTCGCCAATCATTTCACGCGTTCGGAAACTTTTTTCATTCCTTATTTAATTTATAAACATACCGACCGTCAGGTGCGCTGTCTTGCTGATTCCGGGCTGTATTTCGGAGCGCTAGGAAATTTTCTGCGCCGCGTTGGAACCATATCCACCAAAGATCCGCGCCGTGATCACATCATTTTAAAAGATCTCATCAAAGGCGATTATGACTGGATGATTTATCCCGAAGGCAGCATGGTGAAAAGTAAAGAGATTCGAAATGAATCGCTTTTTGTAAATTACACGCCATATCGTGTTGGTCCTGTGCGCACAGGCGCGGCGGTGATTGCGCTTAAATCGCAAATTTATCGCAGTGACATAATTGAAGCCGCTGAAAAAAATGATCAGTTTACATCGCAACAATTTGAGCGCGATTTTGATGTGAAATATGACCCGAGCCTCAAGGATATTAACACTTACATCGTTCCCCTAAGCATCACTTATTATCCGATTCGCCCGGGAAATAATCCGATCGAAAAATTGGCGCATCGCTTGGTGAAAGCCATTCCATCGCAGGTTGCCGAAGAGTTGGAAATTGAAGGAAATCTTCTGCTCAATTCGGAAATCAATGTCAGTTTTGGCGATCCGATTAATCTCGCCGATTACGTCAAAAAAACGCGCGACGTGATTTTGCAAATTCCCATCATCAAAGGCGAAACCAAAAATAATTTTATTCTGCGCTATTTTAAATCTGCGCTGACTAACGAATTCATGTCGAAAATTTATTCCGACGTGCAAGTCAATCTCGATCATATTTTCACTGCCTCACTTTACCATTTTTCGGAAAGCGAAGTTGAGATCAATCGCCTCAAACGCGTGATTTATTTATCGGCAAGCATGATTAAAAAAAGCGGAAAATATCGCTTAAACCGCTCGTTGATTGAAGAAAATCTCTATAAAATTTTCTGCGATGAACCGCATGAAGAATTTGATAGCGTGTTTGAACTTGCCAAAAAACAAGGGCTAATTGAAGAAATTCCAGGCGATAAAATTCGCATCAATCGTGGCACGTTTGATAAAAAATATGACTTCCACGAAATCAGACGCGAGAACACTTTACAGGTAATCGCCAATGAATTTTTTCTGCTCGAAGCGGCAAATGGTTTAGTAAAAAGAAATGCCAAAACTCCTGACGAAGATTTACGCAGAAAAGTTTTTACTGAATTGCAACGCATCGATCTTGATTCTTTCAACGCGGATTATGCCAAATATTTTGATGAAAAATTTTCCAAAGATAAATCAGTTGGCGCACCGTTTTTTCTAGATACAAAAATTAAAGCGCCGTCACGTGTGAGACGTGTTGGCATCATGTTGGTTCATGGTTATAAATCAGCGCCAAAAGAAGTTGAGGCTCTGGCAAAATTTTTAAATGGTTTTGGTTTTAAAGTTTATGCTGTGCGTTTGAAAGGGCACGGAACTGCACCGCGAAATTTGCATGATGTGACTTGGCAGGATTGGTATGATTCAACAAATCGCGCTTATGCGGCTCTGCAAAATATTTCGTCACGAATTGTGATGATTGGTTTTTCAACCGGTGGACTTTTATCACTTTTATCAGCGGCAAAAAAAGCACCGCGTTCTAAAAAAGTTGCTGGTATAATTTCAATCAACTCAGCGCTCAAACTCCTTGATATTAAAGCACGCATGGTGCCTGGCATAAATTGGTGGAATGAGATGCTTGATAAATTGCATATCGAAAAAGGACATCTGGAATATATCGATGATGTGCCGGAAAATCCGCAAATAAATTATAGCCGAAATTATATTCACGGCGTAAATGAACTCGAAAAATTAATGGAAGTTTGTGAAGATAATCTTGGCAAAATTCTCGCTCCTTCATTGATTATTCAGGGAAAAAAAGATCCAGTGGTTAATCCAATTAGCGGAAAATTGATTTACGACAAAATACATTCCAAAGAAAAACAACTTGCAGAAGTTGATTTTTCAAATCACGTTATCATCAATTCCGAGCGAAAAGAAGAAATTTTTGAAATTATAAAGAATTTCTTATTTAAGACAAAATAACTCATGAAACCAAAAGTTAAGCAACGCCCAGCGGAAATTCAGGAAGACAAGGACGAGGCTATAGAAGTTGAAGCCGGCGGGCCTGCGATTGCTGCTGCGAAAAAAAGCAAAATCGCTATCATCGCTGCTTCAACGATTCTGACGGTTTTGGTTTTTTATTTTTTCTTTTTCAAAGAGCCGGAAAAACCGCATGAAAAATTAGAAGCAATCGAGCCACCAAAAGCAATTGTAGCGCAAAGTGAAAGTGGTAAATCTGCTTTTGAATTTGATGATACGAAAGACAAACAAAAACAGGAAGTTGAAGATCTGGCAAAGCCTGCTACTCCTGATGTTCCGACACTTCCTGATCTTCCAAAAGACACTTCAGCTTCTGCAAATCAGGTGAATATCGGTGACATCACGGCGCCAACTCCGCCGCCGCTTCAGCAATTAATTCCAAACCAGGTTATGCCGGGCCAGCCTGGACAACCAAATCAAGCAGGGCAACCGGCATTGCCCGGGCAGCAATTGCCGGGGGGTGAAGGTGCAATTCCTGGCACTGCGCAAAATAATCCGTCATTAAATTTGGCTGATAAAAAGCCGGTCGATCCGCGTTACGCGCCAATTATTGTGATGTCGGGCAGTGATGATAAATTGCCGGCGCGCGGAGTTGGTTATGATAAAAATATCGTGAAGCTCAAAAAAGATCCATTCGAAGAATTGAAAGCAACTGAAAGCAATGTGCCAACCACTTACATCAGCGATATGCCGCACACTATCGCGCAAGGTAAATTGATTAATGCAGTTCTTGAAACTGCGATCAATACTGAGATTCCGGGTTTGGTTCGCGCCATCATCGGACGTGATGTTTATGGTGAATCAGGCAATGAAGTTTTGATCCCCAAAGGTTCACGCCTTTACGGTTCTTATTCGAGCGAAATCAAGCGCGGTCAGGGCAGGGTGCAAATTAATTGGAGCCGCTTGATTCGCCCTGACGGTGTTGATTTGGCGATCTCATCAGTTGCGGCAGACCAATTCGGCCGCTCGGGTATTGCTGGCGAAGTGGATAATAAATATAGCTCAATCATCACTAATTCATTGCTCACCAGCGTGCTCGCGGTTGGCGGTGTGGCAGCGGCACAAAGTCTTTTGGGCAATCAGAGCACGACAACAACAACCAACCCAACGCAAGGCACTACAACTACAACGGGTAATGCCACCAACCAGGCATTGTATGATGTGACGAAAACTATCGTGGATACTGTGGGACAAATCGTAAATAGCGCGCTTGATCTAACGCCAGTGATCCGTGTTCCGCAAGGCACGCGCATTACAGTTATCGTCAATGCCGATATCAAAGTTCCTTCGATGACTCGCCGTTAATATGAATAAAAAAAATATCAGCCTGCATTTAATTTCTGACTCAACGGGCGAAACCTTGAGTTCCGTGGCGCGCGCCGTGTTATCGCAATTTGAAGGTGTTGAATCAAATGATTTTATTTGGCCTTTAGTTCGCACCAAACCACAACTTGATCGTGTCATCGCAGCAATTGAGCAAAGTCCCGGCATCGTGCTCTACACAATTTTGCATGATGATCTGGTTGAGGAATTGCGCAAAAAATGCTTCGAGTTGAAAGTGCCGTGCATTCCGGTTTTATCTCACATCATCGCGGAATTTTCGGGATATCTTGGCATGAATATCAGCCACACAGTTGGGCGCCAGCATTTGCTTGATAATGAATATTTTTCGCGCGTTGAGGCGATTAGTTATACCATGACTCATGATGATGGCCAATCGAGCTGGGATTTATATGATGCCGATATTGTTTTAATTGGCGTGTCGCGCACTTCGAAATCGCCGACTTCAGTTTATCTTTCCTGCCGCGGTTTTAAAACTGCGAACATTCCTTTCGTCTCACTTGCCACAATTCCGCAAACTGTTTATGACCTAAAAAAACCGCTGATTGTGGGGCTCACAATTAATCCAGAAAAATTAGTGCAAATTCGCCAAACGCGCCTCACATCTCTTGGCCAGGAAAGCGGGAGCGATTATATAAATATTGAAGCCATCGAGCAGGAAATCGCCGAGTCGCGCAAACTTTTCGCCAAATTATCCTGTCCGGTGATTGATGTGACGAAAAGATCTGTTGAAGAAACAGCAGCAAAGATTATTCAACTCTTGCAGGAAAAAAGAATTAAGGAAAAAAGCCTGACCACGACCAATTAAAAACCCGCCTCTAAAATTTATAAATTGAAGTAAAATGGTTAAGCATACGATATTGATTGTGGATGACGAGCCTACGCAGCGCAAGGTTTTAAGCAAATTCATCGAAGATTTAGGATATGGCTATCTCGTAATGAGCAGCGGTATGGAAGTGGTGGATTTTTTCATGAATAAAAAAGTCATCAAAGGAATTTCCTGTCACGATATTGATGTGATGTTGCTCGATTTATCGATGCCGGATTTGGATGGTCTCACAGTGCTAAAACAAATTGATCCAATCAAAGGTGATCTGCAAGTTATCGTCTTAACCGCGAATAAAGATGTAACCCTCGCGGTTACAGCCATCAATTACGGCGCTATTGACTATATCGTGAAAGGTGAGCGCGATATTTTTGCGCGTGTTACTGCGTCAATAAACAATGCGATCGATAAAAAAAATCTGAAATATCAAGTTTCGCATCTCGCAAGAAAGAGCAAAGACCAAGTTGTTTTCTCTGACATCATCGGTCAAAGCGAAGTGATTTCTAACGTCATCAAGCTCGCCAAAAAAGTTGCCAATTCGACAATTCCGGTTTTGATTGAAGGGCCAAGCGGAGCAGGAAAAGAGCTGCTAGCCCGCGCCATTCACGGCTCCAGCGCCAGATCAGGAAAACCTTTTATTGTTGTTGAATGCGACACGCTGAAAAGCGGCACGGCAGAAGAAGAATTATTTGGTTCAGAAAAAAATCTCTCTGATGGTGTAGTAAAAAATATCGGCAAACTGCGCGAAGCTAATAACGGCACGATTTATTTCAAGCGCATCGATATGCTGAAATCTGATTTGCAGGTGAAACTTTTGCGCTTCATGCAGGAAGGTGAATTTACTCCGGTGCAAGGCAAATTCCCGGTGCGCGTTGATGTGCGCGTGATTTCATCAGCAATCAATAATTTACAAAAATCAGTTACCGCCAAAAAATTCCGCGAAGATCTTTATTATCGCATCGCCACTTTCCCAATCAATATGCCAAGCGTAAAAGAGCGTGGTGAGGAAGATATTAAACTTCTGGCGGAAACTTTCTGCCGCGATTTCAGCGTTAATGAAAATAAAAAAATTAAGGCCATCGGCCAAGATGCGCTCTATCTGCTCTATAATTATGATTGGGAAGATAATGTGCGTCAGCTGAAAAATTCGATTTTCAGATCTGTTGTATTGTGCGATGGCGACATGTTGAAATCAGAACATTTCCCGCAGCTTTTAAACAAAGAAAATAACAGCCTCACCAAGGCCAAATCGGTGATCAAAAAAAATTCCGACATCAATAGCGAATTGATCGATATTTTTGACGATGAAGGAAAATGCAAAACTATTGAGATCATCGAAGAAGAAATTATTCGCAGACTCGTTGACATTTACAGTGGCAACCTTTCCGAAGTTGCAAAAAAACTCGATATTGGTCGTTCGACAATTTACCGTAAACTAAAAATCCTCAATGAAGATGAGAAAAGTTAAAACCGCAATTTTCCCGGTTGGCGGCCTGGGTACGCGTTTTTTGCCGGCAACAAAATCGATGCCCAAAGAAATGTTGCCAATCGCCAATAAGCCGATCATTCAATATGCGTTTGAAGAAGCGCGCGAAGCTGGAATTGAGAAATTTATTTTCATCACCGGCCGCAATAAAAACGCCATTAATAATCACTTTGATCATGCTTATGAACTTGAGTCGAAGCTTGATGAAAAACATAAATCCAAAGAATTAAAAGAAGTTATGGGTTGGATGCCGGAGGCCGGCCAGCTTGCTTTCGTTAGGCAGCAAAAACCGCTCGGCCTTGGTCACGCAATTTGGTGCGCGCGAAATTTTATCGCTGATAATGAGCCTTTCGTGGTGATTCTTGCCGATGAAATGATGATGCAAACCAAAGGGCGCAAAAGAAATTTTTTGGGTGAGATGATTGATCTTTATGAAAAAAGAGAAGAGCTTTCAAGCATTGTGGCTGTAGATGAAATCGAGATGAAAGATACCAATAAATATGGCATCATAAAAGTGGAAGGCCAAGAAAAAATCATCGACATGGTGGAAAAACCAAAAAGCGAAGATGCGCCTTCAAACCTTGCAATTACTGGTCGTTACATTTTGCAGCCGGAAATTTTTGAATATTTAGCGAAATTTGAAGTGGGCTCCGGCGGCGAAATTCAGCTAACTGATGCGATGAAAGCGATGTGCAAAAAACATCCTTTTTATTACAAAAAAATTGACGAGCAGCGTTTTGATTGCGGCAATGTTTTAGGCTATTTGGAGGCAAATATTGCCTTTGCACTGAACAATGAAGCAATCACCGCAGACGTTAAAAAAATTATCAAAAAATATTCTAACTAAAATTTATGAAGACAGCAATCGTATTTCCGGGACAAGGCTCACAAGCAATTGGCATGGGCAAAGATTTATATGAAAATTTTGCTACTGCGAAAGAAGTTTTTCAAAAAACTGATGAAATTCTGGGCGTGAATTTGTCGAAAATTATGTTTGAAGGCCCAAGCGATGAATTGACAAAAACTGAAAATACGCAACCGGCTTTGATGGCCGTTTCAATTGCGCTGATCTCGGTTTTGGAAAAAGATTTCGGTAAAAAATTTTCTGATCTTTGTGCGTTAACTGCCGGTCACTCGCTTGGTGAATATTCGGCTTTGTGTGCTGCGAAAGCAATCAGCCTTGAAGAAACCGCAAAACTTCTGCAAGTGCGCGGACGTGAAATGGCCAAATGCGGCGAAAAAACTCAAGGTGCAATGGCGGCAATTTTAGGTGTTGAAATTGATGTTGCTGAAGCGATCGCTCGTGAAGCGGCGCAAGGCGAGGTGTGTCAAGTTGCCAATGATAATTCGGTTGGACAAATCGTGATTTCAGGTTCGAAATCTGCAATTGATCGCGCCATCGAAATTGCAAAAACAAAAGGCGCAAAACGTGCGATTGCTTTGCCGGTGAGCGGCGCATTCCACTCGGCTTTGATGCTTGATGCGCAAAATGCCATGAAAGTTGCGCTGGCAAAAGCGGAAATCAAAACTCCAATCGTGCCAGTTGTTGCCAATGTAACTGCGCAAATTGTTTCTAATCCTGATGAAATTCGTGATCTTCTTGCCAAGCAAATTACTGGTTCGGTGAGATGGCGCGAAACCATGTTATTCATGGCTTCTCAAGGTGTTGAAGAAATTATTGAAATCGGTTCAGGAAAAGTTTTGGCGGGATTGGTGGGTAGAACTTGCCCAAATTTAAAATCGCGCTCAATCCAAAATCTTGAAGATCTGAAAAATTTTGTTTCCTAAATGAAAATTTTTTCCACCTGGAATGTGACCATTTTTGTTCTCACTTATTTAGCTTTAGTTGCGCTGCTCTTTGTTTATCAGCGCAATTTGCAATATCTTCCAAGCGGAAAAATCAGCGAAACTCCAGCAGATTTTGAAGAAAAAATTTTAACCACGGAAGATGGAATAAAAATTTTATCCTGGTTTCACGCGCCGAAAAAAGATCAAAAAATCATCGTTTATTTTCACGGTAATGCCGGAAATTTATCGGGGCGAATTGAGAAGTTTGAAACTTTCATAAAAAACGGTTTTGGTGTTTTGGCGATTTCTTATCAGGGCTATCCGGGATCAGAAGGCGCGCCGTCAGAAACAGGTTTGATCAATGACGGAAAAGCAGCGCTCGATTTTCTTTTGGATGCGGGATATATGCCAAAAGATTTTATTTTATTTGGTGAGTCGCTAGGCTCAGGAGTTGCGGTGCAATTAGCGGCGAAAATTGATGTGGCAGCGGTGGTGTTGGAATCGCCTTATTCTTCAATTGCGGCGGTGGCGAAAAAAACTTATTGGTTTGTGCCGGTTGATTTGATTTTAAAAGATAAATTCGATTCAGCGAAATATGCGGCGAAAATTTCGGCACCGGTTTTGGTGTTTCATGGCACAGCCGATGATGTAGTTCCGTTTAGTGAAGGGAAAAAGTTGTTCGATTTAATTACTGCTCCAAAAAAATTTATTGAAGTGCAAGGCGCGAAACATTTGGGTTTTCCAAATGATTTTTTGGTTGCGCAGATGAAGAGTTTTTTTAAGGAGAAAGTGGGAAGTTAGAAGGAGGGAGGAGTGTGGCTTAGGAGCCCGCTTACGTCAGGACTGCAGCGCGGCACGCTTCGCTCTTAGAGCGAAGCGTGGAGGCAAGGAGACTCGAACTCCTGACCCCCTGCTTGCAAAGCAGGTGCTCTACCAACTGAGCTATGCCCCCGACGCTTTTTTCATTTTCAAAAAAAATGAGGCGCGCAAATTAGGAACCAAGTTCGAATTGTCAAAAGCAATTTTTAAAAAAAATTTAGAAAATTAATGCAGAGAAAAAATTTCAAAAAAGCTTACAGCTTAATCGAACTTTCAATCGTGATTTTGATCATTTCAATTTTGATCACCGGCGCATTATCGGTTTCAGTTGGCAGCGCGAATAATGCAAAAATCAAAACTACTAATGATCGCATTACTCAGGTTTATCGCGCGATTGGAAATTTCTTGGTGGCCAACCGCCGCTTGCCTTGCCCGGCATCAATATTAAAAATCAAAACTGTTGATACGGATTATGGTTCGGAAGTGGGCGCTGGGGCAGGATGTGCCGGAGCAGGGGTGATAATATCGGGCAGTTCGGCAAATTTGGCTTACGGTATGGTGCCGGTACGTTCACTTGGACTGGCTAATGATATGGCGGAAGATGGTTTTGAAAGTAAATTGGCTTATATAGTTGATATTAATTATGCCAGCAATGCTGTGGTGTTTTCGAGCACGCCGGATTTCGTCACTACGTTAACTTTTGGCACTGCAGGAACTGCAAATATCAATATCACTGAAAAGCCTTCCGGCATTAGCCAGCTTGTTGCAAGTGATGCGGTGATTGCTTTGATAAGTTATGGTGCCAATAAATCCGGTGCTTACAATGCCAATTCTGCTTCGCAAAATACGCGCTCGAGTGATACAGATGAGCAGGATAATGACACTGCTGTTGCGTCGCCTTATTTCAATAACAGCTTGATTGCTTCATCAACCAATAGCGATGTGTTTGATGACATAATTTTCTTCAAACGCCGCAATGATATTGTTGATGATTTTAAAGCGATGTTTTTGATCGCCTGCAATGGTGCAAGTGCTACGCCAGGTTTTACTTCTTCACTAAGTGCTTATTACGGACAAACTGTAAGTAACACTGCTTGCGTGGCGCCGGCAACGCAATATAGAAAATGTGAAGCTTACGGGACCTGGGTGAATATAACGAATATTTGCGCTTAGAATTAATTTCTGTGCGGAGGTCTTCTGTGTCTGTTATTGTCTCTTCTGCCGCGATGTTTTGGTTTTGGATTTAATTTTCTTTCAACCGCTGCAAGCAAAAGTGCGAAAACTACTAGACCGGCATTGAACATGATCAATTTGAAAGCCAAAGCTGATTCTCCGTCTTGCACTAAAATATAAACCAAACCAAGCGAGGTGAGGTGATAGATGAAGCTGAAAATTTGGCCGGCGCGGAAAAAGCTGTTTCTTTTTTGACGGTTTTCGCCGTGATGCCATTTGTTGTTTTCGCTGTGATGTCTGGTTTCAGATCTTGATTCTCTAGTGTGATGACGATTTTCGTGATAATGCTTATTTTCTTTCATTTTCTTTGGAATTGTTCTCTTTTTCGCCAAGTCGTGGCTTTGATTTGCTTAATGGAAATGTAATTACCGAAGCATAGCCCGCAAGGAAGCAGCACAAATATTGCAGAGCTGTTTTAATTGGTTTTATTGACAATGGAATTGAGAGATTTGTTGATGATAAAGGTGGTGTGTGGCGGCTTTTTACTTTCAGTGATTTTTAAAAGCAATTAGGGCTTAAGTGCGATGCTCTTGGTTTGTTTGTCGCGAAAAGCTGCGAATTTTTTTGCAAGCTTCTCATCGTTCAAAGCAAGAATAGAAATCGCCAAAAGCGCGGAATTTTTCGCGCCCGCTTCTCCAATTGCCAAAGTGCCAACCGGAACTCCGTAAGGCATTTGCGCAATTGAGAGAAGTGAATCGAGACCTTTAAGGGCGCGGCTTTCAACCGGTACGCCAAGAACTGGAAGTGGCGTCATCGCCGCAGTCATGCCAGGCAAATGCGCGGCACCGCCGGCTCCGGCGATGATTATTTTTATGCCGCGTTTTTTGGCATCCTGGCAAAAATCATAAAGACGTTTTGGCGTGCGATGGGCGGAAATGATTTTGGTTTCATATTTTACACCAAATTCATCAAGGATTTTACAGGCATGCTCCATAGTAGCGAAGTCTGATTTGGAGCCCATTATTATTGAAATCATTACCATACAAATTGTTGTAAGAAGTCCGATGTGTTGGATAGAGTATTTTGTTTTGTGTAATAAGTGCCGCTGAATCTATAGATCGATTTCCAGTTAGTTGAAATACAAATATTGGTTCCCGAGCAAGTTGCATTAAAGAAGAGAGATTGGTTGCAAGTCGGATTATCAAAATTGTTAGTCGCCGGATTATATACTCCAAAGCAGCTGGAGGATTGATATTCGAACAACCAATTTTGATGAGGAGTTCCGTCATTACAGGTTTCGCCATAATAAAGTGCAGTTTGGCCGTCGCAATTATCTGTTGATGCCGCCTGAATAACCTGACCATGCTGTAGCGTGTGAGCAGGGACAAAGAAATAATTGTCTGAGCTACCGCCACAACCGTTCATATCAACTCTTACCCAGCCGCCAAAAGGTTTCGGCATGTCGCAACCAAATTTACAATTGGTGTCACCGGTAATTCCGGCATTATTAGCGTCTGACCATACGCCGCCATCGTTACAAGTAACGTGAGGTAAGCTTGTTTGAGCGGCAAGCGAGGTATATACGGTTGTGCCGTTAACGTTGGTTGTGCCGTTCAAGCAGCTTCCAAACACTTGTTGGCCTGGAACTGTTCTTGGATCAGTTGCATCAACTGCTGGAATTGTAGAGCGTGTTGTTTTTATTGCCGCACGTGTTGGGCATCTTCTTAATTCACAATCGTGAGTGCCATTGGCCAGAGTCAGGTAAACTCTGTCGATCTTGTTGCTATTGGCGCCGCTATCGTAGACGCAAGCCATTTGCGGCGCGGCTTCAGTGCCGAAATTTGCAGTCCAGAATAAATTGCTCACGCAAACGCCGGTAACTCTAGAACCACCAACGGCAACGGAATTTTTGAATCCGGTTGGAGTAGGTGATGGAAGCATGTAAGTGGAGTTGTTGATTTGGCCGTTATTTGCAGAACACATTACATCAACCGTGCTCCATTTACCATCCATTCCGCAATGGCGACGTAGCAAATAAATGTTGTTTGGGACGTTACTGTTGTTGAGTCTACCTTGCAGGAAGAAGGAAGCATCCAAAGTTGCTTCATTGTTCCAATTGCTCATATAAGCATCCTGGCCAAGCGGAGTTGACGGCCAGTTGACGGAAATTTGTCCGCTTCCTGCGGTGTTGTGTTGTGTGACGCCAACACCAATTCTGCTATCCACAGTGGCGCCAGGGCATTGATTAATACAACCATTAACTACGCCACCCCAAACGCTTGAAGTATAGCCGTTTGGTGCAGTTTGGATTTTACAAACCCTTTTCGGATTTTCTGCTGGTCGGGTTAGATCATTAGCAACATTTGGAGCTAGCGGGTCGCCGTTAATATCTTCGAATGGCGGATAAGGATTGGTAACATAGCCAGTGACGCAGCCGGTAAATTGGCCGCTAACTGAAGACGAGGCTGTCGGATAGATGCGCACTGATTTCACTGAGTCATTCAATCCATAATTTACGAAGCATGAAGCATTACCGTTCAAGGTTGCAGAAGTACCGGTGAAATTTGGTCCGCTATATATTGTTGCGCTGATGCCACTATCCAGAGTAAGCGAGCTTGAATCGCCCGGTAAGTTGTTAGGAAGGTTAACATAATCGCCAAGCGGAATATGAACTGACCAGCCACCATAATTACAATCTTTATAGAAAGTAGCACCGCTTTGCAGCACGCCCCAGGTTGCATAGCCATTGTTGGAATTGTTGGCATTGCCTTGTCCTGCGCCGCCTGTTCCATTTTCAGTAATTGCGGTACATGAAGTTGAGCAAGGATTTTTCACCGGCAGCCAGTTTCCTAAATAATCGCAGCTGCGTGTAGGTGGATGGCCGCCAGGGCTGGTAAAGAATCCGAGATTATTATTACAGATTCCGGTTGATACTGATTCACTTTGTATGCGAGACAAGCTGCGTGAAGCATTTGCTGCAGCAAAAGTTGCGCCGCCGGAATTTTGCCACAGGCTCCAGGCGGTATCATCACCAGAGCCGCTTGGTGTTGGTGGATTGATCGCCGGACAGGTAATGCGCTGGCAAACATTTGACGGATCGAGCCATTGGCCAAGCTGGTTACAACTGCGTGTCGGCAGGGTGCCGCCGGTATAAGAAGTGATAAGCCCGAAAAGTGAAGCCGTGACGGCGTTGCTGCCGGTAACGGTTCCCGAGTTGGTTGTAGCAAGCGCTCCGGCTTTCTTAAATCCGGTGATACAAGAATTTGCGGTTACTGTTTCAGGAAAATCATTGGTTTTAGTGAAACTTGGCCACAAGGCAAAACCGTGGCTTGTGCCTTTATTTTCGCCGGTTTCGAGCAAGCCGTAATTTCCCTGATAGAAGCCGTTGATGTCAGGGCCGCTGGTGAAAACTTCAGTGCAAGAATAACGCACGCACGGATTGCGAGGAGTATCTTCCCATTGAGCGACTCCGTCGGTATTGACGCAGGTTAATTTTGGTTTCAAAGCGGCACCGGTGGCCGGTGATTTTGCGTAAGTCCAGAAACCTTTACATTCACCATTAACATCGATAGTGCCAATAACGCTGGTTGCGAATTCGGCGTGACCTTTGAGTGGAATTGCGTTTGGAGCAGATTTGCCCTCGGTGCGATAGCGATGTGTAATATGAACTTTATTCAAAATATCCACCGCAGAAGTTCCGTAAACTGAATTGTTTAACGAGCTCGCAGTATATTCCGGATCATTTGGATTGCTGTTTGGAGTTTGGTTATAATCAATTGCCAAGCAAGTTTGTGGCAATGGCATATCGATACATAATCCGGCTTCGCGGGCAGTTTGTTGTCTCACTTCATAACCCACACCCGGATCAACATCATCAACTGCTTCAAGACATAGACAGTTTGGCGCTTTGCCACCCAAATCGCAATTAGTTGAAGGATCAGAGTCAGTTAAATATGGGCTTGCAGGGTTGATTACACATTTTCCGCGCAAGTTATTAGTGAGGTCATAAGCGATGATATTTTTTAACTTGCTGTCAAAGCCGCTAACAATGCAAAGCTCGTTAAACCAGCCATAAATATTTGAAGCCGGATCAGGATCGAGATTGGCATTAGTGTTAATTATGGTTGAATCGGCTGTGGTGGTGAAGCCTTTTTTACTATTGCAAAGCGGCAGCAGAATCTCGTTACAATTTTGGCGAACAGCGAGGAAAGAGTCCGTAGGCTGGTTAGCATTTAGTGCGGCGTAGTAATCGATCTCATTTTGCATACACTCAACATTGAGTTTGCTGCATTCTTCGCGCTGCACACAAACACCGTGACGCTCAGATGATGGATCGCAATTTGGAACAGTTTGGTCAGGATTGCTCAAAGTTACCGGCGTATTACATTCAGCGCCGTTTGAACTGCAAGATGTTGCGGGAGCGACACTGCTGCTGAGATAACGCATTACAAGGCTGGAATTGGTGAAAGTATTTCCATCGGCCGGATAGACCAATAATTTGCGGAGATCGATTAGCGGATTGATTGCTTTGAGAGCACTATTATCAATTTCAGGTTTGTTACGTTTAACGCATTTCACTCGTTGCGGATCGAGATAAATGCCGTCTGAATCTTTTACTTTGCGATATAAACAGAAAGTTGGTTGGCTGCCATCAGAGGCTAATTCTTCTTTGCGCACAAAAATTTCAACCGCGTAATTAAAGCCATTAACTGTTGTGGTGAGAGTGGTGCTGCCATTAGGGTCGCCGCCCGTTGCTTCATAGCCACTATAATTTATGCCCAAGCTTAATTTTTGTGTGGTGGCGCCAAATCTTACTTCAATTTCCGGATAGTTGAAATCTGTCGGGCCAAGTGGTTCGGCTAAAGTACCAACTGAAACTTCCTTCCCTCTTTTGAGACGTGAATTGATGATATAAAGCGGCGGTGTGAACATGTCTGGCGAGTTGGAGAGATTGGCCAGATTGTAGGTTCTTGGCGTATGCATGCGGTAAGGAACTTTAATACATTCATGTTCTTGGAACAATCTTCCTGAAGCATCGAGATAACCTCTGGCATAATCAGGTGTGCCGGCCGGGCGGTTATTTTCCTGATAAGAAATTTTGAAAAGTGTACGCCACACATTGGCAACGCCTTGTTCATCATTAGTGTTTTTAGATCCGGCGCAAGCGCCTCCCACGTTGGTCCCGGAGAAGCAAGTGCCATCAGCCATTTTTTCGGTTCCGTCATAATATTGTGCATCATAAGCCAAGGTTCCCTTCATATCGAGGAACGGGCATAGATAATCTTTATATTTAACCATCCTGATGCGGACATAAGTATCTATGGTGCTGGAACAACTTTTCGAGCCACCATAGAACATTCTTTCTGCGGCGCAATCGTTAGGATTACTATCTCTGAGTGTGAGGGTGCGGCAAACATCGTCGCCGCAATGTTGCGTATCGCATGAGCTAAAGGCGCAAGGAATTATACATTTTCTTTTACCGCAGCTGCTTTGTGGATCCATCGTATTATTATATCGCACACAAACATTGAGCGAGTGAGTAGCATCGCCTTCTACATAATCAGTTCTTACATAACCGCTAATGTAAGCGGTTTCTTTATCAGGTTTGCGATAAAGCAAGCTGTTGGTTCCGCAAAGATAGAGATAACCTTGTCCGCGATGGCCGATTTTGCTGGCGCCGCATGATGGAGGTGAGCGGGTGGAGAGATCCTCGGTGAACCAGCCAAATAAAATAGTATCAACGCCCCAGTAATCCTTTATATCACCGTCGCTATAGCATAAACGGCTGTGATTCATATTGCTGCGCAAAACGCCGCCACCTTGTAATGCCAGGCTTGAAGGTTGCGGGCGGTAGAACCAGGAATTAACTGTATCCGCCGTTGAACCGCTGCTGGTGGAGGTTGAAGATGGAGTACATTCCGGTTCGTTATTATTTTGCGGCAAGTTGCAATCGATCTTTTTGGTGCAATAGCCGCTGGAGCAAGTTGCTGGTGTGAGAGCATCAGTAAGTTGATCGCAGGAAGCATTAAGTGTGGTAGGATTGGAAGCTGCAAACGGCTGACAGCGGAACTGGCGGTTCAAAACCGGACGGCAAATGATTTTATTACACATTGTTGTTGACGAAAGATCATAGCCGGCATTGACGTAATTTTTATAAAGATCGACATAAGCCTGGCCTTGATCGAGAATTTTTTGCACATCATCAGGCTGTCTTTTTTTACAATATTTAGGATCGCAACTGTGATCTGTAACTGAAGCGGGATTGCAAAGATTATCGCAGGTATTGGCTACTGTATCTCCTATCTCATTAACAATGTTAGCAGGACAATCCGGATTTAGCGTGTTGTAGTTGCTGCCGCTGCAAAGAAGTTTTTTATAAACATAGGGAACACAAGATTCAGAAGAAGTGCGGCAATTATGTATTTGGCACATTGTATTGTTGGGGCGCACTTTAACATAAGGCAGTTGTGCTGCAGTAAATTCAAAACATTTAATGGAAGAACCGTCGCAATATTTTTTTGTTGCATCGTCAAATTTTGCTTCATTCAATTCATCGGGAGTAAGCATATTGCAATTAAACATCGTGCAAGCCGTGTTATGTGAATCAAGGCCGGTTGCCAGCTGGTGACATCTGCGGGCAATACAGTTGACGCCCGGATTAGCAGTGATACCGATTTCCGGGCTATCACAAAATCTCACGCAATCGCGATTGTGAACCGCAAAATCTTGTCCTCTAACGCCGGTGCCGCTGTCAAAAGACGGATCGTTACATCCTTTAACACAATCTTTGATTTGGTTATAAGCGCCATCCATTTGGATGCAAAGTGGCAAGTCGCTGAGATCAGCGCAATTAACGCGGCTATTTGGTATTTGCGAAGTAATCGAAGAAGACGGAATTGAATATCCAGCCCCCGGAACAGGGTGACAAAGAGGCAATCCGAAAAAAAGACAGTTATTTCCCGGCTGAATGGTGCCTGTAATGGTTCTACAATCAGGCAGAGATTGAGGGGTGACGATGTTTGAGAAGAAAATCGCAAAAAGGCCAAAACTTAAAACAACAAAAGCGGTTAGGTTCTTCACCAAGTTATTTTTAACCGTAGTCTTAAAATTTTGGTAATTCATCAAAAAGTGTGCAGAAGTAGTCGCCGCGCTGTTCGAAATTTTTCCATTGGTCTAAAGAAGCGCAAGCCGGTGAAAGTAAAATGTTCTTTTCTGATAGGCTAGATTTTTTTGAGTCAGAAAATGCTTTTTCAAAAGCTGTTTTTAAATCGCCGCATTTTTCAAAAGCTACAGAATTTTTTTCTAAAGTTTTTGCAAAATCTTCTGAGGCTTCACCAATCAAATATGCTTTGTGAATTTTTTTAAAATATGGCGTTAAATGTTCGATGCCGCCTTCTTTTGCTCTGCCGCCTGCAATCCAAAAAATATTGTCATAAGCTTTGAGCGCGTGCTCGGTTGATTCAGCATTTGTAGCCTTGCTATCATTGATGAAACGCGTATCGGCAATTTTTCCAACAATCTGCATGCGATGACGAAGTCCATGAAATTTTTTGATCAATGAAATTATTTTTTCTTCAACATTTTGCGCATCACCGCTTTGTAAAAAATGGCAGTAAGCAATCGCAAAAGCGAAAGCCATATTTTGGTCATTATGTTCGCCGCGCAAAAATTCTGATGTGAGTTCGAGTTCTGATTTTTGCGCAATATTATTTACTAATTTTCCACCGAAAAGTGAGACACCGTTTTCTTGAATTTTTTTCGTTGAGATTGGAACTAAAGTCGCTTTGAAATTTTTATCGGCTTTTAATTCGTCATAAACTTTTTTTGAATTTTCGTTATCGACATCAATTAGCGCGAAATCCCCAATAGTTTGATTGCGGAAAATTCTTTTCTTGGCTTCAATATAACCTTGCATCGAGCCGTGGCGATCAATGTGATCGGGCGTGATATTTAAAAGCGCAGCGATTTTGAAATGAGTTTGTGAAAGAAGATCAAGCTGAAAAGACGAAGCTTCAAAAATATAAGTATAATTTTTTTGCATTGGCACATCAAAACAAGGCACGCCAATATTTCCGCCAATTGCGGATGGAATTTTCAACTGCTCAAAAATAAATCCGCTAAGTGCTGTGGTCGTGGATTTTCCGTTGGTTCCGGTGATGGCGATATATTTTGCGGCAGAATTTTTGCGATAAAAAATTTCCATATCGCAAGCCAAAGTGGCGCCGCTATTTTTTACGTTTTCTAAAATTTTATGTTGTTTTGGAAAATAAAGTGGAATGCCGGGAGCAAAGCTAATCAAGGTCTCTGCATCATATTTAATTTCATCAGGTTTGGCAAATTTTAATTCCGGAAATTTTTTTTGATCTTGTTCAAGAGTCGTTAAATTATCATCAGTTGCAATTACATCATCACCATTTTTAGCCAAAAATTTTGCGGTTGAAATTCCAGAAATTCCAAGACCGTAGACGACATATTTCATGATTAGCGAAGTTTATTGATTGCATCTGCGTAATTTTTTGAGCCAAAAATATATGAGCCAGAAACCAAAACATCAGCACCGGCTGAAATCACGGTTTTCGCGGTTTGCTCATTGATTCCGCCGTCAACTTCAAGCTCGATTTTTTTACCAGTGCGCTCAATTTTTTTGCGCAAATTTTCGATTTTGTGCAATTGTGATGATAAGAATTTTTGTCCGCCGAAACCCGGATTCACCGTCATCACCAAAATCAAATCAATTTTTTCCAAAACATAATCCAGTACATCTTCATGGCTTGATGGAACTAGTGAAACACCGGCTTTTTTGCCGTAAGATTTAATCAATTCAATTGAGCGATCTAAATGTGTTACCGCTTCAGCGTGAATTGTGATAATGTCGGAACCTGCTTCAGCAAAGGCTTTAACGTGATTATCAGGATTATTGATCATCAAATGCACATCGAAAGGTTTGCTGGAGATTTTGCGCAGCGATTTCACCACTTCATTGCCAATCGTGATATTTGGCACGAACGCGCCATCCATAACATCGATGTGAATATAATCAGCGCCGGCTTTCTCAATTGCTTGAATTTCTTGGCCAAGTTTTGCGAAATCAGCCGAGAGGATTGAGGGAGAAATTTTGATCATGAGATTATTTATTTTTGCAGGAGATCGCAGTTAGATCGTAAATTGGATGCTCCAAGCCTGAAATTGAAGGTGTTGAAGCAAACATCCAGCCGTAAAAAATTCGCTCTTCAATATTTTTGTGATCTTCATTTTTAGTTTCGAAAACTTCGATGAGCATTTTGCTGTCTGGCTTTTGATCGAGTGGTGCTTGCCAACATTTATGCGCGATAATTTTTAAGCTGCCGAAAGAAATTTTTTCGCCGATTTTTGCTTCGATGATTGAAGTTTTAGCGGTGGTTTTATTCAAACCTTGAATCACCGCAACGCCGGTAAAACGTGAGGGATCAATATTGTCGGAAGGTGCGTCAGGAGTTTGCGCAAAGGCAAGTGAAGAAAAAAATATTGCCGCGAAGAAAATTTTTGTGCTGTGTGAAAATTTATTTTTTTTCATTTTTTCCCGCTTCTTTTTTGTCATTGGCGCTAAAGATAAATTTGCCCAAAAGATCTTCGAAATTTACTGATGATTGCGTATATTCAATTTCATCGCCGCCTTTGAGATTTTCTGTATCGCCGCCTGGAGAAATTGAAATATATTTAGAACCTAAAAGTCCTTCAGAAGAAATTTTTGCCGAAGAATCAGCCGGAATTGCAACACCATTTGCAATGTTGAGACGAAGCACGGCGCGAAAATTTTCCTCATCCAAACTTTGTTCAACAACTGAACCAATTTTTATGCCGGCAATTTTCACATCAGAGCCGCCGGAAATTCCATCCGCATTATCAAATTTTGCGATTATATGATAACCGCTTGCAGTGCCGACTTTAGCGCTGCGAAAAGAGGTGACGAAAAAAAATATCGCGCAAAAAAGCACGAAAGTTCCAACGATAATTTCGAAGTAATTATTATTTTTATTCATTTGGTTTCCATGCTTGATATTGTGAGGAAGTTTTTGGTGCAGAGGTGTTTTTTGGTGAGTAAGAATTTTTGGTGCCGGTAAGATTTGGCATATGAATTTTTTGCCAAGAAAATTTGTGGGTATTGATATTAACTGGCACAATATTTGTAGTGTAATGCAGCCAGCCGAACCATTCCGCCGGTACTTTTGAAGGCTCGGGCATGCCGTTATAAACTACGAATCTTTTACCTTTTTTATTTTGAAAATATTGGTTGCCGAATTCGTCAGCGCCAATTTTTTTCGATGAAAGTTTTATGAAAATTCTGTTGATTAGATCCATTGTGTGCGGAAAAATTTATGAATAGAAATGAAGCCCGCTGTTTAGGAAGCGGTTTAGCAAAAATCAATCCAAAATGAATTTAGATTTAAAGCAAAGTGAAATCGCGGCGCGCCTTGAGGGTTTGGCGCATCAGCTCGAAGAAAATTCGGCGCAAAATTTTTTCCAAAAAATTATTTCAAATAAAAACCGCATCAAAAGTTTTTATATTTATGGCGATGTCGGCCGCGGCAAAACCATGTTGATGAAAAAATTTTATGAGGCGCTTGAAAAAACGCCGAAAATTTATTTTCACTTCAACGCTTTCATGCAAAAAATTCATGAAGCTTTGCGCGATATCCGCAGTGAAAAAAAAGATGTGAAAGATGAGTTGATCCTTGCAGTTGAACGCGTGGTTGGTGAGAAAAAAGTAATTTGTTTTGATGAATTTCAAGTTGTCGATATTGCTGATGCGATGCTGCTATCGCGCATTTTCTCTTATCTTTTTGAAAAAGGTGTTGTGGTGGTTTTTACTTCAAATTCCTATCCGCGTGATCTTTATAAAAACGGTTTGCAACGCGAAGTTTTTTTAGAATTTGTTGAACATGTTTTGCTTAAAAATTGCGAAGTTTTGTTTCTCGATTCGCCAGTTGATTATCGCAAACAATATCGTGATTCGCTCACCAAACGCTATTTTATTTCCAATCAAAAAAATCGCGAAGAAGTGCGAAATATTATTGAAGCTTTTGCGGAAGGCAAAAAAGCTAAATCAAAAAAACTGATGGTGTGGGGCAGGGAGCTCAAGATCCGCAAGACTTACGGCAAAATCGCGGTTTTAACTTTTGATGAATTATGTCGCAATCCACTGTCCGCATCTGACTATCGCGCGATATGTCAAAATTTTGATTTGATTTTTTTGTTGAAAGTTCCGTCAATGGCGAAAGAAGATGTTAATGAAGCGCGTCGTTTGACGCTTTTCATTGACGAAATTTACGAAAATAAAACCGCCCTCATAATTCTTGCCAAAGCAACTTCCGAAAAAATTTTTTTAAATGTCGGAGCTGACGCCGCAAAGCGTTCGGTCTCGCGTTTGAATGAGATTAAGTCGGATGCTTATTGGCATGGAAGTAAAATTAAATAAAATTGATAGATTATGTCTCGTAAAGGACCTAAAGGATCAAACTTTGTACGCGCCGGTTCATTCACTTCATTGAATGCTCTAGTTGATGATAGTGAGAATGCAGGTCAAAGAGCAATGCCACCGCTTGACACTGAAGATCTTGAGGAGGAGCACTATGATAGAAGAACAACTTATTATGATGCCCTTCCTCCCCTTCCTCCTGTTAGGACTAGGAAGAAAATGCCATTACTAACGGATTCCTTATATGAGGAACCTTTTGTGCCTGATGTAAGAAGAATGTATGATGGAAGAATGTATGATATAGGGGATGAGGATGGGGATGTTGATCTTTTTTATTTACCAGATTCAGCTCCAGCTACGCCGGTCCCAAGTTCTGGAGGATCATTCAGAGGACATTTGGGAGGTACTCCTCCAGGATCAGGAGGAGTCCCAGTTCCACCAGTTCCGCCGTTAGGTTCAGGGCTCGGGCCATTTCCGGATATGAAGAGATCATTAAGAAGAAGACCTGCTGGCATGACAGGAGCGGCTGCCGTGGCTACGGCTCCTGTTGTTGCGGCAGTTCCTATTGAGGGAGATACACTTCCTCCAAGGCCGAAAAAAAGAGATTTCAGCGGAACTACCAATGCTGAACTGCGCGGTAAGTTGGATAAATTGGTAGATGAACTTTTTGCTGAGCCGAGTCTTACTAAAGAACAAGTGGAAGACGCCGCAAAAAAACATGGGGTGGATGGTTTGACTCCGCCTTTGAATGCGGCCGCTCTCGTCGGTTTCATCAAGAGAATGAAAGATGGTAAAGCAAAAGTGTCTGCAGAAGATGCAACTTTAGTTGGTCTCGTAGTTGGTGCAAATGACGGAGATTTAAACCATCTGGATTTTGTCCGCGATGCCTCAAAAGCAGTTACTACATTCGTTGCACAACGAATCCTTTTGAAAAATACCGAAGCTTTGATCAAAGACCAAGGTGTTAAATTGCTCAAGCAAATGGCTCCTGGCGAACAAGCCGGGCTTGGAAAAGCTTATAGTGAAGTTTCCAGAATAGGAGAAATCGATTGGCTGGCACTTGGAACTGCCACCAGATTTGAGCAGGTGGTTCATGCTCAACATGACAAATCGAAAGGAGATCCGCGTAAAAATTTAGACTCTTATAGTGATGTAACTTACACCCAATTTGCCTCATTTACACGAAACAGTGTTGAGCTTGATATAGCAAAAGAGCGTGAAGATATTGATGATATCAGAGCAAGCAGTCTTTCACCTGAGGAACAAGAAGAGCAAATCAAACCTCATCAAGCACGCATCGACAGACAATATCTCACTGAAGCAGCAACTTTATTCGGCTCGCTAGATAGAACAGGAAATGTCAAAGCTGATTTCACGCGCGGCCTTTCGCAAACAAATTCTGCGGGGATTTTATTTGTGAAGCTGGCGGAAGATACCAGCGGAATTCGGAAAACGGTGATTGATGCTCATCAGAGGGTATTCGATGATGACGTTGAGAATCGCCAACTCGTAGATCCCGATCAGCGAAATAGAATTTTTACCTTATCTACACAAAAGCTTTCACCATTAATCGCTGCGGTAAAAGGTCAATCAGCTACTTCTATAGCTGACGCGGAAAGAATCAGACAAGTTAGAGAAGCGGTTCCTCTGCACAAGATTAACGCGGCCCGCGCGGTTGTTGCTGGTTATTTAGAAGGTGGTGCACTTAATTGGCACGATACAACGCGTATCACTCTTAACAATGAAATTGATATTTTAACCAACGGAACGGATGATGAGAAGCAAAGATTGGTTGAAAAATATTTAGCTATTCCAATTAACCGCGATAATCTATTTGACCCTGTTGTAGCCGCGCCAGATCTTCAAGCTAAAGTTAGAGCTTTGGTTGATATTAATAGAGATCGCTTGCGAACCATTGCTTTGATATATAAATTCATAACTCTGGAAGGTTGGAAAACATTCGACGATCTTACTCCGTCCAACACTACTTTCGCTACTCCGGGTCTTTATGAAAAAGACGGTGAAAAAACGATGCGCTCAAGTGGTATAACAGGTACCAGAGTTGAAGAAACAGATGCTGCCGGCACTATACTCACTCATCCTGGAGTTGAAGTTACCGACACCGGTTTGGTAATCCAGGTTTTCAAGAAAAATGCCGGTTATGAAGAGCAATATAGACAATTCCGCGCTTTAGGTGACGGAGATTTTAGCGGCGAGCCGATTTGCGTGCTTTCGCGCTTTGACGATCGCGAGTCCGGACTTGACGGCATGCCACATTCTTCAGAAAATAAATATTGTCTTACCACAATTTCTGCTGCTGGTGCTACCAATACTTACATCACTGAAGCAACTTTCAAAAAACTTGAAGATCTAAGCGCCGAAAAATTCAAGCTTCTTGCTGGGCACATGGCGAAAGTTGAAGGCTTGAAGCAGATTAAAAATCTTATGCTCGTTGCTGCCGGTGATTTATATCATGAACGCCGAATGGATGAAGGTAGAGCTTTGGTAAAAAGAGCCAAAATTTTCGAACAATTAGTCGCAGATATAGAATTTACTGATAGTGATAATGCTGAGAGTAGACAAGAAAAGATCGATAGATTAAACAGATTTTTTAGTGATCAGCTAACAAGGCGTCAGGATGAAATCGCCCGCATGTTTGATGGCTTCGATGACACTAACCCACCACAACCAAGCGATATAGAAGAATTCAACAAATTCCTTTTAAACGAAGGAATTTTTGTGCCTGATCCTGCGGGAGCTGGCCCGAATGATGGGGTGGTTTTTTCAGCTACTGATAGTTGGAATCAAATTATTGCAAAAAAATTGCTCGTTGAACAGCATCTCGCTGACAATAAAGAAAGAGTAACCGAGCAAGAATTGCCGGCAGATTTTGCACCTCGTGTCAAAGAAATTAACGATCAGTTGTTAAGCGGCACGCATGCAACAGAAGAGATGAAAGCTAAAGCGAAGGGATATGCTTCGCACGCTGTGCAGCAAACTTTGTCGAATCAGGCGGCTCAAGCTATGCGCAATAGTAATATGCGCATAAGGTTGGATAAATCACAAGTTGATGATTTTATTGATCGCTTCAGCGGTAGATTCGAGCTTGATCGTGAAGGAAGAAGAATTCCAAAACCGATACATACCGGTGTTGATGGCTCGTTGTGGATGAATGCTACAAATAAGAGCGATCTAGAAACTTTATTGACAAAAGCGGAAATTCCTGTGTCCCCGGTTCCGGGCATTTCAATCTTCAAGCCCAGATTGAATGAAAGAGGTGCAATTAAATTTAAAGATAAAAGCAAAAACTTATCCAACGCCCAAGCCAATTTTGCTTCAGTATGTTTTACTGCTGACGAAGACGGGAATTTCACCGGTGATGACACCGCTTATATCTGCCTGCCTGGTGAAAATGTTTATATCAAAGTGATGGTAGCTAGAATTGATGGTGTCGATTCGGTAGATAAGAAAACTCCAGTGAAAAAAGGCCAGGTGACAATTTATTCTGACCAAGTTTTTTTCAAGGATGCGAATGGCATCTATACTGGCGTTTCAACCGAGACTGCTCTTATCAAGGATTCTCCACTCACTAAAAGATTCGGTAAAGAGGCAGGAGATCGAATCAGAAAGGCGGCAGAAAAATTCAGCATTGTTGCCACTTCAGTTTGTGGTAATGAAAGAGGTTCAGTTGCGGTAATGATGAATGGCCACAGCATGGAGAACCATAATTATAACCAAAGACTTTCTCCATTCCGTGATCCGAAAGAACCGGATCGCAATATCTCGGCTACTTTCGAGCTTGATGCTAACGGCATAATTAAAGCGGATAATCCGCTGCCGTCTCATACATCTGCATTATTGCCAGGTCGCGAAGTTATAGCGCGCCGCTGTGTTGAAGTTGAGGCTTTTAAAAAATCTGAGGATGATCCTGACATTGTGAAGGATTTTAAAGTAGTTCTCAGAATTTCTGCGGTAAAAAAAGACGCAACAGAAGAGGTTAAATTAGTCAAATCAGGGTTTTTCATTGAGACCATAAATGAAAAAGGCGAAGTGCAATATAAACCCCTAACTAAGGAAGAACTTCAAAAAGTTTACACTAAAAGTGATGATGAGATCGAAGAAAAAATCACTGAGATCAAGGAGCATGTCAAAACACATGACGTCGCTGTGGCTGTTAAAACCCATGCCGGTAAAGATGAGATAAAAGTTCTGCGCTCAACTGATAAAGATACAACTTGGTATGGTGGCAGAAAATATAAAGATGATGAGAAAGTGACTGATTTGAAGCAGAAAGAAACCGGCGGATTCTTCAGCACAGAAGATGTCAAGATTGATCCAAGTTCGGTAGTTCATCCAATTGAAGCTCGGAAGATGGAAATTAATCCTACACTTGTAAAATCGAAGTAATAACCCATCTGCGATGAAACACCAAACTCTAGAATACAATGTCATAGTAATTGGCGCGGGCCATGCCGGAATTGAAGCGGCATGTGCCTCGGCGCGTCGTGGTGCCAAAACTCTTCTCATTACCAAATCACAAGAAAATCTCGGCGAAATGTCCTGCAACCCGGCAATTGGCGGCGTGGCGAAAGGAACAATTGTTCGCGAAGTTGACGCGCTTGACGGCGTAATGGGTCGCGCCACCGATATGGCGGGCATTCATTTTCGCATTTTAAACGCCTCAAAAGGTGCGGCTGTTCATTCGCCACGTGCACAGGCTGATCGCAAACTTTACAAAAAAGCCATCAATAAAATTTTAGAAAATTATCCGAATCTCGAAATTATTTTTGACTCGGTTGAAGATATTGAAATTTCGGATGGAAAAGTTGCGGGCGTCATAACAGCAAGCGGCTCTAAGTTTGGAGCAAAATCTGTAGTACTGACAACGGGAACTTTTTTGCGCGGCATGATCCATATCGGCGAAGAAAAAATTCCCGCCGGCCGCGTTGGCGAAGCGCCATCTGTTGGTATCTCAAAAACTTTGGAGCGCCATAATTTTTCTCTCGCGCGCCTCAAAACCGGCACCCCGCCGCGCATTCATCGCGATTCGATTGATTTTTCCAATCTCGAAAAGCAAGAAGGAGATAATCCGCCAATTCCGTTTTCATTTTTAAATTCGCAAGTCGAAGCGCCGCAAACCAGCTGCTACATCACTTACACCAATCAAAAAACTCACGAGATCATCCAAAAAAATTTGCACCGCTCTGCAATGTATGGCGGCCATATTTCAGGAACGGGGCCGCGTTATTGCCCTTCAATTGAAGATAAAATTCATCGCTTTTACGACAAAGAGCGTCATCAAATTTTCTTAGAGCCTGAAGGTTTGGATTCAGATTTAATTTATCCAAATGGCATCTCAACTTCGCTGCCGCTTGATGTGCAAATCGAATTTTTAAAAACCATTCCTGGTTTGGAAAATTGCGTGGTGACGCAAGCGGGCTATGCCATTGAATATGATTTTGTTGATCCGCGTGAACTTTTACAAACTTTGGAAACTAAAAAAATCCGCGGTTTATTTTTCGCCGGACAAATCAACGGAACAACCGGTTACGAAGAAGCAGCCGGGCAGGGACTTGTTGCCGGAACCAACGCCGCAATAACTGCGCTTAAAAAAGTTCAAGATAGTGAATCAGGGTCCCCCTTAGGGGGGCGAGCTGACGCGTTAGCGCAGCAAAGGGGGTTGCATAATCCAGATGAATTTATTTTGGATCGAGCTAACAGTTATATTGGTGTGATGATTGATGATCTCACAACTCTTGGCACTACAGAACCTTATCGCATGCTAACTTCACGCGCCGAATATCGCTTAAATTTGCGCTCGGATAATGCGGATGATCGCTTAACTGAACTGGGAATTAAATTTGGAATTGTTGGTGAAAATCGTGCGAAAATTTTTGCGCAAAAAAAATTAAAAATCGCGCAGGCGAAAGAAATTCTCGAATCGTTAAAAATCTCGCCAAATAAATTAGCTGAATTTGGAGTTGCGGTAAAACAAGATGGAATTGTTCGAAATGCTTTTCAGCTTTTAACTTTTCCAAATATTGATTTCGCTTTGCTTGAAAAAATTTGGCCGCAAATTTCTCAAATTGATGAGGCAATAAAAAAGCAAATTGAGATAAACGCCACTTACGCTTCTTACATCAAACGCCAACAACAAGACATCGAAATTTTCCGCCAAGATCAGCACATGAAAATTCCGCTTGATATTGACTATTCTTCTATACAAAGTCTTTCAAATGAAGTGCGTGAAAAATTAAGCAAATTAAGGCCGCCAACAATTGTGGCAGCTTTTAAAATTCAGGGCATTACACCAGCATCCATCATGGCCGTGATGGTTTACATCCGAAACAACAAAAACAAAAATGCAGAATAAATTTCTAATAAAACCGCTAAAAAGTTTTGTACTTTTTTTGACGGTTTTTGCGCCTTGTTTTTCTCCGGCTTTTTCTCTGGCCCAAGATGCCGCAATTTCCACTTCGCAAATCGCCAAAGATATTGAAAAAAGCATGATTTTTGAAAAAGAATCACGCGAAAAAATTGATTTCTACCGCACCGATAATTCCAAGAAAAAAAGCAGCTTCACCATCAAAAGCAAAGATTTCGCTAAGGATGATAAAACCAGTTCGGTTGATATCGTCGTTAACAGCGAAAATGTTGGCAGCTTAGATTTGCGCGAGAAAGAAAAATTGGCTTATAATGCTGCGTTGATTGAGCAATATGAAGTGGCCATCGAACTTTATAAACAAATTCTCGTCAAAGAACCAAATAATAACGACATCAAATTTGCGCTCGCCACGGTTTATCAAAGGCTAGGGCAGTTTGCACAGGCGAAAAATATTTATTCGCAATTGCTCAAATCAGGCACTGAAAATCAGGATGCAGTGATTGGAAATCTACTTTCAATAATTACTGATGAATCGCCACGCGAGGCAGTTTACCTGATCTCACGCCTTTCAACCGAAAATCCAAAATCCGCAACGATCCTTGCTAGCGCCGGCAATGCTTATGACCGCGTTAATGATTATGACCATGCCATCAGCATGTTTGAGCGCGCGATAAATATCGATTCAACCCGCCTTGATTATCAATATAACCTGGCGCTGATCTATGACAAAACTTCTAATTACGAAAAGGCGCTCGGCCTATATTCCCAGCTGGTTAAAAATGCTTCTGATGGCCAGGGCATTCCACTTGATCAGGTAAAAAAACGAATCGAATTTATCCGCCAGAAGCTATGATCGAAAAACTTCTCACTTACGCAAAAAAGCAAAATGCTTCCGACCTGCATATTTCTACTGGAGCCTTTCCGATCTTGCGGGTTGATGGCGAAATGATGGTAATTCCAAACACGCCTGAGCTTGCCAAAACTCAGGTTGCAACCATGATTTCTTCAGTTATGACTGCGGAGCAAAAAAAGGCCTTTGAAGAAGAGTTGGAAATCGATTTTGCAGTGCAAATTGGTGATAGCATGCGTTTTCGCGTTAATGCTTTCCACACCATTCACGGCCCGGCAGCGGTGTTTCGCGATATTCCAATTGAAATTCGTAGCCTATCTGCACTTCACGCGCCGGAAGTTATGCGCTCACTGGCTAATTGCTCAAAAGGATTAATTTTGGTGGTTGGCCCAACCGGCAGTGGCAAATCAACAACGCTCGCCGCTTTGGTCGATCACATTAATGATAATTATACCGCGCACGTAATCACCATCGAAGATCCGGTTGAATTTGTGCATAAAAATAAAAAATCTCTCATCAATCAACGTGAAGTCGGAACCACGACAAAATCTTTCTCCGCTTCACTGCGCAGTGCTTTGCGTGAAGATCCTGACGTTATTTTAGTTGGTGAAATGCGTGATCTTGAAACCATCCGTCTCGCGCTAACTGCGGCAGAAACCGGACATTTGGTTTTGGCAACTTTGCACACTTCGTCGGCTTCGCAAACAATTAACCGCATTATTGATGTGTTCCCGCCGCAAGATAAGCCAATTGCGCGCACTATGCTTTCCGGCTCCATCAAAGCTGTGATCTCGCAACATCTTTTGAAAAAAACTGCCGGCGGCAGAATGGCGGCTTACGAAATTATGATCGCGAATTCGTCGATTCGCAATTTGATCCGCGAAGATAAAATCCCGCAAATTAATTCCATCATCGAGCTCGGCAAAAAAAATGGCATGTGCTTGATGAAAGACTCAGTCACTGAGTTGCTCAACAAAGGCTTTATCTCTAAAGAAACCGCTTTAGCAGCCCTCGCATATAACGAATAATTACCTATGAAATCATTGTTTCGCACTAAATCTGTTGAGTCAGTTCTTGAATCTGTAAAAAAGAAAACGCTGAAAAAAACGCTAGGCGCTTTTGATCTTGTTTTACTTGGCGTTGGTGGCGCGATTGGCGTTGGCATTTTCGTTCTTGCTGGAATTGTTGCCGCAAGACATGCCGGCCCGGGTGTTGCAGTTTCATGTTTGCTTGCTGCAGTTGTTTGTATGTGCGCCGGTCTTGCTTATGCCGAATTTGCTTCAGTTGTTCCGGCCTCTGGCAGCGCTTATACTTATTCTTATGTTTCGCTTGGTGAATTTGTCGCGTGGCTTGTTGCTTGCGGTCTGGTTTTGGAATATACGGTGGTTGCCGCCACAGTTTCTGCGGGCTGGTCGGGCTATTTTGTCGGAATTTTAAAGCAGGGTGGAATTGATTTACCCGCAGCTTTCACCACTGTTCCCTCTGAAGGTGGCATCGTAAATCTTCCGGCAATTATCATCATCATGTTCGTTGGCGCGCTGCTTTATCGTGGCACCAAAGAAAGCGTTATCGCCAATCGCATTTTGGTTGGAATCAAGCTCGTTATCATCACGATATTTTTGATCGTTGCAGCGCCACACATCAAAATGGAAAATTATGCCAACTTCCTGCCTTATGGCTGGAGTGGTGTGTTGCTTGGTTCAGCAACAATCTTTTTTGCTTATACCGGTTTTGATTCTCTCGCAACCGCAGTTGAAGAATGCAAAAATCCCAAGCGCGACATGCCAATTGGCATCATTGTCGGGCTTTTGGTTTGTGCCACGATTTATGTTTTAATTTCACTCGCGCTCACCGGAATTTCCAACTATACAACTCTCGATAATCCTGAACCAATGGCGCGCGCACTTCGCGAAAATGGCAGCCACATCGGATCGGCTCTGGTTGCTGGTGGCGCCTTGATTGGTATGGTTACAGTTTTGCTGGTGATGATGTATAGCCAATCGCGCATTTTCTTCGTAATGTCGCGCGATGGTTTGCTTCCGGAAGCTTTCAGCACTGTTCATAAAAAATATGGCACTCCGCATTTTAGCTGCGTCTTCGTGGTAATTGCGGTTTCACTAATGTCAGGTTTTACGCCAATTAAAATTTTAGGCGAACTCAGCTCGCTTGGCACTTTATTTGCCTTCTTTATTGTTTCGATTGGCGTTTTAGTTTTGCGATTCACGCGTCCTGATCTGCAAAGAAGTTTCAGATGCCCGTGGATTTATGTGGTCGCACCTTTTGCGATCATTAGCTGCGGCTATTTAATTTATACTTTGCTTCACGAGACAGGTCGTCCAGCCTTGATCTGGTTTAGTTTCGGCCTTGTAGTTTATTTTGCATATAGCCGTCGCAACAGTAATTTGAACGCTGTAAAGCAAGTTTCCAATTAGCATTTCATGAAAATTTTTCGCAAAAAAAGCATCGAAGAAATTATCAATAATGCCAAAAAAAATCCGCTGAAACGCACGCTCAGCGTTTTTGATTTGGTGATGATCGGAGTTGGTTGCGCAATTGGCATGGGCGTTTTTGTGATCACCGGAATTGTCGCCGGAAAATATGCCGGCCCGGCAGTTTCACTTTCATATTTAATCGCCGCAATCGTGTGCATTTTAGCCGCGCTAACTTACGCCGAATTTGCCGCGATGGTTCCGGTTTCCGGCAGCGCTTACACTTATTCTTACGCTTTGATGGGTGAATTTTTGGCCTGGGTTATCGGCTGGGGTTTAATTCTCGAATATGGCATCGGTGCTTCAGTGGTGGGTTCGGGCTGGTCGGGCTATGTTGTGGGGATTCTCAAAACAATAGGCTATGTCGTGCCCGAACAATTCACCAAATCACCGGCAGATGGCGGCATCATCAATATTCCGGCGATGGGAATTATTTTCTTCATCAGCGTTTTGGTTTATCGCGGCACCAAAGAAAGCGTGATGTTAAACCGCATTTTAGTTGGCATCAAATTAACCGTAATTTTTATTTTCCTCGTTATCGCAGCGCCGATGGTTTCAATGTCGCACTGGGAAAATTTCATGCCTTTTGGTTTTCAGGGTGTGATCGTTGGTGCAGCGATTGTTTTCAATGCTTATATCGGGTTTGACGCGGTTGCAACTGCCGCCGAAGAATGCAAAAATCCGGGACGGGATTTGCCTTTTGGTATCATCGGCTCACTGGTTGTTTGCATGATAGTTTATATCTCCGTTGCTTTGGTGCTAACCGGAATTGCTGATTATACTACGCTCAACAATCCTGAACCTTTGGCGCGCGCACTTCGCGAAAATGGCAACAGCTTTGGTTCGGCCTTGATTGCAACCGGCTCGCTTGCCGGTATCACTTCAGTTTTGTTGATTTTGATTTATGGCCAATCGCGCATTTTCTTCGTGATGTCGCGCGATGGTTTGATCCCACCGATTTTTAGCAAAATGCATAAAAAATATGACACGCCAAATTTCAGCGTCGTGCTCACTTCAGTTGCCGCGATGCTTGTTGCAGGCCTACTGCCGCTTGAACTTCTCAGCTCACTTACTTGTATTGGAACTTTATTTTCTTTCATGATCGTCTCAATTGGCGTTTATGTTTTGCGCAAAACCGAACCAAACATCAAACGTCCATTCAAATGCCCGGCGATTCACATCATCATGCCGCTTTCAGTTGTAAGCTGCGGCTATCTGATCTCCACTTTATTGCCGCGCAACGGCCATTGGTTCTTACTCTGGACTCTTGCGGGACTAGTCGTATATTTTGCTTACGGCTATCGCAAAAGCCCTCTCAACAAACATTCTAAAAACTAAAAATGACGGAAAAATTTGTTTATTCTTTCGGTGACGGAAAATCTGAAGGCGATGCTTCGATGAAAAACTTGCTTGGCGGCAAAGGTGCGAACCTTGCTGAAATGTCAAAAATGGGTTTGCCGGTTCCGCCGGGATTTACCATCACCACTGAAATGTGTGATGTTTATTACAAAAATAACAAAAAATTTCCTGACGCACTAAACCAGCAAGTTGCTGAAGCAATCAAAGAAGTTGAAGAAAAAATCGGCGCCAAATTTGGTGATGAAAAAAATCCGCTGCTTTTCTCAGTGCGCTCCGGCTCTAGAGCCTCAATGCCTGGCATGATGGACACCGTTTTGAATTTGGGTTTGAATGATAAAACTGTTCAGGGTTTGGCAAAAAATTCTTCGAATAGCCGATTCGCTTTTGACTCTTACCGACGTTTTATTCAGATGTATTCGAACGTAGTTTTGGAATTAGATCATCATAATTTCGAAGTGATCTTGGATGAGAAAAAACAAGAAGTTGGCGCCAGCGCTGACACTGATCTAACTGCAGAAGATTTAGAAGATTTGGTTATTCGCTACAAAGCGGAAGTAAAATCCCAATATAAAAAAGATTTCCCGCAAGATGTTCACGAACAACTTTGGGGCGCAATCACTGCGGTGTTTGCATCATGGATGAATGACCGCGCCATTACTTATCGCCAATTAAACGATATTCCAGAATCGTGGGGAACCGCGGTAAACGTGCAGTCGATGGTGTTTGGAAATATGGGCGAAACTTCTGCAACCGGAGTTGCTTTCACGCGTAATCCATCAACTGGAAAAAAAGAACTTTACGGCGAATATTTAATCAACGCACAAGGCGAAGATGTTGTTGCCGGAATCCGCACGCCGCAATCAATCACAATTTCTGGCAAAGAACAACTCGATTCAAAACTTCCTTCAATGGAAGAAACTATGCCTGATGTTTTTGCTGAATTGGTGAAAATTTATCACAAGCTCGAAGCGCATTATCGCGATATGCAAGATATCGAATTTACCGTGCAAAATAAAAAATTGTGGATGCTACAAACCCGCAATGGCAAACGCACGGCGCACGCTGCGGTGAAAATCGCGGTTGATATGGTGAATGAAAAATTGATCACCAAAAATGATGCTTTGAAGAGAATCGATCCGGCAAGTTTAGATCAGTTATTGCATCCAACTCTTGATCCAAAAGCCAAAGTTCAAATTATTGCTAAAGGCCTTCCGGCATCTCCGGGCGCGGCTTCAGGCGTTGTAGTTTTCTCTTCTGCTGAAGCTGAGAAAAAAGCATCAAATGGCGAAAAAGTAATTTTAGTTCGCATCGAAACTTCTCCAGAAGACATCAAAGGCATGCACGTATCACAAGGAATTCTAACCGCTCGCGGCGGTATGACTTCACACGCAGCTGTTGTGGCGCGCGGGATGGGAACACCTTGCGTTTCAGGTGCAGCTGGTCTTCACGTTGATCACAAAGGACAATTTTTCACTGCTAACGGCGTGAAAGTAAAACAGGGCGAAACCATTACCATCAACGGCTCAAACGGTGATGTAATTCTTGGTTTAGTTCCAACTTTAAAACCAAATTTATCGGGCGATTTCCAAACCATCATGAAATGGGCTGATGAAGTTCGCGTGCTAAAAGTTCGCACCAACGCCGAAACTCCGCTTGATTGCCAAACCGCGCGCGACTTTGGCGCAGAAGGCATCGGCCTGTGCCGAACTGAGCATATGTTTTTCAATGAAGATCGCATCATTTCAGTTCGCGAAATGATTTTGGCTGAAACTGTTGAAGGCAGAAAAAAAGCTTTGGCAAAATTGCTACCAATGCAGCGCAAAGATTTTGTCGAGATCTTCAAAATCATGGCCGGATTGCCGGTTACAATCCGTCTTCTCGATCCACCTTTGCACGAATTTTTGCCACACAAAGATAACGAAATTGCTGAAGTTGCGCAAGCTCTAAATGTTGAAGTTGATTACGTAAAACATCGCACGCACCAATTGCAGGAACAAAATCCTATGCTTGGCCACCGCGGTTGCCGCTTAGGAATTTCTTATCCGGAAATTTATGAAATGCAGGCACGCGCAATTTTCGAAGCTGCATCAATTGTCAAAAAAGAAAGTGGTAAAGATGTGTTGCTTGAGGTGATGATTCCTTTGGTTGCGACCAGAAAAGAAATCCAAATCATGCGCGAATTAGTTGTGCGCATTGGCAAAGAAGTTGAAAAAGAGCAGGGCCAGAATCTGCAATATATGGTTGGCACAATGATCGAGCTTCCTAGAGCCGCTTTGCTTGCTGATCAAATCGCGCAAGAAGCAGAATTTTTCAGTTTTGGAACTAACGATTTAACGCAAACAACTTTTGGTTTAAGCCGCGATGACTCTGCGAATTTCCTCGGCCACTACCAAAAAGCCGGAATTTTTGAAAAAGATCCATTCGCCGAATTAGACCAAGAAGGGGTAGGCGCATTAATCAAAATCGCTGTCGAAAAAGGAAAAATCGTGCGCCCTGACATCAAACTTGGAATCTGCGGCGAACACGGCGGCAATCCTGCATCAATTGAATTTTGCCATCGCACCGGATTGAATTATGTAAGCTGCTCACCTTATCGCGTTCCGATTGCGAGATTAGCGGCGGCTAGAGCGGCGTTGTAAATATAAGTATAAACCCGGTGCTGGGCGGGATTTGTAATCCCGCCCTAACGTTCATGCAATCAACAAGGCATGAATTGTAAGGGCGGAGTTGCAAACTCCGCCCAGCACTTAGGTAACCCCGCTCCGTCATCTGCTGTCACTCATCACAAACCGTTCTAAAAACTATCACCTCTCCCTCGCTCCTCCGTCTTTTGCTTTCTAAACTTGTATTGCTCGAAAAAATCTGCCACGAAGTAAAATCTTTCTCAAACCTCACAAATTTTGAATTATGAAAAAACTTCTCGGCATTTTTATGCTTATTCTTTTTGTCAGTGAATCAGCTTTGGCAATTACTATGCCAGCCCGCGGTGGGTCTAACTGCAAATATGATGCTTCATTTTTTACACCAACAACAAAAGAGAATCTCAACTATAACGGAAAAAATTATTTGGTTCAGCAGCGCTTTGGAAATTATTATATTAACGGCGAATTTATCGGGCTGAATTATGAAAAAACTTATAAAAATAATGAGCTCTACATCAATGGTAAGCCGGTTTCACAATATGGTTTGAATGTAGCGAATAACAATCTGTTGGCCAATTCTGCAACAACACTTTTTCTTCAGGCTTACACAAAATTTTCGATGAAAGATTATGAAGGAGCGTCGGATGATTGCAGAAAAGTTTTAGCTCTTGATCCAAATCACAGAAAAGCGACAGTACTTTTGGCCTTGAGCGACGGGGTTTTGGCAAATAAATTATCTACAGCAGATGCGCAGATAGTTTCAGACAATAGCTTGAGCAAAATTATTCAAGGTGCGGAAAAATTTTAGAAAAGTGAGATGGATTTTTTCTGACATTGCATAGAGTTTTCAACTCGACCTTTTAAGCATTTATTTCGAAGCATTTTTACCAATGAGAGAATTAATAATCATGGCAATACTTGGCACCTTGTTTAGCTGGATGATTGGTGAATTGGTGTTTGACGGTAAAAATGATCCGCTGCCTTTTGATGTCGCTTATAAAATCACAACTCCTAACGGAACCATCGGCTGCTTGACTCAAAGTGATTTTAAGGAAATTGCTGCCGCTTCTGCTAATAAAAATTTTGCATTGATGAAAAAAATGACGGATCTCGGATTATGCGATTATTTTGCGCAGGGAACAGAAATTTTTTTACAAAAAAATATTTGCAGCGCGGCTTCGAAAGATGACGAAATTTTTGTCGCGATGATGAAAAAATCTAAGCAGAAATTTTATATGACTTGTTCGGTGATTCGCTAACGACAAGCTCAGGATGGTACTTAATTTTTTTCCAAAAAAATAAGGCGACAAAACGCAATAGCGCTTTACCGCCTTATCAGATTTTAAAAATCTCTTAAGTGAATTCTAATTAATCAACTAGCTTAAGTTGATCAGCTGCAGTTCTACCTTTGCTGGTAGTTAGCTCGTAGCTAACTTTTTGACCTTCATTTAGAGTTTTCAATCCGGCTTTTTCCAAAGCAGTGATGTGAACGAAAATATCTTTGTCACCACCTTCAGGAGCGATGAAACCATAACCTTTAGTTGGATTGAACCATTTTACTGTACCGATAGCCATTGTAGTATTCTTAATTGTTGTAGAGAGCCAAATTGCTTAAACGACAAGTTGGTCTGCTCGTTGTATGTTTGCATTTCTTAACTGGCAAGCAATTGATTTTAATTATTCTGATTTTGCTTTTAATTCTTCCAATTCGAGCCAGCGATTTTCGGAAATTTCGAGATCTTTTTGGCACTTGGCAATTTCCATTGCAATATGGGCTAGATTGGCGGAATTCCTGTCTTCAGTCTCACTAAGCTCCTCTGATAATTCACGCAATTTTTCTTCTAACTTCTCAATTTTAGCCGGTAATTTTTCGAGTTCGATTTTATGTTTATAAGAAAAAATCTTTGCGGTTTTTTCTTTTTCAATTATTGGCGCCGTCGCAGAAATTTTTTCCTCAAGTTTTTTTAGCGGCGGATTTTTTTTCATTTTATATTCGATATAATCCGAATAACCGCCCAGATGATTCTCAATGATTCCATCGCCCTCAAAAGCTAAAATTGAAGTTGCAACATTATCCAAAAAATCGCGATCGTGTGACACCACAATCAAAGTGCCCTGATATTTCTCAAGATAAGCAGCGAGCATGTCGAGGCTGTCCATGTCGAGATCATTTGTTGGTTCATCAAGGATCATAAAATTTCCCGGATTGGCTAAAGTTTTTGCCAGCAACAATCTGTTTTGCTGACCGCCGGAAAGGGTGCCCGCCAAAGTGTCGAGATCATTTGGATCAAATAAAAAATCGCGCAAATAACCGCAAATATGTTTGGTTTTTCCATTCGCCAATTTCATGTAATCAGAGCCGGAATCGCACAAAATTTCTTTGATTGTTGAATTTGGTTTGATTGATGAGCGGGATTGGTCGAAATATGAAATCGCCATGTCGCGCGCGGGTTTGACGGTGCCCGAATCAGGATTTTCTTCACCAATCATCATTTTCAGCAATGTCGATTTTCCGCTGCCATTTTTGCCGATAATTCCAATGCGCTCACCGCGTAAAATTTTTAGCGTGATTTTGTCGATTAATTTTTTTTCACCGAAAGATTTGCTGACATTATTCAAACTCAAAATCACTTGCGGCGCGTCATCTTCAATTTTTTGCGTCGCAATATTCATGCGATTCTGATTGCTGCGAACCAGCTTGCGCTGTGCTTCGAGCTTGCCGCGAAGTTCTTCCAAAAAATGCAAACGTCCGATATTTCTTTTTCTGCGTGCTGTCACACCGGTTTGCAGCCAGCCGCTTTCCAGCGTAACTTTTTTTTCTAAATTATTTAATTCGCGCTGCTCATGTTCGGTGATATTTTGCGACCATTCGTCGAAATTTTTATAGCCTTGCGAATTGATTTTTAACTGTCCGGCGCGCAGCCAAAAAACTTTGTTGGAAATTTTTTCCAAAAATTTGCGATCGTGCGAAATCACTAACAGCGCGCCTTGGAAGCTATGCAAATAATTTTCGAGCCATTCAATAATTTCCAAATCGAGGTGATTTGTCGGCTCATCAAGCAATAAAATATCAGGTTCTAAAACAAGAGCGCGGGCAAGATTGACGCGGCGTTTTTGACCACCCGATAAATTTTGGGTGAGGGCGTTTTTATCAATTTTGAGATGCTCGCAAACGATGTCGATCAAATAACTTTTATGCTCATCAATTTTTACGCCGCTCATGATATAATCAAAAACAGTGAAGTTCGCTGGCAATTTTTCGCTTTGAGTTAAATAGCCCAAAATTGAATTGGGTGCCATCCAGCGCTCGCCTGCATCAAGCTCGAAAGAGCCGGCGATCACATTCATCAAAGTAGTTTTTCCAACACCATTTTTGCCAATCAAACAAATGCGATCGCGCGGAAAAATGTTGAAAGATAAATTTTCAAACAGCGTTCTTTTGGCGAAAGAAATTGTCGCATCGCGAATTGAGAGTAAGGGGGGGGATTTCATTTTATTTTCTTTGACTATTTTCGAAGCGGCGGATTTTCTTTTCTAATTGGCATATTGCAACCGCCAATCAAATTGGCCTTGCTTACTTGCGGTAGGCAGGGAAATTTTATTCATCAGGTAATAATCAAATATAGCAATGAGCAAACCAACTAGAACTGAGTTAGGAAAAGTTAAAGGTGGGAACATAAATTTTCATCTTATTAGTGTAGGTAACGGAGCCGGTAATCGGAATTCAGGCGGGGTGCTTGATTTGGATTATAATGTTTTTGCTATAGATGCTGATGTTAAATTTCAAAAAGATTTAGATGCTTATTTTTTGTTTGATACGGATCAATCGTGGAACCCAACTCAGGGCAATGGCAACACTTTTGACTCATATTTGTTGGATAATCAAAGACTTCCCCATTCGCAACTTCGTCCTTTAAAAGATGATATAAAGAAAGCAAAAAAGAGTGGTGGTAAGGATGCTGGCGAGGTTGCTATGCTAGACTTGGGAGCAAGGCAATATTGGGAGGGAAGAGAAAAAGATGATATGCCGGTTAGAAAAGCTATTTTTGTGCGCTTTCCTCAATCCACAGAAATTAAGTTTAATGTTAGTGAAGAATTAGTTAAGGCTCGCATTAATAACACAGGAAAAAACTTTTATCTCGAGCTTAAAAAATTAAAAGCCGAGAATCCTGATATCAGAAATATTGTTATTCCTGATATTTTTGGTGCTACCCGGCTTATGGGTGGACATTCCCCATCCTTTCCAAAATGGTTTCTTGAAGGATTCCTGGAAGAATTGCAGAAAGATACTACTCCAATAGACTTAAAAAATATTTATTTTTGCTCACCGCAATATGCGAAAGCTTTTAAGGAAATTGCCGGCCAAGATCCGACTATATATGAAGATGTACCTGCTCCTCCACCGGGAAAAGGAGCTGCAGGAAATAGGCCGCCGGCACCTGATCCTCAAGCGTTAAAAGATTTTAAACAAAAAGTAGCATTTATGCTAGCTGAGGATTACTGGAAAGATCCGAGTCACTTTCAAGGTAAACAGCCCAAGTTAGTAACTTCTGATTCCGTTAAAGAATATTTCGGACATATTTTTCCTGATGATGAGAGATCAAGGGAGGAAAAATTACGCGAGTTATTGAGGCGTGCTGAGGAAAATAAATTTGATGGAGCTACTATAGATACAATGTTTCATGAGAACCGATTCCAAGAGCTATATGGCGCGTTAAACAATGAAGAATTTAGAGTGCTCTTGCAAAATTGTGTGAATAGCAAAACTCCTAGAGTTGATTCTCCACCTCCAAATCCAGAAGAAGCTGAACGAGCACGACTTGTTGCTGCAGCCCGCGCAGCGGAAGAAGCGGCGGCGCGAGCAGATGCCGAAAGAGAGCTTCAACTTACATTGGCAAGAGAGCGAATTGAAGTAGAAGAGGCAGACGCTGCCGCGGCATTAGCAGCAGATAGGCGCAGAAGAAAGGAAGCATTAGAAGCAAAACAACGCGCATCAGAAGCGCGCATAGCCGCTGCCGACAGTGCTGCTCACAGCGGTGTGCGTCCTGCGTCTCCTGTCAGAGACCGCACAAGAGAAGAATATAAAGGCCCTCTTTTCAGAACTGACACTGATCCGCAAGAAGAGCGCGACGTTATCAAACGCTTGGTTAGTTATGAGTTTGATTACGATACAAAGAAGATAAAATTAAATTATGAGCTCTTAAGCAAAACGGCAGCAAAACGTACCGTATCTGAGGAAATTGAGGTTACGCCGGAAAATAATTTATTTGAAATAACCGATGCAGGTGATGTAAAGGTAAATAATAAAGTTTTGCGAGATGCTTTGTCGAACATTTATGCGGAAAAAGATCCAAGTAAAAAACCTTCGCCAAATGTTCGAATGGCCATCGCACTTCAGGCTCTCCAAATCAACACTGCTACTAGAGGTACTCCATGAAAATATTTTTAAAAAACTGTCTGATCTTACTTAGCATTTCTTCCCTCATCTCTTGTTCTTACAGGCCAATCCTTGATCCGCATGGAAAATATCTCGAAGTCGGGGAAAAGCAGGCTGATGCAGATATTGATCTGTGCAAAAAAGAAGCTGATGATTATTTTGATAAAATAAAAATGGAGCGCGCCGGAAAAGAAGCAGTGCGTAAAGGTGCGATTGGCACCGTGCTTGGCGCAGGATTGGGATTTTTATTCGGCGGCAATACGCGCTCACTTTTAGGCGGAACCGCAATTGGCGCCGGAGCAGGTGCAGCAGTTGGTGGATTATCAGTTTTAGGTGAAGATAAAGTTACACCTGATGAAATGAAACAACGCTATATGACACGCTGCCTTGCGGAGAAGGGATATTCAGTGATTGGTTGGAAGTAGTCTTTGCAATAAAACGCAAGCGGAGTGGATCAACAACACCGGTTCACTTTCCGCCATTTCTCCCTCTGCCTTTGATGCAAAAATTTTTTTTTGCTCAAAATTTCGCCACCATGTTTCTTCGCATGCTCAACATAATTTTCATAAGCAAAATCACCGCTGAGATGTTTTTTTAAAGTGGATAAAAGCTGAAAAAATTTTTTCATTTTCTGCTAAATATTTTTTGCGCACCATCAATCACCACAATCCACAAAATCGCCATGAAGCCTAGAGCGATGCAAGAAATCATCTTTTGATTAAAAATTATTTTTTGTGCGGTGGCAATTTTTTCAGAATCTAAAATTCCGCTGGCAATTTTTTGCTGCCAACTTTCTGCCATTGCTAAAAATCCGATTTTCACATCAGGCGAAAAAACTTTTTCGATTACGGCTGTTGAAGTTGTAACTAAAATAAAAATCAGCGGAATTGCGGTGATAAAGGCAAATTTTCTTCTCTCACTTTTTGCAATGATTACAGTTGCTAAAGTTAGCGCAATTCCTGCCAGCATTTGATTCGACATTCCAAAGAGCGGCCATAAAATATTGATTCCGCCACTTGGATCAATCACACCAATATATAAAAAATAACCCCAGCCGCCCACAACAGCAGCGCTTGAAAAAATTGCTGCGAGATTTGATTCATGCAATTTTCGATCACGAAATTTTAATAAATCTTCCAGCATGAAACGCGCAACTCTCGTTCCGGCATCAAGCGTGGTTAAAATAAAAATCGCTTCAAACATGATGGCAAAGTGATACCACATTGAAAGCATGTTGGAGCCAAAAGCAGATGAAAAAATATTCGCCATTCCAACTGCAAGAGAAGGCGCGCCGCCGGTTCGTGAAAATAGTGAATGCTCGCCCATTTGCGCGGCAAGCAAATCCATTTTTTCTTTGCTAAATTCAAATCCGAAAGAATTTATAGTTTGCGCGGCATCAGCGCCCAGAGCCGCTTGCGGTGAGTTGATGGCAAAGAAAATTCCCGGTTCCAAAACGCAAGCTGCAATCAGCGCCATTACTGCAACTAATCCTTCAAGCAACATGCTGCCATAGCCAATCAATCGCACATCGCGTTCATCAGAAATAATTTTTGGTGTGGTGCCGGATGCAACCAGTGAGTGAAATCCTGAAATCGCGCCGCAGGCGATGGTGATAAATAAAAATGGAAAAATTTTGCCGCTAAAAATTGGACCTGATCCATCAATAAATTGTGTGAGCGCCGGCATTTGAATGTGGGGCCTAAAAATCAATAGTGCGATTGCTAAAAGCGCAATAGTTCCAAGTTTCAAAAATGACGAGAGATAATCGCGCGGAGCCAAGAGCAGCCATACCGGAAGCGTTGCTGCAATAAATCCATAAATCATAATTGCGAAAGCAAGAAACTCCGCTTTGCGATCAAAAATTGCGGAAAGATTTTCATCATAATGCACAATTTTTCCGCCATAAACTGCAAGCAAAAATAATGCCAAACCAACGATGCTGGCTTCAATCACACCCGATGGGCGAATGTAATAAAGATAAAGCCCAATCACCATCGCAATTGGAATTGTCATCAACACCGTAAATGCGCCCCATGGGCTGTGCATTAAGGCTTTGACGATGATTAAACTTAAGACTGAAATCAAAATTAAAATAATTGCCAGCGTGCCAATCAGCGCGACGTAGCCTGAAACCGGCCCGATTTCATCTTTGATCATTTGTCCTAAAGATTTTCCGTCGCGACGCATTGAAGCAAATAAAATTACCATATCTTGCACGGCTCCGGCAAAAACTGATCCAACCACAATCCACAAAACTCCTGGCAAATATCCAAATTGTGCGGCAAGAGTAGGGCCAATCAGCGGGCCAGGTCCGGCGATGGCTGCGAAGTGATGTCCAAAAACAATCCAGCGATTTGTGGGCACAAAATCTTTGCCATCATTTATACGGCGCGCTGGTGTGGAATTTCGTCCATCAAGATGCAAAATTTTTGCGGCGATGAAGGCAGAATAAAATCTGTAAGCAATAAGTTGCGTGCAAATGCAGGCTGCTAAAAACCATAATGAAGAAATTTGTTCGCCGCGAATTATAGCGATTCCACCAAGCGCAGCAGCGCCTAAAATTCCGATAAAAATCCAGAGCAGAATCGGAAAAAAATTTTTCTTCATTGGCAGTTGTAATTTTTGAATTATTAAAAATGATCTTTCGCAAATGTTTTATCAAAACTGTGTGCGAAGCAGTAAAATCAAAGACTCATAAGGGGATTAAATGGCAGAAAAAAATACTCATTCCATCCTAGAAACTATCAAGAAAAAACTAAATAAGTTCGATTCTAAAGTTGAAAAGCCTTCAAAAATTTCTGACGCTGCCGCTGAATTTGAATATATTACGCCGCCAACAAAACCGTTGGCTCCAACTTCTGACATGGAAAAATTTTTGGATGACGAACCTGCCGCTAATAATAAAAAAGTTTTAAACGCCAGCGATGATTTCAATCTTGATGATTTCAAAGAAAAACTTCCTGAAGCGAAAGCGCCAACACCTCCTGCTTTGCCTGAAACTGCTAGCCTTGAAATGGAAATGGCGCAGCCAAATATTTCGGCTGCAACTGCGCCGCTAAAAGAAAATATTGCAGTTGAGCAAACTGCTGAAGCCGCTGCAGCATTTGATGAAGATGATATTGAAGATTATGAAGATGAAGTTGAATTTGACGAAGATGATGGCGAAGGAGAAATTGAAGAAATAGACGAAGCAGCGCCAGCTGAGGCTGAACCTGCTGCGCAAAATAATGATGAATTAACTCTTGATGCTGATGATGAATTAACATTTGAAGATGAAGAAGAGGAAAATCCTGATCTGCTTAATCTTGAAGCAGATAATCAAATGAGTACTGCCTTGCCACCTGAATTGCCGCAGTTGCAAGAAGAAGCAGAAGTTGCGCCACTCGAGCAAACTACTGCGCCAGCTTCGGTGGTTGATGTCGCGCCGCAAAATGACGATCTCGATTTTTCTGATATTTTAGATTTAGAACAAGAAGAAGTCGCGCGGCAAAAAGTTGAAACTGTTCCTGATACGCAATCTCACGCGCAAAAAGATGATTATGATATTGAGCTTGCCGAATTGGATAAAGAATTAGCCAAGCAAGAAGAGGAATTATTGCAGCATCCGGCGGAAGAGAAAAAACCATCGGCGCATGATGATATTGATTTGGAATTTGAGCAGGAAATTTTTGCCGATGTCAAAAAACCTGCTGTTGCAGAAAAAATTGTCGAAGAGATTAAAACGGCGCCAAAAGCGGTTCCAACACCTGTTGTTCCTGAGCAAAAAATTGAGCATGATGATCTCGATTTTGAAATGTCTGAAACAACAGAGCAGCAAAATACTATCCAACCATTTGATATGACTAAAAATAATAAAGTTGAGTCGCGCATTTTAAGCGACAATACGATCATGCAAACTTCTGATTCGATTCGCAAATTAGTTGATGCGAAAAATGTGGTGGCTGGAATTTCAAATTTCTCACAAAGCCCTGCGCTTGCTGAGCTTGCAACTCATCTTCTCGAGCCGAAATTGGAAAAATGGCTCAATGAACATTTGGGTGAGTTGGTTGAAAAAATCGTGCGTGAAGAAATCAAAAAAATTATTCCTAAAGAGTAAATGTCGCGTCGTCCTCCTAGTAAGCTATCCAAGGGGCAATCTGTAGGCCAAGTGCTTGATGAGCAAATAGAATGGCGTTTGGAAGCGTTGGAGGTCATAGTTTCCAAACTTCCTCAAAGATGTATTAAGCAGGGTTTGTGGATTGGAATAAAAAGTGCAGAGGATCCAAAAAAATTTCTATATCAACAAGACATCATGATGCAATCACGTTTTGATAAATGGGATTTTGCAGAACTTAGTCAAAGCGAAAAAGGACATTTTTTAACACAAATAACCCATCTTGTTTTTGCTGATCTTGTGCAAACTTTCTGGCGCTGCGGAGCTACAAAAGAAGAAGTTGAAACAGCCTTAAAAAATTCTGAAGCCACAGAAGTTTTTAAACAAATAAAAGCGAAGGATCGGAAATTTTATGAACTCTTGGAAAGTAATATGGCCGTACCTGCAGCTTCAGTCGTAGTTGCAAAAGAAGGTAGTGCAGCTGCGGTAGTAGTATATAATGGAGAAAAATCTTTGCAGAATTTTATGTAATTGCCGGATTTCGCCGCTTGTCTTTTGAAAAAAAATCTTAAAAATTTTTTCCCATAAATTTCCTCAATTTTCTTCTCAAAAAAAGTGCCAAAAATTTTCGCTAAACTTTCACTTTTGTTTGCTGCGGTTTTTTTCTTCTCCTGCGGCAACGCGATGGCGAAGACGATTGCGCATATTAAAACTACTACTCCGAGCACTCATCATAAAGCGGCAGTGGAAGCGGAGAAAAAAACTTCAGCGAAAGAAGCAACTCATCATCACACAAGTCACGCAACTCCACAGATTGCGATCTCACAAAAATTATGGCATGTTCCAACAGTTGCGCAAATTGAAACTCTGCGCCGCATTAACACATTGTTAGATAATAAAAATTATGATGAAGCCATGAATCTGGCGCGTCAGCTCAAAAATGAGATGGAAAAAGCTGAAGATGAATCGGGAAAAAATTTTCTCGCTGATGCAGTTATTGACATAGTTTTATGGAAAAAATTTTCCGGCAAAATTGATGTAGAAAACACTTCATTTAGCGATATTTCGCGCTTTGCTCTCGATAATCCTTTTTATCCAAGCATTAACGATATCCGCCGCAATGTTGAAAAAATCGCGGTGGCCAATGACATTTCTTATCAGGCAACGGAGCAATATTTCAACAACACCGCTGCCGTTGAAACTGAAGCAAAAATTTACGTTTTGAAATCGCGAATCGATGCTTTGCAGCGCGCTAAATTAACACCGGAAGCCAGAGATCAGGAAAAGAAAAATATCCAAAATTTAATTTCGCGAATTTGGATAAAAGAAAATTTCAACCGTGAAGAAGAGCGCAATTTTTTGACGAAATATGGTAATCAACTTAGCGAAGTTGATCATTTCAATCGCATTGATCGCTTACTCTTTGAAGGCCGCATTGATGATGCCAAACGTATAATGAATTTTGTGAATGATGATTCGCGTGCTTTGTTTAACGCTGTGATTGAATTGCAAGGCTCGCCAAAATTTATTGATAAAATTGTGCTCGCGGTGCCGCGCAAATTAAGGGATAATGAAGGTTTAACTTATCGCAGAATTTTGTGGTATAAAGCCAAAGACAAGCTTGATGATTTGATTGAATTGATGTTGGAACTGCCGGAAAAATCAATTTATGCCGATAAATGGTGGAGCTTGCGCCGCCTTTACGGACGTGAGATGATCAAACAAAAAAGATATAAAATTGCTTACAAACTTTTGTCACGCCACGGCTTGCCGGCATCATCTGCAGATTTCTGGGAAGCAGAATGGACCGCGGGTTGGGTAGCTCTGCGCTTTATGGATGAGCCAAAAATTGCTTATAATCATTTCGAAAAACTTTATAATAATGTGTCGCAGCCAGTCACTTTATCGCGCGCTGCTTATTGGCTCGGCATGGCCGCACAAGCGAAAGGCGATCGTGACAAAGCAATTGAATGGTATAAAAATGCCACGCGTTATCCGATTTTCTTTTATGGCCAATTGGCAATTCACAAGCATCGCACCATTGATCCTGTAGGCTCGCAAGGTGATATTATTTTGCCTAAAGATCCTGAAATCACGAGTCGTGATATGATCAAATCTGGTGAATCACGCGCAGTGCAAGTGGCTTATTTGCTGTCGCTGATTGGTGAAAAAGCGGATGCGACGAAAATTTTTGATTGGGCGGTGAATAATTCCGCAACTGATGGGCAAATTGCGGTGATTATGAAATTAGTCAATGAACTCGGCGATCGCCAAATGGATGCGCGAATTTCTCGAACCGCGGCACGCAAAAATGTTTTTTTCATCAAAGATAAATTCCAGATCGTGCGCGAAGTTACCAATGATGAATATGCGCCGCTGGTGCATGCCATCATTAAGCAGGAAAGCGGTTTTGCGCCTACAGCAGTGAGCCAAGTTGGTGCGCTTGGTTTCATGCAATTAATGCCCGGCACCGCGAAATTGGTAGCGAAGGAGATGGGCATTCAATATAATAAACAAAAGCTCGCAACCGACATTCATTACAATGTGCGCTTGGGTTCATTCTACATCAAAAAATTGATCGATCGTTTTGACGGATCCGAAATGCTCGCAATTGCATCCTACAATGCTGGGCCAAATGCCACACAACGCTGGATCAATGAATTTTACGATCCGCGCAATGAAAAGGACATCGACAAAGTGGTTGATTGGATTGAACTCATCACTTACTCTGAAACCAGGAATTACGTGCAACGAATCATGGAAAACCTGATCGTTTACAAATATCTGATGTCGCGCTCGAACTACGACGCGGTGCAATAATTACTAATCCAAATATGTTTGAAGATTCGATTTTTGATAAGTTGAAAGAAGAGTGCGGAATTTTTGCAGTTTTTGGTTCAGCCGATGCAGCCGTTAACACCGCGCTTGGTTTGCACGCTTTGCAGCATCGCGGACAAGAAGCGGCGGGAATCGTTTCAATGTCGGGTGAAAATTATTCGGTGCATTTTGCGGAAGGTTTGGTTGCAGATAATTTTACTGCGGCGGATGTAGTAAAAAAATTGGAAGGAAATTCGGCGATTGGTCATGTGCGTTATTCAACTGCGGGCAAAAAAACTGCGCGAAATTTTCAGCCGCTTTATGCTGAATTAAGTTTAGGTTTTCTTGGTTTAGCGCATAACGGAAATTTAACCAATGCCGCGAAGCTGCGTAAATCCTTGATCAATCGCGGCGCGATCTTTCAATCATCGATGGATACTGAAGTTATTATTCACTTGATTGCGCTTAGCCAAAAACCAACTCTGCAGGAAAAAATCATCGATGCGGCATCACAAATTGAAGGCGCATTTTCTTTAGTTATCATTCACAAAGACGGCATCATCGCGCTTCGCGACCCTTACGGCGTGCGTCCGCTTTCACTTGGAAAATTGGGCGATGCTTATGTTGTAGCATCCGAAAGCTGTGCGTTTGATATCATCGGCGCCAAATTTGAACGCGACATTGAACATGGCGAATTAATTTCAATCACCAAAGACGGCGTGACTTCATGCGAACCTTTCGACAAAAAACCGTCAAAATTTTGCATCTTTGAATATATTTATTTCGCGCGTCCTGACAGTTTTGTTGAGGGAAAAAATGTTTATGAAATGCGCAAAAGAATTGGCGCGGAATTAGCGCGTGAAATTAAGATTGATGCCGATGTTGTGGTTCCGGTTCCTGATTCCGGCGTGCCGGCGGCAATTGGTTATGCGGCAGAATCAAAAATTCCTTTCGAGCTTGGCATCATCCGCAATCACTATGTGGGCAGAACTTTCATTGAGCCCACAGATCGCATCCGCCACTTCGGTGTTAAATTAAAACATAACGCAAATTTATCGGTGATCAAAGGCAAAAGAGTTGTGTTAATCGATGACAGCATTGTGCGCGGAACAACTTCGAAAAAAATCGTGCAAATGATTCGCGATGCCGGCGCTAAAGAAGTTTACATGCTCATCGCTTCTCCACCAACGATTTCGCCATGTTTTTACGGCGTGGATACTCCGGATAAAAAAGACTTAATCGCATCGCACATGACACTTGATGCAATCAAAAAAATGATCGGTGCTGACCACTTGGGTTACATTTCAATTGAAGGCTTATATCGCGCTATCAATAGTGAAAAACGCAACAGCAACGAGCCGCAATATTGCGATGCTTGTTTCTCCGACCAATATCCGATTCGCTTAACCGACCGCATGGGCGAAGCAACTCCGCTACTTGATTCAATCAAATGACTAAAAATTTCGATAAAAAAATCGCTAAAATGACTTTTGAAGAAGCGATGACGCGTCTCGAAGAAATTGTCGAAATTTTGTCATCACAAAAAATCAATCTCGATGCGATGATTGATCTATACGAAGAGGGCAGTGCGCTCAAAGAACATTGCGCAGCAAGGCTTGAGGAGGCGAAGATGAAAATCGAAATAGTCGGAAAAAAAATCTCTCCTAAGACTCAAACTTTGCCAGAAACCCAAAATCTTTAAGCATGAAACAATTGCCGAATTTTCTCACCACATTGCGCCTGATCATAATTCCGCTTTTGATTGGTGCATTTTATATTCCGGGAATGGTTTCAAATATTGTGTGTGCCGCGCTGTTTGGTATTGCAGCAATCACTGATTATTTTGACGGCTATTTTGCTAGATCAATGAAAGCGCAATCAAATTTCGGAAAATGCTTGGATCCAATCGCTGACAAGCTTCTCGTCATTGTTGCCATCGTAATGTTGATTCGTTTCAACCCCAACAACCCGTGGATTTTATTTCCGGGTTTGATCATAATTTGTCGCGAAGTTTTGGTTTCGGGTTTGCGCGAATTTTTGGCCGAGATTCATGTTTCCGTTCCGGTGAGCAAACTCGCAAAATATAAAACTGCGGTGCAAATGTTTGCCATTGGCGGACTTTTGCTTGGCGAAAATGGCTCGTCTTACGCGCTTTATTATTGGATCGGCGGCTTTCTTGAAGTTGATATAAAATTTTTGATCATCAGCGCGATTGTCACTATCGCAAAAATTCTTTTCTCGCTTGCCGCGGTGCTCACTGTGGTGACAGGCTACGCTTATTTCCGCGTCGGCTTTAAAAATATGTAATTATGAGTCGTGATTCTTCTCCACGAAGATATCGTTGGATAAGTAGAGGAGATGCAACATCTCCGGTTGTTGCGTTAATTGCTCCATCAAATTGTTTTTACAATCAGAGAATAATCAAAGATCAAATAGATGTTTTGGTTAAAAATGGTTTTTATGTGCGCTATCCAGTTTATGAAGTTGATGGCAAAGAAAGTTTACTGGCAGATCCACGGCTTCTTTCTACTGAATCATTCATTGCGGAAAGTTATTCTCCCGCAGTCTCTCCAGAAGATGGAGCCTTACAGATTATTGAAGCAATTGAAAGTGGATGGAATATAATGCCGCTAATGGGCGGACAAAGCTTTTCCGATAAAATTCCCTTAATTGTTGATTATTTTTCTAAACATCCGGAATTAAAAAATCCTCGCGTAAAGTTTTTTGGATATAGCAACAGTAGCTATGCAACTTACTTGATGTTTGAAGAAATTTGCACTTATATTGCATCTCCAACTACGTCTGCAATTGTTCGATTTGATTTCAGAAAAGATATGAAATATCAAACGCAGGCTACTGATTTGCTAGCATTGTTGCGAGGAGAAAAAAGCACAGTTGTTAGAAGTTTAAGTGGCCAAGTTGCAGGCGAAAAAGATTTTGAAGTGATGCATTATCCGATGAATATTTCGCCTTTTATTGTTTCAGAAAAAAGCCGCGATTTTCACAAAAAATATTTTTCTCCAGTCGGAGATTATTCTGTGGAGTTTGAAGACTTTCTTGAAAACTCAATAGGCATGGCGTCGTGGCGAGATTATCTGAGAAACTTTTTTGAGCTGCATGCAGATAATTTGCCTAAATTTGTAGTATGCGGCGTAATTGCCACCAGGATTGATGGGGCAGGCGGTTATAATAATTTAGTTTATGATAAAGATGGGCATATAGAATCTTCGCCAGATAATATTTCAGCAATGTTAAAGGGAAAAACTGGGATTGCAGAACAACTCAAGAAATATGGTTTTTTACCCGAACTTCACGATAAAGATTTAGATAGCCAAGATATTCAAAAAATTATCCAACATGAAAATTTGCAGATAATAAATTTGCGCCGTGATTTAGCAGAAATTGCCAAGGAATATAAGGTTGAGTTTCTAACCAGTAATGATTTTGGTCATATAAAAAATATGACAATTGTTCCGGGAGGAAAAGTTCACTGTCATGTGCAGGAAGGAAGAGTCGTGATGAGCTGTAATTTAAGTAAATTGAATGGCGATCTGCAAGGTGCTATATCAAAAGCTGTGAGCTCTGATTTAGTTGATAAAGCTTCGGTTTCTGCGCTTTAAAAAAACATAAACCAGCAAAATTGCTGCGCAGGCAACTGCAGTGAGGGATATGATTTTATGCAAATTTTGTTCGATCAATTCCTGATTGCGTCCGATAAAAAATCCTAAAAAAGTCAGCACAATATCCCAAATTGTTGAGCCGATGGCGGTGTAAATTAAAAATAATTTCATATCCATTTTGGCAATTCCGGCAGGCAGCGAAATAAAGTGACGAAAGCCCGGCAGCAAACGCCCCAGGAAGATTGAAATTGCGCCGTGATTTTGGAAAAATTTTTCGATTTTGATGATGGTTTCGGCCTTAACGAAAAAATATTTTCCCACACTAAACAGCAGTGAACGCCCAATTGACGAAGCGAGATAATAACTAAAAACCGCGCCCAAAATATTTCCTAAAACGCCGACGAAAATTATTAAATAAATATTCATCAAACCTTTTTCCGCCGCAAGACCCGCCGGAATCATGATCAATTCGCTTGGAAGAGGCACCAAAGTGCTCTCCAAAAACATGCCGATAAAAATTCCGAGATAGCCGACTTGATTGATGAAGCTGATTAAAAATTCGACGAGAGAGTGAATCATATAAAATTTATTATTGGCGGCTGTGGTCGCCATGGTCTTTACCAGCTAAACTACTTGCGCGCGCCTCATCTGCCCCTGAAACCGAAGCTTCATTATCTTGCAAAGCTTCAACAGCATCATGGAGCGCCGCGGTAATTTCCTGTTTTGGCATTTCACTTTCAAGCATTTTGCTGCGATTATATTCTCCGGATTCGTCGCGATATTTATCAATCATTTCCGTTGTTTTGGCGCGAATCATGTCCTGCGTGTCTGGCGTGCTTGCTGTAAGTCCCGTTGCCATTACTGCCGTTACATTTTCCTGCGCACACATTCTGACTTGGGCACCGCTATGCACGTCAAAAGTCAAATTGGCGCTGTGCCCATAAGTTGCGCCGCCTTTGCTGTAAGTTGCAGGCTTACCATTTTCATCAACTCGCATCACAAATCCTGGCCCTTGAAAAGCCCGGCCATCAGGCGAGCAACTCGGAAATTTGTGGGTTTCCGCCGTCATCGCATCAATTGTTTTTTGAGAGAAAAAAGGATTTTGCTCCGCAGGAGTTCCCGGAAAACCTTTAAAAAAATTATTAAAAAATTTCGCTGAATCATCCGCCGAAGCCAGCATTCCGCCAGCAGAATTGGCGCCGGAAAATTTTGTTGCATCAGCTAATTTATCACCTTCAAGCCATTTGCTGTGAACAAAATTATCTTCGGGCGATAAATCTTGCGGAAATTTTGTTGAGTCAAATTGAAGCCCGCTTTCTGCGGCGCGGCCTTCAATTGGTTCAAGCATATAATCATGCATTAATTGTTTATAATCTTTGCTTTGCGCGGGAGATTTTTTTTCATCATAAGCTGCTTCCATTGCGAGCCCAAGCAGAGCATAGCCTAAATTGCTATATTGATGTTCGCCATATTTCGCATCTGGAAGAGTTGGCGCAGTTTGCACTTTTGGTTTGCCGTTTGTGCCAACTAATGCCGGATCATTTTCAACTAATAATAATTCGGGAAGCGTGCAGGGATGTTCAACGCCATGTTCGGCAAATAATTTTGATTGATCGCGCGTGATATCGCCAATGCCGCTGCGGTGAGTGGTGAGATCGGCGAGAGTTGCTGCTGCGGAATCGCCGGCAAATAATGTCGCAATTTTTCCTGCATGGCTTTTCTTTGCTCGGGGTATTTTTTATCCAGATATTTTGTAACTGTCGGGCTGGCAAAAAATTCTGCGGCATTTTGTTGTAAATTAATCACGCCGTCTTGCTCCAGCATATAAGCCAATCCGGCGAATCGAATTTTTCCAACTGACCCTTCGGCAAACATTGTGGCGCCAGAAACTTTTTTTGAATCGGAAGTGGTGAAATCAGAAACTCCGGCAACATCGGCAGGTTGATCTCCTAATTTTTCAACGGCAGCAAAATTTGTAACTGTAGAACCAAAAGGGCCGGGGTTTATTGCATCAATGACATCTTTTGCCGGCATGTTTTTTTAAGAAAATTGCTCGATAAGTTTTTTTAGATCGTTTTTATTTTGGCGCTCAACTCGTTTGGCTTCAATGATGGAGCGGATTTTTTGATAGGTGTTGTTTAAGTCGTCATTCACCAAAACATAATCATATTCATCATAATGACTGATTTCGGCTTGTGCTTTTTTCATGCGTGTATCGACAACTTCCTTGGAATCTTGTGCTCTTGAATGCAGGCGTCTTTCTAATTCTTGCAGGGAAGGTGGAAGAATGAAAATTGAAACAACAGATGCCGGATCAAATTCTTTTTTGATTTGTCTCGCGCCTTGCCAATCAATGTCGAAGAGCACGCAATTTCCTTTTTGCATTTCATCATTCACCATTTTTTTTGGCGTGCCATAGCGATTATCAAAGACTTGCGCGCTTTCTAAAAATTCAGAATTTTTATGCATGGCATCAAACTCATCATGCGAGGTGAAAAAATAATGCTGACCGTGAACTTCCTGCGGACGTTGTTTGCGCGTGGTTGCTGAAATTGATAATTTTATTAGGGGATCGTTTTGAATGATCATCCGGCAAAGTGTTGATTTACCGGCTCCAGATGGAGATGAAATTATGATCAGGAAGGGATTGTGGTTTATGAACATTACTTGAATTACGATTACGAATTACGATTTACGAATTGGGAATTTTTTTCACCATCGATTTACAAATCGTAAATCGTAATTCGCAAAGCGTAAATTCCTTAAACTTCGCTGTCTTTTGTGATTGTAATATCAGGTGCGTCGGGAGCTTTCATGCCAACAACGTGATAGCCAGCATCAACGTGCAAATTTTCGCCGGTTACGCCATTGCCTAAATCGGAAAGCAAGAATACGCCAGCGCCACCAACATCTTGCAAAGTGATATTGCGACGAAGTGGAGCGTTATATTCGTTCCATTTGAAAATCAGGCGGAAATCGCCGATGCCGCTTGCTGCAAGGGTTTTAACCGGGCCGGCAGAAATTGAATTTACGCGGATATTATCTTTACCCATATCCATTGAGAGATAACGAACTGATGCTTCAAGCGCTGCTTTTGCAACACCCATCACGTTGTAGTGAGGCATAACTTTTTCTGCGCCATAATAGCTCAAAGTGATGATGCTGCCGCCACCCGCTTTTTTCATCAAAGGCTCAGCTTCTTTTGCAACTGCAACTAGTGAGAAAGCAGAAATGTTCATTGTATTTACGAAGTTAGCCGGAGAAGTGTCTAAATATTTTCCGCGCAATTCTTCTTTATCAGAATAAGCGATTGCATGAACCAGGAAATCTAATTTGCCCCATCTTTTTTCTAACTCGGCGAAAACTGCTTTTACTGAATCAGGATTTGTAACATCACATGGTAAAACGATATCTGAGCCAACAGTTGCAGCGAGGGGTTCTACACGTTTTTGCAAAGCTTCACCTTGATAAGTAAAGGCTAATTCAGCGCCGTATTTTTTGCATTCCTCAGCAATGCCCCAGGCGATTGATCGGTTATTGGCAACGCCCATGATTAGGCCTTTTTTTCCTGCTAGAATTGTCATGATTGGAGATTAGTTAGAGTTAGAAGCGTAAAGCCACGGAGTAACTTCACGATTACGTTTTTCGAATTTTGAAATTTCACCTTCTTTTTGAAGGGTTAATCCGATGTCGTCAAGTCCTTCGATGAGGCAGTGTTTCCTGAAGGGATCAACTTCGAATTTGAAGATTTTATTTGCAGCGCGAACTTCTTGTTTTGGCAGGTCAATTGTGATGCTGTTATTTTCATCTTTGGCAAATTCCAAAAGTTCTTCAACTTGTGCGTGTGGAAGAATCACCGGCAAAATGCTGTTCTTAAAACAGTTATTAAAAAAGATGTCAGCAAAAGATGGCGCGATAACGCAGTGAATTCCAAAATCGGCAAGTGCCCATGGAGCGTGCTCGCGGCTTGATCCGCAGCCGAAATTATCCAGAGCGACTAAAATTTTTGCATGCTTAAAAGCAGTTTTATTCAAAACAAAATCAGGAATTTCTTTGCCGTCTAAATCAAAACGCATTTCGAAAAACAGACTTTTGCCAAGTCCGGTGCGCTCAATAGTTTTAAGGAATTGTTTGGGAATGATCATATCAGTATCGATATTGATCAAAGGCAAAGCGGCAGCAACAGAAGTAAGTGTAGTAAATTTTTCCATGTGTTTGGGATCCTTTAATTGAAGGGCGCGAATCAAAGCAGCGAAGCCAAAAATTTCAAGATTTTATTTCGCAAAATCACAAAACTCTTATCCGCCATTTTTTTCCCAAATATTCTTCGATTGAATCGCGCTCTTCATTTGTGATTGCGCGGCTAAACATTATGATTTCGCAAAGATCTCCCTCATAATAAAAATTTGTCACATTTGATCTTCCAACATAAGGCGAAGCATAAGACACCAGTTGTTGGGTTTGCGCTGAACCAGTGGTATCAGTGGCGCCATTTAGATAATAAGTTTTACCGCTTGTTGAGCTAAGCTTGAAAACATGAATCCAGGGAATCGGCGAGCTGTAACCGGTGACTATAAGATCAGCATCATTATTATATTGCGCAAAAGTTACGCGAAAATTGGTGCGATAACCAAGAACTAAATTGCCATTAGTTGTAGCGCTATTTCCAGAAAGAAAATAATTTCCTGAAGTTGTGGTTCTTCTTTGTTCGACGACAATTACCGTATAATCAGTGCCAATCAAAAAACTGCCGTCGTAAGAAAAATAGCTGCTATTGGCATTAGTGAAACGTAGGCAGGGAAGCATGTTGGCGCAATTGGTCGTATAAACCGGTTGATTGGCAGAAGTGTTTTGCGTGGCGTTAATTTTATAAGTTGATGTGGGGTTAATATCATACCAGGTTGAAATTGCCGTGCCGTTTTCGGGATCTGTGCTGCCAAAACTTTTATCCGAAGTTGTTTCCCACCACAGCATGACATTTCTCATGGAAGCCACCGGTGAAGATTGAGTTAGGGTTTTGGCATTGCTTAAGTGAAAGGCGGCTACCAGCCGCGAGCCTTGTGTGACAGCGGCAATCAAAATTCCGATGATAAGAATGACGATGGATAATTCGATAAGCGAAAAGGCTTTTTTTATTTTTTGAAAACTTTGAAAGAAGAGAGCTTAGTTGATACTAAAAAATATTTATAAAACAAAAATTGTTTTCTGCGTTTTTTATATAAACAAAACTTGTAAGTGTAAGTGCGAAAAACACGATCGCGAAAAATTTTTAAACCAAATTAATTTTCATGAAAATTCACTTAAATAAAATTTTGATTACGGGCTTTTGCTAATGTTCATACAATAACTAATGCAGATACGACATATGTTTTTTCTTCTGATGATGAAGTACTCAGAATTGAAGGACCTAATGGTGATATTATTTCTCCTCCAATCGCGATTTATTCTGGGGGGTATAACAATATAGAAATAGAAATTGATACTGCTGCATTAAAAGGTGTAAGTGGTGCCATCGAAATTGAAAATTCATTGCTTTCGAGTTTTCAATTAAACTCCGGAACAACTTATGGCAGTAACGGAATGAATTTGACCGATTCTCTTGCCGGAACCACCAATATCAATATTAATGGCAGCAATAATAATGTTTATAATTCAGACATTTACGTGCTTTCGGTAAGCGGCAATAAATTGGTTTTGCAAAATTATGCGATAAACAGTTTAACCAACGGCGCTCATGAAGAAGCACTTGAAGCAATCGTAAATTCTAGCACTGCAAGTGGTGCTTTGGCGGCAATGAAAAATTATGTTAATGGCAGCACTTCGTCTTATGCCAAATCTGAAGCTGTGAAATCAGCAGAAGCGCAAGTCGACAATTCAGGAAATCGTATTGCTTTTAATAATATCAACACCGTTGGCAGCTTAGTTTCAAACCGTCTTGATACATTACGTAGCGGAATTTCTTCCGGTGAGGGCATGAAAAATAAAGCAATGTGGGCGCAGGCAATGGGCTCTTCAGTAAAGCAAGGGAACACTTCAATTGATGGCTATGATGCAAAAACTACCGGACTGGCATTTGGTTTTGATAACCAAGTTGATGATAATTTAATCTTAGGTGTCAGCGGTGCTTATTCGCATTCCAGCGTTAATGGGCGCAATAGCAGCAAAGATACTTTTATCGATAATTACCAACTCAGTTTTTACAGCGGTTTTGAGACCAAAGATTTTTTCTTAAATGGTGTTGTTGGTTTTGGTTGGAACGAATATAAATCAAGCCGCTATATCTCGGTTGCCTCAGCAGAAGCGCGTGCAAATTATTCGGGTCAAAGTTATTCGGCGCGCGCAGAAATCGGACAAAATTATAAAATGCAAAATGATGTTATTTTTACTCCGACTTTAACTTTAACGGCTGCAAAAAATTCGGTTGATTCTTATGATGAATCGGGTGCTGGAACCTTGAATTTACACGTTAGAAATGATAGTGCGAATTTTTTTGAAACCAGAGCAGGTGCACAAGTTAAGAAATTTTATAAAACAAAAAGCGGTGAAAAATTTGCTCCACAATTTTCAGTTTCTTACGGTTATGATTTTGCCGGAAATCGCCAGAAAGCTACATCTAACTTCATTGGACAAAATCTTAACTTCACAAATTCTGGAGCGCGTATTGCTCAAGGAAGTTTAAAAATCGGTACCGGTATTGAATTTTTTGCTAGAAATGATTTGTCTTTGAGTGCGAATTATATCTTTGAAAATCGTAACCAATATAGCGCTCATTCCGGTTGGCTAAAGGCGCGCTATAATTTTTAACATTATAGCAAAGCCAAATCTTTGACGATTTGGTTTTTCAATTCCTCAAGTGAAGAAAATTTTTTTTCGTCGCGAATAAAATCGATAAATTCAACGAAGATTTTTTTGCCGTAAATATTTTGCGAAAAATTTGGAATATGCGTTTCAAACAATGGTTGTGTATCTCCACCAAGAGTTGGTTTAATTCCGAAATTTGTAATTGATGAAAATTTTTTGTTCAAACTTGGAATAAAAGTTTCGGTTTTGTAAACGCCAAATTTCGGTTTTATAATTTGTGGTTTTGCGCTTAAATTTAAAGTTGGAAAACCAAGTTGCGATGCCAGTTTGCGTCCTTCATTGACAATTCCTTCAACCGCAAAATTCCTGCCTAAAATGCGGTTTGCTTCAATAATTTTTCCCTCGGAAATAAATTTTCTAACTGAAGTTGATGAACAAGTGTGATCATCTTTTTTCACCGGCGAAATTTCGGATAAATTCACATTTAATATTTCAAGCAACTTAAAATTTCCTTCGCGGTTTTTGCCGAAAGTAAAATCATAACCAATCGTTAAATGCTTGATATTCAATGCTTCAAGCAAGATTTTATTTGCAAAATCAGTTGCGGAAATTTCAGAAAATTTTTTATCGAATGGTAAAATAATTGCGTAATCAATTCCGGCATCGCAAAAAATTTTTAATTTTTGTGCGAGGGAAGTGATGCGAAAATTTTCTTTTTTTTGCGCGTGGAAAAAAGCGATTGGATGTGGCTCAAAAGTCAAAATTGCTGAGGCAAGATTTTTTTCCTTCGCTATTTTTTTTACTTCCTTAATTATGTGCAAATGCCCGAGATGAACGCCATCGAAATTGCCAATTGTTGCGGCAAAGGCAGGCACTTTAGCCAGAGATTTTGAGTTTAAATTACGAATGATTTGCACGAATGAAAAAGTTTTTCTTACTGATTTTTTTGCTGAGTTTTGAAGCGCTGGCGCAAGAAGATTTTCGCCACGGCATTTCTATTTTCGGTGATCTGAAATATCCAAGAAATTTTCAAAATTTTGATTATGTCAATCCGCAGGCCCCAAAGGGCGGTGCTGTGCGATTTGGTGTTGAAGGCGGTTTCAATTCGCTCAATCCTTTTATTTTAAAAGGCCTTCCCGCGTCAGGCCTGTCTTATCTTTACGACTCCTTAATGGAATCTTCGGAAGATGAAATTTCGACGCGTTATGGCTTAGTTGCGCAAGGCGCAAAATTAGCCAAAGATAAATTGTCGATCGAATTTATTTTGCGTCCCGAAGCACGTTTTCATGATGGCGTAAAAATCACCGCTGATGATGTGATTTTTACTTTTAATAAACTCTTATCCGACGGCCACCCGTCTTACAAAATGGCGTTTCGCGATGTGCGCCAAGTTGTAAAAATAAATGATCACCAAGTGCGTTTTGAATTTAAAACTGCAAGCAATCGCGACTTGCCTGGATTAGTTGCGGCGCTGCCGGTTTTGCCGAAACATTATTACGAAAAAATTGATTTTTCTAAATCTACACTCACTGCGCCGCTCGGGTCGGGGCCTTACAAAATCAAGGAAATAAAGCCGAATCACTCGATAACTTATGAACGTGTAAAAGATTATTGGGCGCAAGATTTGCCGGTGAATCGCGGGCGCTATAATTACGACCAAATCACTTACGATTATTACCGCGACAATAATGTTTTGATCGAGGCTTTCAAAGCGCAGAAATATGATTTCAGGCAGGAAAATGTCGCGCGCAATTGGGCGAAGGCTTATAATATTGAGGCGGTGAAAAACGGGCAAATTATCAAACGCGAAATTCAACATTCGCTGCCGGTTGCGATGCAGGCTTTTGTGCTAAATTTGCGTCGCGATAAATTTCAAAATATCGCGCTGCGCCAGGCCATGACTTATGCCTTTGATTTTGAATGGTTGCGTGATCATATTTTTTACGGCTCTTACAAACGCACGCAAAGTTATTTTGAAAATTCTGATTTTGCTTATCGCAATTTTTCGCTGCCAGTTTCGCAAGGTGATGGCTTTAATCGCGAAAATCTTTTGCAGGCCAAGAAAGTTCTGGATGCGGCTGGCTATACAATGCGTGATGGAAATTTGATTGATCCGAAATCAGGGCAAAAAATTACCATCGAATTTTTGCTCGACCAAGAAGCTTTTGAAATGATTATCGCGCCTTTCGTGCAAAATTTGCGCAAACTTGGCATTGATGCCAATATGCGTTTCATCGAGGAAAATCAATATCAAACGCGTCTAAATAATTTTGATTTTGATGTTATAACTTCAGTTTTCGGACAAGGATTAATTCCCGGAGATGAATTATTTTCTTATTTCCATTCGTCACAAAAAGATGTGAAAGGTGGCAGAAATTTATCGGGAATTAATGATGTGATTGTTGATGAGTTAGTGAAAAAAATTCCTGCGGTCAAAAGTAAACAAGAGCTCATCGCGCTATGCCAGAAGCTCGATAAAAGACTGCTTGAAAATTATTATATGATTCCACAATGGCACTCAAACAGCTATCGAATTTTATATCGCAATATTTTCGATTTCCCCGCCAACCCGCCAAAATACTCACTTGCCACTGATAGCTGGTGGCTGAAGACTTCGTCTCAATAAAAAGTGTATGCCTTTAACAAATCAATCTGCGGATATTGCAGATGCTCCAACTATTTATCATTATAAAGAACCAAATGCAGCTCAGGTAGTAAGTTTGCTAAGAAAAGCTGAAGCACATTTACATGATTCGCCTGGTTTTGAAAAACTTATTCAAGCTAAGGAATTAAGTTTTTTAAAAAGTCTTTCTGATCAAAAATATAAAGCAGAAATGATGCGCCAAATTTTGCAAACTCATCACTTAGCTCTGCAGATGCTTTATGATCCAGCGGGAAGTTTTGCAAATTATCCCCATGAACGCATACAAGAAATTGATGCATTACTTCGTGTAAGCGGTCAAAGTGCGAAAGAGACTTGGGCGGAATTTGTTGAAGAAAGTATGAGAAATATTTTGGAAAGACAGAAATACGAAGTGAAATTGGGATTGCGTCAGGCAACGGATTTTGATGAACAATCTTTAAATCATCTTCTAGCAATTAATTTTAAATTTGTTGTGAGCGATTCTCTTAATATTGAAGATCTTGAAGGTATGGAGTTTGAGGATTTTCTTCCACCCGCTCAGGCTCATCCAACTCATGTTGGAAGAGTAGTTTCTAACCCTGAATTATTACGCTAAAAAATTATGGCGAGAAATGAGCAAGAGATAAGGGAGGCAGTAGAATTTATAAATAGGATCGATGAGCATCTTGGTGATATTGAAGGATTTCGCGATATGTTGACGCAAAATGAACTTTTAGTTATCGAAAGTAACCTGCATAATGACGAGACAAAATCCATCATCTTAAAAAGATTTTTAAAAATTCTCGCCATCTCTCTAGAAATTTTAACCGATCCGCTGCGAAATGCTTTTGTTGAAGAGCCCCAAGCGTTAGTTGATGTCATAACAGAATATGGCCATGACGCGAAAAGTGCTTGGTATGAATTTTTTGAAAGAGGATCACTGGAAGGTTATAATGCTACCGATGACCAAGACGAAAAAAATTTTTTCATTGGAGCTACTACAACAGCCGCTGCTTTTATGGCCAAAAATCAAAGTTTTGATATTGATGAAGTAGAGGATAGGTGGGAAGAGGGCCAGATTGTTATACCGCAGCCCATAATTCACAACGCAGTAGTGGCTTTTTTAGCAAATGCTAATAACATGCTTAATAATCAAGGTCTTGCCGCAGGAAGATAATTACTCATAATCTAACCTTATTTATGTTCATCCAAACCGAAGAAACACCAAATCCCGCAACGTTAAAATTTATTCCAGACGGCCAAGTTGTTTTGGAAAATGGTACGGCGGAATTTAAAAATCAGAAGACGGCCGCAACCAAGTCGCCACTCGCTTTACAGCTTTTTGAAATTTCTGGCGTGCAATCAATTTTCTTTGGTCGTGATTTTATTACGATTACCAAAGCGGAAAATACTGATTGGGCAAAAATCAAAGCCGAAATTTTGGCCACAATCATGGATTTTTTTGTTACCGGAAAACCTGTGATGTTTGAAAGTAAAGCTGAAGAAACCACCGATGAAAATGATTCTGACATCGTAAAACAAATCAAAGAATTGATCGAAGTAAAAGTGCGCCCCGCAGTTGCGATGGATGGTGGCGATATTATTTTCCACTCATTCGAAAACGGCATCGTGCGTCTGGTTTTGAAAGGATCTTGCTCCGGCTGTCCAAGTTCAACAATCACTTTAAAAAACGGCATCGAGAATATGCTTAAACATTATATTCCCGAAGTTGAAGCAGTTGAACAAGTTGACGACGAATAAAACAATTAAGAATTAGCAATTAATAATTGATCAATTCTTAATTGTTAATTGCTACTTGCTTCGCATCCGTAGCTCAACTGGATAGAGTGTTGCTTTCCGAAGGCAAAGGTTGGAGGTTCAAATCCTCTCGGGTGCACCCGCCGTCGCTAAAGCTATGGCGGGCAGGCCACATTTAAATTTTTTTTTATGAAAACTAAAGTTACTGCTGCCTTGTTGATTATTGGAGATGAAATTCTTTCCGGCCGTACGGTGGATGCGAATTTAAATTTTCTCGCAAAAGGTTTGGCGGAAATCGGAATCAATTTAATTGAAGTGCGCGTTGTTCCCGATATTGAGCATGAAATTATTAACGCATTAAACGCACTGCGCCAAAAAGCAGATTATGTTTTCACTTCCGGCGGCATTGGTCCAACTCACGATGATATCACGCTTGAAGCAGTCGCCAAAGCTTTCGGTGATAAATTAGTTAAAAATCAGCAAGCGCTCGAAATCATGAATGTCTATTATGGCGGTGCGCAAAATGTGAATGAGGCGAGGGAGAAAATGGCCTGGCTGCCAAGCCGCGCAACGCTTCTCGACAATCCGGTTTCTTCAGCTCCGGGTTGCAGAATCGAAAATGTTTTTGTGATGGCTGGCATTCCAAAAATATTTCAGGCGATGTTTAAGGCGGCGAAAAAAGAATTAATTGGTGGCAAAAAAACCATCGCAAAAGAAATTCGAATTTCTCTCACCGAAAGCATTATCGCCAAAGATTTTTCCGATCTGCAAAAAAAATATAGCGAAGTAACAATGGGCAGTTATCCCTTTGACGGTGGAACTTCGCTGGTATTTCGTAGCACCGAAAATGACTTGCTTGAACAAGCGGTTGACGAAATACTTAAAAAAATTGATCCGACTTCCGTTATAAAAATTTCTTAAGGAATGAAGCCAACAAAACCGCCAATCGCAACAATGGATGAAGAGCAGCGCGAATATAATGAAGCGATTCGCGAAGCCGTTGCTGATGGCAGCTATTTCGAAGATGCGCTGAATTGGTATTTTTTCCGCTATGTTACGGCCGTCTGTGATCGCACGCTTCTGATTTTTGGCGCAATAATTGCCGCTGTGGTGCTTTATTGTTTGGTGGTGATGTTGCAAAATGCTTTTCCGCTGGTAGTGAAGGAGCCAATATTCATCAGGGCTCATGACCAATCAGTTTATTTTCCGAATTTAGTTCATTTGAAACCAAAAAAATTGGAAAAAGGTTTTGATCCTGAAGTGCGCACTGTTGACGAAGCAGTGGCGAAATATCTGCTTGGAGTTTATGTCAATGATCGCGAAGCCTATAATTTTTCCAAAGCTGAAATTGATGATGTAAACCGCAAATTTAACCGCATACGCAACACTTCTTCCGACCAGCAATACCAAGCCTTCCAGCTTGAAATGAGTAAAGATAATCCAAATAGTCCATTGTTAAATTTCGGACAAAATGTGGCGAAATCAGTTGAGGTTGAATCGGTGCGTTTCATTCGTGATGAGAAAGAAGGTTTCACCAATAAGGCGCTTGAATATTTGACGATCCAAATTCCAACCCAGGCTGAAGTAAGATTTGTTGCAACTACCAGCCGTGTTGATGAAAATGGCGAAACAAAATCACAAAAAGAGCGTTATCTTGCTAAAATCGGCTTTCGCTTTGACGGCATCAGCAAAGGCGAAAGCGGCCAGCGTAATGTCATAAAATTTGTCGTTAATGATTATCAGCTCTTCAAAATCAAATAATCTTCATGCCTAGAATTTTTTACGCATTTTTCATAATTTTATTTTGCGCGACAGATGTTTTGGCGGCGCAATTGCCGCGTTATTTGGGCTCGGAGCGCAAATTCAGAAGCTTCATTTATAATCCAAACGATGTTTACCGCTATATCGGCCACTATACCTATCAAGGCTTCATCGAGTTTGAAGAAGGTGAAACCATCTCCACAATTTCAATGGGAAATCCCTCACTTTGGCTTTTTGAAAGCTTAGGAAACCGCTTGTTTCTAAAGCCGGTTGGTGAAGATAATTCTGAAACCAACATGACTGTGATCACCAACAAAAAAGTTTATCATTTCGAATTGGTAGCACGCGAAGCTAAAGGCATCACTGACAAAGATTTAATTTTCGTGGTGAAATTTGTTTATCCCGATGAGAAAGATAAAAACATCGTTCAATTCAACAAAACCCCGCCTTCTGATGATCCTGACTTGCGCGATTTGAGCCCGTTTAATTTCAATTACCAATATACCGGAGACAACTCAATTGCGCCGATAAAAGTTTTCGATAATGGTGAATTTACTTATTTCCAATTCCCGAAGAAAAATGCCGAATTGCCGGCGATTTTCACTGTTGATGCGCAAGGTTTTGAATCGCTCATCAACTTCCGCGCCACCAGCACTTATTTGATTGTTGAGCGCGTGGCGCCGCAATTCACGCTGCGTAACGGCCCTGACATTGTTTGCGTTTATAACATGAATCTTTATGCAACGGGCCGTGAAAGTCAGTCAACTTTGCGCAGAGCAGATGGCTCGCTGAATATAAAAAGCTTCCCAACTTCTGGCAGCAGCATACCGCCAGCTTCACCATCAATTCCGTCACTGCCGGTCGCGCCTGCCTCGCCTTCTCCGGTGCAGTCAATTCCGGGAATGCCGGGAGGAGGCTTATCGCCTTCAGTTTCACAATCGCAATCGCCGCCGGGAATGTCGGTTCCGCAAGGCATGGCGCCGGGTGATGACAGTTTGCCGCCGGGATTATTGCCGCCGCTACCTGGAGGTATGCCGATGCCGATTCCTGGCGGTCCGATGGATAATAGCAGACCGCGTGGCATGGGCCGAATACAGTAGTTCAACTTCTTAAATTTCTCAAATGAGCACTAATTATAATCACAAGCTTGCTGAAAAAAAATGGCAGCAAGTTTGGGAAGCAAAAAACACTTTCAAATTTGATGAGAATTCGCAGCGCGAAAAATATTACGTGCTCGAAATGTTTCCTTATCCGTCAGGAAAAATTCACATGGGACATTTGCGCAATTACGCAATTGGCGATGCGCTGGCGCGTTTCAAGAAGTTGCAAGGTTTTAATGTTTTACATCCGATGGGTTTTGATGCTTTCGGTTTGCCGGCAGAAAACGCGGCGCTGGAACATAAAATTCATCCCCAAACTTGGACTTTGAGCAATATCGAAAATATGCGCAAAGAGCTCAAATCAATTGGCTTATCGATTGATTGGAGTCGTGAAGTCGCAACTTGCTTGCCCAATTATTACAAGCACGAACAAAAAATTTTCCTCGATTTCGTCAAACATGGTCTCGCATATCAAAAAGAATCTTTCGTAAATTGGGATCCAATAGACCAAACAGTTTTAGCTAATGAACAAGTGGTGGATGGCCGCGGCTGGCGTTCCGGTGCGCTCGTTGAAAAGAAAAAATTGAAACAATGGTTTTTAAAAGTTTCAGATTTTTCGCAGGAGCTTCTCGATGAATTGAAAAATCTTCCGGGTTGGGATGAGCGCGTTTTAACGATGCAGGAAAAATGGATTGGTAGAAGTGAAGGGTTGGTGATTGATTTTAAGATTTACGATTTACGAATTACGAATTACGAATTTATTCAGGTTTATACTACGCGGCCGGACACCTTGTTTGGTGCGTCTTTTATTGCTATTTCGCCAAATCATCCAATCGCGCAGGAGCTCGCAAAAAATAATTCTGAAATCAAAAATTTTATTGAAGAATGTAATCGCTCTGCAGTTGATGAACAAACAATTGAGAAGCAGGAAAAGAAGGGCTTAAGACTTAATTTAGAAGTTGAACATCCATTCGATAAAAATTGGAAATTGCCGGTTTACATCGCCAATTTTGTTTTGATGGATTACGGCACTGGCGCCGTTTTTGGCTGCCCGGCGCATGATGCGAGAGATTTTGAATTTGCGAAAAAATATGATCTTCCAATCAAAAGAGTTGTTGCCGAATTTTCAAAATTCCTTGGCGAAACTGATGTGGTTGATTTCACCAATCCTGAAATCCATGCGCTGATCGCGAAATTAAAATCAGAAAATAAAGACGAAGTTGATTACGTAAAAGCGGCTTTCCATTTTGTGCGCGATGAAATTTTGCATCCGATGGATTATGAAAAAACTTTGCCGCAAGCGCCGCATTTAAAAGCTTCGGAAGTGTTGCAAAACAAGCTCGGATTTGCTTTTGGAAAATGCGCATTGCTTTGCGCAATTTTGCGTGGACATGGAATTATCTGCGGATTTTCCAATCAGCTTTTGATGCTTGATGAAGATGTGTCGGACAAAAAAATTATTCATCCACTCGTTGCGATTTATTTAAAATCACAAAAAAAATGGATTCGTTTGGATCCTAGAGGGAAGGGCGCAGAATTTAGTTTGGAAAAAGAAATAATTCCTTATCCGGCTCGCAGCGAATTTGGCGAAATTAATGATCTTGGAATTTATCCGAATTTCTCAAAAGCGGTTTATGAGCTTTACAAAAAATCAAAAACTAACGCGGAAATTTTAGAAAATCTTTTTGCTGAAACTGAAAATGAAATTAGCGCCGTTGAAGATGATGAAGGCGTGATCATGAATTCAAAATTTTTGGATGGAAAAACTTCCACTGAAGCAAAAGAAGAAGTGGCGCAAATGCTTGAAAAACAAGGCGTGGCGCAGCGTAAAGTAAATTACCGTCTTCGCGATTGGGGCGTTTCGCGCCAGCGTTATTGGGGTTGCCCGATTCCGATGCTTTATTTGGAAGATGGATCAGTTGTGCCGGTTCCAGAAGATCAACTTCCGGTTGAATTGCCGCAAGACGTTGAATTTAAAGGCACAGGAAACCCTCTTGCGCAACATCCGACTTGGAAATATACAACTTACAAAGGGCAAAAAGCAATTCGTGAAACTGATACTTTCGACACCTTTTTCGAAAGCTCTTGGTATTTTTTACGCTACATTTCGCAGCCTGAAAATAAGGCATTCGAGCGCGATCTCGTAAATAAATTCATGCCGGTTGATCAATATATCGGCGGCGTTGAACACGCAGTTTTGCATTTGCTTTATGCGAGATTTTTCACCAAAGCGTTGAAAAAATGTGGCTATCTTGACGTCTCTGAACCATTTAAAGCATTGCTTACACAAGGCATGGTTTGTCACGCAACATATAAAGATAAAGCAACAGGAAAATGGATTTTTCCATCCGAAGCTTTGGAAAAACCAGCTGATGAAGTGATTGTCGGCCGCAGCGAAAAAATGAGTAAGTCGAAAAAAAATACTGTTGAGCCACTGCACATTGTGGAATCTTACGGCGCTGACGTGGCGCGTCTTTTTATGTTATCAGACACTCCGCCGCAACGCGATTTGGAATGGTCGGAAAGCGGCATTGATGGTGCGTGGAAATATGTAAATCGTTTGTGGCGCTTGCTGCAAAATCGCGAAGAAAAAGTGAATGAAAAAGCAGACGCGGAATTGCTTCGCCTCGCTCATAAAACAATTTCTGCGGTAAAAGACGAATATGAAAAAATGGGCTTTAACCGTGCAATTGCCAAGATCCGCGAATTTTCGAATGCTTTAGAAAAATTCGATGGCAGCAATAGCGCGATGAAAAAAGCGCTCGATATTTTGGTGATTTTAATTTCACCAATCATGCCGCATTTGGCGGAAGAAATGTGGGCAGCTCTTGGAAATAAAGGCTTAGTCGTAGATCAAAATTTCCCGCAATTTGATGAAAAATTAATTGCTGAAGAAGAAGTTGGTGTTGCCGTGCAAGTTGCAGGAAAGCTACGCGCTGTGATCCAAATGCCGAAAGGAACTGCCAAAGAGGAAATGGAAAAGCAGGCTTTTGCCAATGAAAATGTGAAAAAATTCACTGAAGGAAAAGAAATTAAAAAAGTAATTATCGTTCCTGATAAATTGGTGAACATCGTTTGCTAAATGATTTCACTGCCGACCAATCAAATTGTTGGTAGGTGTAGGAATAATGCTCTTACTTTGGTTGGATATAATCTCAAATTTTGTAAGGCGGAAAGTCTAATCCCTTTGGCGAAGTGGTGAAAATTTCTACGCCATCTTTGGTTACGCCGACAGTATGTTCAAATTGTGCGGAGAGTGATTTATCGCGTGTGGTCACTGTCCAGCCATCATGTTTGCTTAAAATAGTTTCATATCCGCCGGCGTTAATCATTGGTTCAACGGTGAAGAACATTCCTTCCTCTAGCGTGATGCCGGTATTTTTTTTGCCGTAATGTAAAATGCTTGGATCGGCGTGAAATATGCGCCCGATGCCGTGTCCGCAATAATCTCTAACAACTGAAAATCCGTTTTTTTCGGCGTAAGTTTGGATAGCATTTCCGATGTCGCCGATTTTGGCGCCTGGTTTCACCTGCTCAATTCCAAGCATCATGCAATCATAAGTTACTTGGGTTAATCTTTTTGCTTTAACTGAAGGCTCACCCACAAAATACATTCTGCTCGTATCACCATACCAACCCTCCACAATCACCGTCACATCGATGTTCACAATATCACCATTTTGTAGAATTTTTTCACTTGGAATTCCGTGGCAAACAACGTGATTAATTGAAGTGCAAATTGATTTGGGAAAGCCTTTGTAATTAAGCGGGGCAGGGATCGCGGAATTTTCTAAAATTTTGTCATGACATAATTTATCAAGCTCATTGGTAGTAATTCCTGGCACAACATGCGGCGCGATGAAATCTAAAATCTCAGCTGCCAAGCGGCCAGCGGCGCGCATTTTCACAAAATCTTCTTTTGCGTGAATCGTGATGGTCATGAATTTCGAACTTGATTTGAAAATTAGGGATCTCTAAGGTGGCGGGCCAATTCCCTACAAATTAAATTTCAATTTACCAATGGCAAGAATTACCGTTGAAGACTGCGTAACAGTCGTTCCGAATCGCTTTGAACTTTGTCTGGTTGCCAGCAACCGCGCTAAAAGCATTTTGTCTGGTTCTGCAACAACTCTTGATGTAAAAGAAAAACCGGCAGTTATCGCGCTTCGCGAAATCGCGGATCATTTGGTTGATGTTGATTCAATCAAAAAGAACATTGTGCGCTCCATCAAAAATCGCGGTGTTGTGGAAATCATTTCTGACAATTCTGATATTTCTGACGCAATCGCGGCTGAAACTGAATCGCATGTCGCCTTGAAAGACGACACATTTGTTGACGAAAACGTAGCCGTAGACGATTAATAAATGCACACATTACCAGAGCTCCTCAAAAAAATTCGCACCTATAATCCTGGTGTCGATGAGGCTCTGGTAAAAAAAGCCTTCCTCTTTGCCAAAGATGCCCACGGCAATCAAAAACGCCATTCCGGCGATCCTTATTTTTCTCACCCCGTTGCAGTAGCAAATATCTTAACTGAGTTAAAGCTTGATGACGAATCAATTGCTACTGCCTTGCTGCATGATGTTGTTGAAGATACCGAAACTTCACTTGATGAAATCGAAAAAAATTTTGGTGAAGAAGTTGCCAAATTAGTTGATGGCGTAACCAAGCTCGGCAAGCTTGGTGCGATGTCGCATGATGAAAAAGTTGCAGAGAATTTCCGTAAATTAACTATGGCAATGTCGGAAGATATTCGCGTTTTGCTCGTGAAACTTGCGGATCGCCTGCATAATATGCGCACGCTTTCTTATGTGCCGTCAATGGATAAAAAAATCAAAAAAGCGCGCGAGAGTTTGGAAATTTATGCGCCGCTTGCGGGGCGAATTGGTCTCGCAAAAATCAAAGATGAAATGCAGGAATTGGCTTTTGCGATAATTGACCCTGAAGCCAGAGCGCAAATAGTTGAGAAGCTGGGCGAAATCCGCGAAAAAAATAAAAATCTATTAGATAAAATTTCCACCGATCTTGACGATTTATTAAAACGCGAAGGCGTTGAATGCGAAGTTTCAGGACGTGAGAAAAAGCCTTACGCCATCTGGATGAAAATGAAGAAGCAAAATATAGGATTTCACAACATCTACGACATCATGGCTTTTCGCATTATCACCAAAAATATCGGCGAATGTTATCGCGCGCTTGGTGTGATCAACTCGCATCACAGCATGATTCCGGGCACTTTCAAAGATTATATCAGCACGCCAAAAGAAAATGGTTACCAATCACTTCACCTCGCAATTTTAGGGCCATTTAACAAAAAAATCGAAATCCAGATTCGTGATAAAAACATGCACGAAGTCTCGGAATTAGGCGTTGCGGCGCATTGGCATTATAAAGAAAAATTTTCCAAAACTTCCAAAGGTGCAGTTACAAAAGCGGCGAAAGAAAATGAAAAATATCGCTGGATTCGCGAGCTGATCACACTTTTCGAAAATTCCGAAAGCGCCACCGACGTGCTCAAAAGCCACAAATTTTCGATGCATAAGGATGAAGTTTTTTGCTTCACGCCAAATGGCGACATTTTCAATTTACCGCTTGGCGCAACGGTGATTGATTTTGCTTATGCGGTTCACTCAGAAGTTGGCAACACTTGCACCTCAGCAAAAGTTAATGGCGTGATTTCGCCGCTGCGTCATCGCATCGAAAATGGTGATCAGGTTGAAATCATGACGGCGAAAAATGCCAAGCCTTCGCCAAATTGGCTGCAATTTGCCATCACAACAAAAGCGCGCTCATCGATTAAAAATTTTATCCGCAGCGAAAAATTCGGCGAATATTCAACTTTAGGCCGCGCCATTTTAAACAAATTTTTCGCTTCAAAAAATCTCGAAATTTCTGATAAAATTTTAGAAAAAATCCTGACCAATTTTCACAAAAAATCTGTTGCTGATTTATGTGTTAGAGTCGCTGAAGGAATGATCTCGCGCCAGGATGTTTTGAAAGCGGCTTATCCTGATTTTAAAGAAGAGAGCAAACAAAAAACGGCCAAAGAAAAAAGCAAAAAAACTGATTATTATTTGCCAATTGATGGTTTAGTTTCGGGCATGGCAATCCATTATGCGGGCTGTTGCAATCCAATTCCGGGTGATCCAATTGTTGGCATCATCAACACCGGAACTGGCGTCACCATTCACAGTCAAATCTGCAATAATTTAAAAAATCTTGTGCTATTGCCGCAGCGTGTTTTGGACGTGTGCTGGAAAAGCGAAGATGCAATTGGTGATGCGATGTATGCGAGCCGACTTCGCGCTGTTGTTGAAAATAAAAGCGGCGGCCTTGCCGACATCACCAGCATCATCGCCAAAAAGAAAATCAATATTTCGGGAATTAGAACTACCAACCGTTCTGCCGATATTTTTGAAGTGATGATCGATCTTGAAGTAAAAAGTTTAGATCATCTCGAAGAAGTAATTTCAGCACTTCGCATCTCAAGCAAGATTGTCGAAGTTGAACGTATAATTGGTTAACTTATGGCACGACCTTCAGCTACAATTCTTTCATCAATAGCTGCTGCTGTTTTACAAAAAGATCGCACCGTCAGTAAAGTTTTTCCATTCCCCAAAGAGATTGGTGTGAATGGCACAAGAATTGCCAGGCTTGGGGAAGAAACCGTTACGCGGAATATCAAATATTGCTCAGTCTGGTCTGCTTATAATCAGGAAAGCAATTTATATGTGTGCGGTCATTTCGAAGGTCTTTCCGATCGTGCGGAAGCTCGGGCAGCAATAATGTATGGCCTGCATGATTTTCGTTCTTTTGTTGGTAAGGGGGCGAAATTGGATTTAATGGTGGCAGGCCGCCTTTATGATGACAAGCTCTCGACAATGCGAGACATGGTTTGTCGCAATCAGGAAGCTTGTATAAGCGCGCTTGAAGATAGCTGTTATGCTTTGGATTTCGACATTTCCCCGATCAAAATTGGGTCAATTGGCGGGCCGACAATTATGATTAACGGCATAGAAATAGAAGATATCACACGTTACCGACTTTTTAAGTATTTGCTAAAAAAGGACAATTCCGATCCATCTGTTTCTCGCTAAAAATTATGTTTTTTGCTCCTGATTTGCTTATTCAAGCTGAAGAAATTTTGCAAAAATTGCGCGAGAAAAAATTAAAAATCACCACTGCAGAATCTTGCACCGGTGGTTTGCTCGCCGCTTTATTTACAAGCATTTCCGGCGCATCTGAAGTTTTTGAAAGAGGTTTTATAACTTATTCAAACCAAGCAAAAATCGACATGCTTGGTGTGAAAAAAGAATCGCTAAAAAATTTTGGTGCAGTGAGTGAAGAAGTTGCAAAAGAAATGGCGCAAGGCGCGCTAAAAAATTCCAAAGTTGATATCGCAATTGCCATCACCGGAATCGCCGGGCCAAAAAGTGATGATACAAAAAAACCTGTCGGCCTGGTTTATATCGCGCTTGCAACAAAAGAAAAAACCGCGGTGCAGAAATTTAATTTTTCCGGTAATCGTGATAAAGTGAGAAAAGCCAGCATTAAAGCCGCTTTAAGCTTATCGTTTAAACAGTTTTTTCAAATGTTATAGTTGTTGCCACTTTTGATCCTTTGGCTTTTCTTATAACTCCCTGTTCTTCTGTAATTTCGAGATCAATATCATCACTAGTTGCAGATATTCTTGCTGCTGCTCTTTTAAATTTTACTTCATCAACCGCGCCAGGATTTTCCCCAACGAATCTATATTCTAATAAATCATCAGGCCTTACAACTGCGCTGTGAAAATGTCCTAGATCTCCGGCGCTTAAAGTACCATGGTCTCTCACATATTGATTATGTGCATTATGCGTCATGACGCTGTCAATAATATAAACATTGCGGCCGCAAAGATGCTCAAGAAAATCAGTGCGTAGAAATTCCGCGGTTTGTGTTGTTTTGTCTAAATCTATTTCTTCTCGCTTTGGCTCACCCGTATCAGGATTCCATTCTGAATGGCCACGACCCAAAACAAAATTCAGGCTATTGGATAAATTAACTACCACGGAATTTACAGCTTTCGGCGGATAAGCTCTGCTGGTGCAGAGTTGAGTTAATCTTTGCAAATCTTCCTGTTTTGTTAGATCTATTGAAGCGACTTTCACTCCACCACGTTGGTCAAAATTTTCTTCTTCGCGCGAGAAAAGATCTTTTATAAAAGCAAATTTTTCATCTTTTTTAAACCAGGACATTTTTCTGATTGTATCACCCATAATCTCTGCTGATTGTTTTAGAGCCTTCTGTTTTAAGTGATCATTATAATAAACAAGAACGGAAATTTTACCGCTATGAAATGAACTTATATCGAAAATATAATTTCTAATCGTCAGCTCTTTTAGCTTTTCAAGAAATTCTTCTTTGTTTGGCGTTGTTGTAATTGCTTGGCGAAAAAGTTGCCAAAAACCATTTTCTCCAACCAGATTTTGATCAAAATCACACAACACTAAATGCGATAAAGTTTCGCGGAATTTTGTGGCAATTTCGAGATTACGCAAACCCGCAATGCCAACTACCATCGAAGCTCCAAGCCTTTTAAAATCGCGCTTCTTGAGATAACCTTTGCTGTCATAAACAGGAGTTATGCAGCAAGGTCTGAGTTCTCTATGTTCTGGTTTTGGCATATTTTAAAAGTGATGTTAGTGCTATCGCACAATGATTAAAGCTTGAGCCTAATTCATAATCGGCAGTCATGATTTTTGCAGAAAATTTTCTTTCTTGACGTGGCATGAAAATTTATTTATCGCCAACCAAAGCTTTCCACACAAATTCAGAGGTGAATGGAAGCAATGGCGCAGCAGTTTCGCACATTGTTGTTAAAACTGTGTAGAGCACGTCATAAGCGTCTTGTTTGTCTTGATCGAGTTCGCCTTTCCAAAATCTGGTGCGGTTTCTTCTGATATACCAATTGTTTAATGCTTCAAAAAATTGGTTGAATTCTTCGCAGGCGGAAACGGTGTCGTAGGCCGTCATTGCTGAATCAATCTTTTGCACCGAAAGTTTTAATTTTGCTAAAATATAGCGATCTAAAACATTTGAAAATTCGCGTTTGAATTCGATGCGTTTTGCTTTCACGCCATCAGCATTTGCGTATAAGCAGAAAAAATTGAAAGCGTTGATGAGAGGTTTGATTGACAGGCGAAGAGTATCGCGAATCGCTTTTCCTTCTTTATCAATTCGCAATTCTTGTCCGCGCATCACCGGCTGCGAAATCATGTAGAAGCGCATGGCGTCACTTCCAAATGTTGCAAAAATATCGAGCGGATCGGCGTAATTTTTCAAACGCTTGGAAAGTTTTTGCGAATTTTCATCCAAGATAGTTCCGTGGCAAATCACGTTTTTGAAAGGTGCGCGATCAAACAGCGCAGTGGATAAAACGAAAAGCGTATAAAACCAACCGCGAGTTTGTGCGACATATTCGGTGATGAAATCCGCCGGAAAATTTTCCTCAAACCATTCCTTATTTTCGAACGGATAATGCACTTGCGCATAAGGCATCGAACCGGATTCGAACCAGCAATCAAGCACGTCGGAGACACGTTTAAATTCTTCGCCATTTTCAACAAATGTGATTTCATCAATATATGGGCGATGCAGATTTTTAATTTTTTTGTGTGAAACTTTTTCTAATTCTTCGATTGATCCAAAGACGCGAATCTTCCCGGATTTAGATTTCCAAACCGGCACCGGACAGCCCCAGAAGCGGTTTCGCGTGATTGACCAATCGCGCGCACCTTCCAGCCATTTTCCAAATTGTCCGTCGCGAATGTGTGAAGGAATCCAATTCACGCTCTTGTTTAACTCAACCATGCGATCTTTGAAATCAGTAACTTTCACATACCAAGATGAAACCGCGCGATAAATCAACGGCGTGTCGGTGCGCCAGCAGTGAGGATAGTTGTGGAGATATTGTTCGGTTTTTAGCCAGGCACCTATTACTTTGAGGTGTTTGATTATGTCATCGTTAGTTTCGAAAACCTGTTTTTCTTTGATTGAAAGATCAGGTAAATCAAACATCTCGAGCGTAAATTTTCCTGCTTCATCAACCGGACAAAGAGTTGGAATGCCGTTAGCTTTTGAAAGAATTTGGTCATCTTCACCAAAGCCTGGCGCGATGTGGACGATGCCGGTTCCTTCTTCAGTTGAAACGAAATCGCCGTGGAGAATGGTGAAAACTTTTGCAACTGCTTTGGTTTTTTCAACGAGGTAAGGGAAGAGTGGTTTATATTTTAAACCAATTAAATCTAACGCTGAAACACTATATGTGGTTTGATTCTCATAACTTTCTCCAAGTGTTTTTGCAAACTTTTGTAAAGCAGCTTTTTCCATTACAAGCATTTCATTTCCACTTTCACTCGAACCATATAGCATCGCTGCATAGTCAATATTTTTACCAATCGCTAAGGCTAAATTTGATGGCAAAGTCCAAGGTGTAGTTGTCCAAGCAACTACAGAGACTTTCGTTGGATTAAATTTTTTAAGAGATTCTGGAATGTCTTCCAACTCAAACTTCACCGTCACCGCCTTACTCGCCTTCTGACGATAAGAATTATCCATCCGCGTTTCAAAATTCGACAAAGGTGTCTGACATGCCCAGGAATAAGGCACCACGCGGAAATCTTCGTAAAGCAATCCTTTATCAAACAAGCTCTTAAACGCCCACAAAACCGATTCCATGTAATTAACATCCATCGTTTTGTAACTATTTTTGAAATCCACAAAACGGCCTTGGCGCGTTACGTAATGCTCCCATTCATTGGCATATTTCATCACCGATTCCTGGCAGGCATTGTTAAATTTTTCGATGCCATATTCCTGAATCGCGATTTGGCCCGAAATTTGTCTGCCTTCACGTGCGGTTAATTCTTTTTCAGTTTCCATTTCAACCGGCAAGCCGTGCGTATCCCAGCCGAAGCGGCGTTCAACTTTTTTGCCTTTCATGGTTTGGTAGCGCGCAACTAAATCTTTGATAAATCCTGTCAGCAAGTGGCCGTAGTGTGGAAGGCCGTTGGCAAAAGGTGGGCCGTCGTAAAAAACAAATTCACCTTTTTCTTCTTTTTTGTGACGACAATTTGTATGGCTCTTCAAGCTGCATGCCTCTTGAACTGGCGAGATGTGATCTTCATCAAGCGCGCCAGAAAAATCGCGCATCTCAACTGATTTTTCGAAGATTTTTTCATCTTGCCAAAAGCGCAGGATTTCGTCTTCCATCTTAGCAAAATCAAGGTTTTGATTCGCTTCAGGATAATAAGTTTTTTTCATTATTGGGGAAAATTTTTTTGTGCGCGATCCGCTTTCGCTTTGCTACAGCGCGACGAGATAATAAACGCCTTGAATTTAGGTCAATTGAAAATTAGAAAGCGCGGCCCTTTTTTACCTTAAAAATTCTATGAAGAAATTACGAATTGGCCTTGCCGGTCTTGGTACCGTTGGCAAAGGTGTCTATGATATTTTACAAAAAGATGCGAAATTAATTTCGCGTCGCTGCGGCTGTGAGCTTGAAATCACGGCGGCTTTTTCACGCAGTAAAAAAGATTTCTTGGATCCAAAAATTAAGTTTTATTCGGATGTGAATGAGTTTGTAAATGACCCGCAAATTGACGTGGTTGTTGAGGTGATGGGCGGTTTAACAACGGCAAAAGATTTAATTGAAGCTGCAATCAAAAAAGGCAAAAAAGTTGTTACAGCCAATAAGGCATTGCTTGCGGAAGCTGGTGCAAATGTGGCAAAATTAGTTGAAGAAAATAACGGCTATATCGGTTTTGAAGCTTCAACTGCCGGTGCCAATCCAATCATTAAAGGATTTAAAGAAGGTTTTGCGGCAAACGAGATTACCGAATTTTATGCAATTCTCAACGGCACTTGCAATTTCATCTTAACCAAAATGCGCGATGAAGGACAAGGTTTTGCGCAAACTTTGAAAGAAGCGCAAGCGCTAGGTTATGCTGAAGCTGATCCCACCCTTGATATTAAAGGCATCGACACTGCTCACAAATTGGTGATTTTAGGCGCGCTTGCTTCAAATTCTAAACCAAATTTCAAAGATACTTTTATTGAAGGTGTTGATGTGGTTTCAATTGAAGATGTGAAACTCGCAGATGAACTTGGTTATAAAATCAAACTTTTAGCAATTTATAAAAACCTTGGTGAATCAGTGCAGCAAACGGTTTATCCGGCTTTGGTTTTGAAAGCAGAAAAAATTGCGCAAACTGATGGCCCTTACAACACGATCGTAACTTTGGGTTCAAACTCAAATTGGAATGTGATGATTGGTCGTGGCGCAGGTGGCTTAACTACAGGTTCGGCCGTGGTTGCTGATATTATCGACATCGCAAGTTCTCGCGATACTTCGCCGCTTCTTGGCGCGAAATTTGCTGATCTCAAAGATGAAAAAATCATGCCAATTTCACAGCGCGTTGGAAAATATTTCCTGCGAATGCTCGTAAATAAAGAAGTCGCGCAAAAAACAAATTTAGCGCAAAAAATTTTTGGCAATCAAATCAAAATCGAAAATGCGATGTTTTTTGATCGCGAAACTGAAGTGCTTTGCGGTTTCATAACATCAAAACAAAAAGAAGAAGATCTGCAAAAAATCATCAAAAACCTTGATTCGGATCTTGTAAAATCCGTAAGTTTCTTACGTGTTGAAGAAACAAAATTCTAAATTGCTAACTGCTAATTCCTAATTGCAACTTGCCATCATGTCCGACTTTTTATTAGAAATTTTTAGCGAAGAAATTCCTGCCAAAATGCAAAAAGCGGCAGCGGAAAATTTTTTGCAAATTGCGGCAGAAACTTTGCTTAAAAATAATCTGAAATTCGCATCCAATCAGATAAAAACTTTTATCACACCACGCCGCCTCGTTCTTTATATTCCAAGGCTTGAGCCATTTCAAATTACACCAGCAACAAAAAGAGTAGGGCCAAAATTAAATGCCGATAAAAAGGCAATTGAAGGTTTTGTGCGCTCTTGCGGATTAACCTCGGAATCGCAATTGGAGCAACTTGATGGCGCTTATGTTTTCAATAAGCCGGAATCAAAAATTTCTACTTCCGAAATTCTGAAAAATTCTCTGCCGCATATTTTAAATAAAATGGTCAATGCCTGGCCAAAGTTGATGCGCTTTGATGTGGAAGGGCTTGGCGTGCAGCCGAAATGGATTCGACCAATTCGTAACCTTGCTTGCATGCTTGGCGATCAAGTAATCGATGTGGAATTTGCCGGACTTAAATCAAATCAAATTACTTTCGGCCGTAGCTTTGAGCCTTTGAAAATCAAGAATGCCGGCGATTTTGAAGCGATGCTGGAACATGAACATATAATTATAAATCAGGAAAAACGCCGTCAAAAAATGATGGATCAAATCAGAAAAATTAAAGCTGATTTGGCGCTCGAATTAATTGATGATGAAGAAAAATCCTCGCTCTTTGATGAATTGACAGGTCTTTGTGAATGGCCGACAGCATTGGTTGCATCAATTGATGCAAAATTTTTGGATTTGCCAGATGAAGTTTTAATTTTGACTTTGCGCTCCAACCAAAAATATCTCTGCTTGAAGAAAAAAGACGGCAGTCTTGCTTCGCAATTTATCTTTGTGAGCAATGCGGTTATTGATTCGCACAACAGCAGCAAAATTATCGCCGATAACGAAAAAGTTGTGCGCGCTAGATTGTGGGACGCAGAATTTTTTATTCACGAAGATCTTAAAACGCCTTTGCTTTCAAGGGTTGATGATTTGAAGAAAATTATTTTTCACCAAAAACTTGGTTCAGTTTTTGATAAAAAAGAGCGCTTAAATGGCCTGGCAAAATTTCTCTCAATTTTCATTCCGCATTGCGATTTGGCATTGGCGCAGCGTGTTTCTGATTTGTGTAAAGTAGATTTAACCACCAAAGCAGTTGGCGAATTGCCTGAGCTGCAAGGAAAAATCGGCAGCTTTTATGCGATAAAACAAAATGAAGATAAAAAAATTATCGCCGCAATCTACGAACATTATTTGCCACTTGGCCCAACTTCAGAATTGCCGCAAACGCCGCTTGGAATTGCGCTTTCAATTGCCGATAAAATTGATTCAATTGTTGGATTTTTTCTGGCTGATGAAAAACCGACTTCGTCAAAAGATCCTTATGCTTTGCGCCGTGCCGCTCTAGGCGTGATTCGCATTTCATTTCATCACAATATTGCTTTTCCAATTCGCAATTTAATTGAAAAATCACTCAATTCATATCCGCTGAAATTACAGAAAAATCTGCTTGGCGAAAATTTTGCGCAGAAGAAAAAAGATTTAGTTGAAGAGATTATAAAATTCTTCATCGAGCGCCTAAAAGTTTATCTCAAAGAAAATGATAAAGTGAGTGCAGATGTTATTAATGCCGTGATGGTTGAATATCTATCAGACCTTGATGCGCATAAATATATCGACATTCTCTATCTCGCTAAAAAAATTAGATTTTTGGATAATTTTGTAAAAAATCCGGCGGATAAAAACCTCATCGCGCTTTACAAAAGAGCAGCAAATATTTTGGCAATTGAAGAGAAAAAAGATGGCAAAAAATATGATGATAAGCCTTCGCGTTTGGCGCTAAAAACCAAATATGAAAAAGTGCTTTATCGCCGCATCAAACAGATTTCTTCGGAGTTTAACAAGTTGATCATCAAAGGCGATTTTGAATCGGCCTTCAAATTATTCCATGTGCTGGAAATTCCGCTTGGCCACTTTTTTGATAATGTTGTGGTTAATGATGAGGAAAAACATGTGCGCGAAAACCGTTTGTTGTTGCTTTCGCAAATCCGCGCTTTGTTTGATCAGGTGGGAGATTTGTCGAAAATTGAAATTGCGTCTTAATAATCAGCAGGTGCGCTTTTGCGCGCAAAATAAAAAGTGCCGATGATGGCAATTAAAGTTGTGATGACACCAAATCCGACAATTATATTGGCGATTAAGTCGGTGTGCGCCAGCATGCCAGTTGTGGTTAGAAGATAATACCAATCATGATGCGTGCTATCTATACTACCAAATAAGTTAGCTAAAGGAAGTTCGCGAAAGATGGCATCTCTTGCATATACTGCGACGTCGAAAAAATTATTTCCAAGCCACATTAAAATTATAAAAGCCGAAAAAAATTCGCCGCGGCGCCAGAAATCAATGAAGCATAATATTGGAACTAAAAGCTGAAAGCTCGTGCCGCCGGCGACAAATATGAATTGCCCGAAATACATAAATAAAATATGCCCCACTTCATGGATGGGGAAATTAATCATATGCACGAAGCTGTGATTAAACGGATCAATATCACACCAGATGAACAAAGCAGTAACAAGAATGGCGACTATTATTTTTGTAAAATCAAACGGCTGATCCATGAGCAGCTTTGCGTGCGAGTTCATCGACTAATTCATTGAAGTGATTTCCGGCGTGACCTTTTACCCAAACCCATTCGATTTTGTGTTTTTCAACTTCAATTTCTAAATCCTGCCACAGATCAGAATTTTTTACGGGCTTACGATCAGCGGTGCGCCAGCCATTTTTTTTCCAGTTGGAAATCCACTTCATTATGCCATCCATGACATATTTGCTGTCGGTGTAAATTATAACTTCAGAAGATTTTTTTAGAGATTTGAGTCCTTCAATCACCGCGCGCAGCTCCATGCGGTTGTTGGTAGTTTCTTTTTCGCTGCCTGAAATTTCTTTTTTGTGATGCTTATACATCAAAATCGCGCCATAGCCGCCGCGGCCAGGGTTTCCTAAGCAGGCGCCATCGGTGTAAATCTCAATTTTATTATGATGCATTTTTGCTGAGTTCTTTTGATCTTTTCTCAGCAGCGCTAATGGCTTTTTTGAAAATATTTTTTAGCGCTGAATTTTTTTGCAAAGTTTTGATTGCCGCTTCTGTAGTTCCGGCTTTGCTGGTAACAGATTGGCGAAGTTGCGCAAAATTTTCTTCCGCAAAAGCCGACATCAAAGAGCTGCCCAAAAATAGTTTTTTTACCAACTCATCAGAATTTTCTTTGCTGATTTGCGCCGCAAATTCGGCAAAAACTTCTTGCAGCAGAAAAATATAAGCCGGGCCTGATCCAAAAATTGCGGTTACCAAATCAAAAGATTTCTCGTTTTCAACTTCAAAAGCGCAGCCAAAATTCTCAAAAATTTTCTGCAAGTTTTTTATCTCCGCCTTCTTGATATTTTTATTGCAGAGATAGGCGAAGATACCTTGAGAATATTGGATCGGTAAATTTGGCATCGAGCGAACAATTTTGGAATTTTTCCCAAAAATATTTTCAAAAAACTTAATTTCTTTGCCGGCTAAAATTGAAATGAAAATGGTGTCTTTGTGAAAGTTTTTTGTTGCTGCAAATTCCTCAAGCACTGCCTGTGAATCCTGTGGCTTAATGCAAAGAAACACCAAATCGGCCTTATAATTTTTTTCTAAATCGCGACTAGTTTTATAATAAGAAATTCCTTCAAGTTTGTTTTTATCAGATTTCTCTAAAACCTTGATTTGATTGATCTCGCAACCCACTTCTTCAAGCAGATTTTTAGCAATTATCGAGCCCATTTTGCCGCAGCCAAGGAAGAGTATTTTCATGAATGTTCAGTAGTTTACTAAGCTTTTCTTGCTGCGATTGCTTGTTTGATCGAACCAATCGCTTTTGCCGGATTTAAGCCTTTTGGGCAGACTTGAGCACAATTCATAATCGTGTGGCAACGATATAATTTAAACGGGTCTTCGAGAGCGTCTAATCTTTCGTCAGTTGCTTCATCGCGTGAATCAACAATCCAGCGTTGCGCTTGTAGCAAAATTGCAGGGCCTAAATATTTGTCGCCGTTCCACCAATAGCTGGGGCAGGAAGTTGAGCAGCAGGCGCACATTATACATTCATAAAGGCCGTCAAGTTTTTCGCGCTCTTCGGGAGATTGTAATCTTTCTTTGCCCGGATTTGTTGGCTCTTCAGCTTGTAGCCAAGGTTTGATTGATTTATGTTGTTCGTAAAAATGAGTGAGATCAGGAACTAAATCTTTTACTACCGGCATGTGTGGCAGTGGATAAATTTTTACCGCGCCAGAACCGCAATCAGAAATTGCTTTGGTGCAAGCGAGAGTGTTAGTGCCGTCAATATTCATGGCGCAAGAACCGCAAATGCCTTCGCGGCAAGAGCGACGGAAAGTGACAGAAGAATCAAATTCAGATTTAATTTTGATCAAGGCATCCAAAACCATCGGGCCGCATTCATCCATATCGATTTCAAATTTGTCGATGTGTGGATTTTTCTTTTCAGCATCTTCCGGGTCATAACGATAAACCTCAAAAGTGCGGATATTTTTTTTGCCCGCTTCAGCTTTGTGGGTTTTACCGGCTTTTTTATCGATTACTGAATTTTTTGGGAGACTAAACTCGGCCATAATTTAAAGTTTTTTTTATTAATTTCGAATCGCGCTGTAGCCTCGCCAAAGCGAGGCAAAAGCGGATTTAGTATACACGTTTTTTTGGCGGGAAGGCTTGAACGTCGTTAGACAAAGGCTTCAAGACAACTTCGCGGAAGTCAGTTTTGGTTTGACCATTTTCGTCGCACCACATGATTGAGTGCTTCATCCAATTTTCGTCATCGCGATCTTTATAATCGTCGCGAGCTTGTGCACCGCGGCTTTCTTTGCGGTTTAGTGCGCATGAAATTGTAACCAAGGCCTGTGAGCGCAGATTATCAAGTTCCAAAGCTTCAACTAAATCGCTGTTCCAAACCAAAGCGCGATCGCTGATTTTAAGATCTTTAAAGCGTGCAAAAATTTCCTGCATTTGCTTTAAGCCTTTAGTCATGATTTCTTCAGTTCTGAAAACTGCGGCGTGCGATTGCATGCAATGTTGCATTTGTCCGCGAATTTCAGCGGCTGAATGAGTGCCATTGGCATTGCGGATTTTATCCAAACGCGCCAAAGATTCTTCGCCGGCAGTTTCAGAAAATTCTTTGTGATCCATATTTGGAGTTAGAATTTCAGCAGCGCGATGCGCAGCAGCACGACCGAAAACTACCAGATCAAGAAGTGAGTTTGAGCCCAAGCGATTAGCACCGTGAACTGATACGCAAGCAGCTTCGCCAATTGCCATCAAGCCCGGAACTGTTTCTGTTTTGCCGTTTTTCACAGTCAAAACTTCAGCTTTGAAATTGGTTGGAATACCGCCCATGTTATAGTGAACAGTAGGCAAAACTGGAATTGGTTGTTTGGTTACATCAACACCTGCGAAAATTTTTGCAGTTTCAGAAATTCCCGGAAGACGTTCGTGTAAAATTTTCGGATCCAGGTGATTCAAGTGCAGATAGATGTGATCTTTTTTCGGACCAACACCGCGGCCGGCTAAAATTTCCATTGTCATGGCGCGAGAAACAACGTCGCGGCTTGCCAAATCTTTGGCGCTTGGTGCGTAGCGTTCCATGAAACGTTCGCCTTCGGAGTTTACTAAATATCCACCTTCACCGCGTGCGCCTTCAGTGATCAAGCAGCCTGAGCCGTAAATTCCGGTTGGGTGAAATTGTACGAATTCCATATCTTGAAGCGGAAGTCCGGCGCGAAGAACCATCGCGTTGCCATCACCCGTGCAAGTATGTGCAGAAGTTGCTGAAAAATAAGCGCGACCGTAACCACCAGTTGCCAAAACAACCATGTGTGCTTTAAAGCGATGAATCGTTCCATCTAAAAGTGAAAGTGCTGTGACACCGCGGCAGACACCGTTTTCCATGATTAGATCAAGCGCGAAATATTCGATGAAAAATTGTGCATTATGTTTGAGCGATTGCTGATAAAGCGTGTGCAAAATTGCGTGACCGGTGCGATCCGCCGCAGCACAAGTGCGTTGAGCCGGGCCGCCTTCGCCGAATTTTTTCGTCATGCCGCCAAATGGACGCTGATAAATTTTTCCTTCTTTGGTGCGAGAAAATGGAACGCCGTAATGCTCAAGCTCAATGATCGCATCCGGTGCTTCGCGGCACATATATTCAATGGCATCCTGATCGCCCAGCCAATCTGAACCTTTCACGGTGTCATACATATGCCAGCGCCAGTCATCTTCGCCCATATTTCCAAGCGCTGCAGAAATTCCGCCTTGCGCTGCCACAGTGTGCGAGCGGGTTGGGAACACTTTTGTAATGCAGGCGGTTGATAATCCTTTTTGCGCCATGCCGAAAGTTGCGCGTAAGCCAGCACCGCCGGCGCCTACAACGACAACATCAAATTCATGATCTATTACTGAATAATTTCCGATTTTTTTGTCTGACATTTTTTACCCGATTAAGTGAAGGCGCACAATTGCGATCACGCCGGCAACGGCTGTTACAATTGATAAGCAATGAATGAGCCAGGTGCAAATATGCATCCAGGTTTTGTTGGCGATATAATCTTCAAAAACCACGCGCATGCCAAGCGAGCCGTGGTAAAGTGAAACTAAAATAAACAAAACTGCCATCACAGCATTGAGTGGATAAGCAAAAAATACCGGCAGATAACCTTGCGGATCTTCTGCTATTTTGATGAAAGCAAAAACCAGCCAGAAAGTTAGCGGAATCAAGGCGGCGGCGGAAAATCTTTCCATCAGCCAGTGATGCGCGCCGCTTTTGGTTGAAGGAGCAATTTTTGATTTTTTCATGTTAGAAATTTTTTAAATAAAATACTGCGCCAATAGCCAGAGCAGTTAAGAGAACAGAAGTGAGAACAACTAAATAACCGTTTCGTTTTGCGGTTTTAACTTCAAAGCCATAGCCAACATCCCACAACAAGTGGCGGATGCCATTTAGCAGATGATAAAAAAGTGAGAAAGTGATGCCAATTGAGGCAAGGGCAAAAAGATTATCCATGATTTTTTGCAGCGGGCAATCACAGCTGTCCACTGATTCGGCAGGGTTCACCTGATAAGTGTAATAAATAATATACCACACAATGGCGATCACAGAAAAATATAAAACAATGCCGGTGAAGCGGTGCATAATTGAGGTGAGGGAAGAGATGTTCCACTTGTAAATTTGCAGGTGCGGCGAAGTCGGCTTATTGTTTGATCCTTGTGACATTGTTTGAGGATTTGTGAGAGTTGAAGCAATTGCGCAAAAACTAAAAAGCTCCTCTGATCTTTACAACAAAAATTTCCGCTGACAGGGCGTGGCTAGCAATTTGACGATGGACCTCTGCGAGGAGCGGTTAATTCTAATAATGCTTTTATTGCCTCTACTTCCATTCTTTGCGGTGAATTTTGGGGAGGAAGCGGGCTTAGAGCACGCGGCATTTCCCGTGTTCTTTGTACAGCGGATAATCTTTCATGTCTGGTAACTTTTTTTTTGCTTAGTGAGTCAACTAAACGAACATGCTCCGCCATTTTTGTAAATTCATCCAGCACGCCAATTAAAGCTGAATCACCACAATCTCTAGCATAATCATAAATTGAGGTTTCATGGAAATTTGATGCGGCATCGAAAAAGGTTGTTGCGGTAAAAAAAGCCGCGACATTTTCTTTTTTGGCGATCTTCCTGATTTCTTGCAAAGCTCCCTCTGCCAACAAATCCATATAGCCAGCGACGCGATCTTTATACAATTTATAAGCAATATAAATATTAGCTGCCATGTGACGTTCTGACTCTTCCTGACGATAATCTATTTCAGCATAGGCTGCGTTAGGATCAGGTATGCCCATCCATAAATATGGGCTATAATCCAAATCAAAAAGGCCAATATCACCAGCGCTTATGCGGGGAGGAAAAAAGTCATAATCTGTAAATTTCTTATCAGCATTTTTTGCAGCGAGAATTGCGGTTAGTACATTCAAGCGCGTGCGTACCAGACGAAAATTTTCATGATCAGCAAATAATGCGCGGCATTCTAATTTTTGTTCGGCATTTAAAAGTGTTTCGGCATCTTCATCAATTCCATTCACTGATTCATCTTCTGAATCCGATCCGGAAGCTGAAGCCATCTCGCTATCTAGCGGTATGGTTTCGGCCTCAGAAGCGGCATCCTCATTTTCTTCAGATTTCTCTTCTTCAAAATCAGTTTCTGAATCATTATCATAATGATCATTTTGTGTTTTCCTTTTTTTTTCCTCAGGAAGTTTTGACATGAAATTAAACAGTTTTTTTTAGATGAAAATTTGCGCCAAATTTGACTAGACAAACATTATCAAAATCAATCAAAAATATTTTGTCCCGCCAATTTTCTCCCAAAAATAATGCAATCAGAAAGCGATAAAAAACAAAAAGATGATCTTGGCTTAAGTCTTTTTTTTGAAAATCAAACCTTCGACGTGCAGCCGCGTTCTAAGGAAGAGCAAGATATTAAAATTAATATTCTCTTCACTTCTGAAGAATATCAGGAAGTTGAAGTAATATGTCGCGGCATCAGAAAAAAAAGACGTCTCACCAAATTTTTACCGCCATATTTTGCCAGCAATTTTGAAACTTTAAGAAAATCCGTCAGCAATGACGCAGCAAAGCCGTCGGGAAATGTAGGTGCCACCAATCTCGGCAATTTAAGCCATGGCAGCAATATGGTTTTGAAGGAAAAATTTTTGCGCATTTTGGCAAAAATTAATCATGTTTCGGAAATCAAAACTGCGGAAAAAATTTGGGATTCAGAAGAACGCATTCCAACTTCCGATAAAGCAATTTTGCTCGCAGTTGCAAATAGCATGTTGCCGGATTCACAAAAGCTCAATCGCGAAATAGTTTCGCAGCGCTCTCATGAAGTTGCAGATCAGGAATCTTTCAAAAAATTTGTCGGCACTATGATCGATCTAACCCGCGATTCCAAAAAACTGGCGCAGTTTTTATTTGGCGATGCGCTGGAAAAAATGGGCGAAGAAAGAGCCACTTTTTTAACCGGCTGTTTGCGCAATATTCTCTCGGAAGCGGATGAAAAAAAATGCGTTCACCAAATCAAATTTCTCGAAAAAATTTTGGGTCAGGATTCCAAAAATTACGGTGTGGAATTTTAAGTTCGGCCTTGGGGATCTTTATTAGTGTAAGCTGTTAAAGAGAGTGCTTTCAACCCATCCATACTTTGTGAAGTTTCTCGGCTCAGATTCGTTGATGGCCTTGCGCCCCCTGATCTTAAATCTCCCATGCTGCCGCCAAATTTATATTCTTCTAAGTGACCCGCTCGATTAACACTTGTCATGCTTCGTGAAAGCGATATTGCGCAGTTTCATGTGTCACCACTGCCTTGATTAATGCAGATTCTAAAACTTCATCATTCCTGAAATTTTCAATGACATGTTCAACAAAGCGCAAAGTCGCATCAGCAAGGCGCTCAAGATATTTTTCGCCTTTCTCGCATGATCTAAAATCTTCCTTCTGCAGATTTTCTTCAGCTTCTTCTTGATTGGAAAAAATCTGCTCGTTGAGACTTTCCATTTCTTCCTCATCATAATCAAGAGGGTCGCTAAATTCAGCTTCCAGCAATTTTTCCGCATCTTTATCAATTTCCATCTCGGGAAGCCAGGTTACCCACTCATATTCAAGCTCGTAAAGGATAGTGCCCTCAGCATCGCGAATGATTTTTGGCAAACGCATAGTTTGCGGCACTTTAAAATGTGATAAAAATGCCAGATTGATCGATGACAAAATTGAAGTTGCTGCAATCAGGCGATTTATGGCTTTCTGCGCTTGCGGCGATTTTACCGGTTTGGGCGTTTCCGCTTCAGCAGAGGCTGCTTTTTTTGACATTCAGGGGAAGAATTTTAAAGATTGAGATGTTTAGAGAAAACAATTCGTAATTTTAATTTCCATGAAAAAACGCATAATTTTTGGTCTGGGTTCAAATCTTGGAGATCGTGAATTTTATTTGGATGAAGCCGTTAAGCAACTTACAGCTGAGCTTGATTTGAGCAATTTGCGCCGATCGAAAATTTTAAAAAATCCAGCAATGCTTTTGCTCGATTCGCCAAAAGAGTGGAATCGCGAATTTTTTAATATCGCATTTTCCGCCGACATAAATTTAGAAAAATTTTCGCCGCAAAAAATTTTAGAAATCGTAAAAAATTGCGAAAAAAAATTAGGCAGAATCGATCGCGAAAGATGGGCGCCGCGCGAAATCGACATTGATATTTTAGCAATTGAAGAAATGAAATTTCACATCGATCACATTCTCACAATTCCGCATCCGGGTCTGTTGCAACGTGACTTCTTTTTAAAAACTGTTGCAGAAATTGAGCCGCAAATATTGAAAAAACTTCAGGCAAATCTTAAGTAAAAATTTCTTAATTCCTTCAACAAGAAATCTTTCCAATGAACCTAGATCGTTACACAGAAAAGACCCAAAGCATTTTGCAAAATGCGCAAAGAATGGCTTTGGGCAGCGGTAGTCAGCGTTTGATGCCTGAACATCTTTTAAGCGCCATGCTTGAAGATTCCGATGCGCTTACCGCAAAATTAGTGAATTTATGCGATGGCAATATCGAAATTTTAAAAGCCGAAAATGAACAAAGTTTAAACCGCATTCCTAAAGTTGAGGGCAGTGGTGCAGGCTCGTTGTCACTATCGCCGGAACTGGCGCGCATTTTTATTTTAGCCGAAAAATTAGCTGATAAAAATTCCGACCAATTTGTCACAATCGAGCGCTTGCTGCAGGCCATTCTTGAAGATGAAAAAAATGAAGCGGCAAAAAATTTAAAACTTGCCGGAGTTACTGTCCAAGCACTGCGCGCTGCAATTGAAAAATTACGCGCTGGTAAAAAAGCAACTTCTGCTTCTGCTGAAGGAACCTATCAGGCGCTTGAAAAATATGCCTATGACTTAACCAAAAAAGCTCAAGAAGGAAAAATTGATCCGGTCATTGGTCGCGATGAAGAAATTCGCCGCGCTATGCAGGTGTTGTCACGCCGCACTAAAAATAATCCCGTTTTAATCGGTCAGCCCGGAGTTGGTAAAACTGCAATTGTCGAAGGTTTGGCGCAGCGAATTGTCAGCGGCGATGTTCCTGAAAGTTTGAAAAATAAAAAATTAATAGCGCTTGATATGGGCGCATTAATCGCCGGTGCAAAATTTCGCGGCGAGTTTGAAGAACGCTTGAAAGCCGTGCTTGGTGAAGTTGAAAACAATGCCGATATTATTTTGTTCATCGACGAACTTCATCTTTTAGTTGGTGCTGGAAAAACCGAAGGCGCGATGGATGCCTCAAATTTATTAAAACCGGCTTTGGCGCGCGGAACCCTTCATTGCGTTGGCGCCACAACTCTTGATGAATATCGTTTATATATTGAAAAAGATGCCGCTTTGGCGCGTCGCTTTCAACCGGTTTACACTGATGAACCAAGCGTTGAGGAAACAATTTCGATCTTGCGCGGCATCAAAGAAAAATATGAAGTGCATCACGGAATTCGCATCAAAGACAGCGCGCTGATTGCGGCGGCAACACTTTCTAATCGCTACATTACCGACCGCTTTTTGCCCGATAAAGCAATCGATTTAATTGATGAAGCAGCGAGCGCATTAAAAATCGAAGTTGATTCAAAACCAACCGAGCTTGATGAAACTGATCGCAAAATCATTCAAATGAAAATCGAGGCCGAAGCCTTGAAAAAAGAGGATGATCAGGCATCAAAAGATCGTCTGCAAAAATTAAATTCTGAATTGCAAACGCTGGAAAAAAAATCTGCCGAAATGACTTCTTTATGGCAGGCTGAAAAATCGAAACGTAACAAAGCCAATGAATTAAAGGGCCAAATCGAGCAATTAAAATTTGAATTAGAAAAAGCGCAGCGCGAAGGAAATCTCGCAAAGGCTGGTGAAATCACTTACGGAAAAATTCCTGATTTGCAGCGCGAGCTTGAATCAATTGAGGGAGCGACTTCTAACAATCTGGTTCGTGAATCAATCAATGAAGAAGATATTGCTGAAGTAATTTCGAAAATGACCGGCATTCCGCTCGATAAAATAATTTCGGGCGAGAAAGAAAAACTTCTCAAAATGGAAGATTTGCTGCGTCAAAGAGTTGTCGGCCAAGATGCCGCGCTTAAAGCAATTTCTGATGCCGTGCGTCGCTCTCGTGCCGGATTGCAAGATGCCAATCGTCCAATCGGCTCCTTCTTATTTTTAGGGCCAACGGGAGTGGGAAAAACCGAAGTTTCCAAAGCGCTTGCCGAATTTATTTTTGATGATGAATCGGCTTTGCTTCGCATCGACATGAGCGAATTTATGGAAAAGCATGCGGTTGCGCGCTTGATTGGCGCGCCTCCGGGCTATGTCGGTTTTGAGCAAGGCGGTTTGTTAACTGAAGCAGTGCGTCGTCGTCCTTATCAGGTTATTTTGTTTGATGAAGTCGAAAAAGCGCATCACGATGTTTTCAACATTTTGCTGCAAGTGCTCGATGACGGCCGCCTGACTGATTCGCACGGCCATGTCGTAAATTTTACCAATACGATAATTATTTTAACGTCAAATCTCGGATCGCAATTTCTGGTGGATTTGGATGAAGATCAAAAATCCGAATCAGTGCGCGACAAAGTGATGGAAGTAGTGCGCGGGCATTTCCGTCCCGAATTTTTGAATCGCTTGGATGAAATTATTTTGTTCAATAAACTGGATCGCAAAAATATGGAAAGCATTGTCGATGTACAAATCGCAAGGCTCGCCAAACGTTTGATGATGCGAAATATTTCAATCAATCTCGACAAAAGCGCTAAACATTATTTAGCAGCAAGAGGTTATGATTCCGCTTACGGCGCGCGCCCACTCAAGCGCGTGATCCAGCGTGAAATTGAAAATATTTTAGCCGAGAAAATTTTGCGCGGTGAAATTAAAGACGGGCAAAGCGTTGAAATCAGCGGCAGCGAAGCGGGTTTAAAAATTAATTAAAAAATAATTTTACGCCCCATTTTTTGCTGAGATATTTTTCGACGATTTTTCTTTCGTCATCCGGCAGCGCGCGGTTGAAGGAAATTATTTCGCCGATATAGCCGTCAAAATAAGTGTTGTTAATTGTGTTGGCGCCAATCAGGGCGCCGACATTATCATTTAAAACTACGCCGGCCGCGCCTCCAGCATCCGAAGATAAGGCAGTTGCATCGGGAACCACATAACGCACGCCGGTTTCAATATTTCGCGAAACAAAAATTATATGTGCTTTGTCATCATTGATTGTATTTGGATGAGTCAGTGAGGAATCCGGAGAGCCATTAAATGTGTTGGCAATGCCGCCCGTAACTGAGAGCGGAACTCCGTCATAACTATTAGTTTGCGCGTCGGCCCAGATTATTGGTATGCCGCCGGAGCCAAGTCCTACATTGCCAACCACAGTTGTTCTAACTACCACAAATAAAGAAAAACTTTTGGTGAAAGCATTGTTAATCAACAAAAAATTTGATGAAGCTGAAGTGAATTTCACTGCCGGTAAATTGTTCAGCGAATTTGTTGCATAAGTCGGACGTGCGGCGTCAGTTGCCTGGGTAGCATCATTTTTATTGCTGATCTGTTTGTTGGAATCGCGCCAGGTGGCAATTTTATCGCCATCATCGGGATTAGTGCTGCCAACCGAAGTAACAATGGCTTTTTCCGCCGTGGCATCAAGCCACAAAGCCAGATCGTCAATTGCCAAAACTCCTGAGCTGATGCTTTGCGCACGCGCCGAATTGAGGCGCATTTGTGTGATAACGCGCGAAACTTGCGTCAAACCGGCCACGAGAAAACCCACAATCACAATGATGATCGACATTTCGACAATAGAAAAAGCGCGCTGCATTTTAGTCATAATTTTCAATAATCGGATTTTAAAAAATATAGTCCGCAGGCCGGTACATTGGGGCCGGATTTATTGCGGTCTTTTGCTTCAAGAATTTTTTTCATATCATCAGCGCTGATTTTTCCGCTGCCAACCCAAATCAATGTTCCAACGATATTTCTAACCATGTGATGCAAAAAAGATTTGGCGCTAATTGAAATACAGATTTTTTCGCCGTCTTGCGAAAGTGAAATTTTTTCAATTGTTTTGATGGGTGATAAAGCCTGGCATTCCGCATCGCGAAAAGATGAGAAATCATGCCGGCCGATGAGGTGATTGGCAGCTTTCTGCATTGCGGCAATATCCAGTTTTTGCGAAACATGATGCGCGCGATATTTATCCAACGTCAGCGGCGCGCGGCGATTGACGATGATATATTCATAGTGACGCATTTTTGCCGAAATGCGGGCGTGAAAATTTTCATCAACGATCTCGCAATCAAGTACTGCGATGGTTTCGTTGCGCAAATAATTATTCAAAGCCATGATCATGGTGTAGGGCTCAAATGTTTTTTTGAGATCGAAATGCACAACTTGTCCAAGCGCGTGAACACCACTGTCAGTGCGGCCGGAAGCGGCAATTTTTACTTCTTCTTGTGACAATTTAAAAATCGCGGTTTCAAGCGATTGCGCGATAGAATTTTGTCCAGCTTCTTTCTGGCGCTGAAAGCCGAAATAATTTGTGCCGTCATATTCGATTAAAAGTTTATAGCGCATATTTATTCGATTCGCTCCAGGTGCCAATATTCATGTTGGTTGGATTTTTTGATTGCCATGTAGCCATTTTCTTCATTCGCGAAGTAAGCAAAAAGCTGTTCCAGGCCATGTTTGGCTGCACTTGCCAAAAGTTCAATTTCTTTAGCAGAAGATATTTCAACAATTTTTCCTTCATTAACTTGTGACAATTTCCAGTAATTTATTGATTCAACAATATAGTCTTCAAGCAAGGCGAGGGCAGCGATGGTGAGTTGTGGTTCAATTCCGGTTTGTACATCTTTTTTAGTTGGAATGCCGCCACTTTTATAATCAAAAATTTCGGCGTGGTTTTCGTCATTTAAAATTATGCGATCAATTTTTCCGCGAATCAAAATGTCACTGATCCTTAATTCTACTGCTTTCTCGGTGAAATTTACGCGCTGCAAAAATTGCTCATTTTTTTCCAAAAAGTCAGAAAAAATATTTTCAAATTTCGGCCACCAAATCAATTCCGCTTCTTGGGATGGGAAAAAAGCTTTGAAGATTTTTATGAAATTCGGTGCTTGCGGATTTTTTATAAATTCCTCTAAAGCCTTGTGCAAAAAGCTTCCAAACTCAGCGTAACCTGCTTCATAATCAATTTCTTTCAACTCGCGCAAAGCAAGAATTTTTTTGCAATAAATGAAATATGGATCGGCAATTAATTTTGAAATTTCGGTGATGGAGAATTTTTGTGGGCGCAATTCCCGCGCCGGCTTTGGATTGGCGCGAGTTAGCTCAAATCTTGGTGCGTAATTTTCTTGGGCAATTTGTGCAAAATATTTTTCTGCGTTATTAATTTCTGCGCGAAGTTTTTTGGCGATGATTTTGAATTTTAGCAAAAAAGGCGATTCAATCAAAGCAATGCCGTTGCTGCTTCGCGACCTTATTAAAATAACAGATTTCTGTGAAAGATAATTACAAAAATCATAAGCATTCTGCCCGATTTTTTTCTGCGCATTATAAATTCCGAGCTCTGTTTTTATTTTTTTTCCGAGCCAATTTTGCGCCTCAATTTGCGGAAAATTTCCTTCATTTAGCGAAGTTATGATAATGCAATCAAAGCTTAAAAGACGCGCCTCGATAGGAGATAAAATTTGGATTTTTGCTGCGGCGTCACTTTTTTCAAAATAACTAATTTGTGCTAAAACTGCTTTGAAACCTTCCAAGGAAGTTGGCGAGTAATTTTGATTTTTTAATTTTTCAAAAAGCGCGAAAAGTTCAACTTGCGCCGGCTCGAAACTCAGCAGTTCCAGCCATTTGCGGCCGCTTAGTTTTTCTGCGGATTCAATGAGTGAGGCAATTGAGGATTTATGTCCGAGATCATACAAAAATTCTTCGAAAAACTTTTCCAGTTTTTCATCATTTTTAAGCAAAGATTTAATTCCGCTTAAACCAGGATAAGCGCGGTTTTGGCGCAATATTTTAATTTCAAATTCGCTTAAAATTTCTGGATTATTATGATGACAAAGCACGTTTTTAAGAAGTGCCAGCAAGCTGTGCGAATTAAAATCGCTTTCCCAAACTTCCAAAATCAGCAGCAAAAATTTGATTAAATTTGAATCAAAAATATCAAGATTTCGGCTATCGTTAAAAGTAAGATTAAGCCTTTCCAATTCAAGCTTGAGCAGCTTTCCAAGATTCGGGCTGTTAATTATTACACCGCAATTTTGATCAGATTTATCCTGCAAAATTGCCGCGATGATTCTTGCCTCTTCAATTTCATTTTTCGCCTCAATCAAAGTGAAATTTTTTTCTAAATCTTCTTTAGCTTTTTTTGCATCAATTATGCTTTCAATTTTTTGCCATTGCGTGGTTTTCTCATAAGGCAACATCATTAGTGCAAGCATATCTTGCCTGATTTGCGAGCTTGTCTGGGAAATTTGAATCAACGATTTTTTTTCAATTTCTAAACTTTCCAAAAGTCTACTGAGCAAAAATTGGGGATGATTTTCCTGCGCAATTTTTTCACCACTTGCGCCATGCAAAACCACAAAACCATTTGTTTGTCGTGCAATTGCATTGATCAATTTGCGCCCGAAAAGCACGCTGCCAGTTGATCCAGCGATGATGAGATTTTTTTTGCTGCCGAAATTTTCCAGGCAATAAATAAATTTTTGGGCGATCAAATTTTGAAAAGAGGCGAGCGATAAAATATTTTCTTTAAGCAGCAAATATTTGATGTGAGTGCAAAAATCGCGCAGGAAATCGAGCGTGATTTGGCGGTGTCGCGCCAGGTTTGAATCGTCAATTTCGCGCAACAATTTTAAATCAATTTCTTCGCGTTCAATTTCTTCAAAAATTTCTTTAAGGTGAGGGGCGATTTTGAAAGATTGCTCGAAATTTAATTTGCCGAAAAGCGCCTGATTTTGAATTTTGTCAGCAAGGAAAAAAAGATAATCGAGATTGGTTAAAACCTTTATTTTGAGCAGTTCATCGATGATGTTTTTCACTTCATCATTTGGCAGAAAATCAAAAAAATCTTCAAAGGAAATATCGGAAATTGCTTTAATTTCAGGCAGCGCGCCGCTTTTTTGCTGTGCAAAAATTTTCTTCAATTCACGGCAGGAGCGGTTGTTGGGCAGAAAAATCCTGGTCTGCTCAAGCTTTTTGCCATGAGAATTTTCCAGCCAGGAGAAGAGGGATTGCGCAAAATTAGAGCCCGCTTGGATGTTGAAAATATTCTTCCTATCGTTCATTTTGTTGGTTTTATATTTCCAACTAATTTTTAGAAAAATTTTTTTGCGATGAAAGTAATAGTTTTGGGCGCTGGTGTTATTGGCGTTACAACCTCTTATTTCTTGGCCCGCGACGGTCATGAAGTAATAGTAATAGAAAAAAATCCGTCCTGCGCCATGGGCTGTTCTTATGCTAATGGCGGCCAATTGAGCTATTCGCATATTGAAACCTGGGCCCAGTCCAACTCAATAGTCTCAAGCTTTAAGACCATTTTAAAGGCGCAATCATTTTTGTCTTTCTCCGAGCTTTCCAACAAAAAATTTTGGAATTGGATGTGGCAATTCTATAAAAATTCCAAGCCAGCCAAAGCCCGCTCCAACAGCGAGAAGCTTTTTGAATTGGCGAATTTAAGCAAAGCCACGCTTGGAAAAATTCTCACTGAAGAAAGCGACATTAAATTTGATTACAAAAATAGCGGTATTCTGCATTTTTATCGTGATAAAAAAAAGTTCGACGCAGCAGTGCGCGAGGCGCAATTTTACGGCGAGCTTGGCCATAATCCAAAAATATTAAGCGCTGAAGATTGCGTAAAAAAAGAGCCAACTTTGGTGAAATTGCTGGATGAACAAAAACTTGCGGGCGGAATTTTTTATGAAAATGATGCGAGCGGAAATTGCGCTGCCTTTGTGCGCGCACTGGAGAAAATCTGCCGCGAAAAATATGGCGTGGTTTTTGAATATAACACCGAGGTGCGCAATCTTTTCACCAATTACAAAAAGATCACCGGCATTCACACCAACAAATCAGTTTTCACCGCCGATAAATATGTTTATGCGCTTGGAGCCAGCGGCAGCAGGCTTTTGGCAGGTGTTGGGATTAATGATGAAGTTTATCCGCTCAAAGGTTATAGCCTTTCAATTAACACTAATGAAGAGTTCGTCGCGCCAAGCATGGCTTTGACTGATCCGGAAAACCGCATTGTTTACAGTCGCCAGGGAAAAATTTTTCGTGCTGCCGGAACGCTTGAATTATGCGGCCTCAAGCCAACTCAAAATAAAAAGAACCTCGACTTCTTGAAAAACACTATCCGCGCTACTTTCTCTGATTTTGGTAATATCAATGAAGTTGAAGAATGGTCAGGCTTTCGACCTTTCCGCCCAAATTCACTGCCATTGATTTGCGAAGTAAAAAAATACGGCAATCTGCTGGTTAATTCCGGCCACGGCTCGCTTGGATGGACTCTTTCAGCAGCATCCGGCAAGATTTTATCAGACATTATCGCAGGTAAAAAAGACCAAAAATTTTCATTTTTAGAAGAAGAGGAGAAAAAAATTTATGCCAAGTAAACAAAAAATCACAACTCTGCCAAACGGGTTGCGCGTAGCCTGCGACGAGATGCATGAAGTTGAATCAGTTTCGGTTGGCGTGTTTGTCAACACCGGAAGTTGCAATGAAACTGTTGAGATCAATGGCATTTCACACTTCCTCGAGCACATGGCTTTCAAGGGCACGAAGAAGCGAACTGCGCGCCAAATTGCTGAAGAATTTGAGGGAATTGGTGGGCGCATCAACGCTTATACTTCCAAGGAAAAAACGGTTTATTATGCGAAAGTGTTGAAGCAGCACGCGGAATATGCCGTCGAATTTCTCGCCGATATTTTGCAAAATTCTACTTTCGATAAAGTTGAACTCGAAAAAGAGCGTGGCGTGATTTTGCAGGAAATTGCGATGACCAATGACACGCCAGATGATGTGGTGTTTGATTATTTCCAGCAGACGGCTTTTCCAGACCAGGCGATGGGTCGCTCAATTTTGGGGCCGGAAAAAAATATTAAAAAATTCAAACGCGAAGATTTTTCCAAATATATCGGCCGCCAATATAATTATTCTAACATGGCTGTGGTTGCGGCCGGAGCGGTGAAAGAAACTGATTTGGTGAAATGGTCGAAAAAATATTTTACTGATCTTGGTTCGGCAAAAGTGAAGCCGGTTGAGAAAGCAAAATATCAAGGTGGCGAATTCAAGAAAGAGAAAAAGCTTGAGCAGGTCAATCTGGTGTTGGGTTTTGAAGGCATTTCTTATCTCGATAAAAATTATTACACTTCGCAAATTCTGGCGATGATTTTGGGCGGCGGAATGTCGTCACGCCTGTTTCAGGAAGTGCGCGAAAACCGCGGTTTGGCTTATTCAATCTATGCTTTTAATTATGCCCATCACAATGCCGGCTTGTTTGGAATTTATGCCGGCACCACGCCGGACAAGGCTAATGAGCTAATCGTTGCCACTTATGATGAGATGAAAAAAATCTGCGAAAAAGTTTCGGATGTTGAAATGCAGCGTGTCAAAACGCAGTTTGAAGCATCACTTTTGATGGCAAAAGAAAGCACAAGTTCTCGAATGCAAAAATTGGGCTCGGATATTTTATCATACGGTCGCATCATCTCAGATAAAGAAGTGATGGAAAAAATTTCTGTTGTGAAAAAAACCGATGTCACAAATTTTGCGCAGAAAATTTTCAACAATAGTAAGCCAACTTTTGCCGCGATTGGCAGAGTAAAAGCACTTAAGAATTTCTAAAATGTCGAAAGAAGAATTATCAAAACTTGTAGTAAAAGCTGTCGCCGATTCGAAGCTTATCAGAGATAAAGAAAATAAATTTCGCCGCCATTTTGAGGAAGAATATGCGGCCTTAAAGATAGGAAGAGAGGGCAAGTTCAGGCTATTTTATTTAAGAAATACAGATGGAAGGCTTTTTGAAAGAAGTGAAAAAAATGAATTGGGAGCAGAAGTTGAGGATGATAAGTTGATCGCGCAAGCGATGTCTTATATCAAAAAAGTCCAAACAGATATTGCCAAAACTTTAGATGAGCAGGATGTAGTAGAAAAATGGGCTCTTAAGTTGAGGCATATTAAGAGCATCTGCGCCTTTATCAAAGATGAAAGTTTTGAATTAAAAAAAATTTTTTCATCCGATACATTAGTTCCTAAAGGAGAAATTTACATCAATTTTATAACCGGCGAGGTAAAAATTTGTGATGACACAGGCGAATATGTTGATGGTGGAAAGGCAGATTTTGAGGAAGCCATTCTTTTACTAGAAGAAGTGCAGGAAGAAATTGCGGAAAAACTTTATGAAGAATTTCGTGCAAAAAAGGCAGTAAGAAGGCCAAGCAGTACCTTAAAAACAAGTTCAGGGCCTTCGTCGAAAATTGAACCAGTTGAGATAAGTGATTTATCAATTAATGACACATTCCAAACTCACTAATTTTACAACACAGCAGGCATTTTTAGGATAAAAAATTATAAACGGTTTTCCTTTTTCTCAAAAACCATGATGTAATTCACATCAACATCATCACTTTCACTCCATTCATCTTTTAGCAAATTATAACTAAAACCTTTCATTTCCTGAAGCTGCAAATTGTTGTGAGAAGTTAGTGAATTTATTTCGGATGGTTTTAAGAATTTTTTCCAATCATGAGTGCCAGCCGGCAACCAGCGCAGAATATATTCCGCGGCGATTTTTGCTAAAGCCAAAGATTTTAAATTGCGGTTCATCGTTGAGATGAAAAGCAAACCATTGGGCTTCACCAGTTTAGCGCAGCTTTGCACAAATTTTTCGACATCCGCCACGTGCTCAATGATTTCTAAGGCGAAAACCACATCATATTTTTCACTGTCGCAAATTTCTTCGGCGGTGATGTTGCGATAATTAATTTTTACTTGGGAAGTTTCGGCATGAATTTTTGCAATCGAAATATTTTTTTCTCCGGCATCAATGCCGTTCATCTCAGCTCCCATGCGGGCAAACGGTTCAGAAATCAAACCACCGCCGCAGCCGATGTCTAAAATTTTTAAATCTGAAAATGGTTTGAGCGAAGTTGCATCGAGTTTGAAATGCTCAACAATTTTGCGGCGGATGTAAGAAATGCGAATCGGATTAAAGCGATGCAACGGCTTGAATTTACCAGCTTCATCCCACCATTCATCAGCCATGGCGGAGAATTTTTCAATTTCTTGTGGGTCAATTGTTGAGCTCATTTTATAGTTTTAATTAACTTTCACGATCCTCTCTGTGTCATCCCCGCTTGCGCGGATGACAAGAATGCTATTTAGGAATTTTTTCGACGTCGATTAGTTCGTAATTTTGCGAATCATTCATCCAGTCTTTTTGGACTTTGACGAATAAAAACAAATGCGTTTTAGCCTGCGCAATCTTCGCGATGTCTTGGCGTGCTTCGTTTCCCACTTGCTTAATCATATTGCCGCCTTTGCCAACCACGATGCTTTTTTGGCTTTCTTTTGTCACAAAAATCGTTTGATGAATTTTGATTTCGCCATTTGGCAAAACTTCATATTTATCAGTTTTAACCGTGAGCGAGTAAGGCAATTCCTGATTCAATTTTAAGAAAAGTTTTTCGCGCGTAATTTCGCTGGCAATAAATTTCATCGGTGCGTCGGTGATTTGATCTTCATCATAAATCCAGCCGGAATTTTGGCATTTATCGCAGAGAAATTTTTTTAAGTGATCGAGATTATCTTTAGTTTCCGCTGAAACCGGAATTATATCGTCAACGCCAAGAGCAGAGCAGGCGGCGATGATTTCCAAAACGGCATTTTTTTTCACCGCGTCAATTTTATTAATGATGATGGTGAGCGGCAGCTCTTCTTTTTTTAGATCTTCAATGAGTTTGGCATTTTCTTTTTCAAATCCACGCGTTGCATCAATCACAAAACAAATGTGATCTGCCTCGCGCAGCCCCTGCCAGGCGGATTTAACGATAATGCGCTCCAAAATTTTTTCCTGACGCGGAATAAAAATTCCCGGAGTGTCGATGATGATTAATTGCGTTTCACCCTCGATGACAATGGCGCGAATCGAGTTTCGTGTCGTCTGAACTTTTGGCGAAACTATTGAGAGTTTTTGGCCGAGCAACGCATTGGTTAAACTCGATTTGCCTACATTTGGCGCACCTACAATGGCGATTTTGCCGAATTTTTTCATGCGATTAAATTTCTTTGGCTAAATCTTGTGCGATGATGAAAGCAAGCTCAACACTTTGCGAAGCATTGAGACGCGGGTCGCAATGAGTGTGATAACGATCCTGCAAATTAATTTCCGAAATTTGCTGATTGCCACCCAAACATTCAGTCACATCTTGTCCCGTCATCTCAAAATGCACGCCGCCGGCGTAAGAGCCGATTTCGTGATGGATGCGGAAGAAGGATTTTACTTCGCCAAGAATATCATCGAATTTGCGCGTTTTATATCCTGATGATGATTTGATCGTATTGCCATGCATCGGGTCGCAGCTCCAGATAACATTATGTCCGCTATCTTTCACGGCTTTGGCAAGAGGCGGCAAAAATTCATTAACTTTTTCATTGCCCATGCGCGAAATCAAAGTGATGCGGCCGGCTTCATTTTCAGGATTTAATACATCTAAAAGTTTCAACAAATCTTCTTTTGAAATTGACGGCCCGACTTTGAAGGCGATCGGATTAGCAATGCCGCGCATAAATTCGACATGAGCTTCATTTGGCGAACGCGTGCGGTCTCCAATCCACAGCATGTGCGCCGATAAGTCATAAAACTTTTTATTCTCATTACTTTTGCGCGTGAAAGCTTCTTCATAATTTAACAACAAAGCTTCGTGAGATGTGAAAAAACTTGCGGTTGTAAGTTGCGGCATATGTTTGAAATCAAGACCGCATGAAGTCATGAAAGCCAAGGCGTCGTGAATTTTTGCCAAAAGCTCTTCGCTATTTTTTTTGCTGTTCAAACTGTGAACAAATTCTTCATTCCATTTATTGATTTTTTCTAAATTACCGTAACCACCAAGAGCTAGAGAACGTAGGTAATTCAGCGATGCGGCAGCGTGGAAATAAGATTCGATAAGTTTGTTGGGATTAGAACGGCGCGCTTCGGCGGTAAATTCAATTGAATTAACATTGTCGCCGCGGTAAGCGGGAAGGGTGACGCCATTAATTGTTTCATCATTCTGTGAACGTGGCTTGGCATATTGTCCGGCAACGCGCCCGACTTTCACCACCGGCTTTTGCAAACCATACATCAAAGTGATCGTCATTTGCATGATGGTGCGAAAGAAGCCTTTTAGATTAGTATGCGAAAATTCTGAAAAGCTCTCAGCGCAGTCGCCGCCTTGCAGTAAGAAGGCATTGCCTTTTGCAACTTGTGCTAATTCAGCTTTTAATTTTTCAATTTCATCAAATGAAACAAGTGGCGGAAAGTGCGCCAATTGTGATTCGGCTTGCTTCAACTCAGCTGCATTTTCATAAATTGGCTGCTGTTTGATCGGCAATTCTCTCCATGAATTTGGAGTCCATTTTTTTGTCATAGACAATTCTAAAAGGTTGATTTTGCTAAAAGGGGCGCGGATTATCGGAATCACGCCGCGCAATGTCAATTTCTAATTCTCATGAAAAAATTAATCGCATTTCAAGGAACCGAAGGTGCTAATTCTAATCTCGCCTGCAAAAAATTTTATGAAACATTTGAGGCAAAAGCCTTCGCCACTTTTCGTGATGTTTTTGATGCGGTTGAAAAAGGCGAAGTGCAATATGGCATGATTCCCCTAGAAAACTCTTATGCCGGACGGGTTTCGGAAATTCATGATTTATTGCAAAAATATGATGTTTCAATTGTTGCTGAGCATTTTTTTCCAATTACGCATAACCTCGCTGCGCTAGATGGCGCAAAGGTTGAAGACATAAAAGAAGTTTATTCCCATCCGCAGGCTTTGATGCAATGCCAGAATAATTTGCGTGATTTGGGCGTGAAAATTTGGGAATATTCAAACACCGCAGAAGCCGCGAAATTCGTTGGCGCATCAAATGATAAAACTAAAGCCGCGCTGTGCTCAAAAATGGCGGCTGACCTTTATGGTTTGAAAATCATCCGCGAAAATATGCAGGATTCGGGCAATGATAATGTGACGATTTTTATCGTGATTGCCAAAGAACAAGCCGATGTTGATCCAAAAATCGCACCAACAATTACCGCACTTTTATTTACCATCAGAAACATTCCCGGCTCGCTCTATAAAGCACTCGGCGGCTTTGCAACCAATGGTGTGAGCATGATAAAATTGGAGAGCTATATTCCCGGTGGCGTGTCAAATCAGGCGAAATTTTTAATCACCATTGAAGGTCATCCCGCACAAAAAAATGTGGCTTTGGCCCTTGAGGAGCTTGGCTTCTTTTCGAAAAGCGTGAAATTGCTAGGAGTTTATTACGCCGATAAAATGCGATTTTAGACGCCGAATTTTTCTTTAATTTTGATCATCTCAACAGCGGCATTAGCAGCAAATCCGCCTTTATTTTTTTGGCTTACATCGGCACGCGCCAAGGCTTGCGCTTCATTTTCAACGGTGATGATGCCATTTCCAACCGCCAATTTTTCCTTATAACCAAGTTCGCTTAAACCGCGTGCAGATTCAGTGCAAACATAATCATAATGTGTGGTTTCGCCGCGAATCACGCAACCAAGGGCAACATAGCCGGCATATTTTTTTGAAGTTTCAGCAATTGCGATCACAGCAGGAATTTCTAGGGCTCCAGGCACTGTTAAAATTTCATATTTATAACCAAGTTCGGTAAGTTTTTTGGTCGCACCATCAAGCAGCATTTTTGAAATGTGAGTATAAAAAGTGGCTTCGACAATCAGGATTTTTTTCATTGTTTTGCTGTTTTGGCTGAAGAAAATTGGGGGAAAATTTGACGGCAAAAACTTCTTTCAAATGCTCAACATTTTCAATCTATTTTTATTCCTTTTTGCGATTTGGGCGGGCTTTATTTTTATTTCTGGCCATATTTCGCTGCTTTATGGGCTATGCGGAATAATCGCTGCCGCCCTTGCTACTCTAGTTTCAATTCGTTTGCGAATCTTTGAAAAAAAAACGCAAATGCTTTATTTGAGCTTTGGTTTTTACCGCCATTTTTGCAGAATATTTTTAGCGAATTTTTTAGCTTCAATCAATTTGATAATCGATTTAGCGCTTAGAAAAACCGAAGTAAAACCGGTAATTCATTACATCAAAATTGATAAAGATGATCCGGATGCGCAATTGCTGGTGCCAACAATCAACATGGTTTGCGGGCTTTTTTCGGTTGCGTTTGAGGATGATAAAATCATGGTTCACACGCTTGATGAAAAATATTTTCGCAAGTTCGACCTCAAAAAAAACCAGCGCTCTTTGCGAAATGTTAATGATGATAATATAGTTTAGTGATGAGTGAGGAAATTAAACAAAAAATTGAAAAGCTGCGCGCCGAAATAGCTAGGCATGACAAGGCTTATCACACAATGGATGCGCCGCTAATTTCTGATGCGGCTTATGATGAACTCCGCAAAAAACTGGAAAAATATCGCCAAAAATTTCCGCAATTTTTCGATAAAAATGATGATAAAGTTGGTGGAAAAACTTTGGATATTTTTTCGAAAGTGAAACATGCCAAGCCAATGATGTCGCTATCAAACGGCTTTTCGCGTGAAGATATCGCAGATTTTATCGAGCGCATAAAACGCTTTCTTGGTATGGATAAGGTTGATCTTTTTTCATCAGATCATGATCTGGATTTATTTTGCGAAACTAAAATTGACGGACTTTCTTTTTCGGCGCGTTTTGAAAATGGAATATTGGTGCAAGCCGCGACCCGCGGGGATGGAGAGGAGGGTGAAGATGTAACGCAAAATATTAAAACCATCAAAAATTTCCCCCATAAATTAAATGCGAAAATTCCGCCGAAAATTTTTGAAGTGCGCGGCGAAATTTATATGGGGAAAAAAGATTTTGAGGAGTTGAATCAGCGACAAGAAGAGCAGGGTGCCAAAATTTTTGCTAATCCGCGCAATGCTGCCGCAGGCTCGCTGCGTCAGCTTGATTCGGCAATTACCGCGTCGCGAAAATTAAGTTATTTTGCATATGGTTTGGGTGAAACATCGGATGATTTTATTTGCAAATCGCAGAATGAATTACATCAAAAATTAAAAGCTTTCGGTTTCCACAGCGAGCCCCATTCCAGGCTGTGCCGTAACCTTGATGAAGTGATGGCGCTTTACCAAGAAATCAATGATGCACGCTATGAATTTGATTATGATTTAGATGGCATGGTTTATAAAGTTAATGACTTTGCACTGCAGGAACGCCTTGGCTTCGTGGCACGTTCACCGCGTTTTGCAATTGCCCATAAATTTCCTGCAGAAAAGGCAAAAACTGAAATTGAAAATATTGTAATTCAAATTGGCCGCACCGGCGCGCTTACTCCGGTGGCGCATTTGAAGCCGGTGAATATTGGCGGCGTTGTGGTATCACGGGCCACACTTCACAACCAAGATGAAATTGCGCGAAAAGATATTCGCATTCATGATGTGGTTTTGATTCAGCGCGCGGGTGACGTGATTCCGCAGGTTCTTGAAGTTGATTTGGCGAAAAGAAAAAATGATTCGCAGCCATTTTATTTTCCAAAACATTGCCCGGTTTGCGGTGCGGATGTAGTGAAAATTGAAGATGATGTGGTGTTGCGCTGCTCAGGCGGTTTGTCGTGTGAGGCGCAGTTGAAAGAAACGCTGAAACATTTTGTTTCCAAAGATGCTTTTGACATTACGGGATTAGGAAAAAAGCAGATTGAAAAATTTTATGATGAAGGCCGCATCCGCAGTTTTGCGGATATTTTTACGCTTGAAGAAAGAGAAAAAACTTCGCCTGATCCGCTGATAAAAAAATTAGGCTGGGGTGAAAAATCGCTGCAGAATTTATTTTTTGCCATCAATGAAAAACGCCAGATTCCGCTCGAAAAATTTATTTATGCGATTGGAATCAGGCATGTTGGCGAATCAACAGCCAAGCTGCTTGCACAACATTTCATAACTTACGAAAATTTTAAGCGTGCGATGTTGTCGCAGAAAGATTCGCAAGAATATAATGACTTCGTCGCACTTGATGGAATCGGCGAAAAAATGGCCGATGCAATTCTCGATTATTTTCGTGATCCACGCAGCTTGCAGATGGTTTTGGATTTGGAGAAAGAATTAAAAATTGAGGATGCTAAACGCAAAGAATCCAACTCAAAATTTGCCGGAAAATCGATAATTTTTACCGGCACTTTAGCAAAAATGACCCGTGCTGAAGCCAAGAAACGCGCGGAAGATTTGGGGATGAAAGTTGTGGGATCTGTTTCTTCCAAAACCGATTTCGTTGTGGTTGGCGAAGATGCGGGATCGAAATTAAAAAAAGCGCAGGAATTAAATTTGAAAATTTTGAACGAGGAAGAATGGCTGGAAATGGCATCGTAAAAAATTGTGCGATTTTTTTGATTAAATTTTACCAAAAAATTTTCTCACCTTTTCTTGGTTTCAATTGCCGATTCGCGCCGACTTGCTCAGAATATATGATTGAAGCAATAGCCAAAAAAGGTTTGATAAAAGGTTTTTTGCTTGGAATATCGCGCCTTTCCAAATGCCATCCATTTTCCAAAAAAAGCGGTTTTGATCCTGTAGAATAAATGTTTCGAATAATTTTGATTGTTGGTTTTTTTCTGGCGCAAAATGCTTTCGCGCAAGATCAAAAAAAACCGCAAACCCTTGATGAAATTAATGCTGATCTGCTCGCCAAAAAAGCTGCGCTTGAGCCTTTTAATCCTAAAGATGTAAAGGTTGATCTTGAATCACTCGGGCTTGATGATGTTGATAAGAAAGACAAAAAGATCGTCGAATCACCGATGGAAAAAGCTGAAAATGCTGCCAAAGAAAAACCGTTGGAAAAACCGCCGGAAGCTTTACCGCAGCCTGCGGTTCCAACGCCGGCGCCAACTCCTGCAGCTTTGCCGGTAGCGCTTCCAACTCCTGCCGTGGCACCGGAGGTTAAAGCGGAAGTAAAAGCTCAACCTGCACCGGCGCAGCCAACAGTACCAACACAAGGCATAATGGATCGCATCCAGAAATTGCTTGCTAAAAATCCAAAAACTGTGCCCGTAGTGCCCGCACCAACCACCAAAGCCGACATCAAAAAACCGGCGCAGCAATATATAAATTCGAAAAAGAAAAAGAATCTCAAAGCGCGCCTCGAAGCAGAAAAAAAGAAAAAATGGAGCGATGAGGAAAATGAAAAAAAATTAAAAAAACTCTCAGCACTGCGCAAAAAATATCTCGAAGAAGCACAACCCGAAAAGCTTGATGGCGATGCTAATGATGAAGATTTTTCCGAGGCGCCGAAATTAATTCCACAGAAAAAAGATTTAAATCCATTTCGCAGTGAAGAGCTTCCAGCCTTGCCGATCCTGGATCGCTACCGCAGTCAGGAAGATTTGCACATTCCGCTGGTTTTGACGATTCGCGAAAGAATCGGTTTGCTGTTTAGCACGGTGAACATCGGCAGCGTTTCGGCATTTAATGAGGCTTATAAAGATATTCAAAATCCTAATGTTCAAAATGAAACGGGCGACACAATTTTGACCTATGCCATAATTATGAAAAAATATCCCATCATCGCGTCCGTGCTCGCCAAAGGCGCTGATCCTGATATGCCAAACAAAATGGGTTATACTCCGGCGCATATTGCAATTGAACTTCAAGATTTTAAATCGTTCGAACTTCTGGCGCAGAACCGCGCAAATTTAGATTATACGGATGGATTTGGTCGCACTTATTTGATGCATGCATCGAGAGTAGGGCTGCTTCCGGCCGTTGATTTGCTGGTGACAAATGGCGCCGATGTCAATGCCATGGATAATGACGGCTTCACGTCACTGGCAATTGCTTATCGACATAAACAGGAAATTATTGCGCGTTATTTATTAAAACATGGCGCAAAAACCTGGATCGAAAAACCGTATAATACACAACAGCAATCACTCATTCTTGAGCTTGAGGATCGCTGGAAAAAACAATAGGAGTTAAACTTGTCACTAAGAAAAATATTTTTGCTTTTGGCAATTTTCGCATTTTCAAACGCGCTGGCCGCCAATTTTGATTTCGGCGGTGATTCGAAATCGGTTGGCATCACTTCTTTAATGTCGGCGGCAAGTAATAATGATGTTGAAGGCGCGAGATTTTTCCTGCGTTCTGACCCGGATTCAATTGATAAGAAAAATTTTGGTGGTGCTACGGCGCTGCATTTGGCGGCACGTCAGGGCAATTTTGAAGTTGCAGAAATTTTGGTTAAAGCCGGCGCCAAAGTTGATGTAATTGATAATGAAGGTTGGACGCCGTTGATGCGTGCATCGCTTGCGGCCAATGCGCCGATCGTAAAATTATTGATTGATAATGGCGCCGATGCGACGCAAAAAAATTCGGTTGGTGAATCGGCAATAATTAATTCGGTAAATTCGCGTTGCGATCAATGTTTAGCCAATATTTTGCAAGGACAGGAATTGCTAAGCAAAATGGATGAACAAGTTTTGCGCAAACAATTAGATGATGCTTATGTGATTGCGCAAAATCATGAAGATAAAAAATCGCAGGATCTCCTTTCAACTTATATTACTTCGCTCGACAAACAGGTGATCCCTGAAGCAATCGACCACAAGCCGGCGGTGATGGTTCCGGTGATCGCGCCTGGCGCAGTTTCGGCTGCCAAAAAAAATGTGTCGCAGCAAAAACAATCAATGGTGAAATTTAAATTTGTGCAAGGTGACGGCACTCCAAATTCTCCGGCAAAAAAAGTTTTGAGAGAAGAAATTTTACCAGCTCCGGTGGCGCAAGATGTGGTGAAAGTTTTGCAGGATAATCCAAATGACAAGCCGGTGAATAAAATTGCTAAACGCTATATTTATAATCCGACGAAAGAGCAAAATAGCTGGAATGATGATGCAGAAATTTCGCTAAATGATGCGCCGGTGAAGAAAAAACATAATTACAAATTTAAGAGTGGGAAAGCGAAAGCGGCTAAAGTTGTTGCTCCGGTAGCGCCAGCCGCGGTTGTGGCTCCGGCTGTTGTTCCTGTAGCTCCGCAGCCAGTTGCAAAATCGCCTGTTGCTGTGGCTCCGGCTGCACCTGCAGCAGTTCCAGCGCCTGTAACAGCTCCGGCAGCGCAGCAAAAATCGACTATCCTTCCGCCAGCGACGCAAGTAGTTCCGACATTGCCAACACCAGCAGCTGTGCCGGTTAAACCAGTTACTCCATCAAAGTAAAATTTAGACATTATCTGTGAAGATGTTTGTCGCAGATGACAATTATCGTGCGCAAATAATTTCTAAAATTTAACTGCTTGCAATTACCACAACCCACTTCTAAGTTGCCCGCCCCTTCTTCTCTTCTCATTTCTTATATCGCGGGGTAGAGCAGCCCGGTAGCTTGTCAGGCTCATAACCTGAAGGTCGTTGGTTCAAATCCAGCCCCCGCAACCACTTCCATCAAAGCTTCATAGCCTTTCACACTTCTCATCAAATTCTTCGGGGATACTCTGGGGATACTTTGTAAACATCCTTCTTTATACTTATCAGCCACTTATTCTTAGCTACAAAATGTAGGTTTGATCTGTTGGAAACAACATCTCAATTGCTGAAGGTCTTATTTTAAATAACGGTCCTTTCTCTACTACTCTACCTTTGCTATTTTTCTTTATGAGGTGATCCATTGTAATCATCCCCTGATCCACAAGAATGTCGAACTGCGAAACAATAGGTTTTTTTGTGTGAAGAATTTTGTTAAATTGGAAATATTCTGATCCATTTTCTATTTTGCTAGATGCCGAAACCCAGAATGTTTCATTATGTTTTTCCAGAAGTCTTTTTCTAAGATCTTCTATCAACCAAACAGCAAAATCACCTATTTCAACACGCTCAGAATTCTCTATTAGATGATCCAAATTCTGATCAACACGTAAACTTAAACCCTGAGAATTTTTACTTTTTGTACTCACCGTACAATAAAGCTTGGTTTCATCGCCTCTCTGATAACCAAAATGCTCTAAGATTTCCTTACTACTTTTGAATTTACTAAGTTCCCAATTTGCAACCTGAGCAAAAAGAGTTTTTCTATTGTTACCATAGTCTCTAGAGGATTTTAACTCTATTCCTTTATAGTCAGGTAGTTTGCTAGAATTCTGTTTTATACCTAACAATGTCTCTAGTGTTCTACCTATTGCTGTATCCGCATTTGTATCAATTACTGACTTAATAGGACCTTTCTTAGCAACTTCTCTTATTAGTGATAACAACTCTTGTGATATATTATCTGATTTTTTCTTAATTTCTCTTATTAGTTCTAATATCGGAGAAGGATAATGCTCTGATAAAATCTCACCTATATTGATTTGAGTGAGATTCATTACATAAATTTTTTCTTCAAATACTGTCAGAGATACAATATCATTAGGCTTAGCATAATGCTGTAAACCTTTAAACCAAATTCTAGGATCTCCTTTTTTTGTATTTGGTCTATACAATGAAGCTTGAGAAGGAATCATCAATTTGTCTGTTACCAATATTGCAGGTAGTACAACTTTATCTTCAGGTCCTTGTTTTTGAAGATCGTAGTCATGTAGTTTCTTTTCTTTTAAGAATCTTCTAACGGGTGATGTTGCATCTAAAATTGATTTCTTAAGGCCTGTTGCTGTTGTTTCTAAAAGGCTTACTTCAACCGATTGACTAGTAAGAGCGGCAAGTCTTGTTTCTTCTTTTTCGTTAAGATTCCTCATAACTATTTGCGATTCTTTTTTATAGATTTCTCTGTACTTAATAAATCGTACAAAACTTTTCCCACCGCCTTTCCAAGTAATGGAGGAACGGCATTTCCTACCTGTGTATATTGAGGAACTTCAGTTTTTCTTTTTACTCCTCCTGTTGTTTCTTTCGCATAAAATTCAAAAGAATCAGGAAAAGATTGTAACCTCGCCATCTCCCTTACTGTCAAAGTTCTCGGTTCGCAAGGATGTATAAAATCATCTGGTATACTAACTACAGTAGGTGATGGTGAATCAAGTTTTAGAGGTCTTTGGCTATGTTTCTTAGTTGCCAATTGAATGATTAAGGATGCTAACTCTTTTGTTGTTGAAGCGAGTTTATATCCATCTGGCGATATTGCGGGAATAGTAGCACCTTTTAGTAAATCCTTTAAGTGAGTTATCTTAGTGTTTATATCAGGCCCAATCTCGCTTGGAATATTGAGTATTTTTGTGGATATGTTGTTATTTTTTAGGTATTGATATAGACGAAAGCGTAGAATCGTATTTTCTGAATGTTTCCTTAAGATATGGTTTTTTATACTGACCTTAGGCTGACGTTTCTTAACTTTATTTATGAACAAATCTCCTAAGGCTTCTTCGACAGTTTTAATATTTTTTCCGAAATGAGTTGCTAATGGTGCAAGTGTTGGTCGAGTAGATACTCTCTTTTCTTGATCAAATTCTGATCTCCAGATTTCTTCAGTTGTGTTAATGTTAAGAGATTTTGCTATATCGTTTCTTATTCCTAGTAATACTGCGCGTGGACGATGTTGAGGTACACCAAAATGCATAGCATTTAGCGTTAATGATTGAACAACATATCCTTTTCCAAGATTTGATAAGGCAATTTTTAGTTGTTGAAATGGAGCATCTTTATTATGCTTTACGAAGTTTTGCTGTATTCCAGAAACATTTTCTATCAATACAGCTTTTGGATTAACCATTTTCACAAAATCTAAAAACTGCCAAGGTAGCTGATTTCTTATATCATCAGGATTTCTTTTTCCAGCCATTGAGAATCCTTGACACGGCGGACCTCCAGCAACTAAATCAATATCTTTTTCCTTAAGTTTTTTTATTAATTCTTTTGACTCCAAAACATTCTTTAGCTCACTTACTACCAGTTTGTATTTTGCCTGCTCAACTACTGATTTGCGAGTCGAAATAAAATCATTCCAATTTATATTCGTGGTTTTTTCTGAGATAAAATTATGAAAGAATGTCTCTGCTGCCATCTCTGATTTTTCAACGGCAAGTTCCAATTTAAAGCCAGCATCTTCAAGGCCCAGAGATAAACCACCGCAGCCAGAAAACAGATCTATGTAACTAAACTCATTCTTCATTTTTCTAATACTAAAAGAGGTCTCAACAACTAAATAAAACAATTAAATAACATAAATAAAAGACAGCCTAATTTAGTTAATTTTTTTTAAAAATCTTTCTATATTTTAGCGAAAAATATTTTATTCTCCAAACCCTTGCAATATAAGGTATCAGGGGGTTTTGAAATTTAATGTACAGGGGGGTATCTTCTTTCCCAAAAGTTAAAATTTATTACTTTGGTTTTAAGATGTTAGATTTAGAGCAAATAGTAAGGGATTTTGATCCTCTGGTCATTGCAACATAAAGATTCTGCGCAGTTAAGCTGTCTGCATCAAGTATAACACATGCTTCTGATTCTAGACCCTTTAATAGTAAGGTACTGCCAACAGATTTTAATGGTAATTTGCGTCCAACAAAGCGATTTTGTTCTCGTAGCCTAGTTACAACATCCAATAGAGACAGTTCATTGGACTCTGAACAAATATTTAAAGCCTTTATCAGGATTCTAAAAACTGTTTGTCTATAAACGCTTACTCCAGCTTGTTGATTAATTTTTACCAATAAATCTACGGCGTTTTTATATGATGGATTTTTCTTAAAGTGTATTGCGCTGTTTTCTACTTCATTTGCCTCTTTTCTAGCTGTTCCTTTAATTATAGAATCTATACGAGTAATCAGAGATTGAGCTCCGATATTAGTCATTAGGTCTTGAGCAAAAATTATTAAATTTTGAGTTGCTCTCTCATCTTTTAAATTAAAGGTACGAGAAAAATTAATTAGATCTTTTAGTTCTACATTTTCTATGGCTACTGCGCCTTTGACACTACCTGCAATTTTATAACGGCTTTCGGCATTAATACTGCATCCAATTATTAAAATTCTGTCATTTTTTTCAGAATGATTGGCATAAGATGCGGTAAGCTGCTTTTGATGATCTTGCTTTCCATCTAGATGAACCCAAATTACTGCTTTAGGAGCTGTTTGCAAATCAACCACCTTATCAGAAATAATGTTATCACGAATATTTAGTAACCAAGACCCAAGTTCTTTTGAACCAGCATTATTCCATCTCCAAGGAATTGTGAGAGTTTTTATAGTAGGAAAGTTTGTAACAACATCATCTTTCCAATTTACAAGTGTATTTCCTCTAAATCCAAAAATAGCTTGAAGCTCATCGCCAAGAACACAGGTAGGTAAAGAATTTGAGGCTAGTTTAATAATTTCATGTTGTTCTATAGAGCAATCTTGATACTCATCAACCAACAAATTTGAATAACTAGAAGATAATACATCATTTACATGCCCACCATTTAAAAGAGTGCAAGCTGCAGTTCTAATATTTTTGTAATCAGTACTAGGATTTGTTAAGTTGATTATTTCTGGATTGTGTTCTGAACGTTTCGGAAATGTAGATATTAGTCTAATAGTCCATCCATCAATCGTAAGTAATTTATAGGATTTTAAAGGAATTTTTTCTTTTTCTAATCTATGTTTTAGAGCTGCAACTCCTGCATTAGTGTGAGTCAATATTAAAACTGGCTTTTTGCTTTTGTGACTCTTTAAAGAATCTACAATTAGCTGTGTTTTTCCACATCCAGCTGGTGCTACAATTGATCCTTTCGTTACCTCTAAAAGATTAATGCTCTCAATTGACATAGCTCATCCAGAGAAATATTTCTTTAACTTTACTCTGAAAAGATATGTCCGCTTTATCTAAGTTTGGAGCTATTATATATTGCGCCGCCAACTCCATATCTGACACTGTCTTGTACCAAGAGTTGTTTTTAGATTTTGCAACCTTGCCAAGAAGAGTTCTGATTTTTTGCTCTGTATCTTTGCTTTGTAGTTGGTCCTTATAATTATCTAAATTTATAGCGTTATTAGATCCCGATTTTAAGTGAGAATCTATCAATTCTTTGCCATGAAGTTTTATAGCAAACATAACTAGTTTTATTACTGAATCCGTATCAATGGAATTAAAAATTTCTTCCTCTATAGCAAGGTTATCGCTCCACTTGAAGACTTTGCCACCATTAGTTCCAAAACTGATCTCCTCTTTTTCATTGGGCTTTTCATCATCATCTCTTAAAACTGCGGTCCTATAACCTAAATTAGAAAAACAGCTCGCTCTATTGAATACTTTTGTTATTCCCCCTGCGTCAACTAACGAAGTCCCGCAAGCAAAAATTGAAATCTCATTTTTAGACGATTTATAATGATCTAAACCTCTAATAAATCCCACCTCAGTTGCACCTTCACATACAATAACAGATGAAGCTAAAAATGCCTCTGGATGTACTCTAATAGTTCCCTGAGCTTCTTCTTTGTATTTTCCTGCAAAATTGGGGATATGACTATCACCATTTTTTCTCAATATATAAAGTTGTGTTACATTTAACTCTCTTAAAACTATTGGAGAGTGAGTTGTCATAAAAACTTGAAGAGGTTCTTTCTCCTCTTTTGAACCGAGTGAAGAAAGTAGTCTAATAATTCTATGTGGCTCTAATCCGTACTCCACCTCATCAATCAAAATTATAGAACTATTATTTGCGGCTTCTTTTTGTAGACCAGCTACCAACAATCTTGACGATCCATCACCTAAATTACGCAGAGGAATATTTTTGTTATTATGCAATGAGATGCTGCCACCAAACGAATTAAAGCGCATTTCCAACAAAGCTTTAATATTTCCCTCAATTCTTATACCAAGAGATTCAGCTGTTTTTTTTGCTATTGTAAGAGCTGTTGCTAATTTTTCATTAGCACTATCACCAAAAGAATTTCTAGCGTCTCTGGCAGCTTTTGTTAGTGCTGCAGAAGCATTGGCTCTTTCATCTGATATTTTGTTAAGGACCGAGCCTTGTTTCCAAGTAAGATTGTTATCTGAAGAATTTCCTATTCTGGTTGGACAAATTTGCAGACGATCTTCCCAACTTAAATTTCTTGATTGCCCCTCTGACCTTTCAGATATGAGAGACCATACTGGCTCTAAATCACTATTAACTGATAAATTTATAGTTAGAACTGTTTCCAGATTGTGTTTTGGTTCATCTTCTATCAATCCCAATAAGCTACAATAGCCCCTTAGGAATAACCCATATTTTTCAAAGTTCTTTAGAGAATCTTCTAGATCACCGATAGTAATAGATATGCTTATGGGTTCTTCGACATTTAACTCAAAAAAATCTGTGTCGTGAAATTGAAGATTACGTTTTGATCCAATACAAAAATCTATAGCATCTAGTATTGACGATTTTCCTATGTCTCCAGGTCCTATCAAGCAGTTTATTCCATTGTGTGGAAACCATGATAAAGATTTGATGCTTCTAAAATTTCTGATTTCGATATTTCTAATTCGTGCCATCTAAATTTTCCATTTTTTACAAAAAAAACATAGCCCTAATTATATAAGCTGATTCTTTTCAATCAACAAAAGTACAACTTTCTTACCAAAAGATTTCTTGTCTTTTTAACCTATTTAAGCAATAATTTACGCCGAGCAAACCAGTTGTTCCGAGGCGTAGTAACCTCGTACAGGGGGGCAGTCATCAGCCCTTAATTGATGTCATTTTCCGCACCTTATGGTCCGGGGGATGGCGCTATGTCCAAGTCTCACGACCAAAAACGTCATGGTCGTCTCTGTACGATTTTACTAACCTACCGGATCACCAACTGGTGCCCCTTAAAAGGCTGGTGGTTTTCCGTCCCATTGCTCCCAATATTAATCAATTTGGGGGGAGCGTAGATGTTCAGTAAAATTCTTATCTCATTTTTTTCTTTAATTGCTCTTTCTAGTTGTAGCAGTACCAAAACTATGAATGGCATAATGTCTTCTTGGGTTGGTTCAAATATAGATCAGGTGATTGATCAATGGGGCTTTCCTAATGAAGAAAAGAGTATTAACGGAAGAAAAGTTTTTATTTGGCATCATAGCAAACAATATTACCTACCACAAACATCAAGCACCACAGGCACTGTAAACCCTTATACTGGATCTTTTAACGCAACCACTTATGGCGGAGGAGGTCAAACAATCTTTGGTTATTGTGATAGAACCTTAGAAGTTGATGATAAGAAGGTTGTTAAATCTTGGGAATGGAGAGGTAATAATTGTCCGTTTGCAGAATGGATGGAATACAAGTATTGGAGAAATAAAAACCTGACAACAATTCAAGATCAATCAAACAATTAGTAAGAACTTAAGAAGTAATCGTTTTCCCAACCACTTGCTTCATCGCTAGCTCGCCTTGAAGAGGTGGCTGCATAAGTCCCGCTCTTATTCTTGCTTCACGAATTAACTGCGCCATATCTTTTATAGGAGTGTCCTGAGTTTTTTCTTCTTTTGGTTTCGCATACATATAAGCAGCGACTCTTTCAGCACACTTCGCTCTCACTTCAATAGGTTGGCTTTCATCTCTGGCAATTTCTGCTAATTGTTCAACTGGACACCAGTTAGGGAATTTCTTTTCGATTTTTTCAATCAAGATTTCGGATCTTTTATTAAGACTTCCTCTTGGTCTTCCAGCTCCTAATCTTTTACCTCCATGTTGTGTTTGCATATCTTCTCCTTGATAAAGTATCAAATTTTGAATTTTGATTTTTTCCTAATGCCATTAATGACAAAAATACCAACAATCATGATTTTTCAATTTTGGTATTTCTGGCATTTTTGGCACTAGGGTTAGTGATTAATTTTGAATTTAGTCTGTACCATTCAGTAAGCGTTGGTCTTCCCGCAACTTTTTCAGAGGCTTTATTTATCTTTGTTGGTTCTTCAATCGGTATTAGTATGCTTCTATCTACCAGAACTATCATTGCTTGAGTAAATTGATCTTTATCAGTAAAAGCGGTATCATTTCTTTTTTCTCTTCTGATCTGACAATGTCTAAACTTGGTATGTCCTTTACTGGTGATATGCTCTAAAATTTTTATAGCATTGATAGTTTTTACATCGCATCCAATGTAGTTAAATACTGAGATAGCATGCTCAATAAGTATCTCAGCAAAGTTAATGGCTTTTAGCATTATCTCTTTGCTGATAAATTCACTGTTCTGATCTTCAACAAACTGTAAAATTCCAGCTATTCTTACGGCATTGCCTTTGATTTTTTCTATCCAGCTACCAATTGCGTTGCTATTGTCATATTCTTCGCCGGGCTTTCTTTTTCTTTCAATTTGTATCTGAAAATCTCTGAATAATTCCCGCGCTTCTTCATCCAATTTAAGTTCAATTTTTTTATTAAAATTAGCAGCTTTATTTACTATCTGATAGTAAGAATTTTTTATTTCTTCATCGATTTCATAATGATTGAATTTTCTACTTCCAACCAATGATTCTGGATTACCAAATATTGGTCTGCTAAGTAATCCTGAACTTTTTAACTGCTCAATATTTTTAGTTGTTCTAAAAATATCTGGTTGCATGAAAATACATGTCGAAACATAAGCCTCTTCAATACGAATGCTTCTATCAGCCCGATCAACTATTATCTCACTACCGTTATATCCCTTAAGCATTACATCAAGATTTGGAACGCCGCTACTATACCTTCCAGCTATCGTATTAAATAAACCTCCTTCGTGGTCAAAAATACCGACCTTTCCGCCTTGTTTATCAAGCCTGTTGGTAATTTGTTCTGCGGTTGTATCTTGTAAAATTAATCTTGGACTAGGTGGTAATTCCTTTTTCTTCTTCTTTAAGTCATCAATCTTTTTACACATTGCCTCTCTTTCATCATCAGTAAGAGGTTGTGCATTCTTACCCTTTAATTTCTTTGGAGTTTGAAGAACCTTAATTTCTCTATCAATTGCATCATTATGTTCTTTGATTTTGCTTAGTTTGTCTTCATATTCTGATTGTTTCTTAAGCTCCCAGTCTAGTAGAGGTCTAATAACATTATGAAATACTGGAGATTTTCCATCACCTGATTTTCCCAGTATAACTGCTTGTATAACTACAGGCTCTTTCCAATCCGCAGTAATTCTTACCGAAACTTTTCCCTGTAGTGCAACTGCCAAACAAGAAATAATTGAGATTAAAGGAAATTCCTCTGGCGTTTCTGTGCTTTTGGAAACTTCTTTAGCAAAAGAAGTCATAGAATTTTTACCAAGAACAGCTTCTGAATCCAGTTTGGTTTTAGGATGGTTAAGGGATGCAAATAATATTGGTTCTGGATCACAATAATTTAAATTACTTAGTTGACTTGTTACCTCGCTAAGTCCTTCAAGACAGTGTAAATCATTGAAATCACTGGGATTACTTGAAGTATCTTTAAACTTTGGATGGATGAGTTTTAAATCGAATTTTTTTGCAACTAATTCACCAGCTTCTAAGCCAGCATTTTTATTCTTTTTTAAGGCGCAATTATCGTCATCAGCAGCAATTATAATTTCTCTGCCTTTGAATTTGGTTACAATTTTTTCAGTTACATGAATAAGATTATGGCAAGTGTAAGCAATCACCACCATTGAGTTTGGAATGGCTTTTAGAATTGATAGACCTGTTGCAACTCCTTCGCAAACATAAATCAGATTACTATCAGACTTTCCAAAAGTAGAGAAACAACCAGTCATTCTAGCGTTGTTTAAGAAGAGCTTTAGCTTTGAATCTCCGTCATAAATCTTTTGAATATTTACTATTTCTTCTTTCTCATTGGTAAGAGCAACTGCAATAAATTTTCCTTTCTTGTTTTGTCCAAACTTTATCCCTGAAACTGCTGATAATTTTTTTCTTTCAAGATATTCTGATTCACCACTTTGACTGAAAGTTTTCCATTCTTCAGAAGCTTTAATAGCGGCTATTTTATATAATTCTTCCTTTTCACGCTCGGCTGCCAATCTCACTTCTTCTGCTTTTTTATGCAGATCTTCTCTTTCTTTAGAGCTCAAAGAATTGTATTTTTTCTCATTTATGAAGCCTTGATAATTTGGTATTCTACCTTGCCAATCACGAACTATTAAGAAGTTTTCATGACAAGCGTACCACTGCTTCTTTTTCTTATTAACATAGTGAATTTTTCCATCTTGAATTATGTTATGGTCTAGTGCATACCCGAGATTTTTCAGTATTTCTTCTGCTGCAATGTTGGAAGTTAAATTGTCAAAACTCATCTTGCCTCCTTTAATCCCTGGGGACTTTCTTCGATGAATTTTTGCAAATCAGTCAGCTTGTATTTAACAAGTCGCTTGCCACATTTATAGTAGGGGAGATTATAGCGTTTGGTTGAAGCCCAAACAGAAAGTGTATCTTTGGTAACTCCCAAAAAATCTGCCGCTTCGGCTCTTGTAAGCCATTGTTGGTTTTGATTTATCATTTTTATGGATTCCTCATTTAATTAATAATGATGGAAACCACTATATTTTAACCAAAACCATACACTCCACGGACACAACTACTTGATGTCCGACTTATTTTTTAATCCATCTACGAATTGCTTTTTCTAAAGATTCGATATTTTGACCATTGTTTCCCGGTATTTTAAACCTTTCGTCTTTATCATGTGTTGTCCTTAAAATTCTGGCAACATTGGAAACAGATTTACCATAAGATATTAATTTTATCACTAGCTCCTTCGCATCTAAAAATTGAACAGTTTTATTTTTACCACCTTTGCTTCTTCTGGCTCTTTCTTTGTTTTCTACATGCTCCTTTCCCATCACTTGACCTTTTTTAATAATCTCATTACCGCACCATAAATTAAAGCAGTCACTAGCTGCCTTCATGTAGCAAGATAAGTCTTCAATTACGCTGATAAAATCTGACTTCTTAGTAGCTGATGTCTTTAGATATATCTTATATGCCTCATTAAGATTTCTAAAAAACTCAACCAGATAAAAATCCATTTGATGATGAAGAGGAATGTCTTTCGAGGTTAATATTTCCTCTATCTCTGACTTGTTTGCTTTGTGAAAGCTAAGGAATTGCTTATACTGAAAACAAAGAGGCATTATAACATTTTTGCCAAATGTTTTTGCTGATTCCTCTTTGGATACATGATCTACAACTTCTGAAATTGCTTCAAAATAACGATCGTCATAATTCTGATACCAATACCTTCTGGCATCGATGAGGTCTCCTTTAAACAAAGAATGTATCAAGGAATAATCTTCGGGAATAAAATCTATAATTTCGCTTTTCATTTTTTTGTCTTTCTTAAGTTACTAATGCTCAATAAGTGATACTATTATATCAGTTATAGTCATTTTTTGCTCATAACTGATATAATAGTATCAGTTAATGACTTAAAATTACTCAGATTTTAAGAGAGTTTTTTCAAACTTTTTTAACTCATCTACAATATCAGAAAATGTTGGATGTTTTGCGAAAAACATTTCTTTCATTCTTTCGTAATCGGCTGCGATTTCTTTTAAACGCTCTTCTTGAGGAACTAACTTGATGTCAGAAAAGGATTTAATCATGTCGTATGGTTTCCAAGTCTCGTTCCAGAAGGTAATTTTGTTTTCGATTACAGATTCTAGGACATCTTGAAGAGCCAATGCATCTTTACCAACGCCAGCTTTTATAAGGCAAAACACATCATAGTAATGGCGAGAATAGTGATGACGAAGTGGCTTCTCAATTGGTCTGTAGCATATGGAATGCAGGATGAGCAACTTTTCTAGAAAGTTTCTTTTTGCATCAAGAACTTTGACTTGTGTTGAGGAAAAAAAATCAGGCAGAACTTTTTTAGCGTAGGGTTGAACAGATTTTTCTTCAGATGGCCAATTATCACCAAGTGCTCCGAATTCTAGTTTTATGCTTGGCTTGATGTAGTTGTAGTTATTTGTAGATCTCTCTATTTGATGATTACCAGTGACTTCCATAATTCCTTTATTCTCTGAGCCAGCAACGGTCGGAACAGAAAATTTTATTGGCCCAAATGGAACGGAAAAAGTAGAAGAACTTTCACTTACAGGAAAATTAAAAAGCAGGGTTGAACCATCCTCTTCACTAATTTCAAGACTCCAAGAATCCTTTTCCAGTTCTTTAGCAAAAGCGTTGCTTAGTATTTTGTAAATTTCGTTTTTTACAAAATCTTCAGCAGCTTTTCTGGTACGAGATCTTATTTCTCTTGGTTTTTTTGACGCTCTTGAAATTTCTAAAAATTCTTTGCTTATGGTTATATCAACATCTTCAGAAAATCTGCCAATAAGGTTATAAGCTTTTGAAAGGCAAGTTCCGCCTTTAAAAACCAGCTTTCCCTCTAGTTCTTTTAGAGAAAATAATTTGTCTAAAACGTAGCAAACCCAGATGTCCTTTTCTACAACATCAAATCTCAAGCCAAGATCAAAGGCAGCTCTTCGGATAATATTTGTTCTTTCCTGCTTTGAGAGTTTGATGAATTTATCCATTAGGTAGCAATAATTTTAGGGATGAAGTCAGAGATCCAACCAGAAACTCTAGAGGACATTTTCTGTAATGACTTTTTATCAGAATCATTCAGGAACTTAGAACATCTGGTAATCACAGCATCATCTATTTTGTTTTTTCCTAAATAGTTTAGCGCATTCAAAACCACCACGACAATTGACGGAGTATTTGGAACTGGATTGATTCTAACATGTTTGAATTGAATCGAGTTTTTACCCAAATGCTTGGTCATAGATTTTCCATGAGTCCAATAGATGTTTTGCGCAGGTACTTGATTAGAAAGGCCAAGCATGTTGGCAGAAGTTGCGCCAGATGGATAAATTAAAATACCAGCATTGCGCGCGAGAGTATCTGCAACCGCATTGAGATCAGGAGGAATGATGCCAATTCCATCTTGAATAATTGGGTAATAATAAACTCCTCTTACAACCCTAATAATTCCATCATCAATTGCGTTGTCATCAGCCATTCTGGACAAAGCTTTATCTATAGCATTTCGTGAACCAAGATCATGAAAATCCTTGGCACAAAACACCCAACCTCTCTTTTTAGCTTTTATTCTTTTTAGAATTTTATCAGTAATCATAAATATTCCGCTCAATATTTGATATGTATATTGTCAGAAAATAAGCTATATATTTCTGACAGTCAATAGATATAAACCAAGATCAATTTAGATTGATTAAGGTCTACCAACATCTTTATCTAGAGCCTCTTCAAGCCTCTGTAATTTTACCTTAAAAGAGTTAGAGTTAACATTAATGCCGTGTCGATCTGCAAAATCTTCAAATTCATCAACCTTTACAGTTCTTTTGACAAAATCTTTATAGGTATCAGTAGCGGTTTCTGACTCTGTATTAATTTCTGAATATTGTTCACTGGCACTTACTGGATCAATGAATGGTTCTCTTATTCCTTTTTCTCGGGTTTGTCTTTTTTTGTAGTTATGCCTAGCTTTGATTGCGACGGCCAAAGCATCTTCAGCAGTTTTAATGCGAAAATCCTGCCAGTTTGAATTTTCATGAAATCCTTCTTGATCAAATGCTTCCAGAATCGCAGTTCCATCTTCTTGAAATTCATCCATAACTTTTGAAAGCCTTCTGCTCAAAGTTACCTGATGAGAAGATTCTCTTTGGGCTTTTAGTTGAGCAACGTGAACTCCATCTTTTCCAGAAGAAGATCCTGCTTTTGATACAACCTGATTTGATGATGATGCTTTTGTGCCTTCTTCGTTAAAACTCATCGCTCCTACATGACCTGTCATAACGAATAAATCTTCCTCATCACTATCAGCCAATCTTTTAGAAACATTCTTGATAGTCCTTGCAGCAACTGGTGCAGTCATGAATTCTTTGGTACGCAATCTTTGACCTTCTGCTATTTTTGTAACAGAACCAGTTGTACCATCTTTTAATTTTGCTGCTTTTTCAAAAACTCTTCCAGATTCAGATATTTGCTTTCCTAATGCCACATCGATAAGAAATTGAGCCTGGCTCGATGCATTAATTTGCTCATGAGTTCCATCTTCAACATTTCTTGCTGCATCTCTTATCTCTTTTTTGATTTCAGCATTTCCAGCCATAAGTTTAACCTTTTCTTCAGCAACAGCATTACCCTTGAGACACCATCTATCAATAGTCTCATAAATTACTTCATAAGATTTTAATTTCCTTCCTTCTGCTTTAGCTAGTGCCACAGTTTTGGCTTTTGATTCTTCCCAATGCTGTTGAGCTGTCTTCTTCACATTTTTTGACATAAATTTTTTTAGATTTTTAGTTTTGTCCTTGAGAAATATCGCCTTTTGGTTTTCCTAAAGACTCTACATCTTCGCTCTTAACAGGTGAGACTGAAGGCTTGTCCATCAAAGAAATTTTAGTCATTTCATCTACTAAAGATTCATCCTCAACAGCAACCAATTCTGACACATCTGTTTGGCCAACTTTTTTCTTTTCTTGAAACTCTCTCCAAGTTCTTTGGATTTTTATAGCGGCTTCTTCAGCAATTAATTTCCAAGCCTGTCCATCTAGATTTATTATCTCAATTACATCATCAGCCAAGGCATAACTACCACTTAAAAAATGAGTTCTATTTGAGGCTTCTCCTGTTTTTTGAAATCTTGATTCTGATTCCCCTAGCTTCGCTTCTGTATTGGATAAAATACTATCATCCTTTGACTCTTCATCTTTCTTAATTTCACGAACTGGAATGTGATCAAATGTTTTTACAGCAGATACATTTGCATGATTAAAATTAGTGTTAGCGGAAACATTAAATTTTACTTCTGTTAACCTTTCAGCTTCTGGCTTACTGCCTAAAGCCAACGCCCAATAAACTGCTTTTAAAATTTTAGGACTTGCTGCCTGTAAAAATGGCGCACAATTGAAACAAACAACTTTTGTGGAATGCATATCAATTCCAATCTCGGTTATTTCTTTCACATCACTAACTAAATGACCTTTTTCTTCATCGTTAACAGTAAGTCCTTTTGTACAAAATTCATTTACGAGAAATTGTTTACCTTCTTTTGAGAGAAGATAATAAACCAAGAAAGGTTCAGAGTGGTAATGGCTTTGACGACTAAAATCTACCACATCTTTTCTGATAGATTTATAAAATTTTGCGAACTCTTCTTCTTTGATTTTTCCTCCACTGTAATAAGTGTAAACACCTTCAGTATCCTCATCAGTGACAGCAATAGGTATTACATACTCAACTTCTACATCAGTTCTCGTGATGAATTTTATCCTAATATTTGCTAATACAGCATTTGAAGCTCTACTCGCTAATCCCAAATCTTTATGTACTGATGCTAAACGGAATAATCCTAACTCATCTTCAAGAGATTCTTCCTGATTAATTCTTTGATTATCTAACGCGATGTCATAACCACCATAATATCGATCTCCAGATTTTATCCTTTTTTCTCCTTTGTTGGTTCTGCTCATGATTGTAATAATTAAAATTTAATAAAATTTTGGCGAATAGGTTATTTGTTATTGCCATATCTACCAATCAATCCAATCGCTTTTTCCATACTTGCCCTGACAGGATCAAGATTCATTCTGGAATAAACTTGAGTTGCTTGGCTTGATTTATGACCAAGTGATTTTCCTATAACTGGCAAGCTCGCACCAGTCATTACCTGATAACTTCCTAAAGTTCTTCTGATGTCGTGAAGCCTTAGATTATCAACTTTTGCTTCTTTTAAAATTCTGTTCCAAGCCTTCTTTGGATCAGCTAAATGACCGCTTGCACTTGCAATGGAAGGAAAAACAAATTGCTGCTGCAACTCGGTTAATTTCATTTTCTCATTTTGCTTTTTTCTCGCTTTTAAAATTTCTATTGCTTCCTTCATCAATGGCACAGTTAAAGCATCACCATTTTTAGTTTTTGGAATTCTCCATTCTTGTGTTGTGAAATTGATCTCATCCCAGCGCATAGCCAAAACATTGGCTTTTCTAGCTCCTGTATAAAGCGAAATATAAATGTAATCTCGTGTTACTTGGTTTTCTTCATTCTTTAGAGCTTCAAAAATTCTCGGCATCTCGTCTGGCTGAATGAAGCGATCACGAGATACTTCTTTGAACTTCTTAATGTTATCAGCTGGGTTTTCACCTTTATATCCCCATTCAATCGCTTTATTGTAAATTGCTCTGATGCGCTCAAGTAATCGGTTTGCCTGATATAAACCATTATTTGCTCTGACTTTCTCATGAAGAGTTCTTATTTCATGATTTTTGATGTCGGAAATTTTTCTTTTAAACCAATGAGGAAGAAATTTATTCACCTCTCTTTCATCATATTTCCACGATAGCTTATTTTTTTTGCTGTACAAATCCATGTACGAAGCAAAAAACTCACCAAAAGTTGTCTCTTTTCTTAGCTGATTCTTCTCTTCATTCGGATTCACCCCTTGCGCTAGTTGTGTATTGACCTCAAGAGCTTTTTTGCGTGCATTCTCAACTGATAAATCCGGGTATCCCCCAAGAGTTACACGGATAAACTTACCATCTTTCTTCTTAGTAACCTTAAAAGATTTGTGACCACTTGCCGTCACCATAATCTCTAAACCATGAACCTTTGAGTCCTTATAATAACTGCGCTGACTAGCTTTTGGAATTTTCAAAGATTCAATAAAAGCTTTAGTAAAATTATGTCTATTTAGTTCAATTTCCGTTTTCATTTTCGGGGATACCTCGGGGATACTTTGTAGGTTAATTTTAATGATTTTTCTTTAATCTTAATTAATCCTAAATTATCTATCAACCCTTGATATATCTATCTTTGTTAACCTTTATTAATTTTGGTTAAACCATAGCCCAACTGGCTCATAACCTGAAGGTCGTTGGTTCAAATCCAGCCCCCGCAACCACTTCATATTAGGTCAATTAATGCGTTTTATCTTTAGCAGCTTTTTGAGTTTCTAAATATTTATCCATAACGCCATTCATATCCACTATTAAAGCTGCTTTAGGAGTCTCTTTCGCCCTGTCTGCAATAAAACAAATGCGTCTATGGAAATAGTCACGATATCCTTCAGGAAGATTATCATGCAAATTTTCGAGAAAATCACGTGGCATTGAAGCATTTTCTTTGGTATGCCATTCTCTTTTTACTACTTCCTCAGCCTCATTGCGGGTTCTTTGAAAAATCTGTGTAGAATTAGCATCGATAAAAACTTCAGAACTTTGCCGAGCTTCTTTTCCCATTTTATTGATTCCGGCCTCGATTGTTTTGCATTTAACCTGCAATATATACCATTTAAATGTATTCGTATTACTGTTCGTGCACTCTGGGCAAACTCCGCTTCTTTGCCTTCTTCTATACAACCCCCAATTAATTGAATGCTGGTTTTATCATTAACTACTCCACCTTTTTTTTTCAAAATCTTCTAAGGCCAAAGAAAAATTATGAGCAGTAGCTTTTTCATCCCATGCATTATTGGGGAAAAAATGCATCGCAGTTACGACATTATCATATTTTTTAGTTTCAGGATTAAAATTTTTGATAATGAGAAATGGACAAGCTGTGAGGCGTCTGGAATAAAGGATAGCGCTTGGATTTTTGGAAAAATCAACTGTTAAAAAAGTTGAAGTTTCTACCGGAAATATTTCGCGATCTGAAATTGTGATAGATTTTTTTTCATCAATTTTTTCAGCAGAAGGTTGTGCAAGTGGGCCTGTAGGTGTAGGTTTACTCATATATAGATTTTAATCCTTTTGATTGAAGATTTTTTAAATCAAATTCATCCAAAAAATATTGTCCGGGTAATTCGATTTCTTTTTCGTCATTTAGCAAAAAAACTTTAGTGAATTTTTCTGCATTAAATGGAGCAGGGCGGGTGGCTAGAAAAGATTTTAAGCTGAAAATTTGATCGCGATTGCTGATGAAAATTTTTACTTTTTTGAAAATATTTTTCTGCGGTTTTGGTGTTTCTTCGATTTTTTGTTGAGCTTGTTGAGCAGGGCGGTCATTGCTTTTATTATAATTCTGATTTCCTTGCCAATTGCCACGATTTTGGCGCTGAATTTGTTTTTTAATGTCTTCGAAATCTTTTGCTGATGCGGGTGTGAGTTTGATGAAATCTTCGAGTTTTTTTACATCACGCACCAAAATTCTCACGCCGCCGTCATCTTTTTTTATCAAACATTCTAGGGAAATTGAAGTGCCGTCGAGCAACAGATCTCTTGCATTGGTGATGATTGCTTCATCAAAAATCATCGCTTCAAAAATTCCAAACGGATCAGAAATTGTGAGATAAGCGAAGCGTCCGCGGGCGCTGGAGCGGTGTTTGCTGCCGGCGACAACTCCCGCCATTTTTACTAGATTGCCGTCTTCTAATTCATCGCGTTCTAGTTTGTCGGAGAAGATTACGCCGCGTTTGCGCAAATCTGGAAGGAAATCGTCAACCGGGTGTTCGTTTAAGAAAAATCCGAATGCTTCAAATTCTTTTTGCAGGCGTTCGATTTTTGTCCAATCTTCAACTTTTTTTAATTCCGGATTTTTATTCATCTCGGCGATTCCGCCAAACAAACTCATTTGGTTTGACGAAGCTTCGTCTTGTTTTTCAGCGGCGAAATTTGAGAGGATTTCGAATGATTCGGCGATTTGTTTTCTGTTTTGTGAAATTGAGCTGAATCCGCCGGCTTTGGCGAGTGCTTCGATTGATTTTTTGTTGATCGATCTTGGATCAAGGCGTTTGGCAAAATCGTAAATATCGCTAAATTCACCATTCGCTTTGCGCTCAGCAACAGCGGTTTCCATCATGTTAAAGCCAACGGCTTTTATGGCGCCAAGACCAAATCTTATAGCGAATTTTTCCTTCGACATTGTTTAGGAAATGAAAAGTAAAACCAGAATTCCAACGATGATGCGATAAACGCCAAATCCAACAAAATTATATCTGCTAACGAAATTGATAAACCATTTGACCACCAAAATTGCCGAGAAAAATGAAGCGAGCAGGCCGACGAAAATAATTTCTAAATTATCGGCTGTGAGATCAGCGGCGTTTTTATAAAGATCATAAAAACTTGCGGCGGCAATTGTTGGAATCGCCAAAAAGAAGGAAAATTCAGTGGCGGTTTTGCGGCTAAATCCAAGTAAAATTCCACCAATTATTGTGGCGCCGGATCTTGATACGCCTGGAATCATCGCGATGCATTGGAAGAGGCCCACATAAAATGCGTTAAGCGGTTTGATGGCATCAACATTATCAGTTTCAACTTTATGATGCTGTTTTTTCTCAACCAAAATCATGATGAATCCGCCAATAATTAAAGCGATGCCGATAACATAATTTGAGAAAAAGATCGCCTTAATTTGGCGGTGAAAAATTCCGCCGATGATTGCTGCGGGAAGAAAAGCTAAAATAAGATTAAGAACAAATTGTTGCTGCGAGCGTTTTTTAATATTCACCAAAACATCGAAAAGTTTTTTGCGATAAATCACCGCAATCGCCAAAATCGCGCCGAACTGGATGACGATTTCAAGCACATTATTTTTAACTGAAGTGAAATCGATAAGATAAGATGAAAGTAAAAGATGCGCCGTCGATGAAACTGGAATGAACTCCGTCAACCCTTCAACAATTCCAAGAAAAACCGCCTTAAATAAATCAACTAACACTGAGGAGGAAAATTTTTGTGAAGAGATGGCCTGCCAGCCGAAGCTCCCCAAACTGGGGAGCGTAGGATGGTACCTCCGGTCAGACTCGAACTGACACACCCGTGAAGGCAATAGATTTTGAGTCTATCGCGTCTACCATTCCGCCACGGAGGCTTAAATATTTGAACAATGAAAAGGCCAAGACCTGAATTAATTAAGCTTTTGCCTAAATATTCAAATCTTGGCCAAACCCAAAAGTAAAAAATCTAAAAAGTAAAATTTCTGGGAAGGTCACTTTACAAAGTTGAGAGGTTAAAAGTCAAAATGCTTTTCTTCGATTTGGTAAAAAAATTTATGAGCCGTTTTTGAGGTGATTTAGGGGATAATTTTGGAGGAAAATAATGTCTCAAATTAAATCAAAAACTTTAAGTATGAGGCTGCGAGTGCTTGAAACCACTGGATCAAGCAATAATAAGATCCCCCTCTAAAAACCCATTATAAGAGTTTTACATAATATACCTTATGTGCGAAAACTAAGGCACAAAAAAGCACCCAATTATTGCTTTTGTTTTCTTAAATCCGGCTCCTTAACCCTGACTCCGGATTTCCCTCAAATTTACTTTTATTTTATGAAAAAATTATTTTCGCTCCTCGCATTCTTCTCATTCATCTCAACTGCATATGCTGATCCATATCTTGGTGTTGGTTATAGCATCAACACCCTCAATCTCAATAGCACCTCTGTTGGCGGTGTAACTTTTCAAGGTGATGACTTCTTAAAAAAGCAGCTAAGCAATATTAATGTGTTTGCCGGTTACAGTTTTAAAAATAATTGGTCGGCCGAACTGGGTTACTTCAGGCGATCAGAAACGCGGCATGTTAATTATAGCGCAGCTATCGCACCAAGATTAAATTTTCTCGCCATCGCGTCAGTCGCTTCAATTAATTATAAATATAATATGGCCTTGATGGACCAAGACACCACTAACTTATCAACAAGAAAAACGGATAACGACGGCTAACGCCGCTCTAACTTAAACTAAACCAACCCGCTTCAAATTAACTTTTGAGCGGGTTTTTTATTGTCTGTTGCCAGGACGAAAAACTATTTCTCAGCAGCGCAAATTTATTTTCATAAACATTATAATGAGTTTCTCCGCTTTCCAAAAAGCCGAATTTTTTTAGCAGTTTGATGCAGGAAGAATTATCATAAGCAACGCGCGCCGGCACTTCAATTTGGGGAAAATTGGAAAAAAACATTTCAAAAAAACCGCGACAAAATTCCGAAGCATAACCCTGCCCTTTAAATTCATGGCTAAGAATTATGAGAAATTCGATGTCATAATCCGCCATTGCAAATGAGCCATCCCACATCGGTTCCTGCTTCTGAATTCCGCCAACACCGACAAATTCATTGCTGTGATTTTCAAAAATTAAATAAGCACCGATGTTAGAATAAGCCGCGCTACATTTTATGCTTAACTCAATATCTTGCGCCGCATCAATGCCGTGCAAAAATTCAATATTTTGCGGGTTGTTATAAAGATCAAAAACGTGATGTTTATTTGATTCATCAAGAAGTTGTGCCTTTAAACGCGGGGTGTTGAAGTGAATATTGTTGGTCATTGCGGATAAAATAAAACTTAAGAAATCCTTAAGAGAGAAATAAATTTTTTGTCAGTTGATAATGATTTTTTGAGTAAATACCTCGTTGGTCTGAAGTTTGTTTGAAACTTCATTTACCAATTAATTCCCCAATATTTTTACTATGAAAAATGTCGTTAAACTAGCTCTAGTAGCTATTGTTGCTATGTCTTCTGCTGCATTCGCAAATGAAGGAAAAAAACATCATGGCAAAAAGCATCATGCTAAAACTGAAAAAGTTGAGCATTCAGCTGAATCTGCTCCAGCAAAAGCTGCTCAGTAGTTTTTTACTGAAAGTCGCTTCAGGTAAATTTATCTGAAGCGATTTTTTTTACGCCAAATTTCCAACCAAACTGCTTGGACGAGCTTTCATAATTTTCACGTCAGCGATTTTTCCTAAATATTTTTTCGCCTCTTCCTCATCTTTCACATCAATAATTACCGACTGTAACCATGGCGATTTTCCCCACAATTGAATTGCAGAATTGGCTTTATGTTTTCCTGATTTCGGTGCTTCGCGTTCAAACAAAACCGGCATTGTCTGGCCTTCAAACTTATTATTAAATTCGATTTGCTGCTGCGTTAAAAGTTTTTGCAACTGTGCCAAACGCTCATCTTTAATTTTTTCTTCAACTTGAATTTTCGCATCAGCCGCCGGTGTTCCTGGGCGTGGTGAATATTTGAAAGAATAACATTGTGTGAAGCCGATTTTGCGCACTAAATCCAACGTATCTTCAAAATCTTTATCAGTTTCGCCGGGAAATCCGACAATAAAATCAGAAGATAAACCTATATCTGGCCGCGCCGTGCGCAACTTCTCAATGATTTTGAAATAATCCTGACGCGTATGTTTGCGATTCATGCCCTTCAAAATATTATTTGCGCCAGACTGAATTGGCAGATGCAAAAATGGCATTAATTTTTCGATGTCGCGATGCGCGGCAAGTAAGTCATCCGACATGTCGCGCGGATGTGAAGTGGTGTAGCGAATGCGCTCAACGCCATTAATTTCGGCAACTTTTTCGATCAATTTCGCGAGAGTTGCCGCTTCACCTTTTTCATCCAAACCGTGATAGGCATTTACGTTTTGTCCTAAAAAATAAATCTCCTTCACGCCTTGATCTACAAGCTTCTTCGCATCATAAACAATTTTAGAAACTTCGCGCGAATATTCCGCGCCGCGGGTGTAAGGCACTACGCAAAAAGTGCAGAATTTATCGCAACCTTCCTGAACCGTTACAAATGCTGAAGCGCCGGTTCCGGCTTTGGAAGTTGGTAATAAATCAAATTTATCATTTGGCGTAAATTCGAGATTGATCTGTTTTTTCTTTTCGCGAATCACTTTTCCAACCAAGTCTGGCAAGGTTTGATAGCTTTCCGGGCCAACAATAATATCAACCACATTTGATCTTTTAAAAATCTCTTCACCTTCCGCTTGTGCCACGCAACCAGCAACAGCAACGATCATCTCACTGCCCTGCTCTTTCTTCAAATTTTTATGCGGACGAATTCTGCCTAAATCAGAAAATAATTTTTCTGACGCTTTTTCGCGAATGTGGCAAGTATTGATGATCACCATATCCGCGCCTTCCGGAGTTTCCGTAGTTTCATAACCTACTGCCATCATCAAGTCTTGCATACGATCAGAATCGTAAACATTCATTTGGCAGCCGTAAGTTTTGATGTGTAATTTTTTCATTATTTCCAACCAGTAACGGTTACAATTTCAAAAGTTGCGCGAATCCCGCCATCAGGTGTGCTGTAAAGCTCGTGATAATTCTCGAAAATTTTTTGTAGGAATTTTTTGGTGAAAAATCGGCGGGAGCGTTTGGTTAGAATATTGCCCTGCGAAGTGAATTTCAAATCTTTTAATAGGCTCATTGGCTGCTGATATTCGACTTCAATTTTATCAAAATCAGAAATCGGATCAGCGAATCCTGCCTTTTGTAGCAAGGCCGCAGCGGTTTTTACATCAATTGTTGGTGGCATTCTTGGCGAAATTCCGTCATAAATTTCATTTTCTGATTTATATAAAACATGCGCCAATTCGCTCAAATTTTCTTCACCAAAAAAACTGGCGATGAAGATGCCGTTTGGCTTCAAAAGCTCGCGTACTTGCAGCAAAAATTGCGGCAAAGCATTGATGAAATGCAAATTTAAGTTGCTGACGATCAAATCGAACGACTCTTTTTCAAAAGGCAAAATTTCCAAATCATCACATTGCAAAATTTTCTTCGCCTTTATGGAGCCAGATAAATAGCCATCTCGTGGCCCAATCTCCAAAGCCGATTCAAATTCGCGATTTAGCGATTCAACATTTTGTGCAATTCTGTTTGCAACTTCCGTAAACAAAAAATTATGCTTAGCAAAAACCCCGGCATATCTTTTGCGATTAAGCGCCAAAAGCTCTCTGTCGAATAAAATTTCAGTCATTCACCAATGAAAATTTTAGATAAAATTCTGGAAATATTTTTTCCAAGCCATTGCCTTTCCTGCGAAAAAATCATCAGCAAAAACGGCTTATTCTGCGATGTCTGCTGGCCCAAGCTGCAATTTATCACTGAGCCAAAATGCGCAATTTGTGCTTATCCTTTTGATGTGGAAATCAAAATTGCATCGCCAATTTGTGCAAAATGCATCGAAAACAAACCGGCATTTGAGCGCGTAATTACAATTTTTCGCTTTAATGAAATTTTGAGTAAGGCAATCGGCGATTTAAAATATCGCGACCAGACTTTCCTGGCCAAAAAACTGGCGCGCATTCTGGCGCCTAAAATCAAAAGCGAAATAGAGAATAGTGATATTTTTTGCGTGGTGCCGCTGCATTTGAAGAAGTTGCGGAGAAGAAAATTCAACCAGGCGGTGTTGATCGCATCCGCTTGCGCTTCGCTACAGCGTGACAACAAGCTGATTCCGGATTTGCTGTGGAGGCTTGTGGATACTGTGCCGCAAGTGATGTTGAAGAAAAAGCAGCGGGAGAAAAATCTGAAAAAAGTTTTTGTGGTGAATAAAAAATACCGCGAGTTGGTGAAAGGAAAAAAAATTTTGCTACTCGATGATGTGATGACGACTGGGGCCACGCTGCATAATTGCGCGAAGGCTTTGAAAAAATTTGGTGCGAAGGAGGTTGTTGTGGTGGTGATTGCGAAGACGATTTTTGATTGATCTTCGCTGGACTTTACCTCTTGCTGTTTGTGAAAGACATTACCCAGAATAAACCCACGATCGTCATCTTGATGTGCAGCGTCGATCTCAAAAGTTTGATAATTCATTTAACGCAGCCTGTGATTCATCGCTCCAAATGTTGGAATTTAAGTTTAAAAAGCGGCGATTGAAAACTATTGCGAGACCTTTCATTTCCTCGTCTAGATCATCAGTTAGATTTTCAACTTTATAACCGAAATTCTTCAGCATTTCCTTGGTTTTTTTAAGCGAAACTTTCTCACCTTTTTTCACATTTTGCGGAAAAATTCCCACACCATTTTGCGCTAAAAATTTCCAGTCGAATAAATTGGACGGATCTTGTTTGCGATCCAGCAAGCCGGTTTGTTTGTCGTAAGCAATGTCAGAATGTCCGACAATATTTTTTGCTGCGATATTGTGTTTTGCGATCAGATATTGACACAATTCAAGCCCAGCTTGCATTTGCGCGGCGCTAAATTTTTTTTCAAAAGGTGCAGGATTTATAAATTCGATTCCAATTGAACATTTATTTAATCCATCAACGCCTGCCCAGAAGCTTACTCCCGCATGATATGCCACATCATTCTCATCAACTAATTCAAAAATTTTTCCATCAACATCAATCAAAAAATGCGAACTCACTTCATGTTGCAAAAATTGCGCAATCGCATGCTCCACGCTATCCGCTTGCACATGATGCAAAACTAAAAATTTAATTTCGCGCATTTCTTCCTGCTTTAAAAAAAGCTTCGGCGAGGTGCTGAATTTCTTGCTGCGCTCAATTACAATCATTTTTTGACATTAAATTTTTTGAAAATAAGTTTCGCCACATCTTTCCAAATCGGGCTCCGCGCCTACAATCTCAAAGACTTCAAACAATGGCTACTAAAAAGGACACTAAAAAACACGCTGGCAAAACTACAACAAAAACTTCGCTAAATTCTAAGGAACTTGAAGCTTTGGCTTTCCACGTTCAAGGCCAGCCGGGCAAAGTTGGAATGCATGCAACTAAACCGCTAAACACTCAGCGCGAATTAGCCCTCGCTTACTCTCCTGGCGTTGCGGTGCCTTGTTTGGAAATTCAGAAAAATCCTGATTTGGCTTATGATTATACTTCCAAAGGAAATTATGTTGCGGTGATTTCAAACGGAACAGCGGTGCTTGGTTTAGGAAATTTGGGCGCTTTGGCCGGAAAACCCGTGATGGAAGGAAAATCAGTTTTGTTCAAACGCTTTGCCGACATCGATTCAGTTGATATCGAAGTTGCTACCGAAAATGTCGATGAATTCATCAATGCCGTTAAATATTTAGGGCCAACTTGGGGTGGTATTAATTTGGAAGATATCCGGGCGCCGGAATGCTTCATCATTGAAAGTAAACTGCGCGAAATCATGGATATTCCGGTATTCCATGATGACCAACACGGAACTGCGATCATCTCTGCCGCGGGCATTTTGAACGTGTTGCACATGTCTGGCAAAAAATTCAAAGATATTAAAGTTGTGGTGAACGGCGCTGGTGCTGCCGGCATCGCTTGCTTGGAACTTTTGAAAGCGATGGGCTTGCCACACAATAACGCAATTTTGTGCGACACTAAAGGCACGATTTACAAAGGCAGAACTGAAGGCATGAATCAATGGAAATCTGCTCACGCCGTTGAAACAAAAGCACGCACTTTGGCGGAAGCGATGAAAGGCGCTGACGTGTTTCTTGGCCTTTCAGTTAAAGGCGCGGTGACTAAAGACATGGTGAAATCAATGGCGAAAAATCCGGTGATTTTTGCAATGGCAAATCCTGATCCTGAAATTACTCCAGAAGAAGTTCATGCAACTCGCGATGATGCGATCGTTGCAACTGGGCGCTCGGATTATGAAAACCAAGTGAACAACGTAATGGGCTTCCCTTATATTTTCCGCGGTGCGCTCGACGTTCGTGCTTCAACGATCAACGAAGAAATGAAAATCGCTGCGGCGAAAGCGCTTGCTGAACTTGCTCGCGAGCACGTTCCTGATGAAGTGATCAAAGCTTACGGCGGCCGTGAAATGAAATTCGGCAAACATTATATCATCCCTACTCCATTCGATTCGCGCTTGATTCACGTGGTTCCGATGGCAGTTGCCAAAGCTGCGGTTGAAACCGGCGTTGCGCGCAAACCGATCAAAGATTGGGATGCTTACAAAAAACAACTTCAAGCACGTCGCGATCCAACCGTTAACAGCCTTGGAACGATTTTTGAAAAACTTGAACGCAATCCGAAAAAAATTATTTTTGCCGAAGGCGAACAAGTTGAATCAATCCGCGTTGCTGCAATGTGGCGCGATAATGGTTATGGCAAACCGGTGTTGATTGGCAAAAAAGATCATATTTTGGAAAACATGAAAGAGGCCAATGTTTCTCCGGATGGAATCGAAATTTCAAATTCTTCGATCTCGGAAGAAAATAATAAATATGCCGATTACCTTTATAAAAAACTTCAGCGCCAAGGTGTGCTGCGCTCTGATTGTTTGCGCATGATCAAACATGACCGCAATATTTTCGGTGCCACCATGCTTGCTTGCGGACATGGCGATGCGATGGTCACCGGGCTTACGCGCACTTATCGCCAATCGCTTACTGACGTGTGGAAAGTTTTGAAAAACAAGAAAGATAAAATCGTTCTTGGTGTCTCAATGATTATTTCAAAAGGCCGCACGATTTTCATTTCAGACACTGCTTGCTCAGAGCTTTCTTCATCTGAACATTTGGTAAAAATCGCGATTCAAACTGCAAAAAAAGTTCGTGATATGGGTTATGAACCGCGTGTTGCTTTCTTGTCATTCTCAAATTTTGGTTCGGCTTTGAAAACAGAATCTTCGCGCATGAAACATGCGGTTGAATTGCTCGATGAAATGAAAGTTGATTTTGAATATGACGGCGAAATGACTGCTGACGTGGCGCTAAATATGGATAAAATGGCGCGCTATCCATTCTGCCGTCTAACCGGCCCGGCCAATATTTTGATCTGCCCTGGTTTGCACTCTGCAACTATCGCGACAAAACTTCTGGAAGAAGTGGGAAGCTGCACCGTTATTGGCCCGATTTTGGACGGATTTGAAAAATCAGTTCAGATTGTAACTATGCGTTCTTCAATTAATGATATTCTAAACATGGCTGCAATTGCGGCTGTTGGATCAACAACTAAATAATTTTATGTCAGGATCAGGATCAAGCGGACCAACCAGTGCAGAATTAATGGCATCGGGAGCAATGTCGGGTAACCATCATGTTAATGCTCCACGTAATGTCGCGCAGAGCCAGCCGCATATGTTGCCAATGGAAGGATATGAGCTTCACGTACAAGGACAAACTCTTGATGCAGTGATTCCGGTAAAAAATGCTGATGGTTTGCTTGAATCATTAAATGAAGGTGGTGGAACTTTAGGCGGAAGTATTACCGGACAACTTGAGCAAGTTGTAGATCATAAACTTACTTCCGCAGCAAAAGGAGAACAGGGAATTCACTTAGATAATCTTGGTGCTGCTGAGATAAGACAACCAGTGCCAAACCTACAAGGTGATTTGCAGCTCAACAAGGAACTATCAGCTCGTGGTAATTCGGGCGCATCACAAGGCGGTTAATCATGAAAAAAGATTTTGAAAAAAAATGCGGTGAATCTTGCGGTTGCGCTGCAGAAGAAAAAAATAAAACAACACCACAAAACCTTACAGCTCTTACCGAAGAAAAAATTTCTACAGAAGAAAAATTAGACCCCACCCATTTCGGAGATTGGCAAGTAAATTGCCGCGCCATCGACTTCTAATCGCCCCATCGCGCTGTAGCGCAGCGTAAGCGGAAAACAAAACTAGAATTTATAGAAATAACTCAACGTCGCACCAATCAAATTTCCATTGCTGCCATCTTCTTTCAAATTAGCGCGGCTGATATCAAGTGTCAGATTGTCAGTAAATTTATAGCCAACCGAAAATTGCAATTGGTGATCCTTGTAATTTGTGTTATAGCGCGGATCTTTGATCTGGCGCGAAAGGCCGGAAACACTGGCTGTCCAACTCGCATAATTTCCAATTAAAGCGATTGTTAAATAATCGGCATCGCGGTTTTTTATGCCGGCAAAATTATTGATTCTCACTGCTTCAACAAAAGGAATTAATGAGCTGTTGCGTGTAACTTTATAAAGATATTCCGATCCCAAAACATAGCCCTGCTCTCTTGCCAATCCTGGTCCTCCGCTGGTGCCAAGCGAGCGATAGCCGAAATTATAATACCAGTTTTTTATGGTTAAAAAATTCTCGCCTTCCATCGAAACTGAATAAGAAGAGAGATTATTATTGCTGCCCGCAACGCCAGGAGTTTCTTTGGCGCGGCCGCGATCGGAAATCATGCTGCGGCTTAATTGGCTGGTGTCCGACATGAAGCTGTTGAATGAAATTGTGCTATTTTCAAGAAGTGCAGTTACGCCGGCACCGATTTTTTCGCGCAAATTATAATCCTCAGCGATTTGTGCAGTGAACACGCCGATGCGTTTAGTTTTTCTCCAGGCAGTTCCGAAAGTCGGATCGAATTTACCTACAAATGCGCGCATGTCGTCATTTTCATAATTCAATTTCAACTCTTCGAGCAAAATGCCGGTTTCGTTTAAACCAAAGCCGCGATTTGAGCTAAAAAAACTGCGATATCTTTCCGGATTTACAGGATTTCTCGTGGTCAAAACATCATTTGGCTGCAAGCGCAATTGCATTTTTGCCGACCAGTTTTTGTTGAAATTCAGCGAGTTATTATTTTCGACATAAATAAAACCATTATTGGCAGGAACCCCATTTTTTTCAGAAGATAAAACGCGATCAGCCTGATATTGCACCAGCGCATTTCCTGAAACATATGGATATTGCTTAGGGGCCTGGGCATAAGCAAATGAAGGGCTGAGGACAAGTAATAAAAAAACTTTTCTAAGAGATTTCATTTCTAAATTTATTGTGAAGGATTTTTGGGCAATGTGATTGTCATTGAAGTGCCGACATTTTGTTCGCTGTCGATTAAAAGTTCTCCGCCATGCAATTCAATAAAATATTTTGTGAGATAAAGACCGATTCCCGTTCCTGCAACTGATAAAGTATTTTTGGCGCGGAAGAATTTTTTTCCGATATTGGCGATGTCGTCTTTTGGAATTCCTATGCCTTGATCGATTACGCGTAATCCCACTTTTTTGTCATTTGATTTAGCGAGAATTTTCACTTCAGTATCATTGCGCGAATATTTTATGGCATTCGAAATCACGTTGGTAAATGAGTGTTCAAGAAGTTTCGGATCGCCGCTAAATTGATGCGGCAAATCGTCAATTTTTACCAGAATTTTTATATTTTTATTCGCAGCAAGCGGCAGGTTTTTTTCAATAATTTCCGTCACAAATTCGTGAAGATCAAACATCACTGGCTCAAGCCGGATCTGGCTTTCACCGCTTTCCATTTTTGCCAGATTTAGCGTGCTGCTAATCAAACTACTCATGCGCCCGATACCGTTTTTAATGCGGTCTAAACTTTTCGTAATCGCTTCATCAAAAACATTATGCGACTTGATTCGACGCGACAAAACTTCGCGCGTGCTGTCAATAATTTGCAGCGGAGTTTTAAATTCATGCGACACAAGTGCGACGAAATCATTTTGCATTTTGCGCATTTCCTGTTCCTGCTTCAACGCATCTTTCAACTGGGCGGTTTTTTCCATCAAAGCGTGATTTGTTGTCATCACTTTTTCAATTGCGGCGGAGCGATCTAGCGCAATTGCAAATTGATCGGCAACAGTTTCGATCAAATCAATTTCATCTTCGAGCCAAACTCTTTTACTTGATTGATGAATATAAATTCCGCCATTTAGCGAACCATTGAGAATCGTTGAAACTGCTACTTGCGAGACGATTGAAAATTCGCGGCAAATCTCAGAAATTCCCGCAAAATTATGATCCGTTTGCACATCCTCAACAATTGAGAGCGAAGACTTTTTACTCTTATTTCCGAATTTTTCGTAGAAGTGATTTTGGAAATTTATATATTGTGTGAGCTTCTTTAAGCCTTCCTTATCCTGATTGCCGTTAAACATCGCTTTGCTGGAAGCGTCGTGATATTCAACAACGAAATTAGTCAAACCACCGCGATAATCGTGGATCAAACAGCGATCAGTTTTTAAATGTTGGCACAAAAGGCGCGCGATATTTTGCGAAACTTCACCAACCGACATGTCGGAAATTATGAGGTTGCCGATCTCGCGCAGTAAGCGTTCATTGCGTAAACTTCTCTCCAGATTGCGCAGCAAAATAATATTGGCACTCTGCTTGTTGGCTTGCGGCGTTGTGATAGTTTCAACTTCCTGCTTGGAAATTTTTTCAAAGAAAAAAAGTGCGAAGCGGCTTGACTCAGTATCATATTCTTTTTTGGGCTCAAAAGTGATGCGGAATTTTATTTTGTTGAAGCCATCCACTGTGCGATCAGGAAGCGAAACGATGATTGAACAAGGATGAAAATCTTTTACGGCTTTAATTAAGCGCACATATTCCAGCTGGTCGTCTGAAGAATAATCGAGATCAAGATCATCAAATAAAAAATCATAACTTTTGCCAATCAGATTATTTTCATCGAGGTCAAAAGTTTCGTAAAATTTTTCATTGGCGCAAACAACCGAAAGATAATTGGGATTATGTTCTTTGGTTTTGCAGCCAATTGCCGCCTCTTCGTGATTATCGATCAAAACTTTAAGGGCCGCGCTCGGATCAGGCTGCATCATCATTTCATCCTGAATTTCCTGATCCGTTTTTGACATAATTTATTTTTTGGTTTTTTTCTTTTTAAAACCACCTTTGCGAGGAGAAGAAGCTTTTTTCAAAGCTGCGGCGGCAATTAAATCAACGGCGCGATTCAAACCAATTTCCAAAATATTATCTTCTTTCACGGAAGTGAAAACTTTGTTATGCAATAAATATGGGCCAAATGGTCCGATATTTGCGACAATTTTCTCTCCCGTTTCTGGATGATTTCCAACTTCGCGCGGCAAAGATAAAAGATCAGTTGCAGCCTTGAGATCAATGGTTGCAGGATCAATTGTTTTTGGAATCGAAATTCTTTTTGGCTTTTTGACTTTTGGTTTTTTGGGCGCTTTTTTCTTGGCACCTTTTTTCGCTGGTTTTTCTTCTTTTACTTCTTGGGCAACATTTGGCAGTTCACTGCCAATCAACTCCAAATAAGGGCCGTAAGGGCCGATTTTCACCATGATTTCAAAACCGGTTTTTGGATCTTTGCCAAGTGAGCGCGGATCAAATTGCGCTTTGCTTTTATTTTCTTCGTAATCGCCATCCGCTGCGAAAAGCTGCATCGTATGTTTGCATTCCGGATAATTTGAGCAACCGATGAAAGCGCCGAATTTTCCTAGGCGTAAGCCAAGTTTTCCGGTGTTACAAGTTGGGCAATTATCTTTTAAATGACCTTGTTCATCGCGGCCGAAAATATGTCCGCCGATTTTTTGGTTGAGTACTTCGAGAACTTCAGGAAATGGTTTTTCCATAATTTCTGAAGTGTTGCCGTGGAAATCTTTCCAGAATTTTTTGAGGAAATTTTTCCAATTCATTTTGCCGTTCGAGATGATATCGAGCTCATCTTCTAGATTGGCAGTATAATCATATTCGACATAGCGTGCGAAAAATTCTTTTAAGAAAGTTGTCACGATTCTGCCACGCTCTTCTGGAAAAAATCTTTTGCGATCAAGCTTCACATAACCGCGATCCTGCAAAACGGAAATGATTGCCGCGTAAGTTGAAGGACGGCCGATTCCAAGTTCTTCCAATTTTTTTACCAAACTGGCTTCCGAATAACGTGGTGGCGGTTCGGTGAAATGTTGTTGCGGCTTCACTTCCCGCAAAGCGAGATTTTCTTTTTCGCTTAATTCCGGAAGCGCTTGTCTGCCTTCTTCATCAGTTTCGTCATCTTGGTCTTCGTGATAAACGCGATAAAAACCGTCAAATTTTACAGTTGATCCGGTGGCGCGTGCTTTGGCGTAAGTTGGAATGGTTTCGATTTCGGCAACAACTTGGTCGAAAATTACATCAGCCATTTGTGAGGCCAAAGTTCTTTTCCAAATCAAATCATAAAGTTCGAATTGCTCTTCTGATAATTGGCCGCGCAGCTTGTCGGGAGTGAGCGAAAAATCAGTTGGACGAATGGCTTCGTGCGCTTCTTGCGCGTTTTTTACTTTGCTTTTGAAAATATTTTTTTCGGCAGGAACATAATCTTTGCCGTAAAGTTTTTGAATAGTTTCGCGAATTGTGGTGATGGCTTCCGGCGTAATGTCAACTGAGTCCGTTCTCATATAAGTGATCAAACCTTGCGCTACACCGTTGATTTCCGCACCTTCATAAAGTCGCTGCGCGGTCATCATGGTTCTGCTTGCCGAAAATCCAAGTTTGCGCGCAGCTTCTTGTTGCATTGACGAAGTTGTGAAAGGCGCGCTCGGACGGCGTTTGGCCTGCTTTTTGGTGATTGATAAAACGCGATATTTTTTTCCCTCAAGAAGCTTTTTAATATTTCCCGCCTGCTCTTCTTTGACGATAGAAAATTTTTCTAATTTCTTGCCTTCAATTTCAAAAACACCGGCTTGGAATTGTTGATTGGCGCTGTTTTCGAGATCAATTTTAATATCCCAATATTCTTCGCTTTTAAAATTTTCAATTTCATCTTCGCGATCGCAAATCAAGCGCAACGCCACAGACTGAACGCGTCCCGCTGAGCGACTGCCCGGTAATTTTCGCCACAAAACCGGCGATAAAGTGAAACCAACAAGATAATCCAGCGCGCGGCGTGCTTGCTGGGCGTTGACTAAATCCATGTCGATTTCGCGCGGATTTTTAATCGCATCCAAAACCGAATTTTTGGTGATTGCATTGAAAACCACACGTTCAACTTTTGTCGAAGCTTTCAGCGCTTTTTTCTGTTTCAAAATTTCGAGAACGTGCCAGGCGATTGATTCTCCTTCGCGATCCGGATCGGGTGCGAGCAATAATTTTCCGGCGGATTTTGCGGCATCAACAATTTCTTTTACGTGCTTAGTAGATTTCGGCGAAACCTGATAATGCATTTTGAAGTCATTATCTGGTTCTACTGAGCCGTCTTTGCTTGGCAAATCGCGAATATGGCCAAACGATGCCATAACTTTATAATCCGATCCAAGATATTTGCCGATGGTTTTTGCTTTGGCGGGCGATTCGACAATTAGAAGATTTTTCATTATTATTTTTTAAAGATTAACAGCACGGCAAAAACGATGAGAGTAAAGCCGGCGACATGATTCCATCGCAATTTTTCACCTAAATAAAAAATCGAGAAAATTGAGAAAACTGTAAGAGTAATGACTTCCTGAATGGTTTTCAATTGCACGCCGGTGAACTCACCATAGCCGATGCGATTGGCGGGAACCTGGAAAGTATATTCCGGCAAAGCGATGAGCCAGCTGATCAAAATCACCTGCCAAAGTGCTACCTCTCGATATTTGAGATGGCCGTACCAGGCAAAAGTCATGAAGATGTTGGAGATGGTTAGCAGAATGATGGTATACATTTCAGCTCGAATTAAACGTTTCTTCTAACGATGCGGCCTTTGCTTAGGTCATAAGTCGACATTTCAACCTCAACTTTATCACCTTTCAAAACGCGAATTTTATTTTTGCGGATCTTGCCCGAAGCATGAGCAATAATGACGTGGCCGTTTTCGAGCTCAACTTTAAAAATCGTATTTGGCAAAACTTCAACCACTATTCCATTCATGGTTAAAAGGTCTTCTTTCGGCATAATTTTTGATTTAAATTTTAGAAAATTGGGGAATTGAAACGCGGTTTATCAACATCGATTCTTAAATCTCAATAGAACTTACGCTTTTATTATCTAACTCCCAAAACATGGCAGATTGCTGAGGTCAAATCCGAGCGATTCAGTGTGTAGAAGTGAAAATCATCAACACCTTTATTATGCAAAATTCTGCACAATTCCGTGGCGACGATTCCGGCAATCAATTGACGGGTTTCTTGTTTTTCATCAAGATTTTCAAAAATCTGTCCCATCCATTTCGGAATTTTTGCGCCGCACATTTTGGCGAAATGTTTGGTTTGTTTTACGTTACTCACTGGCAAAATTCCCGGCACGATTGGAATTTTGATGCCACGCGATTGGCATTTATCGACGAAATTAAAATAAGCGTCAGTATCGAAAAAAAACTGCGTGATGATGCGGTTTACGCCGGCGTCCACCTTGCGTTTGAGGTTATCAATATCTTCCTCAAAACTTTTTGCTTCGGGATGTTTTTCGGGATAACCGGCAACCGAAATTTCGAAATTCATATTTGTTTTGCGGATTCCTTCAATCAACTCATTAGCAAATTTATAGCCATTTGGATGCAATTGATAATTAGGGCTCGAAGCAGGCATATCGCCTCTTAACGCCACCAAATGACGCACGCCGATTTGCCAATAATTTTCTAAAATTTCGCCGATTTCTTCTTTTGATGAACCAACGCAAGTCAAATGCGCTGCGGGTTTTAGATCAGTTTCATCGATGATGCGTTTAATGGTGTGATGCGTTCTCTCACGCGTTGAGCCACCTGCCCCGTAAGTTACGGAAACGAAATTCGGTTTGAGATTTTTTAATTTTGAAATCGCGTCCCACAACTTATCTTCCATCTCATCGGTTTTGGGCGGGAAGAATTCAAAGGAGACGTTGATTTCGCGGTTGTTGAGAACAACTTCTTCGAGATTATTTGTGTAATTTTTCATAAATGCCTGCGCGATTTTTTCGCTTAATTTTTTTTAATTTATCTGGGCGCAGGCTTGCTTCAAAGATCGGGTTTTATTTTTGGTGTGATTAAAGCAATGTCAATCAATTACTTGATGAACCTGCTTCCCGGCTTGATTGCGGGAATATTTTTTAATTCTTGCGGCACATTATTTTCATCGAAAGTTTTCACTTCAATTGCAGCGAGAGAAATTACGGGAACGCCCATTTTTGCTTCTAAGTTTTTATCGCCCGAGCGATCGATCAAGCAAGCTTCGGCAACAATTTTGGCGCCGAATTTTTTGATTAAGTCGTAAGTCTCTAACGAAGATTTTCCGGTGGTGATGACATCTTCAACAACCAAAACGCGCATTGATGAATCAAGCTCAAAACCGCGGCGCAGCTCGAATTGTCCGTTTACTCTTTCACAAAAAATTGTCGGTAAACCAAGATGACGCGCTAATTCAAAACCAACCACAACACCTCCCATTGCTGGCGCAACAACGATGTCAGCGAAATTTTTTCCAAGACGCGCTTCAACTTTTTTTGCCAATTCTGCGCAAAGTTTTTCGGCTCTTTTTGGTTCCATCAAAACTCTGGCGCATTGCATATAAGTGTCGGAATGAAGGCCGGATGACAAAATAAAATGCCCTTTGAGGATTGCTTTGGCCGCAGAAAATTCCTGCAAAATTTCTTGCTCTTTAAGACTCATGTTTGAAATTGAAAAAAATTAAGAACGGCGTGAGCGCAGCAAAATCAAGCCCAAACAAAAAATATGCAAGATAAAAAATCCTATATTACTTCCGCGGTTAATACGATTAAAACCGAAGTTGAAGGCCTGAATTCTCTCCTCAATTTTTTCGATGAAAAATATATTCAAGCAGTTGATTTGATCCTGAATTGCAAAGGCCGCGTGATTGTCAGTGGGATGGGAAAATCCGGTCACATTGCAAATAAAATGGCGGCGACTTTTGCCTCCACCGGCACACCTTCTTTTTTCATTCATCCTGGTGAAGCAAGCCACGGGGATCTTGGCATGATTACGGGCGATGATGTTGTGATTCTGCTTTCAAATTCCGGCGAAACTAAAGAACTCAAAGACATTATTTATTATTGTAAACGCTTCGAAATTCCGGTGATTGGCATCATTCGCCGCCTTGAATCCGAGCTTACGAAAGCCAGCACCGTGCCACTTGTTTTGCCGGCAATTCCTGAAGCAAATAACGTGAATGCGCCAACAACTTCAACCACGATGATGCTGGCAATTGGCGATGCACTGGCCGTGAGTTTGATGAATGCGCGCGGCTTTAATCCGCAACATTTCGGCGTGTTTCATCCGGGCGGTAAACTCGGTTCAAATTTTTTAAAAGTGCAGGATTTAATGCGCACCGGCAATGCAATTCCGGCAGTTGATATCAAAACAAAAATGCCGCAAGTTTTGCTGGAAATGACTTCGAAACATTTGGGCTGCACCGCGATTTTGGAAAATAATAAATTGGTTGGAATCATTACGGATGGCGACTTGCGCCGTCATATCGACAAAAATTTTCTTGAGCATGATGCGAGTGAAATCATGACTAAAAATCCCAAAACAACAATGGCCGAAACTTTGGCCGTAGAAGCCATCGCCATCATGAACAAAAAATCCATCACCAGTTTATTTGTGGTAGATGATGGTGGTTCGTTGATTGGAATTTTACATCTACACGACTGCCTAAAAAGCGGTGTCGCTTAATTTTGTTAATTGCTAACTCTTAATTGCTAATTGCTTTATGTCTTCAGTTGCAGCCTTCTTCTACCTGATATCAGCCGTCCTTTTCATTCTCTCCCTCTACGGCCTCTCTTCCCCAAAAACTTCACGCATCGGAAATTATTTCGGCATGGGTGGCATGGCTTTGGCGATTGTCACAACTTTATTTTTGCCGCAAGTGCGTCACGTATTTCCGATTTTAATTGCCATCGCAATTGGTGCGATGATCGGCTATTACATCGCCAAAAAAGTTAAAATGACGGCGATGCCGCAATTGGTTGCCGGTTTCCACTCTCTTGTTGGTTTGGCCGCAGTATTGATCGCAGCAGCTGCTTTGTGGATGCCAAGCTCATTTAATATTTTAGAAAATAATCATATCAAAACCGCTAGCCTTATCGAAATGGGTCTTGGAGTTGTGATTGGCGCAATCACTTTCACCGGCTCAATTGTTGCCTTCCTCAAGCTCAACGGCAATATGAATTCGAAATTCATTATTTTTAAAAAGAATCCGAAAAAATCTTCGCAATATGTGGCGATCGGCCTCGGTGTTATACTAATCGCCTTTTTCATTTTCGGTTCAAAATTTATTTTTATTCTTCTCACACTGCTCTCTTTCTTTGTGGGTTTCATGTTGATCGCGCCAGTTGGTGGTGCGGATATGCCGGTGGTGGTTTCGATGCTAAATTCATATTCAGGTTGGGCGGCAAGCGGCATTGGTTTTACTCTGGCTAATCCGCTTTTGATCATCGCTGGTGCCTTGATTGGTGCTTCTGGTGCGATCCTCAGCTATATCATGTGCAAAGCGATGAACCGCTCAATTCTTAACGTGATGTTTTCTGGTTTTGGCGATCAGGTTGTTGCGGCAGTTGGCGAAAAAGAGCAGCGTCCGGTTAAACAAGGTTCTGCTGAAGATGCGGCTTATATGATGAAAGAATCTTCATCAGTGATCATCGTGCCGGGCTATGGAATGGCTGTTGCCGGCGCGCAACATGCAGTTGGCGAAATGGCGAAAATGTTGGAAGAAGCCGGTGTTTCGGTTAAATTCGCAATTCATCCGGTTGCCGGAAGAATGCCAGGACACATGAACGTATTGCTTGCTGAAGCTAATATCGATTATGAAAAAGTTTTCGAGCTTGATGAAATTAACGGCGAATTCAAATCAACCGATGTCGCCTTTGTAATTGGTGCAAATGACGTAACAAATCCTGCGGCAAAAACAGACAAAACCAGCCCAATTTACGGCATGCCGATTTTAGATGTCGCTCACGCCAAAACAGTTTTCTTCGTAAAACGTTCAATGGCTTCAGGCTATGCCGGTGTTGAAAATGAATTATTTTACAATGACAATACGATGATGATTTTTGGCGATGCTAAAAAAGTGGTCGAAGAAATTGTGAAACATCTCTAAATCTAACTTAAAAAAATTTTATGAAAACTAATGCCAACTCGCTTCGTGTGGGAAATGTTATCGAATTTGAAAACCAACTTTGGAAATTGGTAAAACGCGAACACGTAAAGCCAGGCAAAGGCGGTGCTTATATTCAGGCCGAATTAAAAAATTTAACCACAGGCAATAAAACCAACACCCGCTTCTCTTCCAGCGAAGATGTTGATGTGGCATTCGTTGAGCAAAAACATTATCAATTTCAATATTTCGACCGCGATGAATTGGTGGCGATGGATATGGAAAATTTTGAAACCGTGCAATTTCACAAAGATTTAGTTGGCGAAGCTTTTCCATTTTTGCAGGAAGGCATGGATATCCGCGTTGAATATTGCAATGGCAAAGCCATCGGTGTTTATTTGCCGGAACAAGTTAATGCAGTGATTGCCCAAGCTGATGCTGTAGTGAAAGGACAAACTGCTTCGGCTTCTTACAAACCTGCAATTCTTGAAAACGGCATCCGCATTATGGTTCCACCTTTCATCGAAGCCGGTGAAGAAGTAATTGTGACCACTGAAGATTTCAGCTATGTCAGCCGTGCAAAAAAATAATTTAGCATTTTTAAAAATGAGCGGAGCCGGCAACGACTTCGCCATTTTTGATGCTCGTAAATCAAACATCACCCTCACCTCAAACCAGATTCAAAAAATTTCTGAGCGAAAAAATATTGGCTGCGATCAGTTAATTATTTTAAAAAATTCTGATGGCTGCGATGTGCTGATGGAAATTTATAATTCAGATGGATCAATGTCCGGCGCTTGTGGAAATGCCACGCGCTGCGTTGCTTCTCTCATCATTGATGAAACAAACAAACAAAAAATAAAAATTAAAACTGCGGCGAGAATTTTGGAATGCTGGAAAAGCGGGGATGAAATTTCGGTGAATATGGGCAAAGCAAAATTGACGCCAAATGTCACGCTTTATGGTTTTGATTTTTTATGTGTTGATGTTGGAAATCCGCACGCTGTGACTTTTTTGCCGGTGGAAATCGCAAACGAAAAATTTTTCGAAGTCGGACCGAAAGTTGAGAAAGACAAATTTTTTCCAAATAAAACCAATGTCGAATTTGCACAAATTTTGGCTGATGATTTAATTGCTGTTCGCGTTTTTGAACGCGGCGCCGGCGAAACTTTGGCTTGCGGTTCCGGTGCTTGTGCTGTAGGCGTTTTGGCGATTAAAAATTCTTTGGTGAAATCAAAAAAAGTAACAATCCGTTTCAAAGGCGGCGATTTGAAAATCGAATTGCTTGATGATGATTCAATCATCATGACCGGCGGTTATGAAAAAATTTTTAGCGGTGAAATTGATGAGAAGTTCTTGGGTTAAAATTTTATTCCTGATTTTATTTACGATTTACGATTTACGATTTACGAATGTTTTTGCTCTCTCTCCCGAAACAAAATTAGTTGATGAAGCGCAGGAACAACGCGCGATGAATCTTTTCCTGCAAGTGCGCTGCCTGGTTTGCAACGGCCAGGTGATTGAAAATTCCGACACTGAATTTTCCTTTGAGATGAGAAAATTGATTCGCGAAAAAATTGCGAAAGGTGAAAGTGATGAAGAAATCAAAACAGAATTGGTGAAAGAATTCGGCGAAAATATTTTAACCGAACCGCAAAATTTTACGAAAATTTTTCTGTGGCTAATGCCGGCAATTTTTGCGCTTGCCGGCATTTTTTTGCTTTTGCGATCAGCGAGAAATTAATAAAATTCCATGGCGGCCAACTGATTATTTGTTGCAACAGCGCTGGCCTTTGGTTTTTTCACTCCACCTCTTAATGCCTCACGTTTTCCTTCTCCATGAGCTACTCCCTGCACAAAGTTGAAGAAAGCATTCGATTTAAAATCCACATTGCCGCTTTCTTTTTTTGTTGAAGAAAAAGAAATGCTGTAATTATCACCATTTGTGCTGGATTTTTTAACTTGATAGCCTTCACAAACTAAAGCTTCGGTGGTCAAAGCTTCCATTGCGACGCTTCTTTTATCTTTGCCACCAGTCAAAATTCCTTTTGCTTTTTCTTGCTCTTCATTTGGATTTGCGGCATTAGAAAATGCTTCTCTGAATTCAGCTAAAGAAATTCCTCGTTGTTCGCTAGCATCTTGCTGTGCTTTCTTATTAAGAGCTTGCATCTTCATAAACACTTTTCTTTCAAAATCGCCCAAACCATCAACAGTATTAGCGTGGGTTAATGGTATACTTACAGGATAATCTCCGATCCGGTTTTCCCCGGTGGTGGGTGGGTTGGGGTCAATAATGGTCATAGTCTCGCCGTCAAATGATCCGAGAATTTCATAAGTTTTTCCGTTATGTTCAACTGTCTCCATTAAAGCATAAACATTTGCATCGCCTTTGATGCCGGAACTTCTATTAAATTTAAGATCGCGTGAATTGTTTAAAGCGCGTAGAAAATTTCCTCTAAAATTATCTTCTTCCATCTTTGCCTTATCTGGAGCATGATGAACGTCGAGCTGGATGAATCTGTGATCATGTCCTTTGAAATAGCGTCTATTATCACAAGCTCTTCTCATCTCATTGGTGAAAGTGCTAAGGAAGCTCACATATTTTCTTCCTTTTAAACCGGTGGTTGCAGTGTCGGTGGTATTGGCCAATCCTTCCGCAATTGTGCCGCATATTCTAAATGGTGCTGCTAATGTTCCCAAAATTACAGCACTAGCACCGGATGAAATTTTTGAACCCCATTCAACTATAGTTTTTGCCGGTTTTTTTGCATCCTCAAACGCAGCCTGGGCTTTATAAGCAAAATAATCACCAACCCCTGAACACAAAAAATTCGCGCCACGTAAGCAAGTACTCGCAACTGTGCAAGCTGCTGCAAACGGCACGGCGGTGACAAGACCTAATTTTGTTTCAGAGAGATGTTTATATTCATTGTTGGAAATATTGTCGACTATTCCATCTGCTGCTGTGGCGATTGATTTAAACCCACTCCATCTCGATAAAAAAGGAACGTGAGTAGCAGAAAAGCGTGCAAATCTTGCAGCGGAAGTTGCAACCAATTGCGAGGCTTCGCCCAAGAAAGGAACCCAGCGCCAGTTAGTTTTTCTTGCTGCATCATGGACCATACCAGCACTAGCAGCGACAGCTAAAGAAACCGGCGCGGCGAGTCCTGCTGTCATTATATTTGCCGTTGCACCTATAGCCAAATTACTATCAGAATCTTTGGTTTGAATTCGTCTGCGATTATAATTTACGGCTTGCTCACCGTTTCTAACGGCTTCTACGGCATATTTTATGGCCGTTATTGGACTAGCCAAATGCTTAACCTCAAAAGCCAACCTTCCGCTTCCTTTATGATATTGTATATTTCTAAAAACTTCTTTTCCGTCGGGATCCCTAAAATCTGCAAGTTGTTTTTCCAAAGCGCTTTGTGACGCCTCAGAAACCGGAATTTCTATTTTATATGATGATGCTCCAGTACCAGTAGGGTCAGGTACAAATTCTGCCTGTGTAAATGATGCAACGTAAAAACCGGTTTCACCTTTGTTATCAACAAGAGTGCCGGGTATATCTTTGGTATAGCCCAAAGATTTGATCAACAGATCGGCCTGTTTTCCCTCCGGTGACCATAAAGTACGCGGTAAACGGCCTGCTGCTAAAATCGCATCTTTTGCCCTTTGCTCACCTTCTATCTCGCCCCTAGTAACTTTAAGCCTGGAAACTGCATCCTTAATCATTGCCTCTAATGAATAAGGTTGTCCTGAAGAAATGGCTGGAGCAGAACCTGTTGCAACTGCTTGCGGAAGATTAAATATTTTTGCTAATTCCTGACAAGCCGTAGCAAGATTGGTTGTGGTAAGATTATCATAAATAGCTGTTACTTTATCTCCTAAAAGATGAGTTAAACCTGTAGTCTTATCTAAGAGAGAATAATCCCTCGTTCTACTCGATTCCTGATAATATTTTATTTTCTTCGCCACCGCCAAAATCACATCCGCGATATAATCCTCTTCTTTCTTCGCATTAGCCAGTAAATCAGGATATTCTTCAAAGTAACTTGCATCATCTAAATAAGCAGTGGTAATTCTTTGAGCAGTTGCCGGTTTGGACATAAGTTTAAAAGTTAGTTAAGAAAAAATTTAGCGATCCAATTCCTTGGAAAGCATGTTCAAAATTTGAAGAGAAAAATTATTAGCGCGCTCGGTGAAATAATTAATTTTGGTGCTAAAAATATTATAAAAGAACACCGCCGGCACCGCAGCAAACAAGCCAATGGCGGTGGCAAGCAAAGCTTCGGCAATTCCGGGAGCTACAACCGATAAACTGGTATTTTTGCTAATCGCAATTGCCTGAAATGAATTCATAATTCCCCACACCGTTCCAAACAAACCAACGAAAGGAGCGGAAGATCCAACGATCGCCAAAAATCCCAAACCGCTTTCGAGCTTATGCATCGAGCGGTTGCTAGCAATTTGCATCGCATTCATCAATCGCTCTTTTAGTGAAGATTTTTTTTCTAAATTTTCAGAAATTATTTGTTTGATGTTGTTCGACTTCCATTCCTTGATGCAGGCAATGAAAATGCGCGCCATCGGGTGATTATCGTTAGCTTTGGCGTGATTATAAATATCTTCGAGCATGATTGTTGTTTCAAACATCGCTTCGAATTTGTCGCTGCGTTCTTTCAAAATGCGGAATTTGATGAATTTATCAAAGATCAAAGTCCATGACCAAACCGACGCCAGCACTAAGCACAGCATAACAATTTGCACCACGATGTCGGCATGGGCGATTAAATTAATTATCGAAACAGAAGAGCTTTTATCCATAAATTATTCTTCGCTTTTCAACAAAAGTTCCTTGAGCTTGGCCACATTTTCCTCGCTCTGCTCTTTTGGAGGTTTTTCGGGATTGTTTACATCTGGCATTTCGGCAAAGCCCGGCGGAATAATCAAGGGGTCATCGGTTTTTTTTGTGCAGGAAAATAAAGTCGCAATTGCCAGTAAAATGAATAATTTTTTCATGATTTTTTTCTAAAAAATATTTCATCAAAGATTAAAATCATCACGCCGATAAAAACGCAAGAGTCAGCTAAATTAAAGGCCGGCCAGTGATAAATTCCGATGTGAAAATCAAGAAAATCGGCAACGGCGCCGTTTTTGATGCGATCAACCACATTGCCAATTGCGCCGCCAATTATGAGGCCAAGCGAATAAGCAAAATGTTTATGTTCGACGCGATAAAGCCACACTGCAAGTACCATCGCGATTCCTCCTTGCAGCAAAGAAAAAATGATATGACTATTTTGTAAATAATTAAACATGCCAAAACTCACGCCGCGATTCCACACGTGAACCAGCGAGAAAAAATCGAAAATTTTTATTTCAGGATTGGTCGAGGCTTGCTGCTCAAGGATCGCAAAGATCATTCTTTTGCTAAGCAAGTCGAGAAAAGCAACAAGAGTGGCAATAAAAATGCCGTGGAGGAAAAGTTTTTTCTTCTTAAAATCCATGAAAAAATAAGAGTGAAGTTAGGCACTGCGCCCTTCTTAAATGCTAATTGTTAATTGTCATGAAAATCATCTTTATGGGCACGCCGAATTTTGCTTGTCCGACTTTGCAAAAATTAATTGATGACAAAGAATTTGAAATTGTTGCGGTTTACACTAGAGAACCGCAGATCGCGGGCCGTGGACAAAAATTGCAAAATTCGGTAATTCATGAGTTGGCGCTGAAAAATAATTTGAAAGTTATCACCCCAAAAACTTTAAGAAATTCTGAAATCCAAAAAGAATTTTGCGATTTAAAAGCTGATGCCGCAGTGGTTGTGGCATATGGTTTATTGCTGCCGCAAGAAATTCTGGATGGCACAAAATTCGGTTGTTTCAACATTCACCCTTCCCTGCTGCCAAGATGGCGCGGCGCGGCGCCAATACAACGCACAATTATGGCGGGAGATGAAAAAACTGCGGTATGTATAATCAAAATGGATGCCGGGCTTGATAGCGGTGACATCGTAATGCAGCAAGATTTCGCGCTGCTTGGTAATGAAACTTATGGTGAGCTTGAGAAAAAATTTTCTGAAGTTGGTGCTGATTTGGTAGTAAAAACTTTAAAAAATGCGCGCGATGGAAAGCTTCATGGAGTCAAGCAAGACAGCGCTTTGGCAACTTATGCAAAAAAATTAGATAAAGCTGAATGCGAAATCGATTGGAAAAAAACTGCTGCTGAAATCAATTGTCTAATTCGTGGCTTAAGCGGCTCGCTCGGTGCTTATTTTATGCATAAAGATGAGAAGATAAAAATTTTCGCGGCGAAAATAATTGATGAAAATTCTGCTGAAAAAAATGCGGGAGAAATTTTGAACGAGAAGTTTTTTATCCAATGCGGCAAAGGAATCATTCAGCCAACCATCTTACAGCGCCAGGGTAAAAAACCGATGCCAATTGAAGAATTTTTGTTAGGTGTGAGAAGTTAGTTTTCTATGTCATTCCCGCGTAGGCGGGAATCCAGTATTTCAAATTGTTCAGAGCCTGTTGTTTGGGCGGAGTTACAAACTCCGCCCAACACCGAGTGTAAGAAATTTAATTTTTTTCTGTGTCATTCCCGCGTAGGCGGGAATCCAGTATTTCAAATTGTTCAGAGCTTGCTGTTCTAGATCCCCGCCTGCGCGGCGATGACAACGTTAATTAAATATCCCCCGACTTCGTAAACTTCGCCATCGCGCGGAAAAACTTTTTAATCGGCATTGCTGGGATTCCCGCCACCGTTTCCATCGCAGCGGTATCGCGCATCACGCCAGTCATACCGGCGATCTTCACACCATCACCAATCGTGATATGTCCGGAAATGCTGCTACCGCCGCCTACTTGCACAAAATTTCCGATTTTTGTCGAACCTGCAACCGCAGCGCAACCCGCGATTACCGTGCCTTTGCCAACTACCACATTATGGCCGATTTGCACCAAATTATCAATTTTCACGCCATCGCTAATCACGGTGTTTTCAATCGCACCGCGATCAATACAACTATTGGCACCAATCTCAACATCATTGCCGATTTCAACAATTCCAAGCTGAATAATTTTGTGATTCACACCGGCATTATGCGCAAAACCAAAACCATCTTGCCCGATTTTTGCGCCGTTAAAAAAGACTGAATTTTTTCCAATAATTGCAAATGAAATCACTGCTCCGGCATTAACCACGCAATTATCACCAAGCACGCATCCTTCCATGATTGACGCGCCCGGGCCAACATAGCAATTTTTTCCAAGTTCAACATTCGCACCGATAAATGCATTTGGTGCGATATTGCAGCTTTCACCAATTTTCGCGCTTTCGTGAATTAATTTATCAGAAAATTTCGCAATTTTCGCTTCATAAAAAGCAGCGGCGATTTGCGAATAACAGAAATAAGGATTTTTGTGCACCAACGTCACCATGCCTTGCGGCGCTTTGCTCAAACTCTTTTCATCAAGCAAACAAAAACCAGCTTTGGAGTTGGAAAATTTTTCCAGATATTGTGTCGAGCTCAAAAAAGAAATTTTATCGGCAGTTGCTTTATCAAGTGTTGCAACGTCAAAAATTTTTGCATTTAAATCAGCACCTTCATTTGGTGTGGCCCCAGTAATTTCAACGATTTGCGCTAAAGTTAAAAATTCAACTTTCTTGTTAAAAAACCTAAGATTTGACATTTGCAGCCTGATTTTCTTTGTTATGAATTGCCCTGAAATAAATTTCTGAAATATATCTGCGCCCTTTACCACCGCGCTTCAACTGTACTACGATATCAACAACGTTTTTGATGTAAGAAGTAATTTCATTTGGCGTCATGCCAAGACCGGCTTGCATCACCATCATTTTTAATTGCTCAAGCGCCATGCGCGGAGTGTCGGCGTGCAGCGTGGAGATTGATCCCGGGTGACCGGTGTTGATCGCACGCAAAAACGAAAATGCTTCCGAGCCGCGCAACTCACCCACAATAATTCGCTCCGGACGCAAACGCAGACAGGCTTCGATCAAATCCTGCGTCGTAACTTTGGCGCGGCCTTGCGCACCTTTCGATGCCAGCAAATGCACGCGATTTGGATGTGAATTTAAATCAATCTCGCGCGCGTCTTCCACCGTAATCAAACGCTCTTCATCAGGAATGGCGCGAATCATCGCATTAGTGAAAGTTGTTTTACCAGTTGATGTACCGCCCGAAATGATGATATTTTTTTTGTATAAAACCGCGCGCGTTAAAAAATCTTTTATGCGGCCGAGTTGTAAAAGTTTTGCCAGAATCGCATCATTTTTATCTTCAATTTCGCCAACAGAAGTGGAATCAAACATCCCCATTTTATCATAATCTTCGAGCGTCCATTTCAGGGATGACGGCTTACGAATCGACATCACCACACAGCCTTGTTCGCAAGCTGGAGGGAATACAATTTGAATACGATAACCGTTTGGAAGTGTGGCGGAAAGCAGCGGTTCTTCTTCGCTTAATCTTTGTTCGGTTGCTTGCGCAACAAGGCGTCCCAGTGATTTTAAATGTTCAATATCAAAACTCGGCAACTCTTCGCGAAACATGTCGCCCTTCAATTCCACCCAAACTTCAAACGGACGATTGATCGAAACTTCGTTCACGCCTTCACGCTCGAGAAGCTGTTTTATCGGCAATAAATATGAGTCTAAAGCTGCTACGCTCATTATTTTTTAGAAGGAATATAAAATGCCGGCCATGAAAACATAACCGGAATTATTTCTGATTTGATTTTGAGATTCGCTCACGGAGCCTTGATTTGTAACGTCTAGCGCCAAAACCTGATTGGAATGAAAATCAAATTTTGTTGCTTCGAAATATGGCATCAAATCGCGAGTAAGCTTATAGTCAAGACCAAGAGAAAATGCTTTATAATCATTTTTTTCGTAACTCGTTTTGATGCCAGTCAAGCTTGCGGCGACGGGTCCGATTTGATAAGAAATTCCGGCGGTGTAATAATGCGGATTGGAAAATTTTTTCGCATTGCTGCTGCAATTTTGCGCCGACAAATTTTGCGAGGAATTATAATCGCAGGAATAGATTCCGTTTTTTGGCAACATCGATGAACCCCAGCTGCCGTAGGATGCACCAAGAGTAAAACCGAAATAACTAAAACTCGCGCCCATATCATAAGAAAATAAATCGCCACGCTCGACACCAAAACTTGATTTGGCATTTTTCACCTGCGCCTTTTCGGCTGTAGCCGAGAGCAACATTTCTAAATTATCAAAATCATGTTCATAATTGGCACCAAGTGAGATAATATTTTCATAACGCACTGCAGCAACATCATAAGCAGTTTGTTTGGTGAGGCCAATATTTCCGCTGCTTGGCGTGAAACTCGCGCCAATTTGCAAACCTTCTAAGCGCGGAGAATAATAAGAAATTTTTGTCGCATCTTCCATGCCGTCAAATGAGTCATCTTTTAATGCGCGAAAATTGCTGCGATTGTAAGCGGAATAATCTGGCGAATTTGGGGAAGTTGTATTTCGCGCATAAAAACTTTTCGCGCCGCCGCCATGTCCAATTGGTGATTGGGCGAGCAAAATAAATTGGGGTAATTTGATATTAGCACAAGCTGCGGAGCCAACTCCCCCAGCGCACGCTGGCGCACCGCTTTGCGATGAAGCAGCAAGCATCGGCAAATTTATATGTTCCAAATATTTTCCGTTAATTCCGCCCGCCCCTCTTGCAAAGCGCGCCGGGCCGACTTTCATCATTTGGTTTACGGCTTTATTATTTCCAAATTCAAATTTTCCCGCCTCACTTTCGCGATATAAAAAAGCCTGATCGAGATTTGGTTTTTCACTGAAGCGATCTTGATTTATATTCATCTCAAACTTCGCCACCGCGCCATATTTTGCACCGCTTGCTGTTTTCACTCCGCTTTTGAGATAAACCTGGGAATCATTGCCAATTGATGTGGGTTGATTGAAATTATTTTTGCTGAAACCATCAAGCAAAGTGACGCGTTCAAAGCTTGTTTGCTGATTGGCGTAAGAGGCGGAAAAATTGATGAAACCATTGGCGACAAAAACGGGCGCGCCGTCTTTTTTGAAATTTTTTTCAGCGATGGTTTGGGATTTGGCCTGGTGTGACAAAGATAGTAGAATCAATGTCAGGAGTGGCTTGTAAAAATTTTTCAGATAGCAGTTAATTTAAAGGTGGACTCCGTCTTCATGACGGGGTCCAGTAATTTCCAACTCTTTTAAAATCTCAATGGTTTATCTGCCACATTGGCCAATTCCATCCACTCTGGGAAAAAGACAAATTGATTACGAAACTGTTTTTGAGCGCGCCGCAATTGTTTTGGAAAAACTCGGCAATCCGCATCAAAAACTTCCGCCGGTGATCCATGTTGCAGGCACAAATGGCAAGGGTTCCGCCGTTGCCTTGCTCGCTAAAATTTATTCTTGCGCCGGAAAAAAAACTCACATCTACACCTCGCCTCACCTGCATGATTGCAATGAAAGAATTATTTTAGACGGGCAAAAAATTTCCGATAATTTTTTATATGAAGTGCTGGAAGAAGTCAGATTGGCTGCGGGCAAAACGCCGCTAACTTTTATGGAAGCTTTTACGATTGGCGCATTTGTCGCTTTTTCAAAAGTACCGGCGGATGTTGTGGTTGTTGAATGCGGCATGGGTGGACGAATCGACATCACCAATATAATCGAGAAAAAATTAGCGACTTTAATCATGCCGATTTCTTTTGATCACACTGAATATTTAGGAAATTCAATTGAGCGAATTGCGGTGGAAAAAGCGATGATAATGCGCCCGCAAACTCCGCTAATTGTAGCTGCGCAGCCTCACGCCGCAAAAAATATAATTAAAATTTTGGCAAGTGATCAAAAAATTAATTCCTATTTTTACGACGAAGATTTTGCCGTGATGATGGATGAAGATAGCGGCGAATTTGATTTTGAATTTGACAAAATCTTTTTTGAAAACCTTCCCAAACCAGCACTAACGGGCGCGCATCAATATGTGAATTTCGCCACCGCAATTGCCGCGGCAACAATTTTGAAAATTGATGAAGCGCATATCAGGCAAGCAATTTCATCTGTCAATTGGCCGAGCCGCATTGAAAAAATTGAAAATGGCTTAAAAAAATATTTGAACGAAGAGAGCGAAATCTGGATCGACGGCGCGCATAACGCAGGCGGAGCTTTTGCTTTAGCGAGATGGATTTTGCAGCAAGATGATGCGAAAAAAAATTATGTGATCTGCGGATTTTCGCGCGGCAAATGCAAAAAAGAATTTTTAGAAAAATTTAAAGATGTTGCGCAAGTGCTTGCGGTGCGCGTTAACGGCGAACCTTATCCTGAAGATCCGCAAATAATTTCTGAAATCGGTTTAGAAATTGGCATGAACATCCCCGCATTTTCTGATTTGGACGACGCGCTGCAATTTATTAATGAATCCTGCCGCGTGGTAATTTGTGGTTCCCTGCATTTGGCGCGCGATGTGAAAAGGCTGGGCAGTTTTGAAGCCTTGTAAATCAAACGCATATAAAGAATATTTTCGCCTTCTCTTTCAAATTTAGTAATTTTAGTCGCATGAAAAAAGCATTTTCCTTAATTGAATTATCAATCGTGATTTTAATCATCGGCATTTTGATTGCCGGCGTGACAGGAGGCTCAAGACTCGTTGCTGCAATGCGAGTTGCCACTGCAAGACAGATGACTCAAAGCTCACCGGTGCCATCTATTTCAGGTTTGGTTTTGTGGCTTGAACCAACTCTTGAAAATTCTTTCGCAATTTCATCAGTGCCGGCAACTCCAAGCATTTTAACAACTGTGTCGGAACCAGAGGAAGGTGCGGGAATTGGCCGCTGGAATGATATTAATCCGCAATCATCTATTAAAAATGATGCCACGCAAACTGTAGCCCTCTTCCAACAACCAACTTATACCACGAAAGGAATCAACAATCTTCCGTCACTTTATTTTGCTTCAAGAGAAGCAACTGCAACTGACGTTTACCTTCTATCAAACCTCAATGTTGATTACGCACAACTAAGTGACTTAACCGTTTTTGTCGTTTACAAACTTAGCACTATATATCCCAACACTAACTATTGTTTATTTGGGAATGATAATGGCAGCTTTGACCGCTTTCTTTGTCCACGTCTTGTTGCCAATTCAGGAACCGGCACTGCTTCAAGTGGTTCTGCTTATGTAACTGTTTCTGCTCTTAACACTCTTAACGCAGCAATATCTTCAAGCATATTTCGCAATGGAGTTTCCAGCGGATCTGTTGTTTATATTAACGGCACAAGCGCCGCAACTTTTACCGAAAGCCATTCGAATAGCGGAACATCGAATTTTTATATTGGAATGATTGGAGTGGCTGCAACTTCTGGCGCTTTTGAAGGTAATATTGCGGAATTTATCGTGTTTAATCGTGCGTTGAAAAATGAGGAACGCAGAGAGGTGGAGAAATATCTTGGGAAGAAGTGGGGGATAGTGGTTTCTTAGATATCTTAAAAAACCTCAAAAAATATTATCCCACCCCACATCCCTCCATCTTGATTCTATTTTTTCCCATTACTAAAAAGCGCCGCGATTCCTTTCAAAACACATCCAAAAATTTCATCAAATGGACGCTTTTGCACATTTTCCTATTCTCTCGACCTTAATCTTTTTGCCGATTCTAGCCGCGATTTTGCTGCTTGTAATCAATGTAAAAAATTCACGACTCTACTATTATTATGGTATTGCGGTTGGTCTCGTCACTTTTGTTTTGAGCTGCAAATTGCTCCTGGATTTCGACAAAAAAAATGCTGCTTACCAATTCATGGAAATTTTCCATTTGATGCCCAATCGCGATATTAAATATTTCCTGGGCATCGACGGAATTTCGCTTTTGATGATTGTGCTCACCGCTTTTTTAACTCCGATCTGTCTTGCCATCAGCATCAATTCAATTGAAAAACGCGTTAAGGAATTTGTGATCGCTTTCCTACTCCTTGAAGGCTTGGTGATTGGTTCCTTCTGTGCGCTTGATTTGCTGTTCTTCTATATTTTCTTCGAAGCAATGTTGATTCCGATGTTTTTAATCATCGGCGTTTGGGGTGGCGACAATCGTGTTTACGCGGCTTACAAATTTTTCTTATATACATTATTTGGCTCGGTTCTTTTCCTCATCGCCATCATCTTAATTTATTTATATACCGGCACGACCGACATTTTGGTGCTCTCAACTGTCTTGCCAAAAATCTTGCCGCTGACTTATCAAAAATGGTTGTTCCTGGCTTTCTTTGCATCTTTCTCGGTGAAAGTTCCGATGTTTCCTGTGCATACCTGGTTGCCTGATGCTCACGTGCAAGCGCCAACTGCGGGCTCAGTAATCCTTGCCGGTATTTTGATCAAGCTCGGCGCTTACGGCTTCATTCGTTTCTCGCTGCCATTTTTTCCGGCGGCTTCAGTTTATTTCGCCAATTTCATTTTCACTTTAAGCTTGATTGCCATCATCTACACCTCGCTGATCGCGCTAATGCAGGAAGATATGAAAAAAATGATCGCTTATTCTTCTGTTGCTCACATGGGTTTTGTAACGATGGGTATTTTCTCTTTCACCCGCCAGGGCATTGATGGTGCGATTGTGCAAATGATAAGCCACGGTATTGTTTCGGCGGCGCTTTTCATGTGCGTTGGCGTAATTTACGATCGTCTTCACACCAAGCAAATCAAGGATTTGGGCGGTATTGCCAATAAAATGCCGAACTTTGCGATGCTGGCGATGATCTTTACTATGGCTTCTGTGGGCCTGCCTGGAACCAGCGGTTTCGTGGGCGAATTTTTGGCAATTGTGGGAACTTTCGCAGCCAATAAAACTGTAGCGATTCTGGCCGCAACCGGCGTGATCCTTGGTGCCTGCTATATGTTGTGGTTATATAAACGCGTTTGGTTTAGCGAAATTCACAATCATCATGTTGAACATGTTGCTGATCTTGGAAAAATCGAATTTATTTCTCTTGGCTTAATGGCGATATTCGTGGTTCTGCTTGGTATTTTGCCGAATTTAACTTTGGAATTTTTCGCAATTCCGTCACAGCATTTGGCCTCACTTTTTATTAAATAATTTCTCACTGTCATCCCGCAAAGGCGTGGATGACAAAAAAACTATAAATTATGTCACTGAATCTCTCTCTTATTCTTCCTGAAATTATTCTCTTTTGCGGCGCTTTGCTGGTGCTAATGCTCGACACTTTCCTGGGTAAAAAATTCAAAGAATTTTTCTACATTTCCCACTTTATCGCACTTCTAGTTTGCGCCGTTTCGGTCTTCGCCATCTTCCTAAAATTCACCCCTCACGAGTTGGCATTTAATAATATGTTCATCTCAACTTCCCTCACCTCTTTTGCCAAAGCGATCACTCTGGTTTTGCTTGCGATGGTAATTTTATTGTCACTTCGTTTCATCTCGCAAAAACCAAAAATCAGCGCCGAATTTTTGGCCTTGATGATTATGGCAACTACCGGCGGCATGATGTTAATTTCCGCCAACGACTTTCTGGTTTTCTATTTAGGCTTAGAGCTGCAAGCACTTTCACTATATTTACTTGCTGCGCTAAATCGGGAATCGCCGAAATCTTCTGAAGCGGGCATGAAATATTTTATCCTCGGATGCCTAGCTTCCGGCCTTTTGCTTTTCGGCATCTCAATGATTTATGGTTTTTCGGGCAGCGTAAATTTCACCGCACTCAACAAACTTTATCACACTGACACGCTCGAAGCTTATAAAAATATCCCACTTGGCGTAATGCTTGGTTTCGTTTTGGTGATCACCGCGATGTTCTTCAAAACTTCTGCCGCGCCTTTCCACATGTGGACTCCCGACGTTTATGAAGGTTCTGCCGCGATCTCTACAACTTTCTTCGCCACAATTGCAAAATTCACAACCGTTGTCGCTTTCTTGCGCCTCTTCTCAGGGCTCATCATCGGCTGGCCAGGAATTGAAAAAATATTTTTGCTCGTCGCAATGCTATCAATTGTGGTTGGGTCTTTTGGCGCAATATTCCAAAAAAATCTTAAACGACTTTTAGCTTACAGCTCAATTGGCCATATCGGCTTCATCATTTTGGCGATGGCCGCTTTCAGCCACGAAGCTTTTGCAGCGGGAGTGTTTTACATTTTGATTTATGCCATCATCTCAATTGGCTCTTTCGGCTTTTTAACTTTGATTAAAACCACAGATTCTGATCAAAAAAATGACGATATTTTTGCCATCTCTTCACTTTCGGGTTTAGCAAAAACCAATCCTGTCATGGCTTTCTCGCTGGCAGTTTTGATGTTCTCAACCGCAGGAATTCCGCCACTTGCGGGCTTTTTCTCCAAATTTTATGTATTGATTGCCGCCGTGAATCGCGGGCTTTTGTTTTACGCAATTGCAGCAATTATTCTCAGCGTTGTTTCGGCATATTATTATTTGCGCATCGTCAAAATTATGTATTTCGATGAACCAAAAAACACCGTTGAACTTGAATGCTGCGGCAATGCTAAATTGATCGTATTTATCGCAGCTCTTTTCAACATCATCATGATCTTCTTCCTCAACGCCCTCTTTTCATCAATCACTAATTTTGTTAATGCTTAGATGAAAAAAATTTCACGCAAAAACGATATTGCTCTAAAAGGTGAAATCACCGTCGCACCAGATAAATCAATCTCGCATCGTGCTTTGATTTTTTCAGCTTTAGCGCATGGCAAAAGCAAAATTCATAATTTGCTTGAAGGTGAAGATGTTTTAAAAACCGCCGCGGCACTGCGATTGATGGGCGCGGAAATCAAAAAATTAGATTCGCATTGGGAAGTAAATGGTGTGGGCGTTGCCGGTTTATCCGAGCCAACTGATGTTTTAGACATGGGAAATTCTGGCACCGCAGCACGCTTGCTTGCTGGCTTGGTGACGCCTTACGATTTCACTTCATTTTTCACCGGAGATGCCTCACTTCGCAAACGCCCGATGGCGCGCGTTCTTGAGCCAATCAAACAATTCGGCGCTAAAGTTATTTCACGCAAAAACGGTTTGATGCCCTTCGCCGTAATTGGCACCAAAGATGCACTGCCAATTGAATATAAAATGAAAGTTGCTTCTGCCCAAGTGAAAAGCTGTATCTTGCTCGCTTCCCTTGCCACACGCGGCACCACAGTAATTTTCGAACCGGAAAAATGTCGCGACCATTCTGAAATTATGATGCGCTATTTGGGTTTGAAAATCACTCAGGAAAATTGGGAAAAAGGCACTAAAATTTCTTACAACGGTTTGCAGGAATTTGATGCGAAAGATTTTGACGTTCCAAATGACATTTCTTCTGCCGCATTTTTCATCGTTGCAGCTCTCATCACCAAAGGCTCAAAAATTAAATTAAAAAATGTCGGCATCAATCCGCTTCGCACCGGCATCGTTACTAGCTTGATTGAAATGGGCGGCAAAATTTCTTTTGAAAATGAACGCGAAATCGGCGGCGAAAAAGTAGCCGATATTGTAGTTGAACATAGCGAATTAAAAGCAATCGAAGTGCCGGCAGATCGCGCTGCAAGCATGATCGATGAATATCCTATTTTCTCAGTTGCAGCGGCGAACGCTAAAGGAACTACAAAAATGAACGGCCTTGCCGAATTGAAAGTGAAAGAAAGCAACCGCCTTTTGATGATCGCACAAAATCTAGAAAATTGCGGCGTCACGCTAAAAATGGGCGACGATGTTTTGGAAGTTGCGGGCGGAATTAAACAAAAAAATTCTCTGACAAAAATTACCACTTCAATGGATCACCGCATCGCAATGTCATTTTTGGTGATGGGCTTGACGATGGAAGGCGGCGTTGAGATTGATGATATTTCAATGATTCAAACCAGCTTCCCAAATTTTACGAAAATTTTTGCGGCCCAAGGAATAGATTTCAGGGAATAAATTTCAGGAAATAAAAGATCGTCATCTCGACGCTAGGCGTCAAGGATGACGAGATCTTTTTTTAATTATTTTCTATTTTCAATTTTTGGCAAAAACCACACCAATAAACCCATCAGCGGCAGATAAGAGCACAGCTCAAAAACATAATTAATCCCGTTAATATCGGCTACTTTTCCAAGCAAAGCCGCAGCAATTGCCGCCATTCCAAACGCTAAGCCGAAAAATAATCCTGCGATCGTTCCAACTTTTCCCGGAATTAATTCCTGCGCATAAACTACGATTGATGAAAAAGTTGAGGAGATAATCAGGCCAACCAAAATGCTCAAAATTTTTATCCAAAATAAATCGGCATAAGGCAGTGCCAAAGTGAATGGAAGCGCGCCTAAAACTGAAAACCACATTAAATTTCGCCGACCTACTTTGTCAGAAATAATTCCACCCAAAAGCGCTCCACTAGCACAGGCAGCAAGGAAATAAAATAAGTGAACTTGTGCTTGCGCAACTGAGAGATGGAATTTGTCGATTAGGTAAAAAGTGTAATAATTATTCAGACAAGCAGAGTAAAAATATTTGGAGAAAATCAGCGCCACCAAAACTATGATTGCAGTTGTGATTTCTTTTTTCGTCGCTTTGGCTTTGTGAATTACCGGTACCCTCGCCGCGTCTAAATGCGCGGCTTTATACCATTTTCCGATGTGAAATAAAATTATGATGGCACAAATTGTCAGCAGCGAAAACCAGGATAAACTGCTTTGGCCATGGGGCAAAATGATCAATGCCGCAAGCAATGGCCCCAAAGATGCACCGACATTTCCGCCAACCTGAAAAAGCGATTGTGCAAAACCATATTTTCCTTTTGAAGCCAGGCGCGCAATGCGTGAAGATTCGGGATGGAAAATTGACGAGCCAGAGCCAACAAGCATGGCGCCAATAATTATCGAATAAAAATTTTGCGCCGCCGACAACACTAATAAACCAAACCAGGTATAACCCATGCCAAACACCAGCGAAAACGGGCGTGGTTTTTTATCGGTGTAATATCCAACCAAAGGCTGAAGCACTGAGGCTGTAAGCTGAAAGGCAAAAGTGATCAGACCGATTTGCGTGAAAGTTAAATTATAATTTTCTTTCAAAATCGGATAAATCGCCGGAATTAATGATTGAACAATGTCATTTAAAAAATGGCAAAAACTGATGGCGATCAAAACGTAAGTGACGTTGTTGTTCATAAATTTTTTATCACATTTTCAACATTAACGCGCAAATCGGGAACTGCAGTGCATTCAAAATCGCGACCAATATTTAAGCCGCCGAGCAGATGGAGATTTTCGTGATTTGATGAAGCTAGCAGCAATTCATTTTTCAACAAATCTGCGTCGATCATTTGTTTAAATAGCGGATAATTTTGTGCTTTCAGATCAAAGCCAAGACAGTTCACCACAACATCGCATGGTGTTTCATCAACTAAAAATCTATCGCCAATTTTCATGATATTTTTTACACCTTTTTTTCTCACTTCAACATTCATTTGCGCAATCAAATCAAGTGATGACGCAGGTGCACGATGGCGAAAAATATTCCAATAAGGCCAGAAACGCAGGAAAAGTTTTTTGTTTTTCTCATCGAAATTCTGCCATAATTTTGTGGTAATTGCGCGAATTGAATCAATGACATGACGCAAGTCATATTGTGGATTGGCGCGCAGAAATTTTCTGATTTTAAGAGTTAAAAATAGCACACCGTTTTTTGCATCATCCGCAGAAATAAAGTTGGGATTTTGCTGCGGATTTTCAAAATGTGCTTTAGGAAAATTGCCGCGGCGCGAAATTACGATGGCTTTTCCACTAAATCCCTTTTTTTTCAAACCAACTAGCACATCAACAGCCGTGAGGCCGGAACCGATTAAACAAATTGTTTCGTCAGTAAATTTTTTTTCATGAAAAGCGAGCGCTGCCCTGCCCCACAATTTTTTCACGAAATTTTTTTGCTCAAAATCATAAGGCAATTTGCTTTGCGTAAAACTGGTTGCGAGCAATAGATCATCAACTTCGCAAGTTTCGCGATTGCTCGTCACAACTGTAAAATTTTTCGATTTTTTCACCTCAAACACTTCATCTTCGACAAATTGAAAATCGATTTTTTTGCGATGTATTTTTTGCAGCGCCGCAACTGTAATTTCCTGCAAATAATTGCCATAAATCTGGCGCGGCGCGAAGCCATTAGCACCAACTTGCGCAAAAATTTCAGGAAAAAATTTCTCTAAAAAATTTTTGAAATTATCCGCATCATAGCTAAACGCACTCATCTTGGTTGTTGGCACATTCAAAATATAATGCGGCGAAAACGCAGTAAAAGCAGCGCCTAAATCGGTTAGCGGATTTTTATCCAAGACATAAATTTTATCGCCCGCCGCAAGTTTGTCAGCAAGATGAAACAAAGCCAGACGGCCGCAAAACCCGAATCCGATGATGGCGATTTTTCTCATTTTACTGGCCGTTTTTTTCGCGACGTGCTGCTAAGGTTTCGAGACGTTTTTGCATGATGGCGTGAATTTTTTTCAAATTGCTGCTGGTAGTAAAAGTGCAAGTGAAAGGAAAAATCGCATGGCAAATCGCGGCACAGCTACAAAATAAAAGCCACAGCCCGATGCCAAATGAAAAAAGGAAATGCTTTAAAAAAGATTCTCCGGCTTGATGCGGATGACGTGTAAAAAGATTGTCTTTCATAAATTAAAATTCAGATCTGGTTTTAAAGGCGATGGCAATCGTGCCCTCGTCGAGGTAATCAAGCTCACTTCCAACCGGAATTCCGTGAGCTAAACGGGTAGTTTTAATAGAAAATTCTTTTGTCATTTCAGCTAAAAAATGCGCTGTAGTTTGACCATCAATTGTGGCGGAAGTTGCGATGATGACTTCAGCAATGCCGCCTTGTTCCAAGCGCTTTTGCAGCGAATCGATATTTAGGTCATTGACAGTTTTTCCTGAAACTGCGGAAAGATTTCCGCCAAGCACGTGATAAATTCCGCGATAATTTTGCGCACGCTCAATTGCCCAAAGATCTGCAACTTCTTCAACGACGCAAATTAGTGAATGATCGCGATTTGAATTAGCGCAAATCGCGCAAATATTGCCTTCATCCAAGTTACCACAATTTTCGCATGAATGAATTTTATCGCGTAAAGCTTGCAAATTTTCAATCAGCGGCAGCAAAGCTTTTTCTTTGTTTTGCGCAAGATGCAATACGATGCGCTTTGCAATGCGCGGGCCCATGCCCGGGAGTTTACTGATTATTTTGCTGAGATGTTCGATCAGATTTTTTTGCATTACTTCCTCAAAGCACAATCGGCTTCAACGATATATTTATAAATCGTCAATTGCTCCAACCCAACTGGCCCGCGGGCGTGGAGCTTTCCTGTCGCGATGCCAACTTCTGCGCCCAAACCAAATTCACCGCCGTCGGCAAATTGGGTGGAAGCGTTATGCATCACAATTGCGGAATTTACGCGTTTTAAAAATGCCTGCGCCGCAGCTTTATCTTCTGTTACAATTGATTCAGTGTGCGAAGAGCCGTAAAGTGCAATTTGCTTGATCGCATCATCCAAATCACGCACCACTTTGATAGAAATTATTTTATCCAAATATTCGGTGTAAAAATCTTTCTCCTCAGCTTTTTTGATGCGCTTATCAAGTGAGACAGCTTCTTCATCGCCACGCATTTCGCAGCCCGCTTGCGCTAAATCATCAGCAAAAAGCGGCAAAAGTTTTTTGGCAATTTTGCGATCAATCAACAGCGATTCCGTCGCACCGCAAATTCCCACGCGACGCATTTTGGCGTTAAGCAAAATTTTGCGCGCTTTTTCGACATCGCATTTTTCGTGAATGTAAGTGTGACAATTGCCATCCAAATGACGGAAAACCGGAATTTTGGTATTTTCCATCACTGCTTTGATCAGCGATTTGCCGCCACGCGGCACCACAACATCAATATGCGAATCCATTTTCAAAAGCTCAGCGACATATTCGCGCTCAACATTTGGCACTAAAACAATCGCATTTTTATCAAGATTAAAGCGCTCCAAAGCCTCGCGATAAATATCGGCAAGAATTTTTGAAGTGTTTATCGAATCAGATCCGCAGCGCAGGATCGCGGCATTTCCCGATTTCAACCCCAAAGCCGCAATGTCAGAAGTTACGTTTGGGCGTGATTCATAAATAGCGAGCAAAACCCCAATTGGCGTGCTTATGCGCTTGATATCCAAACCATTTTCACGCTTGGTTTCCCACAAAATTTTTCCAACCGGATCAGGCAATTTTATCACATCTTTTACAGCGTTGATTAAGCCCAAAATTCTTTTTTCATCAAGCAGCAGGCGATCAATTTTTGCCGCATCTAAACGATTTTCTTTCGCCAATTTCACATCTTTTTGATTGGCTTTGATGATCTTTGGCGTGTGCTTTTTGAGTAGGCGCATCACTTCATTAAGAACCTGGTCTTTGACTGCCGAATCAAGCACCGCCAATTCCAAACTCGCCTTTTTTACGTCATTGCAAATTTTGAGTATTTTTGATTTCACTTCGCTCATAGCAGGTTAAAAAAATTATTTATTAGTGGATATAAGATGAATCCTAAAAACATGAAGACGCCTATCACCAAGCCGGTTAAAATAAGGTTGGAATCGAAGTCGATATTTTTGGCGATACGCAAATCATCTTCAGAAAAATTCTCAACTTTTCTTATTAAAAGCGGGCGGAAAATTTTGAAGGTGAAGAGGAAAATGCCCAAAAAATTCACACATATAATCGCCATAGAGAGCGAAAGTTTTTTCTCTAAAATGATTTTTATGAGGAAGAATTTTTCGCTCAAACCTATAGCTGGCGCGATTCCGGCCATATTTGCTAAAGAAAAAACTAATAAAGAGCAAGTGATAATTAAGCGATAAAAAAGCCCATCAAGCTGCTTGTTTTGGGCGCGCGTTAAATAAAGCACCAAATTGGAAAGAGCTAAAAAGCATAAAGTGAAAGAGAGAGGAAATGAGAAAAGAGTCAGGTAAACTCTGGCGGGAGCGAATTTTTCGAAAAGGAAAATTGCGAATAAAGTGAAGATGAATTGCTGGAAAAAAAGATAGAAGAAGGAGGATTTAATGCCTTTGCTCATCACCAGCAAAGCTGAAGCCAGAAGCATATTGAGCAAAAATAAGATCTCGAAAAAAGCGAAACCGGCATCGCCCAAAATTATGGCGAAAGTTTTGCTGCCAAAAATTGCTGCAATGATGCGAATGAAAATCAGGATACTGCTCAAGGCATAAGCCAGGAAGAAGAAGAGATAGGTAAATAGCGGCTCGAGGGTGATTATGTTGCGATAGAGCAAATAAAAAGGTGCGAGAAGTGAGAGGAAAAGTCCGGCGCAGAAAAGCAAAAATAGTAGGCGATATTTTGTGGGATCAAAATTTTGGGCGATGATTTCATTTCCTGAAAATTCGATGGAGCCGCTAAACTTATAGGTTGCAACGATAGCGAGGAAGAAAAATGCCGATTCGAGATAAAGTAAAAAAGTGAAAAGATGCGGGAATTTTGCTTCTTCTTTGCGCAAAAAATTTGGCACGAAGAAATAGCAAACTAGCAGCAAGAAATTGTAGAAAAGTAAAAGTGTGAGCAGGTTTTTGCTTAGAATTGCAAGGGTTGAAAAGGCAATTATTAATGTGAAAAATATGCGCAGATCATGTTCTTTTTTTACCGGATTTAACTGCAAAAAGCGCTGCAAATAAAAAGTTAAAATGATCCACAAGAAGTTGAGCAAAAATAAAAATCCTACAGCGATTTTATCGATAAAAAATCCGAGAGAAATATCAGGAAAAACTTTGAGTAGGCTTAGATAAACAGGGTTGCCGCCCATTTTAATATTTAGGCTGATTAGCGTGCCAAGAGAAAGCAGTGAAGAAAATTTCTCGATAAAATCATTTTGATAAAATTTGAAAATTAGGCAATTGAGCAGTGGAATTGCGGCAATTATCAAAATGAGAAATTGGGTTTGGCTCATATCGTGTTTGAAAATAAATAAGAGGCAAAACGAAGCGACAGGCTATTTAATTGGCCGCAAAGCAACATGCCAACGTAAATTCCGCCAATCAAAAACCAGAAAGACAGCAAATAAGAATAATAATTTCTAGCCGGCAAAACTGGCATTTCGGGTGAATTATGCGGCTGGAAAAATGAATCAATTAAGCGAATTGCCACTGCGACATAAACAAAATTTGAGGCAATCAACGCACCCAAAATTGTAGCCGCGAAATTAGGTGTGAAGCTGCTTAGCGCCATATACCAATTTCCTAAAAATATCAAACTTAGCGGGAAAGCGATGATGCAAAATACCAGCAATTTCACCGGCAAAGTAAGCGCCATGTGGTTGCGCCGCAGCAGCCAGATTTTGTTGATTGAAGATGTGTGGAAATAGCGTTTGAGGAAACTCGCGAAAATGAAAATAAAAAAATTCACCAGTGCGAAATTTAGAATATAGAAGAATAAAGCCTGCATTGATTCAACGCTCTGCAAGGCAATTGCCGCAAGCATGAAGCCGAGATTGTTGAGGCAAAAATATATGCAAATTAGTTTGAGATGTTTTTGGCGATAAAGATTGATGGCGCTATAAAAAATCAGCGCAATTGCGATTAAAATCAGAAGCGGCGCGAAATTTATTTTTTCGAAAACCAGATTATTGCCGAAGAAAAAATAAACGAATTTTAGCGCCAGAAAAACGCCGACTAAAGTTTTGATAAAAAGCGCATCCTGAATAAAAAAACTGGCGATGACGCTTGAGCTTCTAAGCTTCTTAAAATATAGCCATAAAGGAAAAAAACGCATAAAAATTGCACCGGCAAGCAGCAAAAATATCACTTGCGCAAACCAGATATTTTTTTTGCCAAGCAGATGAAAATTTTGCGCCATCGCATCGAAATTCACTTCGCCAAAAACTAAATAAATTCCAAAGAAACAGAAAATTATGATGAGCGATGAAGCCGCACTGAGACAGAAATAGCGGAAGGAAATTTTTAATAATTTTAAGTCAGATGAAATTGAGGTGATAGCAAAAAAGCTGAAGCTGTAAATCTCGAAAAAGAAAAAGAGATTGAAGAGATTGTTTGAGGTAAAAATTCCAACTAGCGCGAAGAGATTTAGCAAAAAAACTGAGTAAAAAGCACGGCTGCTTTTTTCATCCAAAAATTTTTCAATATCAGTGCGAAAGAAAAATAATGTGACGATTTTTATAAAAAGTAACAAAAGCAGAAAAGTGATTCCAAGCAGATCTAGCTTGAACTCGATGGCAATTGAAACGAGGGAAAGTTGAAAATCGCTGGCGATTTTTTCGCTGTTTAAAACGAGAGGAAAAGTTTTTAGCGCCAGAATGAAAAGCAGAGTTGAAGTGAAAAGTGCCCAATAAAAAGTTGGTTTTTTTCCAACTAAAATCTGGCAACAAAGGGAAGCAATAAGAGGTAAAAAAATCAGAAGATAAATGTTACTGATTGCTCCTATCATTATTTTTTCGCTTGTTCCATCAAACTTATAAATTCATTGAAAAGATAAAAACTGTCATGCGGACCAGGTGAGCTCTCAGGGTGATATTGCACGGAGAAAGCCGGTTTATCCTTTAATCTCAAGCCTTCAACTGAGCCATCAAAAAGTGAAATGTGAGTGATCTCGGCATTTTTTGGCATTGAATTGGCATCAACGCAGAAGCCGTGATTTTGGCTGGTGATCTCAACTTTTTTAGTGCGCAGATCTTGCACCGGATGATTGGCGCCGCGATGTCCTTGATGCATTTTTTTGGTTTGTGCGCCAATTGCCAAAGCTAGAAGCTGATGGCCTAAGCAGATTCCAAAAACTGGAATTTTATCGGCGAGTAATTTTTGGATTACCGGAATTGCATATTTGCCGGTTGCCGCTGGATCTCCCGGACCATTTGATAAAAATACGCCGTCAGGTTTGTGCTTCATGATTTCTTCGTAAGTGGCTTTTGCACCAACAACGTGAACGTCGCAGCCAACTTCAGTTAAGCAGCGCAAAATGTTTAATTTCGCGCCATAATCAATTGCAACGACGCTAAATTTTTTGTTTTTAATGGCGTTGTAAGAATTATTTTTTTGCTCCCAATTTCCTTCCGATTCCCAATTATATTTTTTATTTTCTGATGCGCCGTGAGCCAACTCAACGCCGTTTAGATCAGGAACTGCTTTTAATTCTTTGATAGTATTGGCAATTAGCGCATCGTCAATTTTATCAACAAAGGCAATGGCCACTGTTTTCGCGCCTTTCGCACGAATCAATTGCGTGATTTTTCTCGTATCAACGCCACAAATTCCGGTGAGATTATTTTTTTCTAACCATTCATTTAAGTGATTGTCTGAACGATAATTTGAAGGTTTGGTGATCGGCTCGCGAATCACTAATCCAGCGGCTTTAACCTGCTTTGCTTCGATATCTTTTTGGTTAACTCCGATATTGCCGATATGGGGAAAAGTGAAATTGATTATTTGGCCGGAATATGAGGGATCAGTAAGGATTTCCTGATAGCCGGTGATTGAAGTGTTGAAGCAAATTTCACCTTTGGCGATGGATTTTTTTCCGATTCCATAGCCATAAAAACAAGTGCCGTCGGGAAAAATGAGCACAGCATTTTTGCTTTGCTTATAGAAAATATTTGCGTCTTTCATGAGGGGAGAAGTAACTTAGAAAAAAATTTTTCCCAAATTAAATCCCCCAACCAATTCTGCAATTACCTATATGAAAAAAAATGCAAAGCTGATGCTTGGCCAAAAAACGACTTATAATTATAATGAGCCCAGTGCAAAAATTTTGCAGAAAGTTGAAAATCCGCATGCGGATGTTGATTATACAATTCGCTTCACCTGCCCTGAATTTACTTCGATTTGCCCAATCACAGGACAACCGGATTTTGCGCATATTATTATAGATTATGTTCCTGCCAAAGAGATTGTGGAGAGCAAATCATTGAAACTATATATGGTGGCTTATCGCAATCACGGTGCATTTCATGAAGATTGCACGGTGCAGATTGCCAAAGATGTGATTGCTACGATCAAACCAAAATGGCTGCGGATTTCCGGGTTTTGGTATCCGCGTGGCGGGATTCCAATCGATGTGTTTTTTGAAAAAGGACAATTGCCAAAAGGGGTTTTTGTGAAAGAACCTGGCGCTGCGATTCCGAATCGTGGGGATTTTTAAATCCCCAGCACCGAGAGAAACTTAACTAAATAATAAAATGATAATCACCCTCCCCGAGCTTGATCCAGTCGCAATTCATCTCGGTTCGTTTGGCATTCGCTGGTATTCGCTGGCCTATATTATTGGAATTTTGGCCGGTTTGTTTTGGCTTAAAAAATCTAATGAGAAACGCCATTTCCTCACCAAAGCAGCTTATGATGATTGGATCACCTGGGCAGTTCTGTCGATCATTTTGGGCGGACGACTTGGCTATGTATTATTTTATAATCTAAGTTTTTTCATCCAAAACCCATTAGAAATTTTCGCCTTTTGGCATGGCGGAATGTCCTTCCACGGTGGTTTGCTTGGCATGATTTTTGGCATGTGGCTTTTTTCCAAAAAATATAAAATCGATTTCCTGCAATTGATGGACAACCTTTCCGTCGCTGCGCCAATTGGCTTATTCTGTGGTCGCATCGCCAATTTCATGAATATGGAACTTTATGGCCGAGTTTCGGAAGGCAATTTTGGAATTATTTTTCCAAATGCCGGACCATTGCCGCGTCATCCAAGCCAACTTTACGAAGCAGCGCTTGAAGGTGTTTTGCTTTTTTTGATTCTCTTCACTTTATCCCAAAAAACCCGCATCATGGATTTTCGCGGAAAACTCAGCGGCATCTTTTTGATCCTTTACGGATTATTCAGAAGCATCATCGAAAATTTTCGCGAACCTGACGAACAACTCGGTTTTATTTTTGCCAAAATCACCATGGGACAGCTCCTATCCTTGCCGCTGATTTTTTTGGGAATTTTTTTGCTTCTTTTTCATCAGAAAGGGAAAAAAAACTTGCACTAGTTTGACCGCTGATTTTTCTAGAGCTTAAGGAAAGCTTAAGAGGTTTTGCCTTACTCCTGCAACGCTTCAAAACATATAGCATTTGATTTTTTTGAGCGCGTCGCCTGTCAAGAAATTTATTTAACCAAGGCAAAAAATATTCGCTTTACGAAAGAAAAAACCGGTCGCTATTGTCACAAAAAATTTTTTAAAAACTTTCATAAATTCGCCTTCACACAAATGGCAAATATAGATGCTTAAATAAATTCCATGTCCTTAAAACAAGTTACCCCTCAAGAAGCTTTTGAGGAATTAAAGAAAGATCAAAACGCCGTATTGGTTGATGTGAGAACCTTCGAAGAATTTAACTTTGTTGGCTTCGTTAATCCTTCAGATTTTGGCAATCGCATGATTCTTCTGCCGTGGCAACTTTATCCTGAAATGCAGGAAAATCCTGACTTCGCGCAAAATTTATCTGACGCGTTGGCGCAGTTGAATCTCGCTGATGGTGATAAAACCAATCTCTTCTTTCTCTGCCGCACCGGTGGCCGCTCGAATGCAGCTGCGGCCTTCATGAAAAATTGCGGCTATAAAAACTGCTTTAATATATTGTCAGGTTTCGAAGGAGAATTGAACGAAGGCAATCATCGCGGACAAGTTAACGGCTGGAAAGCAAGTTCCTTACCTTGGAGACAAAAATAAAATGACCCAATTAGCACTCCAAATTACACAACAAAAACAAGACTTCCCTACTCTTTTCGCCGAGCTTTGCCGCGCGGAATTGGGTGAAGAAAATTTCCGCAAATGGCTTTCAGCGCTGGAAGTTTTTTCAGCAAATGAATCGGAAGTTATTTTGGCCGCGCCGTCAAAATTCATTCGCGATCTGGTGATTCGTGAATTTGTTGAAAATAAAGCGCTGCTTAAAATCGCCGCCAAAATTTCGCCGAAAGTTAAAAAACTGTCGGTGATTTATCAGCCAAAAGCCTCGGAAGAAGCGGCTTTGATCAATAGCAGCGCTACGGTTCTAAATCTCTCAAAGCATGATAATGTTTTTGCTTTCGGAACTGAGTTGAACCCGCGCAATAATTTTGAAAATTTCGTCAGCGTAAAATATAATAAACTTGCATCTTCAATGGCGAAAATCGCCGCCGGAATTGATAAGCAGATCGATTTGTTCGACGACAAAATCCCCCTTTTCATTCATGGTGGAGTTGGCATGGGTAAAACTCACCTCGCGCAAGCAATCGCCTGGCAAATCAAGGAATTTGATAGATCGAAAAAAGTGGTTTATCTCTCGGCGGAAAAATTCATGTATCATTTCGTGCAGTCACTGCGCTCAAACGACATCATGAATTTCAAAGCGCAAATGCGCTCAATTGATGTGATGATTGTTGATGATGTGCAATTTATCGCCGGCAAAGAATCAACCCAGCAGGAATTTATGAATTGCTTCAACGCGCTGGTTGAAGAAAATAAACAAGTAGTTTTGGTGTGCGATCGTTGCCCGTCAAACCTTGAAAATATTGATGAAAAGCTGAAATCACGCATCACCGGCGGCATGGTGGTGAATTTCAAAAATCCGGATTTTGCGGATCGTTTGGAAATTCTCAAAGCCAAAGCAAAAATGCTCGGCCATGAAATTGATGAAAAAATCTTGAGCTTCATCGCCGAAAAAATTTCAACTTCAGTTCGCGATCTCGAAGGCGCTTTGAAAAAATTGATTGCCAGCAAAGTTTTTGAAGAAAAAGAAATCACTTTGGAAAATGCCAGAATCCTGCTTTCATCTTATTTAAAGCAGACTGTGGCAAAAGGCATAACAGTTGAAAAAATCCAAAAAGTTGTTTGCGATTTTTACGCAATCAAAACTTCAGATTTAACTTCAACAAGCCGCGAACGCCGTTTCGCCAGACCTCGCCAAGTTGCGATGCATCTCTCTAAACTTTTCACCCAAGACAGCCTGCCAAAAATCGGTGCGGCTTTTGGCGGAAAAAATCACGCAACTGTTATTCACGCAGTAAATACAATTGCGGCCTTGATGGAAAAAGATGTTAAACTTTCAAACGAAGTAAAACTCCTCGAAGAAAAACTACGCGGCTAATTCAAACTTTTAGTTTATGCCAAATCCGTAAGATCTTGCACCTAAAAAAAACAGAAAAGCTGCAGTTTTAAGTGCAATATTAGCTGCTGGCTCAATTTTTACTTTTATCGCAAGCGGCGGTCATGAAAAGGGAGCAGTAATTGTCGGAGCTATTTTAGGAGGATGTAGTGGAGCTAGCTTTGTTATGCATCTAGTAAGAAGAGCTATAGAAAATACCCGAGTAGAAGATGTAGAAGCTCCTCGCGAAAGACAACAGGGAAATGGAATTGAATTACAACCGCAGCAACGAGCTGGAGCAGCGGAATATCTAGACAGCTCATCTGAATCAGACGAAGTAATTCCTGTTCATGATCAAAATATAGTAAATCCAACAGGCGCACCAACTCTACCTCAATATTCTTTAGCAGACCGACCGCCATCTTATTCTTCTGGAGGAGAAGATTCAGAAGAAGATGTTCCTCCACCACCTTATCCTAGTCCTAGCGCAAGTCCTCGATCAGATAGCCCTGCGCAACCAGAACGCTTGGACGGAGATAATCCTCTATATGAGGGAACTTCTGTATAGCACATCTATTACAACTGCGACACTTCTGTACCAACACTAAACAGCCGCACTGAGTTTCTATTCGTTGGTTTTACAACTGAACTTTTTGGACGATCAAAGGCTTTTAAATCTATTCCATTTTGCAGCGCCGCTCGCGCACATCCTTTATTACTCTCAACTCCAGCTTCACGTAAAAATTTAACCGCATAATCAATACCAACTTTATTGTCGCGATATTCCTCTTTTGATTTTACAGACCATAACAAAAGATTGAGAGCATTATCGCCAGCTCTGGTTTTTTCTTTTGCCAGAAGCTGCATTTGCGGATATTTTAACAAGCTCGTCAAAAGCCTGGTCATTGCAAAATGTGCTGCTACTTGCACGATATTCATACTTTGATGAATTGCATCTCACACATTTCTGCAAGCGACACCGGCGATGATCTTGGTAAATATTTTGAAATCAGGTGATCTTGATCAGCAGCAGCAGTTTTTTTCGTTATGCCTTTTACAAATAATTGCAGCATTTGCGCTGCTTCTGAGCCAGGTTGATCAGAATCATCGCTTGAAATGCTAATATTAAGATAACCATCACGGCTTACCTGTGATAAAGTTTCTGCTAATTTTTTCATGCCATAAGCAACAGCCATATCATGAAGTGTTGCAGTCATTTCATATTTGCCGTTCTCATCCAATTTTTTTAATTTCGCTTTATAAAAAACTCCTTCTGCTGGCGGTTTTTTTGCAACCTGATTTCTCAATATTGTGACTTCGGCAGAAAATTGTTCTTCAAGCAATTCCAGTTTAAAATCTTCATGAATTGCAACTTCTATAAATTCTTCGAGTAATTTTTTTTCCTCATCAGCTCTTTCCTCCGGCTTTGCGGCAGCGATTCTTTTAAAGATTGCCTGCAACTTTTCTGATAAATTTTCGCTCATATATTACCTCATTTGCAAATCCATCTCCTCGTAATCTTCTTCCTTACGATTCGCGGTATAATTAAAACCTTTAGTGATCTTCACTCCCAATTTGTGATGCGGATCTTCGAGATCGACAAAACCTTCATCGAGCAAATTTTTAGTAAATTTATCGCGCTTCTCCGCGCTGGCGCAGCCAAGTAAAACTGAAATTATGCGCTGCTCATTTTTATTTGCCGCACTCACCAAATTAAATCCCGCCGCGTTGGTGAAGCCGGTTTTCAAGCCTTCCGCGCCTTTATAATCAACGAGCACGTGATTGTGAGTTTCATATTTTGTGCCGTGATAGCTGAAATCTTTGAGGGCAAAAAGATGATAATAGCCGGGAAATTTTTTGCGCATCGAAATTACCAAACGCGCCAGATCATAACTGGTAGTATATTGCCCTTCTTCGTGAAGGCCGCTGGCATTGCGGAAACTGGTATTATCCATGCCAAGCTCACGCGCTTTTTCATTCATCTGGCGCACAAAATCCCATTCATTTCCCGCCACCGCTTCAGCCAAAGTTATCGCTGCTTCGTTAAATGATTTTACGATGACGGCGCGAATTGCCTCACGCACTGTGATTTCGTCACCTTCTTTGATGGCAAGACGATTGATTTTATTCACCTTAGAAATTTCATCGCCGCGCGCTGAAATATGCAAAATTTGATCAGGCTTTAATTTACCTTTTTCAATTGCTTCGAAAGTTAGATAAAGCGTCATCAATTTCACGAGAGACGCCGGATAAGAAACTTTATCCGAGCGCGTTTCAGAAATTACCTGACCGGTTTTTTCATCAAAAAGCAAATAAGAATAAACATCGCTACAACCTTGCAAATCCTGAGCAAAAGCAGTTTTAGTTAAAATAAAAATCAGGGCGAAATTGGTGAAAACTTTTTTCATTTTATAATTTCTCTGGCTGCTTTACGGCTCGGATTTTCATCACTTCCAAGCCCCATCATTTTTAGCGCCACTTCACTTTTTTTGATTTGGTTTTGCGCAAAATCTTTATCAATTATCAAACGCTCCAAAACTTCGGCGATCTTTTTGCCGCAACATTTGTGCTGCAACATTTCAGGAATTACTTCTTCGTTCAAAATCAAATTTATCAAATTGGCGAATTTGATTTTTACCATCATTTTTACGAGCAAATAGCTCAAATAATTTATCTTATAAGCAACCAACATCGCAATGCGATAAAGCGAGAATTCAAGGGTATTGGTGCCGGATTTTGCCATGGCATAATCAGCTGAAAAAAGCAGCGCTTTTTTTTCGTCATCTTCCACAAAAAAATAGGCAACTTTCAAATCTTTCGCCATTTGTAAAACCAATTCGCGGGTTTTTTTCACCACCGGAATTGCCACTTTAATTTGCGGAAATTTTTCCGACGCCAAATTTATCGCTTCAATAAATTCCGGAAAAATCTTTTTCACTTCCGAGAGCCTGCTGCCTGGTGTCACGGCGATCAGCAAATCTGATGGCTCAACGCGATGCTTGTGACGAAAAGCCGAATATTCTTCCGGTTTTTTAGAAAAATCCGGCGCATTTTCCATCAAAGGATGGCCGATAAAAACTGTCTTCAAGCCCTGTTTTTCAAAGAATGGCGGCTCGAAAGGCAAGATGCAGAGCAGCAAATTATAAAGTTTGGAAATTTTTTGCGCACGGCCCTCGCGATAGGCCCACACTGACGGCGCGATCAAATGGATTTTTTTTGCGGAAGTGTTTTGAACTTTTTTCATCACGCGAAAACAAAAATCCGGTGAATCAATTGTGATAATAAAATCAGGATTTTCTTTTGCGATCATCTGCGCTGTGAACTTGATTCGAGCAAGCAAATGAAAGAGATGCGGCACCACTTCAAAAAATCCCATTACTGATAATTCTTCCATCGGAAAAATCGAAATCAGCCCCTGCTCTTGCATCAATTTTCCACCAACGCCGATGAAATCCGCATCAGGATTTTGCACCTTCAACTCGCGCATCAACTTACTGCCAAGCAAGTCACCTGAAGCTTCGCCGGCAATTAAGAAGAATTTTTTTGTCATGCTTTACTTATAAATTTAGATTGGCATTTTGGCTTGTCGAAGCGCGTCATTCATCCTTCGACAGGCTTCACAATTATCAATAAAAATCTCCTAAAATGTCTAAAAGAAAAATCGCCGTTGCCGGTGCGACCGGTAATGTTGGCCGCGAAATCTTAAATATTTTGATCGAGCGCAAATTCCCTGCAACTGAAGTTGTGGCACTTGCTTCACGCAATTCTGCGGGCAAAAAAATTTCTTACGGCGATAAGACATTAACAGTGCAAGCTTTGGATGATTACGATTTCTCCGACACCAAAATCGGTTTATTTTCACCGGGCGGAAAAGTTTCTGCCGTGCATGCACCAAGAGCTGCGACGCAAGGCTGCGTGGTGATTGACAACACTTCGCATTTTAGAATGGATGAAGATGTTCCGCTCGTTGTTCCTGAAGTTAATCCGCAAGCAATCTCGGGTTACAAAAAAAGAAAAATCATCGCCAATCCAAACTGCTCAACGATTCAAATGGTTGTTGCACTAAAACCTCTTCACGAAATTGCGAAAATCAAACGCATCGTGGTTGCAACTTATCAAGCCGTGTCTGGCGCGGGCAAAGAAGCGATGGATGAACTTTATAATCAAACCAAAGGCATCTATGCCAACAACACAATTGCGCCTCAAAAATTCAGCAAACGCATCGCTTTCAACGTCATTCCCCAAATTGATGTTTTCATGGATGATGGCGTAACGAAAGAAGAATGGAAAATGAAAGTTGAGACCAAAAAAATCTTGGATCCAAAAATCGAAGTTGAAGCAACTTGCGTGCGCGTGCCGGTTTTCAATGCACATTCCGAAGCAGTGAATATTGAATTTGAAAATGCGATTTCAGTTGAACAAGCCAGAAAAGCTTTGGAAAAAGCTGACGGCGTGATGGTAATTGATCGTCCGCAGGAAATGAAATTTATCACTCCGATGGAAGCTTCAGCCACTGATCCGGTTTATGTTTCGCGCATCAGAAAAGATAATTCTGTGAAACATGGTTTATCACTTTGGGTTGTTTCCGACAATTTGAAAAAAGGCGCGGCACTAAATGCGGTGCAGATCGCCGAGCTTTTGGTGAAAGATCACGGGTTTTAAAATTGTCTAAATCAGCAAAAATTTTGGACCTCTCATTTAAGAAATTAAATGATTCGCAAGGATATATCGAAATTGATTCACGCGCGACCAGCGTGAATCTTTCGGGTAATAATTTAAATGATTTAGAAAGATTTTTCGGCTGGGGAGATGTCACAATTTTGGATCTTTCATTTAATCGTCTGGATATTTCTTCTCCCTATTTTCCGACTTTACCAAATCTGCAAACGCTAAATTTGTCGTGGAATAATCTGCCAAATGAGGAGGAAGATTTTCTCAATCTGCGGCAATTTCTTTCAAAATTCCCCGCTCTGACTTCAATAAATTTTTCTCACAATAAAATTACTCCCAAACATTATCCTGCTTTGCTAGATGCTCTTTCATCCTTGCCAAATCTGTGGGCAATCGATTTATCCGAAAGTGGATTAGGGAATGGTGATGGAAGTTTTTTTATCGCACTAGTTAAGAGCTGCCAGAATTTAACCGAAATTTATTTTGAACCTGCGGAGCGCTGTAATCAACAAATGCTTGATGCATTGGCTAAAATATCAGTTGAAACCGGAAGAGATCTGAAGTTTAAATCCAAGATCGGTGACAAAGCACAAATCAATCCGAAATTTGAAGAGTTAAAAAAACATTATCAGCAGCAACCTAGCCCTGATCCTGAATCGGCGGCAGTTGTAAAACGAAGAAGAGAGGATGCGTCTCAACGATTCTAATAATGGCGTGTTTTATCCGTAGTTTCTACCGCAGGTTGCGCAGCTTTTAGCGATATTTCCACCGCCGGTTTTTTTGCCGCTTCCATATCTCTAAAAAATTCTTCGGGATTTTCTCTCAACCCACTCATCGCAACCAAATCTCTTATTTGCTTACTTGTTTTTTCATCCGGCATTTGCGCAGCAATCATATCACTGAGTTGCTTTTCTTCTTTCTCATCAAGTTGGACATCTTTCAAATCAGGAAAAAGTGAAGTTAGATTATTCTTAATTTCTTCAAAATTTTTATCCGAAAAACATAAAGTGTTAAGCGCCATCGCCATTGCGCGCACTGCAACTAATTGTCCAAAAACTTTGGGATTTTTCACCGCGCGCGAAAATGAGGAAACCGCGCCGTTTTTTATCGAATCAAAAATTCCCTGATCACGCACAAAACTATTTGCCGCCGCTTCCGAAACCCAGGCTTTGGGAATGCTTGATACCAACGCCATCGCAAGCGAAGCTGCGGCGTGCTGCATCATCCCCACATCTTCCTTGTTAGCGCTGTTGAAATAGAGCATATAAAAACAGGCATTGCGCACAATTGAAGCCGGTGTTGCTGCCACGACCATGCGTCCGAATTTTTCGGCGCTGATATTTACGCTTTCAACTTTCTGGGCGACTTTAGCCAATTGCTCTTTGGTGAGCGGAAAATTTTTGTGAGGTTGTTCCATGATTTGTTCTTGGTCCAAATGTTCGCAACCCGGTAATTTGCGCAATTCTTCGAGCGAAAATAAATCGCGTAAAATTTTTGGATCTTTAGCGATCTCATGTTGCGCGCGCAAAGTGCGAAAAGAAGTTTGCAGCGAGCCAATGTCAAACCCAGCGCCAACCGTGGCTTCAAAACAAGCCGCCGCCAAAGCGCCTTGCGCTTTTTTATAAAATTCCGCTTCCTCACCTCCCATTTTTTTGCCGAATTTTATGGCATTATCCACCGCCAGATAGCTGTAAGGGATTAAGAGAGGAAAGCCTTTCATCATCATCGCCGGATTTCTTGCCGCAGATGAAGCAAGACCCGAAAAACCTTTTTCCGGAATGATCGCCGAAGCAACGCTGGCTGGAAAAAGAATCATCGCACTCAAAGAACTTTTTATAAATTTGGCAAGATCGTCGCGCGAAAACGGATCAAGCGGCAGGTGATAATCAAAAGTCGCTTGCGTCGCCAGCGGAAATTCCGGCGCGCTTTGTTCGGCGATATGTCTCAAAAAATCGTGTAAATAATCTTGCGGATTTTCCGTAGCCAAAGCCACTTCCGGCGCTGCTTCGTCAACAAGCGGGCTTTGCGAAAATTGGTCGAATTGCGCTGCAAGTTGTGCTAAAAAAGAATTTTTTGACATAAGATAATTTTAAAAATGCTGCAGCACCAAACTGCCCTTCCCAACTTTTAGGCTTTTCACAACTGATTTATAAACATAATCATTAGCTTTTTTTACCGCTGTTAGAAGCGGCAGTTTTTTGGCGAGGTTGCAGGCCAGTGCGGAAGCGAGTGTGCAGCCGGTTCCGTGGAGATTTTTTTTGCCGATTTTTTTATTGGAGATAAGGTGAAATTTATTTTTTTCGTCGAGCAAAATGCTGTGAATTTTTCCGTCAGCAAAATTTAAATGTCCGCCTTTGAGCAAAACTGCCTTACAGCCCAAAGCCTTGATAATTGTGGCGGCGCGCTTCATGTCTTCTAAATTTTTTATTTCAATTCCGCTTAAAACTTTTGCTTCATCAATATTTGGCGTAACGATTTTTGCCTGCGAAATAAATTTTTTAAGCGCCGCAACTGCGTCTTTTTCAAGCAGCAAATCGCCCGAAGTTGCAACCATAACGGTGTCGAGAATCAGCGGAATTTTTTTAGCTTTGCGTTTTAACACATCCATCACGCAATCAATAACTGCGCTATTTCCAAGCATGCCGATTTTTATCGCATCAAATTTTATATCATCCAAAACAACTTCAATTTGCTGACGCAGAAATTCTATTGTTGGAGTTTCCACCGCAAAAACTTTTGCCGTATTTTGCGCGGTTAAACAAGTGATTGCCGCGGCGGCGTAAATTTTATGCGCAGTTGCGGTTTTCAAATCAGCCTGAATTCCCGCGCCACCACTTGGATCAGAGCCAGCGATAATTAATAATTTTGCAGTCATTTAATTTTTTACTAAGCTGATGAAAAAGCTGAAAAGTGTAAAAAGAATTATCGCAATGCCGGAAATTTTATGCAGCATTGCGATCATATCATATTCGCCGGAAGTGTCGGTGGCGGTGGAGCGGAATTTGTTTTTGATGAGACTCGAAATAAAAATCAACAACATGCAATAGCCAAAAGACATCGCGACAAATCCTGATAGCATTGCTAATTGATGTGAAATCTCATCGCCAAACTCATGGGCGCCGAAGCTGGTAAACACTGCGATGAAACCAAATAAAGTTAGAGGATTGAACAAAGTTAAAAGCAGCATCGAAAAATAATCGCGCCACAAATTATTGCGCGAAACCTTGATCTGTCCGATTTGCGGGCGCGTGAAAATTGCTTTCAAACCCACATACATCATGAACACCACGCCAACCAACTGCAGATAAATTTTCCATTTCAGCAAAAAATCCGAAACAATACCAATGCCATAAATTGCCGCGGCGGCATAAATTGCTTCAACGGTTGTGACCCCAAGAGATGAGACAATTCCTGACTTCACGCCATTTTCTAGCGTGCGTTTTATATATAAAATGCTCAACGCGCCGATTGGAACAACAATGTAGAAAGCCAGTGAGGCTCCTTTGAGAAAGGCTTGGAAGAACATTTTAATTTATGTGGTTACCGGCTCTGTTACAGATCACAGAGCCGGTAATGATAAGAAAACTTTATCAAAAGAATTACTAAACTTAGAATTCATAAACTGCCTTTCCCCCAACAACCGTACGAATCGCACGACCTTTAACTTTAAAGCCCTCAAACGGTGAATTTTTCGATTTGCTGAAGAAATTTTTCGATTGAATTTCCCACTCGGCATTCAAATCAATCAACACCAAATCAGCGCGTGCACCTTTTTTGATTACGCCGCCCTCAAAGTTGATAATTTTCGCTGCGTTGCAAGTCATCTTCGCCAGCAAATCTTTTAGCGATAAAATTTTGTCGTGATAAAGGGTGAGAGAAAGTGGCAACATTGTTTCCACACCAACAATTCCAAAAGTTGCTTCCTCAAGCGGTTTTTCTTTTGAAGCAATATCATGCGGCGCGTGATCGGTTGAAATGGCGTCAATTGTGCCGTCGCGCAGGCCTTCAATTAATGCCAGGCGATCAGATTCGCTCCTAAGCGGCGGATTCATTTTGGCATTTGTTCCTGATTTCAAAACTTGCGTGTCGTTTAGCAAAAAGTGATGCGGACAAACTTCAACAGTTGCCGGCAAGCCTTTCGCTTTAGCGCGGCGCATGGCATCCAAAGCTTCTTTAGTGGAAACGTGAAGCAAGTGATAACGTCCGCCAATGGCTTCTAAAATCGCCAAATCGCGCTCCACAATTACTGATTCAGAAATGTTTGGAATGCCGCGCACGCCAAGTTGCAGCGACACTTCACCTTCATTGATGCAGCCTTTATTGGTAAGGTTTAAATCTTCCGCATGTTGCGCAATTACCACATCAAGATTTTTCGAATATTCAAAAGCGCGGCGCATAACATTGGCATTCATCACCGGCAAACCATCATCAGTGAATCCCACAGCCCCGGCATTTTTCAGCGCATTCATATCCGCAAGCTCTTCGCCTTTCATGCCTTTGGTAATGCAGCCATAAGCGCGGATGTTGCAATGTGCAGCTTCGCGGGCTTTGAGGCGCAGATATTCAAAAGTTAAAGTTGAATCAAGAGTTGGCGCCGTGTTTGGTTGACACACAACTGTGGTAATTCCGCCAGCTACAGCCGACTTGCTTCCCGAAGTCATATCTTCTTTGTGAGTTTGTCCCGGATCGCGAAAGTGAACCTGAATATCAATCAAACCCGGAGCCAAAACATGGCCGTTGCAATCAACAATTTCCGCACCTTCCACTGAAATTTTTTCACCAAATTCGGCGATTTTATCACCAATCGTCAAAAGCTCACCAAGCTTGTCATATCCTGACTCGGGATCAATTATTCTGGCATTTTTATAAAGGAGTTTTTTGTCAGCAGAAATTGGTTGCGCATAAGGAAGATCGAATTTTGGCATAAATTGGGGGTTGTTTGAACTGGCGCTAAATTCAGGAAAACAGCTAAAACATTCAAGCAATTTCATGAAACTTGCTGCTGCAAACTTCATTATAAAAATTATTTTTCGCCTCCCTTCCCTTAAAATTTTTCAATAAAATGACCGAACAAACTTTACCAAATTGCCCGAAATGTGATTGCGAATATGTTTATGAAGAAGGCAATCTGCTGATCTGCCCGACCTGCTCGCATGAATGGTCGCGATTTTCCAAAAGCAGTGATGATAGTGATGAAGAAATCGTGGTGAAAGATGCGAGCGGCAATATTTTGAAGGACGGCGACAGCGTTACGGTGATCAAAGATCTCAAAGTTAAAGGCTCGTCTTTAGTGGTGAAAGTGGGCACGAAAGTAAAAAACATAAGAATTGTCGGCGGTGATCACGATATCGACTGCAAAATCCCCGGAGTGGGTGCGATGGGCTTGAAATCTGAGTTTGTGAGGAAGGTTTTGGAATAAGTGAGTAATAAATGCTAGACTTATAACTCACAAAACCTACATTTCTTGAGCTATAAATCCCAAACTTATAACTCATGAAATGGAACTGGCAGCACAAAAACTGGCCGCAATTTAGCTTTAATAAAGACGAAATCACCAAGCTCGAAGTTGAATTTATCTTCAACTGCGGCCTGGTTTTTGGTGTTTACAAACATTTGCAAGAAGCCGAGCAGGAAAATTTAAAGATCGAACTTATCGCCAGCGAAGCGCTCAAAACCTCAGCAATTGAAGGTGAAACTCTCAACCGCGATTCATTGCAATCTTCAATCAAGCGCAGCTTCAACCTTGCAACCAACAGCAAAAAAATTCCGCCTGCCGAAAAAGGAATTTCGGATATGATGATTGATCTCTATCGCAATTTTGATGATAACCTCAGTCACGCCGCCCTTTTCCGCTGGCATGAAATGCTCACCAATGGCCGACGCGATTTAAGTGACATCGGAAAATATCGCACTCACGATGAGCCGATGCAGATAGTTTCCAAAAGGCTTGATTCTGAGCCCGAAATCCACTTCGAAGCGCCGCCTTCAAAAAATATAAAGAAGGAAATGGATGAGTTTATCGCGTGGTTCAATCAATCCAAAACCACTCTCACCCCGCTCTCCCGAGCGGCAATTGCGCATTTATATTTTGTTTCAATCCATCCGTTTGAAGATGGAAATGGTCGCATCGCGCGCGCTTTGGCGATTAAAGCTTTGTCGCAATCGAGCAAACAACCGCTACTGACTTCGCTCTCCACAATTATCGAGAAGAGCCGCAAAAAATATTATAAGGCGCTCGCGGAAAATAACCAAAGTTTGGAGATCAGCAATTGGGTTAATTATTTCGCGAAAACTTTTATCGAATCGCAAAACCACACGCAGAAATTGATTGAGTTTTTGTTAGCCAAAACGCGGCTTTATGATAGCATCAAAGGCCAAATTAATGAGCGACAAGATAAAGTTTTAAACCGAATTTTCGCCGAAGGTTTGGATGGATTTGCCGGAGGGTTGAGTGCGGAGAATTATATCAAAATTACGAAGACTTCGCGGGCGACCGCGACTAGAGATTTGCAGGATTTGGTGGAGATGGGTGCTTTGGAGAAACGTGGGGAGTTGAAGGGGACGAGGTATTTTTTAAAAATTTAAATATTTGTTTAACAACACACCTAGTAAACCGTTAAAACCCAGTATTCCCCATAGCCATTTTCTATTCCTTTTAAAGTGATTTTTTTCTGTAGAAAATTCTACACATGGAAAGCACGTACTTCTTATAAGTTTATGAATATTAAAGGGAATTATATAAGCTAATGTTCCTTGTAATAAACTAAGTGGTATTAGCCAATCTATACTAATGTTAGATGTATTAAATAGTTTTAAATTAATGATAACTATCGCCAGCAAGAACATCAATGGTATGCCAATTACTGCATAGTAATCAAACACCCAACCTTTTTCAAATATTCTACTCAAACCATTTATTTTGCTGTTATACCATTCATCATCAGGAGATGATATTTCAAAGTCAGCTACAAAGAATCCTGATGCCATGACCCTAATTTTAATATCGGATTTTCTATATAATGGCTCATCTTTTCTATAAGAGATAAACAATGTATTAAAAGTTTCCCTATCAAAAAAATTATCTACTTCATTTTTGAACTTATTAATTTTTCTATCTTTTTCACTATCATCATTAATTTTAGATACCTCTATTTCAAAGGCTTTTGATGAAGTTTTGCTATTATTAGCAGATCGCTTCTTAAGTTCCACTAAAAGACTACTCGATTCATTAGATAATAAATCCTTAACGAGATAATCTATTATTTCTATAATTTCACTTTTACCTAAAACAAAACGATAGAATTTTTTATCATTCAGTAAATCTGAAGTCTTCTCGTTCATACTAAATTCAATTTAATATTATTCCCACTCAATCGTTCCAGGTGGCTTGCTGGTGAAGTCGTAGACAACTCTATTGATGCCACGAACTTCATTGATTATTCGGCTCGTAACGTGACACAAAAATTCTGGATCGTAGCGATAAACATCCGCAGTCATTCCATCAATTGAGGTTACAGCACGCAGCGCTAGAACATTTTCATAAGTTCTTGCATCTCCCATCACACCCACGGTCTTTACTGGCAGTAGCACCGAGAACGCCTGCCAAATCTTATCATACAATCCGGCTTTACGAATCTCTTCGATATAAATCGCGTCAGCTTCTTGCAAAATTTTAATTTTATCCGGCGTTACTTCACCTAAAATTCTGATTGCTAAACCTGGTCCGGGGAATGGGTGACGGCCTACTACGTGTTGCGGTAATCCTAACTCTTTTCCTAAAACGCGCACTTCATCTTTGAACAACATGCGCACCGGTTCTAACAATTTTAATTTCATGTTTTCCGGCAAGCCGCCTACGTTGTGGTGCGATTTGATGGTGTGGCTGGCGCCTTTATTTGGGTGAGATGATTCGATTACGTCAGGATATAAAGTTCCTTGCGCTAAAAATTCTGCATCTTTGATTTTGGCGGATTCTTTGTCGAAAACTTCGATGAAAGTTGCGCCGATGATTTTGCGTTTTTTTTCGGGGTCGGAAACGCCTTTTAGCTTTGATAAAAATAATTTTGAGGCATCGACGTAAACTAAATTAGTTTTGAATTTTTTGGCAAAAACTTCTTTTACTTGTTCGCCCTCGCCTTTGCGCAACAAACCGTGATCAACAAAAATACAGGTTAATTGTTTGCCGATTGCCTCATTAATCAAAGCCGCAACAACCGATGAATCCACGCCGCCACTCAATCCGCAGATCACGCGTTTTTTGCCGACGATTTTTTTGATATTGGCGATTTCTTCTTTTTTGAAATCTTTCATGCTCCAAGTTGGCTTGCAGCCGGCGATGTTCATCACAAAATTTTTCAGCATGATGCGGCCGTCAATTGAATGCTCAACTTCAGGATGGAATTGCACGCCGTAGATATTTTTCTTTTTATGCGCGATGGCGGCGTAAGGCGCGTTTGGGGTTTTGGCGATTACTTCAAAACCGGCAGGAATTTTTTCAACTTTATCGCCGTGGCTCATCCAAACGCGGCTGGTGACTAATTGCTTTTTGATTGGCTTGATGGCGCTTTTTGATTTTCCTTTGTTGATTACAACATCAACTTCGAAAATCGGTGAATTTTTGGTTTTAATTATAGCGTGACCAAATTCGCGATCTGCTGCCGCGCCAACTCTGCCGCCAAGCAAGTGGCAGATTAATTGTTGTCCGTAGCAAATGCCTAAAATCGGCAGGCCTAAATCGAAAACTTTTTTATCAATTGTTGGTGCACCTTTTTCATAAACTGATGACGGGCCGCCGGAAAAAATTACGGCTTTGGGATTAAATTTTTTGATTTCTGCAATTGAGATATCGCAATTTTTTACTTCGCAAAACACCCCAAATTCGCGGATTCTGCGCGCGATTAATTGAGTTACCTGGCTACCGAAGTCGATGATAAGAACTGAGTTGGAGGACATGATTGGCTTTTTAAATACTATAAAATTCGGTGCTATTATCCTCCCCTTGAGGGAGGATCGAAGAGCGGAGCGATTCGAGGAGGAGTCCCCTCACCGACTCACCTTCGGTTCGTCGACTCTCCCTCAAGGGGAGAGTCATAGACCGAGCGCTATTTTAGAATAGCAGAAATAATTTTTTTCTCAATTTCCTGAGGCGAAAATTTGTGGTTAATAATTTCGTTAATCGTCTCGCACAAGTCTAGCTGCAATTTCATTTTTTTTGCCATCGCGCTCACTGATTTTGCTGAGACCATGCCTTCATAAGTTTTTCCTGCCTCAGGGCCTTTGCCTTGAGCGAGTAGTTTCCCCAGCGAATTATTGCGTGATTTTGCGGAAGAACAAGTTAGGAAAATATCACCGAAACCAGCGGCGCTGTTGATCTCAACTGATGCTTTCATTTTTTTGCACAGCATTTGAATTTCCGAAATTCCTTTCATCACCAAAGCCGCTTTGGCATTTACGCCAAGATCCAAACCATCCACAATTCCGCAGCCAATTGCTAAAATATTTTTCATCACGCCGCAAATTTCTGCAGTGCGCGGATCCTTGAAATATCTGGCGTGGAAATGATCGTTGTTGAAAAGTTTAATGATTTTATCGGCGGTTTTTCTTTTTCGTGCCGCAATTGAAGTGATGGTTGGCGCCCCGCTCGCAACTTCGGTGGCGAAGTTTGGGCCAGATAGTGTCGCGTAATTTTTGATGCGCGTAATTTTTTCAAAAGCGTCACTCAAAATCATTAAAGATGACTGCTCAATGCCTTTGGAACAAATTACAAAAATGCAGTTTTTCTTAAATTTCGCTTTAGCAATTTTTTCAAAAAGTTTTTTGGCATTGGCGCTTGGAACCACGATAAAAACATAATCTGCTTCCAAATCAAAACCCGAAATTGCACTCAAACTTTTCTGCAATTTTATTTTCGGCAAAAATTTTGAATTGCTGTGCTCTTCATTAATTTCGCGAATCGCATCGGGTTCATTTGAACTCAAAACAACTTTATGCGAATTAGTTGCTAAATGATTGGCAATTGCAGTGCCCCAAGCACCGGCGCCAATTACTAAAATTTTTTCTGGCGTAATTTTTTCTTTGATAAATTTCATGAAATTTTGTCGATGATGACAATCGCGCTAGCAAGCGGATTTTCGTCAGTAATTGAAAGATGAATTGCGAATTTTTGGCAGGTGAAATGTTTTTTTACAAACTCTTCTTTGCCGTTAAGTAAATTTATTTTTGGCGCACCTAAATCATCATTTGAAATTTCGATGTCGGTGAAATCAATGCCACGGCCAATTCCCAAACCCAGTGCTTTTGCGAAGGCTTCTTTGGCGGCGAATCTTTTGGCGTAAAATAATGCGCGCGGTAAAAAATTTTCGTCGGAAATTTTGATATTTTGCGCGCGCGCAATTTCAGCGGATGTAAAAATTCGCTGCGGAAATTTTTCCCCAAATTGTGACATTAAATGTTCAATTCTTCCAACTGATACTAAATCAATTCCAACACCAAGAATCATTTTTAACTTAAATAAAATTGCAGTTTAACAATGTGGTTTTACAAAAGTTTTATACAGCTTTCACATCTCTTCAAACATTCAAATGTTTTCTGAAAAAAATATTGTCGTAACAATAGGAAGTCACGGTTGCGTCATTGCTGTTCACGAAGGAAATAATATTAAAAATAAAATTTTCCTCGATGAACTAAATGACGATGCGCAAAAACATTTGGCTAAAGAAGTTTTTGCAAAAAACAAATCGGCACCGGTCTATATCCTGCTTGATACTGTTGACCAAAGCTACAAGAGAAAAACTTATCCGCTGGTGCGTCGCAATGATTTAAACCAAATCATCAAACGCGATCTCGCCAATGACGGCGACAAAGACAGCCTGAAAAATTTCATTATTTTAAATGAAGGAAAAGGCAGCGCCAGCCAGCTCAACCGCAGGTGGGAAGCGCTTTTTGTTTCGGCGCCAAATTCAGAAAATCTCAATAAGTGGATCGAGTTTTTGCTTAATATGCCAAATCACCTCAAAGGCATTTACATGCTACCGCTTGAGACTTTCAGCCTGTTTAAAATATTGCAAAAAAACATTGAATCAAAGTCAAAATTGGAAGGAAAAGGGGGCGAGATTTTTTGCTTCATCATTCACACCAAAGTCAGCGGACTTAGACAAATCGTGTTTTCCGACAAAGGCATCGTTTTTAGCCGCGTCGTTGATTATCATTTCGATCAGCCCAATTTTTTGGAAAAATATGAGCATGATCTCTACAGCACTTTCGAATATCTCAAACGCCTTTTTCCAAATCTCACGATCCAGGAATTTAATGTCGTAAATATTCTCTCAAGCGAAGCAATTGAGCTAATCAAAACCATCCATAATGTTGAGTTGAATTTTATTAATTACACGCCGCGCGCCGCTGCTGACGCGATTGGCTATGGAAAATTTTTGCCCGAAAACAGCAATTTCTGCGACTTGCTGATTTCAAAAGTTTTTTCGAGCAAAAAGAAAATCCTCAAATTTAGCACCAATAAAATAAAACTTCTGGATCGTTATTTTTTAATTTTAAGCACTTCTTATTACGTCAATCTCGCCATTGTCTTGGTGATTTGCGCCAGCACAGTTTTGAGCATTATTTCACAGGAAAAAGTTTCGGAAAGCGTGGAAGCTGCCGAGACTTCAAAATTCAACATCACACAAAATTTGTTGAAATTAAAACAAGCTGCAATGGCAACTGATGCTGATCCTAATTCTACGAATGATATCTCGCTTGAACGTGTTATTGATTTTGGAAAAACCGAGGAATTACTTGGCAAAACGGTCAATAATTTTAACGATTTTTACGGCAACCTGAAATTCCTCAAAAATTTCCGCGTTAAACTTGATCGCTTTTCTTATAACTTAACCAATTTCAACGCCAAAGCACCGACAGCGCCTTTTGATTATGATGTGAAATTCGGTGGGCAAATCGTCAACAAAACCGGCGATATCGAAGATCTCTTCCGCGAGTTTGACAGCCTGATTCTTGAGGTGAAAAAGAATATGCCAAAGAACAGCATCAAATATAATGAATTGCCGCGTAATATCGACTTCAATAAAAAATATTACGAATTCCCAATCGAATTTACGATCAGCAGCAAAAAATGAGAATTCCTGATTTAAGAAGAAAAATTATTATAAATTGCACGGTAAGCGTTCTTTTGGTGCTTGGGCTAGCCGCGGTAATTAATTTTTACCTGAATCAGGAAACCAATGTGCAAGACAAAGTCACAAAAATTAATAATGAGATCAGCCGCATCAAAATGGAAACTGCGGCACTTGAAAGCAAAAGCGCCGAGGTAAAAAAATATACCTCAGTTTGGCAATCAATGTCGGAAAAGAAAACCATGACCGGCGGCATTAAAGTTGATGATTTCAACGCTAAACTTTCTGCGGTAGCCGACAAATATAATATCAGCAATGTCGAATTAAAAATCTCACTTCCCGAAGCAGTTAATGAAGGCCCGCTTAAACGCGAGTCGCTTGATATACTACTCTCAACCGTAAATATCAGTTTCAGCGCTTTTAGCGATGTCAAAGCGCTGTCTTTTATCAATGAATTTCTGGCATCATTACAGGGCTATCCGGTGGTCACAGCATTTGAGATGAAAAAAACCAAAGATTATAGCGACCAGGATTTTCAAGATATTGCCAGTGGAAAAGGCGTTGCGGTGGTGACGGGAAAAATAGATTTTAACTGGTATGTCTTCAAAGAAAATGCCAGCCCAATTGAAGAGCCAACAGTGAAAAATAATAATGAGAAAACTCGCTAAATTAATTACATTATCGGCATTTACCTTACAGGCTCAAGCTTTTGCGCAAGATGCTAAAAGCAATTTCTCGGAAAAAAATCTGCTGGATAACTCTCCCGCCAAATCGCAAATCATTAAGCCAACAGATGCGCCCAAAGAAAATCCGATTGCTTCAACCAAAAATCTCGCCAATTCAATTGAAACGCTTTTGCTGAGTAAACAGCCGACTTCTTTGATGTTTGATGATGAGGAAAACAGCAATATTGAGCGCGCCATCGATTCTTTTAAAAATGCCGGAGCAATCGCTGCAAAAACGCCGGGGCTGGATGGCATAATTGATAGCCAGAATGACGCCGCACAAAGTGACAAATCGCGCATTTATCTGGGCTCAATTCTTTACCTAACACCGCATGATTGGGCGGTGTGGATCAACAACCAAAAGATCACCTCATTTACCAATAGCCGCAATAATGAAATTTATTTGCGCGCGGTTGACAAAGACAAAGTGAAAGTGGTGTGGATGCTTAGTGTGACTAAATGGAAAATTTTAACCGGTAAACAATCCGCGCCCCAAATTAATGCCAAAGGGCAAGTGGAAATTGAGTTCGATCTCAAACCAAACCAGACTTATATTTTGCTAAGTGGCGCAATTACTGAAGGACGCATTTCGATTCAGAAAAATAAGGCAAAAACTCCAGCGGATAATAGCACGCCAAATTCTTCCACACCGACCACACCGCAAAATATTGTGCCAGTTACAACAACGATTCCTCCAAGCGAACCCGTATCAGATCCTGCTCCGGGTTCGGCTGTGACTCCAGCGTCAGAACCGGTGAGCGACAATTCAAATGCAGTTGCCGCTCCGCTTAACATTGTGAAAATAAATTAAAAAAAGTTCGCCATCCTTGGCCTGCAAGGCCGAGAAGGACTATTATGAATTAGAACCCAGCTAAAACAGTTCTGATTTTCTCAATCGCTTCTTTAGCCTGATCTTTAGTAATGATTAGCGGCGGCAAAATTCTAACTACATTATCAGAAGCAGGAACTGTCAGCAAGCCTTGCGCGATCAGCTTTTTCACCACTTCATTATTTTCGAGTTTATGATTGATTTTCACTCCAATCATCAAGCCAACTCCCCTCACCTCATCAATTAAATTTGGAAAATCTTTTTGCAGAAGTTTCAACTGATGTTTCAATTCATCGCCAACCGTTTTGACATTTTCTAAAAAGCCTTTCGACTGAATCACATCAAGCACCGCATTCGCAACCGACATCGCCAAAGGATTGCCGCCATAAGTTGTGCCGTGAACTCCAAGCGTCATGCCGCAAGCCGCATCTTTGGTGGCGAGGCAAGCCCCCAGCGGATAGCCGCCGCCAATTGCTTTGGCAGTTGCGATGATATCGGGTTTTACACCATAATATTCATAAGCAAAAAGATGGCCGGTTCTGCCCATGCCGCATTGCACTTCATCAAATGCCAGCAACAAACCTTTTTCATCGCATAATTTTCTAAGCTGCTGGATGAATTGTTTTTCCGCCACGCGAATGCCCTCCTCGCCTTGAATCGGCTCAATCAAAATTCCGGCAGTATTTTCGCCAATCGCTTTTTTCACCGCTTCAATATCGCCAAACTCAACATTATCAAAGCCTGGCAATGCTGGTTCAAAACCCTCAAGATATTTTTTCTTCGCTGCCGCAGAAATTGTTGCGATCGTGCGACCATGAAACGCGCCGGTGAAAGTGATGATGCGATGTTTGTTCGGCTGATTTTTTACATAAAAATGGCGGCGCATCATTTTAATTACGCATTCAACACTTTCAGCACCAGAATTGCAGAAGAAAACATAATCGGCGAAAGTCGCATCAACCAATTTTTCAGCGTAATTATTCAATTCATTAACATTATAAATATTAGAAACATGCCAAAGTTTTTTGGCCTGCGAACATAGAGCCTCAACCAATTTCGGGTGACAATGTCCAAGAGCATTCACCGCAATTCCCGCACCAAAATCGAGATATTTTTTTCCACTCTTGTCTCCTTGGGCAAAAAGATAAACACCTTCGCCATGTGAGAATGTAATATCGAAGCGCTTGTGAACCGGCAAAAGTTTTGGGGAAGTAGACATGAATTAACAATTAACAATTAGCATTTAGGAATTATCAATTTGTTAAAACTTTATTCATAATTGTTAATGGCTTTGATGAAGCGAACCGCAATATTTTTTTCGACAATTTTATTTTTCCTCGCGGCAAAAAATTCCTTCGCCGGTGGGCATTTGTGGTGGGATAACAAAAATATCCCCGCTAAATATCTCTATGGCGAAATTTCCGTGCTGGCAAGCAATACCGCTATTTATTATTCCGGCGTCAATTGGCATCCCGGCGAGCCGGCTGGCGGCTATTGCGGCATTCAGGATAATAGCACCACTGAGCGTCGCACCATTTTTTCGATCTGGGATACTGACACCGCCAAGAAGCAGCGTCCTTCCATGATCCACGCCGATAGCCAAACTATTTTCAACAGCTTCGACAATGAAGGCTCTGGCATGCACAGCCATATGGTGATCAAATGGAATGTCGGTGAAACTTTCATGTTTTTCTTAAGCAAGTCACCAAGCGGCGCCAAACCTAATTCAATTGACACCGCATTTTATTTTTTCGACCGCACGATAAATAAATGGCGTCACATGGCAACCATCACCAACCCAATTGGTAACAGCTTTGAGAGCGTTTCAACATTTGGCGGCGGCATGAATTCTTTTTTGGAAAATTTTGCTAATCGCGATCTCGATGTCGCAAAAATCGCGCTTTATCGCTTATGGAGTGGCAATGATTTGGACAATATGATGCCGCTCACCGAAGCAATTGGCGACGGAGTTTGGGGCAAATTTAGTGATACATTTTTTCTTGCTGAAGGCAGCAAAGAAAATCTCAATAATGCCTTCGCCAAGTGGAAACAATATGGTACGCCGCTTTATGCAAAAGCTGGTGAAAAAATGCCGCCACTGCCAGCAAAAAAAATTCCACTTTCCACTATCAGCCAATTAAAAAATTTGCCCACCGCACCTTATGTTAGATAATTATGATCATTGATTCGAGCGAAAATAAAAAACAAATTTTAAATGAATTCCTAAAACTCTGTCAATTCGATGGATGGAGTAATGACGCGCTTTTGCAGGCTTTAAAAAATTGCGGTATTGGTGAAAATTTTCTGCCGCTGATTTTTGAAAATGGTGTTTTGGATGTGGCAGAATTTTATATTGAATCGCAAAATCAAAAAGCACTGGCAAACATTGAAACTATTGAGCATTTCCACTCTAAAAAAATTCGCGAAAAAATTCGTCTCGCAATTTATGCGCGTTTTGAAGTTGAAAAAAACAATAAATTGGCGCTGCAGCGTTTGGTGAATTTCTATATTGACCCCAAAAATTTTACTTCAATTCAAAACGGCGCGCGCCCTTTAATTCAGGGGCTTTCTACCTGCTATAAAATTGCTGATTCTATCTGGATTGCAATCAACGACCAATCAACAGATTTTAATTTCTACACCAAAAGGCTGACGCTGGCAAAAATAATTTTGCGCACGCTTTTTGTGTTTCTCAAAGATGAAAGTTACGATCTCGCCAAAACCAAAAATTTCATCGACGCGGAAATTGAAAAAGTCATGAATTTTGAAAAGCTCAAAGGGCGTTTTAGAAATTTTTCCGCTGGCGCTAAAAAAACTTTTTGCGAAATTATTTTAGATGAAAAAGGTTCACCGAAATCTCCCAAGGAATTGATCAAAAATCTTCCCTTCATCCGTTTAATCAAGTTTTAAAAAACCATGGCTACTACCTTTAATTTCCTGGATTTGATCTTCTTCATCTTCACCATAATTTTTGTGCTCACCGCCTTTTTCCGCGGTTTTGTGAAGGAAGTTTTTTCGCTGCTAAATTGGATCGTCGCCCTCACGGCTTCGTATTTTTTAACGCCGCCTGCAACTGAATTTTTATCAGAATATTTTGAAAACCGCCTGGCCCTTGATGGCGTAACGCGCAGCGCGATTTTTATTTTAGCATTTATCGCAACCGCAATGTCAACTTCCGGCCTACGCGATTCACTGCAAGATAAAATGCCCAAACTTTTTGATCGCTCGCTTGGCGTGCTTTTTGGCTTTGTAAAAACTTTGCTAATCTTTGGCTTTATTTATTCGCTTTATTTCAATCTTTATACCATATTGCTTGGCAGCAAACTCAAAGAAACCGTGCAAGAACCTGTTTGGCTAAAACATGCTAAATGTTACAGTCTGTTGAAATTTGCCGGCACTACACTTGATCCGGTGGTGAAAAAATTCCTCAATTCCATCAGCAAAAATTTTGATGACATCGTGCCAAAAGAGCAGGAATTAAATGATAAAATTGATGAAATCGTCAAAGAAAAATCTCTCGAAATTGAAACCAAGCAAGCTGAGGAAGTTGTGAAAAAAACTTCTGAGGCCAAAGACGCAGCAGTTAAAGCCAAGCCTGCTGACAAAGATGCCGGTTACAGCAAAAAAGACATCGAGAAAATGAATCGTCTAATCGATATTATCGACAAATAATTCTTAACTAAATTTCTAAAAACATGTTTGAACTTACAGGAAAAAACGCTTTAGTCACCGGCGCAACAGGTGGCATCGGATCAGAAATTGCTAAGGCTCTCGCCAAACAAGGTGCAAAAGTTATTTTATCTTCAACCAAGGAAGAAAAACTTCAGGAATTGGCAGCGCAAATTGGTGGCGATGTAAAATATATCGCCTGCAATTTATCTGATGTTGCCGCAGTTGATGCGCTGTTTGACAAAGCAGAAGAACTTGCCGGCGGACAAATCGACATTCTGGTTTGCAATGCCGGAATCACGCGCGACAATTTGATTTTGCGCATGAAAAATGAAGATTTCGAACAAGTCATTGATGTGAATTTGAAATCAACTTTCATTCTAAATCGCAACGCCGTGAAAAAAATGATGCGCCGAAAATATGGCCGCATCATTAATATCGCTTCAGTTGTTGGCGTGACTGGAAATCCGGGCCAGGCTAATTATGTAGCATCTAAGGCCGGAATGATTGGTATGACAAAATCTATGGCGCAAGAAGTTGCGAGCAGAAATATCACACTTAATTGCGTGGCTCCCGGCTTCATTTCAAGCCCGATGACAGAGGTTTTGACTGACGCACAAAAAGAAGGAATCTTGTCAAAAATTCCGGCGGGAAAAATGGGTGATGCTTCTGATATCGCAAAAGCAGTTGCTTTCCTTGCTTCAGAAGATGCAGCTTACATTACCGGCCACACGTTACATGTTAACGGCGGCATGTTCATGAATTAAAATTTTTAAAAATGACGACGACTCACAAAACAAAAGTAGCAATCATCGGCTCTGGCCCTGCGGGTTTTACCGCCGCAATTTATTCCGCGCGCGCTAATCTTTCGCCAATCATCATCAACGGCATGCAACCGGGCGGACAATTAACTATCACAACTGATGTCGAAAATTATCCGGGTTTTGCCGATGTAATCCAAGGTCCATGGCTTATGGAGCAAATGGAAAAACAGGCAGTTCACGTTGGCACCAAAATTTTCCACGATCACATCAAGCAAGTCGATTTCTCAAAACGCCCGTTCAAATTAATCGGCGAATCGGATGATGTTTATGAAGCTGATACCGTAGTAATTGCAACCGGCGCGCAAGCAAAATGGCTCGGTCTTGAATCAGAAAAAAAATATCAGGGTTTCGGCGTTTCCGGTTGCGCAACTTGCGACGGATTTTTCTTCCGCGGTAAAGAAGTGATCGTCGTTGGCGGCGGCAATAGCGCGGTTGAAGAGGCAATGTATTTAACCAATCACGCCAAAAAAGTTTATGTCGTGCATCGCGGCGATAAATTTAAAGCCGAAAAAATTCTGCAAGATCGTCTTTTCAAAAATGAAAAAATCGAAGTGATCTGGAACCACCAATTAGACGAAGTTGTGGGAACCGAAAATCCAAAATCAGTTACCGCTGCGCGCCTTAAAAACACGCAAAACGGCGAAATTAAGGAAATGAAAATCGACGGCATTTTTATTGCCATTGGTCATAAACCAAATTCCGATCTTTTCAAAAATACCGGTTTGGAAATTGATGCGGATGGTTATATCACAACCAAGCCAAACTCTACAGCCACCAATATCCCGGGCGTTTTTGCTGCGGGTGATATTCAAGACCGCATTTACCGCCAAGCAGTTACCGCTGCCGGAACCGGTTGCATGGCGGCTTTGGAAATCGAAAAATTTTTAGCTCATTAATCGATGTGTGCCCATCATACTCCAACAAAAAAAGTTGATTACACTTACCTGCTCTTTTTGCTGGCGATAATTCTGGCAATTGCCGCCGGAATTTCGGATGTGGAAATTTTACACAAGATTGCCGGCGTGATTTCGATGATCTTTGTAAAAATTTTTCAATGCATCAGTTTGCCAATCATCGCGCTTTCCTTGATCGTCACTTTATCGCGCTACGACTCAAGCGGCGAGATGAAAGCGATTTGGCAGAAAACAATTTTCTACACCATTTTAACCACGATGATTGCGGCTTTAGTTGCGATGATTTTATATTTAATCATCGCGCCTCAAAGCATTGCAACCGTTGCACCAACTGCCCCTACAGCAAGCACCACAAGCTATCTTTCACATTTATCAAATCTGATTCCGGAAAATATTTTCGCGCCATTTTTGAATCATCAGGTGATCGGCGCACTTTTGGTGAGCATCGCAATTGGTGTCGCAATCCGCTTTATTCCTGAAACCGACGCGCGCGCCTCAGTGACAAATTTTTTCAAAGGCGCCCACGGAATTTTTTTAGTGATGACTTCCTGGATCGTCAAAATAATTCCAATCGCGCTTTTTGGTTTCATCACTTCAATTGTAATCGATGTCAAAAACGGCATGAATATTGAAGGCCTCGGCTCTTATTTGTTGGTAATCGTTTTAGCAAATCTCTTTCAAGGTTTCGTAATTTTGCCAACTCTGCTTTATAAAAATAAAATTAAGCCTTTTTCAACAATGGGCAAAATGATGCCGGCACTTACAACCGCGTTCTTCTCTAAATCTTCAACCGGCACTTTGCCAATCACGATTAAAACCGCAGAAAATAATTTAGGCATTCAGCCAAAAGTCAGCCGCTTCGTTTTGCCGCTTTGCACTTCAATCAACATGAATGGTTGCGCCGCCTTTATTTTCACGACGGTAATTTATCTCATGCAAAATAATGGCACAGATATCAGCATTGCGACAATGTTGCTGTGGATTCTCATTTCGACAATCGCCGCGCTTGGCAATGCCGGAATTCCGATGGGTTGTTTCTTTTTAAGCGCCAGTCTTCTAACTAGCATGAATGTGCCAATCACCTTACTTGGTTTGATCCTGCCATTTTATAGCGTCATCGACATGGTTGAAACTTCGCTCAACGTATGGTCAGATTCATCTGTGGCAAAAATAATCGACGAACAAATCAAAGATAAAAACTATGAGTAACGCACTGACTTTAACCATTGATACCAACGGCGTAGCTAATCTCTGTTTTGATCTGCCAAATAAAAAGGCCAACAAGCTTTCGAAGCCCGTGATGGAAGAATTGTCGAAAGCGATAAATGTGATTGATGGCAATAAAGCGATTCGCATTTTGCTCTTCACTTCCGCCAAAGAAAATATTTTCATCGCCGGCGCCGACATCAATGAAATCAAGGATATGCATAATGAGCAGGAAGCCTTGGAAGTTGTTGCACGCGGACAGGAAATCATGAATCGAATCGCGGCGCTGAAAATTCCAACCATCGCGGTGATAGATGGGGCTTGCCTGGGCGGCGGGTTGGAATTGTCGCTGGCTTGCAAATATCGTGTGGCAATTACTAATCCCAAAACTGTTTTAGGTTTGCCGGAAGTTAATTTGGGCATTATTCCCGGCTTTTGCGGAACACAACGCCTGCCTCGTTTGATCGGACTTTCTGAATCATTGAAAATGATTTTATCAGGTAAACCGGTTGATGCGAAAAAAGCTTATAAAATCGGTTTGGTTGATGATTTGATTCGCGAAGAATTTTTGGAAGAAAAGCTCGGCCACTTTGTTACCGAAATCATCAAAAATGGCGAGAATAATGTTTATATGAAGCGCCGCCGCGAAGCAAAAAAGAAACGCTTCATGCTCGAATTTTTTGGCAAATATGTAATTTTTTATTTCGCACAAAAAGATTTATACGAAAAAACCAAAGGCCACTACCCTGCTCCATTCGTGGCTTTGGAGGTGATCAAAAAAACTTACAATTCAACTTATTCCACTCGTGGTTACAAAACCGAATTGCGCGCATTTTGTGAATTATGCGTAACGCCAATCTCGAAAAATCTCATCGAAATTTTCTTCACTTCAGAAGCGTTGAAAAAAGATTCGGGAACGAAAGATGAAGATGTTACGGCGCATGAAATCAAAAATGCTGCAGTGCTTGGTGCAGGCGTGATGGGTGGCGGAATCGCCTGGTTGTTTGCCAATAATGATCTCAATATTCGCATCAAAGACATCACACAAAATGCCATTGCCATTGGCTATAACCAGATCATAAAAATTTTTAACCAGCTCAAAAAAATCAGAAAATTAACGCAGGAAGAAATTGATCTCAAAACTGCGCGCATCACTGCCGGAACTGATTATGCCGGTTTTGAAAATGCTGATATCGTGGTTGAAGCCATTGTTGAAAATATGGCGGTAAAGAAAAATATTTTGGCTGAGCTTGAAGGCAAAGTAAAAAAAGATGCGATGATCGTTTCCAACACTTCATCACTTTCAATCACAGAAATGTCACATGCGCTGAAAAATCCTGAGCGTTTTGCCGGGATGCATTTTTTCAATCCGGTGAACCGCATGCCTTTAGTTGAAGTGATTCGTGGTGAAAAAACTTCGGAAAAAACTGTTACTTCAGTTGTCAAACTTTCAAAAAAACTGGGCAAAACACCAATCGTGGTGAGAGATGTCGCCGGATTTTTGGTGAATAGAATTTTATTGCCGTCAATGAACGAAGCCGCTTATTTGCTGCAAGAAGGCGCTGATATTCGTCACATCGACAGCGTGATGGAAAAATTCGGCATGCCGATGGGGCCGTTTATTTTGGCCGATGTTGTTGGAATTGATGTTGGCGTAAAAGTTGCTCAATCGCTCGAAGAAGCTTATGGCGAGCGCATGAAAGTTTCAGAATTGCTCACCGAAATTTATAAAAATCACAAAGATCTTTTAGGCAAAAAATCGAAAAAAGGTTTTTACGTTCACGAATCTCATCCTTATGTGAACCGCGAAATGACAGGGATTTTGCGCAATTTCCGTGCGCAGAAAAATATCACACCAACTTATTTCTCGGATAATGAAATTGTGGATCGCTGCATTTTAACGATGGTTAATGAAGCGGCGAAATGTTTAGAGGAAAATGTCGTTGAAAATGCGCGTTATCTCGACATGGCGATGATAATGGGTGCTGGCTTCCCAGCATTTCGCGGCGGTTTGTTGCGTTATACCGATAATCGCGGCCTTGATGATGTAGTGAAAAAATTGCATGAGCTAAATAATAAACATGGCAAGAGATTTGAAGTAAGCAAATTGCTCATCAACATGGCGCAAAAAAGACAAAAATTTTATAACTAGATGAAAATCATCGGAATTGATCCGGGACTTACCAAAACAGGAGTTGGAATTATCGAAGTAAAAAGTAATTCCCTGTACTTCATCGCATCTGATACAATTTATTCTTCCGCTGCTGATCCAATGGCAACACGCCTGCAGCACTTTCACGATTCACTTTCAAAATTAATAAATCTTCATCAACCGCACCACGCCGCAATTGAAGAAACTTTCGTAAATCAAAATCCTCTCTCATCCTTAAAACTCGGACATGTGCGCGGATCGTTAATTTTATCACTTGGATTGCATGGACTTGCGGTGAGCGAATATTCCGCAACCTCAGTCAAAAAAACCGTTGTCGGTGTTGGGCGTGCTGAAAAAAACCAAATCCAAGCGATGATAAAAATTTTATTACCCAAAGCCACTTTCAAAACTGAGGATGAAGCAGATGCGCTGGCAGTAGCGATTTGCCACAACAGCCATCGTAATCACCCAAATTAATCCTGATCAAATGCTAAGCAAAAAATTTAAGATCAATAGCGCAACTTTTACCATTTTTCTTTCACTATTATGGAATAATGCAGTTGCTGATTCTTTCATTGATGCTGGACTAGCTCCCGATTCAATATTAACCATTCCTAATGCAGTTTCAAATAACGGAACTGTAGCTGGCTATTACACAACGTCAGGCAGCGGTAGTATTGCCTTTAAATATGCCAACGGAACTTATTCAGATTTAGATTCAGCAACAAGTTATGCTTATGATATAACTCCAGATGGTTCAACTATTGTAGGAATGGGTTCAAATTCACATGCCACAATATTTAATGCCGATGGCACAAAAACAGATTTAGGAGTTTTATCAAGTGGTACTCTCTCTATGGCTCTAGGAGTTTCTAATGATGCTTCTGTTGTTGTCGGATATAGCCGTATTCCAGGAGGCATTCATGCCTTTGAATATCAAAGTGGAATAATGACGGACCTTGGAACTTTAGGCGGAACCAACTCTGCAGCAAATGATGTATCGGGAAATGGATTAGTCATAATTGGTAACAGTAATTACGACGGAACTTCTAACTATCACGCCTTCAAATATGAAAACAATTTGATGACTGATCTTGGAACTCTGGGCGGCACACAATCTTACTCTTATAGAGTTTCGCAAGATGGCAGTGTTATTGTAGGAAGTAGCGAATTTGATGGCACCTCAAATGTTCACGCTTTCAAATATGAAAGTGGTATCATGACTGATCTTGGAACATTAGGTGGCACTAACTCAAACAGCACATCGGTATCAGATAATGGCGAAGTGATTGTTGGAAATAGCCAAATTACAGGAAGCACCACCTATCATGCTTTTAAATATACGAACTCAACCATGACTGATTTAGGAACCCTCGGTGGCACTACTTCTTACGTCAAAGGTATTTCACAAGATGGCAGAATAATTACCGGATTTTCTAGCACCGCAGGCGATGTTGCTATACATATGTTCACAATTTTAGACAGTGGAAACTTGGTTGACGTTAATAACACTTATGCAGCTTTATCAAAAAACGCCAGGCAACTAAACTCAGTTTTAAACTTCAATAGCGCACTGCTCTCCGGTACGCTTGAGCAAGATGCAAAAATTTTTGGTAAACATGGAATCAGCGTTTCAGTTGGCGGACGTTATTTCGGCGTGAAATCTGATAACAACAAAAACAATGCTTCGCAAGCTGGGGGAACTCTAAAAGTGGCTTATCAATTCAACAAAAATTTCCATGCTGGAGTTTTCTTGGATCAAAGCGTTTCAACTTTACTGCCTAATAATTTTAAATCGCAAAACCAACTTCCTTTCATCGGAATTTTTGCAACTTTGAAGGAAAAAACTGACGGCAGCGGCGCACAGCTTCGACTTGCCGCGGCTTACAATTCTGCTGATCTCAATATTTCGCGCCAGGTTTTGAGCCACACCGAAGCCGGAATGGGCAAAGCTGGTTTGATCAGCAAAGCCGCGCTTGCCGAGCTTGGTTATGGTTTGAAATTATCGCAGAATTTTATGGTGCAGCCTTACGCGGCGATTCGTATTTCTGAAATCACGCGTTCATCTTACAGCGAAACTTCCGGCGCGGATTTTCCAATCGCATTTAAAAGCGCGAGTAAAAAAGCGACAACCGCAATAATTGGCGCGCGCTTGAATATGTTTTTAACTCACGCTTTGCAAACCAGGGTTGGCGGCGGTTTGGAGCATGATCTTTCAAATTCAATTAATGGCTATGCGGGAAATATTTACGTCCTTGGCGATTTCAATTTATCGCCGGCAAAAATGCAGAAAAATCGCGGTTTCGCTAATATCGGCATCAGCTATAATTTAGCCAAACTGCGAACTATCGGACTCGATCTTTATTACAGCAAACAGCAGCTAAACTCTGCCAACTCGCTTGGGGCTTATCTGCAATATAATATGGGTTTTTAATACGAGCGCTGTTAACCCCTGCCATCTGATGATATATGCTGCTGATTTAATATAGAATTTGTTTGCGAATTTTGCGGCGCAGGGCTCGGCACTTCAAATAGTTTCAATACTACTGCTTTGGTGATTGGCGTAGCCTCCTTTTCGCAATAGCGTTTTATTTCAGCATATCTTTCTTTAACCACCGGATCCTCCGGTTCTTCAGAAGTGGCAGAGAGGAGGAAAAGTTTTTCATAGATCCTTCGCAGACTATTTTGATTTATTTCAATAGCCTGATAGTTCTTAAAAAATTGGTCCACTTCCTTCATGAAGCATAACATTACTTTGCTGGCCGGACAATTTATTTTTTTATCCTCAGGATCAAGCGCAATGCCGCGGCTCATTTCAATTAGAGAACCTACGCTTCTATCAACTTCTTTTTGAGAAAGATCTGGCTGCAGGAATTGTAAAATTTTGGAATCTGGGTTTTTTAAATCGTAATAAAAAATCTGCCATACCTTATCGCTGCTATTTTCTTCATTAGTTGTCTCCTCAGCTACACCTTCTGGTCTAACAACAGGCTTAAGAATTTCCAGGCCAGCATTTTTTTGTAAATATGATGCAACTGTTTCATAGCCTTCAATAACTGTTGATGCTTTTAAAACATTGAAAGCATTAAAGAAAGCAAGCTGTGCGGCTGACACTTTATCAAAATCACAGCGCGAACGAATCTCGTTAAACAAACGCAGCATTTCATCTTCGCCTCTAGAATCTTGTGTAACTTGTTTAAGTAATGTCTGAAAAATTGATTGCAGCACTTTTATATTTACACCACCATACACCAGTGCCGAATGTTCCTCAAAATTTTTCGCTATTTCAAAAAACAGCAAAACTGCATCTCCTTTATGCTGCTCTTCTTTGGAAGTAGATGAAGTGTCCACGAACACCATCAGACGTCTAGTAATGACTTCATTATTAGTTTTACTAAGTCGACTTCCGGAAATATATTCGAAAAAATTCACTGAAGACGAAGATTTTGGCCCTTTTAATTTCAGGTGATTCAATTGCGATATAGCAGCCTCAATTTGGAATGTAACTTTTTTAACAATGCGAATCTTCTTTGAATTAATATGATTTTTTTCGATTAAGCTAATTGCGAAATCTATTCAAGAGGATAAATAAAAAAAATTTGGAGCGCATGAAAAAATTATGCCGCGGCGCCTAGAGCTTCACTAGTCTGAGAGTTAAGATGATTTTTTTCGATTTCCAAACACGCTATCAAAAGAAATTTTGGCGGGGCTTTTATTTTTGACTCAAAATTTATTTTATTAGAAATTCGCCACAAACTTTTCTTGTCAAAAAAAATTCCCGCAAAATAATTTTGCTCATCGGGAGTCGCGCCGAATAAAATACCTCTTGCAGGAAATAGGACGCGATACGCTGGGTTTGCGTAGTGGTGGCTCCCGATATTTCCTCGCTGCAATTGATTGATCGTAAAAATTCATCTCTGTCCCAGATTTTAGACATTTATCTTAACTCAACAATCTCCCATTAATGCAACCTCGCGGTCCAAATAAATACGAACCATTTACAGAACGCACAAACAAAGGTTTGCGAGTTTCCTTTCTCGCCGCTTCCAAATCACAATCTGCTGAAGTAGAAAAAAGATGGTATGTCAAAGAAATCAACCAAGCTAATGCAGAAGCCAGCGGATCCTTATTTCATTTTATCAAACAAGAGTTTTTAGCCAGGCTCTGTCATTCTATTAATCCTGATAATCCAAAATCGAAATTTCTCTCCCCACCGGCAGAAAAATGCTTGGCCACTCAATACAACTGGGTTCTTTTCTTGCTCGAAGCTCAGCTGGTGAAGAAGTGGAAGTTATGGATGAAAGAAATTTAGCAGATTTTTCGCTGCATTTCTTTGTGCAAAAATTGCTTAATAAACATAAATATGGTGATGCGAGATCTGCTAAACTTGGGGATTTCATTAAACAGCAAAATATAACAAATCTGGTGCAGGCAATGATGCTGAAATTATTGCTAGGCGAAGGAGATAATAAGCTGGATAATTTTGCACTGAAAAAGGAAGGCGATAAAATTATCATAGTTCCAATTGATTTTGAACAATCTCTATCTCCGGGCTCAACTCTAGCCTAGCCTGCTATTCAGGATGCCTTAGAATCAATTCCTAATTTTATAGAAACGATAACAATATTTGGTCAGAGATTACGCGAATATTCTCACCATGCAAATAGCAAAGAATTTAGAGAAAGAATCGGGCCGGTTCTGCTTGCTATAATCGATGAAGAGTTAAAAGCCTCTGATAAAAACCTGTTACAAATTTATGCCGAAACGCTGGATCTCATGGCTGAGAATATTGAGCAATCTTACGCTAAAACTCTTGAAGATGTTAATGATCCTAAAAAAGGAATTAGACAATTTGCTAGTCAAAGGCACGAAAATGGCGATCCTTCTTATGAGGTTGATGAATGTTTAAAATTGTTGGAGAAACAAAAATCGGAATTAGTTGTGCGTGTAAAGGAGCTGAGGGAAGCTATGCCTGAATTTGAGAAAGACTATGGGCATAGCCACGCTCTAGCATCTCAGGAACAAACAACTCAAGTCGAAAAGTTAAAAGCGCGGCGCAAAAAAGAGCACACAGATCCCAAATGCTGCACTGTTTTGTAAGTAATAAGTAGGATACAAATAGATCAGTATTATCAATATACCCAACTAGAGTATTGAATAATATGATTCTAGCTCCAATCTCATGCGATCAATCCCACTCCAACTCCAATCAGGCACAATGAAAAAAGAATATTGGATCAATAACATAATTAACGATCTGAGATTACTGTCTGATGTAAAATTACAGAAAGAAAATTGGGTGGAAAAGCTTGAAAACACTGATGTTTCTAAATCTCATTCTTATTCAAAAACAGTTCGCGATTTTTTTGATGATCATTTGATCGACGAATTTCTCAAAGTTGCAAAAAAAGATTTTCGCCTTTCTGACCAATTCATCAATTCGCTAAGCGAGCTGAGAAATCAGTTTCTTTCATTTGTTCAAAGCAGTGCGGAAAAAAGCGATGCCGAAATCATCGAAGATCCGCAATGGCAGAAAGTTGTAACTTTGGCGAAGCAGTGTTTGAGAGCCTTGGATCAATAGCAAAATGAAACAGCGAACCAAGAAAAACTAACCAGAAATTTTTACTTAATTTATTGAAAATCCTGTCCAATTTTTTGGGCAGGATTTTTTTATGTCTGAGATTTATGCCAAATTTTAAAAAATTCTTTTTCACAACTTGCCTGCTCTTGGCTTTGTCTTCCTGTATTGCCAAACGCACTTATCAAATCGCCACAATTGATCCAAGCGATATGCAATTTATTCCGCCAAACGGACAATTGCGAATTTTTGTGGATTGGAAAACCGAATCATCGCTGCCATTTACGAATGACGCAAAGATGCAAGCAACACAGCAGAAATTTTTATTTGAAACCATTGAAGAAAGCGCTTGCTGCGTGGTGGTAAATAGCGCTCAATATGCCAATGTTATTATTCAGGGTTTTTACAAAAGCGATGTCAGCCAATCGGCAAAATTTTTTTCTTATCTCAGCAGTTTCACATTGCACATGATTCCCTCTTGGCGCGAGGTCAATGTTTGGCTGGTAGCGCAAGTGCAAAGCGGATCTTATCAAAAAACTTACCAGTTTAGAGATTCAATGAAAGTGACAAATTGGTTGCCACTTGCTATTGCTATGCCTTTCAGGACTTCCATTGCTAATCAGGAAGCTGAGATGAGCCATAATTTATATCGCACATTGTTGCTGCAAATTGCGAGTGATGGGTTTTTTGGGAATTAACAAACTTATTTAACCAACATTTTTACCTGCGCTTTTTCAAGAGTTCGGCTGGCAAAATCTTCCATGGCTTTTTTGGCAAGGTTTTGTGCCAAAGCATCTTTCGCTTTTTCGTAAGGCAAAATTTCGGCCGGTCTTTTATCAATAAATTTGATGATCACCCATTTTTCATTGGTTGAAAATGGTTTAGAAATCTGGCCTTTTTGCAATTTTTCTGCTTGTTGCAAAACTTCTTTTGGCAATAAATCTTCCACCACAAATCCAAGATCACCGCCTTTTTTGGCAATTTCTTTATCGATTGATTTTTTCTTGGCTTGCGCGGCAAAAGAATTTGGTGAATTGCTTAAATCTTTATAAATTTCTTCAGCTTCTTTTTGCGTTTTAACCGCGATATAGCGGAGACGGAAATCTTTTTTGTTTTTTAGTTTTGCCGCAATTTCATCATAATTTTTTTTCAAATTTTCTTCATTGGCAGCATCTTTTGCTAAAGTGAGAAGAAGTTTTTGCTTGAGCAATTCGCCTTCAAAAATTTTCAGCGCCTCCTGATAATCTTTGTCTTTATCGAGATTTCTTTTTTTAGCTTCTTTGTAAGACATCTCCTTCAAAACAATTTCTTTCACCACCGCTTCCTGCTGCTGCACATTCAATTTTTCAAAAGTTAAATCCTTAAGCTTTTCATTTTTCGCCACCAATTTGCTGACTTCGTTATTGGCCTCTTTGAGTGTCACCTCACCTCCCAAATAAGTTGCGATGACAGTTTTATCTTTTTCGTTTGAAGCAGTGCTAGCAGCGTGGCAGGAGGATAAGAGTAAGATTAAAGGGATGATGGTTAAGCGGGTTTTTTTCATAAATTTTTTTAATGTTTTGCTATATTTTTTTTAGAAAAGCTGGCCTTTTTTGAAGAACAGCTTTCTTAATTTTATTTTTTATAAGGATAAGCTTTGCCTTCAATTCTTCCTTAAGAAAAATTTGGTCATGAAAAAAGCTCCCGCGCAATTTCTTGCGGGGAGCCATTTAGTTAGAAGCGGTAAGCCACTCCAATTTTTGCAACTGATAATTCCGTTTTGTTTTTAGCAAGATTTCCCGGAGTTTTTAGATCAGCTTGTTGGTAGTTATATTCAAAATTCAGAGCCAAATTTTTCTGGATGTTGTAAGAAAAACCTAAGCCATAAGTTGGGCTGAATTCATTGCCGGTGGTTTTTCTCCCAATACTTTTCCAATCAACTTTATAATTGATGGAAGCCGCGCCGACAGTGGCATAAACCGCGAATTTGTCGGTGATGTCATAGCCTACATCAAGCTTTGCGCCATAGCGATAATTTAATGTTGTCGGGTCGCGATCATCATCTTTTGCTTCAGTACCGAGTTTTTCTGCAAACACTCCCGGCGCGATAAAAATATTATCCCCAAGACTGATGGCATATTTATAATTTGCGCCAAAGCCGACATTTGAATCATCAAATTTTCCATATCCTCCACTTGGATTATATTTATGTTTTGCTGAGGCATATAAAATGTCGACACCAAGCTGATTGCCCGCGGTTTTTGCAAATGCAGAAGAAGTGATGCTTGTGATTACGGCGGTGACTAAAAAGAGTTTTTTCATAATTTTGTGATTTGGTTTTAGTTTAATAAAAAACTGAACCTCACCACAAAACCGAAAAATTTTGGCAGGAAATCCGCGAAGGGAAATATCTGTAAAAACTATCAAGTGCCGTGGTGAAAGCATCAGTTTAGCTTTGAAAAAAGCGTGAAGGGAAAATTATTTTTTTAAAGAAGAAGGCAAGGTTTTTGTTAGAAATTCGCAATTAATTGAAAATTTTTTCTTTAAATAAATCAGCGCAGAAGTTGACAGATTCTGCTAACTCTTCTTTAAGAATTTTTGCTTCGTTGGCGAGCAATTGATTATAAGTTGGAAAATATTGTCCGTTATTTTCTGGAATCCTCGCACAAAAACCTTCGGCGATGATTTTGGAGTTGCGAGTATCAATCAAATTGAGTTTTGCAGAATAGATTACTCTAAAAGAATTTGTTCTCATCGCAAGATAGCCAAAGCTCCAATTTATTGTACGCACATATAAAACATAATCTGCAACATTACGGTATTCTTTTGATATTTCTTCTGCATCGCTGCTTATATCTACTATCTCATTTTCTTCGGTTATTTTAGCTTTATATTTTGACCCAATATGCTGGGCCAACTTCTGCGAAATCATGATAGCTGGATCATCTATTGAATTATCTTTTATTATCTTATTTCCATCATGAATTATTTTAATCGTCCCTAAAATCCCACCCGTAAGAACTGCAAGCATCATATTTCCATAAGTAGTAGCTGCAAAATTTGGCTTAGGATTATGAATAATTACGATTTTTTTATTTTTTATTGAGCCGGAATCTTCTTTGGTTACGGGGACATTTTTTGTGCTAACGCAGCTGGTTAGGAATTTTAGAACTAGAGTTGTGGCGACGATTTTTTTCATGGTGAGATTGATTGGTTAAGGGATTGCGATTTAATTTGGTGTGGTTGGTTTTTTAGTGTGGTTTAATTAGTATACTGTCCCCAGATTTTCGTACCATGGTATACTGTCCCCGGATTTTCTTTAATTAAGTGATAACAGGATCAGATCTATCCTAGTGACCTCTATTCCTTTTATTTCGAGCTCACAGTTTGCATCTTGCATTATTGCGTTTTCTATCTCGCTTTGTTTTTGATAAAACGAATCAAAATGATATTTAGAAAACACTTCTCTTATTGAGAGGCGTACCTTGTCATGAACTATATTTGCAACAGGAGCTGAACTTTTATTAATAAAAATTTCTGGCTTAGATATTTTGAAGTGAACGATAATATTGTAATCAATAATTTTCTTGTTCTGTGTTGCTGACGAAGCCTGGAAAGAAAATTGTGATGGTCTGCTATCTACTTTTAAAACTTCATGATCTATAGAAAATTTATATTTTCCTGATGATAAAGTTTTGACAAAGTTTCCATTTTTAAATAACATCCCAGTTTCAAAATCATAAACTGTCCACTCCTTTGTACGAGAGCGTTTTCTCACTGTAAGCAAAACTATAAGAATTAGTAATAACCAAAACATTCCGATACCTGTTTCTGTAGTCATGGGTTTATTCTTTTGTTAATTTAAATAGTGCCGTCTTTTTTCATTTGAAGAATGATACTCTTATAGAAGTTTTGTTCCATAGCAGCAGAAAGTTCTTTCGGAGAATCTCTAAAAGGCATTATGAAAATAAAAGGCAGCCAGCGTGCTATCGTTAAAGAACCTTCCAAGTTATAAGTATATATTTTTTCTTTTTGGATAATCTTGACCTCTAGTTTATCATCTATCTTTGTCCAAGATGGGATTACAAAAGCACTAAAAATACTTAACATTGCGAGACTAGAATCTGTTAAGCTAAGACTATCTTTAAAAAGAATTTCGATCTTAATATCCGCTTTATTTGCTTCTTCAATTACCACGCAACACTCTGATTTTTCTATTACGTCTTTAAACAAATCGTAATGTTTTTTTGCTAAACTATTATTTTCTCCAGTGAGAGGAGAAGTAAATCGTAGATCAATTGCAATTTTACTCTTTTTTTTCGAATAAGTTTTTATATCTGAAGAATCAGCTGTGGGAAAAGTAGATCCTTTAATACTTATACAGCTATTTAGCAGAGATAAGATTATCAAAAGGGCTAATGGATTTTTGAGTTTCATGTTTGTGTTTATTTAATTAGTATACTGGGCCCGAGTTTTTTCTATTCCCACTGAATTATTTCTTTTACTTCCCCTTCTCCAGTTGGAGTTTTTCCTTCATAAAAAATAAACTTTTTACCTACACCAAAATCTTTACCAAGATACTCTTTATACAAAAACGAAATTTCTACGATTGCTTCTTCTCCAGGATATAGAGTTCTTCTATCGAGTAATGTTATATGTCCTGAGGTCCCTGTTTCTTCTATAAAATTGAAGCCAGGGCGGTAACCTTTAGTAAAAATTGGAGTTTTCCGAACATTATATAATTTTATAAACGCTATGACTTTAATCATAATAAATTAAGGTAATGGAGTATAATTAAGTGATTTGACAGATATTAAGTGTAGTTCGCTATTTGGAACTGATATAGCGTACTTACTATCCATCCATATTTTTTGCGAGTTATTCATAACTCGGATTGGTACTTTAGCTTCTACTATAGTATTAGGGATTTGATCAAAATAAAAATTGGCTTTCCCATAAGAAGAGGCATCAGCAGCAGTTGTAGCAAAAAGTTTACTACTACTAATATCATATGCACCTCCAATCGGATTATTTCTCATCCCATATTTCGCTATATCATCTAATTCAGCTTGAGAAACTGCTCGATAAAGAGTTGTTGTGCTACGGGATGCATAACCAAATCCAGATGCAATAATCCCAAGACCAACTTCATCAAATGACTGTGGTATAAAATAAGTTGAACCAAGAGCAGCATAACCAACTCCTTTTGAAAATAGGCTCTCAGATTCTTCAATAAAATCTGTTATATTGCTTTGTAGTTTCTCTATAGGTTCAGCTAAATATTTTTTATCAGTTTCTGCTTTTAACCTATTATATTCTTGAACGTTTTCATCCATTGGACTGACACCTATACCATCACTTACAGAATTATTCTTTGCTGCATTATACCCAATCATTCCTCCTGCGAACACGGAGTTTCCATCATCTGGCCCGACAATCATTCCAGCGGCGAGCGCACCAGAGATTTGCGATAGTGCAACAGTGTTGTCTCTACTCAATCCTTTTCCATCTTGATAAACAGCGGCGCCAACAGCTTCTCCAATAATTCCGGCAGCAGCACCAGCGGCACAATTGTTTCCTCCGGCTTCTGCCATTGCGCAACCTAATGCTGCGTGGAGTGCAAGTTGCTGAGTAGTGGTTATAGTAGGATTTAGTTTGAGGGTGAGCGTGAAAGCATTTCCATTTAGATCTCTTACTACATTGCCATTGCTATCGGTTAGAACTGCTGTTTGTGTTGGATGCGCAGCATTTCCAATTTCTTTTGCTGCGGCATTTCCAGCTGCACCAATTGCAATGTTTAGAGCAAGATTACTAAGTGTGCTTGAAGTGGAATCTCCGTTGATAGTAGATTGAACTACACTTGAAGCAGTGTTGGCGATTGCTGATTCATATAGAGAAACTTTTAAATCTTGTAAAACCTGAGCTGCTGATCTTGTTCCATCTGCTGTGTTTATTGCACCAGATGCTCTGCTCATATCTGCAACTCCGGTATATTCAGAAAGTCCTGCTGTCACCCCTCCGGTGATTCCTGCAATTGCAATGTTTTTAAGAGATTCATCTGAAGTGGTATCTTTGATTGTAGTATGTCCGATATCTTTTGCTTGAGAGAACATACTTCCATCAGCATTCATTGAAGCGTTAGTTGCGGATACTGCTGCGGTGGCTGCGGCGGTTGTGATGATGGCTGCTGTTCCGGCGGCAATCATTGACCCCGCAACAGTTAGGTCAGCTGCTGTAACTGCTACTCCTGCTCCTACAGTGGCAGTTGTTGCTCCAGCTGCTCCTGCAACTGCAACACCTGCAGCACCAGCACTTGCGATTGTTGCTGCGACAGCTGCGACTGCAACCATAGCGGTTCCTGTATCGGTTAAACCACGAGTGTTGTCATGCCAGCTTTTGCCTAGTGCATCAGTTGGATTGAATGATGTGTCTAAAGTGCTTTGATTGTTGTAGAGGTAAGCTAAGTAATTTAGATTCTGATCTTGAGCTGTGGCTCCACTGTTAGCTAAAATTCCAGAAGCTGCATCAAACAATTTAGAATCATAAGCCGCATTAACCTGGTCAGTTACGTTGAAGTTAAAATTGTTGTTCTTCGCATCGATCTGTGTGTTAGAAATTGCACTTGTTAGCCTTCCTTCATTCCAATTACTAAACATAAAAGTGC